>Ga0308163_10000003_pt1 | contig 1072253 bp, 910 predicted proteins | sample PhyTR1_FD_201037 | JGI IMG/M metagenome (GOLD analysis project Ga0308163, IMG submission 201037) | Phyllosphere microbial communities from UC Gill Tract Community Farm, Albany, California, United States - DLSLT.R1 | ecosystem: Host-associated > Plants > Phyllosphere > Unclassified | place...
CCTATATCGGTGGTGTCCACCTCTTCCCATTCCGAACAGAGAAGTTAAGCCCACCAGAGCCGATGGTACTGCGGTAACACGTGGGAGAGTAGGTCGGTGCCAAATCTTAAAAGAAACCCTTTAACAATAACGTTAAAGGGTTTTCTTCGTTTATAAGCTTTTTTCCATATTGACAGAATATGGTATTTCCAATCATTTAAGTATGGGCAGAAGTTAAACCCACCAGAGCTGACAATACTGTCCCGAAACTTCGGGATAGGAGAGTAGGTCGGTGCCAAATCTTAAAAGAAACCCTTTAACAATAACGTTAAAGGGGTTTTCTTCGTTTATAGCATTTTTGCAGAACGTTTTATTTCCCCTATTTGATATTAACTGTTCCTGATTATTTTCACCATTAAGGCGTCAAAAAGGGTTAAAGTATAGGTTCTATTTCTTAATGGCCTTAATTTCTTAATGGTAAAAAGATCTATGCGTTATTTCCCACCATTAAGGAGTTAAGAAAAGTTAAGGGTTTGCTCCCGCAGATAAAGCTGATCTACGCAGGTCAGTTCCGTCATCCATTTTACATCTTCCATCTTTTCTACATCTGTCTCGGCTAAAATAGTCCTGATGGCAGCGGTCCCTATTATTAAGGTATAAAAAGGGTTAAGGTATAGGTTCTATTTCTTAATGGCCCTAATTTCTTAATGGTAAAAAGATCTATGCGTTATTTCCCACCATTAAGGAGTTAAGAAAAGTTAAGGGTTTGCTCCCGCAGATAAAGCTGATCTACGCAGATCAGTTCCATCATCCATTTTATATATATCTTCCATCTTTTACATCTTTTATGTTCTGTCCTGGCTAAAATAGCCCTGATGGCAGCGGTCCCTATTATTAAGGTATGAAAAAGGTTAAGGTAATTACCAGGCTATATTTCTTAATGGCCTTAATTTCTTAATGGTAAAAAGATCTATGCGTTATTTTCCACCATTAAGGAGTTAAGAAAGGTTAAGGTTTTGCTCCCACAGATAACGCTGATCTACGCAGATCAGTTCCATGATCCATTTTACATCATCCATCTTTTACATCTTCAATGTTCTGTCTTGTCTAAAATAGCCCTGATGGCAGCGGTATCCCTTTTGGGCAAAGATGAAATTGTTTAACAGATAGGTTTCCCAAAAGGATTTAGCGGACAGCAGGACCGAACCCAACCCATCCGCACAGAAACCTGCGCTCCAAAAAATGAAAGCCTACTTAGATCTCGAGATACGAGATTAAGTCTATTCAAATATAATGAGAAGCCTTTGGTAAAAATATTGAAGGGCTAACGGTTAATAAAAAATCTGGCCCTGTTTGGCAAAGTTGAATCCATTTTTTAAAACCTGTTTTTGGGTACTTGGATCCCAAAGTAGGGGATTGGTATGGTTGAAGTGAATTAAGAAGATTTTATTTTTGATGTTACGATCCTCTTTGCTAAACAATTCTTCTGTTTCGGTGACTAATGGATGCGGAACTTCGGCAATTGGCCTGTTACCTAATTCAGTATTGCTATAAAAAGTGGCGTCTATCATGGCAACATCTACTTTTTTTACTTCATCGATGATATTTTTATTCCATTTGCTCCATTTGTCGACATCGGGGATAAAAAGGTATTTTTTAGCTGGTGTTTCGATCTTAAAACCGGCGGTTTCCGAAAATTCGTCTCTGTGTGGAACAGTAAAGGCCGTTATTTTATTGTTGGAAATATCAACTGGCTGATCGGTACTTAATGTGATGAGGTTAATATTGTTGAGTTTTACCAACTGACTCCAGGGACCGTTTTGTTCGAGAAAGGATTTTAATTTAGGAAGTACATAAACCTTTAAGCTACTTGTAGACATTACTTCTCTACCAAACTCCATTAAGCCCGTGTAGTGGCCAATGTGGGCATGGGTAATAAATATACCTTCTGGTAAGTATGGATATGCTTCATTTGTTCTTTTTCTGAAATCCTGAAGTTGTACCTTAATATCTGGGGTAGCCTCAAACAACCACCATTTTTTGGTTTTAGGATCGACTAAAGCAAGTGAAACGACATTTCTTCTTAATTTTTCATCTTTCCAAGCCATTTTACAGCAGTTTTTCTGACAGCCCATGTGTGGGTAACCACCATCCTGGGCAACTCCCAATACTAAAATAAAAGATGACTGTGGCACTTCCTGTGCCCAGGTTTTAAAAGAAAAACCGAGTATAAAAAATAATACTATTGCCCTCATTTACATGTTTCTTCTATATTGTCCGCCTACTTCATAAAGTGCCTTGCTAATCTGACCTAATGAGCAAATTTTGCAGACTTCCATTAACTGTTCAAAAATGTTATCGCCTGCAATGGCTGATTTTTGCAGTTGTTTTAATAAATCTGCAGAACGATCTGCGTTGCGATCCTGAAACTTTTGTAAAGCCGAAATCTGATATTGTTTTTCATCTTCGGTGGCGCGGATTACTTCACCTGGAACAATAGTAGGGGAACCATTTTTATTTAAAAATGTATTTACACCCACAATAGGATATTCACCGGTATGTTTTAGCGTTTCGTAATACAAACTTTCTTCCTGGATTTTTCCGCGCTGATACATCGTTTCCATCGCGCCTAAAACACCACCACGATCGTTGATCCGTTTAAATTCGGCCAGAACTGCATCTTCAACCAGATCAGTCAGCTCTTCGATGATGAAAGCGCCTTGTAAAGGATTTTCGTTCTTCGCGAGGCCTAATTCTCTGTTAATGATCAACTGGATGGCCATGGCTCTTCTTACCGATTCTTCAGTAGGTGTGGTAATGGCTTCATCGTAAGCGTTGGTGTGTAGTGAATTACAGTTATCGTATATGGCATACAAGGCCTGCAAAGTGGTACGGATATCGTTAAAATCGATTTCCTGCGCGTGTAAAGAGCGACCAGAAGTTTGAATATGGTATTTAAGCTTCTGTGAGCGATCGTTTCCTTTGTATTTATTCTTGATGGCTTTGGCCCAGATTCTTCTTGCTACGCGGCCAATAACCGCATATTCCGGATCAATGCCATTGGAGAAGAAGAATGATAAGTTAGGTGCAAAATCATCGATATGCATACCCCTGCTTAAGTAATACTCTACGAAGGTAAATCCATTGCTCAGGGTAAAGGCCAGTTGCGAAATCGGATTGGCACCTGCTTCGGCAATGTGATAACCCGAAATGGACACGGAATAGAAATTCCTTACTTTTTCATCAATGAAATATTTCTGGATATCGCCCATCATCCGCAAGGCAAACTCTGTAGAAAATATGCAGGTATTCTGTGCCTGATCTTCTTTTAAAATATCGGCCTGAACAGTTCCCCTCACCGAGCTGATGGCTTTAGCCCTGATCTGCGCATAAATACCGGCAGGCAGAACCTGATCGCCGGTAAGGCCCAAAAGCATTAAACCTAAACCGCTGTTTCCTTCAGGCAAAGTACCATTGTATGTTGGTCGCGGTATCTTTTTAGCTTTGTAGATCGAATCAATTTTGGCTTGAACTTCTTCGGTTAAATCATTTTCGATGATGTATTTTTCACATTGCTGATCGATTGCTGCATTCATGAAAAAGCCCAATAACATTGGGGCTGGACCGTTAATGGTCATCGATACAGAGGTTGAAGGTGCACAAAGATCGAAACCGGAATACAGTTTTTTAGCATCATCCAAGGTGGCAATACTCACGCCTGAATTACCGATTTTTCCATAAATATCAGGACGGATGTGAGGATCTTCGCCATAAAGGGTAACGGAATCAAATGCAGTAGATAAACGGTGCGCCGGCTGACCTAAAGAAACATAGTGAAAACGTTTATTTGTTCTTTCAGGCCCCCCTTCTCCTGCAAACATCCGTGTTGGATCTTCGCCTTCTCTTTTTAGTGGAAAAACACCTGCCGCATACGGGAATTCGCCTGGAAGGTTTTCGGTTAGCAACCACCTTAAAATATCGCCCCAATCTTCATATCTTGGTAAGGATACTTTAGGGATATTCAGTTTGGAAAGTGACTCGTAAAATAATGGCTGTTTAATTTCTTTATCGCGGACTTTATAAATGAAAAATTCCTCTTTATAAGCTCTTTTAGTTTCTGGCCATTGGCGGAGTAAACGTTTACATTCGCCATCGAGTTGTTCTTCGAAAAAATTGTAGGTTGTATTTAAACTCTGTGACACCCCGTCCTGCGGACACCCCTCTGGAAGAGGTGTATTATTTTCGCTTAATAAATCAATTACACCTTTCAGCTGGTACATTTTCCGGGCAATGGTTGCCTGTTTATTTACCCATTCGTTATACATCTGGCTCGATTCGGCAATTTCTGCGAGATAACGGATGCGATCGGGTGGGATGATGTAGATTTTTTCGGATTGATCGGAAGTTAATTCCATTTTGGCCTTAAAATCAGTTCCTGTTTTTAATTTGATCTGCTCCATTAAAGCCACAAACAAGTTATTCATGCCCGGATCGTTAAACTGCGAAGCCATGGTGCCATAAACAGGAATTTCATCATCTTTGGCGTCGAAAATATTGTGATTGCGTTTGTATTGTTTGCGTACATCACGCAAGGCATCTAAAGCACCACGTTTATCGAATTTATTGATGGCTACAAGATCGGCAAAATCAAGCATGTCGATTTTTTCGAGCTGGGTAGCTGCGCCAAATTCAGGTGTCATTACATATAAGGAAACATCACAATGTTCGGTAATTTCGGTATCAGACTGGCCAATACCTGAGGTTTCTACGATGATTAAATCATAACCTGCGGCTTTGCAGATATCGATACTTTCCTGTACATTTTTTGATAAAGCAAGGTTTGCCTGACGGGTGGCTAAAGAACGCATGTAAACCCTGGGATTGTTAATGGCATTCATGCGAATACGGTCGCCTAATAAAGCTCCGCCTGTTTTTCTTTTAGAAGGATCAACAGAGATAATGGCAAGGGTTTTATCTTTTACTTCTACCAGGAAACGTCGTACCAATTCATCCACCAGAGATGATTTTCCGGCACCACCCGTTCCGGTGATCCCTAAAATAGGGGCGGTGTTATTTTTTGAGAGTTTTTTTAATTCATCAACAAATTTCTGGGCGCCTTCGGGATCATTTTCTGCAACGGTAATGGCTCCGGCGATGGCTTTAATATCTTTTATTGGAATAGTTTCGAGCTCGTTGGTAATGTTGGCTTTGGTTATGAAATCGGTTTGTATGAGCATGTCGTTAATCATACCCTGCAAGCCCATTTTACGGCCATCATCAGGAGAATAGATTTTAGAAATTCCATAAGCCTGTAGTTCTTCGATTTCTGAAGGCAGGATTACGCCACCGCCACCTGCAAATATTTTAATATGGCCTGAACCTCTTTCCTGCAAAAGATCATACATGTATTTAAAATACTCGATATGTCCGCCCTGATAGGAGGTCATGGCAATACCCTGAACATCTTCCTGAATGGCACAGTTTACCACTTCATCAACCGACCTGTTATGGCCAAGGTGAATCACTTCGGCACCTGAAGATTGGAGGATACGGCGCATAATATTGATGGTGGCATCGTGTCCGTCGAAAAGGGAAGCAGCTGTTACAAAACGGATTTTATTTTTAGGCTTATAAATTTCTACTTGTTGCATACTATGGGATTTAAAGGATGGCTATGCTCTGGTAACCAATCCTTGTTTCCAAATATATTTGGTATGCAAATGTACTAAATTATGCTGCTTAAAGCACGAATACCCTATACCGTTATGGCTTTTGGTTCAGTTATAAATCCTGCCCGAATTGCAGTAAATAACCGTTATTATCGTAAATGGCAAACTCCCTCATGCCATAGTCGAAATCTTCAAGCGGGTAACAAATTTCGCATTGATCTTTTAAACTTTCCCAGAGCGATGAGACTTCATTTGTTTTGATATAAAGAGAACCGCTCATGATCGGTTTTGGGATGTTACGGTGTTCATTAGGGATACAGAACATGATTTCTACAGCATCTTTGCTAAGACTTAACCAGCTAAGATCATCTAATTTTGCATCGCACGTGAAGTTTAATATTTCGGTATAAAAGGTTAGGGTTGCCTGCATATTATGCGATTCGAGCATGGGTGTAAGTTTGATGGCGGTATATGTTGACATGATCTAAAAAAAAAATATAGTTTAAATTTTTTACCATATCAGACATTTGAGACCATGTAAGCCGCAATACGAAATTGCTGTATAGAATCTTAGGTGCGCTAAGGTGACTGAGGTGGTTCAATATTTATAAAACGGTTTACCGTATTTTGTTACCACCTTAGTCACCTGAGATCATCTTAGCGGTAAGTCATTATTATAAAATCTATAAAACAAAAAAAACTATGCTGTTAGGCATAGTTTTTAAAGATTATTTATTGGTGATTTCGGTGATCGGTTCTCCGACGTTACCATTTGGCATTTGAATATGGAGCAGCGCAGCCAGAGTAGGCGCAATGTCGGTCATATAATGTGTTTTATTGGATGCTCCAGCTTTAATTCCCCAGCCCATAAAAACCAATGGGATGTGTGAATCGTAAGGATTCCAGTTTCCGTGCGTGGTACCAGTACTGCTACCATTGAACCAGTTGGGTTGTAAAACATAATAGATGTCGCCGCTTCTACGGGCATTGTAGCCATTGGTAATCATTTTTTTCTGGATTTCCTGAAGAGTTGATTGCGATATTTTAGCAATATCAACTGCATTTTGGAAACCATCTAATCTTTTTAAGAATTCAACAGAGGCTGATTTAATAACATCGAAACTTACGTCACCTTTATCTGTTTTATCATGATCAAAAATGATCTGGTTGTTCTGCGATTTTAAAACCACGTTATTTACCTTAAATTTATCATTTAAATAAGTGTTTAATTTGTTTGCAATATCACGGTCGCTTACCACACCTGAAGGTAATTTATTCTCTTGCATAAAGCCTGGTACATGGGCGGCACCATGATCGGCGGTTAAAAATACAGTGTAGTTTCCTTTACCTACTTTTTTATCCAGGTAGTTGAAAAACTCTTCGAAATCTTTATCCAAACGTAAATAAGTGTCTTCTGCCTCTACTGAGTTCGGACCATAAGCATGCCCCACATAATCAGTAGATGAGCAGCTTACTGCTAAGAAATCTGTTATGTTATCCTGACCTAAATCTTCTGAAAGGATGGCCAATTTAGCAAGGTCTAAAGTGATGGTATTGCCATAAGGCGTACTTCTGATGGCATCGAAATTTTTATCAACGTTTTGGGTCAATTGGTGTGGAAATGTGCTCAATTTGCCTTCATAAGCTTTCTCATCAGCGGTACTGTTTACATAGGTATTGATTGGATATAAGGTTTCCCAGTTTTTAGAATAAAACTTGTTCGCTAATTTTAGTTTGTTGTAATCAGCAATCCATGTGGGTACTTCTTTCATGTAATAAGTACTGGTAATCCAGTTTCCGGTGCTACCCTGATACCAATATGCCGCATTTGCTGCGTGGCCGGCAGGCAGGATGGATCCTCTATCTTTTAAAGAAATACCGATTACTTTACCCCTGAAATTCGTTGCCAACCTTAATTCATCGGTGATGGTAGTGGTTAACATGTTTTTTGGCGACATATTGCCTTCTGATGAGGGTGTACTGCCTACTGTTGATACCGAAGAATCTTCTGTACAATAAACATTCTTTTTAGTTTCAGGATCATACCAATCGTTACCGATGATGCCATGAACCGCTGGAACCGAACCTGTATAAATGCAGGTATGGCCGCAAGCAGTATAAGTAGGTGTGTACGGAATAAATGTATTTTCTACTGAAAAACCTTCATTGATCAATCTTTTGAAACCACCATTGGTGTAGCGGTTATAATAACGGTATAAATAATCCCAACGCATCTGATCAACTACCAGGCCAACCATTAGTTTAGGGCGTGCAACTTCTGCAGGAGATGCTTTAGGCTGTGCTGGTATTGTTTTTTTTGTCTGGGCTGAGGAGATGGAAAGCGAAAAAATAGAAATGGAAAAGATTAGAAAGGAGATTTTCTTCATTGTGTTTTAGTTAAAGGGCTAAATTAATAACTTTTAAGTGAAGATATTTTGAAGTTTATGTAAAGATTTTATATCGCTTCGGCGACAACAAATGTGCTTCCACCGATAAAAATCAGGTCATTAACACTAGCAGATTGAATAGCATTTGCTTTTGCTTCGGTAACAGATGCATAACTTTTTCCTTGTAAATTAAATTTTGTAGCCTGTTGTCTCAATTCATCGGCTGCTAAACCCCGTTCTAAATCAGGTTTACAGAAATAATAAGTAGCATTTTTTGGCATTAGGGATAAAACTTTCGAAATATCCTTATCGTTTACCATACCGAAAACGATGTGCAGGTTTTGATGAGGAGTTTGTTCGATATTTTTGATTACTTCGGTAATTCCAGCTTCATTATGGCCGGTATCACATATCACCAAAGGATTCCGGCTCAAAGTTTGCCAACGTCCTTGTAAACCCGTTTGCTTTTTAACCTGACTGATGCCTTTATAGATGCTTTCCTGATCAGTTTTAATTTCAGTTTTCTCGTTCAGTACCGCCAGGGTTTGGAGAACGGTTAATATGTTTTTATGTTGATAAACTCCGGTAAGGTCACTTTGGAGATCTTTGTATTTGATTTTATTCTCCTGATAAACGGAAAGGGAAAGTTTACTGTTTTTGATTTTAAAATCCTGGGTAGTTAATACTTGGTCAGCAAAAACAAGAGGAGCGTCTTCAGCTTTGGCTTTTTTAATAAAAACCGGAGCCGATTCTTCCTGCGTTTCACCAATAACCACCGGTATATTCTTTTTGATGATGCCTGCTTTTTCGCCAGCAATTTCGGCAAGTGTGTTGCCTAGCATATTGGTATGATCGAGACTGATGTTGGTGATGACCGAAATTTGTGGTGTGATGATATTTGTAGAATCCAATCTTCCACCCAAGCCCACCTCAATTACGGCTATATCTACCTGGTGTTTGGCAAAATGATCAAATGCAAGGGCAACGGTTACTTCGAAAAATGAAGGCTCAGTTTTTTCGATAAGTTTTTGCTGTTCTTTTACAAATGATACCACTTCCGTTTTGCTGATCATTTTTCCGTTGATCCGGATGCGCTCACGAAAATCTTTTAAGTGTGGAGAGGTGTATAAGCCTGTTTTATAACCCTGAGCTTGTAGCACGGAAGCTAACATGTGCGAGGTAGACCCTTTCCCATTTGTACCGGCTACATGAATGCTTTTAAATTTATTTTGTGGATTATCCAAAGCCTCACAAAGAATGATGGTATTAGTTAAATCTTTTTTGAAAGCAGATGCGCCAACGCGGGTAAACATGGGGAGTTTACTGTATAAAAAATCAAGCGTTTGTTGGTAGTTCATAATAGGTGTCAAATATAAGGGATTGGCTTATGAAGTTCAAATGGGATTGACTTCCGAAGTTTTGAAATTTTGTATGTGGGGAGGGGGTATTTCAAAAGTTAGGTGGTTTTCTGTGAGGATACAGACCACGGCAAGGGAAATATTTATATTAACAAAAAAAGGTCTGTGATGATACAGACCCTGGGTTTTTATATAATATCTTAAAATTTTACTTTACTTTAAAGTTGAACATCACGATCCCGGTTTGTACATCAGGGGCAGATTCGAGTTTGTTTAAACTAGATCCTAACACGGCCTGTTCGCATTTTCTCCAGAGGGCTAAATCAGATAAAGTGGTACCTTTTGCACCTGCACGGGCCTGAACAACTTTTCCATTTTTATCTACACGGATCTGAACGGCAATTTTACCTGCGCTTTGTCCATCGTCCTGAATTCTTGGAATATCTATAAATTTTCTGCTGGCCAATGATAATTGTACATTACCATTTCCCGACCCACCTTCTCCATAATTGGAAGCTAATGGATCGCCATCTTTATCGCCCTGGTTTCCCGGTTTATTTCCTGTTCCATCACCCTGGCCCTGGCCGGTATTTTTTTTGCCTTTGTAAAGTGCATTTTGGTTGATCACCGGTTTGGCAGGCTTATCTTCCGTTACCGGAGTTGGCGCTGTTTTGGTCGGCTTTGTAGGTTTGGTATTTACCGCAATGGCATCCTCCGTATTTTGTGTCTGCACTTCCTTGTCGCTACTTTCGGTAGAGGTAGTTGGGGTAACCTTTTCTTCAGGTGTTACTTTTTCAGGTGGTTTGCCGTTAGCATTCGGATCTGCTGAAGGTTCTTCAATACTGGTGTAGTCATCGCCCATACCTTCAGCCGAAGTTCCATAATTTACCACCATACCGCCCATACCTACTTCTTCAGGCGGCTGGAATGAACCAATCACAATAAAAAAACTGATCAACAACAAAAAGCCCATAATACCGCTTGCTATTGCAATGGCTTTAGGATAATTGTTTTCCTCGTTAGGTACGTTTTGTGCTTTGTAGTTCATTATTTTTTAGGCTCAACGGCTACAACAAGTTTTAATTTTAATTTATTGGCAATATCATTTACCACAAATCCATCCTGATAAGTTACGTTACGCGATACATATAAAAGAATCGTCATATCGGGTGCCAGTTTTTGGTACGATGCCAATGTAGGCTCTAATTCTTCTATGCTAACCGGTTTCTTTTCAACGAAATATTTTAAGTTTTCGTCTATGGTAACGGTAACGGCTTTTTTGGCGGTCGATTGTTGTCCGCTTGATGATTGTGGCAACAGTAATTTAACTACCGTAGGATTTACCACAGCTGAGGCCAATAAAAAGAACAGCATCAGGAAGAACATAATATCGTTCAACGCTGAAGTATGTACTTCTACCGATCCTTTTGTTCTCTTGCGTAAATTCATTATTTGCCTGGTTCTTCTAGTAAATCAATAAAATCAATTGCATCAGTTTCCATTTTAAGGATGATTTTTTCAACCATGATATTTAAAATGTGGTACAGTACGTAAGCGATAATACCAATAATCAATCCGGTTGCGGAAGTAATCATTTTGGTATATAAACCGCCAGAAATGGTACCGATTTCAATAGCACCCTTAATTGATACCTGGTGGAAGATGGTAATTACCCCCACAATTGTTCCTACGAAACCAAGCATTGGTGCAATACCGGCTACAATACCCAATATACTGATGTTCTTTTCTAATTTAGAAACTTCAAGTTTACCTACATTTTCGATCGCACCTTCAATATCTTTAATCGGGCGGCCAATGCGTTTTAAGCCTTTTTGCAACATGCGCGAAAGGGGAGAGTTGTTGTTTCGTAATAACGACATGGCACCATCTAAATTTCCAGATTGGATATAAGACCTGATCTGCCCCATAAGGTTCGATTCATCTTTAGTGGCTTTTTTGATGGTTAAATAGCGTTCAACAAAAATAAACAAGGCTAAAAAAGCAAGAAAAGCCAATGGAATCATTACCCAACCGCCTTTAAAAAGAAGGTCGATAAAGCGTAATTGTGGCTGTGGTTGTGTTACTGCTTGGTTAAGCACATTTGCGGTGTCTTGTAATGCTTGTGTGGTGTCCTGAATTAATAAAGTTATCATTATGGTTGTGTGTTGTGTTTTTGTTGTACGAAATACCCTTTTCCTTTAAGTTTTTTCTCTAAAATATCTTTTTGTTCTTTAGCTTCTTTTTCAGTGCTGAAGCTAGCTATACTCACTTTTTTTAATCGGCCGGGTACTGATGCAATTTCGGCCTTTAAACCAATTTTTTCCATTTGCTTGATAAAAACAAGCGCCTTTTTTTCTGATTGGAAAGATGCTGCAATAACATAAAACGTAGAAGGACCTGTGTTTGGTACAATTTTATTTTCTTTTGCTTTTTCAACTGGTGTTGCAACTACCGCTTTCTCGGCTGTTTTCACAACAGCTTTTTTAACCGTGTCTGCTTTTTTCTGAACCTGATTGGCTTTTAAAATACTATCGGTTTTGGCGATTGAATCCTGTTTTATTTTGGCTGAATCAATGGTAACCTTTGGAGAATCGATAAGGGCAGGAGTTGTCTTTTCGGGTGCACTTTGTCTGGTAAATAACTCAGGTTTAACTAAATAAGTAATGGCTGCAATAATCACCAAAACCAAAACAATGATGGTAACCTTTAACCAGGTAGACATGCCCTGTGGTGGTTCCTGATCATGAATAATCGGATCATGACCAAAACGGTTAGGGTGCTCGGCATGCTGCTCTTTAATAAATTCAGGCGCTTCAATTACCGGTTCTTCTGCTTTAGCTTCGTCTTCTAAATGAATATAAGTTTTTGGCTCTTCCGTTTCTGGTCTTAATGAAAAACGGCTCGAATATTCCTGTTGTGGTAAAACCGGTTCAGGAATTGTTGTTTCAACAGGTTCTTCAGCAATTTTTTCTGCTTCGGCTTCTGGAGTGTGGCCAAAACGGTTTGGATTTTCTTCATGCTGTTCCACTATCGATTGAGGAACCTCAACTTCATTAGTTTCTTCAACCGGACTCGCAACTGGTATTTCTGCTATATCTTCTACATGCTCATTTTCATCAGGTTGACTAGCTTCAACAGCCTGATGCTCGGCAGCAATATTTTCTACTTCCGATTCTGGTTTATGGCCAAAACGGTTTGGGTGTTCCTCATGCTGCTCCTTTATAAATTCAGGAGCTTCGGTAATTTCTTCTATAGGATTTTCTGAATGTTGTAAAGTATTTTTAAGATCATCCCTAACTTCATCCAGTTCTACATTTTCGATTACAGGATGATGGTAAGATTTATTTTCGAATGGTGATGGTGCAACAGGTGCCTCGGCAATTTCATCGTACACATCTTCCTCTTCTTTTGGTAAATCTGCTTTTACTTCCTCAGTTACAGTTTCTGGCAAGGAAGGCAATCCATAAAATTCAGAACCGTAATTGATGTTCTTTATCGGTTCAAAATTCAGTCCCTGCTCGGTAAAAAATAAGCGGCCGGTATTTTCTAATTCGATCTCATGGTTCAGTTCCAGTTTTTGATTTACCTCTTCAACAAACTGCGAGATGTAATAATTGGCGCTCTCGTTAGAGATATTCCTTTTAGCGGCAATAAAATCTACAAGAGCCTTCTCTTCGGTCAAATCGCCGGAAAACTGGAGCGTATATCCCGGAGGTAAAAACGTTTGTTTTTCCTTATCGTATCTTCCCGGGTATTTCTTTTTATAAAAGGTGCCCAAGCCGGTAATACCAACTTCTTTGCGTTGCTGCAAGAGTTCTAAAAGGTATGATAAGATATCCATTCGGGTAAAATTAAGCGTTTAAAATTAAAAATTATATTCTACCTTCAAATAGTGTCTGTGGGTGTATTAATACATCCTACTCCAAAAGGGGACAAAAACGAACAAGGCGCTGTTATTTTAACCAGTCAAAAATCATGGTTGATTAACCTATACCTGCATCCGTGCAAAGATAACAGTTACAAAGATAGAAATGGTATGTTAGTAAGCAAATGGCTAAATCGATATAATGTGGATGTGACAAGGTATAGCAGCGAAACTGTGTAAAAAAAAAGCAGGACAACTCTCGTCGTCCTACTTAAAAATGTTTGCAGCGATTAGGGATTATTCGGTATAAAATATAGCACTAAGGCGTGTATACGGTGGTTTTACCGCCATATAAATTGCTTGATATACTTGATAAATAAGTATGTACATCCGAATTTGGTAAATTATAGTACAGGTAAATTCCATAACCATTGTTAACCGTTTGCGTAGCGAGAGATGCAGCTGTTGATGAACTTGTAGCCTGGATATCAACTGCAGCCGGGCCAAGATTTGCTTTTGCCAGGCCTGGCACATTTGGTACCGAATAACTACCGTAGATGGCATTCCAGCTATAATTTACTTTTGAGCCTACGGTAACACCATTGTAAGATAATCTTGAAGCTGCCGGGCCATAAAAATAAAACGAAATAATTTTATTTGGCAATAGTTGCCTCAATGCCGTTACAAGGTAAACAAATGAACTTGCGTTTGGCTGTCCGGTACCGTTATTGCCATATTCTGCATATTCATCATCGAAATCGATACCATCAAGGCCATAAGTGTTAACGGCATTTGCCAATTGCTGGGCGAATGCCTGGGCCGAGGCTTGTGAGGTGAAATTACAAAAACCAGCGCCCTGATGATTACCCAAAATAGAAAGTAAAACCTTTATTCCTTTATCTTGCAAAGGTTTGATATAGGTTGTTTTATTGGTTAAAACATTAGAAACATTTGTATTGAAGAATAATTCGGCTTTTTGGGTTGAAGTGTTGTAATTGATGTTGGCAGCGAAAATAATGGCGATGTCGAACAGCTGTTGCCCGGTAGAAAGCTTGTATTTTCCAACATTGCGAATATCTGCGTTGTTTACTTCTACATAACATACACCCTTTGGACCAGTTACCCCAATAGCTGAAGTAGAATTTGTAGCTTCTTTTTTAGACGGGCCAGTTAAGGTTTCATCCTGGGCAATGTCTTTTTTCTTACAGCCGCTTATAGCAACGGTTAAAAATAAGGCCACAGATAAGGCGGCATTTTTGCATGTTAACAATTTGGTAGTTGTCATAATTTTTTGATTTAAATTGGTTAGAAATTGGTATTAGGCTTGCAATCGCTACAAACAGATTTTATTTATTAATTAGCTATTTACATTTTATGCCATTAGCTAAAAAGATCAATCAAAGTTTTAGAAATATGGTTATTAGTCTCTTTTCGAGACTGGATTTTTGCGAGTATAAGATAAGGGAAAGGCTGTTAACGGCGGTTTGCCGGAAACGAGTGGTTTTCTCATAGGTTTAAAATTTTGGTTAGAAATTTTTTAAAAAAAAGGTAGGACAACTTTCGTCATCCTACCTGGTATTTGTGTGTTAGAAATTTGCTTTGTTAACGTCCCACCATAATCTGGTGCCGCCGTTATCTGGTCCGCCAAGCAAGGTTACTGCTTTACGTACCTCATCTTTGTTTCCGTTGCCGTATTCTGCTGTTGGATATGGCAACCTGCGAATCTGTAATTGGGTGTTGATTGTACCACCGCTATTGTTGTTGGCTACTGTAAACAGTTTTGGATAACCTGTTCTGCGGAAATCGGCCCAGGCCTCCGCTCCGTCAGGGAAAATAGCTAACCATTTCTGGGTAATAATGCGCTCTAATTTTACTTCGTTAGAAGCCGCTCCATCCCATTTAATGGTAATGGTACTTACTGCATCTGCATTGTTAGCCGGATTTTTTGGATCTACATAAGCAGTTGGTTTGTTTACTGCATCTGCGAGATAGCCGCCAATAGTTGCGTTCCATTGTTGCATTGATGTTGTTATACCGGTTTCATAATTGGTCTGTGCATCGCCTGCACCTGTCCAGCCACGTAATGCGGCTTCAGCTTTTAAAAACCAAACTTCAGCAGCCGTCATCAATATCTGTGGTGCTTTCTGTCCGATAGGTGACCTTGAATTGTCAGGTATAGACGAATTTAAACTTGAATAGGTTTTGTAACCCGCTTTGCCCAAACCATTAAAAGAAGTATTGGCTCCTGATCTGATCCCTACATATTGTCCTGAAAACAAAGGATCGGTAGCTGGTGTACAATATATTGATAAACGCGGATCTTTGTAACCAACCATGTACGATTGTAGCGCTGCGCCCATAGCGTTATCACCGTCGTAATTTACAGTTACATTCCAAAGGTCGTTATTTCTGTTACCCGACTGTGCAACAGCCGCATTATCACCTGGTGTAGTCATTAATCCACCTGCTGCTGCCATTGCTTTTTCTGCCTGTAACTTTGCCGTAGCCGGATCTACTTTAACAATACGTATGGCCAAACGTAACCTTAGCGAATTGGCAAGTTTAAGCCATTTTGCAACGTCTCCACCATAAACCAGATCGCCGGTTTCGAAATAAGCTTTTTTACCAGGATTTGCCGCGATAAAAGCCTGAAGGTTGTTGGCTGCTGTATCGATCTGTTTAAAAAATTCGGTATAAACCGTTTTTTGGTCATCGTAGGCTTGCGAAATCAATGATTTACCTGCCTGAGTATAAGGAATCGGACCAAATTTATCAGTTACCCTATCCATTGCAATTACCTGTACTAAAAGTGAGATACCCCACGATTCTGGTGCAGTTGTTTTTAATGGTGATATGGCAATCTTAGAAATTGGTGCCATTACATTGGTGTACTGATCATTAAAACCAGTTTCGTTCCAGCCATTATTAAGCGAGTAGTTCATGTTGTTTATACCACCGCCGAATGGTGTTGGAGCCATCATGTAACCGCTAAAAGCATCAGAACTCAAATTCTGTGCAATTTGGTAGTTAGAAAATATATTTTGTTGGATAGGGCCGATGGCTGATTTCAATAAAGCTAAACTCTGTTCGGTTGTAGGTAAATTATCGTTGGTATTAAAACTTTCAAAGTTCTTTTTACAGCCCTGGTTCAGGCCTGCAACTGCTAAAAGTAAAACTAAAGACAAACCTTTAATTTTATGTTGAGATGAATGATATATCGATTTCATGTTTGTTCGTATTAAAATAAGACATTAAGGTTAAAACCAAAACTTCTGGTAACCGGTTGGTTAAAAACATCTATACCAGATAAACCATTACCGGTAGACATGGTAACCTCTGGATCGTAAGGTGCTTTTTTGTAGAAGTAGAACAGGTTTCTACCAATTAACGAAAGGCGCATACTTTTAAATGTTCCTTTTAATGGTAAATTATAACCTATTGAAGCCTCGCGCAAGCGAACCACGGTAGCGCTATACACATATTCGCCAGTTACACCGTTTCTATCACCTAAGAAAGAATAATAGCTTTGTGGGTTAATGGTAGCTGAAACTGCTTTTCCGCTGGCATCTACACCATCAATTTTAACACCGCCTTGTGCCCTTGCATCACCCGATGCTTTTGAAGCACCAGCCTGATCCATCAATGCTTCAGTAAGTGAAAGTACCTTACCTCCAAATTTACCATCTACCAGGAAGCTTAAGCTGAAATCTTTATAATTGAAACTGTTGTTCCAGCCCAACTGGAATTTAGGGTTTGCATTTGCAATAAGACTATAATCTGCACTTTTAACCGGAAAGTAAGGATTCGCAGTCGATCCGTCACCAGTTAAAATGATGCGGCCGTTTGCATCTCTTTGTAAGGTATAACCGTAAATATCACCATAAGATCCACCTGCGGCTATACGTGAGATATAAGCATTGTTACCTCCACCTGTTAAATCGATCGAATTTAAACCTTGTGAAGCAGCAACATCAATAATTTTGTTTCTGTTCATCGATCCGTTGATTGCCGTGTTCCAGTTAAGGCCATCGCCTTTTAACACATCAGCGCCTAAAGTAAACTGTATACCCTGATTTTGAACATCACCTGCATTTAGGTAACCTGTTGCAACAAGTCCTGATGGTGCTGGTTTAACCGGAATGTACTGGTTTTTGGTGTTTGTTTTGTAATAGGTAAAGCTAAAATTTAAACGGTTGGCCAGAAAACGCATATCTGTACCAATCTCAAAAGATTTTGTTCTTTCAGGTTTTAGCTCAGCAAATGCCCTGTTGGTATTAATGTTAAGTGCACCACCGTTACCCAAAGTATTCTGGATAAAAGTTAAATAAGCTGGCACCGTGTTACCCACCTCAGCATAAGTACCTCTTATTTTGGCATAAGTAATCGCCTCTGGCAATTTCACCATTTGCGATACAATAAATGATAAACCTACTGATGGATAGAAGTAAGAAACATTTGGTGTAAATGACAGGTTTGAAGACCAGTCGTTTCTGCCTGTTAGTGTTAAAAATGCCCAATCCTTATATGATAAATTCGCGTTTGCAAATACCGCCTGTAACTGGCTGTGGAAAGCATCACTCGCTTTAGTGGTATTCAAAACATCTGAGGTATAGGTACCTGCATTGGCCACAATGGTATTATTCGGTGTGAATAAATCAACCGCACTCAGATCACCTGCTAAAGATAATCCTGAGGTTTTCTGATCGTTAATGCTACTACCAATTAATCCGTTAATCTTAAAGTCAGATCCTTTCAATGGTACGGTAACATTTAATATCGCATCAGCATATTTCTGAATAAAAGTTTGGGTGTTCTGAGATAGATATCCTCTTCCGTTTGAGTTAAAGTTTCCGTTTATACCCGAATAACGTCTGTTTTCAAAATCATCTGTCGTACGGTCGATATTTCCCCTGATCTGTAAGTTTAACCACGGGGTAAACTCATATTTCACATTTCCACTTAATAAATAGCGGTTTCTGATGGCTGTATTTGGATTAAGGTTGGTTAAAAACCATGGGTTCTGGTTAACATCTGCAGAACCACCAAGCCAGTTCTGGCGGGCAGTACCCACATTGCCTGCAAGCAGATAATTGTCCTTATAAGGTGTGATATCAACTCCCCTTGGAAAAAGATATAGTCCTACCAAAGGGTTATTGTATAATCCAATTGATGGACTATTATTTATACGTTGATTGATGTAGCTTACATTTCCATCAACCGTTAGTTTGTTATTTAAAAACTTGGCTGTTTCGCGCAGGTTAATGTTATGTCTGTTTAGCTTGTTGCCTTCCTGTATACCACTTGCATAAGTATTGGCATAAGAAAAATAGGTTTGGGCAATTTCCGAACCGCCAGAAAAATTGATCGAATTGGTAGCGTTTGTTCCGGTTTGAAAAAACTGGTCAAGGTTATCAGTAGTGTTGCTGATGGCACCTCCCCAGCTGTCTCTGGTTGTAGCAGATGCAGGGCCATAACTGTTTTGGAATTCGGGTTTGTAAGCAATTTTATCAAAAGTTAAACTCGATGAAAAACCGATTTGTGTTTTACCGGCTTTGCCTTGTTTAGTCGTGATTAAGATTACCCCATTCTGTGCCTGGCTACCGTATAGTGCGGCAGCAGATGCGCCTTCCAACACAGTTAAGCTTTCAATATCATCAGGGTTTAGGTTAGATATTCCATCGCCACCGTCCTGGCCACCACCAAAAACACTGTTCTGTTGTGCGTTGGCATTACCGTTATTGCTGATAGGAACCCCATCAATAACGTATAAAGGCTGGTTATTACCGCTTACTGAACGGCTACCTCTTAAAATTACCTTGGCCGAGCCACCAACTCCCGAAGAACTTGGACTAATGGTCATGCCTGCAACTTTACCATTTAATGAATTTACAAGGTTTGGACTTTTAACTTTATTAAGCTCCTCGCCCGATACCTGTTGGGTAGTGTAAGTTAACGACTTTTCTGAACGTTTTATACCTAATGCCGTAACCACTACGGTTTCAAGATTCTTAGAGTCAGGGGTTAATGTAACATCAAGCGTGCTTTGCGTGCCTACTGTAACTTCTTTGCTCTGGTAACCGATAAAAGAGAATACCAAAACATCGCCAGCTTTGGCCGCAATGCTATATTGTCCTGAAGTGTTTGTCTGTGTTCCACCTTGCGCGCCTTTTATCGTAATGGTAACACCAGGTACCGGATTACCGGTTTCGTCTTTTACCGTTCCTTTAATCGCATCCTGATAAACTGAATGGAAAGAAGTCTGGTTAAAATGATCTGCTGGAGTAGCCGCATACAGGCCTGCCGATGCATAAAGCAATAAGCATGTGAGCTGTAGAGATTTTTTCATATTCATTATGAATAATTTTGAATAAGTATTTGGTTAATTGTTTGCCGCCTTCAGGAGTTCCGTCCGTCAGGTTTTATAGTTAAGAGCGTTTTACTTATACAAATTGCCTACAAGGAAAATGAATTATTTTAAAATATTTTTTAGTAACGGTTTATCGACTGAAGCAGAAATGGATAACGACAATAATTTTAGCCACGGAGGCACTGAAAACACGGAAGATTTTGCCTATTTCAAATGCACGGATTAGGTTTAATGAATCGTCATCTCTACTGAAGCGAAGTGAAATGGAGAGGTCTTTTAAAAGGGGAGGGGCTTAAACCAGGTTCAAAGATTTCTCCACTGCGGTCGAAATGATGATACATCTATTGACTGTATTCACGATATCAACAAAAAATAACCATCCAAAATTACAAAGTTCGCTAAGGTGGCTTAGGTGGTCAACCAAAATGGTGGTAGCTATGGCGTGATAACTCTCAGTCCGATAAAAAACTTACATGTTAAGAAATGGTGTCAGATGGGTAACATCTGACACCACGAAAAATCTGCTGAAAAAACTTACTAATTAATGCCCCAGCTATAATTTGGTTTATTGCCCATAATCAACGTCAGGTTACCACCTTTTAATAATTCGGAGCTGGAAAAAGAAAAACTATTTAGCACTTTACCGTTAAGCGTTGCACTTTGGATATATTTATTCACCCTTGAGGTGTTTTTGGCCTCGATGGTAAACGATTTCCCCCTGCCATATTGATTACCAAGATCAATTACCACTTTGCTGAATAAAGGACTCCCGATTTCGTATTGCGGATCGGTGCTGCAACCGCCATCGGTTTGAAACAGACCCAAAGATGCCATCATAAACCAGGCGCTCATCTGTCCCTGATCTTCATCACCTAAATAGGCATTGGCAATGTCAAAACCATAATACCTGTCGATAATCGCCCTGCTCCATTTTTGGGTGAGCCATGGCTTTTGTACAAAATTGAAAAGAAACGCAAAATGCATCGATTGCTGGTTCCCCTGCATAATCGGATAATCCCAGTAGGCATCATTTGGGGCATTAAAACGCCATTTATAACTCTCATTAAAACCCCATTCCAGTCTGTCTGTAAATTTTTTCTTTCCAATGATATTGGCAAGTCCGCGAATATCCTGCGGGACAAAAAAAGTAAGCTGCCAGGCGTTTCCTTCTACATAATGTTCGTTTGCACCTGATTTAAATGGATCGAAATTTGGAAACCAGGTTCCGTCTGATTTTTTCATGCGGGCAAAACCAGAGGCCGTATCAATTACATTTTTCCACCAATTGCCTCTATCTGCAAATTCTTTATATTCCCTATTTTTTCCTAACGCTTTTGCAAACTGACTTACGGTCCAGTCATCATAACTATATTCTAAACTATTGCTAAACCGTCCCTTATCATAAGGCACATATTTATGCTCCAGGTAAGGCAATAAATCTTCATTGCCTGCCCGTCCTTTACCAACTGCTGCGGCCGGTTGGGTCTGCATTTTGTACACAGCCGAAAAAGCTTTTTGGGTATCGTAATCGCGAATTCCCATTTGGTAAGCACCAACTATAAGCGGGATTTCGTGCTCGGCGACCATCACCGGGATATATTCCATTCCGGCAGGCCCTTTTGCCAGGTATCCATTTGCATCGTACATGGCCAGTTGCGATTTAACCCATTTGGATGACCATTCGGGCGTAACCAGGTTCCAGAACTGGTTTAAATTCCAGAAGGTATTCCAAAAGGCATCGCAGCCCAAAGCCACATCCTTAACATTGGTGAATTTTCTTTTTTGCTCGGTTGCATCAATCCAGGAGCCATCCGTATCGCTCCAGGTATTTCGGCTACACAATGCACGGTACATGTTATTGTAAAACCTTGTTTTCTCACGGCTATCGTCTGAAGAAATAGCCACTCTATCCATCAACTTATTCCAGGTACTGATATTCGCAGCGCGTACCGCATCAAATTTCCAGCCGAAAGGCTGTTCTACCTCTTCCTTAAGGTTACGGGCGGCACCTTCGATACTCACTAACGATATGCCCGAGCGGGCCTTTATCACATTATTTTCTTTCGTATCAAATTCTGCGTACATGCCGGCATTATCTACAGCTGCACCTTTTATGCTGCTTCCTGATTGAGCTTTACCATTAATCCACCCACCAATTTTTTTGATGTCCTGGTCAAATTCGATGACAAAATTAATCGTATAATCCTGATCTACTCCGCCAGACCATGCATTTGCAGTCTGTTGTACGCTGTAACCTTCAATCCGCCGCTTATCCACCTTGGTGATCTGAAAACTTTTAATATTATAATCGTATTCGGCTGGCACCTTTAGGTCGATCATTACCCTGCCATCTTTTGATTTGGGGAAAGTATAACGTTGAAAGCCGCACCTGGTTGTCGAGGTCAGTTCTGCTTTGATACCATATTTTTTGAGCATCACCTTATAATAGCCGATAGGAGCTTCCTCACTGTTTTTATCAATGTTTGACCGGTAACCATCATTTTGCTTCTCCTGTGATCCGATGTGGTATTTAATTTCACCATTTACCGGCATCATTCCTAAACCTGCCATGGTCCATTCGTGAATATGGCTAAAAGTACCTATACTTTCTATCGTTGGATCATAGCCGGCCATCCAGCCTGGATTCTGGTTATCGGGGCTCAGCTTAACCATACTAAAAGGCATCCATGGACCTGGAGCAATCATCCACCTGGAGTGTGCGGTACCAATTTTGGTATCGGCATAACCGGCGCTGGTTTTTAAGGGTTGATCAGAAACCAATACCGCACCCGCTGCAATCGTTTTTCCATCCGATATGACCTGCCAGGTGGCCTTCTCCCGTTTTTTAGCTATAGGCATTGGCGCTTCCAATATATATCGGCCGGTATCGATCTGGCTGCTTAATACATTTTTTCCATTAATTTTTATGGAAACTGTGGGGTGATTGGCTAAATGTTCAATATCTACCAGCAATGGCTGTACCTTCTTTCCATTTTTGGAGAGGGTGTAATCTGCCGCTTTTACATTCCTGACATATAAATCCTTCGATGCTAAAGCATGGATTTCTGCCGGTCCTTCCAGCCTAACATCATCAAACACCAGCCACGAACCTTCCAGTATGGTAAATGTTACCGTATTACCTCCCGCATAGAGCAAACCATGCGGAATGTCGATTTTGTAAGGTTCTGCCTTTATATCATTCGTATCTCCGTTAATTCCGCTGGTTTTTTCATTTTCAGAAAAACGGAATTTAAAATCTTTTCCATTAACGGTTACTTTAAATAGGGGCGGTTTTTTGCCGTTATAAGCCAAAACATCGGTAATCAACTGAAATTTTTCCGTTGTCTTAAATGGTTTTAAATCAAAAAGGATGTTTAACTGGTGCGAACGGATGCCCGAGGTAGGGCCTGTGCCTCCCCAACCATCAGCAGTACCCGGCAACACATAAGGCCAATCAATAGCAGGGGTCGATTTCCCGATCAGGTAATAACGGTCTTCCCAGCCAAAATCATTCGCTAAAAACTGTTGATAATTGCCTGGAGCCAGCGCAAAACCATCTGTTTTATTGTCTTTTTCTCCTATTTTCCAAACGGTATGACTTTGGGCAATACTTAAAGCGGGAAAAATTATGTTGAGGAGGCTTAGCGATAATAAAAATTTGAGTAACACTTTAAAATTTTTCATCTTGATTGATCTGATAGGACTCATAATTGATCTACGCTCTTTAAAATAAATTGATTATGTATGTACAAACATAGCTTGCTATAAGTTAAGATCAAAATTTAAAATGGTTAAAATGAAAATAGGTTTAAAGTGCTCTTAATCAGTTGTATATTGAGTGTAAAAGTTGATTTACACTCCCTGATTACATATCTTTATTGCTGAATAAATATTTATTAGGAAATATTTGTAAATTAGATTAATGTGTATATGTTTGTACATATAAATTTGTTAAAGCCACATGAATAAAAATATTGCATTAGCAGCACTAATGGTACTTGGTTCTCAAGGGATATCTTTTGCGCAAGAAACCGGGTTGCCAGCAAAAGATTATAAAAATGTTCAGCCAGAGGTGATGAACAAGGTTAAAACCATGGCTGAAGAACTGATCAAAAAAGGTTTTACCGCTGGTGATGGTTATGGAGAAGTTTGGATAAGGGATTTAAATACCTTTATCGAGCTCAGCTGTAAGGTGAATGATAAATCGCAGATCAGAAAACACCTGATCACATTTTTTCAGTTTCAGCAGCCTGATGGATCCATTTTGGATGGTTACATTCCTTCAGAAAAAGCAGGTACTGAAGGCAAATTTTACAAATCTGATTTGGTTCCCGGATTCCTTGGTCATAAAAATACGGTAGAAACCGATCAGGAGACCTCATTAATTCAGGCCATTGCAAAATATATCCGCATTACAGGGGACAAAACCATCTTAAACGACAAGGTTGCAGGTTTAACGGTTAAAAACCAGATGGAAAGGGCGATGGATTTTCTGATGAAGGAACGGTTTAATGAGAAATATGGTCTAATCTGGGGTGCAACCACTGCCGATTGGGGCGATGTACAACCAGAACAGGGTTGGGGAGTGGTGATAGATGAAAATACTCACCGGGCAATTGATATTTACGATAATGCCATGTTTTTAATTGCTATAGAAGATTTTATGGCTGTTGGAGATTTAAATACTGATCAAACCCGTAAATGGAAAGGGATTTACAAGAATGTGCGTCAAAATATCAACAAATATCTATGGGATGATCAGGCACAGAAATATATTCCGCATGTTTATTTAAATGGTTCCCCTTTTCCGGCATCGTTTGACGAATCAAAAGTATATTATCATGGTGGTACAGCAGTTGCTATTGAAGCTGGCCTGTTAACCAAAAAACAGGTAAAGGAAGCTTATCAAAAGATGCAGCAAAATGTTAAAGATGCCCATGCAGCAACTATCGGCCTTACACTTTACCCGGTTTATCCGACAGGTACCTTTCAAAATAAGGTAATGGGGCCTTATTCTTACCAAAATGGAGGCGATTGGACCTGGTTTGGGGGTAGGATGGTTACCCAGCTTATCCGATATAATTTATTGGCAGAAGCGAAGGAAGCACTGGATCCGATGTTGGCCAGGGTAATCAGTAACAATGGTTTTTACGAATGGTACACACCCGATAATCAACCAAAAGGTTCTTCAAGTTTTAGAGGCGAAGCCGGCGTATTGTGGACAGCTATTCGTGAGCTGGAGAAGAAGAAGTAGAGTAGGGCTGAAATTCGGTTTTTGAGTTACACAATAAACACACATATAATAATAAGATGGGGTAATAAACGATAGGTTTATTGCCCTTTTTTATGGATAAACTATCGAAAAATACTTCGGGAGATCGTCATTCCCAACCCGATTGGGAATCTTAATGCATTGTGCCTTTTGTTAGCTTTAAGATTCCCGCCTGAGCGGGAATGACGACGAATCTTTCAGAATTTGTCATTCTGAACGCAGTGAAGAATCTCAAACCGATGAAATAGAGATTGTACATTTGCTTCAGCTTAAAGTGCGTTGGGTCATTAAAGCAGCTGGTTAATTACAAACAGATTCTTCGCTGCTCTGAGAATGACAGAATAAATGGAATGGTCTGATACCCCTTATTTTACTCATCAATACTTATCTTTCGGCGTTTTCCCCATGTGGATCAACAATTTCCCGCCATTTTGAATATCCTTAAGTTTCATAAAAGGAGTATTTAATGCATTACCATTAATCGAGAATGACTCCACGTAACTGTTATCCTTGTTGTTATTAAGGGTTTCAATTTCGAAATCCTTTCCGCTAAAATATTGTTTATTGCCCTTAATCCTGATGGTGTTAAAAAGCGGGGCAGATAACCCGATTTCCGGCGAAGCATCGCTAAAACCCTTTACATCAAAAATACCCATAGATGCCATTACATACCAGGCACCAAGCTGGCCCTGATCTTCATCCTGTCCATATCCGTAACCATGTATGCCTTCAGTACCATAAAAATCATCCAAAATTTTTCTCACCCATTTTTGGGTAAGCGATGGTTTTCCTGCATAATTGAACAGCCACGAAATGTGTAAATTGGGTTGATTGCCATGATTATATAGGCTCTCCAACCCAGAAAAAGCATCAATCGTGGTGCCGCCGCCAAATTTATTTTTTTCGGATACGGTGAAGATACTGTCGAGCCTTTTATTAAAATCGTCTTTACCAATGGCCGATATTAAACCCATCGGGTTTTGAGGGACATAAAAAGTGTACTGCCAGGCATTTCCTTCCTGAAAACCTCTCCATGCAGCTTTGGGGTTAAAATCGGATATGAATTTCCCCTGCTCATCTTTAGGCCTGATGAACTTGGAAGTGGGATCAAAAATGGTTTTCCATGCATTTGAAAGCGTTGTTAAACGGTTATAATCTGCTGTTTTATTCAATAATTTTGCCCATTGGCCTACAGCATAACAGCTAAACGCATATTCGAGTGTGTGCGAAGCCGAAAACTTCCAGTTTTCATCGGATCCGGTACCCTGATCCAGGTGATTTACATAGCCATATTTTAAAAACCTTTCCAAATCAGGTTTTCCGGCACCAAAAGGACGGTTTTTAAATTCCAATTCGTTTTTGAGGGCTGCTTCGTAGCCCGTTTTTACATCAAAGTCACGAATACCCGAATTGTAGGCCGAAGCAATGGCCAAACTCACAAAGTTTGTACCTACGCCTGATACATAGCGGCTATTGGCAATGCCATCTGCCAGCCAGCCTGAATCTTTATACACCAATAACTGACTTTTAACCCAATCCGAATAATATTCGGGATAGGCGATGGCCCAAAGCTGGGTTAAATTCCAGAAAGCACCCCAAATTGCATCGGTATTATAGTGGTTATGTAAGGGGACATTATTTTTATCGAGTGGGATTCTCCCGATTCCTCCATCGTTTTTGGGATAAGCGCCATTTACATCGCTAGCTAAACCACGGCCAGATAATGCATGATATAAGCCTGTATAAAATTTGGTCAAATCTTGTTGGTTTTCTGAAGTCACCCTGATTCTGCCAAGGTAGCTTGCCCAGGTATTCAATGCCTGTTCTTTGGCCTGGTCGAATGAGAGATGAGCTGCTTCCTGCTTTAAATTTAGCCTGGCGTTTTCAATTGAAGTGTAGGAGAGACCTGCTTTTAAGGTAATGCTTTCTTTTTCTTCAGTGGAAAAAGTGAGGTACAAACCTGCGCCTTTACCACTTATACTTTTTTTGCCCTTTGAAATGTTTTCTCCATTAAAAGTGCCGAAAGCAGTGGGTTTTTTACTTGCTACCACAGAAAAGTACATTTTTACGTCGGCACCGGGCTGATATTTCTGAACATAAACAGGCTGTGTAATCACATATCCTTCAATTTTCCCGTCCGGAGTGAGGTACACTTTCGCATCGGTTACTTTGCCACTCTCACCCTGTTGATGTCCGATATCAAAAATGACATTGGCCTGTTTAGATTTTGGAAAGGTGTAGCGGTGAAAAGCAACTCTTTTGGTAGAAGTGAGTTCGGCCTTAATCTTGTAATCTTTCAATAATACCGAATAATAACCCGGCATGGCTATTTCATCCTGGTGATCGAAAGTGGAACGGTAACCTGTTGCAGGTTGTTCTAAACTTCCGGCCAATGTTTGCAGTTTTCCTACTGATGGCGCAAAAACTACTCCTCCGATCTGAAATTCATGAAAATTGGCAAAACCTTCTATAGAAGTATGTCTTTGGTCGTAGCCTACCGCTTCCCAACCACTTTTATTGCCATACGATCCATTGGTTGATGGTGCGGGTTTGGCCATTCCAAAGGGTACAGCTCCCGGCGTAAAATAAAACCAGCGGCTGTGCGCCGTGCCAATGCGCGGATCTGCATAAGCCAATAAATCGCGGTCGGACTGTGCTTTTACCCGACTGCAAAATAAAGTGGTCAGCAATAAAATGGCAACCTTAATTCTGTTCGATGTCATATCCATAAATTCATTTGTTAATGAAAAAATACTGGTTTATCGCTATCCTCTTTCCAGTCGTTTTCTATTTGTTCAAGCGATTTTCCCTTGGTTTCGGGCAGCAGTTTATAAACCACAATAAACGCGATGATACAGAAAAAGGCGAAAAACCAAAAAGTACCTGCACTGCCAATTTGATTGAGTAAAATAGGGGTAATCTGGCCAACAATGGTATCGGCCACCCACATTACCATAATGCTAATGGCCAGGGCTCTTCCTCGTATGGCACCAGGAAATATCTCTGAAGCCACTACAAATTTTAATGGTCCGATTGAACAGGCAAAACAGGCCAAAAATGCCAGTACACATACTAAAAGCCAAATGCTTGAAGTGGCATTAAAATAGAAACAGATACCAGTAAGGATCAATGAAATTGCCGCTCCCGCAGTGCCGTAAAGGTACAGTGGTCTTCTGCCCCAGCTATCTACTTTCCAGATGGCAAACAGGGTAAAAATCATATTTGCCAAGCCAAAAATAATCTGACTGATCAGCGAATTGCTTAATGAGATGCCTGCATTACCTAGTATTCTTGGTCCGTAATATATAATAGCGTTAATGCCACTAAATTGAGAGAATAGCGGTAATAAAACACCGATTAATAATGCTTTGCGCATGGATGGCGCAAATAATTCTTTATAAGAGCTTTTAGAATTGTTGCTTTCTGTTGTAAACTGTTCCGGATGAATCTCAGGCAATGTTTGTCCGGTAATGCTGCTGATGATTGAAACGCCTTCTGCTGTCCGGCCTTTTTGTATCAACCACCTCGGGCTTTCTGGAATGAGCAATAAACCAAACAAAAATAAAACTGCAGGCAGTACACCCATGCCCAGCATACCCCGCCAAACTTCCTGGTTAAATATGCTGTTTAATGCCGAAGCAGTAACATGCTGAGCGGAAACTCCGTTCAACAATGCCGCATTGCTCAAATAAGCGACTAAAATGCCAAGTGTAAGTGCAAATTGATAATAAGTAACCAATCTGCCCCTGATCTGTGCGGGAGCAATTTCGGAGATGTAAAGAGGGACTACATTTGAAGCGATACCAATGCCAATACCACCTAGAACCCGAAAAGCAATAACACCAGAGAGGTTAGGGAATAATGCACAGCCCATAGCAGATGCCACAAAAAGTACAGCGGTTAAAATCAATGGTTTTTTCCTGCCGAACCTATCGCTCAGCTCACCTGAAATGGCCACACCGATAATACAGCCCACCAAAGCAGAAGATACGAACCATCCCTCTTGTGATGCACTTAAAGCAAACTGCTTTTGTACCAGGGGTAAAACCCCGGATATAACGGCCATATCAAAGCCGAATAAAAAGCCACCTAAAGATGCTACAAGCGTTATTAAAAGCACACTGGTTTTTTTTTGCTTACTCATAATTTATAATTGGTTAAATTTTTATTACTACTAGCATATTGTCAGTAGGGATGTCGTCTTTCCCGCGCAGGCGGGAATCTTAAAGCATTTTGCATTACGATTCCCAATCAAGTTGGGAATGACGATCCGCTAGTCAACACTTATATTACAGCGCCCCAAAATTCACGTCATCTTTTACAAAAGCCTTAATTACTTTTGCCCTGCCCACACCGGTATTAATTAGCGTATAACTTTCGGCTGCGGCAGGAATTACAAAAGTTTCTGCATAGTGAAAATCAGTAACCTGGCCATCTCTGTTTTTTACTTTGATGGCAGTACCTTCTACAAGCATCAGTATATGACAAACATCGTTTGTTTTTACTGTAATCTCCGTATCGAATTCCAGTCTGTGAACATCATAAAAATGTTCCTGATGGGTTGGAAGGTGAATTAACGCCCAGTCTTCCCCTTTTTCAATCACCGATGGTTTTGAAATTAACTCTTTGGTAACCATATTCCCTTTTCTATCGAAATTTAGGTTTTTAAAAGCATGTTCAATATTAATGGGCCGCGGCTGGCCATCTAATCCCAAACGGAGCCAATCGTACATTTTAAAGGTAAAGATGTAGGGTGTTGCACTAATCTCGAGTACTAAGTTATTGGCTCCGGCACTATGCACCGTGCTATTTGGAATTAAAAAAAGATCATGTTTTTTCGCATCATGCACCTGCACATACTTTTCGATGTCTATTTCCTGGCTTAATTGCTGACTTTTAATTAATGCCTTATTAAATTCAATCGGGTTAATATCTTCCTGAAAACCCAGGTAAACTTTAGCATCCTCTTTACATTCCAAAATATAGTAAGTTTCATCCTGGGTAATGTTTTCACCAAATTCGTCCCTAATGTATTTTAACGATGGGTGGCATTGCACTGAAAGATTTCCACCATCCATAGTATCCAGAAAGTCAAATCTGATCGGAAATTCAGTTCCGAAAATTGATGCATGTTTGCCCAGTACCGATTGATTTTCAGTTAACATTAAAAAATCAAAAGCAACTTCCAGCAGGTTACCATTACTTTCGAAAACAATGCCGTTTTCAGGCACAATAAGTTCAAAAGACCAGGCGTAGTTTACTTCGTTTTTATTGAGCCCCTCAATGTTTTCCTGTAACCAATGGCCACCCCACGCGCCGGCTTCAAACCACGGCCGAACACGGAATAGAGATTGACTGATGTGTTTTAAGCCTTCTTTCAGGTCTTTTGCTATAACCCAATTTACTGAACTTTTATGTTGTACATCGGCAACCAGACTGATCCGATTTAAAATTTGAGCTTTATGTTCATTAAGTACCACCCAATCTACAAAATAAAATCTTTTGTACATTTCAGCAGCACTTGCTGGCTTATCTGCCCCGAGGTTGCTAAGCGCGTTGGCACGCATGCGGTACTGAATTTCGTTTTTAGGAATTTCGAGGTAAATGATAGGGGCATTCCAATCGATTAATGCAGCACCGATTCCGATTACAATATTTACTTCGCATGCAACATCGGGTTGGATAGAGCGGTATCCGCTTTCAAAAAAATCTTCGAGTTGGAGGGTGGATTTTTTGCCCCAAACGCTTTTGGTTTCTCCCAGAAAAGGATTGACCAATTGAGCAATTTCGTGGGTTGGCTTGATATGGTCTGAGAAACGGATCCAGTTAACCTTTATATTCTTTTTCTCAAACTCCTGTTGCAAAAGCAATTCTACCTCTTGCCAGAAAACGCCTATATAACCATCAATAATTACCGTTTCCTGTTCAATAATCCAGGATGCCAGTGACGAATAATCATTAAATATTTTGTTGTTGCCTAAAGGATGTACAGGGTACAGGTTATAGCCATTTTCGGGTTGATTAAAATGATCAATCTTTTCTGGCAAAATCCTTTCACCGCTTTTTCTCCATTTGTTAATTACGGGTGTTTCCTGAACGTTATTTTTTACTTCCATAAATTGGACAATATCATTGTTTTATAACAAATGTATATATGTATGTACATATATCCTAATATTTTAAAATAATTCTTATTTTCTGTTTCAATAAGGCTTTGATTTAGGTTGATCCAATTATTTCCAGGAGAAGTGATCTGAAAATATCATTTTACTTTAAAGGCTATATACATACATAATGTTTCTGTTTATAAGCGCTTTTTTTATCTTTGCTAGGATGCATTTCGCATTTCTTGTTGCCTAAAGAGATGCATGATAAAAAAATGAAATTTTCAATTGATCATAAAAGCCCTGTGCCTTTACACATTCAGGCAGAAGAATTATTGCGGAACCTGATTAAAGATCCCGAATATGCCACCAAATTTCTGCCGAATGAGGTCGACATGGCTAAACAATTGGCAATATCCAGAACCACCCTTAGACAAGCATTAAATAAACTGGTTTATGAAGGTTTGCTGATCCGCAAAAAAGGCATCGGCACCAAAGTTGCAGAAGTTTCGGTAAGCTCAAAAGCGAGTAATTGGTTAAGTTTTTCGCAAGAAATGCAGGCAAGAGGCATTCCGATCAAGAATTTCGAACTTCACATCAGCTGGGTATTCCCTGATGAGAAACTGGCCCATTTTTTTGATATCGCTACGGATAAAAAAGTATTGAAGTTAGAGCGTTTGAGGGGGAAAGCAGAAGGGGCTTTTGTTTATTTTATCTCTTATTTTCACCCGCGCATCGGGCTTACAGGCGACGAAGATTTTAAACGTCCGCTGTACGAGATTTTGGAGAAAGACCATTCCATCATTGCTGATCTATCAAAAGAAGAAATAAGCGCTAAAGCTGCCGATAAATTTATTGCTTCGAAACTGGATGTAGAAGTTGGAAGCCCATTGCTCTTTAGAAAACGTTATGTTTTTGACCAGGGCGACCGGCCCATCGAATATAATTTGGGCTACTACCTGGCAGATAGTTTTGTTTATACGGTGGAGAGCAGGCGTGATGCGTAATTAATGATAAAAGAATCTTTAACAAGACTATAATAGACAAAAGACATTAGTGCGATCGTCATTCCCGCGCAGGCGGGAATCTCAAAGCATATTACATTAAGATTCCCAATCAAAGTTGGGAATGACGTATCGCAGAGGAGCTAGCATAATATACTTACCTGTCGATAATATTGATTTATAAAATAAATTAACGCTCAGGCCTGTGCTTCATTTATAGTTTTTCCGCTGCTTCTTTATTCTCCTTAGCCCAGCAGCCTGCAGCGCCAACAAGGGCAGCATCTTCATTCAGTTCGGAAATATGGATCGGGCAATTAATGCCTTGCGATTGAAGGTATTTAATCACTCCTTGGATAAAACGACTGGAAGCATTGGCAATATTACCGCCAATTATAATCGCCTCTGCTGCATTATCCTGTTGAAAACCTTTTAAAAAAAGTCCAAGGTTTTGGCTAAACTCTGTAAATACTTTTCGCACCGTTGGACTTTCGTCGTAAAGCAGGGTAAGTTCGCGAACATTTAAAATGTTTAATCCGCTAAGCTCGTAATAACGTTTTAAAAACCATCGTGTAGAGAGGTAATCTTCGGCTATGCCATCCAAAAAAGGGGCACACCACAAATTGGCATCTGTAATTTTTCCTTCTGCGCATACTGCGCTGCCCAAGCCGGTACCTAAGGTGATCCCGATGAGGTTGGCGTAATTACGGGCTTGGCCCGCAAAAACTTCGCCTGCTAAAAAACAGGAAGCATCATTACTCAATAAAATCTGATCGCTGCTGATCTGCAGTTCGCTGGCCAACATTTCTTTAACGTTGAGTCCATAAAATGCAGCATATTTATCGTTTCCGGCAATATAAGAAATACCATTTTCGTAATCGAAAGGACCGGGCATGGCAATGCCCAAACAGCCAATTTCCTGGTCAACTTTTTTATAGGCCGCTTTGATGTTATCGGCCCATGTTTTGATAATTTGCTGGGTTGCGCCATGCGAATCTACACGTTCGCGGGTAAAAGACTTTTTAAGGATGTTTCGTTGTTGCATATCGATTACGGCCGCGGTAATATGCGATCCCCCAATATCAATGCCCAGCACATAATTGATTTTATTCATTGCTTCTGCTTCTATAGATCTATAAATGGCTTGTGCCGGGAAGGGCACTAAAAGAAGAACCCTTTTTTTTGTCAAATTGCCTACAGCGGCAAGATTTTTTTATGAAATATTTTTTAATACCTTACATTTGATTCAAAAACTAACCAAGTTGAAAGCAGTCAAGCCAGATTTAGTCGTTTTATGGAAGAAGATTTGTCTCGAAGATGATATAACGTCCTTTGAGCAGCTTTATCGTTTTCTGTATGGCAGGCTGCTTAAATTTTCCATTTATTATGTAACCGACAGGCAGGCTGCGGAAGATATTGTTACTGAAGTATTTGTTAAATGTTGGGAAAACCGGAAGGAAAGTACCCATGTGCTCAATCCCGAAAGCTACTTTTTTATCGCGGTAAAAAATCAATCACTTAAACACCTTAAAAAAAATTCATCGGTTACGTTTATCGATTTAGTTGATACAGAAGATGATGTTTCGGTGAATATGCAAACCCCCGAATATATTATCGAGACCAAAGAACTGCACCGGCAGCTCGACCTGGCCATTGCAGGTTTGGCGCCACAGGCAGCAACGGTTTTCAGGCTGATCAAAGAAAGCGGAATGAAATATAAGGAGGTGGCCGAACTGCTGAATATTTCACCACGAACGGTGCAAACACAATTGTTCAGGGCCATCGCAAAACTGCGGATTGTGCTGCAACCTTTAAAAGACAGTGGTACAGATGAAAAAAAGCTTGGAAAAATGATCTCGCTGGTTATCTTAGTGGGAACTTTATCTTTTTTATATTTCTTGTAGGCAATTTTCTCATAAAAAGGAACATATCATAAAGGACGGAACACAAAATGACAGATCAAAGATTTACAGAATTGCTTGGAAAACAATTGGCCGGAGAAATTTCGCCGGATGAATCTATTGAGCTGAAATCGATTTTGGCCGATAATGCAGCGCTGAAAAAAGAACATGATGTGTTATTGACCTATTTTGAGTCTGAAACTGTTGAAGATGAAAATATAGATCCCGTTTTTGAGCGGATCAAAAACCAGATTAATATTCCAGGAGAATCGAATTTAATCGTTCGTAAAGGTAAATCTTCTTACATCTGGTTAAAAATTGCTGCCGTTTTAGCAATTGCTTTAGCTGCGGTTCTCCTTTACAACCGGGGAAACATTTTCTCTACGCAACCTGATCTGTTAAACGTACAGACCAAAGCTGCTGAGGTTAAAACCATTGTATTGGCCGATGGCTCTACCGTAAAAATCAATGCGGGCAGCAGCTTAAAATATCCGGCCCGGTTTAAAAATGATACCAGGGAGGTTTATCTGTCGGGTGAGGCCTTTTTTGAGGTGCAAAAAGATGCGGCACATCCATTTATCGTACATACAGAACAGCTAGCAGTAAAAGTGCTGGGTACTCAATTTGATGTAAAAGCCTACAAAAACGATACTTTTACCGAAACCACTTTGATCAGGGGGAAAGTATCGGTATCACTTGAAAATAATAGCGACCAAACTTTTATTTTAAAGCCGAACGATAAATTTATTTTATCTAATGGCAAAGGAAGCGTAAGTCAGCTGACGCTTTTCAACGGGGCAGGAGCAGACAAAATAGTTGAAACGGCCTGGCTTAACCATGAACTGATCTTTAAAAATAACCGTTTTGATGAAGTAGCCAAGCTTTTTGAGCGCTGGTATGGCATAAAAGTAAACTTTAAAGAACCAGAACTAAAAGCAATTCAGTTTACCGGTCATTTCGAAAAAGAAAGTCTTACCGAAGCCTTAAACGTGCTAAAACTCATCGAAAACTTCAATTATTCGGTAAAGGGCAAAAATGTGTATATCTACCGTTAGCACACAACACTTTAGCCATGTATATTTGTTGCCATGAATTTTGTGCAGCGGATCATATTGTTAATTGGATTAATTTTTCCGCTGTGTGCTTCTGCGCAAACCAAAGTTACCCTGAATTTTAACGATGCCAGTTTCGAAAAGATAATTGAAGCGATACAGAACCAAACTGTTTACCGTTTTGCCTACAGCGAATCCAAAATTCCAACACATCACTTATCCGTTAAGGTAGAAGAAGAGGAAGCTATAAAAGTTATTGAACAGTTACTGCTCAATACAGGTTTTACCTATTCAGTACTTCCTAATAATTTAATCGTGATCAGAAAAAATACGGAAGGAAAATTGAATGCAGATAGTGTCCGTTTTTTAAAGGAAGTAGTTATTACAGCGTTGGGAATTGAAAAAGACAATGAGAAAGTGGGTTACGCTTTAACCACCATCAAAGGATCTTCCATTGCCAAAGCCAGGGAAAGTAATATGATTATGGCTTTACAAGGCAGGGTAGCCGGGCTTAATATTACGGGTGTAAACGGTGGACCAGGCTCTGCCGCACGTGTACTGATACGCGGGGTTTCGAGCATGACAGCGGCTTCACCTTTATTTATTGTAAATGGCGTACCCATTGATAACAGCATCAGGGGCAGTGCAAACGAATATGGCGGGGCTGATTATGGCGACGGCATCAGCAACATTAACCCAGATGATATTGAAACCATCACGATATTAAAAGGTTCGGCTGCTTCTGCTTTATATGGTGCAAGGGCAGCTAATGGCGTAATCCTCATTAACCTGAAAGGTGGTGGAGAAAATACCAATGCTAAACTGGAATACAATACCAATCTATCTTTAGATGTCCCTGTAAATTCTACCGATTTTCAGTATACCTATGGCCAGGGTGCGCAGAATAAACGGCCTACTGATCAGTACAATGCCATTTCTACCAGTTTATTGAGCTGGGGAGAAATGATGGACGGGAAGCCGGGCGTTCAGGTTGATGGTTCTATGCGTCCATATTTGCCGGTTAGAAACAATATCCAGAATTTTTACCGTACTGCGCCTGCTTTTATCAATACCTTATCGCTTGTGGGTGGAAATAACCGGAATAATTACCGCATTTCAGCTTCTAATTTAGATTATAGTTCGCTGCTGATTAACAGTGCTTTAAACCGTAAAACCTTTAATTTTTATGGGACGGTAGCTTTAAGCAAAAAGCTCTCGCTTAGCCTCACCGGAAATTACATTTACGAAAAAAATAAGAACAAAAGTTATTTAAGTGATGGTCCTTTAAATGCCAATTATGGGATTTCTGCACTGGCTACCAGCTTAGATCAATCTATTTTAGCGCCGGGTTTTGATGCTGAAACAGGTTTCGAAAGCCGTTGGAATGCTGACGAATATAAAACCAATCCTTATTTTTTAATGAACAAACAGGCTGATTATGCCACCAGGAACCGTTATATCACTTCGGCGGTACTAAAATATCAGCTGGCCAGCTGGGCATCACTTCAGGGCAGGATTGGCTACGATTCCAGTAAAGATGAAGTGGTGAGTATTTTACCTACCGGAACGGCTTTCTCGATCAACAGGCAGGGTGGCATAAATGCGTACAATCAAAATCATACTTCCGAACTGAACAGTGATATTTTATTCAGCGCCACACACGACCTCAGCGATAAACTAAGCTTCGAACTTTCTTTGGGTGCAAATTATCGCAATAGAAGGGGTACAAATGAGAAATTAGTCGGTTCACAATTTAAGATTCCTTATCTGTACGTTCCGGAAAACCTCATCACCAGTACAAAAACACTGGGCATATCGAGAATTGTAACCGAATCTGCTTATTACACTGCTGATCTCAGTTATAATCGTTTTCTGAATTTTTCTGTCACAGGCCGTTATGATATCTATTCAACTTTACCCGCCCATAACCGTGGCATATTTGTACCCGGGGTATCTGGCAGTTTTATATTTTCGGATCTTTTAAAAATTAAAGGACTCGATTTTGGTAAATTGAGGCTCGATTTTGCTAAAACAAGTGGTGAACCCATTGTGCCTTACACCACGCAGATTTATTACACGGTAGATAATCAGGTAAACGGTGTTCCGGTAGGTGGTTTTTCGGGCGATCTGCCCAATTACAACCTAAAGCCTTTTACTTTGAACGAAATAGAGGCTGGTCTTGATCTTAAATTTTTTAATAGCCGCCTGGATATCGATTTTACCTATTTTAACCGCCTTACCCACAACGAAATTATCAATGCCAAACAATCGGTTACCACAGGTTTTACCTCCGCTTATGTTAACCTAGGCGAAACCCGGAACGCAGGTATCGAGCTGGCTTTGGGTTATACGCCGATCCTCACCAAAAATGCAAAGTGGCAGGTCAACCTGAACATGACCAAGGTGAAAAATACACTGCTTTCAATCGATGGCAACAGCAATTATACATTAACGGGTACCTACCGACCTTTAAACGCCAATACAGCGCTCGTAGTGGGCAAGCCGATTACGCAGATTATGGCTTACGATTATTTACACGATGCCAATGGAAATGTGGTTATCGGTTCGGATGGCATACCTAAAAGGGGGAACTTTATCCCCATGGGTAGTACGATCCCAAATTTATATGGCGGGATCACTAACAGTTTTAACTACAAACAATTTAGTTTCTCTTTTTTGATTGATTACCGTTTTGGCAATAAAATCTTATCCGCAACTGCTTATTACAGTTATGTGCAGGGCTTAAACAAAGCTACTTTGGTAGGCAGGGAAACGGGTATTGTAGCTGATGGCGTGCTGGAAAACGGGCAAAAAAATACGATAAATGTACCTGCTTATGCCTATTATCCCGAACTGGCTACCAATATCTCGGCATTATCGGTGCTTAACGGTAGTTTTATCAAATTAAGGCAGGCTACATTGGGTTATAATTTTAATCCACGTTATTTAAAAAGAACTCCTTTTAGTAGTGTAGCGATTGACCTGGTGGCGAGAAATCTGTTTACATTGCTAAAATACAGTGAAAATATAGATCCTGAATCTCAGTTTTCGCCAACTTTAGGTTATGCCGGGATAGAAGGCGCTTCATTACCAGCAGCCCGTACTTTTGGGATTAATTTTAACTTTAAATTCAAATAAGATGGTGAGGAAGGGTTTTTATGTTTTGGGTTTATTCTTAGTGATGTTGTTAGGCGGTTGTTCAAAGGCAAAGCTCGATGAAATTAATACCGACCCGACCAAACTTACCGAAAACAATTACGATCCCAACAGTTTGCTGGCGCAGGCGCAGTTAAAATATGCTAATTTGGGTTATTATCAGTTATTGTACCAAAGTACCATGATGCAATTGCTGGCCTCAACCTATTATTATTATAACAATGGCGATAAATACATCAATGTTGGCAGTTTTACTGATTATCAGGGACGTATTTTTGACGAAGGTTATATGGATGCTTCCTACATCAGGGAAATGCAGCGTTTGGCCAGGTTAAAAGATCCTGTTGCTTATCAAAACCTGATTGCAATAGGTGATATCATGTTCGTGCTGATTTTGCAACGGATTAACGATACTTACGGCGATGTGCCCTACAGCCAGGCTGTTAAAGCCATGGAGGGCATTAAATATCCGGTTTACGATCGTCAGGAAGATATTTATACTGCGATGCTGAATGATCTTGATGCGGCTACGCAACAACTGGATGCAGAGAAACCATTGCCAACTGCCGATCTTTTTTATAAAGGCGACATTAACAAATGGAAAAAGTTTGGCTACTCTTTAATGTTAAGGGTGGCCATGCGTTTGACCAAAGCTAACCCTGAAAAGGCCAGAGTGTGGGCAGAGAAAGCTGCCGGCAAGACTTTTCAAAGCATCAATGATAATGCAATACTGTTAACCGATGCTTCTTCTTTTAGCAGTCAGAATGGTACTTCGTTGGCCTTACGCACCTATTCTGATTACCTGGAAGTGCGCTGGAGCAAAACTTTGATCGATCAGCTTAAAAATACCAACGACCCAAGGCTGGGTATTATCGGTGAAATACCGAAAGATGGACTGGCAAAAAATGCAGATCAGAACCTGACGGGAAATAGCGATGCCAACGTTCAATTGGGCATGCCAAATGGGTATGACCTGCAAGGGGGAAGTACCGATATCAGCCGCTCGCCAGATTACCCGGGTGGTACGGGCAGCGGAAGTGATTTTGCACCATTGGGTAAATACTCGAGGCCACGCACCGGAATGTACCTGAAATTGGGTGGGCCGATTTTTATCCTGAGTTATGCCGAAATTGAATTTCTACTAGCCGAAGCCAAGGTAAGGGGCTGGAATGTGGAAGGAACTGCAAAGCTGCATTATAGCAACGGACTAACAGGAGCCATCCAATCTTTAGCACAATTGGATCCCCTGGCTGCGGTTGAAGCCAATAAAATTATTGACTTTGTAAATCAAAACCCACTTGACGAGTCGAGTACGGATAATTCGTTAAATGCCATCAATACGCAATATTGGGTAACCACGGGAACCGATTTTAATTTTATTGAGGCTTGGTTAAACTGGAAAAGAAGCGGTTACCCTAAACTTGTACCTGTAAATTATAAGGGCAATGTAACCAATGGTACCATACCAAGGCGCCTAATTTACCTCTCTACAGAAATCCTGAACAACCCGCAAAATTATAAAGATGCGGTGGCCAGGATAGTTGGCGGGGATGTGCTTACGGCGAGGGTGTGGTGGGATAAGTGAGGGAAAAGGATGTAAGATGGGAAATGTATGATGGATGATTTGGGCGAAAATAATTTGTACGTCCAAGTTGGCGCTCTTTGCACCCTATTCTATTGGTCGGTGTCTCACCGACCAAGAAGATAACTTTATTCAATCTATCTTTTATGCCGGTAAACTATCGGTCGGTGGAACACCAACCGATAGGTAAAAGAACCAGGGTTAAAATGCATACATATTGTTGCTACGTAGGTTTTCGATGGCTATTTTAGCACAATCAGCGAAGGTATTGTAGTTACGGGTTTCTTCCTCTACACTGATTAAGGGTTTATATCCATATTCACTAAAGAATAATTTGGTATGTGTATCATAGTTTGTAAGAAAATCAGTTAGCGAAGCTAGGTCGGCATCCAGGCCTTCACTTTCGAAGTTAAACTGACAGGAACTCTTATAGGAGATGAATATATCGTCGCCTGCTTCAAATGAAATTTCGACACTGTACTGGCCCGGACCAGTTTGGGTAACAACTTCTTTTTCATTCTTACTTCCAATATCATAAATGATATTGAACGTGATGTACATGGTGTTTAACGAATCAACCTTTTCGCCGGTAATCTCAAAACCAGATGAATAGCCCTAATTAGTTTTGCTTTCTGCCAAATGTTCGTTGTTATAGATGTATTCATCTATCCGGATAGGCTGTACATTAAATATTATCATTTGAGTAATTTATAGGTATTCAGATCGCTTTGGGAAGTTCATTTAGTTAAACAAACGCAAATCTTTTTAAAGATAAATGGTTTTGGCTAAAGAGGTAAATTTTTTGCCTCAATAAAACCAATATATTTCTGATGGCATTATTCTATTGGTCGGTGTCTCACCAACCAAGAAGATAAAAGTTTTCATCGGCGAGGTACCAACCGATAGGTAAAATATCCCCAATTAACCCGATAACCATCGGGTTCGGAATGACGATCTTATTAAGAACTCCAAACAAAAAATGCCTCCCGATTTCGGAAGGCATTTTTTTTGGATAAGGACTTTTCTAAAAAGAATAAGTCAATCCTCCAAAAATATTAAATCCGTTTGCCTGATAGTACAAAAATCTACTATAGTTTTTATTTAGGATATTGTTTGCTTTAGCAAAAACAGAGAATTTATTATTAATGCGGTAATCTGCACCCAGGCCTAAATCTACAAAACCTTTAACCGTAACAATTGATTCGATAGCTGGGTTCGGAATGACGTATTGCGAGGCAGGAACCGGGTTGGCAATGTTTACTTTTGCCTTTACATCGTCCTGGATAACTACACCTGCATTAAAGCTTAACTTTTTATTGTAAGTATATACAAAGTTCGAGCTTACTTTTAAACCTGGTTTAAACCAAGAGTAGGTTTCAGAAGCAGGTTTCCAGTCATCAAGGTTTAATTTACCCGTCCACTTTAAAGCATCACTTACCTGTATAGAGATTTCACCTTCTAAACCGGTTAATTTCGTTTTACCGAAATCGTAGATCACGTCAAATTTATTAAAATCAGTAAAATTGTTTACGAACAATGGCATATCATCAAACTGTTTAACATATACACGCGCTTTATAGCCAAAACCCGGACCGCCGGTGCCTTTGATACCTGCACTGAAGCTTAATTTTTCTACGGTGTTTTTAATCACTGCATTGCTGTTTAACCACGGGTTTTCATCCGTAAAGCTTTTTAACGAGTTTCTGTTCACATCACCTTTAACTTCACCAAAAACCTGTAAATAATCAGGGATCAGGGTGAAATCGGCAGTAATCGCAGGGAATATTTTAGAGCTGCTTACTGCTCCAAATTCCTGTACAAAATTGATACCTGCTGTAATTTTAGCCCCTTTAACCTGCAAGCGGATATAAGGGTTTAAACGCAAAAGGTTATTGCCAACGCTGGTTAAAGCATCTTTGCTATTGCCAAATTCTGTGGAGGCAGCCAAGCCAAGGTTTAGTGAATTAATGCGTTTGTTTACATAACCGTTTAAACTCAGGTAATTTTCTTTGGCGCTGAATTTATCGTTCCAGATGTAGCCGTTAGCTTTTAAAGCGTAGCTGAACGCATCTTCATCTTCGGTAAAGTTTTTTACCAGTTCGCCTTCCAGTTCGATGGTGGTTAAGGCCTGTTTGTCTGGATTTGGATTTAGCGTTGGTCTGCTATCGTCTATGCCATAAAAATAAGTGCCGTTACGCTCAAAACTAATTTTACCGCTAACAGTATTCTGATCTAAAATACTTCTGCCAAAAACGCTTAACTGCTGGTTACTGCTGTTCTGTTTGTTCAGCTTTCCTTCCTGACTAAAGTGTTTAAAATATCCACCAAGCTGTAAACCTTCGTCCTTTCCGGTGTTAAAATAAGCTTCGCCTAAAAGTGTTGCTAACGAACCAAATGCACCTTTAAAATAGTTGTTTACCAAAATGCTTGCTTTTTCTTCGGCAAGGGCCTGGGCCTGTAATTTTTGGATATCGCTGTTCAGCTCTAATTTTCTATCCAAAATGCTATAGTTCAGTTTTGCTTTATAGGTTTTAACGTCATCCAGGTTCGGACTTCTTCTCAACTTCACCGCCTCAGCCAAAATGGGTTTATATGGGCGTACCACTTCGATCTCTTCGTTAACCACGCCTTTTTCTTCAGGCTTTTTATCCTGCGCCTGGGCAGTCATTAATCCAGCAGCTAAAAAAAACAGTGAACTATATATATATTTAATCGATTTCATAATGCTACTTCTTCTGGTTTAGTTTTTCTAGTTTTTCTTTGGCAGTAGGGATAATATCATCCTTGCCTTCGTAATTATCAATTATACTTAGAAGTGTGCTCTTTGCCTGTAAATTGTCTTTCAGGGCAACGTAGTTATCAGATAAAAGGATAAATGCCTTGGCTACCCAATAATCGTAAGCGGCCATGTTGTTAATCACATCAAAACAGGTTTTTGATGAAGTTTTGAAATCACGCTTATTGTATTCCAATAAAGCCAGGTTGTATTTCGCTTCAGCAGCAGCAATGGTTTTTGTTTTGGCAACCACATTTTTAAACTCTTTAATTGCAGTGGTGGTATCACCTTTTAACAGATAAGCTTTACCTGAATATAAACTCGAACTGTTTTTTTCTTCCTCTGATGCTTTTTCAGAATCTTTAGTCAACTGTGCATATTTTAGCATGTCATCAGGCATGTTTAAAGCCGTGTAAGCCTTTAACAGGTTATTGATGGCAAAGCTGTAGTGCGATTTATAATCGGTTGTAGTTTCTAATCTTTTCAGGTAAACAATTGCCTCGTTGTATTTCTTCTGATTTAAGAACAGTTGAGAAATACTCACTAGCGAACGTTCAGTATAATCGCTGGTCCAATCGTTTAAGATAAACTCATAGTCAGGGATTGCTTCATCCGGACGTCCCAGTTTAACCAATGATTCGGCCCTGATAAATTTGGCTTCTTTCTCATGGATGGCTTTAGGGAATTTATCAAAATAAGCATTTACCGCCTGGAATGCACCGTTTGCATCGCCTTTTAAATAAGTGTTATTGGCTGCCGCAAAAACAATGTTATCCTGCTCTGAGCCAGAATAATTTCCAAGTGGGGTAGTGGCTGCATAAGTGATAAATCCGTTCGCATCGCCACGGTCAACATAGATATTCTTGATCGATTCCATGGCCTGTTTAGCTTCGTCGGCAGTTGGATAATCGCGGATTACCTTTTTGAACGATTCCAAAGCTGCATCATCCTGATCCTGGTTATATTGCACCAAACCAATGGTAACCAAAGCTTTTGCTACATAACTGCTGCGTGGATATTTAGCTACCAATGCAACAAGATCTGATTTAGATTTATCAAAATCACCCTTATTGAAATAAGTATAGGCTGTTTCGAAACCGGCATCATCTGCGTAGTTTGAATTTGGAAAGGCATTTAACAAACTTTGCATCGTAGCAATTTTTGCATCATATTGATTCTCCAAACCCTGAATCATCCCTTTTTGGAAAGTTGCGTAATCTTCAGAAGTGGTTTTGCGGCTGATGATCTTATTATAATTCGCCATCGCATCACCGTAATTCTTATTTACGAAATATGAATCGGCTAAACGGATGGTAGCATCATCAATTGTTTTCTGATCTTTATCGTTACCTGCCAGGAATTTTTCGAAATAATTAGCTGCTTTGCTGTATTTTTCATCTTCGAAAGCAGCATACGCCAAAGCATAATTTGCAAAATTGTAAACACCGGTTTTATCAGCATCCGGCATTTTTAAGAATTTTTCGAAAGTGCTAACCGCTTCTCCGAACTTGCGCAGCTCGTACATCGATTCTGCTTTCCAGTAAGTGTTCAATGCATTGATCTCATTATCTTCTGGGAATTTCTCAGAGCGTAGGAACATCGATAAAGCATTTGGAAATGCCCTTTCGTTATAAAACTCTAATCCGCGGAAATAAGTCACCTTCTGATAAGCTTCTTTAGCCTCCAATGTTTTATCAGGGATTGGCTCCAAAATATCTACAGCGGCCTGATAGTTTTTAGTGGTTAATAACACCTCGCCCAATAGGGTTTTGGCTTCATTTATTTTGCGCGATTTCGGGAAGGTTTTTAAGAAGCCCTGCGTAGCCTCTAAAGCCTGTTGGTGAAATTCGAGCTCGTAGCTTAACTTGGCATAATTTAACCATGCTTCTTCCTGGATCACTTTATCAAAACTTAAACGCGAAGCCCTGAAAAATGCACTTTGTGCTTTTTGTTTGTCGCCCAACTGGATAAAATCCTTACCCAGGGTAAGCATACCGTTTTGCAGATAAATGTCGTCGTTATTTAGTTTTTCTAAAACGCCGATCGATTCTTTGTACTTTTTATTCTGGAATAAAGAGTAACCGTACTGATAAATGAACAGGTTATTTTTAGTTTCGCTTTTATCTTTTGCATAATATTCTGCAAAATATTTTTCAGCATTTTTAAATTCAGATTTTGCGAAGTAAGATGCCGCTACCAGGCTCAACATTTCGGGCTCGAACTGTTGTTTGGTTTTTTGCATGGCAGGCAAAGCATAGCTGATTACATCATCATAACGTTCATCCAAATAGTACATCGAAGTAATATAATATGGATAACTTGCTTCGTAAGTAGGAGAGCCTTTTAACTTTTCGAAATTGGCCAATGCCGTTTTATACTCCTTGTTTAAGTAGTTAATGTAGGCAAAATAGTAGGTGGCACTTTCCTGAAAATCGCCTTCCTCTTTTTTAACTTTTTCGAATAAAGGCTCTGCTTTTTCGTAATCCTTTAACTCAAAATAAGCATAACCCTGTTTAAACTGGTACTCGTTACGTTGTTTGCCAGAAAGGGTAGAAGGATCTGTTTTTTCGAACCACTCTAAAGCTTTTTTATAGTTTTTCTGGTTGAAATAGGTTTTTCCAACATAGAAATAAGCCAGTTTGGTGTTCGGATTTAACGGATAATCGCGGATAAATGCCTGGAACAAACTTTCGGCATCAGCATTGGTCAACTCTAAAGCGCAAACTGCTGCATAAAATTTTGCGTTCTCTTTTAATAAAGATAATTCGGCATTGCTCTCCGTTTGGGTAGAAGGTTTATAACGTTGCAGCTCAACTAGTTTAAACTGTTGTGCAGCTGCAGTGTATTTCTCTTTGTCTAATAATTCTAAGCCCGTTTGATAGTTTTTGTTGAGGTTCTGCACAGCGCTAACCTGAGCGTAGGTGCTAAAACTTCCTGCTAAAAGTAGCGGAATTAGTAAGTATTTTTTCTGCATTGGTTTCAAATATGGTTGGTACTAAATTAGAAATAGTATCAAAGCTTATCAACAGAAGTAATTAACATCTGTTAATAACACAAATTAACGACGGGATTTTTGGTTTGGTATTAGGTGGTGAACGAATGTGGAAAAGTTAGGTTCATTGGTCATTGGTTCATTGGTCCCACCATCAGCCATTGCAGGGTGGGACCAATGAAGCCTGTATTGCTGCAGGTAATCTATGTAGAAATCGAGTAGAAAGTTATGGTTACATCAGTTGCCTGTTTGCGAGAAGTTTATTATATCATCGTACAACGATCAATTGGCAATGAAGAAAGTCCAATGAGCAATGATAAATGGGGAACACTATACGCTGCACCATGGAGAAATGAACAATTATTAATACTCCATGCTAGACTATGCACCCAGCACTAATAAACCAATGACCAATGAACGATTGAACTAACCTACCCCTGGCTTGCCAGTAAATACAGCACTGCCATTCTCACTGCAACTCCATTCTCTACCTGTTCTAAAATGATAGATTGTTTGCTGTCGGCCACATCGCTGGTAATTTCCACACCACGGTTAATAGGGCCTGGATGCATTACGATGATTTCTTTATCTAGGTTATCTAAGATCTGTTTGTTTAAGCCATACATCATGGCGTATTCCCTTAAAGATGGAAAATATTTAATGTCCTGACGCTCTAATTGGATACGCAGCATGTTGGCTACATCGCACCAATTCAGTGCTTTAATAAGGTTATGCTCAACCTTTACTCCAAGTTGGTGGATATGTTTAGGAATTAAGGTTGTTGGTCCGCAAACCATAACCTCTGCACCTAAACGCTGTAAACAAAGGATGTTAGAGATGGCTACACGCGAGTGCAAAATATCGCCCACAATCACCACTTTTTTGCCTGCTACATCGCCCAGTTTCTGGCGGATCGAGAAAGCATCAAGCAAAGCCTGGGTAGGGTGCTCGTGCGCACCGTCGCCTGCATTTACAATTTGTGCTTTTACGTGTTTACTTAAAAACTGACCTGCGCCGGCGTAAGGGTGTCGCATCACCACCATATCAACTTTCATTGATAAGATGTTGTTCACCGTATCAATTAAGGTTTCGCCCTTGCTTACCGATGATGAGGAGGCTGCAAAATTAACCACATCTGCCGAAAGCCTTTTTTCAGCCAGTTCGAAAGAAAGTTTGGTACGGGTAGAGTTTTCGAAGAAAATATTGGCAATGGTAATATCACGAAGCGAAGGCACCTTTTTGATCGGCCTGTTAATCACTTCCTTGAAATTATCTGCAGTTTCGAAAATTAATTCGATATCATTCCGGTTAATATCTTTAATGCCTAAAAGATGTCGGGTTGATAGTTTTTCTGCTGCCATTTTTATTTATTGTTTTCCGATATTAAAATCACTTTGTCTTCACTTCCTTCGCTCGCCCAGGTTACTTTTACCTGTTGCGAATTTAAGCTATCTACCTGATGCCCAATGTAATCGGGTTCGATAGGTAAATGCCTGCTAAACCTGCGGTCTATTAAAACCAAAAGTTCCACTTTCTCTGGTCGGCCGTAAGCAAGCAGGGCATCAAGTGCCGCCCTGATGGTTCTGCCTGTCCACAGTACATCATCAATTAAGATTACTTTTTTGCCTTCGATGATAAAATCGATCGAGTTGCTGCTGGCGGTAACCAAACCATCCTTACGGCGGAAATCGTCCCTGAAAAAAGTAATATCAAGGTTTCCCTTTAATATTTTCTTGTTTTTTAGGATTTGCTCAAATTCCTGGTGGATGCGGTCTGCCAAAAAAATACCCCTCGGCTGGATGCCAATTAAAACGGTATTCGCGAAATCGTCGTGGTTTTCAATTAATTGATGGCAAAGCCTCTTAATTGTAATCTGAATTTTTTGTCCGTCAAGAAGTGTTTTCTTTTGCATTGAAGAAGGATTGGGCAAATATATAAAAATGTTTTAAGGTAGGAAAGTTGAATGTAGATTGTTTTAGGGTTTCATTGTTAAATTGTTCTTTATCAAAATGTAATGCGTAAAATATTTTTTTTGAGGAGCAGAAAGGATAAAGCAAAAAGACTAAAGCTGAAAGACCTAAGTTGAAAAACTACAGATTCCCATTCAATCTCTTTAAACTTTAGTCTTTCTGCTTTCAGCTTAATTTGTCTTTTAGCTTAAATTTTGGAAAGCGATTCCTGTTTTTCAGCTTAAGGTTAATCCGGCTCTACACTTTAGTCCCAATTTTCATCCGATAGCTATTGGATCGGGAGCTGCCGTTTCCATCCGGTTTAGGTGGCTGGTTTTCTGCATTTATTAAGGGTAAAAACCCACTGTTTCAATTGTTCTGGTCTAGTTCGATTAGCTTTAAAAGATTATCATTGATTAACCTCGTAATGATACTTTTTCCATCACCTATCAATTTTCCATCGACTTTATTAACAGGAAAGGCATTTTTTGTAGAACTGCTGATGAAAGCTTCTTTGGCATTGTACACCTCATCTACAGTGAAATCCCTTTCACTAAAAGTGTAACCAGGAATTTCCAGACTTAAAATTTTCTTTCTGCTAATCCCATTTAAAACTTCATTTTTCGCTGTAATAATCTCGCTGTTGGTCACAATGAAAAAATTTGCCCTTGGGCATTCCCTCACTTTGCCATTGTTATGGTAAAGCAGGTCGTCGGCTCCGTTTTCTTTTACAAATTTCTGTAAACGGATGGCCTGTAAATAATCGATCGTTTTTACCTGTGGTATTTGCCGCTGGTGGTTATAGCTCACCAGGGCGACCCCCGTTTTGGTTTCAGTTTCGATAATATTTAAAGGCGTTTGGATAATGATGAGATTTGGTTTTACCATTGTATAACCATCTTCAGAGAAACCACCGGTAAGGATAATTTTGATGCCCGAATTTGGAATGTTGTTTTTTTCGATCAATTTAAGGATTGCCTCATGAAGCTGTTCGCGGTTAAGTTCCACTTCCAGGTTCATTTCTTTGGCCGAGTGATAAAAACGGTTAAAATAATCCTGTATAAAAATGGGTTTGTTGTTGATCGTTTTCAGAAAATCGAAAATTCCGTAGCCTCTTTGAATGGAAAGGTCGGCTACCGAAATATTGGCATCTTCCTGTAAAAACAGTTTATTGTTGATCGAAATATACATCATACATCAGCTAAATAACAAAGGCTAATTTACAGGATTATCTTTTTTATAGCCAATAAATGGCGTAGATAAATCGGAATAGTATAGAAAATTGATTTTTAAAGCAGCTTTAATGGCTAACTTTATGCTATGGCCCAACCTATAATTTTTTTTGACGGCATTTGCAACTTATGCAATGCATCGGTGCAGTTTGTAATTACTCACGATAAAAAAAATCATTTTAGGTTTACGGCATTACAGGGAGATTATGCCAAAGAAACATTGCCTGAATATCGTGTCGATTTGCAAAGACTGAATACGGTATTGCTGTTGGAAAATGGAAAGCTTTATACTAAATCATCGGCAGCCTTACGCATCGCTAAAAAACTCAGCGGACTATTTCCTCTGCTCTATATTTTTTACGCAGTTCCAAAATTTATCCGCGATTGGTTTTACGATATTATTGCTAAAAACCGTTATAAGTGGTGGGGAAAGCAGGAGAGTTGTTGGGTACCAACAGCCGAGTTGAAAAGTAAGTTTTACCCTTAGTTTTGCTGATCGTTTTTCTTTCTGCCCGGCGACCATAACCAAAGCGATAACACGATCAATGGAATGCAAATACTTAATGAAATTACAATCAGAATCGGGCGCTGTTTTATCATGTCTGCTTCCTGAGAAATGAAAACATATACCGCTTCTTTAATGGCAAATATGGTAATGATGGTGGAGAGGACAGCAAATAGTTTACGCATGATTTTGTTTTGAATGCAAAGATTGCATTTATTTTTAAAAGCAGGAAGAAAAGTCGTCATTGCGAGGCAGCTTTTGGCATTTATCCAAAAAAAAGCCAGTCGGATTTCTCCAGGCTGGCTTCTGTTTAAACCAAATAAACAACAATTACTCCGCCGTTTTAACAGGAGTTAAATCTTTTAATTCTTCTTCTGTAAATAAGCGATAATGTATTTTGAATGTTTTTTGCAATGGTGTTTCTAAAGAAAAACCACCTACACCAAATCCATCCAGCACATCTAAGGTAAAATGCGAGAATTTCCAATATTCGAAAAGATCCCTGTCTACCCAGAATTCGCAACCTTCTACTTCACCCAAACAAACATCCCGCATGCGCAAATAATAACCTCCCTTTTCGAAACATTGCGGTTGAGTGCCTTCGCAACAGCCACCGGCCTGGTAGAACATGAGTTCACCGTGCTTTTCTTTAAGTACCGCAATCAGTTCCTTGGCTTTCTCTGTACTGTTTATTCGCTCTACCATATTGGTTTTTTTAGGTTTGAAATGTGGTTTTTAGAAAGATGTTGAGTAATGCCAGATTCCAAGTGCGGTCGTCTTTCCCGCGCAGGCGGGAATCTTAAAGCGTATTGCATTAGGATTCCCAATCAAGTTGGGAATGACGATATCCCTCCAACTGTCATCACAAATACAATGTTTTAGCTAAGACTGAATTTTCATAATGACAATTTTGTATTTATAAAACAGCCCCTCATTCAAACTAACTAAAAGAAACCCAATTTATTTTTATCGTAAGAAATCAACATATTTTTAGTCTGACGGTAATGGCCCAGCATCATTTTATGATTTTCTCTGCCTACACCTGATTGTTTGTAACCACCAAAAGGAGCTCCTGCAGGATAAGCATGGTATTGGTTTACCCAAACACGTCCTGCCTGGATGGCGCGAGGCACCTGGTAAAGCTCATGGGCATCGCGCGTCCACACACCAGCGCCCAAACCATACAAAGTATCATTGGCAATTTCGATGGCTTCTTCAACGGTTTTAAAGGTAGTAACGGCTAACACCGGACCGAAAATTTCTTCCTGGAAAATCCGCATTTTATTATGGCCTTTAAAAATGGTTGGTTTAATGTAGTAACCGCCACCCAATTCGCCGGGTAATTCATTTACTTCTCCACCGGTTAATACTTCCGCACCTTCTTCTTTTCCTAATTTAATGTATTGGGCAATTTTTTCATATTGGATTTTCGAGGCTTGCGCACCCATCATTACCGTTCTATCGAGCGGACTACCGATTTTTATCGCTTCGGTTCTCTCGATTACTTTGGCAATAAATTTTTCGTAAATATCTTCCTGAATCAATAAACGCGACGGGCAGGTACAGATTTCACCTTGATTTAAAGCAAACATTACCGCACCTTCTACTGCTTTATCTAAAAAGGCATCATCTTCGGCCATCACCGAGCTGAAAAAGATATTTGGCGATTTTCCACCTAACTCTAAAGTAACCGGGATAATATTTTCAGTAGCATATTGCATCACCAATCTTCCGGTAGGGGTAGAGCCAGTAAATGCTGCTTTAGAAACTTTGGGATTGGTAACCAGTGCACGGCCAAGTTCTGCGCCAAAACCATTTACCACATTAACTACGCCCGGAGGCAATAAATCGCCAATCAGTTCCATTAAAATCATAATTGAAACAGGCGTGCTTTCTGCTGGTTTTAATACCACACAGTTTCCGGCTGCCAGGGCGGGAGCCAGTTTCCAGATACCCATTAAAAGTGGAAAATTCCATGGGATGATCTGTGCCACTACGCCAATTGGCTCGTGTACAATAAGGGACACTGTATTTTGATCGAGTTCTGATAACGAACCTTCTTCTGCTCGGATCACGCCGGCAAAATACCTGAAATGGTCTACACCAAGTGGTAAATCAGCCGCTAAAGTTTCCCTAACCGCTTTTCCGTTATCTATGGTTTCAACAGTTGCCAGGTACTCCAGGTTATCTTCCATGCGTTGGGCAATCTTATTTAAGATGATGCTTCTTTCGGTTGAAGAAGTTTTGCTCCAGGTTTTAAATGCTTCATGCGCAGCATCTACCGCCAGTTCTAAATCTTCTTTGGTAGAGTGGGCTGCTTTTGTAAATACCTTGCCATCAATCGGTGATATATTGTCGAAATAGGCGCCTTTAACCGGTGCTACAAATTTTCCACCGATGTAGTTATCGTAATGGGATTTGAATGATGGTTTCTCAATTAAATTTTCCATAATTATTATTGATGATTAAATTTTAAAAGTCACCATGAGCAGGATTAGACATAGGATTTTAGTGGGATTGCTCATCATGATTTTTGTGGTAATAAGATTTGGTTAATACAAACCTAATGGCAAAGAGGGCGGAACAGATAGGATAATCGGATCAATCGGTAGCATTATCGTTTCAGGTTTTGTAACCATCCTGAAGCAGTACCGATCTTGGTGTTCAGTTAGTGGGGATTATCGTATTTAGCAGGTGAATAGGCACTTCGGATGACGGTTTAAAAAGATGGAAATCGTTATATTTGATTATAGTAAATAAGTCTAACCAAATTATTTCGGTTTATGCAACATACATTGGATCAGGTAAAGCTCAGCGCTTCGGAAACCTTAAAGACTTTGGTAGAGAACAGAACTTCCTATACTTTAGAGCGCTGCGAATTAAATGTTTTCGAAACCTATACCCAATCTTATAAAGTTCCCCTTACTTTTAACGATTTTGTGATTACGAGTATGCTGAGGGGGAAAAAGGTGATGCATCTGTTCGATAAAGCGGGATTTGATTATTTTCCTGGTCAAACCGTTATTGTTCCTCCATCCGTTACTATGGAAATTGATTTTCCGGAAGCTACCAGTCTGAACCCGACACAATGTATTGCTTTGGCTATTGATCAGGAACAGATCCAAAAAACAATTGTTTATTTAAACGAGTTTTTTCCAAAGGAGGGAAGTAACGAAAAGTGGTTGTTGAATTATGATGAATACCATTTTTACAACAACGAAGAAATTGCCTACCTTATTAATAAGGTGATCCGCATCTGCTCCGAACGTACAAAAGAAAAAGATGTGCTGGCCGATTTAACGCTAAAAGAGTTGTTGGTACGCATTATGCAGACCCAAAACCTTAAAACCATCAGCGATGACGGTTATAACCTCAATCAAAACCCGCTGGCTTTTGTACTGAACTACATTAAATCGAACCTGAACGAGAAGATAAGCATTAACAGTTTGAGCGATAAGGCCTGTATGAGCAAGGCAACATTTTACCGGTTGTTTAAACGCGAACTGGGCATTAGTCCGAACGACTTTATTTTAACCGAAAAAATAAATAAAGCTAAACTTTTACTGGCCCAGCCTGGTACAAAAGTAGCTTCAATAAGTTATGAACTGGGTTTTAACGATGCCAATTACTTTATCAGGGCATTTAAAAAGATAGTGGGTATTACACCTGGTGCTTACCAAGTGCAGGTGGTAAAACAATTGATTCATTAAAACAATAGTCGAACTAATTAAATTAGCGCATCTTTGGTATGCCATAATTTCTAGATGAATATTACTTTTTCTTAGCTAATTGTACTTGAAATTTTCTACACCGGTATATTCAAAATAACCGTTAGGTTTTAGCTTATATACTAAAGCTTGGTTTTTTACAGTTCCTTTATCATTTACTAAAGGAATAAATATCGACTGCCTACTTGTATTATAGGTAATAAGCTGTACTGGGCGCTCTGGTCTATCAACAACGCTAAAAAAATCGAAATATACATCAATGTAGTTTAGCATTTCGTTTTTAGTTTTAAATACTTTTGGTGAAGTTAATTTATTACCAGTTATTCGGAATGCTTGAATTATTTGTACAACATCTTTGCTTGTTTGGATGCTGTTAGATATAGCAAAATAGGTTATGTTGCTTTGAATTTTAACCGAATATATTTTAGAACAGAAACTACCGCCATTTGCATCTTCTTCTTCCACTACCTTAGAAAAAATTTTATCATTATTTCTCCACTGTATTATTGATTTAAAATACCGCATTGTTCCACCGATTCCATCGTCCCAACTGTATATTCTAAAATTCCCATCAGCTGAAGTATTTATATTGCAAGTGTTTTTTGCCAATAATTTTCTAAAAGTATAGTTAATGCTTTCTGGATTGTTTTTTATCAAAGCAATAAAATTCTCCTCAACTTTTTTTGAATAGTACAATGTACTATCAATATCATTATTAGCGCTTTCAGGATAAAGTTTATTGTAAAGCTTAATAAGCTCAATTTCTTTTTTCTCCAGTTTTGATGATTGAGAAAAGCTACTGCTTGATATTAAAAGGAATAAAATAATTGTAAGATTGCGTAATTTCATTTTAGTTTTCTATTAGATACTTTTTGCTGTAAGTTAATCCCATCAAATCGTAGCGTTTAAACTGTGTTTTAAGCCTTTTCTGAAAATCGGAATAGTTACGTTTTTCTTTCGGACTCCACAAAATTTCGCTTAAAGCATCCAATCTGGGGAAAAGCTGATACTGAACTTTCGCAGGATTGGTGATATACTCACTCCATAAACAGCCTTGTCCACCCCAGATGTATTTAGCCTGTTCGGCTGTTAATTCGGCCGGTACGGGTTCGTAATTGTATACATCAATCATTGGCGAAAATTTATTCGCGGTTAAACTGTCTTCCTTTGCAAACTGGGCGTGGTTAAAATACATTTTAATTTCAGGCGTCATAATTACTTTATGTTGCTGTTTGGCGGCTTCAATACCACCTTTTTCGCCCTGCCAGCTCATTACCACCGCATTTGGCGCCAAACCGCCCTGTAAAATTTCGTTCCAGCCGATAATGGTTTTGCCTTTGCTGTTTACAAATTTTTCTATCCTGCGGATAAAGTAACTTTGCAGTTCACTTTCGTTTTTCAATCCGTTGGCTTTCATTATCTCTTGCGAAACAGCAGATTTTTTCCACCATATTTTGGAGGCTTCATCACCACCAATGTGGATATATGGCGATGGGAATAAATCCATCACTTCTGTTAAAACGTTTTCCAAAAATTTAAAAGTCGTATCCGAAGCCTGTAAAACATTGTTATATTTGTTCATCATTCCCCAGGTTTGGGCAACTTCATATTTTTTATTGGGCTCGGTTCCTAATTCAGGGTAGGCAGCTAATAAAGCCATGCTATGCGCAGGCATTTCAATTTCAGGAATAATGGTAATGTAACGTTTGGCGGCATAATCAATTACCTCTTTAATCTGCTCCTGCGTGTAGTAGCCTCCATGTTTAATGCCATCTGTTTGGAGTACTGCGTCTTTAGGGGAAATTTTAACTTCTGTTGGCAACACCTGATATTTGATATTTTCATTTCCTTTGCCCGGCCATAAACCGATGATGCTTCCATTACGCCATGCACTAATTTCAGTCAGTTTTGGGTATTTTTTAATTTCGATCCGCCAGCCATGATCGTCGGTTAAATGCCAATGGAAATAATTCATTTTATGCAGCGCTAAATAATCGATGTACTGTTTTACAAAGGCTACATCGAAGAAATGGCGACTTACATCGAGGTGCATGCCACGGTAACCGAAACGGGGATAATCAGTAATTTCGACATTTGGAACATTTAAAGTAGTAGATTTTGATGTTGGCAATAATTGTATCAAACTTTGGATGCCATAAAAAGCAGCGGTGTCTGATCCGGCTGTAATGGTAATGGTATTTTGATCTACCTTTAATTGATATTGATTTAGATTGCTTACTCCTTTATCAACGATCACATTGATCATGTTTTTTCTTTTAATGTCGGGGTTTTTAAACCATTTCAGTTTTAAATTATAATATTTATTTAGATACTCATCTAAAAAACTAATTGAACTGGTCGCACCAAAATCGGCATAAAAACTGGTCGTAATATCTATTTTAAATGGTTGTGCCTGTTGATCTGATTTAATAGCAACAGGTTGAGGGATAATACTTACTTCCTGTGCCGAAAGTTTGAAGGAAATAATTGTTAAAAACAAAAGGATAATTTTTCTCATGCTGAAAAGCTTGGTTACGCTTTTCAAAAGTAGTAATTATAGGCGGTTGAAAGGAAAAGGTTTGGCAGGGCGAATTACTTTGTTACATAAACCCGATGGGAGCGGGCACGAAGTGTAACGGAGTAAAGCGGACAGCGGGGCAGGAGTTACCGATTTAGGATTGCGTTCGTTTTCAAATATTGAACCATATAAGACATTAATAAAATATAAAAGTATGCTGTAAAACTTAAGTGTACTCAGGTGACTTAGGTGGTCAAAATCCATTGATTGAGTTTGCTTCGTCCCTCAGATTGAAGCACGATTTCATCTCGACTGGAACGTAGTAGAATGGAGAGATCTAGCACAGTAAGATTTCTCGACTTCGTTGCACTCCGCTCGAAATGACGGAAACTCGATGAAGCAAAAAAAATCCCGATAACTTTCGCTATCGGGATTAATATATTCAGTTAAAAAGAACTAGCCTTTTTTAGCTTTGCTTTCTTCGCCTTCTAATTGCGATTTCAATTGAGCCAATACGTCTAAGTCTCCTAAAGTAGATTTCTCTACAGAATCTTTAACTTTTTTAACCGCAGTAACAGCAGCTTTAGCTTCTTTTTTCTTAGTTGCTCTTTCTTCAGCAACAGCTTCAGCTTTAACCTCTTCCCAGATACGGGCGTGAGATACTACAATGCGTTTTGCTTCTTTGTTGAATTCAATGATTTTGAAGTCATTGGTTTCTTCAGCTTTAACCGAAGTACCGTCTTCTTTAACCATGTGTTTAGTTGGTACGAAACCTTCTACACCATAAGGTAAAGCAATAACAGCACCTTTATCAGTTACTTTAACAACTGTACCTTGGTGAACCGAATCTAAAGTGAAGATCGTTTCGAAAGTATCCCAAGGGTTTTCTTCCAATTGTTTGTGACCTAAGCTCAATTTACGGTTATCAACATCAAGTTCTAAAACAACAACATCTAATACATCACCAACTTTAGTGAATTCGTTAGGGTGGTTTACTTTTTTAGACCAAGATAAGTCAGAGATGTGGATTAATCCATCGATACCTTCTTCGATTTCAACAAAAACGCCGAAGTTAGTCATGTTTTTAACAGTTGCTTTGTGCTTGCTTCCAACCGGGAATTTAGCAGCAACTTCTTGCCATGGATCGTTAGATAATTGTTTAATACCTAAGCTCATTTTGCGCTCGTCTCTGTCTAAAGTTAAAACTTCAGCTTCGATCTCATCACCAACTTTTAAGAATTCCTGTGGGTTTCTTAAGTTTTGTGACCAGCTCATTTCAGAAACGTGGATTAAACCTTCAACACCTGGGATGATTTCTAAGAAAGCACCGTAATCTGCAACAGTTACGATTTTTCCTTTTACTTTAGAACCAACTTGGATGTCAGTGCTTAAGTTCTCCCAAGGATGTGGAGTTAATTGTTTTAAGCCTAAAGCGATACGTTTTTTCTCATCATCGAAATCTAAAACAACCACGTTGATTTTTTCATCTAATGATAATACTTCTTTCGGATGCTCTATGCGGCCCCAAGAAATATCTGTAATGTGAAGTAAACCGTCAACACCACCTAAATCGATGAACACACCGAAATCAGTAATGTTTTTAACAGTACCTTCAAGTACCTGACCTTTTTCTAATTTAGAAACGATCTCTACTTTTTGGCTTTCTAAATCGTCTTCAATTAACACTTTATGAGAAACTACTACGTTTTTAAACTCATGGTTAATTTTAACAACTTTAAATTCCATTGTTTTACCCACGTATACATCGTAATCGCGGATAGGTTTAATATCAATTTGAGATCCTGGTAAGAAAGCCTCAACGCCCATGATATCAACAATTAAACCACCTTTAGTACGGCTCTTAACGAAACCGTTGATGATTCTATCATTTTCAAGAGCCTCGTTAATAGCTTCCCATGATCTTTGGGTTTTTGCTCTTTTGCGGGAAAGGATCAATTGACCGTTAGCATCTTCTGGTGCTTCAACGAAAACGTCAACTGAATCGCCGATTTTAAGATCCGGTGTATCACGGAATTCTGAAGTAGAAACTAAACCGTCTGATTTAAAACCTACGTTTAATACTACATCTTTGTTGTTAATTGAAACAACAATACCGCTGATGATTTCACCTTTAGTGATCTGATTGAATGTTCCGGCGTACATATCTTCAAACTTTTTACGGTCTGCATCATTGTAATTACCGAAAACTTTTTCATCTGCATCCCAATCGAAATCTTCGGTTGGTGTTGCTAATGATGATTTGATCGATTCGATCGAAACTGAATCAGCTTCTGATTCAATCGTTTCTTTTTCAGTCAGGCGTCCGCCTTCTCCCTGAAGTTCAGCTGTTTTTGCTGCTAATTCTTTTTCTGCTACTTGTTTTTTAGCCATTAATTAATTATCTCCTTTTTTCCCTATTTAGGGACTGCAAAGGTAAAAATTTTTTAATTAATAGAAAAGATTTTTTTAATAAATGTTGCTGATTTTTAGCTCTTTATAATTCCCCTCCCATGGAGGGGTGCCTGAAAGGCGGGGTGGTTATTTAAATTTACCAGATACATTACGTGATATATGAGCATAATATAATGATTTTTAATCTAATTATTTGAAAATGAATGTGCAGTAGTTCTTCTCAAACAGCAGTCCCGCTATCGCTTATAGTCCTCACTGCGCTGCGGGCTATTCCGCTCTATCGGGTTTAGAAACAAAGGATTGTGTAAAAATCCCACCAAACGTTCCTACGGAACGATACGCCAATTACAAATTGGCTACCCATGATTCGTCCCGATGGGACGGTTTACAGGCAATGGTTTAAAATGTCTGTTAAATAAATTCTTAATCAATTTTTTCCATTTTGCCAGGAAGGTTTACAGCAATGGAAAAAAAAGTGTCAATTAAAAATAAACGGCAATAACAATATTTGCCGTCCCATCGGGACGAATCATGGGTAGAAAAAACATATATGTTTTTTTCGTTCCGTAGGAACGTTTGGTAGGTGGCAGATTTATTTTTTCGTAAACGTTCCCCTCGTAAAGCCTTCGCCAATTAAGGTATGGTCATCCCTGATCAATAACATAATGGTGTTTTGCTGATCATATAATTTGATCATGTCACCCTCAACTACATATTTAGAGGTAAAAATCGAATCCCTGTAAGCATCGGTAACCGATACCGAATCTTTTGATTTAAAATTGAAGGTTTTGTATTGGATATCTTCATTGCTGGCAAAGGTGCCCGAAACTATTTTCTCTTGTATAAAGGTAATGAAACAGAAATATCCGATCACCAGGATTACAATAACCGAAAAGCCGATTAAAAATTTATTTCCACTCGCGTATTTGATTGAAAAATATAATATAGTAATAAGAATTAAGGCAACAACGGCAAAAAAGATAATGTTGGTATAACTCTTGGTTTGTAAAGGAACCGATGCAGCAACAGTTGTTTTATCTGCAGCAGGTTTATTTACCGGAGAAATCCTCACCAAAAATTCTTTGCTTACCCATCCTTCGCCATTGGTAACTTTTATTTTGTAAAAGCTTGTATTTGATGAATCGATAACAGCAACATTTTCATTCTTTGGCAGGTGCCCAACAATTTTGCTTTTAGGATCAGCTTTTTCCCTCACCCGCAAATCGTCCGTTGTGGTGCGGTACATGTCATTGCTTGTAGCTGTTGGAGTGGTGGTACTTGGCTGTGGTGTATTGGCTTGCGGAGTTGTTGGTTTAGCAGCCTGGGCAATTTTTTCAACGAAATCTTTACTCACCCAGCCTTCGCTGTTTTTTAATTTAATCTTATAAAATTTAGCATCGCCTGCATCTAAAACCGTCAGATTTTCATTTTTAGAAATCGATCCGATTACCTTACTTTTCGAATCCTTAGTTGCCCTAACACGTAATTTATCGGCGGTAACACGGTATATATCTTGCGCATTTACGCTTGTAGAAAAGATTGTGAGGGCAAAAAATAGGAATAAGATTTTAGTCATGTTATTATTTTTGGTAGATGCTTTAACAGAGCGTTAACTGCATAAAAGGCATCAAATTAAGATGCAGAGCGAGCCATTATTATGCCAAAAATAGAAATTCTTTTAGTAATGATTCCAGAAGATGAGAAAAGATTTTTTTACAAATTTTATCCTGCACCCAATCAGGCATTAAAAAACACCTGGTTCCTATTTTCTTTTAACCACATAAAGTCCGTTTCCACCGCGGTCGCCAATATTTGTGCCGTATGATAGGATAATAAAAGCAACGTCTGTTTTATTTTCAAACGCTTGCGGTACCTGGTATAAATTTAAGTCGATTTCTGGCTCAGTGGAAAATCCAACATTTTTGAGTGCAATTTCCTTAAAACCGATCACTTCATTTTTATGCTTCAATGTTAAGTATGCATCGCCACCCCAGGTTTGTGGCAGTCCGGTATATGGCGCCCGGCCCTGTAAGTTCTCCTTTTTAAAATACTTTAAATTGATGGGGTTCTTCGGATCTTTCCAGTTGTAAGGCCGGGTTTCTTCATCATTTTGGTTTTTATAACTTAATAATGGGTATTTTCCAGTTATACTGCTTTTTAAAGCAACAAATCGATTTCCTTTAACCGGGTAACCCTTAAAATCAAGTTCATTTTCAGAGCCCATATCCTGGTAAATGCGCTCATCATTTTTAAGTGTATTCATCGCGAGCCAGCCTTTATCCATTTTAAAATAAAAAGTTAAAGAATGCCAATCTTTTGATGGCTTATAAGTTACTGCAGCTGCTTTTTTGTAATTGGTTTCAAAAGTTTCTTCCCAGGTCCTTTCGTCCATTTTAAAATCATGGTTCAGGAAATCAACCAAAGGCTGTCTGTTCTTATTGCCTGATGTGCACCAATCGATAAAATAATCTTCTCCAAAAACCACACCTTCATTATGAAAAGTATGGATGGCACTGCTGTCGTTTACCAGCGAGTCTGTTAAAATCCCTTTTGCATCGAGTTTATGGTATACTTCAAAATCCTGGTTTACATGTGCCGTAGTTATAATAAAACCACCCGTTTTGGTATCGTAATCTATATTGGCCGGGTCATAGAAAAGATATTCCACCTCAAAATTTTCTGATTGTGCGCCTTGATTCAAATAGGGGTAATGTTTAAGCTGATTAGGGAATGATAATTTCGATAAGGCGATATTGATGGCCGTAAACTTAGCCATATAGATAATAAGCAGAACGATGAAAATGGCTAGCGCTATCAAAATATTTTTCCTGGTCATTTAATTTGAGTTAACACTACCAGCTTCCACCCGTACCGCCGCCACTACTGCTTCCGCCACCCCAGCTACTGCTTGATGAAGAGGAAGAGCTGCTGCTGCTACTTGAAGAAGAGGATGATGAACTGGATTCTACAAGCATGGCCAGTGTAATCCACTTTATAAATTCTGTTTTTTTGCAAAAACTACATTCATTTATCAGTTTCGCTTGCCCCTCATGACTATAAGTAGCCTGTTTTGTGGTTACGCGTTTGTTAAGTTGGTAGGTTCTGAAATAACAATCAGGACATTCGGTATAGCTATTGTACGCTTCAGCAGGCCATGCTTTAATAATATGCTCCTTGTGATCTGTACTCTCCCAGATATCATAATCATAAGCTTTCACTATTTCCTCTTTACGTTGTCCTCTTGTTAAAAAAGGTTCACCCTCAATATTTAGGTCCCGGTCTACACGCACCATTTCCTGGTTTTTGCTATCCAGAACCGGTTTAAAGCGACTGATATTTTTAACCCTTTTGAATAAATAGGTAATAATAGTAATCAGGACAAGCGGAGAAAAAATAATCAGCCAAAAATTCTTTTTGTTAAAGGTGCTTACCGAATTAAAGAAGTTTTTATCGTCATTGTGCATTTTTCGCAATGCTGAAATGTGGAAAAGGTACCTGCCAAAAAGTGCAAGCGCTAAAACAACATATAAAATGATTGGAACATCTTTCAGCTTTATTTTTTCAATTAATTCAAAGCCATCAAAAAAGAAGAATATAAAGCAAGTTACAAAAGTGATGATCATCGCAACTGCACAGCCTTTGCCAATCTTCTCATATTTGCCATCATCCGCTTTGGACGTTTTGATCGCATTTTTAGCCTGCCTGTTCACAATTTTAAATACTCCCCAAAAAAGCAGGCAGATTATCCCGGTAGGCAACCAGAAATTTTCTAAATTATTACTGTTGTCGTGTTGGGTAAAAAATTGATTAAGCTCGGATTTATTCTCAGGATTTAAAATAATTTCACCAATGGCATTTATTGTATTGGTAATTCCGGTGGCAAAATCATTTTCTCTAAATGCAGGTAAAAGCTGTTGCTCAGCAATGTGTTTTAGCTTTACATCAGGTAAAACACCTTCGGTACCAGTACCCGTAATAAACCTGTATTTTCTGCGCTCCTTCGAGATAAACAATAGTAAACCATTGTTACTCGTTTTAGATCCTATTCCCCAGGTATTGAACAGTTCATAAGCAAAATCGAAATCTTCTTTATCGTGGTCAAAATCGTTAACCACCACTACTGCCACTTGCACGTTGGTTTTGCTTTCAAAATCAGCAATGGTGCTATTAAGCTGCGAAATGGCGTCGCTGCCCAAAATTTTGTCAGGATCACTTACATAACCACCGCCATTGTTTTTAGGATCGGGGATATCTTTTACCTGATAGGCTTTTTGCGCAAATGCGACGTTTGCCGCAAAAAGAAAAAATAATAGGGCAAAGCGTTTAAATAAAGGAATATTGAGCATCGTATAAATTTAGGTGTAAGGTTTTTTACATCATCATTTAACATATAAGTGCCGATATGGTTTACTCTTTTAATATTTTTGCCAGTACTTTATCCAGTTTTGCTTTATCCTTCATATAAGCTTCCAAATCGTAAAGCTGCACTGTTTTAAACTCAATTGGATGACTTTCGCTCTGCAAAGAAATATAACCAGAAGTTAAAGGTTTGCCATCTATTTTAACTTTTGGATCGAAATTAGAAACATTGCCACCGCCAATTTGAGGTTTGGTATATTCAAGTACAACCTCACCTTCAATAATGTGTTTTACAACCGAATCGCCCAGTACTAAAAATTCTGCTGTTACCCACTGGTCGCCAGCATAGGTTTTAGATTTAGAATCCAAACAGTGTGGCGTAAACAATTTACCGTTATAATTAATTAATGTTCCAGGAGTACATACATTGCTGGTATGGCGTTCGTGTTCGCCATCTCCGCCTAAAATCTGCCCTTCTATAGAAATCGGGAAATCCTGGTTTTTTAACATCGTTGCCGGATCCTGGCAGTGTAACATGGCTCCGCTATTGCGTGTTGCCCAACCTTCTCCTCCTTTAGCCTGTTCGCCAATAAAGCGATAAGTTACTTTCAAAAGGTAAGCAGAAAAAGGTTTTTTATAGAAAATATGTCCATATTGTTGGTCAAACTCTTTGTAGCCATCATAACTCACTTTCATTACACCGTTTTCTACACGGAAAGTGTTGGCATAATTTTCTTTATAGTTGTGTTTTGCAATTTTAATGTTCCAATCTTTTAAATCTTTTCCATTAAACAGGTTAATCCAGCCTTTTTGGGCATTCACATTTAGGATAAAGAGGGATAAAAATAATACGGTAAGGTAAATTGATTTTAATTTCATAGCAACATTTGGGTTAGGTGCTAAAAATATGAAATTTTTTCTGAAGTCAAAGGTCAATAGCCTGATAGGTTCATGGCTGATAGTCTGGAGCCGATCAGTTTGGAGATGAGCGTTTGGGTTTTGGAGTTAATTATCCGATTGCAACAATTCCCCTCGGTATGTCACCCTTAGTGGGGTTGAAGGGCTGGTAGTTAAAATTGGTGGCCCATAGCTCGGGTGTCATTTAACCGATTTAAACAATTAACCAGTTAACCCATTGAACTAATGAACCAAAAGCGGATTAACTCTCTCTAGAGCAAAATCTAATTGTTCTTGTTGGGTAAGATCAGTATTATCCAGTATCACGGCATCGTCGGCCCTTACCAGCGGACTTTCTTTACGGGTGGTATCCGCATAATCGCGGTGGGCAAGGTTTTCGAAAACCTCTTCTAATGTGGTTTCGTTATTTCCTTTGCTTTCCAGTTCTTTAAACCTGCGTTCGGCCCTGATTTTTGGATCAGCCGTCATAAAGAATTTTACTGGTGCATCAGGAAAAACGGTGGTGCCAATATCACGGCCATCCATTACGATGTTTTTCGATTTACCCATGCGTTGCTGTTGTTTTACCATTTCATGGCGTACAATTTTATGTGCCGAAACTTCGCTTACATTTTCAGAAACGGGCATTAAACGGATTTCATCAGAAACTTCTTCGCCATTAAGGGTAATATGCGATTCGTAATCGCGGGAGTGGAAATTCAGTTCAATGTGCTGTAAAGCATCAACAACTTTAGCATCATCAGCAACATCAATATTATTCCTTAAAAAATATAGGGTTACGGCACGGTACATCGCTCCGCTATCTACATAAATGAAACCTAATTTTTTAGCCAATGCTTTTGCTAATGTACTTTTTCCGCAAGATGAATAGCCATCTATTGCTATTACCAGGTTTTTCTTCATCGTAGCGCAAAGGTAAAAAATAGAAACAGAATGCTGAATTTTTTGAAGATATAAAGATAGATTCTAAACAAGATAATGCTAAAACATTGATTTACCGGATGTGTTTATAGTTAAATTAAATACACCATTATGTTGTTATCTGAAAAAATGCTGGAGGCCCTGAATAACCAGGTTAAACTAGAAGCCGAATCATCACAAGTATATTTGGGCATTGCCTCATGGTTGGAAACACAACCCGGTTTAGAAGGTTATACCGAATTTTTCTACCGCCAGAGTGATGAGGAACGCCACCACATGCTTAAACTGATCCATTACATTAACGACCGCGACGGACATGCCATTGTGACGGCTTTAGATATGCCCAAAAACTCTTTTGGACAAGTGATAGAAGTTTTTCAGGATTTTTTAGATAATGAATTATTGGTATCGAAGAGTATTAACGATCTGGTAGAACTTTCGCTAAATGAAAAAGATTACCTCACCTTTAAATTTCTTCAATGGTACCTGGATGAACAGTTGGAAGAGGAAAAAATGGCAAAAACCATGTTGGAAAAACTGCAATTGGTGGGCAACGATAGGGGAGGAATTTACCAGTTGGATAAAGATATTGTAGGCCTTAGGAGTAAAGTGAGCGAAACCAAAGAAGGAGAATAAGCTATTTTTATTCGCAAATTCTTACTTTTGCAGCATGTTGCCTACAAGAGAAGAAATCTTACGGTCTATTACTTTCAAAACTTCCAGAAGTGGGGGCAAAGGGGGGCAGAATGTAAATAAAGTTTCGAGTAAGGTTGAGCTTATTTTTAGTATTGATGCTTTCGAACACTTTAATGAGCAGGAGAAAGCACTTTTAAAAGAAAAACTTCACCATCGCTTAGATTCTGAAGGACTTTTGCACATCATTTCGCAGGAAGACAGGAGCCAGTTGCTAAACAAAGAGAAAACTATCGCAAAACTGATCGATTTATTAAAAAGATCGCTTGTTGTACAGAAAAAGCGGAAACCGACCAAAATTCCGAAAGGAGTTATCGAAAAAAGGTTGAAAAATAAAGCTTCAACTGCTGAGAAGAAGAGGAATAGGAAAATAATTGATTTTTAAGGGGTTAGTGATATGGTGCTAGTGTTTTTTTAGTTTATTTTGATTTGCTTATTAGGAAAACATATGTAGGCTTAAAACTTGTGGGTGTAAATGGCATAAAAATTGACTGTGCTGAAGACACACACAAATAATTGAACCAAATGAAAAGAACTATTTTAGCGCTGGCCCTCATGGCCACACTTGCTGCCTGCAAGAAAAATTCCGAAGAAATTCCAAATCCTGTTCCCGAAGAAAAATTATCGCCCGATATTGCTTTTACTGTTAAAGGAGCAACACAAGATGTTAAATCGCTTTACCCTGCATCCGAAACTTTTAATTTTTTAGGATTCGGATATGATGTTACAGATAAATTCAATGACCAGACCTCTATAAGGGCAAATGTAGTCGATATCCCAGCTTATGATGTGAATGGCAAATATAATGTTGTATTAATGAGAGGTACACAATCTTCATGGAGGACTATTCAAGCTGAAAATGCAACAGATTTATCAACAAAATTCTCCGAATCATACAAAGCAACAACGGGCTTAAAGCTTTTTGGTAATACCATTGATCAGGTATTTCCGGGAACGGATGCTACTGATAAAAAGTATGTTTACGGGCATTATTCGTATTACATGATCTGGAAAGTATATAAGTTTTATTACGAACAGTCGGTAAATAAATTTTTGACAGCAGATTTCAAGAGGGATATTACTTTATTATCTGCTCAGGAACTTGTTAATAAATATGGAACACATGTTTTAACAAATATAAAAATAGGTTCTAAGTTTGACGTTGTTTATCAGGCAGAAGCGCCTCAAGGTGGAAGAAGAGATAATATTATTATGGAAGGATTGCGTTATACACTAAAAAGAACGTTTGGCTTGCCTACCGGCTATTTGGACGATCCTAACTTACGCGACTTAAATGATAATACTTCTGCCCAGATTTATTATAGTTCAACAGGAGGTGATATTAGCAAATTAAAACCCGAAACCATAAATAACAGAGTTGTTGTGAACCTTAATAATTGGGTGGCTTCTACTACAGAAGATAAAACAACTTTTATAGGCGCTTCGGATGATGGTTTCGCTCCGCTATATAACTTTATCGATGATGCAGTTAAAAAAGCTGAAGTAAAAGCTTACCTCGATCAGTACTACGTCGCTAAGGCGGTTAAACTGACAAATTAAAAAAAAAGGGCGATTTTAATCGCCCTTTTTTGTATAACCTATTCTCTAACAAAATAAATTTAAGGTCTAATATCGATTTTAGTGCCGACTTTTACGGCATAATACAACTCATCTACTTCTGCATTAGTTAAAGCCATACAGCCATTGGTCCAATCAAAAAGCCTTTGAAATTTACCAATAAAACCTATATGGTTTCTGATTCCATGTATTTTAATGTCTCCGCCTGGGTCCTTGCCCAGTAATTTTGCTTTTTCTATATCCTTTGTATTTGGATAAGATACGCCTAGATTTTTGTGATAACCGCTGTTTGGGTTTTTGGCGTTAATGGTATAAACTCCCTCAGGGGTTTTTTCATCACCTTCATATTCTTTATGTCCAATAGGACTATCGCCTAATGAAATCTGATAAGTTTTAAGCAATTTTTGCTTTGAATATGCTAATAATTGCCGGTCAGATTTTTTTACAAGGATATAATCAATTTCCGCATTGGCAGGCAATTTCTTTTCAGGATATGAATTGTATATAACCACACCGAGTAGGAATAACAAAATTGTAAAGAAAATCACTTTTTTCATATTCTGTAATTATCAATTAACCAGTTAAGCAATTTAAACAATTAACCTTTATCAGGTTCCAATTACCAGTTAACAGTTAATTCCTCAATTAACCAGTTCAAACAGTTAACCGATTAACCTAACTTTTCCCAAACCTATAATATAAGCTCAAACCACCATAATTCTGTGCTTTAGCCACACTTTTAACCTCTTTTGTTTTAAAAATGACGTTAAAATCAGCTGTAAATCGCTTCGAACTATAATTTACTCCAAATTGTTGCTCAAAAACAATCGGTTTTACGCCAAATGTAACCGGACTATTATTATTAAACAGACTTCCCTGTATCGTAGCATCATAAGCCACAAAATTAAGCTGTGGTTTTACGTAAAAGAAAAACTCCGATTTATTTAAACTTTTTGTTTTCGAATTTCCGATTACCGCATTGTGGTAAGCACTGTTGAACAATTGATTTAATTTACCAATCCTTAAAAGTGCCGATGCGCCCAAGCCCGAAAAGGTTGTTCCTAAATTGGCATAACCCTGTCCGCTGACATCAAAAATAGGGTCCTCTGGTCTGAAAAGTAATTTGCTATAATTGGCCGCGAAATTTACAGTTACTTCATTTTTAATCTGGTAGTCCCAGCCTGCAGGGGTATAAAAACCCACGGTTTTGTGTAGAAAACGTTGCGCATCCTGGGCAAGTGAATTTGGGCCAACGGTACCCAATTCTACACTGGTTTTTAAAACGCTTTCATTTTTATAAAAAACAGAATAAGCACCACCAGCATATAAGTAACCTGCAAAAGGCCTGTCCTGATCTTCTTTGTTAGGTACCTGCCCCCAATAAGGTGTGTACATTTTCTGTCCGGCAGAAATTTCAAAAGTCTTTTTCTCTATTTTATCAGAAAGTTTTTCGGTATTAAGTGCCCTGCGGAAATAGATAAATAAGCCATTGGTGTAATATCGGTCGTTTAGTGTAGCCAAATAAGCATCGTTTTCGGTTTTAAAACCGAATTCATTTTTAAATGATTGAGCAAAACCAGTTGAAACAACCAGGCAAAAAACTATAGTGGATAAAATCGATTTCATAAAAAAAGTCCCGATGGTTATCGGGACTATAAAAGTATTTATTGTAATTGGATTTTTGATCGTTAATCTAAAAGATTTACCAATTAGTTGACAATTGGCGCAATTTTTATGCTTAAATCCAAGGGCTTTTTAACCTTGTTTTTAGTCAGGGCCATTTCAATTACTTCACTCATTTCGGTTACATAGTGAAAGGTTAAATCTTTGATGTAACTTTCTTTAATTTCTAAAATATCTTTACGGTTGCTTTTGCAAAGGATAATTTCTTTAATGTTTGCCCTTTTTGCAGCCAGTATTTTTTCTTTGATACCACCCACCGGAAGTACTTTTCCACGCAGGGTAATCTCACCAGTCATGGCTAAATGTTGTTTTACCTTACGTTGTGTAAAGGCAGAGGTTAATGCCGTAAGCATGGTTACACCTGCTGATGGACCATCTTTTGGCGTAGCACCAGCCGGAACGTGAACATGAACATCCCAGTTATCAAATAAAGTGTAATCGATACCAAATTCAGCAGCATGCGCGCGTAAATAAGCCAGAGCAATCACTGCTGATTCTTTCATTACATCACCCAGGTTACCGGTTAAGGTTAATTTCCCTTTTCCTGGGCTTAAGCTCGATTCGATGAATAAAATATCGCCACCAACGCTTGTCCAGGCTAAGCCTGTTACCACACCAGCAACTTCATTGCCTTCATATAAATCCTTATCGTAAATCGGTGCGCCTAAAATACGCTCTACATCATCATTGGTTAAGTTGGCTTCGTAGGTTTCTTCCATGGCGATTTTTGTAGCTACACCACGTACCAACGAACCTATTTTTTTCTCTAAACCACGAACACCCGATTCCCTTGTATAATCTTCTATCACTTTTTCAATCAGGGCTGGTTTAAGGGCAATATCCTTGGTTTGCAAACCATGATTTTCTTTCTGTTTTGGCAACAGGTATTTTTTGGCAATCTCTATTTTTTCTTCAATGGTATAGCCGTTTACCTCAATAATCTCCATACGGTCTAACAAAGCAGGTTGTATGGTGCTTAATGAGTTTGCCGTAGCTATAAAAAGGATATTGGATAAATCGTAATCCATTTCTACATAATGATCATAGAAAGCGCTGTTCTGCTCAGGGTCTAAAACCTCCAGCAAAGCTGATGACGGATCGCCACGGTGATCGGTACCTACTTTATCAATCTCATCTAAAACAAAAACAGGATTATCTGCCCCGGCTTTTTTGATGGAAGAAATGATACGGCCTGGCATTGCACCAATATAGGTTTTACGGTGACCACGGATTTCAGCTTCATCGCGGATGCCGCCCAAAGCCATACGCACATATTTACGACCTAAAGCTTTGGCAATTGATTTACCAAGAGAGGTTTTACCCACTCCCGGAGGACCAACCAAACATAAAATCGGCGCTTTCATGTCGCGTTTTAATTTAAGTACCGCCAAATATTCGATAATACGTTGCTTTACCTTTTCTAAACCGAAATGATCTTTATCCAAGATACGTTGTGCTCTTTTTAGGTCGAAGTTATCTTTTGTAAACTCACTCCATGGCAAATCTAAAAGTAGTTCCAGGTAATTTAACTGTACCGAATAATCTGGGGCAGCAGGGTTCATTCTACCTAGCTTATCCAGTTCCTTATCAAAATGATCTGCAACCGGTTTAGCCCATTTTTTCTTTTTGGCTTTTTCCTGTAAGGCATCAAACTCTAAATCGGCAGAATTACCGCCCAGTTCTTCCTGGATGGTTTTTAACTGCTGATTTAAGAAATAATCGCGTTGTTGCTTATCAAGATCGGTACGCACCTTAGACTGGATCTGGTTTCTCAGTTCCAGCATCTGCAGTTCGACCATTAAAAGCTCCATTACCTTTTGTGCTCTTTCCTGCAATTTATCCATTTCAAGGATTTTCTGCTTATCGGCCATTTCGGCATTCATGTTTGAAGAAATGAAATTGATCAAAAATGAATTGCTCTCGATGTTTTTAAGCGCAATGCTGGCCTCACTGGGGATATTTGGAGAAAGCTGAATAATCTGTGCAGACATCTCACGGATAGAAGCGATCAATGTTTTGAACTCTTTATCTGCCTTGTGTTTCTGCTCTTCGAACTTTTTAACAACAGCTTTAATATAAGGCTCATTCTGTACCTCTTCTATAAGGCTGAAACGTTGTTTACCCTGTATAATTACGGTGGTATTACCGTCAGGCATCTGCAACAGCTTAATGATGTTTGCTACAGTACCAACGGTGTTAAGTTGCTCAAAAGTAGGGTCTTCTATCGAAACATCCTTTTGAGATACCACTCCGATAATTTTATTTCCCTTGTAGGCTTCCTTAATTAATTTAATTGATTTATCTCGCCCAACCGTAATGGGAATCACTACGCCAGGAAATAAAACGGTGTTTCGCAAAGGCAATATGGCCAACGTTTCAGGGGTTTCCTCATTGTTCATTTCTTCTTCGTCCTGTTGAGACATAAGGGGGAAAAACTCTGTATCTTCGTTGATGATTGGCATTGCTGATTGGAAATCAAATATATCTTGTTTACTCATTATCACATTTTCCGCTAACGACAAACTGGCAGTTTAATCGTATTCACTTTGTTTAATTTTGGTATTAAGTTAATAAATTCAACTCTTGTGCCAAAGTGAAAATAGTATTAATCTTATGTTAAAAAGGCAGAGTAACATAAATATTTCCGTCAATATCATATAAAGCATATTTTAACGTTAAAGCTAATGTTTAAGGCCTTTGGTTTTGAATGAAAGAAAAATTAAAAACTTTTAAATTATCAGAATAGAATTATATTGCAAAAAAATTCTCCTATAATTTTAATAGGCGTTTGATTTGTTAAACTTATTACTCATACATGAACTATTTTAAAAAGGCGATTTTAGGACTCATTATTTTTTCATCAACAGCTAGTTTTGCACAGAGCAATTATGAAAGAAGTATGCAGTCTATGATGAAAGGGGACTATAAAACTGCCGCTGCGCAACTGGAAAAAGCCGATGCTAAAACGCCTGATAATGCACAGGTTTTACAGATGCTTGGCTATTCATATTTTCAGAACCGCGAATATGAGAAATGTATTGCCACTTACAGCCGTTTATTAACGGTTAAACCAACCGAAGTTTCGGCTTATTATTACCGTGGAATTGCAAGATTAAAAATTGCTAACGATCCAAGAGAATCGTTAAACACGATGCGCGAAAACTTTTATCTGGCATCTCTCAAAGATTTTACAAAAGCCATCGAGATTAATGGGGATGAAGATGCGCAGATGTTTCAGAACCGTGCTTTAGCTTACAAGGATTTCGCGATTTTTAAATCTTTTAAAGCCAAGAAAAAAGAAGAAAAAGCAGCTTGTGTAGCATTGTTCAATAATTCAATTGCCGATTTTCAAAAGGTATTAACTTTGCAACCGTTAAGAAAAGATATTATTGATTGGGTTACTTATGATAAAGCACAGATTACAAGCTTAAAATAACTAATAATCAAAATAAAAAAAGGGGATCCGAATATATTAGGATCCCCTTTTTTTATTTCAGCTTTCCTATAATGGAATATTTTTTTTCGTTTAAAAGCTTTATTTTCTGTTGCTTTTTAATGGCATATATACTATCAGGAAAATAAGTTAAAGTATCCTGCGATTGGTAAAGGATGTTTTTATTGTCGAGAATGATCTCTATTTTATCCACTTGCTGTCCATGCTGTGTCACAGAAATTTTCTTGATCGGGATTTTCTTACTGTCAGAAGTATAAATATCAGTTCCATTCTGTTTAACCGTTTTAAAACTTCCTTTCCACGAAGTTTTATTGATATCGGCATTCAAAAAAATGGCTAATTCTTTGTTCCAGTCAGCAATTTTCGACTTTTTGTTTTCTGAAGCTCCATTAATGCTAACGGTTTTGTCCACATCGGGGTTTAACTGCTGCATACGCGAAATTTCTTTTCCGAAATAGCCTTTTATATCGAAATATTTCAAATCAGTATTTGCTTCGGCTTCTTTTCGCTGGTTACAGGAAAATAAGGCTAAAGCAAATACCAGGATATAGGGTTTTTTAGTCATTATACTAAAACGTTTCCTGTCATTTCTGCTGGAATGGCAACACCTAATATTTTTAAAACAGTAGGGGCAATGTCGCCTAATTTACCATCAGCAATGGTTTTATAATCATTGTCGATTAAAATACATGGAACCAGGTTGGTGGTATGTGCGGTATTGGCAGAACCATCACCGTTTACCATAAATTCAGAATTTCCGTGATCGGCCAAAAGAATAAATGAATAACCGTGTTCTAAACCTTTCTTTACCACTTCTTCAGCGCATTTATCAGCAGTTTCAACCGCTTTAATTACGGCTTCAAAAACACCTGTATGGCCTACCATATCCGGATTGGCAAAGTTTAAACAGATAAAATCAGCCCATCCGGTTTCCATTTCTTGGGTAATGGCTTCTGTAATGCCTGCAGCACTCATTTCAGGCTGAAGATCGTATGTAGCTACTTTTGGTGAAGGGATTAATAGGCGTTTCTCGTTAGCAAATTCTGTTTCCCTTCCGCCAGAGAAAAAGAAAGTTACGTGCGGGTATTTTTCAGTTTCGGCAATACGGATTTGATTTTTATTATTGTTAGCTAACACTTCGCCGATGGTTTGTACTAAATCATCTTTGGTGAAGATTACGTTTACCTTTTCAAAACTTTCGTCGTAAGTTGTCATGGTAACATAATACAATGGCAATTTGTGCATTTGCTGCTCAGGGAAATCTTTTTGGGTTAAAGCTGTCGTAATCTCACGGCCTCTATCGGTACGGAAATTGAAACAGATCACCACATCGTCGTTTTGAATGGTAGCAACCGGAGCGCTATTATCCTGAGTTAAAACAATTGGTTTTAAAAACTCATCTGTTACCCCATCAGCATACGATTTTTTAATGGCTGCTAATGCATCCTGAGTTTTTTCGCCAACTCCATTTACCATTACATCATAAGCCTGTTTAACACGCTCCCAACGGTTATCGCGGTCCATTGCATAATAACGGCCAACTAGTGTAGCCAGTTTGGCACTGGTGTTTTGAATGTGGTTTTGAAGATCGGTAATAAAACCTAAACCCGAATTTGGATCGGTATCACGGCCATCTAAAAACGCGTGAACAAAAGTATTTGGCACGTTTGCTTCATTGGCTGCATCACATAAAGCTTTTAAGTGTTCGATATGGGCATGCACACCACCGTTTGATACCAGGCCTATAAAGTGTACCGCTTTATTGTTTTGTTTAGCATAATCGAATGCGCTTAGCAAAATAGGGTTGTGGTGTAATTCTCTGTCGGTGATCGATTTGTTGATTCTTCCAAGTTCCTGGTAAACTACACGGCCGGCACCTAAATTCATGTGTCCAACTTCTGAGTTGCCCATCTGTCCGGCAGGTAAACCTACGGCTTCACCAGATGCTTCGAGCTTAGAATTTGGGTATTTTTGTAATAACGAATCGAAAAAAGGAGTGTTGGCAGCATAAGCAGCATCAGAATTGTCTTGTTTTCCGTAGCCCCAACCATCAAGGATTATTAGCGCGAGTTTTTTATCGTTTACCATCTTTATTGTAAAATTTATTGATCCACGTTAAAACATTTTCATGTATAACATGTTTTAGTGTTTTGTTTATATGGCAAATATAAGTTTATTGAAGCTTATACAAATTAAGAAATCCTTTTTTTGATATGCTAATGGCATAATTTTAGCTATAGGGTTCTGTATAAAATACAGAAATGATCCGGAGCTTATTTTTATTCATTATTAGTTTGTCGTCATTATATAGTAGTAAAGCCTTTCAGGCTGATATTATTGATGATTTATCCTCGTATTTTAAAGCGGGCAATGCTAAAGAAATTGCCAAAAGTTTTGCTTCTACCATCGAACTGATCATGGTTGATGAAGAAGATGTCTACTCAAAAGCACAGGGTGAACAGATTTTGAGAGATTTTTTTGTGAAACATCCTCCGGTTAAAACAAGTATTTTTCATAAAATTAATACCAATCCAAATTATCGTTTCGGTGTAATTATCTTAAATACCGCAAAAGAAACTTTCAGGGTTTCCATCACGATGAAAAAATTCAATACCAGCTTTTCGATCACCGAACTGAGAATTGAGCCTGTTAAAGATTAGCCTAAATCGGAAGTCAGCGAAGTTTTGCCAAATAATTCTTATTTTTGCGGCATAAAGCCTACATTTTGGATACTAAACTTATACATCAATTCATAAAAAATGCCCTTACCGAAGATGTTGGTGATGGCGATCATACCTCACTTTCTACCATTCCTTCCGGTACGCAGGGAAAAGCAAAGCTCATTATCAAAGAAGATGGTATTTTGGCCGGAATTGAATTGGCGATTGAGATTTTTAAGGAAGTTGATGCTGATCTGAAAGTTGAAGTATTATTGAAGGATGGCGCAGCCGTAAAAGTTGGCGATATCGCTTTAACCGTAGCCGGAAGTACCCATTCTATTTTAATTGCTGAGCGTTTGGTTTTAAACTGTATGCAACGCATGAGTGGTATTGCCACCAAAACCCATCGCATTGTTTCTCTGTTAAAATCAACTAAAACCAAAATTTTAGATACCCGTAAAACTACTCCCGGACTTCGTTATTTAGAAAAATGGGCCGTGCGAATCGGTGGAGGTGTAAATCACCGGATTGGTTTATATGATATGATCCTGATTAAAGATAATCATGTGGATTATGCCGGAGGTATTTCAAACGCCATTACGGCTGCCCAAAAGTATCTTACCGATCAAAATAAAAACCTGCAGATTGAAATTGAAGTTCGAAATTTAGAAGAACTGAAGCAGGTTTTAGCCATTGGTGGTGTAGACCGTATTATGCTTGATAATTTTAACTTCGACACCCTTAGTGCTGCAGTTGCATTAATCGATGGTAAATTTATTACAGAAGCTTCCGGAGGGATAACCGAAGAGAATGTTGCAGAATATGCTGCATGCGGTGTTGATTTTATCTCAATGGGTGCGCTTACACATTCTGTGAAAAGCCTGGATATGAGTTTAAAAGCATACTAAAGTGATTTGCTATAAAATTAAAAGCTTATTTTTTGTATCATTGTAGGCTATGGTTACGGTTTATTCTCTCAGCGCGCTATTAATTGCTTACCTTTTCGGATCTATACCAACAGCTGTATGGCTTGGTCAGGCCTTCTATGGGGTTGATGTAAGGGAATACGGAAGTGGCAACGCTGGCGCAACCAATACTTTTAGGGTATTGGGCAAAAAAGCCGGAATTGCCGTTATGATCATCGATATTGCAAAGGGTTATACCGCAACCAATCTGGCTTATTTAATCGGCATGTCGGTAACCGGGCCACAAAATTCAGTTGTTTTTGTTAACTATCAGCTTGCCCTTGGTGTAACCGCCGTAATGGGGCATTTATTTCCCGTTTTTGCGGGTTTTAGAGGGGGAAAAGGAGTGGCTACGCTTTTTGGAATGATTTTGGCAGTCAACTTCGAAGCATCTATGCTTTGTGTTCTTGTTTTCGTGGTGGTATTGTTATTAACCAAATATGTTTCATTAAGTTCCATCTGTGCAGGCTTTACATTTCCGCTCAGCGTAGTCTTTTTGTTTCAGGTATCTATCAAATCCGAAGTGCTTTATGGCATGGTGGTTTGTATTTTAATTCTGGTAACCCACCAAAAAAACCTCGAAAGATTGCTGAAAGGCAAAGAATCCAAAGTGTACTTGTTTAGGAAGAAAACTAATTAATTAAACAAAACACATTTCATTAAAACTTATTTATAGGCTCACTGTTTAATCTTCGGTTTTGCTTATACGTATTACTAATCATTTAAAATCGCATTTATGAAAAAGTTATTTTTAACAGCAAGTGTTGCTGGTATTTTATTATTTAACTCATGTTCTACCGTTCCTCTAACAGGTCGTAGTCGATTTGATTTAGTTAGTAACGATCAGGTTTTGCCAATGGCATTTCAAGCTTACAGCACATTCTTAACAGAAAATAAATCTACCGTTTTACCTGCTTCGAATGCCCAGGCTTTGAAGGTAAAAACGATTGGAAGCAGGTTAATTACAGCAGTAAAATCGTATATGAACAGCAATAACTACGGTAATCTGATCGCTGATTACCAGTGGGAAGTTAACGTAGTACAGAATAATGAAAAAAATGCCTGGTGTATGCCTGGTGGTAAAATTGTTGTTTATACAGGCATTTTGCCGGTAACGCAGGATGATGCTGGTTTAGCAACGGTAATGGGCCACGAGATTGCGCACGCTATTGCAGGTCACTCTGCAGAGCGTATGTCGCAGGAAATGGTTGCGCAGGGTGTTGGTGCAGCAGCAGGCGTTGCTTTATCTAAAAACCCTAAAACACAATCTATTTTTAATACCTTATATGGTGTTGGTACACCAGTAGCGATGTTGAAATTTAGCCGTAACCAGGAGTTGGAAGCCGACCGTTTAGGTTTGATTTTTATGGCCATGGCTGGATATAACCCACAAAATGCCACTGCTTTCTGGAACAGAATGTCGGCTGCTTCTGCCGGAGCACAAAAACCAGCCGAATTTTTAAGTACCCACCCAAGTGATGCAACACGTATTGCGCAGATTCAAAAATATTTACCTGAAGCGCAACAGTATTATAAGAAATAAGGTAGAAGGCTTGAGGTAGAAAGGTGGAAGGTTTTGCATGATGCAGAAAATTCCACCTTTTTTATTTTAAGGATGTTCATTTAAGTAACTCGTCCTGGTCTTAGCGTCTCGCTAAAATCTTTTTATTTTTAGGATGTTGATTAAATCGTAGCGAGACGCTACAACTAGAATGGTAGATCTCTCCATTTCTCTGCGTTCAGTCGAGATGAGGGATCGCTAAGTGCAAATGAACAATTGAACTAATGACAATTGAACCAATGACTAATGAACTTATTAATCTCCCAATACCTTCAAAATCGCACTGGCTTTCAATAAACACTCTTCATATTCTGAAGCCGCATTGCTTTGGTAAGTAATCGCTCCTCCTACCTGAAAAGATAAATATTTTGATTTGGCGTTATATAAAATGCTGCGGATAACGACATTAAAATCGAAATCCCCATCAGGACTGATGCAGCCAAAAGAACCTGAATAAATACCACGTTTGGTCACTTCGTATGCTTCGATCAATTTCATGGCTTTAACCTTTGGTGCACCAGTCATGGAGCCCATTGGAAAAGCATTTTTAATGGCGTCGATAAAATGGATTTCCGGTTTTAGTTCGCAGCTAATGGTCGAAATCATTTGGTGTACTTGTGGGAAGCTGTAGATGCCAAATAGCTCGTCTACTTTAACAGAGCCTTTAACGGCTGATTTAGTAAGGTCATGGCGCACTAAATCAACAATCATGACGTTTTCTGCCTGCTCTTTAATATCGTTCCTTAGTTGCGATTTTATAGCTTCATCTTCTGTTGGATCGAAACTTCTTTTTGCCGTTCCTTTTATAGGTTGAGAAATAAGTTTTGCACCACGTTTGCATAAAAACCTTTCTGGCGTTGCCGATAAAATATATTGATCGTAAATCTTAAAATATCCGGCAAAGGGGGTAGGGGAAACAGTATTGAGCAGTTCGAAAGTTTGGACAGGATTTATCTCTGCATTTTCAGCAAAAAATTCCTGACAGAAATTAACTTCATAGATATCTCCCCTTAAAATATGATCTCTCAGCTCTTCTACTTTAGCTATGTACTGATCTTTTGATAATCTTTGTGAAATTTGTAAAGTTTCCGATTGTTCCTGTTTTTGCAATTGAAACAATTCAATTTCTTCTAAAACTGATTTCTTACCAAGCAATACTTCAGCTTTCCCATCCTTAAATGCAATTAAATATTTTGGAACAAAAAAGTATAAATCCGGAAAGTTTAATCCGTCAGCATTATTAGATTGAAGATCTTCTATTTCGTTTTTTAAATCGTAGCTGAAAAAGCCAAAAATCCATTGTTTATGCAAAGCATAAAAGCTTTTTAATTCATCAAAAGCACTTCCTGTATTACATCTTAATTCATGCGTTACTTCTGCAGCAATGATAAAATCGTATGCCGAATAGGCATCTTTGTATTCATTTGAATCAAAGAAGCAGCAAACTTCGAACTGGTTGGCCCAGTGTAATGCCTTTCGTTTGAAATCGGATATGTTTTGAAGGGTTTTCAAGCTGCCGTAAAGGTAGAAATAGGGATGATAATTGTAAGAAATTAATTTTTATCTTTTGTACAAATGAGACATTCTCACGTTCGTAACGAGGATTCATCATTCCCAACTCGATTGGGAATCTTAATGCAATAAGCTTTAAGATTCCCGCCTGCGCGGGAATGACGACCGTACTGATGAAGTCTATCAATGATAGTGGAATGCAACGCAGTCGAAAACGTATAGTAAACCTCTTCACTTCGCTATGCTGTGGTCGAGGTGACGATTTTTTAATAAATAACTCGAGAATTAAAAAAGCAACCCGTTAAGGATTGCTTTTTTATTATAGATCTCTTCCATTTCGCTGCGCTATAGTTGAGATGACGATGCTAGTTTTTTAACGTAACTCTAAAGTTTGTGCTCTGTCTGGTCCAACCGAAAGGAATTTAATTGGCACTTCCAGTTCTTTTTCTAAGAACGCGATGTAATCATTCAATTTAGCTGGAATTTGATCAACTGAAGTAATTTTAGTTACATCAGTAGCCCAGCCATCAATTGTTTTTAATACTGGTTTTGGTTCGATAGAAATGATGTCGTAAGGCATATAATCGATCGTTTCACCATTGTATTCGTAATGTGTACAGGCATAAATGGTATCGAAAGTATCTAAAACATCGGCTTTCATCATAATTAATTCGGTTACACCGTTTAACATGATGGCATATTTTAATGCAGGAAGATCAATCCAGCCACAACGACGGGCACGGCCTGTGGTTGCACCAAACTCGTGACCTAAAGCACGTAAATTTTCGCCAACTTCATTATCTAATTCAGTAGGGAACGGACCACCGCCAACACGTGTGCAATAAGCTTTAAAAATACCATATACGGCACCAACTTTATTAGGCGCAATACCTAAACCGGTACAGGCACCAGCAGTTGTAGTGTTACTTGAAGTTACAAAAGGATATGAACCGAAATCTACGTCCAGTAAAGTTCCTTGTGCACCTTCGGCTAAAACAGCTTTTCCTTCTTTCAAGAAACCGTTCACATAATGTTCACTATCTACGTGAGGAATGGTTTTTAAGAATTCAATTGCTTCAAAGAATGATGCTTCTTTTTCAGCCAGTTCGTACTCGAAACCTTCGTAGTGAGAAAGGATTTCAGTATGTTTTTCTACCAGTTTAGCATAACGCTCTTTAAAATCAGGAAGAGTAGTATCACCAACGCGTAAACCGTTACGGCCAGTTTTATCCATATAAGTTGGACCGATACCTTTTAAAGTTGACCCGATTTTGTTTTTACCCATGCGTGCTTCGTTAGCAGCATCCAATAATTGGTGGGTTGGTAAAATTAAGTGTGCTTTACGGGCAATCACCAGTTTGCCATCAGCAACAGGATCATGACCAGCTTTTTTTAAATTATCTAACTCTCTTTTTAGGATAATTGGATCGATTACTACGCCATTACCGATCAGGTTCATGGTTTTTTCGTTAAAAATTCCTGAAGGGATAGTATTTAAAACGAATTTTTTGCCATCGAACTCTAAAGTATGTCCGGCATTTGGGCCACCCTGAAAACGGGCAATAAGATCATATTTTGGACTTAGAACATCAACGATTTTTCCCTTTCCTTCATCGCCCCATTGCAGGCCGAGAAGTACATCTACTTGCGTCATTATTAATAAATTAAGCTGGTTTTATTTGAATTTTGATTTAATTTGCTTCAATTTTTGCAGCTGTAGCCGCATTTTCATTTACTTTTCTGGCCATACTGCAGTCAGAACAGAAGCCATAAAGGTTTAATGAATGGTGTTTAACATCAAATTTTAAAAGATCACCAACCATAGTTTGGATCTGGTGGATACGTGGATCGCAGAACTCTACTACTTTACCGCATTCGATACAGATCACATGATCATGCTGGCGGTAACCGTAAGATTTTTCGAATTGCGCCATATTTTTACCAAACTGGTGTTTGGTAACTAAATCGCATGAAACCAGTAATTCCAACGTGTTATAAACCGTAGCACGACTTACGCGGTACTTTTGGTTTTTCATGTGGATATAAAGGGTTTCTACATCAAAGTGGTCGTTTCTTGAATATATTTCTTCCAATATAGCGAAACGCTCTGGTGTTTTACGTAGATTTTTGTTTTCTAAATAAGCCTCAAAAATCTTGCGAACGAGCTCATTTGTTTTTTGTTCAGACATAGTTTTTAAACTCCATTCAAAGGTAGGTAAATTGTTTGATTGTTCGAGCGTTAGATTGTTGAAATGTTGTCAAAGTCGGAAAGACTGTGGGAGGGAGCCCGAAGTTTAAATCACAAATAGTTTGCGACTTAGACGCGAAATATCGACTTCCGACTCCTGACTTTCCGACTAATTATGCATCAAACCTGGTAACTCCGGTAACTCCTCTAACTTTTAATAAATTTTTGATCAGGTTTTCCAGGTGCTCGGTATCATTTACAAATATCATAATCGATCCATCAAATATGCCTTCATTGGTATCAACAGTGATGGAACGCATATTCACTTTAAAGTCGGTAGAAATAACCCTCGTAATGTTATTAATTAAGCCAACATCATCAATACCTACAATACGTAAGCCAGTTAAGAAGGTGAGCTCCTGCTGTTTGTTCCATTTTGCTTTAACAATCCGGTATCCATAGTTTGACATTAACTGGGCAGCATTTGGACAATTTGTTCGATGGATTTTAATGCCCTCACTTACCGTAACAAAGCCAAAAACATCATCTCCGGGAATTGGATTACAACAAGCCGCCAAAGTGTAATCTATTTTTTGTAAATCTTCTCCAATCAATAAAATGTCGTTTTCCGAGCCCTTCATTTTAGATTTAACCATGTCAACCGTTAGGTTTTCAGGGCGTTCCGGTCCTCGGTTTTCTACTTCTTTCTCGGTTGTCAGGTATTCTCTAATGTCTTTCAGCTCAATTTTTCCAAGGGCTACATTTACAAAAAGCTCTTGTGTTGAAGGAAGTTTAAAGAAATAACTCAGTTTTTGAATGTTATCGGTATTATAGGTGATTTTTAGTGATTTTAGCTTTCTTTCCAGAATTTCCTTGCCATTTTCGGCAATTTTGCGCTTTTCTTCTTTTAAAGATGATTTGATTTTTGATTTTGCCTTTGCGGTAACCACCACATTCAGCCAATCTTCTTTAGGCGTCTGCTTGCTCGAGGTAATAATCTCTACCTGATCGCCATTTTGAAGTTTATACGAAATCGGAACCAATTTGTGGTTCACTTTTGCCCCGATACAGGTTGCACCCACGTCGGTATGGATCTCGAATGCAAAATCCAAAGCCGTGGCACCTAAAGGCAACTGGATTAAAGCTCCTTTTGGTGTGAAGATGAAAATTTCATCAGAAAAAAGGTTCATTTTAAAATCGTCGAGGAAATCCAAAGCATTGGCTTCAGGATTGCTTAACATTTCACGTACTTTCTGGATCCATTGATCCAGACCGTTATCATTACTCGATTCTTTGTATTTCCAGTGTGCAGCAAAACCTTTCTCTGCAATTTCGTTCATGCGCTGCGTACGGATCTGTACCTCAACCCACTGCCCGCGTGGCCCCATTACTGTAGTGTGTAAACTTTCGTAACCATTTCCTTTAGGTGAGGAAACCCAGTCGCGTAAGCGATCTGGATTGGGACGGTATAAATCGGTTACAATTGAATAGGCTTTCCAGCAGTCGGCTTTTTCATTTTCCGGAGCCGAATCTAAAATAATCCTGATGGCAAAAAGATCATACACCTCTTCGAAAGGAATATTTTTCTTTTTCATTTTATTCCAGATCGAATGGATCGATTTTGGTCTGCCGTAAACATCGGCTACCAAACCTTGCTCGTGTACAATTTCATCAATCGGTTCGACGAATTTTTTAATAAAAAGTGCACGTTCTGCTTTTTTCTCGTTTAATTTTTTTGCGATAAATTTATAGGTGTCCGGATCAAGATATTTCATGGAAAGATCTTCCAGCTCCGATTTTATCGCATATAATCCCAAACGATGGGCCAGTGGTGCATATAAATAAATGGTTTCTGACGCAATTTTAAGCTGTTTGTGGCGCGGCATAAAATCCATTGTACGCATATTGTGTAAACGATCGGCTAGTTTGATCAGGATTACCCTTACGTCATCAGCCAGTGTAAGCAGCATTTTACGGAAGTTTTCTGCCTGTAAAGAGCTGTTGGTATCAAAAACACCCGAAATTTTGGTTAAACCATCTATAATTTTAGCGGTTTTCTTGCCAAATTCACGTTCAATATCTTCTAAAGTAATGTCGGTATCTTCCACCACATCGTGCAGTAGTGCGCATACAATAGAAGTTGTTCCCAGGCCGATTTCTTCAGCAGCAATCTGCGCTACAGCGATAGGATGATAAATATAAGGTTCGCCAGATTTACGGCGCATATCTTTATGGCTTTCGAGTGCCATATCGAAAGCTTTCCTGATTTCCTTTTTATCGCCCTTTTGCAGGGTAGATTTACTTGCCCGTAATAATGCCCTATATCTTTTTAGAATTTCTTGCTTTTCCGCCTCTAAATCAATCACTAACTCTGTTTTCATTTGTATTTTTTGCGTAAAAATTGCGTCTTATTTATGAATAAAACTTATATTAGTTTTGTGAAACAACTAATATATGAAATAACACCTAACTTTGTAAAAGTATAAATTTATGAAATTTAAAGGGCTCTTTTTTCTTTGTATTGTAATGATTTGTAGCTTTTCGCTACGGGCGCAGGATACTGGTGCTCCAATCTTTCCTAAAATGGGAAAAAGCGATACTATAAGAGTAGCCTCAACAAACGATAATGGTGTAATGATCCCCTGGATGCAGCTTAACGAGGTAAGTATTTATGCAGCCAGAATCTGGAAATCACCGGCAGAACAGGCTGCTTATAACCGTTTAAGGTACAATGTATTAAAAGTAATGCCTTATGCGCTGTTTGCTAAACGCCGCTATGAGCAATTGGAGCAGGATTTAGCCAAAACACAAGAGAAAAAAGAACAGAAACAACTGGTTAAACAATGTGATAAAGAAATTAAAGACATGTTTAACCGCGAAATAAAGGATTTAACGATTACTCAAGGTCAGATTTTAACAAAACTGATCGACCGCGAAGTGGGGCGAACAACTTACGAAATTGTAAAGCAGACTAAAGGTGGTTTTGCTGCATTTTCTTATCAGATTGTTGCACGTGTGGTTGGACATAATTTAAAAAGCACTTACGATCCTAATGAGGATAGGGATATAGAATCGATTATCCGCACCTCTGGATTTTATCAATAACATATAATGCAGGAACGCATTCCGAATATTTATTCATTCAAGGTTAAAAAGATCAATGGCGAAGAGCAGCCGTTATCAGCCTACCGCAACAAAGTTGTTTTAATTGTAAATACAGCCTCCGAATGTGGTTTTACACCGCAATTAAAAGAATTACAGCAGCTTAAAGACGAGATCAATGATCCGGATTTTGAAATTTTAGGTTTTCCCACCAACGATTTCGGAAAGCAGGAGCCGTTAAACGGTTCAGATATTGCTTCCTTTTGTGAGATTAACCATGGGGTGAAATTCCCTGTTTTCGATAAGATTATGGTGCGTGGGGCACATGCCCACCCACTTTATCAGTTTTTGAGCGATAAAAAGCAAAATTCAAAATTAAGTTCGAAACCCCGGTGGAACTTCCATAAATATATTGTGAACAAAAATGGCGAACTGGTCGATTATTTTTTGCCCTTCACCAAGCCACTGAGTTCGAAAATTAAAAAGAAAATTCAGCAGTTGCTGAATCAAAATGCCCAATAATTACATCATGAAGTTAGATATTTTAGTTATAGCCGTGCACCCTGATGATGCAGAGCTTTGCTGTTCAGGTACTATTTTAAAACATATTGCCCTCGGGAAAAAAGTTGGAATTGTAGATTTAACCCGTGGAGAACTGGGTACGCGTGGTACTGCCGAAACCAGGGATGAGGAAGCAGCAGATTCTGCCAAAATTTTAGGTTTACAAGCCCGCGAAAATCTGGGCCTGCGCGATGGCTTTTTTCAGAATGATGAGTTTCATCGTTTGGAGGTGATTAAAGTGATCAGGAAATATCAACCTGAAATTATTTTAAGTAACGCATTAGAAGACCGTCATCCAGATCATGGCAGGGCTGGTGACCTGGTTTACGATTCGGTATTTTTATCGGGTTTGCCAAAAATCGAAACTTCGGTAGATGGTGTTAAACAGGAAGCGCACCGTCCGAGATTATTGTTGCAATATATCCAGGACCGATATTTAAAACCTGATATTATTGTAGATATATCCGATCATATCGATAAAAAAATAGAATCCATCAAGGCTTTTAAAACCCAGTTTTATAACCCTGACGTAGATGGGTTACAGACTTATATTTCTTCCCCTGAATTTTTTGAAAGTGTAATCGGCCGTGCCAGGGAATTTGGTAAAAGCATCGGCGCTACTTTTGGCGAAGGTTTTACTTCGAGGAAATTGCTGGGTGTTGATAATTTATTTGATTTGAGGTAGACGTTTACCTGTCAGCCATTTTCTCTGGTTTTAATTAATGAATTTTTCAAAATTGCAAAAAATAAAAAAAGGCAAGCCTATACGGTTTGCCTTTTTCGCTTAAAAAACAGATGGTTATTTATTAGCGTCAAAATTGCCCTTTATTTCACCAGCTTTAAAAGCAGCTTTAGTTTTAAGGTCATCAACTTTGTCTGCGGCTTTATCTGCCAAATCGCTGGCTTTATCTTTCAGGTTTTCGCCTGTAGCTTCTGCATTTCCCTTGGCTTCGCCTGCAGCAAATGCGCCTTTTGTTTTTAGCTCATCGTATTTATCGTCAGCTTTGTCTTTTAACTCTTCGGCTTTGTCTTTTACATTTTCCCATGTATCTTCTGCCTTGTCCTTAACATCTTCCCAAGCATCTTCTGCTTTGTCTTTCAGTTCGTTAAGTTTATTTTTTGCTTTATCAAAGAAACTTTGTTCTTGGTCCTGATTTTGATTTTCTATGCTCATAGCTCATTAAATTTTCCAAACTAACAACTTAAACCAGATATAGTTTTAAATTTTTGGTGGTGCCTTGCTAATGTCAAAAATTTTAGCACAAAACAACAAAAACACCCTTCATTTGTTATTCTAAAAACGAATAATAATGGCGAATATATTCACATCTCTCAAAAACGCTTACAATCTTTTTAAACATGTAGATTTCGATAAACTGGAAGCTTTATCGAAAAAAGTCGATTTACCTAAAATGGTCGAAACCATCTCGAGCCTGGATGATAAACAAATCCAGGGGATGATGAAAATGATGGGCGGATCGCATAAAAAGAAAGAATTGCCCCCAATTGAAGGTGATTTTTATCACCTGGGTGATGAAGCCTTAAAAGATGAAGACCGCGAGCTACAGTTAAAAGTTCGTGCTTTTTTAGAAAAGGAAGTAAAACCGATTGTAAACCATTACTGGAACAAGGCCGAATTCCCTTTCGAAATCATCCCAAAATTGGCCGAACTCAATATCTGTGGTTTAACCTACAAAGGGTATGGCTGTCCTGGTAAATCAAATTTAATGGAAGGTATTTTAGCCATGGAAATGGCGCGGATTGATACCTCAATTTCTACCTTTTTTGGTGTACAGAGCGGTTTGGCCATGGGATCGATTTATTTATGCGGATCGGAAGCACAGAAACAGCAATGGTTGCCACTGATGCAACAATTTAAAATTATTGGTGCATTTGGTTTAACCGAGCCTGAAGTAGGTTCTGCGGCAGCGGGAGGCTTAACCACCACATGCAAAAAGGTAAATGGAAAATGGGTATTGAACGGGCAGAAAAAGTGGATCGGTAATGCCACTTTTGCCGATATTTTAATTATTTGGGCCCGCGATGAAGAAAGCGGTGAGGTTAAAGGTTTTATTGTGAAAAAAGATAATCCAGGTTTTGCAGTAGAAAAAATGCAGGATAAAATGGCCTTGCGGATTGTGCAGAACGGGATTATTACTTTAACCAATTGTGAAGTTGAAGAAGCCGATCGATTGCAAAACGCAAATTCGTTTAAGGATACGGCCAAGGTATTGCAGATGACAAGGGCAGGAGTGGCCTGGCAGGCCGTAGGTTGTGCCAGGGGAGCCTATGAAAATGCGCTTGAATATACCCGTAACCGCAAGCAATTCGGTAAACCCATTGCCTCTTTTCAGTTGATTCAAAACCATCTGGTAGAGATGTTGTCGAACTTAACGGCCATGCAAACATTGTGTTTTAGGTTGTCGCAACTGCAGGATCAGGGATTGTTGAAAGATGAACACGCTTCGTTAGCCAAAGTATTTTGTTCGTTAAGAACACGCGATGTGGTAAGCAAGGCCCGTGAAGTAATGGGCGGAAACGGTATTTTACTGGAGTATAATGTAGCGCGTTTCGTAGCGGATGCTGAGGCAATTTATTCGTATGAGGGTACGAAAGAAATTAATACGCTGATTGTAGGTAGGGCCATAACGGGTTTCTCAGCTTTTGTTTAGTTTAAAGAAAAGACAGACATATTTTTTAGGGTTGGGAAATGAATGTTGGCATTTCATAGCTGCTGAAGCCCTGCCATTCGCTATAGTCCCGACGAAAAGTCGGGAGCTGCCGCTGCTGTCAGGTTTAGGAACAAAGGTAGATGCACGCTGCAACCCAAAAAGAATTACGGTTTTGCCCAGTTAGCCCCGGTTGAAACGATACCCTGCAGCAACGAGGTATGAGGCAGCGAAGCGTATAAGTGTAAAACGGGAAGAAACTTAATGTTTTGAACAGGCCATGCGCTTCATAACAAATTTGTGTTTTGAAAATGAAAAATTTGTAGCCTTGCTTTAATCATTAAATTGCTTTTAACACCCAGGTTTCGCGGATTCTTCCAATTTTATTTGCCTGTTCTTTCATTTTTTTTAATAACTCATTATCAATGTATTTTAATGAGGAAAGCTGATGCCAAACTGAAGTTGCTTTGGTGATCAATTTAAAACCTTGTTCTAAAAAGAAGTGTTCTGCCTGTTCAAAACTTTCAAACTTATTATCTTCTACGTGGTGCGCCTCCAAAAATTGAGAAAAATGATCATTGTTCTCATTTTTAAGTTCAGGGCGTTTAACATAAATATCAGCAGTGATCCAATAACCGCCCCTTTGTTTTAACGATTTATGGATGGTTTTACATAACGATATCTTTTCTTCGGTGTTCAAATACACCAATAAACCTTCATTTATAATACTAATCGGGCCAAGCGGTATTTGATTTATAGCATTCAGAAAAGCATCCTCGTTCAATACGTTTAAAGCTTCGGTTCGGAGTTTTCCTTTTAGGTTTAATTTCTCCTCAACCATTAGCCGCTCAACCAAATCTTTCTTGATATCAATAATGCCTTGTAAATCGGTATCCAGGTAGTAAATAGTTGGATGCCTTAAAACCAGATCCAAGCCTCTAAAAGAGTAACCAGAAGAAATTTCTAAAATATTTAAAGAGCCCGAGGCAAAAAGTAAACTATCAAGTGATAAATACCTGCTTTCGAAATGCACCAGCCGTTTTAAAAATACCTCGTCAAAATCTCTGTTTGATAAATGTTCAAGCGCGTTATTGCCATAAATTAATTTTACGGCATCAGCAACAAAGGGAATATCCGTTAAGCTTTTGGCCAGCAGTAGCGATTTTGCTGAGGGACTTATCGAACTGTAATCACGATTCATTTGTAATTATACCAAAAAAATCTCTGTCTAAAACGGATACTTATTAAATGCAACCTGACTCATTGCGCTCTTTTCGAATAGCGCAATACAGGATTTATTATATTGAGGGTCGAAGTTCACTTCTCCAGGCTCCAAAGTTTTCGGAACATTGGCATTTTCCATAAAGAAGTAAACTTTTGTATTGCCATATTTAGTGTGGGGCATTAAATTGCCGTAATCTTCCATTTCTTTCCACACTGAATCTTTAACGGTTACCACATAAATGCGTTGCACAGGACCAGTATTATTGGCGTTTCTGTACTTCACAATTTCTTTAAAACCGGCTTTCATATCTTCAACCCCAGGCTGATTAAGAGTATCTTTCGCAATAAAGAACGTTAAAACCAGAACAACAGCAATGATAAGGTAGGAAAGTGATTTTTTCTTCATGCCTACAATAAAGGCAATATTTTTTCCATAACCGTCAAGCCTTCGTCAATATGCTTTTGTTCAATGCACAGTGCCGGACGGAAACGTATAGTTTTTTCGCCACAGCCCAGAAACATCACATTGTTTTCCAGTCCTTTGCTGATAAAAGCATTACGCATTTCTTTGTTTGGGAAATCGAATGAGCACAATAAACCTCTTCCGCGCACATTACTCATTTGATCGAATTTATGGGAGAACTTTTCAAGGTTATCTCTTAAATACCCACCTACCTTTGTTGCATTTTCACAAAGCTGATCTTCTTTTATAATTTGTAAAATCTGCGTAGAGCGTACCATATCTACCAGGTTACCACCCCACGTAGAGTTGATGCGGCTGGGAACTTTAAATACATTGGTTTCAATTTCATCTACTTTACTTCCTACCAGGATACCGCAAACCTGCATTTTTTTACCAAAAGCAATGATATCTGGTCGGGCTTTTTCGCTAAAATGCTGGTGACACCAAAATTTGCCGGTTAAACCCACGCCGGTTTGTACTTCATCGTAAATTAAAAAAGCTTCATTTTCATCTGCCAGTGTTTTAAGCTGGATCAAAAACTCCTCCCGCAAATGGTTGTCGCCACCTTCAGATTGTATGGGTTCTATAATGATGGCACAGATTTCATCTTTATTTTCAGCAAAAGCTTTTTTGATCTGCGCGATCGAAGCTTCTTCCGTTGCGATGGCATGGTTTAAATGATCACCCGAAAGAGGGAATTTAACCTCTGGAACGGCAACCCTTGGCCAGTCGAATTTGGCAAACCATTTGGTTTTATCGGGCAGGGTATTGGTTAAACTTAAGGTATAGCCGGTACGACCATGAAAAGCCCTTTCGAAATGTAAAACCTTAAAACCTTTTTCTTCCGTATATCCTTTGGCAAAGTTTTTCTGAACTTTCCAGTCCATGGCTACTTTTATTGCATTTTCTACCGCTAAGCCACCGCCAGCAATAAAAAATGCATGAGGCAGGTAGTCAGGGATACCAACTTCCGAAAATGTTTCTACAAACTGTGCATATTGCTGGGTGTAAACATCCGAATTTGAAGGATTGGCCAAAGCTGCCTGAAAAAGGCTGTTCTTAAACCCTTCATCGCTGATCATTTTAGGGTGGTTATAACCTAAGGGAACGGAGGCGAAACAGGTAAAAAAATCGAGTAAAGTTCTGTTGTATTTCGAATCGTAAATGTATGCACCATGACTCTTTTCCATATCATAGGTCAGGTCGAAACCATCGGCCAAAATGTGCTTTCTTAACGATTCGTTAACGCGATCTGCAGGTACTGTTAATTGATACATAAACTTGGTTTTGGTATATTCCAAATTTAGTTAAATGTGCCTAAAATCAAAATTTAAGCACTTTTTGTGAGAATTACTTAAAAAATAGGTTTAAATCGTTTAAAGTATGATTATAGACAAAATCGGGTTTTGGACTTCACAGATGTGGAAAACTTTTTCGCCCGGATGCCTTATAAAATGCTCGATTATGACAAATTATTAAAGCTTTTATCCTTTGAAATTGATGTTGGAATAGCGGGAAAAAAATATTTTTATCCTGCCCGGGAGAAATTAAACGTTAATATTACGTTTATTTGTGCCGGATGTAATACTGCCTTAATTTATTTTGTATCTTCGTTTCAGACCAAATACCACCCCGTCCCTAAAATTATATGTTTAAAAACCTTAAGATTTTTCTGATTCTTATTGTATTTGCTATAACCAGTGTGGGTTTTGCCTATGCTCAGAATAACCTGCTTTCGGTAAAATATGTTGGTGTAGAAAAAGGGCTGTCGAACAACATCGTAAACTCCCTGTACCTGGATCATTTTGGTTTTATTTGGATGGGTACCTACGATGGCCTAAACCGCTACGATGGCTACGGATTTAAAGTTTTCAGAAATAACTGGGGTATTGAAAATTCGCTGGTAAACAACCACATTACGGCCCTTAATGGCGACCAGGATAAAATCTGGATCGGTACACAAAAAGGTATTTCTCATTATAGCTACTCAGACGGAGAATTCCATAGTCTGAAATACCTTGAAAAAGGCCAGCCCATCAATTTGTCCTTCTCTGTTAATTCGATTGCTGTTGATAAAAGCTCGAGCGTTTTTATTGCTACGGATGAACATGGGCTGTTTATGCAAAAAAAAGATGCTCCCCGTGCCGAATACATCAGTTTAAACGGCGGTAAAATACACGCTGTGAAAGGCCTCTGTGTTGATGAACAGCACGATTTATGGTTTTATGCCAAAGATTATGGCCTATGCAGGTATAATATCCAAAATGGGAAAACCCAGTTAAACAATTCGAAAATAAGAAATGTGACGGCCATTGTTAACGGTAAAAACGGGAAACTTTGGATCGGTACCGAGCACGGTTTGTATACTTTTGATAAAGTAGCCAATAGCCTTAAACAGGTAGATAACTATCCGGTTGCTGATAACATTATGGGGCTGATGCTCGATGGCGAAGGGAAGTTATGGGTATCAACTGATGGTAATGGATTGAGGGTTTATGATACGAGACTTAAAAGTTTAAACAGTTTGCCTACCGGGCGTGAAAAAGGTTTTATATCCAGTAACTCCATTGGTCAGGTGATTGAAGATGGGGAGAAAAGAAAATGGATTGCTACGCTGCGGGGAGGGGTAAACATCATCGATCAGGAAAATGCGCAATTCCGGACGATTAAAAATGATCCTTTGAACAAAAATTCTCTGATTAATAATTTTGTGCTCTCTTTTTGCGAGGATAGCACACAAAATATTTGGATAGGTACCGATGGTGGTGGTTTGAGTGTGTGGAACAGAAAGACCAATACATTTAAAAATTATGCTGAAAACGGTGGCGATGGCGCGCTACAAAGCAATTTTATCACCAGTATGCTAAGCGATGCTGAAAATAATGTTTGGGTGGGGAGTTTTAGTGGGGGCATTGACCGTTTTGACAGGCGATCGGGCAAATTTATCCATTACAGGTGTTACAATAGTGCAAGGGGGTTTGATGATATCAATATCTGGAAGCTCTATCTGGATAAAGGTAAAAATATCTGGGCCGGTACCACGCGTGGAGGTGCATTGTACCTATATAATAAAGCTTTAGATAAATTCGAACTTTTTGATAACAGGCTTAAAGATATCCATACCCTGTACGAAGATACGGAAAGCAATCTTTGGGCTGGTAATTACACACAGTTGATCAAAGTTGACCGGAAGTTTAAAAAACACATCTATTTTACGGTCAATACTGCCATAAGGGCCATAAATGAAGATGCCAAACACATGTTGTGGATCGGTACGGAAGGTGGAGGCCTTTTGTGCTTTAACCCCCGAACAAAGAAAATTAAACGCTATTTTGAACAGAACGGATTACCCAGTAATTCTGTACTCAATATTCTGCCCGATAATAACGGCAGCTTTTGGTGCAGCACTTATAATGGCTTATCGCAGTATAATCCTGTAACAGGGAAATTTAAAAGTTATTATTCTTCTGATGGCCTGCAGAGTAACCAGTTTAATTATAATGCCGCATTAAAATTGAAAGATGGTGCTTTTTTATTTGGTGGTACAGCAGGTTTTAATCTGTTCTATCCCTCAAAAATAAAGCAGAACCGCAGGGTGCCAAAAATTGTGCTCACCGATTTCAGGATCAACAATATTCCGCTCAATCAGGATTCTGCCTATAAAAATACAACGGTAGTCAACCTGCAAAAAATTTCAATCCCTTATAACGCTGCGGTTATTTCTGTCGATTATGCAGCCATTGAGTTCTCTTTTCAGGATCAGATTGCTTATGCCTACTATTTAGAAGGCTGGGACAGGGACTGGAACTATGTAAACAAACTTTCTACGGCCTATTATTCGAGGCTGGATGAAGGCGAATATAAATTACATATCAAAAGTACCGACACCGAAGGCAACTGGAGCAATAATGAAAAAATTATCGTGATCAAGATTCTGCCGCCCTGGTATCGTACCTGGTGGGCTTATGCCATCTATATCATTCTTATTTCTAGTGTAGTTTATGTTTTTCAGACTTACCGCAACAGACAGCGTAATTTAAAACATGAGGTTGAAATTACGAACCTCAAAATGGAACGTGAGAAGGACCTGAACGAGAAAAAACTTGATTTCTTTACCAATATTTCGCACGAATTACGGACACCGCTTACCCTGATTGTTAACCCGATTAAAGACATTTTGAGCAGTAAGGAAGCCGGACAGGAAAAAAACGATCTTAATGTAGTTTACCGGAATTCGAGGCGTTTATTAAGTCTGGTAGATCAATTGCTTCTTTTCAGGAAAATGGAGAGTGAAAACGATGCGTTAAACATTGTAAAATTAAACCTCTACAAATTTGCCAAAGAAATATTCTTATGTTTCGGTTATACTGCAAAAAACAATAACATCGATTACATTTTCGAATGTGAAGAAGAAAGCATCGAGATTTATGCCGATCGGGATAAACTGGAGATCATCCTGTTCAATCTTCTGTCTAACGCTTTAAAATTTACCCCAATGGGCGGAATGGTGAAATTAAGCATCGTTACGCATCATAATGGGGTTAAAATTGAAGTGAGCGATAATGGTCCGGGTATTGCTAATGAGGTTGCGGAAAAACTCTTCGATAAATTTTATAAAGCTGCCGGTAAAGAATCTTTAAAAATGGGATTCGGCATTGGTTTGTACCTGGTAAAAAGTTTTGTAGAACTCCATAAAGGCAAAATATACTTTTCGTCGGTTAAAGGTGAAGGCACTACTTTTTCGATAGAGATGCCTCTGGGCGACTCTCCAGTCGAACTGGTAGATTGCGCAGATGGCGACCAGTTGCTTTATATAAACGAACTGATGGCACAGGAAGAGGAAAGCACTGATTTTACCGAACATGACACTAAAGGCAACCTTGAACTGCTGATTTCTGATTTGCATAGTATACTCGTTGTGGATGATAATACGGAGATTATCGGCTACATTAAACAGATTTTTCAGGATAAGTTTAAAATTTATAATGCCACAAATGGCCTTGATGGACTTAAAATATGCAAGGAAGTTTTGCCTGATATTATCATCTCGGATGTTAATATGGACGGGCTTAATGGTATTGAGCTTTGCCGGGCTGTTAAAGAAGATTCAGAACTGAGCCATATTCCGGTAATCCTGCTTACGGCCGATCCGAGCGCCGAGGTTCGTTTAAGTGGTATAGAAGTTGGTGCCTACGATTTTATCAGTAAACCTTTTGATAAGGAACTTTTTTCGGCCAAAATTAATGGCATCATCAAAAACAGGCAAAACCTTCAATCGTATTTTTATAATGAGATTACGCTTAAATCAGATGCGCACAAGGTTTCGCAGGAGGATAGGGGCTTTTTGCAAAATTGTATAAATATTATCGAAGATAACCTGACCGAAGAAAACTTTAGCGTAAAAACCCTGGCCTCTGCATTGGGGATGAGCCACTCTAACCTGTATAAACGGATCAGGGCAACCTCTGGTCAATCGGTGAGCAGTTTTGTAAGGTTTATCCGTTTAAGAAAAGCTGCAGAATTACTGATCAATACCAACCTGAATATTAACGAGGCTGCTTTTAGGGTTGGCATTAACGATATTAAATATTTTAGGGAGCATTTCCAGAAATTGTTCAACCTTACCCCCTCAGAATTTGTAAAGAAACACCGTAAAACTTTTCATAAATATTATAATCTAAATTCGCTTGGTTAACTTAATAAGCTGTATATACATGTATTTTTCCTAAATCACCCCCTGTAAAGTATGATTTACCCCCCTGTTGCAAAGCGTAAAAAGTTGCTATTTAGCCAAACCAAATATAACCAGGAATTACCATTGGAAATTCGATATGCTTGCACCAATGGCTTCCCTAAACTGTTATGATGTTGTATAAATTCAACCCCTATCTTTTGTTTCCAACCAGACCGGCTAAAATTATAAGCCAAAAAGCCTGTTTTTTATTCCTGTTAACAGTGTTTGTTGCATTGCTTTTGTCTTTTGATCATTGTGAGGCACAGCAGGTAAAAATTAGCTCAATTGCCAATAACGGATGGGCCAATAATTCAATAAATGCTGTTATTTTTCGTAAAAATTCGATTGTAACCTGTAAAAACACCCAATATGCGGCTTATTATGATGCAGATCAGTTTGTAGTTTTGGCTAAAAGACAAAGTAAAGCCAAATTCTGGATCTGCAATAAAACGCAGTATCAGGGTGATGCAACCGACGCGCATAAATCCATCAGCATTGCAGTTGATGGGGCAGGGTATCTGCATATTGCATGGGGACAGCACAATAACCAGTTAAATTATGCTAAAGCGGTTTCTGCCGGTTCGCTTACCCTTGGCGAAAAAGAAGCAATGCTTGGGAAAAAGGAAGAAAAAGTAAGTTATCCCGAGTTTTACAAACTCAGCGACGGAGATTTGCTTTTTTTCTACCGCGATGGTGGTTCCGGTAATGGAAACTTAATGATTAACCGCTATTCAGTTCGTAGCAGGCAATGGAGCCGCATACAAGACGGTTTAATAGATGGGGAAGGCAAACGGAATGCGTATTGGCAGGTGGCAACCGATAAGGCCGGTGGATTGCATATTTCGTGGGTATGGAGAGAAAGTCCTGATGTGGCCAGTAACCATGATCTGGCTTATGCGAAATCAACCGATGGTGGCATCACCTGGGTAAAAAGCACAGGAGAAAAATATAAATTGCCCATCACGGCATCAAATGCAGAATATGCACTTAAAATCCCCCCAAAAAGTGAATTAATTAACCAGACATCGATGTTTGCAGATGAAAACGGAAAAGTTTTTATCGCAGGGTACTGGACCGATAAACCAGATTCTATCCCACAATACCACATTGTTTTTAATGATGGTAGCGGCTGGAAAGTGAATAAACTAACATTCAGGAATACACCCTTTAGTTTAAGTGGCGGTGGAACAAAGAAAATTCCAATTTCCCGTCCGCAGATTATAGTCTGGCCTTACCAAAAAAGTTATGCTGCCGGAATTTTGTTCAGGGATGCCGAGCGGGGTAACAAAGCTTCGATTGCATTAAATCAAAATATTTACACCAATAACTGGAAATTGGAAGACCTGACCCAAACCAGTGTGGGCGATTGGGAACCGAGTTACGATACCGAACTTTGGAAAGATCGTGGCATCCTGAATATTTACATCCAAAATGTAACCCAGGTAGATGGGGAAGGGAAGGCCGCAACGAAGCCAACAGCTGTACAGGTATTGGAGTGGCTGCCTAAAAAACAATAAATAAACTGAAACGCACAATGATTAAACTAAATATGAACTTGATTTCGCGCTTATGGCTGCTGGCTTTTTTAATCCCCTTTCAACTATCAGCACAAAAGAAAACCGCTGCAGGTGAAAAAATGTCGGCTTACCTGTTTGTATATTTTACCGGGAATAATAAATCGGAAGAGGCCATACATTTTGCCATCAGTAATGATGGGTTTACCTACAGGGCGCTCAATGATGATCAACCCGTTTTATCTTCGGCAAACATCAGCTCAAGCGGAGGCGTACGCGATCCGCATATTTTGCGTGGTGCTGATGGCAAAACCTTTTACATGGTGGCCACTGATATGGAATCGGCTAAAGGATGGGATTCCAACCGGGCAATGGTACTGCTAAAATCAACCGATTTAATCCACTGGAGCTCTAAAGTAGTCAATATCCAGAACCGGTTTAAAGGAAACGACAGTTTAAAACGGGTGTGGGCACCGCAAACCATTTATGATGCGAAAGCCAAAAAATATATGGTGTACTGGTCGATGAAACATGGCAACCAGCCCGATATCATTTATTACGCTTATGCCAACTCAGATTTTACCGATCTGGAAACTAAACCGAAACAACTGTTTTTTAGTCCTACAAATGGCTCTTGTATCGATGGTGATATTATTTACCACGATGGAAAATACAATCTTTTTTTCAAAACAGAAGGTGAAGGGAATGGCATTAAAAAAGCGGTTTCGAGTGAATTGACTAGTGGTTATGTGCAGGAAGATCATTATTTACAGCAAACCAAAGAGGCGGTAGAAGGTGCCGGGGTATTTAAGCTTAATAATAACAGTGGTTATATCCTGATGTACGATGTGTACATGAAAGGCCGCTACCAGTTTACCAGAAGTACGGATTTAAAAAACTTTAAAGTGGTTGATGAAGCCGTAAATATGAACTTCCATCCGCGCCACGGTACCGTTTTGCCCATTAGCTCGGCTGAAGCGGCACGATTGGTTTCTAAATGGTATTCGCCACGGGCAATATTCGAATCGGCAACTGCTTCTGTTATCAAAACCAATAATATTGTGGTCGATTCGGCCAAAAACACCGTGTTTTTTCCACTTAAGTATGGTACTAATTTAAAGGCGGTAAATCCACAATTTATTTCTTTTCCGGGCATTGAAATTTCTCCGTCCGGACCGATCGATTTCAGTAAAGGTGCAGTAAATATCAAAATTAAATTAGCAGGTAAAGCAGCCCAATCTTTTACGGCATCGGCTGAAATAAATAATAATCCGGTGCTGTCCGGTTACTTTGCTGATCCTGAAATTATTTACTCCAATAAAACCTCAAAATATTATTTATACCCTACCAGCGATGGTTTTACAGGCTGGAGTGGTACTTATTTTAAAACATTTTCCTCTACCGATCTGGTAAACTGGAAAGATGAAGGCATCATTTTAGACCTGACCCGCGATGTAAGCTGGGGGAAAAGAAATGCATGGGCGCCAACCATTGCAGAGAAGAAAATCGGAGGTGAATTTAAGTATTTCTACTATTTTACTGCAGCCCAAAAAATAGGTGTTGCGGTTTCCGATCATCCGAACGGGCCATTTAAAGACAGTGGCAAGGCATTGATTGATCAAAAGCCAAAAGGCATAAAAAACGGTCAGGAAATTGATCCGGATGTATTTACAGACCCCAAAACAGGCAAGTCTTATCTTTATTGGGGAAATGGTTACATGGCCTGTGCCCAATTGAACGATGATATGGTTTCTATTGATAGCAGTACCCTAAAAATAATTACGCCGACCAAAGATTTCAGGGAAGGGACAGAGGTTTTCTACCGCAATGGAAAATATTATTTCCTATGGTCGGAAGATGATACCCGGAGCGAAAATTACAGGGTAAGTTATGGTTATTCAGATAACCCAACAGGCCCGATCACCATCCCTGAAAATAACCTCATTTTAGCCAAGGTACCATCGGAGGGCATTTATGGCACTGGCCACAACAGTGTCATCCAGGTTCCGGGAAAAGATGAATGGTACATGGTATATCATCGTTTTACGATTCCGCAAGGAATCGGTATGGGCAGCGCCGCAGGTTATAACCGTGAGGTTTGCATCGATAAAATGGAATTCAATGCCGATGGTACCATCAAAAAAATCATTCCAACCAGGAAAGGAATAAACCCTATTAAATAATGAAGAAAATATACATCACACTTATACTGGGAACACTGTTTTCGGGTATAGTAAGGGCACAAAACACAAGACCAGAAATACTCCAGATCATCAATAAGGTAAACCGTTACTGGCAAAGCAACAATAAGGCAGAGTTACGTGCTTTTTGGGATAATGCGGCCTACCATACCGGGAATATGGAGGTATTTGCCTTAACAAAGGATGAAAACTATCGTAAATATTCGGAAGATTGGGCTGCACACAACCAATGGATGGGGGCAAAATCAACCGATAAAAGCCAGTGGAAATATAAATATGGTGAAACGGACGATTATGTGCTTTTTGGAGACTGGCAGATCTGCTTCCAAACTTATATCGATCTCTATCATTTAGATCCAAAGGAATATAAAATAGCCAGGGCCAAAGAAGTAATGGAATATGAAATGGCTACACCTGCAAACGATTACTGGTGGTGGGCCGACGGTTTGTACATGGTGATGCCGGTAATGACCAAACTTTACAAAACCACAGGCAATAAACAATATCTCGAGAAATTGCACGAATACTTTTCCTACGCCAACAGCATTATGTACGATCAGGAAACGGGGCTTTATTACCGCGATGCCAAATACGTGTACCCCAAACATAAAAGTGTAAACGGGCAAAAGGATTTCTGGGCGCGTGGTGATGGATGGGTTTTCGCCGGTTTGGCAAAAGTGCTTAAGGATCTGCCCAAAAACGATCAGCATCGAAAAGAGTACATCAGCAAATATAAGAGAATGGCCGATGCCATTGTCAAAAGTCAGCAGGCCGAAGGCTATTGGACAAGGAGTATGTTGGATGCCGCACATGCCCCAGGTCCCGAAACCAGTGGAACGGCCTTTTTTACCTATGGTTTACTCTGGGGAATCAATAACGGTTACCTCAAAGAAAAAACTTACCTGCCTGCCGCCATAAAAGGCTGGAAATACCTTAGCGGAACGGCTTTGCAGGAAAACGGGAAAATTGGTTTTGTACAGCCCATAGGAGAGAAGGCCATTCCGGGTCAGGTTGTTGATCAAAATTCGACTTCTAATTTTGGCGTGGGTGCTTTCTTGTTGGCAGGATGTGAATATTATAGATTTTTAAAGAAATAAAATGAAAACTTTATACATAAGCTTATTGGTGATCGCAATTGCTGCTTTAACCTTACCAGTATCGGCACAGAAAAAGAAAAAAAATGCCGAAAACTTAAGCGACAGACAATTTTGGTTGCAACAGATGGATAAAATGGTAAAGCCGGTTTTGTATAACCTGGCTAAAGATAGTCTGCGTATTGCGATGCCGCAGGTTACCTCCATCCATATTGATAATAAAGAACACCGCATAAAAGTACAATACGTGGAGGTTTTGGGACGTGTTTTAAGTGGAATAGCGCCATGGCTGCAATTGGAAGATGGAGACGCGGAGGAAATTGCACTCCGCAAACAATACCGCGAATGGGTGTTACAGGGTTTGAAAAACTCCCTCGATTCTAACGCTAAAGATTTTATGAACTATGATATAGGCGGGCAGCAACTGGTAGATGCTTCTTATGTGGCACTGGCCTTAATCAGGGCACCATGGATATGGGAGCACCTGGATGCTAAAAACCAGTCGCTGATGATGAAGTCGATCGTCACCACCCGTAAATTTAAACCCGTATTTTCGAACTGGTTGCTGTTTTCGGCCATGAACGAGGCTTTCCTGGCTAAATTCGGTTACAGTTGGGACCCTATGCGTGTAGATTATGCCTTACAGCAAATGGAGCAATGGTATGTGGGCGATGGCATGTATAAAGATGGTAGCACTTATGCTTTCGATTACTACAACAGCTATGTGATCCATCCATATCTAGCCAAAATATCCGATATTATCGGAACCAAGGTAAAGGATTACAACAGCATGTTCGAAAAAATAAGGAAAAGAAACGAACGTTATGCCATTATCCAGGAGCGCCTGATCAATACCGATGGAACTTATCCTGCTACCGGCCGATCTATCGTTTACCGTGGTGGTGCATTTCACCATCTGGCAGATATGGCTTATAGAAAAGCCTTACCTAAACAGCTAAGTCCTGAGCAGGTACGCTGTGCGCTCACCGCTGTAATCAGAAAAACACTCGAAAGCCCTGGCACTTATAAAAACGGTTGGTTAACCATAGGTTTGTACGGTTCGCAGCCCGATCTTGGCGATTTTTATAATAACCAGGGTAGTCCTTACATCTGTACCAATATTTTTCTTCCCCTTGGTTTGCCTGCCAGCGATCCCTTTTGGTCTAACCCGCCTGCAAAGTGGAGTGCGCAGCGCATCTGGGCCGGAGAAGATTTCCCTAACGACCATAGTGCAGATTTAAGATAACATATCAACCTTAGCGTAATGTTATTAAGTTGAGAATTTTTAACCACAGATGCACACAGATAAACACGGATTGATATCTGTGTGCATCCTTTTCATCTGTGGTTAAATAAGACTTCCGTATTTATTAAAATAAACGTTTTTTTAACGTTTAAAAACCCTGTTAAATCTCTAAAATTGCTTAAAACAGCGTTTTTTTAACATAAAATCAGAATTTAACCCCCCTTAATTACCGTATTACCCCTCACTGGGTAGGTGATATTTATGCGTAATTTGTTTAATCCAAATATAAAAACTATCCCTACATGTAACTAAATCACCATTACCCGTCATCAGGAAAGTCTCTGATTGACCGTGGAAAGAAAAATGTCAATTATGCTGTAATTGATTTTTACCCTTAATAACTAACCAAATTATATTATGCAAAAAAAATTACTATTATCATTAAAGTATATGGCGCTGCTGGCAATATTCGTTATTGCGGGTGGGGGTCATCTAATCGCCCAAACTGTTCCAGCAGAAATAAGCGGTACGGTACAGGATGCTAAAGGGGTGCCGATCCCTGGTGTTACCGTAAAAAACTTAACTTCCGCAAAAGTAGTCGTATCAGACGGCAACGGAAGGTATAAGATCGCCGCTGCTAAAGGTGAGAGCTTATCTTACAGTTATATAGGTTATACCACCATTACGCAGGTTGTTGCCAGCCAGGCGGTTGTAAATGTAAAACTCCAGGAAGCTGGCGACAAAACATTAAACGATGTGGTGGTTGTGGGTTATGGTACGCAGAAAAGATCGGATGTAACCGGTTCAGTAGTATCGGTACCTAAAGCAAGACTGTCTCAATTACCTGTAACCAACGTGATGCAGGCTTTGGAAGGTGCGGTTGCGGGGGTTAACGTTACAACAACTTCATCAGTGCCGGGTAAAGAACCTGCAACACTTGTACGTGGGCAGAACTCTATAAACGCCAACTCAGGCCCTTATATGGTAGTAGATGGTGTTCCTTTGACTAAAACAGGCGGTTCGCTGAATGATATCAATCCAAATGATATTGCTTCAATGGAAATTTTGAAAGATGCCAGTGCAACTGCAATTTATGGTACAAACGGCTCAAATGGTGTAATTTTGATCACCACAAAAAGAGGAACCTCGGGCAAACCGGTAATCCGTTATAGCGGTTATGCCGGATTAGAAAACCTGGCCCATATTTTAACTCCGCGCAGTGGCGAAGAGTATCTTCAAAAATATGCAGATTATTTAAAACAGACCAATCAGGTACAACAGCGTCCGGTGCCTAATATCGGCGAACTTCCGGCCTACAATGCCGGTACCACTACAGATTGGGTAAAAGAAGCAACACAACAGGGGCAGATGCAAGATCACAACCTGAGTATTTCAGGCGGCTCTCCTGATGTAAAATATTTTATTTCTGGTGATTACCTCAACCAAAAAGGTGTGGTAAAAGGCTACCAGTTTAACCGTGTTGCACTGCGTTCTAACCTTGATGTAAATGTAACCAGTTTCTTAACTGTTGGTACCTCATTATTCCTCACCAGCAACAATTATGATGGCGGAAGGGCAAACCTATTGTTTGCTACTGCCATGAGCCCTTACGGACAAGAATATAATGCAAACGGAACCTATGCCATTTATCCAATGAACCCGGAGCAGTTGTATACCAATCCGCTTTTAGGTTTAAACACTACCCAGATCAGCAGAACAACTAATATTAATGGAAACGGTTATGCTGAAATTAAATTTCCGGGAGCATTAACAGGTTTAAAATTCAGGTTAAATGCAGGGTATACTTATTTTCCTAAGCGGGAGGGAAGTTACATCGGCCGTTTAGCTAACGACATGCTGGGTACGGCCAGAAGTTTTAATGCTTCTACCAACAGTTATACCATCGAGAATATCTTAACCTATTCTAAAGATATCAAAAAGCACCATTTCGATTTTACGGCACTTTACAGTGCTCAAGAACGTAAGTACAACGAAACCACTGCTGGTGCTGTTGGCTTTATAAACGACGAACTTGGTTTAGACAACATTGGTGCCGGCGCTACGCAAACCAGTGCTTCATCCCGCGATAGATATGGCCTTAATTCGCAAATGGGACGTTTGTTCTATTCGTATGATAGCCGTTATTTATTAACCTTAACCGCTCGTAGAGATGGTTCATCGGTATTTGGCGTAAATACCACCAAATATGGCGTTTTCCCTTCAGCAGCGATCGGCTGGAACATTTCTAACGAAAGTTTTATGAAAAATGTTTCCCTGGTAAATAACCTGAAATTAAGGCTTTCTTATGGTAAAACAGGTAACGAGGCCATTCCGGTTTACAGAACCATTACCACTGATGGAACTGCCCGCTCGCCATTTAATGGTATCAGTACCATTGGTGTACAGGCTGGCAATCTGGGTAATACCTCATTACAATGGGAAACTACAAAAACAGCCAACATCGGTATCGATTTTGGGATCCTTAAAAATAGGATCAACGGTAGCATTGAGGCTTACCAGAACAAAACCAGTGGATTATTATTGGAAAGAAGTTTACCGATCATCACAGGTTACAGCAAAGTATTCGATAATATTGGTAAAACAGAAAACAAAGGTTTAGAGCTCACCTTAAATACACAAAATTTTGTTGGTGATAAATTCCGTTGGGAAACCATGCTGGTATTCGCTACCAATAAAAACAAAATTACTTCATTGTATGGTGATGGGAAAGACGATTTAGGAAACAGGTGGTTTTTAGGTCAGCCGATTAGTGTTGTTTACGATTATAAAATGACGGGTGTTTGGCAGACTGGAGAAGACGTTTCAAAACAAGATCCAACCGCAAAACCAGGAAGCTTAAAATTTGCTGATTTAAACGGTGATGGAAAAATTACCGCTGATGACAGGACCATTCTAGGGCAGATTGCGCCAAAATGGACAGGTGGGATTACCAATACTTTCCATTACAAAAATGTTAACCTGAGCATATTTATCCAAACTGCACAGGGAATGACGAAAAACAACCCCGATTTAACTTATGGTGATGAAACCGGCCGCAGAAACACACCAGCCGAAATTGGATATTGGACACCTGAAAACATGAGCCAAACCAGGCCGGCACTATCTTATAACAATACTTTAGGATATGGCTATGCTTCGGATGCAAGTTATACTCGCATTAAGGATGTTACGTTAAGTTACGTTTTTGGTCAGTCGGTTTTAGATAAACTGCACCTGGGTAGTTTAACCGTTTACGCCAGTGGTCGTAACCTGCACACCTTTACCAAATGGGTAGGCTGGGATCCTGAAAACAATTATTTTACCCGTGGCTCTTTAGACTGGGTAAATAACTATCCCATCACCAGGACTTTTGTATTCGGTTTAAATGTTTCATTACGTTAAATTTTATTATCATGAAAAAGAATATAACCATCATATCAGCATTAGCGGTATTACTTTTTGCATTTTCATCATGTAAAAAAGCATTTCTGGATGAAAAACCCTTTTCTTCATATACCCCATTAACCCTCACCGATTCCCTGGGCTTCGAGGCCTCATTAATCGGTTTATATAACCATACCAGCACCATCTTTTCGTGGTCTGACCAACAGGGATGGCCAAGTGTTTGGCAGGTGGGTACCGATGTTGCCAATGCAACCAATAATCAGCAGGGCGTAGAAATCCCTTATTATAACTATGCCACTTTAACCCCAACTGATAATGGTTCTGCCCGCACCTGGAACAGAAACTACATCATGATCAACTTAACCAACATTATTGTTGATGGGATCGAAAACCCTTCGGTTAATTCGTTAAGTGCCAAAGGAAAAAGCCTGGTAAGTGCCGAGGCTAAATTCTTCAGGGCTTATGCCTATAATAACCTGGCTACCTGTTATGGGGGGGTGCCTTTGATTGTTCATGCCTTAAGCGGTCCAAAAACCGATTTTGTGCGGGCACCGCTAGATGATGTAAACAATTTTATTGTAAGCGATCTCATTTATGCTGCGGCAAACTTACCTGATATTGAAGCGGTGAAAACCAATTCAAAAGGCAAAATGTATGGTAGGGCTAATCGTTTTATGGCCATGCAGCTCCTTGCTGAGGTGTACCTTAGAATGAATAAACCAGATTTGGCCGAACAGCAGGCGCAGGCCATTATTGCCAGCGGAAAGTTCAGTTTAATCAAAAACCGCTATGGCGTTAAAACCAGTGTTGGCGGCGACTATTATTCTGATATGTTTCAATATGGAAACCAAAGACGCTCGCAGGGCAATACGGAAGCCATTTGGGTGTTAGAACAAGAAAATCCAACCAGTGTGGTAGGTGGCATTACCGATAACCCGCAACAGCGCAGGGTTTGGGGTGCAGCCTATTATAATATTGCCGGTATGGCATTGGCCGATTCGTTAGGTGGTCGCTCTATTGGCCGTTTGCGTTTAAGTAACTGGGTTTTATATGGCTTGTATAAAGGAAAAGATATCAGAAATTCTCAATACAATATCCGTAGAAGATACTATTATAATGATCCGAACCCTACTTATGCCGCAAGATATGGCAAACAGGTGCCTTTTACAGGACCAGATACCCTGATCAATATTTGTCCGAGTACGACCAAATGGGGTGCTTTTGATCCGAACGATACTTTTGGGTACGCGATGATCAAAGATTTTATCCTGATGCGTCTGGGCGAAACTTATTTATTACTGGCCGAAGCACAGGTAAAACAAGGTAAAACCAACGAGGCTGCAAATACCATTAATGTGTTAAGAACGCGTGCAGGTGCAGATCAGGTTTCGGCATCCCAAATGACAATGGATTTTATTTTGGATGAACGTGCCCGCGAACTAATCGGAGAGGAAAACAGAAGGATGACTTTAATGAGAACAGGTACCCTGGTAGAAAGAGCACTTCGTTTAAACTCAAACGATGCTTCTAAACCAATTACCGGTTTAACTGCTAAAAATTTATTGTTACCGATCCCATTGGGTGAAATACAACTGAATAAAGATGCCGTTATTACCCAAAATCCAGGTTACTAATTAGTATAGTTGATTATCAGGGTCATCGCTAATTGGTGGCCCGATAATTAAAACATTGATTATCTTACCACATCAAATTTTTTTCAAAACAAAACCTGATTATGCTTAAAACCAAATTATCCCTGGCACTGATTTTATTCTTTATTTCATTTTCGAATAGCTTATTGGCACAGGAAAAGCTCAATGCTTTTTTCCCCGGTAAAATATGGAAAGACAATAATGGTGTGCACATCAATGCACATGGAGGTGGCATTGTAGAATACAAAGGTACCTACTATTGGTATGGAGAACATAAAATTGAAGGCGAAAAAGGAAATACAGCGCAGGTGGGTGTACACTGTTACTCATCAAAAGATTTATACAACTGGAAAGACGAAGGCATTGCTCTTGCCGTTTCTGATGACCTGAAAAGCGATATTGCCAAAGGATGTATTTTAGAGCGCCCGAAAGTGGTGTACAACAAAAAGACCAAAAAGTTTGTGATGTGGTTCCATTTAGAGCTTTTGGGCAAAGGTTACGAAGCTGCCCGTGCGGGCGTGGCCATTGCCGATAAAGCAACTGGCCCATATACATTTATTAAAAGTTACAGGCCAAATGCGGGCAAAATGCCATTTTATGCAAGTGGTACACCTTTAACTGAGCAGGTAAACTGTGATAAACCAGCGAATAAAAGCGATGGTTTTTTCTGCAGAGATTTACCCGGAGGCCAAATGGCCAGAGATATGACAGTTTTTGTTGATGACGATGGCAAAGCTTACCACATTTTCTCTTCCGAAGAAAACTTTACCCTTCACCTTGCAGAGTTAACGCCAGATTATTTAAGCCATACCGGAAAATTTATCAGGATATACGTGGGGCATCAAACCGAAGCACCTGCGCTGTTCAAAAAAGATGGAACTTATTACATGGTAGGCTCAGGCTGTACCGGATGGGCACCCAACCCGGCCAGGTGGTTTAAATCAAAATCTATCTTCGGCCCATGGGAGTTTATGGGCAATCCCTGTGAAGGCGAAAAATCAAATATTACTTATGGAGGTCAGAGTACCCATGTACTGCCTGCCCCGGGTAAAAAAGGAGAATTTATTTTTATGGCCGATAAATGGGAGCCTAAAAATGCAATCGATGGCCGTTATTTATGGTTACCGGTCAAATTTGATAAAGGAGATATCAAAATCAGCTGGCTCGATAAATGGGACCTGAGTATCTTTAAATAAACTAGAAAAAAGCAATAAAAATTAAAAATACAAGTTGCGCTAAAAAGCGGGATAATGGATATTTTTTATCCTAAAATTCTATCTATGAATACATTAAAATTAAAAACATACCTACTCGTTATTAGTGCTTTATGTTATGCCGGAGTGGCGTTTGCACAGCAGGGCAACCATGCTTTTAAACTTGGTGAAAGCGATTTCCTTTTAGACAACAAGCCTTTTCAGATCATTTCAGGAGAAATACATTACCCAAGGGTTCCAAAAGAAGCCTGGCGCGACCGAATGAAAATGGCAAAAGCCATGGGCTTAAATACCATAGGCACTTATGTGTTCTGGAACCTGCACGAACCCCAGAAAGGAAAATTCGATTTCTCGGGCAATAACGATATTGCAAGCTTTGTTAAAATTGCCAAAGAGGAAGGCTTGTGGGTCATCCTGAGGCCTAGTCCTTATGTTTGTGCCGAGTGGGAATTTGGTGGTTATCCTTATTGGTTACAGAACGAAAAAGGTCTTGTTGTACGCAGCAAACAGGAAGAATACCTGAGCGAATACCGCAAATACATTAACGCCGTGGGCAAACAACTGGCACCATTGCAAATTAACCATGGGGGTAATATCCTAATGGTACAGGTAGAAAATGAATATGGTTCTTATGCCGCCGATAAAGAATACCTGGATATTAACCGGAAAATGTTTATCGAAGCAGGTTTTGATGGATTACTCTATACCTGCGATCCTGAAATTGATATTGTTGGTGGACATTTAAAAGGCTTACTGCCGGCCATCAATGGTCAGGATAATCCTGAAAAGGTTAAAAGCGCCATCAATAAATACCACGAAGGCAAAGGACCATACTTTATTGCCGAATGGTACCCAGCCTGGTTCGACTGGTGGGGAACTGCACACCATACCATTCCCGCCGAGAAATATACCGGCAAACTCGATTCGGTATTGGCTGCGGGTATTTCTTTAAATATGTATATGTTCCATGGTGGTAGTACAAGGGCATTTATGAATGGTGCAAATTATAAAGATATTTCACCTTACGAACCACAGATCAGCAGTTACGATTACGATGCCCCTTTAAACGAAGCAGGTAATGCGACCGAAAAGTTCCGGCAGTTCCGTGCAGTGATCGAAAAGCACCTGCCAAAAGGCACAAAATTACCGGCTATCCCAGCCGATAAACCTGCAATTGCGATTAAACCTTTTCAACTAACTGATGCATCATACGTTTTTGATCATTTACCAAATGGTACTGAGAGCGATAAACCGCTAACTTTTGAAGATTTAAATCAGGATTATGGTTATATGCTCTACCGAACCAAAATTGAAGGTGGAAAAAAAGGACTGCTCAAAATCAATAAACTGAGGGATTATGCCCTGATTTTTATCAACGGTAAAAGGGTAGGGGTTTTAGACAGAAGGTTAAACCAGGATAGTATCATGCTCGATTTACCTAATGGCAGCCTGCAACTTGATATTTTTGTGGAAAACATGGGAAGGATTAATTTTGGTAAATACCTGTTAGACAATAAAAAAGGCATTACCGAAAGCGTTTTTTTTAATGGTAATGAGTTAAAAAAATGGACAATGTTTAGTTTGCCTTTTAACCATACAGAAGCTATTGAGGTAAAGAAGGCACCCGTAAATAAAGCCAACGAAGGACCAGTGATGAGAAAAGGAACTTTTAACCTTACCAAAACCGGAGATACCTATCTCGATATGCGTACCTGGGGTAAAGGCGTAGTTTGGATAAATGGACATAATTTAGGGAAATACTGGTCAATTGGTCCTCAGCAAACCATTTACTTGCCAAAAGAATGGCTAAAAGCTGGTAAAAACGATATCACTGTTTTAGAATTACTGGATAATAAACAAGCTACGGTGGAGGCCATATCTACCCCGATTTTAAACAGTCTGAAAAAATAATTAGATGCAGTAGCCAGGGGGATGCAATGCAGATTCCGCTGAATAATTTTTTACCTTAGGTAACTGTAATGAAAATGCCAAAATTATCCATCCTTAAATTATTGAACATGAAGTACTGCCTGTTTTTTTTACTGATCTGCGCAAAATTAAGCTTTGCCCAAAACCTGCAGGATTATCGAATTAGCCCCGTAGAATTTAATAAGGTAAAACTAACAGATAAATTTTGGCTGCCCCGTGTAGAAACCAATAAAGAAGTTACCATTCCCACTTCATTTGCCCGTTGTGAAAATACCGGGAGGTTAAAAAACTTCGAAATGGCGGCCAAAAAAACAGGAAAATTCTGTACCACTTTTGTATTTGATGATACGGATATTTATAAAACCATAGAAGGTGCTTCTTACTCGCTGGCCGTATATCCGGATGCCAGGCTAGAGGGCTATATCGATTCCCTGATCGTGGTTATTGCCAATGCGCAGGAACCAGATGGTTACCTCTATACCGCAAGGACCATTAACCCTGCAAACCCGCCATCCTGGTCAGGAAAAGAGCGTTGGGTAAACGAAGGGAATATGAGTCACGAATTGTATAACTCCGGCCATTTAATCGAATCGGCGGTGGCACATTACCAATCAACAGGCAAGAAAAACCTGTTAAACATTGCCATAAAAAATGCAAACCTGCTCGTGGCCACATTTGGGCCGGGCAAAAGAAGTGTAGCACCTGGGCATGAAATTGTTGAAATGGCTCTTGTGCGCTTATACAGAGTTACAGCCAATGAAAGTTACCTTAAACTGGCGAAATTTTTTATCGATCAAAGAGGAATAAAGCAGTATGATGCAAAGGATAAAAACCCCTGGAAAAATGGTGCATATTGGCAGGATCAGACGCCGGTAATCAACCAGGATGAAGCTGTTGGACATGCGGTAAGGGCCATGTATTTATACGCTGGTATGGCCGATGTTGCTGCCTTAACCGGAGATAAAGATTACCTGAATGCCATTGATAAAATATGGGCCAACATGTGTGGCAAAAAAATGTATGTAAACGGTGGCATTGGTGCGGTACCCGATGGTGAACGCTTTGGTAATGATTACGAATTGCCCAATGCCACTGCTTATAACGAAACCTGTGCCGCAATTGGCAACGTATACTGGAACCAGCGCATGTTTTTGTTGCATGGCGATTCAAAGTATATCGATTTAATGGAAAAAGTGATGTACAATGCATTGCTTTCGGGTGTAGGTCTGGATGGGAAAACATTTTTCTATACCAATGCGATGCAGATTTTTGATGGGCCACTGCATAAAGATGCTGAGCCGGGCAGGTCGGGCTGGTTCGAATGTTCTTGCTGCCCAACCAACATGTCGCGCTTTTTACCATCTCTTCCCGGTTATATTTATGCCCAGTTCAAAGATCAGGTGTATGTAAACCTTTTTGTGGCCAGTTCTACTGATTTAAAGGTGAATAACCAATCGGTTAAAATTACCCAGCAGAACAATTACCCCTGGGACGGAAACCTCAATTTTAATGTAGATCCACAAGAAGCAAGCAATTTCAGTCTTAAACTACGCTTGCCGGGCTGGGCAATAAACGAGGCGATTCCGTCTGATCTTTACAGCTACAACCAGAAAGGCAAAGCAGCATTTACGATAAAAGTAAATGGTAAAAACGCAAAATACCAAATCGAAAAAGGTTATGTAACCATCCAAAAACTTTGGAAAAAAGGAGATAAGGTAGAATATATACTTCCAATGGAAGTGAAAAAAGTAACCGCAAATGCGCAACTTAAGGAAGATGCAGGCAAGATCGCTATACAGCGCGGACCAATGATGTTCTGTGCGGAAGCGGTAGATAATACAGCAAAAATAAGTGCGATTAAAGTACCTGAAAATACACAGTTTAAATATACATTTAATCCAAACCTTTTAAATGGAGTGGCAGAACTGAGCGGAAATGCGGTAAAAACTGCAGCTGACGGAAATAACGTAATTGTGCCATTTAAACTTATTCCATACTATGCCTGGGCAAACAGGAGTAAAGGAGAAATGAGTATCTGGTTCCCTGAATTGTAGGATCATTAATATTATTTGCCACGGAGGCTCAGAGAACACGGAAAATTCCCCCCGCGGTTTGTCACCCTGAGCGTAGTCGAAGGGCATTCGGGCATATAATACACTTCGATAAATTGTCATTCCCAACCCGATAGCTATCGCGTCGATTGGAAATCTTAATGAACCATATTTTTAGCATTAAGATTCCCGCCTGCACGGGAATGACGACCTTTGTAATTCAATTTCATTTAAAATCAAATCCCGATTGGTGAAATAATAATCCTTATAATGACGTTTAAAAATGGAAAAATTTATCTAAAAAGTGCTTTTAGACATGTTTTATCATGATTTACCCCTAATATTTACCATATTACCCCTCACACAGTGCAGGTTTTTTATAGTTATTTGTTACATAACCAGATATAAAAACTAACCACTATGACAAAAAGAAAACTACGCAAACTCCCCTAAAAAACATCAAGATTTTAGCATCCAATTTTGCCAATAACAAGTTTCAGTTTAGCCTTAATCAACCTACAAAAGTTTCAGTTGGTTTCCTGGCCTCTATGACTACAGGCAACCAGTTTTGGATTGTAAAATCAGTTACGCTGAAATCACTTTAAGCCAATGAAAAACAGTAGCTATTAACATTAAAGAGATTTTTTGTTGATCAGTATTAACCGGAAAGGGCGTTTTACGAAACATTCTTTCCGGTTTTTTTGTGCTTTAGCACTGTTTTAAATCATGCAGGTGACTACAGGATGGATTGCCAAAATAGAATATGCATATTTGATTTTAACCAGATATTAATTTTTACCCTGTCGAAAGGCATGCGTATCCCCAGTTTATGAGTAAAAAGAAATTGCTTCTGATTTTTGTATCCCTCCTCGGCCTATCCTTCATTAATAAAAGGTTACCGATTAAAATCATAGCGGTAAAGGTTGATGCGCCATTTAATATGCCTGCCATTAAAATTCCAGATTTTTCAGGAAGCAAACAATTTTCCATTGCAGATTTTGGCGCCGTTCAGGGAGATAAAGTAAAAACATCAAAAGCGATTTCTAGCGCAATTATCCAGGCAAATAAAGAAAAGGGAGGCATTGTTGTGATCCCTGAGGGCGAATGGTTAACGGGTAAAATTCATTTAATGAGTAACGTTAATCTTCATTTAAACAAAGGGGCTGTTCTTTTATTTTCTGATGATCCGAAAGATTACTTACCGGCAGTACCCAGTTCCTGGGAGGGGCTGGAGTGTTACAATTACTCGCCATTGATTTATGCTTACCAATGCAAAAATATAGCGATTACCGGTGAAGGCGAAATAAAAGCAAAAATGGAGGTATGGAAAGGCTGGTTTGCCAGGCCTCAGGCCCATTTAGAAAGTATAAAAAAACTGTACAATATGGCGGCGGCCTACAACCCGGTGGAAAAAAGGCAAATGGCCAATGATTCTGCACATCTGCGTCCGCAGTTTATCCAGTTTAACCGCTGCGAAAATGTATTACTCGAAGGAATAAAGATCACCAATAGCCCATTTTGGACCATACATCCTTATCTGTCAAAAAATGTAGTCATCAGGAAAATCAATGTTTTTGCTCATGGGCATAACAATGATGGTGTTGATCCCGAAATGAGCCAAAACGTGCTCATTGAAGATTGTGTGTTCGATCAGGGCGATGATGCAATTGCCATAAAATCAGGACGAAATCCCGAAGGGTGGCGGTTAAAAACGCCTTCTAAAAATATCGTGATCAGGAATTGCCTGGTTAAAAACGGACATCAGCTGTTGGCCATAGGGAGTGAACTTTCGGGCGGGATTGAAAATATATTTATCGAAAACTGCAAAGTTCAGGATGGTGCAAAACTGAATCACCTCATTTTTATCAAAACCAACGAACGCATGGGCGGTTATGTGAAAAATATTTTTGCTAAAAACATTACGTCGGGTAAAATAGATCTTGGAATATTGGGCATCGAAACCAATGTGCTTTATCAATGGAAAACCCTGGTGCCAACCGTCGAAGTGAGGTTAACCCCCATAAAGGATATTTTTTTGGAGCAGATTAGGGCAAAAGAGGTAAAGTTTATATCCAGAATTTTGGGAGAGAAAAAACAGCCAATTGAGCATGTTTCCTTAAAAAAGGTCACTGCTGATGTAGTTAGCGGCCCAGCTAGCATTCATGAAAATGTGAACGGTTTTGTGGAGCAAAAATAATGGTATCATTCAAAAAATATATAAAGTAAAAATTACGGTATGACGATTAAAAGGATATTTTTATTAAGCACATTAGCTGTGTTCTTTTATAATGAAGGTTCTGCCCAACAGAAACTGGCCTATAAATTTGATTTTGGCCCGGGAAAAGTAGCTAAAGATTATATTCAGATCCTCCCAGTAACAAGTTTTTCCGGTAATCAGAAATATGGATTTGATTTTGATACAAAAGTAGAAGCTGTTGATTATGGCGGTAAAAATGCACTCACTGCCGATCTGGTTAAAAGTACCAGGCCATTTTACTTTTCTGTTGCCGTACCTGAAGGAAATTATAAAATCACCTTAACCTTAGGCGATCCGAAAGCAGCTGCTGTAACAACTGTTAAAGCCGAATCGCGCCGCTTGATGCTCGAAAACGTTAAAACAAAAGCTGGCGAGTTGATCACCAGAACTTTTATTGTCAATATTAAAAACAGAAATATCAGCGGAGGACAGGTGGTGGCATTAAAACCACGCGAATTAACAAAACTTGATTGGGATGATAAACTTACACTCGAATTTGATCAGAATACGGCATTAGCGGCCATGGAAATTGAGCAGGTTAAGGATCAGATAACGGTATTTTTAGCGGGTAACTCAACAGTGGTTAACCAGGACGATGAGCCATGGGCATCATGGGGACAGATGATCCCCCGGTTTTTTAAACCAGGCGTAGCGATAGCCAACCATGCAGAATCGGGCTTAACGCTTGGCTCATTTTTAGGCAGTAAACGTTTAGCTAAAGTATTGAGTGTGATGAAGCCCGGCGATTATTTATTTATTGAATTTGGACACAACGATCAGAAAGAGAAGGGACCTAATGATGGTGCATATAAATCGTACACGGAGCGCTTAAAAACATTTATAACTGAGGTAAAGAAAAAAGGTGGAATTCCGGTGGTGGTAACTTCAACCAGCAGGCGGTCTTTTGGTGCCGATGGTAAAATACAAAACTCCCTGGGCGATTTTCCTGAAGCGGCAAGAAAAGTTGCTGTGGACGAAAATGTAGCTTTAATTGATCTTAATGCCATGACAACCGAACTGTTTAATGCTTTGGGAGAACAAAATTCGATCAAAGCTTTTGTACATTATCCGGCAAATAGTTATCCGGGGCAGGATAAACCTTTGGCCGATAATACGCACTTTAACCCTTACGGTGCTTATGAAATTGCGCAATGCATCATCTTAGGCATCAAATCGCAAAAACTGGGCATTGCTCAGTACCTGGTTAACGATCTGCCCGATTTTAATCCGGCAAAACCTGATGATCCGAGTGGCTGGAAATGGCCGGAAAGTCCTAAAAGTAGTTTAGTTAAACCGGATGGGAATTAATTTTGTCGTAATTCAAGGGCTTTAAGATTCACGCTTGCGCGGGAATGACGGCCTTATTTTTTTATGTATAGCTATAGCGTCATTTCGATCCCGAAGATTCGGGAAGAAATCTTTTAACATAGTTCAAAGATCTCTCCACTGCGCGTTGCTTCGGTCGAGATGACGATTTTTCTAATATTACTTTAACTCTTTTTGAAAATAAACCAGCAGATTAAAAAGTGGAGTTCGTCATTTCCTACCCGATAGCTATCGGGTTGATTGAGGATCTTAATGCAAGGGCTTTAAGATTCCCGCCTGCGCGGGAATGAAAACACTATTTTTATCTCGCCTTCTTCACCCCCTCACTCGTCATTACAATTCTTTTAATCGTTCCATCGCTGTTATAGTTTAAATAATCAATGCAAACTGATCTTCTAAAGCTACCACCATCGGTATTAATGGCGCCGTTATGGTAAATGAAATACGATTTTCCTTTAAAATCAATGATGGCCTGGTGGTTGGTGTTCGAGTTTCCGGCAATTTCATTTAAAATGCCTTTATACTCCCAGGGACCGTTCACATTCTTGCTCATGGCATAAACAATCTTTTCAGGAAAACCTGATGCATAAGATAAATAGTACCAGTTTTTGCGTTTATGGATCCATGGTGCTTCTGTAAATCCGGGAACGTTTACTTTCTGAATGGGACCATCCAATTCAATCATATTTTTTTTCAATTTGGCATAGTAACATTGTTGATTGCCCCAAAATAAATATGCCTGTCCGTCGTCATCAATAATTACCGTTGGGTCAATATCATCCCAGCTAATTTTTACATCAGTGGTCATATCGTTCGTAATCAAAGCTTTTCCAATTGCATCTTTAAAAGGTCCGCGGGGATTATCGGCCACTGCCACACCAATTGATTTACCATGGATGGTGCCGTGCTGGATGGCCACATACCAGTAAGACTTTCCATCACGTTCAATAACCTGCGAAGCCCACGCATCATCGCTGGCCCAGGCGAAATTTTTTACATTTAATGGTGATGGATGTTCCTTCCAGGTTACCATATCTGCCGATGAATAGCATAACCATTCGTGCATTTCGTAACGTTCTTTGCCTTTGGGCGCCACATCGTGCCCGGTATATAAGTAAACCGAATCGCCATGAACAAAAGCAGCCGGGTCGGCAGTGTATTTATCCGTAATAATCGGGTTGCCTTTTGAAACGATAATTTTCTCTTGTGCTTTTACACTGAGTAAGGTCATGGAAAAACCTAAGATCGATAAGAATATTTTTTTCATGCTTATTGGGTTAACAGCGCTTTTAATTCGTTATGGCTAATGTTTAAAATTGTTCCGTGTCTTAATCCTTTTGGAAGAGAGATTTTTTCAGAAACATCGGTCCAGTTTTTTAAATCTGTTGATTGGATAGCGCCATATTTATGGTCGCGGTATTTATCAAAATAAACCAGCCAATCGTTACCTTTTCTTAGGGTTGTTGGTCCTTCGGCCCAGTAATTTCCGGTAATGGCTGCGCTTGCTTTCGAATAGGGACCAATTAGTTGTTTTGCATAAGCCACTTTGATGTTTTTTTGAGCAGGCTCGCGGGTTTCATCTTTTAAAAACATTACAAATTTTCCATCATTATTTACAATGGTGGCGTCAATTACATTAAAACCAGGCTCATAAAGCAATTTGGTATCAGAAAAACTTTTAAAATCTTTGGTGGTCACATAATAAATGCGATGGTTGTAGCCATCTTCCATTTTGGAGGCCGTTTCGGTAAATCTGCCGGTGATGGTACTTGCCCAGTAAATCATGTACAGTTTACTTTTACTATCGTAAGTAATTTCGGGTGCCCAGGTATTTCTGGCGCCATCTTCTTTGGCCATTACCGGAATAAACTGTTGTTCGCTCCAGGTAATTAAATCTTTTGAGCTGGCATAACCAATGCCTTTATCTTTCCAGCTTACCGTCCAAACCATGTGGAATAAACCATCAGCACCGCGGATAATACAAGGATCCCTCATTAATTTATCCTTACTCACCGTTGGTTTCAAAAAGGAAGAGTCATTTTTAAGTGCGCTCCATTTGTAGGCGTCGGTACTATAAGCAAGATGTAAACCATCCTCTCCGTTATTTTTGAAATAAGCAAAAAGATAAACATTTTTTTGGGTTTGGGCCTTTGCCTGAATAGCCGCAAAGAGCAATGCGATTGAAAAGTATATCAGTTTTTTCATGTTATTCTATCACTAAAACAAATCCTCCATGTGGTTTCATGGTAATTTTAATAGTTGCGTTTGAGGTGAGTTCGCTTTTAACAAAAGAAAGATCTTCATTTCCATCTGTAATCAATGTGGCTGTTTTTCCTCCAAATTTATTACCATCAAAACTGATTTCTTTCGCAACAGTTTCGCCGTTTATGCCGCCGATGTACCATTTCTTACCCGATTTTCTGGCCATTACCACAAATTTGCCCGGATAACCGTCAATCAGTTTTGTATCTGTCCAGCTGGATGGAAAATTTTGCAAAAATGTTTTAACATAAGCAGGTACTTTCGTCATTCCATCAGGCGTTTCTGCCAAATGCTGTACTCCCGACTGGAAAATTACAGGTAAGGCAAGTTCGAAACCATTTGTGGTATTACGGTTTATTTTTGGGAGTTTGTTCAAGGTCATTGGGGTAAAATCCATGGGGTCGAACACATTCCTGGTAAAAGGGATGGTGGTGGCATGCAGCGGTTCTTCATTGGCATTCTCCTGTTCGAAAGTGATAAACTCCATTCCTCTAATCGATTCCATGGTTACCAGGTTAGGGTAGGTACGTTGCCAGCCTCTTGGTAAAGTGGCACCATGGCAGTTTACACTTAAACCGAATTTGGCGGCATCTTCAAAAATTTCGAGGTAATATTTAATCATCGATTGCCCATCGCCACCAAAAAAGTCGACCTTAATGCCTTTAATACCCATTTTTTGGAGCATTGCAAATTCTTTCAAGCGGCTTTCTTTAACATTAAGTTTGTTTCTGGGCGTGTATTTTACCGTATTCCAATCGCCTGCAGAATTATACCAGAGAATTAAACCCACATTTTTTGATTTAGCATAATCTGCCAGTTCCTGCATTTTATCAAAACCAATTTTGGTGTCCCAGTCTACATCAATCAGGCAAAATTCCCAATTCATGTCTGCAGCAAAATCGATGTATTTCTTTTGTACATCGTAAGTGATGGAGTTATCCTTCAAAATAATCCAGCTCCATGAGGCCTTGCCCAACTGAAATAAATCGGGGTTGATATTGCTTTTGGCAGGGTAGGCCAGATCGGTGCCCAGGGTAGATCCGGTGATGGTTTTTAAACTGCCGATGGCAATAATGCGCCAGGGCGTGTACCATGGCAATTCAGATTCGGGGTTTACATTTTGCCCTGTAAAAGCTTCTCTTTGATCAGGAAAACCGACTTCATAATTTCCATCGGCTGAATTTTGTTTAAGGCGTGTTGCGCAATAATTGCCATCCAGGCCACTTTCTGAAATCAAAAGCCAGGTATCTTTATAGTTGAACAAAGCCGGATAAACCCAGCCTGCATTTGTTGGGGCAGGGGTACCCACATTAATTTCCTTTTTGTAATATTCTTCGTAAGATGGGTTCGTACTTTCCCATCCTGTTTTTGCGACCGACATGGGCTGCATCCAGGCTTTAGCGCCGTTAAAAAAGTGAAAAGAGGTTTTTTCTTCTGCTAACTTTTTAATTTTTGCATCGCGGTCAGGGAAATAATATCGGAAGGCAACACCATCATCAGATACCTGGAAGATGACATCCATTTTCTGCTTTGATGGCGTCTGCAAATGGATTATTCTTTTGTTAGCGGCATAATTATTAAGCAAGCGCTTTGCGTTTTTTAAAGTATAACTGTCTTTAACCAGCTCATTTTTAGAAACCGATAAAATGGAAAGTTTTTTTGAAAAATCTTCGTCAGCGCGGACCAAACCCAAGCTTGAAGTATTAAGCACTTCGGCACCATTGCGGCTGATGGTATAAGATAATTGCTGCTGCGCTAAAACAACGGTAACCTTAAGGGTTTTATCAGGACTACTGATTTCGTATCTGTTTTGCGCATGGAGCGTTTGCATGGTGGCAATTATTGAAAATGCCAGGGCAAGGGCTTTATATTTCATCACGGGATTATTTTAATTCGAGTACGACAACAGATTGTGCAGGAAGCTCAACTTTCAATGTATTTCCTGATTTTTTAGCTCCGGTAAATTTTGCATTGTGTACTTTATTGGCATTTGTAAACGTGTTTACATCAGTAAGCTGTGCCGATGTTAAAATCTGCCCGGTAACGGTTTTCCATTTTAATTCTCCTAAATCGGTGTTTAAAGCAATTTTGTTTTTAGGATCGAGGTTAACCAGCGAAATGTGGATGGCACCTGTACTATCCTGCGATGCTGAAACATTCAACGCCGGGATTTTTTTGTCTCCTAAACTATAATCAGGGCTGGTGAAATTAATGGGCAGGTATTTGGCATCCATGTGCACCTTGTATAGATCGAAAACATGATAAGTAGGGGTAAGCACCATTTTATCTTTTTCAGTTAAAATTAAAGCCTGTAATACATTGATGGTTTGCGCCAGGTTTGCCATTCTCACACGATCAGAATGGTTGTTGAAAATATTAAGCGTTGTTCCGGCAATTAAAGCATCGCGCAGGCTGTTTTGCTGATAAAGAAAACCAGGATTTGTGCCAGGCTCCACATCAGTCCAGATTCCCCATTCATCAACAATCAGTGCTACTTTCTTTTTTGGATCGTATTTATCCATAATAGCAGCGTGTTTGCTCACAATTTCTTCCATACGCAAACAGTTTTTCATGGTGTTAAAATACTGCTCTTCATCAAATTTGGTGGCCGAACCTTTGGCGCCCCAATTGCCCGTAGGTAGGGTATAATAATGCAGGGTTAATCCCCACATTCTACCTGGGCCAATGTTTTTCATACAGGTTTCTGTCCAATGGTAATCGTCAGAACTGGCACCACTGGCAATTCTTTTTAAAGGTGCACCTGCATAATCTCTTGCATAAGTAGCGTATCTTCTATACAAATCACTGTAATATTCAGGAGTCATATTTCCTCCACAGCCCCAGCTTTCGTTGCCAACACCCCAAAACGAAACTTTCCAGGGTTTATCCATTCCGTTTTGTTTGCGGATGGCTGTCATTGGGCTTACACCGTCAAAATTGAGGTATTCTACCCATTTGGCCATTTCCTCAATGGTTCCGCTACCTACATTGCCGGCAATGTACGGTTCACAATCCAGCATTTTACAAAGGTCCAGAAACTCGTGCGTACCAAAACTATTATCTTCAATTACGCCTCCCCAGTTGGTATTTACCATTTTGGGACGTTCGTTTCTCGGGCCTATGCCATCCCGCCAATGGTATTCATCGGCAAAACAACCCCCTGGCCAACGCAGGTTAGGCACTTTTATTTTTTTTAAGGCATCCACCACATCTAATCTGATTCTGCCTTTATTCGGGATGCTGGAGTTTTCACCCACCCAAAAACCATCGTAAATACATCGGCCCAAATGCTCGGAGAAATGGCCATAAATGTGTTTGCTAACAATTTGATTTCCTGCTGGTTTAATGCTGAGCAAAGTTTCGGTCTGTGCATCAGCAAACAGGCCACTGCAGAGCAGAGCGATAGAAAGGATTAATTTTTTCATCTGTTTATATGGGTTTCGTTTTGTGGTTCTCGGTTTTTAATTGAAAGGGATTTTGATCACGCTGAAAGAATAGGGTTTTAGGCTGGTGTTTAGTTTTTTGCCTTTTACATTTATTGCTGAAACTTTCGGACTTAAAGCCTGTGGATTATCGAATGAATTTACCTGGTTGAGGTTCGAATCAGCCAGTTCTTCTACTGTTCCGCTACTTTTTAATTTGGTTTTTCCATCCAGTTCAAAATCAATCGACTGGCTTTTATCAGTATTGTTGGCTATTTTGATAATCAGCTCTTTTTTGTTTTTATCGAGTACCGAAGAGGCATATAATCCATCCTGTCCGATGATATTTTTATCATCCAAAGTGATTGAAACCACGTCAGTTCCTTTATTGGTGGCAAAAAGTTTTTGCACATAATAATCGGGTGTACCATAAATATTCAGGTTATCCACCCAAATCATATCCGGAGCCCACTGCCAGGCATCAATATGTGCAAAAAGCGGTGCGTAAGAAGCCATTTGAACCACATCGGCGTTGCGCTCCAAACCCGTCATTAAAGCTGCTGAAGCCAATGCACTTTGCCAGTTATTACGGTTGTTGCCAACGAAGTTTTTATCGGCATGAACCGCGTATTCTCCTACAAAAACCTTCGATTCGTTCCGTGGATAATTATCGTAGCGTCCTGCATTTTTCAAAAACCAATCTGCCGGACGATAGTAATGTTCATCTATAAAATCGGCCTTGTTTTCTCTTAACGAAGTATTAAGCAGGTTAAATCGGTCGCCCTCGGGATCAGTGCCCGAACTGTTGATGAGTTTGAAATCAGGATATTTTGCTTTAATGGCCTTGGTGAAAATGGCTAAGCGCTCCAGGTATTGAGGACCCCAGTTTTCATTTCCAATACCCATCATTTTTAAATTAAAAGGTTTAGGGTGACCCAGATCTGCCCTCATTTTACCCCATTTGGTATTTACATCGCCATTGGCAAATTCGATAAGGTCAAGGGCATCCTGTACATAAGGGTCAAGTTCATCCAGGGCAGCCACTTCACCGGTATTAAACTGGCAGGCCATGCCGCAGTTTAAAATGGGCAGGGCATCCGAACCGATATCTTCTGCCAGCTGGAAATATTCGAAAAATCCCAAACCAAAACTCTGGTAATAATCTGGTGCTGAGCGGTAAGCAAATTCAGTATTCCACCGGTTGATGATCAATTGCCTGTTTTCTATCGGGCCTATTGTTTTTTTCCATTGATAGCGGTTGGCCAAATCGGTGCCTTCTACAATGCAGCCGCCCGGGAAACGGATAAAGCCAGGTTTCATATCTGCTAAAAGCTGAACCATATCGGCCCTTAAACCTTGCTTACGGCCTTTCCAGGTATCGCCGGGAAAGAGCGAGATCATATCTAAATCAATTTGACCTTTTCCTTCGAAAACGATGGCGAATTTTGCCTTTGGATCCGTTTCTGTAGCGGTAAAACTGGCCGATTGTTTTTTCCAATCGCTGCCGCTTTGCTCAGGAACAAGATTTCCTTCTCCAATTACTTTATTGTTTGCACTTAACAACTGCAGGTGCAGGGTTACGCCCGGGCTTTTCTGACGGTACATCACCGAGAAATCATAGCGTAAGCCTTTTTTTACACCAATGCCTTTAAAACCCTCATTGGTGATGCCAAAAGGGCCGTTTTCGTTGTTAACCTGCAGGTAACGTGGGTTAGCTGTATTTACTTCCTTGCGGTTAACGACCAAAATTTCGCCTTCATTTGGTTTTTTTCGCTGAATGCTCCAGCCCATTAAGGGTTTAGTAAACTCGAACGACCTGTTTTTAATCAGTTCAGCATAAATTCCACCGTCAGCCCCAAAGTTGATATCCTCAAAAAAAACACCCCACATATTGGGCTGAACCCTGGCAACGGATTGATCTAACTTGATTTTGACCACTTTCGGGCTTTGAGCCTGCAGCAACAGTGGGATGGCTGTAAAACTGAGCGAAGAAGCAAAAAAGGCGTTTAACACGCTTTTTTTAAGTGCGTTTAGTTTCATTGGTTTTAATATTTGGTCGATTCTAATTGTAAAAGTAAAATATTTAAAATAATAAACGTTATTTGTACGATTATTATTTTGAAATAAAATAATCTACAATGTTATCATCTGCAGTAAAACAAACTTTCCTGATCAGGGTATTATAAATTTAGCTGGAAGAATGATAATTGCTGATTCGCCAACAGATCATCTATCTGGGGAGAATATTTTACTATAGCATATTAACATGTAAAAAAACAGGATACCACAGGATGCCTATTGCCGTATTAGTTGCTAAGTTAGCCTGCTGGTAAATGTAAAACACAAATATTACAGCCAATACTAACCAAATACCAGTCCACAAGCATGAATATTTTTAAAATCAGTTTTTTGATTATTGCCCTGTTTTTTCAATCTATTGCTAAAGCGCAGCCTAAAACCCCCGATTGGGTGGCTAAGGTTGGCAACCGCAATACCCAATACAAAAGCAACATTTTTTTAACAAAGAAATATGGAGCGCTTGGCGATGGAAAAACATTAAACACGGTATTTATTCAGCAAGCGATTGATGATTGCGCAACAAAGGGTGGGGGTATAGTTACTTTCGAGCCCGGAAAATATTTAACCGGATCGCTGTTTATTAAAAAAGGGGTTAACCTCAATATAGGCAAAGGCGTAGAGCTATTGGGCAGTGAAAACATTAAAGATTATCCGGAAATTGATACCAGGGTTGCGGGGATTGAGATGAAATGGCCTGCTGCCCTGATCAACATTATCAAACAAAATAAGGTAACTATCTCGGGGAGCGGATTAATTAACGCACAGGGAAAGGTATTTTGGGATTACTACTGGAATTTGCGTAAAGAATATGAACCAAAAGGTTTACGCTGGATTGTTGATTACGATGCCAAAAGGCCACGCACCATACTGATTGCCGAATCTGCCGACATTGTTTTAAAAGAGGTAAACATACAACAAGCTGGTTTTTGGACGGTACAGGTACTTTATTCGGCTTATGTAACGGTTGATCAAGTCACCATTAGAAACAATGTAGATGGGCATGGACCGAGCACGGATGGGATAGATATTGATTCGTCGACCTGGATACTGGTTCAAAACTGCGATATAGACTGTAACGACGATAATTTCTGCTTAAAGGCCGGCCGTGATTGGGACGGCTTAAGGGTAAATAAACCAACCGAATATGTGGTGATCAGAAACAGCATTGCCAGAAAGGGTGCCGGATTGTTAACCCTGGGCAGCGAAACTTCTGGTGGAATCCGCCATGTTTGGGCCACCGATTTAACAGGTTATGATACCGGAAATGCACTGAATATTAAATCTGCCACCATAAGGGGCGGAACGGTAGAGGATGTCTATTTTAATAACATTACCATGCATGGCGTGGGCAATGTACTGCAGGTAAACCCCAATTGGAACCCAACATACAGCTATTCTACTTTGCCCGAGGGTTATAGTCTGGAAACCGTGCCTGCGCACTGGAAAAAAATGCTGACCCACATAGAACCTAAAGAAAGAGGGATTCCAAAAATACAGGATATCCATCTTTACAATGTAAAAGCAACCGGCGCTAAAAAAGCAATAAACGCAGTTGGTTTACCCGAATCTACGTTAAAAAACTTCACATTGTCGCAAATTGCGATAGATGGGGCAACAGCCGGAACGATTGATTTTTGTGCCGACTGGAAATTCTACAATGTTAGCATACAGGCAGCAGATGGCTCAAAGCTTAAAGTAAGCAACTCAACAGCCATCAAACTGTAGTTTAAGTAACTTTTGCATTGATGTTTTGAAATAACGTATGTATAATGCTTTTAAAACATCACTATAGTATATTAACATTAAAAAAGCAGGATACTACAGGACGCGGGTTTAAAATTTACTCTCTAAATTGGTCATCAATCAGGCCCGTTTCTAAATTGAGCTTGCCCTAACCAAATTACATTTATGAAACCTCGAGTTATTCAATCAACCTGTATGGATGATCTGCTGCTGTGCAGTGAGATCGTTGGTAGAAAACGGACTTTAAAAGGGAATTCCATTACAGCAAAGCATTGAACGCGATGAAAATTAAGAAATTATCTGTTCTGACCCTGATTTTAGGATTATCAGCCTACAGTTTTGCCCAGCAAAGGCCTGTAGCGCAGGCTAGCCCTCCTGAAACCATAAAATTGTTTTTCGAAAAAACGTACCTGCAAACCGACCGCACTTATTACAGCGCTGGTGAGGACATTTGGTTTAGCGCCTATCTGGTTAATGCAAAAAGCACGAGTTTAACCTCAACCAGCAACAATTTATATGTAGAATTGATCTCACCTCAATCAGCCATTTTGGATAAAAAAACCATCCGTTTAGATAATGGTTTGGGTAAAGGCGACTTCAAAATAGCCGATACCATTCCATCAGGTTGGTACAACATCAGGGCCTATACCAACTGGATGCGTAATTTTGGGACCAACTTTGTGTTTCAGAAAAGTATTTTTATCACCAATCATTTAAAAGAAAATGCCACTTACGCCACCCGCAATGCTGATAAAAAACCTCCGGGAGCTGCAAATCCGGGTAAGCAGAAATCCATCATGTTTTTTCCTGAGGGCGGTTCATTGGTAGAAGGATTAAATAGTTTGGTGGCTTTTAAAACCAACGATGACCTGGGCAATGGCCTTAAAGCAAGCGGAAGTGTAATCTCTTCAAAAGGCGATACCGTTACCACCTTTCAAAGTACCGATGCAGGCATGGGGATTTTCGCTTTTAACCCTAAGGCAAACGAAAGTTATAAGGTAGTTGGATTATTCGGAAAGGAGCCGTTTTCGGCGGTATTACCGCAGATTTTGAAAAAGGGCCTGGCCTTACACCTCAGCAGCGATTCCCTTCAGCTTAAAGTAACGATAAGTGCAAACGAAACGTTGTTTAATGAAATCAACGGGAAATCGTTATCCATTATCATCAAACATGCAGGAGACAATGTGTACACCGGCACGGCTAAAATGACAAAACAGGCTATTTCAGTTTCTATTCCAACAAAAGATATTCCCCAGGGCATTTCGGTACTTACCCTAATTGATGATGCCGGAAGGCCAAATTGTGAGCGCCTGGTTTTTATTAACGGGGAAAGCAAAAACAGACTGACCATAACACCAGGTAAAACGAGCTACAAAACCCGCGAAAAAGTAGAACTGAATATTAAAGCTACCGATTTGATGGGCCAGCCTGCAAAAATGGCTTTATCGTTGGCTGTAGTAGATGGCCTGATCCCAGACGATGGATCCAATATCGAATCCTATTTATTGCTCCAATCTGAAATTAAGGGCGAGATTAAAAATGCCGGTCAATATTTCGATCATAATAATCCGGCCAGATTAAAACAGCTTGATTTACTTTTATTAACACAGGGCTGGAGGGATTATGTATGGAAAAAACTGGCAGATAGTGCCATCAAAATAAAATATCTGCCCGAGGCCGGATTAGGCATTAAAGGCCTGGTGCGCGAGAAACTGGCCAATAAACCATTGCCCAATATGAACGTTACGCTGTTTGGCTCGGGTTTTAATGGCGATAAGCTATTTGCAACGCAAACCGATCAGAACGGGCACTACTTTTTCGACGGATTAAAATGGTACGGGAATCAGCCCATAAAAATCTCTTCTCAGGATGGAAAAGGAAAAAAAGGAGGGTGGCTGCAGATTGATTCGGTAGAAAAACCGGTTGCCATCCAGTTTAAAAACGGATTGCAGGATTTTGCAAAAAACATTGATGCTGAAATAAGCAAACGCATGGATTATAACCGCACCTATAAGTTTGGCGATTCCATAACCTTAAATGATGTAGACGTAAAAGCAAATAAAGGCAAAAATGTCGAAATGTTCGATCAAACCCTGATGACTTTTGGTTATCCCGATCAGGTATTCGACATCACAAACGCCGATTACAGTTATAAAGGGCTCGAGCATTTTTTACTCACTAAAGTAAGTGGTGCCCAACCGGTTGATGATGCCGATTCCATTGGGAATGAAGGCATCACCTTTATTTCAAACGGTAAAAAAATCCGCCCGCGGATTAAAGTGAATAACAGGGAAGAACTGGTAGCCGAGCGCCTCGATTATTACAGTTTAACCATGGACCAGGTTAACCAGGTAAAAGTTCAGCACCTGGTGAACAACAGTGGTAATGATGTGTACGTCATCAGCCTCAATTTAAAAGACAGTGCATTAAGGGGGACCAGCCTCAATCTGCTAAACATTAACCTTACCGGATATTACACTGCCCGCGATTTTTATTCGCCCAATTACAGCAATCCGGCAAACGCGAATAAAGATTTACGCACTACTGTTTTTTGGTCGCCGTTAATAAAAACCAACGAAAACGGGGAGGCTAAAGTGAGCTTTTACAATAGCGATAACAAAGGAAACATCGTAATCAGGGCAGATGGAATTACCCAAAAAGGTGCTGCCTTATCCTCAAAAACAAGCTATACCGTTCAATAATATCCGAAATGATTAAACCTTTAAAATACTTTTTGCTGTTAATGATCAGCTTTTGCTCCATCACCACTTTCGCCCAGCGGCAAATGGAAAAATTAGGGCGTGGCATGGTAGCTGTTAAACAGGGTGCAGATTCTGTTTTTGTAAGCTGGCGGATTTTAGGCACCGAACCGGATGATATCGCTTTTAACCTTTACCGTAAAACGGGTAGCGGAAGCCCAAAGAAATTAAACCCGACACCATTGACCAAAGGCACAAATTTTACCGATGTTGGTGTAAATACCAGTGCAGACAATAGTTATTTTGTAAAACCGGTTATCAAAAATCACGAACAGGAAGCCGGTAAAGCCTTTGTTTTAGCCGAAAAAACACCCGTTCAACAGTATTTAACTATTCCTTTGCGTACACCACCTGGTTATAGTCCGAACGATGCTTCAGTTGGTGATCTTGATGGCGATGGCGAATACGAAATCATCCTGCATCAAACCGGCCGGGGTCGCGATAACTCTTCAAACGGGCTTACAGATCCACCAATTTTTCAGGCCTATAAACTTGATGGCACTTTTTTATGGGAAATTAATTTGGGCAAAAATATCAGGGAAGGGGCACATTATACCCAATTTATGGTGTACGATTTAGATGGAGATGGAATTGCTGAATTTGCCTGTAAAACAGCTGATGGCACAATAGACGGTAAAGGAAAAGTAATTGGCGATTCGACTAAGGATTATCGGAACAAAAACGGGAAAATATTAGATGGTCCTGAGTTTTTTACCATTTTTAGCGGAAAAACCGGAGAAGCCCTGGCTACCACAGATTACATCCCGGCCAGAGGCGATATTAGTGGCTGGGGAGGAAGCGGAGGAAATGGTAAAACCGACAACACAGGCAACAGGGTAGATCGTTTTAATGCCTGCATTGCTTATCTGGATGGGATACACCCCAGCGTGGTGATGTGCCGCGGATATTATGGACGTACGGTTTTGGCTGCCTGGGATTGGAGAGGGGGAAAATTAACTTCCCGCTGGGTTTTTGATACAAAAAATGGTAAAAACCCTTATTCCGGAATGGGCAACCACAACTTAAGCGTGGCCGATGTAGATGGTGACGGGAAAGATGAAATTATTTACGGCTCCATGTGTGTAGATGATAATGGCAAAGGTTTATATACCACAGGTTTAAGGCATGGCGATGCTCTGCACGTTTCCGATCTCGATCCGGAGCGACCTGGTTTAGAGGTTTTCGGCATACACGAAATTGAAGAAGGGACGAAAGGCCCTGGTACTGCACTTTATGATGCTAAAACAGGAGTAATTTTATGGCATGGATCAGACGATGAAGATGTGGGCAGAGGGGTGGCCGATAATATAGATAATACCCGCATGGGTGCACAAATGTGGTGGTCGGGCTCAAATGGTTTGTTTGATATCAAAGGAAACAGAATCGGCGAACAGCCCCGTTCTACAAATTTCCTGATTTATTGGGATGGCGATCTTTCCCGTGAGCTTTTGGATGGAAACCACATCGATAAATATAGCGGTGGTCGCTTGTTGACGGCTAATGGCGCTGTTTCCAATAATGGCACAAAATCTACCCCGGCTTTAAGCGCCGATATTTTTGGTGATTGGCGGGAGGAATTGATTTTGAGGGCCTACGACAATCAAAGTTTAAGGATTTATACCACAACCATCCCAACCGATTACCGGAATTATACCTTAATGCACGATCCACAATACCGTTTAAGCATTGCCTGGCAAAATGATGGTTACAACCAACCACCGCATACCGGGTTTTATTTCGGTTATGGGATGAAGAAAGCACCAAAACCCAATATCATACTTGTAGAGCCCCGTAAATAGGCAAAAGGAGCATTTAAAAAAAATAGTATAATAAAATGAAATCAATATCACTTAAACTTCTGGTCGCTATCGGTATCATCAGCATGGTCTCGGCTTTCATCAGGCCTGGTAAACCAGCCCTCCATACCATTGGCGATTCAACCGTTAGGAATTCAAATAAAGAAACCTGGGGCTGGGGAACACCTATTGCAGCATTGTTCGATACCACAAAAATCCACGTCGAAAATAATGCGATGGCCGGCAGAAGCACCCGGACATTTCTTTCAGAAGGCAGGTGGGAGAAGGTTCTGGAAACCTTAAAACCTGGCGATTTTGTCACCATGCAATTTGGCCATAACGATGGCAGCGAACCCGACACCACAAAAGCAGGCAGAAGAGGTGTTATAAAAGGAACCGGAGAAGAAATAAAAGTATTAACCTGGCCTGATGGTAAAGTAGAAACGGTGCATACTTATGGTTGGTACATCCGCAAATTTGTCCGCGAAACCAAAGCCAAAGGCGCAACACCCATTGTTGTTTCCATGATACCAAGAAACGAATTCAAAGAAGGCAAAGTGTTGCGTGCCGATCAAAGTTTTGGCAAATGGGCTGCTGAAGTTGCACAACAGGAAAACGCTTATTTTGTCGACCTCAATAAAATTACTGCCGATAAATACGACGCCATGGGCCCCGGGAAAGTAAAAACTTTTTTCCCCGGAGATCATACCCATACCAACCTCGAAGGTGCAAAATTAAATGCCGAATCGGTTGTAGAAGGCATCAAACAATTAAAAGATTGTAAACTAAAAAACTACCTGCTTTAATTTTTCAAACCTCGCAGGTTTTTAAAACCTGCGGGGTTTTATAGAAATAATCAATCTGTGTAATCAACCCCGAAGGGAAAAATAAACCATGAAATCAACTAAATACCTATATCCAATCCTTGTAATCGCTTTTATCACTTTTTCTTCCTGCATTATCCTAAAGCAAAAAGATAAGCCAACTTTATTCCTCATCGGCGATTCTACCGTTAAAAATGGCAAAGGTAAAGGCGATGGTGCTTTATGGGGCTGGGGTAGTTTTATCGCGAATTTCTTCGATACTGATAAAATTAATGTCGAAAATGATGCCCTGGGCGGAACAAGCAGCAGGACTTTCCAAACCAATGGCCTTTGGGATGCTGTTTTAGCGAAAGTAAAAAAAGGCGATTTTGTAATGATGCAGTTTGGCCATAATGATAGTAGTCCGCTGGATGATACAGCACGTGCCCGCGGTACAATTAAGGGTATTGGTATGGAAAGTAAGGATACCTATAACCCCATTAAGAAAAAACAGGAAGTGGTGTATACTTACGGCTGGTACATGCGAAAATTTATTAATGATATTAAAGCAAAAGGCGCTACCCCGATTGTTTGCTCTTCCATTCCGCGTAACCCAGTTAAAGATGATCAGGTGGTATTGGTTAACGATAGTTATGCCGGTTGGGCGCAAGAGGTTGCCCAGGCAGAAAAGGTAGATTTTATCCCATTAAATCAATTGATTAAAGATAAATATGCAGGTTTGTCTGCTGCTCAGGTGAAAACATATTTTACCGAAAAAGACCATACCCATACCAATGAAGAAGGCGCAAAAGTAAACGCAACAGCTGTTGTAGAGGGCTTAAAGGCATTGAAAACGAGTAAACTGAAAAGTTATTTGAAATAATAATCTGTTTTGCTGAGGGATAATTTATTTCATAAAAATCAATATGAATGACAGAAGAATCTTAACGCAAACATAAGCCGCCAAATTCGTCATTGCGAGAAGGCTTTTTCAGCCGACGAAGCAATCTTTCTAACAAGGATCGCTAGCAGGAAAGATTGCTTCCCCAAAAAGTCGCGACAGGCCGTTGTTCCTCCTCGCAATGACGATTTTTCTACATCAGTAGAAAGATCGTCAACGGAATGAAACACAAAAGCTTTAAGATTCCCTCCTGCTCGGCAATGACGCATTGGTAAGGAAAAAACTAAATGTAGTAATGCAACTAACCAGTCGCAAATATTTTACAAATTAATAAACGTTGTTTAAACGGTTTAAAGCAGTTCGAAACCATGAAGCAGGACACTACAGGTTGCCCATGTTTGTTTTAAACCTTATAATAGTGGATTAACCAGATATACCGAATGCATTTGCATTCATTTCTTTTAAAAATATGCAGATAAAGGCATTCGCATTTACCAAATGGATAGTAGCAACTATAGGTTTGATTTTCTTATTTTCTACCGGCGTTGTAGGACAAAGCATTTCTTTAAAAGGTAAATGGCGCTTTAAAATCGATGCCAATGATGAGGGGGTTAAAGGAAAATGGTATTCAAGTGTATTGCCTGAAACCATCAATCTGCCAGGTTCAATGGCCGAAAACCTGAAAGGTGATGATATTACCCTAAAAACCAAATGGACAGGCAGCATTTACGACAGTTCTTACTTTTTTCATCCCCGCCTGGCAAAATACCGTAAACCGGGCAATATAAAAATCCCTTTTTGGTTAACACCTGCCAAGCATTATACCGGTGCTGCCTGGTATCAGAAAGATGTGGAAATTCCTGCAAACTGGAAAGGCCAGCGGGTAGTTTTATCTTTAGAATATCCACATTCCGAAACCCGTGTTTGGATTGATGACATCGAAATTGGTACGCAGTATACTTTTGTTGTTGCGCAGAATTTCGAACTCCCCGCCAAGCTAAAAGCAGGTAAACATACCATCACCTTATTGATCGATAACCGGATTAAAGCCATCAATGTGGGGCAGGATTCGCATAGCCTAACCGATCATACCCAGGGAAACTGGAACGGCGTGGTGGGCAAAATGTTTTTGCAGGCAGGGTCTCCGGTTTATTTTGAAGACATCCAGGTTTATCCAGACCTGAAGAAAAAATCGGCTAACGTTAAAATTCAGCTTCAGGCCGGTGCGGGTATGCCCTCCAGCGGAAAAATAACCCTTTCGGCCAAAAGTTTTAATACCAAAAATATCCGCAATGTAAAATCTGTAACGGTTCCTTATCAAATAAAAAACGGAACAGGAAATGTGGAAATTGAATTGCCAATGGGCGATAAAATTGCCACCTGGGACGAGTTTGATCCGGCATTGTACCGCTTAACCGCATCATTACAGTCTAAAGATGGCAAGAAAGATGAAAAGCAGGTACAGTTTGGAATGCGCGAATTTAAAGCGGTTGGCAGAAGTTTCGAAATTAACGGACGCCCGGTTTTTTTACGCGGTACCGTTAATAACTGCGAATTCCCATTAACCGGGTACCCCTCAATGGATGTGGCAGCCTGGGAAAGAATTTTCAAAATCTCAAAAGACCATGGTTTAAACCACATGCGTTTTCACTCCTGGTGTCCGCCTGATGCCGCTTTTATTGCTGCTGATTTAGCAGGCTTTTATTTGCAGCCCGAGGGGCCAAGCTGGGCAAACCACGGTACATCCATTGGTGATGGAAAACCCATCGATCAGTTTATTTATGATGAAACTAACCGCATGACAAAGAACTATGGCAATTATGCTTCATTTTGCATGATGGCTTATGGCAACGAGCCCCGCGGTAAACAGGTAGAGTATTTAACCAAATTTAATAACTATTGGAAAGCCAAAGATTCGAGGCGGCTATACACAGGTGCATCTGTTGGCGGTAGCTGGCCGGTGATTCCGAACAACGAATACATGGTACGTGCCGGGGCCAGGGGCTTAGATTGGGGCCGGATACCTGAAAGTATTTCTACCTACGCTAAACAGATCGAACAGTTTACCGTTCCCTTTGTAGCGCATGAAATGGGCCAGTATTGTGTGTTTCCAAACTTTGAAGAAATCAAAAAATATACCGGCGTTTACCGGGCTAAAAACTTTGAAATGTTTCAGGAAGACCTGGCTGATCATGATATGGCCGGTCAGGCAAAAGATTTTTTAATGGCATCAGGTAAATTGCAGGCCTTATGCTACAAAAACGAAATCGAAAAAGCGTTAAGAACGCCCAATTACAATGGCTATCAGTTACTCTCTTTAAACGATTACCCTGGGCAAGGAACAGCATTGGTTGGTGTTTTGGATGCCTTTTGGGACGAGAAAGGATACATTACGGCTAAAGAATTTAAACGTTTCTCAAACAGTACGGTGCCTTTGCTTAAAGCTCCAAAATTTGTTTATACCAACAACGAAAGTTTAGATGCCGCTGTAGAAGTGGCCCATTTTGGAAAGGCTCCATTAACTAACGCTAAAATTTCGTGTACCATAAAAGATGGAACGGGGATTGTTTTAGGTCAGGGGAATTTCGATCAGAAAACTTTACCGGTAAGCAATTGCATCCAGATTGGCGATATACATTTTGCATTAAATACCATTCAAAAGGCAAGCCAGCTCAACCTTGAAGTTAAAATTGAAGGAACAGAATACGCCAACGACTGGAATTTCTGGGTTTATCCGGCTACGCTTCCGAAGCTTAAAACCAGTTTCTATTATACTGATAAACTGGATGAGCAGGCAAAAAAAGTATTGGATGAGGGTGGAAATGTGTTCCTGAATGCAGCAGGAAAAGTAGTAAAAGGTAAAGAAGTGGTGCAGACATTTTTACCCGTTTTTTGGAATACATCGTGGTTTAAAATGCGCCCGCCACATACGTTGGGCATTCTTTGCGATCCCAAACATGCTGCATTTAACAACTTCCCTACTGAAGGCCATAGTGATATGCAATGGTGGGAAATTGTAAATAAAGCCCAGGTCATGAATCTCGAAGATTTTCCTTCAGGCTTTAAACCGGTTATTCAACCCATCGATACCTGGTTTCTAAACCGCCGGCTGGCATTGGTTTTAGAGGCCAAAGTAGGCAAAGGAAAACTGATTGTATCCAGTGCTAATCTCTCACCCGATTTAAAAGAATCGCCTGCTGCACAACAGCTTTATTTTAGCTTACAGCAATACATGATGTCTGATCAATTTAACCCAAAATACGAAGTAGCCTTTAACACCGTCAAAGATATTTTTGAAAGTCCTTCAAAAATTCAGTTCGATACTTTTACAAAAGATAGTCCTGATGAGTTAAAGCCAAAGCCAAAATCGAAATAACGAATAAAAACATTGCCATGAAGAAATTTATATCCTGTTCCGCATTTTTATTGATCATCAGTACGCAGCTATTTGCCCAAAAACTGCCCAATAAAAAGGCGGTTTTAAAAGTTTTAAAATCAACCAATGCTTATTTTATGAATAAGTGGCCTGATGCCGGGAAATCAATCATTACCAATAAGGAAAGGCCAAGCAATATCTGGACAAGGGCCGTTTATTACGAAGGTTTAATGGCTTTGAACAAGATCAACCCCGATCAAAAATATTACGATTATGCAGTACAATGGGGCGAAAAACACAACTGGGGTTTGAGAAATGGCATCCAGACCCGGAATGGCGACGACCAGGCCTGTGGACAAACCTACATTGATTTATACAACATCGATAAAAAGCCAGAGCGTATTAAAGACATCAAGGCATCAATTGACCTGATGATTCAATCGGGCAAGGTAAACGATTGGACCTGGATTGATGCTTTGCAAATGGCGATGCCTGTTTTTGCCAAATTGGGGAAGTTATATAACGATAACACCTATTACGATTACATGTATAAAATGTACCTGCATAGCAAAAATGTAGAAGGTGGAGGTTTATACAATGCAAAAGATGGACTTTGGTGGAGGGATAAAGATTTTGTGCCACCATATAAAGAGCCCAATGGCGAAGATTGTTATTGGTCGCGGGGCAATGGCTGGGTAGTGGCCGCTTTCGTTCGCGTGCTGGAAACCATGCCAAAAGATGCGGTGGGCCGTGATGAATATTTAAAAACCTATCACGAAATGCTTAAAGCCCTGGTGCCGCTGCAACGTACCGACGGCTTCTGGAATGTGAGTTTGCACGATGACGGTCATTTTGGCGGTAAAGAAACCTCCGGCACAGCATTATTTGTGTACGGCATGGCCTGGGGTGTAAACCAGGGAATTTTAGACAAAGCCACTTATTTGCCCGTGATCGTAAAAGCATGGAACGGAATGACCAAAGATGCGGTTCAGGAAAATGGTTTTATAGGCTTTTTACAGGGTACCGGAAAAGAACCTAAAGATGGTCAGCCGGTAACTTACACCAGCAAACCAGATTTTGAAGACTATGGTTTAGGCTGTTTCTTATTAGCCGGAACAGAGGTTTACAAATTGAAAAAATAATTAAAATGAAGTTCAGAAATTTTCAATTTTTATCAATAATCACTTTGTCGCTTTTAGTACCGCAATTACTTTCGGCACAAAAAATGCCTGGCGTTAAAATTGGTATTTCTGAAACTAATATTCCCTTATCTTTCCCACTCGTAGAACAGGATAAAGCCGCTACCATTTATATCGATGCCAAAGATGCTGAGGTAGTTGCAATAGCTGCCGAAGCTTTTAAAAATGATATTCATCTACTCACCAACCTTACACCTTCCGTTAAAAAAGGCAATGAAAATTTAAGCGCTTATTCCGTAATGATCGGTACGCTGGGGCAATCGAAAGTGATTGATCAGTTGGCAAAAAGCAGGAAAATAAATCCGCTGAGTTTACAGGGCAAATGGGAAACCTTTTCCATTTCAGTAATCGAAAATCCCACCAAAGGTGTAAAAAGGGCATTGGTAATTGCAGGCAGCGACAGGCGGGGAACAGCTTTTGGTGTTTTCGAATTGTCGCGCATGCTTGGCGTATCTCCCCTTAATTGGTGGGCCGATGTAAAACCCGCTTTAAAGAAAGCACTATATATTAAAGCTGGAGAAAGTGTGGTTGGTCCGCCATCAGTAAAGTACCGCGGCATTTTCATCAACGATGAAGATTGGGGCATTCAGCCCTGGGCCGCTAAAAATATGGATACCGATGTAAAAGACATTGGTCCAAAAACTTATACTAAAATCTTCGAACTGTTGTTGCGGTTAAAAGCCAATTACATCTGGCCGGGCATGCACCCCTCCACAAAAGCTTTTTATTTTTATGCCGATAATCCAAAAATTGCCGATCAATACGCCATTGTTTTAGGATCAAGCCATTGCGAACCCATGCTGAGGAACAATGTTTTTGAATGGGCCGAAAATTTTGAAAACGAATATGGTAAGAAACCCGGCGAATGGCGTTACGATCTCAATAAACCCGAAATTGCAAAATATTGGACAGACCGTGTTCAGCAGGCCAAAAACTACGAATCGGTTTATACCGTTGGTATGCGTGGCATTCATGATGGCAGTATGCCAGGACCAAAAGACAAAAACGAAAAAGTAAAATTGCTCGGGCAGGTCATTACCGATCAGCGTGAAATTTTAAATAAATATAGCACCAAACCTGTTAGTTCAATTCCCCAGATATTTTGTCCTTACAAAGAGGTTTTGTCGCTTTACCAGGCGGGTTTAAAATTACCGGATGATGTGACGATTGTGTGGGCTGATGATAACCATGGTTATGTTCGTCAGCTTTCAAACCCCGAAGAGCAGAAACGTTCAGGCGGGAGCGGGGTTTATTACCATATTTCTTATTGGGGTGCACCTCACGATTATTTGTGGCTTTCGTCTATTTCTCCATCACTAATCTCTTACGAATTAACCAAGGCCTATCAATATAAAGCCGACCGTTTATGGGTCATTAATGTCGGTGATATTAAGCCTGCCGAAATGGAAACACAGTTTGCCATGGATTTGGCCTGGGATATTCATCGATGGGAGCCTCAAAAAGCATATTTATATGCTGAAAGCTGGGCGGAAGAAACTTTTGGCGCAGCCTTTGCCAAACCAATTGCCGATATTAAAGCTGTTTATTACCGTTTAGGTCATGAGGCCAAACCTGAACATATCGGCAGTGTAAACTTTACCGATGCGCAGGCTGATGAACGGTTAATGGCTTACGAAAAAATTTACAATCAGGCCAAAAAACTGACTGATCAAATGCCCGAACGTTTAAAGGATGCCTATTTCGAACTGATTTTATATCCGGTTGAAGGCGCTTATTTGATGAACCAAAAGATTTTATATGCCAAAAAAAGTTTGCTACTGGCAGCAAAAGGAGATCAAACTGCTTTAAGCTATTCTAAAAAAGCTAAAGATGCTTTTGAGCAGATCAAGCTCATCACCAAAAAATACAATGAAGAAATTGCTGGCGGCAAATGGAATGGAATAATGGATTACAGACCACGCAAATTACCTGTTTTTGACATGCCAAAAGTGGCTGAAAGCATTGCGGCTCAACCTACAGCTCAAACCAAAGAAAATAAACCGGTTTTGATCAGTGCGGCAAAATTTAAGGATAAATTTGCAGCAAAAGGAACTGTGTTACAATCGATAAATGGTTTGGGAATCGGCGGTAGTGGCATGTCGGTTTATCCCTTTACCACTAAAAGCGTTCAGGAAAATGCACTTAATACAGCTCCGTTTTTAACCTATCAGGTCGATTTTGAAACCGCTGGTGAACATCAGGTAGAAGTGAAATGTTTGCCTACTCAGGGTGTAAATAACGGCATTAAAGTGCGTTATGCGATTGCCGTCAATGGCGATCAGGCTCAAGTAGTAAATGTGGCGCCAGCATCCGAAAATAACACCTGGAAACAAAATGTACTGCAGGGTTATGCCTCAGGAATTACAAAACATCAGGTTGCTAAAGCAGGAAAATCAGTGATAAAAATTTATTTGCTCGATCCTGGGGTAGTAATCAATCAATTGGAAATCAAATAATATGTGGAAGAAATATTTAACCCTTCTTTTATTGCTGTTGTCTTTTTCAGCCTTTTCGCAAAGCATAGGCGATTACAAGGGCGGTTTTAAAAGGCAGGGGAACGCCATTTCATTTTCAACCTCTAAAGGTGAGGTGAAGTTCGATTTATGTACCGCCGAAATGTTCAGGTTAAGAACCAGCTGGAGCGGTGCGTTTGAAAAGAATGAAAACCTGATGGTCATCAATTATAACTGGCCAGATGTTTCGGCCAAAGTAGAAGAAAAGAAAGATCAGATTACCATCACCACTTCCAGGTTGATTGTTAAATTAAACAAATCACCGTTTAAAATCGATGTTTTTGACGCAAAAGGAAAGTTATTGAGCGCTGAAAACAATGGATCAGTTACTAAAGAAAATACAAAGATTGGCGTAACCAAAAAACTGCAGGCCGATGAGCATTTCTTCGGTTTTGGCGAGCGCATGGATTTTATGGACCGCCGCTTCAAAAAAGTAACCTTAAACGTTGGTCGTGGCAAAGGTTTGCCGCATGCCATTGGTGCCTACAATATTTTAGAAGCCAACTATTGTCCCGTTCCATTTTTTATGAGCACCAAAGGTTATGGCATTTTCCTGCATAATTCTTTTGCCACGGAGTGGGATATGGGTGCATCAAACAAAACACAATACAGCTTTAAAGCCGCAGATGGTGAACTGGATTATTATTTCATTTACGGACCAACCTTTCCTGCAATTTTAAACTCTTATACTTCGATAACAGGTAAATCTCCGATGTTACCACAGTTTGCATTAGGTCTTCATGCGGGTACCTACAGTGGCGGTACATGGGGGCACGAAGAAAAAACTTCAGACCATTATGTAGTCGAACTGGCCAAAAAATACAGAGAACTCGGCATTCCTGTCGATTTACTTTGGCTCGATTCTACCTGGCGTTTATTTGGAGAAATTGGAGGTAAAGGAGCAACCTCTTTTGAGTGGAGAGAGACTTTTAAAGACCCCAAAAGTATGTTCGATAGCATTTACGCCATGAACTATAAAATGGTAGGTCTGCACCTCCGCCCAAGGTTCGATAATGCCAAAAAATTAAATTTATTGGATCAGGCCCGGGAAAAAGGTTATACCTATCCTGAAAATGGAAAACCTGGCGAATTTGTAAACTTCTTTGATGAAAAAGCAACCCAGTGGTGGTGGGATAACGGCGTAATGCGTGTAGCTAAATTAGGGGCTAAATTTCTAAAAACCGACGAGGGAAGTGCTTTCGGCGCATTGGCAAACGAAAGCGAAAAAGTGGGCCCAACAGGTAAAGATGCAGAGCGTTTGCATAATGTTTTTCCGGTGGCCTATGCCAAAGCACCTTTTTTAGCATTCGAAAAGTTTAATGGTTTTAGAGGTTTAAACCAAACGCGTGAGGGTTACTCAGGCATACAACGTTACCCTTACATTTTTGCAGGCGACTGGCCGAGCGAATGGCAATATTTTGCTCCTGTAATTAAAGCAGGTTTAAATATCGGCCTCTCTGGGGTAGGTTCCTGGGCGCATTGCATGGGTGGTTTCGAGCATCAGGCCGATCCCGAATTGTACATCCGTTGGGTGCAGTTTGGCATGTTCAGTCCCATTGCTTTGGTTTTTGGAATGGATCACCCCGGCTACAAAGAACCCTGGAAATATGGCGATGATGCATTAAGGAACTTCAAAAAATACGATCTTTTACGCTACAGGCTTTTCCCATATTTATACACCAGTATGCACCAGCAATATGAAACGGGTTTACCCATGATGCGTGCCCTGGTTTTGAATCACCAGGATGATGAAAATGTGTACGAAATCGGCGATCAGTATCTGTTTGGCGATAATTTAATGGTGGCGCCAGTTACAACAAAAGGTGCCATTACCCGTTCGGTTTACTTGCCTGAAGGCACCTGGTTTAACTACTGGACGGGCGAAAAGTATGAAGGCAAAAGTTACCGCCATGTGGTGGCCCCGTTAGATACCATTCCATTATTTGTAAAAGGGGGAAGTATTATTCCGATGCAACCCGAAATGATTTATAGTGGCCAAAAACCGGTTGATGTCATTACCCTGGATGTTTTCCCTTTTGGCGAATCTAAATATGACCTTTACGAAGATGATAACCTAAGTGCTGATTATAAAACAGGGAATTTTGCGATCACTAAAATTACTTCATCCTTAACAACTTCAGGTTTGGTTTTAAAAATAGTAAAGCCAGCTGGACAATTTAAGCCAGGCAATCACAAGTATCTGGCAAAAATCCATTGGACGGGTAATGCAAAACCAAAATTAGTGGTAGAAAATGATACGAAACTTAACCCGGTTGGCAATGCCGATCTGTTGGATAAAAATGCAGGTTGGTTTTACGATGAGCAGCAAAAAATATTATGGGTAAAATCAGTAGGGGATAATGGTAGGGATGTTAGTTTCAAAATTAATTAGAATAGGTGAGCAAGCGTTTTGTCATTCTGAGCGCAGCGAAGAAACTGTTTGCGATGAAACTAGGGTTCTTCCAACCCACAACAGGAAAGATGACAATCTTAGTATGGGTGGTCGTCATTGCGAGAAAGGCTTTTTCAGCCGACGAAGCAATCTTTCTAGCAAGGATCGCTAGCAGGAAAGATTGCTTTGTCCTTCTTGCAATGACGACCGCACTAATGGATTCTGTCTATGGTAGGGCAGCTAATAGGCAAGAGATTCTTCTTCGGATGGTTAGGGGCGGTCGTCATTCCCAACCCGATTGGGAATCGTAATGCAATAAGCTTTAAGATTCCTGCCTGCGCGGGAATGACGACCTTTCTATTTTACGCCGAAAACAAAATCTGCGTATTTTGCGTAATCAGCGGGAACAAAAACATAAACGGAACAAACTATTAACAAAAATGAAAATAGCATTTAAAATGAAACTTAAACCAGGATTTGAAGCCGAATATAAATCCCGTCACGATCAAATTTGGCCTGAATTATCAGCTTTACTCAAAGAAAATGGGATCAGCGATTATTCGATTTTTTTAGACGAAGAAACCAATACCCTGTTTGCCGTTCAACAGCAAAACGGGAATTCATCACAGGATTTGGGTAGCACCAAAATTGTGCAGAAATGGTGGGCTTATATGGCCGATATTATGGAAACCAATCCCGATAATTCACCTAAAAGTTTTCCTTTAGAAATGGTATTTCACCTAGATTAATCAGCATGAACACCAAACGATTTTTTTTCCTGTTTTTAATCGGTATTTCAGTCTTTAATCAGGCATCAGCTCAACTCCCGGCTAAAAAAGCCGTTGCCTGGCCAAAAATTGAAGCGCAGATGAAACCATGGACCAGGTGGTGGTGGATGGGAAATGCGGTTGATGAGCAGAATTTAAATCTCGTTTTGGAGAAATATGCTGCCGCAGGCCTCGGCGGTGTAGAAATTACCCCGATTTATGGCGCGGTAGGTTTCGAAAAACAATATCTGCAGTTTCTTTCTCCCGAATGGATGAATGCCTTGCATTATACGGTAAAAAAGGCCAACGCTTTGGGGATGGCGGTTGATATGAACACCGGCACAGGCTGGCCATTTGGCGGTCCGCAGGTAAAACCAGAAAATGCCGCAACCAAACTGATTGTTCAGGAGTATAAATTAAATACAGGCGAAAAATTAACCGAAAGCATCAAGGTAAAAGAAACCAAACAAGATTTTGCAAAGCTGCAGGCCCTTACCGCTTATGGCCCAAATGGAGAAACCGAAGATTTATTGCCTCTTGTCCAACAGGATGGCGTTTTAAATTGGTCGCCAAAATCGGGTACCTGGACTATTTATGCTGCTTTTGCAGGAAAAACACGACAAATGGTTAAACGAGCTGCCCCGGGTGGCGAGGGTTTTACTTTAGACCATCTTGATAAAAAATCGGTTGATGTTTACCTGAAAAGATTTACAGATGCTTTCGGAAATAAACCACAAGGAGTAAGATCGTTTTTTAACGACAGTTATGAAGTATATGGCGCCACCTGGACACCAACTTTTTTTGCTGAATTTAAAAAAAACAGGGGTTACGACCTGGCTAAACACATTAAAGAGCTGGTGAGTAAAGATTCAACCAGCGGGCAGATTGCGCGTTTAAAATCCGATTACCGCCAAACCATGGATGAACTGTTATTGGATAACTTTACCAAAAACTGGACGAACTGGGCACACGGACTTCAATCGCTGACTAAAAATCAATCACATGGCTCACCGGGTAACCTGCTCGATCTTTATGGAGCTGTAGACATACCAGAAACCGAAACTTTTGGTTCCAGTGCTTTTGATATCCCTGGTTTACGCCGGGATCCGGCTGATGTGAGGAATGTAGATCCCGATCCGATGATGAGTAAATTTGCCTCATCGGCTGCACATACTGGGGGTAAAAGCCTTGTTTCATCCGAAACCTTTACCTGGCTCACCGAACATTTTAAAACTTCGTATTCGCAGTGTAAACCCGAAGCCGAGCAATTGTTTTTAGCGGGTATCAATCACATTTTTTATCATGGCACTACAAATTCACCAGTAAATGTGCCCTGGCCAGGTTGGTTATTCTATGCCTCGGTAGAAATGAACCCAAACAATAGTTTGTGGCCGCATGCGCAGGGACTGAATAATTACATTGCCCGTTGCCAGTCTATTTTACAAGCCGGAAAAGCCGATAATGAGTTATTGATTTATTGGCCGATTTACGACGTTTGGAACAAGGCTAAAGGTTTGGATATGGCGCTTAAAGTGCACGATGTTGATGAATGGTTACACCCCACGCCCTTTTATAAACTGGCTAAAGATTTATCAAAAGCAGGTTATTCATTCGATTTTGCCTCCGATCGTTTATTGAGCAGATCAAAAGTTGCCACTAACGGAATTAAAACCGCCGAAAATGCATCGCCTTATCAAGTGCTTATTATTCCAGCCAGTAAGCTGATGAGCCCCGAAACTTTAGATCATATCGTACAATTGGCAGGCGATGGTGCAACCGTTATTTTTCAGGAATTACCGCAAGATGTACCCGGCTTAAACGACCTCGAAAACAGGAGGGCAAAACTGAAAACGACCTTATCAAAATTTGTTTTTACTGATGAAAACGGAACTTCCGGCTATAAAATTGGCAAGGGTAAAATTCTGCTGGCTAGCGATGTTCAGCAGGCATTGGTGCAAAATTCAATCAATCGCGAAAGTTTAACCGATACAGGTCTGCAATTTATCAGAAGGAAAAATAATGGTGAAACCTATTATTACCTCGTTAACCATACCGCCAAAAATATCGATACTTATTTAGCCCTTAATGCTGCTGGAAAAATCACTTTGCTGGATCCACAAAGTGGGATGATTGGTGCCGGGGCCATGCAAAATGGTAAAGTTAGGGTACAAATTAAATCAGGGGAGGCCCTTTTCTTAAACGTAGCTCAAAATCAGCCACAAAATATTGCCTGGAATTACCTCAATAAGGCAGGTAGTAAAATCAACCTGAATAATCCATGGGCCTTGCATTTTACTGCCGGAGGACCAGCACTTCCTGCAGATCAAAAACTCGATAAACTAAGCTCCTGGACGGATTTAAAAGATCCTAAGCTTGCAGCATTTTCGGGTACTGGTGTATATACTTCCAGTTTTAATTTAACTGCTAAAAATGCCAGAGAGTATGTGTTAAATTTAAATCAGGTAGATGAAAGTGCCAGGGTTTGGATCAATGGACAGGAGGTAGGGTTGCTATGGAGCATCCCCTTTGAAGCCCGCATTGGTAAATATTTAAAAAAAGGAAACAATACCATTAAAGTAGAGGTGGTAAACCTGATGGCCAACCGCATCAGGGATATGGATCAGAAGAAAATTCAGTGGAGAAATTATCACGAAATTAATTTTGTGAATATCAATTATAAGGAATTTGATGCCGCAAACTGGTCTGTTATGCCTTCAGGTTTGATTGGTCCGGTTACCATTACCCCATATTTTTAACTTGTTAATAAGTTTTTATGTTAAAAAATTGCTGAAAAGCAATTTTTTTTTGGATTTAGGTATTCAACTAAATCGATTTATATGAAGTTTTGATGAAGAAATGTGCTTTATGGTAATATTTTATAATAAATCGGCAGGATAGTACAGGATGGGGGTAGCTTGCAATCTGTATATATTTATTCAACTATTACTAACCAAATAAACTTTAAACAAATATTTAATTAACGTTCGTTAAACAGAATCTATGCAGTAGAAATCTACATCCCTTCTTCTTACTTTTTTTCCCTTACCCGATACGCTCGTAGAAACCTTCTTTGCATAATCTTTTGATGGCCGTTCCGCATCCAATAAAATTGCTATGAGTAAAATTTTACCAAAATTTTTAATCGTCGGGTTAACATTTATTTTTTTTCTGAGTAGCTGCAGGAAAAAAGAATTCGATGACTTTTACGGTCGCCCCGAAAACCTCGGAGACCCTATTTATCAACAACTTCAGGCTAAGGGTAATTTTAGTAAGTTTTTAGATTGTATCGATAAAGCGGGTTATAAAGAAACGCTTAGTGCGGCAGGTTCCTGGACCGTTTTTGCGCCTACAGATGAGGCTTTTGCCACATATTTGAAAGACAATAATCTTACGGAAGTTTCGGTAGATCTGGCTTCCAAAATTGTTCGTTATGCCATGATCTACGATGGAGAGAAGGTGGAGCGTTTAAGCGATTTTTTCTCTGTTAAGGGATTTATCAAAAACAGCGCCTTTAGACGAAGAAGCGTTTATTACGATTTTGTTTATGATGGAAAGGATAATAATGGAAATGCAATTAAGGTAATTGCAGCAAACCGTAATGGTTCTTATCTCGCAACTGATTTCAACAATAAGAATATTACCTATTTTTTATCGCCTTACATGACATTTAATGGTCTGTCGGCTGCCGATTATAATTTCTTCTATCCAAACAGTGCTTACAATGGCAACAATATAGGTGCAGCACGATTAATTGATGGACAACAAAATATTGTAGCCGAAAATGGCGTAATCCACGTAATCGACAGGGTATTAACCCCACCTCAAAGTATCGATCAGTACATTAACGAAAAGCCCGATTACAGTATTTTTAAAGGCTTATTGGATAAGTTTGTCACTTATTCTTTAAATACCGACATCTCTCACCGTTACGAGGTACTGAGTGGCAAGGCAGCCAATGTTTATGCCAAAACCTATAGCACCTTGCTGGCTTTCTCGCCAAACAATGAAAATTATTTAAAAGTAGACGCAAATGATGCACAACAGGGTTCGTATAGCATTTTTGCACCTACCAATGCTGCCGTAAATGCTTATGCACAAAATGTATTGCTTAAATATTGGAAGAAAAAGGGCGTAAACAATCTGAACGACCTCTATGTTGTGGCACCTGATGTAATTAAGGATTTTGTTAATTCACATTTGTTTACCACTACCGTTTGGCCAAGCAAGTTTGCTACTACGCCCAATGCACTAAATGATTTTACAACCCGTGTTGCGGCTGATGTGGTAGATAAACAAGCCCTGAGCAATGGCTTTTTATATGGTATAAATAAGGCCCAGAATGCGAATGTATTTGCAACGGTTTATGGCAACGTAAACCTGGATCCCGATTACAGTGTGATGAAACAGGCCTTGATTTATTTCGGGTTGATTCCTGCTTTGAAAACACCAACATTGCGTTATGTTGTGGTCATGATCCCTGATGTAACGCTCAGGAGAATGGGATTCAATTATGATCCGTTCTATGCATCAGCCCCGATCAGAGGTGATTTAGTCGCACTGAAGCGCATTTTGCAAACCCATATTATTGCTTTGGGCGATAGGGAAATCCCTAACTTTAGCACGGGATCTGGAATTTTAGAAGCCTCGAACGGCGAATATGTTAAATATGCTGCTGGCAAACTGATTTCAGCAGGTACACAGGATAGTGTTGCCGTTGCCAAGCAAAGTATCCCTGTCGATTCTATCAGTACCACACCGGTTAATGGTGCAGCAGTTTACGGAAAAGAGGCACTTACCTATACCGTGCTGAACATTGGTAAACACATCGAAAAATATGGTACCCTCACCACCGATCCATACTATTACTTCTTCCAGTTGTTAAACAACAACATTATTTATACTAAAGCTACTGGTGTAATACAGGGAACGGTTGAAGGCGTAAACTATACGGTTTTTATCCCTACCAATGCTGCCATTATGCAGGCTGTAAAAGATGGTGTTTTACCAGGGAACGTAATCACAGGGATACCAACTACCGCTCCAACTGACGGTTCGGATGTAACCAAAGTGAGTAAATTCCTGCTCTACCATATTATCAATAAAAATACCATTGCAAGCGATGGGCAAAAGATCGGACAGTTTGAAACCCTAATGAAAAACGATGGTGGCGATGCCGCCAAGATTACCGTTGCCATTAATACGACCACTTCTTTAATGCTTAGGGATGTAATCGGCAGAACCGCCAATGTGCTTTTAAACCCGGCAGACAGGAGTAATGTATTATCAAACCGTACGGTAATCCATCAGATCAATAATTACTTAAAATATCAATTCTAAACCGATATGACTAAAAAATATACTTTACGTTTATTTGCCTTGCTGTGCTTTTTATTTGCGTCTGCTATTGCCGGTGCGCAGCAAATTAACTACGTGCGGGGTAAGATTATTGATAAAAAAGATAAACAGCCTATTATTGGTGCTTCGGTGGTAATTGTTGATAAAGACCGCAGGGTAATAAAAGGCGTATCATCAGATATTGATGGTAACTACACATTGCCCGTTGCCGATAAAACCTACCGGATTTCGGTTTCCTATATCGGATATAAATCTACTGCACCAGTGGCTATTGATAAAGCCACTATTAACTTTCAATTAGAGGCTTCCGATAACCAGATGGACGAAGTGCAGATCGTTTCGAAAGCCAAGGCCGATAATGGCAGTGGCATGAGCATCGATAAACGCGATCAAACTTCCGCTATAGGCACCATCAATGCCAAAGAACTGGAAGATATGCAGGCCGCCTCTATCGATCAGGCTTTGCAGGGTCGTTTGGCTGGTTTGGATATTGCAGCAAGCAGTGGCGATCCCGGTGCCCCGATGCAGATCCGGATCCGTGGTACATCTTCCATCAATGGTGCGGTAGATCCATTGATTGTGGTAGATGGGATGCCTTATGATATTTCCATCCCAACTGACTTTAACTTTGCAACTTCTGATGAAACCAATTACGGGCAGTTATTAAACATTGCACCGTCGGATATTAAGGATATTAGTGTACTAAAAGATGCTGCGGCCACTGCCATTTGGGGTTCGAGGGCGGCAAATGGTGTTTTGGTGATCAATACCAAAAGGGGAACAATGGGGCCACCTAGTATTTCTTACAATTTTAAAGGTTCTTATTCAAAACAGCCCAGCCCTATCCCAATGCTTAATGGTAACCAATATTCATCGTTGGTTCTTGAAGAATTTTATAATGCGGGCCGCCAGTTTTCTACATCAGATTTTGCTAAACAATTCCAGTACGATCCGAACGATCCGTACAATTTTTATAATTACAGCAACAATACCGATTGGTTAAAATCAATAACCCAAATTGGATACCTTCAGGACCATAACCTGTCCATTTCTGGTGGTGGCGAAAAAGCCAGATATCGTGCCTCGGTAAATTATTTTAACCAGGAAGGTACTACTAAAGGTACGAGTTTGGGCCGTTTAAGTGCCAGGGTGAATTTAGATTATCAGGTATCCACTAAAATTAAGTTCAGTGCCGATATTGTGTATACCCACATTGATAATCAAAACCTATATTCTCCTGGGGTGAGGGATGTGGCCTATAGTAAAATGCCAAATCAAGCTGTTTACGAATATGATGAATATGGAAACTTAACCTCAAATTACTTTAGTCCTGCCACTACTGCTCAGGGTAGTTTTGGATACGACTTTGGTAAAAATAAAATATCAGGAACTTACAATCCTCTGGCTATGGCCATGGCAGCAAGCAACCACCAGCTTGGGGAAAGGATAATACCAAAATTCGGTTTGCAATACCAAATCATCCCGGATCGTTTGAGACTGAATGCAAATTTTCAGGCTGATATTAACAACACAAAAATTAAAACATTTTTACCCCAAATTGCAACGGGCAGACCATTTTCAGAGCAGGTTGTAAATTATGCCAGCGATTCGGATGGTGATGCTTTTACTATGGCCACCAATATAACACTTGCATATACGCCAGAATTAGGAAAAAAGCACGATTTAATTGCCTTTGCCAGGTTTGATAGTAACGATAGCCGTAGAACCGGACAAAGTATGTTTGCCACCAATACGGCATCATCTTTCCTCGCAGATCCTTCAATTGATGGCCGTACAAATGCTGTTGGCTCTGCGTCTTCATCGTTTGCACAAAGCCGTTCGGTGGGTTTGTTGCTAAATGCACAATACAAATTTTTAGACCGCTATATTTTTAATGCCGGTATCAGGGGCGATGGTAACTCTAAGTTTGGTCCGAATAACCGTTATGGCGTATTCCCTTCGGCATCTCTCCGGTGGAGGATTTCGGGTGAGCCATTTATGAAAAGGACTGAAAAATACATCGACGATTTTAGTTTCAGGGCCAGTTATGGTATTGTGGGCAATGCACCCCGTGGCGATTATACTTATTTAAACACCTATCAGAATTATGGTTTCAGTTACCTGGGCATGTCTGGCGTATATTCCAGCAATCTGGAATTATCAGATTTAAGGTGGGAAAAAGTAGCACAGTCTAACCTTGGACTTACACTTAATATGTTCAAAAATGCCATTAATATGGATTTCGACATTTACCGCAAACGTACTACCGATTTATTTTATCCAGGTATTGCCATACCAACCTATAACGGTTATTCTGGTGTAGATCTGAATGTGGGTACCATGGATAACCAGGGTTGGGAATTTAACCTCAACGCCACCCTGATCAGAAAGAAAAATTTTAGATGGGACTTCAGCTTTAATATTTCGCACAACGAAAATATCATCCGCGAAATCGACCCGCTTTATCCCCGTGAAAACAAAGGAAAAATTACCACAAATAATGTGTTTAAGGTTTATATCCAGGAAAATAACCCCTTTGGCTCTTTTTATGGATTTAAGTTCAAAGGCGTTTACAAAGATCTAAACTCTACCATTGCACTGGATGAAAGCGGTAACCAGATAGTTGGTCCCAACGGCCAAAGGGTGTATATGCGTTTTGCTTATCCATCTATCGATTACGTATTCCAACCTGGTGATGCCATGTATGAAGATATTAACCACGATGGAAATATCGACTACAAGGATATTGTGTATTTGGGCAACAGTAATCCAAACTTAACCGGAGGTTTTGGCACAGGGATTACCATCAATGGCAACATCCGCTTTGGTGCCAATTTTAGTTACCGTACAGGTTATCAGATCATCAACGGCACAAAGATTACCACTACCAATATGAACGGTTTTAGTAACCAAAGTACCGCGGTATTAAGAAGGTGGAGGGCCGAAGGCGATGTAACCGATATGCCCAGGGCAGTTTATGCCACTGGCTATAACTTCTTAGGATCAGACCGCTATGTAGAAGATGGCTCCTACCTGCGTTTGCGCAGTGTAACCCTGAAATATGATTTCAGTAAAAACTTTATGAAAAGACTGGGGATGAAAAGTTTAAGTGCCAATTTGATGGTGGAGAATATTTTAACCTTTACCAAATATACGGGTCAGGATCCGGAAGTACCAGTAAAACTAACCGCGTTTTCTACCGTAGTTGATAACTCTACCACGCCTCCGATCAAAACAATTACCCTTGGTTTAACCGCAAATTTTTAATCAGCAACAGAATGAAAAAGATTTTATATAGTATAGGCATAATCGTGATGCTGATCATGAGCAGCTCATGTAAAAAATGGTTGGATTTACAGCCCCGGGATGGCATTACCCGTCAGGGCTTTTGGAAAACCAAAGAAGATATTCAGGCCGCGGTTGCAGGCTGTTACGCTTCTTTATTGGCCTCTTCACCGAATATTACAGATAAAGCTTTAACCGAATATATATTTATATATGGCGAAATACGGGCTGACATGATTGATGCCGGACCAAATGGAACCATTGAGGAGAAGGATATTTTTGACAACAATATTGTTCAAAGCAATACCTTAACCAGCTGGGCTGCTTTTTACCGCACCATTAACTTTTGCAATACCGTACTGGATTTTGCACCTGCGGTAAAGGAAACCGATCCTACCTTAACCGATGCACAATTAAATGCCTATATCAGTGAAGCACTTGCACTCAGGAGCATGATGTATTTCTATCTGGTCAGGAATTTTAGGGATGTACCCTTAAAATTAACTTCTTCATCAAAAGATACCGATCTGCAGGAGCTTACTAAAACACCTGGTGCTGATATTCTGAATCAGATCGTAGCCGACTTAAAAAAGGCTGAAGCCGGTGCGGTAAACACCTATGGCAATACCGTATCAGATAAGGGGCGAATTACAAAATTTACGGTTAATGCCTTGTTGGCCGATGTGTATTTATGGATGGATAATTTTACCGGCTGCATTACCGAATGCAACAAAATTATGGATTCGCAGAAATTTGCCGTTCAGGGCGCAGGTTCTGGCTGGTATACTAACGTATTTTACAATGGCAGTTCGACAGAAACCATTTTCGAATTTTCGAACAAGAATTCGGTAAACAACGTATTCTATAATTTACTCGTACAATCTAAAAAACGCTTTATTGCTTCGGGTATTTTAACCTCCGATATATTCACTCCGGATGATGTGGATCCCGACCGCATTTATGACATCCGGGCTTCGGCATTTTACAGTGGCGATAACAGTATTGTTAAATATGGTACCGAAAACCCTTCGTATGTAAACTGGCAGGCTTACCGCTTATCCGATATCTGGATGCTAAAAGCAGAGGCTTTGGCTTATACAGGGGCAGGGGCAGATGCCATTAACCTCATTAAAGATTTGAGGTTGAAAAGAAACGCGGTTAAAATGACCGAGCAAAGCCCTGATGAAAATGATAAGGATGCAATATGCGATTATATTTTGGCTGAACGATCACGCGAATTTGCTTTTGAAGGCAAACGCTGGTACGATTTACTGCGGATTGCAAAACACGAAAACTACAGGCGCATTAACGTATTGCTCGAAATGGTTGCCCGAACGGTATCACCTGCCGTGCAGCAATCGGCAATAGCCAAGTTTAGGGATGTAAACAGCCATTATTTACCAATTAATGAAAACGAGCTTTTTGCCGATTCAAAACTTGTCCAAAATCCATTTTACACCAAATAAATTTTAGCATGATGAAAAATAATCCAAATGTACGCAGCTTCGCCATATTGATGGTGATATGCGTTATTGCTTTTATATTTATAAATGCATGTAAAAGAGAGTCGTATACTATAGCCACTACCGATGACGTAAACATTACAGGATATTTAGATAAATACCCGGATAAGTTCTCGATGATGAGACAGATAGTAGAGCGATCGGGCACGGCGGGCTATTTGGGTGCTTATGGCCGATATACCTTATTTACGCCTACAAATGATGCAGTAACCGCCTGGCTTAAAGGCATTGGTAAAGCAAATGTTTCCGATTTAACTGTTGAACAATCGAAAGATATGGTTAAATTCCATTTACTGCCCGATACGGTTGCAACCAATCGCTTTACAGATGGGAAATTGCCTCAGATTACCTTATATGGCCAGTACCTGCAAACAGGTGCAATAAACGACGGCGGTGTAAGTAGCTATATTGTAAATAAACAGGCGAAAATTAGCCAATCCAATGTAAGGCTGGGAAATGGGATTATCCATGTGATAGATCACGTTCTCATTCCCGCAACATTAACAACGGCGCAAACCATCGAAGCTAGCGGCCGATATAAATATTTTACGCAGGCCTTAAAAGAAACCGGTTTCTATGATTCGTTAAATGTGGCCTCATCGGCAGTAAAAGATACCACCCGTCGCCTTCAAACTGCCATTATCGAATCAGATTCTGCTTTGGTAAAAGCGGGTTACTCCAGTTACGAAGCATTTAAAGCTAAATTTTCTAAAACCGGCGATCCCAAAAACCATAGCGATAGTTTGTGGTTATACATTGCCTACCACCTTTCGGCCGGTGCAACATACACACCTGATATTATTGCCTCATCAACGATTAATACTTTAGCGCCAAAAGAAGTAGTAACTACTAAATATGTTAATCAACGGATTTTACTTAACGACGATGAGTTTAACGGTATTTTAGAGCCTGGGGTAGAAGTAAACAGAACTTTTAGCAATATCACTACAGCCAATGGCGTTCTGCACGAAACTAAAAACCTATATGCCATTAAAGTACGTTATCCAACTGGGGTATTCTTCGATGTTTGCGACCAACCAGAACTAAAAGCAAACCCGATCTGGAGAGGCCGAAACGGTGCAACAGGGGGTACAATCCCTTTAATTGCAAATGGTGCGCCTATTCTTTCGGGAATGAGGGTGAACAATCCGGCAAAAGCAACACTTCCTCAGAACTACGACTATTTTGTATCTGTTTTTGGCGCTACAAGAAGGATCGCTTACGATGATAAGTTAAACCTATCATTAGGTTTAACAAATGCAAATCGTGCAATTTGGGTTGAACTGAAAACACCAATGTTGGTAAAAGGTAAATACAAAGTTTGGATATGTTATAGCCAATTTGGCAGCGGACCACTTTGTCAGATTGCTATGGATGTTGGAACACCTGATGCTCAGGTATTGCCAAATCTGATAGATTTTAGACAAACACTCGGGTCATCTGGAATGACAGATGCTGGTGCGGCCTTAGCGAGTTCCGACCCCTTAATGCTGGCCCAGGGCTTTAAACGTTATCTGGCTACCACAAATGATAAAGATAAAAATGGCAATGCGGGTTTAATTCAGCCTGCTGTTAAAAATAACTGGCCTACAGCAACAGGCAGATTAGCTGGAACAGTAAATATTACTACTACCGACAGGCACTGGATCAGGTTAACCATGGTTGGCGGTGCAGAAGCGAGCAGCAATACCTGGCTCGATATGATTCATTTTATACCAGAAAATGATGACCAGAACTATCCAAGGTTTTCACCAGGTAAAGACGGCCTGATTTTTCAAAAACCCTAACCATTAAATAGGAGGTTGTGCCACATACATGGTGGTACAACCTCATATTACAGAAAAATAATAGACCTGTAAAAGGGAATAAAAGAATAAAAATGAAAAGAAATATACTACATATCATATTATTACTGAGCGCTGTGTTTTGGCTGGGGAGTTGTAAAAATGCATTGGAGGACCATAGCGAGATTGTGAATGTGGACAATTCCACTGATCTGTTGCAAAAAATTGCCAGCCAGTCTAACTTAAGTAAGTTTGCCGAATACGTGAGGAGTACCGGTTATGATAAACTGCTCACTTCATCCCAAACCTATACGGTGTGGGCGCCAACAAATGATGCACTGGCAACGCTTGATGCCGCCATTGTGAGCGATCCTGTTAAACTGAAAGATTTTGTGGCCAACCACATCGGTTTAACCGCTACCGCTGCACCTAAAGGGCTTACCGATACAGTTAAGGTACTACTTCAAAATACAAAATACGCCACCATGGTGGGGCCTACTTTCGAAGAAGCGGCTATTGTAGGTAAACCTGCTTTTGTAAAGAACGGTGCTTTATATGTGATTGATAAAGCGGTGCCAACCAAGTTAAATGTTTGGGATTTTATGCTTAGCAGTACCGATGCAGCCATCCAAACCAAGTACATTGCCAATTTATCTATACAGGTTATCGATACCGCCAATGCAACCATTATTGGTTACAATGCTTTGGGCAATCCGATATTTGCACCCAACCCACCAATGGTATCAAGAAATGCCTATTGGAACAGTGTTGCTGATTTAAGGACAGAAAGCCAGCAATACACCTTTTTTATGTTGCAGGATGCTACATTCACTACTGAGCGCAACCGTTTAGAGCCATTTTACCCAAATGGAGGCGCATTTATTTTGGTGCGCGATCTGGTAGCAAAAGGTTTATACACTTTGGATAAATTACCTGATACCCTGATTTCGACAAGGGGTGTTAAAATTCCCATCAAAAAATCGGCTATTGTAAAATCGTACCGCGCCAGTAACGGAATAGTATACGTCATGAATGCATTGCCATTCAGAACAAAGGATAAAGTGCCAACCTTTAAAATAGAAGGCGAAATCCCATTTAGCTTTAGGTCGGATAGAACAGGCAATACACTTTACCGGCTAAAGCTGGATGATAAGGGCATCTCCTATAAAGATATTGAAGTGTACAACCATGGCGTTGCCGAATATTATGTTCAGTACCTATCAACCGTTGCCTCAGTTAAATACAAAGTATATGCAAGGGCCATATCAGGCGGACCAGGTGATGCCCAGGTAGCTAATTTTACCCAAAGGTATTTTATTTACAACCCAACAACTTTGGTTTTCGATTTATTTGCCACACAGACTGTAACGCCTTTAAATTACGCAGAGGTTTACCTTGGCGATTATACTCCTCAACAATATGGGACATTGCAACTACGCTTAACGGCTGCCAATACCACTTCGGTTAACCAAAATACGCTCATTTTAGATTACCTGCGATTTGAACCTATTCTTCCTTAATAAGTAATCTGACTCAAAAAAAGACTATGCATAATTTTACCATCATAAGAAAAGGAATTTTACTCGCGCTGTTTGGGCTGATGTGCTCCGCTATGGCCTTTGCTCAGCAAACCGATACCAGCAAAACAGATTCGAGCCAATACAGTACCGATACCATAACGGTAAAGGTGAGACAGAAAAAATTGGTAGGCCAGAGAATAACAGGCATTGTGGTAGATGGGTATACCAATAAGCCCATCACCGGAGCCAAACTTACTGTAACCGATTTCTCGGGTGCTTTAACCGATAATAATGGAAAGTTCAGCATTGTTGTTCCCGATTTTAACGCGACTATCTTAGTCAGTTTTACCAATTACCACACCAAATTATTACCGGTACATAAAGGTAAGCTGGCTACCATTAAAATTTATCCAAATAGTTACAACTCGTTATTTACCGAGGTAGTATTGCCTACTGGTACACAAAACCTGGCCCGTTCTCAATCAGCCTTAAGCTATCTGAACCCTCAGGGCGGCTGGAACGTTAATTCGGAAACGCCAGACAGTTACCTGCAAGGCCGCATGGCCGGGGTTAACTCGATAAGAAGATCGGGAACACCAGGTATTGGTGCCGATGTGTTTGTACGCGGTTTTACTTCCCTGTATGCCTCGAACCAGCCATTATATGTTGTTGATGGAATGGTTTACGATGCCAATTCCTATGGTACATCGCTTACTACCGGTCACAAAAACAATCCTTTACAGTTTATCGATGTTCGGGATATCGAAAACATCACTCTGATTAAAGATGCATCGGCCGCTGCGGTTTATGGTACCAAGGCTGCAAATGGCGTAATGATCATTACCACAAGTCACGCCAAAGATTTAGCTACATTGATCGATTTTTCTGCCTATACAGGGATTAATTTAAAGCCTAAAAAAATTAATGTAATGGGGGTAGACGATTATCGTAGTTATTTATCTGATGTGTTGAAAAGCCAGGGTTTAAGCGCAAGTGTTATTGCCGCTAAACCCTATATGAATGATGATCCAAATCCGGTAACCAATCCAACATACCAGATGTATCATCAAAATACCGATTGGCAGGATGAGGTATTTAAAAATAGCATCGATCAGAGTTATTTTCTGAAAGTAAGTGGTGGCGATAACATTGCCAAATATGCACTTTCGGCAGGCTATTCGGCTGATAAGGGCATTATAGATTCGACTAGCAACAATAAATATTCAATGCGTTTTAACAGCGACCTGAATTTAACCAAGAAACTTACCGGGAATACCAATTTATCATTTACCTATACCGAGCAGCGATTAAAAGACCAGGGTTTATCGACCCGTTCAAACCCCATCTTCTTGTCGCTGGTTAAGGCTCCGTTTTTGGCTGTAAACGAAATTAGTGCAACCGGAGCGGTTTCGCCAAACCTGGCTGAAGCGGATACTTTAGGCGTAAGTAACCCGCGGGCGTTAATAGAAAAAGGCCTGAACCAGAAAAAAGCCTATCGTTTTTTTGGTAATATTAATTTTGATTATGCCTTTAATAAAACCTTCAAGCTTTCTAATCTAACTGGTGTAACCTACGATAAAACACAGGAAACTTTATTTATTCCGCGTAAAGGAGTAACCAACGAAATTTTGCCAACAACCATTGGCGATAGTAAACTGGGAACGCAGGTGATCCGGTACTTCAGTGTTTTCGACGATTTGCATTTAAGCTTCGACCGTAGGTTTGGTAATGATCATACTTTACATGCGGCATTGGGTACACGGTATACTTCGAGCCAGAGCGAGCAGGATTATGCCATTGGTTACAACTCCGCAACTGATGTATTGATCAGTATTGGCAACAGTAATGCCGCCCTGCGCTATTTTGGGGGTGATATTGGTAAATGGAGCAATTTGAATAGTTATTTCACAGCCAATTATAACTATAAGGACAAGTATTATTTAAGCCTTAACGCTGCTGTAGATCAGTCGTCGAGGTTTGGCCGAAAAGATATTTCTTCTTCAGTACGCTACATTGGCGGTTATGGTTTAGATATCCTCGGTAATAAATCGGCTATTTTGCCTGCGTTAAGTGCTGCGTGGTTAATCTCTTCGGAGAATTTTATGCGCGATTATAAATACATCGATTTATTGAAATTCAGGTTAAGCTATGGTTTGGTTGGTAACGATGATATTGGTAACTACAACAACAGGCAATATTATGTTTCTCAAAACCTGTTGGGCTTACAGGGGCTTGTTCGTGGCAACATCGCCAACCCGGGCATCCAGTGGGAGCAGGTAGCCAAATTCAATACCGGTATAGATGCTTCATTTTTTAATGAGCGTTTAAGCCTGAGCCTCGATTATTACATCCATACCACCAGTAAAATGTTGGCTTATGTGCCTGTTGCATCAGTGGGCGGTATCAATTCTTATATCGATAACCAGGGTGGTATGCGTACCTCAGGATTGGATTTTGGTTTAAACAGCCGCATTTTAAATAAAACCTTAAAATGGGATTTAGGCATTACCCTGGGTACGTACAAGAATAAAATAAACAGTTTGCCAGGCAACATAGATATTTTAACCAGTTATGCCAATGGCACCTATTTAACAAGGGTGGGCCAAACGGCCAATTTATTTTACGGGCAACGTGCCAATGGTGTGTATGCCACCACTGCCGAAGCTACTGCTGCAGGGCTGTCAATCAGGAATAGTTCAGGTGCATTGGTGCCATTTACAGGTGGAGATACCAGGTTTATCGATACCAATGGCGATAAGATCATTAATGATGCAGACCGTGTGGTAATCGGCGATCCTAACCCCGATATATATGGGAGTATTAACAATACGTTCAGTTATAAAAACTGGAGTTTAGATGTGTTCTTCTCTTTTGTGGCGGGCAACGACATTTACAACTATACCCGTTCGGTATTGGAATCGGGAAACAGTTACTATAACCAGACTGATATTGTTCGGAACCGCTGGCGTGGAGAAGGCCAGGTAACCAATGTGCCAAAAGCAAGTTTTGGCGACCCAATGGGCAACGCACAATTTTCTGACCGGTGGATCGAAGACGGCGCTTACCTACGTTTGCGCACCCTGAATTTAACCTATAATGTACCGCTAAAAGCAAAGGCAATTAAATATGCCAGGCTTTATGCAACAGCCAATAATGTATTTACCTTAACCAATTACTTAGGTTACGATCCTGAGTTTAGTGCCTCGTGCAGTATCTTCACACAAGGTGTAGATACCACCTTAGAGCCTCAGTTCAGGTCGTTCCAACTGGGCGTTAGAATTGGTTTATAATTGATAATGTATAAAAAGATGAAGATGAATTTTAATAAAAAAGTTATTGCCCTATTAGCGGTAGCCCTGCTTGCAACAGGTTCATGGTCGTGCAAAAAAATTACAGACGAAGTACCCGAAGATAAATTGGATATTACCAATGCTTATCGGAATGTGGGTGATGCAGATGCAGCCGTAATTGGTGCTTATGGCCAGTTTTTGGGCCTCGAAAAGTTATACATTTTACAAAACGAACTTCGTGGCGATCTGGTAGATGTTACCGGGAATGCAGATGCTTATTTGAAGCAGCTTTCTAACCACACTACAAGCAAAGATAATCCTTATATCGATCCACGGCCGTATTATACCGTGATCTTAAATATTAACGATGCACTTAAAAACTTTAATTTAATGCTTGCCGATCATAGGATGAGTGTTGATGACTACAATAAACATTACTCTGATCTGGGTGCTTTGCGCAGTTTTATCTATTTACAATTGGGCGCACAATATGGCAGTATTCCGTACATCACCGAACCGGTAGAAAAAGTAGAAGATGTTAAAAATTTAGGCCTGTACCCGCGAATATCTTTTGATGATCTTTTAACTCGACTGATTGATTTTACCGAAAAACTCCCTTACAAGGAAGTTTACTCTTACCCAACAGGCAATGCATTAAATGTGGCTATTGATGGGCAGAACACACAGAAAATATTCATTTGTAAACCCTTTATATTGGGCGATTTATATTTATGGAAAGGCAATTATTTAAAAGCAGCAGAGAATTATGCCAAAATTATGAATGTGGAAAACAACAATACCAACATTAACATCAGTTTTAATGCTTATAAAGTTGTTTATTATGGAGGTAACAATGATGCTTATTCGGATTTAGCAGTGAGATATTCTCGTGCACAAGATGAGTCCACTTTAGTTAGAGATGCAGGTTGGAGAAATATGTTTATCCAACCAACGAACAATATCAGCTGGAATTCAGAATTTTTTTGGGGTCTTCCATATAACCCAAGTTATAAACCTGGCAATCCAATGGTTGATGTTTGCTCATCACTGTATGGTAAATATTTGATCAAACCATCGCAGGTAGCAATCGATAATTGGAATGCACAAAGGCAATACAGTGGCATACCTTATGATGCACGGGGAAGATTATCCTATGAGAATTCTGTAGCTGGTCCGGTAATTACCAAGTTAACGGATAACAATACTGTATTGAGCAGTTTTAATAAAGGTGGTAAATGGGGGATTTATAGAGCAGGCTTGTTACATTTGCGTTTCGCTGAAGCAGCAAACCGAGATGGACAGAGTAAATTGGGCTGGGCATTTTTAAATACCGGTATCCAAGATACTTATTATGCAGGAACCTATTTAAGTGGTGCTAAATCTCCGGTTTCTACTGCAGAGATCAATACCATGCAAACACCATATCCTACCACTTCGCCATATTATTTTGATGCCAGAAGTAATTCTGATTATAAATCGCCTTGGTACAGAAATACAGGAATAAGGAATAGGGGAGGTGTAAGGCCAATTGATATCAGCTTTCAAACAGACATGTTAGGCTTGGAAAGTAAAATTGTTGATGAGGATGCTCTAGAGCTAGCTTTTGAAGGCAGCCGCTGGCCAGACCTGATCCGAATTGCCAGAAGACAAAATAATCCTGCTTTCTTAGCTGATCGTATTTATCAGAAACTACTGAAAGCCGGTGATCCGAATGCGGGTGCAACGAGAGCTAAATTAATGACACCAAGCAATTGGTATTTACCTTTTGAGTGGAATTAAACAGGGATTTTTTTTAAAATGCGGTTTTACCATAAATAGCATTGCTATTTACGACAGATGTTTAGAGTCGTCATTCCCAACTTGATTGGGAATCTTAATGCAATAAGCTTTAAGATTCCCGCCTGCGCGGGAATGACGACCATTCTAATGGAATCTGTTAATGGTGGGTTTAATGTATTGCATAAAAATCAACATGAATGACAGGAGTTTCAGCGAATTTACAGGCTGCGGGTAATCGTCATTCCCAACCCGATAGCTATCGGGTAGATTGGAATCTTAATGCAACATAGCTCAAAGATTTCTCCATTTCGCTACGCTACAGTCGAAATGACGACCCAGCTATTGCGAGGAGGAAAGACAGCCCGTCTCGAATTTCAGGAAAGCAATATTACTACTAATGAGCAGCTAAATAACTTAAGCATTAGGATTAATTGCCCACTATCCATAATTATTTACCACTCCAATTTCAATAACATAACCGCTTGTCTCTTTAATTCAAGTTGTAAATTATCAGACGCTAAATTATACTTTGTAGGTTTATCGATCATTTTCAACTGGCCGGCTTTTTCCAGTAAAGCGATCTGTTTAGAATCAGGATTTTGTGGTGATCCCATTTTTTTCCAAACCTCATAAGAATTGTTATGTTCATTATCAATCAGGTATTTGGTGAGGGTTACCACTTTATCCTGAATGCCATTTAACTTAATTGAAATTAAATCTTTCGATAGGTCTTTATCCTCATCATGGTAATTCCAGATTAAAACTGCAGCAGATTTCTGGTCTTTTGTAGCCAATACGCCCAGATCGGTTGTTTTTCTAATGCTCGAATCGAGCACAGATTTTAAGGGATACATGCGGTCGCTTTTTGCTTCAACACGTTTACCTTTCATCATGCCAAACATCCTGAATACATTTAAAACAGGTTTATCTACACCGTTTGTTGCTAAATCTCTAAAACCCGCAAACCAGGGTTGGTTTTCAAATTCGAACGACCAGGTTACCGCACCCAAAAGGTTAATTTTATATTCATCGGTAAGCTGATATAACCGGGCAAAAGAGGCTGCGGTATAACTGGAGTACATGGTGCCATTGCGGTAGGCATTTTCCGGATTGGTAGACATGCCGCAGGCTGCACAACCCTCAGGATCTGATTCGCCTATAATAACAGGTATGTTTTTAAGCTGCGGATATTTTTGAATGATCCGATAATTTGATTCGATGTTTTTGAGCTGATTTTTAATGCTCATCACTACTGTTCCGTTTATTACTCTTGGCGAGCCTTTGGCATGAAACAGCACTGCATCTAATGGAGAACCGATTTTTCCGGTGGCGTAATTGGTATCGTTTAAACAGTGGGAAATAAAAGCATCAAGGTATTTCGAACCTCCTCCCGTTACATTTGCACCGCCGATTTTGGCTGTTGGCAAAGCCCGCTTAACACCATCGGCCGCATAATCGTAAAGTTTAAAAAACTCCTGCTGGGTACCTTTCCAATAGGCCCCGTCGGGTTCATTCCACACTTCCCAGTACCAGCTCTCCACTTCAGCCTTTCCATAACGGGCTATACTGTGTTTTACCCATTCGTAAGCTAAATCGCCCCATTTTTTATAATCTTTAGGTGGGTAAGCCCAGCCAGTTAAAATTTCATCGTAACGTGCACCAGGTTTCCATTTGTGCTGATAAGGCTGTGGTTTTATCGATAAGGCCTCGGGCATAAAGCCGATTTGGGCCAAAGGTTTCATTCCACGCTTAACGTAGGCATCAAATATCTGATCCACAATTTTCCAGTTGTAAACCGGTTTTCCGTTTGCATCCTCAGTATAGGCATTGGTTGATCCCCATTTTAAAGCGGGCGTTCCATCACCTGAGGTTAAAAGGTTGTGCGCCCTCACGTAAACAGGCACCGGACTTAGTTTCGAAATTTCGCTGAGTAATTTCTGACCATCTTTCATGTAGGTATAATTGGGTTCATCATAACCAAACCAGGCCCAAACCGGTTTCATAGGCGCAATTTCGCGGTCAAAGTTGACCTCAATATCGGCTTTGGTTTGTGCAAACAGGCCATTGGCGAAGCAAATGATGCCTATAAAAGTTAGTACGGTTGCTTTAAATGTCTTCATCTTTAAATTTAATGATTATGGTTGAGTATAAACTTCAGCTTCTATAATACTCAATGCACCTTTTAATTTGGTTTCTGCCCTTTCTATGCCATCATCGAGTTTTTTGCCGTTTACTTCAAGTCCAATTGCTTCTTGCCCGCTTGTGCCCGAGCCTAAAAGCTGTATGGTTACTGTTTTACCTTTTACAGGTTTAAATTCGGCAACGAAATAACCTAAACTGGTTTTGGTATTTCCTTTAAAAACCGTTACACCATCAACCAAAATTTGAATTGGGTAGATTTTTGTCCTGAAACCATTTAATTTTAAGGAAACAGCAGAAACAGTACTTTCTTTTTCCAGGTGATATTTTATCCAGGCCGAAGCAATTTTGCCGTCGTTTACCCAATCGCTCAGTTCATTGTCGTCAAAACTTAAATTGGCTTTATCCTGGTTTGCACCGGCCTCTGCAGCTATTATTTTAACTGATTTTCTGCTATCAACATAAGATGGGCTTGATGGTGTTGGTCCTTTTGCCAGATTTGATGTTAAATCGTCAGCCGGCAATTGCATCGACAGGCCATTTTGTACTTTTACCGGCAGGGTTTCTACCGCAATCGAGGCGGGTTTTAAACCATCTGAAAAAGCTTTCAGGTTAATGGTTCCGGCAGTGGTTGTGGACCTGATGAGTACCCTGTTTACGCCACCCTCAACCGGGAGTTTTTTTGCTAAAATATAATTGTCGGGTCCCTGTGCCAAACCACCACGCCACTCTGCCGGGCCATCAATTTCAAAATTAATTAAATTTAAAGCCGTAGGGCAGCGGTTTCCTAACGGGTCAACTACTTCAACCTGTACCAGAGCCACATCCGCGCCATCAGCCTTAAAGCCTGTGGGATTTTTAATTGCCGTTAGTTTTAGGCTTGCCGGATTGCCAGCAGTTTGCAGCTGTTTTTCGGCCAGTTTTGTTCCTTTGGTAGAATAGGAAACGGCTTTTAATACTCCGGGTTTAAAATCTCTTTTTTTAAAAGAGAACAGAAATCCGTCAGATTTTTCCCCATACCCGAGTGATTTGTTGTTCAGGAATAACTCTACCTTATCACCAGTGGCAATTACATATATATTTTTACGGGTGCCGGGTTTGTAATTCCAATGTCCAACAATATGTAGCCCCGTTTTTTTAGCATCTACCCAGCCATCCCACATTACCTGGTGGGCAAAAAAGGCATCTTTAGGAATACGCATGGCATCTACTTCGCCGCTTCTGCGGTAATTTTCTTCACCCCGGTAATGGGTATTCGAATCAGAAAAAATGATGTTTACACCTCCCGAACTCACCCTTGTTCCGGTACCTGGCCTTGCTTCATAGTATTCATTCCAACGGATGACATCTTCAATTGCCTGCGAATCCTGGTTGCGGTTATAATCACTCGCATCAGCACCCTTATACAATGGTCCGGCGCCGTTTTTATGGTAGGGTGGTGAAAATTCGTCCCAATATTTACGTAGTGCTTCATCTCTCGAATATTCCATTGACCATAAGGGCTTGCCTGCACTTTTGTTGATATACAGCATTTCGCCGCCATATTCTGCCTCGGGGATATTTAGCATTTCACGCGATCCGATAGCCCTTCCGCCGAAAGGATCGTATAAGTTTCTGATCTCTTTCATTTCTTGTATATGGGCAGCGCTGATAGATTCGTTTCCACATTCGTAAAACAAAATACTTGGATTATTGCGGTTGTAGATAATGGCATCCGTCATTACCGCTTTTCGCTGGTCCCAGCGGGTACCGGTAACATCTTTTTCCGAATCACCGGCGGGCATGGCCTGGATCAGCCCCACGCGGTCGCAAGATTCTACATCCTGTTTCCAGGGGGTAATGTGCATCCAGCGTACCAAATTGGCATTGCTTTCTACCATTAAGCGGTTGCTATAATCGCTTAACCAGGGTGGTACCGATAAACCAATGGCCGGCCATTCGTTACTGCTGCGCTGGGCATATCCTTTCATCATTAAAACACGATCGTTTAAGTAAACCATCCCGTTTTTAAATGCTGTTTTTCTGAAACCTGTTTTGGTCGTTAGTTCGTCTATTATGGTTCCGTTTTCCTTTAAACGGGTGTGAATGCTGTATAAATATCCATATCCCCAGCTCCAAAAAATCAGGTTATTGACTAAAGCTTCTGCTGTTAATACCAGTGTTTCTCCCGGATTAATAACCTGGGCAGGTGTGCTAAAAACCTTGATCGATTTCCCATCCGCATCTTTAATTTCAACCTCATAAACCAATGATTTTGTTTGCCCGCTTTCATTTTTTACCTGAGATTCGGCTACCACTACAGCCGATTTTTCTTTGATTTTAAAATCTTTGGCGTAAATATAATTGCCGGTTGTTTTTAATATTGAATAGAGTGGGAGCGTTTGATAGGTTTTTCCGGTAACATGCAGGCGGACATTTTTAGAAATGCCACCATAGTTGGCATTAAAATTTTTATCGTTCCATTGGTAGCCGGAGTTGGTTTCTTTTTCTTTGTAATTCCATGCATTATCAATTTTAACAGCCAGGATGTTTTCTTTATCGGTATGAATGAGGTTACTGATATCGAAACCGAATGCCATTACACCATTTTCATGGCGACCGATAAATTTTCCGTTTAAATAGAATTCACCGGCCTGTCTTATTCCCTCAAACTCGAGGAATACTTTTTTATCCTTTGCATCCGGAACGGTAAAACGTTTTCTGTACCAAACGATGCCTGTAGATAGTGAGTCAATCGATTTTTTAAATGCTTCGTCCTCATTCCAGGCATGGGGTAGCGTAATTGATTTCCAACTGTTATCATCAAAATCAACAGCTTCGGCATGGGTTACATTGCCAACATAGAGCTTCCACCCCGGATTAAAATTGTAGGTTTTGCGCAAATCCGGATGTTGTGCCCATCCTAAAAACGGTATTAGTAAAAGAAATGAGATTAAGATTTTTGGTTTCATGTGGGCTATTTTGCTAATGTTTTAACTCTTTGAGGTATAAATCTTTATTACGATCGCAGGTAATTTCCCCGTTTTCATATTTCAGTTCAGCCATTTGGATGGAACTTCTTCGGGTGCTGTAATCATCAATGCCTTTATTTTCGGGTGTTTTGCCGGGATGGGTAAAGTAATAGATAAATGCGCGGTCATCGTTCACTATTACATCGCAGTGGCCGCCCATTACGCCGTCATCAACCCCTTTTCCTGGTTCCTGTAGGATGTTTTTCTCCTGCCTTTTCCAGTTTAAAAGATCGTTTGAAGTGTACACGCCCAGGCCTTTCCAGTTGTCTACAATCATCCAATAAGTATTTTTCCAATAAAATACTTTTGGACCTTCACAGCCCTTATCGCCAATAATCTTCTTACCACTGTCTTCCCAATGGTATAAATCTTTACTATCGGCATAATAAATAGATTTACCCGCCATTTCATTGTTGTAATACATGCGCCAGCCCTGATTGTCGGGCAGCTTAAAAACACAGGCATCAATACACCTGTCGGATGCCAAATTTAATTTGGATTCGAATTTCCAGTTGATCAGGTTTTTACTCGTGAGATGAACAATATAACGGGGGTGACGCCAGTCTTTAAAAACGCCTGGCACGTAGGTAAGGTACATGTGGTAAAGGCCTCTGTTTTCGATTACTTCGGGTGCCCAATGGGTATAATCGGTTAGGCGGTATTGAATGTCGCAGGTATCGCGGTATTTCCATTTTACGCCATCTTTAGAGGTTGCAATCCCGATTCTGGTGCCATGCACCCAGCTTACACCATCTAGATTTTTTGCATTGGCCCTGCGGTTGGTATAAAACATAAACCATTTTTTCTCCCCTTTATTCCAGATCACTACAGGATCGGCAGCACCATCGTAAACGGGATCCCTAAACAGCGGCTTCTCCATTAACTGCAGTTTGCTGTTTTGTTGTGCAAAGGAGCAGATTGAGCTTAAAAGTAAATAGAAAAGTAAAAATTGCTTCATGCAGGTAGGTTGAATAGTGGATATTAAAGCGGCTGGAGGAGTCGTCATTCCCAATCCGATAGCTATCGGATTGGAAATCTTAATGTAATAAGCTTTAAAATTTCCGCCCAATTTCGTTAATTTAAGGGTTTTAACCACAGATGTATACAGATAAACACGGATTTTTATATCTGTGTGCATCCTTTTCATCTGTGGTTAAATTACATTTACCAGCCAGGATTTTGTAAAGCCTGTTTTTGGGCTGGTGTTAATGCCGCACCACCACTTTTTACTACATCCAAAAAGCTTTGTGGAATTGGGCGTAAATAATGCTTGCTGTCTACAGGTTTGGCCTCGAGGTTAAATGCGGCTGTTCTGCTCACCAATGTTTTGGTGCGGGCAAGATCTTCCCACCTCATTAATTCGCCCATCAGTTCTCTTGACCTTTCATTTAAAATAAAAGCTGTAAACTTATCAGCCTGAGATACCGCTGCAATTTTATCATAGAATTCTCTGCTGGAGTTAAAAATATCGGCCTCGCTGTTTAAGTGCATCGAACTTAATGTGTTGGTAGTTGCTACAGGGATATTGTTGGATTCGAAATAGGTGTTTTTATCCGAATAAGAAGATAATGCAGTAGCGTTTGTCGCCGGGTTTGTTTTATAAGAGATACCTCCATCCACATACGATTCTCTGTTTTCGCCATCTTTATAAGCCGCACGATCTCTTACTCTATTTAAATAAGGAATGGCTTGGGCAAACTGCCCTAATCTTCCATAGGCTTCGGCTGCGATAAGATAAGTTTCGGCTAAACGGGCTAAAATACCATCACGCTGACCGAATTGTGAAGCTACAAGGTTTCTGGAACCATCCATAAATTTGGAGAGTGCAACAAACTGGCTTACACCGTAATTGCCATGGGCATTGAGGTAACTTTGCGGCTGACCAGAAAAATAACGAACAAACATATTTGCTTTACGGCGGCCAATATCAGTTGGTAAGGGATTGCTTGAGTTAACATCGGCAGCTGTATACCGGGTATCGCCAGCATTGTTTACAATGTACAATACCGATTCTTCGCCACCCACAAACTTAACCTGGCCGGCCTGCGCTGGGGTTGGTGCGGTTGCGGCAGTCCATTTTGGGGCACTTGCAGGGTTGTTACATACATATCTTGTTTTAAAGCTTTTCCAGAACCTGGAATCGTTAACACGGTCGAATACATCCACCGCATAATCTGTTGACCTTAAACGTTGAAACTCACGGCCTCCGGCAAGATCGCGTACCATGCCGGGAAGGGTTTGATAAACAGATGGATAGTACAAGTGAATCTGGTTGCCGTAACGGCCCTGAGTAGTGATGTTGTTCGAAAACTGAGCTGCTAAAATAACCTCTTTATTGGTTTCGTTGGGACCATCAACAGTGGTAAAATTCCAAAGATCGCTGAAGTTAGTAGCAAGGGTATAAGTACCGCTGTTAATTACCAGATCGGCATATTTTACTGCATTCTGTAAATCGGCAGTTTTGGTGCTGCTGTTCCAATCATTATTGATTTCACTTGCACGGAATAAATAAGCTTTGGCTAAAAAGTGCGCTGCTGCCCATTTGGTAATTCTGCCTGTTTCTGCAGGCGCTGCAGGAAGTAAATCATAAGCCTGGGTAAAATCCTTGATGATCTGGGCATAAATATCGCTGGCCGGACTTCTGGTAAACTCCTCTTGTATGGTTTCTGACGGTTCTAATTTTAAAGGAACAGCGCCAAACTGTTTCACCAGTTTAAAATAATCAAAAGCCCTCATAAAGTAGCCTTCACCTAAACGGACGTTTTTGTTGGCACCATCGTAGTATACCGGCACATTTTTAATGACGATGTTGGCCGAGTTGATATTGCCGTACATGTTATCCCAAACGGCCGCAATATCTCCCGATAGCGAGTTGAAATTACCATCGTAAGAGTTAAACATCTGCTCGGTACGGTCGCCGCCAACTGTAAATTCATCAACGCCGTAATTGGTGGTGGTATAGGCCCAGGTATAGTTAAAATGAAACTTTAAACTCTGGTACATGCCAATTACCAGGCCATCAAGGCCCAATGCAGTTTGAAAATCGGAAGTATTATGCGAATTAATGACTTCTTCATCCAGGAAACTTTTTTTACAGGAAGTGGGAAGGATCATCAGTCCGCTTAATAGTGCAATTCCTGTTAATATATTTATAATCTTTTTCATGTTATTTTTGATTAGAAGCTGGCGTTAATTCCAAATACAAAACCCCTGTTAAATGTAGAGCCACCCAAATCCGGATCTATCCAGCTCACGTTAGAGTGGATTAAACCAGGATTTATGGCCTGGGCATAAACCCTCAATCTTGATAAGGTTAATTTTTTGGCCAGGTTTGCTGAGAAATTATAACCTAAGGATATGTTCCTGATTTTAATAAAAGAAGCATCCTGATAGTTTAAAGCACTCACATACTGATCTCCGCTGGCACTGGCATAGTTAGGTGCCGGATAATCGTTGGTTGGGTTGGTTGGTGTCCAATAATCTACAACCCTTTGTGCAAAGCGGCCTTGAAGTGCTTCGGCACCTGTTGCAATCAGGAAGTTATATCGTGCTATGATGAAAATAGAAAGATCGAAGTTTTTATAACCAAAAGTATTCGTTAATCCGCCTGTCCAGCTTGGGTTGTAATGGCCCAAAACAGCACGGTCATTGTTGGCATCAATTTTATAATCGCCATTTAAATCCTTAACTTTTATGCTGCCCGGGCTAAATATTACGCCATTGGCTTTATATTTTGCAATTTCCGCTAAATCTTCGGGTGTATTTTGCCAGATACCTTCTTTAACAAAATCATAAGCAACACCGTTGCGCTGTCCGATAAAGAAGCGGTCGTTTACCATATCTCCATTGTCCAGCTTCACGATTTCATCTTTACTGGTCGAGAAATTTAACGTAGATTCCCAGCTAAAGTCAGTGGTTTTTACGTTAACGGTATTTAAGGTTAAATCAAGTCCCCTGTTTTTGGTCGATCCAACATTGTCATAAGAGGTGGTGTACCCATTTACAGAGGCAATCTTTTTAAGTAAGATAAGGTCGGTTGTTTTTGATTTGTAAAGGTCTAAGGAACCACTGATCCGTCCTTTCAATATATCGAAATCAAGCCCTAAGTTGTATTGTAATGTTTTTTCCCAACTCAATAATTTGTTTGGTAAAGGGATTGGCGTGGCCAATGAGGCATCAGATGATACATATCCGGTTTGTGCCGAACTGCCAAAGGTGTACGTTAATGGTTGCAATAAACCTAATGTGCTGCCTATATCAACTGATGAGTTGCCCGTGCTACCCACACCAAGTCGTAATTTCAATTGACTCACCCATTTGATGTTCTTCATAAAATCTTCCTGTTCTAATCGCCAGGCTAATGCTGTTGAGGGGAAAAAATCCCATTTATTGCCTGCAGCTAACTGAGAAGCGCCATCCCAACGTGCTGATGCTGTTAATAAATACCTGCTGTTAAAGCTGTAATTAGCCCTGGCCATGTACGATACCAGTGTAGATTTTCTCAAATCAGTGTTGAAACCATCTAAGCCGGTAATGTTCGCGGTATTTAAACCATACCATAAAGAATTTGGCAATGATATTTTACTGCCTGTTAATGATGATGATTCTTCGCGGAATGAAGAAGAACTTTGTAGTAACGTTACACCAAAGTTATGTTTGTTAATGGTTTTATCGTAGTATAATAAATGATCTAATGTGTAGGCAAACCGATTACTTTGATTAAGCTGGGCATAATTGTTGATCGATCCGGGTACGCCTGCATCACGGTTTACCGATTTTGCATCCTGGTACCTTCCGTTGTAGTAATTTGAAAAATCAGGACCAAAATTAACGCGGTATTTTAAACCTTTTAAAATATTAACCTCTGCAAATACAGAACCCAATGTTCTTAAGGTTTTGCGTAAATTGATGTTATAATCGGCTTCTAAAACGGGGTTCTGAATATTAATATCGCCACCCGGAAGGTTAATTCTGTTTCCGTTTGCATCAAAAGGAATGGCTAAAGGTAACATGCCACGGGCTGCAAAATAAATACTACTTGCACCAGAAGCACTTGCAGCCTGGAAACCATAATTCTGCAAACCGTAGGTAGCGGTTAAGTTAGCGCCCATTTTAAACCATTTAACCGGGTTTATTTCGATGCTGAGTTTTCCGCTATACCTTTCAAAATCTTGCCCCAGTTGCGTTCCTTCCTGGTTTAGGTAACCAAAAGAGCCATAAGCTTTAATCTTATCGGTACCACCGCTCACACTTAATACATGATCCTGGGTAACGCCGGTTCTGGTTACCAGACTGCCCCAATCGGTTGTTGGCACTAAGCTACCATCGAAAACGCCGTTAACCCATCCCATATCCAGGTTGGTAAGCATATTAGGGTCTTGTTTAAATATCTCTCTATCAGCTGCCTGTGTGGCTATAACCGGATATGGATAAATAGATGGGGTAGTGGTACCATTCACCGAGTTTAAGTAAGCCGTTCTGCGGTAGGCATCCCGGCGAAATTCGATGTACTGGCCCGAATTCATCATATCGGCCCTGTCTTGCAAGGTTTCAATGGTTGCCGTACCCACATAATCAAGTGTTACCTTGCCTATTTTTCCCTTTTTAGTGGTGACCAGAACCACGCCGTTAGCACCTCTGGATCCATAAATGGCTGTTGCTGATGCATCTTTTAAAATGTCGATGGTTTCAATATCATTAGGGTTTATTGCATCAATGCCGCCTGCCTGTAAAGGAATTCCATCTACCACATATAGTGGAGAATTACTTGCCGTTAGTGACCTTACGCCACGAATTAAAATGCTCCCTAGCTGACCCGGGCGTTCGTTTGAGGTAATATCTACACCGGCAGCTTTCCCTTGAATGGCCTGTAATGCATTGGTTACCGGCCTTGACCTTATTTCTTCAGCGCCAACGCTTACCACAGCTCCGGTAAGATCACTTTTTTTAACCGCATTATAACCCACAATAACTACCTCATCAAGATCATTTATAGTGCTTTTAAGTTGAATGGCAATTGATGAGCGGCCACTCACCGGAATTTCCTGAGTAGCATAACCAACATAAGAAACCACAAGAACCGGGTTTGGAGTGCCGGTAGGAATGGTAATGGAAAAGGCACCATTTACATCAGTGGTAGTGACCAAGGTTGTATTTTTTACCTTAACAATTACGCCTACTAAAGTTTCTCCTTTATCGTCTGTAATTTTTCCTTTTACGATATCATCAAATTTTTTGAATCCTTTTTTGCTCAATGGATTGCCATTTGTGATACTGGCGGCTGCATTACTGGTTGTGCTCATCATCAGTAAGGAAAGCGCTGAAAGTCCCATAATGAGGATTTTTTTACTGCCAGCTGCACTTCGCCGATGTGGTGACTTTGATTGTAAATTAAAATACATAGTTTTTAATTATTGATTAGAAATATTTGGTTAGTTGTATCAGCACCTTTAAAAGCGAAGGCACTATGAGCGTTAATCTATAACGGATTAATCTGGATCGAATCTGAGGTTGTCAAGGCATTTTAAAGATGATTTGTTTAATATTTGGTGAGATTTACAGATTGTTTTTCATTGTCAGATTGATGTGTTTAGATCTATGCAAACGTTTGCGCAGATTTTTTGTATTTTTTTTATGCTCATGGTATTTCCGGCTTATTAATTTATGGTCTTTATGAAGTCGAAAGCCTCCACTGCTATGAAAAACAGGCTTTAACGCTTTACTGGATATATTTGGTTAATTGTTTATACTAGATAGCGCTTTTATTTTATTCAGCCATCCTGTTCTATCCTGTGCTGGGGGTGGCAGGGTAATTAAACTAGTATAACTTGTTAAATTCGGAAGTAATTAAGCGGTAAGAATTTTGGTCAATTTTATGTTTCAACGATACAACTTAAGTATCAGTTACCTTAAATGAGCCATGCCATGGGGCTTACTTGGGCAACAGGCCTGTAATGAGAAATGTAGCAATATAGAAGTTCCTGCTGCTGTATATAACTTAATGGATTAAGTACATTTAACGAGGAAAAAGAATAATCGTTTAGGTTTACTGACCTAGATATTTTTTGAAAACATGGACCAGGCTCTCGGCAATTATTTTATTTCCTTTATCCGAAGGGTGCAAACCATCATAAGTCACTTTTGCAGCTTCGGGCGGGTAAGGATAATCATCGCCTTTAGGTTGGTAGGGGATAGTAGCCGATTCGGGATATTTATAATTTTGGTACATACCCGTAGACGGATTTTTCAATCGTTTAAATTTGACTGCCTTTTCGATTTTAAGTTTTTGATTGTGGTAAAGATCAACAACCGGGAAGTTTTCATGGTTACCGATTTTGGCGATTGCGTTGGCGAACGTCTCTAAAGTCTGACCATTTTTTGCTTTATACGAGCCGTAAGCATTGTTGTTCGCATTGGCGATGTACACAAAATCGTTCCGCTGCATCGGTGTAACAATTACGATTTTAGCATTGGGATTTAAACTTCTGATTTTATCGATAATGATGCGGTAAGCGCCACAGGTAGTGCCTGTTCCGGTGTTGTTGATATAATCGTTTAAAGAACCGGCCGGGATTCCAGCCCACCAATCGTTGGTGCCCAGAAAAACCGAATATAAGTCTGATTGAACGATCCCAAGTTTATCAATTTCTTTTGCAATGCCAACAGTTGTCCAGCCATTATGGCCCTGATTAATATAATTGATGTTCGGCAAACGTTCTTTAACCCGGTCCAGATAGCCTTTTGTTACGCGGTTTCCCGTTTCGTTTAAATGGTTATTGAGGTAAGTAATGGAATCGCCAATGGCCGTCCACTTAATTTCTTTTGCTGGGATAAATGAAAAATTGATTGTGGTGCTGAATAAAAGGATTAAAATAACTCGTTTATAGTTTTTCTTGCTCATAAAGGCTTAATAATAATCCTGGTGTTTAAAACAAAAAATTGTTTGGCGATGAATTTAAGAAGAATATTTTAAGTTTTTGACAATGATTTATATCTGAAAGAAAATAGATGCATGATTTTATATCAGACATCTATTTTTTTAGAACATTGATCGATTTTTATTTCATTTTAAGGCAAGCCATCATATATTTACTTGAAGCAACATGATAACAGGTTAAATAATTTATTGGGGTTCCTTAGCAATAGGGAACCTTTTTTACGCCCCTCCAATAACATCAATCAAAAAATTAAGTGCACCTGCAGAATGAAGTGCTTTTGTGGATTGCATAGTCATATCTGCCGTTTCTGAAGCTCTTTTCAACATCTGTTTTTCATAAGCTGAAATGGCCTCTTTGCTATTTTGGAAAGCTTCATTCTTTAAACATTGACTCAGCTCCAGGGCGTCGAGCATGGCCATATTTACGCCTTCGCCTGCATAAGGTGGCATTAAGTGTGCCGCATCACCAAGCATGGTTAAATTTGGAATGGTTCCCCAGTTTTGATCTAAAGGCATGCAGTATTGCGGGCGCGGAACAAAAGCACCTGAAGCATTTTTAAATAACTCCATCCAGACCGGATCCCAATCCGAAAATTCTTCCTTAAACCAGTTTATCACCTGGCTTTTATCTGAAAAATCGATGCCTGATGTTTTTACCCAGTTTTCGTCCGTATTGCAACCTGTGTAAAATACCAAACTGCCATCGCCTTTTGAGCTTACAATGAGCGATTTTTCGCCACCCATGGCAAATATTTTACCACCATTTAACAGGGCATGAATTTTTGGGCATGCAGTTGCCGACGAATAAACAGCACCTTCTACAACAGTAACACCCGAATAAAATGCCTTAATGGGCGTAATATATGGTCGGATTTTAGAGTTTGCACCATCAGCCGCAATTACAATATCTGCCTGCACAAGGTCTCCATTTTTAAACCCGATTAACCATGAATCTTGTTTAGGTTTAAGTGATACGAACTGACTATTCCAGATTACAGTATTCTTTTCTAATGAATCTAAAAGGATTTTTTGTAGCGGACCTCGATCTATTTCTGGTCGGAAAGCTTCTCTGTTATCCGTATCATTATCCTCAAATACAATATTGCCATGCTGATCAACAATACGTGTACGGTCTGCCCCTGGACGGTAATTGGCCATAAATGCATGCATAAGTCCGGCCGCTTGTAAGGCTGCCAGTCCCGATTCTTCGTGTAAATCCAGGGTGGCACCTTTTGGTCTTGCATTTTCGTCGACGTCGCGTTCGTAAACATTTACGTTGAAGCCGTCCATTTGTAAAAGTCTGGCGAGGGTTAATCCCCCCGGACCGGCGCCAATAATGGCAATTTTTTTATTTTTAATGTTGTTCATTATTTTTCTGATTGGTGATGCCTTTAATTATAATCTCACAGCAGGTTAAAATTACCTCTTCGGTAATAATCTGTACCGGACGATCCAAATAGTCGAAATATTCCGCTACCAGATCCTGAATGGGTGAAAACAGTATTGCCCTGTGTACGTCATGCGGCAAATCAGGTATAAGTTTTGTTTCGATATTAGTTTTTAAGAAAGTATGGATCGGCGCAAAAAACTCACCTTGCCTGATGTTTTTCTCCTGGAATGCCTTATTTAACAGAGGAGAGGATTTGCCATATTGGATGAGTGAAAAAGCAGGTTTGTTATCTTTAAGGTAGTTAAAGGTGTTCAGCCAGAGCTTTTTCATCCCTTCTGCGAATGGCATTTCTGGTTGAAAATTTTCCAATACGGCTTTTTCATAAGTAACAAGTACTTCCTCAATAAAGAGTTTTACCAACAGGTCTTCCTTATTTTCGTATTTGATGTAAATGGTACGTGGCGATATGTTGGCTGCTTTAGCAAGCTTTTGCATACTCAGGTTTTCAAGCCCCTCTTCAGAAATAATCTGTAGGGCAATTGATCGGATAGCTGCTTCTTTCTCTAAACTTTTAGGCCTCATTTGCTTTTGTTAATTAAATACAAATCAAAAGTAAGTAAACGTTTGTTTACTTTAAAATTTATATTAAATTTTGACAAATGAATTAGTTTTAAGGGTGATGTTGCGTGAGGACAAATAACTATGGCTATGAAATATTAACCTATTGATAGAATTGTAAATGCAATAGCTTTAAGATTCCCGTATGCACGGGAATGACGATCTGCTCTTTATGTCACTAATCATTGGTCTGTGTTTCCACAGGCTAATAATTTAAATTGATCAAAACTTATCCTTCATCCCAAAAAGCCCCATTAATCCTCCGGTATGAACAGCCAGAATTTTTTCGTCCTTACCGATAGTTCCTAGTTTCTGTAAATCGACAATGGCATAAAACATCTTTGCCGTATAAACAGGATCTAACAGCAGTCCGGTTTGGGCGGTAAAGGTTTTAATAAAATTGATTAGTTCGGGTGTGGTTTTGGCATATCCACCAAAGTGATAATCTAAATGAAGATGTAAATGATTGGTTAGGGGAGTATACTGCACAATTTCATCCTCAATAAATGACCCGCCTTTTAATACAGGGATAATATGGAGTTTAGTGTTTAATTGATGTTGCTGTATCCCTTTTAATAAACCCGCTGCGGTGGTTCCCGTGCCGGCGGCACAGAAAATATGATCATAAGGTTCGGTTAACTCACCAATGATTTCTGCACAACCTATGGTCGCTTCGGGCGAAGCACCACCCTCATCAATAAAATGGGCCTGTTTATCATCAGTAAAATGCTGTTTAAACAATCTGTTTTTGTCGCGATAACTTTCGCGGTCGACAAAAATGAGTTTCATGCCAAATAAACGGCACAACAATAACATTTCGTTTTTTACTTCTTCTCCACGCACAAAGGCGGTTGATTTAATTCCAGAACGTGATGCAGCAGCTGCCGTAGCTACCAGGTGATTGGAGTAAGCCCCGCCAAAAGTGACCAGATGTGTTTTATTTTCTGCCTCAGCCTTAGCTAAAATGTATTTGAGTTTACGCCATTTATTGCCCGAAATGTAAGGATCAATCAGGTCATCACGCTTTACAAAAAGATTGTTAAATGGCGCAAATGTTATTTTTTGTACCGGGCTATATATTTCTTCGAACACGTGTAAAAATAAAAAACACCTGAATATTTCAGGTGTTTTTGGGGATTATTATATCTAATCGATCATTATTTACCAATTCCAAAACCAAAACCTGCATTAACCATGCTATATTTTGCCTGGGTATACGAGCCATAAAACTTACAGAAGCCAAATTTCAGCTGAAAGCCTAAACTTGCTCTTAAGCCATCAATATCGGTCTGTTTAACCGAAATTGGGTCAACATAAGTAGCTGAAGTAGTTGCACTGGTAGCAAAGCGGTAAGTGCCCAATGCTTTCAAATTAGTATTAGAAGTTTGGTAGCCTACGCTGGCAAATGGAGTGAAAAACAAGATCTTTTTAGAAACAATGGCATCAAAATTTACACCGTTAAATTTGGCGTCAATGCGTTGATCTGAATTTCCGGTATTATCGATATCCAGAGGAAGATTATATTTATATTGGGTAAAACCACCCGCAATCGCAATATCTATTGGGATTAATTTTTCTGTTGATCCCATAAATAAAGGTAAAAGTTCAACTTTTGCGCCAAAACCGATCATTGATAAACTTCCCAGGTCGCTGCCCAGTTTTATTTTAGGCATGGCCCTTAAAGTAATATCTATATTTTTTGGTAAACCCAGGGTCGCCTGTATCTGTGCAGACGGCACTACATGGAAACCCACGCCCTGTGGCAGGTTGAAAAATTTACCAGTTGGGATACCATTGCTGGTGTACACTTCCATTTTTCCTCCTTCACGGTCATCACCAAAAGCAGTAGGGCCTATTGAAGAAGCACCGGGAGCAGGTTTAATATTACTTAAGCCTAAAGTATTTACATCATAACTTCTTCCCGATTGGGGAACAAAAGCAGCAGAGGCCGATACCCTGACATCAAATTTTAAAAAACCTTTTGATTGGGCAGTGTTCGACCATCCATCCGTTAAACCCAGGCCTAAACCTTTGTACAGCGGATCGAAATAAGCATTAACCAATTTGGTTGCATCTGCCGGGCCACCAACAAACAGGCCTCCAACATCTTGCTGCGCACTTGCTTTTTGAGCCATTACTAATAAAAACAAGGCCGCCAGGACCTTTAAAGAGTAGCATTTTTTCATATAAATGATTTAGGATGATTTGATTGTACTAAAGATAAGCCTCTTTTTCCGAAAACTGCAATCATTAAAAAATTCTTGGAGTTAAAAGTTTATTTTTGTCCCATGGAAAATGTGGTCGAATTGCAGGAATCAGAAGAGCAGGAATTATATGAACATTTAAAAATCATTGTCGATAAAGGGCAGTCTTTGCTTCGTATTGATAAATTTTTGATGGTGCGTGTAGAAAATGCCTCCCGAAACCGTATTCAGAATGCAATTGATGCCGGGAATGTATTGGTTAACCAGAAACAGATCAAAGCGAGTTATAAGGTTAAACCCTTTGATGAGATATCGATTGTACTGCCACATCCGCCACGTGATACCGAAGTTTATCCCGAAGATTTGCCGCTCGATATTATTTATGAAGACAGCGATCTGTTGGTGGTCAACAAAGCAGCCGGAATGGTAGTCCACCCTGGCTTTAACAATTATACCGGTACCCTGGTTAATGCTTTGGCTTTCCATTTTGAGCAATTGCCTCAATTGCCGGGTAACGATGGTCGTCCGGGTTTGGTACATCGCATTGATAAAGATACCTCTGGATTGTTATTGATCAGTAAAAACGAAAAATCTATCACACATTTGGCCCGTCAGTTTTTCGATCACAGTATTACCCGTAAATACCTTGCTTTGGTTTGGGGCGATATCGAAAATGATGGAACCGTAACCGGTTACATTGGCAGAAGTGCGAAAGATCGCCGTGTGATGGATATTTACGATGATGAAGAAAAAGGCAAATGGTCGGTAACACATTATAAAGTATTAAAACGTTTGGGATATGTAACTTTGATCAGTTGCGAGCTGGAAACTGGCCGTACCCACCAAATCAGGGCACACATGCAGCATATTGGTCACCCACTTTTTAACGACGCCATGTATGGTGGTGATAAGATTTTAAAAGGCACTACGTTTAATAAGTACAAACAGTTTGTAGATAACTGTTTTGAGTTGTTGCCCCGCCAGGCTTTGCATGCGCAGAGTTTAGGTTTTATTCATCCCACTACAAAAGAATATATGTACTTCGAATCGCCATTACCGCCCGATTTTAAAGCTGGCTTAACCAAATGGGAAAATTATATCGTTACATCATAAAATATGCTTCAGGAGTACCTTTTATTTAATGATGAGTTTCAGGCAGCTGATGTTCCCTTTTTAACGGCTGCCAACAGGAGCTTTAAATTTGGTGATGGACTGTTTGAAAGTATGCGGATGATGAACAATAAGCTGCAGTTTGCCGATTTACACGCTGATAGGCTTGCAGCTGGCATGAAAGCACTTAAAATTGATGGTCATGCTTTAATGGACGATTATTTTTTGCGTCAAAAAACAGCTGATCTTGCTAAACGTAATAAATGGAACGGCAATGTCCGTTTCCGCCTTTCCGTTTATAGAGGAGGAGCAGGCGTTTATACTCCCGAAATTAATAAAGCCGGTTATGTTTTAGAAGGCATTCCCCTAAATTCATCAAGTTACGAGCTGAATAGCAAAGGTTTAATTATTGATGTTTACGACGAGATGACCAAGCCGGTTAATAAGCTATCGAATTATAAAACAGCCAATGCTTTACTTTACGTCATGGCCGGAATCTTCAAGAGTCAGAATCGTTTAGATGAGGCCATGATCCTGAACCAATATGGTTTTCTTTGCGAAAGTATCAGCGCCAATGTTTTTGTGGTATACAATAAGCAGATTTATACGCCATCATTGGCCGAAGGCTGCGTAAGCGGTGTAATGCGTACAACGATTATGCAATTGTGTAAAATGAACGATATGCCTTTAATCGAAGCACAAATTAATCCCGAAATTTTAAAAGAAGCAGAAGAAGTTTTCATTACTAATGCCACTCAGGGTATTCAGTGGATAATGGGCTATGGAAGGAAACGCTATTTTAATGAAGTATCGAAATTTTTGAATGAGAAATTGAATGCCATTTAGTTTATTGGTTCATTTGCCATTAGTTTATTGAGAATTGTTCATTAGGTTAACTGGTTAATTGTTTAAATCGGTTAATTGATTACAAGTTGCCATTGGTTCATTCATAATTGGTTGCTTGTTTATTGATCATTGGTAATTGAACAATTGATTATTGGTCATGAGTTCATTTGAGAATTTCAACATACCATTTCCAACAATCGGCATCCGTATCTTTTATGTTATAACCGCATTTATCCTGGTTATAAGTATTTTTAAATTGTAGAATTTTAGTATTATTGGTTACACACAAATTTAACCGAAATGAAAAAATTACTCATTCTCGTGATGGCTTGCTATGGCCTGAACGCCCGTTCGCAAGTGAACGGATCCAGAAACTTTCTGTACCTCAATTCCGATTCAATTGTTTATGCCCAAAAGATCAGGCTACGTCCCGATTTTTCAGGTTCCTGGACTATCAGGGCCGATTCAAGAAAAGTGTTAACAAGCCAGGTCAAGTTCTTTAATAACGAAGATGGTTTCTTTGCCAATACAAGAACACTTAATTTTTTAAGGCAGACATCTTTTGCGGAGCGAATTATCGAAGGTAAGATCAATCTTTATCAAGAGGTAGTTTACGATGATGCTCCTTTTGAAGAAGATTATTACAGGTTTAGAGATTATAGACGACAGGTTGTAAATACCAGAATGTTCTTTAACAAGGATTTTTCTGATCTGAAAAAGGTAAGTTATGGTAATCTGAATGAGGCAATGGCTGATAATCCAAAAAGCTTGGCCCTGCTAAAGCGTTATAGAAATACTAAAGTAACCGGAATTGTAATGTACGTAGCAGCAGGGGCAGCGATTATTGCAAGCGGAGTAACACTGATGTCGGGTTCAGGAATTACGCTTAACGGAAAAATCCCAAGTCTTGAACATCGTAGTTATACCGGAAGTTTCGTTTTATTGGGACTTGGTGCTGGTTTAAGTTTAGGAGGATTTCTTGTAGGCGAATCTGGTAAAAAGAATATAGAAAAGGCTATCGATAATTATAACCGGTAGTTTAAACAAGATTATAAACAGGCAGGTGAATCACCTGCCTGTTTCTTTTTATATTAATTCAGATATAAAATCGGGACAGGATAACGCTGTCGGGCGGGTTTATTTAACTTCGGATAGAAGCACTGTTTATGTGTTCTAAACCCGATCAAAGCGGGATGCCAATTTCCTTCAAATTGGCAGAAGCGGGAGCGGGACTGATTTAACCTAAAAGCTACTGTAATTGCTTTCCAAAAAAAAGAATCTTAATTGCTTAATTGTCAATAATTTTTTAGCTATTTGTTCATTACAATTCATTTGTCATTCTTATCCGGTAGCTATCGGATGTAATGAAGAATCTCTTGACGGTAAATACATTGTTAAACGCTATTATAAAGATCCTTCATTGCATTCAGGATGACATAGTTCACCGCCAGTTATTCGACTTCAGACTTCAGACTAAGGACTTCGGACTAACCTACAACCTCATTCCCCTTAAAAAATCTTCAATCAGCATCCGTTTTTTCCCTTCGTACTGAATATCCAATAATTTGATAAAACCATCTTTAGCCGCAAACTTTAAATACGTTTTACCATCGGTCAAAAAACCTCCGGCAGCAATGCCTGGTTCTTTATCTTCTATTTCAGCCTTAAATACCTTTAAATTTTTATCATTAAGCGCAGTGAATGCAGTTGGATAAGGGCTTAAACCACGGATTAAATTGTGGATCTGCTGTGCAGAATTGTTCCAGTCGATTTTGCAATCTTCCTTAAAAATTTTTGGTGCATGTTTTAAATCATCGCTTTGAGGCTGAGGCTGTTCGGTAACTTCACCTGCTTCAATAGCGTGGAGGGTTTTTACTAAAAGCTGAGCACCTACGGCCATTAGTTTATCGTGTAAATCGCCAGCTGTTTCATCATCGGCAATGGCAACGCTGTCGCTCATGATAATATCGCCTGTATCAATTTCTTCTTTTAGGAAAAAAGTAGTTACGCCGCTTTCTTTCTCCCCATTGATGATGGCGTGGTTAATCGGCGCTGCACCACGGTACTGCGGCAATAGTGAGCCGTGTAAGTTAATGGTTCCTTTAGCGGGCATGTTCCAAACCACAACGGGTAACATCCTAAAGGCCACTACCACCTGTAAATCGGCCTGGTATGACTTCAACTCCTCAATAAATTCAGGATTTTTTAGTTTGTCTGGCTGTAAAACAGGAATTCCTTTTTCTACAGCATATTTTTTCACCGCGCTTTCGTTCAGTTTCTGGCCACGGCCTGCAGGTTTATCTGGTGCAGTAACCACCGCAACAACATCAAAATTGGCTTGAACTAAGGCATCTAAAGAAGCTACAGCAAAATCGGGCGTACCCATAAAAACTATTTTCATAAAGAAAGTGTTGTGTTTCTAAAAATAACGTGGATACCCACGCTAAAGTTTTGCAAAATAACTAAAAATAAACCCATACTTACAGGCAAAAATGGTACAAGGCAAAGATGTTGTTAAAGCAAGTGGATTGGTGTACGTAACCGACGGTATGCCTGGGATTTACCGGAAAGGCAAACCGGGGAAATTCCACTACGAAGATAAAGATGGACATAAAATAACCGAAGAGAAACACCTCGACCGGATCAAAACACTTGTTATTCCGCCCGCATGGCAAAATGTATGGATTGCCAATAAACCCAATGCTTACCTGCAGGTTACCGGTATTGACGCTGCCGGTAGAAAACAATATAAATACCACAGCAAATGGACCAGCCGCCGATCGGAAGATAAATATTTCCGTTTGCTAGAGTTTGGAAAAGCCTTGCCCAATGCAAGAAAAAACCTGGAAAAAGACCTCCGGAGGAAAGAATTAGATGAACGGAAGGTATTGGCCATTTCGGTTGATGTGCTTCAAAAAACACTCATCCGTGTAGGCAACGAAAGTTATAAACAGCTTTATGGCTCCTTTGGACTCACTACATTACGCGATAAACATGTTAAAATCAACGGAAGTAAAATTACGATGGATTTTATAGGTAAAAAGGGTGTTCAACAGAAAGTAGAACTGAATGATAGATCCTTAGCCAAACTGGTTAAAAAATGCAGGGACATCCCGGGTCAGGAATTATTCCAGTTTTATACCCACGGAAAAGAACATAAAAGCATCGATTCGGGCAAAATAAATAGTTATATCAGAGAAATTACCGGTGATGATTTTACCGCTAAAGATTTCAGGACCTGGGGCGGTACGCTCGAAGCTTTGCGCCAGTTTTCAAAATGCAGTGCCGACGAAAACTTTAGCCTCAACTCTAAAAAGGCCATAGTTGCCGTGTTAGATTGCGTGGCGAAAAAGTTAGGCAATACCAGAGCCGTATGTAAAAGTTCTTACGTTTATCCGCTGTTGCTTACCGCTTACGAGAATGATGAACTGGGGAAATACATGAAAAAAATGAACAATAATAAAATAGCCGGAAAACTAGGTCTGGCGCACGATGAGAAAGTTTTATTATCATTTCTAAAAGCCAATAGTAAATAGAAAACCCATTATATTTGTCTTTTCATCCCAATATGCATATTAATCTTGAAGATAACGCTGCCGTTTTTTATACATTGATTGAAGAATCTCCGATGCCTATTGCATTGTACGTTGGAGAAAAAATGGTGATCAAAGTAGCCAATAAGGCAATACTTAAAGCCTGGGGCAGAGATAATAGCGTTATCGGGCAGGAACTTGCCATTGCACTGCCGGAATTAAAAGAGCAACCTTTTTTAGGGATTCTGGAAGAGGTTCGCCAAACAGGCATTGCTTACGAAACCAAGGAAGACCGAGTATTGCTGATTAACAATGGGGTACTGCAGACCTTCTATTTTGATTTTATCTATAAACCTTTAAAAGATGATAACGGGCAGGTGTGGGGCATTGTTAATAATGCTACCGATGTTACAGAACTGGTAAACGCAAGGTTAAAAATAAAAGCGAGTGAAGAACTTTTCCGTAAAATGATCCAGGATGCGCCTGTAGCCATTGGCATTTTAAGAGGTGAAAATTTTGTAATCGAACAGGCAAATGAAGACCTGTTAAAATTATGGGGAAAAACAAAAAATGTTATCGGCCTCGATTTAATTGATGGTTTACCAGAACTGGAGGGACAACCCTTTCCCGACCTGCTAACCCATGTGTATAAAACAGGGGAGCCGCATTATGGTTATGAAACCATGGCCAGGATAGAACGGAATGGTATCCTTCAGGATTGTTATTTCAATTTCGTATATGATCCAATCCGCGATCAGCACAATGTTGTTACCGGGATTATGGTGGTGGCTAATGAAATTACTTCGTTGGTACACTCGCGGATGGAAATGGCCAAAAGCGAAGAACGTTTCCGTAACCTGTTGTTGGATACGCCCATGGCCACTGGTTATTATGAAACTGAAGATATCATTATTTCTTTAGCCAACGATGAAATGTTGCGGTTTTGGGGTAAAGATAAAAGTGTAATTGGTAAGCCAATGGAAGAGGCCATTCCTGAATTAAAGGGACAGCCTTTTATCGGTATTTTGAAAGAAGTTTACCGTACCGGAGTCCCTTACCATGCCGATCAGCAAGAGGCTTTATTGCCTGTTAACGGTAAGCTGGAGAAAGTATGGTTCAATTTTACCTACAAACCTTTAAGAAATGCAGATGGCGAGGTTTATGCCATTTTACATGCTGCAATGGATGTTACCAAGCAGGTACAGCTTCAGCAGCAAAAAGACGAGTTTTTAGGGATAGCCAGTCATGAACTTAAAACACCTGTAACCAGTATTAAAGCTTATGCCCAGGTACTGGAGCGGATGATTAGGAATGATGGCGATGAAAAGAAAGCTGCAATGGTACACAAAATGGACCTGCAATTAAATCGTTTGACAGGGTTGATCGGCGATCTGCTTGATGTAACCAAAATCCAGTCGGGAAAAATGACTTTTAATCCGGTAAATTTTGATTTTGATCACGTCGTAGCCGAAATTGCAGAAGAAATGCAGCACGTGAGTGCTAAACATCATATTAATGCCGAGCTAAGAAGCCATACTACGGTTTACGCTGATAGGGAGCGAATCGGTCAGGTAATCACAAATTTCTTATCAAATGCCATTAAATACTCTACTGACGCCAACCAGGTTGACGTTAAAACTGAAATGGTGGATAAGGAAGTGATTTTAAGTGTTAAAGATTATGGTATTGGCATTTCAAAAACACTACAGCACCTGGTTTTTGATCAGTTTTACCGTGTAGATGGAAACCTGCAGCATACCTACCCTGGCTTGGGCCTCGGACTTTATATTTCTTCTGAGATTATAAAAAGCGAGGGTGGAAGAATCTGGGTGGAAAGTGAAGAGGGGCAGGGCGCTACTTTTTACTTCGCATTAAAAATCTGATTCCATCAATCTGTTGATCAATGGAATCAGTTATTATTATTCTTTTGGTGCCTTTTTTATCGAATGTACAGGTTGTTCCTCCTGCTCCCGCTGCTTAGCCGGATTATTGGTTTTAGGTGCTTTATTCGGCGTACTGTCGTTTTCTTTTCTCACCGTTTTATGGTCAACAGGTTCTCTCCCTTTAGGTACTTCTTCCTGGTAATTACTTCCGGGTTTATCGCTCTTAACTTTTGGACCGCTCATAGCTATAATGATTGAATTTTAAATGAGTGAATGAATATTGAATGAAATCTCTATTCGTTTTAGATATAACAAAGCTCAATCTGTTAAGTTTGAAATAATCTTTAAAGCAGGTTGTTCCTCCATTCAATCACTCAATCCTTCTCTCATTCAATCATTCCATCACTCCAATCCTTCACTCATTAATTATAAAGCAAATATTTTTTACGCATGGTTTTATAGGCACTTAACCCCGGTTCCCAGCTGGCCCTTATTTCTGCTTCACTTTTTCCGTCGATTACCTGTTGCCTAAAATCTGCCACACCAACCAATCTTTCAATTGTACCCATTTCTTTGCTCAGTTTGGTGTTAAAAAAATCTTCTTTCCGTGGCGAAGCTTTGTACAGTTCGATTAACCAGCTAATGTTTACCTGTTTCGATTTTATTAATTCGGCAGTATCGTATTTTCTCAAATCCAGGCCATAACATACCTGATCCTGGAATAAAGGTGTTTCCGACATGCCTTTGATGCTTTTTGGTGTAAAGCTGAAATCAAATTTGCCTTTAAGGTAAGGCGCGCCAACAATGGTAAAAGGGAACATCGTACCGCGGCCATGGTTTAAATAAGTACCCTCAAACAAACAGGTAGAAGGATAAAGTAAAATAGCCTGCTGGGTATTCAGGTTGGGAGATGGTTTAACCGGTAAAACATACTCCATATCATGATTGTAACCGGCATTTTTGATAATCGTGATTTTGCATTTCACCTTATCCTTTAACCAGCCTTCGCCGTTTAACATCTGTGCATATTCGCCAACGGTTAAACCATGCGCAATGGGAATGGGCTGTACACCAATACCCGATTTAAATTTAGGATCTAAAATTGGCCCATCTATTAAATAACCGTTTGGGTTTGGGCGGTCTAAAATCAACAGCGGTTTATTGTTTACTGCACAAGCTTCCATTACGTGCTGTAAGGTATTAATATAGGTGTAAAAACGTACGCCCACATCCTGGATATCAAAAACCATAATATCAATATCGGCCAGGTCTTCGGCCGTAGGCGTACTATGTTTACCGTAAAGCGAAATAGCCTTAATACCGGTTTTCGCATCTACATCATCATTAACCGTAACGCCGGCACTTGCATTGCCCCTAAAGCCATGCTCAGGACCAAATATTTTCTGAATTTTAATGCCACGTTTTAACAGGCTGTCAACCGAGGTTTGCTCACCTATAACCGAAGTGGGGTTAACCACCATGCCCACACGTTTGCCTTTTAATAAAGGAAGGTATTTTTCGGTCTGCTCGGCACCTGTTTTTAAATTCGATGGCAGTTTTGGAGTCCTGATCATCAATTTTCTATTTTCAGGGCTTTTTTTGCCAAGAACTTCCTGATCAAGCGGTTTTGGTTGTCCACAGGCCGATAAGGCGATTAAACTCATTAAAGCAAAGCTGATGTATTTTTTCATTTTCAATATTATTCTAATCTTCCGGTACGATAACAAAACAATTTACCCGATATTTTGATTTAAGCTATTGGTGTTTGGCTGTTATAACTCGATTCTTGATCTCTAAAGTTGGTTATTTATTTCCGAAAATGCCATTTTTAAAAAGGAATTGAGCATTTTTGTTACTTAACAAATAGATTAAATTGAACTTCGAATATTTCATAGCAGGGCGGATAGCCATTAAATCTGAGCGTACCTTTTCAAAACTGATTGTCCGCATTGCCATTGCAGGCGTGATGTTGAGTTTGGCTGTTATGATCCTCTCCATTGCCATCATAAAGGGTTTTAAAACGGAAATACAGGATAAAGTGAGAGGTTACCTGGGCGATGTACAGATTACACGCTACGACCTGAATAATTCTTTTGAGCATTCGCCTTTTGTATTGGATGCTGAAACCCAAAAAATGCTCAAAACCAACCGTGATATTGAGTTTTATTATCCTTTCGCTACAAAACCGGCCATTCTTTCGGCCAATAGTGAAATTGAGGGCATCAATTTTAAGGGCGTAGATAAAAGTTATCAATGGGATTATATCAAGCAGCATATCATTAGTGGTACAATTATCGATTTTTCAGACAGTACGGCTGCCATGCAGGAGCTGTTGATTTCGAATTATACGGCCAAACGTTTGAAACTCAAAACCGGCGATGATTTCATCATGTATTTTGTGCAGAACCAGCTCCGGCCGCGGAAATTTAAAATTGTTGGTGTTTACGATATTGGCGTGGAGGATATTGATAAAGGATTTGTTTTGGGCAACCTGAACATCATCAAACGCTTAAATAACTGGCAGCCTGACGAAATTGGCGGTATTGAAATCCGGATTAAAGATTTTAACAAGCTAAAGCCGGCTGCGGATAATATTTTCGAAAAACTGCCGCCTAATTTACGCTCCTATTCCATTGAAGAAAACTTTCCGAATATTTTTACCTGGCTGGGCCTGCTTGATGTAAACACCAATGTAATTTTGAGTTTAATGTTAATTGTGGGCGTAATCAACATGGTTACGGCACTATTGATTATGATTTTGGAACGTACCAATATGATCGGGATGTTAAAATCTTTCGGCGCCAGCAACTGGAGCATCATGAAGATTTTCCTTTACAACTCTGCTTATCTGATTGGAATTGGTCTTTTGTTGGGGAATATATTGGGTTTGGGCTTGGGTTTCTTACAGCAATCAACCCATATATTTAAGCTAAACCAGGCCTCGTACTTTTTAGCGTATGCGCCTATCGAATTTCACTTTATAGATGTATTGCTGCTGAATGTAATTACGGTTGTGGTTTGTTTAACGGTTTTGATTATCCCTTCGCTGTTGATCAGCAAGGTTTCTCCGTTAAAGGCCATCAGGTTTAAATAAAAAAAACTTGGGTCACCAGACAGATCAAATCCGGTGCCCAAGCAAACCTAAACCTAAGCTCTTGTTAACTCAATTTATATTTGTGTTAATTTCTTTTTAAAATATATTCGTAACTCATTGTGGCGTATGATGTAGCCGGATCGATGTTGGTTTGGGGTTTCGCTCTTCTTTTTAATGTTAAATCTGTTCCACTGCTTCTAATATCGTATTCGCCGTTTAAAATCATGTTCCAATCGAAATCCGCCGTCCAAACACCTTCATCAGCAAAATAGCCAGTGCCGTTTTTAAAATTATAAGTGCCTTTACCACTCAATGATTTTAAGGTAGAACCAACATCTGATGTAACATTAAATTTGCCATCTTTTAAAGAAATAGAAATCTGACGGGTTACCGGAACCGATTTAACACTGTTGGTTACTACAAGTACGCCGGTATAATTGCCATCCATTAAAACATCAACACTTGTTGGTTTTTTACAGCCGAAAGACAGGCAAATGGCAAATAAGAGAACACAGATTTGAACTTTCATACCCCTTAAACGGAGGTCAAAACCAAAACGCTACAGTTAAATTTAAATCCAGTCTGTTTCTTGTACACCCTGAATAAATTCGGTGTGTGGCTCGAGGTTAAGATAAGGATAGGTAACCTTTGAGAGGTATAAGCCTGTTGGATGGGCGGGCAATGATAGTTTGGAGGGCTTTAAGCTGATCAGTTCACTTTCAAATTCATCATGGCTAAGCTCTCCTTTACCAACCATTATTAATTTACCCATAATGATGCGGATCATTTTGCCCAAAAAACGATTACTGGCAATATGAAACCTAAACCGGTTGCCTTTAGGATTTACAAATAAACCGGCTTCCATTACGTTACAAATGGTATGCTCGTATTTATCCGGATGCGTGCAAAAAGCCCGGTAATCTTTGTATTGGGGTAAGAGTTTTACAACGGCTTTCATTTTATCAAAATCAAGGTTGTTTAACTGATAAAAGGAACTTTGCGTACTTAAAAAGGGATCTTTAAAGGTGTGTACAAAATAATCGTATTTCCGCTGTACGGCATCAAAACGGGCATGGGGCTTTCCTTCCATTTTAATAATGTCGAATACCGCAACATTATATGGCAATGCTTTGTTCAGGATGTAGAGCAGGTCGAAATCAATTTCTTTTTCAATATCAGCATGAAAAAAAAACTGACTTGCATGTACGTGCGCATCTGTGCGGCCACAGCCATTAATGGCAATAGGCGATTTAAAAATTTTAGAAAGTGTTTGCTCAATAACTTCCTGAACGCTTTTAACCCCGGGTTGTTTTTGCCAGCCACTGTAGTATTGACCCTGATATGCAATATGGAAGAAGTATCTCATTATTTCGGTGCAATTTTACGGAAATTTTAGCAGCAGGAATATTAAATCCTATTTTTGCACGGTAAAATTTAATCATGGATTTAATAAATTGTCCCTGCGGAAGCGGCATTACCTATCAGCATTGTTGCCAGCCTTACCATTTAAGTTTGAAAAATGCACCAACTGCCGAAGCGTTAATGCGATCGAGGTATTCGGCATTTGTGATGGCCAATGCCGGTTATCTTTACGAAACTACCCATAACAGCAAAAGAAAAAACCACTCGAAAAGCGCTTATTTAAACAGTGCAAAAAATACTAAATGGCTTAAACTCGAAATTATTTTTTCTGCTTTTGATGTGGTGGAGTTTAAAGCCTATTACCTGAATAAAAAGTTTCAGACAGAGGTATTGCACGAAAAATCCAATTTCAGGTTAGAAGATGGGCAATGGTATTATGTAGACGGGGTTTTTTACTCATAATAAAAACTCACTAATATTATCCGGCGTAATCACTTTTGTTTCTACACCATCATAAGCATCCAGAAATGTTTTTGGAAATCTTGCCTTAGCTTTTGAATTCCACTTAATTTCGTAAGCATCCATTAAACCATTCCGTTCTTCAATATAATCTATTTCTTGCCGTGCATGTGTGCGCCAAAAGTATTGGTTACAGTTAATTTGATTATAAGCAAGGAATTTGACCCTTTCACTAATCACAAAGTTTTCCCAGAGCGCTCCGATATCCTGCCTTAACATCGCCGGGCTGAATTGATTAATCACTGCGTTTCTGATCCCATTATCGTAGAAATATATTTTCCGGCTCTTTTTTAGTTCATTTCTTAAATTTCTACTTAATGATCCTAGTCTGAATACGATAAATGCTTTTTCAAGTAGATCGATGTATTTCTCAGTGGTTTGATTATCCAAACCGGTTAACTGTCCTAATTCGTTATATGATACTTCATTCCCTACCTGAAAAGCCAATGCCTGGACTAATTTTTCCATTTTATCGGGCTTTTGTATTTTCTCCCACGTTAGGAGATCTTTATACAGATAACTATCTGATAATTGCTTCAGGCGTATTTCTTCTTCTCCGGGATTGTTTACGATTTCGGGATAGTAGCCATAAACCAGGCGTTGGTTTAATAATCTTTTTTCGGTAAGTAAACCATGTTCTGCTACCATTTCTCCGAACGAAAAAGGAAAAAGATTGTATTCCCATTTTCTACCGGTAAGTGGCTCGTTGATATGGTTAGCCAATTCAAAGGCTGAAGAACCCGTGGCAATTACTTTTACATCTTTAAGCTGATCGATAATTAATTTGATCGAGATGCCTATGTTATCGATTCTTTGGGCCTCATCAATAATTAATGTTTTTGATTTTCCCAAAAGAGAGCGTAATAAAGTAGAAGTAGTATTGGAAAGTATGGTTCTGATATCTGTATCATCACCATTCCACCACATTACAGGTTGAGCAAATTTAGAAGATAATTGTTGTAAAAGCGTACTTTTTCCCACTTGTCTTGGACCTAAAAGGATAATTGCCTTTTCATCTTTAAGGTGCTTTTGAATGGAACTGGATATTGCTCTCGAAATCATATTCGCAAATTTAATATAAATTTTGCGAATGTAATCGCAAATTTAATATAAATTTTGCGATTTTACTCCTGTAAGCTATAACTTCTTTGCCTCATTCCAATATACATCCATTTCAGTAAGTGTCATATCTGCAAGGGCTTTACCATTTTCTTTCGCTTTGGTTTCGAGGTATTGGAAACGTTTGATAAACTTCTTGTTGGTTTTTTCTAAAGCGTTCTCAGGATTAATATTAATGAAACGCGCATAATTAATCAGGGAAAAAAGTACATCACCAAATTCTGATTCAGCCTTTTCTATATCAATTGCCGTGTTATCTGCAACATTAAATTCGGCTTTAAATTCCTGCAGTTCTTCTTCTACTTTTTCCCAAACCTGGTTTTTATCTTCCCAATCGAAGCCCACACCACGGGCTTTTTCCTGTATGCGTGCGGCTTTAACCAGCGCGGGTAGCGAAGATGGAACACCAGCCAATACAGATTTATTGCCTTCTTTTAGTTTAATCTGCTCCCAGTTGCGTTTTACATCTTCCTCGTTTTGTACTTCAACATCACCGTAAATATGTGGGTGACGGTTGACCAGTTTATCGCAAACCCCATTTAACACATCGGTAATGTTAAAATCGTTGGTTTCGGAAGCAATTCTAGAATAAAAAACCAGATGCATCATCACGTCGCCGAGTTCTTTTTTAATTTCATCTAAATCGCCTTCTAAAATGGCATCGCTCAGCTCATAAGTTTCTTCTATCGTTAAATGGCGCAGGGTTTCCATGGTTTGTTTTTTATCCCAGGGGCATTGCGTGCGCAAAGTATCTAAAACGGTAAGTAAGCGTGCAAAAGCATCAGCAGGATTATTTGCAGTGGCAGGAATCGGGTTGTTTGGCATGTCTCGTTATTAAGGTAAATTATCGGATGCTAAAATACCAAACCCAGCCGATTAAGAAAAGCTGAAAAGGTATCCTGAACCATAAATATTTTGGTCCCGGGCCGGGTTTATAAAGATTTTCGTAATTAATACGGTGTTTTGCCGCATAAATATTGGCAGGTAAAATGGCAATGTAAAAAATAATCAACACAATTCCTGTGTAATACCGGGTACTGTCTACCGTTAAACCTACGGCAAATAAAATTTCTAATACTCCGGTAAAAAGTACAATTTCAACCTTTTTAGGGATAAATAATGGAATCATGGCCGCCATGCTGGTTTTAAACTTAAAATGCCCGATAGCAGTAAAAAGTAACATCACACCCATGGCAATGTTGCCGGCAAAAATATTTCCTTTATCAAACGTAGTGTGACCGCCAAATGCTAAAAGTGCCACATATACAATGATGAGTACAAATAAAGGTTTCATGAATAATAGTTACCTTATTTTATGAGGTTAAATGCAATTAATATGGTTGCAACAAATAAAATGACCAGGCCGGATAAGAAGATGAAATCTGCAACTTTTTCTAACCTCTGACTGGAAGTTTTAATCCTTCGCATGGCAGTGAAAGATAAGATGCAGCTGGTCATAAAAAACATCACGGCTGCTACCGCAAACTCATCAATCAGCGAACCATCAGTAAGTGCCAGTTTTTTTAAAGAGGTAAGTACAATGAAGCAAATCCCTAAGAGATTAGCCGAGGTGCTTAAAATATGAGGCGATCTGTTTTCGGCCATTTTAATCTTTTTCCTCTAATTTAATCTTTTTAGTGATCCGGTAAACACGTTTCTTTTTGTCGGGTTTATGTTCCTCACCCATTAAAATACCCCAGGGTTTGAGGTTATCTACCCGGTCGAATATGATTTTTAGCATGGCCAGATAAGGGATACATAAAAACATACCCGAAATGCCCCAGATCATTTCGCCAACCACAATACCGATAAATGCAAACAAGGCATTGATTTTTACTTTCGAACCAACCACCAATGGCATTAAAACATTTCCATCTATGGCATGTACGCCTACAAAAGCGATTAAAACCAATAATACTTTACCTGCACCAGCTGTTGCGAATGTAATTAAACAACTTACCAGCAATGCAAAGAATATACCGAGGTAAGGCACCACATTAAAAATGCCGGCTACCAAACCCAGTAAAACGGCATATTTAACGCCTAACAAACTGAGTACGGTAATCATTAATACGGTAACAATCAACATTTGTAAGAACAAACCGATGATGTATTTCTTGATGATATATTGAATCTGACTTACAATTTCGGTTACTTTTTCTTTATGTTCTTCTCTAAAAACGGAAGTTAAAAAGGTAAATAAAACCCTGCGGTAATTTAAAATGAAAAAAGTAAACAATAGCGTAAAACCTAAAAATAATAGGGTAGAAGATAGGGTAGCCAAAGTTGTGGCTACAATTGCAGCGCTGGTTGCCAGTGCCTTTTCTGTACTATCATTTAAATAATCGAGTTGTTTCTGAGAGTTTACGCCAAAAGTATGCGAAATCCATTTCTGCAGTTCGTGGTATGAAACATTGGCTTTTTCTTTTAATAACGGCCAGTCTGCCCATAAATCACTCAGCTGATTGCCAAAAAAGTAAATAATGCCACCAATTACGGCGATCATCAAAATTACTGAAACCAGGGTTGATAAACTCCTCTTAAATTTTAGCTTGTGTTCTAAAAAATTACCTACTGGCAGTAATAAGATCGCCATTAAAAAAGAGAAAAGCAAGGGAGCCAACAAAGATTGGCCTAAAATGGCGATGTATGTTAAACTGATTAAACAGAAAAGGACCAAAGCCAGTTTGGGTAGAAATGATAGTTTTTCTTTCATATATTTTAAAATCCTGTTTAATACAAAATGCCCGAGTAATTGTTTGATTATTCGGGCATTTAAATATAAGAGATTATTTTTTAATATCTACTCGCCTGGTCTAAAAGTGAAATATCTTCAGGTGATAATTTCAGGTTAGCCGCATCGGTGAAAGATTTTAGCTGACTTAGATCGGTAACACTGGCAATTGGGGCCGTAATCGAGGGGTGATAAATTAACCAGGCCAACGCTACAGAAGCCGGTTCAACATGGTGTTTGTCTGCAACCTGATCCAGCGCGTCTAAAATCCTAAAGCCACGGTCGTTCATAAATTTTTTAACGCCACCGCCCCTTTGACTTTTCTTTAAATCATCTTCGCCGCGGTATTTTCCCGTTAAAAAACCACTGGCTAAAGAATAATACGTAACTACACCCAGGCCATGTTCTAAACAGATTTTTTCATGTTCCTGTTCAAATTCTTCTCTATCGTAAAGGTTGTAGCCAGGTTGGTAAACCTCATAACGTGGAAGGCTATGCTCGCTTGAAGCGAGCAGCGATTCTTTTAACCGATCAGCAGAAAAATTTGAAGCACCAATCCAGCGTACTTTTCCGGCTTTAATCAGTGTTTCATAAGCACCTAAAGTTTCTTCAACCGGAGTGCTTTCGTCATCAAAGTGAGAAAAATAAAGGTCAATATAATCGGTTTGTAAACGGGATAAAGAATGTTCCACTTCATTAATGATGTAATCTTTTTTCAACGATTTCCCCTGGCCCATATCTGACCCAACCTTTGTGGCGATAATAATATCGTGACGTTTGTTCTGTTTTTTGAGCCAGTTGCCGATGATCGTTTCCGATTCGCCACCTTTATTTCCCGGCACCCAGCGAGAATATACATCGGCGGTATCGATAAAATTAAATCCGCTTTCTATAAATTGGTCTAATATTTTAAATGATTTTTGCTCGTCGATTGTCCAGCCAAAAACATTTCCTCCAAATACAATGGGTGCAATATTTAAATCGGTTTTTCCTAAGGTTCTTTTTTCCATAATATGAATGTTGATGTTATGCTAACAAATTATATAGGCTGTGGTTTTTTACCGCGGTCTGAATTATGTCAAAATGATATCTATGTTTTTAACCGCAAAGGCACGAAAACACAAAGGTGAACGGGAAGAGGGAAAAAAGTTGGGAGACTATTCTTTTGAAATTTTATCTTCGGACTTTCGGACTCCCGACCCCGGACTTTACCCCATCATCCATCTTACATTTTACGTCCTTTACATTCCTTTAACCGCTCTCAGCATTTCTCTTTTTCCTGGTGCACCCGGTAGTTTTTCGATGGTAAATCCGCAGGCTTTCACTGCTCTTTTCAATTTTCCGGTAATGGCGTAGGTTACAAAAGTGCCCCCTGGTTTTAAGAAACTGCAGGCGTGGGCTATAATTTCATCGCTCCACATTTCAGGCTGGTGCTGAACAGAGAAAGCGTCGTAATAAATGATATCAAACTTTTGCTCAGTTTGGTATTCGGCCAGGGTTGTATGCGGAATTTCCAAAGTGCAAAGCGGTGTGAGTTTTTGAGGTGCTGTTAATGCATTAAGGTAATTATTAATAAAATCAGACCAAATACTTTCAGGAACATAAGCAGAATAAGCTGTTTGTTCGATGACCTCGCTCGTTAGCGGAAAGGCCTCTATACTGGTATAATTAAGGTTAATCTTGTTTGCTTCACAATATTCGAAGCTTAAAATAAAGTTCAGTCCGGTTCCAAAACCCACTTCTAAAATGGAAATTTCAGCTTGGTTAGCGGAAGCGAATTTTAAACCTGCATCTACAAATACATGTTTACTCTCCTGTAATGCGCCATGTTTACTATGATAATGTTCGCCTATGGTTTCGTTATAAAGTGTGTTAGAACCATCGGCAGTAGGGGTGATAATATTCATGGGCTATGATTTATTTATTTTTAAAGGTAATGGTGCAAATATAGGAACAGGATTTATTTGATTTTAAGATTTTTAAGATCAATTTGCGGTTCCTGGATTTAATCATTTAAAGATCAAATTTGTCTTTATACTTATGTCTTGCTACTTTTATCTTGCTACTTCTGTCTTTAGTCTTTCCGCTTTCACCTTTAATTTTTTGTTACTAGCTTTGATCTTACCTAAAACCTAAATATGGATATCGAATCTTTCAGAGAATATTGTTTGAGTTTGCCCGGCACCACAGAAGGGATGAAATGGGAACATTTATGTTTTATGATAGAGGAAAAGATCTATGTCATTATTGCTATTGATGAAGGTAACCGTTTTTCGATCAAATGTAATCCTGATGAATTTGAGGAGCTGGCAGCGAGGGATGGCATTGCGCAGGCTTACCATCTGGCCAAAAGACGATGGATCCAGATAGAAAATTTAGAGGTTTTAAATGATAAGGAGCTTAAAAGCAGAGTGGCTGATTCGAGGGCGATGGTTTTGGCTAAATTGCCTAAAAAAACACAGGCAAAATACGCTTAAGTTTTTCAGATCTATACCAGTTTCTTCAATGCCATAATGTAGCCGATGTGCATCCCTTCATGGAAAGGAACAAAGTTTATGGCATCTTCTATCGTGTTTAGTTTCATGCCGTAACGTTTATCCCAGGGATCGAAAGTTACAAAAATCCCACTCGTATAATCTGTCGCCAACCGGTCGATACTATTTAAAAGTACGTCGAAGATTGAATCAATTCCTTCTTTTTCGATAAAATGATCTGGCTTTGTCTCGCTTAAAAATGGAGCGAAATATTTTTCTTCAACGGTTACCGTTAAACCCGATCTTACATAACAAAGGTTTTGCTGGGTTGCAGTAAGGTGTGCAATGTTCCAAATGATATTATTATTAAAGCCCGCTGGGATTTTATTTAACTGGTCGGTACTTAAGTCTTTTACAAGTTCTATAATAAACGCTCTGGTCTTTTTTATTTGTGTAATGGTGGCTAATGTATCAGGCATTGGAGTTATTGTTTTGGCGCTTGCTTTTTCATTTCTTCCTCATTCTTAAACTCTTTCGATTTCATGATGTTGAATTTATACATATCTTCAACGCCTACCAGTTTTCGGGTGCATTTTTCAATATCAGTACCTTCCTGCCACAAATACGGACGGAAACTATAAGTTTTGCTTCCGTCTAAATTACCGATAAACTGATTCCATGAACTCCAGCGCAGGCCTTTGTAAAATTTAGAAAGGTCGCTATCGAAACAGAAAACAAGAAATTCGCCATAACCAGCACCTAATGGCTGCCAGGTTAAACTGTTCGGTTCAAGATAGTATACGTTTTTGATGTCTTTGCCTAAACCACCATAATTAATGGCAAAGAAACCGCCAATAGCATCATCGGCAATTAAAAGGTAGGGCATATTATCGCCATATTCCTCAAGCGTTTTTCCTTTGTTCCATTCGGCAATGTTACGGTTCAGTTTTTCGCTGCCCGAGCCTAAAATCCTGATCCAGCCATTATCGACCAAAATACCCCCCGTATTGTAAATTACCGATCCCAATGTGGCATAAGTAGTCATTTGTGCGTTATATAAAACCTCTTTTGCCTTCGCTGAATCAACTGGCAATACTTCAACCTTATTTTTAGCAGAATCGATCCATTTTTTTACCAGTGGCCACGCAGGATCTGTTTTATTGATTAATTTTTCAATACTGATCAATTTGTTCTCCTGAGCAAAACCTGTGAAAGAAAATAAAGTTAAACTGAGGATAAAGAGAGATTTGATTGGGCTTTTCATTGAAGGATACTTATGTTTTTTCAAAGATAGAATGATAATTAAGAATTGTCGAAAGGAGTAGGGTTAATTTTTGATTCGCTATAAATATTGAGTTTAATTTTTTGTTCGTGGGGATACAAACCAAGGTGCATCGTGCAGGAGGTTGTTACCATCTTCCCCTTATAAAACAAAACGTCCCGAAAATGATCGGGACGCTTGCAATATAGGGATGATATAAATAATTAAATTTTAAGTTTAGGGGAGAAAACCTTAAGCCTTACACCCTCCACCTTTTAACCTTCAACCTCAAAACTACCACATTCTAATCCTATCCTCTGGTTTTTTATATAATTTATCGCCAGGTTTAACATCAAAGGCATTGTACCAGGCATCCATGTTAACCGGAGCACCGATAGTGCGGTACGGACCTGGAGAGTGTGGGTCGGTTTTAATCAGTTGTGCAGCACTTTCTGGTAAAATATTACCCCTCCAAACCTGTGCCCAGGCCAAAAAGAAACGCTGATCAGGTGTAAAACCATCAATTTTTTCATTGCTCTGACCTTGTTTAGTCATTTTGAAAGCCGTGTAAGCAGCATTTAAACCACCTAAATCGCCTATGTTTTCGCCCATGGTTAATTTGCCAATTACGTGCACAGTGTCTAATACAGTGTAACCATCAAACTGCTCGCCTAAAGCTTTGGTTTTAGCATCAAATTTAGCTTTGTCTTCCGCTGTCCACCAGTTTTTTAAGTTACCGACAGCATCGTACTGACTTCCGCTATCATCAAAGCCATGGCTCATTTCGTGACCGATTACGGCACCAATACCACCATAATTAACCGCATCATCAGCATTTGGATCGAAGAAAGGGAATTGTAAAATCCCGGCAGGGAAAACAATTTCGTTCAAGGTTGGGCTGTAATATGCATTAACGGTTGGAGGCGTCATACCAAAACGTTTACGGTCAACAGGTTTACCCAATTGATCAACCATTTCATTGTAACCCCAAACACTTGCATTACGTAAGTTTTGGAAGTAAGTACCTTTATTGATCGTTAAACCATCATAGTTTTTCCATTTTTCAGGATAACCTACTTTAGGTGTAAATGCATGTAGTTTAGCCAATGCTTTTTGTTTGGTTTCAGGGCTCATCCATTCTAAACCACTAATCCTTATTTCAAAAGCTTTACGCAGGTTCACAATCATCTGGTTCATACGCTCCTTAGCTTCTGGTTTGAAATATTTAGCCACATAAAGCTGACCCAATAATTCGCCAATGGTGCCATCAGTTAATGATGACATGCGCTGCCAGCGTGGAGTTTGTACCTTTTGACCAGTTTGTGCTTGTGTAAAAGCAAAACTTGCCTTAACAAAAGGAGAACTTAAGCTTGATGCCGAACCTTTTAAAATGTTCCATTCCAAATAGGTTTTCCAATCTTCAACCGGAACCGATTTCAACATGCCATCTAAGCTAGCCATAAATTTAGGCGAAGAAACCAAAACCGTATCCTGGTTTTTGATTTTGAATTTAGGCAGATAGGTTGTCCAGTTAATATCCGGTGTTTTTTTATTTAACTCAGCAACAGTAAGTTTGTTATAAGTCGCGTAAGGATCACGCATTTCTAAACGGCTCATTTGCGCTTCTGCAAACTGTTTTTCAATTTTATAAACTGTTGCAGCTTTTTGTTTGGCCCCTTCAGGAGAACTTCCTGTTAAGGTAAACAAGGTAACCATATAAGTATTGTATGCCTCGCGTATTTTAACACTACGGGCATCATCTTTCAGGTAATAATCACGGTCGGGTAGGGTTGTGCCGCCCTGACCAATATTAACCATGTATTTATTTACGTTTTTACGATCCTGGCCAACACCTAAACCAAACATTCCACCGCCTAAACCATTGGTTCTCATATAAGCCACCTGATCTAAAACACCTGGAATATCTTTAATTTGTTTCACTTTTGCCAAGTCTGCTTTTATTGGCGTATAACCTAATTTTTCGATAGTTACGCTATCCATAGCAGCGGTGTAAAAATCGCCAACCCTGCGTTTTACCGAACCGGCAGGAGCAGATTTATCTGCAGCAGCATCCTCAACCAAAGATTTTACTGCATTGATATTAAAATCGCGAAGCTCGTTAAACGAACCCCAGCGTGTTTCTTTAGCAGGAACAGGATTGTTTTTTACCCACGTACCACTTGCGTAGGTGTAGAAATCATCGCCTGGCTTAACGGATAAATCCATGTTTGCAGGGTCGATAAATTTTTTTGTTTGTGCATTTGCAGAAAAGCCAGCAGCGACTATACCCAGTGCCGCAAAATATCTTTTCAAATTTTGGTATTTCATTCGCTTAATAAGTTAGTATTATGATGCGAAATTTATGAAATACAAATCAATACTGATGCAATATATTAAGAATATTACTTGTTAAACCAGTAGTAGATTTTTGCTAAGCCGAGCCGCCTGATAAGTTCGGATGCCGAAAATGGGATTTTTATAGATTTCATGATTTTTAAATCTTTTATACAGTATTAACATTTTTTAACAAATTTTATTGTGTGCTTGTAAAAATTATTGCTATTAAGAATGATTCGGGATAAACCATTTAATTTTCCATAAATTTGAAAATGCTTACCCAAACCTCGCAGGTTTTCGAAACTTGCGAGGTTTATTAAATAATCTATAGAATATATTTAGTATACAATATAATGAGCCATTCCCACGATAAAGAAGATAGCTGTTGCAGTAGTAAAGCGCATTCCGCACCAAAACATAATCACGATCACGGGCATTCGCACGATGATGACGATGATCATGACCACGATCATGGTGGAGACCCATCTTCATTTAGAACCTATTTGCCTGCCATTATAACATTGGCAATGCTGTTAATTGGGGTTGCCTTTGATAATCTTTTTAAGGTTCCTGCATTTCAGATTATTAGACCTTACTGGTACATTGTAGCTTATCTGCCTGTAGGTATTCCGGTTTTGCGTGAGGTTTGGGAAACTTTTAAAGCGAAGGATTTTTTTACCGAGTTTTCGTTGATGTCTATCGCTACCATTGGCGCTTTTGCTATTGGTCAATACCCTGAAGGCGTAACGGTAATGCTATTTTATACCATTGGCGAACTGTTTCAAATGGCTGCGGTAAACCGTGCAAAAAGAAATATCAAAGCCTTGCTCGATGTGCGTGCCGATGTGGCCCATGTATTCCGCAATGGAAAATACGAGGCTATTAATCCCGAAAAGGTAGAAATCGGCGAAACCATTCAGGTTAAAGCAGGAGAGAAAATACCTTTGGATGGTGAGTTGATCAGTGATAAAAGCAGTTTTAATACCGCAGCTTTAACAGGTGAGAGTAAACCTCGTACCATTAATAAAGGTGAGCCTATTTTGGCTGGAATGCTCAATTTAGATAAAGTGATTGAGGTTAAAGTAACCAAAGCGTTTGCTGATAGTTCCCTGTCGCGCATATTGGAAATGGTTCAAAATGCCACTACACGTAAAGCTAAAACCGAACTTTTTATCCGCAAGTTTGCAAAGGTTTATACGCCCATCGTTTTCTTTTTGGCATTGGCGCTGGTTACCATCCCGATTTTGATGTTAGGCAGCGAATACAACTTTCAAACCTGGTTGTACCGGTCGCTGGTATTCCTGGTAATTTCATGTCCATGTGCTTTGGTTATTTCTATTCCGTTGGGTTATTTTGGTGGAATCGGTGCAGCCTCGGCAAATGGAATTCTGTTTAAAGGCTCTAATTTCCTCGATCTGATTACTAAACTCAATACCGTGGTAATGGATAAAACCGGTACGCTTACTAAAGGTGTTTTTAGTGTGCAGCAGGTAGAAAGCAGTATGGATGAAAAGGAATTTTTAAATCTGTTAACGGCTGTAGAAGCAAAATCAACACACCCGATTGCCAAAGCCATTGTAGCCTATTCTGGCGATAAAGAAATCCATCCTGCAGAAAATATTGAAGAAATAGCCGGAATGGGCTTAAAAGGAACCGTAAATGGTAAGGTTGTTTTAGCTGGAAATGTTAAACTACTGGAAAAATTTAACATTGGTTTTGATGCTAAAATCAAAAATATTGAAGAAAGTATTGTCGTTGTAGCCGTTGATCAACAATATGTTGGTTATGTTTTAATTGCCGACGAGGTAAAAGAAGATGCTGCTGAAGCCATCAAACAGTTGCATGAAAATGGAATAAAACAGGTGGTAATGTTGAGTGGTGATAAAACCACTATTGTTAAAAAAGTAGCCTTAAGTTTGGGGATCGATACTTATTATGGCGATTTATTGCCTGAAGATAAAGTGGCCCGGCTAGAAGAAATCAAAAAAGATAAAACAAAGGTGGTGGCATTTGTAGGCGATGGCATAAATGATACCCCTGTTTTGGCCATCAGCGATATTGGTATCGCGATGGGTGCAATGGGAAGTGATGCTGCCATTGAAACAGCTGATGTGGTGATTCAAACCGACCAGCCCTCAAAAATAGCAACCGCGATTAAAATCGGTAAAGCAACTAAGAATGTGGTAATCCAGAATATTGTTTTGGCCTTTGCTGTAAAAGCAATTGTTCTAGTTTTAGGTGCAGGAGGAATAGCAACCATGTGGGAAGCTGTTTTTGCCGATGTTGGTGTAGCACTTTTGGCTATTTTAAATGCAGTAAGGATACAGAAAATGAAGTTTTTTTAATGGGTTAATTGTATAAATTGATTAATCGGTTAACTGATATAGGAGCATTCAAACTAAAGCATTGATTTTATTGATCATTAGTTCATTAGCCATTGGTTGATGTGCTAGTTGCTTATTGTGAGCTGGTTCCGGATGATGTTTTGAGGATGTGTAAAATAATTTATCACTTTCAATACTAAGCAATTTAGTATATTTGGTTATGTCGAAAAAAACAGTTCCATATCCAGTTTTAGATGAAATCGATGAACCTGTCAGGCGGTTCAATGAACTTGATGCTTCATTAACTTACAGCTACGCTAACTATTTAAACTGGCTTTTCCCTGAAAGGGTAGAGCTAATTGCAGGTAGAATCTTTAAGATGAGTCCTGCGCCATCAAGTTTTCACCAATTGATTACAGGAAAAATATACCGCAGGTTAGGTAATTTTCTCGAAAAACAACTCTGTAAGGTTTTTATTTCTCCATTCGATGTCCGTTTTCCAAAGGAAAGCAAAGCCGATAAATCTATTTTTACCGTTTTACAGCCCGATATCTTTGTAGTATGTGATAGAAACAAAATTGATGCCCGTGGTTGTGTAGGCGCACCCGATCTTGTTGTAGAGGTTTTGTCCCCAGGCAATACCAAAATGGAGCTGCTTCATAAATACCGTGTTTACGAAGAATTTGGTGTTAAAGAATATTGGGTGGTGAGCCAAAGCAATCAGAACATTCTAATTTACACTTTAAACGATATCGGTAAATTCCAGCCCTCTAAAATATTTACCCTCAGTGAAAAAATTACTTCATCTGTACTGCCCGGTTTTGAACTGGCCTTGGATGATGTTTTTGAGGATATGTAAAATAATTTATCACTTTCAATACTAAGTAATTTAGTATGTTTGGTTGTGTCGAAAAAAACAGTTCCATATCCAGTCCTAGATGAAATTGATGAGCCCGTTAGGCAGTTCAATGAACTTGATGCTTCATTAACCTATAGCTACGCTAATTATTTAAACTGGCTTTTCCCCGAAAGGGTCGAGCTGATTGCAGGTAAAATATTTAAAATGAGCCCTGCGCCATCAAGGGTGCACCAGGGCGTTTCTATTAATTTGCTAAATCCAATAATCAATTTTTTAAAAGGTAAACCCTGTAAGGTTTATGCAGCTCCTTTTGATGTCCGTTTTCCGAAAGAAAGCAAAGCTGATAAAGATGTATTTACGGTATTACAACCCGATATCTGCGTAATTTGTGATAAAAATAAGTTAGATGCCCGTGGCTGTATTGGCGCGCCTGATCTGGTAGTTGAAATCTTATCACCAGGCAATACCAAAATGGAACTACTTCATAAATACCGCGTTTACGAAGAATTTGGCGTTAAAGAATATTGGATAGTGAGCCAAAGCGATCAGAATATTTTAATTTACACCTTAAATGATATCGGTAAATTCCAGCCCTCTAAAATATTTACCCTCAGTGAAAAAATTACTTCGAGCGTATTGCCAGGTTTTGAGTTAATACTCGATGATGTTTTTGATGATATAGATTAACTCATTTTTCTTCTGATTTTTGAGTTGAGCCGGAATTAAAAAACATAATCGCGGCTAACACGCATATCAGTACAAAGTTATATTCAATGCCGTTTCTTCCACCGCCTACTACAAACCAGCCTTCTTTAAAGTGGACCATGATGATGCCCATAATCAGCACAAAAATGGTTGCAAAACATGCCAGGCGGATGTATTTATTGATCACCAAAAGTACCGCACAAACAATATGCGAAAGTTTAATCGTCCAGGCAATGACTACCCCAAAAGGCGCAAATCCTACTTTATTCAGGTAAAAATTCCCAAAATCATTAATTCCTCCGTCAAATATACCTAAAACACTGTGCGAAAGTAAAATTATAACGATTGTTAAGCGTAAGATGACATAGCCAATTTTGAAGTTTTTAGTATTCATGGTAGTTTAGGAGATGTATTATACTAAAATACAATTATCTATTCAGATTTGTGGTGTTAGATGTTCTCAGCTGGCACTGAATTAATATTTATTCTTTTTGCCACGGAAATACGGAATTCACAGATTAAATTCTGTTTGTGTTTAAAACATCTTTTATGATTGCACAACCCAATGTTTCTAAACCTGATTGAAGTGTAAAGCCCGCAATCCCGATTCTTTACCGATGAATCGGCACTAAATTAGCATCGGGAGAGGACTTGTAACGTAAAGCAGGACTAACCTTAAAATGGAATGCTGTATCTGCTTTCCGAAAAATAAAACAATCCACGGAAGAGAGGAATGTTAAAGATACATTGATACTGCTTTGCTCTTTCACTCTACTCTCCTTTGGTCTTTCAGCTTAATTAGCTATTTTTGAACTTTTAATACATTCATGAGCATATCCACCAAGTACAATCCTGCAGAAACAGAAGATAAATGGTATAGCTATTGGCTATCTAAAAAGTTTTTTCATTCAGAACCCGATGAGCGTGAACCTTACACCATCGTAATTCCGCCACCAAACGTCACAGGTGTACTGCACATGGGGCACATGCTCAACAATACCATTCAGGATGTTTTGATCCGTAAAGCCCGTATGCAAGGCAAAAATGCATGTTGGGTACCAGGAACTGACCATGCGTCGATTGCGACCGAAGCAAAGGTTGTAGCGATGTTAAAGGAACAGGGCATTAATAAAAAAGACCTTTCGCGCGAAGAATTTTTGAAATATGCGTGGGAGTGGAAAGAAAAATACGGTGGTATTATTTTAGAACAGTTAAAAAAACTGGGTGCAAGCTGCGATTGGGACCGTACCCGTTTCACCATGGAAGAAGATCTTTCTGAAGCGGTGATCGATTCGTTTATCCATTTCTACAAAAAAGGATGGATTTACCGCGGTATCCGTATGGTTAACTGGGATCCGGCAGGTAAAACGGCTGTTTCTGATGAAGAAGTAATCCGTAAGGAAGTAAATCAAAAGTTATATTATATTAAATACCTGATTGCTGGAACTGAAGATCAGTTTTTAACGATAGCGACAACGCGTCCGGAGACGATTATGGCCGATGCTGCAATCTGTATCAACCCTAACGACGAACGTTTTACGCATTTAAAAGGCAAAAAGGTTTTTGTGCCTTTGGTTAATCACGAAATTCCGGTTATTGAAGATGAATATGTAGATATCGAATTTGGTACGGGCTGTTTAAAAGTTACGCCAGCGCACGATCTGAACGATTACGAACTGGGCGTTAAACACAATTTGCCGGTTACCGATATTCTAAATGATGACGGGACTTTAAACGAGCTGGCGGTTATTTTGGTGGGCGAAGACAGGTTTGTTGCCCGTAAAAAGATCGCTAAAATGCTGGAAGAGGCTGGTCATTTAGAAAAAGTGGAAGATTATAAATCGCAGGTTGGTTTCTCTGAACGTACAGATGCCGCTATCGAACCAAAACTTTCGATGCAGTGGTTTGTGAAGATGAAAGAGATGGCACAGCCAGCTTTGGATGATGTGCTGAATGGCGAAGTAAACCTGATCCCGAATAAATTTGAGAATACCTACCGCCACTGGATGGAAAATGTTCGCGATTGGAACATTAGCCGTCAGTTATGGTGGGGACAAAGAATCCCGGCCTGGTATGATGATAAAGGAAACTGGGTGGTAGCCAAAACAAAAGATGAAGCTTTAGAAGAATTCTGGAAGAAAAAACATCTCGACGAAAGCTGCTCTGATACTGAAAAAGCAGGATTTAAACATCAGTTGGAACCGTTTTTAAGACAGGATGATGATGTAATGGATACCTGGTTTTCATCATGGTTATGGCCGATTTCGGTTTTTGATGGATTTAAAAATCCTGAAAATAAAGACATCAACTATTATTATCCAACCAACGATCTGGTTACTGCACCTGAGATTTTATTCTTCTGGGTAGCACGTATGATTATGGCCGGACATGAGTTTATGGGCAAAAAACCATTTACTAATGTGTACTTAACAGGGATTGTTCGCGATAAATTAGGTCGCAAGATGTCTAAATCGCTGGGTAACTCACCTGACCCGATCGGATTGATTGAAAAATATGGTGCGGATGCAGTTCGTGTGGGGATGTTAATGTCATCGCCTGCAGGAAACGATTTGATGTTCGATGAAAGCTACTGCGAACAGGGACGTAATTTCGCCAGTAAAATCTGGAATGCTTTCCGTTTGGTAAAAGGATGGGAAGTGGATGAAAATCTTGCAAATCCAAATACGCAGGCCATTTCGTGGTTTGAAAATCGTTTCAACGAAGCATTGGTAGAAATTGAGGCTAACTTTAAACAATACCGTTTATCGGAAGCATTAATGATCACTTACAAACTGGTTTGGGATGATTTCTGTGCCTGGTATCTAGAAATGGTTAAACCTGCTTATCAACAGCCGATTGATGCCGAAAGTTATAAAGCAACCATTGCCTTTTTCGAAAATATCATCAAATTATTGCACCCGAATATGCCTTTCATCACAGAGGAATTATGGCATGATGATCTTTTCGCCGACCGTGGTGAACTGGATTGCTGTATCGTAGCCGAATTCCCTAAAGGTGGTGCTTTCGACGAGAAATTGTTGAAGGAAGCAGAGGTAATTAAAGCAATTATAGCCGAAATCAGGAATGTGAGGAATCAGAAACAGATTTCTCCTAAAGAAGCCTTGCCATTAAATATTAAGGTAAATTCTGATCTGGATTACGAAAAATGGTTAAATATTGTTTTCAAATTGGCCAACGTATCAGAAGCGGAGATTGTAAACGATAAAATTGTTGGCGCAACTGCTTTTATGGCTGGCAAGGATGAATTTTTCATCCCGCTGACCGAAAATATTGATGTAGAGGCCGAACGTGAGCGTTTAAATGCCGATTTGATATATTTACAGGGCTTTTTAAAGTCGGTTGATTCGAAATTAAGCAACGAACGCTTTGTACAGAATGCAAAACCTGAAATTATTGCCAACGAACGTAATAAAAAAGCCGATGCTGAAGCAAAAATCAAAATTATTGAAGAAAGTTTAGCAGTTTTAGGTTAATAATTACCTCACAAACCTATAAGGTATTTAAAAACCTTATAGGTTTTAAATAATCCCTTTAGAAAAAATTCTAAAGGGATTTCTTTTTTTCATCCATTCCCCATCTTACTTCTTACTTTTTCCATCTTCCATTCCACATCTCCATTCCTTTCTAAATTGTTACCTAAGCCCATCCATTTATTAAACTAAAAATCCTAATTTGGATTCTGTTAAACACCTTATAAATCGTTTAACATATAAGCTATCTAACCTTATTTAAACCGTTTTATTCTATGGAAAATTCCAGAAGAAAATTCATCAAACAATCAGCAATATTTGCTGCGGCAACCTATGCGGGTACCATGGGCATGAGTGCCAAAAGTTATGGCCGCATTATTGGCGCTAACGATAGGGTACGCGTAGGTGTTGTTGGATTTTCTGACCGCTTTAAAGACACCCTTTTGCCTTGTTTCCTGAACCACAACAAGGAGCTGAATTTCGATATTGTTGGCCTTTCCGATCTTTGGAACTACCGTAGGGATCTGGGCATTGCGCATTTAAAGGCAAAGTTTGGACATGATATTAAAGCTTGTCGCAATAACGATGAACTTTATGCTACAAAAGATCTTGATGCCGTAATTATCAGCACAGCCGATTTTCAGCATGCTTTACACACCATCGAAGCGGTAAAAGCCAGTTGCGATGCTTATGTAGAAAAACCTTTTGCCGAAACCATGGATGATGCCAAGGCTGCATTCAAAGCAGTTAAAGCGAGCAAACAAATTGTTCAGATTGGTTCGCAGAGAAGGAGCGGAGAGAATTACACCAATGCGGCAAAATTTATTCAGGATGGAAAATTCGGACCTATCACCGCGGTAGATCTGGTTTGGAATGTAAACCAGCCTGGCAGGTGGCGCCGACCAGATTTGGTTGCTAAATTAAAAGAAGAGGACATTGATTGGAAAAGGTTTTTGTTAAACCGCCCCAATGAGGCATTCGATCCAAGAAAATATTTAGAATACCGTTTGTTCTGGCCATATTCTTCGGGTATGCCCGGTCAGTGGATGAGCCACCAGATTGATACTGTACACTGGTTTACCAATTTAAAACATCCTCGCAGTGTAGTGGCCAATGGTGGTATTTATACCTGGAAAGATGGCCGTAGAAACTGGGATTCGATGGTTGCCGTATTCGATTATGGTCAGCCAGATTCAACTGATGGTTTTCAGGTAACCTTTACTTCGCGTATGCAGAATAGTGTGGGTGATGTAGGCGAAGTTTACTATTCAAACGGTGGTGAGCTAAATTTGATTACCAATAAAGTATCGCCAAAAGGAGGATTAAGGCAGCAGGAAGCCTCAGCAATGGGCATGAAAGCCAATCTCTTACCAGAGTTTGATCTGAGCAAAACCGAAGTTAAAGCCGCGACTGGTGCCAATATGGGTGGCGATGCCTTAACCTCAGGCCACATGCGCAACTGGATGGAATGTGTGCGTAGCCGTAAAACACCTAATGCCCCCGTAGAAGCCGGTTATTCGCACTCTATTGCCAACATCATGACCAATGCCGCCGTAAGAACCGGTGCAAAAGCAGTTTTCGATGAAGGCAAACAAGAAGTAATTGCAAACGGAAAAGTATTTAAATATTAGCGTACCGTCATTGCGAGGAAGAATGACGAAGCAATCTTTTTTACAGATAAACTGTTTTCCCGAAGTTTGGAATAAACAGCCTCTGTAATAATTAAAGACTATAAAATCTTATAAACCTATCATGTTAAATATCAAAAAATATAGTATTCTAGCCCTTTCCCTGATCAGCCTTTCAGCCGCTGCCCAAAAAACAAAACCCTTATTTGATGGTAAAACACTAACGGGCTGGAAAGCTGTTGCAGGTGCAGCACCATACAAAATTGAAGAAGGAATGATTGTGGGCACTATGACCAAAGGCACGCCAAATTCGTTCCTGATTACCGAAAAAGAATATGGCGATTTCATTTTGGAACTGGATGTGAAACTCGAAGGTGAAACCACCAATTCTGGCATCCAGACCCGTAGCCACATCAAACCTGAAGGCAATAATGGCAAAGGTTTGGTTTTTGGAAGACAAGTTGAAATAGACCCTACGCCAAGAGCATGGACGGGCGGAATTTACGACGAAGCCAGAAGATTGTGGTTATATCCTTTAGAGCTTAATCCAGCAGCAAAACCCTTGTACAAAAAGAATGAATTTAACCATTACAAAATAGAATGCATCGGCAACGAACTTAAAACCTGGGTAAATGGAACACCGGTTGCTTATGTGATCGATACGCTCGATAAATCGGGTTTTATCGGTTTACAGGTGCATGGCATAGGAAATAACCTCGATAACGATGGCAAAAAGGTTTATTTCAAAAACATCAATATCCAAACTGAAGGTTTAAAGGCTAAAGCTTTTCCAAAAGGCATTTATACCGTTAATTTAACGCCCAATACTTTATCACCTTACGAAAAATCAGAAGGTTATAAACTCTTGTTCGATGGTAAAAGTAATGCAGGCTGGATCGGTGCTTATAAAACGGCTTTCCCTGCAAAAGGATGGAAAATTGCCGATGGCGTAATCAGTGTAGAGCCTTCGGGTGGTGCAGAATCGACCAATGGTGGCGATATTGTAACCAAAGATGAATACGCAGCTTTCGATATGTCGTTTGAATTTAAACTGACACCTGGCGCCAACAGCGGAGTGAAATATTTTGTTACGCTGAGCGAAAAAAATACAGGTTCGGCCATTGGCTTGGAATACCAGGTTTTGGATGACGAATTACATCCTGATGCCAAACTGGGCAGAGATGGTAACCGCACCCTGGCTTCCTTATACGATTTAATGACCGCTAAAAAAGAAGCCCGTTACCTGCGCCCAATCGGCAGCTGGAACAATGGCCGTTTAGTGGTTTATCCTAATAACAAGGTAGAACACTATTTAAATGGGGTTAAAGTTTTAGAATATACCCGCGGCTCTGAAGAGTTTAAAAAACTCGTTGCCATTAGTAAATATAAAGATTGGAAAAACTTTGGAGAGGCTCCAAAAGGACATATCCTGCTACAGGATCATGGTAATAAAGTGGATTTCAGGACCATTAAAATCAAGACTTTATAAGTTTTTGATTTGAAAATGGATATAGAGGTATAAATTGTATTAAGGATTTTTACCACAGATCAGATAAACACAGATCTTATCCGTGAGCATCCTTTCCATCTCCCGATAACCGGGATAAGTAGTGTCGATGATGTTACCCCATTTAGCACTGAAAGAAATTAAATAGCCCCGACATAAGCGGAAATACTTTTTGTTGCATTTCCGCTTAAATGGCTGATACCGGCAACAAAAAGATTGCAGCATTGGCGGGACTACCATTTAATAGCAGTATTATCCTGGCGCTCCAAATCATAATTTTAAAGAAATAAAATATTAACATATCATGCATCGTCGATCTTTTGTTAAAACATCAGCCCTAATAGGTTCTGGTTTATTTTTGGGCAATCAGGGTTTTGCAAATTTAGTAGCTGATGAAATCATCAATGTTGCCATGATTGGTTGTGGCGACCGGGGCAAAGGTGTCCTGTCGGTAATTAAATCCATGCCGGCCAAATATAAGATCAAAGCTTATTGCGATTTGCTCGATTTTAGGCTTAAAGAGGCCGAAAAGTATGTTCCAGCCGATGCAAAAGCCATTAAAGATTACCGTAAGGTTTTGGACGATAAAACAATCCATGCTGTTTTTATTGCCACGCCTTTAAGCGAACATTTCAAAATTGCCAAAGATGCTGTGCTGGCAGGAAAACATGTGTACGTAGAAAAAACCATGACCTACAATATTGCACAGGCACTCGAACTTAAAAAGCTGGTTAAAAAATACCCCAATCAGGTTTTTCAGGTAGGGTATCAATACCGTTATTCGCCGCTTTATTTTAAGGTGAAAGACATGATCCAAAGCGGTTATTTAGGTAAAGTTTCGCAGATCGACTGTCGTTGGGACCGCAATGGGAATTGGCGCAGGGCTGTTCCCGATCCGGCTTTGGAACGAAAAATTAACTGGCGGATGTATAAGGAATATTCAGGTGGATTAGCCGCTGAACTGCTCTCACATCAGATCGATTTTATCAACTGGGCATTCGAAACGCAGCCCAATGAAATAATGGGATCAGGTGGAATAGATGTTTTTAATGATGGCCGCGAAACTTATGATAACATACAGGCCATTTTGCGGTATAACGAAAAAGGTATGATCGGCAATTTTGGGGCTACTTGTGGCAATGCGCACGATGGTTACCTGTTTAAAATAAAGGGTACTAAAGGTTCGGTTTCTTTGCTTACCAATACAGGTTTGTTTTATCCTGAAGAAAGTACCAGAAAAGAGCTTGGCATTGTTGATGGGGTAACCGGGGCAACAAAAATCGTAGTCAACAAAGACGGCGGAATCCCGATTTTGGATAAGGCCACCATTGATGGTACAAACTATGCGCTGGACGAATTTTATAAATCGATAACTACTAAAAAAGAACCTGCATCAAATATCAATACCGGAACGCAGGCCGCTATTTGTGTGGCCATGTGTAATGAGGCCATTTATAGCGGTAATAAACAGGTTTGGATGCCGGAGTATAGTTTATAGTATTTATCATTCTGAGAGGTGATTTATTGTATGAAAATCAATTTGAATGACATTGGAATTTTAAGAAGGTGAATGGTCTCGAAGTATCGTCATTCCCAACCCGATAGCTATCGGGTCGATTGGGAACCACGGAGTGCTCATGAATGCCTTTGAAACAAGGGAAACTTATGAATAATCGTAATGCAAGCGTTTTAAGATTTCCGCATGTGCAGGAATGACGACCGTTCTTTGCAAACATGCTATTAAATAAAGACCCTTCGTGCCTCAGGATGACAAATACTGCTTACAACCCCAAATATTCAGGCATTTCTTCTACAAAATTAAAACGGCCTTTCTCCAGATCCATTTTGGCATAAACATGCTGCAAACCATTGGTTAGCACAATCCATTTGGCCTGGTGGATAGAATTGTACCTCGAAGCCTGATCGAATACCGATGGCGTAATCTTAACCTTAGGGGCTTTACATTCAATCAACATCAGCTTTTCGCCCGCAGTATTGTAAACCAAAATATCGCTTCGTTTTTGTAACTGGTTTAACACCAAACCACCTTCAATCTGGATCAATGTCCTCGGGAATTTCTTTTCTGCAATCAGGTTCTGTATAAAATGCTGACGTACCCATTCTTCGGGCGTAAGCACCAGGTGTTTCTTTCTAAGTTCATCGAATATAAAAACCACACCATCCTTTTTACTGATTTTAAACGGATAAGGTGGAAGGTTAAGCGGGGCAGGGGTAAACATTTTCAGTTTTTCAGTTGGCAGTTTTCAGTTGGCAATTAGCAATCTGCAATTTGCAGTTAACAGTGCAACAATAAAACAATTTATCAATTATTGCAGCTTCAAAGTTAGCTAATTTTAAGAAATGCAAGGAAATCTCCTATTTAATATCTCACATCTCAAATCTATCATCTCCTATCTCTTAATTTATAAACATTTACTCAAATCCTTAAACCTAAATCGTAATTTTACGGGCAATGACTACTGCCGAAATTATTAAAGATATCAAAGCCCGAAAGTTTAAGCCTGTATACTTATTGCATGGTGAAGAATCTTATTACATCGATCAGGTGACTGATTATATCGAGGATAAGCTGCTGAACGATGCCGAAAAAGGTTTCAATCAAACGGTTTTATATGGGAAAGATACCGATATGGCTACGGTTTTGGGGGCAGCAAAGCGTTATCCGATGATGTCAGATTATCAGGTGGTGATTGTTAAAGAGGCGCAGGATTTGAAATGGGGCAAAGAAGACAGTTCGAAAGAAGGCGAATTTGTACTCAATTACTTCGAAAAACCGCTACCAAGTACCATTTTAGTACTCGCTTATAAATATGCCAATTTCGATAAACGTAAAAAAATCTATAAGGCTATCAATAAAAGCGGACTGATTTTTCAGTCGGATCCTGTGCGCGATTATAAACTGGTACCCTGGATCGAAGAATTTATCAAAGAAAAAGGCTATAAGATCGATCAGCAGGCCTCGGCGTTAATGGCCGAATATTTGGGTACCGATCTGTCCAAAATTGCCAACGAGATCGAGAAGTTGATGCTGAATGTCCCGAAAGAAATGACGATTAGTACCGATCACGTTCAGAAAAATATCGGCATCAGTAAAGAATACAATGTTTTCGAACTTCAAAAAGCCCTGGCTATCCGCGATGTGCTGAAATGTAATAAAATCATTAATTACTTTGCCAGCAACCCAAAAGCGAACCCAACCGTGATGGTTTTGGCCAATTTAGGCGGTTATTTTTCCAAGCTTTTAAAATATCATTACATCCCCAATAAAGCCGATGCCGCATCTGCACTGGGTGTTCCGCCCTTTTTCATCAAAGACTACGAAGTGGCGGCACGCAATTACAATACCGGCAAAGTTTTTCAGGTTATTGGTTTACTTCGCGAATACGACTTAAAAAGCAAAGGTTTGGATAGTACCGGGAACGTAGATGATGGAGAGTTGTTAAAAGAGCTTGTTTTCAAGATTGTGCACTAATCTTTTATTAGCAGAAAAGTATTCTATATTACCTGTCAAACGTTTGCGCAAATTTTCAGGATTTTAGTCTCGCCAAATATCATTATTTTAGAAGTTGATCCCCTTACGGGTGCTAACCATTTCTAAACACAAAATGAAAACTAAAATCTTTTTACTGTTGATGCTTCAGTGCATGAGTAGCTTTATTTACGCTCAATCGCTCAAACCCTATAACCTTTCCTTTCCCAAACTAGCCAATAAATGGGATGAGGCCATGCCTTTGGGCAATGGCATGCTGGGCGTTTTAATCTGGGAAAAGAACAATAAACTGCGTCTTTCTTTAGACCGTGCCGACCTTTGGGATGAACGGAAGGCCCTTGATATTTCGAAGCTAAATTTTAAATGGGTAGAAGAACAGGTGCATCAAAATAATTATGCTGCCGTTCAAAAAATAGGCGACGAACCTTATGATACCAGTCCGTACCCAACCAAACTGCCCGCTGCAGCAATGGAATTTGACATTTCAAAGCTGGGTAAAGTTAAATCAAACGAGCTGGATATAGAAACAGCCCTAAATACCGTAAAATTCGAAAACGGGACCACTTTTAACTGCTATATCCATGCTACCGGGGCACAGGGTTATTTTAGTTTCGGGAACCTTAAATCAGCCGCCATTATACCTGATTTAATCGTTCACAATTATAACAATGGCCAGATAGAAAAAGGCGATAACAGTCATGCCGGAAGTGGTTTGCAAAAACTGGGTTATGCAAAAGGAACGGTTACCAACACAAGCAATAGCATCCGCTACCACCAACCTACTTACGAGGGACATTATTACGAGGTATTGGTGCAATGGAAAAAAATGCCGAATGGTAATGTAATTGGCTCCTGGACCATCAGCAACGATAAAACAGCAACATTGGCTGCAATTTCTGCTACTGCCAAAGAACCTACAGGCTGGGTTGCCCATACCAAGTGGTGGAAAGATTTTTGGAGTAAATCGAGCATCTCTGTTCCAGATCCGCTCATTCAGAAACAATATTATTTAGAAATGTACAAACTGGGCTGCGTGGCGAGAAAAGGGGCACCTGCAATTACTTTACAAGCCGTTTGGACAGCCGATAACGGCAGTTTGCCACCCTGGAAAGGAGATTTTCACAACGATTTAAATACCCAATTGAGTTATTGGCCAACTTATACAGCCAATCATTTGGAAGAAGGCGCAACTTTTACCGATTGGTTATGGAAAATCAGGGAACGGAACCTGGCTTACACTAAGCAGTATTTTGCTGTGGAGGGTTTAAATGTTCCCGGGGTAATTACCTTAAACGGCGACCCAATGGGTGGGTGGATTCAGTATGCGCTTTCGCCAACTGTGAGCGCATGGACCTCGCAGCATTTTTACTGGCAATGGAAATATAGCATGGACGATGCTTTCCTTAAAACCAGGGCTTATCCCTATATCCACGAAGCTGCAACTTACCTGGAGAATATTACAAGGTTAAAAGATGGAAAACGCATGTTGCCACTGAGCTCTAGTCCGGAGTATAACGACAACAGCATTAAAGCCTGGTTTTTAAACTGGACCAATTTCGATTTATCATTAGCCAAGTTCCTGTTTAAAGCAGCATCCGAAGTAAGTAAAGCAAATGGCAAAATAGATGAAAGTAAACACTGGATAGAAATACTCGGTCAGTTGCCTGATTATGAAATAAACGAAACGGGTTTTACCATCGCGCCAGGATCAAATTTAACCAGTTCGCACCGGCACATGTCGCAATATATGGCCATTTATCCGCTCGATCTCTTAGATATTAACCAGGAAAAGGATAAAATCATCATCGATAATTCTTTAAAACGTTTAGAAGAAATTGGTACACGTGCCTGGTGTGGTTATTCGTTTAGCTGGATGGCTTCCTTATATGCCCGCGCTTACCAGGCCGATAAGGCTGTAAAACAACTGGAAATTTTTGCATCCAATTTCTGTTCGCCAAACAGTTTTCATTTAAACGGCGATCAAAAAGGAGGACAATACTCCGGTTTTACCTATCGCCCTTTTACCTTAGAAGGTAATTTTGCCTTTGCACAGGGTGTTCAGGAACTTTTATTGCAAAGCAGGAGCAATTATATCCAGGTTTTTCCGGCAGTACCACGAAGCTGGCAAAACGTTACTTTTAATAACTTACGTACTGAAGGTGCTTTCCTGGTAAGTGGTATCAAAGAAAATGGCGTTCCAACCCGGGTGAAAATTTATGCAGAAAAAGCAGGTCTGTTAAGGATTAAACTGCCTTTTAAAACCTATGTGGTTAAAAATCTTCCTGCCGGACTTGTAAAAATGGACAATGATGGGATTATGGAAGTAAACCTGAAAAAGCAGCAAACTGTAACTTTCGAAAATGGTTATGAATAAGACATTTTCGGAAATAAAAATAATGGCTCAGGAATTATTCCTGTGCCATTATTAATTAACTGAAATCACAAACCTTAATAAAAAGCAGAGGGGGTAAATCATCCCGGAAGCCCCCTCTTATGGTCATCTTTAATATCACAGTTAGATAATAACTATTGAGTAGGATCAATATTCCTATTTCCCTGGCTCGAGGTGTTTAGTTACCTGCGTATATTAAATTATATGATTACACAAAAATAAATTACAATAAGCTGTACTGAAACAGACAATAGGTGAAAAGGTATAAATACTCCATGAATGGTTGCTTAACTTCCATGAATCAAATTTGCTTCCGTAACGATTTACCTTAATCTCTTAAAGATTATGTCGGGTGAAATTTAGCCAGATCTACTATTTTTTCTGGCCAGATATGATGATAAAAGGTTTACTGATTTCCTTCCCGTTTTGATCCATAATTGTCTCTGTCATTTTCTTTACTTCAATATTCACAAATCCTGATTGTTTGAAAAGCGTTTTTACTTCATCAATCTCATAAAATGTAAAATCGAGCTGTGTCCAGGGCAGGTGGCCACCAAAGTTTTTTTCAACAAAGGCAAGGTTCATTTGTCCATCTGGTTTTAACACCCGGTAACTCTCAGTTAAGTATTTTAGCGGATCAGGCCAGAAATAAATGGTATTCGCTGTAAAACAACAATCGAAGGAATTATCCCCGAAATCTAGTCCATGATCCGTTATTTTAATCAGTTCTATCGCATTGCCAGCAGTTTCATGGGTAGAAAAGGCTTCTTTTATTGCGGTTTCGGTAAGGTAGGTGCCCGAATAAGTAATGTTTTTAGCTTTTTGAAACAGATAAGAGAGGTGTTCGGTATTTGTCAGGCCGATTTCCAATACTTTTGCCTCTTTTTTTAAGGGTAATTGTTGTAAGAGTTTAAAAATTAGGGTGTTTATGGGTGGGAGAACGTCAAATTTTTGATCTAGCGTTAATGTATTCAGGTCTTTTTGTTTCTCCATGGTGTAGTAGTTAATCTTTGCGGTGCATTTCGCAATTCGGGCAAAATTGAAAAATAGCTGCTTTACACTTTTACATCAAAAGGATTTTCTTTTACAAAAAACCGAATTGTGGATAACCCCGTTACATTAGTTCGGCTTTTTTTGTGATTATTGCCTTTATGGGAATCAATGTTGGTAAGAATTACGGGGCCTGGAAAAGGGTAGGAGGCAGCTTTGATGATCTTCCTGTTCAGGGAGGATTGCTTACCGAAAGGAAGGAGAAATACAGTTTTTCTTTTAGCGATGCCGAATTGGTGCAGATCAATATCCCTGGTATTTACATTGTGTACGGCGACATCCTGTTTAAACAACATCAGATGTATTTTAGTCCTACCAACGATGTACCCGATATGATCAAACTGCGTTTTACGCTTTCCGGCAATGGCACCATTTTTAACCGGGTAAATAAGCAGCAGTATATCTTTAATTCAAACCAGCAGAATATTATTTACATGCCTGAGCTTGATGGTACCGGCGAATATGATACCGGCCACAGCTATCGCTTTTTTGAGGTCCATTTTGCGAAAGAAAAGTTTTTGCAGCTTGCAGAACATTCTACCAAAACATTACAGGTTCTGGCCGATAATGCCGATACCGGACGTTACACGCAACTGGCGGAGCACAACCTTCCCATTTCATGGGCCATGCAGCATTGCATCCGCGATATTCTCGATTGTGATTATCCCGAAGGCCTGAAACGTATGTTTATCGAATCGAAATGTATTGAACTGCTTGTGCTCCAGGCTGAAGCCTTTGAACGGGACATCAGCCAAAAACAGCCTTTGGCTTTACATTCTGCTTACGACAGGGACTGTATTTATCATGCAAGGGATTACCTCATTGCCAATATTCACCAGCCACCATCCGTTGCCGAACTGGCTAAATTATGCGGCATTAACGAATTTAAACTTAAACAGGGTTTTAAGGGATTGTTTGATAACAGCATATTCGGTTATTTAAGCGATTACAGACTTAACCATGCGAAAGAGTTGCTGCTCGAAGGCGTGTCCATAAAATCGGTGGCCTTTATGCTCGGTTATTCCTCTGTGCAGCACTTCAGCAATGCTTTTAGAAAGAAATTTGCGGTAACACCGGGTAAGTTGAAGGGGTAAGATGGTAATTCATTGATGCTTTACAGCGTAAATATTCCGCTACCGCTCTATGCCGCGGGGCATCAGACTTTTGAGGCATCAAAAGTATGCAAAAATGCTTTGTCAATCCAGCAATGAGCCTTTTGCACAATCCCATGCGCAAAAAAAAACATCGGCACTTCGTTTTGTGTTCAATATTTTTTTAAAAATTTAAATCATAGTTATGAACACAAAACCACTGCGTTTCAGGTTTGTTAGTGCCAATTTACCTGAGCTGCACCTGTTTTTTTGATTTCCCCGGCTCTTGGGATTGACGGGCGTGCTTGGGTAAGGGCTGTGTTATTTCAAAGCAAGCTAGCATAATGCCTAAACTTTCCTTAAAAGAGGATTGTCCACAAGGTAGTATTGTTTCGGTAAGGGTTGTGTTTTTTCTAAGCAAGCTGGCATTAGGCTCCAGACAATTTTTACAATATGTTTCCGACCAATAGATTAATTAACGCCCACAAAAAATAATTACTAATTTTAGGTGATATCTGATCAAAAATCCCCACATACTATATAAAGCATAGTAATCATGACAGCAACATCCATCAAAGAGAAGCCCAGCCAACGCGAAGCCCTTTTTATGAAACTCTATAAAGAAGCTTTTCCTTTGGTGGCGAGGCACATCAGCAAGATGGGCGGATCATTTGAGGAGGCGAAAGATATTTTTCAGGATGCACTGGTGGTGTATTATGAAAAAGTACAGGTTTCGGGACTAAAGCTGAAGTACCAGGAGAAAGCCTATTTATTTGGGATCGCCAAATATTTATGGATCAAACGTTATCAGGAAAACGACAGGCAGGTTACCCTTGATTCCTTTGGCTTTGTTTTTAACGAAGAGATCGATTTGGCAGATACCGGATATGAGGAAGTTTCTTCAGGAAAACTGATGCATTTACTGGAACAGGCGGGACAGAAATGCATGCAATTGCTCAGTGCTTTTTATTATGAAAAATTAGATATGGAGACACTGGCCGGGCGTTTTGGCTTTTCGGGGGCACGCTCTGCAACGGCCCAGAAATTTAAATGCCTCGAAAAAGTGAAAGAAACCGTTAAAGCAAAATCCTTAAAATATGAAGACATCGTTGAATGAGCTCCGTTTAATAGAGCATTATTTGCTGTCGGATGCTAAGGATGGAGAAAGTTTCCTGTTCGAAGCCAAAATGATCCTGCAGCCCGAACTGAAGCAACAAGTGTACTGGCAAAATAAAACCTACCATACGGTGCGTGATTATGGCCGGAAGCAACTAAAAAACGAAATCAATAACATACACGAAACGCTGTTTAATACCGCTGAGCATCAAAGCTTCAGGCAAAAGGTAATGCGTTTGTTCCGCAAATAAACAATTAAGATAATATATAAATCATGCGCCATTATCGGGGCAGGGGCATCGCTATGCCTAAAATTTAAAACCAACACGATGGATATTAACAAAGAATTCCGCCTTTATGCGGTAAAACACCAGGGCTTAAACAGCCTTTACGTAGATCAGTACATGGGCAGAACTGCTGCTTATAATCTGCCTGTTGCCATGACGCCCTACATTACGGAAGAACGCCAGCTGAATGTGGCACAAATGGATGTTTTCTCGCGGCTGATGATGGACAGGATCATTTTTTTAGGCGAAGCCGTTGATGAACGGAATGCCAATGTAATACAGGCACAGTTGCTTTTTTTGCAGTCTGTTGATACACAAAAAGACATTCAATTGTATATCAACTCGCCCGGTGGATCGGTTTATGCAGGTTTCGGCATTTACGATACCATGCAGTTTATCGCGCCTGATGTAGCCACTATCTGTACGGGCATTGCGCTTTCTATGGGCTCGGTATTGTTGTGTGCCGGTGCTGCGGGTAAACGTTCGGCTTTGCAGCACTCGCGGGTCATGATTCATCAAACTTCCAGTGGCGCAGAAGGAACCGCCATTGATATGGATATCAGGATCAGAGAGGTGTTAAAAGTACAATCAGATTTGTACCATATTTTGGCAAAACATAGTGGTCAAACCTATGAGCGGATCAATGAAATTGCCAGCCGCGATTATTGGATGAGCGCCATCGAAGCAAAAGCATTTGGAATGATAGATGAGGTGCTAACGCGTGAGGGTTAGGGGTTATTTGATTAAATATGAGTTTAAATAGATCTGGCGCAAGTCCGGCCCTGTTAGAAGCTGGGGGCGGACTTGTGTTTTAGAATAAATCTCAAGCACGAGTCATATAGCTCTTGGTCTAAACGCTAAGACTTGTGCTTATATTGGGTTATTTTAAATCCTCTAATTTATAATCACATTCTGTTTGCAAACCGCTCGCTGGCGCACGCGTGCCGCGTGTTAAAATATTGCACTTATATTTGACTATTTAAGCTTATACCACTGCAGAAGAGGTCGATTTTGCCGCATCCACACTCAAAAGGCTGGCATCGGGTGCCGGGTACAAAACGGCATTTCCTGTAGCGCACTTTGAAGCAAAGGAAATTATATAAAGCTATAATCCCTATAGGTTTTATATATTTGCATGCCCAAAGTTTTATTTGGCATTCACCACGTAGCTTTATTGATTTGCTTTTGAAAATTAAATGATAAGATTAAATAATATAACCAAAACATTTGTACTTCGCGATAGAACAATAACCGCGCTTTCAGGTGTTTCGATAAATGTGCCCAAAGGTAAAATATTTGGGGTTATAGGAGCGTCAGGGGCAGGAAAAAGTACCCTCATCAGGTGTGCAAACCTGCTCGAGCAGCCAACATCGGGTGAAGTGTATATCGATGGCAAAAACCTGATGCAACTCTCAGGCGCTGAGCTGGCCAGAGAACGCAGGCAGATCGGAATGATATTCCAGCACTTTAACCTGCTCTCTTCCAGAACAGTTTATCAGAATGTGGCCTTTCCACTCGAACTGGAAGGTGCCTCCAAAACAAAGATACAGGAAAGGGTTTCTGAACTGTTAAATTTTGTTGGCCTGGCCGATAAACATGCAGATTATCCGGTAAGTCTTTCAGGTGGACAAAAACAGCGTGTTGCCATTGCGCGCACCCTTGCTGCCAGCCCAAAGGTATTGCTTTGTGATGAGGCCACCAGTGCACTTGATCCGGAGACCACCACTTCCATTTTAAAACTTTTAAAAGATACCAATGAGAAATTTGGCATTACCATATTGCTCATTACACACGAAATGCAGGTGGTAAAAGCAATCTGCGATGAAGTAGCCATTATTAGCGGAGGCAAACTGGTAGAACAAGGTGCGGTAAGCGAGATATTTTCACATCCCAAAAGCGAACTGGCTAAAAAATTCATTTCATCATCCATTAAGGTAACGCTGCCTAGGGAATATGAAGAACGCATTAAATTAAATACTGTCGGATCAGGTAACCCGATTATCAGGCTCACTTTCAATGGCGATTCTGCCGATAGTGCGGTATTATCAGAGGTTGCAGGACTTTTTGGCGTAAACAACAATATCATTACTGCCCAGATTGAACATGCAGCCGGGATAAAATTCGGGACCATACTGGTAGAAGCGCAGGGGAATGCAGAAAACCACACCAGGGCAATCAACTATTATAAAACTTTAAATATCGGTGCGGAGGTGCTGGGTTATGTCTGAATCAATGATTAGGCTCTTATTGAGCGGCACGTTAGAAACCATTGTAATGACTTTTGTTTCGGGTTTCTTTGGTTTTGTTTTGGGCCTGCCAACCGGTATATTGCTTTTTATTACACGAAAAGGGCAGATTTTGGAACATCCGTTATTAAACCGTGTATTAGCCATTCTGGTGAACATTTTCCGGTCTATTCCCTTTATTATTTTAATTGTCTGGATGATTCCTTTTACCAGGGCTTTGGTTGGTACTTCAATCGGTGTAAAGGCAGCACTTGTTCCCCTGAGCATAGGTGCAGCACCTTTTATTGCCAGGATGATTGAGAACAGCCTGCTGGAAATTCCTTACGGACTTATCGAAGCGGCCAGGGCATTAGGGGCAAGGCCCATGCAGATCATCAGAAAAGTTCTGCTGCCCGAAGCTTTACCGGCAATTATCAACAGTGCATCAATTACACTGATTACCCTTGTTGGCTACTCGGCAATGGGCGGTGCTGTTGGTGCAGGCGGACTTGGGCAAATTGGTTACCAGTATGGTTATATCGGCTACGATGTTTTGGTGATGAATACCGTTTTGGTATTGCTCGTGATCATCGTTTTCCTTATCCAGTTTGGAGGCGATCGCCTTTCAAAATATTTTGATCACAGAAAATAAAATATAAAATCCTATAAAATGAATATCACTTTCAAAAAACGTTTTCATTCAGCGTTAATATTATCCATAACCCTTCTTGCGGCTTGCAGTGGCGGGGCTAAAAAAAATGATCCCAACCACATTATTGTCGGCGTAGAATCCGGTCCCGAATATACCATTGCACAGGTTGCCCAAAAAGTAGCCAAAGAAAAATACAATCTTGATGTGGAACTGGTACAGTTTAACGATTATGTGATGCCTAACGAGGCGCTTCATCAGGGTGATATTGATGCCAATGCTTATCAGAATAAACCTTACCTGGATGTACAGGCGAAGCAGCGTGGTTACAAATTTGCCATCGTTGGCAATACCTTTGTTTATCCTATTGCAGGTTACTCACGGAAAATTAAAAGCCTTAAAGAGCTTAAAGATGAAAGTACCATCATTATTCCAAACGACCCCACCAATAGTGGCCGTTCGTTATTGTTGCTTCAAACAGCCGGACTGATTAAACTTAAAGCAGGTGTTGGCCTTTTACCAACCCTTAATGATGTAACCGAAAACCCTAAGAAACTGAAAATCCTTGAACTTGAAGCACCACAGTTGCCAAGATCGCTGGATGATGCCAATGTAACCATTGCGGTAATCAACAACACTTTTGCGGCACCTATCGGTTTGGTTTCTACCCGTGATGGCCTTTTTATAGAAGACAGTAAATCACCTTATGTAAACGCCATTGTTGCCCGCGAAGACAATAAGGATGACGATAAAGTTAAACGTTTTGTAAAGGCATATCAATCACCCGAAGTGGAAGAAGCCGCAAAGGTTGCTTTTAAAGGAGGAGCGATAAAAGGCTGGTAGAAAATACAGGATGCATTACTTTAAATAACTTCCTGCTGGTTTGCATTTTCACGAGATCTTTATAGCGATAAGTCTAAAGAGCCAGGTTTTAATATGCGATAAGGCGTTAATCAGATCATAGTTTGAATAAAATGGAATTCCCCCAATAGTTAAGTGCTGTTAGGGGAATTTTGGTTACACTGATTCTTTATTATAAATATTCCATATCTGGCGCAAGTCTCAACGCCCCCGGCCATGAGATCGATCTCTTTTCAGTTAGTAACGTCGAAAAAAGACAGATTTGTACTTAAGTCCAATTGCTCCGTCCTGTAAATTGAGTAGTCGTCAACTGTAGATATCAGTAATTTACAAACATTTTCAGCCAACCACATTTCAATATCTGTTTCGACTGTCCAGCCGAGTTTTAGAAATCCCTCACAAAGGATATAAGATTTGGTTGGTGACCAAAAAGCTTTAAATATATCGGTTAAATTATCAAATTCTAAGTCATAAAACTCGGCTTCATTTAATGTGAAAAATTGAAAGGCAATTGGGTTTGATATCCTAAATGCCGGTGCTTCTCCATTACCAGCTCCTAAAAGTATATCACCTATTCTGCCATCAAAATATTTTTCGTCTGGTGGTATGTTTTCAAGAAGCTGATATACGCCAATTCTTCTTGTTCCCTCATTTGAATCGACAAAACTATTTGTTGAGGGGCATTCAATAAAGCCTAGTAATTTGTGTTTATAAATATCTATCCCTGACATAATTTTTTATTGGCTGCTTTTATTAGCAAGCTCATTATACGATTTCTCATAGTCAATATATATGAACTTTAGTTTTGGAGGCATTAAATAAATCAAATCTTTCATCCTATCACCACATCCACCTAATAATATCGACTCGCAATAGGATACCGTTAATGCATTTAGTAAGTCCGAAGTCATTAAGTCAATTTTTGATTCTTGAAAATTAAAGCATTTGGTGAGTTCAATTTTGTTATCTCTTTTTATTTGTTCTTTAGTATAATCTGCAAATATTTCCATACGCCAATGAATCATTTCGGTATCCTCTTTTAGGATTTCCGACTTTAGCGAAGGAAAAGCGATTATAAGTTCATCAAAATAGTGATCATTCGTCATCTTACTATATCTTTATTAGGGTAACTTCCACATCAACTCTTCTGACGCAAAGCCCGCGTTATGGTGACGTGGATGGTCTTATATAATAACCAAAGTAATTATCGGTCAGGTATTTTCTTTCTTCGTCATTTTTTGGTCCAGTGCTTGAAATGAAAATTTTATATGCTTGATAAGTTCCCCTCGCTGGCGCACGCGTTACGCGTGTGAAAATATTCCCTTGTGTCTTTTGGTACAAGTATAACCCTTAGAATTTAAAATCCCAGTAACTATATTTAAGTATTTCAGCTTTCATAAGATCGTTGTTAACTTGGCGAGTTGTAGTGATAATATTAAAATGCGCACGCGATACGCGTGCGCTAGCGACGGTCTCTATTTCATCTATCTCTTAAATAAAATATCAACCAAAAATTTTAATAAAATATATTTCCTTTCCCATCCATTTCTTATATTTAACTCAGTATATCCCGCAGTAAAACCATTATCCCAGCTATCCCATGGTAAATGGTTAATTCATCCCAAATTTTTATAGGAGTGCCAATTAACCTTAATATTTAATTAAAAACCATTTACTATGAGTTTAAGTAACAGGATTTCAACTGAAATCACCGCAGACCAATCAGAAGCTATTTCAGCTGCATTCGAGCAATTAAAAACTGCTTTAGCACCAGTGTTAGTTATTAATTTAACAGCTGCAGAGCGAAAATCAATGCTTAAAATGGGCGATAAAACCCTGGCTTTTGTAAACAAAACGCTCGAGTATGCCACGCAGAACCCAGCCCTGGTACCCAATTATATCGATTTGGCCGAAGCCAGAAAAGATAATAAACTGAGTTCCGATATCTATGGCATTTTCCAGCAGCTCAGTACCCTGATGCGCGCCATGGAAGATACGGGCATGGTTGTCGGTGCCGAAGCTTACGAAGCCGCTTTGGTGATCTACCATTCTATAAAAGGTGCCAGCCGTTCCAATATTCCAGGGATCCAGGCTATTTGCGATGACCTGAAACAACGTTTCCCTGGCCGCGGAAAACACAATACTACACCGGAACAATAAGTTGATTTTTCGAAAAAGGCCTTTTATTACTATTTAAAAGTACCTCCGAAGACCAATTTGGTGTTCGGAGGTGCAAAAATGTCCTTCCGAAGTAGAACGAATAGCTTCGCTACTAGAAAAAGGTTGCTCGGAAGAGCAATAATGGTGTTCGGAGGTGCAAAAATGTCCTTCCGAAGTAGAACGAATAGCTTCGCTACTAGAAAAAGGTTGCTCGGAAGAGCAATAATGGTGTTCGGAGGTGCAAAAATGTCCTTCCGAAGTAGAACGAATAGCTTCGCTACTAGAAAAAGGTTGCTCGGAAGAGCAATAATGGTGTTTGGAGGTACAAAAATGTCCTTCCGAAGTACAAAGAATAGCTTCGCTGCTAGCAAAAGGTTGCTCGGAAGAGCAATAATGGTGTTCGGAGGTGCAAAAATGTCCTTCCGAAGTAGAACGAATAGCTTCGCTACTAGAAAAAGGTTGCTCGGAACAGCAATAATGGTGTTCGGAGGTATAAAAAGGTCCTTCTGAAGTAGAAAGAATAGCATCACTACTGGAAAAAGGTTGTTCGGAACAGCAATAATGGTGTTCGGAGGTATAAAAAGGTTGTTCCGAAGTAGAAAGAATAGTTTCGTTCGCTGGCGCACGCGTGCCGCGTATGCAATGTATGAATGCACACTTAGGATACCTGAAAGGATTGATCGATCTCCTCTTTACAAGAGAAATGCTTTCAATAGCGCAAGCGTGTAAAAAAAAGTAAAGAAATGAGTCGTAAATATAAATTCCATAACAAGGAAGGATTATACTTTGTGAGTTTTGCAACAGTATATTGGATAGATATTTTTACACGTCATATATACTGCGATATTATTGTAGATAGCCTGACTTACTGTAAGAAAAACCTGGGCCTGGAGATTTATTGCTGGTGTATTTATAACGGCAAAACCACTTGTGCGATTTAGAAAAACGAAACGTGTATTTTTTTTTCACAAATCATAGCAATTAATTAGTTTTTTTAGATGTATCTGTACTGCCTTTCAGTATTTCACGAGCGAGCGGCATAACTTCTTTTCTCAATTTTTTATCTATCTCCTCAATATCTTTTTTGCTTGTATTATCGTAAATCCATTCGCCTCTGGAGTTTTTTCTAATTCTATTCCTAAAGAGTTCAAATGTCAATTGTGCAGAATCTGCACGCGAAAATGCCCCCCATTTATAACTTATATCACTTTTATTTATACTAGAATTAATTATAAAACCATATTCTTTTTTTGCCATCTCATACATCGTCATATATCTATCTTTTTCGTGAGACATTTGCAGATATTTATCTATGAACTCATCAGATGAATAGCTTTTCCCATTTATTGTATAAGTAATCTGTGATGCTATATGTTTGATAGAATCTGTAATCTTTTTTGCAGAGTCAACATAGCTTTTATCATTGTTTGAATTTTTCTTCAAAAGATGTTCTTGCGTTTTAATTATATCTGCTTTTTGTTGATTTGAGTACAAAAGGTATCCTGAAAATAACAATGAAACCAAAGTTATACTAAACAGAACAGCAATGATATTTTTTATTTTTCCACTCATTTTTTTTGATCATTATTTTTAAAAAGTATCAAATAACTCTTCAACTGCTCTTCTCTCTGTCGCATTTCTTCTATACCCTCTTTTCTACCCTTTTCCCGTTCTTCACTAAGCTTACTTTGATATTCTATGTTGATATTGGTTATTTTGTTTTCATACTGTGTGTATGTAACGTATATACCTGCCCCAAAACCAACTCCTAAAATGGCAATAATGGAAGCTGCAATACCTAAAACCTCTCCTAATCGTTTAGAAAAGAAAGGCTGCCTATTACCTGAATTATTTGTTGATCTTCCTGCCATTTTTCGGTAGACCAAAAATATGATATTTTTTGTAACTGACTTATAAAATAAATAGTGAGTTAATTATTAATACTTTTTTTAGTTTTGGGTTCACTTAAATTTAAAACATGGCAGCAGAATACGATTTTATTGAAACCACAGATGGCACTCAATTAGTTAATTTTCTCGAAGAAAAAAGCAGATACTATTGGCATGTCGTTGCTTCAAATGCATTTGTAAAAGAGGGAGATACTTATTATTATGCATTGATAGAAAAAAATGGTGCAATTGAAGATATTAAATCTTCTTTATCTTCTATTGATAGTAACACAAGTAGTTAACCAAAAGCCGGGAAATTCCCGGCTTTTTTATTCAGTCAAAAATGTTTGTCTTGTGCCCGTATCTTGGTGATGCTTTGCTAACATTCAATTCGGAATCAAATTAAATATTGTTAATTGGAAACCCCTCGCTGGCGCACGCGTGCCGCGTGTGCGAAATTCATACTTCCTATTTCCTAATCCGTTCTGTTTTGTTAGTTTTGAGCTTTAAATAAAGAAATACAATGAACCATTGGTTAGTAAAATCAGAGCCTTTTAAATACAGTTGGGAAAAGTTTAACGAAGATGGCCGTACCTTTTGGGATGGTGTGCGTAATTATCAGGCGAGGAATAACCTGAAAGCCATGAAAGAAGGCGATTTGGTACTTTTTTACCACAGTAACGAAGGGAAAAACGTAGTGGGCATTGCCAAAGTGGTGAGGGAGTTTTACCAGGATCCAACTACTGATGATGCCAACTGGGTAGTGGTTGATTTATCGCCTGTAGAAAGCCTGAAAAATCCGGTATCTTTAGAGCAGATCAAAGCTGAACCGAGTTTAACAGATATCTCTTTGGTGCGCCAGGGCCGTTTATCGGTAATGCCGCTTAAGGCTAATGAGTTTGATAAAATTCTGGAAATGGGAAGTTGATTAGTTTGGAGTTGGGAGTTTTCAGTTTGGAGTTTTCCCGCTAAGCGCCTAATGCTACGCACTAAAGTTTGGAGTTGGGCGTTTGGAGCTGGGAGTGGATTGATTGAATTTAGTCCGAAGTCTTGAGTCAGCAGTCTTTAGTCGATTTTAACAATTACCGATTTTAACAATTAACCGATTTAAACAGTTAACCGATTAACCAATCTAAACAACTAAACCGCTCTCCAATGAAAATTTTCTTTTTATCGCTCTGTTTTTTCATCAGTATCCTGTTTCTGAACAGGGTTAAAGCGCAGGAATTTATCAATTACCAGGTAAAAGTGGTTTCAGATTCTTTACCTGTTGTAAAAGGTACTTTAGAGAAAATTTCTCCTGAAGGTGTCGCTGTGAATGATGGTTATGGGAATTACATCATGCTTCGCGCTAAAAATATCATCAGCATCCGTTTAAAGAAAAAAGGCATTAATACTGGTAAAGGATTTCTGATCGGAACGCTTGCCGGCGCAGCAATTGGTTCTTTGGCATTTACAGATAACAACAATGCATCTGGCAACGAGCAACTTGTAACGTTTTTGGCTGCTACCACTCTGGGAGCTGCAGTAGGTACAACCTATGGCCTTATTGCCGAACTAAAGGCTAAAAAAATGTTTTTGAAGATCAATAAAGATGTAAAACTGTTTGCCATTGAGTATAAAAAATTGGAAATCTATTCCAAAGCTCACTATATTGATAAACCTTAGGCGCCAGGCGTATTTAGTCCAAAGTCCTGAGTCGGTAGTCTTTAGTCGGTTTACTGGTTTGGAGTTTGGCCTCAGTTAACCGATTAACCAGTTTATACAATTAACCAAATAAACTAATAACATGATAAAGTCTATCTACTTTACCCTCCTCTTTTTCTTCTCCCTAGGCTTTGCCATGGCGCAAAATGTGAAGCCCTATATTGCTGTGATTAAAACAGAAAAGGGTAAACAAAAGGGGATTTTATATAAGGTAGATTCGGCAAGTGTAATTTTAAATCATGATGGCGAATTTATTACCGTTCCCTTAAACATTATTAAAACGGTACAGATCCGTACGATTAAAAAAGGTTATAAAGGGATGAACCTGATAAAAATAGGTACACAGGACCCCGATCAATACAAAATAGATGCCCGCGGTAAACTGGTAGATAAATGGGGCAAAGAGGCACCAACCTTAGAAGAGGAAGCTGGAATTACTTTTTTCTCTGTTATTTTTACCGCAATTGCCAATGCTGTTGCCTTGCCCATCCATGCCATTAACCCAAATGTGGCCAGGTTTAATCTCCATCAAAAAGAAGCCAGTAAAATAAACGAACTGAGTTATTATTCCATTTATTACCAGGCCAATCCAGATGTTTTGGCAGAATTGCAGCAGCTAAAAAGCATTTCATCTACGATTAAGCGCTAGGGGGAGTCCGAAGTCTTTAGTCTGAAGTCCAGAGTCAATAAATCTATTTTAGTCCAAAGTTGCTAATCTATGGCTTCAGGCAATCAACCATGATCTATCAACCAATCACCAATGACCAATGAACCACTGAACCAATGAACTACTGAACTAACTTATTTCTCTTGCTCAGCGTAATCCCCAGCGTCATTACTATGCTCGAGCCCAATACCACCAAGAACAAAAACGGTGTACCCACTTCCTGTATTTTTAGGGAAGCCGGCAGGTTAAAATAAAGTAAAATGCTGATCAGTCCGCGGGGGGCGATGTATAAAATCGGGCCTAAATTATCCTTTTTGAATATTTTAAGGAAGAGCATCCTGATGAGGTATATTGTGATCAGAATGAAGAAGCCGTTGGCCAGTACAATCTTATTGTTCAGTTCGCCGATGTTCATTGTAAAACCGAAAATAACGAAAAAGAAAGTCCGCAAAATAAAGGCACTTTCTGCCGATAACTGGTAAAGCTGCGATAAATCGGCTGTTAAATTCTTATATAAAAAGATACTCCTGAACCAGGCATGCTGGATGGTATCGGCATTGTTCAGGAACAAACCTGTACTCAGGATAAGCACCAGCGAAGAGAGGTGGTAAGACTGACCGATGGCATAAACCAGGATAAGTATGGCGATAATCAGGAAAAATTTGATGTGGTGTACCAGCCTGCCCATAATATACAACAACACCACACAGGCAATGGCCGATAACAACAGGATGAGAAAGGTACTTAAGCCCAGGCCGATAAATGCGGAGGTATTAACTGAATGGTTGGTAATGGTGAAATTAAAAATGATGATCCCCAGGATATCAGAGAAAGACGATTCGTAGATCACAAACTCTTTATCCTTATTGTTTAAGGCTGCGGCCGATGGAATGGCAATGGCCGAACTGATTACGCTAAAAGGAATGGCATTGGCAATACAGGTATATAAATCGTGGTGCGAAATCTGGTAAATGATGGTCGTAATTACGCTGATGGTGCCTAGCAAAATGGTTAAGGCTGAAAAAAACGCACTTTTAATGATCTTGTTTTTATGCTGATCGTATTTAAGTTCGAGGGAGCCTTCAAAAACAATCAAAATTAAACCTACTGTACCTAAAGTAGGGAGTATGGACAGAAAATTAAAAGTTTGTATTTTAAGATAATCGACCAGGAAACGCAAACCGATGCCCAATAAAAGCAGCAATAAAACCGATGGAACTTTGGTTTTACTGGCCACTAAATCAAACAGATAAGAAAAAATAACTAATCCGCTTAAAATAATAAGAATGGTATAAGTTGTCATATTTTTCAGCGTAGGTAAGCCGCTAAAATAAAACAATCAAGCGAAGCAAGAAGTAAATTATTGTAAAAATTATGCTTTAAAGAAAAGTGCTTTCAGCTCACTGGCATCGTCGGGGTTCATTTTTCCACCCAAAACCAGGCGCAATTGCCTGCGGCGAAGGGCTCCATCAAACAGATCAGTTTCTTCGGGTGTTTCTGGTATCAGCTCCGGTACGGGGATGGTCCGCGCACTCTGATCTACCGCAACAAAAGTATAATAGGCCTCGTTGCTTTTTTGGCGGGCACCACTAGGGATATTCTCTGCCCAAACATCCAAACGAACCTCTACGGAAGTATTAAATGCCCTGGTTACTTTAGCCTCAATGGTAATCACATCGCCCAGTTTAATAGGGTGCTTAAAAGAAACATTATCAACAGAAGCGGTAACCACAATGCGGTTACAATGTTTTTGAGCAGAAATAGCCGCCGCAATATCCATCCAGTGCAGCAAACGGCCGCCCATCAGGTTATTTAAGGTATTGGTATCATTTGGCAGTACCAACTCGTTCATGATGGTAAAACTTTCTTTGGCGAATTTCTTTTTAGGGCTCATTTGAACGCAAAAGTAACAAAAATGTATGTTAAATCTCATCCTAAATGGATTCTGATAGATTTTAATGGGATTTGCTGATGATCTGAACTATTATGGAGATTGTAATTTTTGCGTAAGGAGTAAAATCAGCGGGCATCATGCAAAAAACAATTCAATGCGAATCCTGTTGTCATAAAAAATTAAGTTAATGCAGAACCAGACACTGATCCAATTTTTTCATTGGTACTATAACGAAGAGCAAAATTTATGGACAAAAGTGGCTTACGAAGCCGCTCATTTAAAAGAAATAGGGATTACAGCAGTTTGGCTTCCACCGGCTTATAAATCGAACAACGCCGATTATGATGTGGGTTATGCCACTTACGACCTGTTCGATTTGGGTGAATTTGACCAAAAGGGAGGCGTAAATACCAAATATGGCGCTAAAAACGAATATATTAAGGCCATTGAAGCCCTGCATGAAAATGGTGTAAATGCTTTGGCCGATATCGTTTTTAACCATAAGGCCGGTGGCGATGAAGTGGAAAAGGTGAAGGTGAGAACAGTAAACCCTGATAACAGAAATGAATTTACCAGTGATGTTTTTGAAATAGAAGCCTGGACAAAGTTTACCTTCCCGGGGCGACAAGGCAAATATTCTGAATTTATCTGGGACCACAATTGTTTTAGCGGGGTAGACTGGGCCGAAGACCTTAAGAAATCGGCCATTTATTCTATCCAGAATAATGTAGGTGAGGGGTTTGAAGAAGTTCCTTCTACCGAGCTTGGCAATTACGATTACCTGATGTTTAATGATATTGATTACCGTAATCGTGCCGTAGTAGAAGAATTAAAATATTGGGGCGAATGGGTGGTAGAAACCACTAAGGTTGATGGTTTTAGGTTAGATGCGGTAAAACACATTAACCCGGGTTTTATAACGGAATGGATTGACCATTTGAACCAGAAATTTAACCGCGAGTTTTTTATCGTGGCCGAAGATTGGAACGTGGTAGATATAGAAGGACAACTGGAATATATTGAGCTTACAGGTGGTCGTACACAGATATTTGATTCGCTCTTACATCATAATTTTTTTACGGCCAGTAAGGATGAGCGTTTTGATATGCGGACTATTTTTAATGATACTTTGGTGCAGGTGAAGCCGGAACTGGCGGTTACTTTTGTGGATAACCATGATTCGCAACCTTTACAAGCGTTGGAATCTTATGTCGATTTTTGGTTCAGGCCGTTGGCTTATGCCATGATTTTATTGCGTTTACAGGGCATCCCTTGTTTGTTTTTCCCTGATCTGTATGGCGGCATTTACGATGATCAGGATCAGGAAGGGAATGAGGTTCATGTTGAATTGGTAGCGATCCCGGCGGTAGAAACCATGAGTAAAATCCGTAGCGCCCTGGCTTATGGTGAGCAACGCGATTATTTTGATCATGGCAATTGTGTGGGCTGGACGAGGGAAGGGGATGAGGAACATGAAAACAGCGGACTTGCGGTATTGTTAAGTACGGGCGAAGAAGGATATAAAAAAATGGAAATCGGTAAACGTTTCGCCGGAAAAACCTTTGTTGATGCACTAGGCTACAGGGAGCAGGAAGTAGTTATCGATGAAAACGGCTGGGCTGAATTTCATTGCAATGCGGGCAGTGTGTCGGTTTGGGTGTTGAAAGTGGGGTAGAGGGGCAATGTCATTAAGTTAAGGTTTTTAACCACGGATGTACACAGATAAACACAGATTTTTACATCTGTGTTTATCCTTTTTATATGTGGTTGAATTATTTTCATCCATGCTGATGGCTTAACTAATGACATTGGGTAAGGTATTTCATCCAATCCTTGGTCTGTATCCTCATAAACCATTTATAATAATTTTGGATATTACACGGTGTTCTGTAGGGACACAGACCATGGTTATCGGATCTTAATTGGTGTTTAATGGAGATGAATTCTCTAGACGTATCGTCATTCCCAACTTGATTGGGAATCTTAATGCAATAAGCCATAAGATTGACTGAGCAATAGTGGTCACTGCCTGAGTCTGTCTTGTAGGTACAATTAATTATAATATTCTTCTACCCTCAATCCCGGCCTCGCAATGACGACCACACTAACGAACTATGCATTATGTAGATTATTGGCATCAGCATGGAAATGTCTAATAGTAGCACTGCCCTGAATTAAATAAACCTGATCGGAACGAACATCCCGGTTTTGATCCGATCAAATTGGCAGTGAACTTACATCGGGATAAAGTGTAGAGCAGGACTACCGGAACCGAATCTGTAGAAACCTGCTTTCCAAATCATTTTAGTTTTGAACCTTTATGAGGAATATTTTACGCAGTGTTCTATAGGAACCAACCTAAGGATATGGGATTTAAACGAGGTGAATTGTTTCGTAGTATCGTCATTCCCAACTCGATTGGGAATCTTAATGTAATGAGCTTTAAGATTCCCGCCTGCGCGGGAATGACGAAACCCTAATCGAATTTGTAAATAGAATCAGATTCCAGGCTAACCGGGAATTAAAATTGCTCAGCTAAATATTAATATTTAATTGGTTACAAAAAATTATCCTCAGCCCTGTATGCTGAAATAACCGCCAGTTCTCCTTCTTTTCCGGTTTTAGAATTGCCATGTTCCATGCCCATTACGCCTTTGTAACCTTTGGCATGTAAATGTTTAAACAGGTTTTTATAATTGATTTCTCCGGTTGTTGGTTCTTTCCGGCCCGGGTTATCGCCAATCTGGATATAGGCAATTTCATCCCAGCAGCGATCGATGGTTTTAATTAAATCGCCTTCGGTGCGCTGCATGTGGTAAATATCGTACAGGATTTTGCAGGAAGGACTTTTAACGGCCTTGCAAACCGCATAAGTTTCGTTTGTTTTTTGGAGGAAAAGTTCCGGTGTATCACTCAAAGTTTCCAGCACCATAATCAATCCATGTGGTTCGAAAATCTCTGCACCGGCACGCATGGCATCAATTACATTGGCAAACTGGTTGCCATAAGGTAAATTACGCTCATAAAAACCCGGAACCACGGTAAGCCATTTGGCGTTGCAACGTTTGGCCGCTTCGACCGATTTTTTGCAGGTTTCGATAAACTTATCTTTAAACTCTTTTTTACCTGTAGTTAAAGAAGTTTTCCAGTTATCGCCGCCATCTACCACGAAAACACCCATGCGCATGCCCAGTTTCGCCAGTAAATTGCCGATTTTTTCCTGCTCTTCAACAGAGCGATTGAGATAACCGTTATCTTCTATGGAACGGAAACCTTTATCGTACATGAACTGGATCTGATCTAAAAAGCTTTTGCCGGCATGGCTCTGGAACATGCCCTGGTGCGGTGCATAATCAAGGTTAAAAGTTTTATCGCTTAATTTATCATTTGGTTTTTCTGCAGCAAAAGTATTGGTCAATCCTCCGCCTGTGGTAATAGCACCAGCAGCAAGGAGGCTGTTTCTTATAAATTCACTTCTTTTCATCGCTTAGGTTTTAGGCTATTGGTGTGTAATTAATTTTTTAAATCCTGTAGTTAGCGTATCGGCTACTTTGCCATCTTTTTGGTGGTACACAAAATAAGCTTCGAGGTTTTTCCGGCTTTCTACAAAGGCAATGGCCTCTTTAAGGTGCATGGCCATTAAGGCATTATCGTAACCATCGGCAGTAATGGCATCGTTGGCATAAACGGTAACGCTGATCATCTCATTATCTAAAGGATAACCTGTTTTGGGATCGATCAGGTGGGAGATTTTCTTCTTGCCACTTTGGTGGAATTTCCGGTAATTACCAGATGTGGTGATGGCGCCCGAATTGATTGCGGCAATATGCCTGATTACGGGAGTTCCGTCTTTATCCGGACCTTCGATGCCGATTTTCATGGTTTCGCCATTGGGTTTTGGTCCAGATATCCTGATTTCGCCACCCAGCTCGGCCACATATTGTTTAATTCCTTTTTGTTCAAGATAAGCAGCAATTAAATCGACGCTGTAACCTTGTGCAATTCCATTTAAATCGATATGTACGCATGGTTTTGATTTACTGAGCCATCCATCTTTTAATTTCAGGTTTTTCATGCCCACGCAGCTGAGGATCGATTTGATGGTAGCCGGATCGGGTTCTGATTTTTCCTCTTTCGGCCCAAAGCCCCAGGCCTGAACCAAAGGTGCTACGGTGATGTCGAAAATGCCTTTCGTATCTGAATTGATCTCAAAACTTCTTTTAAGCACATCGTTCATGAAACGATCGGTTTTGATCTCTTTTTCGGCAGCATTAAACTGATTTATCAATGTCCCTTTTTTGTAAAGCGACATCGATAAATCAACTTCATTTAATAAACTGTCTATGCCCTGTTTGGTGGCCAAACTATCGGTGGCATAATACATTATAGCGTAATCGGTTCCCTGTGCATAACCGTTAATTTTGTATTGCCGGATTTCTTTTTTCAAAGAAAAAGCCAGAATTAATGGTAGCAGGAGAAATAAAAATCTATAACGCATCTTTAAATTTAAAGCACTTTGGCCTGTCCTGGCATGGCGATAGGGTATAAGCCATTCGCATCAGGCATTAAGCGTGGATTGGCATCCCATGCAAAACGCTCAGGTAATAAACTGTTGTTGGCGGCCAATGCTTCATCCCACTTAATGGTTTGACCAGAGTAGGTGGCGTAACGGCCAATAATAGCAGAGAACGTGCTGGTTGCTGCGTAATCTACATTACTAAATTTATACTCTCCTTTAGAAACCGCATCGAACAGTTCGTCGTGTTCGGTTTGGTAAGGATTTGCGTTTCCTTTGGTATTGTGGTTATACAGCTCTTTGCCGCTATAATCTTTCATAATGGCCTGGTTGCTTCCTGAGAGATAAATTTTACCTTTTGTTCCTTGGAATGATTCATCTACACGGTTGCTGATGCCTTCAAAATGCCTGCACTGACTGTTAATTACCGCACCATCGGCATAAGTTAATTCGATAGAGTGGTTATCGTAAATTTCGCCATAATCTTTTCCGGTTCTCCAGGCACGGCTTCCTGTTCCCTGTACCGAAACCGGGTGTGCATTTTTGATCCAGTTGGCAATATCGATATTGTGTACGTGCTGCTCTACAATGTGATCGCCGCATAACCAGTTGAAATAATACCAGTTTCTCATTTGGTATTCCATTTCGGTTTGGTTTGCTTTGCGCGGACGAACCCAAACGCCGCCACTATTCCAATATACCTGTCCCGACATGATGTCGCCAATGGCCCCATCGTTAATGCGTTTCATCGATTCGCGGTAATTGGTCTGGTAACGTCTTTGTAAACCCACTACCACGTTTAATTTTTTCTTTTTGGCTTCTTCGGCAGCGGCCAATACCTTTCTGATCCCCGGCGCATCAACAGCAACAGGTTTTTCCATAAAAATCTGTTTATTCTGTTTTACCGCTTCTTCGAAATGGATAGGACGGAAGCCCGGAGGCGTGGTTAAGAGCACAACATCAGCCAATGGAATGGCTTTTAAGTAAGCATCAAAACCTACAAACTGACGCTCTTTCGGAACATCTATTTTTGCGCCAAATTTTGAGCTTAAAGATTGGTAACTGCTATCCAAACGATCTTGAAAAGCATCGGCCATGGCTACCAGTTTAATATTGAATTTGGTGCTTAAAGCCTGGAAAGCTGCTCCTGTACCACGGTCGCCACAGCCAATTAAAGCTATTTTAATGGTGTCTGATCCTGATGCATAAGCTCCGGCCAATGGAATGCTGCTTAACATGGCGCCGCCTGCAAGCATGGCTGTTGCTTTTAAAAAATCGCGACGATCTTGTTGGTTAATTGGTTTTTTCATGTGTTTAGTTTTTGGTTTAAAAGTCTTTTATAGGTTGTTTGTTGTAATAAGCATCTATTTCTTCCTTTGAGGGCGTTTTAGCTGGTCGTACTAAACGCATGCCTACAAATGGTGCTTCCGGAAACCACCAATTGCTTTTCGGAATCTGTGGATCCAATTGTTTCCATGATGGATCGGAAGCCAATCTTACGGTTGAGGTGAGGTTTGCTGGTATTTCATCATAAGAGCCACCACGCACTGCATTTGGATAAAGTTTTTCGGGTTGGGCTACCGGATTTTCGCTGATTTTATCTTTACCCTGGTTATAAAAATCGGCAAGGTATTGGTCGTAAGTCCACTCGCTAACATTTCCGTGCATATCGAACAAACCCCATGCATTTGGTTTTTTTAATCCTACCTGATGGGTTTTGTTGCTACTGTTGTCTTTATACCAGGCATAATCGCCAAGTTTCGCTTCATCATTGCCAAAAGAATAATTGGTTTCTGTACCGGCTTTACAGGCATATTCCCATTCGGCTTCTGTTGGTAAGCGATAAAATACTCCGGTACGCACATACAACCATTTACAAAACTGTATGGCATTATATTGGGTCATGGCTACTGCGGGTTGGTGTTCTTTACCCATCCCGAAGGTCATGTCCAGATAGGGCTTTGTAGGGCGGGTTACAGCATCAACTTCGGCAGGTATAGCGCCTTCACTCGCTTTTTTTTCGTAATCGCGGTAAAGAAAAGGTTCAAAAATATCCCAGGTTACCTCATGTTTCCCGATCCAGAAAGCATCGAGTTTAACTTCATGAACAGGTTGTTCGTCAGGTTTGCCTGTTTTACTGCCCATTTTAAATTTACCTGCCGGAATGGCCTGCATATCGAATTTTAATTTGGTTCCGTTGATGGATTGGGTGTACGAACCGGTTGGGTTTTGCGCAAAAATATGCACGCAGGGACTGAAGATTAATGCAGCGGCAATTAATTTTTTAAACATAATTTTTGGTTAGAAAGAATATTTTCTAAGTTTTATCTGGTCACTTTCTGAAACACTAAAGTAAATAACCACATTTAAAACAAAGAAAATTAATGTAACAATAAAGGTAGGTATTGTAACATTAAAAGTCAAATTGACAATTAATATTGCCTGAAGAAAGGCGCTTATCTTCTGTCGGTTACCTTATTGCTTAAATTGGTAAAACCGATCAAGGTATCCCAGCGGGCACCAGGACGGCGGTAGTAAACAAAGATCTGATAACTATTTTCTGTTTGAAAGAATGCGCCTTCGAAAAACCGGGTTTCCATTACTTTGGTATCTTTATTAAACCAGGCATATTCATAGTCGTATAGGCCTTGTTTGAGCAATACATTACCATAAAATTGCTTTCTGTTGGCATCATAAAGGAGTTTGTTTTCGTTGCTCATGGTGTAATTATTAAAGCGGCCCACCACGTAGGTATCTCCGTTTGCGCTGGGGGCAGGAGCATTTAGCGTAAACAGCACGCCCATGTATTCTGATTCTGTTTTATCGTCGCGACCATCGGTATTGCGGATGAAAAAGTTTCCGTTTTCGTCATACTGGTTGGCAAAAGCGCCAACAGCTCTCGATGCATCCTGAAAAAGCATTACGTTTACCGACTCGTTATCGCGGTAAATATCTTTAACATTATCGGCTTTGTACCTTAAACTGCGGGTATCAAATTTCCTGAATTCGTTGTCGCCCCAAAAATCGTTCGTGTTAAGGTCGTTATAAACCAATTGGTTTGGTCGTACAAATGATGGCTTTGTATTCAGCTGACTGGTATTGGGATTGAAATTCTGCATCACCACCGCTTTTAAGTCCTGATAAGGGTTTTGGATCGGAAAAGTATGGTTAATGGTGAAATTGATTTTCTGTTTGTAATTCCTGTTTTCCACTTGTAGTGAATTGGTAACTTCTGCTGCCACGGCCACCTGACTATCAAGCACATAAAAACGCTGAGAAATTACAGGTTTATTTTTGTCGCCATCAAGGTAAACTTTTAGCACATAATTGCCGCCAATTTTAGGCTGGATCTGTGTGTTGGGTAAGCTGATTTCGTAATGTGTATATTTTCGGGTGGTATTGGATGAATAACGGTAATTCAGGATGCGGTCGTCATTAAAACTGCCTAAATAATCAATGCTCGAAATCTGCGAAGGTTGCCATTCTGCATTACAGTGTTCAACGGTATACCAATAGTTTTGGGTTCCGGCGAGCAGGTCATCAAAAGAAAAAGTAATGGTTTCTGATGAGTTGAGCATAATTACCGGTATGCTCTGTTCCTTATTGCTGTTGTAGCAAAGCACTGTTTTAATATTGGGAAGATAAATTTTATTCTCGTTGGTGAAAGTGTTGGCGTTTTGCGCAAAAGCCAGGGTAGAGATGAAAAATAAAACCGGAATTAATATTTTCTGCATGGTTAAAAGTAAAGTTTTATTGGTAAGTGGCAAAGTCTGTTGTTAAGTTTAGCCACGGATGCGCGGATTAAAACGGAGGATTTTGCGGCGTGTCGTCATCCTAACCGTTTCCGATGGATCTATCTAGTGAGAAAATGTTGCCACGGATGCGCGGATTAAAACGGAGGATTTTGCGGCGTATCGTCATTCCGACCGTTTCCGAGGAATTTATCTAGTAAGAAAATGTTGCCACGGATGCGCGGATTAACACGGAGAATTTTGCGGCGTATCGTCATCCCGACCGTTTCCGAGGATCTATCTAGTAGGAAGATATTGCCACGGATGCAGGGATTAACACGGAGGATTTTGCAGCGTGTCGTCATTCCGACCGTTTCCGAGGGATCTGTCTAAGAAGGAAATAATTGTCAAAAATGCAGTGATTTTTCTGCTCACCGGAACCTTGAATACGCTGTCATGCTGAGGTACGAAGCATCTGCAACCTATGAAACAGATGCTTCGTACCTCAGCATGACATAACCAAATATTAATCTCCGTGGCAAAAAAATGCAAAACAATAAAGCCGTCCTGATTTTACATCGGGACGGCTTTATATCTATATTAACTTAAGTTAACCTTCCAGCTCCATAATTTCAGCCGCCAGCGTTTCCCATTTAGTCTGATTTTGATCCAAATCGGCTTTAACAGCCAAATAACGTTTGTTGGTTTCTGCCAGTTTATCGGCTTTGCCATAAACATTCTCATCCGCCAGTTCTGCTTCAATGTTTTTAACATTTTGCTCCAGCTCTGCAATTTGTTTTTCTGTTTTTTGAAGCTCGTCATTCAGTTTTTTCAACTGATTAACGGTATTAGGCGTAACCGGTTTTGGTGCTTCCTTTTGTTTTTCCGGCATTTTAACCGGGATAGGTTTAGCCACAGGAATGATGCGTTTGCTGTTCCACTCCTCATATTCGGCATAAGTACCAGGATATTGTTTGATTTTTTCGCCTTCAATAAACCAGATTTTGTTGGCCACATTATCCAGGAAATACCTATCGTGTGATACCGCAATAAAAGTACCTTCAAACTGTTGTAAAGCCTGGATCAGGATATTAACTGATTGGATATCCAGGTGATTGGTTGGCTCATCCAGAATCAGGAAGTTCGAATCTGTTGTTAATGATTTCGCCAGTGCCACACGCGATTTTTCACCACCTGAAAGCACTTTGATTTTTTTGAAAACATCATCACCTGTAAACAGGAAACAGCCTAAAATACTACGCAATTCGGTATCGGAATGTTTTGGCGCAAAAGCCTGTAACTCCTCTAAAATAGAATTGCTTAAGTGTAGTGACTCTAACTGGTGCTGCGCAAAAAAAGTAGTGGTAACATTATGACCTGTTTCGCAAAAACCCTCAAATTTTTCGGCACCTGCAATCATCCTCAATAGCGTAGATTTACCTTTACCGTTTGCCCCGATCAAGGCAATTTTATCGCCTTTTTCGATTACACCTTCTGCATCATCTAAAATGTGTACGTTCGGATAGCTTTTAGTGGCGTGTTCAATACGCACAACGTGTCTGCCTGATGGTTTAGAGAATTTAAAGGCGAAGTTTACTGTTGGATTATCATCATCCACATCATCAACGCGCTCCATTTTATCTAAAGCTTTCATACGCGATTGCGCCATTTTTGCCTTTGAAGCCTTGGCTTTGAAACGCTCTATCAAACGTTCTTCCTGTTTGATTTTAGCCTGTTGGTTTTTAAATTCGCCTTTCTGAATTTCTCCGCGTAAAGCCTTTTCTTCTACATAGAAGCTATAGTTACCCGCATAAACGTTCAGCTTGCCTTTACGCGATTCGACCGTACGGTTTACAATTTTATCTAAGAAATACCTGTCGTGAGATACAATCACAATGGCCCCTTCAAAACCCATTAAATAGTTTTCCAGCCACTTAATAGAGGGTAAATCCATGTGGTTGGTAGGCTCATCCAGTAATAGAATATCTGGTGTTTGCAATAAGATCTTCGCCAGCATTACCCGCATACGCCAACCTCCGGAGAAGGTATTTAACGGGCGCAGCTGATCAGCTGTGCTAAAACCCAAACCGGCCAGGATTTCGTTTGCCCTATATTCGATGTTATAACCGTCTAAAGCTTCAAATTCCTGTTGTTTATCGCTCAGTTTAAATAAAACCTCCTCGCTATAATCAGTTTCGATTTTTTTTAGCAGTTCTTCAATTTCATCGTGCAGCTGGTTTTGGCGCTCAAAAGCCTCCATGGCCACATGCAAAATGCTATGGTGCGATTCGTAAGAAAGTAAATCCTGGTTCAGGTAACCTATTTTAAGATCTTTCGACATCGAAACAGTACCCGAACTCGGCGCATACTCGCCGACAATTATTTTTAAAAGTGTTGATTTTCCTGTCCCGTTGGCGCCGATTAAGCCTGCTCTGTCGCCGGGTTTAATGTGCCAGTTCGCGTCATCATACAAGGCCCTCGAGCCGATCAGGAATGTTAAATTATTTATTGAAATCATTTCGGCTGCAAAAGTACGAAATTTAAAGGCTTTTTTCAGATGGAAAGTCAAATAGCAAAACACTGTATCCTAAACATAGCGAAGAATCGTTTATTAAAAATTGCAAAATAAATTTTGATTTCAATAAAACCTTCTTACTTTTGTACTGTAATAAAAATAGTTACAGAATGAGCAGCAGCCGGTTTCCAGTCTCTTTACACATCTTAACCTTATTAAATGAGGCGAAAGGCACTATGGTGAGTTCAGAATATCTGGCCGGAAGTATTAACATTAATCCTGTTTTAGTACGTAAAGAAATCATAAATTTACGTAAACATGGTTTTGTGGAGAGTAAAGAAGGAAAAGGTGGGGGATCGTTTCTGGCACGGGCTGCGGCAGACATTAATCTGGGTGATGTTTACCGTGCGGTTAGGAATAATAATGTTTTGGGGCAGAGCAAAAATGAACCGAATCCAAAATGCCCGATTGGCAGACAGATCAATCAGCATTTAGATTCACTTTACAGCGATGCAGAAAATGCTTTGATAGAAAATTTGTCGAAACAGACATTGGCAGATTTCGCATCAAAGTTTAAATAAATTTTTTTTGTTTAAAACTGTAATAAAAATTATTACAATTTAACATAGATTAATAAATTAAAAATTGAATAACATGAAAGTAGCATTAATTGGAGCATCAGGCTTTGTGGGTAAAGCCATCTTAAACGAACTGGTAAACCGTGGAAATGAAGTAACTGCCATTGCACGTGATACTGCGAAAATTGAAAACAGTGATAGCAGCGTAAATAAAATTGCAGCCGATGTATTGGATACAGAAAAACTGGCTGAAGCTTTAAAAGGTGCTGATGCAGTGGTAAGTGCATTCAATGCCGGCTGGACTAATCCGAATTTATATAACGATACGGTGCAAGGTGCAGAAGCTATACAGAAAGCGGTAAAAGCAGCAGGTGTTAAACGTTATATTTTTATTGGCGGGGCAGGTACTTTGCAGATTGACGGGCACCAGATTGTAGATGGACCAAATTTTCCGGCAGAATATAAACCAGGAGCAACTGCAGTAAGAGATTACTTTAATACCTTAAAACAGGAAAAAGAATTGGATTGGTTGTTTTTTAGTCCGGCGATTGAAATGCACCAGGGGATTACCACCGGCCGCACAGGCAAATACCGCTTAGGTAAAACCAGTCCGGTTTTTAACGAAGAAGGCCGTTCTATTTTATCTGTTGAAGATTTAGCCATCGTAATTGCTGATGAGCTTGAAAATAACGCGCACCACCAGGAGCAGTTTACGGCAGCGTACTAGAGAGGTTTGTTCATTGGTTGATGGCCGAGTTGCCTAGGGTTGATGGTTTGATAGTTCATGGTTGATGGTTAATAGTTTTATTGTTCATGGTCGATAGCACGCTGGGTTATACCTCATGGCTATCAAACCATCGCCCATGAACCATCAACCTAAATTTGAAGGTAAGAGCTATCAAACCATCAACCCATCAACATTTAACCTTTTTTCCATAATTACCATTAAGTTCTTATCTTCGTGGCATGTATCGCCTTATTAAACCAATATTCTTCAAATTTGACCCTGAAAACGTACATTATTTTGTAGTAAAGCGGTTGAAGTGGTTTAATGACAAGTTTCCTTTGGGTAAAACCATTATCAGGAGCAGCTTTGATGTTCATATTAAAGGATTAGAACGCGAAGTTTTCGGCATAAAATTTAGGAACCCTGTTGGTTTAGCTGCCGGATTTGATAAAAACGGCGAATATGTAGAGCCATTAAGTAATTTAGGTTTTGGCTTTATCGAAGTAGGTACAGTAACGCCAATGCCACAACCAGGTAATGATAAACCCCGTATGTTCCGCTTGCCTAATGATGAAGCGCTGATTAACCGGATGGGCTTTAACAATAAAGGGGTAGATGTAATGGCGGAGCGTTTACGTTTGCTAAAAGATAAACATCCTGACATTGTGGTGGGTGGAAACATCGGTAAAAACAAGGCTACGCCAAATGAAGATGCGGTAAGCGACTATATTAAATGTTTCGACCGTTTGTTTGATGTGGTAGATTATTTTGTGGTGAATGTAAGTTCGCCAAATACCCAGGGCTTACGCGAGCTTCAGGAGAAAGAGCCGCTTAAAAAAATTCTTAATACCTTACAGCAACGCAATCGTAAAAACGATATTTCGCGTCCGATTTTATTAAAAATAGCGCCCGATTTAACTGATGCGCAACTGGATGATATCATCGAGATTGTTGCTGAGACCAAAATTGCAGGTATTATTGCTACCAATACCACCATCAGCAGGGAAAATCTGGCTACTGAGAAAGATTTGAAAGCACAAACGGGAGGCTTAAGCGGTAAACCTGTTAAAGAACGTTCTACAGAAGTAATCCGCTACCTTTCTGAGAAATCAAACAAGGCATTCCCGATTATAGGTGTGGGTGGAATTCATTCTGCTAAAGATGCCAAAGAAAAATTAGATGCTGGGGCTTCTTTAGTGCAGTTATATACTGGCTTTATCTATGAAGGACCGGGATTGATCAAAAGTATCTGTAAGGAATTGGTTTAGTTGCTTGGAGTAGAAGGTGTTCTTTATTCTGCATAAATCATAAGCTTATACAATTTCTTAAGCGTTCATTTTCATAATATTAAATATGACAAAGTAATTTGATGGATTGAATGAATTATAATAAATAAAGAAAATACGCAATATTCTTCATTTGTAAGTCTTGTTATACAGAATACTTAACAATTAAAAAACATTCTTCCTTAAAATAATAGTGTCAGGTATTTCATAAATAAAATAATTATTAATAATTCTTCTGTTTTTAGCTTCATAATTTGGACCGATTAATAATGTGGATACTGTATCAGTTACATAGCCGTCTTTATTAAAACTTATTTTTTTTCCTCGTTGAACATTAATTTTATTGAACTTTATGTCTTTTATTTGAAAATAGCCTTTGTTATCTGTAGAAACAACTTTACTCCCTGGCTCCAGGATTACCACTCTTACCCCTGATAGTTTTTCAAATTGTTCATTCAAAACAATGCCATGGTAATAATCAATAATCTTTCTTACATCGTCTTTCTTTGAAGGTTTGCACGCCATTACAACGGATAAGAAAATAAGCAATAGGTATATTTTCATTCTGTTTTAATTTTAGTTCACTCACATTGCTCTAAAATATTTTAAAGGCTACTTCAGGTTTAATACGCCTGATTGTTTACTTTGTAGATAAATTGTGCCAATATCAATCGTATCCTTATTCCTATCGTAGGCTTTTAGATTAATTTTTTTTATATCATATCCTTTTTTCTTTAGAATAATGATTGAATTGATTCCTCTAATGGATTTGATGAAATTATGATAGTTTTTTATTTCAATCTTTGGTAAAATAAATTGACCTTTTTTATTGGTTGTCACATTCCTCGGACTTAATATATCTGATGAATCATAAACTATAGAAACATCGGGCAATGGTATTTTATCATCATAGATTAGGCCTATAACTGGTTTCCTATATATGTAAGATCCGGTATTGCATGAAAAAAATAGCCATAATAAAATAATTAGGTAGAATTTTACTCTCATATAATTTTAATTTTGGTCAACCATAATAATTTTAAGAGATCAATCTCCGCAATAATGGTTCTAGGAATATCATAATAATTCTTGTAGTATTTCATCAGATCAATTTCTCCATAAATAGGGGAATTTGTAGCAGAGGATGAAGGATCTTGAAGTATCATACTCCAATGAGAAGATCCTTTATGCGTTTTAGAATAAATGTGTCCTCCATACGCCAATAAAATTTCATGTCCGATTTCATGGGCTGCAGTCATTTTAAAATCTTCTGCGTCAGCTGCTTTATATTCCCATCCGAGATTAGAGTATAATATTGAATTAGGATATTCGTTCCAATCATGCCTGTATAAATACCCTTCAGTAAAAAATAATTTTCTAGATAACTCAAAATTTCTAGACCTACTTTCTTCAGAATTAGTTTGATAAACTATTGATGGAGCTGATAATCCATTTTTATCAACTTTTGCATCAACAAATACTTGATAAGTTTCAGAAATAATTTTTACACCACCTCCAATGTTTTTTAAATTTCTAGACCAAAATTGATTAATCCCTTGAAGTGTTAATTTTTCTAAATCTTCGTACGATTGTGTCCTTTCTCTAATTGGTGATTTATTATAATAAGTTAAAGCTTCTCTAGAGACTTTGTCCCAATCACAAATTTCGCTTTTAGTGTGAGGTGAGTTAAAATTCCGCGTGTTTTGCCAGCATTCCAATCCTTCTGCACCACCATCTTTAAGGTTAACCCTCAAGGTTGTGTCGATCCTGTTCTTTTTGCGGTCTATTTTAATATCTACCCAATCTACCTGTTCGTAGTGGGTAGAAAATTCTACTTCTAAACTTTTTCGTTTCCCAGCCTTAATGGCGGTTATTTTTGCGCTTAGTTTTTTATTGTTAAAGCGTATACTGTCGTAAACTTTATCGTTATCAAAGCCATCCCAATAAATTACATAAGATCCAATTTTCGTGTAATCGGCAGGTGAAAGGCTAAACTGCTCAAGGATGGTTTTAAAATCAGGGGTTTTTGTAGGGTAAGCTGGCAATAAGTTTTTAATGTCATTTTTTATTTGTGGTACTTTCGATGCGGTAACAACCACAGGTGCCAGGTTGGTTAGCTGATAAATCACATTTCCATCAGCATCTTTGATCTGAAATTCCAGTGCATCTATATCATTCAAACTCAAAGCATAATCAAATGCGAAATATGGATTTTCATATTCATTGTTAAAATCCAAAATACCCAATGGTACTACTGTTGTTTCAATTTTATTCAGAGAAAAGGCAATATTGAAATCTTTAGCCTCATTATCTGCAATTAGCTTATATTCATCATATCTCGCTTTATATTTGCTCTGCTGTATGATTTCACCAGTTGTATTAAGCGCTATATTGCCATTGGTGGCAACCCATTTTATGCTTTCTGCGGATTCGGTAATGGTTTTAGAGATAAATCTTATAGTTCCCATTTAAAGAAGTTTTATTTTTTGGTAATTTTATTCAAAACCTTTTAGACACGATTAAGCTGGGATACACTTATGTGCCAATTACATCAAACTAATTTTGTTGCCATTAATTTTGTTGAAAATCTTCTATTAGTAGTATTTATTGAGATGAGCTAATAAGTTTTATCTGTGCCATTTTTCCTGTATTATTTTGATTTTCGATTTATCTAACTCCTCGTCATCATTGTTTGAACAGTAGTTTTGTGTCATCAAGATAAACAATTTATTCGATTATTGGCGTAATTAATGGAATATTATTCGCTTTAAAAAGTGCTGATATTTTAATTAATTTTCTAATATTGATTCTTCAGGTGAGGGTCCAATTTGGGTTATTATTTATAAACAGGAAATAGTTGTTTACATTACTATGGAGCGAGCAAAGAAAGAATACATTTATTGTTATTCAAACCAGTGCATTTTTGCTTTCATTATTTTGCAGCCAGTATCTTGATGTCGGCAATTTCTAAAATCTGTTTTGGATAACCATTTTGAACTGCATTGATCATCGCCTGACCAACTTGCTTAAGGGTTAATGATATTTTCGGCAATAGGATAGGGAAAAGCCATATCACAGGTTTAAATAGTGCTTTTACATTTTTTTGCGCTTTAAATGGTTTCATAAATCCAGGACGGAAATTGTACTGCGCTTTAAATGGTAGTTTCATTAGGGCATTTTCGGTTTTACCTTTTATGCGCGCCCACATAATTTTGCCTTTTTCGGTACTATCGGTATGTCCGCCAGAAACAAAGTTGAAAACCATACCCGGGTTCCATTTTATCAATTGTTCGGCAAATGCCATGGTGGTTTCGTAGGTGATGTAGTTGTATTTTTCTTCGTTCATGCCTACAGAACTGATTCCCGCACAATAAAAACAGGCATCGTAACCCGATAATTGGTTTTCAAAAGTTTCCAATTTGGTAAAGTCCTTAACAATTAACTCTTTTAATTTAGGGTGCTGAAGATCGTAATGCCTGCGGTTTACAATCAATACTTCTTTTACAACCGGGTTTTCTAAACATTCGAACAAAACCCCTTCGCCAACCATTCCGGTGGCTCCTGTGATAATTACCTTCATTTGATGATGTAAATTGGTTACCGACTAATTAATATACAATTACGGCTTTTATCAGGTTAAAACAAATTATTTTTTGATTACCTGATTATAAAAGACAAAGATCGATTTTAAAAGTAAATTGTGCTTTGTTGAAAAGTCCAATTTTAATTTGTTGAAAGGCTCGGATAGAAGTTGGTGTAGTGTTCAAAGATATATTTTGATTTCTTAATTTTGGCTGTTAATTGTTGCCAGGATAACATGATGGAAATTAATACCATTAAGGAGTTAAGAAAATTAAGGGGAGATAAGTCTTAATGTTTTTAACTTCTTAATGGTCAGAAGATACTATGTAAACTATGGTCGTAGCAGGGCGCTACGACTAGGATAGGAAGCCACAACTATAAAAGGGATCTGTTACCAAAAATCAGGGCATAAAAAAAGCATCCTTTGATCAGAAGGATGCTTTAAATTTTTTAGATTTTTCTAAAAACTATTTTGCCAAAGCAGCTAAAACAGCATTGTTTTTAGCTAATTGATCGTTTTTAGGTTGTGCAGAACGGCTACCTAACTCGATGTTAGTTGCTCTCTTTAAAAATGCTACCTCTTGGTGAGCTGTATTTTTATTTCTTCTGTCTTTTCTTTTTAATCTGGTAACTGCCATGGTAATAACCTTTTTATTATTTTATTTGTACAAATGGAGGTCGAGAGCGGATTCGAACCGCTGTAGAAGGTTTTGCAGACCTCTGCCTAGCCACTCGGCCACTCGACCCTTAAATTCAAGGCTGCAAAAATAGCAATTATTCGTTAGCCCGCAAATAATATCTCAATTTAATTTCGAACTCGCACTAACTCAGCGCAAAAGATTGCGGCACTTACGGCTACATTTAACGATTCGGCTTCTCCGATCCTCGGAATGGTAACCGGTTTATTTATTTTTTTGATCACTTCGGGCGATATTCCCTTGCCTTCATTGCCTAAAATTACCAATCCTTCGCTGCCCCACTGGGTTTTATAAATCGATTCGCCATCTAACAAAGCACCGAATACCGGGAGGGTATTATCGGTTAAAAAAACCGGTAAATCAGCCTCAAAAATATTTACCCTTGCCAGCGATCCCATGGTCGCCTGAACGGTTTTTGGGTTAAACACTTCCACACAATCTGCAGAACAGATGATGTTTTTAAAGCCAAACCAATCTGCTGTACGGATAATGGTACCCATATTGCCCGGATCCTGCACGCCATCTAAAACCAAAGTAAACTGATTTTTCAACTCTTTTTGGTCTAATTCCTTGTTTTTTGGTAGGTGAACAAGTGCTAAAAAGCCCTGTGGTGTTTGCAGCGTACTAATCTTGTCTAATTCAGCGTTCTTTACCTCAAATAAGTTTATATTTGCGGGCAATTTGGGTAACAAATTGTATTGTTCGCTGTTGTAAAATATGGTATGAATGTGGTAACTTGACTGAATAAACTCTTTTATGGATTTTATGCCTTCAACAATAAATAAACCATGCTCTTTACGGTATTTTTTTTGATGTAACGACTTTATAAAACTAATCTGTGATTTTGAAAGCATACCAATACTTAATAAATATTAAACTGAAAAGCACTGCAATATTACTATTTATTATTGTTTTAATTCAGGCCTGTTCATCAACAAAATACATTGCCGACTATCAATCGATCGTTAAAAAGGTAACGATTGACAGTGTTGATGCTAAATTTGAAGAGCAAGCATATAATTATGTTCAAAAAGATCTCAGACCAGCTTCTAAGCTGAGTATCCAGGTGCCATTATACAATTTGTTTAATACCAAGGATGGAAGGTATAAAACAAGTGATATCAAGCCTTTTGGTACTCCTCCAGCTATTTTGGACAGTACTTTGGTCGAAATTTCGAGAACCCAGATACAGAAATTCTTAAAAAGTAAAGGTTACCGTCAGGCAGAAGTTACTTCTTCGATAAAAGTAGCCGATAAAAAAGCGGAAGTTATTTTTAGCGCGAAGCCAGGTCCAGCTTATTTCATCGATAAATTGACCGATTCGATCCCGAATAAAAATATAAAAAATCTTTACCAATCAAATAAAGCAAGCATAAGCCACCTGCACAAAGGTATGCAATACGATGAAGATTCTTTAACTTATGAGCGGGAGCAGGTTTACCGCATCATGAAAGAAAACGGTTATTTCTACTTTTTAAGACCTTATGTAAACTTCGACGTTTATGGCGCAGAGCCGACTTCGAAAACAAATAAAATTGATTTGAATTTAAATGTAACCGATCCGGCAGAAGGACCGCATAAACAGTTCAATATTGGTTACACACACATGATTATTGCTCCAAATCCAGATGGTTTTCCTGATTCGGTGCGGTACAAGCTAAATAAAGATACAGTTAACGGGATTATATTTACCGATTTCTCTAAACGTTACAGAAGAAATCCGATTGTGAGGTACGATTTTTTAAAACAGGGTGAACTCTACGATATCCGCAATGAAAACCTGACTTATGACCGTTTATACGAACTGAATATTTTCAAGAACGTTAAGATCGATTATTTTAGAAGAGATAGCACCTCGAATAGGGTTAATGCCGTGATCCAATTGATTCCGCAAAAGGTGATGACCAACCGGGTAGAAGGAGAGTTGCCTTTTAATGGGGGAACCGTTGGTTTTACAATTGGTAATACCTATACCAATAATAATATTTTTAGAGGAGCCGAACGATTTGAACTGCAGGTTAAGGGAGGTTTACAATCACGTATTGGTAATGGAGCTAAGGTTTTTAGCGATATCTATCAACGTGATTTTTCAATCAGTGCAAGTATTACGGTACCAAGATTGATGATTCCTTTTTATAACCCGGTTTTAGGTGGAAATGGAATGCCACATACTACCTTTGCATCAAGCTACATTTATGCGCTACAAAAAGATGTTTCGGTAAGGAGGATTTTTATCAACTCGATTACTTACGATTGGTTTGAAACTAAATCAAAATTACACTCTTTTACACCTTTAAACTTTGAATACCGTTTTGGTAACTTGGACACTGCAAATATCGATTTAGCTACCAGGCTTAACAACCTTTATTACTCTGCACTACTCGATAGAAAAGATTTAACCTTAGGTATGAAATATACCTATACTTTAAACGCCGACAAATTAAATCAGCTTAGAACTTTTGTGTATTTACGGGCAGGAATGGATATTGCAGGTAATATGCTGCAGGGTATATCTAAACTTACTGGCGCTAAGAATGATCCTGCAGGTGGTGATCCGGCTAAGATATTAGGATTACCTTTTAATCAATATATGCGGCCAGAGGTTGATATAAGGTGGTATAAACATTTAGGAGGAGACAGGCAATTTATAGCACGTTTAAATGCCGGGGTAGCTTATGCTTATGGAAATTCGATAAAAAATGGCATACCATTCGAAAAACAGTTTTTTGCAGGCGGATCGAATGGGGTGAGGGCCTGGCAGGCTAGAACGCTTGGACCAGGTAATTACAATCGTGAAGTGATCGCAAGTGATGCATATCGAAAAGCATTTTTTGGATTGGACCAATTAGGTACAATGCGGATTGAAACCAACTTTGAATATCGCTTCACTGTTGCAAAGAATTTTTTGGGTGCTACACTGAAAGGAGCAGCCTTTGTTGATGCAGGTAATGTTTGGAATATTCGCAAAAACGAATCTGTTAGTTCCGGCTTTGATGAGTTAGATGAACTAACAATATTTAGGGTCAGTAAATTGGCTAAGCAACTGGCTGTGGGTACGGGTTTAGGCCTAAGGTACGACGTACAATATTTCGTTTTTAGGTTTGATGTTGGACTGAAGCTTAAAGACCCTCAGTTTTCGGGCTCCGATCAATGGGTAATCAGTAAGTTTTTATCTGGTGCCAGGGATTTTAAAGACACTTATAATGCCACACACGGGCCTGATACTTATCGTTTCCTGCAGTATAACTTTGGTATTGGTATGCCGTTTTAATTAACCAAAAAGGCTTAATGCTTTAGGCTTTGTTTCCGGATTTTTAAAAGCAAATTCTTTGTAAGGTTGCCATCTTTTATCCTGGTGTTTGTAAACAGAAAAAAAGGCTACCTGGAATTCGCGCTTAAATTTTCGGTCTTTAAAATCAGCCATGATTTGAGTGAAAACGGCTTTTATATCCCTGAAAGCTAAAGTTAAATGTGGATTGAATTTTTCTTTTTTCTCTATCAGTTTTAGAGGCTGTAAGGCTTTTGAAATCTGTTTTTCGAGATTCATAATTCCTTCGTTCTGCGCTACATCCAGGTAGAAAGTGTGCTCCGGAAAGGCATTAAAATTTCTAAGCACTTGTGTAAACGGCGTGTTAAAAGAAGCATCTTCGAGTGATTTGAAAAATCTGTTTTCGGCCGCTAATGACGATAATTTAACCGGTGGATACAAAGTGATATGCGCAGGCCTTTTTAAAGATTCGTGCACATTAAACTTCTCTGAAATGTAATTCCTGATCTCATCAATATCTTCCACAATAGAAACAGGAGGAACCAAACAGACTAAATATAGATTTTCCATGGATCAAATTTACTAAAAAAATTAGTATAACTGAAATATGAAATCGTTAAAACGATTGATTATTTCTTCTTTAGCCTTGATTCTTGTCTCCACGAACCGTTGTTATGGTTTGTGTCCTTACAGGTCACTTAAGTTTATTTTTGCCACTGATGCACAGATTAACACGGAAGGATTCCACGAAACGTACTTATGTTTAATAAACCCGACCGACAGCGTTACCCCGATTTTAGTTTAATTTGATTTATAGAACATTTATCGGGGTTAAGCAAAGGGCGGGACTGGCGGAACCGAAGAACTACAGCAAAGCTTTTCTAAAAAAACAAGTAACAACAAACAATCTTCGTTTCTCCGTTGCCGTGGTCTGTGTCCTCACAGATCACTTAAGTTTATTTTTGCCACGGATGCACAGATTAACACGGAAGAATTCCACGAAACGGACTTATGTTTAATAAACCCGACCGACAGAGTTACCCCGATTTTAGTTCAATTTGATTTATAGAACATTTATCGGGGTTAAGCAAAGGGCGGGACTGGCGGAACCGAAGAACCACCGAAATTGCTTTTCTAAAAAATAAATAAATTCTGCAACTAAAGCAATCTTCGTTTCACTTTTTGCCCCCTGTTTTACAATTCGCAAACCTTGCAGTAAAGATTGCTTCGCCGGCTGAAAAAGACGTCTCGCAGTAACGATTTACGCACATCATTTAAAAACATCAAATGAGGTTCTTCAAGCCATCAAAAATACTTTCGAAAAAGGTAGAAAGGTTTAATCCGTTACTGTGATTGAAATAAACAAATACCAAAAACACAATCACCACAAATATGATGAGTTTGCGGAAGGCAAAGGCAATAATGATGAGCGCGATAGGAATGATAAACAGCCATAAACTATTGATAGCGTAAGGACTTAAATCGGTATCTTTTTTATACACATAAACCAACTTACTGTGGGTACCGGTATCGTTCTGATGTTTGATGTATACGAATGTAGATTTATCGATCGGCAGCGGCAGCACGGCAATACCATCGTTAAATTTTAAAATCTGGGTAAAACCACTCACACTGAAAGTATAGGTTCCGTTTATATTCTCGTTGGGATTGTTTAACGAATCGGCTGCAATAATGGCTAATTTATTGTTTTTAAGCAGATTTTCTTTGACCAGAAAATTATTGATTGCTGCATTTTGGGCAAAGCCGGAAAAGCCGATTAAACACAGGGATAATAAGAGTAAGATTCGTTTCATTCGATAGAACGTTTATTGTAAATTAAATAACCGATATGCAATAATACACCATTTCTTTTAATCGCATCATTATATAAATTATAGCTTAAGCTTACAGGACCAAGTGGAGAGTGATAAACTAAGCCTGCCGTAGCGGCGTAACGTAATTTGGTAATGGCTTTTGCGTAATCTACATCCTGGAAGCTGTTCAGCTCAAACTCTTTGTGAGGCAAAAATAAATATCCTTCCAATCTAAAATCGAGATTTTTTTTAACATTATAAATGTTTTTTATTCCGCCGGCAGCATAAGTGGTGGCCCTGAATTTATCAAGGAACAATGAACGGCTATCCTGCAGCGGATAAAAAGCCGGAGCAGTTAACAAGGTAGCGTAATAATTGCTAAATAAAGGCTGATTGGAAATAACTCCCTCTACAATATAACCCAATGTATATTTTTTGAGGTGTAAAAAATAATTTTCCTGGGTGAGTTTAATGCTGCCCCAATGGTGCAAACGGCTAAGCTCCGGGGTTTTAATAAAACCTGGAGTACTGCGGAAAATATTACCTGGATCGTAATTTTCGCGACCAGTTGTATAATTAAAACTTAAAGAAAAGCTCTGTCCGTTTGTGGCATACTGTTTTCGGTTGAGCGAATTTTTTTCGAGGTTTAACGAACCTCTAAATCCATTAAAAACCGTTTCATCCAGCACATCTCCAACGCCAAAAGTATTGTTGGGGCTGTAATGATCACTATTATTGATAAAAGTAGAGTGAAGGACAATTTTTGTATTGTAATTTAAAGGCATGCCCACCATCAGGTCGATTTTCCGGTCGGATTGCTCGATGTAAATGGGGCGGGGGTTTTCGATAAAAATCTGACTGGTGTTATAATAATTCCAGTGGTTATAGGTTAGTTCGGCAGCGAGGAATAAGGGCAGCTTGGTTGGATAATCTACACGTCCGTTTACCTGAACAGATTCGTAGAAACGACCTGAATAAAAGCTGGTGCCAAATGTGTACGATTTCCTGTTGAGGTAATTGTATTGCGCCCCGAGGAAAACATTGCTGATTGGCCTGGTGGAGATATTCCCACCCAGATCGAGTTTGAAGCTTTTTTTGGGTTGTGCCACCACCTCAAAGGTATAACTATCGGTTGCGGCCTGGTAGGATATTTTAGGATATACCGTTTCAAAAGTCTGATCTGCAACGAGTTTGTAATAACCCCGTCTGATATCCTTAAGATCGAAAGTGCTTTGGTCGCTTTTAAAAAGCCTTTCTACGTATTTCTTTTGTTGCGCGTTAACCCCTGATACGGTAACGTTGCTGAATTTTAACTCTGGTTTTCTTGCATTAAATTTTTCTCTTCTTTTTGCCAGTTCTTCGTCGTTTACCCTCTTGCTGATCAAAGCCTTTATCCTTGGCATATCGGCCATGGTTGCATCGTAGCCTTTTTTAATCAGCTCTGCCACCGGTGCAAAGTTGGTTACACCATAATTGGCCAGATCGGGCTGGATATATATCCCATTTTTACCGATCATGGTAGAATCTGATTTGGAAAGAAACATGTATACCAAAAAACGGTTCATCAAACGGTCGTCGATGTTTTTAGGGTACTCGTTATAGGTTTTGGACGAAACATTGGCCCCGATGATATAATCGGGCTTAAAGTCCCTCTCCATTACGTCAGCAGGGAAGTTATTGTACAAACCACCGTCAAAAACATATTTCCCATCCAGTTTAATGGGGCGGTAAACAATGGGGACGGTCATGGTTGCCCTTACTGCTTCGGCCAAACTGCCTTTGCTTACGGTGATACTTTTTTGCGATAGTACATCAGCAACCATACAGCGGTAGGGTACAAAAAGATTGTCGAAATTATCTTTAGAAACCGCTGATGCCTGTGAGAAAAGTTCTAAAAAGGCGAAATTTAAGGGGATATCATTAATGAGGTTGGAGCGGAAACTAAAATGGAAACCCGTATCAATGGCCACTTTTGCAGTAAGCATAGAAGCATTTGGGGCATTTTTCTGAAAATAATAGGTGTAATCGCTGGTATAACGCCCGTTTACCCAATTTTGGAAATCGTTACTGAGCGCTATTTCTTCAATCTGTTTTGGGCTATAACCTGCCGCATACATGGCCCCAACAATACCACCCATTGATGTTCCGGTAATGTAATCGATCGGGATATGATTTTCTTCTAAGGCTTTTAAAGTACCGATGTGTGCCAATCCTTTTGCTCCGCCGCCACTAAACACAAGACCAACTTTTTGCGCCTGCAATTGGTTACAGCACAAAACGAAAAGGATCAGCAAAAATCTTTTAAAAGTTAACACCCCTAAAAATAGGTGTTTTTCTTTTAAAATCAGTTCAATATGAAAATGTTGTAGGTTAAAAATGTTGCAAAACTTACCCATATTATGTATGGAATAAATATAAGCCCTGCCCATTTATTGATTTTATAAAAGGTTAACGCATTGATAATGATTAAAGCCAGCAGCAAAATGATTTCGGCAAGGGCAAAACCAACCTCATGCAGGTAAAAGAAAATGAATGACCAGGCCAAATTTAAAATCAGCTGAATGAGGTAAATGGCTACTGTACGTGGAAAATGTACAATTTTATCTCGTCTGATCCAAACCAGGTAAGCCGCGATACCGATTAATATATAAAGGGTTGTCCAAACAGGAGCAAAAAGCCAGTTTGGTGGATTAAAAGAAGGTTTATTGAGTGTTGGATACCAGGTTTTAACAGATTTGGCCGTTGCCCATCCACCCAGGGCGCCAACACCCAGCGTAATGGCTATATTAATGATAAACGCTACCGGTTTAAATTTCATGCCGTAAATTTGAGTTTAAACATTGGTAAATCCTAAAATGTTTTTACCTGCCTATTCCCGGAACAACGGCTAAACTTTCATTGTCTTCGTTTCCAATGCTTTGTACGGCGAACAAATAATTGTCTTTACTGTAAGGCAATCTGAGTTCGGTGGCGGAGGTGAAAAATTTCTTTTCCCAAACCGGGCTGCTGGTTTCGCGCATCAGCACATAATATCCTTTTACTGTACCATTTGCAGGCGCTTTCCAGTATAAATAAGTAGAATTGCTCAGGTTTTTAACATCTACTTTTACTTCGGTAGGGGCAGATGGGGCTTTTGCCAGGTTGGCCAAAACCGCAATGTTTACACCCGTATTTTTGCGGAGGTATTCGAAATCCATAAATTCCTGCAGATCACCATAACGCACACCTTTTTCGGTTCTAAGATCCTGGTGCTGGTGATCGAAGTTTTCGTTCATTTCGGTTATGCGTACCGCGGTAAAACCGTTTTCTACAAATGGGGTATGGTCGCCGCCACGTAAAAACCTGTCATTCCGGTAAATCAGTTTTACTTCGAGCTGATCTATATAACGCTCGCCAATTTCTTTAACATAACGGGCCAATTGACGGCTTTTTCCATCATTTTCTAAACCAAACTGGCGGATGCTTTTAGCATTTTTATCCAGGTCGAGGAAGGGTAACCCCTCACTAAATACACGTAAACGGGTATTATCGATAATCTGGGTTTCGCTACTATTGTTGCTGCCAATCATATCGTTGTTCAACATGGCATCTACATTCCAGCCTTCTTTTTTTGCCTTTGCGGCCATAAAGCCCGATCCCAGCAAAGATTGTTCTTCACCACTTACGGCTACAAAAATAATGGTGGCAGCAAATTTATATTGGCTCATAATCCTGGCCGCTTCAATTACACCTGCTACACCGCTGCCATCATCGTTAGCCCCAGGCGCATCGCTGGTTCTGTTCATTACATCGGTAACACGGCTATCAAGGTGACCGCTCACCACATACACGCGTTTATCATTTGCATCTGTACCTTTTAATACGGCAACGGCATTACCCAACAAAGTAGGCTGATCTACTCTTTTGCCGTCGGGTTTAAAGGTGGTGGTATCTAAATAAGCGGTTAACCTGCCATCGCTCTGTTTTGCAAACTGGTTAAACTTGCTCACCACCCAATTTCTTGCTGCACCGATACCTTTTGTTTTGCTTTTAATATCGCTTAAGGTATTGCGGGTACCGAAAGCAACCATTTTTGAGATATATGACTTTAATGAATCCTGATTTACCGCTTTAACCATTTTATCGATATCCTGATTACGGATTACCGTAGTTTGTGCTTTTATGGATAAACTTATTGAGGCAAAAAGTAAAATTGAGTAGATTTTTTTCATCTGTATCACCAAAAATTAATTAGATAGCTAATATATTGAATGATAACCTAAAAACCGGGGCTTAAATGTGTTTTTCTGTAACATTTTAAGCATAAAAAAAGCCCTTTGAAATAAATCAAAGGGCCGGATTGTTTGGTTTTTAATATTATTTTGCAATTGTTGACGCAATTTCCTGTGTTTTGTTCCAGTTACCGAAAGCTTTTTTAGCTGATGATTTCGCATCACTTAATGCTACGTCGCCGGCAATGGTTAAAAATGTTTTTTCAGGAGAAATCTGGCTGTAAAAACTTTTTACATCAGCAAGGGTTAAAGCATTGATCGAAGTTTCATTTACCGATTGATCGTAATCATAATCGTGGGCTTTCAAACTGGTAATCAGTTTAGCTTTTGCAATATTGAAAGTTTTTTGATCGATTGTGGCGTTCTGGATCAAAGCAGCCATTTCGGTTAAATCTTTTTCAAGATCGGCACTAGCGGTAGCCAGTTTGCCACTGTTATCTTTAAAACTGATGTTCGCGTTTTTACTCACATTTTCGTTTAATACGGCGTTTAGTAACTCAACTACGCCATCTTTTTTATCGTTGAATGCTTTAGCATCCAAAGTAAAGCTTGAGTAAGCCTTTGGCGACTTATCATTTTCTGAAATGATAATGTTCATACCGTTTTTAAGTTTGTAGCCCACCGGCTCCTTAAAGGTTTGTGCTTTAGCTGAATAAACCGAGAGGATGGCAACGGTTGAAAGTGCAATTGTTTTAATGGTGTTCATTTTATTTTTTTTAGATAAATAGGATTGACTTTTATTAAATAATGTTGAGCAAATGTATAGCTGATTAGCTTCGTGGCCTATATCAAGGCGTTAGAAAGGCAGGAATCATAGACGAACGGGCGTATATACGTGACGAAAGAGGGATCGGATTTCTGCAAATATATATTTTATTCATTTTGTTCATTATTTATTTTCTGAAAATATTCCTGTAGGTTATGCTTAGTTTTATTTTTGACGTTAATCTGATACTCATGAATTGCTTAATCGTTGATGACCATGTGATTGCCCGGAATACAATAAGTCATCTTTTACAGATTGATCCTTCTTTGAAACTGATTGCCGAGTGCGAAAATGCTGCAGATGCCTATCGGAATCTGGCCGTTCATAAAATCGACTTGTTGTTATTGGATGTTGAAATGCCAGGGATATCAGGAATAGAACTGGTTAAAGGATTGGGCGATAAGCGACCGTTGATTATATTTATCAGTGCAAAAAAAGATTACGCTGCAACTGCATTTGATCTTAATGTTGTTGATTTTATAGCCAAACCCGTAACACCCGACCGGTTTTTAATGGCCATTAACAAAGCGAAAGAAATTTATAACCTGAGTAACCTGTTTGTAGGAAACAATGCCGATGATTTTGTTTTTATCCGTGATTCGGGTTTAATCAGGAGGATCAGACTGGATGATATCAATCACCTGGAAGCGCAGGGCGATTATGTAAAAATTTTTATGGGTGAGAAAACTTATTCCGTACACTCTTCGCTAAAATCTATTGAAGATAAACTCCCTGTAAAAAATTTTCTCCGGGTTCACCGCTCTTTCATTATCAATATTGCTAAAATAGATACGATTGAAGGTAATACTTTAATTATACATAAGCAGTTTGTTCCGGTATCTGATGCCTATAAATCTGTATTAAATAAGCGGATGCATATTTTATAAAGGGTTATGGAAGCAATTGAAAAAAAACATCAGGGGCCGGATGAGCCAATTGATGTATTAATTATTGGTGAAGCAGATCATAAGCAGTTATCCGAATACCTTGAAGAATACGATGTCAGTTTTAATATTGCATTTAATGAGGAGGGGGCGATTAAAAATCTATGTGATTTTACATTTAAACTTGTTTTAATCGATATCGATTCGCCTGATCTGGCGTATTGTAAAATAGTAGCGCACATTAAAAACGAGCTGCTTTTAAATATTCCGATAGTGGCTATTATTGCTGACGGCGGGGAGGAGATGAAAAAGAGATGTTTTGATAAAGGAATCAATGGCTGTTTCACAAGACCGATCTCAAAAATAGAATTGGTTGGTGTTTTAACACAGTTCTTAACAAAAGAAGTTTTCTGTGAAGAAAATATTCAAACTGCTACATACCCAACCATCGATTTAGGTTATTTAAAAGAGATCAGTATGGGGAATGCAGATTTTGAACGTGAAATGGCCGGGAAATTTGTCGAAATTATTGCTGAAGAGCTAATCCAGTTAAATAATGATCTTGAAGAGGGAAATTACGAAGCGTTAAAACGTACGGTGCATAAAATGAAATCGACCATTTATTTGGTGGGGCTAAAACCTAAATTAAGTGCAGCGATTGAAGCCATTGAATATGATCAGCTCAACCATGATCAGTTTAGGCATCATGTAGATTCGATTGTATCCGTCTGTAAAAAGGCCAAAGAAGAGGTTCAGCTATTTTTGAATCACACGATATAACAATCTCCTCTTTGGTGCTGTTGTTTTTGCTAAATCTTATCAGACATACTGGTGACCCGATGTGGTGATTGATTTTGAATCGCCGATAAATTCTTTTATTTCCCTGATGGTTTCGTCGGGTGCACTTATGTGTGGAAAGTGCCCGGTAGCTTTCATTACCACCAAAAAGTTTTCAGGGGTATTTTTATAGATAAACTCGCCCGCTGATAATGGAGCCATGATATCGTTTGAACTCTGTAGGGTTAAACTTGGTACTTCGAGGTCTTTTAATTTATCCCTGTAATCGGCCTTAAAGGTGGCCATTGCAAAAGCCAGTGCCACGCTTGGGTCGGTAGCTTCAAAACACTCCTGCAAAAAGTCAGATAGTTCTGGTTTTAATGGAGTATCCATCACCACAGGTGCTAAATTTTTAACCCAGCCCGCATAATCTTCGGTGATGTGTTCAAAAATCGTTTCAATATCTCCGATATTAAAACCGCCTATGTAATTATGGTCGTTTAAATACCGGGGTGATGGTCCGATAAATACCAGTTTTTTAAATGATTCTGGTTGTTGCAATGCAGCAATCATGCCGATCATGCTGCTTACCGAATGGCCGATAAAGATGACATTGGAAAGCTCAAGGGTATCGATAATATCGATTACATCGCAGGCATAACCTTCTAAAGTAGCGTATTTGCGTTTATCATATTGGCTGAGGTCCGAATCGCCGGAGCCTACGTAATCGAATAATATGACCTTGTAATCCTCCAGAAAGGCGTCTGTAATGTATTTCCAGGAACTTTGCGCACAGCCAAAGCCATGGGCAAACATGATTACCTGGCTACCTTCGCCAAGGATTTTTACATTATTTCTGATGAGTATTGGATGCAAGATGTTTGATTTTAAAAGTCCCCATTAAGTTAAACAATGTAACGGTTTTTTTATAAAAAAATAAAAAATGAACAAAACGCACTACTCTAATCTGTGAACAGGCATGAATTCTTCTATTCTAATGTCCTTAATTCATTAATGGTCAATTGTTTGTTGGGTTTTAATATTACGAAATTAAGGGCTTTAAGGTTTTAGAAATGAAAAATTAAATGCTGAAGATGATTAAACTCAATCCTGTAAGAGCACATATTTTGCTCATAATCATTATCTTGCATGTAATCAGCTAACCGAAAAAAACTAATATCCCTAATGAAAAAGTCCGTCCCAATTTTTTTTATTGTCTGTTTATTCTATCTAAATACCATAGCACAGGTTAATTTGCAAGCTTTTAAACCTAATGGGACAACTGTTTCCACCAGACAAAAAGAACTGGTTCTGAGCTGGCCGGTAGGTAATGGTGCCATAGGTAAAATGGTACTTGATCTGGAAAATGGCAGACCATTGTTCAGCAGTTTGCAGATGGGTAAAAAAGGTGCATTAAAAGTAGTTGCTGCAAATCTAGATCCCGCTTTTATTTTGCGGGTAGGTAAACGTACATTAAGTGCTGAAAGTGGTGGTTGGGATGTGTTTTTTGATCGTGTACCCACACGGCCTTATACCACAAATGTAGTAAAGTTTGAAAAAGGAAGTGCCAGCGTCTCTACACATGGTTCGCAAACTGTTGTTAAAATAGCAGGTGTAGAATCCGAATTGTTTAATGGTAGTTTAGAAATTACGCTTTACAACGGAAGTCCTTTGTTTAACGTTGCCGCAGTGGTATCTACCCAAAAAGATTCAACAGCTATTTTATACGATGCCGGATTGGTAAATAAAAAAGAGATGTGGACTAATGTTGCCTGGAGTGACGTAAAAGGTAATCTTCAGACAGAAAAGGCTGTTAAAACTGATGAAAGTAAAAATCTTGAAGTAAAATACCGTACCGTTATCGGCGAAAATGCTGGCGGAAGTCTGGCTGTTTTTCCGGCACCACACCAATATTTTTATCCATTGGATGAAGCTTTTAACCTCAAATTCACCTGGAAGGGCCGAAATTACTTAAACCTGATCTCCGGGTATGGTATTGGCATCCGTCAGGATCCTTTGGGCGATAAACGTTATGTGCCCTGGTTTAATGCGCCACCAAATACACAACAACGGCTCAATTTTTTCTGTTTGTTAAGCACTGGGAAAGCAGATGCAACTTTGGCGGAAGTGAAGAAGTTTACCCATAACGATACTTATGTGCCATTGGCGGGTTACAAAACAATGGCGAGCCATTTTCACAACGAATTTATTTCTGACGTGGTGTTAAGTGGAAAAACTATTCCCGAAAAACCCGAATTTGTAACGGTACTGAAAAAAGCTGGTTTAAATATTGTAAAACTTGCCGAATTTCATGGTCCTGGACACCCGAAAGGCCCAGATTCGACCCGTTTGAAAGAATTGGACGCCTTATTTAAACAAACCCAAAGGCTGTCTGATCCTAATTTTCTGTTATTACCGGGAGAAGAAGCGAATAATTTTTATGGCGGGCATTGGCTGGCATTTTTTCCTAAACCGGTTTACTGGATCATGTCGAGGAAAAGCGATCTTCCTTTCGAAAGCAACGATCCTAAATATGGTAAAGTTTATCGGGTAAATGATAAGGTTGAAATGCTCAGGTTATTGGAACAGGAGCATGGCCTGGCCTGGACCGCGCATGCGAGAACGAAAGCTTCAACAGGTTATCCGGATAAATATAAGGAGGAAGATTTTTTTAAATCGGAAACTTTTATGGGTGCCGCGTGGAAAGCCATTCCAGGAGATCTTTCGTTGCCCACTTTAAGTAAAAGGGTGTTGAACCTGATGGATGATATGGCCAACTGGGGTTTGAGGAAACATGTGATTTCGGAAGCCGATATTTTTACCATTACCGAACAGAATGAAATGTATGCACATTTAAATGTGAACTATTTGCAATTGGATAAAGTGCCGAATTATGACGACGGCTGGCAACCTGTTTTAGATGTAATGCGAAAAGGTAAGTTTTTTGTTTCGACAGGCGAGGTGCTGATCCCAAAGTTTAATGTTAGTGGGAAAGGTGCAGGCGAGACGTTGAAAATTGATGCAAACGGTAAAACAACGGTAAACATGCAGCTCAACTGGACATTCCCTCTAAGTTTTGTAGAAATTGTATCGGGAGATGGGGCAAAGGTTTATCGTAAACGCATTAACTTAAATACAACGCAGGCATTTGGTCAAAAGAATTTTAGCTGGCAGATTGATTTAAAAGGTCGTAAATGGGTAAGGGTAGAGGCATGGGACATTGCGACTAATGGTGCTTTTACACAGATGGTATGGTTGGAGTAGTTTTACTGTCATCCTGAGGGATAATTTATTGCATAAAAATCGATATTGATGACAGAAAAATCCTGGCGTAATGAGCTCACTTCGTTTGGTTAGCTTCGTGCCTCGCAATGATGACTTTTTTCATTGATTCTGTAAATGGTAGCGTAGTAGAAGGGTATTCGAGCGTATAATACACCTGGTAAATTGTCATTCCCAACCCGATAGCTATCGGGTTAGAAATCTTAATGAACCATGTTTTAAGCATTACGATTCCCGCCTGCGCGGGAATGACGACCTTTTTAAGGATGGAGCCTACGCATTTGCCACGGATGCTCTGAATAAAAGGAAAATTCCCCGCGGTTTGTTACCTGAGCATTATATTGCTTCATATCGTCCGCGTTTATAACGAGGACGGATGAGAAAGGTAATTTTTATCGCTATTTACAATGAGACCAGAGCGATATCCAAGCTTGCAGATACGATTTACAAACATGCGGATGCAATATCCAAGCTTGCGGGGGCGATTTACAACCGTGCGGGAGCGATTTAAAACCGTGCGGATGCGATTTATAACCGTGCGGATGCGATTTACAACCGTGCGGATGCGATTTACAACCGTGCGGATGCGATTTACAACCGTGCGGATGCGATTTACAACCGTGCGGATACGATTTACAACCGTGCGGATACGATTTACAACCGTGCGGATGCAATATTCAACTGTGCGGATGCAATATTTAACGGTGCGGATGCGATATTCAACCGTGCGGATGCAATATTCAACCATGCGGATACGATTTACAACCGTGAGGATGCAATATCCAACCTTGCGGATAGGATATCCAGCTTTTTGGGCATAAGCTTTCGCATGCGCATTATGTTAACGTTATGCTGCATCAATCTTAAACCTCCTGATGGCGAGATAAAAAAAGGTAATGGAATATAAACCCGCCAGTAACCCTGCACATACTGCGGATGGGGTGATGCCAAAATCGTGGTTAGGCGGGAAAGAGAAATGTAGCGTAAGCATCAGGATAAATACAATTGCAATGCTGTAGAGGCCATTCAATCCTGCTTTTTTCAGAATAAAAGGATAACCGGTAATTTTTACTTCTTCTTTGTAATTGATGGCACCAGTATGTTGAAGCGCTTTTATTTTCTTTAATATATCGAGGGTAATCATAAAGGGGAGCAATAAAGACATCGGCAGTAAAAATCTGGCCAGATTTTGCTCACCGCTAAACAAGTGCACCGAATTTTGTGCTTTGAAGGCAAAATAAGGTACTACAGTGTTCAATACCGTATTTGGAATAAGGTGAATAAGCAGATTTTTGCGCACAAATTTCCGCCAGTTTGAGACTTTTGTCTCTTCATCTTGCATCACATCATCAGGCATTGGCCAATTCATTTAAATTTTCCTTAATCAGTTCCATTGCCCTGTCTTTAATCTGCCAGGCTTCAAACTCCCTTAAAAACGATTCGTTGGACATGAAAGAGAAATCCAGTTGTCCGTTAAAAGTGCTGCACACTAAAGTATTTGCGTTTTTCCATGGGAAAGCAACGGTTGGGCTGTAAATGGTTTCTATGGAAAAATCCTGATAATCCTTCGGGATGTTCAAAAGTCCCATGTTGCTGAGTGTGATATCGTGCGTACCTTTTGTGGTTCTTAAAAATCCGATCATTTTATTTACCGATGAATGGAAATACTCGCTCATGCTCAAGAGGTCATAAACTTTCATTTCGGCTATTTTTGCATCCAGATCAATTTTTAATAGCTGCGCTTTGGCCCAGAAACTGTTTTCTATCGGGTCGAGTTTAAGCTCTGCAATGGGTGCGAAGGCAAACATGGTGTCTTGTTTTATGGCCTCTACAAATCGCCTGATATCAACCGGACAGATCACTTTGCCATGAGCTTTAGTGCCTTGAACGTGTTTGAAAGCTTCCATAAAGGCCACACAGATGGCAGCATGTACCGTGGTGTTTTCTTCCTTGCATTTCTGCAATAGTTTTTTGGTGTTTTCGACACTAATTTTCCAGTGAACGGCATAATTGTTCCGATCTACCTGATTGTTGGAAGTGGCTTTAAAAAAGAAAAACAAGCGACCCAGGGCTGCAAAAATCTTTCCTTTAAAGTGACCGAGTCTGGAGATGGAAAAATCTTCCGGCATCAGATCGTTTACTGATAAAAACGAAGGATAAGGCGCCAGGTTTTGTTGGGGATTATCGATCAATGTCATCAGTTCACGCATCAGGTTTAATATGGTAGTTCCATCGCAGATACAATGCGGAAGTACGAGTAAAAAATCTGATTTGGTTTCTCCTTTTAGCCATACTAGTCTTGCCAATGGTTCATTCTGATTGTCAAAAAGTTTATACCATTCAGTTTTAGATTGTATTAACCAATCTTCATCTGTTAAACGATCGGTAATCCTGACCGGGATTTTACTGATGTTTTCATGATGTACGAAATAAGGGGTTTTGCCTGTAGCATCGATATTCATCTGTAATAGCGGATGTTTCTGCTGGATTTTCTGCAAAGCCCGATGCAGGTTTTCCTTGCTGATGGTACCAGATATTTTGGCGCCGAATACACAGTTTAATGGTGTTTTAGCATCCACATGCATAATTCGTTCTCCTAAAATTAATCTTCTTTTCATGCGGTTGCACTTAAAACTTCAACGGGTTGCTCTAACTGGTTTTTAAGGATGGAAATCACTTTTTCTTTAATAGCTTCTGCTTCTACATAAGGGACATAACCTTCGCTGGCTACAAAAGTGAAATCCATTTGGTTGCGGTAAGTGGAAACGATCATGGTGGTAGTGTTACCCAAAGGTCCCACTACCGAAGGACTGAATATGTTTTCTACTTCAAAATGCTGGTATTGATGTGGGATATCGATTTTGCCGAGGTTAGAAAACATACAATCGTTGCTTGATTTGCCATATTTTAAGAAATTGGTGAAGTTGTTTAACGCCGGGTGGCAAGCTTCCATCATCATCATCAGGCTATAAGGATTGAGTTTTGAAGATTTATCGTTCACCTCCTTTTGTAAGGCCTTCACATTATCCAGAAAGTCTTTTTCGGGTAATAAGGAAAGCACGATCATTAAACCAAAAGCAAAAATGTGGTCTTTTTTAATAATCGGGTTAAAATTCCTGATATCGACCGGGAGCGATATTTTGTTAAAGGCTTTTTCTTTTCTTACTTCTTTAAAGGCCGTTAAAACTGCGGCACTCAACAAAGTATTTACGGTGAACTGATTGGCTTTGCAAAACTGGATGATCTGTGTAGTGAAATCCCGATCAAATCTCCAGTGGAGCATAAAATCTTTTTTTCGCTCAACGGCTACTTTTTTGATCGGGATGATCCATAAGGCGAGCGTGGCAATTTTCCCGATCAAACCATTTTTAGTCCGGTTGCGGTAACTGTTCAGCACCTTTGCAGGGATGACATCTTTTATACCCATAATCGGAATTTCTTTGCCGATATCTGCATCTGGATCGTCTAATAGCTGAAGCAGTTCGGTTAAAATCGAAAGCGTTGCGGTGCCATCGCAAAGGCAGTGGTGGTAAACCATCAAAAATTCGGATACCTCTCTTCCTTTTAGCCAGGTAATGCGGCAAAGTGGTGCAGTTAAGGCATCAAAAACAGTTTTCCACTCTTGTGTAGATTCCTGCTCCCAATGATCCTCACCTAAACGCTCTACTATTCGGATGGGGATTTTAAAAGCTTCGGTAAGGTTGGTTACAAACCAGGGCTTTTTGTCTTCGTCAAAACGAATTGCTGCGGTTAACCAGGGATGTTTTTTCTGGATTTTAAATAAGGCAAATTTTAAATCATCTTCTTTAATTTCTCCCCTGATTTTGAAAGGTATTACAATGTTAAACGGACTGTTTCCATCTCCGTATAACATCCTTTCACCGAATAGCAGTTTTCTTTTCATTTAGATTAGTGTATTCTGAGTTGTCAACTTTCTAGCAAACTGGTTATGAAAGTTGACAACTCTTAAAGTTATCTTTATGCGTTTTTTCACTATGAATTTATGCGTTCCGTCATCCTGAATTTATATCAGGATCGTAATGCAATGGGCTTTAAGATTCCCACCTGCGTGGGATTCGATAGCTATCGGATGACGATCGCTTTTTATAATTTACGCCAAGAGTTGTCAACTTTCGGGCGAGCGTATTATCAAAGTTGACAACTCATTATCAAACTGTTTCCATGGCCTGTGCTGTTTTTGCAAAATCTTCCAGCAATTGCACCGCTTTATCATTGCCACCGGCTGCGATGAATGTTTCTCTTATTTTTTCTGCAGCCTGGCGGTATTTCGGGTTTTCTAATAGCTCGAAAACGGTATCTCTTAAATCGCTGATGCGTAATCTTTTATAGCGGATGCTTACGCCGCAGCCTGCCTGCTCAATTAATTTAGCGGTATGGAAATGATCGTAGGCAATTGGCGTGATTAACATCGGTAAACCATTGGTGAAAGTGTCGTTTACGGTATTAAAACCTCCGTGACAGATTACGGCATCCATGTGGGGCATCAGTTCTGATTGGGGAACAAAACCGTTTACGATAAAGTTATCAGGCCATTTTTCAAAAATATCGGGATTGGTTGCGGCCACAATGGTTACAGGCTGGTTTTCGAAAGCGGTAATCAGTTTCTGGAAAAATTCCTTACGGATATCAACCAATAGCGTGCCCAACGACACAAATATTTTTGGTGTAGTGGCCTGGCTTAAGCGTTCCCAATCAAAGGGGGCTAAATTTGGCCGGCCTTTTACCGGACCCACAAATTGTATATGCGGTGGTTTTTCTTCAAAGCCGGCAAAAGCCTGCGAAGTGAAAACCATGTTCAGTTCGTGGGAGTGAATGTGGATATCATCGCTGTAAATGCCCACTTCTCTTTGTAGACCCTTGATCAGGTTTTGTTGCCATTCGAATATCTTGGGGGCACTGTTAGCGGTATCGCCCATTACATCTGGTGGAACCGGTGTTGTGGTAACCGATGGAATGCCTTTTAAATGTGCGCTTAATGCACCAGCAAAGGTAATGCAGTCGTTAATGATTACATCGGGTTTCCATGCATCAACAAAGTTGTTCAGCCCTTTCATCATCATTTTAGCAAAAGGCACATAAGTTTCTTCGAGCGCCAGTTTCATCACCTCTGGTCCAGAACAGGCAGGGCCATCATCCTGACGTTTTAAAATGCGTTGTATTTCATCAGCATACTCCACCAGATCTTCTTCGGGGTAAATAAACTCGCCACCTTCGGGCAAATGCACCTGGGCGAGCGGGGTAATGCCAAGCCATTTTACTTCATGGCCGCGGGCCAGTAAACTTGCGCCAATACTTAATGTTGGGCTAATATGGCCAAAAAAGGGCGGGACAACGAAAAGGAATTTTGACATAATGTATAATTTAACTGATGAATACGTTTGAGGTTTTATTGCTTAAAGCTTCCAGTAAATCGGTGGCACTTTCTGTTCCACCAGCCTGGATAAAGGATTGTTTGATCTGCTCTGCAGCTATTTTATAACTGTCGTTCTGCAGCACTTTGTTTACGGCTTCTTTAAGGTGGCTGGCTTTAAAACGGTTAAAGTTTAAACGTTCTCCGGCACCAACCCTAAAAACGCGACCGGCAACGTGGCTTTGATCGTATGCTATTGGAATAACCACCATGGGCAGGCCATTCATTAAGGTTTCGCAAACGGTATTGTGTCCGCCATGGCAAACTACTGCATCAAGGTGAGGCAAAAGTTCTAATTGTGGTACCTGGTGCTGCACCGTAAAATTGGCTGGCCATTCCTCAAATAAAGCAGGATCTGAAACGACAACAACATGTAAGTCTTCATTAGCGAAAGCCTCGATTACCTTGGCAAAAAAGGCTTTTTTATGCTCATGATCGAAGGTGGTACCAATGCTGACTAGTATTTTTGGTTTGCTGGTATGAAATGCTTCCCAGCGGAAAGGAATTATAGTTTTGCGGCGGTTAAAAACAGGCCCTACAAATTTAAAATGCTCGGGTAAATCCATCTCCCCAAAAAAATCTCTGGAGGTAAATACCAATGTAGCAAGGTCGGAGCAGGCAATAGAATCTTCGGTATTTATGCCGAATTCTTTTTGCAGGGCTACAATCTGATTTACTTCCCACTCATGCACTTTGGGCAGCTCATCCATTACTTTTATGGCTGCAGGTGCGGTAACAGATGTAACATAAGGATAGTTTTTATTGCTTGCGGCAATTGCTCCGGCAAACATTTGATGATCGGTTATCACCACATCGGGCTTGAACTGATCGAGTAAATCGGCAATGCCATCATAACTGTGCCTGTTAAGCGGAATCAATACTTCTTCGTACAGAAATTTAATACTATCGATACCGTAAACAATCTTTTTGGTGATGATATCGAGGTATTTTTCTGAATCTTTTTTCTGTTGGTCGTTTTGGTTGTAACTGATCAACAGCAACTCGCCTCCAGCAGGAAGTTTATCGCCTAATGATTCATCTAAAGTAATCCATCCTACACGGTGGCCTCTTTCAAGCAAGGCAGTACCCATACTTAGCGTAGGGTTAATATGGCCAGTTAGCGGAGGAACAACAAATACAAATTTTGCCATCTGTGTTTAATTTTATATTTCCTGAAAGAAGTTTAACAATGCTTCTGCAATAACTAATGGTTGTTGAATGGGGATATTGTGATCGCCCGGAACGGCAATTAAATCTGCATTTTCGATCAGCCCATCAAGGTATTTCCCTGCATTTAAACAATTAGAATCGGTGCCATACAGCAATAGGGTAGACTGGTTTATGGTTTCGATTGCAGGGCTGCTAAAAAAGTCTTTTTCCAGTTCCATGTCGGTTTTAATCGAGGTTTGATGAAACAGGTACTCGTACATGCGGTGGTTGCGTTCCATTTGCCGTTTACCCATTTTCACTTTGGTGGTATCGGTAAAGTTTTCGACATAATGTTCTAAAAACTCGCGGCTGTACTCATCAATAATGCCCCTTGTTTTATCATCATTCGGATCTGGAGCTTCAATTACAGCCAGTTTGTTAATGCGTTCGGGAAAACGGATAGCCATTTTTAAGGCAATCAATCCACCGAAACTATAACCGCCCAAATGCACTTTCTGTAGGTTTAAAACCTCCATTAATGCAAACAGATCATTGGTCATACTCTCCAGGTCGTATCCTTTCAAAGCCTTTTCGCTCATGCCATGACTTTTCAGATCGTAAAGTACCACATGGTATTTTGTGGCGAGTAGTGGCGCAATGTTAAAATAATAGACAGACAGGTTACTGAACATCCCGTGAACGAGGACGATGGTTTCAGCAGCGCCTTTGTTGAGCTCCTGAATGTGAACCGATTTGCCGTTTACCGTTACGATTGGCATTCTTCGATATATGAGATAATCATGCCCAGGTTTAAGTTAATCAGCTGATCTAAATCCATTGAAGATAACCAGCCCGTAAAATCGATCTGTTCGCCAAAATGCGCTTTGATTTTTTCGGAAAAAGATACAATTTCGATGCTATCCATTTCCAGATCCTTGGTAAAAGAACTTTCGGGGGTAATATCCATTTCTTCAACAAATTCTTCGCCGATTACTTCTGTGATGAATTGTTTCATGAGGCTGAAAATTTCTTCACTGCTTAATTTTGTAGTTATAGTGTCCATCCGATGATATAGTTTTTATGTTTGATTGTTTTGATTGTGATGTTATTGATGCATAGTTCTTCGCCGTTGATTACTTCAACGGTATAGGCTTTGGGATTGCCCTGTAAACCTTTGCCCAGGTATTTTCCATAAGCTTCTTTGGCTACCCAAAAGCGGGTTGCCCATTCAGTTTTGTCGCGGCTTTCGAGCAGGGCCATTTCATGATCGTTAAAAACAAGATCGAAAAAGCCTGGGCTTCGTTCTTCGATGTGTTCGATATCGATACCGACAGGTTCGTTAAAACGGGCTATACCGACGGCATCGGTACCTTTATGCGCAATAGAGATATTGATGTTATCTGTTAAACCACCTTTAACATAAGGTTTGCGGTGTTCATCTGAATAAATTTCGAAGGTAATGGGGTAACAAGCCTGGTTTTTCTGCGTATTCAGTAAATTCCGAACGGCATCTTTCGCCGCCACGCGACTGATCATCCAGGTTCTTCTTTTGTTCGGTAATAAGTTGTTGTGGTGTTTTTTCTCCGTTTGATTGAAATATCTTTTCAGTATAAAATCCCATGATACCACACGCGAATAAGCATTGCCGAAAAGGAAAACGCCAGGTGCAACCTCTTCCGATAAACGGTTGTGGAGTGGCGACATCGACACGTTCCAAAGGGGCTCGTCTATTTCCAATCTGCGGTTCTGCCACCCTGAAATGATAAGCCAGGTGATGCCACCTCTTTTCATCACGATATCTGCAGTGGCAAATTCATCGTTTATTTCGGTGAGTACGCAGGTACATTCGAAGGTACCTTGCTGGTCGGCCATATCGCCGAAAAATTCTATTTCCTGAATTTTAACAGGGAAAGCAATTCTATCTTTTTCTAAAGTGAGTTGAAGCCATAAACCAAACAGTTGACCTGCATTATCAAGCAATGAGCCTTTTCCGCCTGAGGCTTCGATGATGCCGGTAATTCCTTTTTCGCCAACTGCAACCAGTTTTTTGATGCCCTGATAATCCGGTCCGTGGAACATGTGTGCGTCGTAAATCTGTTCAGCAGTACGGTCGATATCCAGTAATTTTCCGATGTCGAAATTCCGGTTTGGAGCAGGATTTAACTGCGTAGCCAACTGCACTTCTGCATTGGCAAAACGTTCGAGGTTAAGGTAAACCCTTTGTTCGTCTTTCCACTCGCCGGTTACGGTTTCCTGGAAAGGTTTAACCACATTCATCCATTGGAAAACCCGCATATTCATGATTTTCTGTACTTTTTCTTCTGGTGATTGCGCATTGGCAATTTCGGCAAACACTTCAAAAATCATGGTCATCGGGATTACCGGATCCATATCTTCTACCGTTGGCCAGCCTTTTGGTTGCCTTAATAGGGAGTGATCAATAAGGTAAGGGCAGTTGTCAAGGCTCACATCAAGTTTTTGGCTAAAAGGTTGCCTAACGGGTTTTATTGGTTTGGCTGGCGCCCAGTTGCTCGGCTGATCAACCTGTAATGCTGCATTTTCGAATAGTTCGATCATTTCGCTCTGCATATTGATCATCTCCATTACATTCTCATTAAAAGCCTGTAAAACCGGATGTTTAGCCTCTACAAAAGTTTTAGGCTGTGTTGGTTGAGCTTGTTTAATGGTTAAGCCTTTAAGTGTTTGTAGGTTATGGATAATCGGCGAACCCAGTTCGAGTTTAATGCCTTTGTTTTTTTGTGGGGGATTAGATTTGATGTTACCCAAATAATTAAGGCCAATTTCTTTTCCTTCAATAAAAAGTGCTGCCAAAACCCTTTGCAATTGTGTAATACCCGAACGGATCGGCACATTGGCACTGATGGTGCTGATTTCTTTTCCCCTTAAAGTATCGTCGATAAAGCCTACCAAACCACCAGAACCTACCTGGATAAATACACGTGCACCCTCGGCATACAGTTTTTCGGTAAGCTCGCGGAAACGCACTGGTTTAATCAGGTGTTCGGCACTTAAATGACGGATGGCTTCAAAGCCTTCTGGGTAAGTTTCTAAAGTAGTGGCCGACCAAAGCGGTGTAGTGGTTTTTCGGAACTGCATATTCTGCATACCTTCGAGAATCAGACCCAGTTTATCGGCTACAAATGGAGAGTGAAAACCTGATTGAAAAGGCAGAATCTGATGAAAAATCTGTTTCACCTTTAATATTGGAACGAGTTCGTCGAGCGCAATTTTGCTGCCACAAAGAATTACCTGTTGCGGACAGTTATCGTTCGAAAGGTATAAATCAGGGATACTTTCTATAATGGATTGAAGTGTATCTAAACCGCAACCCACGGCAATAAAACGCGAATCTTTCAGTTCAAAAGTTTCGGGATTAAGTACATTCAGTAAATTCATGACCGAACTTTCTTCCGCAAGCTCCGAAGATCTTGCTGCTAGCCATTCGCCAAGACTGTGGCCTGCGTTCATATCAGATTTAATGCCCAATTGTTTTAAGGCCTGGTCTAAAACACTGCTTTTGTTCAGGATATTGAGCGCCTCGCTTAAAAGGCCATCCTGTTTTTCGTTTTCATCGATACTGATGTTGAAATAATCGGCTACCGATTTAATTTCGCCACCTGCAAGTCCATCTAAACCTGGGAAAACAAAGGCGATTTTGCCATCGTTAGCTAATAATGGTGCATTGGTGTACCAGATATCCTGTTTATTTCTCCAGGGAGAATTTTTAGCCACAATTTTTAAAGCTTTTTTGATCCGCTCAGGGCTAGGGTTAAATAACACTAAACGGAAATTTCCATTTCCAATGCTGTAGTCACTGTTTTCGAGCGATTCGATCAAGGCCTCATGACTTGTTCTTGCGATGACCAAAACCTCATCTTTTTTAGGCGTATCGTAAGCACTTAAAACTACATGGGCGTTAATACCACCAAAGCCGAATGCATTTACGGCAGCCAGTTTTGGTAAACCCGATTGGTTCCAGTCTATCGCTTTTTGCACGGCAGAAAAACGGGTCTCGGCCAGTTGTGTTACAGGTTCATCACAATGTAAGGTAGGCGGGATAATGCCATGATAAAGTGCTAAACTCGATTTAATTAAGCCGGCAATTCCTGCTGCGGGCATGGCATGGCCGATATTCGATTTTACAGAACCGATACCTGCTTTTGGCAGATCGGCATCCTGACCGAAAAACTGTTTTAAGGTTTCAACCTCGGTTTTATCACCAAGTGGGGTGCCTGTTCCATGGGCTTCTATATAGCCGATATTTTTACTTTCCAGTTCTGCGTTTTTCCAGGCTTCAGTAATGGCTTTTAACTGGCCTTTAACCGATGGACTCATCACACTGGTACCGCTGCCATCGCTACTGATGCCTACACCTTTAATTACTGAGTAAATTTTATCCTGATCCCTTATGGCGTCTTCGAGGCGTTTAAGTACCACAAAACCACAACCTTCGCCAATAATCAGTCCATCGGCATTTTGATCGAATGGTCTTATTTTTTCCTGTTTGGATAAAGCGCCCAGCTGAGAAAAAATGCTCCAAAAGGCTGCATTCTGACCCAAATGTACACCGCCGGCAATAATCATATCGCAACGGCCGCTATTCAGTTCCTGCACACCATGATCAACCGCGATGAGCGAACTGGCGCAGGCTGCATCTAAGGTAAATGCCAACCCACCTAAATTAAGCCGGTTAGCCACTAACGAAGCAACTAAATTAGGGATCAGACCCATAGCGGTATCGGCACTGAAACGGCCTTTTCGCAATTGAAACTCGTGTTTTACCTTTTCAATTTCTGTATCAGTAAGTTGCGGCATTAAATCTTTTAATACACTCGAAATTTGCTCACCAGTTCTTACAATTTCGATCGCACGGGTTGCCCCGGGTCCTACATAATTTCCTTTGCCAATAATGATCCCTGTTTTATCAAGGGAATATTTTTTTTCGAATACTGATGCATCCTCGAGTGCCTGATGAACCAGATCTAAGGTTAACAGATGATCGGGTTCGGTACCTTCAACAGCAAGGGGTAAAATCCCGAAGCGCTGCGGATCGAATTGATGATCAGGTATAAAACCTCCTCGGTTGCAATAAAAACGATCTACGCCGCTAACCGTTTTGTCAAAATGCACAGGATCAATCCGATCCGCCGGAACCTGCTGTGTTGAATCTACCCGGTTGATAATGTTCTCCCAAAAGGTCTGCATATCTTTCGCACCCGGAAAAATGCATGACATTCCAATAATTGCTACATCGCTTTTCTTCATTCGTCTTATTCGTCAATTGAAATATGCACCTTCGGTGCAAGACTTTCTTTTCTGCAAATTTTTATTTTTTGCCACAGATTCACAGATTACTTACAATCTGTAAATCTGTGGCTTATAGTAATAGATTTGTCGGTCATAAAACCTATGGGCTTTCGATCTCTAGTAGTTTAGTTGTCTTATGTCCAGGTGTTTCCGGCCATGATCAATACCTGGCTTTCTTTACCATATTTTAGTTCATTCAGGAAAGTTTCCATTCCATCCTGTAATGGGATCATGGCAATTCCCCTGCGTTGGTATTCTTTCTCCAGCGTTGGCGAAACCATCCCTGCACCTTTCCACGGTCCCCAGTTAATGGCCATTACCTTGCCTTGAATTTTTTGTTTTAAGGCCCAGGCATATTTATCCATAACACTGTTTGCTGCGGCATAATCGGTTTGTCCACGGTTTCCATAAACAGAAGCAATGCTTGAGAAAAGGATCACAAACTGGGTTTCTGGTCTTAACTGCTCAGCCAATACCCTTAATGGGGTTACTTTGGTGTCGAAAACACGGCCAAATGATTCGGAAGTTTTGCTGTGGAAGAGTTTATCTTCCAATAAACCCGCACCATGCACTACGCCATCAATACGGCCATAATCTTTATACACCTGGTTGATCAAACGGGTTAAGGCTTCTTCATCTTTAAGATCCAGCGATTCGTAAACTACGGTAGAGCCTCCTTCTTCTAACGTTGCAATGCAACGTAAAATCTGATTGTTTTTATAAATTCTGTTGGTTTCCTGTTCTATTTCGGCTGGTTTTTTAATCTCACCCTGTTTAATTAAATATTGCCTGATTTCATCTTTGGTTTTCAACGAAGAGCTGGCTTCATTTGCAGAGGCGATCGGATTTGCTGAACGGCCTACCAGGATATATTTACAGGGATAATCTTTTGCAAAATGGATCATCAGTTCGGCTGTTATACCTTGCGCTCCGCCTAAAACCATCACTACCGCATCTTTATCCAAATGGATGTGTGCATCGGTTTCGGTACTCAATTGATGCGGTACAAGTTCCATAATATGTCTTTTATGGTCGTTGTAAATGATCTCCGAAGGTTTATCCGGGTTCAGGATTTCGTTTAAGGTAATATTGGTGATTTCATCTGGCGACATTTTGGTTTCGAGACTGATGAAACGGCATTTGGTATGCTCGTATTCGCGGTCTAAACTTTTAAAGAATCCCGAATAACCTTGATAATTTCTTAAGAAAGAAATATCAGATTGATCATTAAAATACTGTTTGGTATCCGCAATCAGGTATACCCACTTTACGGTATCAAAATTTAATTTTTTAATGGTGGCGAAATGATCGAGGATGCCCACTTTTCGCTGTGCTTCGAACATGTTCAGGATGATGAGGCCCTGGTAGCCATCCAGTGAATCTTCAAAGTTCACCAGATCGGCAATGGCACCATGTTTCTCCAACACTTTTTTGATTTTAATTGCTTGTCCGCCACCATCATCGGTTAAGGCAAAACGCTGTCCTTTTAAAATGGCTGCTTCGGTAATGGTCAGTGCAGCAGGAGTTAGCTCAAATCTTAAACGGGATAATTTTTCTTTAACCGTTTGATCATCAATGCTCTCCTCAATAAGCTTTTTTGCTTCTGTAAGCACCTCCGAGCTTTCTGCTTCAACATCAGCAATCCAGTTAACCAATGCATTTAAAGTTTTGATGGCGGCCAGTTTTTCCATTAAGTCATCAGCTTGGTCGCTTTGTGCGCCAAAACCGATTTTTTCTTTAAGCGAAGCGATAATTTCCATCCTTTTGATCGAATCGATGCTTAAATCAGCTTCAAGATCTAAATCCATACCCAGCATTTCTTTTGGATAGCCGGTTTTTTCGCTCACCACATCTAGAATGGCGGATTTTAGCTGATCTAATGAAAATTTTGCAGGTTCGGCTTGGCTTACCAGCGCGGTTACTGGGGTAGGAGCATTAATCGCTTTTGGCTGTTCGGTATTTTCTGTGATCCAGTTTACCAGACTAGCTAAGGTTTTCAGTCCGGCAAGCTGTTCCATAATTTTATCTTCCGGATGGTTTAATTGAGAGAAACCACCCAGTTCGGTACGTAAAGCACCGATAATTTCTACACGTTTGATCGAATCGATACTTAAATCGGCTTCAAGATCCATTTCCATGCCCAGCATTTCCTGTGGATAGCCAGTTTTATCGCTCACTATCTGCAAAAGGACCAGTTTTAAGTCTTTTTGTGCAACCAAAGGTGTTATTACTTCGATGGTTTGCGCCTGTGGCACTTCCTGTTTTACCGTGATCTGATTTTCGATACGGACCGGTTGAGGTGCCTGATATGATGTTAGGGGCTGGTTAATGATTTGCGAAGGCATTGCTGGAGCTTGTCCTAAAAAGGAAAGCATCACATCGCGTTGTGCCTGAATCAGCATTTTCATGCTGTGCAGGTACTCCTGCATCATCAAGTCTTTGGCTGAGCCATTAACCTGTTGATTTTCAGTTGGTGTAGAGGTGTTATTCATAAGGATAATCGGTTTGGTAATAGGGGGTGCACCATTTACTGGAAGTTTACCTGTTGATGGAACAGCATGTTGACCGTTCACGTACCAGATAGCGGGACTTTTTTTATAAATTGAAGGTTCGTCCAGTTTGATGCTTTTAACAGAACGGCCTTCGAATAATTTTTCGAGGTTGATTTCGCGGCCAGTTGCCATATAACCTGCCAGTGTACCCAATAAATTGCTCAATTTGTTCTGACCTTGATCTTCGGTATGTAAAATCACTTCGTCTTTGCCGATGCACGATTTGGTTAATCCACTTAGCACCTTGCCAGGGCCAACTTCTACGAAAACCCTGGCTCCGGCAGCATACATATCCCTTAGCTCATCAACAAAAAGGACAGGTTTTATCAAATGGTCAGTCAAACGTTCTTTTACGGCAGTAGCTTCAGTTGGATATTCTTTTGCTGTGGTGTTCGACCATACCGGAATTTTTAGATCATTAAAGTTTACACCAGATAGTACTTGTTGGTAAAGCTGTTTCGATTTGGCTACCAATGGACTATGGAAGGCACAGGCCACTTCAAGTGGGCGGAAAGATATTTTGGCTTCTTTTAATACTGCGGCCAGCTGGCCAATAGCTGCCGTACTACCTGCAATAACACATTGTGTTGGTGCATTAAAGTTTACGGGATAAACTTCTTTAAGATCACCCAAATATTGTGCAAGGTCTTCTTGTTTTGCGCTCACGGCAAGCATAGTGCCTGGATCACCATTTTCTACTGCATTTAAAATAGATTTTGCCCGTTCTGCGCTTAGGTGAACCAGGGCTTCTTCTTCAAAAGCACCAGCAAAACAAAGCGCAGGCAATTCGCCATAACTGTGGCCCGCAACCATATCAGGCACAATGCTCAATGATTTTAAGAAGTTAGCGATTGCAAGATCAACAATACCCAAGAGCGGTTGTGCCATGCGGGTATCTTTTATGCGTTCTTTTTGTGCTTTCGCATCCGCATCATTAAATACAGTATTTGGGAAAAGGATTTTTTCATATTCAGGATAAGCTTTCAGCAGTTTTCTCATTTCAGGGAAAACCACGAAAAGATCTCTCGCCATGTTGACCCTTTGACTTCCTTGTCCCGGGAACATAAAAGCGACTTTACCATCCTGTTTTTGAGTAAGGTAGGTGTCTTTGCTTTCTACGCCTGATAGAACCAGATCAATTTTCATTACCAGATCTTCTGCATGATTAGCTACAATGCTCAATTGAACAGGTTTCGTATCAGCAGTGGCTAAACTATAGGCAATATCTTTCAGTTCGATCTGATCGTTCAGCTCCAGGAGGTTTTTTACCGAGATTACGCGGTTTTTAGCCTCCTCGTAAGTATCGCCCCTGAAAACAAACAGTTCAGAAGGCCACGATTTTAAGATCGAATTTGTGTTTTCGGTGTTCTGAGCGCTTTCTAATACTGCATGGAAATTTGTTCCTCCAAAACCAAAGGCGCTAACGCCGGCATATCTTTTTTCTTCCATCCATAAACCGGCTTCGGTATGGAAAGCAAAAGGACTGGTTTGGGCATTATAATAGCTGTTCGGTGTTTTTAAGTTGATGGTAGGTGGTTTAATACCATGGTAAACCGATAGTGAGGCTTTAATCAAACCTGCAATTCCGGCAGCACATTTGGTATGGCCAATCTGTGTTTTTACAGAGCCTAAATGTGTTTGTCCGGCGGTTGCACCCGATTGATTAAGCATATCGGTCAGCGCGCTGATTTCTGTTTTATCACCAACTACGGTTCCTGTACCATGTGCTTCTACCAAACCAACCAGTGATGGCGTAATCCCTGCCTGGCTATAAGCCCTTTCCAGTGCATTTACCTGTCCGTTTTTGCGTGGTGCAGTTAAACCAAGGCTTTTGCCATCGCTCGATCCGCCTACACCTTTAATAATAGAATAAATGGTGTCGCCATCGCGTAAAGCATCATCATATCTTTTTAATACGATCATAGCAATCCCTTCACCAAGGGCAATTCCATCTGCTTCGGCATCAAAAGTGGCACACCTTCCTTTTTTAGAAAGGGCATGTGTGCTCGAGAACATGAGGTAATCATTAATTCCGTTGTGCAGATCTGCCCCACCCGCCAAAACCATATCCGATTTCTCTAAAAATAACTCCTGGCAGGCCAGATCGATTGCAGCGAGCGAGGATGCGCAGGCTGCATCAACGGTATAATTTCTGCCGCCTAAGTTTAACCTGTTGGTGATCCTGCCCGAAATTACGTTTGCCAAAATGCCAGGGAAAGAATCTTCTGTTGTTTTTGGTAATATGGCATCTACTTCGGCTGGCATTTCGCCAAAAACCTGTTTGTAAAAACCTCTGAAACTATAGCTGTTGGCCAGATCGTTTCCACCTTCGGCACCAATAATTACCGAAACATTTTCATTGTCAACTCCGCCATCGGCATAACCTGCATGCAGCATGGCCTGTTTGGCTACCATTAAGGTAAGCAGTTGGGTAGGCTCTATGGCCGCAAGCGACTGTGGTGGAATACCAAATTCTAAGGGATCAAAATCTATTCTCGGGATAAAACCGCCCCATTTAGAGTGCGACATATCTCCTGCAGTAGAATCTGGATTATAATACAGCTCTTTATTCCATCTTTCATCTGGTACTTCGGTTACCGAATCTTTGCCTAGAATGATATTGCGCCAGTATTCTTCGAGGTTTTTAGCCCCAGGGAAGATACAGGCCATACCCACAATGGCAACATCCAGCGCTTTGGTTTTATTTTCCGGAGGTGAAGAAAGTATTGCATCTAAAATATGTGTATAGTTATTGTCGGCTACATCCTGGTGAAGATCGAGTAGGGACATCACTTCTTTATGCATAGGCGCAATCTGACCGATCATGTACATGCCCAGGTCAGTTTGTTCTGCCTCGTCGATTTTTACCAGATCATCGCCACGTCTTTCAATTCCCTTTGCAGCAATGCGCAAACGGCCAACATTAAGCGACTCGAGTTTAGCCCAGATTTCTTTTTTATCCATTCCTTCTGCCTGAAGTTTCTTTTTTTCTTCATTAAAGAAGGTGGTAAATGAAGAATTTAAACACCTGGTTTCATGTCCTGGAGCGGTTTCCAACAGCACGGTTTCGTTCGCCTGCATGGCTTCCTGTTGGAATTTATCTAAAATGGCACCCTTGCTTACGGCTTCTTTGGTATATAAATAAGCGGTGCCCATTAATACACCGATTTTCATTCCTTTGGCTGCCAAAGGAGCAGCCATTACTGAAATGAATGCAGTAGAAAAAGAATCGTGGATGCCACCTGCAAAGAAAACACTAATACTTTCCGGATTTTCTTCTTTTAATAAACGCTCGATCTGTTTTTCCCATAGTACCATGCTTGATAGGGGGCCAACGTGACCGCCACATTCTCGGCCTTCGAATACAAAACGTTTAGCTCCTTCTTTTAAAAACATATCTAAAAGAGAAGCAGAGGGTACATGGAGAAAAGTTTTGATCCCTGCTTTTTCGAAGGGTTTAGCCTGCGATGGTCTTCCGCCTGCAATTAGCAAAACAGGAGGTTTTGCATTTAATATATATTCCTGTTGCTCATCTCTCAGTTCTTGTGGTGCAAAGCCCAAAATACCAACACCCCAGGTTTTTTCGCCGGCCAGTTTTTTGGTTTCTTCAATCAGGTTTGTTGCCGATGTTCCTTTTAATAAGGATAAAGCAATAAATGATAAGGCACCAGCTTCCGAAACGGCATCTGCAAACGGCGCTACATCGCTTACCCTGGTCATTGGACCTTGCGCAATAGGATAGGTGATGTTTAAATCTTGAGCAAGTGAGTTATTCGCTTTAATTACATTGATGGCTTTTGCTTGTTTTAAATGGCCATAAATGGATTCTTTTATGCCGAAGACCAATTTATCGAGCTTTTTATATTTGGTAACTAAGTCAATTGATAAGGCAATATCCTGACCCATAGGAAGATAATTGCTTTCCAGATCGTAACCTTTAAAATATTTTTGAAGTCCGCTATAATCTATATCTTCAGCCAATATTGGTGAATTTGGACGGGCCAATACGCGGCAATTGTCAATCAATTTTGTTTCGGTCCCACTTAATTTACCACAAACCGCTTTTAAATCTTCGGGTGCAGAACACTCGGGGAACAAAGCCAGTTGACTATCTAAAATAATGCCTGCTGCGCCCTGAGCCATTAAAGAGGCCGCTGTATGGATGCCCACACCGCCCTGAACCCAAACCGGAATGTTAACTGCTTTAATAATGCGTTGAAAAAGCACAAAAGAAGATTCGTACGCCACACGTCCGGCACCTTCATTTCCTTTTACTATAATACCCGTAGCCCCATTTTTTTGTGCTGCTAAAGCCGAATCGAGGTCGAAAACCTGACAGATAATTTTTGCAGTTGTTTTGCTTTTTAGCGAAAGATCATAAGGCGCAATTACTAAACTTACCTGTGCAGGAAGGGTGATATCGGCCATTTCAACTGAATTGATGCTTACACCAAAATCGGATATGCCGGAGGCGATAAGTGATTCGATAGCATGTTTAGCTTCAATTAAACGATGTCCAAGGCTGAGAACCGGAAAGCAATCTGCTTTTTGTAAATTGGAAACCAATCTTTTATCTGGGATTTCGAATGGAGTTACTCCAATAATGGCGTATTTGTTCATGGCTTTAGATTTTAATCTTTCTAATCTGTTTGGTGGATTTTTCTAAGCGAAACATAATGGTTCTTTATGCCTGCCGTAATACACAATAAGACAGCTTTTTAGCGCCGCTATTAGTGTGTATGATTAATTAGACTAAGATACGGATTGATTATGGCAGATTGTTTTAAATCAAGGGGAATGAATGAACTGAACGGGAGGACTCACCTAAACATATTCATGAACAAAAATGAATTTTATGAACAGATAAGTCCTTGTTATTATGATATTTTATTGTTTTTTAATAAGATAAACTGTTAAAACAGTTAAATGTTAGCTGGATATTAAGAGCAAATTAATTTTTTAAACCTATAATTTATAAATAAACTGATTTATAGTATTTTATAACGAATTTTTTAGTTTTTAGTGCATTTTAAGCTTATTGTTTTGTGTTTTTTAAAATAAAAAGGTGTTTAAATACTTAACTATGGTGAAATTGGGTATTTGTATTTGAGGTTAAGTAAATACATTAAATTTTTAATAAAAATAGACTTGTATTTTAAATTAGTATTAATTGTATTTTTTATTAATTAATATTATAAGATTTTTGTTTGTAGATATTTGAGAATTATCCGTGGTGGAAGGTGTTACCATCTTACACTTAATCAAACCTTTTAGAATAATAAGCTAATTCAGGTGGAAACAACTGATATCACCTTACTTGGTTCAGAATAATAGAATAGTGAGTTTCAAGCTCACGCTTTTTCATTGGTTAGGGGGATCCTACGCTGCGCTATTATTGAAAGGATTCCATAGTACCGCCGTCATTCCCGCGCAGGCGGGAATCTTAAAGCGATTGCATCACGGTTCCCAATCGAGTTGGGAATGACGATCTCGCGCAGCCTGCCATTTTGCAAAAAAAAATATGTCTTTTATATTGATTTTATGAAATAATTATCCCTCAGGATGTCAGCTATAATGAATAAATCTGATACAATAATTCCGCAGATTAATATGATTTACGCTAAAATAAAATCTGCGTACTTCGCGTAATCTGCGGGACAAAATATTAGATTCAATAATCTATAATGCTATCTATCCGTAGTGTGAGATGTTACCATCTTACACTTAATCAAATGTTCTAGAATAGTACGCTAAGTCAGGTGGTAACACCTGACTTCACATCAACTTTTCTATTGGATTCTTTTGCACTCAAACAATGCTATCTCTAAAAACAGTTTGCCTTTCTAAAATTAAAAATTGAAATAACCATTAAAATTGAGGCGAACAGCATTATCGATAATAAATTCACCCAAACCGATGGTACCTGCTGCCGGATATACTTTTCGGGTTTGTAATTTTTAATATCGGTATCATTTACGCCCTGGTTGAGGAAAATGTTAGGGTAAAAATGCAGCCTGATCTGTTCGTGATATTTTCTAACCGCATCCTGAAAATCCAGGTGATTATCCAGGTCAGATCCTGCCATTTTATTTATCCCCAACTGGGTTTGTATAGGAGGGAAGAATAAAGCAACCGTTTGGGTAAAGTGTTGTCTGGATTCGAGCTTATGCTGAATGGCCAATCTGCTCTCCAAAGCCTGGTCATCACCCATTTGCTGCATGGCATAGTACCAGAACCAGCTAAATGTTTTTTCCTGCGGGAAAGGATATTTTTTAAGTTGTGGATAATGTTCGAAAAAAGGTTTCATGGTTACTTCTTTTGCCATATCCCACTTTTCGTGGTAACCCTCGCGCTGATTGATTACATTTTGTAAAGCTTCTGGTATCGGATATTTCCTGGTTAGGAATAGATTGAGGGATGCCGGGATAACGATACAGATAAGTACCCAAACTGCCACCAGGGCCGAAGCATTAAAATTAGAAGATTTGTTGAGCGAAATGAAAAAGAAAGATACCGCAAACCAAAAAAACAGATACAAAATGGTTAAGGCAAATACAGCTAAAAAAGTAAGATCAACCGGTAGGTTTAAATAAAATTTTGCGACTATAAATAATACAATAGCTACCCCAATAATCACCACTACCCTGATTGAAAATTTTCGCCTGATAATGGTAAACGATTTCCCCGTCTGCGATTTTAACAGCGACCAAACGCCGCTTTCCTGCTGTTCGGAAAGCAGGTTGTAAGTAAAAGCGATAATCACCAATGGGAACAGGAAGATAAAAACAAAGCTTAGGTCCATATTGCCCATGAGTAAACTGACCGGATTATTGATGTCGGTATCGTAAAGTTGTCCTTCCAAACCCAGCATAGTTACTGAAATCAGGTAAGGATTTACATCTCTTTGTCCGTTTGCAAATGCTGACCAGGGATCCGGTGTATTGACCACTGAGAATTTATTGTGGAAAAAAAACAGGCCAGTATCTTTACCAAAATGATCGATATTATTGAGGGTGTTTTTCTTTTGCAAAACAGCTGCTTTTTCAATTACGGCCTGTTGTTTGGCTGTAAATGTTTTGCCAAAATACAATCCGGCAAAGCCTGTTACCAGCAATACAATAATCCCGATCCATGCCGGGCTATTTCTGAAAAAGAGTTTAAATTCGAGTTGATATATACTTTGTTTCATTGGTCTCATTCATTAGTTGAAACTATGCACCTTTGGTGCAAAACTTTCTTTTCTTCAATTTTTTATTTTAGTCGCCACAGATTCGCAGATAAAATACAATCTGTGAATCTGTGGCTTTTTTAACGACAAATGTTTAAGATATCGTTTTAATCCAACTGGTGGCATATTGGAGCAAGAAAATTGTGGTCAGGAGCCAAAAGCTTAAAGCGCACAGTGCCAATAATTCATTTGAAATTACGGTGTGCAACTTCCCGAAACGGTAATTAAAATCGGGCTGCTCGGCCCAGTTTTTCTTACTGATGGCCAATGGTTTTTCGTTTTCACCAGGCGCAATGTTGCTGATCTTTTCGATCTGCAGTTTATTCATCTTTTGGGCAAGCTGGTAACGATAGGCTTCTGCCTGGTTCTGAAAATCGACAAAAGTGTTGAAATCAGATGCGGTTAAAGCCATCGAAATATGCTTTAATGCCAGATATGGATTAAAGAAACCTGCCACTGTAGTAATTTCGTTCTGTTTTTCGAAAGTTTTATTCAGTGTTTTCTGGTGATTGCTGTAAATTTTAGAAGTAATCTTTTCTCCTTCGGCCATAATGTAGCCACCATAATTAAAAGGAAGTTTTTTTACATCATCAACACCATACGTCTGGAGCAGGGAATCTTTAATGGCAGCATAATGCGGATCGTCGGGATTGTGACTGTCGCCCTGTTTACTAATATCGCTGGCAATGGCATCGGCAAATTCTATTTTAGCCGGCGAAGGGTGGATTTTTACACCAACAGCCTGGGTGATCCTTGGCATAATTACCATAAAAAATATCCAGCAGGACAATAAGGTAATTAAAGCCGTTTTTGAACTGCGGGCAAAGGCCGAAACCAAAACGGTAAGTGCTGCAACAATGAAAAAATAAACCGCGTAACTAAAAATCAGCACCAGTAAACGCAAACTGGAATCGGCACTGATCTGCCAATGGCTTAAAGATGCCCACAGTAGGATGGTAAGCAGGATGAGTGGAAGAAATATAGACAGGCATACGCCAATAATGCCCAGGGTTTTGCCCCAAAGCAGTTGTTTCCAGCTTACATTTTGGCACAACAGGATTTTTAAGGTTCCTGATTCCCTTTCAGCGGAAATGCTGTTGTAACCCATAAAGAAAATCAATAGAGGTACCAGCAGCTGTAACACCATGGCCACACTGATTTCGCCAAAACGCAACATGCCGTTAGAGAAACCCGCTTCGCTGAAATTTACAGTGTTCTGTTTGTGTGCTTCTAAAAAGATCGATACACCCGCAAAACTTTCGATCCCAAAATCGAAGAAACTCAGTTCGTGTTTTTCGCGGAAAGCGAGGTAACCGTAATGTGCCATCCGGTGCGGGTGTTTATCGGGCTTTGCCAGCCATTGTGCCCGCACGAGTTCTTTATAATGCAGGCGCTGGTTGTTCTGTGTTTTATAATTTTGCCAGCCAATATAAGTGGCCAGGCAAAGCGATAAACCCAATAAAAGGGTTAAGGCCAGGGTGGCTTTATTATTAAAAGCTGCTTTAAAGGTCTGTTTGGCTATCGTAATAATTCTATTCGGCATTATATTCTATACGTTACGTTAAACATTACGTTTCTTGGCGTGCCTGGAAAAAGGCGGAGGTAATTTTGGGCACCCACCCAATAGGTTTTATTGAGGATGTTGTTGATATTTACAGCCAGCTGAACTTTAGAACCCGCAGGCGAATAATAAATTGCTGCATCAAAAAGGGTATAGGCCGGAAGTACAAAATCCCTGATGTATAATGGAAGTTTATCTCCGCTATATTGTACACCTGCACCAAGGCCAATGCCCTTTAACTTTTGTATTTCAAAATTATAGCGTGTCCAAAGGCTGGCACTGTGTTTTGGCGTATTCTGTACCCGTTCGCCAATTAAGGCAGGATTAAAATCATCTTTGATAATGGCGTCAACATAACTATAACCCGCGTTAAACTGCCAGTTTGGTCTGATAAAACCCGATGCCTCCAGCTCTATGCCCCGGCTGCGCTGCGCACCGCGCTCAATTAAACGGTTTACATCCAAAGGATCGTTGGCATTCATCAGCAGGTTTTTCTGGTTAATCTCGAAAATTGAAACATTTACCATCAGGTTTTTATTCAGCCATTCTGATTTTGCACCGATTTCTTTTAAATCACTTTCTAAAGGTTTAAAATTGCTGCCTGCTGGCGGAGGTACAATAACCAGTGTAGAAGTATTGCCCTGTGGCTGGTAACCCTGTAAATATGTTCCATACAGGTTAATATTTGGGTTGATGGCATAAGTAAGTCCGATCCTGGGCAAAAGTTTATGCTGGTCGATCCTTTTTTCGGTAGCGAGTTTATAATTGCTGTAATCTTGGTACCATTCCTGTCTCAGGCCCAGCGTTAACGTCAGCTTTTCATATTTGATCTGATCTTGCAGATACACCGCATTGATTAGGTTGTAGGCTGGCGGAATTTCTGTTTTCGTAAAAATATAATCGCTTAAATTCTTGATGGTATATGTTGGATTGGCCAGGTTAAAGTGCTCTACATTGGGCACTGGCGCATTTACACCATTTACTACTTTAAACTGATAGAGGTCTTTTTTGGTGGGATCATATCTTGCGGCGATGGTACCATCCTTTAAGCGGTATCCCTGGGCCGAATTTTCGCCACCACCACGCAGTTTCTGGGTGTTGATCCTGTCGTAGCCTATAACCAGTTTATGGTTTAATCCAAAAGTATTGGCATTGATGCTAAAATAGCTGCTCAGGTTATCGGTACGCCATTTTTGTTGTCGCTGAACCGCACGCATGGCCGCAAGGGTAGGAATAGGCTGGTTATTTTCATCCACTCCAAAGGCATTGGTGGTTCGGTGTTCTAAAAGATCTTCTGTCCAGTTTTGCTTCATGTAAGCCACATTAAATACGATATCTTTAGTAAGGCTATGCGAAAAATTGGTCATTAACATTAAATCCTGACTGTTAAAACGGTCGTTGCTGGCGCCCATGTTAAAACTGATCGGTGTACTTTTTAAATCCGTTTGTCCGGCGATGGCTCCGAAAATAGCCTGACCGCGATCTAACCTCGAATTGCTGTTGTTCATCACCACCTCCACATTTAAACTGGTACGGTTGTTAGGGATGTAGGAGAAGGAAGGCGCGATGATATAACCTTTTCTATATTGCAGGTCTCTGAAACTTTTGCTGTCTTCGTATCCCAGGTTAAGGCGGTAAAGCAGCGTTTTCTCTGTATTTAGCGGTCCTGTAAAATCTAACGCGCCACGGATGGTGCTGAAACTTCCTGCCGAAAGGCTGATCTCTTTACGGTCTTCAGTGAGTGGCTTTTTAGTCACCAGGTTAATGCTTCCCCCAGGGTCGACGCTCGAAAAGGTAGCACTTGCCGGACCTTTTATCACTTCTATCCGCTCCAGGTTATTCGTTAAAGGCTGGTTGAAATAATACTGATGAGTACGCATGCCGTTAATAATGGCCCCTTCTTCGTTCTGGTTAATCCCCCTGATGGAAAATTGATTGTAATAACTGCTCTGTGATACACCGGTGACGTTTTTTACTGCATCAGCAAGTACCGCGGCCTGCCTGTCGGCAATTAACTCTTTCGAAACTGAAGAAATGGCCTGTGGAATATCCTTGTTTAAAGTAGCCGTTTTAGTAGCGGAGAAAGAATAATTGCCATAATATTTTTTGCTGTTGGTACCAATTACTTCCACCGTTTGCAATTCTTCATTGCTGGGTTGAAGCGTAATGGCATCCAGTTTTAAATCGCCTGTATTAATCGCGTATATCTGGCTAAAACTCCTGTAGCCAATGGCACTTACCGTAAGGGTATAATTAGCCGTTTTTGGTAAAATAAGCGAAAAATTACCAAGCGAATCACTGCTGGTAATCAATTGATCTTTGCCGTTCTTAAATTTAATGGTGGCTTTGTAAATGGCCTGATTCTGGGCATCGGTTACCTTTCCGCTTACCTTCACCTGAGCGAAACTGTATAGGCAAATTGCATTGAAAAGCAGTAATAAAGCAAACTTATGGAAAATAGAAAGACCTCTATATGTTGGGTTCATGAAATGAATTCGTTTTTTAAATGGTTTGTAAGTATAATTCCTGAAGATCGGCAGCACTGATTTCGCTGGCCTTTAGCGTATGGATGAGTTCGCCCTGTTTCATAATGCCGATATGCGAGCCCACGTTTACCGCATTAAAAATATCATGCGTGGCCATTAAAATCGATTTGCCTTCTGCGGCCAGCTGTTTAACCAGTTGTGTAAATTCGGCCGTCGCTTTAGGATCGAGTCCGCTGGTCGGCTCATCCATTAATATAATCTTGGCATTTTTGGCCAGTGCAATGGCGATGCCTACTTTTTGACGCATGCCTTTGCTAAAGCCCGATAAATGTTTGTTGTGAGCAGTTTCCTGTAAACCACATTGATTTAAAAAATTGATTAAACTTTGGTTATCATACTTAAAACCTGCCAGCTTAGAAAAGTAATCAAGGTTTTCGATGGCCGAAAGGTTTCCGTAAAGCATCACCACTTCGGGGATGTAGGCCAGGTGTTTGCGGCGTTCATCATTGTGTGAGGAAATTTCTTGGTTATCGATCAGGATTTTTCCTGCACTGGGTTCAATGAAACCTAAAAAGAGATTAATGGTGGTGGTTTTTCCAGCGCCGTTTTGACCGAGCAAACAGAATACTTCACCGGGGTTAACGGTTAAATTGAGCTGATTTAAGGCCTGGTAAGATTGATAATTTTTAGATAGTGAAATGGCTTGAAGCATAAAAATATAGGCTTAGGCGCATACCGGACAGGACTGCGCATTAAACAGAATGAATTGAATTAAAGAATAAAAAGAAAATCCGGAAACCGGATTAAGCTCCTAAGCCTGGCGGACCTTTATTGGTACAGGATAGGAGGTAGGCAGAGGTATGCTGCTCGAAGTAAATACAAGATTTAACTTCAGGTTTAACAATAGATAGAGCGAATGTTGTAGGAGCAGGCAGATCGAAAAAATGAGAGCGGTGTTTTAAAACCTCGCACAGTTTACATTTTAACTTGGCCGAATCTAACTGCTGATGAGCAGAAGCAGAACTTTGCTTGCAATAACTCACTTTTCCTGCTACATGGTGATGCAGGCTTTCAATCAGTGTCGCATTTAAAAATATCGACAATAGCAAAAGCGCCCATATACGGGCAAATATTTCGCGGCGATATTTATAGACTGAATAATTCAATGCAACAAAGTTACATTTAAAAAGTGAAAAACAAATTGTTTATGAGTATAGTTAATCGGTTAATTGTTTAATTAGTCATTGGTTAATCGGTTAATTGTTTAAATCGGTTAACTGAGTCCAAACGCCAGAATTGTCCATTAGTCATTAGTTCATTGGTCATTAGTTTGGTTCATTGTTCATTAGTCATTAGTTCATTGATTAATCGGTTATTTCTTTAAATCGGTTAATTGACTCTAAACGCCCAACTCCAAACGCCTAACTCTACTCACAATTGCTTACTTTTGTTATTAACCAGGCGCTTAATTAACAACCTCCTACGCTCATCTAAATTCTCGGCTTAAATTTTAACTAAAATGAAGTAAATTGTCAATAGTATCCCTTTTGGTAATGATTTTATGTTAAAAAAGTTTAACAAATAGATAACTATCATTAAATATTTTCTTTGGTTATTATACAATTTTGGCTAATTAATTTTCCTGTTACAAGCATCCCTATATTAAAAGAAAATGACAGCTATACCAACCGAGTGGAAAAATGACGATGAGCTTTTCGAGATTATAAGAACAGAACTTTATACCGCTGTAATAGGCGATATTATGGATAAAATGGGACTGCTTCATCAGTTTCTGCCTCCGCAGATACAGCCCTTACATCCTGATATGTTTATTGCAGGCAGGGCCATGCCCGTGCTTGAAGCCGATGTACTGGAATGCGGGACTTACGAAAGCAGTAATCCGGTTCTGAAAAAGCCTTTCGGTTTAATGCTCGAAGCATTGGATGACCTGAAAAAAAATGAAGTATATATCTGCACAGGTGCATCCCCTGATTATGCGCTCTGGGGCGAATTAATGAGTACAAGGGCGCAGATTTTAGGCGCTGCAGGTGCAGTGGTAGATGGTTACTCCAGAGATACCAAAGGCATATTACACCTCAATTTTCCTTCATTTTCTTATGGTAATTATGCTCAAGACCAGGCACCGAGGGGTAAAGTAATCGATTATAGGGTTCCTATCGAAATTAAAGGCGTATTGATTAATCCCGGCGATATTGTGGTAGGTGACATAGATGGCGTTTGCATTGTGCCGAAACAGCACGAAGCCGAAGTAATAAATCTGGCACTTGAAAAGGCCAGGGGCGAAAAAATGGTGCAGAAAAAAATACTTGAAGGGATGAGTGCGAAAGAAGCCTTCGAGAAATATGGAATTATGTAAAGGGGAAATTCAAAAAATAAATCAAACACACAAATGAAACTATTTTATAGAATTTTTACAGCTATAATGTTTTTCGCAATCGCGGCACATGCGCAGATACAAAAAATCACCTATAGCACAGCCGATAAACAATTACTAAAACTCAACCGCATCTCGCCAGCGGCCTCAAAACAACCAAATAAAATTGCTTTAGACGGAACCTGGCAATTTTCAACAGATATTAACACATTACCCACCGATAAAAATATTCAGGTGCCAGGCGAATGGGTAATGCAGGGTTTTGAAGTGAAAAATTCGGTTTACGCCGGTTATAAAAAGAACTTCGAGGTCCCGGAAAACTGGAAAAACAAGCGTATTAAACTCCGTTTTGATGCGGTTTACAGCGAAGCAGAAATTTGGGTAAACGGAAAGAAAACCGCATCACATTTAGGCGGTTTTACTCCTTTCGAAATCGACATTAACAATGCGGTGAAATGGGGTGCTAACAATGAATTACTGGTAAAAGTAAAATCAGAAAGTAAAGCCGATTCTTTAGCCAGCGCATCAACCTATGCCGTACATCCTTTGGGGGGTATTTCACGAAAATTATACGTAATGGCCCTGGAGCCCGTAAATTTTGCTTACGCAGATGTCAAAACCATTTTAGACAAAAATTACGAGAATGCCACTTTAAGTGCCGATGTTATTATTGCGAACGAACAAAACATAAAAACAAACCGACTGACGATAAAAGCAGAATTGTTTAAAGCGGATGGAACCACGAAAGTGGCCGAAAAAACGGTTACGGTTGATCAATCTATCGCTAAAAGTGAGTACTTGCAGCAGAACATCAGTTTCGATGTTTTAAAACCGGCTAAATGGGATCCGGAACATCCCAATCTTTATGTGTTAAAACTGAGTATTTTACAAGATGGAAAAACTGAAGATGTGATTACCAAAAATATTGGTTTCCGTCAGATCGAAGTTCGTGGCAACAGGGTTTTTGTAAATAACATGCCTATTAAACTGCGTGGCATCTGTCATCACGAAACCATGCCGTTGCGGGGCCGCTCGGTTGGTGATAACATGTGGGAAAAGGATGTCGAACTGTTCAGGGAAGGCAATGTAAACTATTTCCGTACTTCGCACTATCCTCCGGCTGAAGAACTGATTGATGCCTGTAACCGCCTCGGGATGTTTTTAGAAGTGGAAGCACCTTTTTGCTGGGCCGAAAATACCGGGGTACCCGCAGGGACCGAAATTTACCAAACTTTAATGGTCGATCAAACTTTAGATATGGTTAACTATTTCAGGTCTAATCCTGCAGTGCTTACCTGGTCTATCGGCAATGAGAGTGGAAAATACGCGGAATATTTCAAGGAAACGGCTAAGTTGGTTAAACAGTTTGATCCAACCCGTCCCCGTAATTTTAGCCAATACGGACCAGATGCAGATGAGGGTGATCTCGAAATTACCAATCATCACTATCCAGGTCCAACGGGTCCGCAAACCTACCGGAATTACAAACGTCCGATCGTTTTTGATGAGTACGTGCACCTAAATGCCTACAACCGCTTAGAACTGGTTACCGATCCTGGTGTTCGTGATGCATGGGGAATCGGTTTTGAGGCCATGTGGGAAAACATGTACCGTACTGATGCCATTTTAGGCGGAGCAATATGGGCCGGTATAGATGATACTTTCTTTTTGCCAAACGGAAAAACGGTTGGTTATGGTACCTGGGGACCGCTTGATGGATGGAGAAGACCAAAACCAGAGTATTGGCACATGAAAAAAATCTATTCACCGGTAAAAATTAAATTGGCTGGTAACTGGAATAACGGCAAAGTAGCCGTAGAACTGGAAAACAGGCTGCTTTTCAGTAACTTGAACGAATGTAAAATAGAATGGAATCTGGCTAACGAAACTGGCCTGATTACCGCTGATTTAAAAAGAAACGGTAAAACAACGGCCAACGTTATGGTGAGTAAAAAACCGTTGCCAACTGATAAAATGACGATCAAAGTTTACGATCCCCGTGGCGTACTCATTGATATTTACCAGTTCGCCGTTGTACCAACGGTTAGCGATTTAACTGCAACACCAAAAATAGCCGGCCAATCCTGGATTTATAACCAATCAGGTAATACCTTAACTGCCAAAAGCGGTAGCTTAAATGTTCAGTTTAACCTGGTGAGTGGCGATGTAGAGCAGGTAAGCAATAATGGTAAACCGGTTTGGAATACCGGCACCAGGTTAATGGTTTTACCCTTAACTGGTGAGGGCAGGGGAACGCAAATGACAGGTGAGCGTCAACAATTCGATCCTTTTACCGATGTATGCAAAAACAGGATTGTAAAGGATATTAAATTTAATAAAGCCAAAAATGCCTTTACGTTAAGTATCACCGATGCCTATAGCGAAGCCAGTGGTACCACCAGTTATGTCTTTTCTGCCAATGGCAAGGTGAAAATCGATTATAAGTACACCATCAAAAAAGAAATTAATCCGCGCCAATGGGGTTTAGTGTTCGGTTTGCCCAATAGTTTCCAGGAGTTAGAATGGAACAGAAATGCACAGTGGGATTATTATCCTGCCGATCATATTGGAAGGCCAGTTGGCAAAACCTTGTTAACCTCTGCCAATCAGGTTTCAGGTCCGGCAGGGCCTGCTAAGTTACCATCTACGCCCTGGAGCTTAGATCGGAATGATTTGGGTACCAACGATTTCCGTTCCACAAAGATGTACATCAATTCTGCCCAATTAAGCAATGGAACTTCTTCATTTAAAGTAGCCTCCAACGGTGAGCAGCACATCAGGGCCTGGAAAGAAACACAGGGCATTAAAGCTTTAATAGCAGGTTACAGCAATATGGGTGCTGAACGTTTTTTTAGAGGACATGCAGAAAAAATGGATCGTCCTTTAAAAGCAGGTGATACCATACAGGATAGTGTAATGCTTCAGTTGAAATAATAGTGGATATATCATAACGATAATTATTTGCGGTCCGTGAGCTTAAGATTCCCTGCGCTGGAATGACAAATTGGCTCAGACTGACAACATTTTTATAAAACAACATCATGTTAATAAACAAAATTTACAATTACAAGGCAAGGCGCAAAATATGGCTTATCATGGCTTTGGTAACGGGTACAGTTTTACAGCTAATGGCACAGAACAGTGGCGTCGCCAGTACGCTTTCGCCAATCCCGTCAATTGTACAAAACAGTGATAAACCGGTTATTTCTTTAAATGGCGAATGGAAATTTGAACAGACCGGTAAAAAAGGTACCATTAAAGTTCCGGGCGAGTGGGTGATGCAAGGTTATACCATTAATACCGGCGAAACCGCAACTTACAGCCGCGAAATCAACATTCCGGATGGCTGGAAAGGAAACCGCATTAAACTCCGTTTTGATGGCGTAAGTTCGCATGCAATAGTTAAAATTAATGGCAAAAAACTGGCCGAACATGAAGGTAGTTTTGTTCCCTTCGAAGTAGATATTACCGATGCGCTTAAAACTGGCGAAAACCTGCTACAGGTTGATGTGCAGGCCAATACCATCAGCGATATTTTAGCCTGTACCTCGCAATATGCCGTACATACTGTTGGGGGCATTTTGCGTAATGTAACTTTGTTTGCATTGCCCGAAGTAAACCTGGCTGATCTAACCGTGGTTACAGAACTGGATAAAAATTATAGCAATGCCACACTCAACCTTAAGGCATTGATCAATAACCAGGGGCAAAATGCAATAGCTGGTGGGGTACAGTACACTTTGGCTGATGTTAAGGGGAAAATCATTGCCAACTTAAAAACGCCATTCCCTGCAATATCCGGAGAAAAATCTGCTTTGCTCGACACTCATATTGCGGTAAAAAATCCCATCAAATGGAATACCGATAAACCTTATTTATATACTTTAACCACAGCTTTGATTACTAATGGTAAAATAACAGAAAGCCATCATCAAAAAATAGGATTTAGGCAAGTCGAAGTAAAAGGCAATCAGGTTTTTGTAAATGGAATGCCAGTTAAACTCAGAGGGGTAAACCGTCACTCCGTACATCCACTCACCGGACGCGCCATCAGCGATGAACTGGAATTAAAAGATGCCGAATTATTTAAACAGGCCAATTGCAATTACATCCGTACATCCCATTATCCGCCAAGCGAAAGGTTTTTGGCCATAGCAGATAGCGTCGGTTTGTTTGTAGAAAACGAAAGCTCATTAACATGGATCCAGCACGGTGCCTCACCCATCTGGAAGTTATGGAATTATAAAGACGAGAAATTTTATCCTTACATGCTGGCCGCCAACATTGAAAAAATGCAGGCAGGTAAAAACCATGCCTCGGTTATCATCTGGAGTTTAGGTAACGAGAGTTATTGGAGTCCGCTGTGGGATAAAGTGTATCGTGAAGCTAAAAAACTAGATCCCACAAGACCAATTTCTTTTCACGATCAATGTTGGGGCGGTTTCAATAATGGAGGCAACAAAGTAGACATTGCCAATTACCATTATCCTGGCATCAATGGTCCGGCGGCTACCGATACTATGAAAAGGCCTACCTTATTTGGCGAATATGCCCATATCAGTACCTATAACCGCCGCGAATTATTAACTGATCCAGGCGTAAGGGCAAGTTATGGCCCATCATTGGTTAAAATGTACGATAGCATGTATGTACATAAAGGCAATTTGGGTGGTGCCATCTGGAGCGGTATTGATGATACTTTCCATTTGCCGGATGGTAATATTGTAGGTTATGGTCCTTGGGGACCAATTGATGCCTGGCGCAGGTTAAAACCTGAGTATTGGGGCATGAAAAAAGCCTATTCGCCTGTTGTGGTTAAAAACGTGCATCAGCCCACTATTAAAAATGGGAAAATGCTGCTGGAAATTGAAAACCGTCATGATTTTATCTCGCTCAGCGAGGTAGAGATTAATGTAAAAGTTGACGGAACACCTATCCGTCTAACATCAGCCATTAAACCACACAGCCAAGGAGTTTTGCAAGTGCCGGTAAAAGAAGATACAAAAGAAGTGTACATTTCCTTTAAAGATCCATCAGGCAATGTCGTAAATGAAGAACTGATTGTTTTAAAACAGACTGAAGAACCCAATGATACAAAAAAGCTTCCGCTAAGTTATACTGAAAATGAAATGGCTTATTTTGTAACGCAGGGAGTGGTGAATTATACCATTAACAAAATTACAGGTGTAATATCAGGTGCCACAAGTAAAGGTGAAAAAGTTTTAGCGCAGGGACCCGTATTTAGTGTAATAGAAATGAACAGCGAAGATGGGGGTAAACCCAATGTAGCCGGCGAAACTTATCAGAACAATATCTATCCGATTAAAAATTATCCGCTGTACACCATTTTTGCAAATGCGATTAAAGTAGACCAAACCGCCGATGCAATTACCTTCCATATCAAAGCAACTTATACCAATGGGGATGGGAATTTAAACTATACTTTTTCTGCCAATGGAAACACGCGGGTAGATTATGAGGTGAAAACCACTTTAGAAAAACCTTATCAGTATGGTATGCTTTTCCAGTTGCCTAAAACTTTTGAAACCTTAAGCTGGAAACGCAAAGGCGAATTTACTGTATATGCAGCAGAAGACATTGCCCGCGATAAGGGAACCGCTAAATTAAATGCCAGATGGTTACCTGCGGTTGAAGAATTTGGAAAACCGGGTGCAGAACTCTGGAAAGATGATGCCAGCGAAATGGGATCGAATGATTTTAGATCAACTAAACAAAATATTCTGCAGGCAAAATTAAGCGATGGTAATCAGGAGATCGTGATCCGTTCCGATGGCAAGCAGGCATCAAGAAGTTGGTTGCAGGATGAAAAGATACAATTGCTGGTAGCAGATTATTGGAACAATGGTTCTGAGCCTTTTTACGGTTCACCATTTACCGATGGAAGGACAAATATTAAGGGGAAAATGCTTAAAGGAAGTGTGAATTTTAGGTTGCAATAAGCCTCGCGTACTCCATTCATTACATCATTCCCAACCCGATAACTATCGGGTCGATTGGGAATCTTAAAGCTTATACCTAATCCCAAGATTAGTGACTCACAAACCTGATGAACAATTAGAAAATAATAAATTAAAAATTAGCATAAACACCAACACACAAGATAAAATCAACAACAAAATGAAAATAACAGATGTAAAAGTATGGCTGGTTGAGGGGGTAAAATACAACTGGACATTATTAAAAATATATACCGATACCGGGCACACAGGGGTAGGAGAAGCTACTAACTGGCCGGGCAGTCCGATTGTTTTCGAAGCCACCAAACATGTTGGTCAGCGCATTATTGGTTTAGACCCTATGAAAACCGATTTTATCTGGACAAAACTTTACCGGGATTTAAACTGGATGGGTCCATTTGGTGCGAGTATGTGTGCCATTAGCGGTATAGATATGGCACTGCTCGATTTAAAGGCAAAAGTATTAGGTGTACCCTGCTACGAACTTTTGGGAGGTGCTTTCAGGAAAGATATCCTGCTTTATGCCAATTATTGGTTTACAGGAGGCGGTCATAATACAGAAGATTATGCCGAACAGGCGAAAAAGGTAAAGGCAGCGGGTTTTACAGGTTTAAAATTCGACCCCTTTGCGCATACCAACTATTTATATGGCGAAGATTTATCATCGAACCTGCAGCTTACCGCCGCTCAGCAGGATCTGGCATTCAGCGTAAGTAAAGCCGTGCGCGATGCCGTAGGGCCAGATTTTGATATCATGATCGAAACGCATGCCATGTTAAATTATCGCGTGGCCGTAACCATGGCACAAAGACTTTCTGAACTGAACATTACCTGGTACGAAGAACCCGCAGGGCCAGAAAATGCCAATACTTTAAAAGCCATGAGAGACCGGATTCCTTCAAATGTTTCGATCTGTGTAGGCGAGCGTCATTATACCCGCCACGGTATCCGTGATGTTTTAGAAAAACACATCTGCGACATCATGATGCCTGACATCACCCGTTGCGGCGGACCATCGGAAATGAAACGTATGGCCACCATGATGGAAGCTTATAACGTGCTATTGGCACCACATAACCCAAACGGCCCGCTCTCTACGCTGGCTTCGGCACAGGTTTGTGCTTCAGTACCCAATTTTTTCAGGCAGGAGTTTATGTTTAACGATGTGCCATGGCGCGATGAAGTAATATCGCATCCGATAGCAGATATGGTCCAAAACGGACATTTAAAACTGAGCGACAGGCCAGGTTTAGGCGTCGATTTAATTGAAGCGGAGATGGAAAAACACCCGGGTATTTTAACGCCAAGGGCAGGATTTTATGTTTAGTATCAATACAAACCTCGCAGGTTTAAATTAGATTTTATGGCATTAACAATAGATTTAAGTGGAAAAATAGCCCTGGTAACCGGAGTTACTTCGGGTATTGGTTTAGGAATTGCCAAAATGATGGCGAAAGCAGGCTGCACCGTAATAGGTTGTGCCGAACAGAGTGAAGTAAGTGATGTAGCCCAGCATTTTTTGTCGGAAATGAAATCTTATGATGCTCCAACCGACTATTTTAAAGCCGATATGACCTCAACTGAAAATATTGAAACACTGGTTGCAGACATTAGCAATGATTATGGAAAGCTGGATATTTTAGTTTCAAATGCAGGTCAGAATGTGTTTAAGGGTTTAGAAAACTGCTCTGAAAATGACTGGCAGTTTAATTTGGATTTAAACCTTTCTGCACATTGGCGGCTGGCTAAAAGCTGCAGGTCTTTATTATCGGCAAACAAGGGCGTAATTATCGTAATGGCCTCTAACCATGCTTTTGCCAGTATACCGGGTTGCGCACCTTACAGTATTGCTAAAACAGCCTTAACGGGTTTGGTGAGGAGCCTGGCAATAGAGTGGGGGCCTGCTATCCGTACGGTTGGCATTGCGCCGGGTTTTATAGATACGCCCGGTAACCAGGAATGGTTTAATTCTTTTGCAGATTCTGATCAGGAAAGAGCGCGTACGGTAGCACTTCACCCGGTAAAAAAATTGGGTACCATAGCAGAAATAGGAGGATGGTGTGTGTTTTTATCGAGCGAATATGCCGCTTTTGCATCTGGAGTTACCTATTTAGTTGATGGAGGACGGAGTGCAATGATGCAGGATAGTTGAGGGAGATTTGAGATGTGAGATTTGAGATGTGAGATTTGAGATTTGATTTGAGACACAAGATTTGAGATTTGAGACATGAGATTTTAGAGGAAAAAAATAAACGCCATAAATTTAAACTGTAAATGGATATTTGGAAGCCAGACATACTTTATAAAGCAGACCTGATTTTAGGTGAGGGTGCGCGCTGGCATGCTGAATGGCAGAAATTCTTGTTTATCGATATTAAGGGTAAACTGATTGGAACCTGCAATCCGGAAAATGGTAAGCTTGCTACGTATAAAATACCGGATATGCCCGGAATGTTGGCACCTGCCGACAATGATAAGTTATTAGTGGCACTACAGGGCAGCATTGCGTTAATTGATCTGCAAACCAGTGAAACCACCACTTTAGTTAAATTTAAAGAAAGTACCCAGAACCGCAGTAACGATGGCGCATGCGATGCTTTGGGCAGGCTTTGGGTGGGTACCATGGATTTAGAAGCCAAACACCATGCAGGTAACCTGTATTGTTTTAATCGTAAACTAATCAGGAAAATTAAAGGTACAAGTGTATCTAATGGGATTTGCTGGTCGCCGGATAACCGCACTTTATATTATATCGATAGTTTTTTATACCACATTAAGGCTTTCGATTACGATTTAGCTACCGGGAATATCAGCAATGAGCGGATTGTAGTGGAGATTACCGAACCGGGCACCCTAGCCGATGGTATGTGTATCGATAGTGATGGAATGCTTTGGGTAGCCATTTGGGGTGGTGGTTGTGTAAACAGGTATAACCCCTTCAACGGAAATTGTATAGGCAAAATTGAAATTAACGCGCCCAATGTAACCAGTTGTGCCTTTGGTGGTAAACAAATGAACCAAATGTTGATTACCACCGCAAAAGATGGATTAAGTGAGGAGGAATTAAAACAATTTCCACATAGTGGCTCATTGTTTATGATCAAACTAAATTTAACCGGATTACCAACGGCTGCTTACAAATAAGCTTAGTCATTGTTTTTGCCGGAAATTATATATCTAACCAAATAATTCATTCTGTTTTAACATGAAACCGGAACTTATAGATTACCTGATTATTGCCATTTACTTTGTATTGGTAATGGGCATTGGATTGGTACTGAAAAAGAAAATAAAAACAGGTAACGATTTTTTACTCAGCTCGCATAACATCCCGCTATGGATTACCTGTTTGGCTTTTATTTCGGCCAATTTAGGTGCACAGGAAGTTTTGGGCATGGCTGCCAATGGTGCTAAATATGGTTTGTACACTATGCATTTTTACTGGCTGGGCGCTGCTTTGGCCATGATTTTTTTAGGGGTGTATATGATGCCGTTTTACTATGGTAGTAAAGCCAGAAGTGTACCCGAATACCTGAAATTGCGTTTCGACGAAAAAACCAGGACCTTTAATGCACTTGCTTTTGCTGCAATGACGGTTTTCTCCTCAGGAGTATCGCTGTATGCACTGGCCATGCTGATGAAAGTTATTTTAGGCTGGGATTTTGATTTATCGATATGGCTGGCCGCAGGTGTGGTGTTAATTTATACCTTTTCGGGTGGTTTAACAGGTGCAATTTATAACGAGGTTTTACAGTTCTTTTTAATCATTATCGGAATAGCGCCATTGGTATACATCGGTTTAGATAAAGCCGGTGGCATAGCGGGTATTTTACAGCATGTAGACGATGCCAAACTCCATGTGTGGAAAGGACTGGATAGCCCGGCCAATAACCCCATGGGAGTAGATGCCTTTAGCATGGTTTTTGGTTTGGGCTTCGTTTTAGCCTTTGGCTATTGGTGTACCGATTTTTTGGTGGTGCAGCGTGCCATGTCTACCCGGAACCTTAACGAGGCGCAACGCACACCCGTTTTAGCTGCTTTCCCAAAAATCTTAATGCCGGCAATTGTAATTCTTCCCGGCATTATCCTGCTGGCCTTACAAGGTCAGTATTCGGGTTTCGAGCTGCCGGTTAATGTAAATGGCGATAAAGATTACAATATGGTATTGCCTTTACTGTTGCAGAAACTATACCCCAGCGGTTTACTCGGTTTGGGCATTACTGCATTAATTGCTTCTTTTATGAGCGGTATGGCCGGCAATGTTACAGCTTTTAACACCGTGTTTACTTACGATATCTATCAAACGCATATCAAAAAAAATGCTTCCGATTTACATTATTTAATGGTGGGTAAGGCCACAACCATCGCGGGGATTCTTATTTCTATCGCTACAGCCTATGTTGCGCGTGGCTTTAACAGCATTATGGATTTATTGCAACTGGTGTTCAGTTTTGTAAATGCGCCTCTGTTTGCCACTTTCTTTTTAGGCATGTTCTGGAAACGTACCACCGGCCACGGCGCTTTTTGGGGGCTGCTTTTAGGTACTGGTGCTGCGGCCGTTACGCATGGTTTATCGGTAGCTGAAGGTAAAGGCGGGTGGATTATACATGTATTCGATTTCTATTCAGCAACAGGGCAGGCCTTTACCATTGCTTCTGTCTCATTTATAGTTTGTTTGGTGTTTACCATCGTGATCAGCCTATTCACCAATGCGAAGGACGAAAAAGAACTGATAGGCCTGGTTTACAGCTTAACACCTAAACAAGACCTGAAAAGCAAAACCTGGTACACCAATCCACTTTATTTAGGTGTAATCGTTTTGATCATTACCATTGTTTTTAATGTTGTGTTTTTCTAAGGCCTGACAAAAAAAATGCGATCCTTCATTAATATTATTATTTCAGGATGCGTATTCAGCATGCTCTAAAGTTATTTCAAAATAAAAATTCTCGTATGAAACATTTATAAACAATTAACATATATCTACCTAAAAAAATGAAAAAACTATTTGTAATCTTACTAAGCGTGGCTGTAATGTCATGTAAGAAACAACCTGCCACAACCGAAATTATAAAGCCAGAAGAGGTGAAGAATCAAGCGGCATCTGCGTATAAGTTAACTGTGGTGTACTTTGTACCATCTGATATGAAAGTAAATCCCGATTATAAAAGGCGCATAACTGAATACTTGCGCTACGAACAAAATTATACAACAGAATGGATGAAAAAATGGGGTTATGGAGAAAAGACTTTTGGATTGGCCACCGATGCAGCGGGTGATGTAGAGATTAATATCGTTAATGGTAAAAACCCTACAGCCAGTTACCCTTACAATGGTGGTTCGGAGCCAATGTCGGTAGAAATAAACGACTGGCTTGCTGCCCATCCCGATAAAAAGAAAAGCGAACATGTTTTTATACTAACTGCTGTAAATGAGTTTGGCAAACAACAGGCTCCCTATTATGGAACAGGAAACTGGGCTTATGCTATAGATTTTCCATACATGGAAATTGCCAATATGCATAAGCAAGGCGATATTAAAGAACAGTCTTTATGGATAGGGGGTAATTTTCACGAAATGCTGCATGGTTTGGGCTTACCGCATAATGGAGGCCTTATTTCCAACAACACACTATATGGTACTAACATTATGACCGGCAATGGTGGAGGCTTTGTTACCGGAAAATCATATTTAGATGCCTGGGATTGCGCTTTGCTAAGCATAGGGCAAACCTTTAGTGCCGTAACCCGTACCGATTGGTACCAGCCAGCAGGAGCCAGGGTAACCAAACTTAATGCTGCTTTTGATCAGGCTTCGCAAAGCATTATTATCTCGGGCAGGTATAAGAGCAACAAAAAGGTAATGTACATAGGCTTTACTAACGATGCAAAAAGGAGTGAGGATGATGCAGATTACGATTCAGAGCATTGGGTTACCAAACCTATAGGTACAGATAGCTTCTATGTAAAAATGCCTTTAGCAGAGATAAAAGATAAAGGAGATTTTAGAAATGATGTGCACATCAGTTTTCTGCACGAGAATGGAACAAAAGAAGACAACACCTACAGTTACCAAATGGTAGCGGGCAAACCCGATGTACAATTTGGAGATCTGCCAGCCTATAACAGAGCCAGCTGGAAGGTATTGGATTTTAGCAGCCAGGAAACAGTTAATGAAAATGGTGCAGCCTTAAACTTAATAGATGGCGATGTAAGTACGGTGTGGGTTAGTAAATGGGGAGGTGAAGGCTCGGTGCTGCCACAATATTTTACCATCGATATGGGGAGCATACTTGCGGTAAACAGGTTTACATTTATGCAACGTAACGGAGGGAGTAAGTTAAAAACGGTACAGTTAAGCGTTAGTAATGATAATACAAGCTGGGAAAACATTGGTACCTACGAACTTTTAGGTACAGCTGGCCCTAACCACGTAAAGCTACCCGTAATAAAATCGTTTAGGTATTTCAAGGTAATGGTTACAAAATCTAACGACGGTACACCATTTGCCACTTGCAGTGAAGTATCAACTTATAGAGATTGATAAAATTTTCGGAGAATAATTAAGTATTATTCTCCGAAAATAAAATAAAAACGGTTGCTGCATTATCCTTTTTAAGGTTCTTTTCAATTGTTTTCAATGCCCCGGATATATCAGTATATTCTACCATTATAATTATACTGCTTTTCTAAAATAAATGGCGAAACAACCTGTTTTAAAGCGAAAAAACCAACCACCTGATATAATGTTAAGTGGATATTGTTTCAGGCCTCTGGTTTCATCTTAACCGACATACTATACCAGTTTTTTATTTCTTCTTCCAAAGTACTCCCCGGATTAAAACCTGCGGTTACAATAGTCACGGGATTAAAAGTTTTGCTGTTTAATACAATTTCGTATTGGTTGTGGTACACAAGGCCTATGGCCACTAAACATAAAGTACCTTTTGGTAAGCCATATCTAAAAATCTGGCTATGGTTAAGTCCTCCTTTTTTAAGCACAATACTTTCTTGCGGATAAACCATCCAAAGCCCTTTTTCGAGGTTAAATTGAACCACTTGCATTTTAATTGTGCAGCTATGCGCTTTAGGCGGAAAACGCAGGCCTTTCGAAACTGAAAATTCTGGTATGTTAACCGTCACTTCATCTGCAGTGAATACTGTTTCGGGCATTACTAACAAACTCTTGTTTAATGCTGAAGCCAGGTTAAAATTAAAACCAGTTAAGCGGTCGAAACTTTGTTTAACCAGTTTAAAGGTTCCCTCAGCTGTAATGGATTGGTACAGGATAGTCGAAATATCAGAATTCATCCGGTTAACCATTGCTCCATCGTAAAAACCTGTTAAGAGGTGCTGGAAAGACATTCGGATGTATTTGGATAGGGGACTGATGTAACTGCCAAAAACCGATGCACTTTTTTTAGTTGCCTCCGTTTGTTTTACATTTCCCTTTCCTGGTTTCGATCTTATAACATTGATGTTGCCCTGTTTGCTAAACGATAGATTTCCAATAGAACCGCGCAGGCTCTTTCCATCCAATATGGCCATAACTTTAAAATGATGATGATCAGATATTGCTCAAAGCTTTATCCTTATATTTTTTAGTATTAAGGTTAACGCATTGTACCACACTAATTTACTGCAAATCTGTTAGAAAACCATATATAGTCCACATTTTTATATTAAAACGCGGACTATATGCGGACTTGCTGCGGATTAAGGGGTAGTTTGTTGTATAGATAACGTTAAAGAGATACCATGCTGATTCGTATTCGCTTACCCGGGTAATCTGATTAGTATTGCTCTTAAATTAAAAAAGCCTGTTCCATAATATGGATACAGGCTCTTTTGATTGCGTTTGATTTTGGTTAAAATCCTTTTACCGTTCTGATCAGATAATCTTTGCTTGAACCATCTGCTGCAGTTACTCTGTACCTGCGATCTTTTGAGAAATCTCCCGGGCCGCCCAGTTTTGGTGAATCATCTAAAGAAGCTATAGTAGCCACGTCCGAAACGGTTACATATACCCATAGTTTACTCAATTGCTCCGCTTTAATCAGTTTATCAAATTGGGCATAAAGCATTTCTTTGGTTACCGAACCTGTCGGGCCGGCTTTTAATACCGAATTAATATCGTAGGTTAAGGTCGTTTTAAATACATCAATGCCGTTTTCGTTAAGTGTGGCAGTCTGTTTTTTAAAAAGTACCTCACAAACCCGGTCTTTCTCTATTTCCTGTTTGCTGGTTCCCTTTTGGATGGTATCAGTATATAAAAACCGGTAAGTATAATCTACGGTCGACATTACTTTTAAGCTGGAATTATTCAGGTCTTCCAATCCTTTCTTCAAACAGCCTGTAGATAAAAAAGTTAATCCAAGTGCTATGATGCTCAACAGGGGTTTTATCGTTTTTTTCATTTCTATTAAGTTAAATTAAATTAATCCCACCCTGGGTTCTGATTAATGCCTGATTTTAAACGGAAGGTTTCGTTTATAGGCAATAAATACCGTTTAGGTGTAAATCTTGCTTCTCCAACCACATTATTGTCGGTGAAGAAAGAATAGGTTTTTCCATCCCTCGCAATTCGGATACCGCGAAGGGTACCCTGTAAAGCAGGAATAACGTAACCACCTGTAGCATATTCGCCATTTTTAACGCCACCAGATGTTCTCATTCCCCAGCGTAACAGCGACCAGTAACGATCGTTGTTTTCATACACCATTTCTACATTTCTTTCCCTTTTATAAGCTTCGAATAAAGAATTGCCCCATACATTACCGCTAAGTGAAGCGAGATAACTACTTGCTTTACTTTCGTCAAATCCACCATGTTTAACCATGGTAGGCACCATATATCTTTTTGCATTTTCAAAATCACCTTTCATCAGGTAAGCTTCGGCCATGTTTAAATAAGCCTCGCCATAACGCAGTACCGAAAAACAGTAATCTAATTTTTGATCTCCGGGATTTGGCAAACTGGAAATCTGATCATAAAAATATTTGATCATCGAGTAACCGGTAGAAGAGTTATAATTTTCGGTGTTTCCTGCGCTATAACCATATTCTGCTGCAGAACCTTCATTAATTTTACTGTTCGCATTACTCACGTTACCATCTCTCCTGAAAAATACCCTTACCTGGTTGTTAAAATACAAACAGCTATCATACGCAACAGTGGCGTAAAACCTCAAATCCCTCTTTTTTGTATCGCTGAAGTACATTTTCTGGTCTACATTGGCACCTGTTGCTGCATAAGAAGCATTTTCCCAGTATTTAATACTTCCGTCAAGATCTTTAACCAAATAGTCGTCAACTAAATCCTGGGTTGGCCATGCACCGCCGTCCATGCCCCAAAAGTTCATGGTTACATTGATGGGGAAATGTATTTTTGCATAAGCCGAAAACTTACCTGTTGACCACATGCCCTGATATTGCATCGGAATATCGTAAAGAGAGGTATTGGTTTTAGAACGTTCTCTGATCAGGATATTTTCGCTGGCGGCAATGGCCGTTTCGTACTTCCTGAACAGATCAGCATAAGGGCTGAGCTGAGAACCTGATGCGTTTAAACCCAAAACTGTTCCAGCTGTGATTACTTTATCGTAATAGGTGCTATTTGGGATACCGCCATCTACATAAGCTGCTGCTTGTAAAGCCACCCGCATAGAGAGGGCATTGGCTGCACTAGAAGAAGCTCTTCCTCTTTCTGCAACAGCAGGAAGTGAGCTGGCCGCCTTATCCAGGTCAGAAAGGATAAAATCATAAGTTTCTTTGATCGATTTTCTTGGGATCTGCAAATTTTCATCCGGACTGAGTTCGCGATCTATGACCTGTAAACCACCGTATAATTTAGCGTAGATAAAATAATGCGCTGCCCTTAAAAAATACAATTCTCCCAAAGCGCGTTTTTTATAAGCTTCAGAAAAGGTTGCACTTGCCTGGATGTTTTTCATGGCGGTGTGTATGCGCCAGAGCAGACCATAATCTAACCAGCCGTAATTGTCGTTTTTGGTCATCAGCTCTGCACGGTCTTTTGACCAGTATGAACTGTTTAATGTACCTGTCATGGCATTTTTGGTAACACTTTCTGAGCGGGCAGAATAATTGTGTGCATAACCTGATAGCCAGGAGTCGCTTGCCAGTACGTCCTGGTAAATCTGATAAATAAAAGCAGTAGAAAGGTTTTCGCTATTCCAGGTCTGCTCACCGGTTATTTTATCATAAGGCTGCGTATCCAGAAATTTTTTACAGGAGGTAAGGCCGACAACGATCAAACCTAAAATCCATATTAATTTATATTTTTTCATTTTATTTATATTTAAAAACCTAATTGAAGACCTGCTGAATATGTTCTCATCATCGGGTAGGAGTAGCCATCGAAGTTGTTTGCTTCAGGATCGCCATATTTTACTGATGGACCAACAGCAAATAAATTTACACCGGAGGCAAAAATGACAAGGTTGCGTAGCCAGTTTTGTTTATCAAGTATGGAATATTTAAAATCGTAAGATATTGTTGCCGACTTTAACCTGATATAATTCGAATTACGTGCCCAGAAATCGGATGAAGCATAATTGTTATTATCGTTTAATGATGCATTTCCGGCCCTTGGCATGGTTGCATTAGGGTTGTTTGGTGTCCAGTTATCATTTTGGAAAGCAAAATCCAATCTTCTCTCACCTTCTGAACCCATGGCCACATTACTGAAATAGGTTTGTCTGGCTCCAGTGCCCTGAATGGTCGCAGCAACGGCAAATCCTTTATAACTTGCTCCAAGATCGATACCATATACAAAAGTTGGAGAAGTATTGTGCCCGTATCTGGCCTGGTCCTGACCATCTATTTTACCATCTCCGTTTACATCCTGATATTGAAGATCGCCTGGCCTGAGGTCTCTTGATGTGATGCGTTTTGGATTGTTTAAGATGTCTTGCGGATTGGTGTAAAATTTAGCACCGATGTAACCTGTTCCAACATAAAATTTCTCGTTCCCTTGCGAGCGTAAACGTGGGTTTGCCAGGGTTAAACTGTCTTCGTTGGTTTTAAAAGCAATAGAACGGTAATACGTAAAGTTGAAACCAGCGTTAAAATTTACCCTTCCAATTTTAGTGTTGTATTTTAATGAACCATCTAAACCTTCAATCCTGTCTTCTGCTTTAGAAACCACCAGTGGAAGCGCGTATCCTATCGGATCCGTGTAGCGAAATACGTCGGGCGATAAAAAGCCTTTTGTGGTTTCAAAGAAATAATCTACTGTACCTTCCAGTTTACTGCCGAACATAAAAAAATCAATACCCGCATCGTATTTGGTACGGTCGTACCAGGTGATGTTAACACTTGGCGTTGGTCCTGGCGTTACGCTGTTTTGTAACTTGCCATCAACCACATAAGCATTCGAGTTGTAATCGTAAGTTGGCAGATAAGAATAAAGGTAATGGTCTAAATCATTTACGCCGATTTGTCCGTACGATGCCCTAAGTTTGAGATAATTCAATACTTTTTTGCTTTTTATTCCTTCGAAAAACTTCTCTTCAGAAATGGCCCATCCGCCTGATACCGATGGAAAGAAACCCCATCTTTTCCCATCCGGAAAGTTATCGGAACCATCGTACCTGCCTGCAAATTCGACCATGTATTTACGGTCGTAATCGTAGTGTAAACGCCCTACATAACCCATCCAGGCCTGTTCGCCTTCTGTGTTAGAAGCCGTAATTAAGGTTGCATCTCCTTTCTGGATCTGTTTAATTTCGGTGGTATTAAAACCTCTTGAAGCTGCGGTTAAGCTGTTGGTATAATAATGCTGTCTGGTATGCACCAGGGTTGCTTCTATATTGTGTTTGTTTAAAAAGCTTGTTTTGTAATCTGCCCTGAAGTTAAAATCGTATTGACTGGTCATGTACGACGAGCGGCTGATGCCTATGTTGGCCGGATCTTCTTTGGTGGCATTGCCCTGATCATCATAATAGGTTGCCGTTTGTATCCAGTCTACACGATCCTGGGTAGTAAGGTTATAATTTCCGTTGAAACCAAATGTAAGTCCCTTTACTTTAGGCACCGCCCAGTTTAATGCACCGGCAACCTGGTTGTAAACCGTTCTTAGTTTAATATAACCCGGACTTTTTAACTGTAGCGCTGGGTTGTCGAACTGATTTGAAATGTTACCGTCTGCCGTAAAGGGTTTCTCAAAAGGATTTCTGTCTCTTAGGCGCGAGTAGATGGTAGCTGCACTTGCAGGGGGATATTTTTCATCCAGTATGGAGCCGTTTACATTTAATTCGACCGTTAAGCCTATTTTATCAAAATAGCTGCTCACGTTTGACCGGTAATTATAACGGTTATAGTCTAACGAATTAAATTTCATGATGCCCTCTTGCCCTAAAGTATTCAGGCTGCCAAAAAACTTCAAACGGTCTGTTCCGCCATTAACAGAAATCGTATGTTCTTTTTGTGGCGCATAATTGCGTAACAGTTCGTTTTCCCAATTGGTATAACTGGATAAATTATTGCTGATTTCGGTCATTTCTGCCGGCGTTTTAAAAGCATTTACACCTTGTCCCAGTGCTTGGTACAGGTTGTTTAAAGACGTTGCATATTCAAATGCATTCATCCGTTTTACAGGATAAGAAGGCGTGTTAAAGGCAAAGTTATTCTGATAATCAAAACTTAACTGCCCCGCTTCGCCTTGTTTGGTTGTAATTACCACAACCCCATTACCCGCGTTCATACCATAAACTGCTGTAGATGCCGCATCTTTTAAAACCGTTAGCGACTTGATCTCCGCTTTGTTTAATGTTAAAAAACGCTGCCGGTTTGATACAAAGCCATCAATAATATACAAGGGCTCTCCGTTACCGCGGATAGAAATACTGGCGCCATTTTGTCCTGGCTCTGCCGAACCTTGCTGCACAATAACACCGGCAATCCTGCCCTGCAAAGCCGAGCCCATATCTCCAACCGGTACATTTTTAATCGATTCGGTATTAAGGGTACTAACAGAAGTGGTGTTCTTTCGTATGCTTGTTGTACCAAAGCCAACCACCACTACATCATTAAGTGCATTTTTTTCATCCTCTTTTAAGGTAATGTTAAAACCTTGTTCACTATTGGCCGCAATTTCTATGGTGGTATAGCCAACTAAACTAAATCTTAATTTTGCTCCCGCTGGTTTGGGAATTTGGATACTGAACTGGCCGTCTTTGTTGGTTATTGTAGCCACGTTCTGCCCGATTACCCCCACATTTACACCTGCGAGGGGCTGTTGTTCTGCGTTTCGTACCGTTCCTTTTACAATGGTTTTATCTTGCGAAAAAGCCAGTGCGGATAGAAATAGCATGAAACAGATTAGGAAAATTTTCTTCATACAGTTTATATAGTTTTTTGGTTAAAAAAACATTTGAACGGATTGTAGTGTATACTCCATATAATCAAATGTTTACTTATACTAAATTACGTCTGGCTTAAATTGCTTTGTAAAACTATATTTGGAAAAACTTAAATTTTTTTACCCTTAATAACTACTATTCCTTATTTATCATTAATTTAGTTTACTTATTTAGGCTTTTTGTGATATTTTATGAGATCTGAACTTATCAATGTTAACCATTCAGGGAACAAATCCGTCCGTATCAAACACATTGATAACAATAGGCTGATTTCCTCTTTCCACTTTCACGATATGTGCGAACTGGTATGGATTGAGCGGAGCCAGGGCAAGCGGATTGTTGGAGATCATATCGGGAATTTCGAAGACGATGACCTGGTATTGATGGGGCCAAACCTGCCACATATCTGGCAAAACGATAAAAGTTATGAAGACCTTGACGATAAACTGGTAAAGTCTACCGTTATTTATTTCAGTATTGATTTTTTTTCATTGTTAACCGACGATCAAAGCGTTTTAACCTTAGTTGAAGACCTGGTTTCGAGGGCTTCGAGAGGGCTGGCTTTTGAAAAAGATACCAGTAGAAAAGTTAAGGCGATTTTACTCGGTTTGGAAGATAATGATGGTTTCGAAAACATCGTTGCCGTAGTCGAAATTATTAAGATACTCGCCAGGGCAAAAGATTTTAAATACTTATCCAGCATTACCTTTAAAAATCAGTACGATGAAAAGGACAGTAACCGGATTAATAAGGTGTACCAGTTTTTAATGAAAAATTTTCACAATGATATACACCTTAATGAGGTAGCTGAATTGTGCAATATGACCCCAAATTCTTTTTGCCGCTTTTTTAAAATGAGGTCGCAGAAGTCGTTAACCCAGTTTATTAACGAAATAAGGGTAGGGCATGCCTGTAAATTACTCCAATCGGAAGATTACTCCATTGCTGATGTATGTTATGCCAGTGGTTTTAATAATCCAACCAACTTTAACAAATTTTTTAAGGCGATTAAAGGAATGAAACCATCGGAATACAGGAATAGGCTAAATAGTTAGTGTTCATTGGTCATTGGTTCATTGGTTATTGGTTTATTGGTCATTGGTCATTGGTTCATTGGTTATTGGTTTATTGGTCATTGGTCATTGGTTCATTGGTTCATTGGTCATTGGTTCATTGGTCATTGGTTCATTGGTCATTGGTTAACTGGTGCTAAATGCCAAACTGGTTAATTGTTTATTGGTTGGTAGTTCATGGATAATTGCCGGCAAGGTTCGATCCTCTCCCTAGTTTGTCATTCTGAACGCAGTGAAGAATTTCTAATCTAGGAACCACTTGGCACTGAATACCGTAAAGCTTTTTAATAAGATCCTTCACTGCGTTCAGGATTACAATTTTGCGCGTGGATCGCTAATACCTTAATTTTCTTAACTTCTTAATGGTCAACTATTAAATTTGCGTTGGTTGATTTTTTAAAAAAAATGTTAATTTGACTAAAGACTCCCGACTAAGGACTTCGGACTAAATAATCCGTCAACTAACTCCCAACTCATTTAACTCTCACATTGTCCTTAGCTAACTTAACCGTTTCGTTAACCCTGGCTAATCTTGTTTCTTCCCGTTTTGCTTCCGAAATCCATTTTAAGATTGCTTTTTTAACCGATTTTGGAAATTTTTCCCAATGGTCAAAAGCAGTATTATCGGCATCAAATTCTTTTTTCAGATCGGCTGGAACAATCAAGTTTTCAACATCATTTAAGGCATCCCACATGCCGTTAGCTTTAGCTGTTTCGATGGTTTTTAGTCCTGCAGGATGCATTAGCCCCTTTTCGATCATGGCTAAAGCCTTGTTTTTATTAATGGCGCTCCAGTTGCTTTTCGCTTTTCTTTTCGAGAATAACTGGTAACGGCTTTCTTCGTCGTGTTTAACCGTTAAGCTATCAATCCAGCCAAAACAAAGTGCTTCATCAACTGCATTGGCATGTGGAAGACTGCTTGCCGATGCATCTTTTTTATAGATGATGAGCCAGACAGATATTTCTTTTTCATGGTTTTTTTCGAGCCACTGGCGCCAGTGTGCCTGCGTTTTGGCATAAAATGCACTGATGCCGTTTTTTGATTCTTCCATAAAAATTGTTGTAATTATTTTCTGTTTTATCTAATATTTCAAGATAGTGTTTGTTGTACATAATTTCCAAAATTTTACTAAAATGATCAATAACAGATTATTACTTTTTTTGATACTAAATGATTATTAAGCTGTTACATTTACTTTCACTTTTTACCAGCCTTAACCAATAGAATATGAATAATCAATCTTCAAGAAATATATGGGTCGATTATTTACGCGCTACCATCACCGTTTTAGTGGTTGCACATCATTCGGCATTGGCTTATACCTCCTTTTCGGTATTTAATAAAGATGCCTATATTCTGTCGACCCATGCCGTTGTAGACAATAAAAGATGGTTTTTACTCGATTATATGGTGGGATTTAACGACACTTTTTTTATGCCGCTCATGTTTTTAATCGGAGGACTTTTCTTTTTTACCACCATTAATAAAAAAGGAGTCTGGTTGTTTACTAAGGATAAGGTTTTAAGGTTATTGATCCCTTTTCTATTACCGGGTACTTTATTAATGCTTCTGGCTTATTTCCCCTCGTTTTATCTGGCTAAAAACAGTACCAATGTTGAGGCTTATGTTAAAGATTTTTTTACAACCGAAGCCTGGCCAGTTGGACCTCCATGGTTTTTATGGTTGTTATTTGTATTTAATTTTATAGCGGCATTGATTTATCGGTTATTTCCTGCAAAATATGGCTTGTTCTTATCGGGAGTTTTTAATGAAAAAAATAATTTCTTTAAACAATTCCTGATCCTTTTTTTAATTGGATTGCTGGCTTATCTGCCTATGGCTGGCTATTTTGGTCCTTACAGCTGGACCGGTTTTGGCCCTTTCGATTTTCAGCTTAGCCGCTTGATCCTCTATTTTGCTTATTTTGGAGTAGGCGCAATTGTAGTAAGGTTAAGTCTTAATGCAGGAATTTTTTCTAACAATTCAGTAGTTGTAAAGCAATATCGCTTATGGTGTTTATTGGCTATAGCTGTTTTTACAGGCACCTTATTTTTAAATCAGGTACTTAATATACAACAGTTTAATAATATGCTATTTGTATTGTGCTGTACATTAATATGCATCGCGTTGATCAGTGTTTTTAGCAAATTCCTTGCGAAAAGTATTTCTTGGTGGGATGCTTTAAGTAAACATGCTTATTTAATTTATCTGGTCCATTTCGTATTTGTAACCTGGATCCAGTTTTGGCTTTTGCACTTTGATTTACCCGTCCCAATTAAATTTTTAACTGTCTTTTTATTGTCGTTTGTCTTAAGTTGGATAACAGCATATTTATTGCGGAAGATCGCCATTGTTAAAAAGTACTTGTAGGTTCTATGGTTGTTAGTAGGGTTAATCGGTTAATTGTTTAAATCGGTTAACTGAATACAAACGCCTAACTCTTAACTGGTTCATTGGTCATTAGTTCATTTGTTGGCTCCAAACGCTCAACCCCATACTATAAAACCCGCTCGATACTAAAAGCACGATCTTCTTTATTAAAACCCACTTTTGGATAATAATCGAAAGCGGTAGGTACCGATAATAATAGCAGCATGCACTGCGGCCCAATTTTCTCACGGGTTAGGCTAATCATTTCTTTCCCGATTCCTGATTGTTTAAAGCCTGTAAATACCGCAATATCTGCCAGGTAAGCACACCAAACCCAATCGGTAATGGTTCTGCAAATGCCAACAAGTTTATCATTTTGCCAGGCTGTAATCAATAAATCTGCATTTTTCAACATCAATGCAACCCGTTCAGGGTCAGTCGGTCTTTTAAGGCCCGCCTGAATAAATAATTCAATCACTTCTTCAGCGTCGGGGATAATATCTGATTTATAACTAATGTTCATATCTTCTAAATTACAAAAGATAAATGATGGTAAAAAACTTCATAGTTTATGTTAATTCGTTAATTGATTCCCAATCAGTTTGTCATCCTGATCGCAGTAAAGGAGCCCTAACCAAAGAACCACTGGCTTTATCATCACACCCGGTACAGTAAAAATTTTAATTAAATTCTTCACTGCGTTTAAAATAACAATTTTGCGAGCGGATCGCTAATACCTTAATTTTCTTAATGCTCGGCTATTAAATTTACGTTGATTAATTCAAGACGACTTAATTTGACTAAAGACTCCCGACTAAATTAATTGCCGCTCTCTCAGCTTTTTCGTATTATTGAATATATGACATTCCAAAGATTACTCTTCTTTTTATTGATCAGCATATTCTCCTTCGGTAGCATTAAGCTTTGTGCCCAGCAACAAGATACTGTAAAACATACTCTTGCTGATAGCCTGCCGAAAAGTTTTGTAGACCGGATGCAGCAATTTGCAAAGAAATCTTCGGAAGAAAGTCGTTCGGATTTTGATGCCGATAAAGCCACCATTTCACAGATCAAAATTTTTGATGAGATTAAACGGGTATTGCAAAAAGCAAAAATCTACCTCCGGAAAAATCTGGATACTACAGGAACAAAAACGGAACTGAAAGAAATAGAAGCGGATTTTAAGATTGCCGGCGACGGTGTTTTTGTTAACCGCGGAACGGCACAAACCTTCCGTAATTTAACCGCAACCTCCAAAATCCTTTTCGAACTCGAAAATAAAGCCAGTAAGCGTAAGGCAGCTTTGGATGCCAGCCAAACCGCCTTAAACAATTTCCGCTATCAGCTCGATTCACTTTCCAGCATTCCTTCATTGTTCAAATTTCCAAAAGATTCTGTTAGCCTGATGCGCTACCTGAAAAAGATTGTGGTAATTGCTTATGAGGTTAAACCCATTGATAGCGCACTTAAAGAAGCAAACGGGAATATCCAAACCTTAATCAATCAGGTAAATTTAACCGTTTTCAGGTTGCAGAGCAGTTTGGAAGAAATAGAATCATATCAAAAAGCTATGGCTGAGAATGCCTATCGACGTGATTTTGGAAATATTTGGGCTCGTGAAGGTTATTACAGGCCATTTAATGAGATTTTATCACATTCAATGGTGAAAGGTTTACTTACACTTAGTTTTTATGTGGAAAATAATCAGGGCCGGATGGTTATTTTGCTATTGCTGATTATTACCTGTTTTATTTACCTGCGTTCGCTGAAAAATATCTACGTAGAAAGGGCACTCTTAAGCCCCGGTTTTGAAAATCAGCTTGTTCTAAAATATCCGCTGCTTTCGGCACTGCTGATCATCATCAGCCTGTTTCAGTTTATGTTTATCTCGCCACCGTTCATTTTAAATGTAATGTTATGGTCGGTTAGCTGTATCTGTGTAAGCTTTATTTTTAAGCAGTACATCAGCAAATACTGGATGCGGATCTGGCTCCTGATGGTGCTGTTTTTCTTTTTTGCTGCTTTTGGCAACCTGGTGTTGCAGGCATCCAGAATAGAAAGGTGGTTGATGCTGGGTGGTTCTTTGATTGGCTGTATTGCCGGAGGACTTGCTTTAATTTTAGGGCCAAAAAATGAACTCAGGGAGAGGTGGATCACCTATTCAATTGGCTTAATGGTGGGACTGGAAGTGGCCGCTACTGTCGCAAATCTGTTCGGAAGGTATAACCTTGCAAAAGCGTTATTTATCAGTGGTTTTTTAAATGTGGTTATTGCCATACTCTTCCTGTGGACTGTTAGGCTGATTAATGAGGGCTTATCGCTCGCATTCAATGTGTATTCGAGCCCGAACCGGAAATTGTTTTACCTCAACTACGAAAAGGTGGGCAGCAGGGCTCCCGTGCTGTTTTATGTGCTTTTGGTCATCGGCTGGGTAATTTTGTTCGGACGCAATTTCCCCGCATTTGCGTATTTGTCTCGCCCGCTTATTGAGTTTTTTAGTGAAGACCGCACCATTGGCAATTATACCTTTAGTATCAATAATTTAGTGCTGTTTTTTGGTATTATGGCCATCGCTGTGATTATTTCGAAGATTGTATCTTTTTTTGCTTCCGATTGGCATTTGGATAAAAGCCATGGCGATAAATCAAAAAAGCAAGGTATTGGAAGCTGGCTGCTGCTGGTCAGGATTTCGATATTGAGCCTTGGACTTTTCCTTGCTGTAGGTGCAGCAGGTATCCCGATGGACCGTTTTACCATTGTTTTAAGTGCTTTGGGCGTTGGTATCGGTTTTGGATTGCAAACATTGGTAAATAACCTGGTGAGCGGTCTGATCATTGCTTTCGAAAAACCGGTAAACGTTGGCGATATTGTTGATGTGGACGGACAGGGCGGTACCATGAAATCGATCGGCTTTAGAAGCAGCATTATTGCCACCTGGGATGGGGCCGATGTGGTCATGCCCAATGGCGATCTGCTTAATTCGCATTTAATCAACTGGTCGCTGGGTGGCAACAGAAAAAGAATTTCGATTGTTATAGGCGTAGCTTACCATACCGATCTGGAAAAATGCAGGCAACTGCTTAAAGATATATTGGAAAGCGAAGAACGTATTTTAAAAAGCCCTGCACCAGTGATCCAATATGAACAGTTTGGAAACAGTGCCATCGATTTAAAGATCTATTTCTGGACCAAACATATTGCTGAAGCATTACCCACGCGGAGCGACCTTATTATAGCCATTAATAAGGTTTTTAAAGCCAATAATATCGAAATTCCATTTGCACAACAGGATATACACCTGCATTATCCGGAAGAGGATAAAAACGATAATGGCTAGTTTTTGGTTTTTAAATAGACCAGGCCGTCTTTATACTTTGCTTAATAAACGGTTAAAAAAAAGCAAATTAATGTAAGGCTATCTAAACAGTAATTTATATGTTTGTAAACAAAGTTTACAAATACTGTTTTAAGGTGTTTTTAGACGAGCGTTGCTATTAATCCCTAACCAATACAAATGCGAAAGAGTGATGGAGCCTAATGCCATAATGCAGAGCAATCAATCTGCCTTTGATGCCCTGGATATCTGTTGTAGGATTATTGCCAAAAAAATGGACTCAACAGCGATTGAAGAATGGCGTGTATCTGATTATAACAGGTTGAGCAGTCAGTTGGGTAAACAAACCAAAGTATATTTAAGTGTAAATACACTTAAAAGGTTGTTTGGTCAGTTGAAAACGCCGCAACGCTATTTTCCCCAAAAAGCCACCCGCGATGCCCTGGCACAGTTTATTGGCTACCGTGATTGGCAGGAATTTGAGCTGGTAAATTCAGTACAGCCCATTGAAGCAAAGCCAGAACCGCTTATTGCTCAGCCTGAAGAAGAAATTGCGCCCAAAGCGCCAAAAAAGAACCGTATAAAATACATTTACGCAGGTATTGTTGCTTTTTTATTGCTTGTTTTAATCGGTGGCTTTTTTATTTTGAAATCGGTACATCCCGTTTCCGATACAGAATTGATCTGTGAAAATCCTTTTGGTAATGTACCACATACTGCCGTATTTAAATTAAAGTCGAAGTTACCGCATATTGGTAATGAAGAATTTAAGATCGATTTTATGGACGAAGCACTTCAAACGCCTATCAGTGGTAAAAAAGAAATTGCCAAGTTTTTCAGAAACCCGGGGGTAGTATATGCCACGCTTTTATATCACGATAAACCCATCGATACCATTTCGGTTTACATGCAAACAAAAGGTTGGGTAGCCAATTCGGGCAACGATACTTCGAGGGCATTCCCTATTGCCGGACTTAAGGCTTTAAACCCCAAAAACATTTATGTTTCGAAAGAACAGTTGGATTCTGCCGGTTTGGCAACCAATAAACCTTTTTTAGTGGGTTTTAGTAATATAAAACCTTCCAATATCAGTGGCGATAATTTTTCTTTTACCTGCAGGGTTTTTTCGGAGCAGAGCCGTCCGGGCACACAGTGTGTAGAAACTACAGTTATTATTTTGGGCGAAAAACACCGTCATCTTTTAACGCTTAACAGAAGCAACTGTGTGGCATTTTCGCAATATAAGTTCTCTGAGACAAGGGTAGTTGGGGCGGAGCAGTTTTTGGGCGCATTGGCTTTTGACCCCACTAACGGAGGTGATATAGAAATCAGGGTGGTTAATAAAAAGGCTTCGGTAATGCTGAACGGTAAAAAAGTGCTTGCTACCAGTTACAAAAAATCTATAGGTAAAGTAATGGGTATCAAGATTTTGTTTAGTGGCATCGGTAAAGCGGTTTCCCCAAAACTACAGGATTTATCTACCAAGGAAGTGTTTTAATCTTTGGCTTTACAGTTACGCTTATAATCCCATATTATCAGCGAAAAACCCGCTATCCATTTTGTTTTTTGTATTAATGTTATCTGCTCATTATTAATGGGTTAGCTGTACAATGTTTTGTCTTTTATTTGTACGGCGCAAGATGTTATTCTGGTTTTTATTTCACATTATCTTAGGGGTAACCAAATAAACCAGCGCTTCTAACCAAACAGATTCTTCTGGTCAGATAAACAAAAATCAAACAAACTATATGAGAATTAATTACCTGTTATTGGGAGGGATGCTGCTTACCGGCTATGGAAATAGTTATGCCGCTGCAAAAATTTCTCCTTTGATAAGTCCTGAACCTAAGGGAAAGGCTTATTTTTCATTGGACAATACAAGTGCGAGATTTCTGAAAGTCTCGGGTGTAGTTAAAGATGAGCTCGGCACGCCATTACCAGGTGTTTCGGTAAAAGTGGTTGGAAGTAAAAGAGGGGTGGTAACCGACGGAAAGGGCTTTTATACCATCGATGTTGAACCGACTGATCAGCTGGAATTTATTTTTGTCGGCTACAAAAAATACACGGTACCCGTACGCAATAAAGTAGACCTGAATATAACCCTGGAGCCAGAAGAAGGCAGTTTGCAGGAAGTTGCCATTGTAGCGTATGGCAAGCAGAAGAAAACCAGTTTAGTAGGTGCACAGGTTACTGTTAAGGCTGAAGAACTGAAACTTCCGGTTCGGGATCTTGCATCAGCCATTGCCGGCCGTATGGCTGGGGTAGTAGCCTATACCAGAAGTGGTGCGCCCGGTGCTGACGCCACCTCGATTTTTATCCGTGGTATCGGTACCTTCGCATCAAGTCCCCAGGCGCCGCTTTTGGTGGTAGATGGTGTGCCCGACCGAAGCATCAATAACATCGATCCTGAGGACATCGATAACTTTACCATTCTAAAAGATGCTGCATCAACCGCAATTTATGGTACGAGAGGTGCTAACGGGGTAATTATCATCAATACCAAAAAAGGAAAGATGGGAAAGCCACAGATCAATGCGGAGTTTAACCAGGCCGTTAATAAGTTTACTGATCTGCCAACCTTTATCGATGGTCCAAACTTTATGCAGCTGTATAACGAAGGTTTAACCATGCGCGGCAGAACACCTTTGTACACACAGGCCCAGATTGATAAAACCGCGAGTGGTGTTGATCCGGATTTAAGTCCGAATGTGAACTGGTATGATGTATTGTTCAACAAATACGGTCAGAATAAACGTGCTACCTTAAATATAAGTGGTGGTTCTGAAAACTCGACCTACTACATCTCTACTGGTTATTTTGGCGAAACAGGCCTCTTTAAAACAGATGATGTACAGAGTTATAACTCTGCCCTGAAATACGACAGATTTAATTTTACCAGTAATCTTGATGTAAATGTAACCAAAACTACCAAACTGGCTTTGGGAATAAATGGATTTATAGGTACAAGGAACCAGCCTAACTACGGTACTGATGCCATTTTTGCCCTGGCAACTTCATCTGCTCCGCACGTTATTCCGCCACGCTACTCTAACGGGCAATGGCCTCAGCTGGCAGGTACTTTATTTAGTCCCTATATGGCTTTAACCCAATCGGGTATTACCAATAACTCAACGGGTACAGTGCGTTCTAACCTTAAGGTAACCCAGGATCTGAGTATGCTGGTAGAAGGTTTAAACTTTTCGACCATGTTTGCCTTCGATTTAAATAATACCATTAACTATTCGAGGGGAAGAACATTGCAAACTTATTGGGCAACTGGCCGTAATGCCGATGGGAGCTTAATTACACAGATTACTACACCGGGAACAAACGATTTGACTTTTGGAACGAGCCGTTATGGGGATAAACGTTTTTATACTGAAACTTCTTTAAACTATTCGCGCAAATTTGGCGATCATGATATCGGCGGACTTTTATTGTTTAACCAATCAAACTATACTGATGCCACTGTAAATGTAGAAAACTATGGTTACAAGGCAGCTATTCCATACCGCCAGCGCAACATCAACGGAAGGGTAAGTTATGGTTATAAAGACAAGTATTTTGCCGAGCTTAGTGCTTCGTATTCAGGTTCTGATGCATTTATTCCTGATAGAAGATATGGTTTCTTCCCGGCTATTGGTGCGGGCTGGATTGTATCGAACGAAAAATTCTTTAAGTCGATTAAAAACGTAGTGTCTTATTTCAAATTGAGATATAGCTATGGCGTATCGGGTAATGCGGCAGTAAGCAATCCTGATTTTAGATTTTTATATTTAACCACGCTTGCAAACAGCGGCTCCTATACTTTTGGCGAGCCAGGTTCTACTTTAGGTTTTACAGGTTATAGCGAATCGCGTATTGGTGGTGATGTGAAATGGGAAAGTTCTTACCGCAACAACCTGGGTATCGAACTTAACTTCCTGAATAATGATTTACAGTTAATTGTAGAGTTGTTTAAAGAAAAACGGGAGGGTATTTTGTTGCCTAACCTGGTAATTGCTTATAACTCAGGTTTTACATCAGGCAATATCCCTTACAATAACATTGGTCGTACCAAAAACAAGGGGATCGATTTAACCTTAAATTATACCAAAAACTTTAAGGATGATAGTTTCGTGAGTTTTAGGGGAAGTTTTAACTACAATAAAAATTTAGCGGTTTTTGACGGTTTGCCACCCTGGCGTTACGATTACCTGAACAGGATCGGGCAGCCCATCAGCCAGCGCTTTGGTTACATTGCAACCGGATTATTCCAGTCGCAGGATGAGATCGATAATTCCGCCGTTCAATCAGGTGATGTGAGGGTAGGCGATATCCGTTACAAAGATTTAAATGGTGATGGTATCATCAATTCAAACGATCAGACGGCGATAGGTTATGGTGCTACACCGCGTATCATTTACGGTTTAAATTTTGGTGGTGGTTATAAAGGATTTGATATTGCACTGTTCTTCCAGGGAGCTGCATTAGTTGATTTTAACTACGCAAGTGGTTTCGGTACAACGCCTTTTACACAGGGCGCTTCGTACGGTAACATGTACACGCAGGTATTGGACAGGTGGACACCTACCAATCCAAATCCTCGTCCGTTTTACCCACGTTTATCTACCAATCAAGATGCAACCACCAATTATTACACCAGTACCTGGTGGATCCAGCGGGCAGATTACCTGCGTTTAAAAAGTGCTGAAATCGGATATACCTTTAAGGGAGAATGGATGAAAAAAGCGGCCATCAAAAAAATCAGGGTATTTACCAATGGTACCAACCTGCTTACTTTTTCTCCATGGAAATTCTGGGATCCCGAGCTGGGCGATGGAAGAGGGGCAACCTATCCAAACATTACCACTTACAATTTAGGTTTACGCGTTAATTTTCAATAAATCATCATGAAAAAAATTAAGATAAAATTACTGGCATTTATGGCATTATGCTTGGTTTTTTTACTGCCTGTGGGCTGTAAAAAAGGTTTCTTTGATGCTGTGCCCGATAACCTGGTTACAGTTGACGGGGTATTTCAAAACAGGTCTCAAACCGAAAGGTGGCTGGCCGGATTGTATTCTTCCATTCCCGATCCATGGGATATGCCCTACAACTACATTACTTCTATTACTGCCGATGAAATGGATGCCAGTAACTGGACCAACCCACCAATAAACAGTGGCGCGCTAAATGCCGATCAGAATTCGTCGGGAATGAATGCTTTTTACGAAAAAATCAGGTTATGTACCATTTTTTTAGAAAACATTGACCGTAACGAAGAGATCAAGGCACTTGCAAACGGAGCTGATTTAATTAAACAATATAAAGGCGAAGCACAGTTTTTACGCGCTTATTACTATTGGATATTTATGAAACAGGTTGGTCCGGTGGTAATTGCGCCATTAAAAGCATCAACGCCTGAAGATAACTTCCAGATTCCGAGAAGCTCCTGGGATGAGTGTGTGGCCTTTGTGCTCTCACAGATGACCGAAGCCGAAAGTAAACTGCCGTTGAACAACTATATCAATGGCACTTCTGATCTGGATGTGACTAAAGCGGGCAGAATAAACAAGATTATTGTGGCAGCGGTAAAATCGCAGATATTATTATATCACGCCAGCCCCTTGTTTAACGGAAATACAGAGCTATCAGACTTTAAAAATTTAGATGGCAAACAACTGTTCAATCAAAGTTACGATGCAACGAGATGGAAAGCTGCTTCAGATGCAGCAAAAGCTGCCATCGATCTGGCAGAAGCAAACGGAAAGGGAATTTACAAGGTAACCAGCACTACACCCTTCAGGGCGGCATTTTTATCGTGCAGGGATTTATATTGGAGTGGCTGGAAAACGGAAGGGATCTGGTTGAGAACATCAACAGCAATATCAGGTTCCTGGGAAGCTTCGGCTTCGCCACGTTCTACCCAGGGAACAGGTTATAATGGCCTTGGTGTAGTGCAGAGCCTTGTGGATGATTTTAGAATGGCCGATGGAAATAACATCACCACCAGTGCCATTTATAAAGAAAATACCTATACCTCAACAGCAAACGAATATTATGTGGCAGGTACCAATACCATGTACACCAACCGGGAGCCGCGTTTTTATGCAGATGTTACCTTCAATGGGGCTGTAAATCCGGGAGTGGCCAAAACTGGTGCAAATAATGCCAGGGTTGAATTTTTTAATACAGGAACTTCTGGTAAAGCAGGTGTACCGAGAGATTGGCCAAAAACAGGATATACCGCCAGAAAAAATATCCACCCAACATTTAGTATGAATCCTTATGTTACCGTGGCTCGTCCGGCGATGTTGATCAGATTGGCAGAATTGTATTTAAACTATGCTGAGGCACTGAACGAATCGGATCCGGGTAACCCAGATGTGCTGAAATACCTTAACCTGATCAGAACCCGTGGTGGATTGCCTGAACTGGCTAATGGGATAAGCCAAAGCGATTTACGCAATCAGATCAGGCTGGAAAGAAGGATTGAACTCTGTTACGAAGGTGGCAACAGGTATTATGATGTGCGCAGATGGAAAATTCCAAATCAACCGGGATCAAACCAGGGTGGTGCATTTTATGGAATGAACATGGATGCAGGTACAAGTTTATCCGACCCTAATTTTCATGTCCGTACCATTGCCTTTACCAGGGCCACCTGGCAGCGTAAATTTTACTTCCTTCCTTATGGTCAGAATGAAATGGACAGAAATAAGCAATTGGTTCAATTTCCAGGTTATTAACAATACAACAATCATGAATATCAAAAATATAAGTTACCTGAGTATTATAGCTGCTGCATGGATTGCAGCAGCAGGTTGCAAAAAAAATACCTCCTACGAAGAAGAAACCGATTCGAAAGATAAGGTCCAGATTTTTGTGGCCAGGGCAAATGTTGGCCTGCAGAATTTAAATATTTTCCCTTATACCGATGATGCCAGAACGTTTAAGTTTAATGCACAGTTTGGGGGCTTAGGTTTGCCTAAAAACCCGATAAATGTTACTTTTGAAATAGATAACAAAGCTTTCGACAGTTTGAATGTAATCAGGAAAAATAACGGCTCGGCCCTTTATGAGCGGTTTCCTGCCGATTCATACTCAATCGATAAACTGAATGTAACTATACCACAGGGTGGGGTTTCATCAGATTTTATCAGCCTTAAATATTTTTCCAAAAAGTTTGATCCGACAAAAGATTATCTCTTGCCCATCAGTGTAAAAAATGCTTCAGGTTATCTGATTAATCCAACGGTTAAAACTGCCTTTATTGTGGCACCAAAGTTAACCGCCGTTCTTGCCTCAAAAACAGGATGGAGCGCCACGGCAGATACGGAAGAACTTACCGGAGAAGGGGCCGTAAACGGAAGAACTGCAGCAGCCATTGATGGTGATGTAAATACTTACTGGCACTCCTCATGGAGCCTTGCTGAGCCTCCATTTCCACATTGGATAAATGTAGATATGAAAACAGCCATTTACGTTACCCGTATAGATTTAGCCCCAAGGCAAAACAACAGTAATGGCTTTACTAAATTTGATTTGGATGCAAGTTTAGACGGTACAACATGGGTTTCGCAGGGCAAAAATCTAACAATGGATCCAGTGGTGAAAAGTTACCAGTCCTATCAGCTTTCTACACCGGCACTTTACCGGTACATCAAAATAACCATGTTAAACGCGGCTTCGCCAACAACTAAATCAACACATTTAGCCGAGGTTAACGTTTACCGTTACTAAAAACCAATCTACCAATGAAAAAAACCACAACCCTTTTAACTTTACTATGCGCTGCATTACTCTTTGCATCATCATGTAAAAAAGCAGTAATTGCCCCTGAAGGAGGCGAAACCACAGGGCCAAAGAAAACGGCTACTACTTCTTCAATTATTACGCAGACCAGAAACCTGGCCATCGTTTATTTTATTCCGTCCGACCTGGATACGCTGCCCAACTGGAAAAAACGTTTGAGCGATGTAATGTTATACGCCCAAAACTGGTATGGCACGGCCATGAACAATGCGGGTTATGGCTTTAAAACCTTTGGCTTAAAACAGGATGGAACAACCGGAAATGCAGAAATTGTGCTCATCAGGGCTGCCAACCCGAAAGCAAGTTATGGCACAAACGGTTCGGCCTACACCACCGAGATTGATGCCTATTTTGCTTCCCATCCCGGATTAAAAACCAGTAACCACGTACTCATTTTAGTGCCTGCATTTGGCTACGATAACAATAGCACCGAAGGCCCGCAACCATTAGAAGGGGTACAGCCTTTTTATGGCTATGGCCGTTACTGCTTTGCTAACGATAATCCTTATATGAACATGGCTTTAAAAGGGGTGTTAAACACTGGCCGAAACAACTTTGCCAAATGGGTTGGCGGGATGATGCACGAGCTTGGCCACGCCTTTAATGCGCCGCACGACAGGCAGTGGGTTTCGCAGAATATTTATGCAAACGGTACCAACACCAATTATAAAATGCCGATGATGTGGCTGAGTAATTATTATTTAGAAGTTAGGCCAAGTTTCCTGACAGATGCAGAAGCAGCTATATTTAATGCCTGTGAAGCATTTAACAACGATAGTAAAAGCTATTATGGCGCAATAACCTCTGCAGTAAAACGGATTTATGCCAATTACGATGCTGGTTTAGGGGCTATTGTGGTGTCTGGAAAGTACACCAGCAGCGGTACGGTAAACAAAGTGCTTTACTACAACGATCCAAACGAAAATAACGAGGGTACGGGTACCAATAAAGATTATAATGCCATTACCTGGGCATCATCGCCAATTGGAACAGATAGTTTTAGGGTAGTGATGCCGATAGCCGAACTGGAAAATAAAACAAATGGCATTCCTTACGAACTTAAAGTAAAACTGGTACACGATAACGGGATCATTAATGAAACGGTGTATGCCTATACCTTTCAAAGTGGTATACCGGTGCTCGATTTTTCGACTAAAACCGAATTGTCAAAAACCGGATGGTCTGTTGCAGCTTTCAGTTCACAGGAAACCGGTGAAGATGGTAAAGCCATCAATGTAATAGATGGGTCAACCTCAACCTTCTGGCACTCACGTTGGTCGTCAAATGCGGCAAGCTATCCGCATTACCTTACCATCGATCTGGGATCAGCTAAAACTGTAAACGGCGGATTATCGCTTACCCAAAGAGCGGGAGCCAGCAGGGCCATTAAAGATTTCGAATTATTAATCAGTAGTGATGGAACTAATTTTACCAGTGTTTTCAGTAAACAGGCTGCCAATAACAGTGCTACGCAATACTTTGGCTTCGGTTCACCTAAAACCTTCCGCTATTTTAAGGTTATTGCCAATAATGCCTGGGATGGAACGCAGTATGCAGCCTTATCTGAACTGGGATTGTATTAATCTCTAAATTACCCGCTCTCTCTAGCAAGGTAGTTTCCGGTTTCGGAAACTACCTTTTTTTTCTATTTATTCCTCGCTTTTTTAGCACGTTCAATTTTTGAAATATCCTGAAAATCAGTATCATTTACCCATCCCCAGCGTAATGCTGTGTCTTTTTTCAAGTATCGGTCGTAAAAATTCACACCTTTTTTATCCGCATATTTATATTGGTCAAATTGGCTGCCCTTGCCAAAAACCCGGGGATCTGCCTGTTCTTTTAACAGGGTCAATAATTTATTTTTTAGTTGGGTCGATCTGTTTTTTTGCGAAGGAACCGTAATCAGATTATTTAAACAGGCAGGATCTTTTTTAATATCATACAATTCTTCGCTATTACGTTTCCCGAACGACCATAACCAGTAATTGAAATCATTATTGATCGAATAAACTGTATTTAAACAAGCCGTTTTGGTTGGGCCACCATCTACATTTAAATAACCTGTTTCGGGGTTTCCGGCAGGCCATCTTTCAGGCTCGAAATTTTTTATAAACAGGTAGTTTTCCTGAAAGATCGCCCGGATGGGATAACCCACATCGTTCGGACGGCCAACATCATGGCGCTCTTTACCCACCAGTACAAAATTCCGTTTTGCGGAAACCTTTTCTTTATCGGCGCTAAAAATATCTGCAAAACTTTTTCCGGTAATGGGTTTCATCATATTTTTACCGGCAGGAACTTTGGCCAGATCCAAAAAGGTAGGAGCAAGATCGATAAAACTGATAAAATCTTCCACCTTACGGCCTTTATGTGCTATTCCATCGGCCCACATCATTGCAAGTGGAAGGTGATTGGAGTATTCATAAGCCTGCCCCTTAACCCTCGGAAAAGGCATACCATTATCAGAAGTAACCACAATAAGGGTGTTGTGCAGTTCACCTTTATCTTCAAGCATTTTCAACATTTTGCCCAGTTGTTTGTCGAAATATTCAATTTCAAAAGCATAATCCAGTAAATCTGTCCGTACCGAATCCGTTTTTGGCCAGAAGGGGTAAATTTCTGCATTCGGAATGTCGGTAAGATTTTTTCCTCCTTTAGTAATGCCCGAGTTAAATTCATATCCGCGGTGTGGTTCTAAACCACCATACCAAAAAAAGAAGGGTTTACTGCCTGTTTTACTTAAAAATGCACCAAAATTTGCTGCATAATCTACATTGCTGATTTGAGTTGTTGGTGGCGTTGTTTTAAGCTGACTGAACGCTTTTACCAGCACTTCGCGTGGGCTGCCATCTGCATTTTTTGCCACAACAGGTGCTACTCCTTTTCCGGTATAACCTACTTCATATCCATTTTGAGCCAGCACCTCTGCAAACGATGCAAATTTGGCCGGAAAGTAAGACCAATGGTTGCCTGCTTCTTCTAACTGCCACGAATTTCGGCCGGTAATAATACAGGAGCGCGACGGTGCGCATTTTGCATTTGGCGTATAAGCATTTTTAAATAGTAGTCCATCTTTGGCAATCCGGTCGAAATTCGGTGTTTTTACCCACTTGCAACCATAAGCCCCTACGTGCTGATAGGTAACATCATCCATAATGGCAAAAAGTATGTTAGGACGCTTAGGAGGCTGATCTTTCTTATTTGTAAACGATAAAATAACAACACCGGTAAAAATGATGCCTGCAATGCTTAAGATATATTTTTTCATAGTTATTATAAAGCAAAAAAGGGAGACGAGAAGTCACCCTTAATCATTAATTATTTATTCATTTATAACGCCTGTACTTTTAACACGACGCTTGTTCTGTAAGCGTTAACTTCGGGATTAAAACCAACTTTCATTAAAAAATCACCTGAATACACTTTAGCGCTGTCAACAGGCGATTTGGTGCCTGGATATAGGTTAATTTCTTCTATTTTATATTTTTTAGCCGGATCAAGACCTTTCAGTTTGATTGGTAGAATCACCCCATTGGTAAAAAGCGTAGCTACGTAATAATTAAAAACAATTGCCTGGTCTTTAGCATCGTTTACATAAGCAATGGAGGCAATTTTGTTTTCGTAAGGATCCTGCAAACGGTACTGCTGGCCATGCCATACAATATCTTTGAAGCTGTTGTAGGTTTTAACGGCATTCTGACTAAAAAGCAGGTCGTTTTTACTCAGTTCATTTACGCGTACATCATAACCAAGTTTGCCCATCATGGCCACATCTGTTTTAAATTTAATGGGCTGCTTACCCATGTCGGTAATGTGATTGTCAACCGCAACTGAAGGGAAATAATAAGAATATTCCCACTGGATAAAAATACGGTCGTAAGGATTGGTATTATCGCTGGGCCAAAACTCCGTAAAGTATTTCAGTGCGGCATAATCAACCCTCGAGCCGCCACCTGCGCAGAGCATCATCGGTGTTTTAGGATATTTTTTTCTGATCCTTTCCAGCACATTGTTCAATCCCCTGATGTATTCGATGTAAAAATGATCCTGGTTTTTTAAAGTAGGCGAGTTGGCATTGTAGATCAGTGAATTGCAGTCCCACTTAATAAAGGCAAGCTCCGGCACCTCCTTAAAAATATCATCAACGGTTTTATAAATAAAATCCTGAACCTTCGGGTTGGTTAAATCAAGCACCAGTTGGTTCCGCATGTAATATTCTTTTCTTTCAGGCTGCCTGATGATCCAGTCGGGATGATTTTCGTAAAGTTCACTTTTTGGGTTAACCATTTCCGGCTCTATCCAGATCCCGAATTTCACACCATTGGTGGTGGCTTCTTTGCCCAAAGTGCTGATGCCGTTTTTCAGTTTTTGCCTGTTATATTGCCAATCGCCCAAACCCGAAGTTGAACCGTTACGCGGGTATTTATTGCCAAACCAGCCATCATCCAATAAAAAAACGTCAACACCTAATTTTTTAGTGTCTTTTGTCAGTTCATTCAGTTTCTCATCATTAAAATCGAAATAAGTGGTTTCCCAGTTGTTTAAAATGGTCGATCTTTCACCTTTTCCATCCAGTAACTGGTAGTTTCGGGCCCAGTTTTGCAGATTTCTGCTCGCCACACCTTTTCCCTCTGATGAATAGGTATATACAAAACGCGGAGTGATAAAATTTTCACCTGCTTTTAAGGTATAATCCGACGAAAAGTTGTTGATACCAGCAGTAATCCTTAAATAATACTCGTCAAAAGTTTCGAAATCGAGTTTAAAATTCCCTGTCCAGGCCAGTGAGCCGGCAATTACTTCGCCCATATCTTCGGTGGCCGGCTGATCAATTGAAACCATAAAAGAAGAGGAGTGGAGCAGGTTTGTGCGGGTACCCAGTTTCGAATCGATGGTTTTGATGCCATGGAGCAACTGTTGTTCTTCTGATCGCATTTCGCGTGTGGCACCGCTATACTGGTTTTTCAGAAAGAATTTACGTCCGCTCAGGGTAAGGTTTGCCGAAGCATATTTCTTCAGCACAACGTTTACTTTTTCGTGGTGCTCAATTTCTGCCCATTGTTCGATTACGTTTTCGTTAAAATAAGCCAGGTATTTTAATGTCACCTGAAATTTATATTTCTGGTCTTTTAGTATAATACTGGTTAATTTCCTGTTCTGATCGAGCTGTTCGGTTTTTACCTCAGAAAATGTAAGTACTGTTGATTTATTGCCATCGGCATGGCTTACTGTTAATGCAGGTTCCATCAGGTTTAACGATCCTGATGCGATATAAGCTTCGCGTTTATTCAAAAGATCATCAGAACCGGGTTTGTACTTATCTAATGCCTGGATGCCAGGATATTCAGCTGTGTTATCAAGCTTTTTGCCAATATAGGTTGATAGTAACGTATTATCCTTATCGGTTTCTAAAATAAGCACGTTGTTTTTGGTGGCAATTTCTATAGTTTGTTGTGCAAAGCTGCATAATCTCACAGCCATGAAGAGGAGAGAAAATATAAAATGTTTTTTGGTCATTTATTGGGTTTATTAAGTTGTTGATTTTGATAAAATTAATCATAAGATTTTATCCTTAACAGGATGCGCCCATACAAAAATCAGCGTAAATTTTTGTATGGCTAAATTGCTTGTATATAAGTAGATATGTTTATTTTTTTGATGGTATGTACCATTTTAAATTTCAAACTGGCATTGTTTAAAACAAATGAGTTATTAACCATTTATGAATTTTTCACAATTAACATAAATCTTTAAGGTACTAAGTTAAACTTCAATGTGTGGCATCTTTAGCCCTGCATTCCATCTATTGCTTTAAAATATTTGAAGCTGCTACAGCAATCAGGTTGTCCATAATTTCCTTTATTTATTTTCTAAAGTATTGATTTAGAAATAGTTAGCTGTACGTTGTTTTGTGCTAAGTTTGGTTGGTTCAACATAGTCTGTTTTGTATTGCACCCTCTAATTTTACCCGATCATCATTAAAAAGGTGAATAAACCAACATTACAGAACAATCTATGAATTTGAAAAAAAAATCGGATGGGAAGTTTCTTATCCCAAAGTTTTTGAGCATAAAAGTACTATTGGTACTCTTATGTTTCACTGCGCCGTTACTTGCAGGGGCGCATCAGGCAGGCAAAAATTTCGGCAGAAATTTGATAAAAGCCGATAGCACGATTAAAGGCAGGATTACCGATGCCAAGAAAGCAGGTTTACCCGGGGTTAGTGTGCTGGTTAAGGGCACTCAGAAAGGAACTACAACTGATGGAAATGGAAATTTTACTTTAAGCGGGTTAAAGGGAAATGAAATTTTAAGCATTCGTTATATTGGTTTTGCACCGCAGGAAATAGCCTTAAATGGCAAGCAAACCGTATCAATTACCCTATTAGAAGAAAATAATAATTTAAACGATGTAGTAGTGGTTGGTTACGGTACGCAGAAAAAGGCTACCCTAACTGGTGCTGTGGTACAGGTTAAAGGTGATGTGATCAAACAAAGTCCTAACGGGAATCTTTCCAATAACCTTACGGGCAGAACGCCGGGTTTAATTGCCACAAACCGTTCTGGCGAGCCTGGTAATGATGGTTCTGCACTATCTATCAGAGGGGCAACCAGTTTTTCAAATCCCAATGCCGGACCATTAATAGTGGTTGATGGTGTTCCTGACAGGAGTTTTAGCCGGATCAATCCGGAAGATATCGAATCGGTTTCGGTATTAAAAGATGCATCAGCAGCTATTTATGGTGTTCGTGCAGCCAATGGGGTGATGTTGATTACCACTAAACGTGGTAAAACCGGCAAACCAACAGTTTCTTACAATGGTAGTGTTTCGCTTCAATCGCCAACCCGAGTTACCAAACTGGTTGATGCAGGTCAGTTTGCGAGGTACTATAATGAACTTCTGGCACGCAGAAATGGTGCTCCAAGATATACTGATGAGGATATTACACTGTTCGAAAACGGAACTGATCCATTAGGGCATCCTAACACCAACTGGTATGATGCGGTAATTGCTAAAACGGCTCCGATGACACAACACGACTTAAATGTTTCTGGAGGTACCGATAATGTAAAGTATTATATCTCGGGGCAATACCTGTATCAAAAGTATTTGTATAACGAATCGCCGTTTAATTATAACCAAAAAAACTTAAGGGCTAATATTGATGCCAATATTACAAAGGATTTAAAGGTTTCACTCGATTTATCAGGACGTAATGAAGATAAATATGCACCTCTTGATAATGCAAACTTAAACGGTGGGGTATTTATGGCAATTTTGGCCCAATATCCAACTGTTGCAGCAAAGTATCCTAATGGTTTGTATGGTACAGGCACAACCACTGGCAGCAATCCATTGCTGAGGGTTACAGATCAACCCGGTTACGATCGTCAGTTATCGTATTATGCACAGGCAACGGGAACAATCGACTTGAAAATGCCATGGGTAACCAAAGGTCTTTATTTAAATGCCTATGCAGGTTTAGACAATACTTTCTGGCAATATAAACGTCTTTCGCGCCCGTATGATAACTATGATTATAACAAAACTACCGGAGAATACATCAACAAAAAAGAATCTACCAATGGAAATTTAATCGGATTAAACGAAACCTGGGGCCGTACCAGAAGAAATACCTATAACATTAAACTTGGCTATGATAGAGTATTTGCCAGCGATCATAATGTGAGTTCCATTTTTGGCTATGAAGAAACGGATTATTTAACTGCGCAGACTACCACAGGCTCAAGAAGCCTGTTAAGCGATCAACTGCCATTTTTAGGATTAGCCAACCCTGATCCAACCTTTTTATCGAATGGAGGTTCAGGAGATCAAAATGGCAGAAGAAGTGTTTTTGGCAGGGTAAATTATAGTTACAAAGAAAAATATTTGTTCGAATTTAGTGGCCGTTATAATGGATCGTTCAATTTTGGTCCGGGTAATAAATTTGGTTTCTTCCCGGGTATTTCTGCCGGATGGGTAATGAGCAAGGAAAATTTCTTTGGCAAAGCTTTACCTTTTGTAAGTTTTGCGAAACTAAGGGGCTCGTGGGGCATTTTGGGTGATGACGCGATTAGCCCATATCTTTATTTAAGTACTTATAAAATTAATCAGAATGCCTACTATTTTGGCAATCCGGATGTACCTGCCCTGGGCTTAGCCACCAATGTATCACCAAATCCAAACTTTACCTGGGAGAAGGTTAAAAGTATGGACCTCGGCCTGGAACTCGGCTTTTTTAACAATGCATTAACCTTTAATGGTGATTATTTCTGGAGACACCGTTACGATATTTTAACCCAAAGAAATGCCTCCATTCCAAGCTATACCGGTTTAGGAGGTAAACTCCCGCCCGAAAATATTGGTATCGCCAATAGCAATGGTTTCGAATTAGAAATAAACTACAATGGTAAAATCGGTACCGATTTCAGTTATACCATTGGCGGTAATTTTACCCATACCAACAACGAAATTGTTTTTATGGATGAATCGCCACTAACAATCGATTATCAGCGTCAAACCGGCTATCCAATCCGTTCTTTTTTAATTTATAAAACAGATGGTATTTACAATAATCAGGCGGAGATAAATAACTATACCAACGCCAACGGCGGAAAAGTAACGCCCTTAACAGGTACCAAACCTGGCGACATTAAATATGTTGATATCAACAATGATGGTAAAATTACCAGTAACGATAGGGAGCGCTTTTTTGACAGTCAGATTCCAAGAAACAATTTTGGTATTAACCTGGGGTTAAGGTATAAAGGTTTTGGTGTAGAAGCCTTGTTTTATGGCGTAAGCGGTGTAAAACATATTATCCGTCCGCAAGGGAATAACTCAGAAACCACGCCGGCGCTTTGGCAATATGAAGGACGGTGGACACCTCAAACGCCTGATAATAATCTGCCTGCCGCATTCGACAGGAACAGTACGGTGAACAACCTGGATTCTGATTTCTGGTTAAATGATGGCGCTTTCTTAAGGTTAAAAACCCTTCAGTTAAGTTATGATCTCCCAAAAGAATTTTTGGCGAAAATTAAGGTACGCAGTGCAAGGGTATTTGTAAACGGATCAAACCTGTTTGTACTCAGCAAAATCAAAAATTACGATCCGGAGCTAAATTATGTGCCATCTGATAATAATGGCTATTATGTTAACGGTGCCTACTATCCGCAAACCAGAATTATCGGTGCCGGTGTAAATGTGTCATTCTAAATAAGATTTTATGAAATTTAAAAATATAATTATTGCTTTATCTTTTATGGGACTGGTTTCCTGTAAAAAAGATTTACTAGACTCTAAACCGCTTAATTTAATCAGTGACGAAACCTTATGGAATGATGTGAGTCTGGTTGAAAAATTTGTAAACGAAAAATATGTGGTATTACCACACTTTTATATGTATAGCGGTGTGCCAAGCCATTTAGGCTATGCAGCAGCATCAGACGAAACTTATGCCAAGTTTCTTTACGAAAACGTTAACCGCATCACCACAGGTCAACTTTCACCAGATGTTTTAGCATTAGATAGCTGGACGGTTGATTACAATTACATTAGAGAACTGAATGTGTTTTTCAGTAAAATCGAATCGGTACCTGGCGATCAGGCAAAGAAAAACAGGTTAAAAGGCGAGGCCACTTTCTTAAGGGCTTATTGCTATTTTGATCTGGCATCTAAGTATGGGGGAGTACCTTTAATTACCAAAGTTTATAATGCTACCGATCAAAACTTTGTAGAAAAAAGAGCCAGTTACGAGGAGGTGATCAGGTTTGTTGTGGACGAACTGGACAAAGCTGCACCTTTGTTGCCTTTAAGTTATTCGGCCAACCTTGATTTAGGCCGTGCAACAAAGGGAGCCGCCCTTGCACTAAAATCGCGAACGTTGTTATACGCGGCAAGTCCGCTTTGGAATACCAATAACGATCAGGCCAAATGGAAAGCTGCTGCAGATGCTGCAAAGGCAGTAATTGATATGAATCAATATGTTTTATATCAGGGCGATTACCATAACCTTTTTATTCAGCCCGATCTGCCTGAGGTAATTATTGGTTACCATATTGATCCGATTAAAACAAATGCCTATTCTGATACCTTTTTTAGTCCATGTGGCTCAAACGGCTATTCTGCTTATATTCCTACGCAACATATTGTAGATCAGTTTGAAATGAAAAATGGAAAAATGATTACAGAAACAGGCTCGGGTTATAGCGATCAAAACCCGTATATCGATCGCGATCCAAGGTTTTATGCCAATATATTGTATAACGGCGCACAATTTAAAGGCAGAACTCTTGCTTATTATGATAAAGGTGCCGATAGTAGAACGGCGCCAGTTAATGCCGGAAACGCAAGCAACACCTGTTATAACTGGAGAAAATATAATGATGAAACACATAACGAGGCCATTGAAGGAGAAAGTAAAACGCCTTTTATCATTTTTCGTTTATCAGAGATTTATTTAAATTATGCTGAAGCTTTAAATGGTGCTGGTAATGACGGCGAGGCTGTAATTTGGCTCAATAAAATACGCCAGAGAACAGGGGTAAATATGCCTGCGGTTGTGGCCACCGGTACTGATTTACGCGATAAAATCCGCCATGAAAGAGAAGTAGAACTTTGTTTAGAGGGGCACCGTTTCTTTGATGTACGCCGGTGGAAAATTGCCGAAATCACCGATAACAAAAATGCCATGGGGGTTAATGTGATCAAAAATGCAAACGGATCATTTACCTACGACTACAGCTTGCTGGTTGAAACACGCAAATTTGATGCGACTAAACACTATTTGTTTCCAATTCCAAAATACGAACTGGATAAAGTAAAGCTTGTTCAAAATCCGAATTATTAGTTGTCAATACGGATCTAAATAATTAAATAATCGGGCGTCATTCCCGCGCAGGCGGGAATCGGTAGCCATTTCGATCCGATAGCTCTCGGATAAAGCGCAGTCTCGGCGTTGAGTCAGTGGAGAAATCTTTTAAACTATGTTAAAAGATTTCTCCACTGCGGTCGAAATGACGATCCGACTATATACTCTGCCTATAATTTATACCCAATGCTGAAACAATATTTTGAGTTTACAATAACTTATCTTTATTTTACAAATATTAAACTTTGTTTACTAAAGTCCATTTGAATTTAATCAACCCAATTAATTATATATTTATTTATGAAAAAGTTTTTTTTAAAAATGATGGTGTTATCCTTACTGTCATTTTCGGCCACCGCTCAGCGTAAAGCACATGTGTTAATTCTAGGGCTTGACGGATTTAGTGCAGAAGGTTATAAAACCGCGAAACATCCTAATCTGGATAAGTTATTTGCCGATGGTGTACTTTCTTTAACTACGAGGCCGGTAATGCCATCGGTTACTTTACCCAACTGGACCAGCCACTTAACCGGTTCAGGCCCTGAGGAACATGGTATCACAGCTAATGACTGGACACTTGAAAAACACACTTTACAGCCATTAGAAACCGATCAGGATGGTTATTATCCCTCAATATTTAAAGTATTAAAAGAAACCATACCTTCCGCTAAAACAGCTTATTATTACAACTGGAAAGAACTGATCAACCCCATCAATAAAAAGTATCTTGATGAGGTATCGTTCGAAGAAAAAGACGAATACAAAGATAATTACCAGAAAGCTTTCGATTTTATGGTAAAAAACAAGCAAAGCCCTACACTTACCTTTTTATACAGTGTGCATACCGATCATGCCGGCCATGGTTTTGGATGGATGACTCCCGAATACATTAAAGCAATTGAAGAAGCAGATGTTGCAATAGGCGCATTAATTGAAAAATTAAAAGCAGATGGAATTTATAAGGATATGCATATTCTGTTGATTACCGACCACGGAGGGATAAACAAAGGCCATGGTGGCATATCGATGGCAGAAATGCAGGTGCCCTGGGCTATTACAGGTCCACAGATTAAAAAAGGGGGCTTAATTACCTCTTTTAACAGCAATAAAAATACAAGTTTTGTATTAGCGAAAATTTTTGGTTTAACTAAATTGCCGGATGCATGGACGGGAACAGTACCGAAAAATGTATTTAAGTAATCATTTATCGCAAATGATACGCAAACTTAAACAGATAATTATTGTGTTGGTATTGCTGACGCTCCCATTTATTGTAGCAGCACAACAAAAGGAAGCGACTAAAAAAGTATTCATTCCTAAAAACGTAGACAAGGTTCCTGAAAATAATAACTTTGAAGATAATGAAAGTGTTTTTAGCAACAAACGTAGGGTAGAGTCAGCTAATGTGGTGATCTTTTGGTCAAAGGAACTAGGAGAGGATCCCATGCAAAATGCAGATACAGCCAAACGTTTTGATGTGAAAAGGTCGCTTGCAGAAACCGAGCGTTTTTACAATTATTATATCAATAAATTAAAGGTGCTAAAAAAAGGCCACTCGGTTTCCGACCGCTATAAAGCCCTTGTTTTTATTTATGGTGGCAATGAAGGTACTGCGTATGGATGGGGAAAAGATAGTGTAGCCATTTTATGGACGCCCGCAGTTCGCGTACATCGGTATCCTTACGGTGTTTTGGCGCACGAATTAGGGCATTCATTTCAGTTTATGGCCGGTTGCGACAGGGGTACTTCTTTTAGCGGAGCGATAAACGAAATGGGAAGCCAATACTTATTATGGCAAGTTTACCCTAACTGGTTAGATTTTGAAAACTTCCATTTAACGGCATTTTTAAAACAGACCAACCTGGCTTTTCTTCATCCCGACAACCAATACCACTCGCCATTCTTGTTGGAATACTGGTCGCAAAAACATGGATTGGCGTTTTATGGGAAATTACTCAATAACCTTAATCCTGATGAGGACCCTGTTATGGCTTACAAACGTATTACGCATATTGATCAGGATGAGTTTAATGATGAAGTTTTTGATGCCTCACGAAAGTTTATTACCTGGGATTTAGACCGCGTCCGCGAGGTGGCCAGTAAATACGCAAATCAGCATCAAACGATGTTTAAGCCGGCAGAAAATGGCTGGTATGCCATCAGCCCAAAGAACTGCCCCCAAAATTATGGCTACAATGGAATCAGGCTTAAAGTGCCCACGCAAGCATCTGTTAAACTTGATTTTAAAGGCTTAATAGATGCTGAAGGTTATGAGTATCTCAATCCTGAAAATGCTGGTTGGCGATATGGGTTTTTAGCCGTTAAAGAAAACGGTGAACGTGTGTATGGTCAGGTTTATCATGAAAAGCAAGGATCATATACTTTTAAAGTTCCTGCTCAAACAGCTTATTTATGGCTTGTGGTAAGTGGTGCACCAACCGTTCATGTTAAACTGGCTAAAAAGCTCGATTTAATAAGCAAATGGCCTTATCAGATTAAATTAACAGGAACCGATTTATATCAGAGGTCTTAATAAACAGAAATAAAACAGATCGGATAATGATATCTATTCACTATCCGATCTGTCATTTAGCGCATATTGTTTAATCCTAAAACATGACTAAATTCGTCGAGAATCACTTTTTTGATTCAGTCTTATCAGTTTCAGGATGCTGTTTCTAGTGATTTAGTAACAATCGATAATAAAAATTATCTGGGCTCAACTATTATCGTGTTATTTTAAAAACAAGAATAGGTATGGTTTTATTGGCCAGTTTTGGTATGTCAATTGTTAATATGCCATTTTCAGTTATCCACTTAACGGCTTTATTGTTTTCTAATAAGGTGATATTTTTAATGTTTTTAATTTGGCCCAATACCGCAGAAGTTATTACGGGTTTATCCCAGCTTCGGGCAAATACATAAATATTGTTACCCTTTTTGTTAAAATATAAATCTGCATTTATTTTTTTTGAGGTATTGTCGTTGTTTGACTGTCCCATTGTTTCCTTTGCCATTGTCGCTGAAATGGTATATTCACTAGTTGTAGTAAAAGGGGTAGTGCCATAAATGGCTTCTCCGTTTAGCTTCATCCAGTTACCAATTTCCTGTAAATTGCTTATAGCTTGCTCAGGTAAGTTCCCCGAATTGTTAGGCCCAACGTTTAAAAGCAGGTTACCACCTTTACAAACTATTTCTACCAAATGCCTTACCAATAGCTCGGGGCTTTTCCAGTTTTTATCAAACTTACTAAAACCCCATTTACCACTCATGGTAATACACGATTCCCAGGGCTTTAATATGGCGTTGCTCTCAATTTTTTGTTCTGATACCGCATAATCGCCCATACCATTACCAATACGGGCATTAATAATGCAATTTGGTTGTATGGCTAAGATGAATTTTCGCAAGCTTTCACTTTGCGCTCGTGTAGTTCCCTCGGGTGTATCAAACCAGATAATGCCTATTGGGCCGTATTGTGTTAACAGTTCTTTAAGCTGTGGTTTTACTTTTTTTTCTATGTAGCTGTTGTTATCTTTTTTTGAGGAATCAGGAAAGTCCCAATCGTTGCCGGCTTTTGAGCCTGCACGTGCCCAATAGGCATCTTTGCTTTCCCAATCTCTTCCCAGCGAATAGTAAAAGCAAAGTTTCAGACCGTATTTTTTACAGGCTTTTGCCAAATCAGGCATTGGATCTCTGGCAAAGGCCGTTTTTTTAATGATGTTGAAATCATTGCTGGGCGAATTGTACATGGCAAACCCATCGTGATGCTTAGCCGTGATCACCACATATTTCATCCCCGCATCTTTTGCGTTTTTTACCCAAAAATCGGCATTATACTCTTTAAAGTTAAGCTCTTCACCAATTTTAGCATAAGTTGCTAGAGGTATTTTTTCGTAAAACATAAAGTGCTCGTTACCTTTTTGGGGTTTGCCATTCCATTCCCCAACAGAATATATACCCCAATGTAAAAAAATACCAAATTTGCCATCTTGCCACCATTGCATTTTATTGCTTTGCGAATATGCTTTTATAGTATTGAAAACGGCACAGAAAATAAAAAAGAAAAAGATTATTTTTTTGTTCATGATATTCAGGAATAAGCAGCAGCATAATATTATGCCACTGCCGGTTAATTGTTATTTAGTTAAGGATTAGGTAATACCTGGCCATACACCTGGAAATCGTTAAGTCCGACAGTGGTATTGCCGCTGGTTGCAGTTGCACCATAAGCATATAATCTAAAGGTAACCGGGGTAGTGATATTGCTTAGCGCCGATGCATTGAATGATATTGGGGTTGGCGCTGTAGTGCCACTTATGGTAGCAGGAGCAGCAATATTGGAGGCAAAATTATCGATACTGGAGCGCAGTACAAAGGTGTTGGGATGTGTGGCACCTCCCCTTAATACGGTGAATTTTACATCACTGAAATTAAAATAAAAACCACTTTTAGGCTCCATATAAAATTCGTAGTACTCTGTTGGATCGAGTGCCGAAGGCGTTGTTGCTGATGTTGCATTTATCCAGCCGCCCACCAAATACCGCCCGCCTGGGCCAGGTGCACCGCTTGATATACCCGCTGCTGCTAATGTTGAACGTGAAAAATCAGATCTTGGGGTACCTATTACGTTATCGCCAGGGTTTGGTGCCGGACTTGTACTGTTAACATATACAATATTTTGTGCCGCCTGGTATTTGATATTAGGATGAATATAAATGTTGCTGCTATTGTTGTAAGCTGCAGGATTGGTTAGGTTTGATGCAATGGTATAAGGACCATCCAGGTAAGCCGGATTAGCGTCAGGCACGCTATTTCCCCATATCAGGCCGGTTGTAGTTGGTGCCTGGTTGAGATTAATGATCCTGATGTCGTCGTGGTATGCGATTCGGGTGCTGTTTGGTGGCACAACATATAATCCCCATTTAATATAGCCGAGGTTTCCGTCGCTAACATTACCGGTAAAAGTAGAATAGTTTGTTTTTTCATCCACCAGAACATAATTGCTTTGCCCAGGTAACTTCATATAAGTTCTCATATAACCAGTATTGGTGGTGGCCCAGAGTACATCTATTCTAAACTGGATCCATTGGTTTACGTAAGGCTGGAGGTTGCTAATGATATCTTTTGTAGATACGTCCTGATACCTGATCCTAACTGCGTTTCTTTGCGTGCGTATCATCAATGGAACATTCTCACCACCCGATACCTTTAACTGAAAAAGATTACTTTCGTTGGTTGGATCGCCCTGATTCCAAATCGGCCAGTCTTTTAATAATACACTGAACTCGTAACGGCGTTCATCGCCCGGGAAATAACGTGCAGGGATAATCTGTTGGGCATCGCTTTCACTCCTCCAGTTACCATCAGAATTATAACCCGAATCACCATAAACCACTTTGTGTGCAATGGCATGATTTGGAGAGATATTCCCCGGCGATACGACATAAACAGCATCTGTTGCTGTGGCATTGCTCGGATTTATGCCTGTAATACCAGAATTCGTGGTGCCATCTTCGTAGGTGACATTTAAAATCGTATCGCCATAGTTAAGCCCGGATTGTGGTCCGGTACCCATTTTTGGTATGGTGAAATTTTGGTTTTCCGTTTGGCTGGTCAGGCCATTTTGAACTTTACTGCAGGAGGCTGCCAAAAATATTACGGCGATAGCCAAATATTTTTGTAAGTGAAGTGATCTTTTTTTCATGTGGTTCTTTTTTTGGTTAGTTGATGGTTGTTTTTGTTTATGGTATCATGTTAAACTGTTTTTGGTTAAGCAAAAAAGCGGTAATGTTTTATTCATTACCGCTTTTTATTATTTAATTGATGTTTTAACTATGCTTTTCTTACCGTTTATGGTAAAGGTTAAATCGATTATGCCCTTTTCGTATTGATTACCGGCATTTTCTTTAACTGTAATTTCTGGAGCTTTATCTCCATCAAATGGATAAACTATCGATACAAAACTTTGCGTTTTTATGTCACTTTTGGGTTTTTCGAATACAAAAGCCGGGCGGGGCATTTCCTGGTTGTAGAGATATGAAACTTTGCCTTCTTCTTCATTAAGATTAACCTTTTCAGCATTTAATGATTGGATTAATAAGTTGTTGCCATCACTATAAGTAGTATAAACCTTATTGTTGCTTTTATCAAATACCGGTTTGCTATCTTCTTTCAATTGAAAGTGTACACCAAGGTTTCCGGTGGCTTTTCCAATGGCCTCATCGATGATAAGGAAGTATTTCTGATCAATAAACAACACGCTGCGCTGATGGTTTAAATCCGCATAACTTGGGTTGGTGTAGGTTAATACATCCAGATTCTTGCCCGGTTCCCATTTGTTTTGCTGTGCTTTGGTAATCACCATGTTCTGGTTATTTAACGTAAGGGTGCTATGTACCCTGGTTTGGCGATACCAGTTTCTCTTTTTGGTTATCTCTTCATCGCCGCTATACACATAACATCCGGCATCTGGTGTAAAGTTTCTGCCATTTACCCATAATTCGAAAGTGCCATTATCGGGCTGCGCATGAAATTCTCCCGGAGGACTTGCTTTTAAGATCATAATGGTGGAGGCATTGCTCCATCCGTTTCTGAAAGTATAAAAACCTGCAGTGCTTAGTCCTTTCGATAGGAAATCTGGTCGTTTTCCTTCCTTACCATCGGTAGCAAAATACCGGATGGCATCATTTTTAGGGAATACATCTAACCAGGATTGGAACTGCTGTATCCTGAATTTTTTATCGGCCAGCCACGAATCGCCAAACATTGGCTGATTGTAGTTAGGGAAGGTAATGCTGATAAAAGCCATGATCATTTTCTCCACGGTTTGTTTGTAAGTTTCCGGAAATTCGTTTGCCACAGCTGCTTTTTGCGCGGTACGGTAAGCATTTAAAAAGATATCGATGGCACCTGCGTGATATACAGGTGATAACTCGTATTGCACACCATCAGGATATACCTGTTTCTGGATTTCAGCATTGAGTACTTCGATGCCACTTTTTCGCCATGCAGCAGCCTCTTTAAATTCGGGAAAGGATGTGCCTGCAAAAAGTTCTCTTTGCGCTTCGAAAAGGCGGTGGTTGCCTTCGGCTGCATAATGTGTGGGTAAGTACTTGGCCTGTTCGTGGTAATTATTAAGGAAATACATCAGGAACTGCGGACTAAACTGAGGCGAGTTGATAAAGATGGCAAAAGTTGGTACCAAACTTTGTAACCTGTCTGAAACCTCTAAAGGTCTCCAGGCGTAACGATCATTATCTTCCGACAGTCCTAACGGGTTTTTCTTTGCCCAATCTGCAAACTGCAACATCCATTCTTTTGCATACTTTTCATTTTTGGAATTGTTATATGCTAGTGCCATTGATTGCCACCATTTTACACGGTGTAGCTGCCAGCGCACTTCGTTGTCTTTTACGGGCCAAAACTGCCAGTTGATATCTTTGCCGTAATCGAAAAAACCATAACCTTTTTGTGGCTGGAAATGGTGTATTAAGGCACTGTCGGCTGCCATTTTGGTAGCCTTATCGAGCGGACTCTTGTTATCCACCATTTTTTCTGCATTACTGAAATCAGGTCCTTTCCTGCCCGATTTTTCGCGGTAGTATTTAAGCAGTTCTTTTGCAGCTTCGTCATATTTCGATGCGGTATAGGCACTTTTCACTTTCTCCAAACCCGAATAGTTTAGGTTGACCGGAGCAAAACTATCTTTAGTGACAGGTTGCTCCTGCGCCATTACACCAGAAAGGGATGAGAATGTGATTAGAACACTGTATATTAATCTCGGTTTCATATTTGTTTATTTAAACAATGTAGTTTTACTTTTATTATTGGCGAGGTTTTATTTCGACAATTGTTTTAAGTCTATTTTTTTTACCTCAATATATCTTTTTAATGCTTCCAGGTAATAGTAATCGGCATAATCCAATGGCGTATCAATTTCCGAATTGTATAAAAAAGCACCTACACTATGTTTTAATAAAAAGTATTGGTTTTCGCCAGGATTAGCCAGGTAAGCATCAGAAGAGAGAGACTTTAAAATTTCTTCGGCATAATCAACATATTTTTTGCCATCCTTAACCTGAGTACTCAAATCCAATAAGGCTGATGCAATAACTGCAGCCGCAGAAGCATCTCTGGGCGCCTTTTCTTCGGTATCCATAGCATTATGCACGTCAAAATCCCAAACCGGAACCTTGTCTTTAGGCATACGTGGATGGTTCATGATAAATTTGGCTATATTTTCTGCCTGTGTTAAAAAAGCGGGGTTTTTGGTGTTTTTATAACACATGGTATAACCATAAAGTCCCCATCCCTGTCCACGTGCCCACGCCGATTCATCGGTAACGCCCTGATGGGTTCTTTTGGCCAATACTTTGCCTGTTGCCGCGTCATAATCAACCACATGGTACGAACTAAAGTCCTTTCTGAAATGATTTTTCATGGTGGTAGTGGCATGTGTACTGGCCGCATTTACATATTCAGGTTTTTTAAATGTTTTACCGGCCCAATATAAATATTCGAGATTCATCATATTATCGATAATTACCGGATAATGCCACCACGAAAAATCCCACGATTTAATTGCGCCTACCTTTGGGTTAAAACGGTTGTATAAGTGTTGTGCACCATCGGCTAGAGCAGGTAAATAGGTCTGATCTCCGGTAATCCGGAAGGCATTGCCGTATGAACAATAAAGCATAAACCCCAAATCGTGAGAATTGGTGATGTTGCGTGCTGAATCTAAGGCAAGCGTGAATTTTTTTGCTTCTGCGGCCAGGTTTTTATCTCCGGTAAGTTCATATCCATACCATAAACTGCCAGGAAAAAATCCGGTTGTCCAATCGGTTACGCCGGCAAACCTTACTGTTCCGTTAGGATTAATGGAACGTGGGTTTTTTCCTGGTTTATAGGTTTGTGCAGCCTTATTTAGCTGAAATGCAATTACACCGGTGGTTTTCTTTAACCAATTTAGCGATGGCGTATCCTGTAAAGGTGAAGCATAACAGTTTAATAAAAGTGTGGAGGCTACCACTACTAAGCAAAAAGCTTTTTTCATTTGTTTAGGTTTGAATCTTTGATAGTTGTTTATAATTGTTTTGTGAATGTGAAATTAAGAGAGTAGCAACAGAAACACTTTTGATTATTATCAGAAATATTTTGAATTTGGTTAATCTGCATTTTATTTAAGCAGGTATTTTCTTATGTTTATGCGTGTTATGACTTTTTTATTCCATTTTTAATCAATTTTTAAAGGTTTTAGGTTGAAACCTAATCCGGCAGAAGGAGATACAACCTACTTTAGTGGTATTAAATCAAACAGCTATAAAATTTACGACTAAGCCTTATATATGGCTACCTTAAATAATATGAACATAGAAGAATCATACGCCATAGGCATCGACGTTGGGGGCTCATCGTTAAAGTGTGGAGTAGTAAACCATGAAGGCGAAATTTTATATTCGACCATCATATCGCTCAAAAATGCAAAAACCCAGGGCGCCATTATTGCGCTTATTGTGGAAGCCATCCAAAGCTGTGCTAAAAAGTTTAAAAACCCGATTCTGGGGGTGGGTATTGGTTTTCCGGGCATTATTTACAACAATAAGATTATTGCCGGTGCCGATAACCTGCCTGGTTTTAAACAACTGGCCCTGGGTGAAATTCTGCAGGAAGTAACCCGTCATAATATTGTGATGGATAACGATGCGAATTTGATGGGACTTGGCGAAATGACTTATGGAGCAGCTAAAGAGTGCAGCGATGTAGTGTTTCTTACTGTTGGTACCGGAATTGGTGGCGCGGTAATGATTGATAATAAACTTTATGGCGGTTTCAGAAACCGGGGAACTGAGCTTGGACATATTATTGTGCAGCACAACGGAGCGCCATGTGCCTGTGGCGGAAAAGGATGTTTAGAAACTTATGCTTCGGTAACCGCCCTGATCAATCATTATAAATCGATCCACCCAAATCCACCTGAAGAAATTGATGGAAAATATATGGTAGAGAGATACCTGGCCCGTGAGGATTATGCGGTAACGGCAATGGAACAACATTTCGATTACCTGGCTGCGGGTATTATTAGCTTCATCAATATTTTTAGTCCACAAAAAATTGTAATTGGTGGCGGTATAAGCGAATCAGGAGCTTTTTATGTAAGGGAAATAGAACGTCGCATCAAAACCCTGGCCGTTCCTATTTCTTCAACTCATTCTTTGGTAGCTGCAGCCAAACTTGGCAATAAGGCAGGTTTACTAGGCTGTGCAGCCAACGTTTTTCAGAAATTTAAGGCATTTGATTATGTAGTGAAATAGTCTGATCAAACCTTAGTTTTATCTATCGGTCGGTGGCTCACCGACCGAAAATATTTTTAATGATCTGTTAATTCCCTCGTTACGCTATCCTGCGAGATGAAGACTTATTTGTTTGAATCTGCCAATTATTAACGGATTAAAATTATAATTCATTCAAAAGTGATACTTTTCTTTACATCACTGATATTATTTTTTACATCAGATAGTATTGTTTTATATTTGGCAACATCCCTGAAAATATTTTATCAATTACTATGAATAAAAGATTAGGGAAAACTTTAAAGCGATTTAGGCTAAAATCAGGTCTTACACAGCAAGAGGTGGCAGAATTGTTATCAGTAAGCAGGCCTACTTACATTAAATGGGAAAACGACTTTGGCTCCCCTAGTTTTCTACAGGTATATATACTAATCCGAACCTACAATATTACTTTTGATGATTTTGTAATTGATTTAAAATAATATTTAAAATATTAATGCAATAGGTATAATGCAAAAAAGGATATTCTAAAAGCTGGAATATCCTTTTTTTGTGTCAGATAATGTAGGATATTGCTTACAGGGAAACGCAGAATAATCTGTTTTTTAACTTTACTTTGGCTCAAAAAGAGCGTAAAAACGGTCAAGAAAGACTGATTAAAGCACTTTTGTTCAAATTTGATAGTATTTTAAACAAATTTGAAACTCTTTTTCTTTGCCTAATGCTAAATTCGTTACCAGTAGATGAATGGATCGGCAGGAAAAAAATCAACGCCTTATATTCCAAGCAACTTACAGACTAAACAAACCTGAAAAGGTTTAAAATATTTAACCAATTAATATTAACCAATGGCTGGTACCTAAACTAAACCAGTTATCGGTATGGATTGCAACTAACCAAACCTGATAAATCAACTAACACAATGATTAAAAATAATTCTGACGCAACCGCTGAAAAAAAGCTTTTTTCAGTTGGCACTATACAGCGAAGGCAGTTTTTGCAACTTACGGGGGCATCTGCATTGGCTATAGGAATCATCGGCTGTAAAAAGGAAGAAATTCCTACATCCACACCTTATGTGAATACAGATAATACAGTTGATTTTAAAGACGATACTGGTCTGTTAAACTATATTTATGCGCTAGAGCAATTGGAGGCAGCTTTTTATGCCAAAATGATTACCAGTTTCCCCGCCGCATTTACCGCTCAGCAAAAGTTATTCTTCAATGATATCAGTCTTCATGAAATTGCCCACCGTGAATTCTTTAAAAAATTTTTAGGTTCCTCCGGAATTGGTATGCTTGAGATAGATTTTTCTGGCATTGATTTTACCGACGCCAATTCGGTATTAACGGCTGCCAAAACATTTGAAGATTTGGGTACGGCAGCTTATAACGATGCCATTGTTAGAAGTAGAAATGATTATAATCTCATTATTTTAAGTCAGGTTGCAACTGTAGAAGCACGCCACGCAGCTTATGTACGCGGCCAGATAAATGCATTGAGTTTTGCAGATCTGACTGATCTGGCCGTATTAGGTGCCGATGCTACCAATGCCCTCGATGTAACTTTGTCGCCGGGCAAAGTTTTGGATGCAGCCTCAAAATACATTAAAACAAAACTCAATATCATTAACCTATAAACCAGATTAGTATGAATGTTTCAACAATCATTAAAGAATTAGAAAAGGTAGATGCTGAGGTTTATGAAAGATTGAGCCCAAGACGAAATGCATTGCACAGTTTTTTCAGTTTTGGCAAAAAAGTATCTCTGGCAGCATTGCCGTTAAGCTTAGGCAGTATTTTCCAAAAAACTTACGCACAAACTACCTCAAATGCAGCTACGATAGATTCGCTTAATTTAGTTTTGGCCCTGGGTTATATGCAGTTCCAGTTTTATAACAATGCACTTACCGTAACACCCAATTTAATTCCGGCGGCCGATAAACCAATTATTACCACATTACGCGATCAGGAACAGGCACATATCAATGTTCTGATCAAAACCATTACCGATCTGGGAGGAACGCCAAGAACAGCAATGGTTTATGCCAATTTTGATTATACCAGGGTAAATGCCAATGTAACCACTAATTATGCTACATTTTTGCGAACCGCTGTAGTGCTTGAAGATTTAAGCGAAAGGGCTTACAAAGGCCAGCTGGTTTCTTTAATGGGCACATCGGTATTGGCTACAGCTGTACGCATACAAACCATAGAGGCCCGTCATTCTGCTCAGTTACGTTTGATGGTGAACAAGCAGCAGATTGCTACACTTAAGTACCTGCGCCCCTGGGTGAGTATCAGAAGAAATGATGCAGATGGATCAGATTTACAACCCATTACCGGGAATGATTCAATGATCGGGGCCTTAAATCCTATATATGATATTGATACTGGATTGCTGAATAGAGAAACCAAAACAGCCCAGGCCGGGATTGAGCTGATTGGTATCGGAGGCAATATCAATATAACCGCTGGACCTGCTGCAGAATCTTTTGATGAATATCTTTCAACTGTTGCTGTTAAAACAGCAGCCAACCTGTTTATAAAAACCGGATTTCAACTAACCTAATAAAAAAAATAATTACCGATAAGGGAGAGATGATATGAAAAAAATTATAATCTTATTTTTATTACTTGGTACCTGTAAAGTTCTTTTTGCACAAGAAGTGATTACGGTGAAAGGTAATGTAAAAGATCAGACTAACCAACCCATGCCTGGGGCAACTGTTTACGAGAAAGGAACCAAAAATAGTGTGGTAACCGGTTCTGATGGAAGTTATCAGATTAAAGTAAAAGCGGACGCAACTTTGGTATTTACTTTTTTGGGTACCAAAGCGGTAGAACAAAGAGTGAATAATAGAACAAATATTGATGCAAAATTACAGGACGATGCCAACAACCTGAATGAGGTGGTGGTTATTGGTTATGGCCAGGAAGTAAAACGGGGCGATTTAACGGGTTCAATATCATCAATTAGTGGAACCGAACTTGCAAAAGTACCCGTACAGAACGTTGCCCAGGCTTTACAGGGGCGTATTGCGGGTATGCAGGTATCTATGGGCAGTGGCGACCCTGGCGAGGTACCCTCTATTAAAATCAGGGGAGGAACCTCCATTACGCAGAGTAATGAGCCGTTATATGTAGTTGATGGGGTACCACAAACCGAAGGACTGGCATTTTTGGATCCTACGGATGTGGAATCTATTGATGTATTGAAAGACGCTTCGGCAACGGCAATTTATGGTGCCCGTGGAGCAAATGGAGTAGTTTTGGTTACCACAAAAAAAATAAAAGCTGGTAAAACCACCATCAATTACGATGGATATGTAGGGGCCAAGTCTATTACCCGTTTTTTACCTGTTTTAAATACTTATGATTATGTAAAATATGTTTATGAAAACGCTTTGCCCAATGCGGGCAGGCTGGCAACTTTTTTAAACACTTACGGGCCATTTGATTCTTTACAGGTTAAATATGGCAACAGGCCAGGTATCGACTGGCAGGAACAGGTGATGGGAGAAACCGCGATGACGCAGTACCACAAAATCAGTATTAATGGTGGTACTAACGAAATCAGGTATAATGTGTTTTATTCTAAAAACAATAATGAAGGAATTTTATTGAACAGTGGTGCCAATAAGGATATTGCCAAGTTAACCGTAACGAACAACATTGGCAAAAAAGCAGTGGTTACCGGTATTGTTAACTATTCTAATCAGTTTATTTATGGTACAGGTGGTACACAAACCGGTGGAAATTCCCGTTTGAGCTACTTACAGACGCTTTTGCAATACAGGCCGATAAACAGTAAAAATGGAAATGACCTTGATTTGCTGGATGATGCTGTAGATGCCCTGGATAACCAAAGTAACCCTGCGTTTCAAAGTCCTTTGTTGGCGTTAAGCACCCGTAAAGTGGAGCAATCAATAAAAAGCTTAAATTCAAGTGTAACGGTTAAATATAATTTTCTTAAAAACTTAACCTATAATAGCTTGGTTAGTTTTACCAACCAAACCAATAAAATCAAAACTTTTATTGATGCCAATAATATCCAGGCTATACGTACCGGAGGGGCATTTGGGGGAATAAGTGATGCTTTAACCAAGCGTTTATCATACAACAACATCATTACTTATGCCAACATTTTTGCTAAGGATCATAAAATGGATGTGTCTGTAGGACAGGAATATATTTATAATTACGGTGAAAACTTTGCCGCTACAACAAACGGTGTTCCGGTTTTTAACAATGGTTTTGATAATTTAGGGGCAGGTACCATTGCTACTTTCCCGTCATCATACACCGAGGATGATAAACTATTTTCTCTTTTTGCCAAGGCAAATTATTCTTACAGAGGTAAATATTTTGCAAGTGCATCCATCAGAAGAGATGGCTCTTCCAAATTTGGGCAGGAAAACGTTTTTGGCTATTTCCCTTCGGGAGCACTTTCGTGGAAAATTTCGGAAGAACCTTTTATCAAAAACATTAAAGCGATTTCTGATTTAAAACTGCGTTTAAGTTATGGTAGCTCGGGCAACAACAGGATTGCAAATTATGCCGCCCTGGCCACATTTGTAACCGGTAATTATCCGCTTATCAATCAGGTTAATTCTTCTGCTTACCGCAATAACCTTGAAAATCCGTTTTTAAAATGGGAAACTGTAGTGCAGAGTAATGTTGGTATAGACATTGGCCTTTTTAAACAAAGGATTATGCTAACCGCCGAGCTGTATGATAACCGTTCAAAAGATTTGCTGTACAACACCAGGATTCCGGCAAGCTCGGGCTTTAGTACCCAGCTACAGAATGTTGGCGAAACATCGAGCAGGGGAATCGAGCTTACACTGAGTACCGTTAACATTAAAAACAGTAATTTCTTGTGGAACACAAATTTCAATATTGCGTTTAACAGAACAAAAGTACTTAAATTAAGCAGTGGTGAAAATTCTTTGCTGGCCAGTAGTTATAATACGGCATTTAACGACTATATATTGCAGGTAGGTCAGCCAGTAGGTATCATGTATGGTTACATCAGCGATGGTTTATACCAGGTTAATGATTTTAACTATAACCCAACCTCAAACGTTTATACTTTAAAAACCGGTGTAGTTAACAATGGTAATGTAGCCCAACCGGGTTATGCCAAATATAAAGATATCAGTGGACCAAATGGTACGCCAGATGGCTTGATCAATGATTTCGACCGTACGGCTATAGGTAATGCCAATCCAAAATTTACAGGTGGTATAAACAATACCTTTAGTTATAAAGGAATCGATTTAAGTGTGTTTTTAGATTTTACCTATGGTAACGATATTTACAATGCCAATGTGCAGAATAACCTGGGCTTATCAGGAGATTTTAACAGCAATCTGGCCTTTCAGGCGAACAGATGGACAAATGTAAATGCTGCCGGCCAGTTAACAACCAGTCCGGTAGAGCTTGCTGCAATAAATCAGGGTAAAAATACAGTTTCATCTATTGGTGGTACCACTGCCGGAAGGTTAACCCGCTTTGCAATCGAAGATGGTTCTTTCTTAAGGTTAAACAACATCAGTATTGGTTATACCCTGCCTAAGAAATGGTTAAGTGCAGTAAAAATAAGCAATGCCCGTATTTATTTTACTGCCTACAATTTACACGTATTTACCAAATACCCCGGATATGATCCTGAAGTAAGTGTAATTAATAATCCGTTAACCCCTGGAGTCGATTTTAGTGCCTATCCAAGAGGAAAATCTTTTCTGGCTGGTTTAAATCTATCCTTATAAAAAAAATCAATATGAAAGCTAAGTTTATAGATATAAAACATGCAACTTTTGTTGGCCTGATCACATTAGCAACATTTGTTTCCTGCAAAAAAGTAGTCGAAACCGATCCTTATTCTTCGTTTACTTCTGATAACTTTTTCAAATCAGTACCGGAGGCTTATGCGGCAACACTAGGGGTTTATGAAACACTTAAAAGCCCCAGTACCTATGCCTGGTATGTTCCTTTGGTGTATGATGCGGATACCGATGTTGAGTTTTTGAGCGCAGGAACCACGGCGAATGATTTTAGAGAGGTTTCTCACTATTATTACCTGGCGGGCAATTCTTACTTTTACAGTACCTGGAGTACCTTATATAACGGTATAGACCGGGCGAACCTGGTGATTGAGCGCATACCACAAATGAACCTATACACCAGCGGAACTACAGAACAGAAGGCAGATTTAAACCGTATGATTGGTGAGGCTAAATTTCTCAGAGGATTTTTTTACTCAGAATTGGTACGGTTGTGGGGAGATGTACCTTTTAAAATCAAAAGTTCGGCCCCTGGAGATGACCTGAGCCTGCCATTAACCGATAGGTTTGTGATTTATGATCAGGTGATCAAAGACATGCAGGATGCTATAACCCTTCTGCCGGCAACCATTGCCAGCAACGAAAGGATAAATAAATTTGGTGCAAAGGCCGTATTGGCCCGCATAGCAATATTTGCCGGTGGATATTCTTTAAGGCCTGATGGTACGATGCAAAGGGCAACTGATTATACCAAATACTATCAATTGGCGCAAACACAGGTAAACGATGTAATGGCCTCAGGTTTATATAAATTGAACGACAGCTATAGCCAGGTTTTTAAAAACCAATCTCAACAAGTATTCGAGCCAAAAGAAAGTTTGTTCGAAATGTCTTTTTACACGCCTACGGTTACCAATACCAATAGCTCCAGCTGGGGCACTTTTAATGCTCCGCCTACTAATGCCGGTGTTTATGGGAGTACCTTAAACCGCACATTTGTGCCCTCTTCATTTTACAGCACATTTGCAGATGGTGATTTGAGACGTGATTTTTCTGTTGCAAGATATATTTTAGATGCCAACGGAAATAAATTACCATTGTTAACCAATAGAGATGATGAAAGATGGGGGCCGGGAAAATGGAGCAGGGAATACCAGAACAATTCGGCATTAGAAAAAACTTATACCAACATTAATTATGTGGCCATGCGTTATGCTGATGTATTATTAATGAAGGCTGAAATTGATAATGAATTAAACAACGGGCCTACAGCGGAAGCTTACGAAGCCATTAATACAGTTAGACGAAGGGCATACGGCACCAATACAGCGGGTAGCAGAATCAACATTTCCTTAGGGGCCAGTGGAAGCGGCTACTCATTAAGTACCGCTACACTCAATAATACCTTCATCACGATTACCGGTGGTGGTGGTACAGATGCTTATGCAGTACCTACCGTTGTTGGAGATAAAGTAACCGCGATAACGATGTTAAACCAGGGTGGAGGTTATACCTCGGCCCCAACAATTGCCATTACCGATGTTAAAGGAAAAGGAACCGGCGCAACAGCTACCGCCACACTTTTGCCTAAGAAAAATAATGCTGATGTAGATTTACCTACAGGACTTAGCAAAGATGCCTTTTTGCTCAGAATACAAAACGAAAGGGCATGGGAATTATGTTTCGAAGGGATGCGCCGTGCAGATTTAATCAGATGGAACTTACTTGGCGATAAAATAAAGGCTACGCAAGATGCTGTTAAAGCTATCCGTTCTCAATATGCTTACGAAGCTGCTACTAATTTCAAAAAAGGTAAACACGAGCTGTATCCGTTTCCATCAAACGAACTGGATGTAAACAAAAAGATAACCAGGCAAAATCCAGGTTTCTAACCTATATCATGTTTAAAAAAATTATCCTACTATTTGCATTAGCGATTCCTGCAATCGCTAATGCCCAAGAAGATATTTACGATCCTTCGGCACAATATGAATACCCAACCGACCCATTGGTGCGCAAAAAATTAGACCAATGGCAAGATTTAAAATTTGGGGTGATTTTGCATTGGGGTGTTTATTCTGTTAATGGTATACCCGAAAGCTGGCCAATTTGCGGCGAGCCCTGGCCAAAACGCGATACTACCATGAGTTACGAAAACTATAAAAAATGGTATTGGGCACAGGCTGATCAATTTAACCCTACCAAATTTAACCCGGAGCGTTGGGCAGAAATTTCAAAAAATGCAGGAATGAAATATATTGTATTTACCACCAAACATCATGATGGTTTTAATATGTTCGATACCAGGCAGAGCGATTATAAAATTACCAACGGACCCTTTAAAAACAACCCTAAGGCCGATGTAACAAAGTATATTTTTGATGCTTACCGCAAAGAGGGAATGATGATCGGCGCATATTTTTCTAAACCTGATTGGCATTCGCCATATTTTTGGTGGGACCGTTTGCCTACACCTAGCCGTAACGCCAATTACAACATAAACAACTTTCCGGAGCGCTGGCAAAAATATAAGGATTTTACTTATAATCAAATTGCTGAGTTGATGCACAACTACGGTAAAATAGATGTGCTTTGGTTTGATGGTGGTTGGGTACGCCCTGCTACAAAGACAGAATTGGCGCGCCAGGAGTGGGGCCTTAATCAACGGGGACGTGCAAATTATCCTAACTTTAATCAGGAAGTTGATATGGCCAAAATTGCTAAAATGGCACGCGAAGCACAACCCGGTATTTTAGTAGCCGATAGAACAGTACACGGACCCTACGAAAATTTTAAAACACCTGAACAGTCTATCCCTAAAACCCAGATGAAAGACCCCTGGGAAACCTGTATTACCTTAACCAGGAGCTGGAGTTACAGAAGCGATGAAAAAACGAAATCGAGTACCTGGGTGATACAAAGCTTAGCCGAAATTGTAGCCAAAGGGGGGAACATGCTGTTGGGTTTTGGTCCTACGCCTGAAGGTACCTTCCCTAAGGAGGTAGAAAAGCCTTTAGCAGAGGTTGGCGAATGGCTTAAAATAAACGGAACGGCGATATATGGTACCCGTATTACTGAAAACTACAATGATGGGCTAACCTGGTTTACACAAGCTAAAGATGGTAAAACGAAATATGCTATTGTCGGTATAAAAGAAGGAACAGCAGTGCCAGCAACGCTACAGTGGAAAGGTAATGCGCCTACAGCAAATGGTAAAATAAAATTATTGGCTTCTGGTAAAAATGTACAATGGAAAACAGAAGGCGATGTGGTAGTGGTTACCCTACCTAAAGAACTGGTTGGCAAAACATCACCAGCATTGGCTTTTGCAATTAATTAATAACTAACTAAAAAATAAGAAAATGAAAAAAATAGTATTGGTATTGGGACTAATGTGGGCCACAACAGCATTATTTGCGCAAACTGCACCAGGTAAATATGATAAAGTTGTCGCCGCTGAAGTGGCTAAATTAGATGCTATAGTTAAAATAACGGAAGACCAAAAGCCTAAACTAGTAGCTTTAGAACTTGATCGCCAAACACGCAGAGGCGAAATGAAAGATTTGGGTGAGAATGCCACTGATGAGCAAAAAGCATCAATGAAACAATGGTATAAAGATTACGAAGGAAAGCTTGCTGCCATATTAACACCCGAACAATTTAAAACCTATAAAGAAGCAAAAGCAAAAGACAAAGCTGAAGCGGAGGCAAAAAAAGCAGCAGCTGCCAAGCAATAAAATTTTACTGCCGAGAATACTCACAATCAAATATTCAGGATTTACAAGCTATGATAAGTGAATCGTATTTCTTGTTTCTGAGTTTTTTGGTGGTGAAAATATATATCAGCATCTCAGGAAGGCCAAACACCTGTGTTTATCACCCGCTCAGTTCATCTTGAAACTTGCATTTAAATTGTAAAAAATGATTAATTAATCGGGCATTTCATCAAAATTGAAAGCATTTAAAACATCATTAAAACTGCTCCTGGTAATATGCAGCTATTTTCGTTACTCTTACTAGCAATTAGCAAAACAGGTTATAATGAAAAAAAAACTTCTGATCTTCTTAATCTTATTTATCGCCATCCAAACTGTTCTTGCACAAAGGGATACCAAACCTATCCCACAAGACAATAAAATGGAGTGGTGGCGTAATGCCCGTTTTGGGATGTTTATCCATTGGGGTATATATTCCCGTTTTGCAGGCGAGTACCATGGCATTAGGCAACAAGGTGCCGGACCAGAGTGGATTATGAACCTGATGAAAATTCCCGTTCAGGAATATGTAGATACGGCTAAAAATTTCAACCCAACAAAATACAATCCCGATGCCTGGGCAAAAATGGCGAAAGATGCCGGAATGAAATACCTGGTGATCACCACCAAACACCACGACGGTTTTGCCTTATTTAAAAGCAATGCCAGCAAGTGGAACGTGGTAGACGCCACGCCTTATGGCAAAGATTTGATTGAGCCTTTGGTAAAAGCCTGCCATAAATACGGGCTTAAATTGGGCTTTTACTTTTCGCAGGCACAAGATTGGGTAAACCCTGGCGGTGGCGTAGGGCCTAAAAAGGCATCGAAAGGTTATGCCAACCCCGATAGTGCAAAAATTGATGCCTTTGTAAACGCAAACAACGGCCATTGGGATGTGGCGCAAACCACAGCTAATTACGATGAGTTTCTGGATAAAGTATCTATTCCCCAATTAAAGGAATTGATGACCAATTACGGCAAGGTAGATATTTTATGGTGGGATACTCCAGCCACTACCAATTTGCAACAGGCCTTAAGGTTAGAAGAACCATTAAAACTACAGCCTAACATTATTGTAAACAACCGGGTTAAAAAACCTTACGAAAGAGGCGATTATAAAGTGGCAGAAGGAAAAGTACCTGCCGTGGCTGAATTAGACGGCGGCGATTGGGAAGCTTGTGCCACACTTTCATCGGGTTGGGGTTATCTTACACCGAAATACAATGGATATAAATCTCACGAAAGTTTAATCAGGATGTTGATTGATATTGCCTCGAAAGGGGGTAATTTCTTATTAAACGTACCACCAACACCCGATGGCGAATTTGATGCAGGCTCGCAAGCTACGCTAAAAGCTTTTGGCGATTGGATGAAAAAATACAGTGTTTCGATTTACGGCACTCAAGCCAATCCGTTAAAAGAAGTAAGCTGGGGACGTATTACAGCGAAAGGTGATAATAAAGGTACCAATTTATATTTGTCAGTATTTAACTGGCCAACCGATGGAAAATTAAAACTGGAAGGCTTGAAAAATAAAAAACTAAGCGCCAAATTGTTAGGGACAAATACGCCCTTAAAAATTGAGGCTGATGGGGATGATATTTTAATATCAGGATTACCCGCTACAGCGCCAGATAAAATTGCCTCTGTGGTTGAACTCCGTACGCCAGAAAAATTAAAGAGAACGTTTAAAGCCACAAAAAAATTGGATACTTCACCGGTTGATTTGAAATAAAATGAAAAAATAATGGATTTTTTAATGTTGCCGGAGGCGCACTGGGCAATGTTATTGAGGATATGGACGGAGCAATGGCCAAACTTTGGAAAATCCTCGAAAAAAACGGCCAGGCAGATAATACCATTTTTATTTTTACCAGTGATAACGGCCCATGGCTAAATGCCCCAAAACGAATGTTTGAGGATGGAATTACCCAGCCATACCATATTGGCTCGGCAGGTATTTTTAAAGGTTCGAAAGGGATATCTTACGAAGCCTGACACCGTATGCCTTTTATTGTTTATTATAAAAGTCATACGCTCACCAATGGGGTAATCAGAACGCGTTTGTCCAATATTGATATTCGGCCTACCATTGCCGACTGGACGCAGGTAAAATTGCCTGCCAATAATTTGGATGGAGAATCGATCAAAGATGTTTTAAGCATTAAGGGGTATCATAAACTGCATCAACCCATTTATTATGTAAACCGTGTTTTAGAAGGGGTAAAAGACGGCGACTGGAAATTAAGGGTAACGGTTAGCGAAGGGAAGAAATTAAATGAGCTGTACACCTTTCCGAAGATCCGGCAGAACGTGTAAACTTATACGATAACACGGTTTACCAGGCACGACAATAACATTTGATTAAATTATTGGACAATATCCGGGTTAATGAGGTACTTGTAATAATATGCCTTTTGATGCCAACCGATAAGGATATCGCATGATATTTACTGTTTTTCATCAAAATTGAATCTATTTTAACCATATTCTAAACTTGTTATAAGTAGGGATGGCTAAATTCGTTATCCGAAACGATTCGAAAATATGAAGTATATCATCCTGTTCCAGTTGCTTTTGTTAACCGTAATAACTAATGCTCAAAATGGTAATAAGCCAAATATCCTGATCATTATGACCGATCAGCAAACAGCAGAAGCCATGAGCATTGCAGGTAATAAAGAGCTGCATACCCCGGCTATGGATAAACTGGCTAAAAATGGAATCCGGTTTACCAAAGCTTATTGTGCACAGCCTTTATGTACCCCATCGCGCACAGCGATTTTTAGTGGCAAAATGCCATTCGAAACCGGTTTTGTAGGCAATGCACCCGAAAAAGATGGCCAATGGCCTGATAGTTTGTTGATGATGGGCAAGATTTTCCAGAATGGAGGATATCAAACAGGTTATGTAGGGAAATGGCATTTGCCCGTACCCACCACAAAAATCAGTCAGCATGGATTTGAATACATCCAGAATACCAATTTTCTCGATTATAATGATGCCGGCACACCGGCTTATTGTGCACGTTTTATCAAAGAAAATAAGGACAAACCCTTTTTGTTAGTGGCATCGTTTTTAAACCCGCATGATATCTGTGAATGGGCCAGGGGCGAAACCTTAAAGATGGATTTATTGGCCGATGCGCCTCCTGCAGATCAATGTCCGCCATTGCCTGCCAACTGGAAAATACCGGCCAATGAACCTCAGATTGTGCGCGAGCAACAAAAAAAAGTGGGTTTACGCACTTATCCCTCCATTAACTATAGTCCTGAAAAATGGCGGCAATACCGCTGGGCTTACAACCGCCTGGTAGAAAAGGTAGATGGTTATATCGAAATGGTATTGGCCTCATTAAAAAAGTACGGGGTAGAAAAAAATACGATCATCATTTTTACTGCCGACCATGGCGATGGTTATGCGGGCCACAGCTGGAACCAGAAACAGATTTTATACGAAGAGGCTTCGAAAGTGCCATTTATCATTTCGAAAATGGGAGAATGGAAAGGGCGTACGGACGATATGCTGGTATGTAACGGTACCGATATGATCCCGACAATTTGCGGTTTGGCCGGCATACAAAAACCAGGTTATTTAAAGGGGATAGACATCAGTAAGAAACTGGCAGAACCAAATAAAAACCTGCGCGATACGCTGGTAATCGAAACAGATTTTGCGGATAATGAGGACTTGCTGGGCATTAATGGACGTGCGGTAATTACCAAAGATTTTAAATACATCGTTTATAATAAGGGGGAGCAAAAAGAACAGCTATTTGATTTGACTAAAGACCCCGGAGAAATGAATAACCTTGCCGTAAATGTGGCTTATAAAAAGAAACTGATAACAATGAGGGCTTATTTAAAACAATGGTGCAAAACAAATGGTGATCAGTTTACAGCCGGGTTATAGGTTTGGAAGGGATTAAGAAATTTGAAATCTCTGGCATCGTTATCCTGGAAAAATCATATCCCCAAGCCCTGTAAGGGTGAAATTTGAAAAACGCATCGTTCTTAGATTAATATACTTAGCCCTTTAGAGGCGAAATTATGATAAAACTGCGCTCAGCCCTGTAGGGGCGACATTATGATAAATAAATAAAGCTATAATGTCGCCCCGCGGGGGCTACCATAATGTCGGCTCTAACGAGCCTTGCAATTTATATCGGGAGAGAATCTGTTAAATTAAATTTCGCTAATATGATTTAAAATAAAGATGAATATGCGTGAGGGATAGCAGCGAAAAGCCCGGATCCCGATTCTTCATCGGGAGAGGACTTGTAGCGAATAGCCCGACCCGCAGGGGCACGCCCAAATAAAAAGAAAAGAACTGAACCACAAGCAATGAAGAAAATAATTATCCCAATCTTAACACTACTTTCACTAAATGTTGTAGCTCAACAGCAGCCTGGCGTGATCAAATTAACCGCCGAAAAACTGCATGCACGGGTACGCGAGTGGCCTTACCCAATAAATGGCATTACGGTGCCTACCAATGCGCCAGCTTTATTGTGGCCTGGTACCAATGGTAAAAATATGGTAACGCCAATGGAAAGTGGAAGTGAAGTGCCCGAAGATCCAAATATTGGGAATGTGCGTTATAAGGTAGTATTGGCGAGTGATAAAGATTTTAAAAGCGATTTAACAAAAAGCGAAGAGCAGCGTTGGGCGGTTTATCCTTTACACAAAGCCTTAAAACCCGGTAAATGGTATTGGAAATATGGCTATGCCTTAAAAGGGGCAAAACAATGGTCGTGGTCGCCAACCTATAATTTTGTGGTGGATGGAAAATATGCCAACGAAAAAGTATCACCACCCGTAAATGAGGTACTAAAACGCAACCAGGGGGCACACCCCTTATTGTGGGGTATGAACAGGATAGGGGATGATTTTTACCGCAATAACCTCGAAAATCCGGAAGCGAAAAAGTTTATTGCTTTTGCTGAAAAACTGATAAAAGAACCTTTGCCAACCGAAAAACCACAGCGGATTATTGATACAACGGGGAAAAATGACCGGGAAAAGAAAATTATCATCGAACGCATGTACCATGGTTTTGGCGATGCCGTGGGCACACCTGTACGTAACCTTTGCATTGCTTATCAACTCACCAGAGACAAGCGTTTTATACTCGATGCTAAACGCAGGGCACTTAATATTGCCAAAATGGATCCTAACGGACTGGCCACGGGAGATGATTTTACAAGCGGGGCGGTATTGGAAGCCCTGGGCTGGTTTTATGATGCGGGTTATGCAGTTTTAGATCCGCAGGAGAAAGAACTGTTTAAAAACATCATTACCATCAGGGCTAAACGGGTTTACGACCATTTGCCCAACCGTTTCGAACTGCATGTTAGCGATAACCACGTATGGCAGATAACCCTGCGTAACTTGGCCATTGCTACCGTTGCGGTAGTGAACGAAGTACCCGAAGCCAAAGAATGGTTAACCTATATGTACGAAGTATGGTCGGCACGTTTTCCGGTATTGGGTACAACCGATGGCGGCTGGCATGAGGGCAATGGTTATTTCAGGGTGAATTTTAAATCGATTATTTACCTTTCGCAAATGTTCGGCGATTTTAGCGGTGTAGATTATTTTAAATTGCCCTGGATGCAAAATTTGCCTTATTACCTATTGTACACGCATCCTAATGGAGCTGCATCTACAGCTATTGGCGATATGTGGGAGAATATCCCTGATGTAGTAAAAGGCGAAGCGTGGTTTGCTGATGCACTTACTTTCAGGATGAACAATCCTTACCTAAACTGGTATGTAAATGCAATAAAAACGAGCCATCCCGATTATTTCCGAGGAACGGATGATTACCTTTTATTCCGCCTGTTAAATTATAAACCAGACCGCAAATTGCCAGTTTTATCGCCCGAAAAACTGCCTAAAAGCCGCGATTTTGCTGATGTGGGGGTAGTAGCCATGCACGAGGATTTGGCAAATGCGGATAAAACCTTAAGCAGTTACCTGTTTAGCAGTCCATTTGGTTCATCAGGTCATGGGCATGCCTCGCAAAATGCTTTTACCATTAATTATAAAGGAAAGGTATTGTTTGGTGGAAGCGGCTATTACAGCAATTTTAGTGATAAACATAATTTGTTGTATTACCGTAGTTCAAAAGCATACAACACCATTCTGGCCGATAGTTTAAACCAAAAAATTGGCGAAGAAGGTTATGGCTGGATTCCGAGGGCAATTACCGGACAGCACATTCAATACGCCCTGGGCGATGCCAGCAAGGCTTATGGCGAAATTAAAAGTGAATTTTGGCTGGATCGCTTTAAGCAGATCAATTTAGTGCCAAATAAAGCGAATGGTTATGGCGAAAGTGGTGTAACCCTGTACCGCAGGCATATATTGCAGTTGGAGGGTGGCTACATTTTACTATATGATGAACTGGAAGCAAATAAACCGGTAAAATGGACTACACAATTCCATGCGCCTTATTACACTATAGAAGCACAGCCCACCAATAACACCAATGAACAGCATTTTGCCTTAAAAACAGATCTGGGTAATGTAAATGCAGCCGTATTTGCAAACAGTGCCTTAAACTTAAATGTGCACAACAAATTTTACGAAACTGCGGTGAACTGGAACAAGGTAACCAACGATGAAGGAAAAATTAAAGATTTTGTTGATCAATGGCATGTCGGTATTACCTCATTGCCTGCACAAAAATTTAGGTTTTTTACCATCATTCAGGTTAAAGATGGCAAAACAGAAATGATTAAAACACTGCCAGCCACCAACGGACTTGCTCATTTGCAAGTAGGCGATTGGAATATAAAGGTACAGCTGGATGGTAATAAAAAAGCCGCATTACAGGTTTTTGGCAAACAGGCTAATGCGATGTTCAACTATGGCGATTTACCCATCAGTTTTAATGGTCAGGCTTACAAAACCCAGCTAACGGGCAGTTCTACCTTATTAGAAATGAAAGGAATAAAACTGGATAAACAGGAAGTGGTTGATAAATTACCGGATGTTGCCCTTTATGATAAAGAATAATTTAAACCAATTTTAAAATAAATGTAAATTATAGAGGATTTTTAGTGTAGTAATAGGATGTTGGGAACCGTAATGCAATAGCTTTAAGATTCCCGCCTGCGCGGGATCCGGTAACTATCCGATGACGACTGCAATACACTCGGGATAACGACGAAAATTATTAAATTTGAAAAACGTATGTTTCAAAAAACAGCCATAAAAATATTAAACATATCCAGCAGTACTTACCGCTGCCTGGCTGTTTTTGTAACCTTCACCTCTCTTGTTTTTATTGGGAGCCATGCTCATGCACAATTAGAAGAACGTTATTTTCGTAATATTTCGGTTGATAAAGGATTATCGCAAAGCACGGTTTTTTCCATCAAACAAGATACCTTGGGCTTTATCTGGATGGCCACACAGGATGGGCTTAACCGTTACGACAGCAAAGGTTTCAAAGTTTACCGTCCAGTAAAATCAGATCCTAAAAGTTTACAGTCTTACTATACCCGTACCCTTTTTATCGATCACAAAGGCAGTTTATGGGTAGGCGGAAACCAGGGCGTAAGCTGTTACAACTATACTACAGATGGCTTTACCAATTACAAACTGCCCCGTAGTCTTGGCGAATGGTATGTTTCTTCCATTACTGAAGATCCTCAGCATAATATATGGGTTACTTCTGTAGTGGGTGGTATTTTTAAACTGGCTGCCGGCGAATCGCAGTTTAAACAGGTTAATTACGACTCATTTAATACCGGTATTAAAAGGGTTGTTTATATCGGCAGCTGGAAACAGACCATTTTAATCGGTACCGAAGTTGGTCTGTTTAAAATGACCGGCGCCAAAAACAAACTGATAAAAATTGATTTAGGAACCGATAAACCGTCCATTAACGACGTGTATATCGATGGAAATGTATTTTGGGTCGCTACAGAGGGTAAAGGACTTATCAGGTATCATTTCGAGACTGGTGAAAAAAACGTTTTTCTACATTCGCCGGGTGTTAAAAGCATCGCCGATAACAATATCCGCTGCGTTGGAAAAGATACTGACGGGAATATCTGGCTTGGAACTTTTAAAGGTTTATCCATCTTAAACCTGAATAATAATACGTTAGAAAACTATTTTCACCAGGTTTCTCAACCTTATACCATCAGCCAGAATTCGGTCCGTTGTTTTTTTAAAGATAAACAGAATGGCATCTGGCTTGGGACTTTTTACGGTGGGGTTAATTATTACCATAAAAACGACATCAAATTTAACCTGCTTAGTCAGAATACAGGCCGGCTTTCGTTAAATGACGAAGTGGTCAGCGCGATTAAAGAAGACGCTAAAGGTAACTTCTGGATAGGGACCAATGATAAAGGCCTTAACTATTGGAACAGGGCAACCAATACCATTAGCTATTTTTCAAACAACGAAAATAATCCCAATAGCTTAAGTACAAACAACATCAAGGCCATTGCTTTTGATAATGACCAGAACCTTTTGGTGGGAACACATAATGGTGGATTGAACATCTTAAATCCGAATACAGGAAACGTAAAACGGTACCGCCATAACGAGAGCGACCCCAACAGTATTGCCGGCGACCTGGTTTATGGCATCTTAAAAGATTATAAAAACAGGATCTGGATCGGTACACGTTCTGGCCTGGACGAGTTTAACCCCAAAAGCCAGACTTTTACACACATCCATTTAGACAGGGCGGGTAAAAGACCGGGTTCTGATGATATCACCTATCTTTTTGAAGATCGTAAACACCAGATCTGGATTGGTTCGACCAACGGCATTACCCTTTTTTATCCGGATAATGTGCTGTTTGGCAATGATATCAACAGTCAGTTAAAAGAAGAAGTAATTACCTGTATTACTGAAGATAAAAAAGGCAGGATCTGGATCGGTTCGAGGGAAGGATTAATTTTGTATGATGAAAATCAGGAATCATTTATTTCCTATAAAAACCAGAAGGATTTTATAAAAGGTACCATTTATGGTTTGCAGCCCGATAATGAAGGGAATATTTGGGTATCTACCAACAAGGGCCTTATCCGTTTCAATCCGGATACCAAAACATCACAGGCTTTTGATGAATCAGATGGCCTGCAGAACAATCAGTTTAACGATTATGCTTTTTGCAAGGCAAAAGATGGAATGTTACTTTTCGGGGGGATAAAAGGCCTATCTTATTTTTATCCGTCAATGGTTAACCAGCAGCCGCTGAGTTTAAACCTAACTTTTACCGGCCTGGAGGTTTTTAATAAATCTGTTGCTGCGGGCGATGGAACCGATATTTTACAGGGATACATCGATCAGGTAGGCAAGCTTGAACTTGGTACAGAGTTTAAACAGTTCAGTATCCTGTTTAATACCTTTAATTATATCTCGGCTAACCGTACCCAGTATTACTATAAATTGGAGGGGATTGATAATATATGGCAGCAAACCAGTGAGCTTAAGGTGAGTTACAACAATCTGCCGTCGGGGAATTACACTTTTTTAATTAAAGCAGTGGGGCCAAATGGAGAAGTTAGCCCGGCAAGACAACTGAAAATTGCAATTTTACCCCCCTGGTACCGTACTTTATGGTTTTACCTGGTGCTGTTTGTGGTGCTTGGTGTAGCTTCATACCTTGGCTATAAAATTATTGCCGAACGGATTAAAGCCCTGCAACAATTAAAGCTGGAGCGGATTGAAAAAGAGCGGGTGAGGGACATTAACCAGGTGAAGATGGATTTTTTCACCAACGTATCGCACGAGCTGAGGACGCCATTAACGCTGATTTTAGCACCATTGGAAGAATTATTGAAACTGCCGCAGGTAGATAAAAGCCTGAAAAAGAAATACGACCTGATGCTGATCAATGCCAAAAGGCTCTACAACCTGGTTGATCAGTTGTTCGAATTCAGGAAAACCGAAATGGGCACCCGGCAGCTTAAAGTAGATAAAACTGACATTGTGAGCTTTGTGCACGAAATTTATGAGTCATTCAGGCCGCTTTCAGAAAAAAACAACATCAGTTATACCTTTCATTCAACAGAGGCAAAACTTTCTTTCTATTTTGATAAAGATGCCATGGAGAAGATTTTGTTCAACCTCTTATCCAATGCATTTAAATACACCATGGCCAGCCAGAAAATAAGTATCGAACTGATTAAGCAGAACGATAACATGCTGATTAAGGTAGCCGACACGGGTGTTGGTATTGCTGAGCAGGATTTATCAAAAGTATTCGACCGTTTTTATCAGGTAAATAACCGCGAAATGAACCTCGGCTCAGGCGTTGGTTTGGCTTTTACCAAAAGTTTGGTTGAGCTGCATCATGGTTATATTACGGCACAAAGCGCAAAAGGACAGGGTAGTGTGTTTACGGTAACTATCCCCATTTCGGATGAAGTGTACCGCAATCATATCAATACGGAAACCAAAATGTACGAATTGTCCATCATACCCGATCAGGCTGCTCCGGTAGAAGATATTGCGGTTTGGGAAGAAAGCGAAACCTTACAGGAAGAAGAAAATAGCTCAGCAACCAAACTCTTGATTGTGGATGATAACGAAGAAATCATCGCTTACCTTCAGGAATATTTTAGCAGACTGTATCAGGTAGCCGTTGCCTATAATGGGCAAAAGGCATTAGAAATGCTCGAAATAGAACAGTACGATATCATTATCAGCGATGTGATGATGCCCGAGCTGGATGGACTGCATTTTTGTAAGCGCGTAAAACAGAATATCAATACCTCGCATATTCCTTTAATGCTGTTAACCGCCAGAAACGAAACCAGTCAGCAGATAAAGGGTTTGGAAATGGGCGCTGATGATTATATCACAAAGCCATTTTCTACCAGTTTATTAGCTGCCAAAGTGGCTAACCTGCTTCGTTCACGCAAGCGCTTAAAAGAACACTATTCTACCCGAAAAGAAATGGTGCCCGAAAATATTGCCTTTAATACCCTTGATGAAGAGTTTTTGAAGCAGGCCATCGCCATTGTAGAAGAACACCTGGCTGATTCTGAATTCTCGGTTGATAAATTTAGCCGGGCCATTGGCATGAGCCGTTCTAACCTCTATTTAAAGTTTAAAGCCATTACCGGCGAATCGGCTACCGATTTTATCAAGCGGATCCGTTTTAATAAAGCAGTAGAGCTGATGCAGAGCAAACGTTATACCATTGCACAGATTACTTATATGTGCGGCTTTAACTCGCCTTCCTACTTTTCTACAGCATTTAAACAGCATTATGGCTGTATGCCAAGCGAATATCTTACCCGTGCTGATGAAATGAAATAATAGGCTGTTTCTCGCTGATTAGCATAGTATTAAATCATTATCCTAATGGTCGGTTTCTCACCGATCATAAAAGTTGGTTTCTGACATCGTCATCGTTTGTATTATACGATGCGCGCACAATCACCATAACCCATAGTAGTAAGATTGCTTCATCCAATGAAAAATTGGCTTCGCAATGACGATCCATCTTTACTAATCCTCATTACTTATTTTCTCTAGTAAAAAAAATACTAAAAATCCCCTCTTAATAACCGTTTAAGCCAAATTCATTTTGCAATCCTCACACCAATCGTTCCAATCAGATTTAACAATTTAATAATCTAACAGGTAAATGGTGCTTACATCAAAAGAACATCTTTGTGCGATTTCTATTAAAACGATTTTCCAAACCAAACACTTACGATTTATTAATTATGCAAGGACTTTATGCTATTAAATTCCGGTTACCGCAACATCTTTTCCAGAAGATGTTATTATCTGCATTACTGCTAGTTTCGGCGTTTGCCGTATCCGCACAGCAGACCGGCCGCACGGTAAGCGGGCGTGTTACCGATGAAACGAATCAGGCCCTTACAGGTGCCACAGTAAAAGAACAGAACAGCAGCAATGCGGTTTCTACCGACGCTAAAGGCGCGTTTAAGCTGAACAATGTAAAAGGTAAAACCCTTGAGGTTTCTTTTATCGGTTACAAAACCAAACTGGTTGCTGCAAGTGGAGATGTACTCAACATCAGCCTGGAGCCCGATGCTTCTATGATGGATGAGGTAATGGTAGTGGGCTATGGTAAACAGGCCAAAAAAGACGTTACCGGAGCAGTTACCCAGCTCGATGCCGCTAATTTCAGGCAGGGTGTTGTTACCTCTGCCGATAACCTGTTACAGGGCAAGATTGCCGGTGTAAGGGTAGTGGCCAGCAGTGGCGAACCCGGTGGTGGTGTGGATGTAACCATCCGCGGTACCGGTTCAATCCGAAGTGGCAGTACGCCGCTCTTCGTGGTTGATGGGGTGCCTTTAACCAACGATGATGTGAGCCCGGGCGGCTCCAATGTGGGTTTTGGTTCATCAAAAGCCAAAAACCCTTTAAATTTCCTGAACACCAGTGATATCGAATCAATCTCGGTACTGAAAGATGCCTCTGCGGCAGCAATATACGGTGCCCGCGGTTCGAACGGTGTGGTAATTGTAACTACTAAAAAGGGTAAGTCGGGCCAGGGCAGTTTTACCTACGACTCCTACCTGGGCCTTTCAACTATTGCGCATAAGCTCGACCTGCTGAATGCCGACGAATACCGTGCGGCAATCAAAGACAAATCATTCGACCACGGCGGCAATACCGACTGGCAGGATGTGATTTACCGCCAGGCAAAAACTTTAAATAACTCGGTATCCTTCTCAAAGGCCACCAATACAGGCAACTACTATGTTTCGGCAGCGCAGATGGATCAGGAGGGTATCGTGAAAAACAGTGAGTTTAAACGTACCTCGGCCAGGATTAATGCATCTGAATCTTTCCTTGACGATAAACGCCTGAAGATCGGCATCAACCTGACTGGTAGCGAAACCCGCGATGACGGTGTGCCTACCAGCGACGATGGTGGATCGAACGGCCAGCTGATCATCCAGGCACTGATGTCGAACCCGACCCGTTCGGTATACGATAACAATGGCAATTTCACCAACTTCAATGCCAACGCGCACTATAACCCGGCCTATCTTTTGGATATCTACCGCGACCGTACCCGTACTTTAAGGGTACTGGGTAATATGGACGTATCCTTCAGGATCGTAAAAGGATTAGAGTACAAGTTCAATTTAGGCCTCGACCGTTCGGTAGGCGAGCGTAACACCACCATTTTTCCCAACATAACAGATCTTAATCCAACGGGAAGATATGTACAGACTAATCTCGATTCGAAGAGTACGCTGATGGAGCATTACCTGAACTATAACCTGCTTGCAGGTAAACACAAAATTGATGCTGTTGCCGGTTTCTCCTATCAGAAATTTGAAAGGGGGGGTACAGGTTTTAGTATCATTGGTTTAGCCGGCAAGAATACTGGTGTTCTGCCTGAGAATAATCCGGGTTATGCCGGTACACAGAATGGTGTAACGGGTTTTGCACAGATTAACGAGTTGCAGTCGTATTTCTCGAGGGTGAATTATGCCTACGATAATAAATACCTTTTTACCGCATCGGTACGTGCTGATGGTTCAACCCGTTTCGGCGAAAACAATAAATACGGTTACTTTCCTTCATTCGCGCTGGGCTGGAACATTGCCCAGGAAGATTTCCTGAAGGCAATTCCTGTTGTAAACGAACTGAAACTGAGGGCAAGCTGGGGCCAAACCGGTAATCAGGAGGTACAGAACAAACTTACCAAGGCAAGTTATGCACTCTCGCCTGCTCAAGGTTACTACCTCAACAACGATCTTACATTGGTAAACGGTATCAATGTGATCAGGACACCAAATCCCGATCTTAAATGGGAGGTGGTTACGCAGTACAATGTGGGGCTGGACTTTGAACTCTTTAAAGGCAAATTTTATGGTACGCTGGACTATTTTAACAAAACCACAACTGATGCCATCCTCAATATTCCTGCGCCAGTGCTGAGCCCTACAAATGATATTTGGGTAAACCTCGATGGAAACTACGGAGGCAAGATTGTAAACAAGGGTTTTGAATTTATGCTTGGCTCAAAATTGATCAGCAATGGTAAATTTAACTGGAGTGTTGATGTAAACGGTGCCACGCTCAACAATAAGGTAAAAGATCTTCCCATTTCAGAAATCACTTCAGGTACCATTTCGGGGCCAGGCCTTTCGGGCGTAACGGCCAATATCTATAGGAACGGTTATGCAGCCGGCTCTTTCTATATGTGGGAGCATATCGGTTTCGATAGCAAAGGCAACAATATCTTTAGAGATGTGAACGGCGATGGGGTGATCGACAACAATGATAAGGTGGTTTTTCAAGGTGCCATTCCTACCTTTACCTACGGACTAAATAGCCAGATGACATACGGGAATTTCGACTTCTCGTTCTCGATTATCGGGCAAAGGGGCGGTTACCTGGTGAATAACACTGGGCTGAACGCATTGAATATCAATAATCTTGCATCGGACAGAAACGTATCAAAACATTATTTTGACATGGGAGCCAATCCGGCCAACCCGCCGCAACTGTCGTCGCTGTACCTGGAGAAATCCGATTTCATCAGGCTTAACTCGGTACGCCTGGGCTATAATATCAAAGTGAAACAACTGAGCTGGTTACAAGGGCTAGGTTTGTATGTTACCGGGCAGAATCTGTTCACCATTACCAATTACAGCGGTTACGACCCGTTGATCAACAGTCCGAAAGCAGTTAATGGTAACCAGTCTATAGGTATCGATTATACCAGCTACCCAACCGCACGTACAATTATTTTTGGTGCCACCTTAAAACTATAATAAAATGAAAAGCTATCACATATTCAATATAAAAAACATTACGCTGCTTGCTACTGCGCTCGTTTTTACTGGCTGTACCAAGCTCGACGAAAAAGTGCTTGATGAAGTACTGGGAAGTAGTGCTTCCAACCCTGCAGGTGCACTAACGGCGGCATATAGCCGTTTGGGAGAAGGTACCTTTGTAGATCATGGTGCAGTTTTTTCACTACAGGAATACACTACCGACGAGGCTATTTTGCCCACACGCGGGAGTGATTGGGGCGATGGGGGCAAATGGCGCTCGATGCACGAGTTTACCTGGGCGCCTAACAACCCAATTGTTACCGATAACTGGAACATGCTCACCAACGGGATCACCCGATCATTAACGGCAATAAAGGAGGTAACCAATAGCAGCATCCCACAGAAAACACTTTATTTGGCAGAGGCTAAAGGTTTACTGGCCTTTTATACCTACACCACTTTGGATCTTTTCGGACAGGCGCCTTACCGCGACCCGATGGATGAGAAAGCCCCATTGGAGATGAAACAGGGTGCCACGGCGATCGATGAACTCATTCTGCAGGTAGAAGCCCTGATTCCCAATCTTGCCCCTCTGGGTGAGCAATCTACCCATAACGGCAGGTTTACCAAAGAGGCTGCCTACGGTTTGTTGGCAAACATGTACCTGAACCGTGCGGTTTTTAAAGACCGTTATGCGGCTACCTTTAATTTTAACGAGAAATCGGTGAATACGGCTGAAACGGATATGGACAAGGTGATCAGCTACACCTCTTTATTAATCAACTCTGGTAAATTCAGCCTGCTAAGCAACTATTTCGACAACTTTGCGATCAAGAACTCTGGAGGCAAAGAACTGATTTTTGTAGTGGTACAGAAAATCGATTACCTGCGTAATGGCTCGAACTCCTTCGCTTATGTGTGCGTGGAACGTAACCAGAAACCCTCGCCGGCCAACAGGGGCACCAATGCCGCTTGTATCAGTCCGCAGTTTTATGCCAGCTGGGACGGTAATCACGACGACCCGAGGTTTACACAGAAATACCAGTATGCCGACGGTACCTGGTTTACCAACGATGGCCCGGGAAGCGTACCAGCCACCGATATTGTGCCGAAGAGCAACAACCTACCCTGGTTCCACTTTAACAGGGGAATTATGGCGGGCCAGCAGTATGGGCCAAAGCTGACCACTGGAGGTGGTTTTGAAATGACCGCCGATGGCAGGATCAAGGTTTCGGAACTGGTTATGGAGAAGAGTACCTCTACAAAAATGGACTTTACACCAGAACTTAACTTCTCTAATCCAACACAGGCAGTGTTTGCACAGAATGAGATCAACCGCGGTGCACGCTGTTTTAAATACGAGTTCGACCCTGAGCTGGATAACGGAACGAGCAATGTGGACATTCCGTTGATCCGTTTGGGCGCCATCTACACCATGCGTGCAGAAGCCTATTTCCGCAAAGGGATGGTGGCAGAGGCCATGGCCGACATTAACAAACTGCGTACCTCAAGAAAACGTGAAGCTTATTACAACAGCACACCTGGTACACCGATCACCTCGCTGAACGAGGCTACACTTTACAAGGAAATTGCTTACGAAACCTATTGGGAGCTGTTAAGGCGTCCGCAGATGATCCGTTTCGGAAAATATGAGCTACCTTTCAGCGCAAAACCGACTACCCAGCCCTTCAGGAGGATTTTCCCGATACCGCAGGCAACGCTTGATGTGACCAAAACAATTAAACAAAACCAGGGCTATTAGTATACCTGATTTCCCGATCAATCCTGAATGAATGATTAAGGATGAGTAAAAAATAAATTTATTTAAACAGTAGCAAGCATGAGTTTGCTACTGTTTTTGTTTCTTGCTATCTGATTTCAATATTTTTGTTGTTATATATCAGATGTAAAGTTAACCTCACTTTTTTGAACCATTTGTTGAACATCTGACGCAACCAGGCCATCGGGACCGAGAATAATCTGAAACAGCACCAAATCCCCGGTGTTGATATCGCTTTCTATCAGGCCAAGATCAAAAAAAATGTCCTGCCCGTTTTCATCTTCGATAACACCTTTTCCAAAAAATGGATCAATTTGTATAACAATACCCTTTCTCATAAATGATTGCTTGAATGTATTAACTGATAAATGTTAACGTGAATATAACACGTTTGTTACATTAAAGCAATAATTTATTGCTGGTTTAAATTTTCTTCATAATTAATTCATGTCCCATGGCAGAAAGGTGTAAAAAAGCATATATAAGGATTAGGATTCTTTAATTTATTAAAGATATTCTTTTGCCGTGAGCGCGTTAATCACCCATTATTTTACCGCACCAAAGGCTGCGAAATACGAATTTTTATGCAGGATCTCTGTTACCTTAAACCCTACTTTTTGCAACAGCGCCAACTGGTAATTTAAAGAGCGTGGGGTATCCTCATAAGCAATGTAATCGAATACCTTTTGTTTATATTCAGGGCCGCCAAGTTTTTCTAAATAGGCACCGTAATGATCCTGAAAAAGCTGGTCAATCAAAGGCGAATCATGTGCTATCAGGTCCGAAATCCAGATGCTTCCCCCAGGTTTTAAAGCCTTATAAACCTTTGTAAATACAAGTTCCCAATCTGCATCCGTACGTAGATGATGAAAAGTTGCGGCAGCAAGTACAATATCAAAATGATTGTCAGGAAGATCGAGGTTGCGCATATCATCCTGTATAATCGTTATTTCTCCGTTGGTTTGTGCCGAAACGCGCTCTTTTGCACGCTCAAGCATCGGCAAGCTAAGATCATTTAAAGTGCAGTTAAGGTCTGGAATTTTGCTGAGCATTTTTAAAGTATAATTACCTGCTCCACAACCAATATCCAACAGTTCTTTGGCACCTGGATTAATGTATCCGGCTGCGCCCGTACAAAGTTCCATGGTTAGGGGTGCATCAATAGTGGTCTGCTGACCGCTTTCGAGGTTAGAAAAACGTTCTACATCATGATCGAACCTGGTCTTAATTTCTTCATTCGTTGCTTTCTGCGAATAATCTGTATCCATATTTTATTTTTTTTGATAAAGTTAAGCTTGTTGATCATATTTGTAAAATATCAATTTTTGCATAAATTGATACTTATTAAGTATTATAAATATGGAACTCCGTCATCTTTTATATTTCAGAACGGTTGCAGAAGAACTTCATTTTACCAGGGCTGCAAACAGGTTATTTATTTCGCAGCCGCCTTTAAGCCGGCAGATTAAAGAACTCGAAGAAGAACTTCAGGTACAGTTATTTAAACGGAGCAACAAACAGGTAACCTTAACCAATGCCGGAAAATACTTTAAGGATGAGGTTGATGCCTTATTTGCCAGGCTCGAAGAAAGCAAGGAACTGGTGCGTAAAATACATACTGGTGTAAGTGGCGAACTGAAAATCGGTTACATCAGTTCTGTTTACCAATCGCACCTTGCCGAAATTTTAAAATCAATGCAAAAAGAATTCCCTTATCTAAAAACCAGTTTGTTCGAGGTACCCACACTTACACAGATCAAAGAACTGGAGGAGGGGAGACTTGATGTTGGCATTTTACGGGCACCCGTATTATCTGAAAAATTAAAAGTAGAATCTTTGTTTTTTGATCCCTTTGTGGTGGTCATTCCCTTAACGGATCAGGAGTTTTTGAGTGAAGAGGCATTTGCGGATTTTTTAAAAACCAGCCCTTTTATCTTCTTTAATAAGAATTTCGCCCCGCAGTATAATCAAAAACTAATCGAAATCTGCCAAAGAATGGGCTTTACACCTGATATTACCCATGAAGCCAATAATGTGCATTCGATATTGCAACTGGTAGAAGCAGGCCTGGGCGTATCTATTTTGCCTTCATCCTTAAAAAATCAATATGCGCAATTGAAGGTAGCTTATATCACGCTTGATGATATTCCTGTGAATACTGAAGTTGTGCTGGCTTATAAAGAATCGAATCAAAACCCTGCATTGGAATGGTTTATTAGTCATTACAGGGATAACCAGAGGTTTTAGTTTATCCATGATGACACTAATTCCGTCATTTTACTTTGATTTATCGCCACCTATGGTGGGAAGCTTTCAAAGTAGGTTTGATTTGCCGCCACCTATGGTGGGAAGGTTTCAAAGTAGGTTTGATTTGTTGCCACCCATGGAGGGAAGCTTTCAAAGTAACTTTGTTTGGTCGCCACCCATGGAAGGAAGGTTTCAAAGTAAATTACCGCTTCGAAATGAAAAAAATATTCCTATTTTCAACCTGATTTTAAATTATAAAAAATAAACGCTTCTCTAATGTTTAATGACCCTTTTTCATTTTATGGCAGGATTCGCCGCACCGAATATGCCCTGACAATCATCATCTATTACATTTTTTACTTTTTTGTAATGGTTTTCCAGAACAATGCTACATTCGGCGATTGGATTGGCATCATCTTACTTTTACCCATCTTCTTGGTGATCTCCCAGGGAGCAAAACGTTGCCATGATCTGGGTAAATCAGGTTGGTGGCAATTGGTTCCTTTTTATGGTTTCGCGATGTTATTTTCTTCTGGTGATTATGGTCCGAATGAATATGGCGATAATCCCAAAGGTGAGGGGAATGAAAGTTATGATGAATTTGGCTACGATGTTAAAACCGGTAAAATGATGGATGTTAATGGCAATGCAAGCCAGCTGGGAGAAGAGATTAAAGCAGAATAGGATTTATATAACTGAGTTTTCATCCCGAATAAGGTGTTACTTGTAGCGATTTTATTAGAGAGGTCGTCATCCGATAGCTATCGGATCTCGCGCAGGCGGGAATTTTAAAGCTATTGCTGCGTGGTTCCCAATCAACCAGAGAGCTATCGGGTTGGGAATAACGATTTCCTGCGATTGTATCACTTGATTCACAAATCCCAATCTCTTAATTTAGCGCTTCCATGAAAAATATAGCAGAATTTAAAGCATCGTTTGATGCACCTCACCCTGATAACAATCTTTCGGTTCAATTGAAAGCGCTTTGGTATGATGGCAAAGGAGATTGGCACAAAGCCCACCAACAGGTTGATCATTTAAACGACAGGGCTTCTGCGCAAGTTCATGCCTATCTTCACCGCAAAGAAGGTGACCTCTGGAACGCTGGATACTGGTACAACAGGGCAGAAGAGCAAATGCCTAAATTCACACTCGAAGAGGAATGGGAAAAACTGGTATTAAAATTTTTGTAGTTCAAAATTATTCTTTTTGTGTTATTGGTTTTCCTAAATAAAACTTCCTAATTCATCTTTAAGTGTTTTACTGTAGCGCAAAAGATCTTTATGGAGCGATTTACAGTATTTATAGCAGATTTATGCCTGCTTAACTATTCTCTATTTCGTTAAAACACGATTGACCTACCTTTAGTACTGCAAATATTCGGATAAAAATGAACGCGGATTCCCGGCTTGTAAAAAGCTTTGGATACGATTCTTACCTATTTGAAGAAAAAGAAAGGAGTCGGTAGATTATGTACATTAATAAAAACTTTAATTTTCTTAGATTGATGGAATTCGCCGGCCGGCACCTGATTTGGCTGGCTTTGTGGTCGGGCATTGCCGTTTTTGTTTATAAATACCTGAATATAAAATGGGTGGCTATTCCATTATCATCAGTAGCCATTATAGGTACTGCGGTTGCATTTTATATTGGCTTCAAGAATAACCAGGCTTACGACCGGCTTTGGGAAGCGCGTAAAATATGGGGATCTATTGTGAACGGCAGCAGGGCATGGGGTACAAACCTGCGTGCTTATGTTGGCAACCAGTTCCGTAAGGAAGCATTATCAGAACCTGAGATAAACGATATCGTAAAAACGCTTGTTTACCGCCACATCGCCTGGCTTTACGAATTACGTAGCGAGCTGCTGGCGCCAACTTCCTGGGAACATATCAATCAGAGTGTGCAAATAGCTAAGCTTACCAGGCGGAGGATACAGAATCATGGTATTGGTTTATTAGAGGGAGAGTATGATCAAAACCAGTTAAGCAGGCACCTGCAGGCCGGAGAGTATGTCGATCTGATTAAATATACGAACATAGCCACACAGATTATAGACAGGCAGTCTCAGCAGCTGAAACAATTAAGAGCGCAGGATCTGATTGATGATTTTCGGCATGTAGAGTTGCAAAAAATCCTGAACGATTTTTTTGAGCAACAGGGCAAGGCCGAGCGCATTAAAAAATTTCCGCTGCCCCGTCAGTACGGGACTGCAAGTTTGCTGTTTCTCTCTATTTTTATTTTTCTATTGCCCTTTGGTTTGGTAGCAGAGTTTGATAGGCTGGGTGCCTACGGTACCTGGCTGGCTGTACCGGTAATTACCCTGATTGGCTGGCTTTTTGTAATGATGGAGCTGGTGGGTGACTATTCAGAAAATCCGTTTGAAGGACTTCCCAATGATATTCCAATGCTATCATTGTGCCGAACCATCGAAATAGACTTAAAGGAAATGATCAGAGACGAGGATATACCATTGCCAATTAAGCCCAAAAAAGGAGTATTGATGTAAATGTGGATTTGGATTAAAGCGATCAATTTGCTCTGTCCCTTCAAAACAGAAAATCGCATTTAGCTAACTTAATTTATAGCTAAATGCGATTAAAAAATTGTAGCCTGTTATTATCCTTTTCTGGCCATATCAATCATCATCGATATTTCATCTACAGCAGCTTCGTTACTGCCATCGAAGCCCATTAAATTGAATCTGATATTTCCCTGGGGATCAATCACAAATTTTGATGGGATCCCGTTCACTTTATAATCACTCACTACTTTGTTTATTTTCGTTTCAGGATCTTTAGTGTCCATTAACACCTCAAATTTGTAATTTTGAGATTTGATGTAATCACCCGCATCCTGGGTTGGTGAAGCTGTTTTTTCCCAGGTGTGAATAAACAGGAATTTTACCGTTGGATCATCTTTATATTTATTTACAGCCATTTGCATCGCAGGGAAAGAAGCTTTGCACGGACCACACCAGGTTGCCCAGAAATCTAAGATTACCGTTTTTCCCTTTAAGCTGCTTAAGGTAACCTGTTTGCCATCCAGATCGGTTAATGTGAAATCTATGGCTGGTTTTTTAACCATTTCTTTATTTAATTTTTGCTGAAGATTGGCGATGATACCTTTTCTGATTTCGGCAGCATATTGGTCGAAACCGGCATCGCTGCCTTTCAGCTTTATGTAAAGTGTTTTAAAAGCCGCACTCATTTCATCATTGGCCTTGCCCGATTTTACGGCTTCTTCCAGTTTGGCATAAGCTTCCTGGTTTCTGTTTAAGGCCATCAAAATTTTGGCATATTGGAAATTAGACCTTGGCGATGCTGTTTTTGGATTAGTAGAGGCTAGTTCTGCGTACTTTAGAGCCTCGTTATAGTTTTTTTGTTCGAAAAGAACACCTGCATACGTCATGGTTAAACCTGGATAGCCCGAGGCTGCAAATTTTGAGGAGTTTTCATTTGGTAATTTCCCGTCGTAATAAACCTTGGCAACTTCCATTGCTTTTTTATAGTAAACAGAAGCGTTTTTCAGATCTCCATTTTTATAAAAAGTTTCAGCCAGACCGCCATAGCCACTGCCTTTCCAAAAATCTACCTGAAGTTTGTTCGCATATTCAATGGCCTTTGCGGTATTTTTTTTCTCGGCATATCCAATTGCAATTGAACTTACAACATAATCATAAACGATTAAATCCTCACCGCCATCTTTATTTGGTGGAAATTTTTTAACCCATTCCTGATATGCTTTTTCTTTTTCCTCAACAGTTTTGAGCGGATAAATTTCATCATTGGCCGCTTTACTTCTTGCCCTTGATCCACTTGGGAATTTTACAACTTCATTTTCCAATAAAGAATCGGTCGCCTTTTGGTTTTTTAAGCGGTAGTAGTAGTTAATGGCAATATCCATTTCCTTTTCACTATTCGAAGCAGCAAGCGTTTTAAGTTTTGCATTTAAGAGTTCCTTGTCTGTAGGATTTGTTGACGCAATTAATTTATCCAGATATAATCTGGTGGTATCTGCCGGTTTGGTTTGTGCCATTAATTGCCCTGATGCTACGATCAGTGCAAATGTTCCGATAATTTGTAATGCTTTCATTTTATGTAATTAAGTTTTGGTCGGCTAATTAATTATAGCCCGGGTTTTGTGTCAAATTGGTATTGATGATGATTTGGGCCTGCGGAACCGGATATAAAGCTGAAGTTGTTTTCCAGGTAGTCGGTCTTAAAGCACCCAGAACAGCATTGGCACGATCCGTTCTTTTTAAATCGAACCAGCGGTGTCCCCATTCGCCAAATAATTCTACTTTTCGCTCCTGTTCGATAGCTGTTAACATTTGTGGCTGTGTTAAAGTCGCACTCACACCTGCTAAGCCAGCACGGGTTCTCACGGCATCTAAATCCGTTTTTGCACCGGTAAGGTTGTTTTGTTGTGCCCTTGCTTCGGCACGGATTAAATATTGTTCTGCAAATCTTAAAGCCACATTGTACTCATTCCCGGTTCCTGACGATACTTTGTACTTCGCAATGCCATAATAAGTTTTGCCGGCAATGGTTTTAGGCGTTACCCAGTTTGTTCTCCGTAAATCGGTAGTGCTTTCGAAGCTTAAGTAAGTGGCATCGGCTAAAGAGTAATTTGGAACAACAGTGGCTAAGGTAACATAAGCGGCCCCAGGTACTGAAACACCTGTAGCATTGGCAATCTGCCAGATAATTTCGTTGCTGTTATTTACAAAATTCAAATCTGGACCTGGCAGGCTGTAAGTAGCTGAAGCGATTACCGAAGTTGCTTGTGCTTCGGCATTTACATAATCTTTTTGATAAAGATATACACGGGCTAAAAGGGCTGATGCCGCATATTTGTTTACCCTGCCCCTAAATGTGCCTACATAAGCGGTTGGTAAAGCTGCCTGTGCTTCGGTTAAATCTTTTACAATTTGTGCATATACCTGTGCAACGGGTGTACGGGGTAGAACTGCGTTTTCAAAGGCCGAATAATCATCTTTCAAGGGCAAAGGTACATCACCGAAAAGATTGACCAGGTGGAAATAAAAAAATGCCCGCAGAAACTTGGCCTCACCCAACAGTTGAGATTTTGTAGCTGGCGTTAAGGAGTTGGATGCGGTAATACCGCTAATGGCATTATTGGTATTTTTGATCAATGGATAAATGTTCGACCATGTTGTGCCGACAAAACCATTGGTATTTAAAAGGGAATTTTTAGCAAACTCCTGAACACCGGCATCCGTACCATTGTATTGAACATCATCTCCAGAAATGCCAGGATAAAATGTAGCATGGGTTAAAAAACCGTTTATACCTGCTGATGCGAGCGAATATATGCCCATTACTACACTTTGTGCAGAAGCATCAGTTTTAAAGGCGTCTTCAAATAATACCTGGGTAGGAGGGGCTCCTAATTCTACAAATTTTGAGCAGGAGGAAACAGTTAAAACTGTTCCGATAATCAATGTTTTATAAATGAAATTTTGATATGCTTTTTTCATGATTTTTTTGATTAGAATGAACAGTTAACACCGAAAACAATTGTTCTTAATGGAGGTAAAACCTGACCAAGCGTTCCGGTACCTAAGCCCGGAGGACCGCCCTGAATGGTGGTTTCGGTATCCAATGTGTATTTGTTTTTGGCCCAGGTATATAAGTTCTGTCCTTGAACAAAAATACTTGCATTAGATATTTTTACATGTTTAAGCCATTCTTGTGGCAGGGTATAAGACAAGTTAACCGATCTTAATTTCAAATAGGATGCATCGCCGTAAACGGCATCAGATGATGTATAGTTGTTGTACGAAGTATAGATGGCTGAGCCCGCAGTTGCAGTTGCCCCCGGATATCCGAAGAGGTATTTGTTGGTGTCCATCGTCCGAGCCAGAAATCATTTTGGTTAAACAGTACACCAGGACGAGTATTTAATATCTGGGTTACACCAAAACGATGGTTAAACTGAAAGAAAATCCCCAGTTCAAAACCCTTGTAGCTAAACGTATTGTTAAAACCACCAAAAAACGGCGTTCCCAAATCTGCCACATAACGGTCGTTGGCATTAATTATACCATTGCCATCCCTGTCTTCAAACATCGCCGTTCCATTTGTTGGATTAACACCCAGATAGTGGTAAAGACGGATGAGGTTGATTGATTCTCCAATTACGTAAGTAGAAGCAGAAAAGGATTTATCCAGGTTAGGGAAATCGACTAACTTATTGGTTGTGAACGTAAAATTTACCGATGTTTTCCAGCTAAAATCCTTGCTGTTTATGTTGGTTGTATTTAATTCAAGCTCTAATCCCTTATTCTGAATAACGGCTGGTAGATTTAGCGTATAACTATTATAACCACTTTGGAAAGCGATCGCATTTGAAGTAATCTGGTCGGAAGATCTGTTTCTAAAGTAGTTTGCGGTAAATGAGATGCGGTCTTTTAAAAAGCCTAAATCAATTGCGAAATCTAACTTTTTGGTCGTTTCCCACTGGATGGATTCATTCGGAAGGGTAAAAACATTTGTCGCCGCATTACCCAGGTAAGCTGTTGTAGAAGAGTACAAGGGTAAGTAGATGTAATTTGATATCTGATCATTACCAGTTGTTCCGTAGCTTCCTCTTAATTTACCAAAACTCAGGAAGGGGAGATTGTCTTTAACAAAATCTTCATTCGAAAATACCCAAGCAGCACCAACTGCACCAAAGTTTCCGAATCGGTTCGCCGGACCAAATCTTGATGAACCATCTCTTCTAAAAGTGGCATTGATCAGGTATTTTTCATTCCAGTCATAGTTTAACTTTGCAAAAACAGCGTTGTATTTATATTTAACAATATTGTTGTAATTAACAGTAGTAGTACCTGCCGCACCCAATGTTCCTAAAAGCGCTTCGTTGCTATAGTTTGAGCCAAAAAGAGATAATCCGTTAGAGGTGTTTTGTTGAAAACTCGTACCAATTAATGCAGTTAAATCTCCCTGACCGATTTTTTTAACATAATCCAATGTTGGCTCAATAATCCAGTTTTGGGCATTTAAATTCGTAAAAGTGGCCGAGCTGGTAGGGTTGTTTGCGGGGTTTTGAGATGAGGCTGGCGTTGTAGCAACCTGGTCGAGACGTGTATTGGTATATCCAAAATTGGCTTTTGCATTTAAACCCGGTAAAATGGTATATTTTAAGTTTGCATTCGCAATTAAATTATTGGTTACCCCGCTATATCTTCTTAATAAACTTGCCAATGGATTTGTAAAACCGTTAGCCCAAAATAACTTTCCTGCTGCATCATATAATGGCAAATTTGGAGGTAAATTATAGGCTGAAGAAACATCTGAGGTTGGAATATTTGTATTATCGTTTGTATAACTTGCCGAAAATGAAACCGTAAATTTCTTATTTGGGGAAGTGTGGTCTAAATTAAGTCTGGTCGAAAAACGTTTGTCACTATTATCACCCAGGAAAACGGTACTCTCTCTGCGATAGGCAGAATTAAAGAAAAAGCGGGTCTGATCATTACCTCCCGACATTGAGCCCTGGATTTCGTTTACATGCCCCCTGTTTCCGATCAGCAACTTTTGGAAATCTGTCCCGTTGTTTTGATCCCAAACCGTTAAATCGGGTGCAATAGTAGTATTTGGTGTAACGCCATCATTCTGAAAAGCTTCTTTTCTCAAGGCCAGATATTGCTGAAGATCTAACGTAGGAATCAGGCGGTTAACTTCTGTAAAACCAGTATTCAGGTTCAGGCCAATTTTAACTTTTCCTGATTTTCCTTTTTTAGTGGTAATTAATACAACACCGTTTGCGCCACGCGAACCATAAATTGCTGTTGCATCAGCATCTTTCAAAATATCTATACGCTCAATATCAGATGGATTAATCATTCCAAAAGGACTGATTCCGCCGCTGGCACCTGATGTTCCGAAAGCATTTAAGTTATCAGTTGCTGGTGAGCCTCCGTTAAAATTGGTAAAAGGAACACCATCAATTACATATAAAGGAATCCCACCTGAAGATAAGGAGTTTTGCCCGCGGATCTGTACCTGGATCGCTCCACCGGGTACACCATTGTTTTGCGCAATCAATACACCCGACATCCTGCCCGATAAGGCCGCTAATGGGTTGCCTACAGGTTGTTTTTCGATTTCTTTAGCGGTAATAGAAGCTACAGAACCGGTGCTGGTTTTTCGGGTAGTGGTGCCGTAACCTATAATCTGTACTTCATTTAAACTACCAGCTTCGGGTACCAGAGCTATTTTGAGCGCCGGGGTTTTGTCGTCAACTGGAATTTCTCTGGTTACATAACCAATGTAGCTGAAAATAATGGTGATGCCATTTACGCTGGGTACGGTAATGCCAAAATGCCCGTACTGATCAGACGCAGTGCTGAACATTTTATCGCCCTTAATCCGGATAGATACGCCCGGAAGCGGATTGCCGATCTCATCAGTTACCATTCCGGTTAAACGGATATCTTTCGCAGTTTCGGCTGCGGTTGGTAAAGACTGTTTTGAAATCAGGATTTTATTGTCTACCTGAATAAAAGTGAGTCCCGTTCCCTTTAAAATAATGTCTAAAGTTTCTTTAACGGTTCTTTCGCTAAGAGGAAGATTTACGGTTTTAAGGTTCTTGAGTTCATTGTTGCGGTATAAAAATCTGAACTGGCTGTTTTGTTCGATTTTTTTGATCGCTGATGTTATTGTTTCATCATGTACTTCTAAAGAAATTTTCACCTGTTGTGCCGATTGAGCTTTTAAATCAATTGCAAATAAACATTGTAGAGAGGCGGATAATACGATAGCAATAATTAAGCTGATACGCATAAGCTGACGAATTAAATATCGTGTGTGGGATGATGCAGTGAAGAAAACATATTTCTTCCTGCCCTCTGCCGATTGTGCAGAAAAATACATAATTTTAAATGTTTTAAATGAATCCTAGAAAATTGTTTAAACACGTTGATACAGTTAGCGCTGTATCAACAGCCTACTCCTTGTTTAGCGACAAGGAGTTTTTTTATTCATTTAAATCCGCAGCTGGTAATTTTTTTTCATGTTGTTTGGTTTAGTTGGTTAATTGATTACTTCATGTTATTCACATCCTCCGCCTTTGATGGTTATTCCGCCGGTGTTGGTTTGGTATTGTGCATTGTTATAGGAGCAGATGATTTTAAGGATCTCTTCAAGGGATTCTCCTTTTAAAAAAGTTGCCGTAAACCTGCATTTTTTTGCCAGGTCGTTACTGAAAGTAATAGGGGTATTAAATTTTTTTGAAAGCACCTGTGCCGCCTCTTCCATTGAAATATCGTCGAAGAAAAGATCGCTTTCCTGCCATTGAACAATGTTTTTGGCAATAACTTTTGTAAGGTTCGATTTTTTGTAATCCTTATTGAAAACGAACTGTTGGTTGGGTGTTAAAATGCCGAGTGTGGCGTTACTATTCAATACACCTACTTTTCCCCGGGTTACCGTAACCTCTATATTTTTGTCGGTATCGTAAGCTTTTATATTAAATGCAGTGCCTAAAACAGTTGTTCTGAGTTTGCCGGTATAAACGGTAAAAGTTTTTTTGTCATCATGTTTAATATCGAAATATCCCTCTCCAACTAAGGTAACGGCCCTTTTTGCCCCAAAAACTTTAGGATAAACCAATGAACTGTTATTGTTTAAAATAACAGTACTGCCATCGGGTAGGGTTATTTTTTGGTGTTCCTTATAGGTTTTGGCCGTGATCGATTCTACGGCATGTTCAATTGGATTTACAGCCACATCGTTATTGGCAAATTCTACCTGTTTTTCTGACCGCTCATTCATTAAAAGTGCAGCAAGCCCGATAACGAAAATTGCGGCTGCCCAACCTAACCATCGCAGCGTTAGTTCAGGCTTTTTTACAGGCCTTACATTTGAGGAAAAAACTTTATCTAATATAGCCTCCGCCTTGTTTTTATTCAATTCAATTTCTTCACTTTTGTTCCAGAAATTTTCCATGATGATATCCAGTACATCCGAATCATCCGAATTTTTTACGATATCCATAAATTCCTGTAATTCTGCCGGAGTACAGGTTTTATTAACATATTGCTGAAATAAATAGGCTGATCTATCTTGTTCCATTTTGTTTGGTTTTAAGCGTCATCAGTAGATGATCTGAACGCTTTATATAAACATGACAAGTGGAATCGGGAAAGGAGGTAGTGAAAAATGAAATTATTTTAAAAAAAATAACAAAAGAGGTGCAGCTATTACCTCATCATGGGTTGAAAGGTAGTTTTTAATCGCTTTTACTGCATCTCTTAGGTGTGTTTTTACAGTTGAAGGGGAAATATTGAGTTGATTTGCGACATCTTTTTGTTTTAATCCTTCAATATTGCATAAATTATAGACTAATTTTTGTTGCGGAGGGAGTTTTTCTATGGCGGCATCTAGTAATTTTTTGGTTTCGCGGAATTGAATTGCATTTTCTGTGCTAAGATCAATTTCTGTAGCGCCTAAATTTGCAATTTGATGGCTTTTATGTGTTAATGCGATTTTTTTTAATGCGTTGAGCGTTTCATTTTTAACGGTTGTTCTCAAGAAACCGCCAAAATTATCAATGTTGATTAAAGTCTCTCTTTTGATCCAGAGTTTTATAAAAACATCCTGAACTATTTCTTCTGAGGAAGTATCGACTTGAAGGATGGCATAAGCATAACCATACACTTTATTCCTGTAGAAATTGAAAAGACTGCCGAAAGCCTGTTGATCTCCATTGGCAATTTTTGCCAGGATCAACTTTTCGTCCGCCAGTTCCTTTTGCATAGGGCTAATATATCAATTAAACTTAATTTATGTACTTAATTATACAATTTGAGAGGTGTTTTTACATCTTTTGTGAATATTTTAATATTGTTTTATACATGACAATATTAATTGAACGATTTGCAAAAAGGGCAGACCATCCGATACTGCCCTCTAGTCATCATTATCTAAAACTAAATCAAACAGCCTTCTACAACTGTTTGGTATTTTCTTCTATTTAAAAGCTGCTAATCCGCTTTCCAGGAATTTTTTGTAATTGGCAACCTCATAGTCTGCCCCCTGCGGAGCTACTATAATCGTTTCATCTTTCGGGTCGAGCAATACATAAAAAGGCTGGGAGTTGGATTGAAATTTTCTAGCCTGTAAATCGCTCCATTTTTTGCCTATTGTATTTAACTTTTTGCCTTCGGGTGTAGTTACCACATCTTCAGGTGCTAATTCAGATTTATCATCAACATACAGTTGAATAAGTATATAATCCTGATTGATCATTTTATAAACTTCCTTATCTGGCCAAACTGTTGCTTCCATTTTTCTGCAGTTTACACAGGCATGTCCGGTAAAATCGATCAGTACTGGTTTGTTGAGTTTTTTGGCCTGCTCAATGCCTTCCTGATAATCAAAATAGGCGTTTAACTTTAATGGGGCATGAAATTTATCGGCATATTTATGTGTTTGTGTGCTTTGGTTATTATTTCCCCCGGTAATGCTGGCGGTATAAAGGTCGAAATCTTGAGTGTCCTGTGGCGGAAGAAATGCAGAAACCGACTTTAAGGGCGCTCCCCACATGCCCGGAATCAGGTATATCGTGAAAGCCAGAATAACGATTGCCAGAAAAAGCCTGGGTACCGGAATAAATGCCAGCGGACTATCATGAGAAAACTTTAGCTTTCCAAGTAAATAAATACCCATTAAACCGAAAATGATGATCCAGAGCGCTAAAAACAATTCACGGTCAAACCATTCCCAGTGATAAGCCAGATCTACATTGCTTAAAAATTTTAATGCAAAGGCAAGTTCCAGGAAGCCAAGTACAACCTTTACGCTGTTTAACCAGCCACCAGATTTCGGCAGTTTGTTCATTGCCGATGGAAAAAGTGCAAATAATGCAAATGGAATGGCCAGGGCAAGTGAAAAGGCAAACATGCCAACTGCCGGCCCTAACAGTGCACCTGTTGTAGCAGCCTGTACCAATAATGTTCCGATAATTGGGCCTGTGCACGAAAAGGAAACCAGGGCAAGCGTTCCTGCCATGAAGAATAATCCTGCTAAACCACCTTTATCTGAGTTGGCATCCATCTTGTTTACCCATGAAGAAGGTAGGGTAATTTCGAATGCACCAAGAAACGACGCAGCAAAAACAACCAGTAAAATAAAGAACAAAAAGTTGAAAATGCCATTGGTTGACAGACTGTTCAGCGCATCCGCACCAAAGATGACGGTGACTAAAAGGCCAAGAACAACATAGATCAGTATGATAAAAAATCCGTAAAGTGCTGCTCTTGTAAAGGCGCTGCTTTTTGCAGATCCTTTGGTGAAATAACTTACCGTTAAGGGTAGCATTGGGAATATGCAGGGCATTAACAGTGCGGCTAAGCCCCCAATAAATCCAGCTAAAAATATGCCCCATAGTGTTTTTTGTTCTTCCCTTTTGGTTTTCGTTAAAGCAACTTTATTTTGTTTTGAGGTTTTAACCGAAGCTACAGATTGAACTGAAGGTTCTGCTTTTTGGATGCTGCTATCGGGCGCATCCGTTTTTATTTCAGTAAATTGAAGATCGTCTGTTGAGGTACTGTTTTGTGCATATCCAATAATGGATAAGGTGCTGATCAATAAAATTGTCAGGGTGAATCTTTTAAAAAACTTCATCAGTGTTTGATTATTTTACCGGAACACTAAAATCAACCTGATCGGGAGGAAGGCATTGTTTGTCATCGCAGACCATAAATTCTACACTGCCTTTCACTACCTGGTTTTTGCCTTTAAGCTTAACTTTTTGTTGAAAAACAACAGCATTTTCAAAATAACTTACATCCATTTTAAATGTGCTTTCGAATTTGGTAACCGGTTTAGGCTCTATGGTTTTTCCTATTGGCGTATATGTACCTGCCGTTGGAAAAGTAAAAGTAGTTTTAACGGGGCCACCGTCTTTAACAAACTGCGAATACAAATGCCATTCCTTATCTATGGTAGCTTTAATGTAAATTGTAGCCTCAGTAGCGCTTGTTTTTTTTGCAGCATAACTCCAGGTAACCGGTTTTAGGATTTGGCTGAATGCGCTAATGCTCATAAGCATGGCTACACAGCATAACAGTGTGGTTTTTTTCATTATATGGTTTAGGTTTATTTGTTTTAGTGTAATCTGCTGAAAGCCTGGTAGTCCAGGAAATCGACATTTGGGGTAATGTAATCAGGTTTTATTGGTTCCTCTTTCATCAGATCGGTGCTGAGGTATTTCTTATTGCTGTCTGAAAATATGGTTACTACACAGCTATCATTGCCGAGTTTCTGTTGAAGTTTGATGGCGCCAATTACATTTGCACCGGAAGAAATTCCTACTGCAAGGCCAAGTTTGCTAGCCAGTTTTTGCGCCATTAAAATCGCGTCGCCGTCGTTAACCTGTATGACTTCATCCAGCTCTTCCAGCTTAACAATTTCTGGAATAAACTCATCAGATATGCCTTGAATCCTATGACTGCCAACTTTATAACCTGTAGTTAAAGTTGGTGATTCAGCAGGTTCTAAAGGATGTATTTTGATATCGGCTTTAAGTTTTCTTAAACAATTCCCAACACCCATAATGGTGCCTCCGGTGCCTACGCCCGCAACAAATGCATCCGGACTAAGGTTTTTCAAACGCAACTGTTCCCAGATTTCCTTGCCGGTAGTAAACTCATGTGCCTCAGGATTTGCTGTATTTTCAAACTGTTTGGGTAAAAACACATTTTCGTTTTGCGAGGCCATGTATTCTGCCAGCTTAATGCTGCCTATAAAACCACCTTCTTCTTTACTTACCAAAATAATTTCGGCACCAAGGCTTTTGATGATGTCCATGCGCTCTTTACTTAGCCAGTTCGGAATAATAATCTTAACCGTATGACCAAGTGCTTTACCAATTGCAGCGAAGGCAATTCCGGTATTGCCGCTGGTTGCTTCAACAATCTCATCACCAGGTTTAATTTTACCTTCAGCATAAGCTTTTTTGAGCGTATAAAGCGCCATTCTGTCTTTAATGCTTCCGGTAAGGTTATAGTGCTCACACTTCACGTAAATTTTCCCGGTTTTACCTTCAAAATTATATTTCAGTTCAAGCATTGGTGTATTGCCCACCAAAAGGGAAAGATGCTCGAATTTTCCTTGAAGTGAGGTGTTGATTTCAGTAGAAGTTAATGTTGCCATCTGGTATATCTCTAACGATTATAATTCCGGTAAAAATCAGTATTACTGTTGTTTATATCAATATGATTTGATTTTTACAGAAATTTTCTGTTTTTTAGCTTAATAAATGAATTAATTTTCAGTTTATGATCTGATTTTTAATCGCGATTATATTTTTTTTCAATCTGAACAGTGTATGATACAAGGAGATTTAGACCACGTTGATGTAGAAATTTTAAAAATTTTGCAGCAAGATGCGTCCTTAACCAATAAGGAGATTTCAAATAAACTGCATAAATCAATCGCTACCATACACGAACGCATCAGAAGATTGAAGGAGCAGGGCTATATCAAGCGTATTGTAGCCATCCTGGACCGAAAAAAAATAAACCGCGATTTAATAGCTTTTTCGCACGTGCTGCTAAAAGAACATACCGCAAGTACGCTAATTGAATTTGAAACCGAGGTTTCTAAGTTTAGTGAAGTGATGGAATGCTTGCAGATGACTGGTGCGCATGATTTTATCCTTCGCATTGCCACCAAGGATATGGATGCTTATCATCAGTTTTTAAGGAATAAGTTAGCCACATTACCGAATATCACCACTGTTCAGAGTTATTTTGTACTCTCTGAACCAAAGAGTGAAACTGCTTATCCTTTGTAGAAAAAAATGTGCTCTTAACAAGACCTTTAACGAACTTTTTTATTGAGGATTTGAAGCGTATTGCGGATTTGAAAATTTCGAAATAAGTCTTGCGCGCTCCCTCGTTTAAAAAGTAAATGCATAACACATTAGTTTGCTCTTTACGGGAAATTAGGGTGACAAGCTATTTTAAGACGAGACACTAAATAAACTCCTTTGTAATAATTTTGAAACGACTGATTATATCAGAATAAGATAAAAAATTATTCCGCTCAGTATCAGTATAATTGGCTCTCAGGGTTTGCTAATATGGTTTATAGGCATATTTTTGCTGTATGACTGTAACAGTAGTTGCCATTTTAGAGACTGATTTTAAACCTGAAAAGGCTTTGGCAAAAGTGATGAATGACAGGTTGCAAAATGCAGCTAGAGATCTTGAGCGCGTCCACTTAAAATCCTTACTGGGTAGAGGTTTTCAGTCTGATGATCTTGTCATATATCTTAGCTACAACCCAAAGTATAAGATTAGGTTTCGGATTGTAAACGATGTTCCTGCCGATATCGAATATTTTGTTGCTGAATGTTGTGGTAGGTTAGGCTATATTCTATGGCGGGCAAATGCGATAGGGGTCAGCAAAGATGGGGCTAATGATTAACTAGGAAATTCAAAATGTATTAGCCCTATCTGACCACCAATTTTTTTTATGCCTCCTAGTTATTGTGTTACTGATTCGGCACAAAGTGCCAGATAGAATGGCTTTTGTGCCGTAGCGGTTACTGGTCAAATTTCGAATTTTTTCTTGGCTGATTTGCAGGAATTGGCGAAAGTTGCGAATCATGTTAAAATTTAGAGGAAGTTAAATGGTTAATTAATCGAACTGTTCAAATGGTAATTGAATTCACTAATTAATTGACCCCATTGCACCAATTTCCAATTATTTGTAGCTTATTAATAAACGGATTGTTATAAGAAAAATGTTTTCGGTGAGAAGGGGACAATTGATAGCGATTTCCCCAATTAGCAACTAAAGATCAATATTTTCAGCGTTATGTTAGTAAAGGATTTGTGCTTGGGGTAACCTGGATGGCCACCAAAACTAAGGGTGTATTTACTTCAGATATGGCGCTGCTGAAACCAGTCTAGCACAAAAGAACATCAGCAAGAAATGTACCTTACTTCTGATCAGCTGAACTACAGCTGATCAAAAACTTGCTTTTTGGTTCCTGATAGAATGATACTAGATTTGAACTTGTTCTTTTTGAAAAGCATTGATTTAGATTGACACAGTAATTTTATAAATCCAAACAAGTTTTTTAAGATTATTGATCAAAGGCAGTCAGTCCAGGTCACTTCTCGTCATTTTTTATCCTTGACGTCCCAGATGCCTTGTAGCAAAGACTCCAGGGCCTTATAGGCTTTGGGGTAGCCAGCTGTTGACTTTGACATTGCTTTGGCCATGTTACTGTTGTCTTCATCCTCGACTTCTTTCTTCAGGATTTCAATAAGTTTTGCTGTTGCTACGGGATTGGATTTAATGATTCTCCCATATCCCTACCTAAAATTCTGGAACCAGATACAGTTGTATCCCAATCTTGAGCCTCTGTAATATCCTCATACTTTTCGTAAAGTACATCATATTTGAGTTCAACGTAGTTTGCAATGATAAACCCAATATCTTCTCCATCTTTTTGAGTTCTATGTTTTCTGTCTTTCCATGCAAATACCTTCATGATTGCTATTCCTTCGATCGGCGCAATCTTCAATTTGAACTTCCCATCTTCACTTTCCAGGGTTATCCCTTTATCATGTATTTCATTAAATCCGGCTACGTTCATCGCGATCATAAAATCCGGAGGCCATGCATATTCCCCGTTTTCATCCTGAATATTGCCAAAGGGAACAATATCTACTTCAGCGCCTTTAAAAAGTAATCTATGAGCGACCTTGGTTTCTTCAAACTTACCGGATTTAATTAGCTTTTTCATGACCTTTTGGTACACACTCCATTCTGGGACATAGATTGCAAAATCAACATCAAGGGTTTTTCTCGCTGATTCCAGATCATATTGTCCATGCATGATAATATCTCTCGCAGTAGCCCCAATCAACAGAAAATCTAATGCCTCTTCCCCCAGAATTTCTTGAATCGTGTCCACCACATTTCGAAGGTGGTCCGGGATTTTATTATCCGGTAATTTATAAGTACTCATCAAAAATCATTTTTGCGGTTTCTAGGTTTCTACTGTCGCCTGTGCCAGTAAGTTCGGCATATACTATCAAAGGAGGAACAGCATCTTCAATTTGCTTCTGATTGCAAAAAATTTCATGATCTGTATCCCAAAAATACCGGTAAACGGACAAGATTCCATTCTTCTCAGGAAGCAAAGAAAGAGCGTTACGCCATTGTTTACTATCTTCTTTTACAAACAAAGAAAACTTTTCAGGACTTAGGTAATTAGTATAAAGGTTTGCTGCAGGCTCACCGCTCCATTCCGCACCAAAACTCAAGGGCTTAACATTTTTGAACTCTGTTTTCAGCGGTACCTTTTTAGAACTAAATGACCCAAGGAAAAGCTTTGGTTTTAATACCTCATTGTAGGCTTTCGCCCATCGCTGAATCAATTCTGGTCTATTCCCAATAACACGTTTCTTTTTATTGCCCTCGTATAAGTAGCCTGCATTTTCCATTTCTGTTAGTAAGATGCTGACAGAAGATGCAGATATTCTTACTGCTGCCCCCATTTTCCTGAAATTTAGTTCCAAAAACTCAGGACTTTGTAAAATGCCAAATAGCAATTTAACCCCACTTTCGCTAAATAATCTACTTTTTTGCACTTTCTCTTGCTCTGTTTTTTTACCGGTTTTGAGTATATAAATATCATTATAATTAATATACATATTTCCTGAAGCATCCAGATAATTAATGCCATCCGTCATTAGCTTTTCAGCAATCTTAGGATAAATGTGTGGGGCTATTAAGAAAACACGTATATCTTGCATGCTGTAAAATTTCGCTACCTCAGAATAGAAAAAGGCATCAGCATGACTCATTATCCCAGGGGTATAGAGTTTGTATTCTATTCCTTTGTCATTAAAACTAAAATTTATGAGCCCCCTTTCTTCATCTTTATTCACGAAAAATCTTGGCTTAGAAAATTTATTAGCTATTTCTCTAGGCAATGTATCCATTGCCTTTTTCCATATCTCTGGCGCTTTCATGTTTATTATATTATAGTGTTTACAAATAGTAAACAGTCAAATTTAGTAAACAAATCTTAAGATTCAAAATTAGTGAGTGAAAGATTAAGTTTCAATTTCTGTTTACTATTTTGTTGTTCATTGTTTGCGATTTGCAAACAACGAACAGGATGGCTACTTTGTAATATGAGATCGCATTCAGGGCTTATGGCAGACAAGATAGTAAATGAGGCAGGCAAATGAAAAAACTACGACAGAGCGCGGCCGAATCTATATTTGGTAGTTTGACTCATTGTTATGGCCCAAGAAAAAAAGATATACCGGGCAAAGCGGGCGCTTATAAAGCTATGCTCATGGCAATTTTAGACTATGATTCTTTAATTGCCCTCCGGTGCTCGACACCCCACTCAGTAAGATTGTTAATTGTCTGTAATGTTTTGCCCTGTTCTGTAAGTTCATATTGAGCGGTTATAGGATGAGTGTTTAAAATAGTTCGGATGATAAATTTATTTATCTCTAGTTCTTTTAGCTACTTACTTAACATTTTATTTGAAATACCAATTACATCATTCAAAATATCAGAAAATCTTCTTTGTTATAATAGCAGATAGATGAGATGATTGCTATTTTCCATTCCCGCTAAGTGCATCCATCGAATCCTGAACGGCCATAATTTCTGTTTTATGATCTTTTAAAAACTCATTATTATACTCCATATCCTGCTTTGTCACCTCTAGGTTATTGTTACTTTTCCATACAAAGTAATGAATTTAAACTAGGGTAACTTAGCTTTGCCGCTTAATATTTAATAAAATGGAAAAATTGAAAAACAAAGTAGCGGTACGTACCAGGCACAAATATTTTAATTACACAGGGGGCAACTTCTAATAAGCTAGATCATTGTTAGCTGGCTTTGCGAGCCTTGGGAAGTTTTTGGAGACGGCCACAACGACTCTGTCCAATTTCAGTATGCGGCTTACCGGTTTTAGCTATGCGGCAAACCTCGCGGCTATACAAGGGGACATTTCGATTTATACCGCTTCATCAAGCCGTCTGCTGGCAGGCTATAAATACCAATATATAAATTTTATAATAGTACATTACCCAACCACCAAGCTGTGTTAGCAGTTCGGTTGGAAGCAAAATCTGACTGGGAATAGAAATCGCCAACAGACATTACGATACCTCCGAAACCAGTTTCATCCATATTAAATACAATCCTGACAGGGACGGACTTCCGGAGCGGGGATACCAGTTTTTAGCTGGACCGAATTTCCGATATTAACGTATTTCCTAGCGTGCCCTTCATCTGATCGACAGGGCGTAGTTTGCTCTTTATTGCAATTTTTGGTGACAAGCTATTTTAGGCACAACAATGTTGACCGGTGAGGAAAGAGGACCGCAGGACAAACAAGATCCAGTTGGGGGCGTCTTTCTTACTGATACTACTGTTACTTTTAGGTGACGGCTGCTTTGCAGGTCCTCCTCCCGGCGCAACTAGCTGCATTGGGCGGTTATCAGGTAAAAGCCAAAAAGCCTGTAGTGGCAGACGCTGGATATAGGTAAACCTGGAGTAGGTAAACCTCATCAATGCCTGTGCTCATCTTTAGACTTAACAGTGTGCAGGCTGGTTTATCCTTAAATATTTTCTGCCGGTTAGCTCATGCTTCGTTTTCGCCAGGTTTGAGAGGAATGGTAAATGTAAATCTGCTACCCGCCTGTTCACGGTTTTCTGCCCAGATCTCTCCGTTGTGCATGCGCACGATTTCATCGCACAGATACAAACCGATCCCAAAACCTGAAATTGTTGGGTTCTGTTCTGAGCGGAAAAATTTCTTGAATATTTTTTTAAGGTGGGAGGTCTGTATGCCGCTTCCCTCATCCTCGATCTGTAAGACTGCCCTGTTCTTCTCGGCATTACAGCTGACTTCAATAGATGAATTGTAAGGCGAGTATTTTGCTGCGTTGTTCAGCAGGCTCCATAGTACGCCTCGGAGTTTTTCCCTGTCGCCGTGAACACGAACAGCCCCATTGATGCGAACGGTAAAATGATGCAGGGAATGGAAAGCCCTCATATCACCGACAGTTTCCGTTATGAGTTCACCGAGATCGAATCCTGTTCGGTTCAATACCGGCTTATCGCTTTCCAGCCGTGAGAGGTTCAGGAAGCTGTTGATCATTTCCCCCATCCTTTTTATCTGATACTGCACCTTTTCCAGCGTCGCCGCTATGTTAAGATCTTCAGCATCCGATAGTTTTCTTTTCAACACCTGGACATATGCGTTTATGGAGGTGAGTGGTGTCCTGAGCTCATGGCTGATGATATCTATGAATTTGTTTTTCCGTATTTCTTCAAATTTGCGCTCGGTGATATCCAGACAGGATACGGTATATCCTGCAAAGCTCCCATCTGCCCGGAACCTTGGAGAGTTGTGGCAGTGCACCCATTGGTAATCCCCGTTTTCCTGTCTGATCCTGAATTCGTTGGAAAACCTTTCAAAATTTCTCTTGTACCTGTTTTCGTTTTCTGTTAGGCCCGCCAGATCCTCGGGATGGATGAGGTCGTTCCAGCCCTCGCGCATAAGCCTGGCCGGCTCTCTTCCGGTGAGTTCTGACCACTTTTTATTGTAATAGATGGTTTTGCCGTGCTCATCGGCCACCGAGATCAACAGCTCGGTTCCATCTGCCATCGAGCGGAACCTTGATTCGCTTTCCGAGAGTTCATTGAGACGCTGTTCCACCCGTTCTTCAAGCTCAAGGTTCAGTTCCGCAAGTTCGTTACGGGTTTCTTCAAGCTGCTGATTGAGCCGCTGTACCTTTTCCAGGTTCGACCTGGTTTCTTCCAGGTGATCCATGAGATTAGCTTTATGCACCCGCTCGGTGACATCTATAGCGCAATTGATGACTGCAATAATCTTTCCGTTTTCATTTTTGACCGGCCGGTACTCAAAATCAAAAAAATACGTTCCGGTTATCCCGCCGACATTGAGTTCAGAAGGGGTGGCGGTTCCCGTAATGGTTTCCCCTTCGAGCCATGCACGTCTGAAAAGACCCAAGAACGGCTGTCCCTTGAGTTCAGGGAGTGCAGCCTCAAGCGGTTTACCGATAACAGCCCTGTCCTTTCCCCATATACCGAGCATCGATTCATTGGCGGCAACAATTGTGGCATCGTCTCCAATATGTACAGATGTTGCCACCCTCCCAAACTGGTATACATAGTTCAGTTCCTCAGCACTCAGCTTAACATATTCAAGGTCCATGGTTTTTTGATAAAAATTCCCGTATAAATACTGTTTTGTGGTAATAACATGATTTATGTGGTATATGTTTTAGCAGTCCCATTTTTTTGTCCCGCTGCTTAAGATGGGAGCAAAATTTCTATCTTTATTCAAAGCTCTCATTAGGCATAAAGGATTTAAACAAAAGAAATTGCCGAACAAATGGGTATTTCTTCGATTTTGTAAAGAAATAAAGGCAATGGGCAGCCAGTTCTGTTTCTAAATTTACAAAGCTGCATAGAGAGCGGGGGGAATTGAACCCTTGTTTAAAATCCCGCACTAATATGGTTTGAAAGACACCTATGATAACCGACTCACCGAATCACTCACCGCTTTTACCGCAAATGCTGTTCTATAAAGATGGAATTTAATGCTTAAATTAAAAGCATCTTGGCCTCATATATTTTCTTAATTTCAAGTGCATTAAAGGCCGCATAACCTTCCTGATCATTATCAAAATATATATAAACATCCTTTTTTTCATTCAGCCAGACATTGCACATTTTAGCCCATCGTTCTAAGGCCGATCGGCTGTAAGAACCCTGATATTTTTCTCCAGGCCCATGCAGCCTGATATAAACAAAGTCGGCCGTAGCAACAATAGGCGATTGATGCCCTGCCAAGTCATAAATGCAGAAAGCACAATTGTATTTTTTTAAAAGGGTAAATACCTCATCGTGGTACCAGCTTGGATTTCTAAATTCAAACGTGTAGCGGTATTCTGGTGGGAGCATTTCTAAAAATCTTTCCAGGCGTTCGGTATTAATGTTCCATTTTGGGGGGAGCTGAAAAAGGATTGGGCCCAATTTCTTTTCCAGCCCCAGGCAGGCATTTAAAAATTCAAGGATTTCGTTCCGTGCTACATTCAGCTTTTTTAAATGGGTAAAATACCTGTTGGCTTTAACAGCATAAGTGAAATTGGCTGGAGCTTGTTCCTGCCAGGCTTGAAAATTTTGCAGTGTTGGCTGGCGGTAAAAAGAATTGTTCAGTTCTACAGTATCGAAATGTGCTGTAAAATATTTCAGCTGATCTTTCTTTTTAAGGTCTGATGGATAAAAAGTACCTTCCCAATGGCGGTATTTCCACCCCGATGTACCGATATAGGTTGTACCTAATTTCATTTAGTCACTATTGTTATTCAAACATACCTGTCGTAGTTAGGCTACTGCTGCAAACACCTTATTCTATTTCGCCATCAGCCAATCCATCCAAGAACCATCCCGATCTATATTCAAATCTGGCAGATTCGGTTTTTGATCTATTGGTCACCTTGCCGGTAAAATCATGTGCAATATCGCCTTCGCTTTCTAGTATCTGTTTAGCCGCCAGAGCGTATTCCTTTAAATCGAGCCCATCTTTGATGATATATGTTAATTCTCCATTTTCGCTCCACAATGATTCTATTACCGCATCATCGAACTTTTTCTTTAATGCGTTTAAATCTTCTTTCAAACTGTTCATTGGTATATCTTCCATGTTTATATTTATTGTAAACGTTTTAATAAAAACAAATGAATTGAGCCTTTGGTTCAGATTGTTTTTATTTCTTTGTGTAGGGCTTCCGTAATAAGGGCTACAGTTTCTTTATCTTTCAGTCACTTGTTTAAGGATATTTAACACCATTTGAAGATTAAGTCCTGCTTATTTTTTACAGTGATATATAAAATAATACCTAAGAATTTCAAAAATGGCTTCTGATGTTCACAAAACCAATTTCCGGTAAATATTGTTGTTATAGAAAAATGATATTATGATACCAGATAACAATAACGAACAAAAAAATAAAGATAACCTGGCACATGAAGCTGGCCATGACCGATCTGATAACCTTGAGAATGATAATAAAGATCTTGAGGATAATGAAATTCAGCGGGGGTTAACAGGTGAGAGCGATGATGATGAGGATGTGTCTGGAGATCTGGCCGGAAACGCAGCAGGAAATCCAGAGGAATAAACAGGCGTTTATTACCAATATTTGTCAGCCTGAGCTTGTCGAAGCTCCTTAATGGTTAACATCAAAAGATATTTATCCTCAGGCAACTTGTCAGGCTTTCCCGGGGCTATCAATGGCAGCGTTCAAAATCGGGCATCATTTCGATCCGATAGCTATCGGATAAGGTGTTGTCATAAACTTTCAGGAGAGTAATCTTTGAACTAGATTAAAGGATCTCTCCACTGCTATCGAGATGACAATACCCCGTAACCTGTCATCGTCGCTCTAGGGTTTTTTGTAAAAAGCTGAAACCCTCAGGATGACATTTTTTTGATTTCTCTTTAAGTCAATAACATTTGGCAATTCTCAGGGTATTGCTGATGAGCAAAGGCACAGACGAAGTGAATCAATGCGATTAAAACGACTAATATGCATACAGTTTACCAGCTTCCTGGCCGCCCTTATCCGCTTGGATCTACCTGGGACGGCAAAGGGACTAATTTTGCACTCTTTGCGGCGCATGCCCAAAAAGTAGAACTCTGCCTGTACGATGAGCATGGTGTGGAAGTAAGCCGGGTTGATATCGCTGAACGTGATCACCATGTTTTTCATTGTTATATTCCCGAGATCAACCCAGGGCAGTTATATGGTTACCGCGTTTATGGCGATTATGACCCTATGAACGGCCACAGGTTTAATCCGAATAAATTATTGATAGATCCCTATGCGAAAGCAATATCGGGTGATGTGATATGGTGTCCTGCAGTTTTTGGATATGATCTGGAGGCAGAAACGGCTGATTTGAGTTTCTCTGATACCGATAGTGCACCTTACATGCCCAAGTCGGTAGTTGTTGATATGGCTTATAATTGGGAAAATGACGAGCCTTTACAGATCCCCTATAACCAAAGTGTTATTTACGAGCTTCATGTTAAGGGCTTTTCCAGGTTAAATCCCTTAATTCCCGAATCTCTGCGCGGTACTTATGCAGGGTTGGCCCATCCGGCAAGCATTCAATACCTCAAATCGCTTGGCATCACTGCAGTTGAACTGATGCCGGTACACCAATTTGTTTCTGACGGTCATCTTATTGAAACTGGCTTGAATAATTATTGGGGATATAATACCATCGGGTTTTTTGCGCCCGAATCCAGGTATTCTTCTTCTGGTACCAATGGAAACCAGGTTAACGAGTTTAGGGATATGGTAAAAGCCCTGCATGCTGCCGGAATAGAGGTGATTTTAGATGTAGTTTACAACCATACTGCCGAGGGCAATGAGAAAGGCCCAACACTCTCTTTTAAGGGAATAGACAATTTTACTTACTATAGGCTGGAAGAAAAGGATAAACGATATTATACGGATTATACGGGAACGGGGAATACCTTAAACTCAAGAATGCCTACCGTACTCAGGTTTATTATGGATAGTCTGAGGTTTTGGATACAAGAGATGCATGTAGATGGATTCAGGTTCGATCTGGCTTCAACTTTGGCAAGGGGATTGCACGATGTTGACCGGTTGGGCGCATTTTTTGATATCATCCACCAGGATCCGGTCATTTCTATGGTAAAGCTGATTGCTGAACCCTGGGATTTGGGAGAAGGTGGCTATCAGGTAGGGAAGTTCCCCCCAGGCTGGGCAGAATGGAATGGCAAGTACCGCGATCTGATGCGCCGTTTCTGGAAAGGTGACCATGGAACACTCGGGCAGTTTGCGAAACGGTTTTTGGGAAGCCCTGACATTTATATGCAGGATTATAGAAGGCCAACTGCGAGCATCAATTTCATTACTGCACATGATGGTTTTACCCTTCACGATCTGGTAAGCTATAATGAGCGGCACAATATGGCAAATGGCGATAACAATACCGATGGCGAAGCGGAGAACCATTCGTGGAACTGCGGTGTGGAAGGACAAACAGATGATGACAACATAAACGCGCTCCGTGCAAGACAAAAACGTAATTTTTTGGCCACACTGCTGCTTTCGCAAGGGATCCCGATGATCACCTCGGGTGATGAAATAGGAAAGACCCAAAAAGGTAACAACAATGCCTATTGCCAGGACAATGAAATTTCGTGGATAAATTGGCAGAATAAAGATGAGGGACTTTTAAAGTTCACCCAGGACCTGATTAGACTCCGCCTTAAACATCCAAGTCTGCGTAGAAAGGAATGGATAGTGGGTGATAGGATTGATTCGGACGGACTTTTGGATATTGCCTGGTTTTCGCCAAGCGGTAAAATTATGGAAACAGAAGATTGGCAAGAAGACAGGCCAGGGAGCATTGGGATTTTTCTTCATGGGGAGGGGATCCAGGGGAAAGCCCAAAATGGAGAAGATATTCTTGATGTCCATTTTTTTCTCGTCTTCAATGCCCATCATGATGTTGTAACCTTTAAACTGCCTGCAGAGGAATATGCGCTTAAATGGTCTGTTGAGATTTCTACAGATGAATGCATTAATCAGAACGCACTGTTTGGGGCAGGAAGCAGGATTGAGGTTGGAGGAAGAACGTTAATGGTACTTAGGGCAGGGTAACTGCCCTAAGATTTATAAAAGGCCCTGAAGGCCGTTCCTTGTTGCCAAAACGGTCAAAACCATTATTTCTCCAGGAACATCGCGGGAATCTTTCAATTTGTTTGCGCCAAAATTATGCAGTTGTAAAATAGTGGTAGGTTTTTTTAGCTGTACTGCACTTTCGGTACCCATTAAGACATGTACTTTAAGCTCAGGCTGCCTGATAGTGAGTGCATTCATGGATCTATTATCCAGCCCAACTGATCTTTTCATCTTTTCCATATATTCTTTTACTATTAAAACAATAAAAATCTTTCACTGGTTTTAAGATGTTTATTTTTTTTACTCATTTTTGGCCGATTTTATTTCATTTACTGGAACGGATTCGAGGCCTTTTTGCGGTGGCCCGTTTAGTACTTTTCCTGTAATGGAAAATCTTCCTCCATGGCAGGGACAGTCCCAGGTTTTTTCTGTAGGATTCCAGCTCACAATACAGCCAGCGTGCGTACATACCGGATTTAGGGCTGTTACTTTCCCGGCATAATCTTTATATAATGCCAGTTTTTCTCCATCAAATTCTACTATTTTACCTTCGTCTTTTGCCAGTTCACCGGTAGATCTGATTATTTCTGCACCAAACCGATCTGCTACAAAATGGTAAGCCACATCTGCATTTTCCTTTACAAATTCAGTAAATCCGGATATCGGTTTCAACCTTGATGGGCTCAATAATTTCTCATAGGGGTTTTCTTTTTCTAAAATAAGATCGCTGATCAGAACAGCCGAAAGACTGCCCAGTATCATGCCGTTTCCGTTAAAACCTGTCGCAATGAAAATCCCTTTGTCGCTACCGGGTAAATGGCCGATGTAAGGAAGGCCGTCAACGGGTACGTAGTATTGTGATGACCAGCGGTAATCGATCTGGCTGATGTCGAAATATTTTCTGGCATAATGTTCAAGATCTTCAAATGCCTTCAATGGGTCTCCGTGACCGGTTTTATGGTCTGCACCTCCAATAATCAGGTATTTTTGTCCATCAATCTCATGGCTCCTAAAATAATGATATGGCTCCTGCATGTCGTATGCCAGGCAGTTTGGGTACTCGCCGCTATCCAGTTTTACTGCAAGCACATAACTTCGGTAAGGTACATTGCGTAGCGAAAGGATGTTTATACCTGGAGGAATGTGCGTAGCGTAAACAATGTTTTTTGCTTTTAGTGTAAACTTATCGCTCTTTGCATAATGGATGTCTTCATGCCGCTCGGTACTATGGATAAACGTTTGTTCGATAATTTTTCCACCAAGTTTTTCGAACTCTTTGGCAAGGCCGAGGATGTATTTTAATGGGTGGAACTGGGCCTGGTTTTTAAAACACAGCACATGCTTAAACGGGACCGGGACTCCGTTTTCAAAAACTTCGCTCACTTCTACGCCGGCAGTTTGCGATGATTCTAGAATTGACTGGAGTTCTTCTGTTTCTTTTTCGTTCTGCGAGAAAAGATAACCCTCTTTAAACTCAAAGTCTGCATCAATTTTAAATTCCTTTATGTTTGCGCTGATCATTTCGATCATTTCCTTTGAGCCTTTGGCCATCAGGCTTGATGCTTCTTTGCTAAAATCGCCGTCAATTTCGGGATAGGTGGCATCCAGAAAAGTGTTTAAGTGCGCACTGGTGCCCCCGGTTGTACCGAAGCCTAGATTTCTGGCTTCTACCAGTAGACATTTCCTTCCCTGTTTTTGCAACAGCAGTGCGGTAGTTATACCTGTAATTCCTCCTCCTATAATCAGCGCATCGTATACCTCCTGGTGGCGGGAATGAGCAGTTGCCAGATTGCCTGTTGAAGCAGATTGCCAGATGCTGGTATTGGCCCCATCTCTCATATTTGTTTCTGTTCCGTTGTTTTTCATTTTCAAAGCAGTTGATAAATTAACAACCTGTTTTCAAACGTAAAGGTTTGTAGAATTTTGTTTTTAACCCTTTATGCGCTATCCTAAATGTTTATTTCTACAGTGTTTCATGTAAATTTTCCGGGGCTATTTCAGATCCTGGTCTTTTAATGTTTTTAATAAATAATTAAACCAAGAGCAGGAACAAACGGTTTTATAGAAAAAGAGATAATGGAAAAATTAATTAACAGTCTGGTTCCCCGACAGGTTATCGGAAGCCAGATGGATGTGGTTGAAGAACGTAAATTAAGCAGCCTCATTCAGGCACAGGAATTTTTCTCGGCAGCTGCAAAAAGATTACTCGCAGTGAATGAATGGGGCAGAATCTCCGGACTTTCGGACTTTAAGATTTTTGCGCCTGATGGAAAGGAAGCTATGCGATCAGCCCAAAAGGGAGATTTTATCCGAATCGATATCCCGGGGCCAGGTCCGGTATCGGGAGGTGGGTTTGATTGGGTAAAGGTTGAAGAAATCCAAAGGGAGCATGACGGTGATCAGGAAATGATCAGTATGTGTGTGCGTCCATGCCCTTCACCATTTAACAAGGATAAACAGATTGCTCATTTTTTGAAAGACCATGCCACCTCTACCTTTCTTATCCGCAGGGATAGAATCACAGTATGGGCAGAAGAGCATGGCAGGAACGAGCAGGCGAATACTGATGAAGGGAATTTAATTGATAGGGCACGGAATCTTATCGTTGGTTTTAGTGCGAAGCTGGGTTTATCCTACCCTCAATGGAAACTGTTGGTAAAAGGACTACTGGAGGGCAGACCTTAATGCTGTAATATTGCAAGTCCTTCTTCGTTTCCCCTGCAATGCTGCAAGCTCTGCGGCACGTTGTCCACGGATATCGGCAAGCGAAGGATCTGCACCTTTTTCAGGTAAGAATTTCAGCAGATCGTTTCTTCCGAACATTGCTGCAAACATAAGGGCAGTTCCTCCGTTTCCATGTTGAAGATCTAATTTTGCGCCCCTGGGTATAAGTAGGTCTGCAATTGGAAGATAGCCCTTAAAGCAAAGCCCATCAGTGCCGTATTGCCGCCAAAGTCTGCGGCATCTATATCAGCTCCTGCATCCAGGAGTATTTCTGCACTTGACAAACGGTTATTATAACAGGCAGTGATTAATGGGGTATATCCTTTTTCATCTCTGAATCAACGTTGGCTCCTCTTCTGAGAAGCTCTTTTAAGACTTCGGTTTCTCCCTGTCTTGCTGCGGTTATAATCAATAGGTCTAAATTTTCCATGTAATTAAACTGTAGTTGTAAAGGAAAGGTTTTTATGCTTTTAAGTTAAAGCCGGTTTTTATTTTATTCGCTGCCACAGTAATTGGTTAATTTTACGGATAGGTTAATTGAGCGTATTCCTGCTCATCTGCTTTTCGCCTGATGACTTTTCGCTGGAACGTTTCTCTGCAGAATCAATAGAATGTGAAACGTGTAGATTCTCATCTTTCTCTGCCACATCAGAGAGTTTTTGATAATATTTGTGCAGCACATCAAGCTCTGCTTCTGAAAGATCTTCGATATCAACCATGCGGTTACTGGCATGCTGGCTTGCCGCCAATAGTTCGTTAAGCTTTAACTGTATTGCCTTTGAATCTTTGTTCTGTGTTTTCTGGATTAGAAATACCATTAAAAAAGTAATGATGGTCGTCCCTGTATTGATAACCAGTTGCCAGGTATCAGAATAGTTGAATGTGGGGCCGCTTATGCCCCAGATAATGATAACGCCAAAAGCCGTGATAAAAGCCCCTGCACTTCCTGTCCAATAAGTTATTTTATCGGATATACGCTCAAAAAGATTTTGCTTATTCATGATAAATTTTTAAAGCTATATACAGGGGCTGATCGTATTTGGTTTTAACTTTATCACAACAATTGATTAAACAACATGCCTGGAAGGAATAAGGCAATAAAAAAGGCTCCTTTCGGAACCTTTTCACCTTATTCGGTTACCGCTTCTGCATTTACAGCGTTAACGGCTATCTCGGTCAGGGCTACGTCTGTAGCCTTTTCATTTTCGAGGGTTTGTGTGAGCAGTTCGGCCACATCATCATGGCCAATATTCTGTGCAAAAACCCTTAAGGTTCCGTAGGTTGCAATTTCATAATGCTCAACTTTTTGAGCAGCAAGGATAAGGCCCGCATCGCGGATCATGGTGTCTTTATCAGTATCAGCGATAATTCCGTTGGCCTCTTCGACTAAACCGGCCATAGCATCGCATTTTTTTGCAGTGGCTTTTTCTCCTAAAAGACTAAATACTTCTTCAAGGGTGTTGATATGTTGCTCGGTTTCCTGCGTATGCTTTTCAAAAGCTGCTGCCAGTTCGGGACTTGTAGCGGCTTTCTGCATTTTTGGAAGTGCCTTTGCAAGGTGTTTCTCTGCCCAATAAATATCCTTTAACTCATCAATAAAAAAATCGTGGAATTCTGAATTCTCAATTTTTCCTGTTTTCCCTGTAGGTCTCGGGGTTTTCCTTCCCGTTGTTTTTGTAGTTGCCATAATTATATTTTTAATAGGTTGTTATTATACAACATGTTAAAATTATGATGGTTTTGAGTTTTTATTTTATCATCCCGATATCAAGCGACCTGATCAGTATTTCTTTCTGACCGAACTGTCTTTCAAGACTGGTTTTGAGTTTCTTCCAAAACTTTTCATTAAAAACCGGTACCATCACCTCAAATACCATCATTTTGTCTTTCTCCAATTGTCCTTTTTTCCTCCAACTCCCCGATGCCGGGTTCTGGGCATAGATACTCAGTCCACCGAAATTTTTGATCAGCTTTTGCTCCAGCGCTTTTAGCTTTTTATCTGCAGATGGCGAATTGGTCAAAGGCAAAAACAACTGAATGAGTTTTTGTTTGTCATTGTTGGTTCTACGGCCCTTATCAATAAGTTTAAGCGCCTCATCCTGATTGATATGTCCCTGGATTTTGAAAGATTTTCCAGCCTGCAGATTATAGCCGACGAAAAACTGCTCAATTTCTTTCAATAGTTTTTCTGGTATATCCTTTAATGAAATTTAACTTTGCATAAGTCAGGCTTATTTCCGGAACTGCAATAAAACGGTCGTTACGCGTTATTTTTCCATTTTTTTTCCGCTGTTGGGCCTTTATCCCTCCAATGATCCGACAACCGACCATACAGCCCGTGAAGGTGTTGAGTTCAGAGATCAGCATTACATCAAGCGGATCGCCATCATCTCCAACGGTGCCTGGGAGAAAACCAAAATCGAATGGAAAGACCATGCCGGCCGGCATCAGTTTGCTCAATAAAAAGCTACCGCTTTTGGGTTCATAATTGAATTTTTGGTGGGAGCCTTTTGGTGTCTCGATAATTACCTGTGTATATCTGCTCATCACAATCAGTTTTTAATGTTATTATTCTGATCATCAGTTTATTTTCCTGTTTCCATATATGGTGCATCAACAGGTTTTGATTCAGGCGAACCCTTCTGCCTTAAAAAAATCGTCAGTATTACAATTGCGGCAACAGACAGGAATTCGCTCTGCCAGTTTTGAAAGGTTTCAAACCAGAAGTTGGCTTGTCCGAGGTATGCTCCCATAGTGTCCGTAGGTTCTCCTTTTAATACCTGTTCTATATTGTGGTCTTGCCAGCTGCCATAAAAATGCATGTACCAGCTCAGCAAAAAAAGTATGCTGAAAGCAATAGATAGCGAATTTGAATATAATTTTAGGATCCATCCGCCCTGGCGTACGGCCCATGGTGCATCTTTCGAGGGTACGGGTTCGCGGTCTACTTCTTCCTCCTGATCAAGTTTTTTTGATTCGGCAGAACCGATCTGGCGTAATTTTACCGTCAACAATACATAAAGCACCATCTGTAAAAATTCACTTTCGAAATTTTCAAACGTTGCGGAGATAAAATGACCTGTCTGCAGATAAGTCCCAAAATCAAGCCCGGGTGCTCCATGTTCGTTCAATTGGTTGTTGTGTTCATTCCAGCCGGTAAGGGCCTGCGCCAAAAGGGTAAAGATAAAAAGGGAGATGAACACAACAGATAGCCCATTTTTATATAACCAGGTCTTTTTGGGGAATACTTTTTCTGCTTTCATAATATGGCTATTAAGTTTAGATGGAACCGAGATAATCTATCAGCATCGCTGCACAGGCCTCTACGGTTGCTGAAACAATTTCCTCCCGTTCTCCGGTAAAATTAAACCTTTGCGAAAAGGCCAGCCCGCCTCGGTGGGTAGCATAAATAAACATGGTACCTACTGGTTTTTCTCTGGTTTCGCTTCCGCCCGGAGTGGTAAGCCCGGTAATCCCGATGCTGATGTCTGCGGGGATCAACCGTGCCAGCCCTAGGCTGATCGCCCGGGTTACCTCCATTGATTCGGGTGTATAGGTTTCAATAAGCGCGTGATCAACCTGTAAAAGATCTTCCTTTAAGCAGGCATCATAACAGGCGATACCGCCTTTAAGAAATTCTCCTGCATTATCAATCATCGAAAATTCTGCTGAAAGCCGGCCGGCAGTAGCACTTTCAGCAAAGGCAATTGTTAATTTTTTACTGATGAGCATTTTGCCAACAGTATCCATATTGTCGCTTTTCATATTAAGATCTGGCTAGTGGCCCATCATTATCTGGTTAAGGGCTTGTCGGCTAAATAACAACCTGTTTTGGCAAATGGTTTTAAAATGAAGGTTGTTCGAAATAGCTATCCTTTATTAAAATTTTGGGACAGAGAGGTGCCAAGAAAAATTCCGGCATAGAAACTCACTTAAATTTTCAGAACAACATTGATTTAAACATTATTTAAGCCAGGTAATCATTCAGCCTGGCTTTTTTTAAATTAAACTAAACCAGCAAAGGTTTTAGCTTGTTTGATAATGGAGAGTGATTTCCTGTGCAGAAAGAAGTTTGCACAGGATTAATTTATAGCGTATCATTTATCCTTAAATTATTGGACATGGAAAATTACAACAACACTGAAGATCCGAAAGAAAAATATCCAAAACCTTCATTTCCAACACAGGACCAAGATCCTCCCGGAACCGAATCTGAATTAATTCCAAAAGCAGATCATGGAGAACTTTCGTATAAAGGCAGCGGAAAACTGGCCGGGAAAAAAGCTGTTATTACGGGTGGCGACTCTGGAATAGGACGTGCTGTAGCCATTGCGTTTGCAAGAGAGGGCGCAGATGTGCTGATCAGTTATTTAAATGAAAACGAAGATGAAGATGCACAGGAAACGGCCCGTTGGGTAACCGAAGCCGGAAGAAAAGCGATAACCTTGCCAGGAGACATCAGAAACCAGGAGCATTGTCAGGAAATTATAGAAACAGCCGTTAACGAACTTGGCGGTCTTGATATTCTGGTTAATAATGCTGCTTTCCAAATGGCCAGAAAAGGCTTGAATGATTTATCTCCTGCTGAGTGGGAAAGAACATTTGATACCAATATAACAGCAATGTTCTATTTATGCAAGGCGGCAGAGCCTTATCTCAAACCTGGTAGCAGCATTATCAATACCACTTCGGTTAATGCCTACTCACCGAGCGAGCAACTTTTGGCTTACGCTACAACCAAAGGTGCCATACAGAATTTTACAGCTAATCTGAGCCAGATATTATTGAAAAACGGCAAGGGGATCAGGGTAAACGCTGTAGCTCCGGGGCCAATATGGACACCATTGATTCCATCTACAATTCCAGATCATGAAGAATTCGGAAAACAGTCGCCAATGGGCAGGCCGGGCCAACCCGTAGAGGTAGCCCCAGCATTTGTTTTCCTGGCCTCTGATGAGGCAAGCTATGTTGCTGGCGCCACTATACCTGTTACCGGCGGGATGATTACAATTTAGGTATAAGTAATTAATCTACCTTCTACATATCATTTTTAGTAAGCTTTTAACACCATGGAAAATAAAAGAACAGATATCAAAGCGAAGAACGAGGATAAAATAGGGATTATTCCGCTCTCGCAGATAAAGGGAAGTGATGCTGACAGTGCTCATCAGGATGATACTGTTGAGGAGCTGGCTAAGCAGGCAGCAAAATCTGATTCGGATATTGATGAGCTAGCCGGCAAGAGCAATACTGGACAAACAGATTCTTAATTTTTTATAATGGTTTGATTAACTTTAAAAATACGTTTTATGGATATTAAAAGACATTTTGCTCTTATTACTGGGGCAAGCAGCGGCATTGGCTATGAACTTGCGAAGCTTTTTGCAAACGATAACTTTAACCTGATTATTGTTGGCAGGGACGAGGCAAAGCTGAAACGGGCTGCAGTAGTGCTCGAAGAACATGGAGTTGAAGTAATAACGATTACTGCCGACCTTTTTGAGCCAAACGCAGCTTTTGATCTATATGAACAAATAAAAGCGAAAAATATACAGGTAGATGTGCTGGTTAATGATGCGGGGCAAGGTGTTTACGGCAAATTTGTAGATACCGATCTTAATAAGGAACTCGATATTATCCAGCTTAACATCGCCTCGTTAGTAACCTTAACCAAGTTATATGTACGCGAAATGGTAGCGCGGGGAAGCGGCAAGATATTAAATGTGGCTTCGGTTGCAGGAAAAGTACCCGGACCTTATCAGGCAGTTTACCATGGAACAAAAGCATTTGTGCATTCCTTTAACGAGGCTGTACGTGCGGAGATTAAAGACACACCTGTTACCCTAACCTCTTTATTGCCAGGTCCTACAGATACCGATTTTTTCAGAAAAGCTGATATGCTGGATTCTAAGGTGGTACAAGAAGGGGAACTGGCAGCCCCTGCAGATGTAGCTAAAGATGGCTATGAGGCCATGATTGCAGGAAAGGATATGGTGATCTCTGGATTTAAGAACAAATTACAGGTAGCGATGGGAAATATAACGCCTGATAGCATACTGGCAGAACAGACCGGTAAGATGCAGGAGCCGGTTGATGATAAATCATAAGCCTTTGATCCTTAGGTAAATTTGGTTAAAAGCCAAGTAAATTTTACCGAGAAGAATGCCCCTGTAAATTAAAATCTAGCGCCCTTTTTCAGGCCGGCTTTTAATGCCATCTACATAATAACCCTGAATCGATTAATAATATGGCTTTAAATGGTTCTGTAGATATTTAAACGCATAGCCGTCACCCTGACCTGTAGCGAAGCGAAAAGAGCAACGGAGTAAATTTCATTTCAGGGTTTATTTTGTGGAAAAGATGCTAACCACGAAGTAGCTATTAGGTCTTTAAAACAATGCTGCTAATAAAATAAATTCAGCCTGACGACCACGACAGAGAAAGCAGCTAAAAATTAATCATTAATCGAAACTTCCAGACCGCTAACACCAAAGAGATCCGCAGTGCTAATTTAAATTTAAAAAATCAGGCATTAGGTTTCAGTATTATCGAAATATTTCCATCACGCTCCATGAAAATTTTATCTACTTTCTCCAGGTCTTCTACATGAAGTACGCTTCTTATCTGCTGCATAATCTCTTCCTTGCATATTAACGCACGTTTCATTTTTATTTCCATGAATTTCCCTTGAGCGTAGAGCAGAATTTTTTCGCCTTCTGCAAATTTTCCTAATTTTGGATAAGTGCTGATCAGCCAGCCCCAAACCCGATGGATCAGTACAATAACCAGACTTACCACCACCACAGGCAAAAATGGAGAAGCTCCTACCACGGCACGGCTTAAGATTGCGCCAAGCAGTATAACAATAATATTATCCACAGGACTTTTCATGCCAAAAGACCTACGGCCAGAAATCCTGATCAAAAGATAAGCTACTATAAAAACGAGCACACCCCTTACTGCCATCTGCAGTGCGGTTAAGTCGTTCTCCCGTCCGATCAGGTTATGGATATTCATATCGCCTCTCATCAATAGTTATGGTTGCCCGTTTCCACCAGCAGCACCGTATATCTGTCCGGTAGAAAAACTCGCATCATTTGCCGCAAGCTGAACGTAAATCGATGCCAGTTCTGCAGGTTGGCCAGGCCTGCCCAATGCAGTGTCTTTACCGAATTCTTTAAGTTTCTCGGGGTTTGATCCACCTCCCATTTGCAATGGAGTCCAGATAGGGCCAGGTGCAACGCCGTTTACCCGGATGCCTTTGGGACCAAGCTGTTTAGCCAGGGATTTTACAAAATTTGTTGTAGCGGCTTTCGTTTGTGCATAATCATAAAGATCGGGCGAAGGATCAGCTGCCTGTACCGAGGTGGTTCCGATAATAGAAGATCCGGGTTTTAAATGTGGCAAAGCCGCTTTAATAATCCAGAACGGGGCATATATGTTTGTTTTTATGGTCCAGTCAAACTGATCGCTGGTTAAATCACCAAGTGAAGGCGTACTCTGCTGTCTTGCAGCATTACTAACCAGGATATCGAGGCCACCCAACTGGCTTACAGCGGTATCTACCAGGTTTTTGCAAAAGGCTTCATCTCTGATATCGCCGGGAATTGGGACAGCTTTACGACCAGCCTTTTTTATCAGTTCAATTACTTCCCTAGCATCTGGTTCTTCCTGTGGAAGATAGCTGATGGCAACATCTGCACCTTCTCTGGCATAGGCAATGGCTGCGGCTCTCCCCATGCCAGAATCGCCACCTGTAATGAGTGCCTTTCTGCCCATCAGTCTTCCTGAACCTTTATAACTGGTTTCGCCGTGATCGGGCCTTGGTACCATTTTACTGGCCAATGCCGGCCAAGGCTGATTTTGATGGTTAAAAGGCGGCCTGGGATACTTAGTTGTAGGATCTTCAAGCGCGGCAAGCGGCCAATCATTGTTTTGGCTTAATGTTGCTGCAGTTAAAGTAGGTGAAATGGCTATGCCAGCCAGTCCGATTCCGAGACCTCCAATTGCCTCCCGTCGTGTAACATTTTTTTTCTCATCCATAATGATGTCTTAATAGGTATAGATATAACCAGATCAGGTTTTAGATGGTTTGGTTTTTTTGAACTTTAACGAATGAGCCTGCCGCTTCCAAAACTTTCGGCCTATTTTTTTTGTTTTTTTTAAAAGAACTTCAATGGAAATAGATATACGAAAGAGAAATATTGGGTTAAATTTTAATGAAAACGGGGAAGCTGAGATCAGGCTTTGGGCCCCCTTGGCAGCGCATGTTTCCGTATTAACAGGAGATCGTGAACTGACTTTAGAACTACCAAATGAAGGTTATGGTTATTGGGTTTTGCAAACAGACCAGATCAAAGTACTTGATAAATACAGCTTTAAAATCAATCCTTTAACCGGTGGAGAAACACTTGATCGGGCAGACCCAGCCTCTTTATTTCAGGAAAAAGGGCCTCACGGGTGCTCTACGGCATTTGATGTAAACGCTTTTCCCTGGACGGATACTGATTGGAAAGGAGTAGACCTAAACGATCTCATCATCTATGAGCTCCACACTGGAACCTTTACGCCAAATGGAGATTTTGCCGCCATAGAAAGTAAACTCGATTATCTTATTGAACTCGGCATTACAGCCGTAGAGATTATGCCGGTTGCACAATTTTCGGGAAACAGAAACTGGGGTTATGATGGTGTATTTCCGTTTGCAGTGCAAAATACTTATGGCGGACCATTGGCTTTACAGCATTTGGTCAATGTCTGCCATGCTAAAGGTTTGGCCGTAATTTTAGACGTTGTTTATAACCATTTAGGGCCGGAAGGAAATTATTTCGCCGATTTTGGGGAATATTTTACCGATAAATACCGTACCCCATGGGGAAAGGCTATTAATTTTGATGACGCAGGCTGTGATGCAGTGCGTGATTTCTTTATTGAAAATGCCTTAATGTGGTTAAGGGATTTTCATATCGACGCCCTTAGGTTGGATGCTGTACATGCAATTAAAGATTTTAGTCCTGTTCATATTTTAGCGGAGATTAAAACGCATACCGAAAAACTTTCTCAATTTACCGGCAGGGCATACCAATTGATTGCTGAACTTGATTTAAATGACGACCGTTATATCAGGCCTCAAAGCAAATATGGTTATGGAATGGATGCCCAGTGGATAGATGAGTTTCATCATGCCCTTCGGGTTTGTGCAGGGCAAACAAAAGAGGGGTATTATTCAGATTTTAATGGCGTAGCAGATCTGGCCAAATCTTATCAGGATGCTTATGTGTACACCGGACAATATTCGGCACATCGGCAGAAAAAGTTTGGAATGCCCGTAAAAGATGTTTCAGGAGCTGAATTTGTTGTTTTTTCACAAAACCACGACCAGGTGGGTAACCGTATGCTGGGTGAAAGAAGTAGTACCCTGGTTAGTTTTGAAATGTTGAAGGTGATGGCTGCAGCAGTTTTTTGCAGTCCGTTTTTACCCTTAATATTTATGGGCGAAGAATGGGCAGAAACCAATCCTTTCCAGTTTTTTGTAAGCCATAGCGACGGGGAACTGGTAGAAGCGGTAAGAAAAGGAAGAAAGGCAGAATTTGCAGCTTTCCATGATAATGGAGTTACACCCGACCCCCAGGATGAATCTACTTTTGAACGGTCTAAGCTCGACTGGAAAAAAACCGGTGAACCGAAGCACGAAATCATGCTCGGTTATTATAAAGCTTTGATCGCATTACGAAAACAACATCCCGTGCTCGCTAACCTGGATCGGAAAAATGTGCATACAGAAGCCTTTTCCGAAAAAAACTGCCTCTTATTAAAACGCTGGAAAGGCAGCGAAGAAATCATTGCTCTGTTCAATTTTTCTAAGCAAATGCAAAATTTATCCATTGATCCGGCATTTCAATATGCATCGGTACTGTTAGATTCTGCTTTGCCAGAATGGGGTGGCCCAAACCTGGAATCAAACGGTATATCTGCTGAAGGCCAGATTACTTTATTTCCCGAATCAATTCTAATTCTTTTTAAAACAGATGTATAAACCAACTTCCACCTATCGGATTCAGTTTCATAAAAATTTTAATCTTAAATCTCTAGATCATATCATTCCTTACCTGATAGAACTGGGGATTGGTACCTTATACGCCTCGCCGATTTTTGAGGCTGTGCCCGGGAGTACACACGGTTATGATGTGGTAAATCCGCTAAAGATAAATCCCGAGATCGGTACCGAAGCAGAATTGCTTAAGGTTTCTAAAAAGTTAAAGGCCGCTGGCATCAGGTGGCTTCAGGATATCGTTCCAAACCATATGGCCTTCCATCCAGATAATATATGGTTAATGGATGTACTTCAAAAAGGGAAGGCTTCTGATTTTGTCCGTTTTTTTGACATTGATCTGCAAAAGGGCGATGGACGTTTGATGGTCCCTTTTTTAGGTGAGCATCTTGAAGAAGCGATTGCAGAGAAGAAATTAAGATTGCTGACGGTTAAAGTCAAATACTACTTAAATTACGGCGGTTCCAATTGGCCGGTTAATGCAGAAACCGCCAGCATGCTTTCGACACAGGACCTAAAAAACATAAATAGCGATCCAACTGCTTTAACCAGGATTGTGCAAAGTCAGCATTACCGCTTGTGCAACTGGCAGGAAACCGATTATAACATTAACTATCGCAGGTTTTTTACAGTAAACAGCCTTATCTGCCTCAATATGCAGTATCAGGAAACATTCGATCTTTACCATCGCTACATTTTTGAACTGCTTGATAAAGGCATTTTTCAGGGGTTGCGAATCGATCATGTTGATGGCCTTTACGGTCCTAAAGAATATTTACAACGGCTTCGAAAAGCGGTGGGCAGAGACATTTATATCGTTGTAGAAAAAATTCTTGAAAACGGTGAAGAGCTGCCCGAAAACTGGAAAGTGCAGGGAAGTACCGGCTACGATTTTTTGGCAATGGTAAACAACCTTTTTACCAACAAAGAGGCAGAAAGGCCTTTTAATAAGCTTTATCAGGAAGTAACAGGCAAAAAACTCGATCCAGCTAAGTTGATTTACGAAAAGAAGAGCAACATCTTGTTTGAGCACATGCAGGGCGAACTGAATAATTTATTTGAACTGTTTTTAGCGCTTAAACTGCCTGATTTTTCGACCATTAAGCAAGCTGATCTTAAAAGGGCCCTTGCCGAAATGCTTATCGCTATGCCTGTATACCGGTATTACAACTATCGCTTTCCACTGGCAGAGGCTGAATCACTTCATATTCAAAATCTGCTTACACCCATTCTCCAGGATAAAAGGCTGGCCAAGGCAGGAGAATTGTTGAACGAAATCTTTTTGGAAACCCCAAAAAAGGCAAACATCGCCTACAATAAAAAGCTGAGTAATTTTTTTCAGCGCTGTATGCAGTTTACAGGGCCGCTAATGGCCAAAGGGGTGGAAGATACCGCCATGTTTACCTATAACCGTTTTATTGGCCATACCGAAGTTGGCGATGCGCCAGATGCTTTTGGCATGGCTGTGCATGAGTTTCACAATGAAATGTATAAACGCCAACAGAACTGGCCATTCAGCATTAACGGAAGTTCTACCCACGACACTAAAAAAGGGGAGGATGTCAGGGCAAGATTGAGCGTACTTAGCGACCTTCCGGAGGAGTGGTCTCAATTGGTGCAGCAGCTAAAAAAATCTTTCGCGGCTTTACAAAAACAGCATGCATCTTTTAAACTACTACATGATAATGATGTTTATCTGCTCCTGCAGACCATTATTGGTGTTTTGCCCTTTCAGGAAGATGTTGATCATGAAATCGGAAACCGTTTGGCGCAGTTTATTGTAAAAGCGTTAAGGGAATCGAAAAAGCGTTCAGACTGGGCAAATCCTGACGAAGATTATGAGGATAAACTTATTGAATTTTCGCAGGCTATTTTAGCTGAAAATCAGGAGAGTTATAGCTTGATCAGAAATTTTTTAAAGCGGATCTCTGATTTTGCAGTCATCAATAGTTTAGGACAGCTTACCCTAAAATTTACCTGCCCGGGCATCCCCGATATTTACCAGGGAACGGAATTATGGGATTTAAGTCTAGTTGATCCCGATAACAGAAGGCCGGTTGACTATGCCGATAGGGCCGATCTGATTGCGACATTTGATGGACCCATTAATTTTAAAAGACTCTGGGAAGAAAGGTTTTCGGGAAAGATTAAAATGTGGCTAACTAAGACTTTGCTAAAGATCAGAAAAGCTGAATCCGAAGTTTTTGAGCGTGGTGCGTACATTCCTCTTCGGGTTCAGGGTAAGTATAGCCAGCATATTTGTGCCTTTGCAAGGCAATGTAAACAGCAATGGCTAATCACTGTGGTTCCTTTGGGTTTCGCTAAATGCTGTAAAGATCAGTATGTAGCGGCCGATAATTTTAACTGGGAGGACACCGAAGTGCTGTTGCCAAATAGGGCACCTCTGAGCTGGCAAAACCTGCTGACCAGAAAAAAAGAGCATAAAGATCCCTTATACGAAGGTATCCTGATCAGCCAATTGTTTAACCACATTCCGATGGCTGTAATTAAGTTAATCCCTAAAAACAATACACGTTCTGCAGGCGTGCTCATGCACCTTAGTGCTTTGCCATCCCGTTTTGGTATTGGTGATTTAGGCCCGGAAGCACATAAATTTGTAGATTTTCTTGCTGCATCGCGTCAGCACTACTGGCAGGTTTTACCGCTTAATCCCACCAAAAAAGAGAACGGATATTCGCCCTATTCCTGCAGCTCTGCAATGGCCGGAAATATCATGCTGATCAGTCCAGAAAGCTTATTTAAAGATGGGCTTTTAAACGAAAGCGATCTTAATGTCTGTATGTTGCCAGAAACAGGACAGGTAGACTTTGAAAAAACAGAAGAAATGAAACAGCGGTTATTAAATAGGGCCTATCAGCTGTTTAAAAGCTCTAAAGATGAAAATCTGGTAAATGAATATAATTTGTTTTGCAAAACTGAACAAAACTGGTTAACTGATTTTTCTGTTTATAGCCGTATAAAGCGATATTACGGGGGCAAAGAATGGTTTAACTGGCCAGAAAAATTTAAGTTGAAAGATAACCAGACCATCATTGATTTTGAAAAAAGCAATCAGGCCGAAATTGAAGAAATAAAATGGAACCAGTTTATTTTTTATCGCCAGTGGTACAGGTTAAAGGAATATGCAAATGTGAAAGGCATAGCCATGATCGGCGATCTTCCATTTTACCTGGATTACGGTTCTGTTGAAGTATGGGCGCATCGCGAAAATTTTCTGCTGGATAAAAACGGAAACAGAACGGAGGTTGCTGCCGTTCCTCCTGATTACTTTAACGAAAAAGGACAGCTCTGGGGCATGCCCATATATAACTGGGAAAAGATGAAAAAGGATGGTTTTAAATGGTGGGGAAATCGGTTAAAGAAAAGCCAGCAGATCTATGACCTCATCCGTTTGGATCATTTTAGGGCCTTTTCTACTTATTGGCAGGTTGCGGCTGGTAATGACGATGCTGTAGAGGGGAGCTGGAAGCCTGGCGTTGGCGCTGCATTTTTTAAATCAATGAAGCGTAAATCGGGGAAACTTCCTTTTATTGCCGAAGACCTGGGTGAAATTACAACGGATGTGGAGCAGTTGAGAAAGCGGTTTCGATTGCCGGGGATGAAAGTATTGCAGTTTGCTTTTGGCGAAGATTTAGCCGGGTTGGTGCATATTCCGCATCAGTTCGACTCGCCAGATTTTATTGTTTACACGGGAACGCATGATAACAATACGAGCCTGGGCTGGTTTAAAAATGAAACAGATGCAAACCTTAAAAAGCGGCTTTCAAAGTACGTGGGCACCGAGGTTAATGAAAATAACATCAATTCAATCCTGATCAGGCTTTGTTATGCTTCAATTGCCAAAATTGCTATAATTCCAATGCAGGATATTCTGCACTTGGATGAAACTGCGCGGATGAACATACCTGGCAAGGCAACAGGGAACTGGGCATGGAGGGCCGATAAGGAATTTATAGGTGAGAAAACAATAACCTGGCTGAAAGCAGAAACCGAACGCTATGGGCGCTAAAAATCCAGGAAAAGTTAATTTTCCGTTAGAGAAACGTTATAACTTTTTATTGAGTAAAAACGCAGTACCAATAAAGAGCAGCAAAGCCCCCGCCAGATATTTGCGGTGAGCCTTTGGCTTTCCGGGAATTCCCCAGCCGCCATATACGGCATTGCCAAAAGGAAGCGGGGAAAAGATATTACCATTTGTTTTTTTGATACCTGGCGCATGCTTTAAGTAACTACTGATTACTTTTCCTGCTATCCCCCTTGTAAGTGCCGGAAAAATGGCATAAGAAAGCCGGAGCAGTATAGAAGTACTGCCGATCATCGTTTGTGATTTTGGTGCTTTGGAAAGTTTGAGTATGCCTAATGCAACACGCATCGGATCATAAACAGGTGGTGCAGGTTTTAAACTTTTTCCGGTATAATTTGCCGCATGTTGTATGCCAGGGGTATCTAAAAATGCAGGAAAAGCATCGCAGATATAAATGTTCGGGAACCTGGATAGTTCAGCTTTAAGGGCTGCGCTGAAACCCCTTAAACCAAATTTGCTTGCAGAGTATGCCACACCAAAAGGTACGGGAAGAAAGCCGCCGATAGAGATGTTGTTAATGATGATCCCTGATCCCTGCTTTTTAAAATAAGGAAGTACCGCATGTGCGCCATTCATATAACCGAGCAGGTTGGTGCGTAGAACCTGCTCCGAAACTTCCATCGGCGTGGTATCAAATTCGCCGATGGAAAGCACGCCTGCATTGTTTATCCAGATATCAATGCCCGGCCCAAAATCATCGGCCGAGGCGGCCAGGTTGATTACCGATTTATAATCAGATACATCTGCTTCTACTGTCAATACTTCAGCGCCTAATAATTCACATTCCTTAGCCAGTAGTCCGAGTTCGTCTTTATTGCGGGAAGAGATAACCAACCTATCCCCGTTTTGAGCAAATACAGAGGCAATTGCCCTGCCGGCACCGCTAGAAGCACCTGTAATTACAACTGTTCTTTTTTCTTCCATCATCATTATACAACCCGTATTAACCAATAAATGTTTTTTAGCGTATTCTTTATCGCTGATTTAAATCAAAAAATATGCACTATAGGTAGTTGGGCTTATTTTCAAAACCTTTTATTGTTTCAGCAGGTTTTCTATATGCTACCAAAAATGTATTTCGTGGCATCAAAATTATCCTATGAAAAAGCAAATCTTCACACTTCTTGCCATTATTTCGCTCGGCCTTGCGTCCTGTTCAGGTAATAAGGCAGATGGTTCTGATTCAAATCAGGACAGTACTGTTCGCCCGGGCGATACATCCGGCTATCAGACCGATACTACCTCAAAAGACAGTACCAGTTCAAAAGGCCTTGCAGATAGCACCACAAACGCGCCAAAGATGCCAGGGAAATAAGTGCTCTCGAATTATTGTTTTATAAGGTGGTTTCCAATTGAGACAGCGATCAGAAAAGATGTTCTCTCAAAATTCAAAACTAAACCGTAGCCGATTTTTTATTGTTGATTCTTTAATACCGCAGGTTATTTATGAAGGATTAAAATAACACATGGTTATAAAATTTTTGATGATAAGGAAGATGACTGCGTTAAAGTCGTTTTAAGGCCTTAATGTATAATAAAAGTTGGCCTGGTAGTATGCCAGGCTAATTTTTTATTCCGTTATTTTAACATTTGCTTTTTTATTCTGCTTCTGCTTGTCCAACTGCTCTCCGCAATACATGTCAATCAGATCATAAAAGGCTTTTAGAATAAAACAAAGAACCATGAACATTCGGCGTCCTTTTCAGACCAATCCGTTTTTTTCGCTACAGCTCGAGCCGGTGCTCTACGGACTTGTTTGTTGCTGGTTGCTGTGTATCCTGCAATAAGGAAGATACCGGGGCGTATATCCTCACGTCTGGAGTCTTCTGTGAGATGGCTGTGCCTGAGCAGAATTTTCAGCAGCTGCTGAATGAGGAGCTTTCCAAAGTTAGTGCTGATCCGCGTTTTCCTTTACTTGCAAAATAAAAGGATAGAACAGTCAGAAAAATACATTTTGGAGCTGTTTTAATACTGGAATTGTAGAGGGTAAATACCCTTTTTATCATTTGGATTTGCCAGGCGTAACGGAACTTATTTTGTTATGATGGGTTATTTATTTAAGGTTATTCGCAAATTTCTGGTTTATAGCTGTGTGGTGTAAAATGTCCTGTTATTGCTTATTGGGAAATAGTAGGGTATAAGAAACCTGATTAAGGTGGTTTATACCCGGGTAGATAGCGTATTATTACGCCTTTTGATTTTATAATATTCCATCCTGGAATTACGGGCGCAGGTGTTCTTCCACTGATGTCGGTTTTCGTATTTTGTGGTATTAATTTGCGGTACCATTTGAAGAAGACGTAGACGCTTATGCATAAAATTTTAATACAGGAAACAGAAGAATCGATTCTGGAAGTACTTACTATTGCACTTGAAGAAGAAGGGTTTATGGTAAAAGGGATGTTGGGTGTTAATCCGGGATTTTTGAATATCATTAACGATTTTAGGCCGCATGTAGTCATACTTGATTTCCGCTTACGCGGAGATGACGCTGTCAAGGTATGCAGCATAATTAAAAAACAGTATCCCTTCCTTCCTGTGCTGGCTTTAAGTTGCAACTCAAATATCCATCTGGATTATGAAAAAAATGGTTTTGATGACTATATCACTAAACCATTTGATCTGGAACTTTTATACCATGTACTGCGTAAGCATATTCCAAAAGTTTAAAATTAACGTAGAATTCAAGTCGGGAGCTGTCGCTTGCGATCTTTAAACCCCATAATAAAACCAACCGCCATATAACCTGCCGACCAATATGCCTGAAAAGCAAAACTTTGTATGGAGTAGCTGATTGTTCTTATACAACTTATCAGATATGAAAAAACAGATTTTATTATTGTCAGCAGGATTAATTGCCATGTTAATGGCCTGTAACTTCGAAAACCGCGCTACATCAGGCGATTCCACTTCCAATGATATTTCTATGAGCTCAATGAGTGCTACTGATCCTATGCAGGATAGTATAACCCAGGATAAGATGCGAACCGATTCTGCCCAACAAGATAGTATCAACGGGCGGCAACCAAAGCAATAGCGCTGCTGGATGAAAGTACCGGAAACCAGGCATTTGATCCGCGCGTTTGGTAAAGACAGAATGACCAGATAGCTAGCGGTATTTATGGCGTTAGATAGGCAGACTTACACTTATCTGGCTTTTTTTGTCTCGGATCCCTGATCATTTTTTATTTCGCGTGGGTTGGAAACTGCACAGCCTTGCTGATTGTTTATGTTATAAAAACACTGTTAATCAGGTAGTTTAGGAAGAGCGAAAAAGTATTAATCACCTTGTTCCTGATATTGTTGTTTGGTAAATTGCGAAGGGTAATTAACAATGGCAATATGGAACAAAAAACGCCTAACAGACCAGTAGAGTGCCTAAAGTCTTTTCCACAGCGGCTGATGATTATTGAGGATGATCTAGCGCTTTCTGAGGTGCTGGATAATCTGTTTACTGATTTGGGTTACCACTGTGGAATGGAGGCAGATGCCCCTGAAATAAATACCATCGAAGCATTTAGGCCTGATCTGGTTATTATAGATTATCACCTGCCCAAAGTAAACGGTGGGGAGATTTGCGCGTCGCTTAGAAATAGCAAGCTTTTAGCTAAAACCCCTGTCATCATTATTTCAGCCTATAGTAGTATATTACTTCATCTGGAAGGATATGCTTTTGATAGCTTTATTGAGAAGCCTTTTAGTATCCAGGAGATATTACGGCCCGTTGAGCGGTTACTGCTCAGAAAAAACCTTGCAGGCCAAAAAAGGACCCGGATGCCATTTCGCTTTAAAACTAATCACGCATGATTTCACTAATTCCGCTATTTCTTTAAAATCTCATCTTATAGTAGTCCCCAAAGAAACTTTTACACTTGCTGTTTAAGCCATTCGAAAAGTACTGATTAAGTTCATCTTTTCTATTCAGCATCTGGAAGCTTACGGCTTTTAGGTATGCCGAACTAGGAGTTGGGACCTATTGGGACCGCCCGGGGGAATTTCCTTCAGGCATATTAATGTCGGCGATCACAATATCAGCCTGATTCCCTTCAGAAAAGTATTTGATCACTTCGAGCCCATTTCCTGACTCGGCGACAACGCTTATCTCCCCCTGCGATTCCAATAACATCCTGATGCCATTACGGACAATATTATGATCCTCTGCTAGACTTGACCTTGAAAATCACAAAACATACACTCTTGGAATCGATTTTGGCTTACTGAATAATTGTATAGCCGGATCAGTTCACCTTTACCAGAAAAACGCGTCTAATTTACTAGGTCGCCTTTCTATAAACCCACAGGGAGAAGGAATGATTTTTTTGACCCTTGAAAATTTGAGCGATTTAGATGGATTTGTTTTTAGCGATCGTTGCAGGGATAATTCAAGCTTTCCCTGCAAAACAAAAGCCAGATTTTTCACCTGTTGCTTAAATTTCAAGACAGTTGATGATCCGATTCAGTATAGATTCGTTTCTATCCTGCAGAGGTATTGTTTCAGTCATGAGAATAGGTTACGTCCTTCATCTCAGTGAACGAACAAATGTAGAAAAAACTGCAAAAAAAGAGATTAGGGCGTTACTAGCCAACTAGGTCGAAGTGTCGGTGGATTGCCTCGGTTTAAATAACTAAGCTCGTATTTTAGCTGCCAATCGAGTATGGTGCCGGGATATGCTATAATCAGCATTGTTTTATGTAATAGGTATGGTAAACCAAAACGTACTTCCCTTGCCTTGGATACTGTCTACACCGATATCACCTCCATGTTTTTTAACGATCTCGGCACTGATAAATAGTCCCAGCCCCAATCCGGAATAGTGGTCCTTGACCTGTTCAGCCTGATAATAGCGGTCAAAAAGAACGGGTATTTTTTCCGGGGCAATGCCGATCCCCCGATCAGTGACGGATACTTTTGCCATGGTAGCGGTCTGCCCAACGTGAATATGGATTTTATTTGAATCCGGCCCGTATTTGATGGCGTTGGTCAGAAGGTTGATAATCACCCTTTCAATACGTTCTGCATCTGCATTTACTTCAAGATCCTGATTTCCGTCCAAAATCGTCTCATGCGAGCTTTGGAAAGACAGCTGAACACAACATTCGTCGACAACTTTATAGAGGTTGAAAACTGTTTTTTTTAATTGAAGCTGCTCTTTATAAGATTTGCTTGCGTTCAACAGGTCATCCACAAGAACGGTGATTTTATTGACGCTCTTATTAGCCTGTACCACCATTGCTCGCGCACGGTCTGACATTTCTTCCATAAGCCTGCTCAGTAGCTGTAAAGATGCCTTCAGGCTGGTAACAGGAGTCTTAAGTTCGTGGCTGGCAATGCTGATAAAGTCATCTTTATGACGTTCATGCAGCTTGTCTTTGGTAATATCGGCTATAGTCCCTAGTATTTTAACTGGCCGACCGGTTTCATCCTGTTCTGGGCTGGCCTGAAAGTTTACCCATTTTATTGTACCATCGGTGGTCTTCAGCCTGACCTGCTGGTCCATCTTATTGCCTTGCGAAGCCTCATTTATTGCAGCCCTGAATCTTGGCAGGTCTTCATCGAGAACATGCTGGATATAGCTATCTAATGTCCAGTCCTCCTGCTTGTCAGGGTAACCGAAGAGTTCATCATGGGATGCGGAGCGGGAGATGAGTTTGCTTTTCAGATCAAGCTCCCATACGGCGAGTTTTGAATATTTCAGTGCCATGTTAAGCCGACTTTCACTTTCCTGTAAATGCTTCAGTCCAGTCACATCATCTAAAACTGTGAAGCCATAAATCTGGCCTTCATCTTTGAACAAAATAGAAGTCACATTGACCCAAATAACCTTTCTGTCTTTTCTATAAAGACAGGCCTGCAATTTAAAAAAGGGTACCTGATTAGACCAAAGTTCGCTCTGTAGCTTATGCCAGTGCTCTTTATATTCTTCACATGCATATTCCATTATTTTCGTTCCTTCTATCTCCGAAGCTTCATAACCCAGCAGTTCTTCGAGCGCACCGTTGACTTTGATAATGGTCAGGTCTGCTGCTATAATTTTACTCGCTGCACTGGTCAGTTCAAAAATTGTATCAAACTTATCATTGCAATCGAGAAATTTTTTTTGGAAATCTTTAATGTTGCCTTCTTCCTTCATATCGAATTATTTGAACAGGTAAATAATAAACAGATTTTTTTTGAAAGTGTTTGAGCTATGACGGATGCAGCAGTGATAAATGCCGAGCCAGACTATTTAAAAGAACTCTGTAGGTATTTCAATGAGGGTGTTTCTGCTCCGTCCAATTGTCAGCGATCGCACCCGTTTCACTAAAATATAGTTAAAGCTAAACCTCCTCTGCCATTATATCATGATCTTGGCGAGGCTGGGTAATATATCTGTTCGTCTAGTTGGTTAACCGTTTGCCTATCTAAGTATTTATACCCTGGCTTACAAAGGGCTTACCGTCACTTCCGGATTGCATCCTCCATTTCCTCAAAATCGCCGTCTTTGAGCAGATGGCCGGATGCGCCAACTCTAGAATGGCTTCCTGAGGAGTTCCCAATTAGCATGCATGATCAGGATGATGATTTCTGTTTTTGGATATCGCCAACGAACAAATTGCCTGGTCAGCTCTGTGCCGTCCGTTCCAGAGAGTTTTAGATCTGGTGTAATGGCATTAACATTAATATCTTTCCAGGCGGCAACTCCTGGCGTTGCGATCATAGCGGCAGATGAACCGAAACCTGTGTTCCCTTGCCAGGCTGGGACTCTATCTTTATTGTTCCGTTGAGAAGTTTCACTTTACTGCGGATGGTAGCCAGTCCAATTCCTGCCTTATTATTGTCTTCACGTTTCATTCCACATCCGTTATCCACCACTTTAATCTTTACATTTTCGCCGTAGATGCCGGCCTCAAGGGTAGCCTTAGTAGCGCCTGAATGTTTGACGATGTTAAGCAAAAGTTCCTGGATAATACGAAAAACAGCAAGTTCCAGGTACTTATCCAGTTTTCCTTCTAGTCCATGGGTTTTACAGTCAAATTTTACCTCCTTGCCCAGTTGTTGGCACACATCTTCAATGGCTGCACTTATACCGAAATCTTCTAGTATTCTCGGGGCTAACTCGTGTGATATCCTTCGGCTTTCCGCAATTGCATCCTTCAAGAGACTTTCCGTATATTTTTTATCTGAGGCATACGTTTCAGGCTTATTTGTGGCCCGTTCCGCGGTGAGATGTGACATGCTGATTTTTATGCCGTATAATAGCTGTCCCAGGCCATTGTGCAGGCTTTCTGATATACGGCGTCGTTCTTCCTCCTGGCTGGCCAGTGTAGCCCTAAAGATTAGCTCTTGCTGGCGGGCTTCAATCTGGCGGATTTTTTCTTCTGCCGCGCGCGAGGCTGTAATGTCTATATCGACACCCAACACCCTTAAAGGTTGTCCCTGCTCATTGCGTAATACCATGGCTTTCAGATTTAGTACCCTGATCTGCCCATTGACATTCATTTCCAGCGTTTCTGCAAAACCGGTGTCTCCGCTATTGATATGTCGTACAACACGCTCCGCTGCCCTGCGGCCGTTGTCTGTTGTGTAGCGGAGATAGATATCAGGCGAGACCTTCCTTCTTTCCTTCATATCAAACAGACGGTACATACCGTCAGACCAGCTGAAAACTCCGTTGGACAGATTATAATCCCAGCTGCCTAAGCTTGCGACATCTTCTGATTGCCTCAGCAGCAAATAGTTCTTCGACTGTTCCTGCTCAGCTAGCTTCCTGTCTGATATATCCATATTTGTTGCAACAACGCCGTCATTGAGTTTTACGAACATGCACGAAAACCACTTGTTGAATCCATCATAGGGGTAATAATATTCGGTTTGATGTGGCTGACCGGTTTCAACGGTCTTGATAATCAGGTCATATATTTCTGTTTTCTTTATGCCAGGGTACTCTTCAGAATAAAGTTTCCCAACTAGATCTGTCCGGCCGGTTTCCCTTTCCAGCTCTCTATTGACAACTGCAATGCGAAAATCGGTAATCTGGCCGCTGTCATCCCTTACCGCCTGCAAGATTGACATCTGAATTAATGTTGTGTCAAGAATTGACTGTAGCTGGTCCCGGTTTTCGTTCAATTCTCTCGTTCTCGAATTTACTTTCTCCTCTAGGCGTGAAGTGAAATTTTTTAACTGCTGCTCAGCTGTCTTTCGTAATGTGATATCGTTGGCTGCACCCAGCCACTCCTTGATATTGCCATGATGGTCAAGCAGGGGAATAGCCCGAGATATGACCCAGCCGATTTTTCCGTCAGACTGATTGACACGGTGTTCCAACTCGAACATTGATTTGGTTTCTATAGCGTGCGCGATTACCGACTTAACATGTAATTGCTCATCTTTTGGAATATACGACTCCAGCCAATTGAAGCTCGGCTGCCCGGTGTCCCTTAGCAAACCATTTCCACTTAGGTTATACATGGTTTGCCAATCGGCACTCATCCGGTAGACCAGTTCTGAGCTAGTAGCAACGAACGCCTGGAACTGTTGTTCAATGTCTTGCAGCGCTTTTTTTGTACGTTTGATCGGGTCAATATTGGTGATCACGGTAATTAACCTTCCAGCTCCGGCTTTTGTTATTTCAAGGGGGACGGCCGCTACTTGTGCCCACATATCTTCACCCTCTTCTGGCGTATAGAGCATCTCGATGCCCGGCAGCACCGATTCTCCTCGGGACGCGCGTACTTCTGGGTAATCGTCTGGGTCGAGCGGCTCTCCGTCAGCATCCCAGGCTTTCCAGCGTGCCGCACGTTCAACCGAAGAGGGAATAACTTTTTGCGGAAAGTACTTTTGAAGTTCCTGGTTGTTTAACGAAATTCTGCCATCTTTTTCGATCAAGCCGACAGCTACCGGTAAACTATCGAAAACGGTGGACATCAACTTTTCGCTTTCTTGAAGTGCACTTTCTGAACGGCCACGCTCCACTGCTTCCCAGGTGCGTTCCACTACTTCTTCAATCAGCGCTATTTCGCCCGGTTTCCAATTGCGGGGAACCGAAGATGTGATGGCCAGGCAAGCTACCATCTCACCATTTTTCATCAGTGGCATGGCAACTATTGCACGTACTTGAATTCTTAGATAATTCTCGAGATTTCCTTGGGTCTCAGGAATTTCCAGTACATCCTCTGCAATAAATGCATTGCCCGAGCTGATCGGCTTGACTGTTGCCTCAAAGTCCTCGTAAAAATGTGTGCCGACAAGACTCGGTGCGCCATTGCGTACATAATCCTGCTCGATTACGACAAGCTGCTGGGCATTGTTACAGGCCGCGTAGTAGGCCCGGTCAACATCCAAATATTCGCCGAGCAAGCGGGTTGCCTCGTGTTGAATCGCTGCTGTGCCTGAGAGGGGCCGCAAGGCGTCGCTTAAGCGAAGTAGAAAGCCTTGCCGTTCTTTGCTCTCATGCAGATCCGCTTCCGCTTGGTGTAAATGTTTCCTGCGGCCAACGCCAACGACCATGGAAACAGAGCCGTCAGCTGACGGGACTGGCGTGAAGATGAAGGATAACGTGTAAGCTTCGTCTGGGCCTATATGATAACATACATCATCTTCGGCGGTTTCAGCCGTTTCAAAAACCCTATCCACAAGGTGGTTTAACTTTTCCAGTATTTCCTCCTCAATCGGGAGATCTGCAAAGGTCTTTCCTTCTACCGTTGATTGCACCCTCATGCCTGCGCGCATCGCATCGTTCATAAAAACAAATGTTCGGACACTTCCCAAAACACAGACGTATTCGGTAATAGACTGCAACACTATATCCGGTAAATTAACAGGATTGTCAGCGATGAGTGGTTTCTGCGGATCAGATAAATTGTGATTCTCCATAGTAATTCATTCAACTAAAGCTGTTTAAACGAGTGATGTCTACTGAATAACGGAAAGTATTTTTGAATTGTTTTAATAAAATAGCCAATAAATGTGTTTATTAATATTGGCTATGACCTGCGAGGATACTTAGGAGATATTTAACTGATGGTTGACCGGAAGGTGGTCCTAAACCTTCAATATTAATCGCTTTTACAAATCGGAATTATAGCGATCGAAGTTCGGTTTTAGTTGGAACGAAGTTCGGTTGCGGGGTTGCGCATTGTGGGGCCTGCGCTGTTGATCTGGATGGTGAGGCCGTGCGTTTCTGTGTGACCAAAGCCAGTCGTGCACAAGGTAAAAAGTCGTAGCGATCGAAGGCTTACCGGAAAAGAATAACCATCCCTTGCAGAAAGCCTGGCTGGAACTCGATGTATCCCAATGTGGCGATTGTCAGGCTGGTCAGGTCATGTCGGCAGCCGTTTTGCTGAAAGAAAATAAGAACCCTTCAGATGAAGATATTAATGATGGCATGGCAGGAAATATCTGTAGTTGCGGAACCGCTCTTCGAATTAGGGATGCGATCAAGTTGGCAGCAAAAGATGGCATCTCAAATTAAATTTATATCGAAAAACCATATGATCTCAGATTCCATTTGGCGTATACATGATTATCTGCGTATATCGCTAACAGATAATTGTAATTTCCGGTGCTTTTATTGCATGCCCGATGATGATTATGATTTTACACATGCCTCAAGATTGATGCAGCCCGATGAGATATTGGCGCTTGTTAAGGTTTTTGTGGATCAAAAAAAATACGGCTCACTGGGGCGAGCCGCTGGTTCGGAAAGATGCCGCATAGATTATAGCAGCACTGGGAAAGCTTCCTGTCGAGCTTGTCATCATAGCCAATAGAACCAGAATCGCTGAGATGCTGCCTGTTTTGATTTCGGCAGGGATAAAAACTACAATATCAGTTTGGATACTTTAGATCGGGAAAAATTTCTTTTTATTACCCGGCGTAACTTATTTGATCAGATCCGAAATAATATACACTTGCTCCTACAGAATGCATAACGGTAAAGGTTAATATGGTGTGATGAGGGCTTGAACAAGCATGAAATTATAGACTTTATCAAGTTGACCAAGTTTCAACAGTGCGAATTCGTTTTATTGAATTTATGCCATTTAGTGTAAGAGTATCAATTAAACTTATTCTTATTAATGAAGGTGAGTTTCGGGATCTGCTAGCTTAATCAAAAACAATCTTTTGAAATACTAGAGAATTCCAAGTGGGAAATGTAAGGCCATTTCTGTCTTAATTTATAAACGTATCTAATCCTACTCTACATGATTGATACTATATTTGTGAAATCCATTAATGCGAAGAATTCAATACATGCAATTTAAGATTTTGCAGCGGATTCTGCGGAAGTCTAAGTTTAGCACATGAGCATGCCGATTATCGTTAAAAACAAGATTCAGGAAAATAGGATGCTCAAGGTGTCGCCATTTAGAAAAGGCGTACGCGTCACCGCACCGCATAAGCACAATAGCTATTTCGAAATTATCTATCTTTCCAGCGGAAGCGGTTTTCATTACATAGACTCGCAGGGTTATGAGATCTTTCCTGATAGCGTTTTTTTTGTAAGGAAGGAACAAATGCATTACTGGGAGCTTACATCTGAACCGGAGGGCTATGTTGCCATCATAAAAAAGGGCTTTATTGATCAGAGTATTGACAAAGAGATTAGCAGGCTATTACTGCAATTGAGCAGGAATGCCGTTCTACAATTGAAAAATGCAGCAGCCCTTAATAAAATCTTTCAGTTGCTTGTAGATGAGGTTGATGGAGCGGATCATTCATCTCATGCAGTGGTAGAAGGATTATTAAAGGCCTTGTTGGGGAAAATCCAATCAGAGGGGGAGCTATTGGCCGCAGGTAGAAAACCGGAAGGCAATGGCCTGTGTTATCAGTTCCGTGAAATTTTGAGCCAGGAAAAACAGTTAAAAAACAGTGTTGCCCATTATGCCGGCAAATTGAATACCTCTCCACAGAACCTCAATCTGGCATGTAAGAAAGAAATGAATATCTCTGCTTCGGTGGTACTTTCAGAGTTCATCATCAATGAAGCTAAACGTTTGTTGATCTATACCGATAACACGGTCGCCGAAATAAGCTTTGACCTCAGTTTCAATGATGCATCACATTTTGTAAAGTATTTTAAGCGCTTTACAGGTTTTACGCCCCAGAATTATCGGGCAAGCCTTGTTTAATACCATACTATTTTCAAATATACCGTGAGAAAAAGAATTTTACCTGCTTCTTTGCGGTATTTAATATCCATTAACAATAGAAGATCTTTAATCATTTTTTATACCGTTCATGCAACTCTCCAGATCCATCGTGCTTCTTTTACTTGTTTTTTTTAGCCAAAACATCAAGGCTCAAAATGTTACCCTTAAGGGCATTCTTATTGATCAGCACAGCAAACAGCCGCTCGAATATGCCAGTATAGCGCTCTTAAAAAAAACAGATTCGACAGTAGTTGGCGGTGTATTAACCAGGCCAAACGGTGCATTTGAGATGAGTAAGCTTCATATTGGGCAATACGTGCTGAAAATAGCTTACATCGGTTATAAGAACAGGTTTATTCCTGTGGATATTAATGATACAAGAATAGTTAACCTGGGTTCGGTTATGCTCACACCAACCAGTGAGCTGTTAAACCAGGTGAACATTAGCAGTGGAAAGGTAAATGCCTCCAATAAGATCGACAAACAATCTTACCGCGCAGACCAGTTTGAAAGTGCAAAAGGTGGAACTGCAATTGATGTGTTAAAGAACCTGCCTTCTGTTGCTGTTAACGGAGAGGGACAGATCAGCGTTCGGGGATCGACCGGATTTCTTGTGCTCGTGAACGGCAAGCCAGTACTTACCGATGCGCAGACTGTTTTAAGCCAGCTACCTGCCAACAGCCTGGAGAATATAGAACTGATTACCTCTCCCTCGGCAAAATATGATCCCGATGGAAAGGCGGGTATTATCAATATCGTTACCAGGAAAGGTGCTAACGACGGATTTACGTTGACGGCCAATGCCCAGGCCGGACTTCCAAGTACAACCGACTATGACAATAAGGAAAAGCCCAAGCGCTTTGGGGGCGATGTCACGCTGAACTTCAGAAAAGATAAATGGGATATTTCTGTAGGTGGAAATTACCTTAGAAATGATAACGCGGGCTACCGTGAAGGAGATGTCTTCACCAAGAATTTTACCAATAATACGATTACACGTTTTCCCTCGAACGGTGAACGTAGTTTTGATAAATATAACTATGCAGGCAGATTGTCGGCCATTTATACCCTGGATAAAAACAACTCCTTTTCTGTTGGTTTTTTTAGCGGAAAGCGTTATCAGGCCCGTCTTGCAGACCTGATTTACACCAATAGCACCTCAGATCTTTCAACAGGGCTTCCCATTAAATCAACCACTTATTACAATTCCAACCTACAGACAAAGGAAGGTACGTTTACGCTGGGCAATCTGGATTATACCCATACTTTTGCAGATAAATCCTCATTGACAGCCTCGTTGTTATATGAAAATGCAAATCTTTATGGTAATACCAGGAACAGAAATCTTGGTTATCCCAATACAGCCGATACTATACAGTACGTTTTTAATCCATATAAGAACCCGATAAATGGCTACAGGTTTAAGTTAGATTACGCCATTAATATTGGTAAAGGGAAACTCGAAAGCGGTTATCAGTTCAGATATGATACCCAGGATGGACAGTTCGATTATTTTGTAAGCCCTGCCATTTCGCAGCCGGATGCCAACAGGTTTAGAGGGAGTGCAAGCGCAAAAAACCAGATCCATTCGGTTTATTCGCAATATTCGGGCAAACAGGATAAGCTGGAATATATTGGAGGCCTGCGTTATGAATATGCCACCAGAACGCTAAATCTTTCTTATGATCCTGCACCTCATGAGCTAGATCTTTCCAATCTTTTCCCCTCCCTGAACCTGCTTTACAATGTTAACGATGGACTAAAGTTAAAGGCTGGCTATTCCAGGAGGATTCAGCGTACCAATAATTATGAGCTTAACCCTATACCCGAAAGAGAACACTCAGAAACATTGGAACAGGGCGATCCGGACCTCAAACCATCTTTTATCGATCTTGTAGAACTCGGACTGACCAGAACCTTCAAAAAGGGCTCGTTTTTTACAACCCTCTATTACCAGAACATCAAAAACCCTATACAGCGCGTAAACAGTGTTTATGCAGATACGATATTGAACAGGGTATTTACAAATGCAGAAAAAGCACGTTCTTTTGGCCTTGAGTTAGGTGCCAACCTCCAGCCGGTTAAATGGTGGAGCCTATACCTGGGCGGAAATGTTTATAATTATAAGGTATCTGGAGATTTAAATGTGTTGGGCAGCAGTTCGGTAGTAAATAATGCGAACTGGGTATTCTCTATAAATGCCAACACCGGTTTTAAGCTGAATAAAACCTGGAGTGTGCAGGGAAATGTTAATTATTTATCAAAGCGGCCAACTGCACAGGGCGAAGATTCAAAGTTTCTGGTTCCCAATACCGCTGTTAAGAAAACATTTATGGATGGCCGTTTTTCTGCAACCCTGCAGTGGCAGAACATGGATCTTGGCATGAACCAATCAAACAGACAACGGATAACAACATTTGGAAAAGATTTTTATACCACCACCAACTATATTTACGAAACTGATGTTTTTCTGCTGAACTTCAGCTTTAACCTGAACAAGCTTATCGGTAAATCTAAACTTCCTACCAGCGAATTCGGTGATAAGGAGTTTTAAAATGTTTGGTCTTAAATGATACGGACATATCTTTATCATGGATTGTAAAATAGAATCAGCCTGATGATGTGGGGGGCTCTGAAAACATAATGGTCGACCTGATTATTTTCTCAAGGAACACCGATTAAAAGATGGATAGCATGACGCCCATAATTATAGGAGCCAGCACCGACTGATTATTTTTTTGCACAGAACGCTGGCCTTCAGCAATCAAAAATCTGTATAGGTCAACCGATTTCTTCGTTTTAGACCTAGAATAAGTGAAGTTCTGTTTGACGCCGAAAGGCCGGGTAGACTCTCCGGTGATAAATTCAAAAGAGATTTTAGGAATGCGGATGGTCGGCGCTGTGGTTACCCGATATCTGGGGCAATATTTCTGAACTGATTTAAGTTTGGTCAAACTTTATCCTCCCATAACTGTTATCTGTCCTGGATTGTAGGCCTGCAGAAATTTCGCTGTCCCAATAATGAAATAATCCTCCCATAATAGGGGAGCAAAATTGTTTCGGTCACTTTAGCTGAGTTAAACTGCCTTCCGGCTTCAATCTACAGGTCAACTCTAAATTTCACAATGGAAATAATTTCTTTTTTTCCTTGGGACGATTATCTTTGACCAGGCATAATTTCAAAGATGTAACTTTTTATTTTTTCAGAACAACATGCCAAAAAGAATACTTTTTATCGAGGATGATCCCGATATATATGAGATACTTAATATTGTTTTTGATGAAGAGGGATATGAGGTGATAGGCTTCAGATCTCCTGTGTCCCGTGGGGAGATTGCATTGATCCATCCCGATCTGATTTTGCTTGACGTAAGGATAGTGGAGTCAGATAAAACTGGCGCAGAAATCTGCGCTGAACTCAAAGCTGATCCCGGATTTTCATCCATTCCTGTTTTATTACTCTCCGCTGAGCGGGACCTGGAACGTATTGCCAGTAATGCAGGCGCAGACGGAATGATCAATAAGCCCTTTGGTTTAACCGAACTGGTAGCGGGCGTTAAAAAATTTTTATAAAAATGGAAAGTAATAATATTCCTGTTACTGACAGGCCCGGTGGCGGTGAAGGTAAACTAAAGACATTCTTTATCGAGCATCTTAACAGCATTTATTCTGCAAAGTCCCATCTTATAGATAATCTCCCCTCGCTCGGGCAAACGGTAGATGATAAAGATCTTGTAATGGGCATCCAGGAAACCACTGAAAACGTAAAAAAGCAGATTGCAAGAATGGAGATTGTTTATGCACTGCTGGATTCACCTGTTCCTGATAGGAAAACCAGGGGGCTTAAGGGACTGATTGATGAGGCTTTCCTGGCTATAGCAAAACAGGGAGCCGATACGCTCTTGAGGGATTTATCTATACTTTTTTATCTGCAGAATATTGAAAATGTAGAGGTGGCGTCTTTCCAGTTGCTTCAGATGGCAGCAGTTAAACTGGAGAATAGACAGGTTGGGATGCTGTTGAAAGAAAACTTCGAGGAAGCCAAAAAAAACAGGACCCTGCTGCTGCTTATTTCTGCAAAATACATTACGATTGCTTCGGATAACGATTAGGTCACTAATACTTTTATCCCGCCAGTGCCATCCAACTTTCAGGCGCTGGCAACCACTATCATTGCTCTTCCAGTCTTCCCGATAGAATACTTTTATTTTTCGGCTTTTAAAAACAAAAGCACCATTTTTTAGTTTATACCCAAATAATTCAAATGAAAGTGGCATGACTTTTTATGCTGTTTTTATTTATGCTGAAAATAGGGTCAAAGAATTAACTAGCTGATGGATAGGATGATATTGCATAACGTAGAAACCAGGGAGCGGGCATTAGCGGATCAGGAACTCGAACTGATGACCAGGGCTTTGGATGCCTCGGTATCCGGTATTATCATTACCGATAACCTGCAGCCTGATAACCCGATCATTTACTGCAACGCTGCTTTTGAGAAAATTAGCGGTTATAACCGTTCTGAGATCATTGGTCACAACTGCAGGTTTCTTCAAAGGGAAGACCGTTCCCAAAAAGAGCGCATCATGATCCGTGAAGCCGTGGATAAAGGGGAAGCCTGTGTTTTAGAAATACGTAATTACCGCAAGAACGGAGATCTTTTCTGGAACGAGCTGTCTATATCACCGATAAAAAATAATAAAGGTGAGGTCACCCACTTTATTGGGGTACAGAACGATGTAACAGCCCGCAAAAAGGCCGAGCAGGATTTAAGGCAGCAACAGGATCTGATGGAAAAGCAGATTGCCGACCGTACAAGGAGCTTAAAAGATAGTGAACTCTTTCTTTCCAGCATAATACAGACGGTGAGGGAAAGCCTTTTGGTTCTGGATCCTGATTTTCGGGTGGTAAGCGCCAATGATCACTTTTTGAGGACCTTCAAGGTAACCAGTGAGGAAACTGTTGGAACAACGCTCTATGAACTTGGAAACCACCAGTGGGATATACCGAAGTTAAAGGAGCTTTTGGTTGAGATTTTGCCATCCAGCAATCCGGTAGAGGACTTTGAGGTAGAGCATGATTTTCCGCATATCGGAAGAAAGCTCATGCTCCTGAATGCTTACCGGATAGAGCTGGAAGGTCAGTTCAAGGATCAGATTCTGCTCGCCATAGAGGATATTACCGAGCGCAGGGAAATCGAGCGCAGAAAAGATGATTTTCTCTCCATTGCCAGTCACGAACTCAAAACACCGCTGACAACCATAAAGGGCTATGTACAGGCGATGGAGAGAATGATTCCGGAAGAAATTGATCAAAGATTCAGGACTTTTTTGGAAAAAACATCGAAATACCTTGACCGCCTGAATTCACTTATTGCAGAACTTCTTGATGTGTCCAGGATCCAGACCGGTAATCTTGAGCTTCATAAAGTACCATTCGATTTTGACGGAATGGTCCGGGAGACTGTGGAGACCATACAGGATGCTTCCAACAATCATAAAATCTCGGTCACCGGAAGTACTGGTGCTAATGTAGCGGCTGATGAATCACATATTATGCAAGTGGTTAATAATTTGCTTTCCAATGCGATCAAGTATGCGCCGGATGCAGAAAACGTGAATGTACATATTTCCAGGGTGAGTGACTTCGTGAAGTTTTCGGTTACCGATTTCGGAATGGGCATAGGGCCGGAAGATCAGAAGAAGGTTTTTGACCGGTTCTTCCGTGTCGGAGAGATCCAGCAGCGCTTTCCCGGAATGGGGATCGGGCTTTATATATGCGATCAGATTATTAAAAATCATGAAGGAACACTTTGGATAGAGAGTGAAAAGGGAAAGGGTTCTACTTTTAGTTTTACCATTCCGATAAAAGCAAAATCAGATAATGGAGAATAATAAAAAAATACTGATCTGTGATGACGATGAGGGCATACTGGATATGCTGGAGATGGTATTTGAGGATACACCTTATAACATTATACCCGAGCAGAACAGTTTAAATATCAAGTGGCTTGTGGAGAAAGAGCAGCCGGATCTTATCTTGCTCGATCTCTGGATGCCTGTACTGTCGGGGGATCAGGTACTGAAGAGCCTGCGTAAAAACCCCGAGACTAAAGGTCTTCCGGTAATCATCATTTCGGCGAGCAGGGAGGGAAAAGAAATTGCCGCTGCGGCGGGAGCAACAGGTTTTATCTCCAAACCGTTTGACTTCGATGAACTCATGGCGATGGTGGATGGCTTTCTAAATTAATTTAGCTGATGATTTATTGATATATTCCTTAATGGTGTACTAAATCCATAAACATTCAATAACGGAGATTTGTTGAATAAGTTCAAGGAAAAGACATGGATGGAATTATACCTGAACAGGATTATAAAGAAAGATATATAGCAAGTGAAGAAAGATTCAGGACGATATTTTCACTGACCTCGGCCGCGACCAAGATCATTGACGAAAGCCTTACTATTATTAAGGTTAACAAAGCATTGACTGACCTCCTGGGGTATGGGGAACAGGAAATCTGTGGGAAGAAAATACTTGATTTTGCATGCGCTGAGTATATTGACTCGTGGAAGGCGCTCCAATATAAGATGTGGTCAGGGGGGGAGCCATTCTTTAGGCTCGATGCATGCTTGAAAAATAAAAATGGAGCCTTGGTATGGGTTCATGTAACCACGATCATTTTTAGTGATGGGGACAAACGTTTTGCTTATACCGTATTAGACGACTTTACTTACATGAAAAGTTTTCATGAAAGTGAGAAACGGTTGAACATGTCCCTGCAATATTCCAGGATGGCTGTTTTTGATATGGATACCCTTGATGGAAATCTCACCTATTCTGAAGGGCTCCGCGAAATACTTGGACTGGCCGAAAATGAGATAAGGCTCGATAGGGGTACTTTGCTCGATTGTTTTATACCCGATGATAAGGTCGAATTAGAGGGGCTATTGACTGCTCTATCCTCCAATTCCTCGCTTGAATTTACAGGCCGTGTCAATACTCCCAATGGTGAGCTCAAATGGGTGCATCTGCAGGGAAGGTTAGATGACCTCGGAATATCTCCGAGATTGCTCGCCACTGCTCAGGACATTACTAAAGAAAAAAAAGCCGAACGCTATAAAGATGATTTCATCAGTATTGCCAGTCACGAGCTTAGGACACCAATGACCATTCTGAGTGGTACGCTCCAGCTTTTGGAAAGGAACAAACCAGCTGAACTTCCGCGGGTTTCCGGGCTGATAGGCCAGGCCAATAAAAGCATGAGGAAAATAAATACGCTCATTGAAGACCTTCTCCATGCCAGTAAAATGAGCGAGGGCCAGTTGCACCTGCACAAAACGGCATTTAATATTTCACGCGCAGTTGAGGAATGCTGTGCGGACATTGACACCAAAGGATTTCACAAAATAATATTTGAGGGTGATAACAATCTAGAGCTTTTCGCTGATCCCGAAAGGATTCAGCAGGTATTGATAAACTTTGTTGGCAATGCAATCAAATATGCTCCTGATCAGGAAAATATCAAAATTAAAGCGGTAGAGGATGTCATCAGCATATCTGTCAGTGATTCGGGCCCGGGCATTGATGCCGATAAAGTGGGGCACCTTTTTGACCGCTATTATAGGGTTGATTCAGATGGGAGCCAGTATTCAGGGATTGGACTGGGATTATATATTTCTGCCGAAATAATCAAAAAACATGGTGGCAAAATAGGTGTAAGCAGTGAACTGGGCAAGGGAAGCGAATTCTGGTTTTCTCTACCAAAGACTTTACCTGAAGAAATAGAGCAAGGTTAATATTTTTGGCACCACTGCCTGGCATCCCTATGGGTTTTGATGCGATCAATTCAGAGCATAACAGCTGTTCGCTTACAAGGTTACTGGCACAGCCGATATACCGGACAACATCCTGCCGGCTAAATTCTACAGCGCAATGCTGATCATCTCGACGCTGTTTATTCCATTACGCTGCTGATGATCGGCAGGTGACTGCTATTTACCGTGGTAAGGATTGAGCCTCAGGAGCTATTGAGAATTCTTAGCTTTGCTTTACTCATTATAGTTTATGTTGGCTTTTACGTGAGCCTGTCGGTACTGCTTTCGATTGCTTTTCGCCAGGCAGCTACTTCTGCTTTAACCGCACTGGGTATCTGGCTGTTTTTTACGGCATTTTATCCAGTTCTGGTCAACCTGGTCATTAGGGTCTTTTTGCCAGAGCCCAACCTTTACAACTATACGTGCAGTAGCGTATTGAGGCAAGTTTATTTGAAGTGATATAAGAAAACAACATTTCCTGTATAGGCCGGCTTTTTTTCTCCTTTGATATCAAGATTTGCCTCGATCTCAACTTTGGTAATCCCCCGCAGATCCGATATTCTCATGAGTTTGGCCCGGAGCTGTACCTCATCATTGACCAGGACCGGCCGGTTAAACCTAAATTTTTCGATCCCGTAATTTACTTCCATTTTTACGTTCCGGATGTCGGCTATCTGTTTCCATAAAAACGGGATCAGCGAAAGGGTCAAATATCCATGGGCAATAGTAGATCCGAAAGTGCTTTCTGCCCTTGCTCTTTCCTGATCGGTGTGTATCCGCTGAAAATCCAGCGTTGCCTCAGCAAATCTTGTGATCTGCTCCTGGTGTATTCTGTGCCAGTTCGATTTACCGATCTCTTTGCCCAGATATGCCTGATATTCTTCGAAATTATTTACAATGACCATAGATGTGCGGTTATGAAATTTTTACGGTACAAAATTAATAGGAATATTGTTTTGTGTAAAGTTATTCTCTGAGATTTTTTTATCTCTCCTGGGCCAATGAAGTGAGTTGAGAAAAAAAAACTCTATCTACAGATTTAGTGTTTTATAGAAAATATCAAACTTCATAAACGGAATCGCTATGCAGCCATTTAATATTTTGATAGGTGAAGGTGCCGCCTGCCAGCTATATACTGTTCTGCCGGAAAAATCGTGTTATGCCATTATTGTAGATGATAGGATTGTAGGGGCTATCGCATTGGATGAGGGAAGATGGGTTGAAAAGTCACTAGCGATGGTAGGTACAAAAAATATTCCCTTACTTTCGTCCATGGTTTATCAGGCTGATTCCATCCTGCCATTGCCGGTGGAAACCCTGGGCAGGGAAATAGAACTTGTTCTTGCAGGCCTTCCCGAGCCGGATGGGGATGGAGCATGTAAGCCTGGCTAATTAAATACTATTGTCAACGAGCTACTGTGTTCAGGAATTTTGAAGGTTTTGCAGCTGGAACATCTATATGTTTTTTTACCTAAAATTGAAAATTAGTTTTTTTTGAGAGCAAAAAAAACATCCGCCTTTTTGGACGGATGTTCTTAACAATGTATGAAGGTTATTATCTTATCCTATCTTAACGTTGATTGCGTTCAGGCCTTTTCTGCCCTCTTCTACATCATAGCTTACTGAATCATTCTCGCGAATGTTATCTATTAAGCCAGATACATGTACAAAAAGCTCTGCATCGCCATTAGCTGGTACGATAAATCCAAAACCTTTTGTCTCATTGAAAAATTTTACTGTTCCTTGTTGCATTATATTTTATTTTAATTATTCCCAAATATAAACAAATTTATTGAAAATCAAAACGTTATATTTTAAGGCATTGGTATTCCCCGTATTAAATGTCCGTGATCTCGGTCTTGTAATTTTTCCATTGGCAGAATATTTAAGCATTGCAGTACCTTGAGCGCTAGAACCTGTAAAGAAATGCATTGATGTGCATACCCGCGCCGACCGATACAAATAGGCCCAGATTTCCCTGTTTTATGCCGTAGCCCTTGACTTTACCTCCACGGACAAGGTCCAGCAAGGTGGGTACGGTCGCCACAGAGCTGTTGCCCAGCCAGGAAATGCTCATCGGCACCAGCCCTTCAGGCACTGTCTCCTTACCGTATAGGCTAAAAAGCCGTTTCATAATTGCCTGGTCCATTTTTTCGTTTGCCTGATGGACGAACACAATGTCTATATCTTCGATATCAAGCCCGGCCCTATCTATCATTTCTTTGATGACCTGGGGCACTTGAACCACCGCAAATTCGTAAAGCTTCCTTCCGCTCATTTTCATGTAGCGGTCAGCGGAATGCACCGCAGGATGGTTTCCGGCACCCATTTGCAACAGGTTTCCATGACCCAAAGAATATGTCCGGCTCTTGTGGGCGAGGATCCCTTTTTTTTCATTGGTCTGTTTCCGGGCCTCGAAGATCGTGGCCCCTGCTCCGTCTGCGAAGATCATGCTGTCCCTGTCGTGGGGATCGATGATGCGGCTCAGGGTTTCTGCGCCGATCACCATAACCTTTTGCGTATCGCCGCTTTTGATGTAGTAATCTGCCTGTATGGATCCCTGTACCCAGCCCGGGCATCCGAAGATGATATCGTAGGCAACGCAGTCCGGATTGGAAATCCCCAGCTTCTGCTTGACCTTTGCGGCCAGTGATGGAAGGATATCGATCCGGTTGCTCCCGTGACGGATATCTCCAAAGTTGTGGCAGAGGATGATATAGTCCAGCGACTCTCTGTCGATTGCCGCATCTTCGATCGCTTTTTCGGCTGCCAGGGTTGCAAGTTCGCTGCAGACCTGGTGATCCTCTGCGTAACGCCGCTCGCCGATGCCGGTGATCTGCGAAAACTTTCGGATGATCTCTGCGTTATCTTTTTCTATCGGGGCACCGTTCTCAAAGAAGGTGGCGTTCTGGAAGTAATCTCCATTGATGACCTTATCAGGTATATAGCTTCCAGTGCCCGTGATAACTGTGTTAATTGTTTCTTCCATAGTATAATACCATAGACCGGATAAGTTTACGGGTCAAAAATATTTCAAAAAATAACACTGCAAAAAAAAAATAATTTTCAATTTTTTGAGCGGCTTTTGCCGGCGCTCATACACACGGGAACCATGGGGAAGCTACTCAGAACATAACTAAGGCCGTTTGGTCACTCTTTAGACAGGACAGGATATTGGATCTGTTGGTGCTGCGCATGCGCCAGAGTTTCTAAGAATCAACTTTTTTCAGGCTTGGAATTCTTTAATGTGCTTGTAAGTAGCTAACTCTTAGTGGGTTGTTCTGTGCATTTAGTTTGGTTTAGGCTGGGAATGTATACAAAATTAAAAAGTATGATTGATAAGTGTATTTCTCTGGGCGTAATTTGTTAGTTTTGGCCTCCGCCCTTTAGCGGTTAACAGGGTTTTAATGTGGCCATGGCCATCTAAGAGAGAAAAAAATGGATAAATTCAAAAAAGTACAGGAAGTAATTGCTTCGGTGGAAGCGGATGCGACAAAGTTTTATGATGGGGGCAATGCAGCAGCAGGTACGCGTCTGCGTAAGGCTATGCAGGATCTTAAGGTTTTGGCTCAGGAAATCAGGGCTGAGGTAACAGAGAAAAAAAACAGCGGTAAATAAACAATAGCACTGTTTTGGGAATATAAGGCCACTGGTGAGACCGGTGGCTTTTTGTTTTGGTGCTGTGATGCCTGGATTTGCCGAAATAATGAAAGTAGTTTATTATTTTATTTACATGATAAAAAGTTTATTTGATAGAATTTTCAAACAAATCTCACCGCCTTGGGGTTTATTGAAAAAACTTTATATACTTAAGTATCATGAACGATAACTCAAAAACAGTAGTTGCATTACTTGCCGGCCTTGCAGCAGGCGCCGCCCTTGGTATACTACTTGCGCCTGACAAGGGCGAGGAAACCAGTTGATAAGCTCTCGCGTTCTTTAGCTGATCTTAAAGAAAGGGTTTTGGACCGTGCTAAAGAGGGACTTGAACGCCTTGTAGAAACTGGAAAAGATTATGCCGGTAAAGCTGCAGATACTTACTCATCAGCTAAAGATGAGCTTAAAGAAAAAGCTGTGGCTTTAAAAGAAGATGCGAAGGATTCAGCGATAGATACTATTGAACGCGCTTAAACGAACCTTTCGGTAATTCACGATTGATAATGACATAATGAGAGCGGCTAAATGCCGCTTTTTTGTGTTCGTCTTACTGTTTTGTTTACACGATTTACTGTGTGTTGTTCGAGCTTTAAGAAATCACATTGATGTCACACGAATTGTTTCTATTCTCTTACGCGGATAACAGATTTCAAAACCGGGTCATTGTTATGGGTTGCCTATATAATCGAAAAGTGGTTATAAATTAGAGCAAATAGGAAGTAAGCAATTGTTGAGTAGACAAGTCTTGCTTTCTGCAAAAATTATTGGTTTTGGCTTCCACTTTTTGATAGCGCGAAACAGTTTAAACATGGCCATTGTCCAATGAAAAAAATAATGAATAAATTCAAAAGAGAAGAGAAGGTAATTGCTTCAATTGAGGCGGATGTAGCGAAATTTCATGATGGTGATAATGGAGCTGCGGGAGCTGGCGTTCGTGGCTGTTACACAACTGGAAACCTGCAACATAATACATTTTGGTTACCATTCATTAACTTTAACGCTTAAGCTATTCTAAAGACATGAAATGGATCACCCGCGAAAGACCAAAGATTGACCGAATCGCCTGTCCTTGGCTGATTAAGAGGTTCATTGATCCAGATGCAGAAATCATTTACCTTCCCTTTGAACAGGTAATTGCCGAGGCCGAGAAGATCGGGGCTATCCCTTTTGACCTTCCGGGTGTAGAATATAGCCATTACGATGACAGATGTACTTTTGATTATTTCCTCAAAAAGCACAAAATAAAAGATGTAGCCTTAGACAGAATGGCGGCTATCATTCGCGGTGCGGATACAGACAGGCCAGATTTTGCCCCACAGGCAGCCGGCCTGTCTGCTATTTTTTTAGGCCTCTCAAGTAACATTGCCAATGACTATGAACTATTGGGCCTTGGCATGAAGGTTTATGATGGGCTATATACTTGGGCGAAGCACCTTCACCAACAGAAACATTCCCAATCTCCTGTAGAGCATCTTTTGCTCGATGTCTATAACCGCTACCTAAAATCAAGTTCCCAGAAAGCTCCCGAATGGACAAGAGAACTCAAAGAGATGATCCAGGATCAGATGGACACCAATATGAGCATGAGTTTGCAACAGGCATCGGACTCACTGGAGATCAATCCAGCCTATCTCTCGAGGGAATTCTCGAAATACTTCGATAATCTCTCTTTCGGTGAATATATCCGAAAAATACGCATCGAAAAAGCTATAAACCTCATGGAGGGTTCTGCCTATTCACTGACCGAGATTGCCTATCTGACTGGTTTTTCAGACCAGAGCCACTTTAATAGGATTTTCAAGAAGCAGCTTGGACAAACCCCCTCTATATTCAGAAAAAATCTGCTCCGAAGTAAAAAGGATGCAAAATAGTCAATTTTGTACAATTCCTAGGGGATTGTAATGCCGAACATTGTGGGACTAATACTATGCCCCATGAATATAGCAACCAAAGAGCAACATCAACCCAAACCGCTATACAGTTTAACGCAGATCACCCTCTATTTTCTGAAACTTGGTACATCGGGATTTGGCGGACCTGTGGCGCTCGTTGGCTATATGCAACGTGATCTAGTGGAGAACAAAAAGTGGCTGACAGATGAAGAATATAATGAAGGCCTCGCACTGGCACAGTTGGCGCCTGGGCCACTTGCAGCTCAATTTGGGATTTATATCGGTTTTATACATCACGGTCTTTTAGGTGCAACATTAACGGGACTTGCTTTTGTAATCCCTTCGTTTATTATGGTTGTCATGCTGGGAATGGCCTATCAGCTCTATGGCGGGCTTGCCTGGATGCAGGCCGTTTTCTATGGCGTAGGTGCGGCGGTGATTGGAATCATCACCATGAGCGCCTATAAACTTACTATTAAATCCATCAGTAAACTTGACCTGTCATCCATCAAATCAAAATGGATACTCTGGCTGTTTTATCTTACAGGTATCGTTGTTACCGTCATTACAGAAAAGGAGGAAATCCTGTTGTTTATTGCATCCGGACTAATATATATGGTTATTAAGGCACCACCTAAATGGATCAAAAAACCAACTACGCTTTCGATAGGGCTATTGTTTGGGACAGGGTTCTGGAACTATGATGGAAAGACACTCCGGGAGATCGGGTGGTTTTTTGCCAAGGCTGGGGCATTTGTTTTTGGTAGTGGCCTGGCCATCGTACCCTTCCTGCATGGTGGTGTAGTAAAGGAATTCGGATGGTTGACAGAACATCAGTTTGTGGACTCAGTAGCAGTAGCCATGATCACCCCAGGACCTGTAGTTATTACAGTGGGGTTCATCGGCTATCTTGTTGCAGGTTTCCCAGGAGCATGTGTCGCTGCCATGGCCACTTTTCTTCCCTGTTATATCTTTACGGTAGCCCTTGCCCCCTCATTTAAAAAAATTGCTAAGAACAACAGCATCAAGGCCTTTGTAGAAGGTATAACTGCCTCTGTGATCGGTGCCCTCGTTGGTTCTGTCTTTGTCATAGCCACGCGTTCAATGACCGATATTTGGACTTTTTTGATCGCTATCATGGCTCTGCTGACATTGGTGTATATCAAGAAACTACAGGAACCATACATTATCGGCGCGGCCGCCATCATAGGAATTCTTATCAAATTTATTTAACCAAATCATATGTCTAAGATATTTAGGTCTGCAAAATTCAGATCGAGCATACTTACAGTTTCGTTCGTTACAGGAACTTTATTTAATATAAAAGCACAACAGACCCAGGCTTACCCAAAAGTAACAGGGTATTTTGCCATTCTTAATCCGATCGGCTCCTGGAACAGGAACGGCTTTACGGACAATTTCTCGGGCGTTTATACCATTGGTTTTCCATTTGGAGTGAACATCCTGAAAAGTGATAAGTTCGGGATCAGCTTTGAGGTAGTACCGTCAATAAGGACCGAGCATGGCGTTTCTAAGGTAAATTCTGTCCTCTTCCATCCCGGTGCAATGTTCCGCTTCAAGCATGGTTTTGCCTTTATCGGCAGGGCAGCATTTGAAACCAGCGGAAGGTTCGGACTGACGCCTGTTATCAATCAGGTGATTGTAAAGGGGAAACACGCCAACGTGTACGTTGCCCTGCCATTTCCCATCAGGTTTGGAAATGACCAGCCAGCATCGATTGGAACAGGCATACAGGTTGGGATTGGCTTTTAGCTGGTTATGAAAGTCCATTTTGCAATGGCTTTTACTTTGCTAGAAGGGTTTCCATATTTGAATACGTCGATATCTTCGGGAATAGTAATTATTTATAAAAGAAACGGGGAATGGACAATGCCTATATCCCCGCTTTCTAAATTAACGCTCTCAAGCGCTAAAATAGCACTACGATCGATTATATCAAATTTTTTTATTTTTTTTTAGTCGGTGTTCAGTGACTATTCTTTTGCTGGCTGGCACAGATAGATAGCTATGCTTTGTTGCAGGCGATCCGCCTTTCATGAGAAGAAATTTTCATTTTACTTAGGACAGGGGAGCCCTGATCTCTACCACAAAGTATTCTCCACTGATGCGGTGTACCATATCAGCCTTATTTCCATAGGTCAGAAGAAGCCTCTGCTGGATGTTCTTAAGTCCGGTATGGTATCCGGAATCATTGAGCCCGGTATTGATCAGGTTGCGGGTTTCTATCCGTATCTCCCCATTTCTTTTTTCGATCCTCAGTATGCCGGGATGCTCTTCCATACTCAGGTTTCCATGCTTGAACATGTTTTCAAGAAGTGTCAGTACCGCCAGGGGAATGAATCTTACTTGCCCGATGCCTTCCTGAATCTCCGTGATAAAGGCTGTCCTTTCCTCTTCCTGCCTGATCTTCCATAGCTCCAGCAGAAGCGAAACCTGTTCGAGTTCCCCGGCAAGCGGAATCAGTTCAGTTTCTTTTCCGCTATCTAGCGCGAAGCGCATAAGCCTTGATAGCAGGGATAGGGCTTTCCCGGCCGCTGGATCTGTTTTGTGGATCTTGCTGTAAATAAAGTTGATGGTATTGAACAGAAAATGCGGATTGATCTGGGCGCGCAAGAAAGCATTTTTGGCATTGTTGAGCTCAATAAAATTTTCCTTGGCCTTTAACGCTTCCTCAAATGTCCTTTTCTCCAAAAGCTCGCGGTTGTCACGTTCTTTGATGTAGTAGCGGAGATAGTAATAACCCGACGAGAGAAGGATAAAGTATACACTGCGCCAGATACCGCCGGCAATGAACTTCTCATCCAGGATGATTTCATTTCTGCTCATCTCGGGATATAAGAGCGCGATAAGGTGATCTGTCCCAAACTTAAAGGCAAGAAAGAGGGCTATTTCAACTATCGTCAGTAGTGGTACTTTCCATATGATATTCCTTCTGACCTGTGTGGCAAGTGGAAGAACTACGTTAGCATGGAAATAGAAAAGCAGGATATTGACCGCATAATGCAAAAGATAAAATGGCAGCTTGCTGAAACTGCCCGTTGCCAGGGCTACGGAAAAAGACTCGTAAGTCATGTACAGAAACCATGCGCCAATGTGCCAGAGCCAATTGCCCAGTTTATTTTTTAAGTTAAATATCGGTTTTGCGTAAGTCGACATAAGCCTTGCGTAATAAGTTCTATCTTGGTTTTTAATAGGGCTAAGTTTCTTTTATGAAACACTATAGCCACAAAAAATTGAGCAAGAGAACGGTGTTCGTTTTCCGCTCTACAGAAGAAAAAAAGGGATCTAGTACTGATCCTACAGAGACCAGTCTGACCATTATCACCATTGGGACGGGCGTTGTGTCGGACAGCAGACCATCTCCCGGTAAAGGGCTAAACCCGCTTTGATACCCATATCTTTTCTCCGATGAAATCGCAGAACCTGACCTTATAAGGACTGGTCATCGGTATGGGGTGCTTTCCTAGATAAACGACGTTGCCTACTATACGCGTTACGTAGGAGCCGTTTATCAGATAGGATTTATGGACCCTGAAAAACTTATCGTCGACTGTAAGTATATCTGCCATTTCCCGTATGGTCATGTATATGGTGAAATGTTCATCTTTGGTGAATATATCCACGTAGTTTCCTGCTCCCTTAAAATGGGTGATGGCCGATACGTCTATGCGGTCTATTATTCCACGGTTTCCAGGACGAAAGAAGGCAAGATCCTCATAACTGAAGCTGCTCAGCTTTTTTACAAAACATTCTTTTAGTACCCTGTTGACTACTTTTGTGAAAGTTTCAAGCTCTATTGGTTTGAGCAGAAAGTCTTTTGCCCTTACATCAAAAGCCTGGAGCGCATACTTATCATGTGCGGTAGTGAAGATAATATTAGGGGAGGTATCCCGCAGGTTTTCGGCCACCTGCATGCCAGATAGGCCCGGCATATCGATATCCAGGAATATAAGGTCAATATTCTGATCGGTACTGAGTTCTGCAAGCGCCAGGATGGGCTTTGTGAAGGTTTTTGTGATGTTCAGGTTCGGGAATTCCCCGATGTGATCGGTGAGCAGGCTAATAGCTGACCGATCGTCGTCGATGATGACGCAATTGAAGGTCTTTTTCATAAAGTATAGGTTGATTAGCGCTAAAATAAGATTTTTTATTCTTATTGAGAATACGTAAATGTCACTAAATGATTACTTTAAGTGGTGTGTAGCGTTTTTGGATCTGAATGGCGGGAAACGAAGCGTGCCTTACCCTGTCTATATATACAGAATAATTGTACTGTGAGTTGTAATAAAACCCTGCAGCATCTATTTAAAATTCCTGCCCACATGAAAAGCATCTTTAGCTTCCTTGTTCACATCCTCCCGAACCTGCGAGCGTTTATTTTGTGCCGGGTAAGGCGCCGTTTTTTCATCACTCCGCGATAAGGTCAATACCGGCAGATCTTCTGTTTCCCTCTGCAAAAGTTTGCCCAGCATTTTGGTAAAATCAAAATACTTGCTCACAATCACATGCACCACCTGACCTTCACGTTGCAAGCGCCCTTCTACCATCAACAGCCGTGAATGCAGAATCTCCTTACGGTAGGTCTCAAAAAGCTTTTCAAACACCACCAGGTTAGAATATCCGGTTTCGTCCTCAATAGTGATAAAACATACCCCACCAGCGGTACCTGGTCGTTGCCGTACCAGCACCAAGCCTGCTACTTTTACCATTTGTCCATCAGTTGCCTCATTGTTGATTGCATGGCAGGAACGGATACGTAACATATCCAACTGGTCCCGTACAAAACTTACCGGATGCGCCTTTAACGATAATCCAACTGTGGCGTAATCCTGTACCACATGTTCGCCATTTCCCATCAGTGGCAATTCTACCTGTGTCTCTATTAGGCTCTCCGATGGTTGGCCCTTAAACAGTTCTGTTGGCATATCCTGCAATGCTGAAACTTCCCATAGCGCTTTTCTACGGTCGAGCCCCATCGACCGGAATGCATCGGCATCGGCCAGGCGTTCGAGCGTAGCAAGTGAAACACCCACGTCTCTAAGGCCGGTAATGCTGCGGTAACCATTACTCCGGCACGAAACCAAAACCTCCATTTCTTCTTCACGGATGCCTTTGACCTGGCGAAAACCCAATCTGATCGCAAAATACCTGCCCGATTTTTCCGCTAAAAGGTTATTCCAGGTAGAATAATTTACATCCACCTCCCGCACTTCAACACCGTGTTTCTGCGCATCGATTACAATCTGTGCAGGCTGGTAAAATCCCATGGGCATACTATTTAGTAAAGCAGCCGCAAAGGCATCTGGATAATAGTGCTTTAACCAACAGGATACATATACCAGCAGTGCAAAACTCGCCGCGTGGCTTTCGGGAAAGCCATAGCTGCCAAATCCCTCCAACTGCTTAAAAATCCTTTTGGCAAACTCTAAAGAATAGCCCTTGGCCAGCATCCCGTTAATGAGTTTCTCTTCATATTGATTTACCAGTCCCTTAAATTTAAAGGTTGCCATGCTTCGCCTAAGCCCATCTGCTTCAGCAGGAGTAAAGCCCGCCGCCACAATGGCGATCTTCATGGCCTGTTCCTGGAACAGCGGCACGCCCAGTGTCCTACCCAAAATTTCCTCCAGTTCTGGGGAAGGATAGGTGATCGGCTCTTCACCATTACGCCTGCGTAAATACGGATGCACCATATCGCCCTGTATTGGTCCGGGCCTGACAATGGCCACCTCTATTACCAGGTCGTAAAAACATTTTGGCCGTAACCTGGGTAACATCGACATCTGCGCGCGGCTTTCAATCTGGAATACCCCTAAAGTATCGGCTGCGCTGATCATGTTATAAACATCAGGATCATCCTGGGGGATATTGGCCAAAGTTAGTTCCCTGCCATAATGATCGCGGCACAGATCAAATGTTTTGCGGATACAGGTAAGCATCCCCAGAGCCAGAACATCCACCTTTAAAAAGCCCAAAACATCAATGTCATCTTTATTCCATTCAATGTTGGTACGGTTTTCCATCCGGGCATTTAAAATGGGGCAGAGGTCTGTTAATTTACCCTGGGTTACCACAAATCCACCGGTATGTTGCCCCAGCTGCCTGGGGAATCCCATCATCTGCCCAGTTAACTCCAGTGTCTTTTTCAGGTGCGGGTCTTCCGGGTTCAGCCCCTGTTCAACTACCCGATTGCCCTCGAACCATTCATCTGTATATTCCCATAACGAGCCCGAAAGCCTGTTGATCGTATCTACTGATAAACCCATCGCTTTACCCACGTCGCGTATTGCACCCTTTTGGTGTTGCTGGGTAACCGTGGCCACAATGGCCGCACGGTCACGCCCGTACTTATCATAGATATACTGGATAATTTCTTCCCGGCGTTCGTGTTCAAAATCAACATCAATATCAGGAGGTTCATTACGCTCAGAGGAAATAAAGCGCTCAAATAACAGCTCAAACTTCATGGGGTTTACCGAAGTAATGCCTAAACAAAAACAGATGGCCGAATTGGCGGCCGATCCGCGTCCCTGGCATAAAATGCCTCGGCTGCGTGCTTCCCGTACAATGTCTTCCACAAAAAGAAAATAGTTTGCGTAATCCATCTTTTTAACGAATTCCATTTCATAGCGTACCATATTCACCACTTTTTCAGGGATCACTTCACCATAAAACGCGTGCGCCCCTTTCCAGGTCAGGTATTCCAGTTCCTCCAGTGGCAGCCTGCCGCTCTTGTTAATTTCTTCGGGATAGACGTATTTCAGCTCATCCAGTGAAAAAGTGCAGGCCTCGGCAATCAGCAGCGTATTTTTTATCGCCTCAGGGTACCGTCTAAAAAGCCGTTTTATTTCATCTACCGGTTTCATGTAACGTTCTGCATTCTGATGCAAACGAAACCCGGCCTCTTCAATGGTGCACTTTTCACGCACACAGGTCAATACATCCTGAAGTTCCCTGCGCGAAGGGTCATGGTAATGTACATCACCTGTTGCCACCACCGGAATTTTGTATCTAGAAGAAAGCTGATCAATCCTGAAAATCAGTTTATCATCATTTCCTGAATAATTTCTTGTCGCGCCCAAATAAAGCTGGTTACCCAGCGCCTCGCGATATTCGGCTATCGCAGCAATAAAACTATCTTCAAAAGAAAACTGCCTGTTTAAAACGCCTGGCATCACTACCGTAAAAATTAAGCCCTTCGAATGTGCATAAACATCTGCACGCGAGAGGTGGCAGGAACCTTTTTCTGCCCGCATATTGCCCAAAGTCAACAGCGCAGATAGTCGCCCGTAAGCTTCCCGGTCGGTTGGATAAGCGAGTAAACTTGGGCCATCCAATAAATCGAGCCTGCAGGCCGGAATAATCGAAATGTCTTTCTCCCGCGCTGCGGCATGCGCACGCACAATTCCTGCCAGTGTATTCCTGTCGGTAATGGCAATCTTTTCATAACCAAAAGCTGCCGCCTGCTCTACCAGTTCGTGCGGGTGTGATGCCCCGCGCAGAAAGCTAAAATTAGAAGTTACCTGTAATTCACTATATCCCATAATCCTTGTTTTTAAGCAAAAAATCCATGCAGGAACCATTTAAACTGCTTTTCGCTGTCATAATGCCCCGACCGGAACAGCCAATATCTACGACCTTTATCATCTTCCACCTGATAATAATCCCGGTGTTCACCCTGGTCCAGCCACCATTCGCGCTCGATCCGCTCAGGGCCATCTGCTTTTACCACCTGATGCTGAACGCCTTTGTATATAAAAAACCGAGGCGGATGATCGGGGATCAGTGCCATTACTTCAATTGGGGCAGGAGCAGGAAGCAGCTCGGTTGGCCTGGGCATATCTAAACGCCAGGCAGCAGCCGGCTTTTCAGTAACCGAAAAAGTATTTTTGACTGATCGCTCCGGCCAGTAACGTGTGGCAGGCAGGTAACGGTGAATCACTTGTGGGCCAACCTTTCCGGCCACACGGTCCAGTAACCTGATCAGGCTTTGGTCATCCAGTCCGGGCTTCGCTGCCCAGATGGCTTCCTGCTCAGGCGTTAGATCATCTACCTTGGGGACATCTAAAATAAACAGCTCGATCCCCAGGCCCGGGCGGATCTGGTCGATCTTCAGCTTAAAAAGTTTTAGCAAATGGCTTACACTATGGCTGGCTGCGTTTGTACCTACCGATACTTGTACCAATTGTCCATCCAACCGGTAACCGGTTAAAATACCTTTGCGAAGGCCTTTGCCTTCTGCCTGTAGCTTAGTGCAAAGGCTTTCCAATAATTTAGCGATAGCAATTTCAATTGCCGTACGTGTTCTTATCGGCTCTAAACAGGGCAATCTTTCCTGGAAAGCGACTGGCACCAGTACAGGTACCAAAGTTTCCTGTTCCGTTCCAAGCGCCTGGGCCAGCCGCAATAAAAACCCTTCACCGAAACGCCTGCGCAAAACAGACCGTGGCATTCCGATAAAACTTTTTACCTGGTAAAACCCTAGCTTGCGCAGTTTAGTTAGTACAGTTTCTTCTAACCGCAAGGCTTCTGGCGCTAAAGGAAGTAAAGCCTCCGCATGTGCACCGCTGGGAATAAGTGGCGTAACTTTCCCAAACCTCGATATTGCCCAGGCAGCACCAGGGGTATCTGCAATGGCCAGCCTAACGGTATAACCCTTACTTTTTAACCTCGAAACAATTTCTTTTATGTAATTGCGCTCGCCGCCCCAAAGGTGTGGGCATCCGCTTACCTCCAGCAGCAATCCATCCTTAGCAAATTCATCTATGGCAACAATAGGCGCGTAGCGGATGCACCATTCTCCAAGTCCCCGTAATAGTTTTTCAGGTCTGCCTGGCTTATCATCCAGTACCTCCAGGCCCGGGCAGATGGCTTTTGCATCTGCTGCACGCATGCCCTTTTCGATGCCGGCATCCGCTGCCAAAGGACTTACCGCAGTAATGATCATCCGCCCATGATCGGGCGCTGCAAATACGAAGGGGACATCCGAAAGCTCAGGACGGCGGATGAGCTGCCAATCCGCCAGCAACTGGCGAAACCATATGGAAACAAAACGCCTTTGCATATCTTTTACCCAATCTGCCTGTTTTCACCTGTTCTCCAGCCATCTTGCTGCAATACCCGTTTTACCTCTAAAAAGCCTTCTCCGGCCCATTCCATTATCCAGCTTCCCGGAACCCCGTTTCTTACTTTCAGCAGGTTTACCTGCCAGCGTGGAAAACCAAGGCCTGGCATGCCTTCTTCCAAAACACTCGGCAATGGGCTAATCTGCCATCGGGCAGTAGCAATGGTACTGGCCATCCTTCGCGCATCTTTGCGCAGGATAAATCCGGTAACACCACTTTCTTCCACTGCAAGCTGCAATCTTCTCGATTCAACCAGGCTCAGTGCATCAACCTCAGCCACCACGGCAGCCAAACCCTCACACCGTAATGCTTCCTCCATAATCCAAAGCGCATCCTTTTCTGTATCCACATCCATAAAAATGATCCGTTCAGGTGCTACATTAAAAGAACTAAGCGCTGCCGGGAACAAACGCCTGGCCGTACTTATCCATATGCAGGCGGCCCCATCTCTCATTAAAGCAGCAAGCAGCCCGGCAATAAAGCCATCGCTGGCAGCAGCATCTTCCGGAAAAACAGTAATAAACTCATGGATAGCCCGTTTTGGAAACATCCCGCCGGGAAAAGCATCTTCAATCGCACCAAGGCCAATCCGCTCCGCGCATGCCGCAGAAGCAGGCTTAAAGCCCTGCCACATCAGGATGTCCTGTTGCAGTTTGTGTACCAATTCGCTTTTAGTGCTCATTTTAATTACTGAATTTATTAGCTATATTTATTCATTATTATATCTAACAACAAACATAATGCTAAAAATGTTAGTAAAAAACGAATTGTGGAAAAGATTGGGATTTTGGTGGAGAAAAGGGGAAAGACAGGCTGGTACTTTTACTGCCTAATGAGAAATTCATTATTGCATTTATTTAGCCTGCTTAAAACTGTTCGGTGATTTTGTTATTTTTGATAAATAGCATTCGGACGGAATTTGTTTTCTTCTGATCTGCCCCACTCAACAATTTTCTGTCCTGGTTGTTTGGAGAATATGGACATAGCCTTTGAAAACTATTACTCGGGTACCAGCGGGCTATTGTTACCGGTTCCCAATAAATTGCACTACCCGAAAGAATTCCAGGAAAAGAGCAGGCTGTGCTATTACGCCTCGCTGATGGATTCTATCGAGATCAATTCTTCCTTTTATAAGGTACCACAGGTTTCCACGATGAAAAGGTGGGCGGCGGATGTGCCCGGGGAATTTCGTTTTACCTTTAAGCTTTTCAAGGAGATTACCCATAACAAGGGCTTGGCCTTTGATCCAGAGGTCGTATCCAGGTTCTTTTCGGTCATTTCGCATGTTGAGGAGAAAAAGGGTTGTCTTTTGGTACAGTTCCCCCCGAGCGTAAGGATTTCTCATTTTGCGCAGCTGCGCTTTCTGATGTCGGTGCTTAGGGATAATGATCCTTTTGGTGAATGGAACATCGCTTTGGAATTTCGGCATGCTTCTTTATATATAGATGAGGTGTATGAGCTTTTGGAAGAGTTTAGGCTTGGTATGGTGGTTCACGATAAGTCACCTGCCAGTTCTCCTGTGCGAGAAAGCCATCCTGATTTTATCTACCTCAGGTTCCATGGTCCGGGAGGAAACTATAGGGGAAGCTATTCTGACGACGTATTGTATGAGTATGCAAGCTATGTGACCGAGTGGCTTTCGGAAGGCAAAAAGGTGTTCGTGTACTTCAATAATACCATGGGAGAGGCGCATTCCAACCTGAATATGCTGCGCCAGATCGTTAGGGATACCTATTAGTATTTGCTGGGCATTTGCAGGAATCGCTGGCGAAGGATATCAGAGTGGATTGATCTTATTGCTTTTTTGCTGGCTTGGATTTAGTAGCGGCGTTTTGATTAAGCTTTTTAGGTGAAGGAGCTGCACTTTTTGGCGATTTGCGTACAGGCTTTTTGGACGAGGTTTTCTTCTTCCGTGCATTTTTGATGCGATATTCAAGCAGGTATAGCCTGGTCTGCCATTTCTCGATGATGGTGTCGTCCCTTTTCGGAAGGCCGGTTGGTTCCAAAAGACCGAGTACACGGGCAAGCTCCCGGGTGCTGTCTGCCTTGGCCCGGTTTTCTTTCAGCCAATCTTGTTGTTTGGTTTCGTGGGATTTCTGGTATTCGGCTATGGCCAGTTTGATGAGCTTAACCTCATCTTCTTTTGATTTAGTTTTGCGCAAAAGCACCATCTGCCTGTTCCAGGCATGGGAATTAGCAGGATCTGTCATTGCAGATTTCTGGTAGAGTTTTAATGCGGCAGCATGATCGCCCGCTTTTTCCAGTTCGAGCGCAGCAGCGAACTGCTCCTTTGACCGTATCTGTTTTCTTCTTGACATGACTGACTTTGGAACAAATAGCCCGGGCTATTGTTTGCTGAAGGGTAGTAGAGGTTATGACTACACAATGACCTTTGCGCTATAGGAGTAATGGTAACTTTGGATTTAGCAATTAATGAAATGAAGAAAATCGGATTTTTATCGTTCGGGCATTGGTCGGAACATCCCTCATATCAGGCGCGTACCGCTAGTGATACTTTGCTGCAATCCATCGACCTTGCCGTTGCGGCCGAAGAGATCGGCCTTGACGGAGCGTACTTCAGGGTACACCATTTTGCAAGGCAACTGGCATCGCCCTTTCCGCTGCTTTCGGCGATTGGCGCAAAGACTTCTAAGATCGAAATCGGAACGGGCGTTATCGATATGCGCTATGAAAACCCTTTATATATGGTTGAGGATGCTGGTGCGGCCGACCTCATCTCTGGTGGCAGGTTACAACTGGGCATCAGCAGGGGTTCGCCCGAGCAGGTGATAGAAGGCTGGCGGCATTTCGGTTTTGCACCAAAGGATGGAGAGAACGATGCTGATATGGGAAGGCAAAAGGCTTTGGAGTTCCTGGAAAAACTGAAAGGCGAAGGTTTTGCAAAGCCCAATCCAAATCCAATGTTTCCCAATCCGCCAGGACTGTTAAGGTTAGAACCATATTCCGAGGGACTGCGCGAGCGCATCTGGTGGGGGGCCGCATCCAATGCGACTGCTGTTTGGGCGGCAGAGAACGGAATGTACCTGCAGAGTTCTACTTTGAAGTTTGATGAAAACGGTAAGCCGTTCCACATCCAGCAGGCCGAGCAGATCAGGCTGTACAAGGAGGCCTGGAGAAAAGCGGGGCATGATCGCGTGCCAAGGGTTTCGGTCAGCCGTTCAATATTTGCGCTGATGAACGATCAGGACAGGTATTATTTCGGTCAACAGGGGAAAGGGGCGGATAGTTTTGGCTATATCGAGCCAACCCAAAGGGCGGTTTTCGGTCGGGGATATGCTGCTGAACCCGATCAGCTGATAAAGGAACTGGCTGCCGACGAGGCGATACAGGAAGCGGATACGGTATTATTGACCATTCCAAATACCTTGGGCGTAGATTACAATATCCATGTGCTATCTGCCATTCTGGAGCACGTTGCACCGGGACTTGGATGGAGATAGATTAGTTTGATTTTTTTTAAATCGCACAAAACATTTTGCCAGCGATGGCGTTTATATTCCGAGAGCGTTAATTTAGATGAGCGGGAAGAGCCTTTGGTTTTTCCCGCTTTCTTGTTTTTATCCCTATCGTAATCTTTCACTTGAAAACGAATCGGTCAGTATGGTTAATGCCACATTGATAAATGAAAAGCAGCATTATTTCTACTCTTTTACGTAGCCAGGTTCTTTCGCAAGATCCGGATTATCCCTACCAGGCAGCTACCTTTGCTTTTTTTTAAAAAGGGAATGCACATTAAAAACAACAACCGATACGAAAATGATACTATATGCCGCCATTTGTAATGGGGTAATGGGCTCATGAAATACCAAAACTGCTATAGCAAACCCAATAATTGGGTTAATATTAAGCAACATACCCACTGTTGATGAGTTCAAGCCTTTTAAGGCATACAAATTCAAAAAGAGTGGAATCACGGTAAAACCAACTGCTATAACTTCTATCAGTAACCAAAATTGCGTTGCTGTAGGTACCGGTCCGCTGTAGGCAGGGTAAAAGGGTAACAACATCAGCGCGGAAAGCGAAATGTGAAAGGTGAGCAGGATAAACTTATCAAAGCCAACACTTTTACGCTGGCTTACCAGGTAGGCGGCATACGTAAAGCCAATAACAATGCCGTAAACCATATCCATCATATTGGCATACGATAGCATCACGCAGCCCATTATACTTAACGCAACGGCCGTCCATTGTACTTTGTTGAGCTTTTCGTGCAAAAGCCAGCAAGCAAGTAATGTGGTAATAATGGGGCATACCAGATAGGCAAGCGAGGTAGCCTTAATGCTTACATGGTTAAGCACGTAAATAAACGAGAACCAGTTGATATTTAAAAAATACTTCCCCCTAGATTCAGCAAAAGCATATTTCGTCTCTGCTTAGCAGGTAAGGCTTTGAAGTTAGAAAAGGTTTTAACCAATTCGGCACGTTTAAACAGGGCGGTAATGAATAACATTAGTATCGCGCAGCTAAAAATGCGGTAAAATAAAATATCTACCGAAGAATATCCACTCAAAGGTTTTAAAACTAAACTAAAAAAGCCCCAGGTCGCATAAGCGAATATAGCGGCCATATAATATTTTGCGGTTTTCACAGTTGCTATAATCTTGATCTAGCAAATATCATAAAATCTTAGGGCTTATTAAGCCACACAATGTAAAACACTATTTTCGGATGGAACGCAAATTGATGTATATTTATTGATCTTTATTTGCTCATTATAATAACGCTCGATGTTCAATTGGCTCTTCGGTAAGAAAAAAACTAAACCTGTTTTATCCAAAGTAGATTATTGGAAGGCATTTGAATTATATGCACTTTTCGATGACCTGGATAGGGTAAAGGCTGTTCTGGAGCATACAGACGATATCCGGATTGATTTTATTGCTTTTAAGTACTGGTTTGCCGAAGAACTCGGCGAGCTTGAAGGAGCAAACAATCCTGATTTTTCAAGGGTACGGGAATGGTTTGCACCAGGCGCCGATTGGGATAGCCTGATGGAGAGGCAGGGGTTTGAGCTGGGCAGGTCTGTTTTTAAAAGGGCCGACTGGTGGAAACGCAACCAGGAGTTCATGCCCGGCAGTATTGTTTGGCTAAGTGGAGAATATGGGCTGGTGTTAAAGGATGCCACTGATGGGCTTTACGGACTGGTGAGGTGGGATACAGAAAAAGCACAGGACACTGAAGACTGGATAGGACTTTGGGGTACCTTTGCTGCCATGGGCGGAAGGGTGCAGGAGGAATATGAGTTTAAGTTTATCGGGCCAGATGGCAGCTTAAAAAGGAATGCGGAAATGGGAAATAGAACACCGGAATTTGAGGTGCTACAGGAAAAGATTACATGGTTGTTAAGACCCCGCGGTTATCGGGTGTTCATTCCTTTAAGTAGTTATTTAATCGGAAGATTCTTCATGCATCATATTTAGCTAATCGAAACTAAGACGCAGCAATCTTGATGCGATGCGCTAAACTTGGGGAGCAACGGAGCCGCCTTTTAATACAATACACTAGAGACCAGGTAAATTACAAATGTTTCTTATTAATTATTATTACATTGGCTGTGTGAAATTGCTACATTCAATTGATTGCTGCATAATTAACACTCAATATTTAATATCAATTGCATGCAGATATCTAGAACCTATTTAAACGCTTATTTTGCTGCCGAAACTTTGAAATCAGCTTTGCTAAAGAATAATCCAGAGTTTTTAAAAAGTTCGTATAAGCTAAGGAGAGCTCTCGAATCGTTTGATTTTGATGATGAACGGGAATTCTTTGCAGAATATCGAAAACCCCATAAATCATCGACGATTAGAAAAATAAGTAATGAACTCACTATAACAATTAATTATACGACAGATGCTGACACAATTATAGAGGTTCAAGCGAATACAAGGGGTGAGATAGAAAATATTTTTGAGGTATTTGAGGAAAAATATGAATCTTCAATAGTAAACTCCGAAGCAGAAGCCCAATCCCCAGTGATTTTTATCGGCCACGGAGGAAACACTGCCTGGAGAGATCTGAAAGATCATCTTTCAGATAAACATGATTATAAAATCGAATCATACGAGACCGGTGCGCGTGCAGGACATACGATTAGGGACATTTTAGACGAAATGGCAAGCAAAAGCTCATTTGCTATCTTAGTGATGACCGGTGAAGACGAAGATAAGGACGGGAATTTAAAGGCGCGACCAAATGTAATCCACGAGGTGGGATTATTTCAAGGAAGACTTGGTTTTAGTCGAGCCATCGTACTTTTAGAGCACGGTACAGAAGAATTTTCAAATCTATATGGGGTTCAACAATTGCGTTTTTCAAAGGGTAATATTAAAGAAGTGTTCGGCGATGTACTCGCTACATTAAAAAGAGAATTCGAAATAAAAAAATAAAAAATGAAAGCGGACGTTCAATATAATGATTTCAGGGGTACTGCAGCAGCCGATATATCGGATTTTTTGGGCTCTAAATACGGTGATAATCTTAAAAGTTTTGGAAAATTTTTCAAACTTGACGAGAGCAGGTTTGAAGTTATAGGAATTTCAATTTCTGGTACAGATAATAAGTATATTTCGCTTTATTGTGTAGACAAAAAGAAAAGTACAGAGGAAAAAGAGCATATCGTAAGTATGTGGATTGACATTGAAGATGATAAAGAAATACTTGGGTTTCTATTCAAACGGCTTCAAATAGTTCTACATTCACGATTTGACAAAAAGTATGGAGATTTGGGATACGACGAGGAAGTTAATTATGAAGATTTCCATGAATCTGATGAATAGATTTTATATGTAAGGGGCATAGTCTCCTATCAGTGGGAGCCTAAAGAGGTTATACTGGATATAAAGAAAGAAAAATCAATTCAGACAATTTTTCTATATACCCATTTACTTGCGGTTCGATCCTCTCATAGAACATTGTACCTGAATCATATGTGATTTGGTTTGCATTGCTAAACTCAAAGATTTTCTTTGAATGATAACCCAATTCAGGTGCATGTTTAATGCCATTGACTACGGTCCGTAATTCATTTAGTTCCTTATAGCCAACAATCTTTTCTGGATAGATGTATTTTGATTCTAAAAATGATTTTTGACTATTCAATGTAAAAAGATTTCTTGTATTTGCATTGTAAGCGTCTATGAGCATTTGTTTAAAAATGATCTCGTAAGATTTATAGAAATAAACCAGTCTCATTTCCGCAATAACAGCCATTTGTTGTTGCAAAAATATCTCATTATCTACATAATCAGCGGATTGTTCATCAAGATGTTCGATTACTTCTATGGGCAACTTTGAAATTATCGCTTGTTTCCGTTCCTCCTGTAATCTCATCTGTGCTTGATATTCTTTTTTAATTTGCTGCCTCAGGTGAGTTACCGCTGGCATAATTGCTATTTCATATGGTCTGGCAAGTTCTGGAGAGCGTTGAACAATAATAGTTTTTTTGAGATCTTTGAGGAATTGGGGAATTTCATCCATTATGTAGTTGTTTTAATATTTATAAGTTTTGTATTTTTTTACGATTCCACTAAGCTTTTTATGGTCGCTTCCCCGAGTGGATTATTCACTTCCCCTCATCTGATCTATTGGACTTGTCTAACGATGCGCGTAATCGCTTCCTAAATCTAAGCTCGTTCATAACTGTTTAAAAGGAGCCAAATTCCTTATTCATAATGAACATACTGACCGGGTAAGATACTTGGTTTAAAAAGTAATTTACTGTTAATTTCATTTATAAATTATCCACTACTGTTTCGTCTTGATCACCCTCAGCTAGTTTGAGGCTTTGGAAATTCCGTAGCCATGAAGCCGTCGTAATCAAAATTATTTAAAGACTCGTTTGCATCCATATAGTGCTTAATTTTGTGTTTGCCAGTTACCAGTGATAATATCTAATTACAAAGAAATATAGTTGCCGCGCAGTGTATTTGCGCAGATCACAAAAAAAGTAAGAAATATAGCTCATCCACTCCAGATGGCACGGCATCAAACCGAGAAGTGTTCTCAAGCTTAGCAATCAAGAGTTTGAACGAACAAAATGATGGCTGCCCGGATTGTTTTATTAAAAACTTAAACCATATACTCAAACCCATTATTTCCTGCAATCGTAATTAAGGGCTCAATGGTTGTTTTAAACTTAAGCTTATATTCAGCTGGTAACTCATTAACACTTTCCAGATCAGGAAAAATGCTCAGATAATCTTCCAGTAGCTTTTCTTTGGGCATTTTATATTTAATTATTTCGATGGCAGTTTTCTGCAAGTGATAAAAAGTATCAAAGTAAATATCCATCCGGGGTAGCTTGTCTGATTTAGAACTGTTAAAGGAGGGGTTTGCAGGTATCAAATTCCAGAGCAGGTCATGCGAAACAAAAGCATAGGGAATAAAATGCTCTACTGCAAAACCATCTTTGTATAGCTTTTGGTTTGTGTAGATGCAATCAACACCGCCTAACTCTTCAATTACAATATCCCAAACCTTACGCTGTTTTAACAAGCTGTTTCTTTTTGCAGGCTTAATTAACTTGTTCGAAATATCGGGTACATTAGGGTTATGTTTCTGCAAATACAAACTTAGTTTCCAGTAACAAAAGCTTTTTAAAATCCCCGAATTCCTACTGAGGTAATCAATCCAGATTGGATTAATGGTAATATGCGTTTGATCAACAGCATAAAGACAATCATTTTCAAAAGTTTGTGATGCCTGATAGGTAGCATTTCGGTTTTCTGCAATGGATGGAAACCAGGGGCTTAAAAAACGGTGCGGAACCTGTTTATCAAAATGCCATAATAACTTGTATGTAGCCAATAGGTTACTATTGTTCAAGCGTTGTTTAATCTTGTTTCGATCTTCATCAATACTAATCCCTTCAACAGTTGCAATTTCTTTTACCTTATCATGCAACTGGTCCTGTTTGCCGAAACTAATGTGGAAGTAGTTGATGGTATACCAACTGGTGGCAACCATTCCGGTAAATAATCTTTGCTTGGGGATATGGTATTGCCCATCTTCCACCTCATCTAAAATAGACAGAAACCAATAAAATTTATAAGCCGCAGCCGTATTATTAAAACTGGCGGCTAAAAGATTTACAGGCAAGCATTCATGAATAGGGATCATTTTACCTGCAAGATAATGTTCTGATAGCAATTTGTAATGGATAGGTTTATTTTTTATGACGATTCGCTAAATAGGTAGCAAAAGAGACGTATCTTTTTACCAAGGGCTACAAGGTATGGGAATTTACGGTTTCCCAGTAGCCGCTTTATATGTACCCTATCTTTAGAAAGGCGTATTTGAGACAATAAATTAATACGAACGAAATTCACCTACTTACAGGTCTTTTCTTAACCTTTAATTTTTTTAGCTTTGTACAAATTCGCTTATTCTGACTACAACACGCAACTAGGCTTGTTTGGAGTACAAAGGGGGGGCTGGTATCGGCCATAAAGGCAGAACCTCTAAAATATTATAACTACAAGCCGCTACGGAGATATAAAAGCAATCACTTTCTAATCTTATAAAACATGATTTTAACACAGGACAATAATGGTTCGGCTCAATACCGAATTTTACTTGAGCAATTTATTTTGCACTTGCTTAAAGATGAAATTTTAATTGGAGAGGGTAGAGATAATGATGGCTTGCATTCAGTTATAACTAATGATATTTATGCTCATAACGATTATCAATTGTTATTGAAATGCTACGGAAATGAGCGATTCATCTTCAAATATGAGTATCTGGAGGAAGATGGAACACCTCAAAGCCAAGTCTATAATTTGACTAATAATGACTGTTTGAGCATACCAACAAACTTAAAAAATCAAATGAAAGTTAGATTAGCTGAATTTGTGATTGAGTTTAATGGCAACAGGTAATATATAACAGCAGGCCAAAAACTATAAAAAAAATGTTTTATTCTTTCAACGCATATTCCTGAATAAGCATATCTGTTGGAATGTGCAGAGTTATACCAAACTGCCTAATCATTGGCAGTGATAAAGGCCTCTGATAATTTAAGACTTTACTTAAGTTACTTTTGTTGCCATAATGCTTTGCTAGATCAGCAGGTTTGAGGCCAAATTCTTGCATTCTTATCTTAATTGTTTCAATGGGGTCTACAGCTGGTAAATCCCATTCTTTGTTTTCATACTCAGAAATAAGATGCACCAAAAGCATTTTTTCTCTGTGTTCTGCAGAGCCTTTGGCTGCATATTTAATCTTTTCATAACGAGCGGTTGCAAGGCTATAATCTTGCTCGCTCTCTAACAAAAACCATTGAGTTGTTTTACTCATAATTTTTTCATGGATTTGATAACTTTCTAAATTGTTAAAGCATCAATTTCATCGTACTCGGAATGTGTTCCGATAAATCTAATTTCAACCGTTTTATCTATAAAGTCCACCTCAGTAATGACGCGATACTTATTGCCAACAATTTTAAACCTAGCACGATGGCCGTTTATAATTTTAGCGGTTGGAAAGCTTTCCATTATTTCTAATGGATTATTCCAATATACCTTTTCTACAATGCTCTTAAAAACTGTTAGGCTTTGTTTCGCATCTGAATGTTTAATACTAAAGTTCCTTAACTTCTTTAAATAAATTATTTTCATGTGGTGAAATTTTAATTGCAACAAGGTGGTTCGATGGAATAAACATGATTCAAAAATTTAGAAAAGAAAAATATGGGTTCAGGCGAGCCATACGCCTGAGTTGCCATTTATGGCTTCAGATAGGCCTATCTGAACACCATAATGCAAATATACAAAAAAAGTTGTCTTGTCGACAACTTTTTTTGAGAATATTCCTATTCAGGCAAAAAAAAACTTAGAAAAAATGCTGGACTAATACTTTTTTTCTTAAGCTCCCCTTAATCCATACATAGAGAAATTGATTTTGTCTAAGATACAAATAGAGCATTTAGTTATCTAGACATGGCAAGTGGTCTTAAGTAGGCTCGCTGTAACTAAAGGGTCATGCGACTGCAATATATATTATGATTAAATATTTGACCAACTTTAATAATTTTACATTGTTATACTGAGATGGCAGATGTACACAGAAAAGAAACCCGCTCATACAACATGAGCCGCATCAAGGGTAAAAATACCAAGCCTGAAATGATTGTGCGCCAGTTCTTACACGTTAATGGTTTCAGATATCGCCTCCATGTTAAAGATTTACCAGGCAAGCCCGATATTGTGTTGCCAAAATACAAAACTGGCATATTTATACAAGGCTGCTTCTGGCACGGCCATGATCAATGCAGGTAATACGTAATCCCAAAAACCAAAACGGAATGGTGGCTAAACAAGATTAATGGTAATAAAACGAAAGACAGCGTTAATATCGAATTATTAAAAAATGCAGGTTGGCGGGTAATTGAAATTTGGGAATGCGAATTGAAATCAAAAAAGCGTGATCAAACGCTAACAAACCTTTTGTCCAGCCTTTGCTGAGGTCTTTTTCCTTTACTTCAAAAATGAGCATGATATTTTGGACGGTTCGTACAATGCAGTCAATATCAGAAGGAATCCCCTTTATTACCTTGAACCCCAAAAGCCCGTCAAATACCAGGCGCTGGACGTAAAGCTGAAGTAAATATTTTTCCTCATGATCTTCAAGTCTGGCGATCCAACGTTCTTTAATTTGCTCAGGAACGTTGTTTTTCGGTTGGTAACCTCCTATAGTTTCATAGCTGGAAACAAACTTTTCAAGCGTACTCTCAAGGAATAATCCCTGTTGTGGAAAATATTAAAAAACTTTAAACGCCGGTACAGGCAGTGGGCTATCTGTTTTTAACAGGTCTAGCTTTTCCCATTGCTCAAAATGAATTTCCGCGGAGTATCGGATGAAAAGTAACCCTTTAAAGGGATATTGGCAATCTGATGATAGATATCTAAGTAGTCATTAGGCTCATCACTACTCACGGTGAAATAGATACCAGAAGAATCGTAGCTATTCGCATTCTTAATTGTAGGTAGAAAATAGCCGCCATCAAACAGTCTATCGTCGGGTCTTCTGGAACTGTACCAGCTCAGAAACGAAAGCTCTCCATTAAAACCTTTATATCGATTATTATACTGTATATCGCCTATTACATTATGTGCTAAAAGTTCATGCAGGTTTTCTAATATCAGTTGTTTTTGAGGCATTTAAAGTTAATTTATTGCTTAGCAATTATCTATGTGTGAGAAGAAACAATTCATAAAACAACGAGCGACGATCGTTTTATTTTTGGGTTTACGTTGGTTTTTTGCCTCCTTATATAAATTTAGATGTTCCATTTGGATGCTAAACGTTAGCTTTCAACTTTCCAAAAGTCTCAAATTCTAAAAATTTAGATTTAAACAAATCTGATGGGATTTTCTTCTGTAGCAATAAGTGGAAATTCTCTTCGTGAGTTGAAACAATCAATTGTTTATCCAATGATAATGTTAACCCCCTAAATAAATCAATAAATGAAAGGATATTTATACTATCCATTGATTGAATCGGATCATCAATAAAAATGCAGTTGATAGGCTCTTTTGTTACTGGATTTTTAGTTTTTAATGCTCGAGCTAAAAATATACTTAAACTTAGAATATTTATTTGAGCGGTACTGAAATATAGAGATGGAACAGTCCAAACTTCTGCGCCCTGTTCATTAATAGACGAGGTGTAAATCTGCAAGCGGGGCTTGCTTTCGGCAAAATCGCACTCAAAATCAATTTTTTTATAATCGGGGTGCGGATCTATTTTTCCATAAATAGCATTGATTAACGGAGTGTAGAAATAAGTTTCAATCGTATTTTTAAGATAAGTTTTAAGATTTTCTTTTTCCTTATTTAATTCTCGCTCGGCATTAGCTAAATTCGTTAAGTTGTCATTGATTTCATCAATTTGGTCTTGTACTATTTTGGATTCAGTAGCTTTAATGCACGCAGTATTTAAAATCCTAATTATTTTATATTTTTCAATTTTATCTTCTACTTGCTTTTCTACTTGCTTTTGTTTTCTGATCAAATCTAAAAAAGTTATTTCAATTTGAGTTTTATCTTTGTCTTTTATAATTACACCGAATTCTGATAGAATATGGTTTTCATAGCTCTCATAAATACGCAATGATAAGCTTTTGGTCTTATTTATCAGTTCTTTATTCTTAATGTATTCATCCTTAGATAAAGTATAATTAGATAGTCTTATCTTTAACTCGTCTAAATATTTGTTATGCGAATCTTTTTTATCTATTAGGACATTAATCTGTTGCTGAATACTTGATATACTTTCTAATAGTATAGTTCTTTCAATTTTATTTGTATCCAACTCTTTGAGAAAATACTCTGTGAATTCCTTATAATCATTTAAAGACTGAAATTTTAACAAGCTACGTTCCGAATGTTCCAAGTTCTCTTTGGTTGTCTTAAATAAGGTTGCTTGCTCTAAAGATCTTTTATCAATGCTTTTAATTTTATTAGAAAGTTTTAATATTTGGTTATCTATTTGGGAGATATCATTTTGTATTTTAATTGATAATTCTTCAAATGTCTTTATATCCCCTAATGATAAATTTATGTCATTTAATATAGTCTGGTTAGCATTTAATTTATCAAAATTGATTCTTCTCTCGGACACTAATTTATCTATTTCATTTTGTGCATTTACAAAAGCCGATGAAAAAGGCTGTTTGATTAAAGAAAAACTTTCTTCAATTTTTTTCTTATCAAGAGATAACTTCGATACCAGAATGTCAATTTCTAATTCTTTCTCAGTCTTCTCTTTTAATAATTTTTTTAAAGCACTGTCTAATAGTTCATTAGATAGAATATTTTCAGACAGCTTTTCAAATGAATCATAGTTATGGTTACATAAAGGACAATCTGAGCTTTGTGATTTGTTTACCAATTCCAATCCTACATTGATAAAATCATTAAGTTCTTTATTTAACTTGTTTTGACTATCAATTTTAAATTGAATTTCCTGAATGCCTTTTTTTAATTTACCTAGATTATTTTCAGCGGCTATATAAGTTGTGACTAATTTTTTATGTTCGGCAAATAATTTAAATTCTGATAGAATTTCAATATCGTCGTAAATTTTATTTTCATAATATTCAAATTCATCTAAAATTACCTTTAAGTCATTCCTTTTCTTCTCTTCTGTATCAATTGATTTTGATAAGTAATCAATAGTTTGTTGTGAATTAAGAATAATTTCAGAAGTTGATTCCAGTTGCTTTTGTCGGGCTGGTATACTATTTAGCGCAGCCCTATCGCGCTCATTAGAATTCTTTAATTCATTTAGTTTTAAAATTGCATCATTTTTCTCATTTTCAGTATCAAGCTTTTCACGTTCCGCCTTGAGTAATATGCCTTTGAACGCAGTAATGTTTTTGTGTAAATTATCTATCTCTTTTTGTATGATGAGAAATGTTTCAAAGCGCTTCTCAATATTGAGAGCTCGTTCCAATCTATTTTGGTGAATTTTTAAATTTTCATCATTAACACTATATTCATTATTGACCTTTTCTTGTTCTTCAAACCATTTAATTGTTTTATTTAATTCATTAAGCTGCTCATCTAATTTTAGGAATTTACTTTTATTGTCAAAGTAGGATAAAACCCCTCCATTTAATTTACCATCTTCAGATTCTTCTCCGTCTCTTGCTGATATTATCGTATCGATATGTAATTTAGCCTTGAATAATTCTTCCTCTAATGATAGCAATCGAACATCAACATTCCTAGATAGATTATCATAGTAAGTCTGGTTGTAAGTGATTTGGTCAATTAAGTGTAAATGTTCATTTTCTTCATTAAGTGAACTGATTACTTCATTAATTTCATCAAATTTTTTAAACTCCTGCTCGAAATCTATTTCGCTTTGCAGTTTTTTTTCTTCTTCTTTCCTGTTAGCAGTTAAATCTCTTCTTTCATCTTTCACATACTCTAACAGCTTGATGATTTTTTTGTACGCGAAATCGTACTTTTTTAAGTTATCATCAATCTCCAAGAAGTTCTCATACCGTTTATCGGCTTTCTCTTCTTTTAAAAATGCATCTATTAAATCCTGTGTTAGTATTTGATTTTGAAAATACTCGTTCTCTGGCTTTTCATTATACTTATAAACTTTCTTTTTATTGATTACATTTTCAAAATTTTCTGTAGTTGTTTCAACAATTACCTTTCCAGCCGATGAAGCCTTATTTAATAATAATGGCGCATCATTATCCTTTCTTACCTTTTCAAAATCAACCATTCTATCGAAACGTTGAATTTTATGAGTAACTCCCCATTCAATAGCATCATAGAAAGAAGTTTTACCAAAGCCATTTGGAGCATAAATGGAAGCAAAATTCATTATTTCTCCATCTTTAGTAAAATCAAAAGTTGCATTTTCTTCCTTTTCAAATGCCCTGAAACCAGTAATTTTTACACTTTTGATTTTCATAATGAATTTATTTTTTTAATAAACGCTTCCTGTGCTTTCCTATCACCAATAAGTTTTTCTTCATCTAATAGCAATTTCCAAACTCTTTCATTTTTAGGGATGTATTTTGAAATTGTAACCTCTTGGACTGTCGCTACGATTTCTTTTAAATCTGCATTAGTTATGTGTTTTACAATTAAATAATTTGCCTCCGCTTCATTAAGCTGTTTATTATAAGAATCTTCAACTATCTTTCTGCTTGAAAATTTATCATTTTCAATTCTATTTTTTAATTCTTTCGAAACGCGGTCTTGTGAAATGTAAATAATATAAAAATTCCACCTATCAAATTCTCTAGAAGACATATATTCGGGATTTTGATAATTAGCAGCTATCATATTTGAAAATCGCTGCCAATTTTCATCTATTTGATCGCTGTTAGCCTCTAGAAAAAATATATTTATTCTAAACTTATCCTCATTTCGATAATGATAAACTTTGCAATTTTCAATCTCAAAGTCAGGGTTGTTTATTTCAATTGTCGAAAAATTCATTTACAAGTCGTTTTATTTCTGTTAAAATATCTTCAAATTGTTGTACCGAGAATTGATTTAATTCGTTTTCATTTGAATTGATACAATCAAACTCAAAAGCTTTTAGATGTATAATCTCTTTAATTTTCGAACTTGTCTGAACCCTGTCAATCATTTCCGTATCCACTACGTTACCTACATTAAGATTAACTTCACTAGCTAGCATTCTTCTTCTATTCGGAGAACTAGGAGTTTGAGTAGTTGCTAATAAAACTTGACAGTTATTACTAATGTTTTCAGAAGCAAGCAATAACACCTCACTATACAAATCATATATATCTTTGGAGGAGTCAGAAAAGATAAATTTTTTTGTTATGCTAACTTTAGATAATATTTCTTCATCAAAACCATTTACCTCAAGAAGGCTAATTATGAGAGCATATTCAAGAAATGAAGTCCAAAAACGTCTACTTTTTATTCCTGCTTTAGAAATCGATGATTTCTTTACAAAATCACTTGAATAAATGCTATTTAATTCACATCTAACTTGTTCGAACTGTTTTCTGATAGCAATTTGTAATTTGGGTTTTAAAGTAGGTAAAGTTTCGTTAAAGCTGATGATTGAATTTATTAATAATTCAATATTGGATAAATAACTTGGTAGTAATTTTGACAAATTATTACCATCAACTATTTCTTCAAATCTTTTTATTGGCACAACTTCTATTGCTCCATTGCATGGGCCATTTGGTGTTTTACTTTGAATTCCTGCTAACAATAAACTATCACCATTAGTTTTAATAATTCCTCCACCTGAAAAACCATTAATCTGCTCGTGATCTAAATGGTTGACAACTAGCCTTAATACAATTAACTTATCGTTATAATTGTTTATGTCGCTTATTGGTTGTTTATCATATTTATCGTCTGACTTACGTTTAATTTCAGGGTAGCCGGTTAAGTTAAAATCATTATAGCCAGTCGTTCTTTCGTCAATAAAAATTTGATTATATCCTAAATTTTCGTTTAAAATTAGAATTGCAGCATCAGCTTCATCGTGTTCAAAATAATTTTCTCCTTTTTTTATTTCAAATTCTATTTTTTTTTCTTGGTCGTTAGAATAACTTAAATTAATCTTCAAGATTAATTCTTCACCTGTCTTATTACCTCTTTCGTGAATTATGTCTTTATATAAAATATGTTTAGCGGTAAGTATATAGGTTTTTGTTTCATCCAATGGTTGAAACAATACACCACTGCCACCTCCTAAAATAACTGTATATCTTTTTAAATCGTTTTCGTCCATTGATAAATAAATTCATTAGTTTGTTTAGCTTTAAATTCTGTGAATCCATCCCAATCTTGAGCTAAAAAAATATGGTTCGTTAAATCATAGTTGAAACGTATTATAGCGTTAGGATTATTTCTAATAATTCTAGCTATTGTTCTTTTATTTGGTAGCCCGTGCTTAGTTGCATTTGAACTTATTATATAATTATCGGTTTTTACAATTCCCAATAGTTCTTTGTTAGTATTATACATGCTACCGTGGTGCGATACTTTCATTAATTCTACATTCAAAGGATTATTTTTATTGTAATCAAATCCGTTTAGACCTTCAATTACAACTGAAGGATGAGCATCAGCTAGGAATAGAAAGTTTTTGCCTTCATACTCCATAATAAATGCTATCGAACTACCATTTGCAACTGTATTGTCCTCCTTAAATTTAAAATCAGGCTGACTTTCTTCATCAATAAAGTCTTTTAAAGAAGTTTGGAAGTCATATTCATCACCATTAGTAAAATAATCCTTTTGCTTTTCATACAGTTTTAAAAGGTTATAGAGTTTCTCTGTGTTTGGGGATAAAAATTTGAATTTTAACCCAAACAAATCACATGTAGAACCTTGTTCAACAATTTCTCCATCCCATAAATTATTGTTTTCGAGGTATTTTTCAAATTTAATCCCTTGTTTAGGGCTTGTGTGAAAATCGTCTACTTCGTCAACAATTTCAATATCTAGATCTTTATTTTCATCACTTTCAAACTTCTTAGCTATTTTCTTCCCAGAGTTAAACCAAACCTTTTTAATAAGATTAAAATCCTTTTCGTTTTTATTCAGCCATCTTAAAATTCCCCCGATATGATCATCATCAAAATGTGTCAAAATAAGAAGATCTATGAATTGATCTGTTTTGCGGATTTCTTCAATTGCTTCAAACAAATCCCCTTTTGTGTTTGATTTACTTTTGTAGGTATCTCCTGTACCGCCATCGACTAAGATATTCTTTGGACTTGCTGTATTATCCAAGAACGAGATCCAAATGCAATCGCCATTGAAGGCTTTGAGAAATTTTATTTTCATAGTAAATGCGATTTTGTCGTTTGATTTTTACTCTTTACTTCAAAATCTAGTGTTTGTCGTGAAATTCGAAAAAAGGATTTGAGAAATAATATGATTGCTACAATAATTGGATCCGAAAGGTAAATTCTTGATTTAGAGCTATTTTAATATGTTTATTCGAAAGAAAATCCGCCCAATCAGAACTGTTTAAAATTACTTCTGCTAAATCTCTTGCCACAGCGGAACCTTCAATATTGTTAGAAATTCTACCGTCAACCAACTCCAAGTTAAAGCTGTAATCTTTCCTGCTACCTGCAGCTTCAAACATTTCATTTGAAAGTTGAATAGAAGCCTGATTGTTAGTGTAAACGATCAAATCCAAGATGTCAGGGCTTACCTTTCTCCAAATTTTCGTATATAAATTTTGTTTCATTTCAGATTTTTAAACGATTAAACATTTTCTGCTTTCTAAATCACTCCGCAATCTCCTTCAACCTGTAAAACACAGGCTTAGGTCCTCGTCCTTTCTTTGTTGTGTCCTTTCGTTTGGTGTTCTCTATAAATCTCAGAAAAGAACTCTTAAAACGATTGATAATCTCCGTTACTGAATATTTTACACCATACTGGTTAAAGATGCTATTTGAAATATCTTCTGCTAAAAATTCATCATCAACTTTATACGTTGATAATACATCCCGTATATGATCATTTATTTGACTTGAAGTATAGGTTATGTCAATAGCAGGTCCTTCTTTTTTACGGTATGCTATTCGCTGTTTTGTCTTTTCAGGAAGTGATTCAAAAGGGGGAATAGTATGATTTGGATTGCCAAATTCAAAGTACCGTAAGCCGAAAATTTCGGCGATCTGTTCTAATGTATATAGCACAACACCTTTTTCATTCTTTAGGATACCAGATATTACATCTTTTTTAGTTCCTACCAAATATGCGATATCAATAGACTCCAACTTAAATGCCATTAAGTATTTCTTCAGAATTTTTGAATATTCTTTTGAAAGGTCTATTTTTTTCATAAATAATATAAATTATTTTTTCTTTTATACTTTTATTATTATATTTGTTATCAGTTATTTATAGCGACAAATAGAGTTGGGACAACCTGACTTTAACGATGTCACTCATGGTAGAAAACCGTCAAACTTTCCACATGAGCCGATCGTGAGTTCGCCGTATCTATTGAGTTTTGCTATCTTCGTGATATCTTATATTCAATAGGGCGGACTTCATGTTAGTCTTTTGTGGAATTCAGATTTTTCTGAATGGTTCTTGACGGTACCACTGCCAAAAGCTTTGAAGTTCGCCCTATTGGTTTCTTACCAATCTGGTTTCCTTCTGCTTTTATTGAGCCTGCATCGTTTTACATAAAAATTAACTGTTTATGAAAACGAAACCACCATGATTTTTCAAACCACGCAGTGGGATGAATAAATCTGGTAGCTTCATCACCACTGTAAACAAATTATGTACAGATGAAAAAATTAAGCGCCATCAAATCGTATCACTTCCAGGAAGTGATACTCAAGTATTCCATTAAACTCTTGTTAAAGAACGTTATCTGTTCTCCATCGTAATGCGCGTGCCGGAATTACAAGTATAAAATAGCCCAATAAAAAAACAGGGGTTGGTGTGAGAGAGCGCACTGATTCCCGGTGGGTTAATTTAGCTTGGTGCCAGCCCTTTATTGCTGTTAGGCAAGGGTGCATTACTATGGTTATTCGCATTCCCAAGGTAGGTATCTTTTTTCTAAAAACAAATACGGTTTCCCGTATCTGCATATTTTTTTATGCGGGGAGGGCTGGTTTTTGCTGTTTTTTTTATTGTTAAATAAGTTCAATGACCAAGATGAGTTTGATAACCCGGTATCCCTTTGATAGGCTTTATGCTTTAAAGCCGAAGAATCCCGTATAGGTTGTGGCAGTGCGGGGGCTTTTTAATAGGTTTTTTAATGATGCAAACAGTAATTCAGTCCCCTGCATTGTTCTTTGATGTTTATTTTTTTTGATCGAGAGATTAGGATTGCTTTAATCAACTTAAACCAAACTTTTTTATGAACCAAACCACGATTTCTATCGTAATGGGATTTTTATGCCCCGGATTTTATGATAGAATTTTTAAGATATTTACAATTTTTTTGCTGGTTTTTGCCCTATCCGCAAATGGGGCTACAGCACAGGAAAGCGGGCCTGCTGCCGGAATAAACGTGGGGCAGGCCATTCCTGATTATTTATGGGATTATCCTTTCAAGTCATTAAAGGTTTCACCTGGGGTGAATGGTTTTGAACCTGCTGTTCTCAAGTTGAGGAAATTTAAGGGCAGGCTCATTATCCTTGATTTCTGGGCCACCTGGTGTGGGGCCTGTATTGCAAATTTTCCTAAAGCGAAAAAACTCGAATCTGCCTTTGCGGGTAAGCTTTCTTTTGTGCTGGTTAATAATGAGCCTGCAGAAAAGGCGGAGTTACTTTTATCCAGGCGTCTTGTAGAAAATGGTGAATCCTTTAGTTATGTAAATGCTGATACCTTATTGAACCGGCTTTTCTTTAAGCGCCTGATCCCGCATTATGTATGGATAGATAATGATGGGAAAGTGGTTGCTGCCACCGGGCCTGATGAGGTTAATGAGAAAAATATATCTCTTGCCCTGAAAGGAATGGGGGATGGGATTGCCAGTACCCCGGATATTGACCGGAAGCTGCCGCTGTTTAGTTCTGCCAGCCTTCCGGTGGGGAATGTTCTAAAGTATAATTTGCTGGTAAAAGGGAAGGTTCAGGGACTGGGAAGTGGCTATGAATGGCGTAAAGATTCATCGGGAAAGGTGAATATTGGCCGGGTGATCACTAATCTTCCGCTATGGAGCGTGTACCGGAAGCTGGCATTAGAGCGTGCAGTTAAGGAGCAAAAACGTTTTGACCTGGAAAGGATAGTGTATGAAGGTAGGAATGTTTCGCTGCTAAGGGACACTTTTTTTAATTATGAATTTGCGGTAAGCAGGGTTTTGTCACCAAAGCTGGATTCGCTGATGCTGGCCGACCTGAATACTTTTTCTCCATTCGTCGTATCGTTTGAAAAGAGGAGCATTAAATGTCTGGCGCTTGAGCTTTCTGGCAGGCGTAAGTTGCCCGAGGCTCTGCCGGGCGCATTTAAGGAAATCAGGTTCGGGCCAGCTGAGGGCGGGAGCGGAAAGGTGCTCAAAGTTGTAAATGTAAAGCTTGGTGATTTGATCTACCTGATAAAGGAGAACGGTAATATCATTGGGCCGGTAACGGATGCCACCGGACTTGAAAAGGAAGTTTCATTAAAGCTGTATTTGCCCGATACGATACCGGGGATAAACGCCCAGCTGGAACAATACGGATTGCGCATCAGGGCGCGCATTGCTGAACTGGATTATATGGTGATCAGAGACCAGCCGGTCGTTAAAGTTTTTTAATTTATGAAGATATTATATTTATTTATGGTGATTGTTTCCATTACGTGCTTTACCAGCTTTGCCCAGCAGGTAATTTCCGGAAAGATTATCGATAGCAGGGACAGTACGGGGATTCCGGGTGCATCTGTCCTGATTACCTCAGAGGGCGGCTTTAAGCAGCTTATGGTAACTGACGATAAGGGGTGTTTTACGATTACTTTAGCTATAGGGGGATACCTTGCTAAGGTTACTGCGGTAGGTTATATCGCGGGGACTACACCATTTTCGGTACCTGGATCTGGTAAGCTGCTCGTGCCATTGTCCGCTGCGGATAATGACCTTGGGGAGGTTACCGTAAGCACAGGCTACCAGGTGCTCGACCGGACACGGGCTACGGGTTCTTTTTCGAAGATCACCGGTAAAATGCTTGGTGAGCAGGTAGGAAAAAATATCCTGGACAGACTGGAGGCGGTAGGAAGCGGTCTATCAGTAGACAGGACGACCAGTACCGATGGAAAGATCATGATCAGGGGCCTGAGTACCATTCGCGGTCCGAAAGACCCGCTTATTATTCTCGATGATTTTGCCTATTCGGGCGACCTTTCCAATATCAATCCGGATGATGTGGAAAGCATTACCATTTTAAAGGATGCGTCTGCTGCATCTATATGGGGTGCCAGGGCGGGCAATGGCGTAATCGTGATCACGACTAAAAAGGCAAGGCAAAATATGCCGCTATCTGTTGACTTTAACAGCACGGTGAGCATAGCCGGTAAGCCGGATCTGAGGTATGAACAGCGTATGAGCGCTGCTGAATTTCTTGGGGTGGAGGAATTTCTTTACAGGAAGGGCTTCTATAACAGCCAGATAAATTCCACCCAAAAGCTGCCGCTCACCCCATTTGTTGAAATGTTGGTCTTAAATTCCGCTGGGCAGCTTTCTGATGCGCAACTTGCGGCTAATAAAGCGGTTCTGTCTTCCTATGATGTATACAACGATTTTGATAAGTATGTATATAAGGACGGGGTGAATCAACAATACTCGCTTCGTTTGGCAGGTAGCAGCGAGCGGAATACCTGGTCGGTTTCCTCTGGCTTTAACAGGAATCTGGATAATCTGGGACTGAAGGACAAGCGATCGACGATTCGGTTCTCTAATATTTTTAAAGTTACCAAAAATCTTCAGCTCAGTGGAATATTTACCTATACAGGCACCGGGGTGAGGCAGGGCAGACAGGGTATCGGTAACATCACCAGTTATCTCGGGCTTTATCCCTATGCCCGGTTTGCCGATGATTCGGGTAACCCTTTATCTATAACCAAACAGTACAGGCAGACCTATCTGTCTTCATCCGCGACGGCAAAGCTGCTGGACTGGTCTTATTATCCGCTACTTGATGATCAGTATACCGATAATAGCTCGGTAATGAGGGATCTGAACGTGAATTTTGACCTAAGTTACCGTCTTCCGCTTGGTTTCAAGGCAAGTCTGAAATACAGTATAGAGGAACAGCGTTTAAACTCGGACAATCTGCAGGGCATCGATTCCTATTACACCAGAAACTATATTAATTCCTTTGCGCAGCTGCCGTCAGCCTCGGCTGCACCGGTATATCCGGTTCCGCTTGGTGCAATCCTGGACCGGTCGCAAACCAGGCTGCGCTCGCAGCAGTACCGTGGTCAGCTTGATTATGACAGATCGTGGAAAGACCACCGCCTGACTGCGCTGGCAGGATTTGAATGGCGCAAGGCGATTACCGACGGCAGCGGCAGCCGTGTCTATGGCCTGGATACGGATAAACTCAATACGGGGCTTGTGGATTATAGCCGGGCTTATACTAATTTCATCACCGGCGCTTCTAGCTATATCCAGAACGGGGACGTGCTGGACAGAAAAGCCAATAACTTCTTTTCACAGTTTGCCAATCTGGCTTATACCTTTAAAGATGCTTATACGCTATCTGCGAGCGCACGGGCAGATGCATCCAATGTACTTGGAATTTCTACCAATAACCGGTGGAAGCCGTTATGGTCTGCCGGCTTTGCATGGGATATCAGTAAAATGCCTTTTTTTAAGGCAGGCTTTGTGGATTTCCTTAAAGTCAGGACAACTTACGGGCTGAGCGGGAATGTTGATCCGAGTATGGCTGGCGTGAATACCATCCGTTTTTCTTCAACATCAGCGTTCACCTCACTGCCAATTGCCGTTTTTGATAAATATAGCAATCCCGACCTAAGATGGGAGACGGTGAAGATGTTGAACCTTGGTGCCGATTTTAGTGTATTCAAAGGACGTCTGTCGGGGAGCGTGGAATATTACACTAAACATGCCACAGATCTCTTTGGCCTTTATCCGATTGATTACACCACTGGAATTGGGACAGCTATCATAAGGAATGTCGCAGAGATAAAAGGGCAGGGCGTTGACCTTCAGCTTCAGTCAAGAAATGTAGAGGGGAAATTTAATTGGCAGACTTCTTTAAACTTATCTTACAATAGCGATAAAGTAACCAAATACTATCTTCCCTCTACAGATGGAAACGCCTTTGTCCAGTCAAGCGCGAATGTATCCGGGGTGGAGGGGCTGCCGGTATATGCTGTATTTTCTTACAGGTGGGCAGGCCTGGACCCCGCTACCGGTGATCCGATGGGCTTTGTGAACGGTGCGCCCAGCAAGGATTATAATCTTCTTACCGGCCCTTCTACGCAAGTTAGCGATCTGGTTTACCATGGCTCGGCATTGCCCAGGTATTTTGGCAACCTGATCAATAGTTTCTCTTATAATGGGCTGACGCTGTCGGTAGCCTTGAGCTTTAAATTTGATTATTATTTCAGGCGCAAAAGTATAGATTATGCAACCATGTTCAGCTATTGGAACGGGCATGCGGATTACGGTAAAAGGTGGCAATCACCAGGTGATGAATTGTTTACCAATGTGCCCTCACTTGTTTATCCAAATAATGGAGGCAGGGATGCTTTTTATAAATTCTCCGAGGTACTCGTGGAGAAAGGAGACCATGTAAGGGTATCTTACATCAACCTGGACTATTCTTTTCCCGACAGGCTGGTCTCCACCGTGGGATTAAAGTCTTTACATGTATTTTCCAATATCACGAACCTCGGGATTATCTATCGTGCCAATAAATCACATCTTGATCCTGAATATGTGACCAATGCATTTAATATGCCGCCCGGAAAACTTATTTCCCTAGGTATTAGAACAACCTTTTAAAATCTGAATATCATGAGAAAATCGACTTACTGTTTATTCCTGTTTCCTTGTTTTGTATTCTTTTTTGGACTTCTAGGCTGCAAAAAACTTCTTGATGAAAAATCCGATCAGAAGCTCGCCATCCCTTCAAGCCTTTCTGATTTCCAGGCCCTGATGGACAACTGGTCAGTGCTGAACAGCACGGAAAACAGTTCCCTGGAGGTAAGTGCGGACGATTATTCGCTATCGGATGCGGACCTGGCCGGGCTTACCAGCGAACAGTACAGAAGAATGTACAGCTGGCAAAAGGACTACCTCTTTACGCCGGCTTTCAATGAGTGGTCTACCACATATAAGGCCGTCTATCAATGCAGCAGTGTAATTGAAGGTCTTGATCATTCTGGTTTGAAAAGGGATTCGGAATTCAATAATGTAAAGGGACAGGCACTGGTATTCCGCTCAAAATTATTTTTGCAGGCATTGGCCGTTTGGGCGAAGGCTTACTCATTGTCATCTGCTACTGACTTAGGTGTTCCTTTAAGGCCGGATCTGAACTTTAATGAAACATCTGTGCGTGCAACTGTCAGGGAGGGTTATGGAAAGATTATCACTGATCTTAAAAAAGCGGTTCCCCTTCTTCCTGCCAAACCATTGCACCCTTTCCGGCCTTCTAAGGCAGGGGCTTATGGGCTTCTGGCCAGGGCATTATTAAATATGGGCGATTATGAACAGGCTGCGCTGTATGCCGACTCCTGCATCAGCATAGGTGGGACCCTTATGGATTATAATAAGCTAAATACGGCAGACCGTTATCCCTTTGCGCTGTTTAACAGTGAGGTGATCTTTGATACCTATGTTCCGGCTGCCGCACCAATAAACAGTTCAAGGGCAAGGATTGCTCCGGAGCTGATACAATCCTACCAGCCTAATGATCTTAGAAAAGGCCTGTTCTACATGGTGACCAACGGAAACTATTACTTCAAGGGAACCTACCACCAGCCCGCGCTTTTTTTTGGTATTGCCACAGATGAGATGTACCTTATTCTGTCAGAATGCCTGGTTCGCTCCGGGAAAGTGCAGATGGGATTATCTGTTCTGGATAAGCTACTTGTAAACAGGTTTAGGACGGGAACCTATGTACCCAAAATCTTATTGGGACAGGATGATGCGCTTTCGGTGGTTTTAAGTGAGCGGAGAAAGGAACTGGTGATGAGGGGGCTGAGGTGGATGGATCTCAAGCGGTTAAATGCGGAAGGGAGAAATATTATGGTATCGAGAACGATAAACGGACAGGTTGTTTCCCTGAATCCGAATGATAACAGATATGCTTTGCCGATACCTGAAGATGTTATCCAGCTCACCGGCATGCCGCAAAATGAAAGGTAATAAATAAATTCCGGCAAGCGTTTTGCCTGCCGGAATTTTGAGGCTTATTGTGCCTCCCTGCGTTCTGATGCGGCGGCGTTTATAAGCGATGCCGAATTGCTGTAGTTTGAAACGAAATAATCGTGTAATTCCGCTTGCGTATCTACATTTTCAGGGGTTTCGATGTAACATGGTAAATCGTCACCCGACTGGCAGGAAGTTGGAGGCGTCTGCGTCAACGAGTATTTCGTCTCATCGTTTGCTTCCCCGACCGTGTTGGCCTGGTAATACCATTGTTTATTTACTTTTGATTTTTCACTACCAGCTTTGAATGCGCTGGTTACAATTGTAAGGCCGAACCCCAGTACGAGGGCTACAAGGCCTAAGTTTATGTTTTTTAACATAGTGTTTGCTGCTTTGTTTCGCGAAAAAGCAACTGAAAAATTTTAGTTTATGGTAACTGAACTTTTCGCCCTATTGGTTCAGTAAGGTTATTGGCGCTTTAATGGACGGCCGGTTTTTATTGGCTTGTTCCGGGTCCCTTGTCCCGGTGCAGGCTGGTATGTTTGGTCACGGGGTCACGGCTGCCCCCTTTCTTTTTCTTAAGGTGAACAATGAATAAACCACAATTAAAAGCAATGTTAAATTTACGATCAGGTGCTGTTTCCAGCTTAGCGCAGTGATTATCCCGCCACAGGTGCATGGGGCAGGACCAAAATATCCTGTTATTACAAGAATGACATAAGCGGTGAAGGTGGCCATTAAGATCAGCGAAAGGTAAAGTCCGAATGTTCTCGTTTTTCCGAAAGGGATAGTCATCGCAGCGGTAAGCTCTAGAGATGGGATGGCTACCGAGACCGGTTTTGCCATATCTTCACCTAGGATTGTGGTAAGCTGTTGCTTAAATTCGGCAAATTCCAGAATCTTTGACAGCCCGGTAGAACTCCATAGCAATATCAGCAGTATTGAACTGGCCTTTAGTGTATTGTTTTGATGTGCTGCTGTGGGTTTCATATCTGAAATTTTATATGAAGTTCCGCACACCTCTTCGTTTAGCTACTACCTATTTGTCACCTAATTAGAACTGGTGCCCTTTTTTAGGGTGATAAATGTTACCATCTTGAATTTTTGCCTCTTAAACGGCTTAATGTTTTTGGATCAATCCCTAAAAAACCTGCTATTTTTTTCTGTTCGCAGACCAGTGCGATCTTTGGATAGTCCTTTAAAAACTGATCGTAGCGTTCTTCCGCATTCAGCTGGTTTCGCTTAAGCTGGAGTAAAAACATTTTTCTGATCAGTCCTGCATTCAGCTTGATCTGGATCTGATGGAACTCCCTGAAGAGTTTATAAAGGTTGTGGATGTGTTTATCCGGGATGAGCTGCAGGGTGCTATCTTCCAGGAATTCTAAAGCCAGTTTTGTGCCGGGATATATTTCCATAGCTCTTTCAATTAACGGGAAATCACCCTCCAGGTAAAACATGATGGTGTTTTCCTCGCTGCTGTCTTCCTGTTCCAGGTAAAGCCTGGCGCTGCCTTTGTAGAGGAAGCTTAAAGTATTCAGCTCGCTCATGTCCAGGTATATCCGTTCTTTTGCATGGAATTTTTCTTCATAGAGTACATACCTGATATATGCTGCCAATCCTACCGATACAGCCGGGCCACCTCCCATCTGCTGTAAAAATTTTTCTTTGTCCATATTCTTTTTTTCTCAAAGAAAGCTCGTTTTTTCAGCTTGTCAAGTGGCTGAAAGCGCAACCCGGAGCCACCCATGTATGGCGCGATTTTTAATCAGAAAATTAATTGATAAATCGGCTATATTTGCGCTATGATGTAAAACGAGAGAAAAAATATTATTAAAATATAGTAGCAATAGCTATTTGACTGTTTCAGAAATCCGCAACACTTCGAACAACACAGGAAAAATAGATTGGTTGCCTACGCTATGCGTGGGTGCCTTTCTGTCTTGTGTTGTGGGGCGTTGCGGCCCTCTGAAGCAGGCGTTAGGTTAACCCGCGCTTTTTTATGGAGGAAAATCTGCAAGACCCACATTATCGTATTTTATCTGTTCCCTTAAAGGAACTGCCTGTCACTGAAACGTTCCTGCTCAGGAGCAAACTGATGGGGTTTTCCAATCTGGGCGAAATCATCGGTGCTGATCTTCGGGTGGTATCGGGCTTTGAGGATTATAGCGAACGCTGGTACTTTGAACTGATCAGTCTTCTGGAACGGAACGGGCTTATCCACCTGATCGCCAGGTAAGCATTACAGGTCATCCTGGGCACGGGCAAGCATTTCGGTAAGTTTTGTAATGACCTTTTTGACATTATTTGGAGATCTGGAATAGGTAGCGTTCTTAAAGCTTTTTTCGGAAATCTTTTCGGTTTCCTGCGTACTGTAATGCCCAACAATATACTGGTGTATTTTTTTTGGTTTTTCCTCCAGTATGATCCCGCATTCCACCTGGAGATGGATGAAGTAGCCTAGTTCTTTTACGCTGAAGGATACCCTGAAGTTTTCATTGATCTGGCCGTATGCGGCCAGGTCGCCGCCAATTTTTTCAAGGCTCTGAAGATGGGAGATTTCTGCATCGACAAAATTCAGCAGTGAGCTTTTGATGCCGGGAAGTGCTTTGTGAAAAGGCATGCCGTTCCATGGCAACAGTTGCTGCAACCTTTTTTTGATCCAGTAAAGTTCGCTATAGCTCTCGATGATGTCCTGGCAGTTATCACGTTTTTTAATGATTTCTATGCAGCAATAGCTATAGAATGCGGGTGAGTTGAAGCCATATTCTATCATTAGGTTCGTCCACCTCTCTATTTTGTTGTCGGACGGGTCCTCCACTGCGCTCATTGCTCCAAGCATCTCTTCGAGGAATTCGGTGTGAAAAAAGCCTGCTTTTATTGATCTCAGGTAATTATAGCTGATGGTAGCTTTTAAAATTGATAACAGCTCATTTTGCTCTTCTGATGTGGCTTTGGAGATGAGTTCGTTAAGTTTTTTATTTAGATGCTCGGCCCCTGATTCCAGATGAAGAAGCGGCGCGGGATAAAGCCCATCGAAATCATCGGGAAAAAACTTCCTGATTTCCCTGATCAGTTTTAAGAGCTCACTAGAGAATTTTTTGAGGAACTGTTCCTTAAATTCTGGATGCTTTTGGTTTGATGTAGTGATGTTTTCAATTTCTTCCCATATGCTCTTGTCTAGTATGCATAATGATTTCTGGTACTGAGCAATGATTGATGGATTTGTATTATCGCCCTTTGGTGTTCCGGATAGATGGATCTGATCGATGATCCGTATGGAGACCAGCGCTAACTCTTCGAGAATTTTTTGTGCTTTCTCTCCCTTCAGATCTGCTATCGGGCTCGCAGATTGGTAAAGGCTGTAAATATTTCCAAGTTCATCTTCCATATTTAAGGGTTGCGCTGGACTTAAATAAGAGAGTTTTTTTAGGGCTGACCAAATTTATTATGCAAAACGGCGTTTGACTTACGCAAAACCATGCCTGACCGTGGTAAAAGGTAAATCTGACCTCGTTTCTGATTCTCACCGTATTGTTTCTGTTGCGCGTTCTAATGGAATTTGCTGGGGTTGCGTTTTATTGCAACCTGATAGCAACTTGACTGAAAGTTTTTTAAGCTTAAAATTTGTGAAGCTTTCGGCTGGGCTGCTTCAGTATTTTAAAGCTACCTGATGCGGTATTTTTTACTGACATCATGATCAAAGTGTCAATAACGCTTGGCAGGAAATTCTTATTCAAGGGAAGGTTAAGTGGATTTGATAAAAGCGGTAAGGGTATGTAAGCCTGTATTGGGTTATGAAAAAGGTTTTTTTTGGGGCTAGAATTTTCACGCTTATAAGGTGATTAGCCCAATAAATCTCGAAAATCTTTTCCGGCGCACTTTTTTCAAAGTGTCAAGGTTTTTGATCTTGCACTAAGATTTTTGAGATAGTAAATGCGCCTGTTCGGGGAATGGGTGGTGAAGGTGATTGTTCGGTCTCATGCAGTCCCGGTTGTAAGGTTAAGGGACGCGGGCGGTAAATTTTAAACATCAATGATTATGTCTGCTTTTTTAAATGTTAATGAGATCAAGGAGAAGGTGTCGCTGCTTGGTCTTTTGAAGAATCTAGGATTCACTCCTCAAAAGGTATCCGGCGGCGAGCATTTTTTCCTGAGTATGTTACGGGAAGAATATACAGCATCGCTCTGTGTGAATGATAAACTAGGGGTTTGGTTTGACCATGGCGGGGCAGGAGTTTCGGGGATTAGGAGCGGAAGCGTGATAGATTTTGCTCTGGCTTATTGGTATCCGTCTGGTTTTCCGGAAGTGTTGCACAAGATTTTGGAGTATGCCAATGTCAGCATTGACGCTTTAGAAAGCATGTCTTCCGGCGAGGTTAAAAAGGAAAGGCCTATCCGGGTTCCGCGTTATGAGATCGAAAGGATGGAGGAACTGGGAGGTAATGCTGCAATAAGCGGGTATCTGGACAGCAGGGGCATTGGCTCGGTTGCTAAGGACCATCTTTATGAAATCTATTATTCTGTCCTGGATGACAGAGATAGGCTTCGCCGCTACTTTGCTTCTGGCTGGCCGAACGAAAACGGGGGATGGGAGGTAAGGAATAAGTATTTCAAGGGTTGTCTGGGGCATAAAGGTGTGAGCTTTTTGGAAGGATCTGCGAAAAGGCTCAGCGTGTTTGAGGGGTATTTCGATTTTTTGAGCTGGAGGGTAGAGCATCCGAAGGATCCCGCTTCTGTCCTGGTGCTTAATTCTCTCTCTATGTTGCAGACTGCAAAAGCGAGGGCCGTTAAGTTTGATGTTGTCGAACTGTATTTTGACCATGATAAGGCAGGTAGGGCCGCAACCGGAGAATTTGTATCTGATCTGGATATCAGCAGGGACAATTCCTGGGTTTATGCTGGTTTCAAGGATTATAATGAGAAGCTGGTTGCTGATATCAGGTCGGGTAAGATTGCTGTTGACCGGTCAGGGTTTTCTGGTGATGCTGATGCGGGATTGGAGCGGTAATGTATGGATGCATGTTTTCCAAATGCGGATATACGAATAAGTACTTCTCATTTTTGATGATAGGTCGGTAGGGTGGATTTTATCATGGGGAGCAATGGCTGATTCTTTAATGTTTTTAATTTTTTATTTATGGATACTAAATTTGTTGACGCGCTGTATTATAAACTTGAGGGTGAATTGATTGGGTTGGGAAATAGTATTGAGTTTTACCCACGTCGCCTTGCAGCTATCTCGGGTGCGCTGAAAGAATTGAAGGGACATGTTTTAGACTCTGGTTTTTTGACTGACCTGGATGAAGTGATGTTTTTTAAGTTTATAAAGCCCAGGTTTTATATGCTTTACATCTATGAGGTGGAACTTTTTAACCTGATTTCAGGGGTTCCCGTTGGGACTGATGATATGGTCAGGGATTATTATATCTCGGAGCTCAGCTTTATAAAGCGTTTTTATTCGCTCAATAGTTTTTTATATGATTATTATGCAAGGGAGGAGGAGGCTATGGACAATACTTTTTTTCTTCGCCGAAATTTAGATGCACTGTTGCCTGATGTTGCGGGAGTTGGCGTAGTTGGTATTTTTGATGATGGTTTTTCAACCAATCAGGATTACAATTTTGCTAAGTTCAGGGCGCTGGAGAAATTGCAGGATTATATTTTGGAAAGAATAAGGCTTATTTACGTTCGTCCTGAGCCTGTTATTCCTGATGCGCTACTGTCAAGAGATAAGCTGAAATGGACGGATGAAAAGATTAAGCTGGTGGAGCTTGCCTATGGGATTTTTCTTTCGGGTTCGCTGAATAACGGTAAGCTGGAGATTGCTGATGTGGTTGGCTGGCTGGAGCAGAGTCTGGGTATTGATTTAGGTGTAGCTTACCGGAAGTTTATCTCTATTGGTAGAAGAAAGAATCTGAGTTACACGAAGTATCTGGATGAGATGAGGGAGAAGATTGATGGCTATATTGCTGAGAAGAATAGCTATATACCAAAAGCGTTCCGCGGGTGACTTCGGGTAAATATGGGCGAATTGGATTGGGATTAGGGTTTTTGAGCATGTTGCCACTTAAATGAAAAAAAACGGTTAATCTGATCCCGTTTCACTAATCCTCAGTTATTCGTTTACAAATCGATTTTTATTGCCATGATGATTGTTTAATTATTGACTATTTTTTTAGTATATAATTTAATAACAACATACTAAAAACGTTAGTAAAAGGCGGATTTTGGAAAGGATTGGAAATTTGGTGGAGAAAATAGATCAGGATATAGTAATAGGCAAGGGCATCCTGTTTAAACCGGGGTTTTGAAAAACTTTTTTTAGCGCTTCATCTATCTGATCCCGGCTATACCGGAAGTTCAGTGTTTGTTGGTAGTAATTTCGCAAAAAAAAAATGTATCAAGGCCCCGTATCCTAATTGCAGAAGCTATAATTAATGGCGTGAATGCGATGCTATTTTAGGTGGTTTTCGATCTGGCCCACTATCTGGTTGACAAGGGGCGCATGCAATTCGATCTCTTTATTTTTTTGTTGAAGATCAATTTCAAATACAGGTATTTTGTCGGCTATTTCTTCAAAGGGCAATAGCTGCCATTCTTCTCCCGGTGGTTTGAGTGCACCGATAATCCTTCCGTTATGGATAATCTCGAAGATGCCGTTTTCAGCCTGTATGGTTATTGTCTTTCTTTCCCCATCCTGTTCTAGATCCATCTCAAAGCGCTGAATGGTTTTGCCTTTTTCTTCCATTTTTTTGTTTTGTCTTGCATAGGTCTATGATAATCCCCAAATGTTTGCCTCTACCAGTTTTATCTTCAGTATTTTGCATGTCGCGGTGAGCACTCATCACCATTAATGTTTTTTCATCGTATATTATTTTATGTCTTCAGGATCAAGTTCATTACCTTCTTCGTCTACGCGCTGGTGTTCATCCCAGTTCGAATCTTATGTATTTTTCGTTTTCTGATCGACATTTTCCTCCTCTTGTTCTTTTGGATCTATCATATTTCAAGATTTTAGTATAAACAGATAACAAGTTAAAGCGACTAATGGTTCGGTAAAGCTGAAAAGAAATGCTTAACAGCGTGAAAAGATTTGTATTTTTCCATAAGCATGTTCTATCCTCCTCAGCCTTAAATTGTTTAAACCTTATCGCTTTGTTGGGTGTTTTAATAATATAAATATTATGAACGGGAACAGCAAGCCGGGCGATATCGAGGCTAAAGGCAGCAACGTCCAAGTTGAGGTAAGTTGGGATGAGGTAAAGGAAGTTGATGTCAATAAAGTGTAGCAAAGCCTGACCCGCGAAACGGATGTAAGGAAGATGTTGGGAAGGATCGTGCAGGTAATGCCGGCTGAATACTTAACTGTAAGTCTGATCAACCGTTGTTTCATTATTCAAATATTTAGCGCTATAATTCTGAAATTATAAATTTAAGGATCGTTAGAAATGGAAACTAAAAATGAAAACAACAATCTAGGGGACAAACATGCGGAAAATAGTGTGGAGCGTACCAATATGCCCGATAACCAGGTGCCAAGATTTAGAAGTAATGAAAACCATGAAAAAAACCGTGTGAAAAGTGAAGCTGGATTTTTGAGCAGGGAAGTAGGTGAGGGAGATTTCGGCTCGGAGGAAGCAAGGGCAGACTGGGAAAAAGGAAATGACGGCAGTGCAGGAAATATGCCCAATTCGGTAAGTAAAGAAAATAGTGATGAAGATGAAAGTTTGCCTTAAGCCTAAACAGGTAAGCTTTAACAGTTACTAGATATAGATCCAATCGCCAGCTCCGGATGCTATTTTTTCAAGCAAAAGGGGCAAAACTATGTGTTGATATTTTTGAGTGATATACAACTGTACTGGTCATTGATGGGCTACAGAAACATGCAATTATAAAAACTTTGTGGTTTTTCTTTCCTGTTATTTCTTCAGTTTAGATCGTACCATTTGGGTAAATCTATCAAATCCGCTCTCCAGTTGATGCGGCCGCTATCGTCAAGTTGTCCTGTAGAAAGAAAATCGATTTCCGGTTTGCTTTCCGCAATCTTCTTTTTAAATTCGAAAGCGTCGATCATAAGATATTGATGAAGACGTTGTTGCTCAGATAAACTGCGGCAAAGAAACACCAGGACGCGCTCCCCCCTGATAGACTCTACAATTACGCTCTCCCAAATTTTCATACGCTCTTTTATTTATAGAATTCAATATTCGCTTGGACTTAGACTGGCAGTATGCTTAAGCTGTCTGTTATATCTCAACAACATTTCCGGGATTTAAATGGTTTACTTTTTCTGTTTCTCGGTTTTCTTCCAGTGCAATGCCGAAAGAATTTGCCGATTTCATTGGCGTCGCTGCACAATGGCAGCTCGGTGATGGTTTGAACAAGGAAATGAGGTTTCTGACAATCATCTTCTGCTGATTTTTAATGCGGTTTTTTTGCTGTCAACGCTAAGTTTCCTTAATGCCGCTTAGCTGTAGTTGTGTCTCTGTTATTTTAACCGGCGATACCAAAAACTTAAGCCGTAGATACGCTGCTACAGAAACTGCGCATGTGGAAGAAAAAAGTATATTCATATTCAAGGCAGGATCAATAGGCTGATCAGTTGAGTCAATAACCAGATTGTGTGAATATTTATCTAACGTTTAATTTTTAGTTTGCAGATTAAGAAGTGCCGGTTCCTACGGCCAACTATGTAAGGTATTCTCTTAGAGTTAAAAACCTGTTCGTTTTTCATCGGGTTGCTGGATTTTATCAGTCGTCGTTAATTCTTCGCAAATTTCTTCAAAACAGCTATAATCTAGTAATCTACTATAACTGGTTAGCCAATGTTTTTCGATCTCCGAAATGGAATAAAGGCGGGATATGGCTATTTTTTTTAGCACTTTTAATAGAATAGGGTATACTAAATTATCGGATTTTTTTTTACGCGAATTAATGGGGTAAATACCCGCTGAGCCTGCGGTTAACCCCTGTTTTGTCGGCTTGACACTTGAAAACAAAACTTTTTGATGAGGTAAATGATTTTATTATAACAATTTATCAGATATGAAAAAGCAAATATTATTCTTCACAGCCGCATTAATTTTAGTATTAACTGCCTGCAATTCAGAAAATCGCTCGTCAAGCAGCGATTCAACTTCCAATGATACTTCAATGAGCTCAATGAGTGCTACAGATCCCATGCAGGATAGCACGAACCGGGATTCCACAAGCATGGATACCACAACTCAGAACGGAGATACGGGCACTCAACAGGCGCGACAATAGAAAGCTGGTTTGGCAGTCAGGTATATTACGGCAGCTGTCGTTATGCCTTTCTATAAAACATTGGTGTAATTTTTTATTTTTAATTTAACTTATACGAAAATGGTACAGGAAAATCAATCAACACCCAAAGAGACGGAAATCGGACAGGAAGGTGGTACAGGACAGAATTCCGGACAGGACATTGGTAACCAAGAAACCCGGGAAAATAGCACCCCTGAAGGGGAATCCGATGAACAGTCTCCCGACGGGCCATCAGAGGACACAGAAAATATAGAGGGTCCAGATGGGTCATCAGAAGATGAGCAAACTGATGCCAGTGAGCTGGATATTGATGAAAGCACAGGAAATCCTGGCCTCGGTTAACCGGGCCAGAAAGGAAACCAAACCGATTGATTTCGGGCGGTTAACATAGCGTCAGTATAGCAAATTTAGGCCGTGCTGACGTTATTGTTGTGGTTACCTCGGATCAAATTGAATCGCTATGTATCAGAAGATTCATTTTTATCTTAATTCAAAAATTATTTGAAGATTTATTTTTGTCTTTACCATCGCAACAGTTATTGTGATAGCGAATGCGGTCCGCCGCGCTGATGAAGCACCAATATAATGGGTGCTGATTCAATGTATTGCTGCAGTTCCGGTTCTTTTGGAGCTGAGCCACTGCAAAGTAGAATGGGGGCAGCCAAGGATCATACGGTGGTGGGAAGTTCTGCAGCATTAAAGTTATTTTTGGTTGCAATCTGATCAACTCCAGGCCTGCAGCCGTTTAAAAATGAATAATATTATGGAAAAAAGAAAAGTAGATGATGTAAAACAGGCATCGGAAAATGAATCACTCACACCTGTGAGACCGCCTACAGAAGATATAATCAAGGGAGCAGGAGAAGATGATTCGATACGGGAAGCACGGAATAACCGTTCAGCTAAAGGCCCGGATAGGGAACAGCAACGCGGTGCCGAGCCTCGGGCTTATCCGGGCCCGCGTGACGGCCGCTAACATACTAATGCCATCATGCGGTCGAACTAACCATAAACAAGTAAAAGAATATAACTGTGATTAAGTAGAACCTCCCTGGGTACTGTTGGTACCTAGGGAGGTTCTTGTTTTAATTATTTTCTTTTCCAGAGATACTTTATCACCAGACCTCCTACAGCAAGGGTGATTGCCGCCTTGCCTATCATCTGTAAAGGATTATACCTGAATTCTGATTTCCAGCCCCTTTCTTTGATAATATCCGGGATTGTGCCTTTCTTAAAGTCATCAATAATGCCCTCCCAGGCATTTATCCGGTCTGCTAAGATGAGCGGTATCCAGTGGCGGTATCTGTCTTCACTGTGCTTAAATGCATATCTGCGTATCGCGCCGCTGATCCCGGATGGTGGAACCGAGGTTCCGAAGACCACACTGGGGTGTGGACGTTCATTGGATTTTAGAAGTTCAACATTTATTGGCTGTTGTTCCGCTTTTTCGTAATTGCTCCGGTTGTGGTCATCTCCGGTATAGTTTTTAATGGGATAGGTGGGTTCGTTGTCCGGATCGATATCCATGCCCCACCCGGGAATATTCTTGAAGTCTTGATTCTGGTTGTTCATAATATTAAGGTTTAGTTGATGGGATAAGAACCGTTTTGATGCATTCATCCAGTTTGGATGAAAAAATCCTGTAAGCTTCCGAAATTTCTTCCAGCGGAACCCTATGGGTGATCAGGCCTTTAGGATTAAGTCTTCCGGACTGAACATGATCGATCAAGCGCGGTAAGAGCCTTTTAACCGATGCCTGGTTAGCCCTCAGTGTAATACCTTTATTAACTATGTTGCCAATTGGGACGTAATTAAATGGTGGGCCATAAACGCCGACTACGGACACAATCCCGCCTTTTTTTACTGAGTTTATTGCCCATTGAAGCGCGGTTGCTGTTCCTGCTTGCATCAGGGTAAGTTTCCCGGTGAAGGTTTGCAGCGCATTTCCTTCGGCTTCACAGCCTACGCAATCAATACACACATCTGCTCCGTACCAATCGGTAGTTCTCTTAAGGAAAACTACAGGATCATCCATGGACTTAAAATTATAGGCCTCGCACTTTGCATAGTTTTTTGCGAACTCAAGGCGGTAGTCGATATGATCGATAATGATCACTCTGGAAGGGCCAAAAAACCAGGCGCACCTTGCCGCCATTATCCCAATTGGGCCCGCACCGAAAACAACTACGGTATCGCCTTCTTTTATGCCGCCCATTTCGGCAGCCTGGTAGCCTGTTGGAACCACATCTGTCAATAGCACCGCATCGTCAGGATCCATATCTGCAGGGATAACCGTCGGGCCAACGTTAGCATATGGCACCCTGACATATTCTGCCTGCCCGCCATCAAAGCCGCCTGCAGTATGCGAATACCCGAAAATGCCACCCACAGCGGTAGCCATGGTATTTGATTCATGGCAGTTTCCGTAAAGTCCCTGCTTGCAGAAATTACATTTTCCACAGGCGATATTAAAGGGAACCAGTACCTGGTCGCCGACTTTTACATTGGTTACCATTGGGCCGACTTCTTCGACAACCCCGGTAAATTCGTGCCCGAATGTAGACCCTATGCGTGTATCGGGTACCATCCCGTGATAAAGATGAAGATCTGAGCCACAGATGCATGTCCTGGTAACCCTTACAATCGCATCTTCGGGATGTAAGATTTCAGGCATTGGCCGCTCAACTGTACGTACCCTGTAAGGTCCGCGGTAGTTCATTGCTAACATAATTTTAATGTTTATATATAAGTAAATGATAAATTTCTGTTGTTTTAATATTCCATTTTCGAGGGCTGATTGAACAAAAGATATTTTGTTTCCAGCTAAGCATTGATTTTCGGTAACAGGTTTGAAATTATCGTTAGTGACTTATCGGCAGGACTTTTATTGACTGGGTCAGCTAAAAAAGGTGGAAATGAGCCCTGCTGTATCTGACTGTTCAGTTCAAAGGTGAGGGATATTTCTTAAGGGAATAACAAAGTTTTCACCCATTGATAAAATCGATACCTTCAGATCACGGATGGTAATTTTTCTATCATGATTGAATGAAGTGATATTCGAACTGTTGCTTACCTCGCCGTCCAACAATATCACCACCCCGTTACCAATCACCTCGCAATTAAAAGCCCCGGTAACAATAATAGCCGTGTTTTCTTCGATACCTATGCCTATCGAAGCCGGATTTGTAGCGATTACCTGGGCCATGCGAACAAAGCGCCCGCGGTGAACAAAATGTGTATCTACACAAACATCTCTTAAAAACTCAAATCCAGTTGTAATTTTTACGCCGGCAGCGACCATTTCTTCAGTCCCCGATCCCTCGAAAATCATCGGTGTCGACATTGCCATGGCACCAGCACTTGTTCCTGCAACGATTAGCCCACCATGAATATACCTGTGTTTTATCTGGCCCATCATTTCAGTTCCTCCGTATATAGCGGTAAGTTTGAGCTGGTCACCCCCTGTAAAGAAAATACCGTTTGCCTTATCAATGCGCTCGGTCAGGTCAATATCAAATCTACGGTAATCATGATGGATATGGCCGGTTGTACTCGCGCCAAGTTCATTGAAGCACGCTGCGTATATATTGTAGGTATCATCTGTTTCTTCTGAGCCTGCCGTGGTGATAATTTCAATAACAGGGGATTTACCGCAAAGTTCGATAAAGGCTGATAGAACCGATTTGTCGGTCAGTTCGGTTGGAGATTTATTTTCAGCGCCACCAATGAGCATAAGTTTTCCATTGGGAAGGGGGCAGTTATGTTTTTTCATTATTTACATCTTTGAATAAACTTTCATATTTGAGGCTAAAAGGGGACCTCTCCATGATCGTTAAAAAAGCAATCGTCTTTTTTGGGTTATAAAAAACTATGGCCTGTGCCCTGTTGATTCATGATTTTATTTAATAATGGCCAGTGGGAGAGATCATGCAAATTAAGCAGAATTGCAAAGGGTAATTGTTCTTATGGCCATGAAACCGACCACTCATCAAATCCACCGGATGTTTTACCTTTGCTGACACCGTGGTCTTGTTGCTGTCTTCCGCTTTTAATTTGCTCATTTTTTTTCTCAAGTGCTTTAATGATCTCCTCTTGAAGTGAAAGGTCGCTGCTTTCTTCCCCTTGTTCTTTTGGGTCTTTATTCTTGTTGTTATTTTTCATAAGTATGTTGTATAACTGATTGTCGGTTCCTCTCCGATCAAACCTGGTCTAGTGTAAAACCAGGTTTTTATCGGTGAGGTATTTGCCATATCAAATAGGTAAGCCCTGTCCATAGTCGCTCCATGTTGCGGTTCCTTCAGCTTCCGAAGATTTAATCTCCAGGCTCCGGATTTCACCAAGCTGAATACTTAATGCATTTGCTTCCTCAATTTCTGTGTTGAGATTTACATCCTCTGAGGTAAGGCCGGATGTTGTGTTAACATATGTTGCCGGATCCGAGATGTATTCCCATTCTTTATCCATCTTTGGCATATTTCCCTGATTCCATGGCCCTCTGGCGCTCGTTGGGTTAGAGAGGTTGAAGTATTGCTGTGTAAACCTTGGATCTGATTGTAAAACTCCCGGCGGGAAATTGGGCTGTATCGTTTCCAGGGCGGCCTCGAACATTTTGTAATGTGCAATTTCCCTTGTCATCAAAAAGGAAAGCGTATCCTTTACATATGGGTCTGTTGTAAATTTCATCAGGTGTTCATACACCAGTTTAGCCCTCGATTCTGAAGCCAGGTTGCTTCGCAGGTCTACAGTCAGATCGCCATTGGAATGGATATAGGATGCACACCAGGGAATACCCTGGCTATTGCGAAGGGTCGGTCCGCCTCCGGTAATGATTGGGAACTGAGGATTAGCTGTGAGGGCGCTATGGATGATATCTTCCATTGCGGCTTTACCTTCCAGTACCTGCATGATCTCAGAAGAGTCTGCTGCTGATTTTAATTCTCCGTTAACGCCTTTAAGCAGCATCTGGATGGTTGCACCCACTATTTCGAGGTGCGAAAACTCCTCAGTCGCAATATCCATAAGCATGTCGTATTTATCCGGATAAGGCTGTTTGGCGGCGAATGCCTGCGTAAAATACTGCATGGCAGCTGCGAGTTCTCCATTTTCGCCACCGAATTGTTCTAAGAGGATGTTTGCAAATGCTGGATCCGGTTTGGATACCCTTGCATTAAATTGTAGGTCTTTTGAATGATGGAACATAATTGATTTTGTTAGTTGTTTTATACTAGCGGATCTATACCTATGATCCTGAAAATTTGGCCGCAGCCCACATGATTTGTTATTCTTCCTGCTCTTTTTCCCAATCGGATGGGTTACGGCTGGTATCTGTATTGGTATGGTCTCCCTTTGGGATTTCCAGATCGGCGGGCCGCTTATCTTCAAAAGACTTAGGTCCGTCTTCGGCTTTCTGATCTTCATTGCCTAGAGGTTCATCTTCCAGGCCATGTTTTGTTTTTTTGCTGTCTTTCATCTTTAGATTTTGCTATTTTCATCAATGTATCAATTGACAAACTGATGGTTAATTGTCAGGTTATTTTATTTGTGCCTGCAACTTCACCGCTTCTTCCAGGTGGGTTTTAAGTGAAGGAAGCTTTGCTTCTGCAAATGCCCTTAAGTCGGTATCATAAACGCCCGTATTACCAGCTGCGTTAGAGAACAGTGTGATCGCATCTTGATGGGAAGCAACCATTATTTTCATAAACTCGCTGTCGAATAATGAAGGATCTGTGTTGTTCAGCTTGTCAAGATTTCCCTGTTCCTTAGGTTGTAATGCATCTGGTATAGTCCATCCTTTTACCGTTGCGAGTGATTTCATTTCGTTCCCTACGGCGGTATGATCTGTTGTCATGTGCTCGCCATAATGTTTTACCGCAGCATTTTGTCCTTTTTGTATGGCTATTGCCCCTGCCTGTATCTCGAAATTGTTACTGCTAGAGGCCTGGCTTACAAACGACTGGTTGTCCATTGCGTAATTTTCGTCGTCGTCCTTTTTACAGGCTTGCAAGGTTAACATGGTAAGGGCTACCATCATTAGTGTTTTTAGTGTTTTCATAACTTTTTATCTTTTGTTTCTAATAAAAACCATTTTTTTATTGTGCTGGTTTAGGGGTGAAATACCCGAAAGGAGCTGATAAATCCCTGAATTTGGTTCCGTATTTATTCGTGTTAGCGGACATGTTGAGCAACACGATTGGAAATCCTTCTATCTGTTGGCGTGTCAGTGAGCGTTAGCGGATCGGCTGTGTTAAAAGATTCTCCACAGCGGTCTAAAGGACGACACCTGTTGTAAGATTCATTACTGCTTGCACTTTTACCGAACAAGCGTGAGCCTGCACACAAGAGCTACTGCATTTTAGGTTTGGAACAGGGTTGGATACGATCCGGCTTTTGTTTATTTGATTTTACGTCCCCTGGGATTGGTGTTGTTCTTCTGTAAAACCTTTGTTTTATTCACATCGGTTGGCAAAACGCATAAATACCCAAACCAAACATGTGTCCACATGATAGGGGAAGTCTGGACAGACTTTGGTTTCTCTTCGCAATTTTGGAACCGCTTTTTAGGATCTGTCATTAGCAATGTTAAATTAATTGATGTAAAAAATGATTGGTAAGGTTAGTATGGGTTAAGGTTACTCACCGCATATACCCAGGTATTTTTTCCACAGTTTTCGCATGTATCGCCTTTTGTCCCGGTATGGTAGTTGCCGCAGAATTTACAGACTTGCTGTGTGCTTTGCACATGGATTTTATCAGACATTTCCCTGTCCCATTCAGGAATTGAGGATAGCCCGGGCACAGGTTCGGTTTTCTGAAGGAGGCTAAAAGTCCCCCCAGCTTCAAAGTATAGCCGCTTGACCGATCCAAGGTGACTGATTCCCTGCGACCTTAGCTGTGAAAGTATCCTGTCCCTGGTAATACGGGTGAGTACCATAGCTTTATAGTTCATCACACCATCTTTAACCAACATATTGTATTTATCCTGTGTCAAGGATTCAAACTTTTTACTCTTTGTAGCAATTTTAGCAATCAAAACCTGCATGGTGATGATCACCATTGCTATCACTACTGCAGGGAGCAGCCCTCTGTCGGGATTCATCAATGGCACACCTATAGCGGCTGCAAGCGATGCTACTGCGGCCATCTCATTACGGCTTAGTTGAGAAGACATCCTTTTGCCCATTAGTCTCATCGATATCATTAGGATCAGATAGACGACAGCAGCACGGAGGATAACCTCAACAAAGTAATGAAATGGAACTTCGCCCTGAAGGATGCGCTGAATGTCGGATAGTTTAATTTCGTATTCTTTCATAATTATTTCGCTATAACGGCATGGCCCCAGTTTTCTGCCTGGCAGTTCTTGCATTTTTTTTCTTTACCTGGTAGCTCAGGGGCAGGGTTCCCGCACTCAAGGCAGATTATGGATTCCTCGATTATATCAAAGTCTTGTTCTGCATTGCCATCATCAGGGGGGAGTAGGCTTAACCCGGGTTTCGCCTTGTCGTATTTAAAAACAGAGAAAATACCACAAGCTTCCAGGTAAACCCTTTGTACCTCGCCCAAGTTGTATATATTCTGGTTTCTCAATACAGCAAGCAACTGCTCGCGAGAGATTTTCATGCTATCGAGCTTGGTAGATAGCATTACCCCGTCTTTAATCAATGACGATTCGCTCCCTTGGGTAAAGAGTTCAATCTTATGGCTTTTGGCGGCCAGGTAGGTGATACCACGTTGAAAGGCAAATGCACAGAAAAGTACAAGAACCCCCTGTAGCAGGCCTTTGTCTGGTATCTGCATAGGCACAGATACGATGGCACCCAGGGTAAGCATCACCGCCAGTTCCGAAATCGTGAGCTGTCCACCCATCCTTTTGCCCATCAGCCTAAGTGTGATGAGCAGAAACAAATAAATAATAATTGTCCTGATCAAAACTTCCAGTAAAAATTCTGTGGGTGCCGTACCCATGAGCATGCGGTACCAATCACCCCAATGTATTTCTTCTTTTTTCATGTTTTATCGATCCGGTATCTGTAACCTTTTATAGAGCTAGTTATGGAGCTAGCTTAAATGCTCAACACAGCCTCAGGAGTTTCAGTTTTATTAGAGGAGAAAATGCGTATTTACAGCAGAAAAGCCCCCGTATTTCAACGGGCAGGACCAGCTGTTCTAAAAAAAAAAGGATGCGCTAAAAACCAATTGGTCCAGTTGGCTACTATAATTACGGTAGTTGACTTCAAGCAAACAGGTAGTTTCTACCCCAACAAACTAGACTCAGGCAGGTTAATAGTATAGGGATTCAATAAGCATAAATGCATGGAGGTCCTAATGGATTTTATTGGTAAGGTAAAAACCGGGCCAGTGACAGGCAGGGCCAAAAAACGATCAGTGAACATTTTTAGAACGTCGTTTGCTTTTTGATTGCCTGAGCGCACTTTACAGGTCGGTTTTAGGAAATAACCTAGGGATTAGTTTTTAGCAGCTTTCCCTTAAAACATTTGTGAACAATTAAATAATAGCTATGGAAGATTTCAATTCTTATTTCAGCAGTGCCTTTCTAGGCAAAAAAATTATGATCACTGGTGGCAGTACAGGCATCGGAAGGGCAGCGGCGATCTTACTTGGCTCATTAGGTGCTCAGTGTATCATCTGTGGCCGTCATCAGGAACAGATTGATGAAACGCTACAGGCAATTGCGGCGAAAAACAGATTAAACAGTTTTGGCATAGCCGTTGATCTTTCCAATGAAGAGGGCATTGAGCGGCTTTTTAAAGAAGCCGATCAACAGCTTGGCGGACTGGATATATTGATTAATAACGCTGCTCTGGGCTATGGAAGTATACTTGAAGGAGGCTACAAAGACTGGCAGTACATTTTGGATACCAACTTATTGGCTTACATGGCCTGTAGCAAAGAGGCGATTGTGAGGTTTAAAGAAAAGGGTTCGGGCCAGATAATCAATATCGGCTCTATGAGCGCTGATGTGAGAGAGGAGAGTAGTTCTGTTTATGTTGCCACCAAAGCAGCAATCCAGGGGTTTTCTGAGTCGCTGCGTAAAGAAGTTAACCCGCTGGGCATTAAGATTTCCCTTATTGAGCCTGGCGCAGTCGATACCGATATGCAGGAGGCCAGCTTTGAGGAAAAGCAGGAACAGATAAGAAACCAGGAAATGCTTCGCTCAGAAGATATTGCCTGGGGCGTAGCTTTTTGTATTGCCCAGCCGCCTGCATCTGATGTGGTCAATTTGAAAATCCGTCCAAGCTTGCAGATCATTTAAATATTTAGTCAACCAGTTATGGGAAGTAAAGTAGAAACTCATCTTCTGATTGGCAGTTATGCTGAGCCAGAGCGGGAATCCATTTTTCGGTATGCTTTTAACACCACGGATGGTAAACTCAGCTTGTTAAACTCGCTTGGAGGAATAGAAAATCCCTCATTCATTGTTCCTGATGGAAATGGGCAACTTTTGTTTGCGGTCAGTGAAACAAAAAAGGGCAATGATTCAGCTATGGCCACTTTAGAGGTGCCTCCTGGAAGAAAACCTGTCCTGATCAGCAAAATAACGTATAAAGGTTCAGGAGCCTGCCATATTACGGTTGATTGGAAAAATAAATTTGCTTTTTTGGCCAATTACCTGGGTGGAAGTTTGGCCGTGTTGTCCTTTAAAGAAGGGGGAAAGCATTCTGATCCTGTACAACTCCTTGAATTTAGCGGCTCAGGGCCGGTTCGCAAACGACAGGAAGCGCCTCATGTGCACAGTTCGCTTTTGCTACCCGGTGAAGATATCCTTCTGATAGCTGATTTGGGTACCGATCGAATTTATGTTTGCCATTACAATCCCTTAGCCATGCAGCCACTCAAATTTGCAAACCCTCCTTTTATTTCGCTGCCTGGTGGTTCGGGGCCAAGGTTTATGGCGCTGCATCCAACGGGATCGTGGTTCTACGCGATCTGCGAACTCAGTGCAGATATTTTTGTGTTTGAAAAGAAGAAACTGGATAAATGGAAATTTAGGTATACGGTAGCGAATGATCTGTTGCCAAACGGAAGAGAGGCTGCTGATCTGAAAATCCATCATAATGGGAGGTTCCTTTATGCTAGCAACCGGGGAGATGTGGATGAGATTATCGTCTTTTCGATCGATGAACACACTGGTACTTTAGAGGAAATTCAAAGAATACCTTCTTTTGCCAAAGGGCCGCGATACCTTGCAATCGATCCTTCCGGAAGCTATCTTTTAGCTGCAAATGAGAAAGGAAATTTAATTACCTCTTTTCAGATTTCCCCTCAAAACGGAAAACTAACCTATTGTGGGGATGCCGCTAAGGTTAACGCGCCTACATGCCTGCAGTTTGTAACGCTATTGGCAGATGACAACTAACTAATCAATATTCATTTATAATTTGACAGAATGAGCAATAAAATGAAAGCGGCGTTAAAAAAGCCGGATGGAACCTTTCAGGTTCAGGAAGTAGGCCGGGTAGAAATACCTGCGCCAGATTGGGTGCTGGCACGGATTAAAGTTTCTGGTATATGTGGAACTGATCTCCGGCATTGGAAAAAACACGAACCTGACCTGGAATGTAAAATTATGGGCCATGAACTTGCCGCCGAAGTCGTGGAAGTGGGGCCTGCCGTAAAAAATGTAAAACCAGGTGATCGGGTGGTCGTCGAAACCCTTTTAGGTGATGGCGATTGTGATTGGTGCCGCATCCAACAATACAACCTGTGTCCAAATTTATATAAAGTAAGGATGGAAACCATTTCCAGGGCCTTTGCCGAATACCTTATTGGTCCGGCAACAAAGTTTCATATTCTGCCCGATCATGTGAGCGATGAGGAAGCAACACTTCTTGATACTTTCTCAGTTAGTTTACACGCCCAACAGTTAAGCGGATTGCATATCAATGATAAAGTGGCCGTTATCGGTGGTGGGCCAATAGGATTGGCACAACTTCAGCTTGCAAAGGCATCGGGTGCAGATGTAATCCTTTTTGATATAGTTCCCAGTGCACTGCAACTTGCTAAGGGACTTGGCGCGGATGAAGTGGTGAATACCGAAAATGAAGATGGGCTTGAACGACTAAAGGCGTTTACAAATGGGAGGGGAGCAGATATTACCTTTGAATGTGCCGGAGGGCCTTCAATGTCGACTACGCTTCCTCACGCCGTTTCTTTCACCCGCATAGGAGGTAAGGTACTCATTGTGGGTGGTTTCGAATCTGGCAGCACCAGTATAGAAATGGATTGGCAGCAGTTGCAAAAATCAGAGGTTACAATCATACCTAGTGCAAGTTATGGCTTTTGGGATATTTACCCTGAAATGGCGGTCTGCCTTGATCTTTTGGCCAAAGGTAAAATCAATGCGAAAAAAATGATTACCCACACCTTTTCATTGGATCAGATTAACGAAGCTTTCGAAACCGCCCAGAATAAAAAAGAAACCGGGGCTGTATTTGTGTCGCTGAAAATCTAGTGGCGTTTTTTTATGGTTTTTTATTCCAATGGTATCACGCTGCTGCATAATCAGCGTGATGCAAAATTTCCAAGCCTACCAGTTAATATTCAATTTTTGATTTCCTGCAATGCTATATTCCAGCAAATCCGGGTTGTTTTTTACTGGATTGTACTTTTCTTTTCTCTGGCTAGATCTTACCTCTACATTTTTTGGCCTTTCCCCGCCCTGGAATAAAATAATCAGCCTGCAGTTTAATCGTTCCTCCCCACCGGTTGTTAACCAGGCAGCGTTGGCCCGGCAGCGGAAGTTGAATATTGGATAATCACAAAAAATGATAAAAGATTCATTTTTGACTTTAAAATACTGGTTTGGGATTACCCCGAATGCTATCCCTGCCCCGTAAACTTCCTGTCCAACTTCTCCAGACTGTTCCCAGCCGTCATGCAGATCTTCCAGTGCAATCCAGAGCTTGCGGTCAATTTCACCTGTTTTGCTTTCTTCCGCCATCGCCTCTTCTTTCAGCATGGGCGGATAATAATGGGCCACACGGCCCACCATGTGCCTGATGAACTCTGCGATTAACAATCTTACCGACGGAAGTATTTCTATGTCTTCCGCTTCTGACAGGTAATCATGAAGAGCGGAATATACCTCCTGCTCTTCATAAGCTGCAGTGTAAGGGGCATCTCTCAATGGAAAAACCCCGAAAAATGTTGGAAAATTTTTTGCGTTCCCATAATCACATTCCCATAGCTGTACGTTGTCGAAAATGGCTGCCAAACATACGTAGCTTAGTTCAAGGAAAGTTTTATCACGGGTCTCTTTATATAGCCGGAGCATCGCTCCTGCGGAAAATGCAGTGTTGTTTGCCTGGTAAAACAGTTCAAAGCTCAGACCTTTTAATTTGGAGGCTGCTTTTTTGGCTTCTTCAAAAAACCTTTTCTCCCCCGTTATTTTCCACATTCTCAGCATTAGGTCTGCATACGTACCAGGAACATCTTTTTCACCGCCTTCTCCCTCCGCGGTTTCTGCTTTTATAATATCAAGGGTATCCATCTGATAAAATACGGGCCACTGGTAATTGAATTTATGGGCCACCCTGATCGCATAATCTATGGAATCAAGCAGGATTTTTTTCGCGTTTTCGTCACCACGCGTGCTCAGGCGGGCAAGGTTCATCAATGGATGGTGTAAGTACCATGCATCCATTACACGTGGTTTTTTCTGCTCTTCGGAATGATCCAGGTTCTTTTCGGCTGATGGTAGCCATCTCACAATTGTTTTCATATCCTGCTGATAGAATGCCTCGAGACCCGACCTTATTTCGGTTACTAGTTGATGAGTGGTTTCCCCTTTCCAATCCAGGTAATCAAGCATCGGCAGCAGTACCGCAAGTTGAACCATCACCTCAGGCGGCGTTTTATAATCAGCTACATAAGCGTTAAGGTAGCTGTGGCCTCCGGCAAATGTCCAACAGCCTTTGTGGTAAGTTAAATCTTCAAGGCCTTTTTCAACAGTGTCAAGCCAGTCATGGTAAAAGCGCTCTGGCCGTGGGATTTTGATATACGTTTCAGCCAACTGATCCAGATATAATATTGCGGTTTGGGCAGGTGAGGCAGGTAGTTGATCCGATAGGCTCACAAAACCGTCACCAAAGCAGTAGCTTTTACCTTTTTCTAAAGGGGCAGTCGTTGCTGGCAAAGCAAAGCCGATCTCAGGCCAATCTCCGCCAACAGCGCCACCTGCACTGCATTTTGCAGCTTGGCAATAATCGTTCAGGGCAGTGAGGTTTTGAAAATAAAAGACCGAGCCGGAATCACCATCATTAAAAAAAAGAATTCCAGAGCGGGTGCCCCTCTGCTGGGTATGAATGATTCCCCGTTGTTTTATTTTCCCTTTAGCATCGAAACAGATGATGTCTCTTGGCCAATAAGGGATAAACAGCGGTGCCTTCGGTGTTGCCATAACAGTATAGTGGAAAAAATCATTTTCTGCTCCATGCTGAATGGTTACCTGGAAAACTATTGTTGAACAGGCAAGACTTACAGTCGTTTCCCCTTCTCCATGGTGGATTTTCTTGATTTCTAATTTCCCGGATGGTGAAAATGCCGTACGGAAAGCAATACGGTTCGCATCAGGCCTTTCTTTTACCAGCCAGAGTGTATCACTTGATAGATAAGCGTTAAGCTGAAGTGATCTTGAAATCTCGGCAACAGGCTCTAATGATTTAAGCTCTGATTGGGCATTTGCTGCCCAGATGGAAATAGGTTTCATATCAATGTATAATAAAAACTAATTTTTATTTATTCGAAAAACACAACCAGCTGTTCCTATCGATGGATTATGTCTTTTTTGCGTCCTCAACAATCTTTTATCAGTGAGTTTCTGCTGGTTGTCAACCCGGCCACAATAGAGAAGATCCCCATGATTACATGCGGCCAAAAAATCTGCTGATAAAACCCAAAAAGCCATGGCGAAACGGCCAGTGTAAATCCTAAAACCATATCCATATCGAGATGAAATGCCATTGGAAGCCTTTTCCACACACCAAGTTCATAGTTTGTAAAAAGAGATTGAAAAATGACACTGACCGCTGCAACGAAAAAGCACATTGCAGCTGGGATTACGGTGATGAAACTTAAGATAAAAGGGGCTGAAATCATCACAGCGGCCCACGTATAGTCAATTATTCCATGTGTTATTCTTGATATTTTTTTCATGCTTAAGTCTATCTTATTTTATTCTTAAAAGGACTAAACCCGGGTTTAGGTATGGCTTTTTCAATGTTTAAACTCAACTATTTGAACTGATCTACCAGTATATGCGTCCCTCAAGAAAACACGGTTTACTGGCTGCAGGTTTTATGGAACGTTATAAAGCGTATTTATCATTTTTTATTAAGTACTTCGCTTTTAGGAAAAAGAAACGTTTAATTATGCTGGCTATCTCCGCTTTTCTTATACTTATGCATGTGGTCTTTTAAGGCAATGTATCTATGGTAATTTCAAAGGCTAAGCATTTGGCGGGTTTAAAAGAAATACATGGTCTGATAATTTATACAAAGCGGCCGTGGCTGGGTATTGCTAAAGTGGCAAATTTTTCGGCAAGGTTTCTAAGCCCTAACCTAAGTTCTGCGCCCTTCATATATTGGTCATGGCCTGAAACCAGTATAGATGGCCGCAGATTCCTCAATTTTTTAACGGTATCCCAGGCAGCTTGCCAATTGGTGGTTAAATACCTCGGTGGTCCCTGTAGCTCGCGCTTCTGGATCAAAACTTTGTAAAATGAATTCTGTTTAACGGTAATAACTGCATCGGCGGCAATTAAAATTCTATCAGCCTCCCTAAAAAACACAACCTGTCCCGGGGAATGACCTGGTGCATGAATCCAACGCCAATCTGGTGCTCCCGGTAAGCTTCCGTCTTGCGGATAAGGATATACGTGCCCGGAAATATCAATTGGCTCGTGTGTGGGTAATGGAAGATAGTTTGGCGAGGAGCCCCCCCTCAACGGAACTGTCGGGCCCGGGGTATTGCTGTTCGCCGGTAATAAATGGCATTTCCAATGGATGTGCATACACTGGCACTTTCCATTTTTCTATGAGCTTAACAATGCCGCCGAAATGGTCAAAATGGCCATGGCTTAAGAAAATTGCCTTTGGTGGCCGATCTTCGCCAAATCGTTTTTCTGCAGCAGCTATAATCCCCTCGCCGCATTTAGGCATACCGCAGTCTATTAAAATCCAATCATCTCCTGTATGGCCCAGCATAACAACATTGACGATCTGTTTGGTGAAATAAAATACATCATCAGCTACAGCTTCTCCGTTTCCACTGGAAAACGATGTCATTGGAATGATTCTATGGTCTCTACTCTGTTCCATTTGATAATTATTTTTAAGGCTTATTCAATAAAGGTGATATTTAAGAAAAACTCGCTACCTCCTCCGCCGTTGCCAACAGCATGTTGAGTTCATTTACAGACGCCTTTTTACCCCTTATCAGGTAAACTACATTTATTCGGCCCTCTTCTTTTGAAACCTCCATACGTTCAATATGCGCTCCGGTACTGCTTAACTGTTTTTCGAGCGAAAGCACGCTAGAGAACGAATTGTTGATAAAAGTTATCGTTACCATCCTTTCCTTTTGCAGATCTGAGATTATTTTTTCGACATAACTTACCATAACCAAAACGCAAAGTGTGCTAATGGTAAGCACAAATGCAAGGGCGTGATAGCCCACTCCGGCGGTCATGCCGATCGCGGCCGATGTCCAGATTACAGCAGCGGTAGTTAGCCCCCGTACCGATATCCGGTCTTTAAAAATTACTCCTGCACCTATAAAACCGATGCCTGTTATAATGTTTGCCGAAATACGGTCGTCTGTACCGCTGCCATGCCATGATACAATTGTAAAAATCGTAGAGCCAAGACTGATCAGTATAATTGTCCGGAATCCGGCAGACTTGTTCCTGTATTCTCTCTCGAAGCCGATAATGCCACCGCAGATCACTGAAACCAACATGGCAATTATATCCCGTATTTCTATTGTTAGGTCAATCATATTTATCCTTTTCCATAAAACATATGTGCCAATGATTCGGTTTTTTAAAATATCTAAATGCTTAATCAAAAATGCATTTTTAAGGTAATGTATCCTTTAGGCTTATTTACCTGAAGCTATTTTATTATTTTATTCACCACTGGGCGAGAAATGCATGCATAAACTGATTTGTGGTACCGATCATCTTAGAATGTAATTTTATTTGTCAGCCGGTGGCAAGTACCCGGTGAGCGAGGCGATGTACGCGTTTTTCATTTGGCTGTGTTGAGCTGTCAACAATACCCGACCGGCGTTGTTTTACTATAAAATACATCGATATGATCAAGAAGCCATTTAAAGAAAGTAGCATAATTTTGATTGCCCTGTTCGGGCTTTGCGGGTGCAACGTAGCAGATAAACGTTCATCACTTGAAAAAGATAGCATAAGTAACGATACCCCCATGGCTAACAGGGTAGGCGAAGTGGAAACCTTCGAAACCAACATGGAGGAAGATGCAGCAGATTACCTTAAGGCTGCAGGAGCAAGCCTCACCCTTCAGGATAGTTTGCTTACGCTTGCGATCGGCTCAAAAGGCAATCAGGGGATTAAAACCTATGCCAGGGGGGCGAGAGAACGCATTCGCTTTCAGCAAAAGACACTGGAAAAATTTTGTAACGAAAATAAGGTTTTATTAAACCAGAAGCTGACTTCCGAACAGATCGATTCGCTTCAGACGTTATCCCAACTTCCTGCCGAATTCTTCGATAAGCTTTTTGTCGAGCGGTTATCCGTCGCGTTCAAAAACAATTTTGATAGCTATGAAAAGGCCAGGCACGCCCGGCAGCAAAGAGTGAAAGATTTCGTTGCCCATAACCTTCCTGTGATAAAAAGGGAGATTGAAATTTTTAACCGTTTGACCCAGAAAGGCAGTTGAGCATCCATCAGGAAAACCGCATTGGCTTCGGCTGGTAAGATGTTTAGAAATCTGCGCAGCATATCAGGCTGAAAATTAGCTATCATTTAAGCTTTATGACATGAAAAACAAAAGAAAAAGAGTTGAAAACAGCAGTGAAACCCAATTGGCCATTATGGTCGCAAGTTCAAGTTCATTTGAAATAACTATACCAAAGCGTAAAAAAAGAAATGGCAAATACACGCCTGTAATGAAGAAGAAGCTGCCTGTTGACTTTAACCGACACAATTAAACCCTGTTTGGTATTGGAAAAACAATTTATTGCTGCAAATGAGTGGGCCGGTATGCATAAGTAATTGTTTAATTCTACAGTAGAAAAATATTCAGTGAAATAGTTAAACTGATCTTTTTTTAAAGTTAGTCCGGATAAAAACTGCTTCCCCCATGTCAGTATTTCCAGCCCGAAGTACCAATAAAAGTGCTGCCCAATCTAGTCATGATTTATATCACTGTGTATAACTGAACTGTCCTGGTTATTGGCTTGTTTAGCAATTATTTAGAAGCCATAACAGCTGTTTTTAAGCTTTCAAAAGCATCTTCTATAGTTATGGTCAGTTTATGGTCTTTATCTTCTATTTTTTGAATAACGTCTGATAAAATTGACTGAACACATTTTCCGTAGACCTCTCCCTTCGTTTGCTGGATTTCAAAATTGCCAGAAAGCATTTCATAGGCCTGGTAAGTGATTCCGCCACATACTACGGCTTGATTTTCAGTCTGTACATCTTCACTGCCCCAACCCTCAGGCCGGGATACATCTCTCAATGTGTTTAATTCGCCAACTTTGGTAATGGTCCAGCCCGGTAAACTTTTCAGCTGTTCTTTATGTTGGCCGTTTACCAAGGCTTTTACAGTGCCTTTCATAGGCATCCATCCTTCAATTTCTATGCGGGCAAGATCGTAAGCAAGGTGTATACTTGTTTGTTCAAATAACCCCGGCCCTGAGAAAGCATGGTAATAACTGGCAATTAAACCTTCATTGTACAATACCATCGCTGCTACACGGTCGCGCTGATTTTCATTTCTATTGTCAGAACAACCATAGACCTCAGTATAATGTTGATTGCCTAAAGCATTTACGATATCAAAAAAATGTACTCCGTGTTCGACGAATATTCCGCCAGACGTTTCTTTTTTCCAGAACCAGTGATCAGGGGGCAGTGCTTCATCTTGAGCATAGTTGTTTACCACAACATGCCTTAATTTTCCAAAAGTGCCTGTCTTCCCTAATTTGATCAGGCTCTGAATAATTGGATTATAGCGGATCATATGATCTACTGTTATAATCTTGCCGGTTTGCTTTTGCGTTTCAATAATCTCAAGCGCGCCTTCTTCACTTATTGCTACAGGTTTTTCTAATAACACATGTTTGCCGGCTTTCATCGCTTCGCAGGCCATTTCTGTATGTAAGCCAGGTGGGGTTACAATGCTAATAATGTCTATATGTCCGTCATGGATCAATTCTCTCCAGTCCCGATATACTACATAATTTTTCTCGGGCAGAAATTCTTTGTGAGGATCTGCAATTGCAACTACCTCTACATTTGGGAGCTTTTCCCACCAATAATGAAGGAATTTACCAAAACCTCCATATCCAATTATTCCTATTCTGTATTTCCTCATCTGTTCTACTATTTGCCGGCGGCGATTCCCCCTGGTTTGATGTGCAACACTAAAAAAACAATTTCTCTAAATGGAAGGTTTTAAAAATCAGGAATCTTTTCGTGCAGCTCATTTTATCTTTTTAATCGGGTAGTGAGAATAAATGCATAATTTTAGTTAGGTTTTTTACTTAAATTATTTGTCTTGTTATTTTATTTGATCTATTTCAGCAAAGCCCGGACTTTAATGGGGGTAGATGGTCTTATCAGCTTACTCAGCACATCCAGAGTAAATAACCTGGAAAATGGCATTACGGGTATGCTTTTATATATGGAAGGAAGGTATTTTTCGGATTATGAGGGCCGTTTTATACAGGTGCTAGAAGGTGATGAACCTGAGGTGAAAAAATTGTTCGAAAAGATAAAGACAGATGAAAGGCATCAAGGTGTCCTTGTACTAAGGGAGTCATTTCGAAAGGAACGCAATTTTCCTGATTGGACCATGGGTTTTAAAGCTATAAATCCTGAAGAATATCAAAAACTATCGGGTTTTTGCCAACTTAAGGATGATTTTCTTTTAAAAGAAGATGCTCCGGAAGGTAACGATGCGCTAGACTTTTTAAGGTCTTTTTATGAAGTAAGCAGCAAATTGTAACAATAGCTGACCGGGCTAACTTTTGGATTAGTCTAACATGTATCTCCGATACCTTTAATTAGTGATTATTTGACATGCACCAGCTATGGATAATACCTTGAAATACTGACTCTGGATGGTTTAAAATCTAATTGTTGACAACTACAAGGTGAAAATGGCTCAAAGTAAAAATTAAAAGCCTTCAAATTTTTTAAACTTTTTTTTGCCGGACAATGTTTTTACTATGAACGTTAATCTATAAAAATATGGCAAATAAAAAAAATGATGTACAGATGCCAAATGCGCATCTACATGAACTATTCGTAGATGAATTAAAGGACGTGCTTGGAGCGGAGAAGCAGTTGCTTAAAGGCCTTAAAAAACTTTCAGAAGCTGCCGGAAGCGAAAAGTTAAAGGATGCTTTTCAAACCCATTATACACAAACCGAAGGACAGATCGAACGGCTGAAAGATGTTTTTAATTCACTAGGGATCAATGCACGTGCTAAAAAATGCAAGGCGATGCAGGGACTTCTTGAAGAAGCGGACGAAATTATCGAAACCTACAGTGATGACCCACAGGTACTTGATGCAGCATTGATTACAGCTGCTCAAAAAGTTGAACACTATGAGATTGCGAGTTATGGTACCCTGGTAACCTTTGCAAAACTAATGGAGCATTCAGAAGCTGAAGAGTTACTCGCTGCCACACTTGAAGAGGAAAAAGATACCGATAGCCTATTGACAGAAATTGCGTTAACAGAAGCAAATACAGGCGTTACCGCTTAAAACACAATCAAAACACCACATAAAAACGGTGTGGTGTTTTTTTCTCAAGCCTATATCGCCGCAAGAACAATTGTACTTCTCCTCCTAAGCTAAATTAAAACATTTTTATCGCGATCTGCCTGGTACAAGGAAAAACTATCTTGTCGGACTTGCTTTTAAACCATAATTCTAAATCAACAGATAGTAAACAACATCGGAACAAAACAGAAAATAAAAATAAGGGAAGCAAGAGCAACTCCCCAAATTTAACCAGGCACCATTGCGCTATTTGATGAAAGCAAAAAGACGACGGTAAATAATGGACTTCTAAGGAGGTGTAATGTACAAAAATGCTAACAGCACCTTACTGGTATTTTCCGCAAAATTCTGTGAAAAAAACGTAAAGATTATAAAACCTTTCTTCGTTTGGGAAGGTTGTTTTAACAGCCATCTTCAATAGTAATGGATTAATCACCACATGTTATGGAAAATAATTTGCCAGGAAAAATTCCCCAGACCAGTTTGCTAAAAGAAACTGAGCTTCCAGAAAATACAGATTATCGTGGAATCGCCGGAAAAAAAAGTCTCAGCAGTGTTCCGAAGTCATCTGAACACTACAAGCCATCCGGAGAAGAAGATAATAATGAAGAAACGGATAATAATCCATTGATCCGGGGCATTTAAAATTTTACCTGACAAAACATAGCTAAAAACCAGGATAGTGGTAGCAAACCTAGCTGAATACCAAAACAGGGAATCTTTCCCCCCGAAGGATTCTTTAATGATGGTCTCCGCGAGCTTTACAAGGGGAGAACCGCCTATTAAAATCATTGACTCATATTTTATGCTGAATTTCTTTGCAAACGACAAATTCTTTATAACACCTGTTATTAATTCAGTTAGACCTAAACCATAGAAAAATGACAAAGATCAGTGATACATACAATCCTTTAACGACAGAAGAAGCCAACAGGTTTGAAACTGCCGCGATAGAAACAGTTTGGAGTGAAACAGGAAAGCCTCCTTATATTATCAAGGATGGGCTTAACATGAAAGGATATGCCCTTTTGGAAAAAAAAAGCTTGAAAATGAACCCCTCATAGCCCATGATTTTACCAGCTACGTAATAAACGGATCAGGTGAGCGCGCCGATTTTGAATATAAGTCAGGATGGTTTCTTGAAGGTTTAGCCGGACAGGAAGTCGAATAAAACCTTTTCATTAATCTTTTCTCCTTTTACTTAAATGCGATCAGAAACTTGAACTTCTAAAATATACCGTACTTAATATGATAAATCCTCTTTTCAAAACTGTCGGCTGTAGTATTGCCGGAACAACGATGATGACAGTATCAAGTGCATTCATGTCATTAATAGGCCAAGACTTTAAAGAACCTGAGCGCTTAAATGGTTTGATTAGCAGGGCATTGCCTTTTCTTCCAAAACAGGCCAGGTCTGTTTCGGCATGGGCCGCACACTATGCTATGGGGGCCGCATTTTCCGCTATATATGTTAAGTTATGGGATTCAAAGACTTTGAAACCTACAGGAACCTGTGGTCTGTTTTTGGGAACAGTAAGTGGCCTGATTGGAATTGCAATATGGAAAGCAACTTTTAATGTCCATCCTTTAAGCCCGCTGATGAATTATAAACGGTTCTATTTACAGCGCATCCCTGCCCACATTGTTTTTGCAATCTTTGCAACACTTGCTTATCGTGCCGTGCAAAAAAGTACTGATAGCAAAAATGGTAAAGAACCTAAAGAGGCGCTGGGATAGTTGAACCTATTTCGTTTTCTTATATTCATTCAGGATATTATTTCAAAAATCGATCCTGGGCATTTTATGCTGTCGGAGGAAATCGCCAAAGTTTCTCTTCCTGCCTCATATTGAATAGGCTCAGTTTAGATTATAAAAACGAATCAGGTAAGATTTTGATTGTCATAATTTTGAGGATAAAGCTGCCGAGGCCGAAATTTCCTTAAACAGAGCGGAAAAAGTGCCGATTGTAAGCGGCAGAACACAAAGAAATGGAAATTGAAATGGCTCTTTACGGACGGCGATGGTGTAAAGGGTAGTTTTTGGTGTAATAAAGCTTGATACAAAAGGTATTAGAACAAGAAAGTTTTAGTCAAAGTATAAATTGGTAATTGATGAGTGGGTTTTGCTTTGAGCATTTGTACAGCTAAAACCATTATAAGGTTTAAGATAATTTTATTTGGCGCGTAGTCCTTCAGGAATCGAGCCTGTTTATAAAGTTAAAATGAATATGAAAAGAATTGTAATTATAGGTGGCGGTTTTGCTGGTTTGAACCTCGCCAAGCGCTTATCAAGGAAAGCGGGCCATCAGATCATTCTTGTCGATCGCAATAACTATCATTTTTTCCCGCCGCTGTTATACCAGGTTGGTACTGCTTTCATCGAATCCTCTAACATCAGTTATCCTTTTAGAAAGATGTTCCACGGCCGAAATATCCGGTTTTTTATGGGGGAATTACAGCATATCGATCCGGTTGGAAAAAAGGTATCCACCGATAACGGCACTTTGGACTATGATATTTTGGTACTGGCCATGGGAACGGAAACAAATTTTTTTGGAAACCAGCAAATAGAAAAATATGCACTTCCCATGAAGACTATTGATGATGCGCTGGAACTTAGAAATCACGTTTTGCTGCAGCTTGAAAAATCTGTGCGGGCAACCTCCCCGGCAGATCGGGTAAGGCATTCAAATATTGTGATTGCCGGGGGCGGGCCAACAGGTGTGGAACTGGCGGGGATGCTTGCCGAAATGGGTAGGAATATTATCGGTAAAGATTATCCTGAGGCAGATGTATGGCCAGGGAAAATTTTTCTTGTTGACGGACTGCACACCCTTTTGGCACCAATGAGTAAAAAAAGCCAGGAAGAAGCAATCAGTGTGCTTAACAAGCTAGGAGTGGAAATTCTCCTTGACAGACTTGTTCAGGACTATGACGGCGAAAAGGTATCGCTTTCTGATGGAACGGAGATTTTTTCTTCAACGCTGATCTGGGCATCCGGCGTTGTTGCCAGGAAAGCTGATGGGATCCCCGAAACTTCGCTGGGCAAAGGTAGAAGAATCCTCGTTGATGAGTTTAACAGGGTATCTGGTCTTAAGGATGTATTTGCAATAGGTGATCAGTGTTTTCAAACCACTGATGCGGCTTTCCCCAACGGCCATCCCCAACTTGCGCAGGTAGCCATTCAGCAGGGGAACCATCTGGGAGAAAACCTCAATAAGCGGACAGATGAGAAAACCTGGGATGCTTTTAAGTATAATGATAAAGGTTCTATGGCCATTATTTCTAAGTTTCGTGCCGTGGTAGATCTTCCTAAGGGATTTTTCAAAGGGTTTTTCGCCTGGCTGGTGTGGCTGTTCATCCACATTATTCCTATTGCCGGATTTAGGAACAAAGCAAAACTGGCTTTCAACTGGCTTTGGAGCTTTTTAACCAATGATCCAACGCTTAGGCTTATTGTCAGGCCGAACGAGCAGACTGAAGATAATAATCAGCCCGGGGGCTAACCCGATTTCTCGGTAGAAATGACCCGGGGAAAATCAAACAGGGATTGAGCATGCACAATCAATACCTTTGCCTCTTGAATACCATAAAGCATTTAAAAGGCAAAGGTTTGAAATAAAAAGTCTTTTTTTGGAAGGTTTACTGTAGCTATGATGCGTGCTTTAGCTAATCTTCGGAATGAGATGTGATGTGTTAATGGTTATTGGTGAGTTTATTATGGAAACCTCAATGGCAGCAAGATGGCCTTTTAGAAGGCCGATTTTAAAGGAAACCTCATCACCCCGAGCCGGAATTTGATCTGTTCCTTCGGCATAAAACTTAATCCGTTCATCGTTAGTATCATTAATAAGGCCAACGCCAGCTGTTTTATTATAGGCAAGAACCTGTCCTTTTCCCATGTCTTTATCATATTCAATCTGGTTACCGGTCCAAATCTGAACGGAACTGTTTTATGGCTTGATGCATCAGGCAATCAGGCGGCGGACTTTACGGTGAAGCCTGGCGTAATCAAATGGCTTAAAAATTATCCCATCGGCCAGGCTCGGAAGTTTTTCAGCCTGTGTTTCAAGCATTGCTGTTATCAGTAAAACCGGGATATTTCTGGTTTCATGATGGTGTTTAATGGCATTGCACAATATCCTTCCGTCACCTTTATCCAGCAGGATATCCATTACAATCAGATCTGGCTTAAAGCTTCTGATCGAATTTTCGAGCTCATCACTATGGATAATGCTTAGAACCTCAAAATACTGGTCTTCCAGTACCGCTTGGATAGCATCGGCGTTGCTCTGATCATCATCGAGTACAAGAATTTTTGGCATAAAATTTTCCATTTAAATAAAATCAGGTAAATGCTGTCCGGTGTTTAAAGTCGGTAGGGCATCAAATGGCAGTTTTTTTCGACAGGAATGCCGGCCGAAATTGGACATACATGGCCAGTCATTGGCACTTTTCATAGATGTCGTTTTTTGCCTTGCTCCTCCGGAGACTTGGTGGACAGGAATAAATTTAGATATAATGTAGAAAAAAAAGTTCTCTAGCGCTAAAAAGAGGTATTTGTACATGATTTTGGGTATTTAATGTAGAAATCTGCGGTAAAGTACTTAAAAGTGGAGGTTGAAGATGCCTATGCTACTTATTTGAATCTTCAAATGGTGTTTTGGCGGGGGGCGGTAAATATAAGTGAAAACCAAGGTTGAAGATTGCTGGTTTTATAATTGATCAATATGAATTTCCAGAAAAAACTGCAGTAGAAAAATCCGGATACTGCAGGTTCTAAGAATAAATAAAAACGCCCGGATTTTAATAATGCAATTAATCTGCTGCCATTTAAGAACAAGCAATTAATTAAACCGTTTGTTATGTTTCTATCACCTAAAGAATCGCTTAGCGAACAAGATGTAAAAAGTGGCCTTAAAATCGTACTCTGGGATGGTTTGGCGGCAGAGGCGATGACTGTTTTCTCGAGCGGGACTTTTTTGGTTTCAATGGCCCTTCTGTTAGGGGCAAATAGTTTGCAGATCGGTCTTTTAGCAGCGCTTCCGTTAGCAACAAATGTTTTCCAACTGGCCTCTGTATGGCTGGTTGGTCGTTACCATAACAGGCGCATTGTTGCTGTGCTGTGCGCTTATTTTGCACGGATCCCGCTTCTCTTGGTCGGTTTTGGTGTACTTACCTTTTCCGGATTATCTTTAAACCTGCTTATTGTTATGCTCTTTTTCCATTACCTTTTCGGCTCTATAGCAGGGCCAAGCTGGAACTCGTGGATTAAGGACATGGTGCCGGAAAACATACTGGGAGAATATTTCTCGCGCAGGAGCCGCTATACGCAGATACTTAATGTTATTTTGAGTATTGCACTGGCCTTGCTTCTGGATTTTATTAAAAGGCGGCACCCGGATTTTCAGCTCAATGCTTACGCCATATTTTTTTTGGTGGCGGGCACAGTGGGGCTCATCGGTGGATTTGTCCTATCAAAAGCCCAGGAACCGCAATCTTACCTCTCTGATCATAATATTTTTGGGTTGTTTAAAATCCCGTTAAAAGACCCGAATTTTCGGCGGCTGTTAGTGTTTAACTGCGTTTGGGCATTTGCACTCAACATTGCAACGCCTTTTTTTACTGTTTTTATGCTTGCCGCCTTAAAATTATCAATATCTTATGTTATTATTTTGGGTGTTGCCGGACAGTTGGCAGGAATATTAACACTCCGGCTTTGGGGTACTTTTTCCGACCGTTACAGCAACAAAAGCATTATTGGCGTTGCTGCACCAATTTACATTCTTTGTATTTTGGCCTGGTGTTTTGTGGGTATTTATTCACAGCAATATGCCAACCTGCTGCTATTATTATGTATCCATTTGTTAGGCGGCTTTGCAACGGCAGGAATCAACCTTTCTCTCAATAACATTGGGCTTAAGCTAGCGCCTAAAAAAGATGCAATCGTTTATCTTTCAGTTAAGAATATTGTTGTTGCTGTAGCCTCTTCGCTTGGTCCACTGATAGGTGGCCTTTTAGCGGTGTTTTTTGCCAGGCGTAAATTGTCTGTGATTGTTGATTGGAGCTCGCCGGTACTCCACAAAACTTTTAAACTGCTCGAACTCCACGAATGGAATTTCCTGTTCGTAATCGGTGCGTTTTTTGCCTTGCTTTCCCTTAGCCGGCTGTCCCGCGTAAAAGAAATCGGAGAAATCCATAAAAACACCGTGCGTAAAATTATGCGAACTGCGATCAGGAACAATCTGCGTGATTACTTTCTCATCGGCGATATTATTACCATGCACGAACAGTTAAAAGCCAGTGTAAGGGCGCGGCGGAACAGGATTAAACTTCCCAGACCTGCCGATCAGCAACCCCATAACGCGAAACATTAAACACGTTTTTCTGATGAAACAGCTAATATACAGGTTAAAACGCATACACCCTACGTATAATTACGATGGCCGTAGCGAATTATACCTGTTTATAAAAAAACAAAATCACTTCCCCGTAGAAATGGTTACTAAAGCGGATACTTCCTTCACTTAAACCATTTATAGTATGATTACACTCGGTATCAATGCAGTTTTTCACGATTCTGCTGCCTGCATCCTTAAAGACGGAATACTACTGGCAGCTGCAGAAGATGAGCGCTTCACCCACGTTAAACATGGCAAAAGGCCAATTCCCTTTAATACCTATGAGCTTCCTTTCCATGCAATAGATTATTGCCTAAAGGTTGCAGGCATCCATTTAAGGGATGTTGACCACATTGCATACTCATTTGATCCTAGCCTACTCATAGATCCGAATATAAAAAAACAACCCGTATGTGAAATACCGTTTTACCCAGACAATGCTTCCGGTAATACAGCTGGTAACCACTGGGATAACCTGTTCCTTTCTTCCATTCTACATGCGCCACACCAGTTGGTTGATGGTTACCCGCACCACCTTCAAAAACGGTTCTACGGCTCGAAAACCAGCGACTGGCAATGGCATTATGTAGATCATCATGCAGCACATGCCGCAAGTGCATTTTTTCCTTCACCATACCATGAGGCGGCCATACTTACGCTTGATGGACGGGGGGAAGTGGCAGCTACAACTTATGGTATTGGCAGGGGAACCGAAATGACGAGAATTAACCAGGTAAACCTTCCACATTCCCTTGGTCTGCTTTATGAACGCCTAACCACGCATTTGGGCTTTCTGCACTCTTCTGATGAGTACAAAGTGATGGCACTGGCCTCTTACGGACAACCACGATTTGCTGACCAGTTCAGGGAGATCATTAAAGTGGGCAGTAACGGCCAATACACGGTAAGCGGCGAAAACTTGAATGGGCGGTTTGGCGCCCCAAGATTAAGGGATGAGCCCTTTACGGCATTTCATTTTGATCTTGCGCGCTCCCTGCAGCTGGTTTTGGAAGAAACAGTGCTTGAACTTGTAAAATATCTTTACCAGATTACAAAGGTGCCCAATCTGGTGATGGCTGGCGGTGTAGCATTAAATTGCGTGTTAAATGCGAGAATAAGGGATCTGGGGCCGTTTGAAAATGTTTGGGTTCAGCCCGCGGCAGGCGATTCGGGAACGGCACTTGGGGCGGCCATGTATGTAGACCTTAACGAACGGAAATCGCAAAAGAGGGAATTTGTAATGGACCACGTTTATTGGGGGCCTGAATATAGCGATACAGAGATTGAACGGTTTTTAACCTGGGCAAAGGTGCCTTTTACCAAAATGGAAGATATTGCAACCGAAACAGCGGCTTTACTTGCCGATAACCAGATTATCGGTTGGTATCAGGGCAGAATGGAATTTGGACCGAGGGCACTGGGAAGCAGGTCTATCCTGGCCTCTCCGATAGATCCCAGGATGCAGACGATGCTTAACGAAGTGAAAGACCGTGAAGATTTCCGTCCCGTTGCCCCTGTAGTGTTAGAAGAAGAGGCAGATCTTTGGTTCAAGGATGCAGGATTTTCGCCTTTTATGCTATTTATTTATGATGTGCTAAAAGAAAAAGAAGACCAGATACCTGCAGTAAGACACACAGATGGGACTGCAAGGGTACAGACCATAAATGAACAGCAACACCCGCAATATTATCAGTTATTGCGTGCTTTCAAAGAAATTACGGGCGTTCCTGTGCTGATTAATACCTCATTTAATACACTGGGTAAACCAATCGTATGCTCCCCACGGGATGCTATTGAATGTTTCTGGACATCTCCCTTCGATGCACTTATTATAGGATCATATCTAATTACCAAAACAGATGCAAAAAAAAATATCAGTAGTTATTCCAACCTACAACAGGTTGAACCTCTTATCTAATTGCTTAGCTGCATTGAATAAACAGAGCCTGCCTGGCAGTGATTTTGAAGTTATTGTGGTAAATGACGGACCTGATGAGCAGATCATAAAATTGCTTGAACGCCAGAAAGGTAATTATAATTTTCAACTGTTTCTGCGTTGTACGGCTGAAAAAAGAGGGCCTGCAGCAGCTCGGAACCTAGGTTGGCTGATGGCCAGCGCGCAGCTTGTCGCTTTTACCGATGATGACTGCCTGCCGCAAAGAGACTGGCTGAAAAGTTTTCTTGGTCATCATCAAAACCGTGAAGTGGCAGCTTACAGTGGTAAAACTGTTGTTCCCCTTTATCCAAAACCAACTGACTTTGAACTGAACACTTCAAGGCTATCTGAGGCAGATTTTATAACTGCCAACTGCGCCTGCACCAAGTCCGCGCTTTTTAAAACAGGGGGCTTTGATGAGCGGTTTGCCATGGCCTGGCGTGAAGATTCTGACCTTGAATTTAAATTGATGCTGGCACATATTCCCATATTCAGGAATGAGGAAGCAGTAGTTGTGCACCCTGTGCGTGAGGCGGCCTGGGGCGTAAGTTTAAAAGAACAGCGTAAAGGAGTTTATGATGTGCTGCTGTTTAAAAAATATCCGGGACTCTACCGGCAAAAAATACAGCGCTTTCCCATATGGAATTATTACCTGATTGTACTGCTGGGGTTACTTGGTTTGGCTGCGGCATTATCAGGGTACATGGAAGCCTCAAAATGGATCATTTCCGGGATGCTGTTATTGATGGTTGGTTTCGCCTTCAAAAGGCTCCAAAGAACCAGCCGTTCTGGCAGACATGTGGCCGAGATGCTTTTTACCTCTGCGCTGATTCCTTTTCTTTCTGTTTATTACCGCTTTTGTGGCGTTATCCGCTACCGAAAACTCCTTTTTTAATATGGAGCAGGCGATATTGCGGTTAAAAAAAATTGGCATTTTCAGGGCCTTACAACTTGGGGATTTGTTATGTGCCATGCCGGCAATTCAAAACCTTCGCATGGCATACCCCGATGCAGAAATTGTTTTCATCGGGCTACCGGCCACCAGGCATTTGATTGAACGTTACAGTAAACTAATTGACCGTTTTATCGATTTTCCCGGTTATCCGGGATTACCCGAAATTCCATTTGATGAAAAGAAGTTTAGCCGATTCTGCAACGAGATTGCGCTTGAGGCATTTGATATGGTTTTGCAAATGCAGGGAAACGGAACCATTGTTAATGGCATGCTTAAAAAGTGCGCTGGAGGAAGTAAGATTGCTGGTTTCGCTATTGATGCTACAGAGCTCGCAGCTAATCCTTTGCTGATGCTTTATCCCAATTCAGGGCATGAAAGTCTAAGGCACATTGCATTAATGCGGCATCTGGGTATACCGCTGGCAACAACAGAAATGTTTTTTCCCTTACATCAGGCTGATTTTGAAAGACTGGATAAGTTAAATATAGGCAATGGCTATCTTTGTATACATTGTGGTTCGCGAGGTGCCTGGCGCCAATGGCCTCCTGCCAGCTTTGCCAGTATTGCAGATTATTGTGCCAGGCTTTCTTTTCAGATTGTGCTCACCGGAACTTCTGGAGAACTCGGGATTATAAATCAGGTGGCCCAATTGATGGAAGAAAAACCGATAATTTTGGCCGGTAAAACTGATCTGGGCATCTTGGGCGCCTTACTCAGGCGCTCAAGCGGATTAATAGCGAACTGTACAGGCGTATCTCATCTGGCTGCGGCACTCAAAGTAAAAAGTGTAGTGATCAGTATGGATGGAGAGCCTGAACGATGGGGGCCGCTTGATGTAACCAGGCATAAAACCATCGACTGGACAAAAACACCTGAAGATGCACTGGTACAACAGGCAGTTAAACAGATGCTGTTTCCTTGAGCAGATCTTCAAATTCATCAAGTATTTTTTGGGTATCTGGAAATGCCGCTGGTAATGGATAAGCCTTTTCTGATTGAAAGCGTAAAACCTGATTGCTGCTTTGTAAGGATTTCGGAACATCAAATTCAATAATTTTACAGGGAACCATCCACGGGCTGTGCTGGGGATTGGTTTTTGCATATAAGGCAAGTACAGGGGTGCCTACTGCGGCAGCGAGGTGCATAGGTCCGGTGTTAACGCTGACCATCGCCCTTGCCATCGCAATACAGGCTGTAAGCTCTTTCAGATTAAACAGACCGGCTACAGATATCGCCTCATTACCGATTTCTGCAGCAATATTAGCTATAGCCTCCCGCTCTTTACTGTTTCCGCTTAATAAGATGGGCAGGCCATACTGACTGGCCACAAGCTTTGCCAGTTTGATCCATTCTTTTTCTGGAAACCGCCGCTTTTCTTCTGAAACTCCTCCGTGAAATATAAAAAAGCCATCTTTCTTCAACCCAAAATCTTTTAATTTGGGCGTTGCGGCATCTTCCTGTATAGAGATCCTGATTCGTTGATCTGACGTATTTGCACCAATAAAGGAGCAAAGTTTTAAATCACGTGCTACCTGGTGAGAGATTTCGTAATATGGCTCTGGATCCGGTAACCAATGGGTAAGCAGACCATATAGGTTTTCCCTGCAATAGGCCGCGCGCAAGGGGATACCCGCCATAAAAGCAATCATCACTGATGGGGCAGGATTCTGGCTGGAAACATTAAACAGGATACAGCCATCGAAAGCCTGCGACCGGATAGCTGCAATTACATCTGCAAAAGCATCAGGTGCTAAAGCATTTACTGTCTTTATCCAGGGCAAATCGTAACAAATTACTTCGGTTATCCAGGGTAAAAGGGATGAGGCTTCCCATGCCATGGTGGATGTAAGCAGTGTGATATCGCATTTAAAGCTTTCGCTCAACGCCCTGATTGCAGGGGCCGACATTAGCAAATCGCCCATATTATCTGGCCGTATAACCAATATTTTTTTACATGCTTTCCATTCCATTAATTTACAGAGTTGGTGTTAAACAGCATAAGGTTCTGCTTAATTTTGCTAATTACATTTGTAGTTGACCGGTCTGCTACCGTTGGCAGAAAAACAATTTTGCAGCCTATATCTTGGAGAATTTTCTCCTCCGGCAAAAATTTATGACGGTAATCACCGCCCTTTACAAAAACATGTGGGTGGATCTGTTTGAGGAGCAGAACGGGGGTGTCATCACCCATTTTTCCAAACGGAATGATGTGATCAATGCATGATAACTCGGAAAGTACTTCAATACGGTCGTCTAAAGAATTGATCGGACGTTGAAGTCCTTTTAGCCTTTTTATACTTTCATCGTTGTTCAGTCCTACAATTAGGATATCACCTTCCGCTTTCGATCCTTTTAAGTAGCTCACGTGGCCACTGTGCAGAATGTCGAAACATCCATTGGTAAATACAATACGTTTTCCCTGTGCTTTATAGCTGTCGATCAGTGTTTTAATTTTGTTTTTATTGGTTAATAACTTTGGCTTTTCACTGAAATTATCTTCCAGTTGTTTAATATTACATACTGCAGTGTGAGGTTCAGTAATCACTACAGCGGCTGCACTTATCGCAAGGGTAGTGGAGCAGGAGAGGTCGGCGCCGCTGATAAGCGCCATCAGGGCTGTGGCCAAAAAAGTGTCACCAGCACCACTTACCTGCGGATTTGCCACTTTCGGTACCGGATGGTGAAAACTGAAACGGCCTTTTTCAAAGCAGCATACCCCATCTTCATCCATACTGAGCAGGATGTTTTTTGCCTTGCTGTACTGATACAGGCATTCGCCCCAGCTTTTTACCTGCTCTGTCCGGTCAAGGCTGACTGCTTTTAACCGGCACAATGATAAAGCTTCCACGTAATTTGGCTTAATTAATGTAGGTTCAAGCGCAGCATAACGCGTAAAATTCCGTGCATCTACCGCAAAGATTTTCTTGTTGCTTTCGTTAATTAATTTCAATCCATCGATCAGATCATCCGTAACCACACCTTTTTCATAATCTGAAATAAATATAGCATCTACCTGATCAAAAACTGCGGATATGCTCGTGATCATTTGTTTGCAAATCGCCGTGGCAATCGGATTGCAGCTCCCTTCATCATAACGCACAATCAGCTGTGTGGAAGAACTCACTCTTGTTTTACAGAGTGTTGTCCGTTCACTTTCATTGATAATTAACCCGGTATCAATATTTAGGCTCTTGAGCAGTTTTAATAGGGAATCGCCATGTCCATCGCTTCCTATTACTGAAGATAATATTACCTCTGCACCTAATGCGCGCAGGTTGGCGGCAACGTTAGCCGCACCGCCGGGGCAGTCCCTGTTTAAATTCAGATCGATTACCGGAACACTAGCCTCAGGGGCCACACGGTTACAGTTACCCTGCAGGTAGCGATCGAGTATCAGGTCTCCGATTACCAGTATTTTTTTATTTCTGAAGTTCTTTAGAATCTGTTGATATAGGGTTGAAGTGACTTTCATGTGTTAAGTTTTTTAAGATATATTCGCCGGCACCGGCGAAATCACTGGCAATAAAATCAGGAATACGTTGAGGCTCACCGGCAATGTCCCATTCGGTTTCGTTTCCGTTATCAATTAATATTGATCTGCACCCGGCAGCCTTTCCAGCCTGGACATCGTTCAGTATATCTCCGATCATCCATGACCCGCTTAAACAAATATGTTGCTCGGCGGCAGCCTTGTTAATTAGCCCTGGATTGGGTTTTCTGCAATCGCATAGCTGGGCATAAGGGACTATACTGCCATCAGGGTGATGCGGACAAAAATAAAAACCGCTTAAGCTCACCCCATATTCATCTAAAAGTGCTGCCATGCGTCTTTCTACCCTCCGCAGGTCATTTTCATGGAAATAACCAAATGCAAGCCCGCTCTGATTGGATATTACAATCAGCGAAAAGTGCGGTGCAAGTTTTGCAAGGGTTTCGCCCACATTTTTTTCGAGGCTGACCAGCTTAGGATCTGCGTTATAGGGTATATCGGGGATGAGTGTTCCGTCTTTATCTAAAAATATCGCACATTTAGCTGCCATAACTGTTAAATATTGTTTCAGGCTTCGATAAGGCCGGCAAAAGTTGTTCTTTAGCCGCTGTTTTGTTGGTAAAGGCAACATTGAACATACGGTTTTCGATTATCGTACAAAGCAGGTGCACCAGGTGGAGGTGCATTTCCTGTATCCGCTGGGTACTCGTAGAGGGAACCACAAGATTCAGTTCGCCATAACTTACTGCACGTCCTCCATCTTTGCCCAGCATATTTATGCAGCATATCCCTTTCTTTTTAGCCATCTGCATGGCTTTGATAATGTTATCCGAATTACCGCTGGTACTCAGGCACAGCAATACATCTCCCTGATCTCCATATGCCTGTACCTGCCTTGCAAACACATCATCATATCCAAAGTCGTTTGCCCAGGCAGTTATAATGGCCGTATCGGCATTAAGCGAAATTGCCGGAAGCCCTTTGCGGTGGGGAACCTCAAAACGGCCCACCAGTTCGGCTACGAAATGCTGGCTTTCGGCGGCGCTTCCACCGTTTCCGCAAACCAGTATTTTGTGGCCGGCTTTTAATGCAGTACTCATCATTTCGCCTGCCAAAGCTATTTTTGTACTCAACAACCTGGAGGTACGCTCAAAAGTTCTTGCGCCTTCTTCAAAGGCATGCTGAATCATTTCAAATTCCTGCTGTCGCATTTTCTGCTGATTAGCCTGGATACCCTGGTAGCAGTGATGTAATTGTGTGGCAACTTTTTCCCAAGTGAAATTTTCCTGCACATGTTGTATTGCTTTTTCCGACATTTGACTAAGCCTGGATGGGTCCGATAATAACTGTTCCATTTTTTCTGCCAGTAGCTCCGGCTGTTTTGGTGGAACGAGATAACCGGTATGTCCATCTATAACCGTATATTTAATGCCACCCACAGCCGATCCTATAACCGGGGTGCCACAAGCCATGGCCTCAATTGGAGTAATGCCAAAAGGCTCGTACCAGGGCGTTGTGATAAAAATGTCGGCTGCGCTATAATAATACCTTAACAGCTCACGGTTTTTCTGGCCAACAAAATTCACTGAATCTTCAATACCGAGCTGTCGCGTTAGTTGTTTAAGCCGCTCCAGTTCCGCATCAGTTCCTGATAAACCTTGCTCACCGCCAACAATAATCAGGCGCAATCTATGGCCGGTTTTCACCTTGGCAAATGCTTCTATTACATTGTCTATGCCCTTACGCCTTACCATCCTGCCCAACTGCAGCACTATTTTTTCTTCGTCGGCTATTTCCAGCAGCGTTTTTGCCGTAGATTTAGCAATAGGGTAAAAATCGTCGGAACTGAAACCACAGGGTATCATTACCATTTTTTCAGGGTCAGCACGATAATAATTGCGCAGGTCTTCTTCATCCTGAGGGCATTCGGCAATTATCTTATCTGCGCGCTGTACAATGGCACGTTCAATATCAACACGCTCAGGCGGGAAACGGTCCATTTCTTTCTGGTGCATTTTTCTGATGTGGCCAAGGGCGTGGAAAGTAATTACAAAAGGTATATCCAACCGCTCTTTAAGTTCCATCGCAACAAGGCCTGACATCCAGAAATTGGCATGTATAAGCTGGTAAGAAATCTTATTGCGCTTGATAAAATATTCCATTTCCTTTCTAAAATCTCTCATATAGGGCAGCAAGTCTTCCTTTTCAACTTGTTCTTTAGGACCTGCATCTACTAAGATCACGCGAACATTCTGGCAAAAAGTATTCACTTCTTTTGAAATGATATTTTCCCTGCGTGTAAAAATGTCGACCTGGTACCCTTGTTCACCCAGTTGCCTTGCAATTTCGGCAACATATACATTTTGCCCGCCATTGTCTTTTCCTCCGAGCAGGGCAAGTGGTGAAGCATGTTCACTTATAAATGCAATTCTGTTAGTCATAGGTATTGTTCTAAATGTAATTAGTTTTTCGTGTAAGCTTTTTCGTCATTATTGCTTCAAACAGCTTATGCCATTCGCGGGTAAACCTTTCGATACCAAAGCGTTCTTCGGCAGTTTTGCGCGCATTGTTACCCATTTGCTGGGCAAGCACCGGATTTTCGAGCAGCAGCTCCATGTCTTTTTTTAATGCTTCTATATCGGTCCTGACAAATCCAGAATACCCGTTTTTTATTGTTACTGACATCTCGGTGGTCGCAAGTCCGACAATAGGCATGCCCTGCATCATGGCCTCACAAACTGCCAAACCAAGGCTGGTATAGCGTATGGGGTTGAAAAAGAAACGGTAATTGGAAATGAAAGCCGGAAGCTGGGGATGGAGCACTTCCCCGATCCCATATTTTGCAGCGCCCATCCCCACCAGATCAAGCGGTATGGTTTTACTTAATTTTTCGAAAATATCAAAACCTAAAAGCCGTCCGCGTTCTGGCAGGTTGTTAATTACTACAATACCACGTTCCAGGCTACCATTGTATGGATGGTCACTGGATATTACGCCATGTTCGATTACGAGCGTCCGTACTCCCGGACTGTGCCACATTAGCGCGTTAAAATGCGTAACGTGCACCAGCAAAACCGATGGGTCGGTTACCGGATGCAGTGCATTGGTTGGGTGACCCCACGGAGGGTCGTGTTCAAGGTAAATTTTTGGCAGGTTGCGCTGGGCTTCAGAGAGCACTTCATACTGATCGAAAAGGTAGTTTTCATCGGTCTGAAATAATATCACATCCAAATCCAGGTTACGTACCTGCGCTATCGGAATTTCCTTAACGTTATTGCCAAAGGGGAACGTTTCGCCCCGGCCAACATAACCTTCATTTTTGGTTTCATTTACCGGTATGTAAATATCATAGTTGCCCTGCGAAAGGTAGTAGAGATAGCTGCCATGGATGTGCCATGTAAAAATTTTTATCCTGTTAAATTCCTGCATAATAATGTGATTACGGGTACTGTTTTGAGCCAAAATTGGAAAACCGACCGGGTAACTGCTTAAACAACTGCGTTTCCAGGCGTTTTGTTCGTTGTGCAAATACCCGTTTTAACGTGGAAAATACCCATGTGTTCTTGTTGGAAACACTTGTCCAGCGATAGGGAAAACATAGGGATTTAACGCAATAGCAGGTAATATAAACCAACCCCGGCAGGTTGATCGCAGAAAGTCCAATAGTTTTTTAATGACCGAAAAACAATGCGTTAATTTTCCAAAACCAATCCAGAAAAGGTATTGTTTTTTAGTAAAATGAAATATTATGGAACAACATCAAAAAAAAGAATATCGAAAAAACGATAATCTTGCGCATGAAGATCGTCAGGAGCATGTAGATCAATCTATTGAAGATGATAAAGACCTGGAGGATAATGATCTTCAGGGCAGCCTTACAGGTGAAGGTGAAGATGAGGAAGATGTATCGGGCGACCTAGCTGGAAATGCGGCTGGAAATCCAGAGGATTAATTTTTAAGAACAGGAGTGGATCTATCTGGCAATATATGTTTAACTACCACCCAAAATCAAACTTTAAGACAATGAGGACGATATACACGTTTATTTTTACAGCGGCATTTTTAGCATCGATGCTAACCGCATGTAAAAATCCTTCTGAACGGGCCAGAGGCCCTTATCAGAAAGATTATGGCGATACAGCCAAAAAAAAACCAGCTGATTCTGCTGCAGCACAGCCACGTTTAGACCCTGACGATACTGTCAGGAAATATTGATACAAAGACATAATTTGTGACAAAAAGTTAGATTTAAGTGCAAACCGTATTTTATCTTGATTTTTAGAGTGGAATACCTGAAATATGCATGTTAAAAACCATAATTTGACGCCTGAGATATCAACAATGCACAATTGTTGTTTTTTCTTTGACTTGGGATGCTGTGCAAAGGAGAGAATTATTGGATAATTAGGGTAAATTGTAACTGGAGATGCCCCAGAGATTAAGGCGTCCCCTCGATTAAATGGAAATTTCAAAATTTTTAACCTGTCTTGCCGAGCGATCCTCAAGACTATTCTTTATAGATGTGGTTTTAAAACTTAATTATATTGTTATTCTTCCTCCGGTTACAGGTATTGTTGCCCCTGCAATATAACTGGCATCTTCTAAGGCAAGAAATACGTATGCTGGTGCCACTTCAACGGGTTGGCCGGCTCTAACCATTGGTGTGTCTTTACTAAACTCTTCACGATTGGGAATAGTTGATGGGATTAGTGGCGTCCATATCGGGCCGGGAGCTACTGCGTTCACCCTGATGCATTTGCCATGCATTAAAAGTATCTGAGTCCAGGTTGGCCGTAAAGTTTTGAACTGCCCCCTTGTTGCCGCGTAGGGTAATAACTGATCGCTTGGTGAGTATGCGTTTACAGATGTGGTATTATAATACTGCTACCCGGTTTTAAATGTGGCTCTGCAGCTTTGCATATAAAGAACATTGAGGTGATGTTAGTGCGGAAGGTTTTTTCCCATTCTTCAGCGGTATATCGCTAATCTGCTCTCTTGCCATTTGAAAGGCTGCATTGTTAACAAGAATATCTATGCCGCCTAATTCTTTTACTGCGGTATCAATAATATGTTGGAAATGTGCTTCATGCTGGATGTCCCCTTTAACCAAAACGGCTTTCTGACCAGCTTTTCTTAAAAATTCGGCAGTAAGGTTTGCATCCTCATCTTCTATGGTATCCAGGTAACTGATTAAAACATCAGCATCTTCACGCGCAAAAGCAATTGCTACCCCCCGGCCTATTCCTGAGCCTCCGCTGGTGATTACTGCTCTTTTTCCTTCAAGTTTTCCACTACCTTCATAGGGTTCTTTACCTGCTCGGCTTTTGGTTCAAGTTTGCTTTCTATACCTGGTGCAGTCTGATCCTGTTTGGGAAAAGGCGGGTTGGGGTGCTTTTCCATTGGATTATCTGATAAATTTTGATTTTTTCCATGTTTTAATCTTTTAAGGTGACTATTGTTTTAAATTTAACAGCCTTTTATACAGCTTATACAGCCTGGTTTTCTGTTTTTATCAAATTGGGTATAAGTGACCTGATCAGTATTTATACGGTTTCACATCGATCGCTTTAAAATAATCTGATCAATAAAACTGCTGTTTCCTGATGTCCGTAGCGCACTCAAAATTTACGATTTTGCACTATGAAGCTTGATGAGGGTACAGGATTTGTACCAGATCTGTCTAAGGTTTTAAAAAAGAAAAGCCCGATTTGGGCTTTTCTCTAAAACGGTTGGGTAGTTTTACGCGTGGTATCCCTTTTAAGGGTATCGCGCTTAGTTGTGTCTTTTTTAGTCGGCAATTGTTTGTTCTTGACAGGCTTAGTCTTTTCTGTTTTCTTTTTGGTGGTGTCCTGACGGGTCTGTGCAATTGATGCCACACTGATTGTACAGGCAAGCATCATCATCATCATTAGTTTTTTCATAAGAATAGGGTTTTTGTTAAAATACTGATAGTAAAACAATTCTCATTCCGCGAAAGTTTAGTGATATTTCAAACTTTTCTAATCCTGTTAAATTTCTCACCAAAAAACTAGCTTATCGTTTAATCGCCTGATCATATTTATCTTTAATATAACCAGGCCATGTTTTTTAAAACCTTCGCTGTTTTCACTTTGTTTTATAGATGTTGACTTAAATGACGGCGGCCTGTAAGTATCCATATGCCGCAAGAATCTGATTTATTATTGATCCAAAATGAATGTGACAAAGAAAATGCTTTTTTATTTATTGTTAATTGTTTGCCCGCTTTTGTACAGTTGCAAACACGATCAGGCGGAGTTTGCCATGCACGATTATCAGTTTATTGATTCGGTTTATCCCGAAATGCAGTATCAGCAGCAGTTGAACCTTGAGCTGCAAAAGATTTCAGGCCGCACAGATATTAATAACATGGGTTACAAAAGGAGCGAACATAACCAAGCTTATATTAAGGAGTTAATGGCAAATATCGATGTACATGAGCAATATGCCCTTAAAGAAGAGTATGTCAAAAATCTTGCGCTTTTGCACAGGCAGGATCCAGTAGTTTTAGCCGAACTGCAATCACTTCTTATCGATTCCGACCAAAGAATGATAGGCTATCATGTTAAGGCTTCGGGCTCTGCCGGACTGATAAATGCGGATCTGAGAAACTGGGCTGAAAAAAAACTGCATTACTGGATGGCAGATCTTAAGGAAGTACAGGAGTTAGCAAAATAACTTTTAATAGTAAAGAAGAGGATGACTGTATTTATCCCTTCTTTGCAAAGGTCAAGCTATAGTTAATGTTAATGGGTAGGCCTGTTGTCTTCATTTAGAAGGGATGCAATCGTTTCCAGTACCGAGAAAATATCAAATGGCTTTTCTACAAATTCCTCTGCCCGGCAACCACTTGTCATCTGTTGCAGATCTGCATGTGCGCTCATCATAATCACCGGTATGGCTGAAGTTTTTGGTGATGACTTTAACATTTTGCATACCTCAAGGCCATTGCCATCGGGTAACATGACATCCAATATGAAAAGATCCGGACAGGAATCCTTTTTGGTTAAAAAATTATTCACAGTAGTGTAGCATTCTACCTGATAACCTTCTTCTGAAAGAAGAAACTGTAATATATCCCGAATGCCTTCGTCATCTTCGAGGATTCCAATCAGTTTGTTCATAGTCTCTTAATTCTGTTTATAAACTGATGTCGGTTAGCACCGTGAACGAACAATTTTAACATTATTCATCATCGGAAGTTGTGTTGTTTTTTGCTCCCTCCTCATATCTTTTTTCTTTTCTATCCTCCTGTACAATGAGTGGTTCAGGGGTGGCTGCGGGAGGATTAGAACCTGTACCCGAAGTTTTGGGCAAACTTAAAAGATCATTGTTATTGTGCCCGGGAATGATTTCTATATCTGTATTGCCCAGGGCAATCTGATTTAATTGCTCTGAATCGTTTCTTTGATCCGCTTGCACTTCATGTTTTTCCTCGTTTTCTGTATGTGACATAGATGTAGTTTTATAAAAATAAACAGTGTAAAAAGGCCGAATGTTTTGTCATTAATAAAAAAGAAATTCCTGCAATTCTCTATTAAACGGATCAGGATTTGGTTAGAAAAACCTTTTGCTGGACAGAAAAAGAACTATAAAAAGGTGTAGACATGCTCATTTTCTGATATGACCCTATACAGCGGAAGATTGATCGGAAAATTTTTGGCTTTTGGGTATTCCAAATAGTGCATATTCAGTTATAGGGGTGGAATTTGGAAACTTCCTACGGTCTACAATGCTCCCATCGCTCGGTAGTCCTGCCAAAACCGCTAAGATAAATTAGACGCCTTTAAAGAGTATCTCCAACCTATCTCTTTTTTGCCTCTATTATCATGTGTTCAACAGAAGATACGTAAAGATATTTTATGGATTACACGTTTTTATGATTAGCTTATAAAACCGTTTATAACAGCAAAACGGATAAGCGCGGCGGTATTTTTTGCTCCAGTTTTGTCAATAAGTGCCTGCCTGTGACCTTCTATTGTTCGTTTACTCAAGAAAAGCTTGTCGGCCATTTCTGTATTTGTATAACCTTCTGCAATAAGATGCAGCACTTCCATTTCCCTTAACGAAAAATCAATGTTTTGTCCAGCTGCGTTAGCCTGCTGGAGGGGATTTGAGATTAACTTGTCGAGTAGTTTTTCGGCTAACTCTGCACACAGATACCTGCCGCCTCCGCTTACATAACGTAACGCAAAGTTAAGTTCTTCCTCGCTGATATTTTTAAGTAAGTAACCCCGCGCGCCTTCAATAAATGCCTGTGCGATATATTTTTCATTATCAAGCATTGAAAGCATTATTATCTGGGTATCGGGACTGATGCTTTTAAGCTCGGCGATCAAGGTTATCCCGTCCATTTCCGGCATATTGATATCGGTTATCACAATATCTACTTGCCCGCCATTTTTAAAGTATTTAAGCACTTCAATCCCGTTGTCAGCTTCGGCTACAACCGTTATTTCTCCCTGTGATTCCAAAAGCATTTTTATGCCGTTCCGGACGATTTTGTGATCTTCTGCGAGTATTATTTTCAAAGTTTTAAATTTTAATTGTTCAATTTTGGACGGCCTTTTGCCAGTTTTTGCAAAATTTCCTTTAGATTTTCAATATGCTGGAGGAATTGCCTGTCACGTTGTTCCCATTCAGAACTGTTAGTGCGATTAAGCACTGTATTTTTAAAGTTTCGCTGCTCTTCCATCATCCGGATGGCCACCCAGAGTGTTTCTTCTGTTTTATCGGCATATTCGTCGTCCAGGAATTGCTCGCTAAATGCATGTCCGGTAAAACAGCGGTAGTGCTTTTCTCCATTTGAATCTTCGATCTGCGTAAGTATGCCACCACAATCGGGACAGGTAAAAGGCGTTAGCTTTCCGAGCTGGGCATTTACTGGGAGGCTTGTAGACATTCTCATGGTGATTTCTGCTTCAAGCTTTACTTCATCAGGAACAGGAGCAACTTCACATTCATTTCTGGAATACAGGTCGCTGAGGATATAACCCATATCTTCGATCTGAACCCTGTAATCAACATCTATATTACTGATCACATTGTTGGGCATATCCGGAAATTCTGCTCCTTTCGGTTCCTGCACTATGCACCGCCCCCCACATTTTTTTATTGCTACCATTCCAGATGTTCCATCATCTAATAAGCCCGTGAGTATAATCCCTGTTACACATGAATCGTATGCGGCCGCGGCAGTGCGGAAAAGTACATCAATGGATGGCCTCCAGTGGTTTTCTTTTGCACCACGTTTGATCAGTATCCTGTCTTTTTGCAGCATCATGTGTGCGTCGGCCGGTGCCAGGTATATCTGGCGTTTTTTTATTGGCGTACCGTCTTCAGGTACAATAATAGGAAGCTGCGATTTTTTGCCCAACATGTTCAGCACTACGTCTAAAATAGCTGCCTTTCCGAGATGGATTACAATGAATATTGCTGCATCCAGTTCTGCAGGGAGTGTTGAAAGTAATTTGGAAACGGCTGATAATCCTCCGGCAGAGGCACCTATAGTAATGATATTTATATTTTTTTTTGGCATAATCAGAAATCTTTAAATTCAGAGGGGTCAAAGGAAATACTGAAATAGGCTCCGTTGTTGTTATCTGCCTTAAATGTGCCGTTTAACATGGCAACTCTGTTTTTTATACCCCTTAGCCCAGATCCGTTAAGCAGGTATTTTTCGCTTTTCAGATCAATGCCTTTGCCATTATCGCATACTTTAATGTTTACTCTCCCTCCTTCGGAACAGACCGATATGGAGGCCTGTGTGGCACCGGAATATTTAATGCTATTATTGATCAGTTCCTGTATGATACGAAAAATATATAGCTGTACCTCTTCGGGCAGCTTATCAGCCTCTATATGTATCTGGTTATTGATTTTAAACGCTCTACTGCTCAGACGCTGACACATTTCTTTGATGCCGGCTGCGAAACCGAAATCGCGAAGAACAGAAGGAGTAAGTTCGTAAGAAAGATCCCTAATTTCACGGATAGCCTGGTCTATCAACCTCGTCACATTGCCCATTTCTGCTTTGAGCTGTATTGCATCGGCTTTTTTAAGGTGGCTTATAGTGAACCTGATGCCGTATAATAACTGGCATATGCTATCATGTAGGGCTGAACTGATTTTCGCCCGCTCTTTTTCCTGCGCCTCCAGTACAGCCTGGCTCAACATCCTTTGCTGCATGCGTTTATTTATCTCCTCTGCTTCGAGTGCCCGCTTACGTTCCGTAATATCAAATAATATACCTGTAAAATAACTTTTTTCACCAGGCTTTGAAACCTCTCTTCCTTTGGCCATAATGGTTTTAATAAGGCCATGGTCTGATTTTAGGCGGAATTCCATGTCAATTTCACGCAAGGAGCTGCCGCTTTCGCAAAGCGATATAATTTTTTGCCTGTCTTCGGTGATTATAATTTCCAACAGGCCATCTAAAGTATTAACAAAATTATTGGGGCCAATAGCGAGGATATTTTTACTGAACTCATCGAAATAAACGCTTCTGCTTTCCGGCCAAATGCCCCAGGTACCTGTAAAAGAAGCTTCGAGGGTTTGATTAAGGCGTTCTGTTGTTTCTTGGAGTAACTGTACCGCATTTTTTGAATCCGTAATATCAGTTACGGTAATATAGTATTCGGTAACATTTGTAACAGGATTTTTTATCGCTGCCCCGCCAATTTGCACATGTACTACCTGTTCCTGAGCATTATACATCAGCGTTTCGTACATACTGTTGGCTCGCTGGTTTTCAAGGTTAATCATAAAGGCGTAAAAATGCTCTCTCACATCGGGCATTAAACAAAATGAAAACTGTTTACCCAGAATAGCACTGTTTTTTAAGCAGAGCATATCAACTCCCCTACGGTTAACCTCAAGTATGGTTCCGTTATCATCAAGAATGAAATAACCAATCGGGGCGGCATCAAAAAAAACTGTAAACCGCTCACGCTCCAGATCAATAGAACGGTACGATTCACGGAGTTCGTCGTTCTGCATTTCTACCTCTATCTCATGAATCTCAAGTTCATTAAGCAGCACTGCCATTTCAGTATCTGGAGGTAACCTTGTACCGTTAACTACCCTTTCAGAGAGGAGTTCTTCAGCTTTCGTCCGCAGTGCCGAAAGGATAACTTCTTTTGATGTTTTGTTCACATTTTTTATTTTTCCCTAAAACTTAGCACCATGATCAAGGTATTCCCTGTTCCCTTCTCCATGATCCTTTCGATTTTAACTTTCAAGTGTTTTGTACCCAGTCCATTAAAATGATGTTGTACATAAATTTCTTCACTTGACGGAGAAGGATCTGAGAGCCTGTCTGAGAGAAGATCCATCTGCCATTTGTTAACAACAATTTCTGTGAAAGAAAGTTCTCTGATTTCGTATTCCTTCATCTTGAACATGTCCTGAAATTTTTCATTACACACCAGAACCCTTCGGTCAGCATCTAGTACTACGGTAGCTTCAGGATGAAGGTCTGCTGTTAACTGTCCGTATTGTAACAAACCTGTTATTCTTGCATTCATTGATTTTATTGGGGTAATCTTGGTGAAAGTGAGGACCGCACCGTTGATAAAATTGTCCATGGTACGGTAGGGCATGATGCGCAGGTTATACCAATCTCCATATTTAGTTTTGATCTCCAGTTCTTTTCCAGCCAGGCTTTCAATCACTTCTTTTATCGTAGCTTCGATTGATGGATATTCGAAATTGGAGACGATATGGGTAATTGAGCGGCCAATATCGCTTGCAATCACATTAAACAGCCTGGTAACCTGGGGGGTAAAGCGCAGGATATTCAACTCGTTGTCGAGAAATATCGTGCCGATCTCCGTATTATCCAGCAGGTTTTTCATATCATTATTGAGCTGCGTAAGCTCCTCTGCCTTAGTTTGATACTGCAGGTTAATAGTCATAAGCTCTTCATTGAGCGACTGCATTTCTTCTTTAGTAGTCAAAGCCTCTTCGTTGGTGCTCTGTAATTCTTCGTTTGTACTTTGCAGTTCTTCGTTGGTCGATTTAAGTTCTTCCAGCGAAGTCTCCATCTGTTCGATAGTGGTATGCAACTGCTGCTTGGTATAAGTAAGCTCCTTTTCTAATTCTTCAACGGCTCCTTCGCTCACATTACCTGGTGATTTGGATTTTCTCGAAAAAGATTTTCTAACGGGTCCCTTATCATAGAAGCTGACTAATAAAAGTCCCTGTAAGGCAGGCTCACTCATATAGTCTACAGAAAAGCCCATAAGGTATGAGCGGTTATTTTCACGAATCTTAATATCTGAAATTTCAACCTTGGCATGGTTCATCAGGCAAAGGTGTATTGCATTCCCAAGTACATATTTTAGCTCTTCGCGCACCATTCGATGTATATTCATCACCGCCTCACCCGTATTGAGCTGGATAAACCGGTTTGTTTTGCCATTAATATACAGGATTTCGCCCTTTTCATTCAATAATAAAGATGCGGGAGTATAATTTTCAAGCAGAACTTTATTGAAATTTTCAGCAATCGGGTTTTTTGCTATTGTTTTCGCCACTCCATCTGCCTTACTTAACTTATCCTGATTGGCAATATGGAAAGGGAAATCAATAATCTTGCCCAGAGCGCTTACGCCTTCCTTCCTTTCAAAAATTTTCCATTTTGAATCAAGGCTGTTAAAAATGTCGTTAAAGGTCCCCACCGATTCAGCTGGTCCCAGAAACAGAAGTCCGTTTGGCTGCAGGGAATAATGAAAAACTGGAATAATCTTTTTCTGAAGATCTGTGGTAAGGTAAATCATCACATTTCTGCAGCATAGAAGGTCCAGTCTGGTAAAAGGCGCATCTTTGATCAGGTTATGCTGTGCAAAAACAATCATTTCACGAATTTCCTTTTTTACGGTATAGCCATTTGGTTTTTTGATAAAGAAGCGATCAAGCTGCTGTGGGGAAAGTTCTGCAGCGATATTTGAAAAGTAAAAGCCTGCGCGCGCATGGTCTATCGCGTTGGAATCTAAATCTGTCGCAAAAATCTGTACCTTGGGTTTTCGCTTAGATTGAAGATTATCTAAAAACTCGGTAACGATAATGGCCACCGAGTAGGCTTCCTCTCCGGTTGAACATCCTGCAATCCAGATCCTGATCGGTTCTTCAGGTCTCTTTTGATCCAGCAAACGGTTAATATGGTCTTTTAAGCTTTCAAAGGCATGGCGGTCTCTAAAAAATTTGGTTACCCCAATCAGCAGTTCATTAAAAAGGATTTCGATTTCTGCCGGATTTTCCCTTAGATAATTTATATAGTTTTCATAGTCAGCTAATTGGTGAAAAGCAATTCTGCGTTCTATGCGGCGGGAAATCGTGTTTTTTTTATATAGACTAAAGTCGTGGCCGGTTTGCGAACGCAGTAACATCAATATTTTCTGGATATATACCTTATTGGCTACTGGAGATCTCAGTTCTGTGTTTTCTTCAGCTGCAAGCGCCGGATGGTTAAGGTATTGAATCAGTTTCAATGGCATTTCCTCCGGGGGAAGGATATAATCTGCCATATGTGTTTTGATTGCCGCAGTTGGCATACTTTGAAACTCGGCCGTTTCAGGTTCCTGCACCATGGCCATTCCCAGTTTTTCTTTGACCATCCTCAAGCCGGTTTCTCCATCAGCCCCTAAACCCGAAAATATGATGGCAACAGCCCTGCTCCATTGGTCTTCGGCAAGGCTCTGGAAAAAATAATCAATGCACATGTGCGCGCCTTTTTGCCTTGAAGGGCTAAAAAGTAATAAATGTCCATTGTGGATGCCCATATCGGCGCCAGGCGGAATAACGTATATGTGGTTTTCGCAGACCTGCATACCATCACCAGCAATTAAAACGGGCATACTAGTTGATTGTCTGATCAATTCACTATAATTTGATACTTCATCCTTGTCTTGATGAGCAATCACCACAAAGGCCATACCCGAATGTGCTGGCATGTGAGTAAAGAATTTTTGATATGCGGGTAAAGACCCACTTGCCCCGCCCATCCCTATAATCGGAAAGGATACTTTCTGTTGAGGTGTCTCCCCGCTCTTTTTTTCTAAACGGTTTGCCTGAACATCGTCTTGTTTTTTTTGCATTTTTTCTTTTGTTTCTGCATACCGGCACAATTTGGAAATGGTGCGGAATGCAGGTGCTTTTATATTGTCAGTGAGCCGCGTTAGTTATCTGAGTAGAACCTGTTAAATAACATCCTGAATAAGACCAGTCAAGCTTTATTAGGATTATAAACGGATAAATATAAGTGAAATTTCTACGCGCTCAAAGGAAGGCGAAATGCAAAAGGCACAACCTTAACACTTATTATAAATTTGAAAATTATAATTATTCCGATTAGGCTGAAAAAGAAAGTAATAGCTTATCTGAGTTTCTCATCTCAAACTTATTCTTTTTGAATGGAATAGAATCAGAGCGCTTGTTATGCAATACGGCAAAAACAGGATGTTTTATGCCGTATTGCTGTGGTCTTTTGTAAAACAAAATATTTTAAGCTGTATTATCAAACGAATACAGCTCCATTTGATACCGTATTTCGGGTATTTTTTTTTAAACATTAGGTATTTACCGCAGAAATGAGACTAATCTCCTGTACGGTTTTTTAAACATTTTAGCCGGCACTCATTGTAGGCGGTACTGTTTCAAGGATTTCTTTAATAGCAGCCTTGCCTGATGGATGTGCGTTTTTACGGTACCAACCGGTATACCAAGTTCCAGCGCGATTTCCTGATATTTATAACCTTCAAAATATCTGATAAAAGGAACCGAATACATTGGCGGAAGTTTTTTTAGTGCGTTTCCAATGTCTTCCATAGCGAACTTATTTTCGGCTTGGTTCATGCTTGCGCTTGTGCAGAGTTGGTCTGATGAGATTTCTTCAACCTGTAAAACGCGTTCCCGTTCACGCTGTTGTTTCCTATACCTGTTAATAAAGGTATTGCGCATGATTACAAAAAGCCAGCCTTTTATATTGGTTCCCTGTTCAAATTTTGCTACAAATCGGGTGGCCTTTACCAGCGTATCCTGCAAGAGATCATTTGCGTCGTCAATGTCGTTTGTAAATTTTAATGCATGTGAATGTAAGGCGCCTGCATGGAGTTTGATGCTGTTCGTAAATTCGTACTGTGTCATAGGTAGATGTTTTTAAGATATAGTAACTTTCAACAAAGCATATACCATTTGGCACTGCCATTTTTACTTGAGCAAGGTTTAGCGTATAAACCGCAGATTAAAAAATAGTTACTTTTTTCCGGAGGAATATATCTGCAAAAAAAAAAGTTGTTTCATTATTTTAGATATAGAATGTTCTTTGAGATTTTTTTAGAGCTGCTTCATTGGTTATAAGCCTGAAATACCAATTCTTTTCAGGATCTTGTATTTTGCAAACAGTATTTTGGCGAAGGTGTTGATTGTTAATTGTCTCCTATATAACTGGATCACGCGACATTTTTAGGCTGTAGCAATCCCCTTTCCAAATAGGCAATTTTAGCGGACTTATACTCAGAAGGGCGCTGTATGATCAGATCAGAATAAAGCTGGTTTACAGGCAAACATCCAGATGATATCGCGGTTGGAAAAGCCTATTTGATTGAACAATACATTTTTTTTGACCACCTCAGATGATTGATATCTGATCGAAAGATCAAAGCGGCCAGTTTGCCCCGGAACAGGTGGTCACTTTAAAGCGGAATGGGGTGACATATTGGACAAACCAATTATTTTTACCCCGTTGCACCAATTTTCAATAATTTGTAAGTTCTTAAATAAAGGGGGTATGATTAATGTTTTTGGTGAGAGAGGTCAATTGACAGCGGTTTATCCAAGCAGTTATCATAGATTCACAGCTTCATATGAGTTCTATGTAACTTTTGGAAACCGTTATAAAAGGCAGACAAATTAATTTTTTGCCAAATGACAACTGCTACAAAAACGACATTGACTACCTTTATATTATGAAAGAATTTATTGACTACATCTTACAGTTTGGAAACTTAAATCAACACCAAATTGATTTGATTTCAAAAAAAACAACTGAAGTAGAACTTCAGAAAGATGAATATTATTTGGAAGCAGGAAACGTTTCCCGAAGATTCGGCTTCATCGTTGAAGGCATTGCCAGAGTTTCATACTTTAATAATAAAAGTGAAGAAATTACAAAATATTTTGTAGATGAAAATAACATTTTGGTGGATTTAGAGAGTTTTGACAATCAAATACCTTCAATTGCTTATGTGCAGGCTATTACCGATTGCAAAATTGTTGTTTTCTCAAAAGAGGATTGGCAGGAATTGCTGAACACCATTGTTGGTTGGGACGCCATTGTGCATAAAATTATTTCAAAAGCATTGCTTCAAAAAGTAGAACGGATTAGCTCAATTGTTGCACAAGATGCCACAACAAGTTATTTGACTTTTTTAGAAAAGTATCCAAATCTCGCAAACCGTATTCCGCTTTCTTATTTAGCTTCATATTTAGGCATTACTCAATCTTCATTGAGTAGAATCAGAAAAAATATACGATGAATTACTTTTTGCCAAATGGCAAATGGTTTCATTTTTATAAGATGCATTTTTGCATCATTGATTTAAAACAAATAAAAAAATGAAAACAGTATTAATTACAGGAGCGAACAGAAGCATTGGTTTAGAGACAGCCAAACAGCTTTCAAAAAAAGGATTGTTTGTCTATTTAGGTACTCGTAGTCTTGAAAAAGGACAAGCGGTTGTAAAAGATTTATACGACACCGGTTTTCAGAATATCAAGGCTATTCAAATTGATGTTACAAATCTTGATACCATTTTAGAAGCCAAAAATATTATAGAAAGAGAGCAAGGGAAATTAGACATTTTGATAAACAACGCAGGAATAAGCAAAGGCTTTCCCGACAGTGTTTTGACAACTTCAATTAAAGACATCCAAGATGTATTTGATACAAACTATTTTGGAATAATTCGAGTAACGCAAACTTTTATGGAATTACTCAAAAAGTCAGAAAATCCAAGGATAAGCAATATTACTTCAGGGCTTGGTTCATTAAATTTGCACAGCGATCCAAATTGGAAATATTATAATGTTAAACTTGCGAGTTATGTGCCTTCAAAGGCGCTTGTAAATGCTTACACTATCCTTCTGGCTTATGAATTAAAAGATTTGCCATTTAAAGTAAATGCGATTGACCCGGGCTATACTGCGACTGATTTTAACCATCATAGCGGACCAGGAACAGTGGAAAGTGCAGCAAGTTTCATAGTTAAACATACATTGACAGATGAGAATGCACCCACTGGGACGTTTTTTAGCAATGACATAGAAGATGAAAGCGAAGTAAGCCCTTGGTAAAAAAGTTGCAAACGAAAGGGTTAATGCCATAACCCTTATCCTTTTTCCCTGGTTATTTGGAATTTTATCAGAATTCACTCTTTTTTGATAATCAATAATGAATGTAAAAGGCTATCCGATCTTTTACTTTATGTATTTTTATCAGACTCGAGGTGTGTTGATCTAACATTATACCTAATGAATTAGGGCAATTATTTTTAGTCAAAAAAGATAATTGCCCTGGTTAAATACTTGCTGCTTTGGCACATGCCAATTTGAAAGGAGGTAAAACTATCGTTGGTATTACTTCTACACTCCAAGTAAAACTAAATTGTATCGCAACCAATTCAACTACAATTGATACCAAATCGGCAACAAACCTGAAAAGTTCTAGTGCTAACTTTGTTTAATTAATTAGAAAATTCAAAAATGGAGAAAGTATCTTTTAAAAATAGAGGTTGGAATGTTGCGGCTCATCTGCATTTACCAGCGGAATTTGACACCTCAAAAAAATATGCGGCCGTTGTGTGTGTACATCCTGGTAGCAGTGTCAAAGAACAGACAGCGGGTTTGTATGCTCAGAAGCTTTCCGAAGAAGGATTTATTTGTATTGCATTTGATGCTTCGTTTCAAGGGGAAAGTGGCGGTGAACCACGTTATTTGGAAGATCCTGCAGTCCGTGTAGAAGATATCCGTTGTGCGGTGGATTATTTAACTACCTTAACTTACGTTGATCAAAATCGTATTGGTATCCTTGGAGTTTGTGCGGGTGGTGGATACGCATCCAATGCCGCACTTACAGAAAGGCGTATAAAAGCTGTAGGGACGGTAGTAGCGACTAATGCAGGCCGTGCTTTCAGGGAAGCACCTTTTTTGCAAACACTTGAAGCTGTTAGTGCTCAGCGTACCAAGGAGGCCAACGGAGCAGACGTTTTGGTCACAAATTGGACACCGGGATCTGCCGATGACGCCAAAAAAGCAGGTATGGATGAATTTGATATGTTGCAAGCTATAGACTATTACCGGACACCACGCGGAGAATACCCTACCTCTTGTAATAAATTACTTTTTACAAGTTTTGCTAATCTGGTCACTTTTGACGCATTTCACTTGGCTGAGTTTTTATTGACACAGCCGTTAATGGTCGTTGTAGGTGAGAAGGTAGGAGCTTTTGGTTCGTATCGCGATGGATTTGAATTATTTAATAAGGCAGCGTCGCCCAAGAAAAAGATCCATGTAGTTAAGGGAGCTAGCCATTACGACCTTTATGATCAACCGTTTGCGATGAAAGAAGCGTTGGGGCAATTAATCCCCTTTTATAAAGAAAATCTTTTATCGTAAATTAGCATTCATGCAAACGATCAATTCCATATCACACTTTCACCGGCTTCTGTCTTTGCCTGATCCCTTGCATCCCTTGGTCAGCGTGGTACATGTAGAAGATATAAGGCCCATGAAAGATGTGATTTGGGAGGGGTTCTTTGCAAATTTCTACTCGATATCTTTTAAAAAGAATGTGAAGGCAAAGGGTAAATACGGCCACGGCTACTATGATTTTGACCGTGGCGTTATGTGTTTCACAGCACCTCGTCAATTACAGTCCCATATTATACTGGCAGATATACCACAACAGGAGATCGGAGCCGGGTATGTACTTTTACTGCATCCCGATTTTTTACTGCAAAACCCGCTGGCACATAAAATTAAAGGCTATGGATATTTTGATTATTCGGTTAGCGAAGCATTGCATCTTTCTGCAAGGGAAGAAAAAGATATGCAGGATCTGTTTTGTAAAATAGAACAGGAATGCGAACATATTGATACAATAACGCAAGAGATCGTATGGTCGCAAATTGAGTTAATGCTAAACTACTGTAATCGCTTTTACCAACGACAATTCATAACGCGAAAATTAGTTAATAATACAATTTTAAAACAGCTTGATCAATTGCTTAACGATTATTTTGATAAAGATAAAGCGATACACAATGGTCTTCCTGTAGTAGCGGATTTAGCAGATCAATTAAAAGTTTCACAAAGGTACCTCAGTGACATAGCCCGTAATTTAACAGGTCAAAATACTCAGCAGCTCATTCACGAAAAACTCATTGAAAAGGCGAAAGAAAAGTTGTCTGCCACTAATCTTTCAGTTAGCGAAATTGCCTACGAATTAGGCTTTGAGCATTCCCAGAGTTTCAATAAACTTTTTAAAGATAAAACGAATACAACGCCCTTAGAATTTCGTGATTTTTTTAATTTAGAATCTTGACGTTCAGTAGATGATAAATGATTTTGTCTTTCAAAGAGATTAAAAGTATTAATCGAGTTGATAAGCTGTCGGGATGATTGTTCAAATAAATCCCTTCAAATAATATATCGCAATAAATGTAATGCTTAAGATTTTAGCTATAATTTTGATCGTTGGTGGCTTCATGCTCACCTTAAAGCCCAATTTGATAAGTTCTTGTCCAGAACAGCTGACCGGTTATGAGATGATCGAAAAAAGAGTGAAATGGGGTTTTTTCATCGGGTTAGGTGTTTTTTTTTATTTTAATCAACAATGGGATAATTGGGGATTAATCATATTGGCTTTTTTGTCAGCACTGACTTTTGGTGTTATTATAGCCAGATTATCCGGATTCATTTTAGATGGCCTATTTGCAAAGCAAACGTTGTGGCTGGTCATTGAATTATTAATTTGTATTATTTTCAATTTTTTATATTGTAGATTGAAAATACAATAATGACCAACATAAATTTAAATTGTCTGACAGCAATATCAGGGATATGAAGTATTGTAAGAAAGTGAAAATATGATCAATATTTTGGATGTTATTATTGCTGAGGCTATCGAAATGGATGACCACGCTAAGAACTATGAAAAATACACCCGGTTAATTACCAAGTCATATCAGGAACATGGTGTTGAAGGCGTTGATAATGCAATAGTTCAAATCGAAATGATGAGTGAGCAGGCAAATCCGATAAAGAGAAAAATCCGCGAGATTACCAGGGAATTTCCCAGGTGGGATACACAATTTTACTTCACCAAGGCGGATGCTAAAGGTAAATTGTCGGAGACTTTTCATCTTAATCTGGGATTCAAGCATATTGATGGGGTCTTGCACTCCAAAAATATATTATCCGTTAACATCAGCATGAGACAGACGGGAACGTATGGTCATGATCCAGTTTTCTTATTGAATACCATTGTCGAATATTCCCTGGCAATGAAAACAAAAAAACTCTGGGCAATCTGTGGGGAAATTGGGCAAAAGCACAGGATGAGGCAGAATGGGTAAAAATCTGAATTGGGGTAGCCACATGGAAATAAATGAATGCTATCCTGGCAGTTGTGCTGAACGGATACTTTCAATCACTAACCTGTAGTAGGAGAGTTTGCTTGCTGCGGGTAAAATTTTCAGAAAAGATAACCAGACCATGTTTAAAAAGCCATGATCTGGTTTTTTAGGCAGCACCTTCAAGGACTAGCCTGACAGTTAGCTAAAAAAACAGCATAGATCCGGAAATTAAGACCCGATCTACGCTGCCCTAAAGCTCTTTTTAAAAAAAACACACTGTTGTTTATTTAGATAAGGCTTCGAGTACTTTCTTTGCGACAAGATCTGCTGATGCAGGGTTCTGTCCGGTAATCAGATTTCCGTCCTGTACCGAAAATGGTTCCCAATCCTTACCTTTCTGATATTTGGCACCCTTTTCTTTCAACATGTCTTCAAGTGAAAATGGTACCATGTCGGTGGACTGACCTGCCTTTTCTTCGCTATTAGTAAAGCCGGAAATGGTTTTTCCCTGTATCAGATAGCTGCCATTTGCCATAACATTTTTCAATGCGGCAGGCGCATGGCATACCAAGGCGACTGGTTTTCCCGCAGAGAAAAAGGATTCGATAAGTTTAATGGAAATCTGGTTCTCAGGCAGGTCCCACATAGGTCCATGTCCCCCGGGATAAAATATGGCATCAAAGTCTTCTGCCTTAACATCTTCCAAAGCGATGGTATTGTTAAGTTTTTCCTGTGAGGAAGGATCTTCCAGAAACTTTTTTACCGAGGCGGTAGTGTAGTCGCCAGTTGTGCTTTTTGGGTCACTAGGTGCTTTCCCGCCCTTAGGAGAAGCGATAGTTAATTCAATGCCTTTTTCTCTGAGAAGATAGAAAGGGGTAGTGAATTCTTCCAGCCATATACCTGTTTTGGTCCCGTTTGCAACCTGACCGAAAGAGGTCACAACGATTAGGACTTTTTTTGTTTTCATATTTAATCCGGTTTTAGTGTTTTTTTGTGCGAATGCCTGAATGGACAGGAGTGATAATAAGATCACCGCGTATCTGATTTTATTTTTCATGTTTTTTTATGCAAATTTCCACTTAAAAATAATTCCAATTCAAGGATATAGCTCACAAAGTGCAGGTGATCTATGTCACAAATTAGAAAAAAGCTAGAAAATCTTTTCTCTCTAGCCCATGAGCAGAATACTAATTTTGCAATATATTTGTTGATATGTATACCATATTACGCAAACAATTTGAGGAATTTATAAAATTGTCCGATGAGGAATTCAGTTTTGTATGCTCATTCTTTCACCCTGCGAAATTCAGTAAATATTCTATTCTCATTCATCCCGGGGAGATGGTTGAAAAAGAATTTTTTATCGCAGGGGGACTGGTTAAGACTTCCTTATTTGATGATCAGGGAAAAGAACATATCCTGCAATTTGCGATGGAGGGATGGTGGGTATCTGACTACCAGGCATTGAATAGATATGAGCGTTCAGAACTGAATATCCAGTGCCTTGAAGAGGTGCAGGCCTTTTACCTCAACCTGGCAGATAAAAACAGGTTATGCGAGCAGATGCATAAAATGGAACATTTCTTTAGGATGAAAACTACCTCAGGCTTTCTCAATATGCAAAAAAGGGTACTTGCTTTAATGAAAAATGATGCCTTATCACGGTACAACCAACTATATGATCAGTATCCGAACCTTTTTCAAAGGGTAACAAAATCCATGATTGCGGCTTATCTGGGGGTTTCCAGAGAAACGCTCAGCCGCTTTGATTTGCAAAACCGGAAATAAAAAGCAGTGCACATTATCATAATTGACGATCTGATGATGCTCGAAATCATGGAGAAGATATTGGCTTCCATTTGTTTGGCGGCTTTATATTATAGATCAAATGAAATAGGCACCCCTTGTCGTTACTTGATTATTTCCAATAGTTCCACTTCAAAAATAAGAATTGAACCAGCAGGGGCATTGGTTTTAAATGAGCCAAATCCCAGATTGTATGGGAAGGTAAGTTTATACTTGCTTCCCACATTCATCAGCAGGGCGCCTTCGGCAAGCCCTGGAAGCGCATCTTTAATAAACATGGTATTGGTTCTGGTACTTTCACTGGAGTCTTGAATCTGGTTACCTATAATTGTTGTTCTCCGGAAATTGAATTTTATCTGATCTGCCCGCTGCGGTTTTTGGCCTGCGCCTACTTTCTGTACTTCATATTGCAAACCGCTTGGGGTGGTAATCACACCGGGTTTTTTTTTATTGTCGGCCAGAAATTTGTCAGCCTGCTCCTGTGGGGTGGGCGGAGCGGGAGGAGAAGGTGGGCTATATACAGTTTTTTCTACTTCAGGAGTAGATGCCTTTAATGTTTTTGGTATTTTAGAATTTACCATACCCTGTTTCACCAATACCACACAGTTGGCTATTGCCCAGTTATCCTGTCCTTTTGGAAGTTCAACTTTCTCGCTGTTTTTCCAAAAATCGTATCCCCCTGTAACATATACATCACCATCTGATACCGCTATTGTACAGAAGGGAGAATCCTGGCGAACTTCTCCGAGTATGAAAGGTTGTCCGTTCTTCCAATAGATGGCCCGGCCGCCCTCGTTACCGGCAATATAGATGTCCTTACCCTCCACTGCAACTGCAGTAGCCGCTGCATAGTCGGTATATGGATCCTTCGCGTTGGTAAGGTCTACATGCTGTCCGTTTTTCCAATAAGTAGCCTGTTGCCTGGAGGATGTCCCCATAATGTAAATATCGGGACCGATAATACTGATGCCGAGTATCCTGTAAAATGAACTGTTGCGTGCCTCGGTCCGCTGTCCATTTTTCCAATAGGCAGCCTTAGGCCCATTGTTAGTGCCTAACGGATCCCCGGCACCTACCGCGTAAACATCATCGTAGGCGACTGCTATGCCTATAGCTCCCCCATGATAATTTCCGGTTGGTAGCTCCACCGGCTCACCATTTTTCCAATATCTGGCGATGTCATAGGTTTGCCTGCGGTAATCACGTTCATAGCCTGCAACATATACATCGTTGCCCGATACCGTCATTCCGGAAGAACGGCCATAATTCCCGGGGGTATTGGTAAGGGAAACTATTTGTCCGTTTTTCCAATATACAGCCTGCCCGTGAACCGTTCCTGCAGCATAGACATTATTGCCAACTACAGCCATTGCCCTTACTTCGGCATCCGTTTGACCATCGGTTAACGGCACAGCCACTCCGTTTTTCCAATATAGCGCGGTATGCTTGCGCGTTTTTTCATTATAGGTAGCACCCCCGACATATATATCTAACTTTTTTGCTGGTGTAACACCTACAGGCGGTTTTTTCTGAATACCTGTTTTGCGTGGCTGCTGGGCTTGAGTGCTGATAGGGAGCAAGGCCAATAGCAATGCCCATTTTCCTAGATAGAGTAAAAGTCCTGTTTTCATCGCGTTCTAGATTTATACTTAAATATCGGCGGAAGGGTTTTGATCCTTTTACCTGATTGTGTTTGTTTGAGTTGATTAAAGGATGATTTATTCCTTTCTTTAATTTTGTTTTGAGTTAATCGAGGCAGATGAACAGCTGTTAAGTATGAACAATATAAGAAATTTTAATCGGAAAAATAAAGATGCCAAATACCGATAATGACATTGTTTATATTACTGGTTGTTGTCTTAGGGAAAGGTTTTTTGACAGAATTTTTAAATAGCATTTGAGAAATGACCTGCGCATAATTAGAAAAACCGGCAAAAGAAGCTGAAACATTTGTATATATTTCTGCTATTTTTTTTCTGGCCTTTGGCGTGGTTAAAAAAACGATAGCCAGGCCGATCCATAAGAGATAAAAACCGATCATTAGATGTAGGCAATATATTGAATGTTTTTAAGATTCTTTTACGGGAAACAGTAATTTCTATGCTTTTGCAGGTTTGTTTTTTATTTAGGTATTTTTACCAATTGGCTGAATAGTCCGTCGCTTTTCCAATTGTACTTTTTCCTATCACGTATATGGCCTCTTTCGCTCTGGTTATTGCAGCGTTAAGGATATTTATTTGCTAACTGCCCAGCTTCTCGCTCTGTTTTGTTCAGGTGAGGGGCGCTCATTACAGATTTTTATCTCCAGCGTGAAAAAATGCCCCCAAATAGTGTCTAACTTTTTGGGGGCAGTGCATCTTCCAGCGGCTTTTATTTTACTTACCCTTAGTATGCTTGTGGGGCTTTAGGGAAGGTGTATTTCCCGGGGTATCTTTATTATCCCGTTGGCGCTTATCCGGTTCACCTGTGGATTCAGCGATTTTTTTTGGTCCTGGTTTGATTGGCATAATGTTGCTTTTTTAAGTGTAAATTATAAAATACAAGTTACCTGTTACTTTCCATGTCTCAGCATTAACATTAAGTAAGTTCTTAACATTGTAGTTTAAAAAGATGTTGCTAGTCAATTAGATAGGAGGGATGTCGTTTAATAAAAGAATTGCTTTCAAGGATTTTCTGAAGCGTCTGTATGAGTTTTTTGTTTGTTTTATGTTTTTAATAATAGTGCTACTTTCGATGAACATATCGAATAGGGGGCTTCTCAATTAGGGGTTTTTATGATGCTGAAAATGGTCCTAGGGTTCGTTCTTTTTTTTGTTATCTGTTCTGATATTATTCTGAAATAAGCTAAGCTGAACTGTTGAGGCTATGCTTTGTCGACGTTGTTTCCAAAAAAACACATCGTAACGGGGTCATTTTTAAAAAATGTTATAGGTATGCCGCAGTTCAAGAGGCAAAGTTTCAGTTATAGAAGTACTTGGCTGGCGGGTGCTGCGGATCAAAGCCTGTAGCGCAGTGCTACGTTCCGGGCTATTGACTTGAGCAGGCCAGGCCGGTCACTGACCGTTCTTTCCATTGCGTCCCATTCCCCGCGTGCATTTGGGGCTATGGTAAGTTCTTCGCCGTTTAAACTGATTTTGATCTCTTTTGTCTCTTTATTGATCATTTTGGTCAAGATCGTATAAGTATAGTCTTCACCTTCAAAGGTGATTCGTAGGGGTAAACTCATTGTTTCAAAGATATTAATTTGGAAGGATATCGTGAAAACAAACTACAGATGAAGGCAGTTAAATTCTTTGGATGGCACCTCAAGAACCATCTAGAACTTCTTGCTCATTAACAAATCCATGTTAAATATTTCAGATGGCTTAGGTTTTTTTTTTCTCATGGATCCCTCAGACATATTGTTCTCATTCAGGAATATGTCCATATTTGGGTGCATCGGTCTAAACAATCTTTTTATGCAGGTGTTGATTATTTATCATCACGCTTTGCTGCAAATTTGTTTATCTTGATGAGGTAACTATATTTTAATATTAACATGGATAGCGCTAAAAAAATTCTTCCTTTTGCCAACGGAATTGCTGTGATCTTAACGATTGCTGTGAACTACCTGTCGAATGCAGGACTGTTGAACGGTAATAGCATGAAAACGGTATCTGATCGGTATTTCAATTATTTTACGCCGGCCGGTTATGCCTTTTCTATATGGGGCATTATTTATCTTGGACTACTGGGCTTTGTATTTTATACCGGGATCAATGGTAGAAAAGAGGTGGTCAAATCTGATGTTGTGTCAAAAATCGGTTGGTGGTTTGTGCTGTCCTGTTTGGCAAACGCTCTTTGGGTAGTTGCCTGGTTATATGATTATATCGGTATTTCGGTTTTGATCATGGGAGTTCTTCTTTTTTGCTTGATAAAGATTGTGGTGAATACGCGTATGGAACTGGATGCCCACCCGCTGAAAGATTATCTGTTTATATATTGGCCTTTTGCATTGTATTCGGGATGGATTACCGTCGATTTTATAGCGAATTTTTCTGCTTATCTGACTAAAACAGGCTGGGAGGGATGGGGCATTTCGGATGTCAGCTGGGCGATCATTATGATCTGTGCAGCCGGACTGGTTAATGTGGTTATGGTTTATACCAGGAACTTGCGGGAATTTGCAGCGGTGGGGATACGGGCATTACTGGCTATAGCTGTTTCTAACAATAATGATCCTACTGGTAAGCGTATTGTGTATACCTGTTATGCTGTTATTTTGATTATTGTTGGATTTGTATTGTGTAGTGGGCTGAAAAGCCGCAAACGTTCCATTCAAAGTATGTAAATTTATGACAAAAAATCTCAGCGGCCTGTATTGGCCAAAACTTGATTTAAGGGAAATAACTGTTAAAATTCCTGCTCAGCAAATCAATTTCAACATTGCTGTTGGAAATTTGCAGCGCTGATCGGGCGGAGTCCGGCAGATTTAAACGGGATGTTCAAAGGGTTTTGCCCCACACGGGCAATAGGAACAACGGATTACTGAACATGGAGATTTAAATGCTCGCTAAGGCCGTGTTTAGTTTTATATTTTATTTTGTTTTAGGTTGGATCTAATCAGCAAAGCGTAAATAACCTATTTAATACATGCAGGACGGCACGATCTCTTTGAGCACGGACCGGAAAAATTTTAAGCAGGATCATCCTTTGGGTTTTCGAAATCAGCTTTCTTATCCGAGGTTGCAGCCTTAGCTTTGTTTTTGCTGTTTGAAGAGTCTGCTTTTGATTTGCTCTTATCAGTACCATTGACTTCATTGGTTGGTTTCTGAAATTGTTTCGATTTGGTCATGGGTTGTACATTTTAGGGTTTAATAAATTTTACCGTTTAGGCGCTTGCAGCATCGCTACCCTTGGCCTGCTTCTGCTTGGCATTTTCATCCGAATTTTCTTGTAGGGATTTGTCACTGTCGGCATCGCTACCCTTTAGCTTTTCTGAAAGTCCATCTATCGCTGGTTTGAGATCATCGGCGTCATATTTTTTGCCTGGATCTTTTTCAGTTTTTTCGTGGACTGCTTTAAGATCATTTACTATTTCCTGATCTGGTTTATTATTTTTGTTGTTAGCCATAATTTTAAACTTCTTATAATAAAGACATCGGTGAGATAAAAAGGTTTGACAAAATTTCAATTAGTTCTTTTGAAGACCAATGATACTTTTATTAGGGATGCAACCTGCTGCAATTGAGATTAAGTTCCGGAGCGGGAAATAGATCAATGCTGCTGGATGATTTATCTAAGTAAAAGGTATTAAAATAATTGCAGTCTGCAAGAAGAGGAGTTTGTCCAAAAAAGCTGATGATTGCAGAAAAATGTCGGTTTATTTTTCTGCGCACCGATATTTATGTGAACTGTTCGAGGCTGAAGGTTCTATTAAATCCAGGCCTGTAATCCGGGCTTGAGGCAGGGAATAAATGTTGCTTCTATCCCGAACTGTCGGTATTAGGCCGGTAAGTTTCTGAAAAAGGAAGGACGTTTTTTCTTGATTTTGGACTTTCTCAGCCGTTGAGCAGCCGGCGGAATGTTGAATCCGTATTTATCTTTTTAGGCTTTTATTCAAGGCTATCGGTCCCTTTTATAAATCAGTTTTTTAACCGTCCTGGTAAGTTTTTGGTAATCAAATGGCTTGAGCATGATGGCGTCCGGAAGACAGGGGATTCGTGGGATTTCGGATTCAAGCATTGCGGTGATGAGCATCACCGGAATCTGTTTTGTGTCCGGGTTTTCTTTGATGGAATTGCATATAAGCCTTCCGTCGCCTGTTGGAAGTAAAATATCCATTAGGATGAGATCCGGAGAAAAGCTATCAATTGACTCATCGATAATCTCCGGACCATCAATGCTCTCGACCTCAAAGTCCTCTGATTCGAGTATCTGTTGGATAACATCAGCGTTGCCGGGATCATCTTCGATTACTAGTATTTTGGGCATGTTTTTCTGTTTTAGGTATATCAATTTAATGAAATTTTTGTAAATGGGGAAATAAGACTTAGTTTCGGGTATTTATTCCCGGGTAAATGCGTATTGATTGCTACGGGCGAGAATAGAAACTTTGATCTGAGAAGACAGTTCAGGGATTATTTAGACAGCAGCTCCATTAAGTCTTGCTCTATTTTTAACGGGGCGTTTGCGCATATACTTAAATACAATACCTCGGTTTTAAATTTAAAGGACAAGAGCATCTTTTTCTGGGGAGAAAAGCAGGACTGGAAGCTTGATTTTACCACGATGGATAACACTGCCACCTTTTTACTGCGCAGGTGACTCTGGATGATCTGGCGCCAAGAGATCTGCATATTGCAAGCTTTCAGGTCAGTCCTGCTGAGATCCGGGAAGTTGTAAGAGAAGTAACCGGAGCGGAATTCAGAATGCAGCAGTTATCTTCCTTTGCAGATTTCGCTGAGTCGATAAAAAAACAAAGTGCCGGGAATCAGACGGTAGAGCATGAGCTCAATGCCAAATGGCAGCAGGCCCGGTATATGTATTCGATGCTTACTACCCAGCACGGTAAGCTTGACAACCTGCTCTTCCCCGGCATTTCCTGGACAACAGCAGCCGAGTATATCAGCTACTTTGTGAAATAGTGCAAACTTAGTTTTCAGTATGCAGCTGAAGATCCGCTTGTTTAAGTTTAAAACTTATTATTTTGAGCGCTTTTCTTTAGGGCGTTGCTCTTTAATAGTATCTGCTGTATTGAGCGGCCAGGGGAAGTTATCCCTGGCTAGCTTTCTGTAAGGGTAAAAAAGAATTTTGCACCTTCACCAGGACTGCTTTCCGCCCAGATTTTACCACCCTGTCTGGTGATGATCTCTGAGCAGAGGTATAGCCCGATCCCGAATCCGGAGATGGTGGAGTTGTCTTTTGTGCGGTAATAGCGCTGAAAAATATTTTCGAGTTCTCCCCTTTCAATCCCGGAGCCCTGGTCTTCTACGCATACCTGTATGCCTTGCTCGCTTGGGCTACAAGTAATGGTGATGGTACTTCCGTATGGTGTGTATTTTATGGCATTGCTTACCAGGTTGGAAACTACGGCGGATATTTTGTTGCGGTCGGCGTGTACATTTAACATGCAGGTGTCAGCGAGCTCTATCTTGTGGGAGCTGTGTATCATGGAGAGTTCTTCGACAGTTTCTCTGAGTGCCTCGTCTAATGGGAAGGTTTCTGCGTTGAATTCCATTTTTCCCGATTCGAGCCTGGAGATATCCAAAAAGCCCGAGATCATCGCGGACATCTTGTTGATCTGTATCTGTGATTTGTTCAGTGCATTTTCGATATAGTTTTTGTCCAGGTTTTTTAGTTTTGATTTCATCACCTGTATAAATCCGTTCAGTGAGGTCAGCGGTGTCTTGAGCTCATGGCTGATCATGCTGATGAACTCGTTTTTGCGCAGTTCTTCGTTTTTTCTCATGGTAATGTCCAAACAGGAGGCAATATAGCCTGCGAAGGTGCCATCTTGAAGAAACCTTGGCGGGGACTGGCAATGGTACCACCTGTAATTGCCATCGCTATCAGGTAGCCGGAATTCTGCTGTGTAGATTTCCTTTTTTTCGAACGAATTGTAATAACCTTTGATGAAAGCATCTTTTTCATCGGGATGGATAAGGTCTACCCAACTTTTTTCATTAACTCTTCGACCTTGAGTCCGGTGACCCGTTCCCATTGTTTATTAAAATAAATGCGTTTGTTGTCCTGATCACCCACTGAAATGAGCAGTTCGGTGTTTTCGGCCATCAGGGTGAACCGCTCTTCGCTTTCGGAGAGCTCTTGCAAGCGCTGATTGACGCGGTTTTCCAGTTCTGTATTAAGTTCCTTTAATTCTGCCCTGGCCTGTTTTAGCTCCAGGTACATTTTATTGGTTTCCTGGGCATTTTCTACTGCTTTTTCTTTTAACACCCGATCGGTCACATCTATCGCGCTGTTCATCACTGCGATGACCTCGCCATTTGCATTAAATACAGGCAGAAATTCGTAATCAAAATAATAAGTTTTTATTTTCCCGCCAATTTCCAGTTCTGCGGGTGATCCTTCTCCGGAAAATGTTTTTCCCTCCAGCCATGCTTTTTTAAACATTTCGGCATAGGGCTGGCCTTTAAGTTCGGGCAGGGCCTGAAGGAGTGTCTTGCCAATCACCGAGCGATCTTTGCCCCAGATCCGGAGCATGGCATGGTTTGCGCTCTGTATCACCGCGTCTTCTCCGCAGTGTATAGCGGTTGCTGTTTTGCTAAAATTATAAACCTCCAATAACTCTTCACTGCCCATTAACTCATTTCCCTGGTCCATTTATAATTTATTTAACTGTAATTTTTCCGTATAATGTTGAATATCTTATTAGTTAACCCCAAAGGAGGCCGAGTGTTTGGGAAATAAAAAATATAAATGTCTTTTATCTTTTTTGTAGGTTTGGGGCAGTTCTTTTGTCTGTAACTGGCCCCAAACAGCTTTCAGATTTAATCTTTATCATGCTTTACCCAGATCAGCTTTCCGGTATTGTAGCCGTCCTGTCTTGCCTTCGCTAAAAAAGCTTCCTTAGTCTTGCTATCCAATTTTGGAGTTCTGGAGAGCAGCCATATGTATTTAGTGCTGCTTCCGTATATCATTGCGTTTTGATAGTCCTTATCGATAGCCACAACATTGTAGCCTCCGTAAAAGGGCCCGAAAAAGGAAACCTTTAGTTTAGCTTCACTTTTTGATCCGATAAACTTAGCCTTGCCTTGAGCGGAGCTCCATTTGTTTTTTTTATAGTTGAAGCCTTTGTTTATCACTTTTATGCTCCCGTCCGGATTAAGGGCGTACTCAGCGGTGGTGTTGTCCATGTTCTTTTCAAAGGAATAATCGAACCTTGCGATTTCGTACCATTTGCCCAGATATTTTTCGCTATTGAAGTTTTTGACAGCGATTACGTTTTTTGACTTTACCGCGCATGACTGCAGCAGCAGGAGCGAGATTGCGGCCGTTCCAATTGATAAGTACAGGTATTTTGTTTTCATGATGATAGCGCAGCAAATCCTGTGCCCATAAGTGCTTGAGGTTAGGATGATTTTTGTGTTTTTTCAATTGTTTCTTTTACCTTATGGCAACTTCATTAGCATGATTTGCTTTTTTTATTTTGCTGCTACTTGCTTTTAGAAAACCGAGGTTTACAGGGGATTCAGGTATTTTTTGCATCGTTTCCAGTAGCTGAAAAACGAGGGGTATTCGCCGGTAACTTCTGGAAATATGCGCTCGTAACTGTCCCTTGTCCCTGGATAATGATTGAAAGCGGGGTGGTCTTTTGAGATAAAGGCCTGCCCCGTAGCAAGGCTGCTCTGGCTATAAAGGGCCTGCAGTTCGGATATTTCTCCGGCATAGATCTGGATGCCGGGAATATTTCGGCTAAGATCTTGAATAAATCCGATCACCTTTTCGCTGACCGGGAAGCGGGCGAAGTGGGAAGGTTCTAATAGGAGCACCCGGTTAGCGTTTTGATCTTTTCTCCACATCGGATCCATATTATAGCTGTTATAGATAATCGTTGGAAGGCTGGTATCAATAATTGGGAGGCTGGTGTTGGGCAGTTTTGTGTTGAGCTCTATAGCTATGCCTTCTTTTAGTCTTTCAGGGATGCTCATGCCTGGAAGTTCTTCATATGGCCGGTCAAGGAAGGTGCCCTGCTGGGTGCTCATAGTGTACCTGTTTATATTTTCCTGGTTACAGTAGTATTTTTTATCTGCAAAAGCGCCTGCTACCCACTGCCAGCTGCAGTTGTTGCTGGCGATATCGCCGTCGAGCAAATGGTAGTACATCCATTTGGATGGCAAGATCCAGTATGCTTTGGCAATATTGCAGGCAATAGATGCCAGGTACATCCTAACGTGGTTGTGCATGTAGCCGCTGCTGTAAAGGCTGTTTATTTGTTCATCGATCGATATTATGCCGGTGTTGGCTTTTGCTATGGCGCTGATCATGTCTGTCCGCTCTACATCTGGCTGTGGATGCCTCAGCTCTTGCCAGATATGCTCTTTCCTTACCCGCCAGATTTGCTGGTAGTATTCGCGCCAGGCGAGTTCCTGGATGAATTTCTCGGCGCTTTGGTTGAAAAGCGTATTTTCAATAGCGGCTTTTGCAACCAGGGGCAGACTGATGACGCCACGGGAAATATAGGGGGACAGGTAGCTGACCCCGCCATTTATGAAATTTCTTGTCCTGGCATAGGTCGCAGGATCTATCTTAGCGACACGCTCCAGTATTGCTTTGTAGTCTGTGGTAAATGAGATCTCTTCCATGTAGCTTATCTTTTGCTGATCCTGTTTGCGCTAATGGCCCGCTGGCGGTCGCATTTAAATATAGTGATGTTTGATGTGCGCATAGAGGCGTGTTTGGTCGATCTGCCACGCATCCTTTTTCTCCACATCTTGAAACTGCTCTGCTTCATTTCCTTGCGCATCAGCGAGATCACACTTGCGTGATTGAGTCCAAACTGTGTTTTGATGGCCTCAAAGGTTGTCCGGTCTTCCCAGGCCATTTCGATGATTCTGTCGATTTCGATAAGGGATAAAGTTTGGGCTTTCATCTGTTTTTTATTTATGGTTGCTGCATTAGCAGGGGCTTTTGAGTTTTTGAGCTAGGGTTTTGATGCGCTGTTTTTTCTGCACCGATCGCTGCAGTATTTGACCGCTTCCCAGCTTCTGGTCCATTTTTTTCGCCAGGAAAATGGTCTTTTGCAGACCTCGCAAATCTTGGAAGGCAGGTTTTCTTTTTTTACGGTTTTCATTGCAGCCAGTGCTATAATATTTATTTTTGGCTTTGGGGCTCTTGGGCAATTGCCAATATCTGGCTTTCTGCCCTGGCTGTACTCTGGTATTTTTTTGTTTTTCTGCGGGGAAGCATTGAGTGGATCATTAGCCTTAATTTATACAGGTTAGAAATCCGGATGCGCTGAGCGATGAGCTGGGCAGCTGTTTTCCGTTTGATTTTGTTAAAAAGTTTTCTGTAGTAAAGATAGGCAAGATATACGCCTCTTTGTGATGAGGCCGGGAGTTGGGCTATGCCTTCAAGCGCAGCATCAAAGTCCAGTTCGATATCCGCCTGGATTTCTTTTTTTTGCTCGTCTGAAAACTGCGAAAGGTCTACACCGGGAAAATAGCTCCTGCTTAATAGCTGAAAATCTGCGCTCACGTCTCTTAAGAAATTGACCTTCTGGAAGGCGGAGCCCAGTTTCATTGCAGGTTTTTTAAGCCGCTCATATGCTGTCTGTTCACCGCTGGTAAAGACGTGCAGGCACATCAATCCAACAACCTGTGCTGAGCCCAGGATGTAGCGTTCGTATTTTTCCTCAGTATAGGTTTCTTTTTTAAGATCCATTTCCATGCTCTGAAAAAAGAGATGAATGAGCTCGTGATCGATCCTGTACTGGTTGACTACTTCCTGAAAGGCGTTAAGGATGGGGTTTAGGCTGATTGATTCGCTGATGGCCTCCATTGTGTCGCTGTTGAATTTTAACAGAAGCGATGCCTTATCAAATTCATGGAAGCTGTCCACGATCTCATCTGCAAGCCTTACAAATCCGTAGATGGCATGAACGGGACCTCTCAGCTCCGGGCTTAAGAAGCTGATGCCAAGGGAAAAGCTGGTGCTGTAGCTTCTGGTGACTATTTTGCTGCACTGTGCAGATACGTTGTCAAAGATTGCTTTCATCGTTCTGGTTTTGTTGTTTTGGGCTTGGTTTGAAGGGTATTTCGGTTTATTGTGTAGTTATGTAGTGAAGAGGTCTGCACCTCGGGCTTAATACCTTGTTTAGATCGGCCTTTCAAGCGAACGCTCATAATGGAAGTCTTCGAGCTTGAGCAGAAGTCCGATAAGTTCGAGTTTCTCTTCTCGGGAAAGGGGCTGGGTCACCTTAGCCGATGCGAGCTTGATGTTCTCGATGCTTTTACCAAGTTCTGCTCTGCCTTTTGGGGTGATGTGGATGATCCGTGCTCTTTTGTCGCTGTCTGTGCCCTGCTGCTCTACCAGGCCTTTTTCTATGAGCCTGTTAATGATCAGCGTCCCGGTTGCCTTTTCGTGGATGTTGGCTTTGATGAGCGCTGTCTTGCTCATGCTGCCACCGGAAGATAGGGTGATGAGGTAAATGAATTCATCAGGTGTTGAAAAGAGGCTGCCGGCAACCGCTGTCTTCGCATGAAGCCTGGCGTAACGGTAAAGGTGTACCAGTGAAGTATTGATTACGCTGTCTGCCGAGCGGCCGTTTGTCTTTCCCTCCCATATTGGCTCATCCTGTGGGAGCGGTGTTTTGTTTTTATTTTTCACGTTCAGCCACTCAAGGAAAGAAGAGATATCCTCTTTTGGATGCGTAGCGCTGAGCTCGTATGTTTTGACAAGCGTAAGAAGCTCACCGATAAGGTTGTACATCATGGTCTTTGGTTTTGTTTTTTTTGTTTATCCTCTTTTTCCCCGGGAAGACTTATCTATTTGCTTTTTTCGGTTGCTTTGAGTATTTCTTCGACAACGATTGTAGCGCTCCTCATTGCGCCGTTTATGGACCCGTTGAGCATCTGGTCCCCGCAGAGGTAAACGTTCTGATGGCGGTATATTTCCCGCTCCATTGCGTTACGGGCAGTTTTGTTTTCCGGAAGTGCATGGGATATATCGTAACTAGCCAGTAGTTTCCAGTCTTTTGAGTCTCCATACCATTGCGCCAGTTCTTTTCTAACCTTTTCTGCTAATTTACTGCCAGTAACCTTCTGCTCTGTTTTCAACGAAACCGAGATCAGTGACTTGCCGATAGGGGCATAGAAGGGAGAAATATGATCCATAAAGGCGATGTTGTTGATCAGCTGCCCTTGTAGGGCGTTGAGTGCAATTTGCTTTTTGACAGGCGTTTTTTTATCTGCTGAAAAGTACAGGGTTTGGGCTTGTTTCCAGATCTGGCCATGCTGTTGGTCGATTTTATCTTGACCGAACAGGCTTTTGGCGTCTGTTGCGATAATGATGCTGCCGGCAGAAAATGCCAGCCCTGAGCTATTATAGGCTATCCCGTTTTCTATTTTCTTTATTTTTTCATTCAGTAGCAGTTCTTCGCTGTCCAGGCATGCAGAGAGCTGTTTTGAGATTTCGCCCATGCCTAGTGCTGGCACTGCGGCGGATCCTTCACTGAGCATTTTGAATACAAATTCAAACATCCTGCTGGATGTCTCTAAACTGCTTTCTAAAAAGATTCCGGAAAAAAATGGCCTGAAGAATTTTTCAATGAATGTTTCGCTAAAGCCCAGATTTCTTAAATGGCTGAGCGTATCGGTTTCTTTTTTTTCGAATATTTCCTCTACTGTATTAAAAGACAGGCTGAACTTTAGCTTTAAAAGGCGCAGCTTGTCTCCAAAGGTACCTACGGGGGAGAACAGTGTTTTAAGCAGCATCTTGGGTGCACGTAATGGATCCCCGATTTTATGGGTTCCGGAGGCATCAAGAATCTCTGCGCCGGGGATAAAGCTCCTCAGGCTCAGCTTTTTGTAATCGAGGAGCTTTTTAGCCTCTGGGTAAGCGGTGAGCAGGATCTGGAAACCGCGGTCCAGAATGAATCCGTCCTGAAGGTCGCTTCTGACCCGGCCTCCGGTTGCGTCCGATGCCTCGATGACCAGAACGCGCTTTCCCGCCTGCTTTAAAAGTTTGGCAGCGGAAAGCCCGGCAATTCCGGCGCCGATGATAAGGACATCTGTTGTTTTTTGTTCCATGGGTTTGCTTTAGATCCGTTCTGTGGGAATGCCGGGTTTTGCGTAGCTGAGTCTGGCTAGGTGCCGGGCGGTATAATAGCTATCCAGTCCGCTTACTGTTAACGTGCCTGCTTTTTCATGGTCGATGAGTCCATCCTTTGCGATAAATTGGCTGTTCATGCTGATGTGGACAACCTCGCCAATCACCAGCGTTGTATTATTTATGCTGATGGGCAGAATTTCCCTTAAATTGAGCGCTATACGTATGGTGGACTCTGCTACAAATGGGGCATCAAATCCGGGAATGAAGAGTTCGGTCAGCCCGCATTCCACAAATTCAGAGAAACCGCTTTCGTATCTTGCGCTGGTTTGGTGAGCCTGCTCAAAGAAGTCCTGGGTTACGTTGTTCATCGTATACGTTCCGGTGCGTTCAATGTTGCTCAGCGTATCGTGGCTTTGTGATTTTGGGCGGAATACAACACCTAAAAGCGCTGGAGATGAGCCCAGGTGTACCACGGAACTGAAAAGTCCGAGGTTGCTATGTCCGTCTTTGCCTGTGGTGCCAATGAGCTGCAGGCATTTATAGCCGTTGAGTGAATTGATGAGTGAAGTGCGGTAGCTGCGCTCCATCTGCGAAATTGAAAGACTTGTGATGTCCATAAAGCTAGAGATTTGTCCTTAAACTTCCCATTCCCCCGTCTACTGCAAGAATCTGTCCGGTTATCCAGCTGCTTTCGGTTGCGAGCAGAAATGCAACCGCTGCGCTGATGTCTGCCGGCTCCCCGTATTTTCCCAGCGGATGTCTTTTTTTTGATGCCTCCATTTTTTCGGGTGTATTGAGCAGCTTTTCCGACAGAGGGGTATCGGTGAGTGAGGGGGAGACTACATTGACCCTGATTTGGCTGGAGCTGAGTTCTGCTGCCAGCGATACGGCTAGGCCTTCTATCGCTGATTTTGATGCTGCTGTACTGGCATGGAATCCCATTCCCGTTCTTGCAGCTACTGAGCTGATGAGTACAACCGAGGAGGAGCCTGCATTTTTTAGTGCTTTGAGCGAAAGTTGTATGGATTTGGCGGCGCCGACCACGTTTAGCCGGAAATCTTCCATCAGATCGCTTTCGGTTATTCTTGAAAAGGGCTTCAGGTTGATATTGCCTACGCAGTACACCAGTCCGTGGAGTACCTCTGGTATAAAAGATGAAAGCAAGTCCATATTTTCAAGCACATCAATCTGCCGATAGTGGACAGATTCCGGCCAGCGTTCCGAGCGGCCTCTGCAGGCTACGTAAACGTTAGCGCCCTGTTTTGATAGGAGCTGCGTAAGGTCCAGTCCGATGCCTGAACTTGCGCCTATGATGAGTATGTTTTTGTGCTGGAATCTCATTGGCCTATGTATCTTAAAAATTCTTTTCTAATGTCGGGATCCTTAAATTTTCCACTGTAAGAACTGGTCACTGTTGAGCTGCCGGCGTCCTGGATCCCCCGCGAGGAGAGGCAGTGATGGCTGGCATCAATGACTACTGCAACATCCTGGGTTCCCATCACCCGTTTGATCTCTTCCGATATTTGGATGGTGAGCCTTTCCTGTACCTGCGGCCTTCGTGAATAATATTGCACGATGCGGTTAAGTTTGGATAGCCCTATCACTTTTCCATTACTGATATAGGCAACGTGCGCCTTTCCGGTAATGGGTACGAAATGGTGCTCGCAGTTACTGAAAACAGCGATATTTTTTTCCACCAGCATCTCGCTATAGCGGTAGGGGTTTTCAAAAAGGGTAGCAACGGGCTTATTGCTGGGGTTTAGTCCGCTGAATATTTCCTTGACATACATTTTTGCAATCCTGCCTGGAGTTCCCTTCAGGCTGTCATCATTGAGGTCGAGGCCGAGGATGTCCATTATACTGGTGAAGTGTTCGCTAATCAGGGAAATCTTGGTCTCATCGTCCATTTCGAAGGCGTCTGCCTTGAGCGGTGTGCTGAAATGTTCCTTTTCGATTTCGGGGTCTGCTAGTTGCTGTTCTGGCATATTTATATATAGTATATTTTTATACTAAGTTAAGACATAAAAGTATATTAATTTATTAAATATTGGTTTAACTCTATTCGCTTTGTTTTTTTAAAATCCTATGACTTAATAAAGAGGTTCATAGCCCGTGCGCAGTCTGTTTTGGAATTATCGGCTTTTCTAATTTCGTTGCTAGTATCCTCGATCAACCCCTTGTTGTTCCAAGTTTTGAGGCAAGCTTTTCGATCAAAGGCATAGCTTTGTTCCGTGTTTTCCAGAGTTTGATGGGCTCGGGGTTGGCGTGAATATTGAAGATTCTGGCGATGAGCACTTGAATGTTATTTCTGCAGGAAAGCTCCTGTAACCACTTCTTAATGAAGTTCTGCACTTTATTGTTAAACTGGTGAAGGGGAATAGGTATGACGGGGTTATAGCTTTTTAGACATGAATTTGGAGAAAATAGCTGTGATATACCTCTTATTATTAGTATTTAGCCAGTAAGATGAAAGCCATTGCTTAAATATTCCTCCACTAGCTGATAATTTTGGTCTAATGCTAAGTGAAAGCGGCAACGTGGCATAGCATATTTCCAACAATTGATGAGTATTTGGTGGTAGAGGTTCGGGATGTGTATCATTTTAACAGGGATTCACGCGCTTTTTAGCTGTTGATATATGAGGTCAGATTTCGGTAGCGCCCTATATTCCTGGTATTGCACTCCTGATTACCGTTTTAATCTTGGGCATTAAACCACTCTCACTCCGCCTTGAGGACAGAAGGGATTTGATGAGTCCTATTAGCTCGGATATCCCGAAGGGCTTTTCTAGTACGGCATCGCAGCCGTATTCAGATAGTGACAGCAGGATTTTTGCATACGCAGATGTGATTATGATGGGAGTATATTCAAAATTATCAATGGCCCGTATCGCGCTGCACAGCTCACCGCCATTCCATTCCGGCAGCATATAGTCTAAAAGGATCAGGTCAGGACGATATTCTTCGATGATCCGGATCGCATCTGTGGGATGGTAGCAGCCCCTGCAATCGTAACCATGATCGCGCAGGATATCCTGCATGGTTTCTAGGAGCATGAGGTCATCCTCGACGATAAATATCCTCTTTTTCATTGTTTTTGCTGTTTTAACTTATCTAACAGATTTGGTATTTAGGTTTAGTTCTTTGGCTAACTTTACTTTTAGCAAAAAATCTTTATTTTTTAGTAAGGGTCTCTTACGCAAAATGATGATCGATGTTTTATATTTCATTGCAGGGGAATTATATCACCCTCTTCGAGCTGGGCTATGCGGAATATTTCTCTGGAGATGACCGCAACATTTTCTTTTAGCTCTTCAAGGCTGCAATGGATCATGCCGATTGGTACGGGTAGGCCTGCGATTTCCTGAGAAAGCTCCACCTGGATGGAACAGGGGTGTCCGTCCCCGCTCTTTCCCTTTAGCATTGCAAATATCTCCAATGAGGAAGTTCTGTCCCTGCCAAGGCTGAACTTTCCGTAGGGAAGTTTTTTTTTCTTCAGATTGAGCGTTACCGTGATTGAAAATGTGGTTTCCATGGGCTTTGTCTTTTAAGCTTTGGTGGCTTCATATTTTATTTTGGTCTGATACAAAAAATGCCGCCCAAGGCGGCATTTTTTTCTAATTAGCGCTTAGCTGATTTCGATCTGTCTTGATACAGCTTTGGCTTCTTCTTTTTTTGGAAGGATGAGCTTTAGTACCCCATCGGTATAGCTGGCTTGGATCTTATCTGCATCCGCGCTTTCAGGCAGGGTGAAGGATCTGGTGAAAGCTGCATAGCTGTATTCGCGCCTGTTGTAGGTTTTGCCTTCCGGGCTGTTCTCTTCGGACCTCTGGGAAGAAATACTCAGTATGTCTCTTTCTACAGATACCTTGAAGTCTTCTTTTTTAAGGCCTGGAGCGGCCAGTTCGATTTGGTAGGTTTCTGCTGATTCTGAAATGTTCACTGCGGGAACGCTGGCGGTTCGGCGGTCTGAGAAAAATGTGTCGCCGAGTACGGATTCGAAAATGTCATTAAAGCCTGGCAATAATGTGCTGTTTTTCTTTTCTGGACTGAATTTAACCAATGTCATAGTGTGTTCTCCTTTTAATGTTTTAATAATAAATGGACTATAAATCAATTAATTTTATCTCAGGGACTTTTATTTTATCTGTCCCTGTATGTATATATCAAGCCTTATGCCAGCCTGTTTTAAAGGTTTTCTGAGTATATTTCCCTGAAAATTTTTCATTTTTTATGAATTTTTTTCAGCTTTTAGACTGAAAATTTTTCAGTTTCAATTCCTGCATCGGGGGGCGGGCAGGCTTTTATCCAACGAGCTATTACTTTAGTAATTGCAAGAGATGGTACCAGGGATTACGGGTATCACGTATAGCTCGATGATCGCCTATTGTTCGAGACATCCATCCCCGGTTGGACCGGGTATTTCCCATAATGGTGATCATGGCTTTGGAGGTTAGGAGAGCCAGATTAAGCGGTATAGGGTTGAAAAGCAAACAATAGCTTGCTGCAAGGAGGGGGAACAGCGGAAGATATAAGATGAGATTATTTGCTTTAAGCCAGATCGCCACTGTTTTTATTTTTGATGTTTTGTCGCTGTTGCTACGCCTAATACCATTAACGGCGGGACAAGATAAATTCTGACCTGGTTGTCAGGGAGCTGATACCAACCATAGTCATAGCACATGTTCAGTCTCAGGCCTCCCTCTATTTCGAAAATGCTGGTCATAAATTTAAACTCAAATCCCTCATCGCGAAGTTTCCAGTTACTGACCGCATAGCCATTTATGCTGAACATTGATTTTAAGATCTGGTAGTTGCGCATGATGATCCTATTGGTCTGACCGAAGTGTTCGGGCTCTTCCCATTTTTCGCGTTTTTTCTTTTCCCTGCCTGCAGCGTTGCGGCACTGATCCCCGCAATAAACCTTATCTGCCCTTCCCCCAAAGCTTCTTCCGCATTTGCTATAGGCGCAGTATTTCTGTTCCTCTATCTGACTTTCCATGATTACTTAAAATTTATCGGTCTGTAAATCAAATCCATATCCGATTTATAAGCGGTTAAATCGGATACGTAAAAATACAACCGACTGCAAGAAATTCAAAATGCAAATTTGAGAAAGTAAAAATCAAACAGGTTCTTGGTTAAGGGCCTGTCTCTAATTTTAAAGGTATCTGTTATGGAAAAAAGAACAATTGCAAGCGAAGCTTTTTCTTATGGCAAGAGGAGTTTCTTTCTGGATTTTATGGTTGCCCGCACTGGTAGCAACTATATCCAGATTACTAAGCGAGACAGAGCAGATGATGGCTCGTTCACCACCAGAAGGCTGGCTATTTTTATGGATGATTTTGAGTGGCTGCTTTCCGGATTTTCTTCTCTGCTGCATTCGGCAGCTCACGCTGAAGATAAAGAATGCAGTGTCCATGATCTTTTTTCGCAAAGTAAGGCGGAGAAAGGGAGCAGTGGCATAAAGGGATGGGATCCTGCCTTACGTCCAAGGGAAAGGTTGGCCAAACTTGGCGTGGAGTCACTGGAAACCAAAGAGCTTATCGCCCTGCTTATCGGATCTGGAAGTAAGGATCAGAGTGCAGTGGAACTGTCGGAAAAGATGCTTTGTCGTGCTGGCGGGGATCTGCAAAGGTTTTCACAGCTTAGTCTTTCCGAGCTCTCTTCGTTTAAAGGAATGGGAATGGGGAAGTGCTGCGCGATTCTTTCTGCCATTGAACTCTCGCGCAGGATTTATTCGGCTGCGCCAAAATTTAGCTTTCAAAAGGGCAAAAGGCCTGTTGGTGTAATCAAATAGCTGTAAGTTTATTCTGATTCATCCATCGTTTTGGAATATTTCAGTTTTTATAAAAATCACAGGCACTTTGGATAAAGTGTCAAAACCCCAGTGATTTCCTCATGATTTTTGACCAACAAAACAATTGGTCTTTGACATTTGGGAATGAAACATTATCCGGCCGAAAGCCGGAAATTCTGCGAAGCCTTGAGATAACGTCAACTTGGTGAAAGCGCATTGGCAGGCTCATTGGGCCCGGATCGGGGGATCTGACGTGAGTAGTTCCGCATTTATATAAAATTTGTCTGCCTTGATTTTGCGGCAATATAGCGTTCAAGCATGGGCATACGCCCATGCTTTGGTTCTGGAGTTTTTACTTTTAATCATTTGGAAGAAGGTAGAATGATGGTTGATACTTATATATTCAAATAGTCCTATATCGGTATATTCGGATAGCTATATATAGACATGTCCCTATATCGAAATATATTAAAACATCAGTTTTTGTTATGTTTTCTTTAGCTGTTATCATCCGGATATGTACATATCTGTATCGCTATATATTTAAATATCTTTTATTGACATATCTTAACGTGCCAGTCTTACTTGTCTTTCTTTCAGCTGTTACACTCAGGATATGTGCATATCTGTATTGCTGTCTATGTGAATAATCCCTTTATAGAAATATATTAAATTATCCGTTCATGTAATGTTCTTTTAGCTGTTACATTTAGAATATATGTATTGATGTATATGTGAATATCCATATATTAACATGTCTCAACCCGGATTACATTATTTGCGGTCAGCTTATCGAGGGAAAGAATTCTATGGATATTGGCCTGTCTGCTGCTCGCTTTCTGATTGGATGGTATGCGAAGTTAAATTGTTAGTAAATATCAGGTTAATGTTATTTTAGGTGAGCTTGAAAATGGGTTTTACGTTTGCTTTTTTGCCGGACTGTTTTCAATGGAACTAGGGAGACAGGCTTCAACTTTCTTTGGTTTTATCCTAAGACCTATATAGGCATTTTTGTCGTTTTTTAACCTGCAAGTTGTGTTTTTGTTGCTCAAAAACCCTATAACTTGCCCGCTTTTTTTCGCCCAAAGGGGGCGAGCGGGATGAAAAAACGTCGCTACTAGTTTTTTCTTTTTAGGGAGGATACCTTTTAATCATTTGATATGACCGGGAAAAAGAATGGAAGACCTTTAAAGCTTGAGGGAAAACGAACCAGGTTTATAAAGGCCAGGGTCTGTGAAGAGGAATATGCCCTGATCCGTTCGCTTTGGGTATCATTGGGATTGAAAGAGAGTGAATTTCTTCGTGTAAAGCTATTGAATTCATCTTCTGTTTCCTTGAGAGTAAATGCATTTGAGGTTTTGAAAAGGCTTGATGATATAGGTGCCGAGATCGGAAGGTCTGGCAATAACATCAATCAGCTAGCCAGGCATGCCAACTTTTTGCATAAACGCGGGATGCTCTCTAATGAAGTGATCGAGAAATTCAATGAGCTATTTTCCGATTATATTTCCCTGTTCAGGGAAATGGAGAAATCAACACGCGTGCTGCTCCGGCTTTTAAAGGCATAAGGTATGATCGTAAAAATCCTCTGGAAGTCAAAAACATTTAGAGCGGTCAGGTATAATACCAATAAGGTGGAAAAAAACAAGGGGGAGCTGTTAAAGGTTTCTGGATTTGGTGCACTTGAGGGACTATCGGAAGTAAAACCCCAGGATTATATCAATTACCTCTCTTCAATGGCTGCCCGAAATCGTAGGGTTGTGTATCCGCAGTTCCATGCCATGATATCCCCTAAAGGAAGATCCTTGGGCAAAGAAGAACTGGTTACCTTAGCCGAGGGCTGGCTAAAGGGAATGGGATATGGTGATCAGCCCTATCTTCTTATTTTTCATAAGGATACCAAAAACAATCATATCCACATGGTATCTTCAAGAATAGACCGTGAGGGAAAAAAGATTTCGGACAGCTATGAAAAGATTCGGGCCTACAAGGTGCTTGGTAAGCTGATTGGCAAGGACGAAAAAGTAAATGCTGAAAGTGTTCTGTCCAGGGCGCTTCAGTACCGCTTTTCTACACATGCACAGTTTTTAATGATCCTTGAAAAGCAAGGGTATGCCATAGCTCCAGTAGACGGGATTTATAAGATTTCAAAGTTTGGCCAGCGGCTTGGGAGCATTGCATTATCAACGATAGATGAGCATATTTCAACTGGGAATCTTTCCCAAGACCGGCGGTCACAGTTGAAACAGATCTTCGAAAAATATAGACCGATCACGGATGCCAGGGTTTATCCAATTAAGGAAAAGCTTGTGGGCGGCGCAGAGGGTAGGGTCCTGGGCTATTCATCACTTCTTTGTGAGAAACTTTCCAGCTCATTTGGTCTGCAGTTTGTATTCCATTTCAAAAATGAAAAGTCTCCGTACGGCTACACTATCCTAGATCATTCAGGGAAAAATGTATTTAAAGGCAGCGAGATTATGTTGCTTGGCAAATTTATGGAAACTGCCCCAGGTTTTCAGCTTGACATGTTGCCAGCTGAGGATTCGGAAGTCAAGACTAGTCATTCTGAAAATCGTTTCGCTCCAGATGAGAAGATGTTGCTTTCTGGACCAGCTGATATAAACTTGAGTGATGGGGTTACTGAAACAGCGGAAGGTTTTTCTATAGCTGACTTATCTTTTGGCTTTGATATCTCTGATGATATTGATGATGAGCAGATCCTGGGCCGAAACAGAAGGCGTCAAAAAAAGGCAAGAACAAATACACGTTAACATTTACGCTTATGGTTATACTCATTGGAAACCAGAAGGGAGGTGCCGGCAAGAGCACCCTCTGTCTGTTATTGGCCTATTATCTTTCAATGCTCAAAAAAAAGAAAGTAACAGTACTGGATATGGATTACCAGGCATCGATTTCCGGCAAGTTCGAAAAGGCAAAGATCCTGGAGAACGATCCCATCTATGAGGTTATTCCCTCCGACCTTAAATATTTTCCGGCGCTTTTGGAGCTATTGAACCAGAACCGGGACGAGTTTGTGCTCATTGATCTTCCGGGCAAAATGGATGATGACCTCTTGATCCCTATTATCAGCTCAGCGGAACTTATCATCTGTCCGTTTAACTACGACGAGTTTTCGGTAGATAGTACAGTGCTCTTTTCCCTGGTATGCAGAGAGATCAATAGTCTAGCTCCGGTCGTATATGTGCCAAACAGGATCAAAACGACCGTAAAGTATGAAACCAGGGAAGAGGTAGACAAGGTACTGTCCAGGTTCGGGAAAGTCTCACCAGCCATTTCTGACCGTATTGATTTTCAGCGGGTGGGAACTGTACATATCCCGGCGCCCTTGATACCGGTTTTTATGCCGGCCATGGAATTTATCTATAGCGGTTTTATGAAGAAAGGTAAATCCCCATGAGCGAAATCAAGTCTCTTGCAGATCAGCTCAAAACAAGGCTCGAAGAGCAGAAAGGTTTATCCGGAAAATCTCCAGGCAGCCATGCAGAGGGTAAACCTGGCCGTAATGAACCGAAAGCCAAAACATTGGCCGTGGACCCCAGGCGTCTTTCCAGCTTTCTTTCTTCTCTGCAGGAATTCAATATGGACGGGCAGGAGAAAATCCTCATCCGGATCGATAAGCGCACGATGAGCAAACTAAGGCAGCTTAAGACCGCTTCCAATATTGATATGAGCAGGGTAATTGTTTTTTCCCTCGACCGCTTTCTAAAAAGCCATCCCTGGCTGAACGAATATATTTCTCAAACCCTAAAAAATATGACCCATGAGCTGGACTGATTTTTTGACCACAATCTTTATTGTTTATCTCCTTTACTATTTACTCAACTTATTCTTTGATTTATTTTTATCTCCCAAGATTTCGACGGAGGAAAACTTTGAAGATGAGCATTTCTTTGCCGAGACCTTCAGCCCGGAGCTGATCACCCTGGAAGAGAAACCACAGGAAGCTGCTGCGGATTCCGCCAAGGAGGAAAAGCCGGCAGTTGTTATCTCAAGCGGTCCGGTCTCTTCCAGTGGAGGCGTTAGCCTAAAGCAGCTGTTCTCACTTGCCAAGGACAACCTCATCGAACATACCCGGGCAATACCTTATTAGATCTCCATGAGATTTTTTTCGTTTATTTTAAAAGCAGCACCAGCTGCTCATCTTTTGCTTTCCGCTTTTTCTGCCAGGGCCCAGCCAGGGATATCGGAGTTCTATTCCGCATCAGCTGAGGTGAAGGGCTGGTATTTTTCGCTCTCTGACCTGGTACTGGTCATTGGCGCAATTGCGGGAATCCTCGGTGGTTTACGGGTGTATGCCAACTGGCAGATGGGTAAGCACCACATCGACGCGCAGGTTATGGGCTGGTTCTTTTCCTGCCTGTTTTTATCGCTCATCAGCGTATTCCTGCGAGGTCTCTTCGGGCTGTAAACGCATTTTTTATTCAAGTTTAATCAATTTTTTATGACAAGAAAAAGTAAAAGACTTTTGTCATTGGCCGTGCTATTGTGTTTTGCGCAGGCAGTCACCGCCCAGACAGGCGGGGGCACAACGGGGATCAATGCAGCGACTTCTTCGCTGACATCCTATGTGGATCCTGTTTCTACACTAACCCTTGCGATTGGTGCCGTGGTAGGTATTATCGGTGGGGTACGTGTTTATATCAAATGGAACTCCGGAGATCAGGACATCAATAAAGAAATTATGGGCTGGGGCGGTTCCTGCCTGTTTCTGGTTCTGGTCTCGGTAGTAATCAAGGCATTTTTTGGCGTATAGCATGAAAATGTATCCAGTTTACAAGGGGTTGCAGAAGCCCCTTGTCTACCGCGGCTTTAAGGGAAAGTTTATAGCCTATGGAATATCTTCATTGGGCCTTGGGCTGGTCTTGGGTGGAATTACCGGTGCGCTGGTAAATATGTATATCGGCGGTTTTGTCACCATTGTTTCCATCGCCAGCGGGATCCTTTACACTCATTTCAAGCAGTCCTCCGGTCTACATGATAAGACCAGGTCCAGGGGGATATTCATTCACGGCATTTATTTAAGGCGAGGTTATGGGAAAACAGGAATTTAAACTGCCTTATGCCGGAATTGAAGAAATAAGCGGACTCTCTATTCTGTACGGTGAGTCGGGTGATTTTTCGGTCATCATTTCTATCGAAAATCCCGTACTTATCTATTCTGCAGACCCCGACGCCTACCAGGGCTTTCACCATCTGCTCTTAAATGTTATTAAAATTCTGGGTGAAGGGTATATTCTCCAGAAACAGGATGTATTTGCCAGAAAAATATATCAGGCGAAAGTGCAAACTGAGCCTCTGCAGCAAAAATATGATGAGCATTTCTCCGGGCGGGCATATATCGATCACGCTTGTCATCTGATTATTACCCGTCAGGTTAAACGCAGGGCGATGTATGTTTATGACAAGAAAGCGCTTTTGGATTTTGTATCCAATATTTCCAAAGTCTGTGAACTATTAAAAGGCGCATCGCTATCACCAAGGTTATTCTCGCGCCCTGAGATAGAGCGCTATGTATCGCGGATGCTGGCTATGGATTTCTCCTCAGATAATTTTTCGCTAAACAACTTAAGGGCCGGGGATACTGAAATCGGTATCGGCGAGAAGGCGATCCGGTGCATGAGCGTGGTCAATATCGATTCCATCGACATGCCCGAAGCTATCGGGTCATATTTAACCGCCAGCGACGGCAAAGGACTTCAGGAATTTCCAATGGACAATCTTTCCTTTCTGTCCTCGGTTCCCGGAATTTCTGCCATTGTTTACAATCAGTTAATTGAGGTTCCCTCACAGCGTCTGACCCTGAATAAATTGCAGCTAAAGCGAAAGCGGCATTCGGGCGTTCCGGATCCGGCCAATCTGATGTGTGTGGAGGATATCGATAAGCTGCTTATAGATGTGGCAAGGGAAAACCAGTTGCTGGTCAATGCCCATTATTCTTTACTGGTCTGCTGCGAACTTCAGTTTTTAGATACCAGCTGTAATTTTATTGAGGCTTCGTTATTTCAGCAGGGAATCATTCCCTCTAAAAATGCCTACAATCAGATGGAGCTCTTCAGAAGCGCTTTGCCAGGAAACGCTGTGGAGCTGAAAAAATACGATTGGTTTTTGACTACCGCGGATGCTGCGCTTTGCCTGTTCTATAAAGAGCGGCTGATGAGGGATGAGCCTTCGGATTTTTTGATGCGCTTTACCGATAGAAGAGGTATTCCGGTAGGCATAGACCTTGCGGATCTTCCGATGGATAGCGGAAGAATCACCAACCGGTCAAAATTCGTACTGGGCAGTTCGGGCACTGGGAAATCCTTTTTCATGAACAGTCTGCTCGAACAGTACATGCTCTATAACTACGATATCGTGATCGTAGATGTCGGGCATTCCTATTCCGGGCTCTGCAGTTATTTTGGCGGAAAGTATTATACCTATACTGAGGAGCATCCCATTACGATGAATCCCTTTTTTATATCGGAAGCAGAGTATAATATAGAAAAAAAGGATTTTCTGAAAACACTGATCGGACTGCTTCTAAAGGGAGCAGATGGATCTGTATCACAGATCGAGGATACTGTTTTTTCAAATGTACTTTCAGCCTACTATTCGGATTTCTTTTTGGGAAAGGCCGATTTCGCGCTATGCTTTGATTCTTTCTATTATTATTCACTCGATAAGATTTCGCAGATCAAGGAAAACGAGAAGGTTAGCTTCGATCTTGATGAGTACCGCTATGTACTTAAAAAATTCTCTTTTGGGGGAGAGTATGGCAGACTGCTCAACGAAAACGCTGATTTTTCTGATTTTACCGAGCGTTTTATCGTCTACGAAATTGACTCCATAAAGGAAAACCGGGTACTGTTTCCAATAGTGACCCTGGTGATTATGGATCTGGTTCTGCAGAAAATGAGGCACCGCACCGGCCAACGAAAAGCAATGATTTTAGAGGAAGCATGGAAGGCAATAGCCTCTCCGTTAATGGCAAACTACATCCTCTACCTCTATAAAACGATGAGGAAATTCTGGGGCGAGCCTATTGTGGTGACCCAGGAACTGGGCGATATTATCGGGAATGCGGTCATCAAGGATTCTATTCTGGCCAGTTCCGATACCATCTGTCTGATGGACCAATCCAAGTTCAGGGGGGATTACACCCAGGTCGCCAAACTTCTTTCCTTAAGTGAGGTGGAGCAGCGCAAGATTTTTACCATCAATTCTCTGGAAAATAAAGCCGGTAGGGGGAAATTCAAGGAAGTCTATATCAAGCGCGGTAGTACCGGTGAGGTATATGGGGTAGAAGTGTCGATTTTCCAGTATCTGACCTTCACCACCGAAAAGCCCGAAAAGACTGCCGTTGAATACTATGTAAAGCGATTTGGTTCTTATCCTGCAGGTCTTGAGGCATTCACCGCAGATATGAGATCCGGCGGGCTTTCGCTTCCAGAATTTGTCAAAAAAGTCAATTTATCCACCACGTAAATTTTATTATCATGCGAAAAATATTCATCTATTTTTTATTTGGTCTGTTATCGGAGTTTGCCTCTGCGCAGATCTATGTCGATCCAACAACAGCAGCGGCCACTGCGGCCCATGCCGGGGTTATGAACAGCGGTCTGTCCCGAACCAGCGATAACCTAACGCTGGTACAAAGGGCACAACTGGCGGTAACCGGGCAATTGGGAGTCGTAAACGATCTACAGTCCACTATTTACAGGGGACTATCTGAAGTCTCAGGCGTGATGAGGTCTCTGCTTTCGGTAAAAGACATTTATGAGATTTCCCAGGATATTGTTGTTGATGTAAATAAAGCAATAAATATCGCATCAAATGACCCGGTATTATTGTTGTTTGCCGAAGGAGGCGCAAGGGAATTTAAAACACGTTCGATCAATCTTGCTACCGAGGTTAGCTCTTTTGTGCTGAAAGACGGGAGGGAAGCGCTAATGGATTCTGGGGAGAGGGCCAAACTTCTCAATAGGATCGTAACCGAACTGACCATCCTCCGGGGCGTGGCTTACGGGATGTACCGAACAATGTACTGGGCGAAACAGCGAGGTGTACTGAATTCCCTAAATCCGTACAGCGGGTATATCAATATCGATAAACGCATTGCGGACGATATTATCAGGAATGCGAAAATCCTCAAACAGTGAAAAGATTAATAGTTGTTGCTGTTTTGCTTTTATTCTCAGGTCATAGCTATGCGCAATTGAATGTTGGACTGTTGCACCAGCTTGTTGGAGATAGCAAAACCGAACACGGAAAACAGTCGGATGCCAGAGACAGGCAGGCGGAATCTACTACCAATGAGGAGGCGAACAAGAACCTGATGATAAGACTAAAGGATAAATACAGGGATGTTCAGTCGAGGTTCAGGACCCTGGGGCTGGCCATTGATGCAGCGCAGATCGGTCTTGAGGCTTATCCGTTAATCAGTGACATTGCCAAGAGCCAGGGAATAATTTATGATTTATGCATGGATGATCCCGCGCTTTCCGTTCTGACCATACAGGCAGAGATGGACATGGGAGATAGGGCTTATTCGCTGCTGAATTTTTTATATGGGCTCACCCTATCGATGGAAGACATCAACCAGATGAAGCAGAGCGACCGCAAAATGCTTTTTTCCCATGTGCTCACAGAGCTCCGCCTGATATCAGGCGCTTCCAGGGGACTTGTAGTAAGCCTTCAGTATTCTTCCAAAAAGAAGGTCTTGAAGGGCTTGAACCCTTTTTCAGATTTTATCAATACCGATAAAAAATTGGTAGATGAGATCCTTCGGAAAAAAGATATCCTAAAAAACTGACGTTATGAAATTGCTTATTTTAATTTTTCTAATGCTGATTGGTCATTATTGTACTAAGGCTCAAAGGGTAGTTTTTGACCGCGGGCATTTTAATATAGTAAATGAAAACGGCGCAGTACGCCTGGCAGCTGAAAACACCTACGGCAGTTATTTAAAGACCATCAACAACCGGCTTTCGGATATTAACCTCAACCTGGGTGCTGTAGTAATGGTCCAGTCTTTAATTCTTTATTCTTTAAGAGAAGTTGACCAGGGCCTTAAAAGCGCAATCGCGGTCAGGCAGATCAGCTCGCTAGTTGCCGAGATTTCATCGGAAAGTGCCGGGATGATTGATATAGCCAAATCAGATCCCCATCTGCTACTTTTTGCAGAAGATGTTTCCAGACAGGTAAAGGATCGGGGCATAAGCCTTTTTTCAGAGGTCTCTGCTTTTGTGCTCAAGGAGGGGGGGAATGTTTTAATGGATTTTGAAAAGCGGGATGCGCTGCTTAAGAAAATTTCCCTGGAACTCCGGGTGATCCGCGCACTGGTATTTAGCATGAAAAAATCTATGTACTGGGCAAAAATGAACGGTATGTTCCGTTCGCTAAATCCCTATCAGGGCTTTATCAATCAGGACCTGCGTCTGGGGAATGATATTTTATTCAAATCGAAACTTTTAAAGCGATGAAAAAATCTTTTTTGCTTCTTTTTCTTTGTTTGCTCTCGAGCGTCGTGGGCGCTCAGAAGAAGATTACCGACAAACATATTACCTACCAGCAGGAGCGCATGGTCTTCAAGCAATGGGATGCGGGCAAGTTTACGCCCAAGCCGGGCTTTCTGGGGCTTAATCCGCAGTACTGGATTACCTGGGCACTTCACCCGAATTATCCCAAAACGGATCTTAGGCCACTGGGCACGCTCGGGCCACAAACGCAGCGACTGATGTTGGCTGCTGCCATGCAGAATACCGATAATCTCTATAAACTGCACGCAGATACCCTGCGCAATACTGCTTTGGGCGAGGCGTCCAATTATTCATCGGCACTGGCATTTGCGGACCCCCTCTGGCTAATGTATTATCGTAACGAGTTTGAAGGGTTATTAAACCAAGCGGATGCTGATATGCTTTCGGGGCTTTCGTCCAAAGAAAAACAGTATATGATTTCTTCGGGTTTGCTGGAATGGTACAGCGAAGAAAGCCGTGCACTTCTTGAAAGGCTCGAAATCGCAAGGTCGACTACCGTAGACCGGGGATCAAGGATAATGGCCTACCACAGGATGCTAGCAGAATTCAGAAAACTCTCGGCAAGCTGGGAAACCAAGAAATCCAGGGCAAAAGCCTATCTCTCTATCCGCTCATCTGCCCAGAAGCTACGGGCCGGTGAGGTTCCAAGACCAGCATCCCCAAAGAGCGATATCCAGATTGCCAATGATATCCTTAAAAAATCAAAACTGTAACCCATGTATATTTTAAATATGATGACCGGCACTGCCGGTTTTTTTGTGCAGGCAGTTCCCGATTCCTTCAAGGACACCTTTAATTTTCTTCAGGGGAACGGTGTCTATGAGGAAGGAATGATGCACTTTTTGCATGAGATGAAAAGTACGGTCTGGACCCATTATGATGCCTTTATTGCAGATGCACAGGCTCTGGCGGCAATTTTTATGCTCATCTTTTTTGCCATTAAGAGTTATGAAATGATCTCGGGGGATAAGCAGCTTGAAATCATGCCACTGCTCCGCCCGTTCGGTTTGACCATGGTCATTTTATGGTGGAGCATCTTTACCCGGGTCCTTGCCTATCCGACCGATGTAGTGGAGCAGAAGACTTCAGCAATGTTTGATGGTAGCCAGGCAGAGATCAATGATCTCAGGCTCCAGCGGGCAAAGCTCATGGTAGAAGTTTCCGATCAGCTCTATAAAATTCAGGCCGAGACGCAGACAGCAAAGACAGAAGCGGATACCTGGTATAAAAATGCATGGGAATCTGTAAAGTCTTCGGTAAAAGAAGGGTTTTCTGAGGTCTGGAACCCAATAGTGGAAATGAGAAACCGGCTGGAGGTTGGTCTCCAGCTTTTAGCTACCTCACTTTTGGAAACGCTTGCGATTTGGATACTCAGGATCTGTACCTACATCATCTTTATCATCCAGATCATCTTTTCCACGATACTCATCATTTTAGGCCCCTTTTCGGTGGCGGTTTCCATTCTGCCAGCTTTCAGGGATTCCTTTTCGACCTGGGTCGCCAGGTTTATCTCGGTTAACCTTTATTCAGGTATTGCATATCTGGTCATGTATGTAGCTTCCCTTTTCCAGCATTATGCGCTTGAAGCGGAAATTACCCGTTATCAGGAACTCGTTGGAACGGGCGGGGCAAGCCTTGAAAAACTAGGCTGGTTTGCCAGTAACGGGGTTCTTTCCTTTGGAATGGTGATCGTAACCTTTATCATCGGGGCGCTTACCATGCTCACAGTGCCGAGCATTTCAACATGGATAGTGTCTACCTCGGGCGTATCTTCGGCGGCCAGTTCTATGGGAAGGGGCGCGTCAAGCATGACCAGGGTTGCAGGACAGATCATGGGAGGATAGCGAGATGATGATAAAAAGTATTGAATCCAAGATCCGTCTTGCTACTTTCCTCTCCCTTGGAAGTTTTGTGCTCTGTTTTCTGGTAGTGGCTACCGTTTCGTTTTTTGCCTATGGCTATGTCAGGGATTCCAGAAAGAGTATTTATATCCTTGACCCATCGGGCACGCCGATCCTTGCAAAACAGACCGATGTGCAGTTAAACAGGGCTGCAGAATACCGCGCACATATTGCAAAATTTCATTCCCTTTTCTTTTCCCTTGTACCGGATGATAAGTTTATTGAATATCAGATGAAGCAGGCGATGTATCTGGTCGATGAGAGCGGTGCCCTTCAGTACAATAACCTCAAGGAAAAAGGTTTCTTCACTTCCATTCTCTCGTCCTCTGCTGTACTCACGCTCCGTACCGATTCAATTTTTCTGGATGAAAAAAGAATGTATTTCCGCTACTATGGGACCCAGAAAATAGACAGGAGAAGCTCCAGCGTAACCCGCTCACTGATCACAGAGGGGAGCCTCGTCGATCTTGAAACCAGATCAGACAATAATCCCCATGCGGTGCTGATTACCAGATGGAAGACATTGGAGAACAGGGATATTTCAACTACAGAAAAAAATGCATTCCAATGAAAAAGATAACCGTGTTTTCAGCACTTCAAAATGAGTTCACCGGTCTAATCGGGCGGATCTCGGACGCCTTATCCGGATTCTTCAAAAAATATCCCAGGGCTGTTTTTTCTTCTATGGTTATACTGATGGGCATTTCAGTTCTTTTATGCTTTACGCTCCTGAGAATGGAATCCCAAAAAACGCCGCTAGAGAAAAAAGCACTGTTAAAGGTGGAAAGTGGTCTCAATGAAATAGGAACAACCGTTAGCAGGCTTCGAAGGACTCTGGAAATCCGGGAAGTGTTGAAAGTTTTATTGGCCAAGGACACCCTTAGCACCCAGGACAGCTTGCTTATGGCCAGTATGATCACTGAACTTGAGCGGGCCAGCTACCAGAAAAAATAATTAAAATATGAAAAAAATAGATGTCAAAAAGCCGCGGTATGCGCTTCCCATGATCTGTCTGCCTTTTCTTTTGCTATTCTTTTATGTTTATAAAAGCAGTTTTGGAAAAGAAGGAAAATTGGTGGTAGGAAAAGATTCACTGCAGACCAATGTGGCAAATGTTTCCCAGCAGGTGAGGAGCCAGGAGCTTTCGGGAAAGTTGGATGCCTTTAGGGACAAATTCAAACAGGCTGATGGATATACTGCTGTAGGGAGCATTAATGAAGAAAACCAGGAGCGGGCAGAGGTAAGCTCCTCTTACAATGCAAGGGAAAAGCGGATGCTGGATTCCATTGATCAGGTCATGAAGAAAAAGTATGGTCTGTCAGGTCAACCGGGAAATGTTGCCAGAAGTTATTCTTCAGTCGGAAAAGACTATGTAAGGTCCCGAAACCCTAGCAGATCCGAGCAGGATCTGGCCCTCGCCTCAGCGCTGTCCAAGATCAAACAGCAGGAAAGCGGTGAAAAAAGGGAGGCCAGAAATTCTGCTAATTCATCCGACCCCATGCAGCTCTTCCGGGCACAGATGGCCCTTGTGGACAGCATGGGTAAAGCGAACGATCCGGCGGTAATAGGAAGGAGGGAGAAAGAGCGTTCCCTGAAAGCGGCAGAAGCTGAGGCCAAGAGCAAAAAGATTATTCCTGTCAAAAGGGTGTCAGCTAATTCGATTGGCTTCAATACCATCGCCTCAGAAGCGGGTGAACGTCCGATTTCTGCGATCATTGACCAGGATATTACCGGCTTTTCAGGGGCACGCCTGCGCATCAGATTAACCGATGATATCCTGGCAGGGAAGTTCCTGATCCGTAAAGGAACCTATTTGTATGCAACAATATCCGGCTTTTCTGCCCAAAGGGTGTCACTCGTGATCTCTTCGGTGTTTTACGGCGGGGAAATCCTGCCTATAAATCTTCAGGTTTATGATAATGACGGGCTGGCCGGGATCTATGTTCCATCATCCGCCTTCCGCGAATTTACCAAGGATATGAGCAGTTCAGGTACTGGTGGGATTACCATTCGGCAGATGGCAGAAAATAACAATCAGCTTGTGATGGGCGTGCTTTCCAAAATGTTTCAGTCTACCACAACAGCGGTAAATAAGCTGATCAGGTCTAATAAGGTCAAGGTAAAATACAATACCCAGGTTTATCTGATCGATCCTGAAGAGCTAAAAAGAAAACAACAATCCTATTAGAATTTTATGAAAAAAATATTGTTCCTTACTCAAATATTTTTGAGCTCACTTTCGCTCTATGCGCAGGTGCCAAATTCGGTTACCCTTACCGAAATTCCGGTGATCGGTATGTCCGGATCAGTTTCGCTCCACTTCATCTCGCCCGAGAAAATTTCCTACGTGGACCTTTCAAGCAGCTCACTCATAGGCGATCTCCCGGAAAAGAACGTTCTGCGGATAAGGGCGGTCCCGGACTCTATTGCCGCTCTTTCCTCGAGCGGTGATGGTGGCCTTGTAACCATTGTTGGAGAAACCTTTATTGCACAATACAGGATCTGCTTTTTATCGCCTTCACGCCCGCAGCAGATTTCTTCTATGGTAGATATCATCCCGTCGCAGATGTGGCCACTGGATATTTCCGGGATTGGATTATCACAGAACGAAATGAAGAGCAATGCACTTTCTCTGTTAAAGCGGCGCGGAAAAAGTCCGGCAAGGAAGGCCTCTGGTTTTGGGATATCGCTGGTGGTAAACCAGGTTTTTACCCTTAGCGATTGTATTCTTTTGGACCTGAGTTTCAGCAACTCCACCAATCTTATATTTGAGGTAGATGAGCTCCGTTTTAAGATAGAGGACAGGAAGGTAAATAAATCAACCAATGTCCAGTCTGTAGAAATAAAGCCTGTTTTTCAGCTCTATCCCTTTGAAAGGTTTACAAAATTTTATCGGAACATCTATGTAATCAAAAAGGCCACATTCCCTAGTGACAAGGTATTCAATATTGAACTTTCTGAAAAGCAGATTTCAGGAAGAAACCTTCGTCTTTCCTTGCACTACGCTGATATCCTAAGCGCCGATACCTTTTAAGAGTTACTTATGGAAGAAAGCAAGGAACAACAGAGCCTGCACCGCTTCTTACAATTTGCCATTTATCTCGTCCTTTTGCTAGACGTTCTTATGTTCATTTATGCACCTAAGCTGCTAACGGAATCCGGCGCGGAGAAAATTGGACTCAGCAGGTTTCTACTCCGCATGTCGCGTATTATTATTTATCAGCACCCGCTCTACAGCCGGTTTTTCTCCCTATTGCTGATTTCGCTGGTATCGATCGGAACACTGAGCAAAAAAGACAAAGATCTTGATACCAGAAAAGCAATCATTTATCCGCTCTTTTCGGGACTGGCGTTACTGGCCATGAGCATCTTCTTTTTTGGAGAAGAGGGGAATGCAGTTTTTTACCTGACCAGCTGGCCAGATGTCGGCTACATCTCTCTTTTGCTAATCGGGACGATTCTGGTGCACATAGCAATGGACAATGTTTCCAAGATTATCAGCTCTTCTTTAGGTAAGGATAAATGGAATACCGAGGAAGAATCCTTTATGCAGGCAAAAAAGCCGGTTAAAGGACCGTTTGCAGTTAGTATTCCCTCACTGTTTTATTATCGCAAGAGCGTGCATCAGGGTTTTATTAACATTGAAAACATCTTTCGCGGCACACTTTTGATCGGAACGCCCGGCTCGGGAAAAAGTTTTGGGGTTGTTATGCCCTTCATCCGGCAGCTAACCGCTAAGGAATTCTGTATCTGCTGTTACGATTTTAAGTTTCCCGACCTTGGGCAGATTGCTTATTACCATTATCTGCTTGGCAAAAAGAATGGAAAGCTCTCAGGGTTTGATTTTCATGTTATTAACTTAACCCAGGTAGAACGCAGCAGGAGAATAAATGTGTTAAGGCCGGATTATATCCTAACACTGGCCGATGCAGGCGAAACGGCGGAAGCACTGGTAGAAGCGCTTAAGAAAGGTGATAAATCAGGCGGCAGCGATCAGTTTTTTACCCAGAGTGCGGTAAACTTTCTTTCTTCCTGTATCTATTTCTTTTCCCAGTACGAGGGAGGAAAGTATTCCACCTTTCCCCACGTACTCTCATTTTTAAACTGCAGCTATGAGCAGATCTTTTCGGTACTGTTTTCCAATCCCGAGCTTAAGAGCTTGCTATCGCCATTTGCCACTGCATGGCAGGCGAAGGCTTTCAATCAGCTGGAAGGGCAGATCGGAACGCTAAAAGTTTTCATCTCCAGGCTAGCTACAATGGAAACGTTCTGGGTGTTTTCGGGCGATGATTTCAACTTAAAGATTTCTTCCCATGCTGAGCCTTCGATGCTAATTCTTGCCAATGATCCCAATACACAGAACATCAACTCCGCCTGCTATTCTGTTGTGCTCAATAGGCTGACCAGACTGATCAACTCAAAAGGCAACAGGCCATCGGCATTAATTATTGATGAGCTGCCTACACTATTTGTCCACCGCATCGAAAACCTGATTGCTACTGCCAGATCCAACAAGGTTGCCGTACTCATGGGCCTTCAGGAGCTTCCCCAATTCCAGCAGCAGTATGGAAAGGATACAGCAAGCACGATTACCTCAGTAGTTGGGAATGTGCTATCCGGATCGGTAAGAAATAAAGAAACGCTGGAATGGCTTGAGCGTCTTTTTGGAAAGGTTAAGCAGCAGTCCGAGAGCCTATCTATCGATAGAACCAAGACCTCGCTTTCACTTTCGGAAAAACTCGAATCACTGATACCCGCCGGTAAAATAGCATCGTTAAAAGCCGGGGAGCTTGTCGGCATGCTGGCAGCGGATGCGGTAGAAGAATACACCGGAAAGTATGAGACCTCGGCGATCAACTGTAGAGTAAACCTGGATATGGAAGCAATAGCTAAAGAGGAAAGCGCCTATCCGGATATGCCTGTGTATTATGATTTTGCAGGGAAGAAAGAAGAGGTGCTGCGTAGAAACTTCATGCGCATCAATAATGAAGTACAGATGCTGGTTACAAAATTCAGAACCGAGACCACCGGTTCAAAAAGTAGCGAAACTCCCAAAGCCTCAATGTCGGGAGGTATGAAGCGATAAATATTTTTTTCATTCTTAAAATCAATTCTTATGGAAGAACTAACCGGAAAGCTTGTGGTGGTACATCCACAGCTGACCACAGATCCCGTTTCCAGGCAGGGCCAAATCGGCGTAATTGCGACAGTGGATCTAAAAAAAGATACCATTGGCGTCGGCTTTGGCGGCGGTCCGCTGGGCAAGTATTCCTCAGATGCGCTCCTTGTGCTGAAGGATAAAAATCAGCTTGGTAAGGACATCATGACCCAGGTAAAGGATATGGATTCAACTACTTTTCAGAAGCTTCTAAAAATAAATATCCTGCAAGATCGTCCAGATTATGATCAGATCCGTGAAGCATTCAAAATTGCCTTGAATAGTCCTGAGGTCTTAAAAAGAAGCATGATCTCCCTGGAGGATTATATCTCTAGAAATCAGATTATAGATATCAGTGAAGAGGTGTCTTTTGAGCGTTAGGCCTTTGGGAGGTTGGGTTCTCATCTTTGTTTTCTCTTCTATAGCTTCCTACTCCCAGATCTCCATGCCACTGAATTCGATGAAGGTAAATAGCGCGTTTGGTAAAAGGAACCATCCTGTAACACATGAAAATGACTTCCATCAGGGCATTGATCTTCGCGCGAGGAATGAGCCTGTATTTTCTTTTTCTGCCGGAAAAGTATCCGGTGTAGGCTTTAATCCAATTCTGGGGAAATTTATCAGGGTTGATCATTCCGGACTCGAAAGCATATATGGCCACCTTTCGGTTATTCTGGTTCAAAAGGACCAAGCGGTGCGTTCAGGGGAGCTTATTGCGGTTACGGGATCTACCGGTAGGGTAACCGGTGAGCACCTGCACTTTAGCCTTCGTAGCAATGGAGTCTACATCGATCCGGTAAATTTTATTCTCCGTTACTATGAGGTGGTCAAAATTAATCAAATAAATTTTATGGAAAATTCAGCCTATTTAACCCTCAGGCAAAAGCTGGAACTGCTGGCGATGGTGGAAGAGGTGGAGCTGAACCTGGATGAGGCATGGCTCTACGGAATTGGCTTTGCCGATATGGAGGAAGAGCAAGATGGATAAAAAAGAAGTTCATAAACCCCTGCACGTCCAGGTGGCAGAAAAGGTAATCGATGCACTACGCGCAGGAACCGCTCCATGGCAGATCCCTTGGGATTCAGCTGGCATGCCTTTGTTACTGCCCTATAATTTTCAGAGTGGCAATAGATATAAGGGGATCAATGCACTATCGCTTTTGATGGCAGGCAGGGAAGATCCAAGATGGATGACCTACAGACAGGCAGAGGAAAGCGGCATGCAGGTCAGAAAGGGAGAAAAATCTATGCTCATACAGTTTGTAAAGGCCAAAGATGAGCAGCTAAAGCGGGACAGCTCTGGCAAGGTTATGCACGATGAACTGGGGAAACCCGTTAAGGAAACCAGGGAACTTCCCCATGCCATTATCCGCAATGCTTACGTATTTAACGCCACCCAGATAGAGGGTATGCCTAAACTGGAAAAAGAAAAGCCCGGCAACCAGTGGGAGCCTATCGAACGGGCAGAAAAATTGATCGCCTCCTCGGGGGCGGTTGTCCATCACCAGTATTCGGCCAATGCTTTTTATGATCTAAAAAGGGATTCAATCACGCTACCCTATAAGGACTGGTTTTCTGAAAGCGGAAAATATTATGCGACACTGCTTCATGAGCTGGGCCACTGGACCGGGCATCCAGAGCGCTTAAACAGGGAGATGGGCGGCGGATTCGGTGATCCATTGTATGCAAGGGAAGAGCTCAAAGCAGAAATCGCTTCGATGCTCCTAGGCCAGGAACTTGGCATCGGCCATGACCCCGGGCAACATTACGCCTATGTCGAGAGCTGGATATCGATCCTGGAGAACAATCCCTTTGAGATCTTTTCGGCGGCAATGGATGCCGAGCGCATACTTGGCTATATCATGGATATAGAAAGAAAACAGGAGATCACCAATGACAAGGTTTCCTTAAATGCAATGCAGCCCGCTCCGCTAAAAACTCCCGGATATCTCACCACGGGCGATAAAATCCCCTATAATGGCTCGGTCTATGAAGTGATGGGGCACTTAAAACAGGGTAGGCTCAAAATGCAGGAAAGCCTTAATGGCAATGCGTTTACCTTAAGCCGGGAAGACAAACTTTATGCAGCCCTTTTATACCTCAAAACTCAGGTTGGTGCTGAATTTCAAAACGAGAAACAGGCTAACCAAATTACGCAGGAAGGAAACCAATCACATCTTGATTTAAACAGATAAAAGGATTTTATGAAAAATATAATTATTGAAGAAGCGCTGCCGATCGCAGAGCTATCCAGGCTGGGTCTATACGACGGAGCCAGGCACTTACTGGATGAAACGGATCTTTCCGCACTTCTTTCTGGTAGAAGGACATCCTTGGTTAAGCTTGAGAACCTAGTCAGCGAGTCTTTCACAATCGATAGTCTTGATGCAAAACTATCCTTAAATACCGATACAGATAGTCTTCAGCAAATCAAATTGCACCCTATCTACAAAGAGCCAAAACGCTCTGTTGATTTATCGGATATCGAAACTAATGAGCTGATTTCTGGAGAAGTTAAGAATATTGCAAAAAGCATTGATTTTCCGGATGGTGGTAGCAAAACCATTGTGTTTGAATATGATAGTGAGACCAGGGAGTTTATTTCCTATGATCCAGCAGCGGTAGAGATTCCCTTTGAGATCAATGGAGAACAATTGGATACTAACAAAAGAGCAGATTTCGCCCTTGGAAAAATTGTCCAGCTCGCCGATGGGACTATGGTTCAGCACAGGGCCAGTGAACCCCAAGGGATTTTAGCCAGTCGTACAGCTTTAATCCTTACTGTTTTGAAAGATGCAGCCGCAACAAGGTTTTTGATCAAGAACATTTCTCTGATCATGGATGTAAGTATTCACCAGACTCCTTTTTCTCCTGCTTTTGAGACCGCGTTTCTGGAAATGAAGAAAAGTGACGGTTCGCTTTCTGATGAAAAGTTGCAGCAGATGGAACTTATAAACTTCAAAAGTGAATATACAAGGGGCTATGGCCATGGTGTATCCAGATAAGAATGGATGTTGACTGGATTGAGCATGGTGTTTTTTCTTATTTAATTCCATCTGGACTCCCTCCGGTTAGTATCCTAAATGTCTATGTTTTTTATGACAAAAGGGATGCATTGACAGTTTTATGCGAAGGCACAGCAGTTAATGTTCAACATGCCGCCTTGGTCACTGTGGGTTTTCTCCCGCTCCCAGAAAACATACGCGCTATCCGTTCAATGTTTCAGAATGCGAGGTTGAGAACAGCATTCGGTAACGATATGCCAGCAATAGTGCTCGCCTGCAAGGTTTCTTTATGGCTCAAAGGTCTCGATGCAGCTTTTCTGACTGTTGGTAATAAAGTGATCTTCACCTTCAAGTCAAGTGAATTTTCATGTGCGGAATCAAGCTTTTCACTCAATAGATTTTGCAAGCTCACCGGATTTAGGACCAATGTCAGGCCTTTGAGAATGCGGTAAAATTCAATACCATGATTCCAGAAATTTTCAAGCATAATGCAAATCTCGATATCCTGGTATCCGGATTTGATGTAAATGTAAACTATGTGTACAACTGGCCCAGCAAAAGAACTGATGAGAAAGAGCCAACCGTCGTGCACCTGGAGTTCCGCTCAGATTCCCAGATCATTTCTGGTACCGGCTACCGGTCACATTTTCTATTTTCTGCTTTTTTAAAGGAATGCGGCTATGGATCGATCCAGGAACTTGCAGTCGCCCTTGGCGAACACCTCGCCAGAGAAAATGGCTATGAGCCTCCCCAGCCTGAGCAGCAGCTCAGCCTATTTTAATTAAAACTTATTATTATGAATGAACAAAATTTAGATTACCTAAAAAAGAGCCTGGATTACCTGGGCTTTGGAACAAAGCTTAACGATGTTCTAGAGTCAGCGGTTTCCAGAGGGCTCCCGGCTTTTACCCTGGGGGTAACGCAAAGTTACACATCTGCCCAGGCTAAAAAGAATCCGGCCCCTGGATCAGACCAGGTCAAATTCATGCTGAACTTCAACCGCTCCAAGCAGAGCGATATGTATTTTCTCAACGATTATGAGGTAACCCTGAACAAGGCGGGGAGCGCTCTCCCGGTTAGACAAGTTTTTGACCTGGAAAGGGACAACCGCATCACAGCATTGCAGGCATATAAACTGCTTTCTGGGAATTCACTGGAACGTGATGTTTACACTAAAACAGAAAATAGTGAAATCCCGGAAAAGAAAAAAGTATGGTTCAAGCTCAATCTTGACGTGCAGGATGCCTATGGCAATCATCCTCTGAAAAAGTTTTACCCTGAATTCAAGTTTGAACTCTCTGATGCCATCGACAAATATCCTTTCAAGAGCATGACCGAACAAGGAAAGGATAACATGATGAAAATGCTTAGAAGTGGTCACATGGCTCCGGCTGAAATGATGGTAGGCAAGAAAGCTGTTTCAGTACTGGTAACTGCCAACCCCCAATTTAAGGGACTGGATGTGTACGATAAGAACATGGCCATTATCCGTCAGGACGAAATCTTTCCTAAAAAGGAGGAGGGAAAAGAACTAACTGAGACTGCCGGGCAAAAGACTTCTCAAAAAAACAAGATTAATCCTAGCAATACTGAAGAGCGCTTCCCATGGGAAAACCAGCGGGATGATAATTTCGCTCAGCAGGAAATAGGACGATAAACGCTTTTCATGGCAAAGAAAAAATGAGAAAGCTTTTAGCTAAGATAGACCACATCCGGGCGACCGGGTGGGTTACCCTTGATCTTAAGGAAAATCATCCTCTTTATAAATTAAATGGTAAGCGCTTCCAAGTGGAAAGTATGGCCACGCCGGATATCAAATGCAGGGTATCGGTCATGATAGAGGGTGAAAAAGTTGATTTGACTATTGACGATTTGTATTAGAATTTATGACCAAACTAAAATTAAGAACCCCCATAAGCTATTATGGGGGTAAACAGAAACTGGCCAAACGTATTGTTTCGGTAATTCCGCCACATGTGCTTTACTGTGAGCCTTTTATTGGGGGTGCAGCGGTGTTTTTTGCTAAAGAGCCATCACAGGTTGAGGTAATCAATGACACCAATAAAGAACTGATTAATTTTTATAGAGTAGCAAAGGAGGATTTCACTTCTCTGGAAAAGGAGATCAGGATTTCCCTCCATTCCGGGGATCTGCATAGAAAGGCCTCGGTGATTTATAACAATCCGGACATGTTCTCTGAGATCAAGAGGGCATGGGCAGTTTGGCTTACTTCATCACAGAGCTTTTCCTCGCAGCTTGACAGCAGTTGGGGATATGATAAATCAAGCAATACAACCACCAAAAAAATTAATTCCAAAAAGGAAGGATTTGTTGAGGAAATGGCGATCAGGCTGCAAAACTGCCAGATTGAATGCGCGGATGCGCTTTATATCATTGCAAGCCGCGATACCGCAGATAGTTTCTTCTATTGTGATCCGCCTTACTATAATTCTGATTGCGGCCACTATGACGGCTATTCTGAAGAGGATTTTGAAGCACTTCTTTTTTTACTGGCCCGAATAAAGGGCAAGTTTCTACTCTCTTCCTACCCATCTCCGCTCCTTGAAAAATATGCAAAAGAACATCGTTGGCATCAATGGTCGGTAAAGCAACAGGTCTCCGTTAATGCAAAAGGGGGTAAGCAGAAAAGTAAGATTGAGGTTCTCACCGCCAATTACCCGATTGACCTTAAGGTGGAGCTGGGACTTTAAACTCGGCCGCTAAATCATAATATATGGATAATGTAAGGGTGTCAAATCCAAAAGCTATGGACCTCTTTCATGGTTCTCTAGGGATTATTGGCGACAGAATCAATATACAATCCGGTAAAGGTGTCGGCTGGAACGGGCTCACCCTTGGAGATGCATTTTATACCTCTCTAAGTGAAGATGCTGCTTGTCTGTTTAGCCATCTTGTGCTCCAGAAATCAAGGTTAATGGGTGAGGAGGCTTTCGAAAATCTTGGTTTTGCCAAAGTCTACAAAATATCCCTAAACAAGCAGTTCAGTATCCTTGATGCTGATCAGACTCTGGACGCATATCGCGTCCGGAGTATATTGGTGCGTGCCGGAGTTTCTAAAGCGTACCTGAACCTCAGGAATGATGACCAGTTGGCCAACTTTTATAAATCTGCTGACCTTTTATGTTATGGAACAGATTGGCAGGGTAACCGGAATGAATATCTGACCAAAGAGTTGGGATACGATGGACTTCTAATTAGGGAGAGCGCCTGGGACGAGTGGGACTACTTCCCAAATGATATCGAAATTGACTGGGATGAATGTAACCGTGAGAAAATTTGGCCCCCTAAGACCTTAGCTATTTATAATACTGATAATATTGCTGGCTTTGAATTATCAAGGGATGGGGTTATTCAAGAAAGAGACGAGGAAGATGTGGTAAACAGTCTCAATTTTCTTGCAGGGAAAGATGAACTGAGTATGTAACGATTGTGGTTCTAATAAAATAAATTCCAAAACTACTTCAGTGATAAAAAAATCTATGAAAATACCCAAGCGTGAAAAACCAACCCCAGAAAGGGCAGTGGAGATTTTGAGTAGAAAAGGTATTGTCGTGTCCCGGGAGCAGGCCGCTAAAATCCTGGAGTTCATGGACAACTTTGCGAAGATAATGATAAAACAATACGTTAAGTAATACCCTTCTTTTTTTTAGTATAAATGGCATTAAAATTTTGTTTTTATGCCATTTATTTTTTATATTATGCTGTAATTAATTGGTTTAATGATGTTTATGAAAATAGCAGATCTATATATCAGGGTAAGTACGGATGAGCAAAAGGACAAAGGCTATTCGCAGCGCGACCAGGAAGAAAGGTTAAGGAAATTTTGCGATGTCAACAGAATAAAGATAAATCAGGTCTATATCGAAGACCACTCCGCCAAGACTTTTAACCGTCCAGAGTGGCAGCTTCTAATGAAGAATCTCAGAAAGAAAAACGCTGTTCCCGTGAACATGGTCCTCTTTACTAAGTGGGATAGGTTTAGCAGGAATACTGCAGATGCTTACCAGATGATAAGTGCGCTAAGATCCTTGGGTGTAGAAGCCTCAGCAGTTGAACAGCCCCTTGATCTATCTGTGCCGGAGAATAAAATGATGCTCGCATTCTACTTGGCAGTACCAGAGGTAGAGAATGATAGGAGGTCGCTAAACGTTTTTTACGGCATGCGTCGCGCCAAAAAAGAGGGCAGATGGATGGCAACCGCGCCTATTGGATATCTCAATAAGACGAGTGAAACCGGGATAAAATATATCGCTCCACATCCTATTTACGGTACCATAATGAAAGAAGCCTTTGAAGAGCTGTCCAAAGGGCAGCTCGCAATCAATGAGATTTGGAGAACTGCAGTGTCAAAAGGCCTGAAATGTGGAAAGAATCAATTTTGGGTCTCCATGAGAAATCCTGTATATTGCGGTAAATTATTTGTGCCGAGACATCTCGAAGAGGAGGCAATGATCGTACAAGGGCAACATCAGCCAATTATTTCAGAAGACATATATAACGAAGTTCAGGATGTGTTGGACGGCAGAAAAGTCCACAATAGAGGGCACATCATGAGCCCGGAGCAACTTCCGCTCCGCGGGTTCTTACTTTGCCCTACATGTGGAAAAAACCTCACTGGAAGTCCCTCAAAGGGGAAATATAAAAGCTATTTCTATTATCACTGTGTCCATCCCTGTCGATTCAGGGTGAACGCCGCAAGGGCCAATCGGCTGTTCCAAGACGGGCTTTCATTTATTAAGCCGATCGACGGTATGTTAGACCTTTACAAAGAGAGTATCACTTATAACTTTGAGATGATGGTGAAAGGTAGTGTAGAACTGAAACGGGTGACAAAACAAGATATTGATGTGCTCAATAATAAGATAGATAAGGTAAGGGAACTACTTATCAACGACCAAATATCTCCTGAAGATTATGCCGCGATAAAGAAACAACTTGAAGAGAAGATATATAGCCTAAGGAAAAAACTGAATTCTTTTGATAAAAAGGAGGATAATATTAATAACCTAATAGAAAAGTTATCGAACACCCTTGTTGATATCGAAAAAGCCTATTTTGAGGCTGAAATAGGCTTAAAACGTGAAATTATCGCTGCAATTTTCCCTGAAAAACTGATATATGATGAGAAAGGTTATCGAACACCTAGATTGAACGAGGGAGTTGAGTTAATATGTCTGATTAACAGTGAATTACATAAAATAAAAAACGAGACAAACAGCATAAAAACTGATTTGTCTCGTGAGGTGCTCCCGACGAGATTCGAACTCATATCGATGGTACCGGAAACCATAATTCTATCCATTGAACTACGGGAGCAAGGCTGCAAATATAGAAAAATCAAATACATTTCACCGAAATATAAAGGCAAATTTTAACCAATAATCCAATCTTAAATTCACTTCCGCTTAAGCTGATGTTTTTCGTGTTAAAAAATGATTAAATCATTGCTTAAACGTTCTCGTATGTTGAGTTTATGCATCCATATTTTTAAATTCGGCTGTTCGGTTCTCCGTTTTTAAGTGCTTAGGTTGGCTTTTTAGGAAATAAAAATGCACCTTTGCGAACCGTTAATAAAGGTTTAAGCATGTAATAAATTAAATTTGGTGTATGGCAGAAATGGTTGTGGAAGAAATTCAGGAACTACTTGAAAAAAAGGACGATAAAGCGTTAAAGCAATATCTTGATCAACTGAATATTTCGGATGTTGAAGAACTGATTGATGAACTCCCACAATATGCGGCTAAATTTATCGAAACCCTATCCCTTAACAGGGCTGTAAACGTATTCAGGATCCTGGATTTTCCTACTCAGGAGCGTATCATTAAAAAACTTTCGGGTAATAAACTCAACCAGATCATCAAAGATCTGCCGCCAGATGACCGTACCGCGCTTTTTAGTGAGTTAAAAGGCGATGTGGTAAAAAAGATGATCACCCTTTTACCGCCCGAAGAACGTAAAGAATCACTTGCACTTTTAGGTTATAAAGAAGACAGCATCGGTCGTTTAATGACTCCCGATTACATCGCCGTAAAACCCGAATGGTCTATCACAAGGGTTTTGGCGCACATCAGGCGTTATGGTAAAAACTCCGAAACCATCGATGTAGTTTACGTCATCGATAAAGACGGCGTGTTATTGGATGATATCCGTATTCGTGAGGTTTTATTGGCCGATCCGGAAGCCATAATCGGCGAATTAACCGACAAACGTTTTATTGCACTCAAAGCCAATGATCCGCAGGAAGACGCGATTAACATCTTCAGGATGAATAACCGTGTGGCTTTACCGGTAGTGGATGAAAATAATGTCCTGTTGGGTATCGTTACTGTTGATGATATTTTGTGGATTGCCAACGAAGAATATACCGAAGATATGCACAAAATTGGGGGTACCGAAGCCCTTGACGAGCCTTATCTGGATATTCCGATCCTTAAACTGGTTAAAAAACGCGCAGGCTGGCTAATTGTACTATTTTTAGGAGAGATGTTAACAGCAACCGCCATGCAGCATTTCGAAATTGAGCTCGAAAAAGCCGTTGTTTTATCACTTTTTATACCGTTGATCATGAGTAGTGGTGGTAATAGCGGTTCGCAGGCTTCCACATTAATTATTCAGGCTATGGCCCTGGGCGAAGTAACCATTGCCGAATGGTGGCGAGTAATGCGTCGCGAGTTGGTATCAGGTGCATTGCTTGGTATTATTTTAGGTACTATCGGTTTTATCCGTATTGTTACCTGGCAAGAATTACATCTGTACAATTACGGCCCGCATTGGTTCTTAATTGCAGCAACCATATTTTTTACCCTGGTCGGCATTGTATTATGGGGCAGTTTAATCGGCTCGATGATGCCTATTATTTTGAAAAAACTGAAACTCGACCCGGCCACTTCATCAGCGCCATTTGTAGCAACCATGGTAGATGTAACCGGAATTGTAATCTATTTTAGTGTTGCCGTATTAATTTTAAAAGGCGTATTACTTTAAACCTAAACCATGCAAAAGAAAATCACCACACTTTTTACCGATATAGGCGGCGTTTTATTAACTAATGGCTGGGATAGGCACGCAAGGGGAGAAGCTTCTGTGCTTTTCAACCTCGATTCTGTTGACCTGGAAGAACGTCATCACCTTACTTTCGACACTTATGAAGTGGGTAAACTTACCCTTGACGAATATTTAGAACGTATTGTTTTCTTCGAAGAACGCAGCTTTAGTTATGATGACTTTAAGGAATTCATGTTCAAAAAATCACTTCCATATCCCGAAATGATCCAGCTCATCTGCGAGCTAAAAAAGAAATATAACCTTAAAGTAGCTGTAATCAGCAATGAAGGTAGAGAATTAAATCAATACCGTATTAACACCTTCAAGCTGAATGAATTTGTTGATTTCTTTGTTTCATCGAGTTTTGTGCATTTCCGTAAGCCAGATGCGGATATTTTTAAAGTAGCCATCGATATTTCGCAAAGTGACGTAGAAACCAGTTTGTATATTGATGATAGAATGTTATTCGTACAGGTTGCCGAAGGTTTGGGCTTAAAAGGTATTTATCACACCAATTACGAAGATACCAAAGCCCAATTAGCTGCCTATGGGTTAGAGGTTTAATCAATAGTATTTGAGTTGACAACTTTACGGCCAGCCTTGCATATAAGTTGTCAACTCTGACTAAAACATTAATCGATCTGTGTTTATCCGTGTGCATCTGTGGTTCAAACACCATTTGATGACGCTCTTTATGAGAACTGAGTAGCATTTTTCGTGCTTTCAGAGCCTCTGTGGCAAAGATCACTCATGATACTTTAAGAGTTGACAACTTTATGTGCCACCTTACCATTAAAGTTATCAACTCTGACTAAAACATTAATCGATCTATGTTTATCCGTGTGCATCTGTGGTTAAAACACCATTTGATGACGCTCTTTATGAGAACTGAGTAGCATTTTTCGTGCTTTCAGAGCCTCCGTGGCAAAACTTTCCTTGGCAGAGGCGCTATAAACAAAAAAAGCCACTCGTAAGAGTGGCTTTTTGTAATTCTATCTTTAAAATTTAGCAGTTAAACATTAAACCTGAAATGCATGATGTCGCCATCTTCCACTACATAAGTTTTTCCTTCTACGCCAAGCTTACCAGCGTCTTTACAAGCGTTTTCAGAACCTAAGGTTACGAAATCATTATATTTAATCACCTCTGCACGGATAAAACCTTTTTCAAAATCAGTGTGGATTACACCTGCAGCCTGTGGAGCTGTAAAGCCTTTTGTAATTGTCCAGCCTCTAACTTCTTGCACACCTGCAGTGAAATACGTGTAAAGGTTTAATAATTTGTAAGCGGCACGGATCAGTTTATTTACACCCGATTCAGTCAATCCTAAATCTGCTAAAAACTCCTGACGCTCTTCGTAGCTTTCCAGTTCAGCAATTTCTGATTCAATTTTAGCCGAAATAACCAAAACTTCAGCATTTTCATCAGCAACATTTGCCTTTACCAGATCTACATACTTATTGCCATTAATTACTGATGCTTCATCAACATTACAAACGTACATTACCGGTTTTTGGGTAAGTAAACCTAAATCTTCGATAAAATCAAAATCATCCTGAGCCAATGCTGCAGTGCGGATCGATTTACCAGCTTCTAAGTGAGCTTTAACTACCGTCAAAATTTCATAAGTACGTTTAGCATCCTTATCGCCGCCGGTTTTAGCCATTTTCTCTACTTTTTGGATGCGTTTATCAACCGTATCCAAATCTTTAAGCTGTAACTCCGTATCGATAATTTCCCTGTCACGGATCGGGTCAACAGAGCCATCAACGTGGATTACATTTCCGTCATCAAAACAACGTAAAACATGGATGATAGCATTTGTAGCACGGATGTTTCCTAAAAACTGGTTTCCCAGGCCTTCACCTTTCGATGCACCTTTTACCAATCCGGCAATATCAACAATCTCGATTGTATTCGGCTGAACTTTGTTAGGCTTAACCAACTCAGCAAGTTTGGTTAAACGATCATCAGGAACCGTAATTACGCCAACATTCGGCTCAATAGTACAAAAGGGAAAGTTTGCTGCCTGCGCTTTTGCATTTGATAAACAGTTAAAAAGAGTCGATTTCCCCACATTTGGTAAACCAACTATACCACATTGTAATGCCATTATTTATTAGTCTTTATATCTTTAGTTTTTGGCTATTGGGTTCATAGTCTTATGGTCAATAGCCTGGTGTTTTATTTTTGAGCTTTATTCGTGTATTTTGGCTATCATCCATCAAACCTTTACATCTCACATCTCACATCTCACATCTCACATCTCACATCTCACATCTCACATCTCACATCTCACATCTCAATTTCCGCGCAAAGATAAGCTTTTAAAATCTTTATTTAAACCCTTGCTATTGTATCAAATCTATATTTTATCTATGTTTAGCCGAAAATATATATAGATAAATGGAAGATTTGGAAAAAGAAGTACCTCAGGAAGTAAAGTTGGTTGTAACCGAAGAAATGCGGAGCTACTTTTATGATATGAGTAAATGGGCCAGGTTTTTATCGGTTGTAGGTTTTGTGATCTCTGCATTTTTAACTTTAGGCTCATTCGGTATAGGTGCTGCAGTAACCGCTAATCCAGGAGTACTCAATCAATTGGGGCCATTAGCTGGCCTTGGCGCTACAGGGATTACCATATTTTACCTGCTGTTGGCTTTTTTCTTTTTTTATCCGAGTTTATTGCTTTTCCGTTTTTCTACAAAAGGAAAACAGGGAATTTTGTTTGGCGATCAGGAAAATTTTAATGAGGCCATTGCACATGTAAAATCGCTTTTTAAATTTTGGGGAATTCTTACCATTTTATTTATCGCCGGTTATTTTTTGTTGTTACTGGCAGTGCTTGCGAGCGGAGGCATAAAATAAAATATTACGCATAAAAAAAGCCTTCCAGTTTTTAAAATCGGAAGGCTTTTTTATTGAAATTATATTACTTAAAAAGTAAAATCGTCGTTTGTTCTGGTGCTATGTTCTCCATTTTCAGAATATTCATAACGTTTTTCAACCACATCCTGATGGGTTTTGATATAATCAACAGTTTCGTTTAATCCTTCTGCAAATTTTTCGAAATCTTCTTTGTATAAAAAGATTTTATGTTTTACAAACACACCGTCTTCTAATCTTTTCTTGCTCTCGGTAACTGTTAAATAATAATCACCCGATCTAGTAGCCTTCACGTCGAAGAAATAAGTTCTCTTACCTGCTCTTACTTTCTTTGAAAAAACTTCTTCTCTTTCCTTGTTGTCGAATTCTCCCATGGTTGGTATTGATGTTGGTTTTTGGTTTCGGTAAATATAAAGCAAATATTTAAAGTTCAAAATACAATTTTAATACAATTTAAATAGTTCGCGTTTCCTCCTCCAAAAGTTGGTTATTATAAAGCTCCGTATAACTGCCGTTTAGGTTAAGTAATTCATTGTGTGTGCCTTGTTCGATGATTTTTCCATTATCGAGTACTAAAATCTTATCCGCATTTTTAATCGTCGAAATCCGGTGGGCAATTAAAATACTGGTTTTTCCGGCCATAATTTTACCCAGGTTTTGGAGGATTTCTTCTTCCGTTTTGGTATCAACAGCCGAAAGACAGTCATCAAATATCAAAATCTTAGGCGATTTAATTAGTGCACGGGCAATAGAAACCCTTTGTTTCTGTCCTCCTGAGAGCGTAATACCACGTTCACCAAGCATGGTTTCGAACTTTTCTTCAAAATCAATGATATTGGTGTAAACCGAAGCATTTTTAGCGGCTGTATGCACTTCATCATCTGTAACGGTATCTAAACCAAAGGCGATATTGTTCTTTATTGTATCCGAAAATAGGAAGACTTCCTGTGGTACAAACCCGATCTGATTGCGGTAATCTTTCAAATTGAGATCTCTAATATTCTTTCCGTCCACATCAATAGCACCGTTTTCTACATCATACATCCGCATAATCAGGTTGGCCAATGTCGATTTTCCTGAGCCCGTTTTTCCGATAATGGCTACAAATTCGCCGCTGTTGATCTCAAAACTTACCTCTTTTAAAGCTTCAATGCCTGTGTCCGGATAGGTAAAGCTTACTTTATCGAATTTAATATTGCCCGATAAAGTCCTTTCTTCAGTTTCTTTTGATTGGATATCTGATGGAATATCTAAAAATTCGTTAATCCTTTTTTGCGAAGCTGCAGCCCTTTGGATCAGTGAGGTAACCCAGCCCAGCATCGTAACCGGAAAGGTTAGCTGGTTGATATAAATAATAAATTCGGCAATGTTCCCGGCAGTAATACTACCGTTCATCACCTGGATGCCACCTATATATATGGTTAAAATCGTGCTCAGGCCAATTAATAAAAGCATGGTAGGGTAGAACAGGGCAGACACTTTAACCAAACTCATCGAGTCTTTTTTATAATCGTTGCTCTGTATTTCGAACATATTCCGGGTGTAATCTTCACGAACATAAGATTTTATGATCCTGATGCCCGAAAAACGCTCCTGTACAAAACTCGAAAGATCTGATAACCGCTCCTGTATTTTTCCGCTTTTTTTAAAAATCAGCGTATTTACATAGTAGATTATCACCACTAAAAAGGGAAGTGGCAACAAACAATATATGGCCAGTTTCGAATTTACATCAAACATCGACCAGATAATGAGCACCGATAAAACGAAGGTATTAATGGTATACATAATCGCCGGACCAACATACATCCTAACACGGTTAACATCTTCTGTGGCGCGGTTCATTAAATCGCCCGTATTGTTCCTGCGGTAAAAACCCAGGCTAAGTTCCTGGTAATGCTGATAAATATCATTTTTCATATCAAATTCGATATGCCTCGACATTAAAATGATGGTTTGCCGCATAAAGAATAAGAATAATCCCCTCAATAAGTAAAGCGCAATAACCAGCAGACCGAAATATAAAAGGTTGCTGCTAAAAATATCGTAAATAATCGCCTGTCGGTCAAAACCATGGAAAAGGTTAAAAATCTGGATGTTTTCGGTGATCAGATCAACCGCATAACCGATTACCTGAGCAGGTACAACACCAAAAATATTAGAAATCACCACGAAGATACTTCCGGGAATGATCCACAATTTGTATTTGAGAAAGTATTTGTTTAATCGGCTCAGATGTTTCATGTTGTACAAACTTAGATAATTTTGTTATTCTCTGCGGTATAATTATCCATTTGCAGATAAGCTTTAAAAAATAATGACACTTTCAGATGTAAATGGGAAGATGTGGTATGGAAGATGTAGGATAATTATGCTGTTCTCGGTGACTTAGGTGGTCAATTATTATTTTGAAAAGCAAGGTTCGGTACTTATGGGTTATTTCAGCCCTGCTATCGCTTCAAGTCCTCTCCCGATGCTAATTTAGTGCCGATTCATCGGTAACGAATCGGGATGCGGGCTTTCCGCTTTATCAGGTTTATTTAACATTAGCCTGTAGTTCTTAAAGATCATCTCAGGCATTGGTTCATGTCTTCACAAACCGACATTTTTTTCCTAAATAATCCTTTTTTTAAATTAATAACTTTGTTTATTTAATCCTGTCCGAATTAATTTTGTTATAGTTTCGTTAAATAGATGTAATAATGGTTTTTTATTTTAATTTTGCAGCAGGTTAGCCGAACGTTAATATGCCAGCAAATTCTCCGTCAGATTCATCAATTTTAGATCAATTAAGTGCTTATGGGCATAAAAAATTGGTTTTCTGTAATGATCCAGATACAGGTTTAAAAGCAATTATTGCCATACACGACACCACTTTGGGGCCTGCTTTGGGCGGAACAAGGATGTGGAGTTACTCTACCGAAGCCGAAGCCCTGGAAGATGCCCTCCGTTTATCACGTGGAATGACCTATAAAGCAGCCATCACCGGATTAAACCTTGGCGGTGGAAAAGGCGTAATCATTGGCGATTCAAGAAAAGATAAAACAGAAACTTTAATGCGTAGCTATGGCAGGTTTATTAAGAACCTGAACGGCGAGTTCATTACGGCTGAAGAAATGGGGACCAATACCCGCGATATGGAATATATCCGTATGGAAACCACCCATGTTACCGGTGTTCCCGAATCAATCGGTGGTGCAGGTAATCCGGCTCCTTTTACTGCACAGGGCGTTTATTTAGGTATAAAAGCCAGTGTTAAAGAAGTTTTTGGTACCGATATGCTTGCAGGCAGAACCATTGTAGTACAAGGTATTGGTAATGTTGGCGAGCACCTGGTTGCCTTGTTAAGAAAAGAAAACGCCGAAGTACTCATCAGTGATATTAACCAGGAACAGTTAACTTATGTTGCCAGGAAATATAAAGCCAAACCGATAGAAGCTGATAAAATTTTTACTACCGATGCTGATGTGTATGCTCCATGTGCCATGGGTGCTACCGTAAACAACAAAACCATCGAAAAAATGAAATTTGCAATTATTGCAGGTTCAGCAAACAATCAGTTAAAAGATGAGCTTTTGGATAGCCAGTTACTATTAAAAAAAGGAATTTTATTCGCACCCGATTATTTGATTAATGCCGGTGGATTGATTTCATGTTATTCTGAACTTACTGGTTTTGGTAAAAAACGTACCGTACAGCTTACAGAAAATATTTATGATGCTACCCGTAGTGTAATTAAATTAAGCAAAGCCGAAAACATTTCAACAAATATTGCCGCAAACCAGATTGCCGAAAAAAGGATTGCAGATGTTAAAAAAATTAAATCGTCATATTAAATCATAATTATTAAAACAGGTTTTAAAAAACCGCACTCGTTCTTACATTCATGTTAAACAGAAGGCACTTAAGAATCAAAGCTTTGCAAAACATTTTTGCATGGCACATGGCAGACAAAAAAGACATTAAAGGTGATTTGAAAACTTTAATGCAAAGTATCGATAGCGTGTACGAAATGTACATCTGGATGCTCTCTTTAATGGTAGAAGTTACCGAATTTACTGCTAACGACGCGGCAGAACGCGCAAACAAATTCATTAAAACAGCAGAGGATATCAATCCTAACATGAAATTGCTACACAATAAGTTTAGCATTTTATTGCAGCAGAATCCAGAATATGTATCTGCAATTAAAAAGTACAAGGTAGATTGGGGTTTCGATCCGGAAATCCGTAAAACGGTGTACAATTCGTTAAAAGCATCAAAAGAATATGCCGATTATCTTGCTGATCCAAACGAAAGTTTAGAATCATCTAAAGACATTATCAAATACATTTTCAGAAAAATAATCTTAAAAAACCAGGCCATTTTGCAGGTTTTTGAAGAGAAATTTATCAACTGGCAGGTAGATCATGAAGTGATGAAAGGAATGGTGGCCAAAACCCTGAAAAACTTTACTTTTGATGATCCATTTAAAAACAAACTGACCGAAATCAGTGCTGATTGGGTAGAGGATAGTAAATTTGTACAGGATCTTTTTGTACATACCTTACAAAATGATGCCAAATATCAGGAAATGATTGCCGATAGAACCAAAAACTGGGAATCAGAGCGTATTGCCCTTATGGATACCATTTTGATGAAAATGGCTATCTGTGAGCTGTTAAATTTCCCATCTATTCCGGTTAAAGTAACTATAAATGAGTATTTGGAGTTATCAAAAGATTACAGTACACCGAAGAGTAATTCATTTATAAACGGTATTTTAGACAAAATTTTAGGCGATCTTAAGAAAAACAACACCATTAAAAAGATTGGCCGCGGTTTAATAGAATAATAAAAATGAAAAAAACATTTATCCTGGCTATCGCTGCACTTTCATTTGCAGCATGCCGCAATGCAAATAATCAGACATCAGAAACTAAATCAACAGTTTCTGTAGGTAACGATACTTCAAAAACAGCTAAAGTAGCCCCTGCAGATGCACCGGTGATTGTTTTTGAACGCGATATTTACGATTTCGGTAAAATAGAGCAGGGTGAAAAAGTGAAACACGATTTTAAGTTAAAAAATACAGGTAAAAGCCCGCTAGTGGTGAGCAATGCAACAGCAACTTGTGGTTGTACCGTTCCACAGGTGCCTGGAGCGCCAATTTTACCAGGTAAAGAAGGCATCATCAGTGTGGTTTTTAACAGCGAAGGCAAAATGGGCATGCAGGATAAAGTAGTAACCATTACTTCAAATGCAAATCCTGAAGTGGCTACCGTTCACTTAGTGGGAGAGGTGCTTGCCAAAAAATAATTTGGTTGATGGTTAAATGCTATAATGCATCAATCATCAACTATTTCAAAATACAAACAAAAAAATAAGAAATGACATCAACAGTAATTTTACAGGCAGCAGGAGGATTTGATCCAAGACAATTAATCATGTTTGGAGCAATTGCACTGGTATTCTACTTTTTTATGATCCGCCCTCAGCTTAAAAAAGCTAAAGACCATAAAAAATTAATCAGTGAGTTGAAAAAAGGAGATAAAATTGTAACCACAGCAGGTATTCACGGCCGTATTGCCGATTTGAATGATACAACTTTTTTAATCGAAGTTGAAGGTGGCGTGAAAATCCGTTTCGATAAATCGGCAGTTTCTTTAGATGCAACAAAAGCAACCGTAGCAGCACCTAAAGCTTAGTATTCAACAAAAACAAAAAAAGCCATCCTGAGGGGTGGCTTTTTTTTGTTTAGCGCAGAGCCAAATTGATGTTGATGTTATATTTTACCCTTACCGGAATGCCATGTTGATTCCCAGGAATCCACTTAGGGCATTCATTTAAAACCCTCACGGCTTCTTCCTGCGTACCATAGCCCAAACTGTTTTTAAACTCATAATCGGTTAGCCTGCCATCTTTTTCCACTACGAAGGAGATATATAACTTACCATTTACCTGATTTCTTTGCGCTTCAGCAGGGAATCTGTAATTCCGGGCCAGATATTTATAAAATTCGGCCATGCCTCCCTTAAATTCAGGTTGTTGCTCCATTTTGTCATATTGTATCTGTTTCCCGTCAGCCAATGTACTTGTACCAGATTTGAAAATGCCGTTCTCATAAACTTCTTCATAACTGGCTATTTTACTTGCCCCTTTCCAGATTCCGTCTTTATACCCGTTAAGGTAATTTCCTTCTTCCGTAAGCCCGCCTTTATCCGTTTTTTTATACAGTCCGTTACCATCTTTGATAAACTGATTGCCTAAGGAATCTATTCCGGTTACCCATTTTCGCTGTTGCTTACCAGGATTGTTAGCCTGTTCATCATACTGAAAAACATTCTCAAGTTTTCCATTATCATAGTAATAATAACATTCGCCAACCAACACACCTTTTTTGAAATTAACTTTTGAGGTAAGAATACCCTGTTTATTATAACCTTGAAATATGCCTTCATAAACAACATTGGGTTCAAATTTCGAGATGGTTGCCAAAGTTTTTTCCTTATTATCCGGATAAAACTCATATAAACGATAGATGGATGGAGTATCTGTTTCTTCAATTACCCTTCGGTAATCATAATTGTTTTTATTTTCCGTAATCATGCCTTTTTTGAAATAAGTAACCATTGTTCTTTTCTGGGCGTATGCGCTAAGGAATAAAGTGATTGTAAAAAAAGTTAATATAATTTTTTTCATAGCTTGTTTTATCTACTACGAATATAGTTATCTAATGTGATTCTAATGAAATTAGAGCAATAATTTATCATTAAACGGATTAGTTTTTGAGCGGCTATTTAGTTTTATTACATTTGACGTGATTGTTGTAAAGAACAAAATTTTTTACACTCTTTTATTTTATATTGTGTTATGCCCTTCATCAGATTAACGAAGATTGAAAAAAGACGTGTATTTAGTTTATTGGCCTGCTTGCTGCTGGCTGTAGCTGCATGGCTTTTTATGGCATTGAACAATAAATATATTTATGTGGCAAAAACCGTTTTGGTTTTTAAAAATGCACCTACCAAAAGGGCATTTTATCCACTACAGTCTGATACGATAGATTTGCAGGTGGAAGGAACAGGCTGGCAATTATTATTTGCCAGGTTAAGGATTAGTCCGCCCTCCGTTTCTGTGAATTTAGGCCAGCTCAATTCAAAAGATTTTATTGTTTTTTCCGATCAGTTATTCAATATCAACAGGCAGCTGGAAAGTACACAAAAAGTAATTTCAGTTAAACCCGATACGCTATATTTCGATTTCACCAAACGTGTGGTGAAAAAGGTTCCCGTAAAACTGATTGATAAACTGGGTTTTGCCAAACAATATGGTATTGCGAGCGAGATTATCCTCAATCCAAAATACGTTAAAGTGGCCGGGCCGACAGAAGAGCTGGCTAAAATTACGTTTTGGCCAACCGATACATTAAAACTCGATAAAATACAGAACAGCAGCACTACCAGGGTAGCCTTACAGCACAGTATCCATAAAAATGTAAGTATCTATCCCTCATCTGTAGAAGTTAGACTGCCTGTAGATGAATTTACAGAGAAAACGATCGAAGTCCCTTTAAAAGTAACCAATAACAGGAATTATAATAGCATAAAACTCTATCCTAAAAAGGTAAAAGTTTCCTTTTTGGTGGCACTAAGCAATTACGATCAGGTTGATGAAAGTTTTATTACCGCCATTGTTGATGTAGACGAATGGCAAAATTTAAAACACCGCCAGTTTACGGTGAAGATAACCGAGTTTCCCGATTATTGTAAACTGGTAAGCGTGGTTCCATCAAAAATTGATTTCATAGTAGAAAAATAATGTATAAAGTAGGCATAACAGGTGGTATAGGTAGTGGCAAAACAACTGCCTGCAAGGTTTTTGAAGTATTGGGAATTCCTGTTTTTTATGCCGATACCGTGGCTAAAGAAATCATGACCCAGGATGCTTTATTGGTAGAAAGCGTTAAAGCTGCTTTTGGTAATGAAAGTTATTTCGAAGATGGAAAACTTAATAATAAACACATTGCCGGCATTGTATTTAATAATGAGCAGGCACTTGCGCAATTGAATGCTTTGGTACATCCGGCCGTTTTCAGGGCTTTTGATGCCTGGGAAGCAACTATTCCCTCAACAGTTTCTTACACCTTAAAAGAAGCAGCAATACTGTTCGAAAGCGGTTCTTATAAACTTTGTGATACTACAATTTTGGTTACTGCCCCTTACGAAATCAAATTAAAGCGTTTAATGCAACGCGATGGCATTAATGAAGAGCAAGTGAAGGCCCGGATGGATAAACAGCTCAGCGATGAAGAAAAGGCAAAAATGGCCAATCATTTTATAGTTAATGATGAACAGCAACCTATCATAGAGCAGGTTTTAGCTTTGCACCAGCAATTGCTTAAGTCGGCAGAAGTATTTAAAAACACCAATGCTTATCTACTTTAATCATACCATCTTTAAATCCTTTCCTGATCATGATTTTAGAAGATTTTATTACCATTACCCCAACAGGTTTATATTGTGCTTATGGCGATTTTTACCTCGATCCGCAACAACCTGTTAAAGAAGCTGTAGTTTCTCATGCCCATGGCGACCATGCCATCGGAGGAAGCCAAAATGTATATTGTACTGCTGCTACAGCAACATTTATGCAGCACCGTTACCGTAAGTTTGCTGCTGTCGATTTTTTTACCAAAAAATATCACGAGGCTTTCAAAATAAAGGATGTAACCATTACTTTTTATCCTGCCGGACATATTTTAGGTTCTGCGCAGGTTTTAATGGAATATAAAGGCATCAAATATTTGTATACTGGAGATTATAAGATAGAGCCTGATACCACCTGTGAACCCTTTGAATTTGTGCAGGCCGATGTGTTGATTACCGAGAGTACCTTTGCTGATCCGGAAACAAAGCATCCCTCGCCGGTTGATGAAATCAAAAAACTGAACGAAACCAATGCCAATATCATGCTCGGTTCTTACGCATTGGGAAAAAGTCAACGGATAATTCAGCTGTTGAGCGAAAATTGCCCAACAAGAAACATCATGGTTCACTTTAGCATTATGCCTTTCAATAAAATATATGAGGATTATGGCATGAAACTGGGCAATTATAAGATGTACGACCGTAAAGTGATGAAAAACAACCACGAAAACCAGGTATATATTGTTCCGCCTATGGTATTTCACAGCTATCATAAAGCAATTAATGTAGTACGTGCTTTTGCTTCTGGGTGGAAAAACCTTCAACAGCAAAACGGGATATCACTTTATATTTCTGATCATGCTGATTGGGCTGCAATTTTAGAAACCATCGAAAAAGTAAAACCAAAGCAGGTATGGACTTTGCATGGTGACGGCAAGCAGCTTAAAGATTATTTTAAAGGCAAACTGGAAGTTAAAATACTTAATTAGTGAATGAGAGAAGGATTGAATGATTGTATAAATTGAAACATCCTATCATTCAAAATTCATTCATTCAAAATTAACAATGAAAGAAGGAGAAGATTTTTATTTTAATGAAGATGGATTGATGGTTTTTACCGAAGCCTATCACCTAAAGCGTGGCTATTGCTGCAAAAATAAGTGCAAGCACTGTCCCTGGGGGTATGGGAAGAAGAAGGAGAAAAAGTAATTCAGTTGGCAATTATTAATTATCAATTTACAATTGTAATTAACTTTGAACCCAAAATTCAGGTTTGGATATTACTCTTTATCAAAGCGAACATGATTGTAAATATCATTTAAGGCTACATCAAATCCCATCGAAATTAAATTTAGGGTATCAGATATTTCCTTATGCTCGTTAAGTTTCCAGTTATTTTCGTCGTCAATATAAAAGGCCTGAACCCAAACCGATTCTGAATCGATCATAATGTATTCTTTTAATGAAGGAATATCTTTATAAAGTGTGAATTTTTTGCCCCTATCATAGTTTTTGGTCGAAGGCGAAAGAATTTCGATGATTACTGTAGGCAAAATAAAGCTTTCTTCATCAATTTCAATATGTTTTATGTCATTACAGTAGATAGAGATATCAGGATAAGTGAATAAGGTATTCTCGGGAATATTCATTCGCATATCACTTCCATAAGGACTGCATGCCTTGCCTTTTAGGTTAATACCTATTTCAACAAAGACATTGCTGAAGATCTTATTATGATTGTTGCCTGCGCCTGACATCGCAAATATCTCACCTTGGTAATACTCATGTTTAACTGTCGCTTCTTTTTCCATCTCCAGGTATTCTTCAACAGTGTAACGTCTTTTTTGATAGGCTACTGCCGGTTCATTTACAATTTCGTCCATATACGAATTTACCTAATTTTTTATAGCGGCTTTAATATTTAAACGATTAAACGTTTAAAACGGATGTTGTATTAACTGGTTGTTAAACAGTTGTTTGAATTTGTGTTGTATCAATTAAAATATGGTTAAGATCTCCGATTTCAAAAAGTAACATAGTAGTAAATATCGCTTAAAGCTATATTGAATCCCATCGAAACAAAGGTTAATGCCTCAGAAAGCTCTTTATGTTGATTGAGCGCCCAATTCTTTTCTTCGTTAATATAATAAGCCTCCACCAAAACCGATTCCGATTCGATCATAATATATTCTTTTAACGAAGGAATATCTTTATAAAGGTTAAATTTCTTCCCTTTATCATAATTTCTGGTTGAAGGAGAAAGAATTTCGATAATTACAGTCGGTAAGATTGAAGTATCATCATCAAATTCGCTATGTATTAAACCATTGCAATAAATGGATATATCTGGATAAGTAAATAACGTATTCTCAGGAATATTCATTCGTTTATCGCTTCCGTAAGGTCTGCACGGCTTATCTTTCAGTTTGTTACATATTTCTCCAAAAACATTGCTGAAAATTTCGTTATGATTGTCGCCCGCACCAGACATAGCGAATACTTCACCCTGAAAATATTCATGTTTAACTGTTGATGCCTTTTCCATTTCCAGATACTCCTCAACAGTGTAGTGCCTTTTTTGATAAGCTACAGCAGGTTCATTTACAATTTCGTCCATATACGAATTTACCTAATTTTTTATAGTGGCTGTAAAATTTAAACGATTAAACGTTTAAAACGGCTAGCAGGTGAATTTTTTGAAATGGGTACGAATGGTTAATCGGTTAACTGTTTAAATCGGTTAATCGACATATTACTAACTGAAAACTGTCAAATGGTATTTACCAACTGAGAACTGCCAACTGACTTAGTGTCCGGCAAAGAATCCGATCAATGCCACGCCAATTCCCAATAAAACGGCAATCATTTTACGCGTATTAATTTTATGGTCGGCGCTCGATTCGAATAGGATAGTGGTAGAAATATGTAAGAAAATACCAATTACAATGCCCATAATCTTATTAAAATAGGCATCTAAACCGCCAATGGTTCCGTTGCTTAAACCTACGCTTACGTAAAAGCCCAATGGCGCCATTACCGCAAATAAAATGAGGTAAAGTATAATGCTGCCTTTCTTAAAGTGGTTTTGCATCAATATACTCGCTAATGCAAAAGCGGCAGGAATATGGTGTAATGAAATTCCAAAAATCAATTCATTATGCTGTTCTTTTGCCAGTGGCATTCCTTCTAAAAAGGCATGTAAACATAAACTGATCATAATGCCATAAGGGAAAACATGCCCATCATGATGTTTATGGATATGCCCATGTTCTACACCTTCTGAGAATTGCTCCAAGAAAATCTGTAATAGAAAACCAATCAGGATAAATACCCCGATCTGCCATTTATCTGGGCCGCTGTAAGCATCAGGAATTAAATGTAATACTGTAATGGCAAATAAATAAGCCCCGCTGAAAGATAAAATCAGCTTCAGCAGTTTAGATTTATCGCTTTTTACCAGAAAAATAGCTGTTCCACCTAAAAAGGCACAGAAGAAGAGCACACAGAGTTTCCAGATTTCCATAGGTTAAAAATCAGGTTGTAATTTTTTAAATATTCTTGAACAGATTATCCCGATGGTAATGCCCAGCAAAGCCCCGGTGGTTACATCAACAGGATAATGTACGCCTACATAAACCTGCGCGAAACTGATGATGAACGCCCAGAATATGCCAATGGGTAAAATAGGCTTCCATCTGCTGTAAAAAACGCAAATTAAAAATACAGCTATCGCGAAATGATTGGTAGCATGTGCTGAGGGGAAACTCAAGCCACTGCCGCAGGGCACCCGGTGGATAATATCGTTGGCCAAACTCATATCGTTGCAGGGCCTCACTCTCTGTACCCAGGGTTTTACTACCCTTGATGCAATTAAATCGCCCATGGCAAAGGTAAAAAGCACCATTCCGATAATATAATAACCTTGTTTTTTGTACTGTTTGATGCAAAAAATAACAATAAACAGATAAAGCGGCGACCAAAAGAAACGGTTGCGCATTAAAGGCATCAGCCAATCAAAAAAACTGTTTGAAAGTCCGCGGTGGATTTTCAAAAACAGTTCTACGTCGAATTGCTGTATGCTTTCTATCATGCTTTTTTACAGATTAAAATTAAGCGGTCAGAAATAGATTGGTCAAAATCGTCTAGGGCATAGCTGCCAAAGGTTTTTTCGATCCGCATCCCAGCTTTGGTAAGCATGCGCTGAAAATCGTCGAAACTAAATGCCTGCACCCGTTCTTCGAAATTATATACCTTATGCTGGTCTTCAAAATTTATCTTTTTGATGATTTTCCCCTCAACAACGTTTTTGGTGATGTTAAAGGTGATGCCATCGAGCGATTTTACTTCACAGGAATTTAAGTTGCGTATAATTTTTTCGGTGTTAAAATAATCAAGCACCAAAATACCATCTGCAGTTAAGCATTTCCTAAAGGTTTTAAGTGCATTTACATGGTCTTTCTCGGTATCAAAATAACCAAAACTGGTAAACAGGTTTAAGGCCACATCAAAATAGTTGATGTAAAACAGGCGGCGCATATCGTGCACCAAAAAATGAAGTTTACTGTTTTCGAACTGTTTGGCGTATTTAATGCTCTGTTCAGAAAGGTCAATCCCGGTTACATCAAAGCCTTTTTTGTTGAGGTAAATGGAGTGCCGGCCTTTTCCGCAAGCAATATCAAGCATTTTGGCTTCGGCTTTTGGATGGAGGTAATCCGTCAGTTTATCAATGAAGAATTCGGCTTCAGCATCATTTCGTTGTTGATATAGAATATGATAATATGGCGAATTGAACCAATATTGAAACCACTTGCGCTGCATATAAAAGCCGTTTGTATCTTAAAAAGATGCAAATATAAGGTTTTACAACCGCTAGTAAAGTCAGAATATACTTTTATGCAATAAAGTTGCAGGAATATTATGAAGCAGATGTATACAGCACTAAAAATCAACTACCTGATCGGGAATAAAGCTGCCACTAAAACACACGTTTGATTTTAATGACGCGGCTAATTTCTACCAGAACCATCGTGTTCGTAGATATAAAAACAATGTAAATTTGCACCGCAAAGCGTTGCTGAATAGCGGCTATCTTGTTTTTTTTGTTATTTTTGAGCCTCAAATAAATTATATACGGTGACTTTAATAAAATCGATTTCAGGAATACGCGGAACCATAGGCGGAAGGGCTGGCGACGGCTTAACCCCATTTGATATTGTGAAATTTACAGCGGCTTTTGGTAGCTGGGTAGTACAAAAAACCGGCAATAAACGCATCGTTTTAGGTCGTGATGCCCGTATTTCGGGTGAAATGGTGAATAACCTCGTTATTGGAACTTTACAGGGCTTAGGCATTGAGGTAATCGACCTTGGTTTATCAACCACCCCAACCGTTGAAGTTGCTGTACCTGATGAAAATGCAGGTGGTGGGATCATTTTAACGGCGAGCCATAACCCAAAACAATGGAATGCTTTAAAATTATTAAACGCCAGTGGCGAATTTATTAGCGATGCAGACGGTAAAGAGGTTTTAGATTTAGCCGAAAGTGCCGATTTTGATTTTGCTGATGTAGATAAACTGGGAAAAGTAATTAAAAACGATACTTACCTTCAAAAACACATCGATAAAGTTTTAGCATTGCCATTGGTGGATATTGAAGCAATTAAAAAAGCCGATTTTAAAGTGGTAATCGACTGTGTAAATTCTACAGGAGGTATTTTTATCCCAGCTTTATTAAAAGCTTTAGGCGTAAACAAAGTGGTTGAACTGTATTGTACACCTGATGGACATTTTCCACACAATCCTGAGCCGCTACCAGAAAACCTGACTGAAATATCGAAAGAGGTTCAAAAACAGAATGCCGATTTAGGTATCGTAGTTGATCCGGATGTAGATCGCTTATGTTTTGTAAACGAAGATGGCAGCATGTTTGGCGAAGAATATACCTTAGTAGCTGTTGCCGATTATGTATTAAAAAACACACCTGGAAATACCGTTTCTAATCTTTCATCAACCCGTGCTTTACGCGATGTAACAGAGAAAGTAGGATCAGAATATAATGCATCGGCAGTGGGAGAAGTGAATGTGGTTAACAAAATGAAAGCCACGAATGCCATTATCGGTGGTGAAGGAAACGGTGGAATCATTTATCCTGAATCGCATTATGGCAGAGATGCTTTGGTGGGTATTGCTTTGTTTTTAACGCATTTAGCTAAATTTGGCAAATCGATTTCCGTATTAAGGGCAAGTTATCCTCAATACCACATTTCTAAGAACAAAATTACGCTTACCCCAGAAATGGATATTGATAATTTGCTGAAACAGGTAGAAGAAAAATACAAAAACCAGCCTTACAGTACCATTGATGGCTTGAAAATAGAATTTGATAAAACCTGGGTACATTTGCGCCGTTCGAACACGGAGCCAATCATCAGGATTTACAGTGAGGCCGAAAATGAAACCATTGCTGAGAGTTTAGCAAATAAGATCATTTCCGACATCAAGGAAATATTACACCTCTAATCCCGAAAAGGATTTTAGGCTTAAGCATACCGGTCAGGACTTAATAAAACGATTAAGTCCCGACCACTTTAAACAGGGATGTTGATTAGCAAGACCTCTCTGTAAACACTAACTTTTAAATATTCGTAGAAATGAAAAGGGTCTATTTAGATAATGCGGCCACAACGCCTTTAGATGCGGCAGTAATTGCAGAAATGACAAATGTGATGGAAAATTATTTCGGTAATCCATCTGCCATTCATGCGCTTGGTCGCGAGGTGCGGACGCTTGTAGAAAAAGCCCGTAAAACCGTTTCTGGTCTGTTAAACGCATCACCTTCCGAAATATTCTTTACCTCTGGTGGTACCGAGGCCGATAATACGGCTATCCGTTGCGGTATTGCTGCTTATGGTATTAAACATGCCATTACCTCAAAAATTGAACATCACGCGGTTGAGCATACCTTAAATACCATGCTTAAAAATGGTGAGATCGATAAGTTGAGTTTTGTTAATATCGATGAAAAAGGAAATATCGACTATAATCATTTAGAAGAACTGCTTCAAAATAACGAGCGTACTTTTGTTTCCTTAATGCATGCCAATAACGAGTTAGGAACCCTAACCGATATGGTTAAAGTGGGCGATATCTGCGAAAAATACAATGCCATTTACCATGCGGATACTGTACAGACCATGGGGCATTATCCACATAATGTAAGAGAGCTTAAAGCACATTTTATTGTTTGCGCTGCACATAAACTGCACGGTCCAAAAGGTGTTGGCTTTTTATACGTAAACAGCAATATCAAAATTCCACCAATGATTTATGGTGGTGCACAGGAGCGCAACATGCGTGGCGGTACCGAAAATGTATATGGTATTGTAGGCCTGGCTAAAGCTTTAGAAATTGCTTATGCTGAGATGGCAGAACACCAAAGCTATATTCAGGGCTTAAAAGATTATTTAAAAGCACAATTAATTGCCGAAATCCCGGGGATTGGCTTTAATGGCGAAACGGATGCTGAAAAAAGCCTTTACACCGTACTAAATGTTTCTTTCCCTGAAATGGACATGGCCGATATGTTATTGTTTAACCTGGATATTAATGGTATCTGCGCCTCGGGCGGTAGTGCCTGTTCGTCTGGCTCAAACATTGGGTCGCATGTGTTAAACGGTATCAATGCCGATCCAAACCGTCCTTCGGTGCGTTTTTCATTTAGTAAATACACCACAAAAGAAGAGCTTGATTACGTAATTGAAAAAGTTAAAATGGTAGTAAAGCAGAATGCTTTAGCATAAAATATCATTAACCAAATAGGAGAGTCCCGGTATAAATCGGGACTTTTTTTGTGGGCAAAATAATTAATCATGTTTTTCTGGAAAGCAGGCATAGTATTTCATTTTAATGTTCGTCCTGCTTTTCGCTTATACGCCTGCAGGCCTTAATCGCTTGGCCGGTATCCGCTTCAATCAGGTTTACATACAATAAGCCGGTGCTGCTATTTAAGGTTGTATGATGCAAGAGAATAATTCCTTCTTGTAGCCAAATCCTTTGCCCTTTGCAACCCCAAATAGTATTGCAGATAGTGCCACCTAAACCCGATCGCAGTGTTCCCGACTTTACGTCGGGAAGGAACGAAGAGCGGGACTGTATATGCCTAAAAGCCACCGTACCTGATTTCCAAAGTAATTAAATGCTTTTATGGTATTTTGGAATGATTTAAGCTATTAAAGAAGAAAACCCTTGCAAAATCCGGAAATAAAACTTATATTTAATCAAACATAAGGCAATCCACGCCATTTTACCTGTTGTTCCTGAACGAAACCTTATCAAACACCCCATCGTATAAGGTTAAGCAAATTTTAAAATAGCTTTTTATTATTATTAAAATTGTTAACCCTGAAAGCCCGATAGGTTTTCAATAATCTATATCGTCATGGAAACTAACCACAACACTCAGAATCTGGAAAACGCAAAACTGGAAGAAAAATTAAACGAAGAAAGAAAACACATCTACAAGTTTATCTTCAATCCGTTTTCTTTCGAATCTTCGAACCATTTTAATAAAATCCATAAAAGGAGGTTTCATTCTTTTGGCTGCATCCATGAGTTAGGGAAATTGCCTGGAGCGATGTTGTAATAGATATTTACAGTTGTCACAACTTCTTGGTTGGTGGCTCGATTCAATGGTTGGTGGCTCACCAACCATTAGACTATTACTGTGCTCTATCTTATTGCTTGCTTGGCGCCTTACTTAACATTAAGCTTTCCTTGGTTGGTGGCTCACCAACATAAAATTATTTGTATGTCATATTCAGTCATCGAAAGTGGTGCAGATTAGAATACATCCCTATAATCTGTCAGCATATTGAAATCGTCAATACCTGTTTCATAAAATCTGGCAGAAGACCAGTAAAAGTCTTCAGTATTTTGAGCCAAACGCCATCTTTCTTGTAAGGGATTATGATGGATATAATTTAATTTTTGCTCTAAAATATTAATATCAAACATATTAATTGCGAGTGAATCCCTTTGCCATATTCTATATTTTCGATCTGATTCGGCGACCTCAAAAAGTCTTAAAAGATTTGGGTTATTAACAATAAGACCTTTCCTTATTTCATGGGAAGTATCCTTCAAAAAACTTGAACTCGGTTTCTCTTTGCCATTTGGTTTTAAGATTTTTATGATTAAATGAATATGGTTTGGCATAATTACAAAGCCATAAACTTCTATGAAATTTTGCCTAACAAGTTTTTGTAAAGAAATTAAGACAATTTGCTTATGATTTGGCGACTCTAATAAGAGTTTCCAATCCTTAATTGTGCAGGTCCAAAAGTAAGTTTCATTATATTCAAGGAATGATTTTCTTCTATCTTTAAAAATATCAGAATTCATGTGATTACGTTTTAAGTAAAGTAAGATAAGGATAAATTATGGGTTATTGTTATTTGTTTGGTGGGCCACCAAACATGGATTTTGAACCTGCAGGCTCACCGAAGCTAAATCTATATAGATCAACTTCTTGGTTGGTGGCTCACCAACCATTGGAAGTACCAAAACCCATTCTAAAAACAACTATTAAAAACAATCTTATTTTTAGCTTGTTCCTATAGTACATCAATTTACAATTACTATGGAAACGAATAAAGAAAAAGGTAAAGTTGTTGAGAACGATTTACTGGATAAAACCGCAGAAGATATTAAAGAAGATAGAACTTTAGATGAAAATAAATCGTCGAAAGTAACTACTAATCTGTTTAACAAAGATAAAGACCGGAAGAATAATTCCTTTGGTCCGGGGCATGAGCCAGGTACCACACCAGGTTCTGGTATATAATTTGTTTTTTCAGAATCTAAATCATTAAATTTAAACCACAGCATTCGCTGTGGTTTTTTTAGCTTAATCCCAAAATGGAAAGAAGAAATTTTATCAAAAATTCGGCATTGGCCATGGCCCTGCTTTCGATTTATAAAACAGATGTTTTTGCGCAGCAAGATATGTTCCGTGCTTATAATTTTAAACCGCTTCGTAATGATGTGGGTATATTTACCGAGCAGGGCGGAACCATTGGCTGGTTAAATTCAAGCAATGGTTTTGTGGTGGTAGATGCGCAGTTCCCGACTACGGCTCCGCATGTAATCGACGAATTGAAAAAACTGGGCGAAAAACCTTTCAAATATTTGATCAACACACATCACCATGGCGATCATACCGCCGGGAATATTTCTTTTAAAGGATTGGCAGAAAAAGTGGTTGCACACCAAAATTCGCTGGTAAACCAGAAAAGAGGTGCAGAAAAAGCAAATAATTTAGATAAACAACTTTTGCCTGATACCACTTTTGGTACAAAATGGACTGCAAAAGTAGGTAACGAAAATATAAAAGCTTATTATTACGGGTCTGGCCACACCAATGGCGATGCAGTTTATCATTTCGAAAATGCCAATATCGTGCATGTTGGCGATCTGGTTTTCAACCGTAAATTTCCATATATTGATAGAGAAAATGGAGCACACATTGGCAACTGGATCACTGCTTTAGATAAGATACAGAACCAGTTTGATAATGATACCTTATTTATCTGGGGACATAGCCTTGATCCGGAAAAAGTAACCGGAAATAAAACCGATGTTAAGGCATATCAAAATTATCTTCAAAACCTGTTAACCTTTGTGGGTAGCGAAATTAAAGCCGGTAAGAGCAAAGAAGATATCTTAAAGGCAACTACTATTCCAAATGCACCCGAATGGAAAGGTGAAGGAATTGAAAGAAGTTTAACCGCTGCTTATGATGAACTGAAAGGGGTTTAGGCAACTAGCTTATTAGAAATTATTAACCACAGATAAAAAGGATACACACAGATAAAGGTATAATACCAGTAAAACCTGTGTGCATCTGTGGTTAAACAAAAATAATTACTTCCGTAGCAACGAACATCCAAATCTATTTTCAATTTATAAACGTTCTATATTTCAAATAATCCTTTCAACGTCATTGAATTACCATAGGCTTTAGTCTTTAACAACTATATTTGTTACAATTCAAAATCTACAGCCCATGGATGATTTTATTGCAGCCCGTTCCCAGATGGCCTTATCATTAGGCTTTCACATTATTTTTTCCTGTATTGGCATGGTGATGCCTTTCTTTATGGCCGTATCGCATTACAAATGGCTTAAAACAAACGATGAGGTATATAAAAACCTCACTAAAGCCTGGAGCAAAGGGGTGGCAATATTCTTTGCCACAGGTGCGGTATCTGGTACCATGTTATCATTCGAACTGGGCTTGCTCTGGCCAAAATTTATGGATCACGCCGGGCCCATTTTCGGAATGCCATTTTCTTTGGAAGGAACAGCGTTTTTTATTGAAGCGATAGCTCTTGGCTTTTTCCTGTATGGCTGGAACAAGTTGAATAAATGGTTCCACTGGTTTACGGGTATGGTAGTAGGAGTAAGCGGACTAGCCTCGGGCATACTGGTGGTGGCTGCCAATGCCTGGATGAATAGTCCGGCGGGTTTTGATTTTGTAAATGGACAATACCTCAACATCGATCCCATACAGGCCATGTTTAATAGAGCATGGTTTAGTCAGGCTTTACACATGTGTTTGGCCGCTTTTACTGCTACAGGTTTTGCTGTGGCTGGGGTACATGCGTTAATGATCCTTCGGAACAGGAATGCAGCATTCCATTTAAAAGCCTTTAAAATTGCTGCTATCTTTGCCTGTATTGGTGCCTTATTGCAACCTTTAAGCGGAGATATTTCCGCGAAAGACGTTGCCAAACGTCAGCCAGCTAAATTGGCTGCTATGGAAGCGCTATACAAAACTGAAAAACCAGCACCACTTTTGATTGGTGGTATTGTAAACGAAAAAGATAAAACGGTAAAAGGCGCAATCAAGATTCCGGGAGCTTTAAGTTTTCTGGCGCATGGCGATTTTAAAGCAGAAGTTAAGGGCTTGGATCAGATCCCGGAAAATGAACATCCACCAGTCGCTATAACACATTACGCTTTCCAGATTATGGTAGGGATAGGTACACTATTACTTTTGGTAGCGTTAACCTATTTTTTCATCCTTTTTAAAAAGAAACCTTTAACCGAAAAGCGCTGGCTGTTAAAACTGTTCGTCTTTGCCATTCCGCTTGGTTATCTCGCTTTAGAGGCCGGTTGGGTAGTTACGGAGGTTGGCAGGCAGCCATGGATTATTTATGGCATTATGCGTACTAAAGATGCGGTTACGCCCATGCCAGGTATTGCATACTCATTTTACATCTTTTCTGCAATTTATGTCTCGCTAAGCATTATCGTAACGTTCTTGCTTTACAGACAGATTAAAATGGTGCCTGTGCTTTATAATAAACCAGCAACAAATAATTAATTAACCACAGATAAAAAGGATGAACACGGATAAAAATTTAGTGGCTGTGGTAGAACTATTCAATATCTGTGCAAATCTGTGGCAAAAATATAGACTATGCAATACGTTGTAATTACATTTTTATGCATGGCCATTCTGCTCTACTTTTTATTGGGCGGGGCCGATTTTGGCGCAGGAATTATAGAACTGTTTACTTCAACAAAAAACAGGAGCAGAACCCGTAAAACGATGTATCAGGCAATCGGTCCGGTTTGGGAGGCCAACCACATGTGGCTGATTATTGCCATTGTGATCCTTTTTGTGGGTTTTCCGCATATTTATACCACCATGTCGGTGTATCTGCATATCCCACTGGCCGTTATGCTTATTGGGATTATTGCCCGCGGTACTGCTTTTGTATTCCGCCATTATGATGCCGTTAAAGATGATATGCAGTGGCTGTACAACCGCATTTTCAGGTATTCGAGTTTTGTTACCGCTTTATTCTTAGGCATCATTGCCGGAAGCCTGATTTCGGGCCATATCGACACACAGGCGACTGATTTTTATACTGCTTACATATCGGGCTGGTTAAACTGGTTTTCGATCGCTGTGGGCTTCTTTACAGTAGCACTTTGCGGTTTTCTTGCGGCTATTTATCTTATTGGCGAAACGAATGAATACCATGATAAACGCCGTTTCATTAAAAAGGCCGAATTTATGAATATCGCAGCGGTAGTTTTTGGTGCCATGGTATTTATTGCCGCACAGCGTGATAAAATTCCATTGATCGATTGGGTTTTTAAAAGTACTGTAGGTTTATCGGCCATTGTTCTGGCCAGTTTATCCCTTGTTTTGTTATGGTACCTGTTAATTAAAGGCAAAACCAAGGTTTTACGCATTTTAGCGGGCTTCCAGGTAACGATGATCCTCCTGGCGATTAGTTATGCCCACTTTCCAAATTTTATCCGCTTAAAAAGCGGAAATGCAATTTCGCTGTTAGAAACCGCTGGACCAGAAAAAACCATTTACAGTTTGGGTTTAGCCCTTTTATTGGGGAGTGTGCTGATTTTGCCTTTTTTGGGCTATTTGTTTTATAAGTTCCAGAAGAAAGAGGAGTAAATGTATTGTAAGACCGTCATGCTGAATTTATTTCGGTATCTTTCCAGTTTGTAAACATAAAAATAAACTTAAAATTACTTTCCTGAAAATAGATTAGGTTTAACATACCTAAGATAAAAAATAGCCCATTAATCCAAAGAAAACCGCAGTTATAATCATTCCTATGATCATTTTTGGATTGCCTTCAACACCTGTTATATTTCCGGTATTTGCTTTTGCCTTTATTGATAAGCTCATTCCTACCGTGCTATCATATAAACCTAGAATTGCATTTACAATTAAAGCAAATGTTAATCCATATTGCTTCGATATCAGATAGCCAATCCCGATGTAAACGATAAAAGAAACTATGCTCAAATAAGTATACTTGAAGTTTAATTTTCTTGAGGCGACAGCACCAACAGTATCGATTAGTGTAATGCAGGTTAATCCAGCGAGAAAATAGATTGTTATGTGTAAGTAGTAATTCATTGCCAATAGTTAGGAGTGTTAATGATGATGAATATATGTAAAAAAGAGCACCTGTTTCCAAATGCTCTTTTAAAATATTCAAATTATTTACCTACAACCCACCTTTTCTGTTCGATTTCGTTTGTACTGGCCAGGTTGATGGTTTTCCGGTACGCTCGTTAACTGGTAAATCTTTTGCTTTTTCGGTTGAGGTTTTTTCAGGATCTTCTGATGCCATATAAACCATAATGGCAGCTAAAATCACATTGCTTCTGATTTCGTCGAAAACCAGTTTATCATAACTATCGCGGTTGGTATGCCAGGTGTATGTGCCGTAATCCCAACTTGTAGCGCTTAAAGAATAACCCAATGCCCCGGCAGCTACAAACGACGCGAAATCTGATCCGCCCGCGCCCGGTGTTCCAGGGAAACTGGTTTTAATCTGATTTTTAATCGTATCTGGTACTGCAGCTAACCAACGGGTGATGTAATCTTTTGATTTAGCAAAACCCTGTCCGCCAATGTTAACCACACGGCCTGTTCCGTTATCCTGGTTAAACAAAGCCTGAAGATTACCAACAATTTCCGGGTGGTCTTCTACAAATGCCCGCGAACCGTTTAAACCCTGCTCTTCACTTCCCCAATGCCCAACCAGGATGGTACGTTTAGGGTTAGGATATATTTTCTTTAAAATACGCATGGCTTCCATCATCAAAATGGTTCCCGAACCATTATCGGTAGCACCACTTGCGCCATCCCACGAATCGAAATGTGCAGAAAGCATTACATATTCATTTGGCTTTTGTGTGCCTTTAATTTCAGCGATGGTGTTAAAAGTAGGTACAGCACCTAATTTTTTAGAATCTGCATCTATTTTTAACTTTGGTTTGTCGCCATTTAAAGCCAAACGGTAAACCAGTCCATAATCTTCAACTGATAAATCCAAAGTCGGCACTTTTGTGGTATTTGCACCAAAAATTTTATCTACACCAAAACCCTGCGACCAGTTATTGATTACTACAGCCACGGCACCTGCATTTTCTAAAGCTACAGGAAGTGTTTTGGCGGTTAAACCTGTTTTTGCCAAACTGGCTGCCCATGCTTTTGCTGCTTCGGCTTTTTCTTTTTTAAACTTTTCGAAAAGATCTTTTGTGGCAAATTCTTCCCAGTTTTTTTCTGGCCGGCCAGAAAGCTGGTTCATGGAAATTAAAACAATTTTACCTTTTACGTTGGGTAACCATTTCTGAAAAGATACTGAATCGGTAATTTCTGGTAAGATAATCGCCTCTGCATTAATGGCTTTGCCATTGGTTGATGGGCTCCAGGCCAATTGTGTGCCTTCTAATGTTCTTACCCGCGGACTAACTAAATCGATATGTGTAATGCCTCTTTCCCAACCTGCCCATTCACCCCATTTTTCATTTTTGGCAGAAATGCCCCAGTCACTGTATTTTTTAACTGCCCAATCGTTAGCCTGTTTCATTTGTGGCGAGCCAACCAAACGCGGACCAACAACATCAAGCAATTCGTGCGCGAGCTTCTCCAATTGAGAGTTTTCGTTTACTTCTTTAACAATATTGTCGATTACTTTCCTGTCTTGCGCAAAAGCACAGGCCGAAGCGCACAGAAATAGCGCAGAAAATAGTAGTTTTTTATTCATAATTAGTTAGGGTTGATTATTTGATGCGCTAATTTATGAAATATGGAGTAGGGTTGGAGATGTTAATGGAAATGTTGCAAGAATAGGTGACACCAGCTCATTGTGGTGTCAGTTGTTCCCAACTGACAATAGCTGGATCTTAAATGGTTGACTAAGCTAAAAGTACTATAACTTCTCCGTGTTTTCTGTACATCCGTGGCTAAGCAAGCCTAAAAATTACTCTTCTGTATCTTATCATGAAAGGCAAGATACTCAGCAAGTGCTGCCGATCCATACCAGTTGTATAATTCTGGTTCTAATAATTTGGCTTTAATTGCCGGGTCGCTTTCCAGTAACTGTTTGGCTTCTTCGATCGATTTTGTATTTAAAATGAAAATACCACGGTAATTTTTATCGTTTTTGCCCATTGGTCCTGCAACTACCAGTTTCTGCATCTCCACCATTTTACCCATGTTTGCCATGTGGCCTGCAAATAAAATATCGGTTTTTGCTTTGGTTTCGGTGGTATTTGAGCCTGATTTTAAGATCACGAGCACATACATTTTCATTCCATAATTATCAGCGCCCAATTTTTTTGCCAAAACCTCATCATAAGGTGCCTTAGGCTTTTTCTCTTGTGCCTGAACAGAAATAGTGGTGGTAATTAAACAGATTAATATAAATAGCTTTTTCATCTGATTTTTAGTTTGGTTAAGCTAAAAATACGAAAAGTTGTGATATTCCCCTCCTTTGGAGGGGTGCCCGCAGGGCGGGGTGGTTATAACACTCGCCAGGAACTGCCATCCCAAAGAATTGCAGGTCTGCAAATATAAACCTGATTGCAGTGAAAAGCCCGTAGTGTAACGAGGACTTGAAACGAAAAGCAGGACTGAAATAACCGAAGTTCTCCAAGCCCTGCTTTTCTAAATATCAATTAACCAGTTAAACAATTAACCGATTAACCAAAAACTAATTATTCATCATTTTGATAAAAGCACCCAATTTAGCTTTCATTGCCCTTCTATCAACGATAAAATCAAGGAAACCATGTTCAAGAACGAATTCTGAAGTTTGGAAACCTTTCGGTAAATCTTTTTTAATGGTTTCTTTAATTACTCTCGGACCAGCAAAACCGATCAATGCACCTGGTTCTGCAATATTTATATCACCAAGCATGGCATAAGATGCGGTTACACCACCGGTAGTTGGATCGGTTAATAAAGAAATGTATGGAACTTTAGCCTGAGCTAATAAAGCCAGTTTAGCCGATGTTTTAGCCATTTGCATTAATGAAAATGCAGCTTCCATCATCCTTGCGCCACCTGATTTTGAGATCATCAGGAAAGGAACTTTATGTTTGATGCTGTAATCGATTGAACGTGCAATTTTTTCGCCCACAACCGAGCCCATAGAACCGCCAATGAAAGCGAAATCCATACAGGCAATAACCAGATCCTGACCTTCAATTTTACCAACACCTGCACGGATAGCGTCTCTTAAGCCTGTTTTAGCCTGACTTTCTTTAATTCTATCGGTATAAGGTTTATTATCGTTAAAGTTTAAGGGATCGCCTGATGTTAAATTAGGGAAAAGCTCTTTAAACTCGTTATTATCAAATAAAACCTCGAAATATTCTTTTGAGCCTACTCTCAGGTGGTAATCGCAGTAGTGGCAAACGTATTTGTTTTCCTGAAGTTCTGCCTGATGTAGCGGTTTCTTACAATTTGGACATTTATTCCACAAACCATCTGGTGCTTCTTTTTTCTCTTCAGTTGTGGTAATGATACCTTTATTCTCTCTTTTGAACCAAGCCATATAATTTTTTAAAGAATTGGATTGCAAAGAAACGAAAAATATAATTAAGATAAAGAATTACAATCATTAATAAGCAATGATCAAATCGCAATTATCAATCTCGCCTGGCGTTTACTATGGTTTGATAATTGATCATAGTGATTTGATTATTTCTCTTAGTGTGTCTTTTTTACACTAAGGATAATGTGTTTTTTACACTAAATAGGCCTTATTTTGCTGTTAGGCAAATAATTCTGTTGTTACAAAAGCTTGTAATGTTATTTTTTTTTATAACTTCGGACTTAATAAAATTAACAAGAAATGAGTTTAAAAGGCTACAAAGGCGTAATTTACGGAGATGCCGTTCAAGAATTGTTTGAGCAGGCTAAAAAACATCAGTTTGCTTTACCAGCAGTAAACGTAACCGGTACCAATACGGTTAACGCGGTATTGGAAACTGCAAAGGCAGTAAATTCGCCTGTTATGATTCAGTTATCAAATGGAGGTGCACAGTTTTATGCTGGTAAATCGTTAGATAATGAGAAATTGCAAGCATGTATCTTAGGAGCTGTATCGGCTGCTAAACATGTACACTTATTGGCAGAGCATTATGGTGTTGCCGTGGTTTTACATACCGACCACGCCGCTAAAAAATTATTGCCTTGGATTGACGGACTTTTAGACCACGGTGAAAAATTCTTCGCTGAAACCGGAAAACCTTTGTTTTCATCGCACATGCTTGATTTATCGGAAGAGCCGATTGAAGAAAACATGGAAATTTCTGCTAAATACTTAGCACGCATGGCTAAAATGAACATGACTATCGAAATCGAACTTGGTGTTACCGGTGGTGAAGAAGATGGTGTTGACAATAGCGATGTAGACAGCTCTAAATTATATACTCAGCCTAGCGAAGTGGCTTACGCTTACGAAGAATTAAGCAAAGTTTCTCCTCGTTTTACTGTTGCTGCTGCTTTTGGTAACGTACACGGTGTTTATAAACCAGGTAACGTAAAATTGCAACCGGTAATTTTGAAAAATTCTCAGGATTTCATCAAAGAAAAATTCAATTTAACTGCTGAAAAACCAATTAATTTCGTTTTCCACGGTGGTTCTGGCTCCTCTCAGGAAGAAATTAGGGAAGCAATTTCTTACGGTGCCATTAAAATGAATATTGATACAGACATGCAATGGGCATTTTGGGAAGGTATTTTAGAATATTATAAAAAGAATGAGGCTTATCTTCAAGGTCAGATCGGTAACCCTGATGGCGATGATAAACCAAACAAAAAATACTACGATCCACGCGTATGGTTACGTAAAGGTGAAGAAACTTTTGTTAAGCGTTTAACTACTGCTTTCGAAGATCTGAACTGTATTAACGTTAACGAAAAGCTTTAATTAGGTTGAATAGTTGTAAGGTTAGAATGTTTGAATGTTGCTAATTTTCAACCTTCCAATATTACAACCTCTTTAACATTACAACGAACAACAAAAGCGCCATGGGTTTAAAAACTTATGGCGTTTTTGTTTGTTTTATGGTTATATTTAAGCAAACAAATTGTGATGGCAAAATCTAAAAACGAAACCAGGAAAAATAATTTTTTTGAGAAATTCGCTAATGCGGCAACCAAGTTTACGGGCAGTTCTGTTGCATTTATTGCTGCAACCGCTATCGTAATTATTTGGGCAGTAACCGGGCCTTTGTTTAACTATTCTGAAACCTGGCAGTTGGTGATTAACACTGGGACAACAATTATTACTTTTTTAATGGTTTTCCTGATCCAGAAAGCACAGAATAAAGACGGTAAGGCCATTCAGCTAAAACTGAATGAACTGATTGCAGCACAGCAGGGGGCAAGTAACCGGATGGTGGATATTGAAGACCTGAGTGAAAAAGAACTGGATCAGTTACATAAATTTTACGTTACGATTGCTACACTTGCCAAAAAAGAGGCCGATATTCATTGTTCGCATTCGATAGATGTAGCCAAAGAGCTTAACGAAATGAAATTAAAATCGAATAAACACTTTAAACACCACGATAATGAGTCTGCACGTTCAAAAAGTTAACCACCCTGAAGATTTAGATAAAGTATTTGCTATCCGTAAAATTGTATTTGTAGACGAGCAGAATTGTCCGCCGGAACTGGAGTGGGAGCACGAAGATGAATCTATACATTTCCTTGCCACCAACAACGGACAGCCTTGCGGTGCCTGCAGATGGCGTAAAACTGATGCTGGCTATAAACTGGAGCGTTTTGCTGTTTTAAAAGATTTTAGAGGACAGGGGGTAGGTCGTGCATTAATCGCCGAAGCTTTATCCGACCTGCCTGAGGATGCGCATTATATTTACTTAAACTCGCAACTGGATGCCATGAGCTTGTACGCCAAATTTGGTTTTGTGGCTGAAGGAGATCAGTTTGAAGAGGCTGGTATACAGCATTTTAAAATGGTGAAAAAGGTGTAGTGATCAATTATATTTAGTTCCACCGTCATCTCGACCGGAACGCAGTGGAGCGGAGAGATCTACCTTGAGATAGATTTCTCGGCTTCGTTTCACCCGATAGCTATCGGGTCTGCTCGAAATGACAAACCTTGGGCAAAACAAAACTACCCAAATACCTTCCCCGATAAAGCCATCGCCTCATTCCATTTACCCATATTTAAATTGAGGTTTTCGCCTTTTGCATTCAAATAGCCAATAACATCTTCAGTAGCGATGTTTCCTGTTAAATCATCAGCTGCCATAGGGCAGCCGCCAAAGCCTTTTAATGCTGAATCAATGCGTTTAACACCGGAAAGATATGCGGCTTCAATCTTTTCGAACCGCTCAGCAGGAGTGGAGTGTAAATGGATCCCAATTTCTGTATTACTAAATCTTGAAATTAGTTTAGGTAATATACTTTCAATCTTTTCTGGCGTAGAAACACCAACAGTATCCGCTAAAGATAAAATTTCTACGCCTTTGTCAACCAAAACATCCGCCCACTTCTCTACAATTTCATAATTCCACTCATCACCATAAGAGTTTCCAAAGCCCATTGATAGATAGACAACAGCCTTTTTATTGTTTTTTGCACAAACTGAAAGCATTTCTTCAACCGTATTTAATGATTGTGAGATACTCGAATTGGTATTGCGCTGCTGGAACGTCTCAGAGATCGAAAAAGGAAAACCTAAGTAATCAACCGCTTTGTGTTTAACTGCATCTTCTACGCCCCTTAAATTAGCTACAATGGCCAACAACTTAGTAGAAGTGTTGCTTAAATCTAATTGTGCTAAAACTTCGGCTGTATCGGCCATTTGCGGAATGGCTTTAGGCGAAACAAAGCTGCCGAAATCAAGTGTATCAAAACCCACCTGAAGCAAAAGATTTAAATATTCGGCTTTAAGCGCTGTAGGTACAAAATCGTGTAATCCCTGCATCGCATCACGTGGACATTCTACTAATTTGAATTTATTATGGCTCATACTTTTGGTTTAACCGCAAAGTGCGCAAAGTTTTTCGTAAAGAAAAGAAGGATGCATTGTTTTATTGTTCAATGGTTATATTGTTGATAGTTCCTGGTGTTCATTGCCATGATGCTTAACCAGTTTGTCACTATTAACAATTAAGCAATTGAACAATTAGACATTTTGCACCAATCAACCGATTAACCAATAATTCACTTCTCAATTGGCACTTTGCAGTTAACAATTGATCAATATAACAATTAAGCAATTGAACAATAGTAAGATTAGACATTTAGCATCAATTAACCGATTTAAACAATTAACCAGTTAACCATTAGAAAACGGACTAATGAACTTCATCCGGAACTTCCTCCCTGTAATCCACACTTCGGTCTTTCGCAAAGGTTCTGATAATTAAACGCGTTCCGCGGTCGTAGCTGAAATAACTCCAAAGCCAGTTTACGAAAACAATAATTTTATTACGGAAGCCAACTAAGGTCATTAAATGCACAAACATCCAGGTAAACCAGGCAAAAACGCCCTGAAAACGGATTTTACCAATATCTACCACTGCTTTGTTCCTGCCTACAGTAGCCATAGAGCCTTTATCGAAGTATTTAAATTTCTCTAAAGGTTTATTTTCTTTAATGTTGATCAGGTTTTTAGCAAGATGGTGTCCTTGCTGGATAGCTGCCGGCGCAACCCCAGGGTGACCGTTTGGTGTTTCTTCATCGATGATGGCGGCCACATCACCAATTGCATAAATATTCTGATAACCTGCTACCAGATTTTGGGTATCGGTTTTTAATCTTCCTCCACGCACCACTTCAGCTTTATCTAAACCAGCTAAAACTTCACCTTTAACACCGGCACTCCAGATTACTGTTGAACTTAGAATCGCTGGTTTATCCTGTAAGGTAAGGGTGTGGCCATCATAACCAAGTACCCTGGTTTCATTCATCACCTGAACGCCCATATCGGTAAGGAAATCTTTGGCTTTTTTCTGCGCCTGTGGCGACATTACACCCAATAATTCAGGAGAATTTTCGACCAGATAGATATTCACTTTACTTAAATCCATTTCCGGATAATCATTGGGAATAACGTGTTTTTTAAGCTCTGCAATGGCCCCCGAAGTTTCAACACCTGTTGGACCGCCACCAACTACCACAAAATTTAGTAGTGCACTTTTTTTATCTGCATCTTTTTCAATCAGCGATTTTTCAAAATTTTGTAAAATCAAACTCCGTAAATCCAATGCTTCGGGGATCGATTTCATTGGCATCGAATTGGCTTCTATTTCTTTATTGCCGAAGAAATTACTGGTAGAACCAGTGGCAATAACCAGGTAATCGTAATTAACCCTGCCTACATCTGTTTGTAAACAATTTTCTGCCGCATTTACTTCGGTAACTTTGGTTACACGGAAAATGAGATTCTTTTGTCCTTTAAAAATCTTACGTAGGGGAAAGGCGATAGAATCGGCTTCTAAACCACCCGTGGCTACCTGATAAAGTAATGGTTGAAAGGTATGATAGTTATGTTTATCGAGCATAACCACCTGAAAAGGTTTATTTTTTAAGCGTTTAGCTAACTCAATCCCACCAAATCCGCCACCAACAATCACTACTCTAGGGTATTCGCTTTTAGGAAGTTGTAAATCCATTCTGTATCGGTTTATCTATTGCAATGTAACAAAAAGATAGCCAAAAGGTTTAAAAACTGAGGTTTTGGCCACTATTTCAGCTGATTGATTAATATATAACGCTGGTATGACGAAGGTGGGTTTTTGGAGGTGTTGAGCAGCTAACCGATGTTAAACAAACCTGATAGAAATGGAAATCCTTTTTAATTTGCAGCAACCCGAAAATCTTGTCATGCTGAGGCACGAAGATCTGCAACCGATGAAACAGATGCTTCGTGCCTCAGCATGACAGTGCTTAATTAAAAAGATTGGAATGTATAGCAGGACTATCGGAACCGAAGAACCTCAGGATTTGCTTTTCAAAATAAATAAAAAGCTTTGCGTCTTTTAAACCTCACAGGTTTTTAAAACCTACGAGGTTTGGCACAAAAAAAGCGCTCCGATAAATCGAAGCGCTTATATATTTTAAGATTTTTGGATCTTATTTTTTCTCAGCTGAACTACCCAAATCGATTACGATAGGAGTAGAGATACATAATGATGAATAGGTACCAATGATACGGCCGATTAACAAGGCGAAGATGAATCCGCGGATGCTATCACCACCGAAAATAAAGATTACCAATAATACGAAGAATACAGTTAATGAAGTTAAAATGGTACGGCTTAAGGTACTGTTTAACGCGAAGTTGATTAAGTTGTTACGCTCTTCGCCATGTAAATCTTCTTTACCAGCTTCTTTTAGTTTCTCACGGATACGGTCGAACACAACAACGGTTTCTGTCATGGTGTAACCCATTACCGTTAAAATTGCTGCGATAAAATCCTGACCGATTTCTAATGAGAATGGCATAATACCATCTAAAATAGTGTAGAAAGATAACACCATTAACACATCATGGAATAATGCGATTACCGCACCTAAACCATACTGCCATTTTTTGAATCGTACAACGATATAGATAAACATGAACAAACATGAGATCAATACTGCGTAGAAAGCACCGTTTACGATATCGCTCGCGATAATCGGCGTTACTTTTTGTGAGCTTACGATTTCAAATTTAGAACCTGATAAACCTTTGTTTAAAGCATCTTCTACAACTTTATCAGTTTTAATGTCCTGATCTTCGATGTGGAAAGTAGTGGTAATTTTTACCTGACTATCTTCGCCTGCAGTTTTAACCTCTGGGGTTTCGTTACCGAAAACAGGAGTTAATTTTGATTTTAAATCTTCAGTATTAACTGCTTTATCGAAGTGAACCAAATAAGTTCTACCACCTTTAAAGTCAACACCAAGGTTTAAACCACCGTTTTTGAAGTACATACCAATACCAGCCACAATAATGATGGTAGAAATGATGTAATAAATTTTACGACGGCCAACAAAGTTAAATGCTAAGTTTTTAAATGCATTACGGGTTAAGCTGTTATCGAAGTTGATTTCGATTTTACGTGTTAATAACGATTCGAAAACTACTCTTGAAATGGCTACAGCAGCAAATAATGATGAAAGGATACCAATACACAATGTAGTGGCGAAACCTTGAACCGGACCGCTACCAAAAGCATAAAGGATAGCTCCTAAGATGAATAAGGTAACGTTTGAGTCGATGATTGATGGCATTGCATGTTTGAAACCTTCTTTAATGGCAACACCAATGCTTTTACCATGTGCAAGTTCTTCACGTACACGTTCAAAAATCAGGATGTTCGCATCAACCGATAAACCTATGGTTAATACGATACCAGCGATACCAGGTAAAGTTAATACAGCGCCTAACGATACCAGAATACCGATTACGAAGAATAAGTTGATTAACAATGCAAAGTTAGCAACCCAACCAGCACGGTGATAATACAACGCCATGAAGATTAAGATTACAATAAACGCGATTACGAAAGAGATTAAACCATCGTGAATAGCTTGTGCTCCTAAAGTAGGACCAACAATGTAGCTACCCGCAATACGTGCAGGAGCAGGTAATTTACCAGCCTTTAAGATGTTTGATAAATCTTTTGTATCTGCCTGTGTAAAGTTACCAGTAATTGAAGATACACCACCAGCAATTTCGTTCTGAACGGTAGGAGCAGAATAAACCTGGTTATCTAATACAATAGCAATAGATTTTTTGTTGTTTGGATCAGCAGCAGCTTCAGCAGTAATTTTTTTCCATTTAGCAGAACCTTCACTGGTCATGTACATGGTTACTTCTGGTTTACCTTTCTGATCAAAGTCAGCACGCGAATCGCTGATTGCCTCGCCACCTAAATCTGGTTTACCATCAGCACTTACCACTTTAATGGCGTATAATTCGAAAATTTTAGAACCTTCTCTTGGTTTAACACTCCACATAAATTTCATCGTAGATGGAATAGATGCAGCAACTTCAGGAAGTCTTAAGTATGAGTTTACTTTAGCAGTATCTTTTTGTAACGACATACCAACAACTGCACCTGGCATTAATTGTTGTTGTCCGTTTTGTCCTTGGTAAATTGGAAGGTTAAGAACAGCATATAATGGGTTAGATTTTACTAACTCAGCCCTAACCGCTGTAGAATCTTTTTTACCTAAACCAGCAAGTTTACCGCCTTTAGCTGTACTATCTTTAGCTGCAGCTTTTTCTAAGCCCGCTAATTTACCGCCAGCTGCAGGAGCAGCAGTTGTATCTTTAGTTGCAGGAGCATCAGCTTTTAATGTTGCTGCTAAAGTTTTATTGATGTTTTCTAACAAAGGCGCAACTTCCTGTACCTGGTATACCTGCCAGAACTGTAATTCTGCAGAACCTTGTAAAAGTTTAGCAATGCGCTCTTTATCCTGCACACCTGGCATTTCGATTAAGATACGGTTACTGCCTTCTTGTTTTTGCATGTTCGGACTTACTACCCCGAAACCATCAATACGCGAACGTAATACAGTAAACGAACGGTCGATAGCGCTTGTTGCTTCTTTTTCTAAGAAAGATTCAACATCGCCATTGCTTGCATTTGGTTTTAATTGCGAAGCATTATCCTGATTTGAAAAATAATCAGCAAGTTTTACACCTGGACTTAATTTTTCAAATTCGTTAACGAAAATTTTGATGTAGTCTTTACCGCCAGCGTTTAACTGGATCTGTGCGTTTTGAACTGCTTTGTTGAAGTTGGCATCAGTAGGGTTGCCCGCTAATGATTTAACCAGTTCAGCTAACGATATCTCCATCGTTACGTTCATTCCGCCTTTTAAGTCTAAACCCAAATTGATTTCTTTGGCTTTTACTTCTTGATAAGTAAACCCAACAACTGGATAAACTTTCTCGGTACTCATCGAATCTAAGTAAGCCTTTTCTTTGGCTAAGTCACCTTTCGCATAGTTTTTTGCGTCTTTTTCTACCTTGGATGCTACCAAAGTAAAAGAAAGTGCATACGCACAAACGATAGCCAATACTATCGCTATAAACTTAATAAAACCTTTTCCTTGCATTGTTTGTTTAAAATAATTTGTCTTTCGCTGTTTTTTAACAAGTCGGCAAATCTAATTAAATTTTTAAATTATAGAACCCCTTAATTGATAAATTATTAACATTAATTTTTATCAGGCAATAATCCTCTAAGATTCATTAAGCAGAATTCATTTCAAAGGGCCAGTTTTAGGTTCAAATTGATTTGGAAAGCAATTGTAGCATCTTTCCCTCTGTGAGCGCTAAGATATATTATAGATTTTTTATTGAAAAGCAATACCTGCGTTTCTTCGGTTCCGATAGTCCCGCTGTCCGTTTTATCCCGATGAAGAATCGGGATGCTCACTACCATCGGGTTTAGCTGGCAAGGGGAGAATCGGAATAGTTTATAAAATAAATTCTTCGCGTTCTTTGCGGTTAATTTGAGCTAAATTCGTGCTAACACCTCAAATGTATAATCGTACTTATTCTTTTCGTCGGCTTTATGGGTTTCACTGCTGATAACTTTCCAATCATTCCGGTCAATTTCTGGGAAAAATGTATCAGCGTCGAAAGTATGGTGAATGGTGGTTAAATACAGTGTATCTGTTTTTGGCAAGGCCTGGCGATAAATCTCTGCACCACCAACAATAAACACTGGTTTTTCTTCGGTTTTGGTAATTTCTAAAGCTTCGTCCAGACTGTTTACTACTTCAACACCCTCAATTTTTATTTCAGTATCTCTGGTTATTACAACGTTTCTACGGTTTGGCAATGGTTTGCCAACAGAATCGAAGGTTTTTCGCCCCATAATAACTGTATGGCCAGAAGTAGTTTGTTTAAAAAACTTTAAATCAGCTGGCATGTGCCATAAAAGCTGGTTGTTTTTGCCAATTGCGTAATTTTCGCCTACTGCTACGGCTATTGAAAGCGAAGGGCTTTTTGGTTCATTGGTCATTAGTCATTTGTTTATTGGTGTTTTGCAGGGCGTATTAAGCAAAGTTTGTTAGGCCAGATTCCGACATGCATAAACGACGAGTTAAAATTTATTTAGATTTTTGCCGATATACTTAATGTAAGCATTCAGTTTTAAGTGCATAGTTTGTAGTTCGGCATAAAGTTCTGAGTAACAAGCTTCAGATATTAAATTCCTGTTTTTTGATTTCCTCAGAAATGATTTTACTTCCAAGATCGAGCCCCGGCTATAGTAACAAAAGTTTTTATTCTCTTTAAAATGATACCGGCCATATCCTTCGGCAATGTTTGCACTGATAGAATCAGCCGCCCGGCATATTTGTTTTCCTATGGTATCTTTTGCGAAATAATCCCATCCCATAACGATATCCCAGATTTTATCAGAAATCAGTTCTGAAAGATTATAGACTTCTAAATCCTCTAATTTATAATTCATTTTTTTCCAATTTAAGTGAACTTATATATCGGGATGATTTATAAAAATCAGATGCTCTATTCTGCACCCAAACAAATGAACCAATGGCTAATGACCAATGAACAAATATTATACTGCTACAATACCTTTTATATGCGGATGTGCTTCGTAGTTCTCCAGTGTAAAATCTTCAAACTTGAAATCGAAGATGCTTTTTACATCAGGATTGATTTTCATAGTTGGAAGCGGTTTAGGCTCGCGGCTTAATTGTAGGTTGGCCTGTTCGATATGGTTATTGTATAAATGCGCATCGCCAAGGGTGTGGATAAAATCTCCGGCCTGTAAACCGCAAACCTGTGCCACCATCATGGTAAGTAAGGCATAAGAGGCAATATTGAAAGGGACGCCCAGAAAAATATCGGCACTGCGCTGATACAGCTGGCAGCTTAATTTTCCATCTGCTACATAAAACTGAAAAAAAGCATGACAAGGAGGCAAGGCCATATTTTCGATTTCGGCAACATTCCATGCTGAAACAATGATCCTGCGCGAATCAGGATTGTTTTTGATCGTGTTGATAATATTGGTAATCTGATCAATGTGCTGTCCATCAGGAGTAGGCCAGCTTCTCCATTGCGAACCATAAACCGGTCCAAGGTTGCCGTTTTCATCCGCCCATTCGTCCCAGATACGTACACCATTATCTTTAAGGTATTTAATATTGGTATCGCCTGTTAAAAACCAGATCAGTTCATGAATAATAGATTTTAAATGCAGTTTCTTTGTGGTTACAATAGGGAAACCTTCCTGAAGGTTAAAACGCATCTGATAACCAAAAACGCTTATTGTTCCCGTGCCGGTACGATCGTGTTTTTGAGCGCCATGATCAAGCACATGCTGCATTAAATCTAAATATTGTTTCATACACCCCAAACCCCTTGAGGGGCTTTTAAATTGTAAATAATTAATAAAATACAAATATCTAAAATTTATCAGGTGTTGTAAATCATTTTAATGTTTAATTGTTAACATCGGTTGTGCGTAATTGTGGCGTGCCATCCGGATGTTTAATTCCGGCGTGAAGTCACGGCGTGAAGCCGCGACCTACATAAAATTTGTATGTTTGCAAATGAGACGGCTGCTGGTTTCGGCACCATGGACTCAGGACTTATGACTCACGACTCAGGACTAAAATGCTATCTTTTCCCAACGCAAAAATAAACTTAGGCTTAAATATCACCGAAAAACGTGCTGATGGTTACCACAACCTCGAAACCATTTTTTATCCCATCAATATTAAAGATGCGGTCGAAATTACCGATGCGGATATAACCTCGTGCAAAATACATGGTGTCGATATTCCTGGTGATGCGAACGATAACCTCTGTTTTAAAGCCTATCAGTTGATAAAAAAGGATTTTGATATCCCTGCACAGCAGATCAATTTGTTAAAAAACATTCCGGTAGGTGCAGGATTGGGGGGCGGCTCGGCAGACTGTGCATTTGTGATCAAGTTGTTGAATGAAAAATTCAGTTTGGCTTTATCGGTTGAGAGAATGGAAGATTACGCCCGCCAGCTAGGTGCCGATTGTGCTTTTTTTATCGAGAACAAACCTGTTTACGCATTTAACAAGGGCGATGAATTTGAAAAATGTGAAATAGATTTGTCAGCCTGGTTTAAAGTTTTGGTAAAACCGCCCTTACATGTAAGTACAGCCGATGCTTATGCGCATGTAAAACCTCAAAAACCTTTGCAATCGTTAAAAGAAATCATACATTTGCATCCAACAACATGGAAATATAAGGTTATCAACGATTTCGAACCATCCGTTTTCGCTAAATATCCCCAAATTCGTCAAATAAAAACCAGTTTATACGATGCAGGCGCAACATTCGCTTTAATGAGTGGTAGCGGTTCGTCGGTTTTTGCATTGTTTAGCCATCCGGTTAAATTGCCAGAACTGGAAAAAAACAACTTAGTATTTTATGGCATTTAAGCTGAGCGTATAGCGCATAGCGTTTGAATAGCAGATAAGGTTGGAAGGTTGGAAGGTTGAAGGTTGGAAGGTTTTGGGCGCCTAATATGTCTTGTGCCTCAAATCTCACATCTGGATACAATTATAAATAAATTTAAATAGAGGTTGAAGATATAAGGTGAGTATAGTCTCAAATCTCATATCTAGCATCTCAATACTATATAAGATGAACATTAATCTAGTCCGCAAAAGCGGTAAATTTAATTTTGAAGCAGAAAACGAAAGCGGTTTTACCGTAGAGTTGGATGCAAAGGCTGCAATAGGTGGCGAAGGGAAAGGTTTCAGGCCAATGGAAATGTTATTGATTGGTTTAGGTGGCTGCAGTGGGATTGATATGGTAAATGTATTAACCAAACAGAAGGAACCACTTGATGATGTTAAAATTGCCATAAACGCGACGCGTAAAGAAGAAGAGATGCCGCCGATTTTTGACGTAATCAACATTCATTTCGACCTTTTTGGCGATTTAAGCGTGCCAAAGGTAGAGCGTGCATTACAAATGACTTTCGATAAATATTGCTCGGTATCTAATATTTTAGGCCGTTCTGCAACAATTAACTTTACTTATAAAATAAATAAATAGAAAGGTAGAAGTATAACGGTATCAAGTATCTAGTATCAAAACGGAAAGATATTTTTGATACTCAACTCTTGATACTTGATACTAACAACTTGATATTAAATCTTGACACTAAAAAATGAAATCCGAAAATTTTGAAACCATAGCTATACGCACTCAAACAGAACGCAGCTTGCATAAAGAGCATTCATCGCCAATTTACCTTACTTCGAGTTATAAGTTCGAAGATGCTGAAGAAATGCGTGCTTTGTTTGCCAACGAAAAAGAGGGGAACGTTTATAGCCGTTATTCAAATCCAAATACCTCAGAGTTTATTGATAAAATGTGCCTTTTGGAAGGTGCTGAAGATGGTTTTGCAACAGCTACTGGTATGGCGGCCATTTTTACCACATTTGGTGCTTTCTTAAAAAATGGCGACCACCTGGTTTCGAGCCGTTCGGTTTTTGGTTCAACGCATCAATTGTTGACCAATGTTTTTTCTAACTGGGGGGTAACTTTCGATTATGCAGATTTAGATAAACCACAGGACTGGGAAGCGCTGATCAAACCAAACACCAAAATGATTTTTGTGGAGACGCCATCTAATCCGGGTATCGACATCATCGATCTTGAATTTTTAGGTGATTTAGCGAAAAAACACAATTTATTGCTGGTGGTTGATAATTGTTTTGCCACACCATATTTACAACGTCCGATTGAACTTGGTGCACACATCTCTATTCATTCGGCTACCAAATACATTGATGGGCAAGGTCGTGTTTTAGGTGGTGTTATTTTAGGTACAAAAGAACTAATTGCTGATGTTATTGGTTTTGCCCGTCACAGTGGACCCGCACTTTCACCTTTTAATGCCTGGATTTTATCTAAAAGCCTAGAAACTTTGGCCATCCGTATGGATCGCCATTGCGAAAACGCTTTAAAAGTGGCCGAATATTTAGAAAAACACCCAAAAATCAAACTGGTAAAATATCCGTTTTTGCCATCGCACCCACAATATGAAATTGCCAAAAAGCAAATGAAACAGGGTGGAGGTATTGTAACCATTGTGGTTGATGGCGGTATAGATGCGGCACGTAAATTTATGGACCGTTTAGAGATGTTCTCTATATCTGCAAACCTGGCTGATACACGTTCAATTGCTACACATCCTGCAACCAGCACGCACAGTAAACTAACCGAAGAGCAAAGAAATGAAGTAGGTATTGAACAGGGATCTATTCGTTTATCAATCGGTTTAGAGCATATTAACGATATTTTAGCTGATATTGAGCAGGCTTTAGCTTAAGGTATGCTATCGTCATTTCGACTGTAGTGGAGAAATCTTTGTACTACGTTAAAAGATTTCTCTCCCGAAAGTTCGGGACTGCGCTTCAGTCGAAATGACGGCCTTTCTCAATTTTACGAATTCGGGATAGATTTAAATTACGATACAGCCTCTTTTTTATTTGATTATTGCTTCTATTCGTATTTCGAGAAATCAACTGCGAATATGCAACGGTTAACCTGACTGCCATTATTAGCACCAGCGTTGGGCTCAAATTCTGTTAAACTCCATAAGTATCCATATTGTGCTTCAAGATATAACGATTCGGAGCCATAAGGCCACCTGTACCTCACCGTATTGGTATCTCCATCGGTATACCTTGCCAAACGGGCGGTAGATCCGTACGATTCGCTGGGTGATCCCGTACAAGAAAGCCAGGTTCTGTTGCCTTTTCTGAAAACGCCCTGTATGCCATGGGCATGATCGGACGCAAACAGACTGTTTTTAGGGATTACTGTTTGTATACCGGAGTTTTGCAATTCACCAGAGGCATTGATCGGAAATCCGAATATTTTGGGTACAATTGAGGCATCAGCACTGCCAGCATAATATTGGCCCGTCCATAGCTGGTTGTTTTCGTAATTTACCTGTACGGTAGAAAACGGACTAGCATCATTGATTTTATAATAACCTATCTGTGGGAGGATATACCTGTAATTAAAAGCATAAAGGTTACCACTGGCATCTTTGCCACATTTATTTTCGGTGCCGGTTCCAGCGCTTACTTCGATAATTTTATCTAAATCGAATACCCTTAAGCCTAAACTTGTGCTGCTTAAATAAATTTTGCCATTAAAATAAGCGATTCCACCTGCATGTACATTTAATGGCGCATAAGAGCCATATTGTGTATAATCTAAGCTGCCGGTAGGCAGGGTAGGCTGTACCAGTAAAATGTGCCTGTAAGTTAAGTAAGTGGCCGAACTTGGACTGATGTCGATAAGGCTTATCCTCGATCCTTTGCTCTCTGCAGCATCTTTAGCATACCAGCTCACCAGTAAATAACGCACACCATTCCTGGAGAAACCGGCAATACCTTGCGGGCGCCAGATAGAAGTGGTTTCATCATCTTCATTCCATCTGATACCCCTTACCCTGTTTTCTTCCGGCACGTTAAAGCCGTATACTTCAGTGTAAGAATTCCCGCCAATCGCCTGGCGGTTTTTATCCAGCTGTGTTGGGTTTAGAAAAGTAAAACCGGTGTTAATGTAAGCCGAAGTATTGGTATAGGCATTTACACTTACAGCCGCACTTACTGCTGAAGTAGCCATTAGCATATTTTTGTTTTGAACCGTTGCGCTGCCCTGTTCTTCAGTTATAGTGTTCTTTTTGCACGAAAATGCGAACAGGCAGGAGGCTAATAGCATCCAGATGATGTTTTTTTGCATAAGTTTATAAGGTTAATTGTTCTGGTTAAATTGGAGCAAGTTTAATGTGTAGATATAAACTTAAAGCTGAAACCGTGTTAAGGATTGGTTATATTTAGTGCTGTGGCTGATTAAGTTATATGCCTGTCGATTAATGCCGAAAGGGGCTTCAATGTTATTTAAAAGTACCTTCGAAGACCAATTTGCTGTTCCGAAGTACATTTTTGTACTTCGGAAGTAGAAAGAATAGGCTCGGAGGTACAAAAATGTACTTCGGAAGTAGAAAGAATAAGCTCGGAGGTACAAAAATGTACTTCGGAAGTAGAAAGAATAGGCTCGGAGGTACAAAAATGTACTTCGGAAGTAGAAAGAATAAGCTCGGAGGTACAAAAATGTACTTCGGAAGTAGAAAGAATAAGCTCGGAGGTACAAAAATGTACTTCGGAAGTAGAAAGAATAAGCTCGGAGGTACAAAAATGTACTTCGGAAGTAGAAAGAATAAGCCCGGAGGTACAAAAATGTACTTCGGAAGTAGAAAGAATAAGCCCGGAGGTACAAAAATGTACTTCTGAAGTAGAAAGAATAAGCCCGGAGGTACAAAAATGTACTTCTGAAGTAGAAAGAATAAGCCCGGAGGTACAAAAATGTACTTCTGAAGTAGAAAGAATAAGCCCGGACGTACAAAAATGTACTTCTGAAGTAGAAAGAATAAGCTCGGAGGTACAAAAATGTACTTCTGAAGTAGAAAGGATAAGCGTACAAAAAGGTACTTCGGAAGTAGAAAGAATAGGCCCGGAGGTACAAAGATGTACTTCGGAATTAGAAAGAATAGGCTCGGAGGTACAAAAATGTACTTCGGAAGTAGAAAGAATAGGTTTCATTCAATAAACAGGATCATTTGAAATAAATCCGTAGTGAAGCGGAGCAGAAAAACTAAATTCGAATCATGAAAGACATTGAATTTATCCTTTCCGAGCTGCAATCCATCAGTGAACCCGATTACCTGAAGAAAATGGCCCATTTTAGGATCGATATTTCAAAGGCTTTCGGTATTCGCGTGCCCAATATCCGGAAGCTGGGGAAACAGATCGGTAAAAATCAGGAGCTATCTTTACTGCTCTGGAAAACCGGATTTCACGAAGCCCGTCTTTTAGCCACATTCATTGGCGATTATAAACAAGTAACAGAAATGCAAATAAACACGTGGACGAAAGATTTTAGTTCATGGGATATATGTGATCAGGCTTGCGGAAATCTTTTCGTTAAAACGCCTTATTTTGAGTTAAAGATTTTTGAATTTGCAGCGGCTGAAGCTGAATTTGTAAAACGTACCGGTTTTGTGTTGATGGCCGAGGCAGCCGTTCACCTAAAAAAAGAACCCAACGAAACTTTTCTTGCTTTTCTTCCGCTAATCGAAAGAGAAGCTTATGATAACCGGAATTTTGTTAAAAAAGCAATCAACTGTGCATTGAGGCAAACTGGCAAGCGTAATGCTTTTCTGCATGGGCAGGCCATCGAAACCGCACATAATATTCTCGCCCAAAACAATAAAAAGGCAAACTGGATAGCGTTAGATGCATTAAGAGAACTTAACAGCGATGCCGTACTGGCTAAATTTGGTTCTTAGGCCATATCAAGCGCCCTCCGCCCAACGCCCCACGCTTATCGCCCTCCGCTCTCTCACTTCTTACCCTACATCAATGCACAGCAAGCCTTACAGTATTAACTTTGTATTATAAATAAGAAAGGAAATTTATGTCACAGTTCATTTTGCACAAAGAAAACACCCGCGGTCATGCTAATCATGGCTGGTTAAATGCACATCACTCATTCAGTTTTGCAAACTACTACAATCCTGAAAGGATGCACTTCGGGGTTTTAAGGGTTTTAAATGATGACTTGATTGATGGTGGTATGGGCTTTGGTAGTCACCCACACGATAACATGGAAATTATTACCATTCCATTGGCCGGTGCAATTGCACACAAAGATAGTATGGGAAATTCTGCGGTAATTAAAAATGGAGAAATCCAGGTAATGAGTGCCGGAACAGGAGTTAGTCATAGCGAGTTTAACGCAAATGCAGGCGAGCAATTGAATTTATTGCAGATCTGGTTGTTTCCGAACAAGAAAAACGTTACGCCACGTTACGATCAACAGACTTTAGATGTTGCTGCCCGTCACAATAACTTTCAACAGATCTTATCGCCAAATGCAGATGATGCCGGCGTTTGGATCCATCAGGATGCCTGGTTTTCGTTAGGCAATTTTGATGAAGGTTTTGAAACCGGGTACAAAATCAAAAAAGCTGGTAATGGTGTGTATGCATTCGTTATCAGTGGAGAAGTAACCATTAACGGACAAGTGCTTAGTAAAAGAGACGGATTAGGGGTGTGGGATACTGATAGCATCAGTTTTAAAGCCAATACTGCAGGAGCAGAAGTTTTATTAATGGATATTCCAATGGAATTGAACTAGAATAATTTAACCAAACCCCGAAGGTTTTAAAACCTCGGGGTTTTATTTATTTAAAGAATATGCAAACTACCATACTTTATATCGGCAGGGATACTGAAATTACCGTTGTAATGAACCGCTTGTTAAATGCAAGGCCTGAGTGGAAAGGGATCTGTGTATGTACGGATGATGAAGCCATTGAGATTTGTCAAAATCAGGAAATTGATTTGGTATTGCTGGGTAACGGCATTGATGCAGCATGTGAGGAAGTACTAAGAGCAAAACTGACCGGGCTTAAACCAGACTTAAAAATTATTCAGCACTATGGTGGGGGTAGTGGACTATTGTACGGCGAAATCATGACTGCGCTTAGCCAGGATTTTTAAGATGATAGGATTTCAAGATCAGGGTTCATAATATTGCCTTTTAAAACATTTGATCTTATCATCCTTAAATCATACCAATCCTAGCTCTTGTTATCCGGGTGCTTTGTATTGTAAACTCTCTTGAAAGTCAAACTCTTCCCTTTATTTACACTTAAATCTTACCAACCTTAAATCATACCAATCCTAGCTCTTGTTATCCGGGTGCTTTGTACTGTAAACTCTCTTGAAGGTCAAACTCTTCCCTTTATTTACACTTAAATCTTATCATCCTTAAAATCATACCAATCCTAGCTTTTGTTATCCGGGTGCTTTGTATTGTAAAACTCTCTTGAAAGTCAAACTCTTCCCTTTATTTACACTTAAATCTTACCATCCTTAAATCATACCAATCCTAGCTCTTGTTATCCGGGTGCTTTATATTGTAAACTCTCTTGAAAGTCAAACTCTTACTTTTATTTACACTTAAATCTTAGCATCCTAAATCATACCTATCCTAGCTCTTGTTATCCGGGTGCTTTGTATTGTAAACTCTCTTAAAAGTCAAGCTCCGACTTCCAAAATTAATCAATAATCCTACCGGTAGTTTATAAGCTTCGAGGTAATTGATGGCTTGTGCGAGGTGGGCATCATTTAGTTCGGATACAGCTTTTAATTCGACCATGATTTCGTTTTCGACGAAAAAATCTACTCTTCTAAAACCGATTTTTATATCCCGATAAAAAATGGTCATTGTCATTTCTTCCTTATAGGTTAATTTGTCAATTCCCATTTCAATACCCAAAGCCCTTTGATAGATCTTTTCCTGAAAACCCGAACCTAAATAAGAATGGACTCTCATTGCACAGCCAATGATTCGCCCGGTTAAATCTCCGTATTTCATATTAATAAATTAAAATTTACTATAAGAAATAGGGATGTTATTTATAACTAAGTTAAACTATAAAATTTTGAAATCCAATAATGATGAAACATCATAATCCGGAAGCGCTGAAGCACCAGGATCCTAAAATCCAATAATCCTACTAATCCTGGCTTTAGCTAATGTATTCTCGATCCTCGTCGCTTAAAGTATTTTTCTTTTCTGTCGTAGGTTGATTCCTCTCGATCTCATCATCGTAACTGCTTACTGTTTTCCGCGGACGGCCTACCACGAAGCCGATGATAAAACCTACGATGATACAAACACCAATAACTATCAGCTTGGACACCTGAACGTCGTTTGCAACTATAAAGTTAAATGGCACCTCATCACTATTTAAAAATAAAAAGGCTGTTAGCAATGCGGTCAAAATAATAATCGAAATTGTTTTTGCGCTCATGGTTTTAAAAGCTATAATTAAATGAAAACTCTAATATCGGATTTTGATTGTAAATCTGGTTGACAAAAACCAATCTCGCCCCTAAATCTACAACAGGTTGATAGCGCAAAAGGTTTACGCTCGTGTTCAATTCTACGCCATAAGTTTTTGGATCGTTAAAGGTTGTGCCCTTGCCAATGTTCTCATAGTGGCAAAATAAGCCTGCCCTAAAATTTCTTACGTAAGCCAGCGGCCCCAACTCCCAATCAGGGAAAGCAAATGGAAAGCGGTAGTTAAAAAGTAAGCTGTTCTGCAATTTGCTTTTTGCTAAGATATTGTTGTATCCATACACAGTTGCAATCTCGGTGGCATACTGGTTTACCCCACTTGCTTTTTGGTAATTAAAGCTTGCCAGGAAGGAATGGTTTTTAGCAAACCCCGGGAAATATAGAAAACTTTCGAGCGCCAAAATTTCTCCTCCTAAATTTTTATCGAAGGGTTGGTGATCGTATGTTACCCTGAACACCTGCGCCCACTTTGGTGCAATGTCTCTTTCGGTAGTACGCACACTATGGTTAAAAGTGAAATTATACTCCATCGGGAATTTAAGTTCGCGGATAAAATTGGTTGGCATGTTTTCGGGCATGTATCTTTGCGTAAAACTCGTTGCCGCATTTAGCGTAAAAGCATAGTTCTCATTACGGGCATTGAACGATAACGGAAGCGATGCATTAAGCTTGATATAGTTCTCCCGCCAGTCGCCTTGCTGTACCACATTTTTAGCCCTGTAGAACGTTCTTTTCGGACGGTTGCGGTACAACACACTAAATACCGGATAGAGCGCCTTATAGCTGATGTCTGCGGTGTACTCGAAACGCTTTAAATCGCGGTGGTATTTTGCACCCGAATAAAAGTCCATCGTGTTAAGCAGGTTGTTTGATTGCAACTCCAAACCAAAAACATATTCATTATCAATTACCGGAATAATGCTGTGGATGCTGAAAAGATTTAAAGCCTGATGGTAGCGTTTAGATTGGTAAGTGCTATCCGGTATTTTGTCGAAAACATTCCCAACGTTTTCCTGCTTTTCTGCTGCGGCCGAAAAATCAACAAAGTTATTTTCACCAACAGGTTTTTCGGTGATGCTGGTTTCGGCAATTTCGTAACCGTTGATTTTATAATCGTTAAAAATGATTTTTCCATCACTGGTTTCGGTAGGGTTAAAGGCGCCGTACTTAGATGCGCTGAGTGCAGTGATTTTTTTTGAACCTGGATCAATCCCGTAAATATTATCGATGCCATTAAAGTGTGCATTGAAAATAATTTTATCATTAATAAAAACCGGGCGACTGAGCTGTTGTCTGTTGTTTAAAATCAATGCTGATTTTTTTTCTCCGTCAATCAACCATAAACTTTTTCCTTTTTCCGTTACGCCGATATAAGCAATTTTGTTTCCGGTTTTATCGAAAGCTGGTGTTTGCAGGATTTCATTTTCCGGATTTGGATAGGTCTTTAAAATCTTCCCTGAAGCAGCATCGATTTCTACCAGGTTGAACTGGTTGTCGAGTTCAACTTTGGCTGCAATAATTTTCTTTCCATCCTCAGAAAGGCTAGGGGAGAAGAGCCTGCTTTTGCTGCTCAGTTTATTGAATTTTTTTGTCTTTAAATTGTAAGAGCAAATTACGCTGTAACTTCTTTGTTTGTACCTCGGATCGTAACGGATTTCATCCCAAACCAGCAAGTCGTTTTTTAAGCTGAACCAGGGCTGTTCCTGATAGCCGATTCCGAATAATTTTTGCTCCGATTTATCTTCGTTAATAATCACAAAATAACGGGCATCAGTCTTGCTTTCTTTGAGTGCTAAAATCTGGTTTTTATTGATTCTGACTGGTAAGAAATAATTCGTGGCCAATGAGGTTTTTTTATTTAAACTTTCATAGTTTTCTGAACCAGATTTTTCTTCCTGTATTTTCCATTTTTCGGCAAGCTTATTTTGGGTGGCTAGAAAATATTGTCGCGTATTTTCTCCGGTATATTTTTTTAAGCTTTTCGAAAAGGGGTAAGGCCTCACTGGTCTTTTTCTGATGTCGCCAAGTAAACTGTCGGAAATGAACTGACCATATTTTTCCTTCATGTCTGCCACCATCAAATATCCGGTTTGGTAGTAGCCTGGTGTTACATCTTTGTTCGAACCAAAATAGGCTTTGCTGTAGGTGAATTTTTTGCCTTCCAGAATTGAAGCCCGGTAAGGCATGATCCAATTCGGCTGCCGACCACGCCCCGAGTAGGTCAGCGCCGTTTCGTTAACCACCGCATCACCTTCGAAAAACCATGTAGGTATGCCTGCCCCAAAGTAGGCAAAGTAAACGAGCTCCGGAAAAGGGTGAGCCTGTGTTCCTGTCAATTTGTCAAACTGTGCGATGTGCCTTAGCTCATGTACAGCGAGGTTGTTCAGCCAATCCTGACTGTCGAAAAATTGGGGTGGTGTAGCATAGAATTCCGACTTCTTCGGCCCTAGCTGAACAAAGCCGTTTGCTACCGTTCCGCGGTTCTGTAAGAGGAGTGGGATAGAAGTTTTTTGTTGCCTTAAACCCAACCCAATTTTGGTGTAGATGAAGGGTAGGGTATTGGCCATTCTTTGGGCTTCTTTCTCCAGTTCTACAGGATAGATGATTTTAAAGCCTCCTGATGAAATGTAGTTCCATTTTACACTAAGTGGGTTTTGTGCAGTGCTGAAAATTTGCCCAAAAACCGATGGTGAAACAAAACTTAAAGTAATTGCACTTAAATACTTGATAATTAGTTTCTTGTTTGCTTGTTTTAAGTTCATCTAAAATCTTTGCTAAAATATTTAGTTTTTTTAATTTTGTAGGTATTCTAAAAAGTGAATTTTTAATTTATGTTAAATAACTTAAATTGCTGATTTTTAAATATTAATGTAATTTATATAAATTCATTAATTGTTTGTTTTATTATAATTTTAAACCTGATTTTACGTCTGGTTTAAGCACTTTGTTATATTTTTTATTGACTCAGATTTATTGATTTAATTTACACTTATTAATCGATTTTCCCTGAAAATTTTTGCGGCTTTTTAAATTTTAACATGAATTTTGGAATGAGGTCTCAGTACTTGAAATTAAGCCTGAGGCTTGCGGATTTAAGCGTTTTTTCTTATGAATTGTAGGAGTTGGGAATTACCCCGAATATTTAATTGCATAATGAAAAATCCCAGCTGTAACATGGATTTTTTGACAGTTTGAAATTTGATTTTTAAAGCCCTTAACGCTGTAAATTTATACTGCCGAATTTCTTAATTGATGCAGATTTAAAATTCTGTTTTATTGAGGTGATGATATTTTTATGACAAAATGTCTTTATTTTTAATCGCTTAATTAAGGCTGGTTTTTTCATTATGAGGCCTGGATTTAACTTTCAAAATTTGTGATTTCCTGAACCAGATGGTTTCTGATGTTATCATTTAGCGTTTAAAAACTCAGTTTTTTATGATTTAAACCAAGGTTTTAGCATTAAAATTCTCGTCTGAATTTACTTCAGGTGGTGAGATTTGTATGTTTTTTTAATGTTTTTAGGGCTTAAATCTCCAGTTTTTTGACTGGATAATGCTATTTCCTTGCGATATTCTTGGGTAAACAGCTTTTGGATATCTTTTTTTGAAAGATTTATTTTTAATTTAAAAACGGCTTCTATTGTTATTTAAATGTAGTTTTTAACTGGTTTTGCTGTTATTTTCCTAAACAAGCGAATTGGTCAAATTTTAATGCTTTTTAAGCTATTTAGCCTAAACTTGAGTAAATAATTAGCTTGATTTTTCGACTTTTTTTATAATTATTATGTCTGCAAAATCTAAATTTTTCAGTTGAAAATAGGTAGTTATAAGGTGCTGATAAGCTGATTGAAGGTATTAACATTCGCCAGTTTGCTTTAATTATGGTTATCTGGTTTTCGTGCTTCTATGATAGTAATCTCTTTTTATCTGAAAATGTAAACTGGATTTTAGCTTGTTTACATTCCGATTTTATATTGGTATAGCTAGTAAGTTTTAAAGCATTTTTGTAAAAATTTAACCTTAATTATTTGGGGTTTTTACAAGCTTCCTCTGGCATGTTTTACCTACCTTTAGTAAGTATTTTTTATACAGTTTTATAAACCTTATTTTGAGCTTTTTTTAATCTTAAATAGTGTTTTTTTTGATTCGATTTTTATTTAAAGTACTTGTTGTTTTTGTTGATTAATCACAAGGATATTTGTTAAGATTTTATTCCATTTATCTGTTGGTTTTGATGTTGTTTTTAGGTTTTTAAATTCTGCTGTTTTTACAGGTGTTGGGATGTAGTTTTATTTTGATTTTTTATCATTAATAAAAGCTGTTACCGGTTTGGCTTAAGGCACTTATTTACCATTACAAGGTGCTTTCCTTTTGCGTCATTTAGCCTCATTTTTTTGATAATAAATCCCAATCTGAGTTTGATGGATTAATGAAAAAATAATCAATCTATATGGGCTTGTATTGATGTTTTTTTACTTTGTTTAATTAGAGTTGTCGTCATTTCGAGCGGACCCGATAGCTATCGGGTGTAACGTAGTCGGGAACCCTAAAGCTCTGCGAAGCAAAATCTTCCTGGATAGATCGCTTCATTTCGCTGCGCTACGCTCGAGATGACACTTCATTTTACCAGGTTGTTAGTGGTAGTGTAGTGCAGATTCTTTGAATTTGTAAATGTTTGATGAAGCGAAATTAGTCTAAAGAGATCTCTTCACTTCGCGTTGATCCGGTCGATATGACAACTCATTTTTATAATGGCTGTTGGTGGTAAAGGGTACAGATTCGTTTAGTTTCTGAATGCTTGATGAAGCAAAATTAGCCTGGATGGGTTTCTCCACTTCACCGTTGTTCCGGCCGAGATGAGGACCCGTTTTGACGAAAGTTGTAGTAGTATTGTTGTGTAATTTACTAATAGGATTCTACAGCTTATTCTTTCTCTTTTTGTAGATCGGATATAAGAATATCGAGCCTAAAATAATCGTTGCTCCGATATAAAAACCACCTGTCATCTGTTCTTTATTCTGAAAAAAAATGAAGGCCAATACAATGCCGTAAACAGGTTCGAGGTTTGTAATTAAAGCTACCCTGAAAGCAGATAACGTTCGCATAACAGCAACGCCTGCAACATAAGCAACCGATGTACAAAGCGTACCCAGAAGCGCCAAATAGAACCAGTTTTTTGCACTCAGATTAAAGTGTGTGTGTAGCAAAGTTCCATCATATAAGCGGTATATGGTGATCCAGAAAAGCGCACCCACCAGCTCGTAAAAACCAATAATCGAAGGCTCACTTTTTTGCACCAGTGTTGAATTGATGGTAGAGAAAAGACTTGACGCCACTGCTGCCAGCAATCCGAAAATGATCCCCAAAGTATATTGACCTTCGAATTTAAAGATCATATATATGCCTAAAATAATCAATAAACCGATCAGGATATCGCCCATTTGTATAGGCTGTTTTTTAATCAGCGGCTCTAAAATCGCAGTGAATAAAGTGAAAGAAGAAAGGCATACCAAGGTAACCGAAACGGTAGAGACCTTGATGGCATGAAAGAAAAATATCCAATGGATGGCGACAATTCCGCCGGTTAAAAAGAATTGTAAAAACTGTTTTTTCGTAACCTTAATATTCTTTTTAGTGATGAGGAACCAGGCGAAAAGAGTTGTAGATGCAATCAATACCCGGTACCAAACCATGGGCACGGCATCGATCGAAATTACTTTTCCAAGCACGCCTGTAAAGCCCCAAACAAATACCGTAAGATGAAGAATAAGCAGATTCTTTTTGGTAGCTTCCATTGCTATTTTGGTGCTTTCCTTAATAGGTAAAAGCCTAGTAGTCCAAAGAAGAGCGTAGGCATAATAACAGCTGCAAACGGAGGTAATCCACCTTTGGTAGAGAACATCTGTGTAAACTGATTAAATACGATATAAGCGAAGCTAATAAAAATTCCGATACCTAAAGATACGCCGACACCTCCGCGAACTTTACGTGATGACAATGCCACACCGATAAGCGTTAATACGAAGGCCGAAAGTGGGTGCAGGTAGCGTTTATATTTTTCAAACTGAAGATCGTTCATTACACCTGTTCCACGGATTTTTTCTTTTCTGATTTTCTCCGTTAATTCTTTTGTGGTTAAATTTTGTACTATATTATCGTAGGCAGAAAAATCATCCGGACGCATATCCAGAATAGTATCCTTTAGTTTCCCGTTACCGTAAATCATCGTTTCTTTGAGCCCATCAATCTTACGGATCGAGTAATTGGTTAGTTGCCATTTACGCTTAAGCGAATCCCATTTAATATTCTCGGCAACGATTTTTTTAGTTAAAATATCACCGTTAAAATTGTCAAGAGAAAAGCGGTACCCCGAATTCGTTTTGTTGTCGAAATTATCGATGTAGATGTAAGTTTTGTCATCCAGTTTCATGTGGATATTCGACTTTGTGGAAGGGTCGTTACGTTTTACGTAGGTATTTTCGAAACTGTTTTTTAGGGTATTGGTATAAGGGAGGATATATAAATTAGATACCAGGTTAGCGGAGAAAATGATGGTAGCCGATACCAGATAAGGAAATAAAAAGCGGTTAAAACTTACTCCTCCACTTAAAATCGGAACAATTTCTGTCTGATCGGCCATTTTCGCCGTAAAGAAAATTACCGCAATGAAATTGATCAGTGGCGAAAGCATATTTACATAAAAAGGAATAGAACCGGCATAATATTTAGAGAGGATTCCCCAAAAACTCAGTCCGCTTTTCATAAAATCATCCATCTTTTCAGATAGGTCGAACACCACAATAATGATTACGAAAATGGCCAGGGTATATATAAATGTACCCAGGTATTTACCGATAATGTACTGATCGATGATTTTTATCCTTCCTTTTAACAGACTCATTTTATAGCTTATTGCCTAATATTTTAACCATTTTGTTTTTCCACTCGTAAAATTCACCAGCAATAATCTTTTCTCTGGCCTGTTTTACCAGCCAAAGATAGAAATGTAGGTTATGTAAGGTAGCAATTTGTGCGCCAAGCATCTCCTTGCTGTGCACCAAATGCCTTAAATATGCTTTACTGGTTACCTGATCAGCATGTAAGTCGCTTTCTGCATCCAATGGAGAAAAATCGTTCTCCCATTTCTTGTTTCTGATGTTAATAATCCCGTTTCTGGTAAAAAGCATCCCGTTTCTTGCATTTCTTGTTGGCATTACACAATCAAACATATCAACACCTAACGCAATGTTTTCTAAAATATTGATCGGTGTACCTACACCCATTAAATAACGCGGTTTTTCTACTGGTAATATATCGCATACCACTTCTGTCATCGCGTACATCTCTTCTGCGGGTTCACCAACCGATAATCCGCCTATGGCATTGCCTTCGCGGCCCATGCTGGCAATAAATTCTGCAGATTTAATACGCAGATCTTTATATACCGAACCCTGCACGATAGGGAAAAGTGTTTGGTCGAAACCATATTTAGGCTCTGTCGTATCAAAACGTTCACAACAGCGTTTTAACCAACGGTGCGTCATTTTTATCGATTGTGCAGCATAAGTATAGTCGCAGGGGTAAGGTGTACATTCATCAAAGGCCATAATGATATCGGCACCTATGGTGCGCTGGATATCCATTGCATATTCAGGTGTGAAAAGGTGTTTTGAGCCATCAATGTGTGAGTGGAAAGTAACGCCTTCTTCCTTAATTTTACGAACTTTACTTAAAGAATACACCTGGTAACCACCACTATCTGTTAAAATTGGACGGTCCCAGCCAATAAATTTATGTAATCCACCTGCTTGTTCCAGGGTTTCTAAACCTGGTCTTAAATAAAGGTGGTAAGTATTACCCAGAATGATTTTTGCGTCGATATCATCTTTAAGTTCGCGCTGATGTACGGCTTTTACCGTTCCGGCAGTGCCCACAGGCATAAAAATAGGGGTTTGTATTTCGCCATGGGCTGTTGTTACCGTCCCGGCCCTGGCTTTTGATAGTGGATCGTTAGCCTGTAAACTAAATTTCATAATGTGTTTTTTCTCGTCAAAAATCTGCCAAAAATAGCAAAAATTGAGGGCATTATTTTGTTTAATTTTTTATCCACATAAAAGTGTTTTACAGATTAAAAATGAGAAATTTGCGCCTATTTATTTTACCATCGTGATATTAACCCCGCTTGAAATTATCCTGCTGTCGATATTGGCTTTTTGCCTTTTGGTTCAGCTCTATTATGTCCTTTTTGTTCATTTAAAACTGGCCAGGGTTGGGATTGAAGAGGTACCAGTATCGGCACGTAAACCAATAAGTGTTATTGTATGTGCCCGGAATGAAATTGTAAATTTAGAGCAATATCTTCCTTCATTATTTAATCAAAACTACCCTGAATTTGAAGTAGTTGTGGTTAATGATCGCTCCTGGGATGGTACAGAGGAGTTTTTAGAACAACTGGAGAAGAAATATTCCAACCTCAAAGTTGTAAAGATTTTAGATAATGATAAGTTTATTGCGGGGAAAAAATTTGCTGTAACCATGGGTATAAAGGCTGCTAAATACGATTGGTTGGTTTTTACCGACGCCGATTGTATGCCTGCATCTGAACGTTGGCTGATGGATATGCAGCAGCCAGCTGATGAAAATACTGAAATTGTATTGGGTTATTCTCCATATATGAAAAAAAGAAGTCTTTTAAATGCACTGATCAGGTTTGAAACCTTTTTTACTGCAGTTAATTACCTTTCTTTCGCCTTAAAAGGAATGCCATATATGGGTGTTGGACGTAATATGGCTTACAAAAAATCACTTTTTTTTAAAAATAAAGGCTTCGCAGCGCACATGCATATCCCATCTGGTGACGATGATTTATTTGTAAATGCACATGCGACTAAATACAATACCGAAATTCGTTTACATCGTGACAGTCATGTTTGGAGCGAACCAAATAAAACATGGAAGGGTTATTTGAGGCAGAAAAAGCGCCATTTCGGAGCTGGTAAACTATATAAATCAAAACATAAGTTTATTTTGAGTCTTCAGATTGTGTTTCAGTTTTTGTTTTATGGCTTTTTTGCCGCATGTATGTTTTTTAGTCGCGAGGCACAATGTGTAGCCCTGGGAATACTGGCACTAAGCATTATCATCAGGTGTTTTATCTATCCAAAATTGCTGAAACGATTAAACTATGGCGATTTGCGTTGGTGGTTCCCGATTTTAGATATACTTTTGTTTGTATTTTTAACGCTGAACGGATTTTTAGCCCTATTTGGTAAGAAAAAAGTAAACTGGAAATAATTCAATAATCCTTTAGAAATTACTATATGCTTGATGTAAAGCCCGATATTATTTTAAAATATTTTCCTGATTTAAGTGAAAAACAGATTGCCCAATTTTCTCAACTGTTTGAATTATATAGCTTTTGGAATGCACAGATCAATGTAATTTCGAGAAAAGATATTGAAGAATTATATGAACGCCATGTATTGCACTCGTTAGGAATAGCAAAGGTTTGTACGTTTAAAGCTGGTGAATCGGTTTTAGATGTGGGTACCGGTGGCGGTTTTCCAGGGATTCCGCTGGCAATTTTATTTCCTGAAACGCAATTCTATCTGGTAGATTCTATCGGGAAAAAAATTAAAGTGGTAAAAGAAGTGGCTTCGGCACTTGGACTGGATAATTTAAAAGCCGATCATTTAAGGGCAGAACAGGTTAAAGAAAAATTTAATTTCGTGGTTTCGCGGGCAGTTACCCGTTTGGGCGAGTTTTATCCATGGATACAGGGAAAATTTAAAAAAGATTCATTAAATGCCATTCCAAATGGGATTTTATATCTAAAAGGTGGCGATTTGGCTGATGAGATTAAGGAATCAAAACTGAAAGCAGAATTATATCCGCTTTCAGCTTATTTTGAGGAAGATTTCTTTGAGACCAAGTATGTTGTTTACGTGCCTCAGTAATTATTTTAAAGTGATTGTTCCCCTTATAACTTTTGTTTTTTTGCCTTTAGGCTGCAATATGGTGAGTTCATAATTATAATAATTGCTTGCATCGAGGTTTTTTTTAGTAAAGGCATTTAACTTTCCGTCCCAATCATTTTTATAGTCAGATGAAATGTAAACTTTCTCTCCTCGGTCGCTATAAATTGAAACCGTTTTTTTGCCCTGTTCCGATTCAGGGGCGATTAGTTTGTCACCTTTTGTCCGATCTAAATCTACATCGATATGGTAGACATCATTATTGGCGTCTTTATTTTTAATTGGTGGCGGTGGCGCTAAAAGAACCACTTTTTTAAGTTTATTGTTATCCGTTTTTAGGGGAGGTGGAGGAGATATTTTAGGTGCATACTGTATATTATCTCCGGTAATTTCAATTGCTCCATTTTTACCCTTTTCTTTCCCATATTTCTTAATTGCCTCTAACTGGCTAAGGTAATTTACCGACTTTGTATTACGTACGCCATAAAAGGTACTGTTATCATCTACGGGCTGTCCATTAATTATTATATATCTTTTTTCGAGTTTTATTATTTCATTCGTTTTTCCATTATACTGTGTTCTTGGATAAAAAAATGTTTGCTCATCAGGTTTTACAATAGGTGGAGGAAATTTAATTTGATTAACTTTATAAGAAGATTTTTTCTCTTTAACAGTTGGTCTTGCTTCTATTGCAAGCGGCGCTGGTAATTTATTTTTATCGACTTTCTTAATGGTATCCAGTTTTAAAGATTGCTTACTAAATGAAGAGCCAAGCTCCACAAATCCGTAATCTTTCGTAAATGCGATAGTAGAAATACATAATATCCCTACAGTTATTGGCAATACCAATAGCAGTTTGAGCCTTGCCCAGCGTACTGATTTTTTTTGATTGAGCATACTAATTCGTTTTTTTAATATGGATGAACTAAATATTTGATTAGTGAGGGTTAAATTTTTTATGCCAGTTGAATTTTGGATAAGAAACATTGCGTAATGATACTTTTCAATATCGTTTTTAGTAGTTTCTTCGTCGGCCAGGTATTCGTGGATCAATTTAATATCCTTTTTAATTAGATAGGAAATAGGATTGAACCAATTAATAATCTGAATCATTTCGAATAAAAGTACATCCAAACTATGTTTTTGTTTAATATGAACCAGTTCGTGCTTCAAAATGGTGCTCTTCTCTGGTAATTGGGGATCAATGAAAAGCATATTGAAAAATGAAAAAGCAATTTTAGAATCCTTCAAATCGATCATTTTTACTCCATTTTCGAGTACAATTGATGGCAGTTTAAGCATTTTGATAATTTTAGATAAACTGAAAACCATTTTAAACAGGAAAGCAATGGTAACTAAAATGTAAATTGCTATGATAGCATTGTTAATGTTTAAAATACTAGGCTGATAATTATCTGGAGGCAAATTACCTGTAGCCACAACCTGATTAATTACCATGGTTGGTTCTATTGTAATCTGCGCGGCGAATGGCTCCTTTAAAAACCCCAATTGAAAAAATGGAAGCAAGAAAGCCAGAATCGAACTGAAAATCAGGTAGTATCTGTTTAATTCGTAAAAGGTTTCCCTGTGGAGAAATAATCTATAAAATCCATAAAACAGGATAAGGTATAGATTTGCTTCGAGTAAATAATATAGCCAGCTCATCACTTGTCTTTTTTAAGTTTTTCTGCCAATTGAATAATTTCGTTGAGCTCTTCGGTACTCATACTTTTTTCTTTTACCAGAAAGGAAACCAAACTTTCGTAAGAGTTTTCAAAGTAATTGTTCATTACCTTGTCGAATGCAAAACGTTTATAATCAGTTTCTTTGATGATAGGGAAGTAGATGTGCGTATTGCCAATGGCTTTATGATCAACAAAACCTTTTCCCTCTAAAACCCTGATTACCGTAGAAACCGTATTGTAAGCGGGTTTAGGTTCGCTCATTTTTTCAATAACGTCTTTTACCAGGGCTTCGCCCATTTCCCAAAGGATGAGCATCACCTGTTCTTCTGCTTTTGTGAGTTCTTTTATCATAGTAACTATTTTTATAGTTCGGATATATGAAGTTACTACTATAAAAATAGTTTTCAAACTATTTTTATAGTTTTATTTTTAATTAATTGATAATCAGTATTATATTTTTTGTTTTTGAAAAATAGAATGCATAAAAAAACCTGCCGATAGGGCAGGTTTCAATTTATTTTATAATTTTTTAGAATCTTTCTGATTTTCTTGGATTGTCCATCATCCTCATTTTATCTTTTAGCAACAGCTGTAAGCCTGTTTGTTTATCGATGTTTTTAACCACATCCAATACAGCGCTTGCCGCATTGCTGAAAAATGATTTGGTAATGGTCGAATATTCGTCGGTTGCTTTGTGATAATCTTTGTGGTCTTCAACACCAAAGTATAAAAAGGGGATATTTTTAGCATTAAATGCACCCTGATCACTTTGGTTGGTCCAATCGTCATGGCCTTGTTTTGGGTTGTCGTGACCGAAAAGTACTTTGATATTGGTTTTTGTAGTATCTACGAATTTTTTTAAATCAGGATATTTGAATGTTCCGCATACATATAACTCACCCTTATCACTGTGGCTGATCATATCCATATTGAGGTCGATTGCAATGGTATTGATGTTCACAGGTGGATTACCTACAAATGCTTTTGCGCCTTGTAAACCCATTTCCTCTGCATCAAAAGAGGCGAAAATGATGGTGTTATTTGGCTTGTTCTTCGCAAAGTATGCCGCAATTTTCAACAAACCTGCAGTTCCTGATGCATTATCGTCGGCACCATTAAAAACTTCATCTTTTACCACGCCTAAATGGTCGTAATGCGCTGATACCACAACAACATTGGTACTTTTACCGGGAATGTATCCAATAATGTTGGTTCCGTTTACTTTTGCACCACTTCTACCGTTAAAAGTGAATTCCTGAGCATAGTTTACATGTTGAGGATATGATTTTAAGCCTAGTTTTTGAAAACGTTCAATAATATAAGCCCTGGCCATTTCTGCTCCTTTTGTGCCCGTTTTCCGGCCCTGGTAAGCATCTGATGATAGTACTTCTACATCTTTTAATAACTGAGTATCTAATTTGCCGGAATCGGTAGCTCCAGTTTGATTTTTTACTGATGAGCAGCAGCTTAGCATCATGGCTAAGGGAAGGATATAGAGGACTTTCATGATTATTTGTATAAGTTAGGGCCGTCATCTCGACTGGAGCATTGCGGAATGGAGAGATCTATCAATATAGATTTCTCGACTGCGTTGCACTTCCCTCGAAAGGACGATTAGTCGCTTAAAATTTTCCTAAAGATATTAATTATTAGGATATAGAAATAAAAACGTTGTTTACTTTACTGTATTGCGTTTCTAAACCTGATGGGAACGGCAGCCCGAGCTTTTCGCGAGGCTATAGTGTACAGCAGGACTGATGACTGCCAAAGGCTGTTGCTTTCATTTTCGAATTGGAAAAAATGAAAATCAAACATTGCTTCCCTGCAAAAAAAAAATGTGGCGGCGGAAGCGGTAGGTTTTGCTTTGGTCTTTCAGCTTTTACGCTGCTACTTCCCTTAAATCGACCGCTACAACCCTCGAAACGCCTTGTTCTACCATAGTTACGCCATAAATAATATCGGTACTGGCAATGGTGCGTTTGTTATGCGATACAATGATAAACTGTGATTGATCGGAGAATTTACGGATAATATTATTGAATTTATCAATATTGGTATCGTCCAATGGCGCATCAACCTCATCGAAAATACAGAAAGGTGCAGGTTTTAACAGGTAAAGTGAAAATAACAGGGCAGTAGCCGTTAACGTTTTTTCTCCACCAGATAATTGATTGATGGATAAAGGTCTTTTACCTTTCGGACGGGCCACAATGTCGATATCAGCTTCTAAAGGATTATTGATATCTGATAAAATAAGGTCACAGCTATCTTCTTCATTAAATAAAGAACGGAAAACCACGATAAAATGTTCCCGAGCCTGGGTAAAGGCCTGCATAAATTTATCTTTCGCCGTATCGTCTATTTCTTTAATGGTTTGTAAAAGATCAGTTTTGGCTGCATTGAGATCCTTTTTCTGGTTCTGGATAAAGGTATAACGCTCTTCCATTTCTTTAAAAGCCTCCATAGCCATAGAGTTGATGGCACCAAACTCATCCAACTGCCGCTTCATTTTTTCTACTTTCTGACGCAGTTCGAACTCACTTTCCAGCGCTTCAATTTCAGTCTCGGTTTCTAAAAGATCATTAATATCAATATTAAATTCGACAGCTAAGCGCTCTTTTAAGGCATTTAAATCGATTTTTAAAGCATTCTTTTTATCCTTGATCTCCGTTAACAGAAAATCGGTTTCTTCACGGTTTTTACGGATATTTGTCAGGTCGTTCTCCACTTCGTTGATACTTCCTTTACTCGTAAAATAAGCTTGTTCTGCTTCCGCAAGGCCTTTTTCCATTTCCTCACGTTGTTGGTACATCTCTAAAAGCGTATCATCATTCAGATCGGTATGTTGTAAAGTTGCGGTAATCTGGGTTAAAGCTTCCTGTAATTCTTTATCGTTTTGGGCAATGCGTTTGTTCAGCGCTTCTTCCTGTACGAAACGATAATCTAAATCTTTTTCCAGGCTTGAAAGTTTATTCTGTTGCTGGTGGAACCGGATATTGTCCTGATTATATTTAACCGCGCTTTCATTTACCTGGTCGGCAATTTCCTGATAGTTAAGCTGTTGCTCTTGTAAATTAACGTGCGCTTCCTGCTGTTTTTTTTGCAATTGAACCAAAGCAGGTAATTTTTCCGATAAAGCCTTTTCAATCGATACGATCTTTTGGGCGATATCGGTTTTGCGGTTTTCGCTGGTGGTGATAAACTCCTGGTATTGATCGCGACGAGTCTGAACAGAAATGTGTTCGTTGTTTAAACGGTTCATTTCCTGTTGTAAAGCGTTGATCTGATTAATTTTTGAAGCCTCTTTCAGGTTAAATATATTATCTGTTTCAGCTTTAATTGCGGCATCATACTGGTTAATCAATGAGTCTGAAACCTTGATTTCTTTGGCCAGGTTTTCTAAATTCTTTGCACGGCCAATTCTTTTACCCTCAAATAAACCCACAGAACCACCGGCCAGGGTAAATTTAGTTTGCGCATATTTTCCATTTTTGGCCAAAATGGTTAAACTATCGGTTGGTGTTTCTTTAAATAGATTTTCCTGCTCGGCTATTGCGATATATACATTTTGTAAAAGGAGGTTGCAGAGGTGCTGGTATTTTTTGTCGACTTCAATAACCGATAAAGCAGAAATGAGACCTTCATGCGAGCCAATAACCGGGTTTTTATCGGGAACATTCTCTAATATAAAGAAATTAGCTCTTCCACGGCTGGCATCTGTTAAAAGATTAATGGCCTGAACCGCATCGGCATATTTTTCTACTACGTAATGATTCATTACTGGTTCGAGGTAATTTTCTATGGCAATTCGGTAATCCTCATTACAGAATAAGATATCAGAAAGGAGTAAAGCGCTTTTGGCAAAAGCATTGTTTTTCTTTAAAAAACGAATTGACTCAGGAAAACCTTCTAAACTATCAACCAGCGATTTAGTCAGGTTATACTCGTTCTGCTTGGCATCTTTTTTACGGTTTTCGGCCGTTAATTTTTCCTTGTTCGAACTTAAGTTGCTTTCTGAAGCGGCTAATTTTTCTTTTAAGATTTCTTCAGCTTCCGTCAGGTTTTTAATATTGGCCTGTTTTTCTCTCACCTGGATATCCAGCTCAGCCAAAGCATGGTCAAATGCCTTTAATTCTAAGGTTTTGGTTTCGGTATCATCAACATTTCTATTGCTTTCCTGTACCAGGGCATCTTTTTGAATGTTGAGGATGTCAATTTCTTTTTGCGATTGATATACATTATTCTGCAGTTCATTAACCGATTTGATCAGGTTGTCAATCTTGTTTTTTTCGATTTGCTGTTGTTCACGAAGGGTATCGAGTGTAGATTTTAAGCTTTTTAAATCAGACTCTAAACGGTTAAAAACCTCCGTTTCTGTTACCACTTCCTCATTTAAACGTTTAATGTTGTATTTGATGTGGTTAACCTGATTTTTATCTTTTTCGAGCTCACCAGATAAACGTGTTTCTTTTTCCTGTAAAAAGCGCATCTGCTCGTTCTTTACTTTTTTCTCACTTTCGTAAGCGCGGATTTTAGAAACAAACTCGTTTGTGGCCTTTTGTTGTATCGAAAGATTTTTCTCCTGACTAATGCTACCCAGCTTCAATTTTTGCAGTTCTGCTTCGCCAGTATCTATTTTAGTGTTAAGTTCTGTCCGGTTTACCTGCTGGTTTTGCTCCTGTATTTCTAAAGCATTTAAGTCGGTACGAAAGAACGCAATACGATGAGTAGCCAATTGTACGCTCAATTCGCGGTACTGCTCTTTTAATTTATAATAACGTTCTGCTTTACGGGCCTGATTTTCTAACGTTTTAAGGTTTTTTTCAATCTCAAAGAGTAAATCCTCAACCCGTTCTAAATCGGTTTCTGTGTCTTTTAACTTATTGAAAGTCTGCTTTTTACGTAATTTGTATTTCGAAATCCCAGAGGCTTCCTCAAATAAGGAACGGCGGCTATGTTCTTTATTGGTAATAATTTCATCAACCATTTTAAGCTCGATGATCGAATAACTATCTGAGCCGATTCCGGTATCTAAAAACAGGTCGGTAATGTCTTTTAACCTGCACTGAACATCGTTTAATCGATATTCACTATCACCGTTTCTATAAAGTTTACGCGTTACGGTAACCTGCGAGTATGCGGTAGGAAGAATGTTTTTGGTGTTATCAAAGCTTAACGAAACTTCGGCTAGCTGTGCTTGTTTACGGTTTTTTGTTCCATTGAAAATGATGTTCTCCATCTTTTCAGAACGTAAGGCTTTGGTGCTCTGTTCGCCCAAAACCCAGCGCATGGCATCAATTACATTGGATTTTCCGCAACCATTAGGCCCAACAATAGCCGTAACCCCCTCATTAAAATTGATGGTCACTTTATCGCCAAAGCTCTTAAAACCTTTAATTTCTAACCTGGTAAGTTGCATGGTTTGTAATCGGGAGAACCGACCCCAATATTAAGTATAATTTTGTGTTTTTTCAAGTGGTTTTAACCGCAAGGGTTGCAGAGAGAAAAGGGAAAAGGACGCAAAGTTGAAAGGATAAATTATTCTATCATCCACATTACATTTTCCATATTTAACCACGAAGGCACAAAAACACAAAGTATAAATTAATGCTCTTCGTGACTTGGTGCCTTTGTGGTAAAAAACTTATTTCACAATCATCAGTTTCGCAAATTTAAGCAGTAACTGTTTGTTGCCTAATCCTTGAAAAAATACTGTTGCTTTTACATCGGGTAATGTTCCTTCTAAGCTGATGATTTTTCCAAAACCGAATTTTTCGTGTTCTACTTCCATACCACCTTGAAATTCATGGGGCTGCGATGGAGTAAAGCCTGGCGTTGGGATGTGTGCTTTAGCTAATAACGTAGTGGTTTTTGGTCGCGCTGGTGGGGCAGAGGCAGTTGCGCCAGCCGCTGGTTTTGGTTTGCTGAAGAAATCGCGTGGCTGCGAAGTCCATGTTTTGCGCTCATCATCAAAATTACCATCAAAAGAATTCGATTTAGCAGGTTTTACATCCAGCTCTAAAAATTTCGGGTTAATTTCATTAATGAAACGGCTTGGTTCGCAATTGGTTAGCGTTCCCCAGCGGTAACGCGAGGTTGCATAAGTAATGGTTAACTTAATTTCCGCACGGGTAATGGCCACATAAAATAATCGACGTTCCTCTTCCAGGTCGGAGCGGGAGTTAACTGACATTTGAGAAGGGAAAAGGTTCTCTTCCAAACCTACAATAAACACGTTTTTAAACTCCAAACCTTTCGCCGAGTGGATCGTCATTAACGAAACTGTATCCTTGTTCTTATCACCATCCTTATCATCATTGGTTAACAGGGCAACATCCTGCATAAAGATATCAAGACCTTTTTCTTCTATATCTTCACGTTCTGCAAATTCCTTAATACCGTTTAATAACTCCTGGATATTCTCGTAACGCGCACGTCCTTCAACGCTGTCATCCGTATAAAGCTCTTTTAAAATGCCTGTATGCTGTGCAATAAACAATGCAGAGTCGTAAGCATCCAGTTTTTTCGCTTCAGCCTGAAAACTCTGTACCATCATTGAAAAATCATTCAATTGATTGGCCAAACGTCCGTCAACATATTCGTGTGCGTTCGAAATTACATCCCACATGGTTTTTCCATTCTGGTCTGCCGCAACAATTATTTTATCAATAGAAGTATCGCCAATGCCACGCTTAGGGTAATTAATTACCCGTTTAATGGCTTCTTCATCCTTTGGGTTAAACGTCAAACGGAAATAAGCAATTAAATCTTTAATCTCCTTACGCTGGTAAAAAGATGTTCCGCCATAAATTTTGTAAGGTATATTCAGTTTGCGCAAACCTTCCTCCATCGCCCTGCTTTGTGCATTGGTACGGTAAAGAATGGCAAAATCGTGGTAAGTATATCCTTTTAAACTGCGTTCCTGGATAATCGATTCGGCAACCAGTTTACCTTCTTCGTTGTCGGTAAAAGCACGCGCAACCTTAATCCTGTCACCCTCAACATTTTCAGAAAATACATTTTTTTCCAATTGGTTTTTGTTGTTGGCAATAATACTGCTTGCAGCATCAACAATATTTTGGGTAGAACGATAATTCTGTTCTAATTTATAAACCTTTAAATCAGGATAATCGCGTTCGAAATTTAAAATGTTCTGGATATTTGCTCCTCGGAAAGCATAAATACTTTGTGCATCATCACCCACTACACAGATGTTTTGATAAGCAGCCGCCAGTTTTTTTACAATGGTATATTGTGAAAAGTTGGTATCCTGGTACTCATCTACCATCAGGTATCTAAATTTCTGCTGATATTTATTTAAAACTTCCGGATGTTCTTTTAACAGGATATTGGTTTTAAACAATAAATCGTCAAAATCCATTGCACCGGCCCTGAAACAACGTTTGGCATATTGTTCATAAATCTGCCCAATAAGCGGTCGTTTATTTTGAATGTCTTCTGCCTGGATCTGGTCATTGGATTGATATTCACCCCAGGAGATCAGGTTGTTTTTTGCAGATGAAATTCTACCAAAAACGAAATTTACCGCATAAAGTTTATCATCTAGCTGCATTTCTTTTAAAATGGCACGCAGTACACTTTTGCTATCGTCGGTATCGTAAATGGTAAAATTGTTCGGATAACCGATTTTTTCGGCCTCAACACGCAAAATTTTCGCAAAAACGGAGTGAAAGGTACCCATCCAGATGTTTTTCGCCTCAGCGCCAACCACTTTACTAATACGCTCGCGCATATCCTTACTCGCTTTATTGGTAAAGGTTAAAACCAGAATGTTAAATGGATCGGTACCGGTTTGAATCAGGTGGGCTACACGAAATGTAATTACCCTGGTTTTGCCCGAACCTGCACCCGCAACAATCATTACCGGTCCTTTTGTGTTCTCTACTGCTGCTCTTTGTTGTGGGTTTAATCCTTCTAAATAATTCAAATCGGCTCCTGTTTTTTTGAGGTTCAAAAATAACAATTATTGGGGCTTTTTGCCAAAGTTGTTAGTAATTAGTTAGGTGTTGTGAATTGAATTTTATTTTATTTGATTTTGAGGAAAGCTGCATCCGTGTTTTATTAGTATCGTTACTCCTTTGCTTTGCTTATACGCCTTCAGGCATTGCCCACCAGGCAGGTATCCGCTTCGCCAAGGTTTAGGTAAATGAGGTTTGTGCTGCTATTGAGGGTTTAAAACCTATAGCTTTATTCTATTGATCAGAGTGGCAGGTTTTTTATTAAATAATGCAGTATGCTGTCAGAATTACACCCTAATGATTTGGGTATAGAATTTGATATGTTTTCATTATGGAAGAGAAAAAAATAAATAAGGATATTGAGCTTACCGATATCCCGGATGGGGATAACAAAGATATTTATGTGAATTTAAAAGAGAAATTGGAAAGTGTTGAAAAATTTCCAGGAGTTTACAATTTTAAATTTATCATTACTGGCGGCTTAGATAAAATACAGGACTTACGCGCCATTTTACCTGATGATGAGTTTATTGAGCAAGCTTCAAAAACCGGGAAATATGTTTCGATTACAGTTAAAAAAACAATGCAAAATGCTGATGAGGTGATTGCTGTTTATAAGCAAGCTGGAAACATCAAAGGAATTATGATTCTCTAGTTTAAGTGGTATAAAATTATTTTGCAAAATTAATGTTATGGTCTGCGGGATTAGCTTGCAGGCCTTATACTCGAAACAACTATCTCAATTTGCCAAGGTTTAGCTAGGTTAAGTCTGTGCTATTATTCAAAGGGATAAAATTCATCATTTTAAAATTTATGGCAAATGATGGTTCTTTGAAGCACGAACCACATAATACGCATAATTTACCCTTTCTACCTTCCACCTCGAAACCCTCCACCTTACCTACATCCAATCTTCATTTCCACTCTCTAGCTGGTACAACCAATAATTTACCAGCTGTTTAATTTCTGTATAATTACCATATTTGAAATGGATCTGCCCTGCGGCGGTATGTAAAGAAAGATGGCCTACATCAACACCCTTGTGCCATGGATATTGAAAAGTGGTAATCGCCTGAATTTTATTGGGTTGTACAATTTCATTCGAAATATCCCATATCCCGCTTGTTTTAATAATGAAATCCTGATTTACCGAAATGCGGTGCCTTCTGTAGCTGATATAAATCATCAGTACCCCAATAAGAAAGTAGGGAATTGCAATACCGACAAAAGGTTTCACCTCGGGGATATTAAAAGCCAGGATTAAAAAGATTGAAACGGGTAAAACCAGTTTGAAAAAAATCGGTAAGTTTAGAAAACGCCAGTCGGGAATAAAGGTTTTTCCCCTTAAGGGTGCATCACCCAATATCATTTTTAATAACTCATCACGCTCAATAGGGTTACAACCGGGAATTTCCAGTGTATTCCCCTGCATTTCATGTCCTTTTTTACTTTGCCCAAAATGCGCCTGCCTTAAACTCATATTCAGCATGTTCATCTTCTTTTGAAAATAATTCTGGCTGTATTTGGTAATCTGCACTTTATTTGGACTGATCAATGTATTTTTCTTGGCAATCAGTCCAGAAGAGAGGAGCATGGCATCTTTATGCTGACTGATCTGGAGTTCGAAATATTTATAAAAGGTCCTAACCAGATTGATAATCAGCAATACAATTAAAAGGCATGCAATTAAAATGAAAACCGTAACAATGGTCAGCATTCCTGTTACCGTGCTCTGAATTTCATCTTTGTTAATTTTAAAAGCATCAAGCAATTGCCGGCCTTCATAAATAACCGTATAAAAAAAAGCGGCAAGTAGAGCTAAACTTTGTCCGTAATTAGAAGTTAAGCCAACCTTAAATAAGGTAAAACCACTGATTTTTAAAAATGGTGTTTCTTCAGTCAGGTCATTTTCGTGTACGGCTTCCGGTTGCACTCCACCTACGGCCTTTCTATTCAGCAGATGCGCCTGAAGGTTGTAAGCAGCAGTTTCGTTAATAGCTTTTATACTTACTTCTTCGCCATGTGCACCCGCAGTGTCGATTTTTAAACCATAAACACCGATAATTTTCTGCAGAATATTCTGGTTAATGTTAACCTGCTGAATTTTATCTAGTTGAATAATGACCTGATCGCGATTGAATATGCCTTTGTTAACCACAAATTCCTGCTTTTCTTTATCCAGGAAGAAGGTGAATTTTAAATACCATAAATAGGCAAATACGAAGCTAATTAAAATGATTGCCAGGATGCCCATTATCAGGTAGATAAAAGAGGTGGCCGACATTTTTACAAATGCTATAATAAATAAGAAAAAGCTTGCCTTTACAATTTTAATCAGGGTATGCGCACCCATTATAATAATACCAAAAGCCGATTCGCGTTGTGGTTTGCTAAAATCGTTGTCCATCATATTTCTGTTTCAGTGCCTGGGTTTTCGAGCAGGTCTAATTTTTTCAAAAGTAAGTCCCTGATGCTTTTTGCTTCCTCAATTGCAATGCCTGAGATGTGGATATGCCCGGTTTGTCCTCCAGCAGTAAATAGCTGTAGCGATCCTAATTTGTATATCCTTGAAAAAATACCTTCGTTTAATTCAATGTGCTGAATCCTGTTTAAAGGAACAATTGTGGTCGATTCGGCTATAATTCCACTTTTATAAATTACATCGTGCGTACGTACCGCGTAACCACGTTTTTTAAAACTTAAACGGAAAAGAATGAAAAAAATAACCGCCAGGATGAAATAAACAGGGACAATCCAAACTGCATTTGGTTGTATTTCATCAACAAACAATAAAAGTGAAGTAATGCCAATTCCCAGCAGCACAAAAAAAATCACCAGGTTGATACAGATAATTTTCCAATAACTGGAATGAGGTTGTTTTAGTGAAATTTCTTCATACTTCGGAAGATGATCAAGATCAATGGTTTCATTGGTGAAAAATGTATCGGAGGACATAATTAAAATTATAACACGTATTAATCAAATATCTGACTAATATTTAATGCTTTTGTTACCTCGCTACAATAAACTTTTTCGCGGTATTGTACTGTCCGGAATCGGAAGAGATTTTAAAGAAATAAATGCCAGGTACAAAAGTAGAGGTATTAATTTCTAAGGTATGTTTACCCGTATTCAAATATTCATTTACTACTGTTTTAACCAGGCGGCCCATTAAATCGTAAATCTGAATGTTCAGTTTGTCCGATTCGGGCAAAACCACATCAATAAAAGTTTGCATGGCTGCAGGGTTAGGGTAATTCTGAGAAACGGTGAACTTTAGGAATTTATCAAAAATAGCTTTGTTAATGGCATCAAAAATTACGTAACTTACTAATCTGTAGCCACGTGCATTGGGGTGGAAAGCATCCTGATACAAGGTAAAATCGCGTCTCATGGCTGCATTTACATCCGCAAGGTAAATCTTATATTCTGTGGCTAATTTTCTGTAAGCCGCATTAATATTCCTAATGTTGGTGTTTACGGCAACATAACCTTTATTAGTCCTGTCATCAACAAACTGAAGGGTGCATAAAATGGGTACTAATTTTTGCTTCAAGCTCGAAGTAATAAATACCCGCATGTTGGCCACTGTTTCTGCTACACTGCCTTTACCTGCAGCAATGGCAATTGCATCATTAATCCCCATATCAATCACAATAAAGCCTGTTCTGTTGGCTATTGCGTTATCAATTCGGAGTAAACCTTGAAAAGTAGTTTGTCCACCTATGCCGTGATTGGTAATATCGACTATTTTGTTGGTGTAACAGTTTAAAAAATTATTTTGGAGCATGGTTTGGAAACCCACACCATTTACGCCTTCTACTGTACTGGCTCCAAAAGTTACAATGTTTATGCTGTCTTTCGAGTAATATTGGGCTGCTTCGGGGCAACTTACACGAGTGGGGTTTGGCGCTTGAGCGAAAGAATAAATGCGAACAAACAGAAGCAGCAGCAGAGATAAAAATACTTTTGCGCTAAACTTCATTGTTAATATTCTTTCTTACAGGATTTAAGGATATCTGTTAAAGGCGCAATTTACAAAAAAGTAAATATAAATGATACTGTACCTTTCTCTTTTTTACAAACAATAAACTATTTTTTTGTATTCGTTAATAGACGTACATAAATTTAAAAATCCAGTTTTGAGGCGGAGGGAAATTTTACTTATACAAAGTTATAATTTGTAGCTACTTAGTAGGCCATTTATTTGGTAAAGCCTATATTTGTCCAAATTCATTTTGTTATGCAAGAGATTAAAAATTATGTAGAAACGCACAAACAACGTTTTTTAGATGAGCTGTTTGAGTTGTTGCGTTTTCCGTCGGTTAGTGCTGATCCCAAATACAAAGGCGATGTTTTAAAAACTGCCGATTATGTTGCGCAGAAATTAAAGGATGCAGGTGCAGATAACGTTGAGATCTGTCCAACAGCCGGTTATCCGATTGTGTATGGTGAAAAAATTATAGATCCTACTTTACCAACCGTTTTAATATATGGTCACTATGATGTTCAGCCTGCTGATCCATTAGAGCTTTGGCATACCCCACCTTTCGAACCAACTGTACGCGATGGCAAAATTTATGCCCGTGGTGCCTGTGATGATAAAGGCCAGTTTTACATGCACGTTAAAGCTTTCGAATTGATGATGGAGACCAATACATTGGCCTGTAATGTTAAATTTATGATCGAAGGTGAAGAGGAGGTAGGTTCTGCAAACCTTGGTATCTTTGTAAAAAATAATGCCGAGCGTTTAAAAGCTGATGTAGTTCTAATTTCTGATACTTCAATGATCAGTATGGAACACCCGTCAATTGAAACCGGTTTACGCGGTTTAGCGTATATGGAAGTAGAAGTGGTTGGTCCAAACCGCGATTTACACTCTGGCGTTTATGGCGGTGCAGTGGCTAATCCGGCTACTATTTTATGCAAAATGATTGCTTCATTGCATGATGAAAATAACCACATCACCATTCCTGCTTTTTATGATAAAGTACTGGAATTAACCGATGAAGAGAAAAAAGCATTAAACGCTGCTCCTTACGATGAAGAAGAATACAAAAAAGACCTTGATATTGAAGAAGTTTGGGGCGAAAAAGGTTATTCTACTTTAGAGCGTACCGGAACACGTCCAACTTTAGAGGTTAACGGGATCTGGAGCGGTTACATTGGCGAAGGCGCAAAAACAGTATTGCCAAGTAAGGCTAATGCCAAAATCTCGATGCGTTTGGTTCCACACCAAAGCTCAGAAGAGATTGCCGAAATTTTTACCAGGCATTTCGAAAGCATTGCACCTAAAAATGTAAAAGTTAAAGTTACCCCTCACCATGGTGGCGAGCCGGTGGTAACCCCAACTGATAGTATCGCATACCAGGCTGCAGAAAAAGCAATTGAAGATAGTTTCGGCAAAAAAGCAATTCCTACGCGTGGTGGTGGTAGTATCCCGATTGTAGCTTTGTTCGAAGAGGCATTGGGCATCAAATCCGTACTTTTTGGTTTCGGTTTAGATAGTGATGCGTTGCACTCACCAAATGAGAAATACGATATTTACAATTATTATAAAGGAATAGAGACTTTGCCGCTGTTCCATAAATATTTCGCGGAATTGAGCAAATAAGTCATCTTATTTGTCAGTCTGATCCGAGTCAAAGATCATCCCTGCCTATTTTTATAAGCAGGGATTTTTTTTGCCATTTTTTGAAAATGAGCAGTTTGTTTTTCATAGGTGCTGTAGTCCCGCCATTCGCTTCAATCTTTTTGTGTTACTGTTGTGCTGGGTTTAAGAGCGGTGCATAAAAAGTATTTTCGCTACTGTCGGGTTTATTTAACTTGGTCTTTTTCAGCGCAAAACCTGTTCCTGCAATAGCATTAATGATGCACCTTACAGCCCCAAATATTACAGTTTGCCCTGCCAGCTAAACCCGACCGAAGTGTAAAACCCACAGCCCGAAGCATGAGGGCGAGGATTTGAAACGAAGGGCGGGAATGTTTTAGCACAATTGCTACAGGTTTTGCTTTCCAAAACAGGATAAATAAATTTAAGCTTAATTGTTAGTCTGAGCGGAGTCGAAGACAATCCCTTCCTATTTTTATAAGCAGGGATTTTTTTTTGCCATTTTTTGAAAATGAGCAGTTTGTTTTTCATAGGTGCTGTAGTCCCGCCATTCGCTTCAATCTTTTTATGTTACTGTTGTGCTGAGTTTAAGAGCGGTGCAACAAAAAGTATTTTCGCTACTGTCGGGTTTATTTAACAGTGATCTGTTTTTCAGCGCAAAACCTTTTTCTGCAATAGCATTAATGATGCACCTTACAGCTCCAGATAGTACAGTTTGCCCTGCCAGCTAAACCCGACCGAAGTGTAAAACCCACAGCCCGAAGCATGAGGGCGAGGATTTGAAATGAAGGGCGGGACTGCTGAAACCGAAAAGCACTGTTACTGCTTTCCAAAACAGGATAAATAAATTTAAACTTATTAGTTAATCTGAGTGAAGTATAAGACCGTTTATAATTGCAAAATGATATTGCTAATTTTTAAAGCACAGATTTTTTTCTAAATTGGTACCATGAAACACCTCATCTCATCTCTTTTACTTTTATCGGGGCTCACTTCTTTTGCTCAAGATACTAAAACGATTAATCAGTCTGGAAATCCAATTTTTCAAGGTTGGTATGCAGATCCTGACGCTGCTATTTTTAACAACAAATATTGGGTTTATCCAACCTATTCGGCAAAATATAAGGAACAGGTATTTTTGGATGCCTTCTCGTCTGACGATTTGGTGAAATGGAAAAAACATCCCCATATTTTAGATACTGCAGCCGTAAAATGGGCCAATAAAGCGATGTGGGCACCTGCAATTGTTCAAAAAGACAAAAAATATTACCTGTTTTTTGGTGCAAACGATATTCAGAGTGATAATGAAGTAGGTGGGATCGGTGTGGCCGTTGCCGATAAACCAGAAGGACCTTATAAAGATCATTTAGGGAAACCTTTGGTAGATAAATTTCATAATGGCGCGCAACCGATCGATCAGTTTGTGTTTAAAGATAAAGACGGACAGTACTATTTAATTTATGGAGGCTGGAAACATTGCAATATTGCCAAGTTAAATAAAGATTTTAGCGGGTTTTTACCATTTGAAGATGGCACCATCTTTAAAGAAATTACACCGGATAATTATGTGGAAGGGCCATATATGTTTATCAGGAACGGTAAATATTATTTTATGTGGAGCGAAGGTGGCTGGACTGGTCCTGATTATTCTGTAGCTTATGCTGTGGGCGATTCGCCATTTGGTCCGTTTAAAAGAATAGGAAAAATATTAAAACAAGATGCTGCTATTGCAACTGGGGCAGGCCATCATTCTGTGATCATCAATGAGAAAAAAGGCCAATATTATATTGTTTATCACCGCAGGCCATTAACCGAAACCGATGGAAATCATCGTGTTACTTGTATTGATGAAATGAAATTTGATGCAGATGGAAATATTCTTCCGGTAAAAATTACAAACGAAGGTGTAAAAGCCCAGAAAGTAAAATAATTGATGTTCTGCTGGAGATTTATTTGGTTTCCAGCAGCACTTCACTGCTTTCCAAAACCTTTTTTACCTGTGTTTTATTAAGGGTATTAAATCCAAATGTACATAATAATAGCATACAGGCAAGGCCTAACCAAAGCCAGTTATAACCAAGGTTTTCTGCCACTAAAAAGCCCAGATAGGGGCCGGCAAGTTGTGCGAACGACCAGCTTAAAGTGTAACCTGCAGCATATAAACCTCTATTGTGCTCATTACTTCTGCTAATAACGATTGTATTGATGAAAGGTAGAGTAAGCATCTCGCCACAGGTAAAAACAACAATGGTTAAAATGGCCATAACAACATGAAAACTTACCGGAGCACTTAATAAGATATAAGAAATCGAAAATAGAACAGCGCCTATGATGATGAAAAACATGGGCGATCTTTTTGCTTCAATTTTGTTGATCATTACCATCTCGAACAGGGCAATCACGGCTCCGTTGATGCCTATTATAATGCCTATGGCAAATTCATCGATATGCCATTCCTGTTTAAAAAACACCGGCACAATCCTGAACATTAAAAAAGCGCAGGTAATAAATATGGTTGTGAGGAGAATAAACTTTACATAGAAAGCATCCTTCCATGGTTTCATAATGACCATACTATTGGCCGTTTCCTTTGCCTTTTTAATGAAACCTTTTACCTGTGGTAAAAATGTGAGGATCAATAAACCCACAATAATACTTACAACACCTTCAACAATAAAAAGTAGTCTATAATTAATGGATGCAATTATGCCAGCAAAACTGATCCCTATAGACCAGCCCATATTTGTTGCCAATCTGTTTAAGGAGTACGATCTGGTTAAAGTACCTTCTGCGGCGTAGTGGGCAACTGCTGTAAAATTGGCAGGACGGAAAGCCTCAGAGAAAAAACTGATCACCACTGCCAAAATACATAAACTATAAAAGTGGGTTAAAGTAGAAAACAAGATAAATAGCAGGCCACTGATGATGGAAGATAAAACCTGTACAGGTCTGAAACCGATCATATCGGTTAATTTACCACCAGTTGCCGAGCCCAGCACCGAACCAACACCAAATAAAATGATGATTAAACCTGCATCTGTTACCGATCTATGCAAACTTTGGGTAACAAACAGGCCCATAAAAGGAACCGACATACTTCCGAACCTGTTAAAAAGTATCACAAAGCTTAATAACCAGGTTTCCCTGCTTAAACCGCTGAAAGAGGTTTTATAGGTATTGTAAATTGCGGTAATCATAGATAATGGTGTAGCGTACCAAAAGTAGGCAATGTAGAGGCATTTGCCTTAATTTTTTGGTAATAGCTTGGCAATTTTTATCATGGATTTAATTAATTTTTATTAGAATTGCTATCAATAAGTTAACTATGCTCGCCTCAAACACTCAACAATTAACACCTTGCCCTTTCTTAAGTATCGTAAGGGGATACCATGATCCAAAATCTCCGCAAAAGGATGTCGGAGAAGAATATGTTTATCAGGAGAAAATCTTTCTCAATTTTTTTCAGATCGGGTTGTTCGAAACTTACCATTTTTTATACAACGAATGTATAGACGACGAACATTTTAAACAATGGATTATACAGTTAAAAGGTGCTGATTTTTACCGACAAGCTACCTTAAAATTTAACCATTGGTATGCGGATGCAGGTCATGTTACTAATAATCGTTTTGTGAGTGTGTTAAGTGAAACGCAGCATCAGTTCTGGGAAAAGAACGGATATTTAAAAATTGATAAAATAATCGATGCACAACGCTGTAATGCGGTAATTGAACTGATAATCAAAACACTTGATGTGGATATGGAGAAATCAGAAACCTGGTATAATGATCATCAATTATTGCAGGGGCTTATGCTCCAGCTTTATCAGCACAAAGCGCTTGATGATATCAGGAACGATGAGCAGGTAAAATCGGTTTTTGCAAGTTTGTACGGTTCTGGTACATTATTGCCTAACTGCGAAAAGGTAAGTTTTAATCCACCTGTTAATGGAACTTTTACCTTTAAAGGCAGTCCGCTTCATTGGGATATTGATTTTAACATCGGTCCGCAATATTATATACAGGGACTACTCTATTTAAATGATGTTCCGTTAAACCGTGGCCCATTTAGCCTGATTCCGGGTTATCATCGTCAGATTGAAGCAGAACTGCAACATAAAAATCCCGAACTATTAATTGAGGAATTGAAAGCGCAAAACCTCGCCGTTCCTGTTGCTGGTGAACAGGGTGATCTGATTTTATGGTTGCAATCTATTCCGCATGCTGCCACGCCAAATCTTTCTGATATACCCAGATTTGTGCAATACCTTAGTTTTAATAATTTTTAACCTATCCAAAAACCCTTATAAATGGAAACAACGCAACTGAGAGAAGAATTACGCCGAATAAGTGATGAAATTTTGAAACCTGGAGATTTTCACGATAAACTTGCACCTGCTATAACTGACTATGTGACCTTATTATCCAAAATCGTAAAAATCGATAATGACGATGAATTGAATAGAAGACATGTTCAGAGCGAAATGGGACAAGCTATTGGTACATTTTGGGCAGCACAGTGCGTTAAAGAGGTTTTAAGGACCCAGCGTTTTGTAAGGAGTTTATTTTTGGCAATTAAAGAAATGCTAAATCAAAAATCAGGACCAGTTCAGGTAATATATGCTGGTACAGGCCCATTTGCAGCCCTGGCTCTACCGGTAATGATGCATTTTAGTCCGGCTGAAGTTCAATTCACAATGTTGGAAATCAATCAGCAGACCTATGATATTTTACAACAGGTATTAGAAGCGTTTAATTTAAGGGATTATATAGCGAAGTGCGAAATTGCCGATGCCACAATTTATCAGTTAGAAAATACAAATATCGACATTGTTTTAAGCGAGACCATGAGCAGGGCACTTATAAAAGAGCCACAAGTTGCCATTATGCTTAATTTTGCAAAACAACTACCTTCAGATACTATTTTTATACCCGAAGAAATAAGCGTGGGATTGAGTATACAACAAAAAAGTGGAGCCGAACCCAAATTAATAAAACCTTTGTTGGTTTTTAATACCGCTTTAAGGAAAAAACTGGTCGATAACACAGTTGGTTTTAACTGGCAATTTGATGAATTGATTGTCGAAAGCGATGTGGAAAAGGATGAACAACTCTATCTTTCTACTGAAATTAAAGTGTACAAGGATAATTTTTTAGGTTTTAATGATTGTTCGCTAAACATATTGGAAAGAATTAAAACAGATAAATTAGATCCAAAAAAATTAAAATTCAGGTATGTTTTAAAGGAAACACCCGGCTTTATGGTTTATAATTAATGATTGAACAGCTTTAATTTTAATAACTTTGCTGCATCAGAACAAATATGCCGCCAGAGAAAAAAATCCCCAATAAAGCTCCAACTACCAGAAAACCTAGCCCTAGAAAGCCAGCTGCTAGAAAACCTGCAACAAATAAAAAAAAGAAAAGTGCTTTATCAATTCAGCTCAAATTATTTATTGCAGGCTTACTATTGGTTTTACTTTCGCCATTTTATTACGGTTACGTGCTAAGAAGTTTTGTGGCCACCTGGCGATGGGTTAAAGATTGGGGGCAAGATCCTAACTATAGAACTTATGAGAGTTTTAATATCAAAATCCCCAAAAAATATACAGTACATGGCATTGATGTTTCTTACTATCAGGGTAAAATAAACTGGCCAAAGGTAAAGGAAATGAAAGAAGATGAGGTAAATATCCGTTTTGCATTTATCAAAGCTACCGAAGGCTTATTATTGGTTGATCCATATTTTCAAAGAAACTGGCGCGAAGCCCCAAAATCGGGAATTATCTGTGGTGCTTATCATTTTTTCAGGCCGAAAAAGGATGGTAAAACACAAGCTAAATTTTTTCTACAGGTTGTTAATGTCGAAAAAGGCGATTTACCACCTGTGGTGGATATAGAATCATTAGATGGTGTTTCTCCTTTAAAAATGAGGGCTGAACTGTCTGATTTTCTTAATTATGTAGAACTAAAGACTAAAGTTAGGCCGATTATTTATACCGGACTAAAATTTTATGAAGATTATCTGGTCGATTTTTTTGATGATTATCCTTTATGGATTGCCCATTATTACCAGCCCAAATTGAGATTGGATAAAAGCCGCTGGAAATTTTGGCAACACTCTGATAAAGCCAAAATTAATGGCATTGGTCATGTAGTTGATTTTAATGCTTTTAATGGCGATAGTTTAGCATTAGATAGATTATTAGTTCGATAGTTAGTTAATCGGTTAATTGTTTAAATCGGTTAACTGTACTAAGGGTTAATTGGTTAATTGTTGAATTGGTTAACTGTAACTAAGGGTTAATCGGTTAATTGTTTAAATTGGTTAATCGACTCCAAACGCCAAACTATCTAATTACCACTGTATCGGAAACTAATGAACCAATGACTAATGAACTATTAAACTAAACCGTCCAGCTTTCGCATTTTTCTAAGAAAAACTCATCCGCTTCGGCACCGATGCCTATTTCTTCGGGAATATCTAAAAAGTAGCCGTTGTAAGTGAGGCCGCCAACAACCGGATCAACAAGATGGCCTAATAGTGCCGTATCAAGATCGAAAAACTCTACATTCGGGCTTGCAAGGGCGAAATGAAGATTAGCGCTCAAGGCAATCCTGCTTTCGAGCATACTGCCGATCATGCATTTAACACCCGTTTGCAAAGCTTCTTCATGGATTTTTTGCGCTTCTAAAATTCCCCCCGATTTTGAAAATTTAATATTTAAATAAGTCGTAGACTGACTATTGATCAGTTTACGTGCGTCATGATGGTTGTAACAGCTCTCATCGGCCATTAATTTAATTGGCGAATTGACGTTCAATTCAGGAAGTTTATCATCATACCAGGTTCGCATGGGCTGTTCGCAGAATTCAATATTGTACTTTTCCAGTTCACCCAAGGCAAATAAGGCGTCGTCGAAACTCCAGCCCTGATTGGCATCCAGGCGTAAGGTTAAATCTTCGCCCACTGCTTCGCGGATGTGTTTTACACGGTCAATATCATCATGCACTTTCTTCCCCAACTTAATTTTTATAATCCTGCAACCCTGACTTTTATATTTCAAAGCTGTTGCCGCCATTCCTTCAGGCGTATCAATACCAATGGTCATATCGGTTTCGATGGTCCGTTTTTGTCCGCCGAGAAATTTATAAAGTGGTAAACCTGCATTTTTGGCTGCAATATCGAATAGTGCCATGTCAAAAGCACTTTTAATGGTATTATTATGGTCGGCATAACCTAAAAGGTCGTTCATGCGTTCGGGAATTTCCAAAGGGTCTTTCCCTTTTAAAATTGCGGCGAAATCTTTAGCCATGGCAATGCAGGTTTCCTGTGTTTCACCAACAATCATCGGGAAAGCAGAACATTCTCCAATACCATGAATACCTGCATCAGTATAAATCCTGATCAACACATTCTGTGCAAAATGCATGGTTCCGGTGGCAATCACAAAAGGTTCCATCGGTATGCTAAAGCGGTATATTTCGGTATGGGTAATTTTCATTTTTTTAAGGCTGAAGGTGTAAGTTTTACGGGTTGTCTAATTCAAAACGTTGTCTGTCTTGTTCTATAATTGCTTTTAATTCTTCTTCTTTTGGTAAATACAATAGATATTTACTCGCAAACAACTGGTTTTTATCACTTAAAACTGAATATTTTACAATTGTTTCATCCTTTTCGGTGCAGAGTAATAATCCAATGGTTGGATTGTCGCCATCATTTCTTTTCAAATCATCATACATTCTAACATACATATCTATTTGTCCGATGTCTTGATGGTTTAAACTTGTTGTTTTAAGATCAATGATTACGAAGCATTTTAAAATATAATTGTAGAAAACGAGGTCTATAAAGAAATCTGAAGTATCTGTTACAATATGTTGCTGACGGGCAACGAAGGCAAATCCTTTACCAAATTCCAGTAAAAACTTTTGAAGATGATTTATAATTGCAGATTCTAAGCTTTTCTCTGTGTTTTTAGTATCAGGATCCAATCCTAAAAATTCAAAAATATAAGGATCTTTTATATAGTCTTGGATGTTTGGTTTCGGATTGTTCGTTTTTGGTCCGGTTAAGGAGCGTTCGTATGATAAAGAATTTATCTGCCTCTGTAATTCTCTACTGTTCCAACTTGATGTTATAGATTCTTCTATATAAAACTTTCTTTTTTCTTCAGAATCTAATCTTGATAACAGCCGATAATGTGTCCAACTCAATTCGGTACGCAATGCGTACCAAATTGGAAATGCAGAATAAAAAGATCGCATATTATTCAAATTTCTTTCATCAAAACCTTTACCAAATTCCAAAGTTAATTGATTTGAAAGGATTCTTAAGGTTGCAGCGCCATACTCTGCACGTAATTTTCCCTGCTGTTCATCCTCAACAATAAGTTTTCCAATTTGCCAATACGATTCTAGCAGTGCAGAATTTGCCGCTCGAAATACTTTCAGGCGAGATTGGCTAATAATCTCTTTTATGGCATTAAATAACTCATTTTTGCTTAATTCCATTCATCGTATAGATTTCCAACTAAAGTATAAAAACAAAAACTAAATAGAAACAGGTTTGTAGATTATTAATAGATTTACACCTCAAAATTAAAATTCCATTTTCCCGCATACATTTTACATCACCTGTCATGTTAGAAACCAATAATTTAATACACGCTTCATCGCCATATTTACTGCAACATGCTCATAATCCTGTTAATTGGTATGAATGGGGGCAAGAGGCGTTAGCAAAGGCAAAAGCAGAAAATAAGCTCATTTTGGTGAGCATAGGGTATTCGGCTTGCCATTGGTGCCATGTAATGGAGCGCGAAAGTTTCGAAAACCATGAAGTTGCTGAAGTGATGAACCAGCATTTCATTTGTATTAAGGTAGACCGGGAAGAGCGTCCTGATATAGATCAGATTTATATGTATGCCATTCAGTTAATGACTGGGAGCGGAGGATGGCCTTTGAACTGTATCTGTTTGCCAGATCAGCGTCCGATTTACGGTGGCACCTACTTCCGTAAAAACGATTGGATCAATATTCTTGAAAATGTTGCTGCACTTTGGGCAAACGAACCTGATAAGGCTATTCAATATGCGGAGCGTCTAACTTCAGGCATTAAAGACAGTGAAAAAATAATCCCGGCGCTTGAAACAGAAGAATACACTAACGATCACCTGACCGAAATTATTGAACCCTGGAAACGCCATTTCGATATTGGTTACGGAGGATACAACCGTGCCCCAAAATTTCCTTTGCCTAATAATTGGGTGTTTTTACTACGCTATGGTTTTTTAAAAGATGATGAATCTGTTTTTACAGCTGTTTGCCATACCCTTGAAGAAATGAGCAGAGGAGGTATTTACGATCAGATTGGTGGTGGTTTCGCGCGTTATTCGGTTGATGATAAATGGCATGTGCCACATTTCGAAAAGATGCTTTATGATAATGCACAACTGATCGGTTTATATGCAGAGGCATATCAATGTACCAAATTCGATTCTTTTAAACAGACCGTAGTAGAAACAATTAACTGGGTTTTTGAAGAGATGACATCAGCCGATGGCTTGTTTTATTCGGCTCTCGATGCAGATAGTGAAGGTATTGAAGGCAAGTTTTATGTTTGGGATAAGGCGGAGTTCGATCAGGTTTTAGGTGAAGATGCAAAATTATTGGGCGCCTACTATAATATTACAGAAGAAGGCAACTGGGAAGAGGAACAGACCAATATTTTACGTAAAACCATCAATGATGATCAACTACTTGCCAGATTTGATATTGAAGCAGAAGTGCTTTACGATAAAGTAAAATCGGCCAAGGCAAAATTAATGGCCGTGAGGAGTAAAAGGATCCGCCCGGGCCTGGATGATAAATGTTTAACCGCATGGAACGGTATGATGGTTAAAGCTTTGGCAGATGCTGCACAGGTTTTAAATCACACACAATATTATGAAAAAGCATCAGCTGCAGCCACCTTTATTTTAAATCACCTCAAATCGGAAAAAGGTGGTTTATACCGCAATTTCAAAAACGGGAAAGCTTCTATTACAGGATTTTTAGATGATTACGCTTTCTTTATAGAAGCCTTGATTGCTTTGTATGAGTATGATTTTGATGAGAAATGGTTAGAAGAAGCAAAATTATTAACAGATTACGTAATTGATAACTTTACTGATGCAGATTCGCCTATGTTTTTTTATACCTCTGCAGAAAGTGAAGATTTAATTGCCCGTAAACACGAAGTAATGGATAACGTAATCCCGGCTTCAAATTCTACCATGGCACAAAATTTAAAGAAACTGGCTTTGCTTTTTGATATTGATGTTTATGCCGAAAAAGCTTCAGCAATGCTGGCTGCGGTTCAGCCGAAGATCAAAACTTATGGTTCAGCCTACTCTAACTGGTCTATTCAGTTATTGAACGAAGTTTACGGGATAAACGAAATTGCCATTACCGGCTTAGAAAGCGATTTGGTTAAATTAGAATTAAGCGGACATTATATTCCGAACAAAATTACATTAGGCGGAACAAAAAGTAACCTACCACTGTTAAAAGGTAAGCAAAGCAATGAAACAAAAGTTTATATTTGCCGAAATAAAGTATGCCAGTTGCCGGTTAACACTGTTGAGGACGCATTAGAGTATTTACAATAAATTAATTTAAATGAATATTTCACCAAACTCTGTAGTAGCGTTAACTTACGAATTGCATACTACTAACGAAGAAGGACAACAAGTTTTTGTAGAAAAAGCTGACGAACAAAATCCTTTAGTATTTTTATATGGCGTTGGCATGATGTTGCCTAAATTTGAAGAGCACTTAACTGGTTTAAAAACTGGTGACGAATATGGCTTTGAGCTATCTGCTGCAGATGGTTATGGCGATCTTGATCCAGGTGCTTTTGCAGATCTTCCAAAAACAATGTTTACTGAAGCAGGTGGCGAATTGCCAAATGTTGGTGATGTTATTCCTTTACAGGACAACAACGGCAACCAGTTCAGAGCAGGAGTTACTGCAGTTCATGATGAAACCATTTCAGTTGATTTAAACCACCCAATGGCTGGTAAAAACTTATTGTTCAGCGGTGTAATCTTAAATGTACGCGAAGCTACTCAAGATGAATTGGCTCATGGTCATGCTCACGGAGCTGATGGTCATTCAGGTCACTAAACAATTGATATAAACAATAAAGGGCTCAGGTTTAAAAACTTGAGCCCTTTTGCTATAATATTATTTATAAATTCTGAAAAACTTCTTCTAAAATTAGCGTAAAACCGGGTAAAATAGGGGTAGTTACCTCTTCGCCTTCGGTAAGCAGTTTGGTGGGCTGAAATTTACCCTGATGATCCAAAATATATCTGAAAAATGATTTATCCGAAGGGCTTACAATCCAATATTCTTTAACACCTGCTTCTTCATAAACCTCATATTTGTTAATCAGTTCTTTTTTGTTGTTGCCCGGTGACAAAATCTCCACCACAATATCAGGCGCACCTATACAACCACGTTCGTCGAGTTTACTCTGATCGCAAATTACCACTAGATCGGGCTGTATAACGGTGAAAATCTCTTTGTCAATCTGATTTTTCTTAGCTAAGCGGACATCAAATGGCGCCGTATAAACGCGACAGGATTTTCCTTGCAAGGTATTATATATTGGCCCGAAAATATTCGTTAAAACGCCTTGTTGAATACGGGAAGGGGCAGGACTTACTCTAAAAACACGTCCTTTAATAATTTCAAGGCGCTCTTCAAATTCAAAGCGCATATAATCTGCATAACTGTAAATAGCAGAGAAATCTATCTCATTAATTGTTTTAACAGGAGGGAGTTTATCTTCAGTTGAATATGGCTTGATATTCTTCATATTAGGTGTTTACCAAATATACTAATATCTTAGTTTTCTCTAAAAATCGATTTTTAAACGCAGTCCACCATTGGTAAGATTGAGGTTTTCTTTCGAAAAAGTTTTCATCGGCAGTCTCAGAAAGGGCTCTATGGCAATGTTATTTTTTTTAGATATTTTCTGCTTGTAACCTAAAGAGAAATTATAGAATCCGATGTATTTATCAGGATCTATACTGGCTTCAGGCTGAGGCTCTGTGGTTTTTTCCTGAACAATAAATGTTTTCGAGTCAGCATAGCCATTAACAGGGGCAGAAGAAACATTCTGAACCTGGTTAACAATATAGTTGTTCTGTTGTGAGCTATTTAAAACAGCTAATGCCGAAACCCCGATATTGGTGTACAATTTTTCGCTGATCTTATACTTTAATTCTAAAGGAATATTAATTCCACGGACTTTAGAATCAACCGATTCCAGGTTTCTGCCCGATAAAGTTTGTGGGGCGCCCGCGTTCAGCGATTCTGTGGTGCTAATGGCCGCATAAGAAACACCAGAACTAATAGACAGTTTATTTGCAATGGCATACGATAATGAAAAGCCATAGTTCATATTTACCTTATTATCATTACCCATTGCAGGGGCAACATATACATCAGGCTGCCATTTAGAGTTCTCATTAGTTTTAGATGAAGTTTTTTGCTGGTTGGCACGACTATCCTGCGCCAATAACTCTTCGAACGTTGCTTTTTTATTCGGTAAGGCTTTTTTCTTTTCAGTTAAAATCTCGAAGTTTTTACCGTTAAAAGTCGAAATATTAGTGCCTGCAAGTTTATTATCCAATAAATTGTTGTTTACAGGCAATAAATCTTCTGAATGATCTTCAAAAGTATAATTCTTATTCTCTTCAACCGTAAGGTTTGTAATTTCTGTAATTTTATTTGGACGGTTGGCAGCAATAAGGTTATTTAAAACAGTGGTTGTATCGTTTAATGGATTAGGGGTGTTTTTTGTAGGTGTACTATCACTAAGGTCAGTTGTTAAATTTGGTTGCGTTTTAGGCTTAGCTATGGCAATATCAGTTTTTTGACCGGTATTGTTCAGGGCAAAAAATACCCCGCCGAAAACAAAAATCAGGGCAGCAGCAGCCCACAAAGGCCAGTATGCTATCCTCCGTTTCTTATTCTCATTTCCCGAAAAGCGCTCCCAGGCACCAGTAGGATAAGTTTCCTCATGGTTTTGGAGTTGCGCGGTGATATGCTCAATTAATTCCTTATCCATTTTTCTCGTATGAATTGACCATGGTATTTAAATAAAGGGTACGTAACTTATTTTTAGAACGTGTTAAATACACACGGCTCGAACTTTCGGGTATATTCAGCATTTTCGATATCTCATCGTGTGCAAAACCCTCAATTTCGTATAAGTTAAACACCAGTCTTTGTGTATCTGGTAAGTGATTTAATAAATTCAAAATATCATTAACATGAAGTTCCGAAGCAACCGAAACCTGCGTAACCGGGTGTTCGCTTTCTGCAAGGTCATCTACATAAAACTGCACTTTCGAACTCCGTATTTTATCTATTGCTGTTCTTGAAGCGATCTGGGCAATCCAGCCTTTAAACGACCGCTGCAGTTCCTCCGGATTTTTGGGCGCTTTAAAGCCGGCAACATGTTTAAAAATCTTGATAAAACTGTCATTTACAAGTTCTTCACTATCCGAAGTGTTCTTGGTGTACCTTAAAATAATGCCCATTAAATAGCCATAAAATGATTTATACATCATTTCTTTACAGCTATTGTCGTTTTTTACACAGCCTTTTAAAATTTCCTCAAAACTGAGTATTTTTTTTATCACCCCTGTAAAGGACTATTTATTAAAGGTTTATCATGATTAATTGCTTGCAAATTTAAGAAAATAACACCACCCAATTTTTTGAGTGGTGTCAATTTTCAATCTCACAGGTAGCGTAGTTTTTTATTTATTCGTCATAACCGATAAACCCAGTCCGGTAGTATCGGTTTTACTGGTTAAACCTTTGGCCCAAATGGTGTAAATCTTTCCTTTTTCAATTTTAATGGCTGGTAAGCTTACTTTAACCGTTCCACTTTGCTTTAATTGAAAAGTATAGCTGTCGTTAGGTGCAATATTGGTAAAAGTTGTAAACTCTTTAAAAGCTTTTGCTGTAAATAAAGGGGCATCAGTTCCTGCAACAGCTAAATCGTAAGTTGCAGTTCCAGGGCTTAAGTTTACAAAACGAACTTTTGCCTTATCAGTTTCCGGAGCTTTTAAATCATCTTCCAGGATTAAAAGTTTTGTCGATTTTAAAGTATCAACCACAAACACCGAATAGAATGAGCCTGATTTTAAGCCTGCAGTTGCTGTAGTTACATATTTTAAAGAGTCTTTTTTAGCTACTCCAACCAACCTTGTTCCTGGATAAGCTGCATAATAGCCCAAATCTTTGGTGTAAGTAAAAAAGTTTATTTTTTGGTTGTCCAATATAAAATCCAAAGGACCAGTTCCAGGCGATGCATGCACAAAACCAATACCAGCTGCTTCTATCGGATCGTTATTAAAATCCTTTTTACAAGCTGTAGTGGTTAAAGTTATCGCAAATAGAGAGAGTATAATTTTTGCCGTAGTGCTAAAATTTTTCAAATTCGTTTTCATTTTAATGTTTAAATCAATTTTATGAACAAAATTGGTTAATGGCCATTAACGCTTTTTTCTTGTAAAACGGTTAATGGAATGAAAACGCTACAGCGGGTTTCAATTTTATAAAGAAAAAGCCACATGTTGTTGCATGTGGCTTTTAAAATGTGTTTATAATGAAGGCTTAAGCATACATTTCTTCACGAAGTTTTGCAACGTCGCTACTGTTAATATACTCATCGTAAGTCATTAATTTATCGATGGTGCCTTTTGGCGTGATTTCGATAATGCGGTTGGCAACCGTTTCTGTTAACTGGTGATCTCGTGAGGTAAACAATATTGCGCCTTTAAAATCTTTCATCCCGTTGTTCAGTGCCTCGATCGATTCAAGGTCCAGGTGATTGGTTGGCTCATCAAACATTAATAAGTTCGCCTGTTGCAACATCATTCTGGAGAACATGCAGCGCATTTTTTCACCTCCTGAAAGTACTTTTACGTTTTTAAGCACCTCTTCGCCCGAGAATAACATACGGCCTAAGAAACTACGTACAAACTGCTCATCAGCATCCGTTCCGGAGTATTCACGTAACCAATCCACAAGGTTTTCATCTTTACCAGCAAAATATTCAGAGTTATCGTTCGGGATATCAGCAGTGCTGATGGTAACGCCCCACTTAAATTCACCTTTATGATCAGTATCCCTACCGGTTAACACATCGTAAAATGCTGCGGTAGCTAAACTGTTCTGCGATATAACTGCAATTTTATCTCCTTTATTTACCATAAAGGTAACTTTGTCGAATAAAATGCCATCATTTCCACTTTTGCCTAAAGCATCAACCTGTAAAATCTGGTCGCCAGCCTCACGACCTGTATTGTTGAAGATAATTGCCGGATATTTTCTGCTCGATGCTTTGATTTCAGTAATATCGATCTTATCCAAAGCTTTTTTACGCGAAGTTGCCTGTTTCGATTTAGAGGCATTCGCACTGAAACGACGGATAAATTCCTGCAGTTCCTTCACCTTATCTTCCATTTTCTTGTTCTGGTCGCTGCGCTGTTTTAAGGCAAGCTGACTCGATTCGTACCAGAAAGTATAGTTACCGGTGTAAATGCTCATTTTAGCAAAGTCGATATCCACAATGTGGGTACAAACGGCATCCAAAAAGTGCCTGTCGTGACTTACTACCAATACGATATTCTGGTAATCGGCCAAAAAGTTTTCTAACCAGGCAATCGTTTCGATGTCCAAATCGTTGGTAGGCTCATCCAGTAACAAAATATCAGGATTACCGAACAGGGCTTGTGCCAACAACACACGTACTTTTTGCGTGTTATCCAGTTCTTTTAGTAATTTATAGTGGTTATCTTCAGTAATGCCCAAATTGCTCAACATGGTTGCTGCGTTGCTTTCCATGTTCCAGCCATCCATTTCAGCAAAAAGATTTTCCAGTTCTCCGGCACGTTCGCCATCCTTTTCTGAGAAATCTTCTTTCATGTAAATGGCATCTTTCTCTTTCATGATGGCATAAAGTTCTTTATGGCCGATCATTACGGTTTCTAATACCGAAAACTCATCAAATTCGTAGTGGTTTTGCTTTAAAACGGCCATTCTTTCGCCTGGAGTAAAAGCTACGCTACCAGAAGTCTGGTTAACCTCTCCTGATAAAATTTTAAGGAAAGTAGATTTACCTGCTCCGTTAGCCCCAATTACGCCATAGCAGTTGCCCTGGGTAAATTTTAGGTTAACATCTTCAAATAATGTGCGTTTGCCGTATCGTAATGATAAATTAGAAACTGAAATCATGCTGTAATTGAAATAAGCCGCAAAGATAGGGAAAAAGGTTGAGGGTAGGAAGGAAGAGTTTGTTTGTTTCAACTGCTTGATTGTTTTATTGCTTCATTATTCTCCTATTGGAAGTAGAATGTTCAGTTAACCAGTTTAAACAATTAACCGGTTTACCAATTTATTGTGGAAAGGTTTGGAGGTTGGAAGATGTTTCTATGTTTAAGGTTAAAAAGTTTTATTGTTGAAAGGTTGGAGGTTGGAAAGTTGAAAGGTGTTTGAATGTTTAAGGTTAAAAAGTTTTATTGTTGAAAGGTTTAGAGGTTGGAAAGTTGGAAGGTGTTTGAATGTTTAAGGTTGAAAAGTTTTATTGTTGAAAGGTTGGAGGTTGGAAAGTTGGAAGGTGTTTGAATGTTTAAGGTTGAAAGGTTTGAAGGATTTGGAAATGGAGGGTTTGGTTCATTGTGGCGGATACAGCCCCGTTATTCGCTTTACTCCGTTGCACTCCGTGTTCGCTACTACCGGGTTTATTTTACAAAGTTGGGAAGCTTTTGGCCAATAGTTTAAAACCTATAGCCTTAAATTAACAACATTAATACATGGTTGATCAGTTTTTATCTTGGTAGAATTTTGTATTTTAGTAGTACACACAAAATGAAATCAATATGAAAAAATTAACACTAGGCATCATTATGTCTTCTATTTCCGTCGTGGCCTACAGCCAAAGTTCCCAGTATAAATATAAAGTAGATTTTTATGGAGATACTATACTAGTTGATGAGCGGGATAATACCATTGGCAAACAGAAGAAAGATTTTTTTGGTAATACCATCGTTGTGGATAAAGATGGCAAAACCATCGCCAGGCAAAAGCAGGATTTTTTAGGCAATACCATTTTAGAAAATGAAGCCGGAAAAACCGTGGGTACACAAAAGAAAGACTTTTCTGGTAATACCATATTGGAAACCGAACGAGGACAAAGCCTGGTACCAAAGCCTTTAGGCGGTTTGGTTCCGGGTGATGGGAACACAGAAGTTAGGGTGAGGCAAAAAACAGATGTATTCGGCAATATCACTATTGAAGACTACCAGGGACAAACGCTAAATGTTTATAAAACCGATATTTCGGGAAACATAATCATAGAAGATGGTAACGGCAAAACGATAGGCAAACAGAAAAAGAATTCTTTTGGCGAAACCATTATTGAAGATGAGCGTGGAAATGTATTGGCAAAATATAAAAAAGATGTTTTTGGCGATACGGTGATAGAAGATGTTAACGGTAAAAAGATAGGGGTTTATAAAACAGATATTTTTGGAGATAAAACTTTTGTTCCAGAACATTAATTAATTAAACCTCGCAGGTTTTTAAAACCTGCGAGGTTTGGACATCCCGATTATATACCAGCGTTGTAAACGAAAGCGGGGCTAAAGATCCGGTGAAAAACCTGCCCCTGATTTCCAAAAAAAAAACCTGAACTCAATAACTAAATGCAGTAACTATATTTTATGATCCCGGAGTGTTTATCTGCTAAAAATTTTATTTTAGCCTGATGCAAAATCATCTCTTGCTCGAAACCATTAAAACCACCCTTCAAAAAAGCAAAGTAGAAAAACTGGCTGCCATTGCTTCAGAAGAAACCTTTTCGGTAAAAGACCTGATCGATTTAAGTTTTTATCATGATGAACAGATCGGGTTTCGGGCGGCATGGATTCTGGAGAACGTTTATACCGCCCACCAGCTTCGCTTTTTGCCTCATGCGATTTATTTCTTAGAAAAACTCCCACAACAGCATAATTTATCAGCATTGAGGCACTATGTTAAAATTCTGGCCTTTATGACGAAGAAAAATGCTGCTGAAGCGGTTAAAAAGATCGTTGCCGGTTACGATACCGATCATTTGGTAGAAGTGGTTTTTGCCTGGCTCATTGATGAAAAAATTCCTGTGGCCATAAAATCACACTGCCTTAATATTCTGGCAAATTTAAACACTAAACATCACTGGATCAGGGAAGAGCTCTTGCAAACCATGGATTTTCTGGTGGATAAAGAAAGCATTGCCTTTTTTGCTAAAGTGAAACAGATTAGAAAGCAGCTTTCGGTTTGCAGTTAACGGTTTGTAGTTATCGGTTTCCAATTGATAGTTCTTAATTAACAGTTCAGCGTTTTCAGTTAACATAAAGTCAAATCTTTATCGCTTTTCAACCCTAAACCTTCTACCTTACGCCTTAAACCTTATATTTACAACATGAGTACTACATACGAAACCATCTCAAAAGTTATAAAAGAACGTCGCAGTATTTTTCCTGCAAGCTATATTAAAAAGGAAATTCCGGTTGAGGTAATTAATCAGATTTTAGAAACTGCTAATTATGCACCCACACATAAATTAACTCAGCCCTGGCGCTTTGTGGTAATCAGAAAAGCTGGCTTGGCTAAATTAGGCGAAGAATTAGGAAGATTATATAAGGCACTGGTTAGTCCGCAACAGTTTTTACAGAAAAAGTACGATAGCTTTGCTGAGAAAACCAGTCAAGCCGATTGCATTATTGCCATTAATATGCAGGTGAGCGGTAAAATACCAGAGTGGGAAGAGTTGGCAGCAGTATCATGCGCGGTGCAGAATATGGCTTTAACTGCCGAAAGTTTGCAAGTTGGTGCTTATTGGAGTTCGCCACCCTTAATTGACGATTTGGGCGAATTTTTAGGCCTGGGTGAAAATGAAAAATGTATCGGCCTATTTTACATGGGCTATCATAACGAAAAACCCTGGGAACCAAATCGTACACCGATGAGCGAAAAGGTGAGGTGGATAGAGGGGTAGTCTTTAGTCAACAATCTTTAGTCCTGAGTCTGTTTCCTGGTTAATGGTTTGATAGTCCATGGCTATTACACTATGAACCATGAACTATCAACCATTCTACATCATCCATCTTACATCTTCCATTATCCATCATTAACATGTCTACATTAAAATCTAAACTCTATCAGCTTTGCTTAACTTTTATTCAAAACAGGATAGAAAATATCGAATATTCGCTGCAGCAAGCCAGGCAGGCATCTAATGACGACACCAAAAGCAGTGCAGGCGATAAATACGAAACTACCCGCGAAATGATGCAGCAGGAGATGGACCGTAACAATAAATTACTATATGAAGCGGGACAACAGAAAATTGCATTACAACAGATCGAAAATGTAGAATCGGATCAGGTTGTTAAAAACGGGAGCGTGGTATTAACGTCCGAAGGTAATTTTTACATTAGCATTAGTGCGGGTGAATTAAATGCCGACGATCAGAAATTCTTTGCTGTATCTCAGGCTTCGCCCATTGGCAAATTCCTGATCGGAAAAGCGAAAAACGAAGGTTTTAAGTTTAACGGCAAGGATTATTTAGTGAAAGAGATATTGTAGTTTTCAGTTAGCAGTTTTGAGTATGTGCGTATGCTAGTTTGATACGTGCGTATGCTAGTTTGATGCGTGCGTATGCTAGTTTGATGCGTGCGTGTGTTAGTTTGATGCGTGCGTATGCTAGTTTGATGCGTGCGTATGCTAGTTTGATGCGTGCGTATGCTAGTTTGATGCGTGCGTATGCTAGTTTGATGCGTGCAGGTGTTAGTTTGATGCGTGCGTATGTTAGTTTGATGCGTGCGTATGCTAGTTTGATGCGTGCAGGTGTTAGTTTGATGCGTGCAGGTAACCCTTTGGATCTGTTCGGTTCTGTTCAATAAACTGTGTTAAAAAGAAAATTAATATTTATTCCCGCTGATTTAAGGAGATGAGCGCAGAAGCAGTTTTCAGTTGGCAGTGTGCAACTCACAGTTAACCGATTTAAACAGTTAACCAGTTTAAACAATTAACCGATTAACCACCACTAACTATTTAATCCCCATCCTTTGCACAAAAGCTGGTACTAAATAAGTCTTTAAATCTGCATAAGGCACAAATACTACAATCTGTCCCTGGGCATAACTGGCTACTTCATAAGGATTGTACATAAAAGCAATGCCATTGGAGTTGAAATAAAAGTTATTATTCGGTTTTATAAAATCATCAAAAAGCACAGTACTTAATGCATCTTTGGCTTTAATATTATATTCTTTACGGAGATTGCGTTCTAAAATGCCTTGCAAGGTGTTCGAATCTATTTTAATAATGTCGCTAAGCACCATTTGTTTTTTGTTCTTTACATCCAGGCAATACATTACACTACTGTAATTACCATGTGCACCACCTGTGTAAGCATCAGCCAGGAAATCAATCACCACATAACCATTATCATTATAACTCACTGATTGCTGAGTGTTGTTGGTGTAATTCATCCAGGCCTCAAAATCACCGCCTCGGCCATCTTTTGATTGCTCAGCAACCTGCGATTTATAATCTTTAAAATAGTCAGCAGAAATATTTTTAAAACCGATTGAGCGGTCAACCTGCGATTTTATTCCTAATATCTTTTTAAGTTCAGTATTTAACCAGGTACCAGATTCATCGGTGTTTTTACTTTCCAGGTACTCAAAATTGATCTGTGCTGCCGGCGATTTGGCCTGATTGGCAAAAGCTTTAACCGAATCTGCGTAAATGCCGGTATTGAACGGATAACTCCCGTCAGGATATTTTTCTGTTAGTATAATCGGGAATTTTTTCGCTTTATCTCCACTTTCCCATGTGCCATTAAAGCCATTTCCGGTCCACTTTAAGGCTAAATGTGGCGATTTAAAATCCTGGGTAAAGTACGATTCGTAATAACTGTATTCGGTAAGCACTAAGCTATCTTTACCAATCAGGGTATCGGTTGATAGGTTAAGCCATGAGCCATCATAATAATAAGATCCGCTTACATCATCATTAACCTTCTGCAGATGCACCACCACTTTTTTGCCGGCAATGGTGCCTTCTAATCTCTTATAAAAAGTTTCGGTTAGTTCTTTTTTAGTATTGCCTGTAGTATCTGTTGTTCCGGTATTGTTGTTGCCGTTTTTAGGATTATTACAGGCAGATAATATCGCTAATCCGAAAAAACATAAGAAAAAAGAGTATTTCATAGGGATAGGGGTTTAGGGTGTTTTAAAGTTGAAAGGTTGTAAAGTTGGATTTAGTCTTTAACATTCAAACCATTTTTAGTGTTTTAAGATTGGAAAGTTTAAAGTTGAATTAACCTTTCAACATTCAAACTTTTCAACCTCTTAACGTCTCTCAACATTCAAACCTCTTTACTTAGATTTTGTTTTATTAAAGCTCTTGTTAATGCTATAATATAAGTTTTTTGCGGTATATCTTCCCGGATCAATAATCCTTCTGATGGTATAAAGCGGATAATTTTCGTCTCTTGCGGTAGATAGGATGAAAGCGGCCTTAAAGCCATGTTCTTTTAACTTATGCAAGGTTGATGATTTAAAAACGCCGTAAGGAAAAGCAAAATATTCTACTTTTTTTCCGGTAATCTCCTCTAGTTTTTTGGTCGGTTCATCAATTTGGGTCGTCCAGTCGGCATCCGTAAACTGGGCGAAATTTTTATGGTCGTAGGTATGGCTGGCAATTGTATTTCCTTCGTCAGATAATTGTTTAATCTGCTCTTTCGTCATATAACTGATTCTGCCCTTTCTACCGATGGATACCGTCATGATAAAATAAACACCTTTAAAACCATATTTTTTTAATGTGGCGTTTCCAACGGTGAATTGATCTTCATCGGTATCATCAAAACTAATGATGATGGGTTTTTCAGGCAGTTTCGCACCATAAACCAGGTAATTGTACAATTGGTCGGGCTGAATGGTATGGTAACCACTATCGGCAAGCATTTTTATATGTTCGCGAAATTTATCAGGGGCAATAATATCATCGTGTGCCCTTTTACTGTCGCTGGCAATGTTGTTCCTGATCTGGTGGTAACAAAGTACAGGCACCTCTCTGCGGGCCATGATGGTTTTGTTATCAGCAGGTTTTGTGTTTGTTGAGTCTGTTTTAACCGCTTCTGTAGTAGTTGCAGCAGATGAGGTTTTTTCTTTTTGTTTATTGCCCGAACAAGCAAATGAAAATGATGCTAAAAACAAAATGGATAGCAGGGTATGGGCTGCTGGTTTTAAATGTAAATTCAAGGTTTTTATAATTTATTTGATCAAAGATACAGCGTTTTCAGAAAGGATAAAGTCTTTTTCGTAAGCATCCCACTCTTTTTGGGTAATGCCCGATTTTAAAGCATTCCTTTTAAAGAAATTATAGTCAGTGAGTTCATTTTTAGTGGTTAAACAGGTATTTAAGAATTTAAACATGCGTTTTTCCCCAATCATCTGCTCTAAACCACGAAGTAAAAATGGGCCGTAAGAATAACGGTAGGTGCCTGATATTTCATTAGCCTCTTTAATGCTATTTAAAGGTTTGGCCTTAAAGTTTTTTAATTGTTTCCCTCTTTCCGCAAAGTATTTGGTACTGAAAGTTTTTCCGAATTTTTCTTCAGCTGCTTTAACCGACAAATACTCGGCGGTTGATTCTAAAAAGAACCATAACAAAGTAGAATTGGGTTGTAACACATTTCCGAAATAATAATGGCCGATTTCGTGAGCAATAAACGGATAATCGGTAGAATCTTTAAGTTTATGATGTTCTACATCAATCATATCGCCTAATTTGATACCTGCAAAGGCAATTGTTGGGAAAGCCACAAAACCCCAGCTTCTGCCTTTATTAAATTTTTCTACAGGCGAATGCTCTATAAATACATTTTTAGTATCGTAAGGAATCTTTAAAACTTTAAAGTAGTAGGCTTTCATTTCGGCAATGTTATTTTCAAAAACCTCCAGCTGCTTATCATCCATCTGGCTGTTTAAAAATAATGCACCCCTGGTTTTTTGTACACCATAATCTCCGGCAAAAATCATTGGGGCAATGGGTAAATCAGATTTAAACCTGGCAACAGGTCCTGGTTTTGGCTGATCGCCGTTTATAAAGATCATTCTGGCATCTTTGCTGCTTACCTGGATATCAAAGGTCATCTGCTCAATCTGCCTGTCGTTTTTAATATCGTAAATAATAGGGTACCATTTAGACTGATCAGCAGCCCTCATGGTTTTGCCATTAAAGGCAATCAAACCTTTAAAATCAATAAAGTTCAGCGTGTCGGTATAAATGGGGAAAGCGCCGGTATAAGTGATGTGCAGTTTGCCCGGGTTTGCCATGGTGCTGTCCTTATATAAGGGGGCATAAGTTAAGCCTTCGCCACGCATGGCTCCACCATAAAAACCACTGTATTTTAAAGTTTGATTAACTGAATCCTTGATGGATTTAATGTTAAAACCTTTGTTTAATAATATTTGATAATCCTTCCCTAAGTTAGGAATATTGCTCAACACGAAATCGCAGGTAATCTGTCCTGTGGCCATTACCACTTCAACTTTACCACTTAAATGCGGCGTTTGCGCATGGATTTTAATGATCTGGAACAATAATAAAATGAGTAGCACTAATTTTTTCATATTGGTTCGGTATAAAAAAGAAAATCCCGATGTGAAAATCGGGATTTTTTTGCTTAAAAGCTATTTTTAATACTGTTACTTAATGTTTTTGGCGACCAGTAACCGCTGGCAATAATCCGGCGAATGGTAAACAAAGGATCCTTTTCGTCGCGCTTGGTTGATAATTGGTAAGCCATCCTGAAACCACGTTTTTTCAGTTCAGGGATTCCTTCAGCATTCCATAAACCAAAAGGATAGGCAAATTCGGTCATTGTTTTGCCAGTAATTTCTTCCAGTTTTTTGGTCGGTTTATCTAACTGCTCTTCCCAATCTTTACCAGCATATTTTTTAAAGTTTTTATGATCATAGGTATGACTACCGATGATGTTGCCTTCATCAGAAAGCTGTTTAATCTGCTCTTTGGTCATGTAATCAACAAATTTCCCTTTTCTTCCGATCGAAACCGTCATGATGAAATAAACCGCTTTATAACCCAGTTTCTCTAAAGTAGGACGTACAATGGTAAACTGGTCCATATCCGTATCATCAAAAGTTAGCATAATTGGCTTGCTTGGCAGGGCAGCACCGGTATTGAGGTAAGCATAAAGTTGATCGGGCAAAATGGTGTGGTAACCACTATCGGCCAGCATTTTCATTTGGTCTTTAAAATTCTGAATTTCTACTATGTAATCTTTACCTACTTTTCCATCAGTTGGTTTCCAGTTTCTTACCTGGTGATAACATAAAATTGGCACCTGTTTTCTGGCCAGGATGGTTTTGGCATCGGCAACTTTTATTTTAGAAACGTCAACTGGTGTTCCGGTACTTGCTGCGGTTTTGGCCGTTTGCGCGGTAGCATCTTGATCAGCAGATTTTTCGGTTTGTGATTTAGACTGGCAGCTGGCAAATAAAATTACCCCAGCGGTTAGGATGGTTAAAAAGCTATATTTCATTTATTAGGGATGTATAGCTGCAAAACTATAAAATCCGTTACTTATTTAAGTATTAAAATAAAAGGTGTTAATAATTATTTTACGTCAGCGAAATTGCACTAACTATCGCATTTATTACATATTAAAGCCTGATTAATATGCTATTATTAAATAATTTAGCGGCTCAAACAAATTTTGATGAATAAACTTTATAAACTCCTGCTGTGTGCGCAGTTTTTATCCTTAACTGTTGCTGCACAAACCAAAACATTTACCATAACTGAAAATATTCAGCCCCAGCCTAAGGCAAATTATCAGCTTGCATCGCGTTTTTCGCCAAATAAACTAAAGAAAATGGTTTATTCTACAGTTGTTGATCCCCACTGGCTAAAATTAAGTAACCGTTTCTGGTACACTTTCGAAAGTCCGAAGGGTAAATTCTGGTACCTGGTAGATCCGGCTTCAAAAAGCAAAAAAATGATGTTCGACAATTCGAAACTGGCTGCAGATATTACCCTGATTGTGCGCGACCCGTTTGATGCGGAACATTTACCACTCGAAAACCTAAAATTTGCTGCAGATGAAAAAAGCATTTCTTTCGAAATCAAGAGCAGTGTTGATGAACTGAAAAAGGACCGGAAAGATAAAAAAGCGGCTGATTCTATGCAGAAGAAAATATACTCTTTTAAATACGAACTGGCTACTGCAAAGTTGACTGAGGTGCCAAATTTCAGCAAACCAAAGCCGAAACCAGCATGGGGTTCGGTAGCGCCTGATTCATCGGCCATTATTTTCTCCCGCAATTATAATCTTTATTGGATGGATAAAGAGAACTATAAAAAAGCGGTGAAAAATGAAGACGACAGTACCATTGTAGAACATCAGTTAACCAAAGATGGCGTTAAATTTTACTCTTACGGAAGCGATGGTGATGGCGAAAACAATGTAGAAAACGAAAAAAACAATAAAAAGCGCCGTGGTGCTTATGTGCTTTGGTCGCCAAATGCTAAATATTTTGTATTGGACAGGACCGACTCACGTAAGGTTAAAGACCTATGGGTAATTAACAGTGTTACACCGGGGCGCCCGACTTTAGAAACCTATAAATACCAGATGCCAGGCGAGGCCGAAGCCCCACAGGATGAGGTTTTATTGTTCGATTTTGCTGCAAAATCTTATAAAAAGCTTAATGTTTCGGCTTTTAAAGATCAAAGTGTTTCGGTTTGGAGTAAACCTTCATTAAATAAAGACCGCGATAACGAATTTCGCCCGTCTATCTGGTTAGGTAATGACAGCCGTTTTTACTTTTCGCGTACGAGCCGTGATTTAAAACGCATTGATATCGGTACAGTTGATATTGCTACAGGAAAAGTAACGCCAATAATCGACGAGCGTTTTAACACTTATGTTGAAGTGAACCGCCCGGGTTTGGTAAATGATGGTAAAGAACTGATCCACTGGAGTGAGCGTGATGGCTGGGCACATTTTTATCTTTTTGATGAAAACGGTAAACTTAAAAACCAGATTACAAAAGGCGCTTTCCATTGCGAGAGTATTGTAAATATCGACGAGAAAAAACGCGTACTTTATTTTACGGCTAACGGACGCGAGGGGAAAGAAGACCCTTATTACCTGCATTTGTACAGCATTAATTTTGACGGTTCGAACATTAAATTGTTAAATACCGGCGATTTCGACCATTTAGCCAACATGAACGATAACAATACTTTTTTTGTTGATAATTATTCAAGGGTAAATACGGCACCAAAAGCCACTTTGTATGATGGGAGCGGTAAAAAAGTAATGGAGCTCGAAACGACAGATCTTTCTTTATTAATGACCGCCGGATACAAATTTCCAGAACCTTTTAAAGTAAAAGCAGATGATGGCATTACCGATTTATATGGTGTAATGTATAAACCATTTGATTTTGATCCAAACAAAAAATACCCGATTATCGAGTATGTATATCCTGGTCCGCAAACAGAAGCGGTAAATAAGGCGTTTAGCAAAAGCATGGACCGTACCGAGCGTTTGGCACAATTTGGTTATATCGTTATTACTGTTGGTAACCGTGGAGGTAATCCTTCGCGTTCTAAATGGTACCACACTTATGGTTACGGAAATCTGCGCGATTATGGTTTGGCCGATAAAAAAACAGCTATCGAGCAATTGGCGGCAAAATATTCATTTATCGACGAATCTAAAGTGGGTATTACAGGTCACTCGGGCGGTGGCTTTATGTCAACAGCAGCCATGCTGGTTTATCCCGATTTCTTTAAAGCTGCAGTTTCAAATGCAGGAAACCACGATAACAGCATTTACAACCGTTGGTGGAGTGAAAAACACCATGGCGTAAAAGAAACCATTTCTTTAAAAGGCGATACTTCTTTTAAATATAGCATTGATAAAAATCCTGATCTGGCAAAAAACCTTAAAGGTCATTTATTACTGATGCATGGCGATGTTGATAATAATGTGCATCCTGCTAACTCTATTCGTGTGGCAAATGCATTAATGAAAGCAGGTAAACGTTTCGATTTCCTGATTATCCCTGGTCAGCGCCATGGTTTTGGTGACATGACGGAATACGCTTTCTGGAAACTGGCCGATCATTTTAATAAATACTTAATCGGCGATTTTTCTGAATCAAGTGATGTGGACCTGGTAGAAATGGACAGGGATATTGAGCAGAATGGGAAATAATCGTTAAGCAAAATGCCGTGGTTCGTGTCCTCACGAACCACTTTGAATTCTAATATTGGCCTATGGTAACATAGGCCTTTTTTGTGGTTAATCTGTGCATCCGCGGCGAAAAACCAGTAGCCCTGGCCGGTGTTCTAGCGAACCATTTTTTATACATATAAATAACCCATTATCTTTTTTGAAAAGCTAAGTTCTGTAATTCTTGGGCAAGGGTAGTCCTGCTATAGCCTATAGTCCCGATTGGGTTTCTGCTGTTAAATGATGATGTCAGCTGTGCCGAGTGACTACCAGGCTTTGCAAGTTCCTAAGTGAAATCGGGAGCTATTTGGCTTTATCAGGTTTATTTAATTCGGGTGCTGTGTTTCAAAATATGATGTGTCTTATTAAATTGAAGGTACTTAAATGCATCGAAACAATTGCGCAATGGACCTGTTATTTTAGTATGAATTACAAAAGCACAATTATGGCCGCATTCCTTTTAGTTGGAGGAATTGCCAGCAGCAGCGCTCAAGATATTGATCAAAAAAATGTTCCTGCGGTTGTTAAAGCTGCATTTAGCAAAGCTTATCCAAAAGCAACAGATGCAGATTGGGAAAAGAAAGGCGCAAATTATGAGGTCGATTTTGATTTAGGAAAGGTAGATCATAAAGCCACCTATACTGCTACGGGTAAAACAGTTTCTTTCGAGAAAGATATTCCAAATGCACAGCTTCCGGCAGTAATTGGCAAAAATATCAAAGCAAAATATCCAAAAGGCAGGATTGATGATGTAGATTGGATTAATACTGCAGGGAAAATAACCTATAAAATAGATATTGAAGGTACACCTGACGTTAATGTATGGTACGATGCCAACGGTAAATTTATTAAAGAAGTTGCCGATTAACTTTTTCTAGCATAAATAAAAAAGATCGGTACAGGTAACGGTTAACATCGGTGTTTATCTGTTGTTAGAAACTAGTAGCCATGGTTTTTTGTCCTCACGAAAAACTTTGAATAACAATATTGGCCTATGGTAACAATAACCATTTTTATATCCATGCCTTAGCTTCTTATCATTAACCACAGATGAAAAGGATGAACACAGATAAATAAACCATCTGTGTTTATCTGTCCTCATCTGTGGCGAAAAAATAATTTCTATACTTTAAATGACTAAATATTTGTGTTTAAAAAGCTAACAATATAGATATACTGTAGTTTAAAGGCTTTTTGCATTAAGATTCCCAATCGGGTTGGGAATGACGTAACGAATGAAAAACATATATGTTTATCTGTGTGTATCTATGGTTAGCAAATAGCCATGGTTCGTATCTCCACGAACCGTTTAAAATAGTATTAACCTGTTGAAAAATATTCTGATTTTTTATAATAATCTAAAAAATACCTCCGTATTAATCCCTGCATCCGTGGCTGAAAACAATAACTGTATAAAAAAAGCCTCCCGATTTTTACATCGTGAGGCTTTTTCTTAGGTTTTTAGGTAATCCTTGGGTGTTTTGATCTTATTTGTAAAGGTAATTAACGGCAATTACGTCGTTTGCATTAAAGGTGCGGTTACCACCATTAGAACAAGCTAACATAAATGAAGCAGCATCTGGAGCAGAAGGTGTTCCCGGGATTCTTACCGCACCCACATTAGATGCACCTTCGTTTCCTGCACCGCTTGAACCACAGCTAAATGCACGGTTCATGTAATCTGTATGGCGGAAGCCGATACAATGACCAACTTCATGCTGGATAACTGAAGCCAGGTACAATAAATTAGGGTTTGAACCATAAGCTGCCGAATTGGTATTCATTCTGATCTGATTGAACGGTTGACCTGATGAAGTAGGGAAGCCCGCAGAGCCTAAAGTAATAAAACCTCCGCTTGGTCCTTCGTTAAAACCAACAACATTAATGTTTCCGGTTGTTCCAGCGCTTGCCCTTTGGAAAGTGATACGTAAACCCAACGAGTTGTATCTCGAAATCATGGTGTTTACTGCATCACTATATACCTGTGGCAAATTGGTAACCGATACTGTAATTACGCGTGGTAACGATTTTACAACATTTGTGGTGCGGTACTGCTCCGTTTCGGCAATGTTTAAATTTGCGCCTGCAGCAGGTTCTGATAAATTATCATCTGTTAAAAGGATGTCGCCTTCTACCAGATATCCTTCGTCTATCTTACGTACATTGTCTGTACTAAAGCCTAATGATTTGATCTGTGATAATTTGTCAGCTGTAATATCAGTTTTGCTTTCTACCGCATTCTCTGTATTATTACTCTTACAAGAGTATAAAGTAGTGAATAAAAGACATGCAGCTGCGATCGATAAAAATTTGGTGTTTTTCATCTTGTTTAGGTTTGAAATTTTTTAAATTGAATAAGTTAGTTAATAATGTTTGTGGATTACCTTATAAATCCTAATTTAGGGAAGATAATTCATGTAAGCAAAATTTTATAATAAAATAATAATTGAAAGTCACTACTGTATTTTTAGTTTTATATTTTTGTCTGTCTGTATTTCGTTTAAACGCACAGATACAACCTGCGGGAATAGAAAAAAAAATTGAAAAATATATTTCTAAATCATCAACTTCTTTAAAATTAACTGATGATCAACCCGTTTTGGTAAGATTTAACCATGAGTTAAGTCCTGCAGAAATCAGGTCTTTAAATCCTAAAAAAAGGCTTTCGGGAGGTTATTATATTGTGCAAAAATCAGCCGTATCAAACCTCTCTAACATTGTGGTTTATCAGCAACAAGCCAACGGGCTTTGGAAAGTGAGTGAAAGGCTAATAAAAGTGATGGATAAAGCCGGCAAAAAGAACGATTCTATTCTGGTTAGGTTAGCTGTTAAAGCTATCAATACATTATCCGGCGCAGCTAAATCCTTAAGTATAAAATCAATAGATAAAGTCAATAATATCTATACTGTTTATATCCTGCCAGCTGATTTAATGTCGCTATTGGAAAAAGACGACATCCTATATGCCGATGTTTTGCCTGTGGCCAAAGAAGAGGTCGTTATTAACGGACTCGATCTCGGTTTAAACCAGATTTCGAATGCGTACAGCCTTTTTCCTGGTATTGATGGCACAGGCATTAATCTTTCACTTAAAGAGCAGATGTATGATGCAACTGATCTCGATTTATTAGGAAAAACGCTGCCAGGTGCGCTTACTGGTACAACACCCACCACTCATGCTACCATTATGGCTACTTTGGCAATAGGAAGCGGCAATTCTTTTATCCGCGGTTTGGGCGCTGCGCCTAAGGCTAAACTTGCTTATGCTGATTTTTCGAACCTGATGCCCGATCCGGTCAGCGATTTGAACAAACTTCAGATTAAGGTTCAGAACCATTCTTATGGTACTGATATAGATAACGATTATGGTATGGAAGCAGCTGCTTATGATAAACAGATTTTCGAAACCGATACCCTGATCCATGTTTTTTCTGCCGGAAATAAAGGAACATCAACACCATCAATTGGTTTATATCAAGGAATAACCGCCAGGGCTAATTTAACGGGTAATTTTAAGCAGGCTAAAAATTTATTGGTGATAGGAGGGATTAACAGGGAAAATATTTCTGAAAACCTGAGTAGCAAAGGGCCGGCTTATGATGGACGTGTAAAACCTGAGCTTGTGGCCCTGGGAGAAGACGGAACATCGGGATCTGCAGCCATTACCAGTGGTTCGGTTGTTTTATTGGAACAGTTTTATCAGCAGAAATATAAAAAAGCTGCTTCAGCGGCACTGATCCGGGCAACTTTAATAAATTCCGCAGATGATTTAGGAACGCCGCAGGTTGATTTTGTATATGGCTATGGCAAATTAAACGTGGCTCAGGCGTTAAAAACTTTAGACGAAAACCGCGTTTCTTTATACAATGTAGCTAAAAGCCAAGATCTGGTTGTGCCTTTGGTCGTTCCGGCAAATGTTGCTGAAGTTAAAGTTACCATAACGTGGAACGATCCGCCTGCAACTGTAAATGCCGCCCAAAGCCTGATTAATGGCTTGGATTTAAGTCTCGAAAATCCTTCGGGGAATTTAACCCTACCATGGGTGTTAAGTACCTATCCTCATTTAGATTCGCTAGCAAAGCCAGCAGTGCGTAAAGCAGACTTAATTAATACGGTACAGCAGGTTAGTTTAGATAATCCCGATGCAGGCACTTACAATATCCATATTAAAGGTAATCGCATCACGCAAGGAAACAACCAGGCCTTTGCACTGGCTTATCGTTATAAGCTTAAGAATACCTTTTCGTTTATCAGTCCTGATCAAAACGGATACTTTTTTGCCAATGAAGGCAATTATATCCGTTGGGAGAATACCTATTCCGCTAAAACCGGAAATTTATCGGTGAGTTACGATGATGGGGCAACATGGAAATCAATTGCGCAGAATGTTGACCTTAGCAGTGGTTTTTACAACTGGACGGCACCGGACCAGTTTTCGAAAGCGATCATCAGGATGGAAGTTGAAGGCAATACCATACAGAGCCAATCTTTTGTGATTTCGAGTCCGAGGACTTTAAAAGTTGGTTATGTATGCAAAGATGGCATTGTACTAAACTGGAATCCGCAACCTGGCGCTAAAGATTATATACTTTATCATATTGTAGATAACGTACTTACCCCGGTATTAACCCTTACCGATACCATTACGAAAATTGACATCAGTAAGATTAAGAGCAAATACTTTGCAGTAGCAGCTAATGGGGTTGGTTTTACAGGTTTAAAAAGTTACACCATCGATTATACCCAACAGGGAATTGCCTGTTATGTAAAGAGTTTATTTGCATCAGTAGCAGACGATAACCGGATAAGGGTTGACCTGAGCATTGGAAGTACTTTGGATTTGAAGAACATCATCTGGGAAAAACAGACAGGTGCGAATACATTCAGCATTTTACAGCAGACTAAACCTGTTCAAAATCAGTTTGATTATGCCATTTTTGATGATAAACCTAAAGAAGGTATACAATTTTACCGGGTAACTTTCGAAACGGCCAATGGGCAGGTGCAGAGCGACCTTGTTTCAGTAGTATTTCTCAAAGCAGATCAGTTTTCTTTCTTTCCCAATCCCGTAGCCGATTATTTAACCATTTTAAGTGGATCTTTTGAAGATTACAGTCTTTCTATATTTAATATCTTAGGACAAAAGGTTTTCGAAGAAAAAGCCACAAGTTCGAATAAGTTTGCCCTTAATGCGCTATCTACCGGTGTTTATGTTGGTGTGATCAATAAAAACGGGCAACAATTGAAGAAATTTAAGTTGATTAAGAAATAACTGCTAATATTATTCTGTGTGATCTGCGGAGAATATGTTATGTATGTTTTTCCCGCAGATTTTGGATGATAAACGCAGAATTTTTTTGTCTGTTGTATAAATCTACTCTGTGTGATCAGCGGGAAAACCTAATTGTTTTTGTTCCCCGCAGATTTAAGATGATAAGCGCGGATTTTTTTTGTGTTGTGTAAATATATTCTGCGTGAATCTGTGTGATCAGCGGGAAATATATTGCGTATGTTTTCTTTCGCAGATTTAAGATGATAAACGCAGAGGTTGGTTTGGTGGCATGGATTTATTCTGCGTAAATCTGCGTGATCAGCGGGAAACATATTGCAATGTTTCTAATGTAAATGCATATATTCCTAATTTCTTCGTATTTTTCAGCATATACGATCAGTTATTAAAAATTAATCCCTTATAAATGAAAAAAATACTGTTATTTTCAGGCTGCGCGCTATTTTTCTTTGGTTCCTGTAAACAAAATGCCAAAAGTACCAATGCTGGTTCCGATTCTTTGGCGATAAAAGCCATCAACGATTCGAGTTTAACTCAATATTTATCGGTAATAGCCGCCGATAGTTTACAGGGAAGAAAACCTTTTACAAATGGCGAAACCAAAACCATAAATTATTTAAAAGCGCAGTTCGAAAAACTGGAATTGGAGCCAGGCAATGGCAATAGCTTTTTCCAGGAGGTGCCAATGGTGGAAATTAAATCTATACCAGAAGATAAAATGGTATTCAAAGGAAAAAATGCTTCCCTGACTTTGAATTATCTCACCGATTTTGTTGCTGGTACCAGAAGGGTGCAAGATGAAGTCAGTATTAGCAATTCGCCATTGGTTTTTGCAGGTTATGGTATTGTAGCACCAGAATATGGCTGGAACGACTACGCCAATCTGGATGTGAAAGGAAAAACCGTTGTTGTGTTAATTAATGATCCAGGCTTTGCCGATTCTACTTTGTTTAAAGGTAAAAACATGACTTATTACGGCAGATGGACTTATAAGTTTGAAGAGGCTGCCCGTCAGGGGGCTACGGGAATCATTATCGTACATGATACTGAACCGGCAGCTTATCCATGGACAGTGGTGCGCAGTGGCTGGTCGAAATCTAAACTTACTTTGCAAAGTGAAGATAATGGGATGAACAGGGCAGTAGTAGAGGGCTGGATTACATTAGATAAAGCAAAAGCATTATTTGCAATGGACGGCAAATCTTTTGATCAATTAGCACTTAGTGCCCGTAAGAAAGGTTTTAAAGCGGTCGATTTGAACATTAGCACTTCGTTAAAAGTTAAAAATACCATCAAAAAATCAGTTACCTATAATGTACTGGCTAAAATTCCGGGAGATAAAAGTAAAGATGAAGCGATTATTTATTCGGCACACTGGGATCATTTAGGCGTAGGAGAAAAAATAAAAGGCGATTCTATTTACAATGGAGCAGTTGATAATGCCACCGGAGTAGCAGCTTTGTTCGAAATTGCCTCGGCATTTAAAAAACTGCCTAAAGCTCCCGGACGTACCATTTTGTTTATTTCTTACACCGCAGAAGAACAGGGTTTATTAGGCTCAGAATTTTATGCTAAACACCCCACTTTCCCATTAGCTAAAACTGTAGCCAACATCAATATGGATATGATGGGCATCGCCGGTAAAACAAAAGATATCGTGGTGTATGGTTTCGGACAATCAGAACTGGAAGATTATGCGGCTGAGTCTGCTAAAAAACAGGGTAGGGTAATCGTTCCCGACCCGGTACCATCATCAGGTTTATATTACCGTTCTGATCATTTTAACCTGGCCAAAGTTGGTGTACCTTCATTATTTACCGGTTCGGGTGTAGATAACATCAAAAACGGCAGGGAATGGGGCTTAAAGCAGGTGGCCGATTTTACTAAATTCCGTTACCATTCGCCGCAGGATAATTTTGATGCCAAGACATGGGATTTATCAGGTATTGTAGAAGATGTTCGAATGCTTTTTGATATGGGATATCGCATCAGTAATGAAGCTTCGTATCCGAAATGGAAAGACGGATCGGAATTTAAAGCCATCAGGCAAAAGAAGTAAAAACAAAAAGCGTCCCGATTCAACATCGGGACGCTCTTCAAAAAAAAAGTCATTTTATTAAATTTTCCCTAAGGGAGAATTAATTAAAAGTAGAACTGTACACCTAATTTTGGTGCAAAACTATCAGCGTTTAAACCGAAAGTGTTTGTTTTTAATTTAGCGCCTGTGCCTTCTGCTTTTAAAGTAGAGTTTTCATAACTTAAGCCTTTAACGGAAAATTCGATACCAATTTTCTTAGTTGGGAAGAAAGCAAAACCTGGGGCAACTTCTACACCGATTTTGGTTGTAGTACCCAATTTAACAGCGTTATCGCCATTAGCATCAGTTGCTTTTAACTCACCAAATGCCAATGGCACTGATAATTGTCCGAAGAATTTAAATTGATCTGATAAACCAACATAGTAACGGCCAAAAGGAGCAACTTTAAAAGTACCTTCTTGTGTTCTCTTGCTTACTTTTTTATCGTATTCGTAACCAATACCTGTACCAATTGCAAAGTTGTTGCCAACAAAATAGCCAACACTAGGTAATACGCTAAAGCTGAAATCTGCTTTTGGAGCGCCATCTGCTTTTGTAGAGTTTACACTTACATTACCACCTAACATAAAATTTCCTTTTTCAGTTTGTGCTTGTGCACCATAAACTAAACCTGCTACTGCTACTAAAGATAATAATAATTTTTTCATCTTTTCTATTATTTATTTGTGATTAAAATATAGTCAATTTTACTTTTTTAATTTCTGACTATATTTGCCTAAAAGTCAACACTTGTGCCAGAAAACTTTATCTGCGTCATCAAAAAATCAGTTTTTGCTCAACCGCTTAATGGACAAACAGATGTAAATTTAATGTTAATTCAATATTATTTTCGCGTGACAAAAAATCAATCGATTGATTAATTTTTTAGGCATGACAAATTGACAATCTGACTTTTTTGTATAAATGTCAGTTTTTTTATATGACATAAATAACAAAATACAATAAAGAAATATTGATGATAAAAATATTTTGAAATATAGTGAGAATCTTCTCTAACTATCTAAGGTTTTCACTCATAATTCATTTATTAAATGATTTAAAGAATGATTTTAAATCTATATTTATTTACCGCTGTCAGTTAAATTTTAAAGGATAGGCTTAAGATTAATATTTTTGCTATCCTTTAAAACAAATTACTAACGATTTACAGTAATATAAGTGTAAGATGTTGAAAAAGTCCCATACCTAAAATATTCAAGAGGCGGAGCAGGGTATGGAACATTTGACAACAATCTTGGCCCAAAATTTAATCCTGTATTCCGGGCGCCTATGGCAACATTCCACTCACTACTTCCAGAAATTTCTATATCGTAATTACCAACAGGTAACTTCCATGGCGATTTACTAATATTAGTTGAGGTAACACTAACATTATACATGAAGTTTTTAGTTCCAGGTTCATAGAAATTAATATTTACGTATGCTGAGCCCAAGCCAACGATAGAAACAGAAACAATACCATCTGGAGTTATTGGGGCTCCGCCGTAGAGATAATTTAGTGCAATAACATCATTTGGATTAAAGGGTCTATCAACTCCATTCCCTACACAAGCTAACATATAACTATCAGCATCTTCTGTAGATGGTGTGCCAGGTATTCTAACAGCATTGTCTATTCCTTTGCCTTCATCATTAAATTCATTTTTATAGTTGCAACTAAATTGTCTGTTGAAATAATCTGTATGTCTCAAGCCGATACAATGTCCTATTTCATGAGCAATTACCGTTGCAAGATAATTTAAAGGCGGAGAGTTACCCAGTGCGCCAGAGCTAAGTAAAATGGGGCTAGCAGGATCTCCAGAATTCGTTGGAAAACCAGCAGACTTACCTAATACGCCACTTTGCAGTGTTGCTCCAAGTATGTCTATATTTCCATTATTTGCTACTCTTTGAAAAGTGATTTTTAGGTTTAAATTATTATATCGTGCAATTGCGATATCAGTAGCAGTAGTATAGGCTTCTGGTAAGTTTGTAACAGATACAGTAATAACACGGGGTGTTGATCTTACTAAGTTACTCGTTCTATATTGTTCTGTTTGTGCAATTGTTAAAGATGATGATTGCATTTTGTTATCTAAATCTTTTTCACTGATAAAGATATCTCCTTCTACAATATAACCACCTTCGACTTTTTGAATTTGGTTAGTGCCAAATCCTTGATTTTTAATTTTTTGTAACGTTTCTTCTGAAATTTCTTGTTTTTTCTGTTCGGTTTTCTCTTGTTTTTTACAAGAGAACATAACTATTAGCAAGCTAAATAGATAAAGTTTGATTTTCATGGATTGTTGATTGATTTTTAATTATTGATTTATAAATATTGATTCGTAATTGTTTATTTATCCTGATTTGTCGAAGTTATAAATGTTAAAATATAAAATAAGCTTTGTAGATTTAGTTGTTGAAATTATGATTATTAAAATCCGACCCCTCAATTATTATTCATATAATTAGTGGATTTTAATAATATTTCAATATTATAATTAATTTTTTGTATGATTTAATCTACTTAAAAGCAGCATTGATATGCGTATCTATGATTTAACTATCTTAATAACGCTCAATTTTAAGTAAAAACAATGAAATAAACTGCATTGTTAGTCGCTTATTAATTAATACTATGTTTGTCAGTTATTTAAAATTAACAATATATTTTATTAGATATTGTTAACTAATTAATGATGTAAAATATATTTTAAAGTAAGGCATTATATGACAACTAAAAAATACATTCAAATTTTGCAATTAGGTCTGTTACTCAGTTTATTCTAAGAAAATAATCAGGGGCCACAAAGGAAGCTTGAGACGAAGGGTTTTTAATATTTGCAAAGTGAAAGAGAGCATTTTACAAACAGGATAATAAAACACTTTTTTATATCATTGGTTCTCCGCTTAAATATGGGCTTGGTACATTGAATCCGTTATCGGGGGAGCATTGAAAAATATTTGTATTGAAAGATCTAAGTGTCATTAATTCCAATTTTTAGATATAGGTTATGAATAGGACCATGTTTATTCTCTAGTTCAGGAGGCAAGCATGAGTATTTCCAAACTTGTAATTTTGTTAAAAAGCATTGCTGTCCTTGAGCTTTTTAAGCTTCATCCAAAAATAAAATGGTTACTTCTAGACAGCAATCTCTTGAAAAGAATTTATTATACAAATACCATTGGTCAATATGGCAATAAAGATGTAATAAGAAACTACGTTGGGATATCAAAATATACATTTAGAATAATTCAAACTCCTTTAATACATCCAGGTTCTTTATTCTATTGATTAGAATCAATCGCTTAATTCCTTTTGCTCTAAATTTAAACTTTACAGGCAGAAATTAAATTTTCTATTTTCTTTTTAATAATATCGACGCTCTTTTCATCTGTCAGATTTCCTTCAGCGTCAAATTTATTTTGCGCCTGTGCGATTAAAACTTCTGGTTGTAAAACCGGATTCATATTCAGGAATGTAAAAACAGGCAAAAATGCCATTTGCATTCTAACGGTTCCCCACATGCCTTGGGTAGCACCCATTACCGCAACAGGTTTATGCATCAATGGCGAATCTTTGCCGCGGCTGGCCCAATCGATGGCATTTTTCAAACCTCCTGGAATAGAATAATTATATTCTGGAGAAACAATGATAAAAGCATCTGCAGCAGCTAAAGCATCTCTGAATTTCTCCACGCTTGCCGGTCTTTCTCCAACTTCAGGCAAATCATGATCGGCATTATAAACGGGGATGTCATCATAGGCCACAATTTCAAATTCGATACCTTCGGGGATTAATCCGCCTGCCACTTTAAGTAACATCGCATTAAAAGATCCTTTTCTCAAACTTCCGCATAAACCAACAATTTTTCTGTTCTTTTCCATGACTATTAAACCGAAACATTATCAAAATGTTTGGTTTTTGCAAGGACAATGCGTGTAGTTTAAAAATTTATAATCCTTATTTTTGACCCTATAAGCTATTCGTTATGACTGAAAATACATCTACCACCTCCATTATTGAAAAAACCGTTTTCCCGATACTTTTTGCCCTCAGTTTTTCGCACCTGTTAAACGATACCATACAATCTTTAATTCCAGCTATTTACCCCATTATCAAAACAAGTTATCATTTAAGTTTTTCGCAGATTGGTTTAATTACTTTAACCTTTCAATTGGCGGCATCGCTTTTACAACCATTTGTAGGTTTGTATACCGATAAAAAGCCTCAGCCATATTCTTTAGCTGTAGGGATGGGCTTTACCCTGATCGGTTTGATCTCTCTTTCGCAATCGGCCCATTTTTATACCATGTTGATTTCTGTTGCTTTTATCGGCATTGGTTCATCTATTTTTCACCCCGAAGCCTCGAGGATGGCACATGCCGCATCAGGAGGGAAGAGGGGATTGGCACAATCAGTTTTTCAGTTGGGAGGCAATGCTGGCAGTTCTTTAGGACCTTTATTAGCGGCATGGATCATTGTACCTTATGGCCAGTTCAGCGTAATCTGGTTTTCGGTGATTGCACTTTTAGCCATTATGATCTTAACTTATGTAGGTAACTGGTATAAAGGCTTTATGCTTTCGAGAAGTAAAAAGATTAACATACAAACGGTGGTGAATCAGTTTTCGAGAAATAAGGTCATATTCTCGGTATGTATTTTATTGTTGTTAATCTTTTCCAAATACTTTTACATGGCGAGTTTAACCAATTATTTTACTTTTTACCTGATCGATAAATTCCACGTTTCGGTGCAAACATCGCAGATTTATTTATTCGTGTTTTTATTCTCAGTAGCTGCGGGTACTTTGTTGGGCGGCCCGATTGGAGATAAAATAGGCCGTAAATATGTAATATGGGCATCTATATTGGGCACGGCACCGTTTGCATTACTGTTGCCGCATGCCAATCTTTTCTGGATCGGGGTATTGATTGTTCCCATCGGGATGATTTTAGCATCGGCATTTTCGGCTATTTTGGTTTATGCACAAGAGCTCATCCCTGGTAAGGTAGGTTTAGTTGCCGGGCTGTTTTTTGGCTTTGCCTTTGGAATGGGGGGAATTGGATCGGCCTTATTGGGGAAATTAGCAGACTCTACGAGTATCGAATATGTATTTAATGTTTGTGCGTTTTTGCCTTTAATTGGTTTATTAACAGGTTTTTTGCCGAATATAGAAACAAAGAAGAAATAAAAAAGCCCATCCATTTTTAAGGGGATGGGCCAAAGCTTTAATAGTTGAAGAGGTTAAAATAGGATATAAATCTTAAAACCGAGGTTGTTGATAAATCCCTGACTACTTAAATTGAACGAAGTAAATTCGCTTTTGGTAAAATAATTATTAGCGTCAACCTCATTCTGTTCTGTTTTGCTATAAATGAAATCTGCAGATAATAAACTCGTTTCTAATGCAAATCTTTTAGAAACAAACCAGGTGATACCGCCATATGCGCCTACAGCATATTGGTTGGAAGTATAACTGGTTACTTGTGGGTAGGTGTTGTTGTATTGACTATCATTTTTACTGTAGGTATAGCCAGCTTTTCCACCTGCATAGGCAAATAAGGTTTTTACAAGAGGGAAATAGCGCTGATAGCTTAAGTTGCCACCATAGCTTTTTTGTTCTTGGCTGGTTGTGTTGTTATTGTTATAAGTACTTTTATTTAGGCCGTAAGTTAAATCCAATCCAATTTTGTTGTTGTCTTTAAAAAAGTAACCATAACCCAATGTGAATGAGTTGTTTTTCACTTTGTTTTCATAGTTGTTTCCAGAGAGTTTGTTCGTGCTTGAATTAATACCGAAGCTTACTGCATTTGTTCCTTTTGTTTGCGCGAAACCGCATAGGGAGATACCCACGGCCATAGCCGTAACTAATAATTGTTTTTTCATTTTCATTTGTGTTTTTGTGTATCCAATGATAAAATAAAAAAATGAAATAAAACTATGTTGTTAGTTATTTTTCTGCTAATGGCTTGATTATCAGTTGAAAAAAAAGACACCGACCTATTTATTAGATCGGTGTTCGGTAATAAGAATGAATAGTTTGTATTTTACTTTAAATTTGCATTCAGGATAAAGTAATAAAGTTCAGTAGGAGAGAAATCGAAATCGCTGCCTGTTTTACCTGTAATTGATTTGAGCTTTCCATTTTCTTCTGGAAAAATGCTTCTGTAGTATTCGATCTGGGCACCGCCAATTGATTTGATCTTCCCGTTTTCTTCAGGGAAAATGCTTCTGTAATATTCGATGGTAACATTACCAATTGATTTGATTTTTCCATCTTCCTCAGGGAAGATGCTTCTATAATATTCGATAGGCATATCTCCGATTGATTTGACTTTTCCATTTTCTTCAGGAAATATGCTTCTGAAATATTCAATTTTTTTATCACCTACAGATTTAATTTTACCATTTTCCTCTGGAAAAATACTTTTGTAATATTCAAATTTCTTATCTCCAATGGATTTAATCTTTCCGTTTTCTTCAGGGAAGATGCTTTTGTAGTATTCAAAATCGGTGTTGCCGATTGATTTGATCTTTCCGTTTTCTTCGGTGAAAATGCTTCTGTAATATTTTATTTCTGTGTTTGCTATAGTTTGTGCTTTTACATTAAATGCATAAGTTAAAAGCAGGGCTAAGCTTAAAACATTTAATTTTAGCCGGCTAAATATATTTTTCATTTTATTAAATGTTAAAAGTGATAATTGAAAGTAAATGTTGGTGTGAAATTCTGCAGGGCGAGCTTCAGGTTATTGGTTTTGTCGTAGTTATAAAGCGATTCTTCAGCATAGTAATTTTGATGGAAGAAAGATACAACGGGCAATGAAAACTCCAATGCAGCATGTTTTGATATGAAATAACTAAAGCCAGGACTTATGCTTGCGCCCCATCCCTTTATTTTAGCATCTGTTCGAATCAGGTAACCTTCATCATCAATGCGGTTAAAAGTATTTACCTGTAGAAGTAGGTTGGCCTGCATGAAAAACTTAAAATGATCTTTAACGTCGATGTATTTGCGTACGAAAGGAGAAAAACCAAGGCTAAATTCCTTTACTCCACGCTGTTCTTCGTAATATCCGTATTCTTCATTCCATGCGATATAATTTTCACCCCTGAGTTTTGAAAGATTTAAAGGGATCTCCAGGCCTATGGCAAAATTATTGGCTAAAAAATATCCTCCCCTTGGCGTTAAGGTAAAAGTGTTTAAGCTGGGTGATGAGCTGTTTTGTTTGGAAGTTCCAAAACTCAGGCTTCCTCCAACAAAGCCTCTTCCTTTTTCAGTTTGGGCATAGCTGCGCCAACTGACGGCGCATAGTAGCGCCATAATGATTAATTTAGGTTTCATTTTATTTGTGTTTTTGTGTGTAATCAATAATAATCATTATTGAAACAAAAAACAAGAAAATGAACTAGCATGTTAGTTAGGTGAATTGTGTTTTTGAATTAGGGGCAAATAAGCGGCTGTCATTTCGCGTGGACCCGATAGCTATCGGGTGTAACGTAGTCGAGAAATCTGTCTGGGCAGATCTCTCCATTCCATTGCGTTTCATCCGATAGCTATCGGATCGAGATGACGAATTTTGGATTTTAATGTAACCTGTCTTTTAAAGAAAAAAATCCCTAAGATTTGATTCTACGGGACTTAATATATGACTAATTATTGCCTAATGCGGTAGGTAAGTAACAAATTCTTGAGGAATCCAAGTTTTATACTTTTTAGCCTCAGTTTTTGCCTTTTCACTTACTGGTATTTTCCATATTTCAAAAAACGACGATAGATTTGAGTCAGTAGCCCTACATATCGATTTAAACCAAAGATCTATCCGTTGTTCGTTGCTCAACCGGTTTTCGTAGTATTTTCTGGGGTCCATTTCGTGGTATATTTTATTGGCTTTGATAATGGGATCCCATCCAAAATTTTCAATAATCTGAATGTACATGCTTAAGGCAATAAATGGATCCTCTCCCCATTTTTTAAAAGTAGGTTGGTTTTGGAGATAATTTTGGATTTTTTTATTTACTTCTGCTTTACTTTGAATTGCATCGTGGTTATAAAGACCCTTTTTCAACACTTTATCGTATACATACATGGTATAGAGATTAGTAGTTACTTCACTAACTTCATCCATATCAAGGAACCAAAATTGATGACGATGGCCTAATTCATGAAAATGGCCCCAGCTTCCTTTTTCTTTAAGGATTTTTTCATCCAGCATCCATTCACAGCTTTGATCATCTGGTGCCACAATTTTATCCCAAACTGTAAACATATAGCCATAAGCAACCTGATTATCAATGATTATTCTTTCCGGATGTGTTCTGGTATGGTCAATGATCGCTAAATCTGCATCTGCATCCATCACCTGATTCCAGAATTTTAATAATGACTCTGGATTTTCTAAGTTTTTAATGCGATAGGTTGGCACGGTGAGTATAATCTTGTCGGTAGCCAGCTCTGTCCATGGTGCAGGATTGTTTTTTATGCTTGCCCACTGGGTCAAGTTATTTTTTTCTAACTTATAATAGGGGGCTCTTACCACACCATTGGCCACGATACTTATCGATTTAAGTGTAGAGCTATCCGGAATTCTAATATATAACAATCCTCCATAAGGCGAAAAAACAGATGTACTATCTTTATCCAGCTCAAAGGATTTTGTTAAATCAAAACCTGCCCTTACTAAATTATCCATCTGCTGTAAATCATCATTATGGATACCAATTTGTGCCTTTAAATGCTGATTTTTATACTTAGGATCGACTATAATACTAACTTTTTCGCCTGCTGGTACATAAACTCCAGTACTATGTAACCTAAAATAATTAGGGAAAGGATCAGCTAATCCCTGCGAACCTACTTTAACAGCTATATCGATAAACTCTTTAGTGCGTTTTGCAGTTTTTGGTACCTCGCCGGGAAATGATTTACTTTCTGGGTAAACAAAATCTGTTGACTTCTCTACATTATGGGATTTATCAAAAAGATATTTTGAAAATTTATAGCCTGCTTTTTTTGCAGGTGTTGAAATATCGAGTGGCTTTTTTAAAGTTGGTATAGCAAGCGTATCGCTAATAGAAAGTATTGATTTTATTTTTTTTATGATCTTACTGGTATCTGTATTATTTAAAAAAGCAAGTTCGAGCGTAGGCTCTATAGCATAGGCATACTCAGTTGGTGTGGTTGCTTTTGGGAAAGGTTTTACCAGCTCCCTCATAATATTTTTCAACTGAAGATAAAAGGGCTCGCTTGTTAGTGTCAAACGATCATTGGTATTTTCTGGCAATAATAAGGTATAGGCATTAAATATACCGGCCTTGTTTAAGACGGTATTTATTTTTACGAGATCGTTTAAATAGGATTTATTTGGATCTCTGTGCTTGAAAATGTAAGAATACGGAGAACCGTAAACCAGATTGCCGCCATTTGATACAAATTTTTCAATGGTCTGAAGTTCTGTTGTATCTGTTACATCATTTGTTAAAAAGTAAATATCGGTATTGGATTGTAGTTTACTGCTTTCAGCTATATAAACTTTCGCTTTATTGGCTTTTAACAGACTAATCAAAGCAGCATCAGCAGTTTTGGTTACGGCTATTTTAAGTTTTTTAGGATGAGTAGTTGCACTTTCGAGTACGTTTTTTAATAGTTTTTGGACATTTTGATCAGCAAGTAATTTGCGTTCAAAATAGTCTGATGAGCCAATGGCAAAAATCTGTCCTTTACCTAAGGTGCTGGTCATGATTATTGTAGCTGAAACTTCAGCCTGTGGGGCAAGTCGGTGAGTTGCTATGATATCAGGTTCTTCATTGGTGGTGTAAAACACCGAAACAAATGTGCCTGTGTCGGGCATGGGTAAGGTGTTGATGTCCTTTAAAAGCGCTGATTTTTGAAATTTTTGTGAGAAACTTTTGGTCGCAAAGCACACTAAAATAAAGAGCAGATAGGTTTTTAGATTCATTTTCAAGAGGTTGTGTTTACAATTTTAAGCATCTAAAATTGCTGTGGCAACAGGTTGTTTGTTAAAAAAAGCTAAAATAAACCCACACTTCCCTTGATTTTTAAATTTGTAAAAAAAATCCCGTCTCAATTTAATCGAGACGGGATGTTATCTTGCTATATTAATCTGCTTTTTGGTTCAGGAACACAAAATTATGATCAAACATATCGAGCTTAATTTTGCTGTCTTTATCTATCTTACCCGCCAATATCTCTTTCGACAGCTCGTTCAAGATCCTTTTTTGGATCACCCTTTTCAAAGGTCGGGCGCCAAACTGCGGATCGTAACCCAATTGTGCCAGCCAATCTAAAGCTTCATCGCTGGCTTCCATTTCTATACCCATTTCGGCCAGTGTTTGTTGTACATGTTTAAACTGCAAGCTTACAATATTTCTGATTTCGCTGCGGTTTAACGGGGTAAACATAATCAGCTCATCAATCCTGTTTAAAAACTCCGGACGGATGGTCTGTTTCAACACCTCGAAAAGTTCATTTTTAGTTTTGGCAATTAACTCATCGCGGTTTTCATCGCTTAAATTTTTAAAATTATCCTGAATTAAATGTGCACCAATGTTTGAAGTCATGATGATGATGGTATTTTTAAAATTAACCGTTCTGCCTTTGTTATCGGTTAAACGGCCATCATCCAATACCTGTAACAGGATGTTAAATACATCCGGATGCGCTTTTTCAATCTCATCAAGCAATACTACCGAATAAGGTTTACGCCTAACCGCTTCCGTTAATTGTCCGCCTTCATCGTAACCTACGTAACCCGGAGGCGCTCCAATCAGGCGTGACACCGCATGGCGTTCCTGATACTCACTCATATCAATACGGGTTAAGGCATTTTCATCGTTGAATAAAAATTCAGCCAGAGCTTTTGCCAATTCGGTTTTACCCACACCCGTTGTACCTAAAAAGATAAAAGATCCAATAGGTTTGCGTTTATCCTGTAATCCTGCGCGAGAGCGGCGGATGGCATCAGAAATGGCTTCAATTGCTTCGTCCTGTCCGGCCACACGTTGGTGCAGTTCATCTTCCAGGTTAAGCAGTTTTTCGCGTTCACTGGCAATCAGTTTCGTAACCGGAATGCCTGTCCAACGGCCTACCACACCCGCAATGTCATCTGCAGTAACTTCCTCTTTAAGCATGCGGCTATCAGTTTGCTGGCTTTCTAAATCGGCCTTAAGTTTTTCAACTTTATCCTGCGCCTCTTTAATTTTCCCATAACGGATTTCGGCCACTTTGCCATAATCTCCGGCACGTTCAGCCTGTTCGGCCTCTAATTTATAGTGTTCAATCTGCTCTAATTCGTTGTTAACCGCATCTACCAGGTCTTTTTCACCTTGCCATTTCGCTTTAAATTCATCACGTTCTGCTGAAAGATTGGCAATTTCTTCTGAAAGTTCTTTAACTTTTCTGTCGTCCTTTTCGCGTTTAATGGCCTCACGTTCAATTTCCAAACGCATAATCTCACGGTCTAACGCATCCACATTTTCGGGCACGCTATCCATTTCCATACGTAATTTCGAAGCTGCTTCATCCATCAAATCGATGGCTTTATCTGGTAAGAAACGATCTGCAATATACCGCTGACTCATTTCTACAGCTGCAATAATCGCTTCATCTTTGATCCTTACTTTGTGGTGGGTTTCGTAACGCTCTTTCAATCCACGGAGGATCGAAATCGCATCCTGGGTATCAGGTTCTTCCACCATTACCTTTTGGAAACGGCGCTCTAAGGCTTTATCTTTTTCAAGGTATTTTTGGTATTCATCTAAAGTTGTTGCACCAATGGCACGCAGTTCTCCACGGGCAAGGGCAGGTTTTAAGATATTTGCTGCATCCATGGCACCTTCGCCACCACCAGCACCCACCAAAGTATGGATCTCATCAATAAATAATACAATTTCTCCATCACTCTGACTAACCTCCTTTACAACGGCTTTCAAGCGCTCTTCAAACTCGCCTTTATATTTCGCGCCAGCAATAAGCGAACCCATATCAAGCGAATAAACCACTTTACTTTTCAAATTTTCGGGCACGTCACCTTTAATAATCCTAAAGGCAATTCCTTCCGCAATGGCCGTTTTACCCACACCGGGTTCACCAATTAAAATAGGATTGTTCTTGGTTCTGCGCGATAAAATCTGGATTACACGACGGATTTCTTCGTCACGCCCGATTACCGGATCCAGTTTTCCGCTTTCTGCATACTCATTCAGGTTTCTGGCGTATTTGCTCAAAGCCTGGTAAGTTGCTTCGGCATTTTGATCAGTCACCCGGTTATCACCGCGGAGTTCTGTAATGGCTTTTTTAAGGTCTTTTTCGTTAACACCCTGCTCTTTTAATAATTTTGATGTGCTATCGTTAACGGCCAGAATTCCTAGTAACAAATGTTCAACTGAAACAAATTCATCTTTAAATTCTTTTAAAAATGTTTGCGCTTTCTGCAAAACGCTATTGGCATTTGATGACAGATAGACATTACTTCCACTCACTTTCGGGAATTTGGCAATCTCTGCATCTAAGTTTTGATTTAATGAATTAAGGTTAACGTTCAGTTTCTTTAAAACATAAGAAACCACGTTTTCATCAACAGTAAGCAAACCTTTGAGCAGGTGTGCCGTTTCAATAGCCTGTTGCTGATTGCCTTGGGCTATTTCAGAAGCCTGTTGAACTGCTTCCTGGGCTTTTATGGTAAAATTGTTGAAGTTCATATCCGCTTTAGGTCAAAACAAATGCCACTTCGATTTTGATTTTACAATCGGAAATTTTGTCGGTAAGTTTTTATTTTTAGTGACTAAATTACTGATAATTAGTATTTTGTGCTGAACTTTTGTCGTGATAGGGGATTTTTAAACCTCGCAGGTTTTTAAAACCGGCGAGGTTTGTATTGAAAATTGCCAACTGTAAATTGATTTGGGCGTTACCCAATCCCGATGAAAAATCGGGAAAGGGCCGGGCTTTTCAGGGCTTCGCTTCGCTCCGGTACCGATGAAGGATCGGTACTGAACCCTTACAATCCCTAACGCGGTATATTGCAATTAAACCTCGCAGTTTTTTTAAATAAATCCGTCATCTCGATTGATTTCCTTGTTTAGGTAGACCTCGCAGGTTTTCAAAACCTGCGAGGTTTGAAGACTGAATTAAATTGCTGATTTTTATGTAAATTAACGTCCAAAGAATTCAAGTTTTTAAAACTTGACTTCTATTTTACTCGCGCCATGGGCCATGCTTCGTGGCGACACGAACCATTTTTAAACTACAGGAGTTTAATTATTTCCCTACTTTTTGCTCAATTACATATTTACCGGCCGTTAAATCTATTTTGCCAATGTTATTTATCTTACCATTTACATAAATATTCATGCCACGCGTAATTGGCAGGTTAATGGTAGCGGTAGAGTTAGCCGGAATAATAATATCGTATCTAATCCCATCATTTATTCTTTTCCACGCACTGCTAATCTTTCCATAAGGACCAATGTGACTGGCTTCGAAAGAATTTAGACCTTCCATAATATGTGGGTCTAGAATTACATGTTTAAAACCAGGCTGTTTTTCATCTGGTTTGATACCACCCGGTGATTTATATAACCAGGCACCGATTTCTCCGAACATGATGTGGTTCATTGAGATATCTGATTTCGCATCAATCGGCCAGTTTTCGTATAACGTAGTGGCGCCGTTTTCCATCCACCAGCCCCAGCTTGGATAAGTTTTTTGTGCCGCAACTTTGTAGGCAATATCGCTGTAACCATTTTCGCTTAAAGCATTTAAAATGGCCTTAGTGCCCAATAATCCTACATCTAAATGGAAACCATCAGCTTCTACACGTTTGGCCAGGTTTTTGGCAACCAGGGCGATCGATTCTTCGGGAACAATTTTCCAGTACAATGGAACACTCATTTCGGTTTGGATGCCCGTGTTGTAAATCCCTTTTTCTTTATTCAGGTATTTGGCATTAAAGGCGTCTTTGATTTTTTTTGCCAAAGCCATATACTTTTCATAATCATCGTTTTTGCCTAAAATTTTGGCGGCTTTAGCCAAAATCACCACGTCGGCATAATAATAACAGGTTGAAGTAAGTTCTACCGGAGATTTGGATTTTACCGGAATCCAATCGCCCAAACCCCAGGTTGTTAAGCCGGTAGGATAGGTCTCGTCGATGTGGTTTACATATTTCCGGATGTTTGGATAACAATCGGCAAGCAGTTTCTGATCGCCGTAAAACAGGTAAACATTCCAGGGTATAATGGCGATTGTACTGGTCCAGTCTGGTCCGTTGCCCCATTCATAACCCCAGCCATCGGTAGGGATTATAGAAGGTAACACACCATTTGGCTGTTGCTCATCACGGTGATCAGCCAGCCATTTTTCGTAAATGGTGATGCCATCAAAACCATATAAACCTGTTTCTATGGCAATTTGTGCATCACCTGTCCAGCCATTTTTCTCTCTTTGCGGACAATCGGTTGGGTAACCAAAAAGATTTGATAAGTATGAATTATTGGTGGCATAGTAGATTTTATTAATGATCGGCTCTGACGATTTAACATCACCAACTACTGGCACATCGCTATGCATAAAATAGCCAACCAAATCTTCTTTCTGCAATTGGATGGAAGCAGAACTGCTTACCTCCACATATTGAAAACCTTTATAGTTAAAATGTGGCATAAAACTTTGTGCACCTTTTCCATTCAGGATTAAAATATCGGTTTGAAAAGGATCTGTATTATCTGTTGGGCGGTAATGGGCATCGATATTTGAGATATCCACATGTCCGTTAGGGTATAAGCGCTCGCCGTGTTTAAGTTTAATAACCGTTCCGGCAGGGCCATTTACAGTGATTTTGCTTACACCCGAAATATTTCTACCCAGATCGAACAGGTAGGTGGTATCGTTAAATTTTTTAATGTTTTTACTGGTTATTTCCTCCACATTACGGATAGGGTGTAAGGCCTGTGCAACAATATTTTTTGATGGTGCAGAACGGAACATCACTTCTTTCCAGTCTTTATCATCAAAATTTGGGGTATTCCATCCTGTTTTTTCTAAACGCGCATCATAATGCTCAGCCGTGTAAATGCTGTTGAAAACAATAGGGCTCAAAGCAGTTTTCCAGCCTTTGCCCGATTTTATGGTTTCAGTTGTGCCATCCTCGTAAGTGATGCGTACATCAAGACAAAAGGTAGGTCTGTTGCGCCAGGGAGCACGGTCGAAATACCAAACTGCGGTTGATTGATGGTTGTACCAGCCATTGCCCAATAATACACCAATGGCATTTTTACCCTGGCTGATGGCATCGGTCACATCATAAGTAACATATAGTGTACGCCTGTCAAACCGGGTGTACATTGGATCCATGCGGTGGTTGCCGATTTTTTTACCATTGATCGAAAGTTCGTATAATCCGGCAGCAGCAATATAAGCCCTGGCAGATTTAATTTTTTTACTGGTACTAAAGGTATTGCGGAAATAGGGTGCAGGTTTAAGTTTGGTATTTTCAGTATCCGAAATCCAGGCACCCTGCCAGTTTTCCATTTTCATCATCCCTGTTTCAAAACTGGCGATGGTGATTTTATCCGATTTTTTATTGTTCCCGTCGGCAATATCAACCCGCCAGAAATATTTAGTAAAAGGTTTTAGTAACTGACCCGAATAAATAACCAAATTTTGGTCTGACTTCACCCAGCCCGTGTTCCATGATTTGGCATTGGCTTTTACCAGCGAATTGGAATCGGTATCAACCAGAATGCGGTAAGCACTTTGTTTAGCACCTTGATTGGCATCGTTCATTTGCCAGGTAAAACGTGGGTTCGGACTATCTAAGCCAATCGGGTTGACCAAATATTCGGTTTTTAAGCCTGTAAGCGATTGAGCTGATGTTTTAGAAAGGGGAGGAAAGGCAAAAAGTAAAGTTGTTATTTGTAAAAATTTGAGGTTCATAGTTTATGGCTTATCCAAAAACTAAGGTATTAAAATAATATGCGGATAAAAGAACCGCAATGGAATTTTTACGCATAAAAAAAGACGAAGATTAGTTCGTCTCATTTTATCTGTTTTATCACCTAAATGTGTGAAATCATTTTTTTATCCTAAGATTTCTTTCAGTTTTTCTGTCTGATGATCGGCCAGTTTTTGCAAAGGACCAGATGCCAGCATTTTCATCATCATGTTTAAATCTGCTGAGATGATATGTTTTGCAGTGGTAGTTCCATTTCCGTTATCTGCAACTGTCCATTTTAATTCTACATCAAAAGGTGCTTTTTCACTCGGAATTGCTGTTATTTCCTGGTTTTCTACACGGTTAGAAATCTTAATGGCCAATTTCGCCATATTCTGAATGGTAAACCGTGCATCATCTTCAGTTGATTCCCAGTTGTAAATGTTTTCTGGCATCAGTTGCTGATGATTGTTCATATTGGATAGAAAAGCATAAACCTCGGCAACGGGTTTATTAACTTCTACTGTGCTTTCAATAACAGTCATTATATATTTTTATAGATTTTAGTTCTTATTTCAAAATTAAGATTCCGGACTCAAAACCTGTCCTTGTCCCCATTCTGAAGGATTTAAGCGCCATTTGCCTAATAATTCCATATCGCTTTTAGCAATAATACTGTGCTCGGCAGCATAATCGATTAAAGCAGCATAATTTGATAAGGTAAGGTAACGGCATTTTGCAGCGGCAAAATTTTCGTCTGCTTTTTCGAAACCATAGGTGAAAATTGCAGCTAAACCCGCTACTGATAAACCTGCAGCCCTTAAAGCTTCAACAGCCTGTAAACTGCTTTTTCCGGTAGAGATTAAATCTTCGATTACCACTACACGTTGACCTTCTACTACTTCACCTTCTATTAAACTTCCGGTGCCATGTTCTTTGGCTTTAGCTCTTACGTAGATAAAAGGTAAACCTAGTTCCTGTGCTACTAAAACGCCCTGTGGAATACCAGCGGTTGCAACACCTGCAATCACATCTACAGAACCAAATTCTTCCTGTATGGCCTGTGCCAGTTTCTGACGGATGTAAGTTCTAACCTGAGGGTGGGAAAGGGTAATTCTATTGTCGCAATAAATTGGCGATTTCCAGCCTGATGCCCAGGTAAAGGGATTGTTTGGCTGTAATTTAATTGCTTTTATCTGTAATAAAAATTCCGCTACCTTTAATTCAATATCACTTTTATTATACATGGCTCAAAATTACAGATTTATTTGTGTTTGTCATAACGTTTATTAAACCCCTTTGTTTTGCATCGGGGAAAGAAAAATGTAGGAATCGGGATTTGATTTCGACATTTCAATACTACAAATATCGGAAATTTTGACCGATGCTAAAAGCTATTTCTTGCCACTTCCTGTAAATCAGGGTGATAAAGAAAAGATGGGTTTACAAATAGGTTCTAATTAAGTAGGGGTTAGCTTTGTGTAACAATTATTAACCATCATCGTCTTAATCAAAATCTTAAAATCATGATCGTTTTAAAATCAGACTACTTCAGTTCGCACGAGCGCCTTACCCGTTTTATCAACGAAAACCACATTAAACGTGAGGATATTTTAGCAATTACACAGGCTCCAAGTTTCTTTACCATCTTTTTTTATGCTGATGATGCTGTTGAAGAAATTACGCACGGAATGTTCTCCTGATAAAAATCCTAAACAGTTACCGAAAACACGGATATCCCTTTCGCCCCGAATTCTGTTACTTCAGGCCCATTGTAATCGGTAACTAAAATATTTACGAGCGATAAATCATTAAATTTTAAATAGGAGGTTTTTCCTATTTTGCTGGCATCGCAAAGTATATAAACGCAATCACTTTGCGATGCCATAGCTAACGTATTCGAAGCTTCGTGCTCACTGCCCGCATACAATCCCTCGCCAGTGATCCCATCTACACCTAAAAAAGCTTTCGAAGCATGGTATCTGGCAATATGCTCCTGTGCCATTGTTCCATGAACTGCTTGTCTGCTTGTATCAACTTCACCTCCTATAAGGTTAATGGTTACTGAGCTATTCTGCAGCTCATTTACTATGGGTAGCGAATTGGTGATGACCTTTATTTTTTTGTTTTTGATAAACTGGCATAACCTAAAGGCCGTGCTTCCACAATCTATAAATATAACATCGCCATCAATAATGTCTTCGGCAACCCTTTTACAGATCGCATCTTTTGCTTTTACATTAACTGCAGCTTTATTAACAAATGAAACCGGCTTGATTAGTTCACTTAGTTTCATTGCCCCGCCGTGGGTACGGTAAAGCAGTCCTTTAGCCGCCATAGCAGTCAGGTCTCTTCTTACGGTAACTTCAGATATATCAATTTCAGCTGCTAGTTGCCTGATCTCAACTTCGCCAAACGCTTCTAAAAGTTGGAGGATTTTATTCGCTCTTTTTTGAAATGTCATTTATAATGATTTAATTCGATCAAAAATAATCATAATCAATCAAAAATAATCATTTATGAAAAATATTAATATCCTCGACACTCAAATTTTGTCTGATAACTGGTACACGCTCAAAAAAGTAAGTTTTGAAATGACTGGGATTGATGGTGTTAAATCTGTTTTAGATCGAGAAGCTTATGATAGGGGGAATGGTGCCACCATTTTATTGTATAATAAACAATCTAAGACGGTTGTACTTACCCGCCAGTTCAGGATGCCTACATTTATTAACGGAAACAAAACCGGTTACCTGATTGAGTGCTGTGCCGGCCTGTTGGACCATGATAATGCGGAAGATTGCATCAGAAGAGAAACTGAAGAAGAAACCGGATTTAGAATTGGTCAGGTAGAAAAAGTTTTCGAAGCTTATATGTCGCCAGGCTCGGTTACCGAACTCTTGTACTTTTTTGTGGCAGCATATTCACATGATATGAAAATGCATGATGGAGGTGGGCTGCAGGAAGAAAATGAAGATATAGAAGTATTAGAATTGCCTTTCGAAAAGGCACTGGAGATGATTATTTCCGGTGAAATAAAGGATGGAAAAACAATTATGCTGCTGCAGTATGCCCGGTTAAATGGACTGATATTATAATTCATTGTTTGAATTTTGCAATGAATTATTTGAATTGCGTAATCGTTCGTAACAAAGCACGCTTTACCTTTGTTATGGTACTAATTAATTTAAAATTTTTATGATAGCAACAAAAGGATATGCGGCACAAAATGCCGAAACGGATCTTGCACCTTGGAATTTTGAGCGCCGGGAAGTAGGACCTCATGATGTGCAGTTCGAAATACTTTTCTGTGGGGTTTGCCACTCAGATCTGCACCAGATTAAAAACGATTGGTTCCCAGGGATATTCCCAATGGTTCCAGGACATGAAATTGTGGGCAGGGTAATTAAAGTTGGCGACCATGTTAAGAAATTTAAGGTGGGCGATCTTGCCGGTACAGGTTGTATGGTAGATTCGTGCCAAGTTTGCGAAAACTGTAAGCAGGATCTCGAACAATATTGTTTAGAAGGCAACACCCAAACTTATAATGGTTTAGAAAGAGATGGGAAAACACCAACTTATGGTGGTTATTCTGACTCTATTGTGGTGCGTGAAGAATTTGTATTACACGTATCTGATAAATTAAACCTTGCTGCGGTAGCGCCGCTTTTATGTGCAGGGATTACTACTTATTCGCCATTAAGACACTGGAAAGTAGGAAAAGGACATAAATTAGCTGTATTGGGTTTAGGTGGTTTGGGCCACATGGCTGTTAAATTTGGTGTAGCTTTTGGTGCTGAAGTAACAGTATTGAGTACTTCGCCTAAAAAAGAAGAAGATGCCAAAAAATTGGGCGCACACCATTTTGTGGTAACTACCGATCCTGAGCAGGTTAAAGCAGCTAAAGGTACATTCGATTTTATTTTGGATACCGTATCTGCTGAACATGATTTTAACATGTACCTTTCTTTATTAAGAACAAATGGTACGCATATCTGTGTGGGTGTTCCACCAAAACCAGCAGAAATTGCAGCTTTCAGTTTATTGGGTGGCAGAAAAAGTTTAGCCGGATCGGGTATTGGCGGTATTGCCGAAACTCAGGAAATGCTGGATTTCTGTGCAGAAAACAACATCGTTTCAGATATCGAAATGATTGATATGAAAGATATTCACACGGCCTACGACAGGATGCAAAAAGGCGATGTACGTTACAGGTTTGTAATTGATATGGCTACATTGTAGTTCAGATCTTAACAAAAGTTATGGGGATTTAGAGGTAGCAATATTTCTAAACCCCTTTTCTATTTAAGGATAAGCTTAATAATTTAAAGCATCTCCATTTTTCTTTACAAATTCGGCTAAAGGGATGTGGTGTTCTGATTCAACTTTCGCCAACTGTCTTTCGTTTTCAGTTAATAGGTTATCCAAAGTATTCAGCGAATCTTTAAGGTAAGATATTGATAACATCCGTGAAATTCTGTTCCTGATTTTATCGGCAAGGAATATTTCGACCAATATCAAACTGATCAGAAAAAGGTAATGGTTGAAGATAATGTTATTGGTACTCTTAGAGAAAGTAGGCAGGCCTATCATGCCAAAAAATAAATCTATAATTAAAGGAATACCGATAATCGCAAGAAGCGAAAATCCACTAACTTTTAAAGTAATTCCTTTTTCAGCATGCTTGATCTGTTCGTTAAAGGCCGAAAACTTGCTTTTAAAAGGAGTTTCCCTGTTGTTCTGTTGCTGTTCTAATTTTTGAAGTTCTTTACCATGCTCGATATCGATTTTCCGTACCTGCTCTACAATATGGGTTTCGGCATGGTTCAGCTTTTCCTGATCTTCTACAATAGATTCCTGTTCGGCAATAATTTTGTCCATTACCAGCAGGTCTTCCGGAATGCCATGACGAAGTTTCTGTTCTGCAGCCACAATGCGGTTATCCAGTTGTTTAAACTGTCTTTTAAGCTCAACAATTTCTTTGTTAAAATGCTCTTTTTTTGAGGTATAGCTACTTTCGAGGCTGTTAAGTGCCGAAACGTATTCGAAATCTGCCAGAAGCTGTTCGTTACTGGCAAAACGCTGATAAAGCCCATTTAATTTGATGAAGAGCTCGCCTGTTGATTTTTCCGGGTTAGAAAGATCATTTCGGTATGCTTCCAGATCTTTTTCTGATAATGAAGGTATGGGCATAGTAGATTAAAAAGCTAAAATTATGAAAAATATTTATCGTTGAAGGAATTAAAAGCGTTGTTTTCCCTTCAAATATTCCATTATTACTATTAAACCATTTTTTTTACAATCTAGTGTATCAAAGTTTAGATGGAGGAATATTTTTTTTTGCAAAAGCAATGTGTTAGTATTCAGTTGTTTAAAATCAGTATTTTAATATGGCCGAAATATTTTTTGATTTTTTTTATCAGTTTAATAAATTATTATATATTTGTAGCAAGCAAGGGGTGAGAGCCTTGCATCAATCTTTGATTGAGAGCGTTAATTTAGATAAGGTTACAACATTAATTGTTGTAACCTTTTTTTATACCCTATAAAATAACTCAACAATTTTTCTACTTTAGGGGAAGCAAATGTATATTTAGCCGAAATTAAAATATCCTTTAAAAGTTACAGGAGAAGGAGCGATTTTGCTATAAAGGCCATTTATGCTCCATTTAAATATGCTTTAAAACTAATATGCCAAGAAATTATAGAATTTATATCAACGATAACACTTTGTTTATCTCCGATTTTTTACCGGAACAGAAAGAGAAAATCCAGCAGCTTGAATTTCAGGATTTTAATCTGCAAACGTTCTACAAGAAATTAAAAAACGGATCTAAAAAGAGCTATATTTTCTTGACAAAAAATCCAAAAGAAACCTTTCAGAAATTAAAGAAAGACTGTACTATTATTAAAGCTGCAGGCGGTTTGGTAGAAAGTGCAAACGGCAATTACCTTTTTATTTTCAGAAACAAAAAATGGGATTTGCCAAAAGGAAAGCTTGAAGATGGGGAGAAAATGAAGGAAACCGCTGTTCGCGAGGTAGAGGAAGAATGCGGAATCAGGGTTTTTAAGCGCGAAGAAAAGCTCTGCAAAACCTATCATGTATATCCGATAGGAACCAAAATGGTGATTAAGAAAACCAATTGGTACAAAATGAAGGTTAAAGGCGAACCTAAATTGGTCCCTCAAAAAGAAGAAGGTATTGACGAAGCGGTTTGGTTGGATAAAAATCATATTTCGCCAGTGGTTAAAAATACTTTTCCATCTATTATGGATGTGTTAAGGGCTGGTGGGATTTTGTAGGTGTGTATCAAAAAATTTTAACCACAGATAAAAAAAGGATTAACACAGATCTAATTGCGCGATTACTCGTTATCCAGTTCATCAACCACTTTTTTAACCTGTTTTAGGTACTTTCCATAATAAAACCAGGCCCATAGCTCAGTAATGGCACCAATAATCAGAATGGTGATGAAACAGTTTAATAAGATGTATACAGGCGATAACTTGGTTAAAATCTTTGCGAAAACGGAGGCTTTTTCGATAAAGAGGTAAGCCGACATAAATCCAACAGCAAGAAAAGCTACAATATAGGTTAAGGCTTTATATAGCTCAATGTTCAGTTTCATTTCATAATAAAACCAGAGGATATTTTTGCGGGTGTCCATACTCATATCGTAAGAGTTTTTATAGAACATGTAAAACTTAAAAAAATAATAAGCGGTAAAACCACAGGTAATGGCGTAAGTGATGAGGTACGCCTGATTTATGGCCGTTGAAAAACTGGCTAAGTAAGGGATGAAAGCCATAAATGCCAGAAAGAAAAGCTGATAAAAAAACTCATGTTTCATTTTGGCCCTGATTTTATCAATAGGGGTATGCGCCTGTTTTATTTTAAGCATATCGGTAGAAATGTTGCTTCCTTCCGGAGTTTCAGCATTCCATTCGTTTTTTAAATCGTCAAAATTCATAACCGTTTTTCTTTATGATGAACTGTAATTTTTCTTTTGTCCTGTTAAGCTTTACACGTGCATTAACCTCACTTATTCCCAGGTTTTCGGCAATATCACGATGGGATTGGTTTTCGAGAAAAAGAAAGATCAATGCTTTTTCAATTGCATTTAATTCTTGTACAGCAGCGTATAAATAGGCCAGCTTTTCTTCTTTCCCTTCATTTTCGTTTACATCCATTACATCGATATGATCATCCAAAGGCGCTTTGTCGACTTTTCTATTGTCTTTTTTGAAATAGATTAAGGCTGTATTGAGGCACACGCGGTACATCCATGTGGTAAACTTGCTGTTCCCTTTAAAAGAAGGGTAGGCTTTCCATAGTTGCAGTACAATTTCCTGAAACAGATCACGTTGTTCTTCCGCATCTTTCATATACATTTTAGAAATCTTATGTATGATGGCTTTATGCTGGTTGATCAAGTTGAGAAATATGTTTTCTGTTTCTTTCATTGTATACCCAATTGGTAACAGATTTTTAAAAACGTTACAGGTTAAGTTAGAAATAATATTTAATTACTGATAAGAAGGGTGAACTTACTCTGGTCTTAGCGAGGCGAAGATTTTAAATAGAAAAAATAGTGTCTTAGCGAGACGCTAAGGCCAGTTGTGAATGCATTGCACCCGATAGCTATCGGGCCCTCTCGAAATGGCGATCGGTTGAGGTAGTTGTGGATTAAGAAATGCTGATCAATCAGGTGGTAACACCCTACTGCACACTTATAAAAAAACACCCCGTCCTGCGGACACCCCTCTGAAAGAGGGGAATAATGTAACTAAAATGAACCTGGATATAAATCTGTGTTTATCCCTGCGCATCTGTGGTTAAGAAAACTATAAAAAATCAAGTGCCTCTTTGGGTACAAACGGACTAACATCGCCATGGTTTCTTAAAATATCGCGAACAATGGTTGAGCTGATGGCAGAGTATTCGGGTTTACTTAAGAGCAGGATGGTTTCTACTTCTGGCATCATGGTTTGATTGATCTGCGCGATTGCTCTTTCGTATTCAAAATCGGCTGCAGAGCGGATGCCCCGCACCATATATTTGGCATTTATTTTTCGGCAGAAATCGACAGTTAAACCTTCGTAAGTTTGAATTTCGATATTCTCATAACCTTTAAAAACGGTTTGTAAGATCTGAAGGCGCTGCTCGGCACTTAAAAAATTCTGTTTGGAACTATTTAAGCCGATACCCACTACAATTTTGTCGAAAAGTGGGGTGGCACGTTGCAGAATATTTACGTGGGCGATGGTGATCGGATCAAATGAGCCTGGAAATAGCGCTATCTTCATGATTCAAATATAGATTTTTATAGTTAAAAGAGGAATAGTCAGGCGCAGGGCGTTTGGCGGGTAGCGTAAATTAATCGAATAAACAATAGACCAATGATCAATGAATCAAGTTACCAATGACTAATAAACGATTACAACTCAAAAAAGCTAAAAGAAGAATTGCCATATTTCCTGGTTTCGGTGTAACCGGGCTGACTGTTTAATTTCATGTTACTCTGGTGTTCTACAATTAATAAACCATCTGGCTTGAGCAATTGCTGTTCTTTAACCATCACCGGAATCTGTGGGATATTAGGCATATTGTAGGGGGGGTCGGCAAAAATCAGGTCGTAACTGCCGGTCATTTGCTTTAATAGCTTAAAAACATCGCCTTTGCGTACATCAATCTGATCGAACTGATGCTGTTTGGCGGTATTTTTCACCCAGTTTACGCAACCATAATCCATATCAACAGCTAAAATACGTTCTGCACCGCGTGAGGCAAATTCGAAGGTAAGGTTTCCGGTACCACAGAATAAATCGAGTACAGTACAGGTTTCGAAATCGTATTTGTTGTTCAGGATGTTGAAAAGCGCTTCTTTCGCCATATCCGTAGTAGGGCGTACGGGTAAATTTGCAGGAGGCTGCAAACGGATGCCCTTTAATTTGCCACCAATTATCCGCATAAATCTAAAGCAAGCAGGCCGCTGAAATAATGTTTAGGCATATCGGCCAATAATTCACTATTCTGTTTCCCGGTAGGGAAGAAGAAATAAAGTTGATTAAAGTATTTTAAAAGGCAATTGTAATGTTCATCATCTTCGTTAATAATACCTTGTATATAAACAGGAACGGTATCATTTAAACCTAATTGTTCGATCATCAGCAACAGGAAGTAATTAAACTCTTCGGCAGTTTCTGATTCATAGTGGTTCTGAAATACGACTTTTTTATTTTTGGTATACAGTACATTGAAAGATACTGCTGTAAAATCGATCAGTAAAGATTCGTCGGCTAAATGACTAAATAAAGCCACCAGTGGTTCTGATTGTGGAAATAAATCGGTTTCCTGTGGTAAATTTGCTTTTAATTCATCATTTAAGCAAAAAATAGTATTAAAACCAAGTTCTTTGTTGTGTTTAGTATAAACTTTAGCATCCGAACCGAGGTATTGAGCATAAACAGCTAAATTTTCATCATCAAACCACTCATTCGGAATAAAAATGAAATTGGAAGTATGTATTGCTGCTTTTACCGCTCCGTAATTTAAAGAAAGGTAGTTATCCGTTTCGAAAGCAGATTTTAAATCCTTCTGCACATCTTCACAACCCTGTTTATCAAAAATGATGTTAATCTCATCGGTATCTTTACTTACCACGGCATAAGAAAAGCTGTCATTCGTTATTTTTAACAATAAATGGCAGTTTGCAGATGCATCTGTGTTAAAGTTTGGATCAACCAATAAGAGACTATTGTTACTCATTGAAACAAAAATAGAGTTTTTTAAGGATTAACGGTAAGATGAGGTTAAATTTTTGGTTTTACCACAGAATTATTGGCTGATACCTTAAAAGGAAGCTTACTAGTTTGTTTTTTTACCACAGATAAAAAGGATAAACACAGATCACTTGTGTAAATTCTTAATTTGATAAGTGAACTGATATATCATTAGCCACGGAAACACGGAGTTCACGGAAACAATTCCTAGCCATTCTGCTTTCTAATTGCCCAGTGAGTCTTTTTACCACCTGAGACACCTTAGTTCACTCTAGTGAATTTATATTCGCCCAAAAATATACAATTAACTTTGTGCTCTTTGCGCCTTTGTGGTTAATATCCTTCTTTGTGCGCTTTGCGGTTAAATGCAAAAGATTTTTTTACCAAAATCAAACCTTTCGTCTATTCAAAAATCAAAATATTCGGCTTAAATTCGGAACATGAGTTACAAGCCTACCTATAAAGCTGCAAACACCATTGCGGCAACTATTGAGCAACATTTTGTTAAACTACACAAAAATGCAATTGCACAGGGTGAGATAGATTTGGCTACTCAGCCCGATAGGAAAATTATTGAAGCGATAATAGATGTTGCTTTTTGGAGCAGTCTGCGTAAGGAGGAAGGGCATTCACCGCGCATTTCGATTGCGTTTTTACCACCCGCACAAACTTCTAAACCTTTGGTTTTTGCAAAGAGACTACCGCTGAATGCTAATACCTTAACTAAAATAGCCCCTGGAATCGAACGCTCTGGAATTCACTTGGGTGTTTGGGAAGAGGATGGTGAGCTTTATATCTGGGGTACAACTTTAAATATTCCCAATTTCTGCTTTGTGGTGGATGTTTCTGAACCCGGCTTAATCGTGATTAAACACCGCCGGATTTACGGCATCGGTAAATTTACCAATGTGGCTGTGCTAAAAGGCGAGCAGATCCGTATTGTTGATGACAGGAGCTGTACCAATAAGGATTGTCCGCCGATTTTACAGGCCTTGTTGGATTTAACCGTATTAGCGAGCTGGAACGATCCGATCAATATCCTGATCCAGTTTTCGGTTTCGATGCGTGCGCACGGCAGGGGTGGGGCATTATTGATTGTGCCGAAAGGAGATACAAAATGGGAGGAATCCATTATCCACCCGATACAATATTTGGTAGAACCTCCATTTTGTGGACTGTCAAACCTGGCGAAGCAGAACGGAAATCAAAGCGAAATTTTCTCGCAGGGCGCTGTTCGCCGAGAGGTTGAGCATTTGGCGGGTTTAACCGCGGTTGATGGTGCAACAATCATCAACGAAGAATTTGATCTGATTGCATTTGGTGCCAAAATCGGTCGTGCTAAAGGGAAACCTACCGTAGAGCAGATTGCTTTTTCGGAGCCGATTGTTGGTGGAGAAGATAAGATTTTATACCCCGGACAGCTCGGCGGAACCAGGCATTTCTCCGTTGCCCAGTTCGTGAACGATCAACCGCAGTCTATTGGTTTGGTCGCCTCGCAGGATGGCCATTTTACCATTTTCAGCTATAGCAAAAAACAAAATATGGTAATGGCACATCGTATTGAAACACTACTCTTATAACGAAAACTGTTTGATTGTTACATTGTTTTGTTGTTGAGGTAAGGAGGCGCTTAAAAAAGAGCACTATCTTTGCCTTTTAAACCGTATTGAAGCGGCATCCCCCGATTTTAGTGTCATTTTAATTGTCTCATAGGCTTAATCGGGATACAGCGGAAAGACGGGCTACCGGAACCGATTAGCATTGCAATTGCTTTTCAGAATAAAAAAGATTGTTTTTTAAGAACGGTAGCTAAAACAATGAACCAATGATCAATAACCAATCAATTAATCACCAGTTAACCGATTAACCAATTTATACAATTAACCTTAATAATGATCCAGGATAAAAGCCAGCTTATTGCCTCAGCATACGAACATACACCTACCAAAGAACAATTGCTTTTTTGCGAGCGGATGTCGGTGTTTTTGCAACAGGAGGATGAATACCGCTGTTTTGTGCTAAAAGGTTATGCAGGTACGGGTAAAACCACTTCTGTAGCTGCCCTGGTTAAGGTTCTGGCCAAATTTAACCTGCGTAGCGAACTGCTGGCACCGACCGGAAGGGCGGCAAAAGTGATGAGCCAGTATTCGTACCGCAAAGCTTTAACTATACATAAACGTATTTACCGGAAACGTTCAGCAGCATCGCCCGAAATGCAGTTCCAACTGGCTCCAAACCTCTCCGAAAATACCTTGTTTATTATCGATGAGGCCTCGATGATTGCCGATGAGTTTAATGAAACGGGTTCATCAATATTGCGGGATCTGCTCGAGTTTGTGTACAATACTAAAAACTGTTTCCTGCTTTTTGTGGGTGATACGGCGCAATTGCCTCCTGTGGGGAGTTTAGATAGTCCTGCATTGAACGAACAATACCTGAAAGATAAATTTGCTTTAACAGTTTCGTCGGTTGAGTTGAAAGAAGTGGTGCGACAAGGAAAGAAATCGGGTATTCTGGCCAATGCAACCATGCTGAGGAACCAGATTGCCAAAAATCCAGCCAATCCTCTCCCTAGATTTCTGACTAAAAACTACACCGATATTTACAACATGCCTGGTGCACGTTTAGTAGAAGGATTAGAGTATGCCTACCGGAAATTCGGAATGGAAAATACCCTGGTGGTGTGCCGCTCCAATAAATCAGCCAATGTGTATAACCAGCAAATCAGGGCGAGGTTGTTATACCGTGAAGAGGAATTAACAGGGGGTGATCAGATTATGGTGGTGCGTAACAACTATTTCTGGCTACCGGAAAATGAGGATACGGCCTTTATTGCCAATGGCGATATGGCAAAAGTGATCCGTGTAAGGGGGGAGGAAGAGCGTTATGGTTTCCGCTTTGCCGATGCTACTTTAGAGTTTATGGATTTCCCGGCTGCCGGGCAGATCAGCTGTAAGGTGATGCTGGATACATTGAATTTAGAAAGTGCCAATTTGCCTTATGAGCAGAATAAGAAGCTTTTTGATGGCTTGAACGAAGATTATGAGCATATTGCCAATAAACGTCAGCGGATGTTGGCCATTAAAGCAGATCCTTTTTATAATGCGCTGCAGATTAAGTTTGCTTATGCGGTTACCTGCCATAAGGCACAGGGTGGACAGTGGGATGCTGTTTTTGCTGATCAGGGTTATCTTACAGAAGAAATGATCGATCTGGATTTTCTCCGCTGGTTATATACTGCCGTAACCCGTGCGAAAAAAGAGTTATATTTAGTCAATTTTGCGCCACAGCTTTTTGCTAAAACGGCGTTGGAAGACTATTTTTAACATAATGATTGCACAGATTGAATTATCCTGGTGTTTTTTGCATCCTTGTAGTCAAACTTACTAACCAAATTGTATATGAAATTTGCCTTTAGTCTTAAAAACAAGCTTAAAATTGCTTTCTTACTTTTCTGCATCATGTGCTGCACTTTATTGATCCGTTTTCTGGAAGATAAAAGCGTGGAGAAGATTAACGAATCTTTTATTTCGATGTATAATGACAGGCTTGTTCCGGCTACGGATTTATATTTCATTGGCGAAAATTTATACTATAAAAATGCGATTCTTCAGGAAGTATTGCTCGGAAACGATGTTTTACAGGGTTCAACGGCGCTTGTGAAAATGGATAAGCATAACCGTAAAATAGATTCAGTGATTAATAAATACGAACTTACTTTATTGGTAAAACAGGAGCGAAATTTTTTGAATGAGCTGAAAAAAGCATTAGTTGTTCAGCAGGGTCTGGAGGTGAAAATATTGAGTATGGTGGGATCAGAAAGTAAGGCTGTTTATGAATCGGTTGGACGAAATGCGGCAAACCAAACTTTAGCTAAACTCTCGGCACTCATTAAAATACAATCTAATGTTGGAAGCGAGTTGATTAAAGGATCTAAAATATTTGTATCCGGAACAAAGGTATATTCTACCTTACAGGTTATTCTGGCTATAGTGATCGGGATTATGATTGTGGCGATTATTTCGGCTTCGAATGCGGTGAAAATTCAGAGTGATAAGTTTAATCTGAATTAGATTTTTACCATGAGGCACAAAGGCACGAAGAAAGATTCTCAATAATTTATCAGCCACGGAGGCACTGAAAACACGGAGATCCTTCGACTACGCTATCTTATACATACTCCACTAGCACTGCCGTCATCCGATAGCTATCGGATCCCGCGCAGGCGGGAATCTTAAAGCGCTTGCATTACGATTCCCAATCGAGTTGGGAATGACGACCTCTTGCAGCCTACATTTTGCCAAAAATATCTATCTCTATATTGATTTTATGAAATAATTATCCACTAGGATGACAAAACTCATGATCTGTTGCTGCGCAGGGTGGGAAGCTTTCATGACCCTCATGATTAGGCGCTGCGTATGGCAGGAAGCTTTCATTGTTTTTTGCCACGGAGGCACAGAAAACACGGAGATACTTCGACTACGCAATCATAGACAGAATCCATTAGCACGGTCGTCATTGCTTCGTCGGCTGAAAAAGCCTTTCTCGCAATGACGATTTGAGTATTAAAAATTTTTACTACTCGGCATCCTCGTCTGTAACCAATCTGATGGAATCATCAGAAAGTACAATTAAACGCTCTTTATACAAAGATCCGATTGTTTTCTTAAAGGCACTTTTGCTGATCTGGAAACGGTGGTAAATGTCTTCAGGAGAACTTTTATCACCCAATTCGATTACACCGCCACTTTTTTTCAACTCCCTTAACATCATCTCTTTCGAATCGAGGATATGGCCGTAACCACTTGGTTGCAGGGTTAAATCGATTTTGCCTTCCACACGAATTTTCTTGATCCAGCCTTTGCGCATTTCGCCAGGTTGAACATTGTCGAAAACCTCGTTATTATAAAGTAAACCAATGTAGGTATTGTTAATAATGGCATTATAGCCTAGGTCTGTTTCTTCAGTAATCAATAAACTTACTTCATCTCCTTCTTCGAAATCAAAACCATCTTCTTCCACAAAATCGTACAATTTAGAAGATGCCAGTAAGCGATCGCTATTTTCATCCAGATACAGGTACACTACATATTTATAGCCTTTTTGCATTGGCCTTTTCTGTTCGCGGGTAGGTACATAAACGTCTTTATCGATACCAAGATCCATAAAAACACCATCATCGCCATCAGATACCACTTTCAAAAAAGCAAAATCGCCCACTTCGGCATAAGCTTTTTGGGTAGTTCCGGTTAAGCGGCCATCTTTTTGTATAAATACAAAAACACTGATGTTATCGCCAATTTCGGCACCTTTTGGAACATATTGGTAAGGGAGGATTACCAGTTTATCGCCATCGGTTAAGTTTAATCCAGCTTCTGTTTTGCTTAAAATCCTTAACTCGTTGTATTTTCCTATTTCAATCATTTTATTGGGGTTTAACCATTTTCTTCAATGGCTTTTGCTGCAAAGGTAACAATGTTTATTGGTTCATTGGTCATTGGTTCACTGGTCTTTTGTTCATTGGTTGGCATATTGCAGAAATGCCTCCATGTTAATATGTTAATCCGTGGCCGTCCATAAGAAGTAATAACTTAAAATCTGTGTTTAACCCCCTCAGGATACCAGCACATGAAAAAAAATATATATTTTAGCGGCTTACCGAAAATTAAATTCTACAGAATGAACAAGCAGATTCCTCCATTTTTTTTAAGCGACGAATATTTTATTGATGAGAAAGTAAATTTTTTAAAGTTTGCAAACGAGTACAAGGTGTACAACGATCAGGGTGCCCAGATTGGGATTATTAAACAGCGTATTTCAGGCTGGCAAAAGGCTTTAACCTTATTGGTTGATAAACGTATGATGCCTTTTAAACTGGAAATTACCGATATCAACGACCAGTTACAGGCTACCATTACCAGGGGCTGGACTTTCTGGATGTCGAAAATTATGGTTACAGATCCGCAAGGGGTTGAAGTAGGCATTATAAAACAAAAATTTAAATTTTTCAAGCCAACTTTTACCATTTCGAGTCCGGCAACTGGAGAAGAAATTGCAAAAATATCCGGCGATTGGAAAGCCTGGAATTTTACCATCACCAATAATGCAGGTGCAGAAGTGGGCAAGATCAGCAAAAAATGGGCAGGTGCCATGAAAGAAATTTTTACCACTGCCGATAAATACAATGTTTCCATCGATCCCAGTTATGCCGAAAGCAATCAGAAAGTTGCGATTGTAGCTACTGCGATTACAATTGATATGGTTTTGAAGGAGAGTAAGTAGATTTATTGAATGAGAGAATGATTGAATGAGAGAGTGATAAAATGATTGAATGAGAGAGTGATTGAATGACAGAATGATAAAATGATTGAATGATTTAATAAAATTCCCTAAAACATTCACTTACTCAAAATTCAATCATTCTCTAATTAATTATTTTCTCGTTTAATCATTTCTTTGGGCTAAATTTGGGATCTACAATTAAAGGTATCTTCATTGATATGAAAAAAACCAAAGAAGCCAAAAAGCCAGGTATTTTCAGTTTACTTGGAAATTATCGGGGCTTAATTTTTCTGCTGATCCTGTTTGCCCTGCTTAGTAATGGCATCAATTTGCTTTTACCAAAGATTATTGCAAGCGGTATCGATTCTTATACCAATAATACCTTCGATTTAAAACACATACTGTTCCAGTTTTCGCTGGCCATTATACTGGTTTTTATCTTTACTTATTTACAAAGTATTGTGCAAATCTATGCTTCAGAGCGTGTGGCAAAAGATTTAAGAACCAAACTTTCTGATCAGATTTCGAGGCAAAGCCACGCCTATATTATTCAGGCCAATCCTTCTAAACTGCTAACCAATCTTACTGCTGATGCCGATTCGATCAAAATGTTTGTTTCGCAGGCCATTGTTTCTATATGTTCTTCTATCTTTTTAATTGTTGGCGCCAGTATTCTGCTGCTCATGATTAACTGGAAACTGGCGTTATGCGTAATTGCGATCGTACCCATTATTGGCGGTGCATTTTTTTATGTATTGAGCAAGGTGAGGATGCTTTTTAAAAAGAGCAGGGAAGTAATCGATTGGTTAAACAAGGTGATCAGCGAAAGTATTATGGGATCAGCTTTGATCCGCGTAATCAATTCGCAGATGCTGGAGTATAATAAGTTTTTAGATGCCAATGCCAAAGCAAGAGATTTAGGTATTTCCATCCTCCGGATGTTTGCGGCGCTGATTCCGGTTATAGTTTTTACGGCCAATTTAGCTGGATTATGTATTCTGGTATTGGGTGGTCACTTTGTGATTACCAATTCGATGACCCTGGGAGAATTTACTGCTTTCAGCAGTTACCTCACACTGATTATATTTCCGATTTTGGTAATTGGTTTTATGAGCAACGTAATTGCACAGGCTACAGCATCTTATCAGAGGATTGAAAGTGTGTTGAATGCTAAAGAAATTAATCATCCGGGGACGTTAAGCATTTCCTTAAAAGGTGATGTAGAAGCAAAAGACATCAGTTTAAGTTTTGGACAAAAACCAGTTTTGAAATCGGTTTCTTTTTCTGCCAAAGCAGGCTCCAAAACGGCCATTATTGGTCCTACTGCTGCTGGTAAAACACAGTTACTTTATATTTTAACAGGTTTGATCGATGCTGATGCCGGTTCGGTATTGTACGATGGACAGGAGATTAAACAATACAAACAGGAAGATTTCCATCAACAGGTGGGTTTTGTTTTTCAGGATAGCATTATGTTTAACATGAGCATCAGAGAGAACATTGCCTTTAGCGATACGGTTACAGATGAATCTTTAGCTAAAGCCATTGCCACTGCCGAGCTGAAAGATTTTGTAGATGCCTTGCCCGATCAATTGAACACGATTGTTTCGGAACGGGGAAATAGCTTGTCTGGCGGACAAAAACAGCGGATCATGCTGGCGAGGGCACTGGCTGTAAATCCGAAGATCTTATTACTGGATGATTTTACCGCCCGTGTTGATACCAATACCGAGAAAAGAATTCTGGAGAATATCCAGCAGAATTATCCGGGTTTAACTTTACTTTCCATTACCCAAAAAATAGCTTCTGTTGAACATTACGATAAAGTAATCTTGCTGATGCAGGGGGAGATTATTGCAGAAGGAACCCATCAGGAATTGCTGAAAAGCAGTCCTGAATATGTTCAGATTTACAATTCACAACAGAGCACCAGTAATTATGAACTACAATCTTAACCAGCTTAGCAACAAGCAGGAAAAGCAATCGACTTATAAAGCGCTGAAAAGCCTGCTAAAACTGATTTCTGCTGAGCGAAAAAACCTTTGGCTGGCACTGATTGCCATTTTAGTCAATTCTGGTTTATTGCTTTTAGGCCCTTTATTGGTCGGTCATACGGTTGATACCTACATCCGCACCAAACAGTTTCATGGTGTGCTTATTTTTGGCGGCATCTTGTTGGTGATGTACATGGTTGCCATGGTTACAGGTTATACGCAAACCAGGTTGATGGGAGGAGTGGGGCAGCGGATGCTTTATACCTTACGTAACGCGATATTTAATAAGCTACAGGAACTTCCGGTTTCATTTTTTAACCAGAATAAGGCAGGCGATCTGATTTCGAGGGTAAATAACGATACAGACAAACTGAACCAGTTTTTTTCACAATCCTTGATGCAGTTTATCGGCAGTATTGTAACCATGATTGGGGCCGGTATTTTCCTGCTTTCCATTAACCTTGAATTAGGAGCTGCTACACTTGCGCCTGCCGTAGTGATTGTACTTTTTACAGTGGCTTTATCGCCCTGGGTAAAAGGAAAAAATGCTAAAAACTTAAAAAGTGTGGCCGGAATGAGTGCTGAAATCCAGGAAAGCCTCAATAATTTTAAAGTGATTATTGCCTTTAACCGTAGGGATTATTTTAGAAAACGTTTTGACGAAGCGAATAATCAAAACTATAAAACGGCAATAGGGGCAGGTTTGGCAAACAATATTTTTGTACCTGTTTATGGTTTTTTATCGAGTATAGCACAGCTGATTACCTTATTATTTGGTATTCATTTAATTTCAACAGGTAACTTTACCCTGGGATTGCTGGTGAGTTATATTGCGTACACGACCAACTTTTATAACCCATTAAGACAGCTGGCTGCGCTTTGGACCAGTTTTCAAGTAGCGATGGCGAGTTGGGACAGGATTTCGCAGATTTTATCGTTAGAGAGTAATTTAAAACAAATAGCAGTGAACGAAACGGTTACTTCTGATGCCTTGCTGGAATTCAAAAACGTGCACTTTTCTTATGATGATAGTAAAGAAATTTTGCACAACATCAATTTAAGGTTCGAAAAAGGTAAAACTTATGCATTGATCGGCCCAACAGGTGGCGGAAAAACCACAACTGCTTCGTTAATTTCCCGTTTGTACGATGCCACCAAGGGAACAGTTTTATTAAATGGAAAAGACATCCGTTCATTTTCTGCAGAAGAAAGGACACAAAAAACAGGCTTCATTTTGCAGGAACCATTTTTATTCACCGGGACCGTAAAAGAGAATATTTTATACGGCAACAGTCAATATAAAGAGGTTACTGATGAGGAGCTTGAAAAAATAATCGAAGAAGCTAACCTGAATGCTCTTTTAGCCATTTTTGATGAAGGATTAAATACACCGGTTACCTCGGGTTCTGATAGCATCAGTTTAGGACAGAAACAGTTGATTGCTTTTATGCGTGCGGTTTTACGGAATCCGGAACTATTGATTTTGGATGAAGCTACCGCAAACATTGATACCATCACTGAACAGCTTTTGGGCAGTATTTTAAATAAACTTTCGAAAGAAACTACCCTTGTTATTATTGCCCACCGTTTAAATACCATCGAAAACGCCGACGAAATTTATTTTGTAAATGAGGGCGAAGTGCAAAAAGCGGGAACACTGAACGATGCACTGAATATGTTACTGAAAGGGAAACGGGTAAGTTGATATATTTACAGGCATAGACCCCGCAGGTTTAATTCGGAGTAGTTAGATCCTTATATGCCTCATTGAGAGCTTCACCGTTTAAAAACCTGCGAGGTCTGATCAAACAATTAAAAACACAAATGAAAAAATATTTCTTCTCTCTGACCCTTTCGGCCTTAAGCTTATCTTCTTTTGCACAAAGTGCAGAACAAAACCTTTTTGTTCAGGATAGTTTAAAATTGATTTCTTCACAGTTTAAGTTTACAGAAGGTGCATCAGTTGATAAAAATGGAAACGTTTTTTTTACTGATCAGCCTAATGATAAAATCTGGAAATATGGAATTGATGGCAAACTGAGCCTGTATATGGACAAATCGGGAAGGGCAAACGGCACTTATTTTGATAAAAAAGGCAACCTCATTGTTTGTGCTGATGAAAATAACCAGATCTGGTCTATCGATAAAAACAAAAAGATAAAAGTGCTTTTTAGCGATTATGAAGGTAAAAAAGTAAACGGACCAAACGACATCTGGTTAGATAATAAAGGTGGTATCTACTTTACCGATCCTTATTATCAGCGTGATTACTGGACCAGAAAATCGGCTGAAATTCAGGGACAAAAAGTTTATTATCTTCCGAAAGGTAAAAAAGAAGCCATTGTTGTGGCTGATGATGTAGTTAAACCAAATGGTATTGTAGGTACGCCTGATGGTAAATTCATTTACATTGCCGATATGGGCGCCAATAAAACATACCGTTATGCCATTGGCGCAGATGCCAGATTATCGGATAAACAGCTGATCCTTAACCAGCACTCTGATGGAATGACTTTAGATAGTAAGGGAAATATTTATGTTACCGGAAAAGGGGTGAATATCTATAAACCAAACGGTGAAAAAATAGGCCATATCGATGTGCCTGAAGAGTGGTGTGGCAATATATGTTTCGGTGGAAAAGGAAGAAATATGCTTTTTATTACGGCTTCTAAATCACTTTATGTTATTCCGGTAAACGCAAAAGGAGTAGAGTAACTGGTGGTTTTAGTCGTTTAAATGCATTTAAAGCCCGAAAAATGAAGATGAACTAGATCAAAATTTTTTTCTGTTCAGTTTATTCAACCCCTAAAAATATTAAACTCATTATTTAGTTTTGGGTTCCTACTTATAGGGATAGACGACTATGAAAAAGCCCTCTCAGGATTGAAGGGCTTTTTTACTTTTATTTCATCCTATAGATAAGGTTTCAGATATTATAAAGTTTCTTTTAAGTGTACTGAACAGATAGGAAGGCAATTCGACTCCGCTATCAATGACAGAATCCATTGGTGCGGTCGTCATTCCCGCGCATGCGGGAATCTTAAAACGCTTGCATTACGATTCCCAATCGGGTTGGGAATGACGATCTCTCTCAGCCTAATATTCGCATACTAAACTATCTCAAGATTTTAAATTCTGCATGTAACCTGTTGGCGTTACTCCGAATTCTTTCTTAAAAGCTTTTGTAAAATATGATTGTGTTTGGATACCGATCCGATACATCACTTCTGTCATCAGCACATCTTCCGTTTTCATGATCTCAATTGCCTTTCTAAGTCTCGCCGAGCGTACAAACTCTCCGATAGATTGACCTGTAATCGATTTTATTTTCTGATAAAGCTTGGTTCTGCTCATACCGATTTCCTTACATAAATAATCGATATCCATTTCTGGGTTGATCATTTCGGCATCAATAATGGATAGTAATTTAGTTAAAAAGGCCTTATCCCTTTCCGAATGGGCGAGTGCTTTGGGTTCGGTATCCTTATTTTTTAGATAATGATCTTTCAGTTTCTGCCTTTGCTCAAAAATGTTTTTAATGGTGAGTTGCAACAGATTGATGTTGATGGGTTTAGTAAAATAAAGATCTGCACCCGATTCAGCGCCTTCAATTTCGGCTTCAATGCTATTTTTGGCCGTGAGCATTAAAAATGGAATATGGCTGGTTTCTATATCTTCCTTAATGCATCTGCAAAACTCAGTCCCGTTCATGCCGGGCATCATTACATCACTGATGATCAGATCGGGAAGGTCTGTTCGAGCCTGTTCAAGTCCTGAATGGCCATCCGAAGCTTCTGAAATAGCATAAAAGGGGCTTAAAGTATCTTTTAAGAATGCCCTTAGTTCTTCGTTATCATCTACAATAAGAATGCTGGTGGTGGCATTTGCCGGTGTTTGTTCAGTAGCTGGTTGTGTTACTTCAGTTTCTGAGCGATAGCTGATGCTTTCTAAGCGGGTGCCACCAGGCTCATTGTTTTGACTGAACTGTTCATTTAAGGTATAATCTGTTTTGCTGCCTGGTATACCGATAATAATCTCGGTTCCTTCATTCCGTTCGCTCGATACCTGTATTAAACCTTTATGCAGCAAGGTTAAACTTTTTACAAAAGCCAAACCTACGCCAGAGCCCAAATGCGTTTCGGTAATCCGGTAATAACGTTCAAATAAATGCTGGATAGAATCTTTCGAAATTCCGATACCACTATCCAATACGCGGAAATAGATATAGGAATTGGCTTCATAATCACTTTTAATCAGTAATTGGTTTTCGAAAGCCGGTTTGCGATCACTCAGATCTGTAAATACCTGAAGTTTAAGCGTTCCACCAGCTTTAGTATATTTAATGGAGTTATTAATCAGGTTGAGGATGATTTTTTCGATCACCTGTCTGTCGAACCAGATATCGGCTGGAAGATTTTCTTTTTCAACCGTAAAACTGATCGATTTTTCGGCCGCCATTTCCGAAAATTCTTCGGCCACTTCATCGATAAAAAGATTCAGGTTTCCGTTTACTACATTAAGTTTTAAAGCACCTGATGCTGTTTTTCTAAAATCCATTAATTCGTTAATGAGCCTCAGTAACCGGTTGGCATTGCGGTGAATAGTATTGTAATAACTCTGGAAACTTTCTTGAGTGTCTTCCCTCAATAGGCGCTCAATCGGCCCTAAAATTAAAGAAAGCGGTGTACGGAACTCATGCGAAATATTGGTAAAAAACTGAAGCTGTGTCTGGTGCATTTCTTCCCTTTTTTCTTCTTCAATTTTTCTGATCTCTAACCTGCGTTTAAAACTCAATGCTAAATAGGTTAAAGACAGGGCTGTGGCGATAACAACTAACCTAAACCACCAGGTTGCCCAGAAAGGAGGGGAAATGATGATTTTTAGCGTTGTTCCGGTGGTATTCCAAACATTATCGTTGTTTGATGCCCTCACCTTAAAAGTATAGGTTCCCGGATCTAGATTGGTATAAGATGCCTGTTTCGTATGGCCAGCAAAAATCCAGTCTTTATCTTCACCCTCCAGTTTGTAAGCATAATTGTTGTTTTCATTTGCTACATAATTTAAACTGGCAAAACGGAAGGATATCGAAGCCTGATCGTAATCCAGTTTGATTTCTTTGGCGTAACTGATGTCGTTTTCTAAAACGGATCTTTTTGTATTTGGTGAGATTTTCTGATTAAAAATCTGAAACTCCGTCAGGTAAACCGGTGGGATAAACTTGTTGGTCTGAATATCATCAGGAAAGAATGAATTGAAACCATTTACTCCACCAAAAAACATTTCACCATTGCGTGTTTTTAAATAAGCGTTGGTTTCAAATTCAAGTCCCTGCAAACCGTCCCCTGTATTGTATTTTTTAAAGTTTTGGTGCTGCGGATTAAACCTGGTCAGGCCGTGGGCCGTAGAGATCCAAAAATTACCTTTGTCATCCTCCGTAATTCCTTTTATAAATTCGGTTGATAAACCTGCTTTGGTCGTGTAAAGCTCAAAGTTGTTTTTAGTACGGTTAAAGCGGTATAGTCCTGCCTGCCCGACCCATAAATTGCCTTTGCTATCAATAAAAATTACCCTCAGATCGGGCCTTTTACCATCGCCCATAAAATAATGGGTAAATACCTGCGTATTGAGGTTATAACAGTTTAAACCGCCATCATCTGTACCAATCCACAGGTTTTTGTATTGATCTTCATTAATGGCAACAATATTGTTTCCGCTTAATTTACTTCCGTTTTTCCCTTCGGTAATGCGTTTAAATTGTTTGGTCTGCGCATCAAAAAGGTTTAATCCTCCATAATAAGTGCCTATCCAGATATTTCCATTACTGTCTTCGAACGTTTTCTGTACATAATCCGAAGAAATAGAATTAGGATTTGCGTTGTGGTTAAAGCGGGTAAAAGAACCATCATTGTTCATCTGGTTTAAACCACCTGCCCAGGTACCAACCAGCAACATACCGTTTTTGGTTTCAGTGATATCGAGAATGGCATCTGCACCAATGCTATTGGCATTGAAAGGGTTATAACGGTGATGGATGAAGGTTTTATTCGTTTTATTGTAAATGTCGAGTCCGCCACCGTCGGTTCCGATGTAGATGTTACCGGCTTTATCCTCATGAAAAGCCCTTACATCATTATAGCTTAAACTGTTTTTATTGGGTTCCTGGCGCACCAGTTTAAATTTTTCTGCCTGCGGACTATACAGATTTACCCCTCCACGGTGTGTACCAATCCATAAATTTCCTTGTTGATCGACATAAAGTGCCGAAACAGTGCGTTGCGATAAACTAAGGGTATTTCCTGCTTCGTTCTGATAATGCGTAAATGTTTCGGTTTTGGGGTTAAAAAGGTTTAAACCTCCGTTAATGCCTCCAGTCCATAGATTCTTTTGCTTATCAAAAACAATGGCCCTCACCAGGTTACTGCCAATACTATTGTTGTTTTTTTCCTGGTGCTGATAGGTTTTGATGGCGTTTTTGCCAGGATCGTAATGGATTAAACCGTTTTCTTCCGTCCCAAACCAAAAAGAGCCATCCGGATCTTTTTTAATGACCCTGAAAGATTCATTTTCTAATGCTTTAATCGCTGTTTCAATACCTGATTTAGGGTTTAAAATATGGATGCCCGCATCGGTAGCCATCCAGATGTTTTCATTAGCATCGCAGTACAGGTCGTTAATGTAATCTTTTCGGTCGGTTTTTTTCTGATCCGAATGGTATTCGAACCTGCCAAAAGTATTAGATTTTGGATCCAGCAAGTTTAGTCCGCCACCATAAGTTCCGATCCAAATTCCTTTTGCAGTTTCTTTAACCGAGGTGATGATGTTATTGGTCTGGCTTTTTTTGTCTTTGGACCGATAAGTGGAGAAATTGTTTTTCTCGGCGTTAAACCTGTTCAGTCCATCTGATGTACCGATCCAAAGGGTATGGTTTTTATCCTCAAATATGCACCTGATGAAATTATCGCTGATGCTGTTTTCGTTTTTGCTGTGTTTGAAAACGGTGATCTGGTTGCCGTCGTATTTGTTCAAACCATCGCGTGTACCAAACCAGATAAAACCCCGGTGATCTTGAAAAATACATTCGATGGTACTGTTCGATAGTCCGTCTTCTACGCTAACATGTTTAAACTTTAAATTTTGCGCGCTGATATTCCCGGTTGAAAATATAAGGAGGAGCAGGAGAATGGTTCTCGTTAACGCGTTCATTCGATCGTTTGGTGGGATGGTTGTGAGGCGATAAAGATAATTGATTTTTGTGAACCTTTTTTATGGGTGATGGGTTAGCCGCGTATCGTCATCACTAGAAATAGTTTTCAAAAGATATTATTACAGTAATGATCTATTTCGATAGATCGTCATTTCGACCGCAGTGGAGAAATCTATAAGCTTTCTATCCAGAGATCTCTCCATTCCGCTGCGCTACATCCGATAGCTATCGAATCGAGATGACGACTAATTTTTAAAAACTATTTAATAAAAGATTACATCAAAATAATGCTTAATAAGCGATTCAAACCAATAATATGTCGATTAGCACAAAAGAAATGAACAATAGCACAAAGCGGATAAAGCCATAAAGCCTTCATTTGTATCGTTAATTCTAACCATAATATTCTATGCACATTTTTACATCTTTCATCAGGAGTAACAAGCGGATGTTAATGCTTTTACTATTGATTTTTACCCATGGATATCTTTTTGCACAACAAGCCACCATTACCGGAGTTGTTAAAACGGCGCCCGATAATTTAGGTATGCCCGGTGTAAGCGTTCGCTTAAAGGGAACCGCGATTGCCACCTCTACTGATGCTAACGGAAACTTTAGTATCAGAATACCTGCGAAAGCCGGCATCCTCGAATTTACCTCGGTAGGTTATAAAGTTCAGGAGGTTCCGGTTTCTAAAAGCACCAATTTAAACATCACCTTAATAGAAGATGCTTCTACCTTAAATGATGTAGTGGTGGTAGGTTACGGAACTACGCGAAAACAAGATCTTACTGGTTCTGTTGCAGTGGTAGGTGTTAAAGATTTTCAAAAGGGAAGCATCAGCACGCCGGAGCAAATGTTATCGGGTAAAGTATCGGGTGTTTCCATTACTTCAAACAGCGGTCAGCCGGGAAGCGGGAGCACCATCCGTATCCGTGGGGGTTCATCATTAAATGCCAGTAACGATCCATTATTCGTGATCGACGGGGTACCCTTGGAAAGTGGGGGTGTTTCGGGTGCATCTAATCCATTGAGTTTTATTAATCCGAATGATATTGAAACTTTCACGGTGTTAAAAGATGCCTCGGCAGCGGCCATTTATGGTGCAAGGGCATCCAATGGGGTAATCATCATCACCACGAAGAAAGGTTTGGGTGATGCCTTAAAAGTGACTTTCAATTCGGTTAACTCGGTTTCTAAATTAAGCAGACAATTGGATGTTTTAAGCGCTGATGAGATCCGTTCGATTGTAAATGCAAAAGGTACTTCGGCGCAAAAAGCACAATTGGGTACATTTAATACCAATTGGCAGGATCTGATTTATCAGGATGGTTTTTCTACAGATAACAACATCAGCATTAGCGGAGGGATAAAAAAACTCCCTTACCGTTTATCCATCGGTTACCAAAATCAAACCGGCGTGTTAAGAACCGATCAATTACAGAAAACTTCAGCTGCCCTCGTTTTCAACCCGAGGTTTTTTGATAATCACCTCAAACTGGATATCAACCTGAAAGGTAGCATACAGAAAACGCGTTTCGCCAATACGGCCGCTATTGGTGGTGCAGTAAGTTTCGATCCTACACAAGCTACTTATACCAATAGATCAGACTATAATGGTTATTGGGAATGGTTAGATTCGACCACGCCAACAGGATTGGTGAATCTGGTTGGCCGTAATCCGGTGGGTTTATTGGAGCAAAGAGAAGACCGTGCAAAACCAATGCGTAGCATCGGTAACGTTCAACTGGATTATAGTTTTCATTTTTTGCCAGAATTACACGCCAACTTAAATGCTGCTTATGATGTAGCATCAGGAAAAGGTACAGTTTTCGTCGATCCGAATGCAGCAGAGGCATTTGTTGGTAACCTGAATGGTGTTGGTAACGGCGTAAATAACCAATACAAACAGAACAGGAGAAATACCGTGCTGGATTTTTACCTGAACTACATTAAAGAATTTAAATCAATCAAAAGTAGGGTAGATGCAACTGCTGGTTATTCTTATAATGATTATTTAACCACTCAATATTATTATCCAAGTTTCGATGCCAATGGCAATAAGGTGGCCAATTCTGATCCGGCTTTTGCTTTTAACAAACCTCAATACCGTTTGATTTCTTATTTCGGAAGATTGAATTATAATTACGACGAACGTTTTCTTTTAACGGCAACGGTACGCCGCGATGGTTCGTCACGTTTTGGGCCTGCCTATAAATATGGTGTGTTTCCATCAGCAGCTCTTGCATGGACAATCAAAAATGAATCTTTCCTGAAGGATAACAAAACTATTTCTGCTTTAAAATTACGAATAGGGTACGGTATTACCGGACAACAGGATGGTATTGATAATTACGGGTACATGTCTACCTATGGTTTAAGTGCTTTAAATGCATCCTACCAGTTTGGAAATACCTTTTACCAAATGTATCGCCCGAGTGCCTACATTGCCAACATTAAGTGGGAAGAAACAGCAACAGCGAACATCGGCTTAGATTTTGGTTTACTGGATAATCGTATTACAGGTACTTTAGAGCTTTATCAAAAGAAAACCAGTGATTTGTTAAACAGAATTCCTCAGCCTGCCGGAACAAACTTTGCGGCCACGGCCATTGTGAACGTAGGCGATATGGAAAACAAAGGTGTTGAGCTTACCCTGGGATTTAATCCGGTAAAAGAAAAGGATTTAAACTGGGATTTCAGCTTCAACGCTACTTATAACAAAAATACCATCACCAATTTAACGGTGGTACCTAACGATCCAAACTATGCAGGTTTCCCAAGTGGAACCATTGCCGGCGGTGTTGGGGGGCAAAATGCCTTTATCAATGCCGTTGGTGGACCAAAAAATACTTTCAATTTGTTCGAACAGACATACGATCAGAACGGAAATCCGATTGAAGGCGTTTATGTAGATCAAAATGGAGATGGGGTAATTAACCAGAACGATTTCAAAAAAGGGAAACAGGCCGATCCTAAAGTGTTTTTAGGTTTTAGCAACAACTTAAGCTACAAAAAATGGAACTTATCATTCACTTTGAGGGCGAATTTAGGAAACTATGTTTACAACAATAACTATAGCCAGAGCGGTAATTTAAACCAGATTTTAGGTACAGCTATTATTTTAAATGCTTCCCCAAATTACCTCACCACTAATTTTAAAACACAGCAGTTATTGAGCGATTATTATGTTCAAAATGCCTCATTCCTGAGAATGGACAATGTTAACCTGGGGTATGCTTTTGGTCAGATTTTAAAAACCAAAGCAAACTTAGCTTTAACGGCCAGCGTGCAAAATGTGTTTGTAATTACTAAATACAAAGGTTTAGACCCAGAGGTAGCCTCTGGAGTAGATAACAACATTTATCCTCGTCCACGCATTTTCTCTTTAGGCCTAAATGTTAATTTTTAAGATCATGAACTGTATTAACAAAAAATATATGAAACCACGTGTTTTACAACTATTTATGCTGGCTTGCACTGCGGTAATTTTTACCACATCGTGCAACAAACTGGATTTGGTACCAACCAATGATCTTACTGCCGATAAAGTATATACTTCGGCCGCGGGTTACAAACAATCGTTGGCCAAGGTTTACGGCGCTTTCGCCCTTACCGGGAATGCATCGGTTGGCCAGCCTGATATACCGGTAGAGATTATCAAAGATGAAGGTAATTCCGATTTTCTTCGCTTATACTGGAATTTGCAGGAACTCACTACTGATGAAGCCGTTTGGTCGTGGCAGAACGATGCCGGTATTCAAGGCCTGCACGAAATGACATGGTCATCCATCAATTCGATCATCAATGGTTTATATTACCGTTCATTCTTTCAGATTACACTTTGTAACGATTTCATCAATCAATCATCTGATGATAATTTAAGCAAAAGGGGGATTGTTGGTGCCGATGCTGATCAGGTACGCAGGTTCAGGGCAGAAGCACGTTTTATCAGGGCTTATCAATATGCCGTATTGATGGATATTTACGGAAATCCGCCATTGGTTACCGAAACTACCGAAATAGGAGGCAAGGACTTACCAAAACAAGTTTCACGAAAAGATTTGTTTACTTATGTAGAATCAGAGCTTAAAGCCATAGAAAATGATTTAGCGGCACCTAAAGGAAATGAATATGGTCGTGCGGATAGGGCTGCATCCTGGGCATTATTATCGAGGATATATTTAAATGCGGAAGTATATACCGGTACCGCCCGATATACCGATGCCATCACCTATTGCAACAAAATTACCGCTGCGGGTTATACACTTCATGGTAATTACCGCGAGTTAACCATTGCCGATAATCACTTAAATACAGACGAGAATATTTTTACCATTAATTATGATGGTACAAGCACCCAGAATTTTGGAGGTACTACTTACCTGATGCATGGACCTGCAGGCGTTCCTGCAGACGTATCAGGATCAAATGGTAATTGGGGCGGATTAAGGATTACCCAGCAATTTGTAAATCTTTTTGCTGATAAAACTGGTGCAACAGATACAAGGGCACAGTTTTATATGTCGGGACAAAACATGGAGGTAAATGACCTGTATACTTCTACTGATGGTTACTCGAGCACCAAATACCGCAACAAAACCCGTTCTGGTGGTCCGGCTCCGCATCAGGATGTTGCCAAAGATTTTTCAGATATCGATTTCCCTCTGTTCCGTTTAGGCGAAACCTATTTAACCTATGCCGAAGCTGTTTTACGTGGCGGATCAGGTGGTAGTTTAACGCAGGCCTTAACCTACATTAACCAGTTACGTACCCGTGCGTATAATGGCAATACAGCAGGAAATATCACTTCGAGTGCTTTAACCACCGATTTTATTTTAGATGAACGTGGTCGTGAACTCTGGTACGAAGCCACCCGAAGGACAGATTTAATCCGTTTCGGGAAATTTACCACAGCTGCTTATTTATGGGCATGGAAAGGCGGTGTTAAGGGTGGAACAGCTGTAAACAGCAAGTACAATCTTTATCCATTGCCGCCAACCGATCTTTCGGCCAATCCAAATCTTCGTCAGAATACAGGTTATTAATCTAAATTATCATGAAAAAATCTATTCATATCCTATATACTTTGCTTTTAGTGAGCCTGTTTTTCGGTTGCAAAAAAGATGATAGCACAAATGTAGTTACCCCGCCAGGTGCAGGCAGTCTCGCTTTTAAAAGCTCTGCAGCCGCTGTGGTATTAACTTCAGCCACTGATGCCACCAATGTAGTTACTTTCAGTTTTAAGGCGGCAAACTTTGGCGTAAGTGTGATTCCAACTTACTCTTTAGAGTTTGATGTGCCTGCAGATACCCTTGGAGCAAATGCATGGGCAAATGCAATAAGCGTTAAACTTGCAACAGGTACTTTAGAAAAAGCTTATCTGGGTGCCGATTTTAATTCGCTTCTGGCTAATCAATTGTTATTGCCAACAGGTGCGGTAAGTACCTTAGTTGTAAGGTTAAAAGCAGAAGTAACCCAAAATACAGGAACGGCTTCTACCATCAAACCAATTTACTCTAGCCTAACCATGACGGTTAACCCATACAAAGCTACCATCGAATATCCGGCGCTGATGGTAAAAGGAGGCAATTCCTGGAAAACACCAACAGCAAGGACAAATGGTTTTATATTAACCTCAGCTAAATTCAATTCTAAATATGAGGGATATTTAAATTTACCAAATGCCGATGGCTATGGTGGCGATGCTTTTCAGCTGGTATCAACAAAAGATGCTAAGGTTTACGGTTGGGGAGGTACTTCAACAACCATGAGCTTAACCGGCGGTAATTTATACCTTACGCCAGCACCGGCTTACATGAAAGTAAATGCCGACGTAGATGCATTAACCATTACCTATACACCCGTAAAATTCTTTATCTCTGGTGATGACAATGCCTGGAGCACTTCATCAACCCCATTGATATATAATGCAACAACCGGTAAGTGGGTGGCCGCAAATGTTGCCTTAACCGCAGGAAAAACTTTCGTATTTACCTGTAATGGCGGTTACGATATTAGTTATAAAGTAGATGCCAATGGAGCTTTGGTTTATGCAGGTGCACCAACCTGGGGCGGTATTAATATCCCGGTTACCAAAACAGGTGTTTTCACCGTTACTTTAGATTTAAGTGCCGGTGACGGAAATTATACTTATTCGATTAAATAAATTTCTCGTTTCGTCATTCCCAACCCGATAGCTATCGGGTCGATTGGGAACCTTAAAGCGCTGGCAGGTATATGGAGTATTAGGATTCCCGCCTGCGCGGGAATGACGGACGATTTAGAATAAACTATAATACAAAGATTAAGTTCAAACTTGCTTAAGAATATAGAAATGATTAAAAAAATAAAAACCATCAACTGGCTGGGCCTTATAATAATGCTCAGTCTGATTAATACAGGTTGCAAAAAATCGGTTAAAGGCGAAACGCAGATTTATCCTGCTCCCGATCCCGTAGGCACTTATGCCTTAGGAGCCGATGTAAGCTGGCTGACCGAAATGGAAGCTGCGGGAAAGAAGTTTTACAATGCTGCGGGTGAACAACAGGATTTATTGAAGATTCTGAAAGATAAAGGCATCAATACCATTCGATTGAGGGTTTGGGTGAATCCGGCTGCCGGCTATTGCAATACCGCCGATGTTTTGGCTAAGGCAAAAAGGGCAAAAGCAATGAACATGCGTTTGCTGATCGATTTTCATTACAGCGATTCGTGGGCAGATCCAGCACAGCAAAACAAACCTGCCGCATGGGCTTCGCAGGATTTTGCTACCCTGAAAACTTCAGTTTATAACCATACGGTTGAGGTTTTAACGGTTTTAAAAAACAATAAAATTGTGCCAGAATGGGTACAGGTAGGCAACGAAACCAATAACGGCATGTTATGGAACGATGGAAAAGCATCTACAAGTATGAAAAACTTTGCAGATTTGGTACTTTCGGGATATAATGGTGTAAAAGCGGTAAATCCGACCTCGAAAGTGGTGGTGCATATCTCCAATGGTTACGATAACAGCTTATTTAGGTGGATATTTGATGGCTTAAAGAATAATGGTGCAAAATGGGATGTAATCGGCATGTCGATGTACCCTACTGCGGCAGACTGGTCGACAAAAAATACCCAGTGTTTGGCCAATATGACTGATATGGTTTCGCGCTACGGATCGGAAGTAATGATTTGCGAATTGGGAATGCCAGTTTCAGAAGCAGTAGCCTGCAAAGCATTTATTAAAGATTTAATCGTGAAGAATAAATCGTTGCCAAATAACAAAGGCTTAGGGGTTTTCTATTGGGAACCGCAATCTTACAATAGCTGGAGCGGTTATAAATTGGGCGCCTTTGATGATGCAGGCAAACCAACCGTTGCAATGGATGCGTTTTTGCCTTAATCCCCAGCCAATAAAGGGGACAAGCATGAGATATGTTGCCATGGTTCGTGAGGACATTTAAAAAGGCTATAATTGGTACGGATTTTAAATCCGTAATTATTAAAGTCGGGATTGCAAATCCCGACTAAAAAAAATGTTTATGATTTTACTCAAAAAACTGTGGCTTTCCGTTGCTTTTGCCGCCATGGCAATTGTTGTTCATGCCCAAAATAAACAGGGTGTTTATGTAGATGCATCGGGTGTAATCCGTTGGGAGAAAGACCATAAAGAAGCCGCTTTTTTCGGTACAAACTATACTGCACCCTTTGCTTATGGCAATCGGGCCATTGTAAGAATGGGCGTAACTGCCGAACAAGCGATAAAAGACGATGTATATCATTTTTCGCGTTTGGGTTTGGATGCCTTCCGTGTACATGTTTGGGATCAGGAAATATCAGATGCTGAAGGAAACCTGATCAATAATGAACATTTACGCCTTTTTGATTTTCTGCTGGCCGAACTTAAAAAACGTAAAATCAAAACTTTGGTTACACCAATTGCTTTTTGGGGTAACGGTTATCCGGAGAAGGATGAAAAAACAGGCAGTTTTGCTAATAAATACGGTAAAGATAAATCGGTAGTAAGCGAAGAAGCTTTTAAAGCACAGGAAAATTACCTGAAACAGTTCTTTAAACATAAAAATCCTTACACGGGTTTAACCTATCAGCAGGATGTTGATATTTTGGCTGCAGAAATCAATAACGAACCTCATCACAGCGGGCTAAAAGAAAGAGCTACGGAATATGTAAACCGCATGACCTCCGCCATAAAAAGTGTCGGCTGGACTAAACCTATTTTCTATAATATCAGCGAATCGCCCTGGTATGCTGATGCCATTGTAAAGGCAAATGTTCAGGGGCATACCTTCCAATGGTACCCAACAGGCTTGGTTGCCGGCCATACGCTGCAAGGCAATTACCTGCCCAATGTAGCAAAGTACAAAATTCCTTTCGATACCATTCCCACGTTTAAAAACCGCGCTAAAGCAGTGTACGAATTTGATGCGGGCGATGTAATGGCGCCGATCATGTATCCGGCAATGGCCAGAAGTTTCAGGTCGGCCGGTTTTCAATGGGCTACACAATTTGCCTACGATCCCATGGCAACTGCTTATGCCAATACCGAATATCAAACCCATTATTTAAACCTTGCTTATACACCTTCAAAAGCAATCAGTATGTTAATTGCTTCAAAGGTTTTTCATCAAACAGCCCGTTTAGATACGATGAACAATGGCAATACTTTTGGCTCGTTCAAAATCGATTATAAAAATTCGTTGAGCGAAATGAATACTGCCGAAGAATTTTATTACACTAATTCCACCTCGTCGAAAATTGTAAATGCCAAAAAACTAAAACATATTGCGGGGGTTGGAAGCTCAAAAATTGTTCAATATGATGGTAGGGGAGCTTACTTTATCGATCAGGTGGCTACCGGAGTATGGCGTTTGGAAGTGATGCCTGATGCAGTTCAGATCAGGGATCCTTTTGAAAAAACTTCGCCTGAAAAAGAAGTTACGCGGATCATCTGGTCTACCTTGCCAATTGATATCGATCTGCCCGATTTAGGTTCCAATTTTACAATTAAAGGCTTAAATCAAGGGAATATAGTTAGTTCGGTAGCCCTTAAAAATGGGTTTAATATTTCTCCCGGTACTTATCTGTTGGTTAAGAAAAATCTGAAAACCAATCTAAATGCGCAAAGCAGTTATCAGAATATTGCCTTGGGCGAATTTGTCGCCCCCAAAGCTTCAAAAGGAGATGTATTTGTTAAACATCAGCCTTTAAGAACAATTTCGGCAGGTGTAGCCATTCAGCTCCATGCAGAAATTACAGGCCTAACCGTAAAAGATTCTGCTTTTATTCAGTTTAATGGCGCAAACCGCTGGCAAAATATTCCTTTACAAAAAAAACGGGAATACGAATATGTCGCTACAATTCCTGCTGAACTGGTTAAAGGTGGTTTACTAAAATACCAGATTATTATCCATAAGGCTAATGGGGATTACATTACTTTTCCGGGCCGTGTAAATGGAAATCCAGATGCATGGGATAAGCTCGAAACCGAAAGCTACCAGACTTATGTTGCAGCTAAAAATGCCAGGGTAGAAATCTTCAATGCAGCTTTAGATGGGAAAAACACTAATATTTATAATCCAGATTGGGGAAATAGTAAAGTAGAATACGTTTCAGATGAAAATCCATCTGTTTTAAGTATGAAGCTATCTATCAATATACCTAAAAGTATCCAACTGATGGGTTTTCAAAGTTTTTTCGCTGATAAAATGACTGGAAGAGCTTCGGAACTGAATAATTTGAGCAAAATGCTCATCAAAATCAAGGCAAATATCGAAAACACTAAAATAAAAGTTGGCTTAATTGATACTGATGCCCATTTCTTCTCCACCGAAATCCTTGCTGGAAAAGATTTTCAACTGATCGAAATTCCATTAAATCAGCTTAAAAATGATGCGCAGTTATTGCTTCCGCGTCCTTATCCTGGCTTTTTGCCACTTTATTATCAATCACCAAACAAAGTTGCATTCGACTTAAAAAATGCCGAAAAGCTCGAAATTACTTTTGGTTATGGGGCTAGTCCCAAACCAATCAATATTGCTATCAAATCTATTTATTTAAAATAACCGTCAATTACATGTTCCGATTGAAGAAAATACTTTTTACCATTTTTATGGTTAGCCTTGCTTATTTAAATGCCGCTGCCCAAAGAACCGAAATCCTGTTAGATGAAGGCTGGAAATTCTCAAAAGGAAATTTTCCAAATGCTGCCGAGGCTACTTTTAATGATACACGCTGGGAAACCGTAACTGTTCCACATGATTGGGCCATTAGCGGGCCATTTGATAAAGAAATAGATAAACAGGTAACCGCAATTACCCAAAATGGAGAAACCAAAGCCAGTGAGAAAACAGGTAGAACCGGAGCTTTGCCTTATATCGGTGAAGGTTGGTACAGGAAAAAGCTCAGTCTTCCGGCACTTAAACCAAACCAAAAAGTATTGTTACAAATTGATGGTGCCATGAGCGAACCCCGTGTTTACCTCAATGGAAAACTGGTTGGCCAATGGAACTATGGTTACAATTACTTTTATATCGATATTACCAATGACCTAAAAGCGAATGCTAATTTATTGGCCGTTCACTTAAAGAATATGGCAAAATCGTCGCGTTGGTACCCGGGAGCAGGTTTGTACCGTAACGTACATTTAATTATTAAAGAAGAAAAAAGCATCGATCAATGGGGGATCACTGTTACTACACCAATTGTTAAAAAAGAATTTGCCAAAGTAAATATCAAAACCAAATTAACCGGTAAAGGTATGCGTTTGGTTACGCAGATTTTAGATAGTTTGGGTAAGCAGGTGGCTATTGATACTGCAAAGGGTATTTTTGGGAATGAGGCTGATCAGAATTTAGAAATCAATAACCCTGTTCTTTGGAGTCCGGAGCGCCCGTATTTGTATACCGCAGTATCGAGTGTTTATGAGGGAAACGTATTGAAAGATGTCGTAAAAACAAGATTAGGGATCAGAACAATCAATTTCAGCCCGGGCATCGGCTTTAGTTTGAACGGTAAAGTACGAAAATTTAAAGGTGTTTGTTTACACCACGATCTTGGTCCGCTTGGAACGGCCATTAATACAGCTGCATTAAGAAGGCAACTTACCATTTTAAAAGAAATGGGTTGCGATGCTATCAGAAGTTCGCACAACATGCCTTCGCCAGAGCAACTGGAATTGTGTGATGAAATGGGTTTTATGTTCCTTGCCGAAAGTTTTGATGAATGGGCAAAAGCCAAAGTAGAAAATGGTTATCACCTGTATTTTAATACCGATGCTGAAAAAGACATTGTAAACCTGGTGCAGGCGAATAAAAACCACCCTTGTATCGTAATGTGGAGTTCGGGGAACGAAGTGCCGGATCAGTTTGGTGCCGAAGGAGTTAAGAGAGCCAAATGGTTGCAGGAAATCTTCCACCGCGAAGATCCTACCCGTCCGGTTACTGTTGGAATGGACCAGGTGAAGGCCACCATGCAATCAGGTTTTGGCGCGCTGATGGATATTCCAGGCTTGAATTATCGGGTACACCTTTATGAAGAAGCCAACAAGGTTTTTCCGCAGGGATTTATTTTAGGATCAGAAACGGCGTCAACGGTAAGCTCGAGGGGGATTTATAAGTTTCCGGTTGTAAAAGGTTTTGATAAACAATATCCGGATTTTCAATCGTCTTCATATGATCTCGAATATTGCAGCTGGTCTAACGTACCTGATGATGATTTTGTAATGCAGGATGATAAACCATGGGTGATCGGGGAGTTTGTTTGGACAGGTTTCGATTATCTTGGTGAGCCTACACCTTATGATAACAGCTGGCCATCAAGAAGTTCTTATTTCGGGATTTCCGATCTGGCAGGTTTACCTAAAGACCGTTATTATTTGTATAGAAGCCGTTGGAATAAAACAGCACCCACGCTTCACTTACTTCCACATTGGAACTGGGAGGGAAGAGAAGGTCAAACTACGCCTGTTTTTGTGTACACCAGTTATGATAGTGCCGAACTTTTCTTAAACGGTAAAAGTTTGGGCATAAGAAAAAAAGATAAATCAAGCCCGCAGAACCGTTACCGGTTGATGTGGATGGATGTTAAATATGAGCCAGGGACTTTAAAAGTAGTAGCCCTTGATGGCAACGGAAAGCCAGTGGCCGAAGAAAAGATCACTACAGCGGGTAAGCCCTATAAAATTGCATTAACGCCAGATAAAAAACAAATTAGCGCTGATGGCAAAGATTTATCTTTCGTAACGGTATCAGTTGTTGATAAAAATGGAATACCCTGCCCAACAGCAACCAATGCTTTAAATTTTGAAGTAAAAGGCGCGGGTGCATTTAAAGCAGTTTGTAATGGCGATGCCACTTCATTAGAATCTTTTGTAAAACCAACCATGAAATTGTTCAGCGGAAAGCTGGTAGTGGTGGTTCAATCGGGCAAAAAAGATGGTACAATTCAATTGAGTGTGAAAGGAAAAGGATTGGAAACCGGAAATGTAGAAATTGTTTCAGTGAAGTAATCAGGAGTTAATTGGTGGCGTCATTCCCAGCCCGACTGGGAATCTTAATGCTTTAATAAGGTGTTTAGATGGTAAGTGGCATTAGGATTCCCGCCTGCGCGGGAATGACGATGAAGGGTAGAATTTAGCAATTAATTAAAGATTCTTCATTGTATTTTATATCAACAGTAAATACATGTAGAATTGTATAGGTACTGTTACATTTTAATCTTATCTGGAATAATTTTTTAAATTAGCATATATTCATAAAAACCCTGATAAGCTTATGGAAAATCTAAAAGAAGAAACCAAAATCAAAGCTTTCCTCACCAGGATAAAAACAGAGTGGCCGGGTGTGGTGGAGCGCTTTGAATTTAAAACAGGCAGTGTAATTTATGTTCATTTAAAAGAAGGAATATCCAGCATGGATTTTCTGGGCAAACTTTCCCGTAAGGTAGAGCGATTTGTTGATTTCAGCATGCCAATTATCCTTTATCATATCGAGAGTGATGGAATGAATTTAAGATCGCATCCCATCAATTGGTATTCTTCACTTAAGTAGAGAGATTCAATTTAATATTTTCAAATTTTGCTGTTTTAAATCTTTTTTTGCCGTAAACTCAATTTTGTTTGCCAGTAATTTTGGTTTTTGGGTTTTAATCCTATTTTTGAATTTTAATTTAAAAACATCCAGTATAATGAAAAACGGAACAGTAAAATTTTTTAACTCAGAAAAAGGCTTTGGCTTCATTAAAGAAGAAAACGGATCTGAGATTTTTGTGCATGCATCAGGCCTGATTGACGAAATCAGAGAAAATGATACAGTTGAATACGAAGTTCAAGAAGGCAAAAAAGGCCTTAATGCAGTGAAAGTAAGAGTTGTTTAATTCTTCCCCAAAAGATTTTGAGCAGGATTTAGTCCTGCTTTTTTTTTGTCCAAAATTCAGTATCCTGTTATTTAAATCAAATGATTTATTTACTGAACAAAAAGGCTGAAAAAATTTCTTTCTCATTTCTAGCCAATTACCGTTTTAAACTATTTTAACTGCGTATTACATCGTTGTTTTGTGGATTGGATTTTTATTTTTGCTATTGTCGATCTACTCGGCCGGAACTAAACAAATTAAGATTTTTTGCAACTTTCTATTTTTTCAATTCAGGAACCTGTTATCAGCAACAAACCTCATGATCGGGGCACTTTTATGGCCGCTGCACAGTTTGTAATGGCGTTAAACTTTGAAGCCGAATTTGAGCTTTTAAGTTTGTCGGCGATGAACACGCAGGGTACAGCAAAAAAGGGCGGACTCATATTTGTACGCAATGGCAAATTGAAAATGCATCCCGAAATTTATGATCATTTATCGTTAATATCCATATCTTCTATATGTGCAGGGAGCGTTTATTACCATGGTCTTGATAAAATTGAGGCTGAAATTGTAAATCTACCTTACAGCGACGGACTTTTAGATCTTGAAGGAGCAGAAGAAGATTATATGGCCTTTAAACGTTTGTGCAGTCCCGTTTCGAGGTTTTTTCTGTTACAGGCCAAAAAAGTGCAATGGTCGGCAATTCTATCCACTTTTAGGTTTTTTATGATGGAAGGTATATGGGAAGTGGTAAGCTATGTGGCAAAAGCATTAAATCAGGCTGATGCCGATGTACTTTCTTGCACTCAACTTTTAGAAAAGATGCAAAACGAAGAATGGTATCCTCAATTTCGTAGTTCCCTTAAAACATTTCATATTTCAAGGTACCCGTTAAGTAAAGTTGGACTTGAGTCGGAACTACCCGAAATGGCTTAAATTATTTCAGGTAATTTTCCAATAACGCACTAATCTCTTCACCGAGGACTCTATTACCCATGTTATTAAGCTTTTGTTGCGAAGAATTGTGCTTTTCGATATATGTAGCCTCTGTTTTATTGAATTTAAGATAACCCTGCTCAAAATAACGTTCTTCAATTTCAGTAGAAGAATCCATCGATCTGAACCATAATTTAATCAAAGAACCTGTAAGCTTATCATAATAAAGCCAGTGGTAAGTTGCTTCTGCATCTGCATTGTCGGGCAGATCGAGACGTTGGATTTCTAGGATAGCAGTATCGGTATTTTGAAAAAAATATAAGGTTTTGTATTTGGACGACATCCGGCAAAAATAAGACTTAATTTTTTATCACAAAAGAGATTTTTGCTGTTTAGATTTAATATTTTTTGGTTTAAACGAATTCGTCTTTCCGCCTGTGTCTATCGTGTGGACACAATTAATTATAATATTCTTCTACTGCTCTGTGCCGCGAGGGCATAGTACTTTGGAGCGCCAAAGTACCCAAAGCGCATTGTCAATCCAGCAAGGGGCCTTTTACACATACCCCATACACATCAAAAAAACAGTGGCACTTTGTTTTGTTTGTTAGTACAAGGTTAATGATGTTTGCAAATATGAAACACAAAACCACTGCGTTTGAGGTTTGGAAGTGCGATTTGTACTGTTGTACAACTGTTTTTTTGATTTACCCAGCCCTTGGGATTGACGGCGTCATTCGGTAAGGTCTGTATTATTTCAAAGCAAGCTAGCATAGCGCCTTAGATGATGACTAAGAAGATGTGTCCACACGATAGGCGCAGGCGGGAATCTTAATGCAAATAAGGAGTTTATTAATAAGTTCAAAGATTTCTCCATTTCGCTGCGCTCCATCCGATAGCTAATCATTGGCTGGCGAGCCACCAGCCAGAGAACTTATTAATGTTATCGTTTTTAATTCGACTCCTAGGTTGGTGGCGCACCAACATCAACGTATTGTAACTAAATAATCAATTGGCTGGCGATCTACCACAGGAGAACATTTTAATGCTTATCTCCCTTAATTACTTTAAACAAATGTAAAACCTGTGGAAAAAGCGCATCCATACTTTCCTCAGCACCACTTTTTGATCCAGGGAAGGTTAATACCAATGTTTGGCCTATAAAACCTGCTACACCGCGCGAAAGCATGGCGTAGGGCATACGTTCCTGTCCATAACGTCGGGCAGTTTCCATAATGCCATTAATATTCCTGTCTAGTAGTGGCGCAATGGCCTCTGGGGTGACATCGCGTGGCGAAAGTCCTGTACCACCAGTAAAGATAACCAGTTGAAAACCCGCTTTATTTAATTCGATAGCCTTAATTCTAATTGCATCGATTTCATCCGGAACGATTTCATATTTCTGTACATTAATTCCCCATTGTTCCAAACGCGAAATAATGGCTTTGCCGGAAGTATCCTGTGCTTTATTTCCGAATACGGAATCCGAACATACGACTACAGCGGCTTTTATTTCAGGGAATTTTGCATTTTTAAGGTCAGATTTTCCGCCAGATTTTTTTAGTAACCTGATGTTCTCGATCTCCACACCCTTATCAATCGGTTTTAACATATCGTACATCGTTAAAGCAGTAACCGAAGCACCGTGCATGGCTTCAACTTCTACACCGGTTTTATAAATGGTATGTACTTCAACGGTAATAATGATGGTTAAACCCTCAATTTGGTAAGTAATGGCCGTATATTCGATAGGTAGGGGATGGCAATCGGGAATTACATCACTGGTTTTTTTCACGCCAAACAATCCCGCAGCACGTGCAAATTCAAATACATCGCCTTTTGGTATTTTGCGTTGCTCAATGGCATCGATGGTTTCCTGTTTCGATACTTTTACGGTTGCGGTAGCAATGGCGATGCGCAGCGTGTTGGATTTTTTGGTGATATTGACCATATTTAACTATTTTCTTTCCACTGATGTGTTTCGTCTTCGAATATTTCTTTGCCCCAAATTGGTAATTCGGCTTTTAAACGGTCTACTACTTCCGCACAGGCTTCCATTGCAGGTTTTCGGTGTGCAGAAGAGGTGAAAACAAAAAGGCAGATCTCGCCTGTTTTAACGGTACCTAAACTGTGGTATATGTGCATGCAGTTAAGCGGATATTTTTCGAAAATGCTTTCCCTGATCTGGTGCATTTTTTCGAGCGCAAGCTCTTCATAAGCGGTGTATTCTATCGCAGCAACAAATTTGGCATCAATCTCATCTTTTCTCACCTGACCCATAAAAATACTATGGCCCCCAATAGTGGTTTTGCTGCTGTGCTTTGCAATGCTGTCGGCTATAAAAGCAGGCTCAATTGGCCCGTTAACAAATATGTTTTTTATCGTTTTTTCGCTCATCTTAGGATTTGAGAAAATGATCTCTCCATTTTACAATACCACCTTTTAAACTATAGATTTTTTTTGCATCACCGTATTTTTCTTGCAATGCCTCTGCGGCAGCAACGCTTCTAATGCCGTGCTGACAGATTAAAACCACTTGTTTTTGATAAAATTCTTTATTTAAGAATGGCCCAAACTCCGACATGGGTACCTGTGTGTAAATCTGTTTATCCAGTACCGGAACTTCGTGTTTTTCGCGCACATCGATTAAAATGGTAGATTCTGACTGTTGCAGTTTTACCAGTTCGCTGGCATCAATTTCTATATATCCCTGTGGTCCTTCGCTGGTATCCTGATAATCCATATTTAAAAATTCATCAACCGTTTTGGGAAGTGTATAACTGTTTCCGTGACTGATGTTGATAGTATATTGTTCTTGTGTAAGTAAGTTATAATTTAATATTTTGTTGGTGAGCGGCTGACCGATTTTAACAATCAGTTTAATGGTTTCTGCTGCTGCCATAGTACCTAAAATACCCGGTAGTACACCGATAATACCATTTTCTGCACAGTTCGGTATTTCTCCTTTATTGGGTGGCACGGGGAAAAGATCGCGGTAATTGGTACTCGGCGTTAAGTGATCGGGCGTATTGAATATGGCCAACTGACCTTCAAAACCTGAAACTGCAGCAAATATAAGCGGTTTATTAAGCAGGGCACAGGCATCGTTAATTAAATACCTGGATTCGAAATTATCGGTACCATCCAGAATAAAATCGTATCTGGATACAATATCGAGGATATTGTTTTTTTGTAAACGTATCGGATGACGGATGATCCCGATCTGGGTATTCATTTCCTGGAGGCGCCTTGCCGCGACCTCCACTTTTAACTTTCCGATATCTGCGGTGGTGTATAGGATCTGCCTGTGCAGGTTGGATAATGAAATGGTATCATCATCTACAATTCCAATATGGCCAATGCCCGCTGCTGCAAGGTATTGCAGGGAAGGGCAGCCCAAACCACCCGCACCAATAACCAATACTTTTGCCCTTAAAAGCTGTTGTTGTGCTTCCTCCCCGAATCCTTTCAGGATAATTTGTCTGTTATATCGCTCTGCACTCATATCATTTAACCACCAGAAAAAGGGGGCATAATGGCTATAACAGCCTTTTTTGTGATTTCGGTATTCTCCTGAACAATGTTTTTGTTAAGGGCAAGTTTGTATTTCATGCCTTTTAAAGCAGGAAATTGATTTTCGATGTATTGTTTAAAGGTTTCAGTATCGGTGATTCCGGCGATATCAATTTTTTGATGCTTGATAAATTCAGTAATCTGGCCAAAACTGATGATTTCGATTTCCATGCTGCTAATTTACCTGTAAGATGCTAATTTTACTCAATCCTTTTACAAATCTTCTTCCCGTAGCGAAATCGCTTGGTGTAATCATGGCAATATTTCCTTTTTCGGCCTTTGCCGGGTCGGTATCGTAGCTTTTTAATACCAATATCTGGTTTCCGGTTGAAGAATTGAAAATCTCATTCCACGAATACACCACTTTATAATTATCCGTTGCGGTAAAAACGAGGTAATATTCGCTCAATGTTTTGGGCGAATTGGCATCAATTTCTACTTTGGCCAAAATATCTTTTAAAAGCACGCCTTTAATGTTTTTAATGCTGCTTTTACGCTGCATCAGGTGGTTAAAAATAGTCATACTATCCAAATTAACGGATTTATAGCTGCTTAAATTGTCTAAAGTAACGGTTAATGGTGCTTTAACCTTTCCTTCTATGGTAAATTGTTTGCTTTCCTGAGCTTTTGCGCCAAAACCAAAAAATAATAGTGCGATGATCGTAAATTTCATATTATGCATGTGTAAATAGTAATTTATAAGCAGCCAATGCCAATACACAGGCCAAAACATTTTTTAAAACGGTTTGAGGGAATTTTAAGGCACCAAAATAAGCTCCACAGATGCCACCAACAAATGCAACTCCAACATAAGCGAGCATGTGGCTGTTAAATTCAAAGCCTTTAATCAATTGGCCACCTAAACCTGCCACCGAATTTACGAAGATAAAAGCTGCACTGATGGCCGCAGTTTGTTTCTGATCGGTCCATTTTAAGAGTAGCAGCACCGGCGAAAGGATAATTCCACCACCAATACCGATCATACCCGAAAGCAGGCCAATAATACCGCCAATAGCCAGCGATAAAGGAATATTTGAAGGTTTAAAATCTTTTGGATCGGTGTTTTTGAAAAAGAAAAAACGGATTACGGGGATGAGTAAAAGCACACCCAAAATCTTTTTATAAATGGAACTTTCAATCGCCATCATACCGCCAATAAAAGAGAGTGGGATAGAGGCAAGGGCAAAAGGCCAAAAGGTTTTCCATTTAAAATGCCCGCCACGGTAAAACTGGATAAAAGAAGTAGAAGAAACAAATAGGTTGAGCAATAATGCCGTTGGTTTCATAATGGCTGGCGAAATGGCAAAAATGGCCATTAATGCCAGATAACCGCTGGCACCGCCGTGCCCCACAGAGGCATATAAAAAGGCAACGATAAAAAGTAAACAGTAAAATAGGATAAAACTTTCTTGCATGGTTTAGTTTGGTAAAATCATTACAGTTATGGCGTCGCCTTTTTCGAAATGTTCCTGTGTTTCGTTGAGGCAGATAAGGCAATTAGACTGCGCAAATGAACTTAAACGGTACGATTCCTGCGCACCAAATGGTGTAACCTTTCCATTTTCGTACTTCCCTTTGAGGAAATGCGTTAAACCTGCAGGCTTTGTATAGGGGTGTGTAAGTTCTGCTTCTACTTCAATTACACTGTTTGTTTTTTGAGATAATGTTTTAACAGCCGGCAATACGTAATTGTAATAGCAGCTTAATACCGATGATGGGTTTCCCGGAAGTCCGAAAATTAATTTTTCACCATGGGTTCCAAAAAACAGTGGTTTGCCTGGTTTCTGTTTTACCTTATGGAAGATCTGTTTAACACCGCAATGGGCCGCTGCTTCGATCACGAAATCGTAATCGCCTACACTAACGCCACCTGTAAGTAAAACTACATCGCTGTTTGTTATTGCCGTTTGCAATACTTTTTTAAGGATTTCGAGATCGTCGTCAGCTTCGTAAATATTGACCTGATTTATGCCTTCGTGTTTTAGCGCGGCAGAAAGTGAATAGGAATTCGATTCGTAAACCTGACCGAATGCCAGGGGCATGCCTGGTTTTTGCAGTTCTTTTCCGGTTACAATAATCGATGTTTTGGGCATAGGGTAAACTGTTACTTCATTTACACCAATACCAGCGAGAAAACCAATGGCGGCAGGACTAAGCAAACTGCCTTTTTCCATGGCCAATGTCCCGGCTTTAATTTCTGAACCTTTATCTCGTGTATTTAAACCCAATTTTAAGTTAGGATCCTGTAGGGTAATTGTTCCATCCAAACTTGTTATTTTTTCCTGCATTACCACGGTATCGGCACCTTGGGGTAATGGGGCACCAGTAAAAATCCTGCTCGTTTCGCCTTTTTGGATGGTGATGTTTTTAGCCGTTCCGGCGGCCATTTCGCCAACTAAAATGAGCGTTTTTTTATGATCTTCAAATTTTAAGGCATAACCATCCATAGAAGATTGGCAAAAGGCCGGAATATCGAATCTGGCATAAACATCGGCCGCCAAAGTATGACCGGCTGCTTTTGAAAGGTCGATATTAATTGGATTTAAAGGACTGATATGTTGAGAAATGAGGTTTTTTGCTTCTTTAACGCTGATCATGAAAATTTTATCCTCCAATGGTAATCATACTTCTGTTTTGAATGGTTGTGGCATCTATTTTTTCGAAATCGCTGGCTAATTGACCACCTAAAGCCTGTTTTTTGCTCCAAATTGCCGACTTAATCAGGGGAAGTACTTCTTCGTTCTGCCTCAATGCGGTAAGCAGGTCAGTTTCGGTATCTGAAAACAGGCAGTTTTTTAATTTCCCGTCTGCGGTTAGGCGCATGCGGTTGCAGGTACTGCAAAAAGGATGCGTCATGGTGCTGATGATGGCAAATGAACCTTCGTGACCAGGGATCATAAAATGTTTGGCCGTATCGTTCGGTTCTCCTTTTACAGGCAATACCGTAAAATCTTTTTCGACAAGTGCAAGAATTTCGGCTAAAGAAAACATCTGGTTACTTGTCCACCTATTTCCACTAAAAGGCATAAATTCGATAAAACGTACCTGGATTGGATTATGTTTGGTCCAGCTGATAAAATCGTTGATTTCTTTATCGTTTAGGCCTTTCATTACCACCATATTAATCTTTACCTTAATTTTATGCTGCAGTAACAGTTCGATATTGCTGCGTACCTGGTGGAATACATCCCTGCGGGTAATCATAAAAAACTTTTCGGGCTGTAGGGTATCTAAACTGATATTGATGGTCTTAATACCTGCCTCTTTTAATACCGGAAGCATTTCTGCAATGCGTGTACCGTTGGTGGTAATTACCAATTCTACCGGAAGTTTGCCCAATGCACTGATGATCTGTGTAGCATCTTTTCTTACCAATGGCTCACCACCTGTTAGCCTGATTTTTTTAACGCCGTTGGCCACAAAAATCCCGGCCAGTTTGATGATTTCATCGGTTTGCATCAACCTCGAAGCAGGGGTAAAATCGTACTCTTCCTCCGGCATGCAATAAAAGCAGCGAAAATTGCAGTTATCGGTAAGCGATATCCGCAGGTAATCGTGTATTCTTCCGAAGGTATCTGCTATCATTGCTGGCTGATTAAATTGTTGTAATCGGTTTCTGTATCAATGTCAGTTTCACCACCTTCAAAAACTACGGTTTCTACATCCTGTGGATATTGTTTAAGTAGTTTTTTTGCCCCTTCAGTTCCTTTGAGTGATAAAAGTGCATCAAAATAAACTTTTCCGAAGAGAACCGGTGTGCCGATCGTACCGGCATAGCCACTGGCAATCATGTTTTTGCCAGTTTTATGATGCTTTTCGATCAAGTTATTAAAGGTACTCATTTTTATAAAAACCTGATCGGCTACTGCAATAATGATACTTTGTGTTTTGTCATTTTTTTCTATCACGGATGAAAGTCCGGCAACAATGCCTGATGCCATCCCGCTTTCCCAATCTTTATTGATTACGAAATTAACCTGATTGTTTTGGTGTTTCGCTAATATTTCTTCCGCATTTGCGCCTAAAACCACAGTAAGTGGAGTGTTATTTGCTGTTAAAGCTTCATCAATCACGGTTTGAAGCAGCGTTTTGCCTTTATAATCTAACAATTGCTTTGGCGTTCCCATGCGGGAGGAATTACCTGCTGCCAAAATGATGATTGTGGTATCCATCTAATTATTGGTTAATCTATAAACATGGATGGGGTTCTTTTTCTCTTTTAAGAAAATTGCCGATGCACCCGTAAATACTGATTTGATCTCAGCCAGGATGGAAATGGCAATTTCTTCAGCTGTTTCGGCACCTATATCCAAACCGATTGGACCGTATACACGAGTTTTATTTTCAGGTGTGGCGAGGTGCAGTTCCTCCAGCATCCTGATCAGCTTTTTCTTTGGCCCTAATGTACCAATATATGGCGCATTGGTATCCAATAAATATTTTAGCAGTTCGAGGTCGTAATTGTAATTATGCGTCATCAATACAAAAGCTGTTTGCTCATCAATATCAACCTGGCTTAGCACATTATCTGGTTTACTTACCACAATTTTGGTGACGTTTGCAAAGCGCTGTGCGGTGGCATGGGTTGGCCTGCCATCAATAATGATTACTTCCCAGCCCAAAAGGTAAGCCATTTCGGCCAGGGGTTGTGCATCATTTCCGGCACCGGCAACGATTAACGAAACAGGAGGGTGAATAAGTTCCAGAAAAACATCTATCTCCTGATCGCCATAAGGATAAACTTTAAATGTTGTTGTTTTATTGGTGAAAACTTCTCTGGCGTCATTGATGATGTCCGCTTCAATTTCCTTTGGTGTTTTAGATAGAATAGTATCTTTTTTAAACAACATGCTGGTGCCCAATTGTTGCTTTCCATTCAAATTAAAAAGTATTGCCAGCACGGCATCTTCCCTTTTAGCTTGTAATGTTGTTAAAATGGCAATAGGATTTAAATGGTCTTCTTCTATAATGGGTTCGAAAAGGATATGTACAATGCCGTTACAACCTAACTGTACGCCAAATTTGGCGTCATCTTCATCGGTGGTATCGTAAGTAATTAGTTTGTTTTCTTGCTGTACAATGGCTGAAAGGGCTTTCCGTAAGGCATCTCCTTCTAAACAGCCACCACTTATCGCACCGGTTAACTGGCCATCTTCGGTAATGAGCATCCTGGCACCTGGCCGGCGGTACGAGGAACCTTCTACCTTAACTACCGTAGCCAAAGCCGTTTTTTTCCTATCCTTTGTCGCTTTTTGGTATGCTTTAATTATATCGGTAATTTCTTTCATTAGGGATTGATGCAATAGAATGGCAATTTAATGATAATCTATTACAAATAGCAGAAAGACATCCCACTTTAGCACTCCAATTTAAAGCCAAGTTAGAATTATTTTCTGGGGAAAAAATATTATCGATTTCTCTTAAGAATCAAAAAGGCTCCGAATGAAAAATCTCCAGGTTAACACAGCGTAAACCAATGCTGTTAAAAAGCGCTGTAATTTCTTTAGTCCAATCTCTTGGCGAATCTACGCGGAGGATTTTATCGCTGTCCCATAGATCGATGTTCCATTTGATTTCTTTAAAGCGGCTGTTCAGTAACGGACTGATTTCATTTAACTCGCTATCTGAGGATACATTTGTTTTGAAAACGGCTATCATAAAGAAGATTTTTAGGTTTGTTATAGCTGTAGACGTATCACTTTCGATTTTACTTTAAAATAAAATCATTTTTTTTAATTTATTTTAAATTTCATAACCGAGAACCAAAACACTGTTTTATGCGTAAGTGTAGAGGAATCACTTAAATTAAAACAAAATGTTAAATACAACCATTGCCGCCCTGTTGGGAGGCCCCGAACTGATTATTCTTGGAGTTGCTGTTTTATTATTGTTCGGCGGTAAAAAAATCCCTGAATTAATGAAAGGCCTTGGCAAAGGAATAAAAGAATTTAAAGCCGGGCAGGAAGAAGATAAACCTGAAGTTCCGAAACAGGCTTAATAATTCAATTGCCCGATGGTTTGATCTGGAGGTTATTTATCTCCAGATCAGCTATAATCCTGAATAATAATCATAACCCTGCTCCGCCCAATAATCTTTTGGCCGGCTATTGCTAAAAGACATCATTCCGATCCTTTTTAAGTTTTTGATGCCATATTTTACAGGTATAATCAACCTTAAGGGCGCCCCATGTTCGGTACTAATGGCTTTACCGTTCATTTCATAAGCCAAAAGCGTTTGGGGATGCAATATGCTTTCTCTTTCTAAACCCACATAATAGGCGCCATTTGGGGTTTCCAAACCCATATATTGTTTTTCTGCTTCGGTTCCGAGTTGAAAATGTGTTAGAAAATCACTCAATTTTACTCCTGCCCAGTGTTGGATCTCGTCCCAACCTTCCACACACTTAAAATCGTATACAATTTCAGTTTTGGGTAAGGCTTTTATTTCTTCTATGGTAATGTACCTGTTTTTCTGGTTATTAAGTTTAACCTGAAGTTTCCATGCAGCAATGTCGAAGTCTTCATCATCTTCGATACCAATCAAACTGTTTATTCTTGGGCTTTTAGACGCCCGCTCTACCGGATAAGTTTTAACCAGGTGTTTATTGCTGAAGAAGTTGCGGAAAAAGAGTTCTGTTTTGTTTAAAGCCCTGCGTAAAGGGGCTCTTGCGCCTCCTGTAATACCAGCTGTTTCTTCAGGAGCATTTAAAAGCCATTTCCAGCCTACATAAGCGCCACTTCCGAGCGCGAAAAAAGTACCGAAGGAAATAAAAGTACGCCTCTTGATTTTTTGATCAACGGTTAAAGGAATTTTAGCCGTTTTTTTATGAATTGTTTTCATCTTTATCTTCAGTTTCAATCGTTAATTCCTGAGCTTTTGGCTGAGCTTGATTCTCCACCACTTCAAATCCGGCAATTACAGCCCTAAAATTATTCCAGCCGGCCAGCGCAACCTGAACAATGTGGATCAGAAAGAAAAATACATAACCTATCGTTAATGCAAAATGGAGGATTCGGGCAAAATGATAGCCACCACATAACCAGCAGATCCAGTAAAATTGTACGGGTTTGTAAATGGCTAATCCTGTAATCACTGAGCCTAAGCCCATAAAAATGATGGCAGTATAGGCTATCCGCTGTGCCGCATTATATTTCTTTTGCGGGGGAACCGTTTTTCGGATATGAAGATCGTGTAGTAACACCAGCCACGCTTCTTTAAACGAGTTTTTATTAGGCAAAAGCTCACGCCATGCGCCCGAAAAAACGGTATAAATAATATAGAGCAGTCCGTTGATGAAAAAGAACCACATAAACAGAAAATGAAAGGCCATTCCTTCGGCCAAACGCTGTGGAATATGGAAATAATCATAAAACCATTTGGGGAAAAATTTAATAAGCGTAAACCCGAAAATGGAAATGCCATAAGCATCGTTTGCCCAATAAATGAACAATCCGCTCCAGATCATAATGGTAAGTACAGGGAAATTTACCCAATGTGTCCACCGCATTAAAAGCGAATGTTTTTCTTTGATTACTTTCATGGTGGGGCGGTTTATAACTGATAAACGCAAAAGCTTATTATTTGGATTTATTGCTTAATTGGCTATCTAACAATTTATTTAGTTTTGATGCTGCGGTAATTTTACCCGTTTTGGTGTGCTGTAAAAAAGCGATCAGTTCTGAGGAAATTTCTCCTTTTGATTGATCTACCTGCACATTTACCGATCCATTGGTTTTGCCCTGCAGCTGAAAAGTGTCGAACTGCCGTACAATCTGAACATGGCTAAGTGTTCTGCCTTTATTTTCGCCTTTTAAAACTTTATTGCTCGCTTTTTGCGTTACCAACGCAACTGCAAGCATATAACCATTGGTTTGCTGATTGGTATTATAATTTAAAGTGAGGTTGTGTTTGTCGGTTTTCCCTAATGAGATTTCTAAATGATCTGTTGATGGTTTTGCAAGCATTGTATTGATACTGTTCCGCAAAATTTTTTCATCCGAACCGATAAATTCCATACTTCCGTTTACCACTGCCTGAGGAGTATACACCGTTTTAAGGTTAAGCCAATTGGCGTATTGATTCTGTCGGGCAGAAAATTTTGCATTGCTAAAGCTGTCTTTCCAACCCAGCCTGTCCCAATAATCTACATGGAAAGCAAGCAGATAAACAGGTTTTTTTGGGGTTTCCTTTTCAATCTCGGCCAGTAATGCATCGGCTGGTGGACAGCTTGAGCAGCCTTCAGAAGTAAAAAGTTCTACAACTGCAAAACCGGTATCAGTGGATTTTGGTGTAGTTTTAAGGTTTGCGGTAAAAGCAACGCTAATAACGCTTATCAACAACAGGGGCAATGCTATTTTTCTGATCATGGTCATCAATTTTAAGTTTAGTCGTTTCTGATTTACAATCCTTACAGAAAAAATAAAATAATTGTAAGGATGTGGTCCCGCATGCGACTAAAGGATTAAGCATTATATTTATACAAGATAATCTAAAAAGATGCAAAACGATACTGGCCAGGATATAAAGGCCGAAAAACTTCATTCAGATCCACTAAGCTGGGTTGAAAAATATGCTGACTATTTGTATGGGTTTGCCATGTCGAGGCTGCGGGATGAAGAAGTGGCCAAAGATCTGGTGCAGGATACCTTTTTGGCCGGCTTGCAACAGGCGGAGCGTTTTAAGGGAAACAGTAACGAGAAAACCTGGCTCACCGCCATTTTAAAAAATAAGATCGCTGATTTTTACCGGAAACGTTCTTCAGGTGGCTTAAAAGAGCTAAAAGAAAAGGATGCTGTGCAGGAACAGCAGGATTTTTTTGATGCAGACACTGGCCATTGGAATGAAAAATACCGTCCGCAGGCGTTTGGATTAGAGGTAGATAATCCTTTGCTGGTGAAAGAACTGGGGGCAATACTGAATGAATGTTTAAGTAAGCTCCCCGGATTGTGGCTTTCTGTGTTTTCGATGAAACACCTGGACGATCTTGCCTCAGAACTGATCTGCACCGAACTTAAACTCACGTCGGCTAATTTTTGGGTAATTATGCACCGCACGAAACTTAACCTGAGGGCCTGCCTTCAAAAAAACTGGAACTGATATGAAAAGCGCACTGAAAAACATCATTTATAATTGTAAACAGGCTACTTTTCTGATTGAAAAAAAGATAGCCGGGAAAATTACTGCTGCCGAAACCCTGCAATTGCATGTCCATTTGGCCGGTTGTTCCATCTGTAAGCTTTACAGGCAACAAAGTATATTAATTAACCAGGTGTTTGTGGGCTTTAATAACGAGGATTTTAAACTCGACGAAGCATTTAAAAAAACACTGAAAGAAAATATTGAAAAAGAAATAAATAAAAATTGATTTTAATTGTAAGGTTTTAATTTTTGCTTCGACTAAGCGATAAATAAAACACAAAACAACATGAAAAATCAAATCTTAAAATCAGCAGGAAAATTGTTTATGGCTACTTTAGTTGTGGCTAGTCTTTCGTTACCAACATTTGCTTCAGCAAACAGTCCGCTTCAGGAAAAAATGTCTAAAATGAAACAAGAAAAAATGGACAAAAAGAAGATGGATAAAATGGAAAAAAGTAAAATGGACAAAATGAAAACCGATTCGATGAAAAAAGCCAAAATGGAGAAATCTAAGATGGCTAAAGACAAAATGGCTAAAGATAAAATGTCGAAAAGTAAAATGTAAAAACAGCTTTAGGGAGGTTAAAACCTCCCTAAATTAATCACTTAACATGAAAAAAATTATACTATTTCTAAGCTTAATTGTTGCTGTTTCGTTACAGGTAAAAGCTCAAAAAGGATTAAAAGAAGGAGATAAGGCCCCAATATTTACCGGGATCGATCAAAATGGTAAAACGGTGAGCCTGAAAAGTGCACTTAAAACACACCGTTCTGTTGTACTGTTTTTTTACCGCGGGCAGTGGTGTCCATATTGCAACAAACACATTAAAGAACTTCAGGATTCTTTAAACCTGCTTACTGCAAAAGATGCTTATGTAATCGGTGTAACGCCCGAAACTAAAGAAAACATTGATAAAACCATTAAAAAGACCAAAGCAGGCTTTTCGATTGTGCAGGATAAAGACGACAAAATTATGAAAGCTTATGGCGTGAATTTTATGATGGATGAAGCAACTTTTACCAAGTATAAGGGTTACGGGATAGATCTTGAAGCCAATAATGGTAATAACCGTCATACACTACCTGTACCAGCAACCTATATTATCGATCGATCGGGTAAGATCAGGTATGTTCATTTCGACCCCAATTATCAAAAAAGGGCTTCGGTGCAGTTTCTGCTTTCGAAACTTTAAGAAACTTATAGATTAGTTTAAAAACACCCGGTTATTTTAATGTAGCAGGGTGTTTTTTGTGGGAATATTTTTCGGTATTTACATTTAAGAGCGGGAATTTATATAAATCTTAAATGCAATTCTTGCTAAATAAAGTTTTGAACGCTACTGTATCTTTTTTATGATTTGGAAATTGATGGCTTGTGGTTCTTGGCAGCTTAAGTCCCGCTTTACGCTTTATCCCGATAGGAAAAATCGGGATGTTCGCTACAATCAGGTTTATGAACTGCGTTTGTGCACCTTGCAAACCGCAAAATGAAATGCTGGTTTAGCCATTTAGCCCCGGGTTAAGCGTTATCCCGAAGTTTCGGGACAGCAACGAGGCACGAGGAAGAGAAGCGTAAAAGCGTAACACGGGAACCAATTTATTTACCTGCAGATTATTGCGCTCTGAAAAAAATCTATTGCTTTGTTTTTCCAGTCGGTGGGCCAACTGTTAGGGGAAAGAATTTATATAATAATTTTATTGCCTCTTTTTTAAGGTTTGGAAATGGAAAGGCAGTTGTTCTTGGCGGTTTGTGGCCCTGCTTTTGGTACAAGTTTCGATGAAGGATCGAAAGCTTTCCCCCGACAATCAGGTTTATGAATAAGGGTTTGTGCACCTTGCAAACCGCAAAATGAAATGCTGGTTTAGCCATTTAGCCCCGGGTGAAGCGTTATCCCGAACTTTCGGGAAAGCGTAAAAGCGTAACACGGGAACCAATTTATTTACCTGCAGATTATTGCGCTCCAAAAAAAAACTATTGCTTTGTTTTTTCAATTGGGACCCCAGGCTTGATGGCCCGCCAACCTTACTGATAATAAACTACGTACCGTTAAATAAATTGTATGATTTTACCTGCGTTCCCCAATTTGCTGCCGCCACATTGAGTAATAAAGTCCCTTTTTTTCGAGCAGCTCGTTATGGCTCCCCGTTTCGGATACCTTTCCTTTTTCGAGCACGTAAATTTTATCGGCGTGCATAATGGTTGATAACCTGTGAGCAATGAGTATGGTCATCTGTTCCCTTCTGTCAGAAATTTCTCTTATCGTTGCGGATATTTCTTCTTCAGTAAGCGAGTCGAGCGCGGAAGTGGCTTCATCAAAGATCAGCAACCTTGGTTTTCTCAACAATGCCCTGGCAATCGAGATCCGTTGTTTTTCACCACCTGATAGTTTCATGCCATTTTCTCCCAATACGGTATCTATTCCCTGAGCAGCTTTGGCAATAAGTGCTGTGGCTGATGCTTTGCGCAGTGCTTCCACAATATCCGCTTTACTTGCGGTAGGGTTTACAAAACGCATGTTATCCCTGATCGATCCTGCATAAAGTTGAGTATCCTGTGTAACAAAACCAATTTGTCGGCGTAAAGGATTATACCTGATTCGTTTAGAACTGGTTTCGTTGAACAAAATTTCGCCATCAACAGGAAGGTAAAGGCCCACCAGAAGTTTCACTAAAGTAGATTTACCTGAACCCGAGGGACCAACAAATGCTACCGTTTCTCCATTTTGTATTTCAAAAGAAATATCATCAATGGCATTATAACCGGCTGTTTTATGTCTGAAAATTACATTTTTAAATTCCAATCGGCTTAGTGCATCCAGTTCTACCGCGTTTTCCGGCCGGGTTTCTATAGGTTTTTGCATCAGATTATCGAAAGTTTTAAGTGATGCATCTGCCTCCCGATATAAAATAATCATGTTGCCCAGATCTTGTAAAGGCGTAAAAATGGCGGTTGAAATAAACTGCATAGCAATCAGCTCTCCCGTGCTTAATATTTTTCTAAAAATTAACCAGAGCAGGATAAACAATACCGATTGTTTTAACAGGTTGAGCAAATTACCCTGTAGAAAAGATAACATACTTACTTTTCTTGCCTTTAACATTTCGAGATCGAAAATTTTCAACGTCTGCACATTTAACCTTCTTATTTCGGCGAAAGTTAAACCCAAACTTTTTACAAGTTCGATATTGCGCAAACTTTCGGTAATTACGCCCGCCTGTTTATCGGCCTGCCGGTTGATAGACCGCTGAATGGCCTTGATTTTTTTTGAAAGTAAGCCTGTTAATGAGCCCAGGACTAATACACCGATAAAAAATACAGGTACCAAGAGCCAGTTTTTGTTCAAACTGTACCACAATAAAAAACCTATACCCACAAGCGATGAAAAAAGGATATTGATAAAGGCATTGATAAAACGTTCGGCATCGGTTTTTACTTTTTGAAGCACCGATAAAGTTGTTCCGCTGCGGCTTTCTTCAAACTCCTGGAAGGAGAGGCGAAGCGTTTGTTTTAGTCCGTCGTTAAAAATGTTCATGCCAAAACGGGCTACAGCTTTACGCGTGGTAAATTCCTGTACCGAACGGCAAAGCCTTGCTACCAGTGCAATGGCAAGTGCAATAAGCAACCAATATAAAACTTCGCTAATCAGTTGTTTTTCGCTTAAGTGATGTTTATTGGTGGAATAATTATCGATAATCTTTCCAAAAATGATCGGATCAAGCAGACTTAAAAGTTGTGCTGATGCTGCCAGCAGGAGCGATAAGATGATGAGTTTTTGATGTGGTTTGAGGTATTTTAACAATATTTTCATTTCAGCAGTATCACGGATAAGGTTTGGCTATTATTAAACGTGAACTTCCAATAATAGTTTCGATAAGATTGCTTTGTGTTACCTTTTCTGTTGATAATAAATTAAGTTTGTAAGAATACCCGAACAGATGCTTTTCCATTTTAAAGATAAATTTCCACAGTTAAATCCTTATTGGGATAAGTATCTTGAATATCAGGAGCGGATTGAAGTTCCTGCGAAAACCATTTTACTGGAAGAGGGTAAAATATCCCGGCATTATTATTTTGTTGAAAAAGGATGTGTCCGCGCTTCACTGAATAAACAGGGCGATGATAAAACTGTACAGTTTTTCTTCGAAAAAGAAGGGCTTACCTCCCTCGAAAGTTTTTTAAAGAATACTCCAAGTCTTTTTAAAATCGAAACCATAGAGCCTTCTGTTATCTATCTCTTACATAAAACCAAAGTAAATGCCTTAATGGATGAGCTGCGTGAGGTGCCCGGATTTTCAGATGTGATTTTGAATATCCTGGCCGAAAGGCAAATGCATTATATGAATGAATTTGTTTCCTTTATCAGAGATACACCCGAAGAGCGTTATCAAAAACTTTTGGCAGAAAGGCCACACATTGTTCAGCGCGTTCCACAACATTATATTGCTTCTTATTTGGGCGTAACCCGGGTACACCTCAGTCGGATAAAAAGTACCCTGCTCAAAAAAAGTAATCGGTAACAAATGTTATCGCTCCGCATTACAGCCAAATCTAACTTTGTATCAACAAAATACAAAAAAGATGAAAGCAGCAGTAATGTATCAAAAAGGGGAATTGCCCCAATATGTAGATTTTGAAGAACCAAGAGCACAAAACGATCAGGAAGTGCTGGTGAGTGTAAAAGCCGTCGCGATAAAACATTTCGATAAAGGAAGGGCTGCAGGTACGCATTATTCAAGCCATGCACCAAAAGCAACAGGCCGGGTAATTGGCGGTGATGGCGTGTGTTTACTCGAAGATGGAACGAGGGTTTACGGTATGGGAGTAAGTGGAATGCTTGCCGAAAAAGCAACTATCGATAAGCGCAGAATAGTAAAATTGCCAGAAGGATTAAGTGATGCAACAGCAGCGGCATTGGCCAATGCGGTAATCGGTTCGGCCATGGCATTGAAATTTAAAGCGGCTATCCAGCCTGGAGATGTGGTGTTGGTTAATGGTGCAACTGGCTTTACCGGAATTGTAGCGGTGCAAATTGCGAAACATTACGGTGCCTCAAAGGTAATTGCAACTGGTAGAAATATACAATCGCTCCAAAATTTGTTAATACTTGGTGCAGACGAGATTATTCAGATTACCGGAGATGATGTGCAATTTTTAGACAGTGTGAAACAAAGCCAACAGGAAAAGCCAATAGATGTGATGATCGATTACCTCTGGGGACCTACAGCCGAGTTGTTGTTGTCCAGTTTAATGGGACAGGGCTCGTTTACCAATAAAGTCAGGTTCGTTTCTGTAGGCAGCATGGCTGGTGATCTGATCCAGTTATCGGCCGCTAATTTGAGAAGTGTAGATCTGCAGCTCACTGGCTCAGGCCTGGGCAGTTGGAGCAAAGAACAGGTGGGGCAGCTATTCTCTGAAATCTTGCCCGAAATGTTTCAGCTCGCAGCAGATGATAAACTGAAAGTAGAAACCATCGAGGTTAAACTTGTAGATATTGCCAGTCTTTGGAATCTTGAAGTTGCTGATGGCAAACGGCTAGTGGTAACCATTTAGAGGCAAAGTGATATACAATGACCATGGATTTTTAAGAATGTAATAAGCCTAACAGGGTCGTCATTGCGAAGCCAATTTTTCATTGGATGAAGCAATCTTTATATCAAGGCGCTCAAGCATTAAAGATTGCTTCCTTTTTAGCTTATTTTCCCGTAAAATCATCCATTAATTTCATCGTAATCAACGCATCCTCACCACTACACGGATTTGGTCCTTTGTCCAAAAAGTAATCAACTACTTGATCAATCATTGGTTGTTGTACATGTTGCAACGGTTCGAATACAAATTCTTTCGATTCGTCAGTGGTAAACTTAATTTTATTGCCAAACATCGGGAAAGTGATGCTGCCTTTTGAACCATAAATTATACAGCTATCTGCCTGATCTTCAGGAGCAACCGAGAAACACCAGGTGCCACTAAATACAACGCCATTTTCAAAAAGAATATTGCCCGCAACCAGGTCATCAACTTCGGTATTTTCCTGCTGTTTGGTGGCAATGCCAGAAGCATTTTTAACCGGGCCAAAATAGTAGGTCATCAGATCTAATTGGTGTGGTGCCAGATCATGGAATAAACCACCACCAGAAATGGCAGGGTTAACGCGCCAGTTATCATCCGTTTTGGCAATCAATACCGGGTTTGGTGGCTGGAGCATTTTTAACCGTACTAACCGGATATCGCCTATCGTATTTTCAGCCAGCAATTCCTTAACTTTTAAGAACATGGGCTGGGCACGGCGGTAATGGGCCACACAAAGTTTTACATTGAGCTGGTTCGCGGCTTCGGTCATACGCTCTGCTGAAGCAGCATCCAAAGTCATCGGTTTTTCTACATACACCGGTTTACCAGCTTTTAAAGCTTCAATGGTATAAGCTTCATGTTGTAGGGGAGGTGTAGCGATATAAATGGCGTTTACTTCCGGATCGTTAATCAGTTGCGAAGCATCATCATACCATTTTGCTACCCCATGCCTTTTTGCATAATCTGCTGCTTTAGCAGCATCACGGCGCATTACAGCAACGAGTTTAGAGCCGGCTACTTTATTAAATGCTGGTCCGCTTTTTACCTCCGTAACATCGCCACAGCCGATAATACCCCATCTGATTTCTTCCATTATACTATTGAATTTAAAAGCCTGAATTTAGAAAATATTGACGGAAAGCCCTTATAAAAAAGAAAAGGGACTCAATTGAGATTGATCCCTTATCAACTAACCAAACAAATGAATTCCGGAAACCACGCCGGAATTAGGATATAAACGCAAGTACAGCAACATTGTTTTGAAGGATATTTAATTTATATCAATTATTTATGGCGCCTGTTAAAATGTGGTTAGAAATTACCATGTGCTTTTTTTAGATTTGTCAATCTGAATTCATTAGCAGATAACCTAACCAAAAAATGAACATGTATAAAAAGGTAATTTTTGCGCTGTTTTTAATGATGTCTGTGCGTGCTTTTGCACAGGTGGAGCAAGACGGACCTTATATCTGGCGATCTGGTAATCAGATTATTAACCGGTATATTTTAGATAATGTGCTACATGTAGATTCTTTAAAAGAAGATGCGCCGATAGCCGTACGTTTTGCTAAAAATGTTGATTGGAATTTTAGCTTTAAACTTCATAAAAAGATTGTTGTGCCACCCGCTAGCTACTCAGGTGTAAATAAAATGTTCGTTCTTTCTGATATTGAGGGTGAATTTGAAGCTTTTCGGGCTTTAATGATCGGTAACGGGGTGATGGATGAAAAATATAACTGGACATTTGGCAAAGGGCAACTCGTAATTTGTGGCGATCTTTTCGACCGGGGAAAAGAAGTGATGCCCTACTTATGGCTTCTGTATAAGCTGGAAGAAGATGCCGCTAAAAAGGGAGGTTTTGTGCACGTAGTGCTTGGTAATCATGATATCATGAACATGGCTGGCGATTTACGCTATCATTCGCCAAAATACGCTGCTTCGGCTAAGCTCATGAACCTTGAATATGGAAAACTGATAGACGCTGATACCGAAATTGGAAAATGGTTGAGAAGTAAAAATGCGATTGAAAAAATAGGTGACAGGATTTTTATGCATGCCGGTATTTCGCCTAAAATTAATGCTTCAGATTTTTCTTTACAGGCCATTAATGATAAATGTAGAAGTTACTATGGCATAGCCACTAAAAAATTACCAGAAGAAGGACGATTATTAATGGGCACTTCGGGTCCGTTTTGGTACAGAGGCTACTTCGGAAAAGACCGCACCAGTCCTGCTACTGTCGATTCTACATTGGCGAAGTTTGCCTGTAAACAGATTGTGGTTGGCCATACCATTACTAAAGAAAATATTGCAGGATATTACAATGGAAAGGTAATCGGGGTTGATGTGAACGAACACAGCGGTGATCGAAAAGCAGTTCTATTTATAAATAATAAAACATTCGTGGTTGATGACAAAGGCAAACAACAGCTACTTGAAATCAAGGACGCTCCGGCAGCTATTGAATAGTTTAATCTATTTTAAAGTCCTGTGCAAAAGCCCAGTCTACCATGGCATCAAGTACGGTTCTTAATTGCTCGCCTTCATTACTCAAACGGTAAGTTACAAAAGGCGGCACTACGTTTTGTGCTTCGCGGATCACCAGGTTATCTTGCTGCATCTGCTTTAAATGCTGTATCAGCATCTTTTCCGTAATGGCTGGAATAAGTTTTTTCAATTCATTATACCTTTTCGTTCCACTTAGCAGGTGGTAGAGTATAATTGGTTTCCAATGGCCGCCAATTTTGCTCATCACAAAACTCACGGGGCAACTGGCCCGATTATTTTTCCTGTTTGCGTTTAAAGTCGAATTTTCTTTAATGGCTGTCATGATACATACTTTGGGGTAAGTACTTGTATAAAAGTAAGTGCAAATATACCTTTGTCTTAAATAAAAACACAACAATCATGAAAATAATAATAACAGGTTCTTTAGGGAACATTAGCAGACCATTAGCAACAACATTAATTGCACAAGGACAAGAAGTAACCGTATTAAGTAGTAATAGCGATAAAGCAGCAGAAATCACGCAAATTGGTGCACAGGCGGCAATCGGTTCAGTATCTGACGAAAATTTTTTAGTAAATACTTTTACAGGTGCGGATTTAGTTTACCTGATGGTGCCAACCGATTTTGGTGCAACAGATCTTCGTGGCTACATTAAAAGTATTGGCGGGCATTATGCAAATGCAATAAAAGCTGCCGGTGTAAAAAAGGTGGTTTTATTGAGCAGCATTGGTGCACATTTAGATAAAGGTACCGGACCAATTGCCGGTTTGCATGATGTAGAGCAACAGTTCGACCAATTGAAAGACCTCGATCTGCTTATTCTTCGTCCTGCATTTTTCTATATTAACTTTTATGCAAACATTGATCTGATTAAACATGCAGGCATTATCGGATCAAACTATGGTGCTGATCAATCGATCGTTTTAGTTGACCCGAAAGATATTGCTGCTGTTGCTGCAGAGAAAATACAGGAAGGTTTTACAGGAAGAAGCATTTTATACATCGCCAGTGATAAACGCAAATTGAGTGAAGTAGCACTGGCTTTGGGTACCGCAATTGGTAAAGCAGACTTACCTTGGATTGAATTCGAAGATACCCAGGCTTACGAAGGAATGGTTGGTGCAGGTTTATCACCAGAAATGGCCAGAAATTATGTCGAGATGGGCACTGCAATTAGAACTGAAGTTTTATGGGAAGATTACGAAGCGAAAAAAGTAACACCCATTGGTAAAATTAAACTGGAAGATTTCGCAATGCAGTTTGCTACTGTTTATAATGGCTAGGATTAATAACTAAAGTCGTTATTTCTATCCGATAGCTATCGGATGAAGCGCAGTGGAATGGAGAAATCTTTGAACAAGTTATGTTTGAATATTTCTCCATTCTGCTTATAATTACATTGATGAGGATTTTAGTAATTGTTTTTTTGACCATATAAGATATTTAAGAGCATATAAGCTCCTATGAAATTTAACAGATGTTAGGTCGTTTTGGAAGATCTTTCGAGGTAGATCTCTCCGCTATGGTCGAGATGACGTGTCTATTATATGTCCGTATTAATACTCTTTGCTGTGTTAATCTGAATTTTCCGTGGTCAAAAAGGCTTAGCGTTATCTTCATGTAAAAAAGAAAAGGGATTCAATTTGAGATTGATCCCTAATCAACTAACCAAACAAATGAATTCCGGAAAACCACGCCGGAATTATCATATAAACGAAGCGACGGGGAGATTGTTTTAACGATTTACCAATTCTGCAATATTTTTTTAAAAAAGCGAAAAATGACGAAGCATATCAGAAATTACGTGTTGCTTTTTTTAGCTTTGCAACATGCAAAACCTTCCGAAGAAGCTTCAAATCGATCTCATAGAACTTAAGGCCAAATACGCCTTTATTATGGACGAACTCGATGCTACTTTTGCAGAAGCTTACCTGTCCAAATCAATGGCCAAGCAAAGATTGGCCGAGCAGATGATGCTGGAAATCGAACGTATACTGAGCGAACAGAGTGGGGGACAGGAAAACTAGGAATACCTAATTTCCAGCAATCTTCTTTGCAGCAGATATATTAAAAGTACGTTTCTTATCGGCATCTTTAAAGTCTACCTCCATAAAATAACGTTTGTGTTTAACAATATAGTTTTCAATAAACCATAATATATCCGGGAGGTTTTCTGCCATAGGCGATCCTGCAATCTCATGGCCCATATCCTGCACATATTGAAAGTAATAAGGATAGTTGTTCTTTCTAAACCGGTGCGCCAGGTATTTCGATCCAAAAAAGCCGCGGTTAAATAATCTTACTTTGTTGTAAGGCACCAGTTTATCTGCCGTTCCATGGAAAAACATGGTTGGCGCAGGTGCGATAGTATATTTTGGCGCACCTTGATAACTTAAAATTGCCCCCGCGAAAGAAATTACCCCTTTATATTGGAAATTGGCCGGAAGTTTAGCTGAAAGTGGCGTCGCGTTCCGTTTATTATAATCGGCATGGAGCGCGGTAATAGCGCCTGCACTCGATCCCGAAATGATGATCATACCTGTATCAATCCCTAACGTTTTTGCATTTTTGAGCAGGTAATCTGTTGCCTTGTAAACATCTGCAGTAGCAGTATCAATTGCTGATCTTAAATTGGATGTATTAAAAGGAGTGGGGAATTTCTTGCCTTTAAGTCCCAATCGGTAATCAACCGAAACCACCTTAAAACCATGTTCAATTAAGGTGTTAAAGTAAGGTTCATAAAGTTTGCTGTCTCTGCGCCCCAATACAAAACCACCGCCAAAAACAAACAAAAGGGTTGGCTTTTTCTCCGTGATTTGTCCCTGATAATAAATATCAAGTTTCAGCAGTGCAGAATCGGTTTGTGAAAATATTTTAGTGTCTACATGGGATTTTTTATCCTTTAATAAAATTTGCCCGAAAGAAGACAGGGAGCAGAATAAAAAAACAAAGGAAAAAATGCTTGGCAGATATACTTTATTATTGGGCATCATCTATTTTTTAAGAGTTTCAATATCAAAACGTTTTAGATTTTAGCTAATTTATTGCATTTTCATTTTAACCGCAATTTTTAGTTAAAAGATTGCTTTTATCAGGCAAAAATGATTTTAATATTGTTTTTTATAGCCTTTCAGCTTAAAAATCAGGATGTTTTTACACAGCGATCCATTTCTTAAAATGGGTAGGATAAGTGGAGCACTGCAATTTTTAAAATGCTTTTTAGCAAAATCAAGATCCTTTTCGTCATAAAGATTGGATGGGACAATGTAATAGGCATTTTCTCCGGTAGCTAATTTTTGCTTAAACCGGTTCGACCAGTAATATTGGTGGAGATCATATATTTCTCCAATTCCGTAGGTATTTAGTCCTGTTTGAGTACCCACATAAAAATCTAAATGCGCAGCTGGAAACCACTTTGTAATGATCATCGTGTGGCCTGTTTTTCCTAACAATTGTTCACTTCTGTAAACCGAATCGACTATTTTGCCGGTTTCTTTCCAGCCATATAAATCCAGTGTAGGATCGCCTTTGCCAAAATGCATGGTATCCTTATTTGGCGAGAAAGTGCCTTTATAAAAATTGATCAAAGGCAAAGCTGTTGCTATCACGATCAGGAAAAACCCAAGCGAAGCGATTATGATCAATTTTGCTTTAGGTGCGGGAAAAGATTCGAGCTTAAGTGCAGATAGAAATATTAAGCAGGTATAAGCCGGACCAGACCAATGTGGCAAGGTATCCCTAAAAACAGAGAGGAAAATCAAGGTACCAATAAGGGGCAATGCGCAATATAGTAATACATTTATTTCACTTTTAATTCTATGCTTTTTTTGCCTGAAAAGCCCAAATACTGCCGCCCAGGCCATAAAAAATACAACAGGATTATTGTAAAAGATTTCACCAGCAATTTCCCTCGCAAAGGCCAAAGGATTTATGCCAGAATGAAAAAAGTTCACCCGGTCGCTATGATAGGTATAGGTAATAAAATGATGTTGCAGATTCCAGATGATGACCGGAGAGACTATAATCAAACTGATGAACATGGCAATGTATAGGCCCTTTTGCAAAAAGAACTTCCTGTTGGTCAATAACGCCAGCAACAGCACCGCAAACCAAATAAAAAGACCATGTACCTTGCACATGATGCATAATCCAGTTGCAAAGCCGAACCAGCACCAAAGGTTTAAGGTAGGCTGGTTTTCATTAATCGATCTGGTAATTTTAATCAGCAAATAGATACTCCAAAGCCAGAAAACCATTTGCGGACTATCGGGTAAAATAAAAGTGCTGGCAATAATGCTGCAATAAAACGATGAGGTATACAATAGCACCGCATACCAGCCAACACGGTTATTGAGCAATAATTTCCCTGTTTTAAAAACAATTAACGTACCTATTGCCGATGAAGCAATTGCTCCAAACCGGACTGCTAATTCGTGATGAATTTGCAGATTGACAGTGGTTATTCTAATAAGCCAGCCAACAAAAGGAGGGTGATCGAAATAATTCCATTCCAAATTTAGCGCGTAGGTCCAATAGTACACTTCATCATTACCCAAAGCTATGGAGGAGGCAATAATAACCTTCAATAAGCTAACTGCTATGATAAAAAGCCAGAGTTTAGTTGGAATGGTTTTCACTTAAATGGAATTGACCCGAGCGGCGAGTTTAAACTTCTTGTATCGTTTGTTTACTTTGGCTGATCTGAAAAGTTTGAGGTCGTACACCTGGTGATAACTAATGAGTGCGCAGCAAATCCCTGCAATGGCTCCAAAAATTACATCGATCAGGAAATGCTGGGCCAGATATATGCGTGAATAGCCAATTAAAATGGCCATGAAGAGACAGAAAAGCGAGATATTCTTTTTCTTAAAAACCAATACCAAAACGGTGGCCATCGCAAAGGCCGAAGCCGTATGTCCCGAGGGGAATGAATTCTGATCATGCATCCTTACGCCGTCAACAAAATGACCATATTGGAACATCATCTGTTCAAAATAGTATTTGGGGCGGGGCGCATGGAATATTCTTTTTGCAATTTGAATCAGTAGTCCCGAATAAATATAGGCAAGGGTTAAGGTCATTGCTTTTTTCTTTTTACGCAGTAGCAATAAAATCACTGCAGCAACAATACTTACTAAACCATCTCCTAGATTTGTGACATATTTAAAGAAAACATCCAGCCAATTAGGATGAAATTGATTAAAAAGAAGAAACCCCTCTGTTTTAGAAAAACAAAAATTGAAAATCAGGGCAGCTAAAATAACTGATGATAGGGTTAAAAAATAGCAGCGGAGTTTTCTCAGGCGTTTTAACATATTTCATATTAAAACCTAAAACTACAGCCTGAACATCACCTCAAGGTTAAGGATTTGTCATGTTTTTGTCGCCTGGGAGTCTTGTCAAAACATCCTGAAAAATTGCTAAACCTGAGCGCTTTTCCCTATTTTTAGTTAAATATTTCCTCATGAAAACAACATTCCTTCTTTGCTTCCTGTTTATAAGCCTTTTTGTTACCAATAGCCTTATGGCTCAGCAAAAGAAGAAATTTAAAGTAATTGCCTTTTATACGGCCAAGAGTGATCTTGCGCATATCAGTTTTGTACATGAAGCCAATGTTTGGTTCCCCAAAATGGCCAAAGAATACAATTTTGAGTACGATTCTACTGCGAACTGGAATAACCTGAACGAAAAATTCCTGGCTAATTATCAGATTGTACTTTTTTTAGATACCCGTCCCAAAAAGCCGGAGCAACGCATGGCCTTCCAAAAATACATGGAAAAAGGGGGAGGATGGATGGGCTTCCACTTTACCGCATTTAGCCTTAACAATTCTGCTATTCCTCAAAACTGGGATTGGTATCACAATACATTTTTGGGCTCCGGAGAATATGGAAGCAATACCTGGAGGCCTACCAGTGCTATTTTGAAAGTTGAAGTCAAAAATCCGGTTACGGCAACACTGCCTGAAACTTTTAAAGCACAGCCTAATGAATGGTACCGATGGAAAAACGACCTGCGTAATAATCCCGATATCGACATCCTCTTATCAATCGATTCCACCAGTTTTCCGCTCGGTACAGGGCCAAAACAAAGTGAAATCTGGCACAATGGTTTTTATCCTGTGGTATGGAGCAACAAAAAGTTTAAAATGATTTATGTAAACATGGGGCATAATGATATGGATTATGAACATCGTTACGATAATACCAATAAATCACTTTCTTCTTCATTTGGCAATCCCAACCAGGATAAATTATTAATTAATGCACTTTTATGGTTGGGGACAGGTAAAAAACGTTAAACTGCATATTAAATCTACAACATAACCCTTTACCTCTTAAAATTTAACTGATAATTTTTCCGAAACCATCACATTGTTTTTATAATATTCAAAAAACCAATTGCCGTTCTTTTTTAAAACCACGCCATTCGCATTTCCATTGCTGGCAATAAAACAATCTTCCACAGAAGTTTTAAACAAAGTCATCACAATTTTAGGCGTTGCATCAACCAGCTGATAACCATTTGCAGTAGCTTGTGCATATAATACCGCTTCCGATGGTTTTGTTTCAGTAGTTATTGGCTGAGTAGCAGGGGTAGGCGTTGATTCAGTTTTAACTTCTTTTATCGGTGCAGTAGGCGTTGGTACAGAGGCTTCCGGGGTGCTGCCCGCAGTATAGCGAAAATCGGATAACGAACTAAAAGCATCCCTTAAAGCCAAATTGTAGGAGGTTTTATATTCCTTCTCCCTGCTTTTGCCTTCCTTGCTTTTTAAAACCACGGTGCCTTTACAATCTTTAAGCAAAACAGTAAGGTTGGTCACAAACATGCTGTTTTTTTCATCTATATCTGCGGTTAATGCCTTGCACCTGTCGCTGGCAATTTCTGTTGGCAGGCTTGCATCATCAAAATAAACAGTAAAACCCATATCCTCAAATAAGGCCTTCGTAATCCCGTTTAAGTTGTATTGATTTGGCTGTTTTAGAAAAGCAAATTTCTCAGGTACGATTATATATTTGTAATGATTAAGGTTAGGTTGTGCCTGTGCAGTAAAAGAGAGTGCCAAAAGAATGATAACAAGATATCTTTTCATAATGTTGATGGAGGATTATATTCCGGTTCAATTTATACAATGAAACGGAGAAAATCAAATTGTTGCTTTATTGGTTCAATAGTCATTAGTTAAGTGGTTCATTAGTCATTAGTCAATAGTTCATTGGTCATTAGTTTGTGATTGTTAATTGGTTCATTGATGATTGGTCATTGAAAATTGATGATTGGTCATTTATATTTTTCCCGCCATTTTAAAACTAATTTTGTATATTTGCAGTCCGGTTTTGCAATTGATTATTGTAGACTGAAACTAATACTGGGGCCGTTCTTGGATTTGACGGGGTGGCGAAGGTTATGTTAGCATGCAGTGCGTTGTTCGGAGAGCACTTAAAGTGAACGATCACATTTTAGTTGGCGAAAATACTTACGCCTTAGCTGCCTAGTTTAGAACTAGCTTAGCTTTTGTCCCTCTAACTGCTGCATTGTTGGGTTAGAATCCGGGGCATCGAAACAACAAAGCTGGCTTTAAGGAGATGTGACTTAAAGTGAGATAAAGCATCTAAGGATCTAAATAAGGTCGGTTTTCAGCCGGTTTATTTCCCGAAAATCAATTGAAAAATAAGCATGTAGAAGGTATAATTTATCTCACAACTGGACAAGGGTTCGACTCCCTTCGGCTCCACTGGAATTAGTTCAAAATTCACCAAAAAAAGTTAAAACCCTGCAAATCATTGATTTGTAGGGTTTTTGTTTTTGTGATTTAGTGGCTTTTTTGCCAAAATATCGCATACGTGAGGTGAGCTAAGAGGTGAGTCGGCGCGATTTCAAAGCGACTCACCTTTTAAGGGGTTAAAGCACTAGTATTCAGCCCATTCATTAGATGAACATCTTGACATTTTTTGATTGCATTCTTAATTTTATTAACCTTTTAAGAGCAATTTTATGAAAAGAAATTTCAGTTTAATTTTCTTCCAGAAAAGAGGAAGAAGAGACTTGAGCGAAAAACTCCCTATTTATTTAAGGATAACAGTATCTAAAAAAAGAGTTGAACTCACAACTGGTAAAGAGTGTTTGGAAAAAGATTGGGAAAACGGAAAATTTATAGGGAACAGCTCTACCGCTAACACCATGAATGCTTTCCTTAGGCAAATGGAATTACAGGTTCATGACGCACATAGAAAGCTTTTAGCATTAGGAATCGATATTACGGCAGAGTCTTTAGCCAATGAACTTCTCGGCAAAAAAGAAGCGAAGAGAACTCTTAAACAAGTTTTTGAAGCTCATAATGCTGAAATGGATGCCCTCGTTGGAAGTGATTTTTCCAAAATGACCCTTCTAAGATATCAGACAGCGCTTCGTCATGTTAGTCAATTCCTTAAAGAAAAATACAGGATTTCAGATATTGATATCAAAAAGATTGACCATAAGTTTTTAACCGACTATGACTTTTTTCTTAGATCGGTCAGAAAATGTTCAAACAACTCTGCAGTTAAATATATAAAGAACTTGAAGAAGATCATCAAAATTTGTCTTGCTAATGGATGGATTATCAAAGACCCATTCGCAAATTTTAAAGCTACTGTAAAGGAAATTGACCGGGTTTGCCTAACTAATTCTGAAGTTACTCTCCTTGAACAAACTGATTTTGCCAATGAGCGTCTACAACGGGTCAAGGACATATTTTTATTTAGTTGTTACACAGGACTGGCATATATCGATATTTACCAATTAAAGATTGACGAGGTCATTTTAGGTAGGAGGGACGAGCGGTGGATTATATCAAACAGGCAGAAAACTGGGACGCCAACCAGAATCCCTTTGTTACCAAGGGCAATATACCTTTTGGAAAAATATGCAGACCATCCTCTGCGATCTAATTCAGAAAAGCTCTTTCCAGTTAGCTCGAATCAAAAGATGAATGCCTATCTAAAAGAAATTGCTGATGTGTGTGGTATAAAAACTATTCTAACTTTCCATTTGGCTAGGCATACATTTGCCACTACGATCACTTTGATGAACGATGTGCCAATTGAAACTGTAAGTAAAATGCTCGGGCACAAGAATATCAAAACCACGCAACATTATGCAAAAATTATGGACAGGAAGGTAGATGAGGATATGGCTAAACTTATCATAAAACTTGAGGAGCCCAAACAGGAAAAAACAGTTGCAATTACTACCTATAGTTATACGATTACAAAATAAAAATTACCGTTTTCAATAATTGGCAGACATAACAATCATCCCCTACAGAGAATGTTGAATTCTTAGAACACCTATCTGGCTTTTTGCAGGTCTTGGAAAGGATTTTGCAGAAAAATAAATTGCAGGAAAAGGTTGAAAATCTTAAAGAAAGTTAGAATTTTTGTGTTCTAAAAATCTTTTACCCTCATAGCTCGGGAGGTTTTTAGAACACTCATTTCTGTATCGTAAGAAGAATGCTCTTAAAAATACAATAACCAACTTTTTATTGAGGACTTGACAAGAATTGCTGATTTGAAAATTTTTAAAAACGCGTCGAGAAAATAATCCAAAATACTAAGAATTTGATTTACTAAGAAAATTTTATCTAATGGGTTCGAGCCCCATCATACAGGGGCTTAGGTTGGGGGCATCGGGTTTGCAACTGAAAATTTTTCTTGTTTTTTTACCCCTGTATTTGACTTTAATATTTCTTCTGTTAAATTTAACTAACTAAATTTTTATGCTCGATCTCAATAAATTCTTACCGCTTAATAGTGTTGATCAGGTTGATGCCTTGATCGACCATCTAAAAGAATATCAGTCACAACAGCTTGAAATCATGGAGGGCGAGTTTCTAATGGAAATTCGCAAGGTAAAGATGCAGTTTTATTTCAAGGAACAATTTAGTCTGATCTTATCCGATTCAAAGCCTGTTCTCCGTCCAAGGAAGTTTCCAAAGATCTTTGTAAAAGAGTTTGATACCATGGAAAACCTAAAAGAACCCAAAGGTAGTTTTGTCGGATACCGGTTGGATGAGGTTGCGAAGGAACTCAATAGGCCGGTAGGACAATTGATTAGATTTGTAGCAGACCGAAAGGTTAATGTCAATGATGAGACGGTATTGACCGAGAAAGCTGCGAACATATTAAAGTCATATGCTAAGAACATTCTTGAATTCAACGGTAGGAAAGAAAAAATTGCTGAGCGTGAAGCAAAATTACAGCGGGTAGGAAACGGTATATTGGAGGAAAAATTTAAACCCAGTCACGGAAAAGAGGGAAATTATGCTAAAATCATTTATACCAGACCAAAATCATGATGAAAAGTAGCGGGGTATTTGCAGAACATTTCGAGTATATTATTAGCAGCCACTTTAGATTAAGGAATTTTTTGGTAGACAGCGGGCGAACTTCTGATCAGGGCTTCGATTTAAAAGTTACAAAGGGAAATACCTATTACCTCGAGCTCAAATTTTACCGGAGTAACCGCATCCATTATTCGCTTTTGGAAAGAACGGTAAGCCAGCTTGCAAAACTAGTTGGGGTCATGGGAGGTGATAATTACGGGATAGCGATATTTAGTATAGATATCAGTATAGATATCAGATTAACCTTAAAGGAAAAATTTGGTATTACCATCTGGGATCGGGAGATCGTTCTGGAAGAGTTGCGCAAAACAAGTATTGAACTTAAAGAACATTTCGAGTCATCCGCTGATTGTGGTTGATGATTATATATTAAAAGCGCTAACCAAAGGGGTGAATACTATATTCAAAGTCGAGGGCGTGGGCAGCTTTTCTCTGGAGGCCCATCCAGGAAATTCAGAACTGGTGTTCCGCGATGAACAGCGGCAGATGGTACCCAGTGCCGCCCTGAAACAAAGGATTACAGATAATAAGTTACAACAAAACAGCGGGCAGCCTGTGATAAAAAAACTCAAGACCAAAAGATCGCTGGATCAAAGCAGCTCCCTTGGACTTTAAAAAAATTAAATGATGCTGGAAACCAAATATGCGGAAACGATTATCCGCTCGGTGGAAAATGCCCGAGATGCGGGGCAACCGCACCTGGTAGTGGAACTGCTACCAACAGAAATGTGCCTCCGGCCCGATCAGGTAAATTCATTTGCAACCATTGATGATGCCTTTGACTATCTGGATGCAAAGGTGGGTTATCGTGATCTGCCGGGTAGCGGTCCGGGTCATCCCATTTATCATCAGCCTGCTGATGAATTTTTGAAAGCTTTAAAACAAGCCAATCCATTAACCATAAAAAACAATAGTATGAATTTGAACAATTTGGAAAATCTCAAAAAGGAGATGAAAAACCTGGGCTTCAGTAAGGAGTTACAGGAAAAAATGGAAGAAAACATGAAAAACAATCTTCCCGAATTTATTTTAAAGGACCAGGTTGCCGGACACAAGGGCCAGGTGGACATTAACATCTATTTCAAGCAGTCCGGCCAGAGTGAAAACTATTACCTCAACAAATATGATCTTGCCCTCAATGAAGGCAAACCCCTGGAGCCCGGTCAGAAATACCTGGTCATTTCGCCAAGCGAAACCGCTGGTAAAAACAATGTCTGGAAAAGAGAAAGTGTGGCAGAGGCCATTGAGATCTTCAAAAAGCAGCCCGGAAATGCCGAGCTGGCAGTTGGCAAGGATGCTGCACATAAAGAAAAGCTCGCTTCAATGGAAGATGGCAAAATCAATTATGTCGAAAAAGATTTTGGCAGGATATTCCGTAACCCACCCCTGCCGCAGACCATTTGGGTTGAACGCGGTAAAGGTTTTACCGCATCCCAGTCGGTGAACCTGATTGAAGGACGGGCGGTGTACCGTGAGGACATGCTTACACAGGGGGGGCTGCCGTACAAAGCATGGATGAAGCTTGATCTTGACGGTCCCAGGGACAGGCACATGAATTTTAATATGAGCCAGTATCACGACCCTTCTTATGGATTTAATCTGAAAGAAGTGCTTGATAAATTTAACATCAAGGAACTTGAAAACCCCAAGGAAAGGGAAAAACTGGAAGCCCAGCTGAAAAATGGTGACCGTCCTACAATAACTGTGGAGAAAAATGGCGAACAGTTAAAGCTTCATGTTGAAGCAGTGCCACGTTATTCACAGCTGAATATGTTTGCAGCCAATGGCAGGCCGGAAAAAAGAGAACAATTCCTGAAAGAGCCTTCTGTTAATAAAGAGGTGACAAAATCAAAAGGAAAAGAGGTTTCTGCTGCCCAGGGTTTGGGCGTTTAGATCCTTTTGCTAATTTAGCGGCTCGTTTTTTCTAAAACTAAAATCAATTAATTTAAACATCCGGTCATTTTGGGCCGGCAATACACAACAATTATGGACAAATTTCAAAAAGTTAAAGAATTGATCACTTCAATCGAAGCTGATGTGACCAAGTTTTATGATGGCAACAATGCTGCAGCAGGTACCCGGGTACGTAAAGCAATGCAGGACCTGAAAGTTTTGGCTTCAGACATCAGAAAAGAAGTAACAGAAAAGAAAAATAGCGCTAAATAACAATTACAGCGTTTTGGGGAATTGTAAAAGTCCCGGCCATTGGCCGGGACTTTTTTTTTGAAAAAGCTACTGGGATTTTGAATAGGCTAATGGTTTATTTTCTTTTGGCAGAGCTAAGGTGCATCCCTTTTGCTTTCAGTGAGAATCATTGACTTTTAAATTACAGGTTTCATAAGCCCAGACCATAAAAAAGGGATAATCAAATTCATGATTACCCCCATCTAAATTAACGCTCTCTGGCTTTCGCCGGATGTAGGACTCTCACCCCCTACAATACAATTATACGCAAAAATCTATGCTCCGGTTTTCTTCAGGTAAATAAAGGAGCGAATATCCCTTTACCTGATATCTGTCCTGATTTCTTATTGGATTTTTCGATTGCTGGTCGCCCTATTTTTTAATTGCAAAAATACAGGACCGCTAATCTGTAAAAGGACTTTCGCGGCATAACCGCTACGCTATTTATTCCACGGTTCCTTGTACATTTTACACTGATCCTGTCTTTGTCCGGCAAAAAAAAATATGGCTACTTTAGATCTGACAATCGAAAACGAATATGGAGAAATCTTTCATCAATCATTAATTACAGATCAATTTATCTTTTACACTGATGACAGCGACGGTATAATGATGTTTTATGTTAATGACCTTGAGAGAAAGCCTCTTGAAGGTTATGGCGCAGAAGAATTACTAATTGAAGTGATCCTTAACAAAGAATGGCTTTGGGCCAGTGAGGACATGAAATACAATATCAAGTGCATTCTTGAGGCCGATTCAGGCCGGGATGATCTTTAATTGCTTATGGATGATGGTCTCTACTGCTCTTATATTTCCTTTCTTATTGATGTGGTTTAGACCAAATTGCTTTACAGCTATTTAAAATTTCTTCCACTATGGAAAGCATGTTTGGTTTCTTTGTTTACATCTTCCCGGACCTGTGAACGTTTGTCCTGGGTAGGATAGGGTGCGGATTTTTCATCTGCACGTGATAACGTAAGTATCGGCAGATCATCCGCCTCTCTTTGCAGTAATTTACCCAACATCTTGGTAAAATCAAAACACTTACTCACAATCACATGTACCACCTGTCCTTCACGCTGCAAACGGCCTTCCACCATCAGAAGCCTGGAATGCAGAATCTCCTTTCGATAGGTTTCAAATAGTTTTTCAAATACCACAAGGTTCGAATAACCTGTTTCGTCTTCAATGGTAATAAAACATACCCCGCCTGCTGTACCAGGCCTTTGCCGCACCAATACCAATCCTGCCACTTTCACCAGTTGGCCATCGGTAGCCTCATTGTTGATCGCAAAGCAAGACCGGATACGCAGCATCTCCAATTGATCCCTGACAAAACTCACAGGGTGCGCTTTTAACGATAATCCAACCGTTGCATAATCCTGCACAACATGCTCACCCTTTCCCATCAAAGGAAGTTCAACTTGTGTTTCCAATACAGTTTCTGACGGCTGGCCCTTAAATAGTTCTACTGGCATATCCTGTAAAGCTGAAACCTCCCAAAGTGCTTTTCTACGGTCAAGTCCCATTGAACGCAACGCATCTGCATCCGCAAGGCGCTCCAAGGTTGCCAGCGAAACGCCTACATCCCGAAGTGCAGTAATACTTTGGTAACCATTTGCCCGGCAAGAAACCAGCACTTCCATTTCTTCCTCACGGATCCCCTTAATCTGCCTGAAGCCCAACCTTATGGCGAAATATTTGCCTGATTTATCTTCCAAAAGATTATTCCAGGAAGAATAATTTACATCCACTTCCCGAACTTCAACGGTATGCTTTTGCGCATCAATCACAATCTGCGCTGGCTGGTAAAATCCCATCGGCATACTGTTTAATAATGCTGTTGCAAAGGCGTCGGGATAATAATGTTTCAGCCAGCAGGATACATAAACCAACAGCGCGAAACTGGCTGCATGGCTCTCGGGAAAACCATAACTGCCAAATCCTTCTAGTTGCTTAAAGATCCTCTTGGCAAACTCCAAAGAGTAGCCCTTGGCCAACATCCCATTAATGAGTTTCTCTTCATATTGATTAACCAGTCCTTTAAACTTAAATGTCGCCATACTTCGCCTAAGTCCATCCGCTTCAGCAGGGGTAAAGCCAGCAGCGACAATGGCAATTTTCATTGCCTGTTCCTGAAATAACGGAACGCCTAAAGTCCGGCCTAAAATTTCTTCCAGTTCTGGTGAAGGGTAGGAGACAGGTTCTTCGCCGTTACGCCTTCGAAGGTATGGATGCACCATATCACCCTGTATCGGGCCTGGCCGTACGATTGCAACTTCAATTACCAGATCATAAAAACATTTCGGGCGCAATCTTGGTAGCATCGACATCTGTGCACGGCTTTCGATCTGAAAAACTCCTAAAGTATCCGCCGCACTGATCATATTATAGACATCCGGATCATCCTGAGGGATGTTGGCTAAAGTAAGTTCCTTGCCATAATGATCCCTACACAGATCAAATGCCTTACGGATGCAGGTCAGCATACCCAAAGCCAATACATCTACTTTAAGGAACCCCAGAGCATCAATATCATCCTTATTCCATTCGATGTTGGTGCGGTCTTCCATTCGCGCATTTAAAATAGGGCAGAGGTCAGTTAATTTTCCTTGGGTCACCACAAATCCCCCGGTATGTTGTCCTAATTGTCTTGGAAAACCCATCATCTGGGCAGTAAGTTCAAGAGTTTTTTTTAGGTGTGGATCGGCTGGGTTTAATCCCTGCTCAGTAACCCTTTTGCCCTCAAACCATTCATCGGTATATTCCCATAGTGAACCGGAAAGTCTGTTGATCGTATCCACAGATAATCCCATTGCCTTACCCACATCACGGATGGCGCCCTTCTGGTGCTGCTGGGTAACTGTTGCCACAATAGCGGCACGGTCACGCCCATATTTATCATAGATGTATTGGATGATTTCTTCTCTGCGTTCGTGTTCAAAATCCACATCAATATCCGGCGGCTCATTTCGCGCTGGGGATATAAAGCGTTCAAAAAGCAGATCAAATTTCATCGGATTCACAGAGGTAATGCCCAAACAAAAGCAGATCGCGGAATTGGCCGCTGAACCACGTCCCTGGCATAAAATACCCCGGCTACGCGCCTCGCGCACAATATCCTCCACAAAAAGAAAATAATTTGCATAATCCATTTTTTTAACGAATTCCATTTCATAGCGCACCATATTCACCACTTTTTCAGGGATTACCTCGCCATAGAACGCGTGAGCCCCTTTCCAGGTCAGGTACTCCAGTTCCTCCAATGGTGGTCTTCCGCTCTTATTAATTTCCTCAGGATAGACATATTTCAGTTCGTCCAGTGAAAAAGTGCATGCTTCGGAAATGACTAGGGTGTTTTGGATCGCCTCAGGATATCTTCTAAAAAGCCTTTTCATTTCATCTACCGGTTTCATATACCGCTCGGCATTCTGGTGTAATCGAAATCCAGCCTCTTCAATGGTGCATTTCTCACGCACGCAGGTTAGTACATCCTGCAGTTCCCTGCGCGAAGGATCGTGGTAATGCACATCGCCACTTGCCACCACGGGAATACTATAAAATTTAGAAAGCTGGGAAATTCTAAAGATAAGCTTATCATCATTTCCCAAATAACTTCTTGTGGCACCTAAATAAAGCTGGTTGCCCAGCGCCTCGCGATATTCTGCTATGGCAGCAATAAAACTATCTTCGAAAGAAAAATGCCTGTTCAGCACGCCCGGCATTACCGCAGTAAAAATCATCCCCACTGAATGCGCATAAACATCAGCACGCGACAAATGACAAGAACCTTTTTCTGCCCGCATATTTCCCAAAGTTAGTAGCGCAGATAACCTCCCGTAAGCATCCCGATCGGTTGGATAAGCGAGCAAACTCGGTCCGTCCAATAAATCCAATCTACAGGCCGGAATAATTGATATGTCTTTTTCACGCGCTGACGCATGTGCACGCACAATGCCTGCCAGCGTATTGCGGTCAGTAATGGCAATTTTTTTATAACCGAAAGCTTCGGCTTGATCCACCAGCTCATGCGGATGCGAAGCTCCACGCAAAAAGCTAAAGTTAGAAGTTATCTGTAATTCACTATATCCCATAACTCTTTTCTTTTAAGCAAAAAAACCGTGCAAGAACCATTTAAACTGCTTTTCGCTTCCATAGTGTCCGGACCGGAACAGCCAATACCTGCGCCCTTTATCATCTTCCACCTGGTAATAATCCCGGTGTTCACCCTGATCCAGCCACCATTCACGCTCGATCCGCTCAGGTCCATCTGCTTTCACCACCTGATGCTGAACGCCTTTGTAAATAAAAAACCTTGGCGGATGATCGGGGATAAGCGCCATTACTTCGATTGCGACAGGAGTGGGAAGTAGCTCTGTTGGCCTCGGCATATCCAAACGCCAATCAGCGGATGGCTTTTCAGTAACCGAAAAAGTGTTTTTGACGGATCGCTCCGGCCAATAACGAGTCGCAGGCAGATAACGGTGAATCACTTCCGGACCAACCTTTCCGGCTACACGGTCCAATAACCTGATCACACTCCCGTCATCCAATCCAGGCTTGGCTGTCCAGATGGCTTCTTGTTCAATCGCTACATCATCCACCTTTTGGACATCCAAGATAAACAGCTCAATTCCTAGTCCCGGACGAATCTGGTCGATCTTCAATTTAAAAAGCTTTAACAGATGGCTAACACTATGGCTTGCTGCATTAGTACCCACAGTAACCTGTACCAATTGTCCATCCAAACGGTAACCCGTTAAGATACCTTTGCGAAGACCTTTACCTTCAGCCTGAAGTTTGGCACAAAGACTTTCCAGTAATTTAGAAATCGCAATTTCAATAGCTATCCTGGTTCTGATCGGCTCTAAACAGGGTAGTCTTTCCTGAAAAGCTACTGGCACCTGAACAGGCACTAAAGCTTCATTTTCCGTTCCAAGTGCCTGCGCCAACCTTAATAGAAAACCTTCACCAAAACGCCTGCGCAAAACGGACCTGGGCATTCCAATAAAACTCTTGATCTGGTAAAACCCAAGCTTGCGCAGTTTAGCCAGCACCACATCATCGAACCGCAAGGCTTCTGGCGGCAGCGGCAATAATGCCTCCGCGTGCCCGTTCACTTCAATAAGCGGCGTAATTTTGCCAAACCTGGAAACCGCCCAGGCAGCACCCGGGGTATCGGCAATCGCAAGCCTAACGGTGTAACCTTTACTCTTTAACCTGGTAACAATTTCTTTAATATATTCACGCTCACCGCCCCAAAGATGCGGGCAGCCGCTTACCTCCAGCAATAAGCCATCGTAAGAAAACTTATCGGTGGCAACAATAGGAGCATACCTGATACACCATATCCCAAGTCCGCGAAGCAATTTTTCAGGCCTTCCCGGCTTATCATCCAATACTTCCAGGCCCGGACAGATTGCCTTTGCATCAGCTGCCCGCATCCCCAGTTCAATCCCAGCTTCAGCAGCCAAAGGACTGACCGCGGTAATCAACATCCGCCCATGGTCAGGCGCAGCAAACACAAAAGGAACCGTGGCTAATTCAGGGCGGCGGATAAGTTGCCAATCCGCCAGTAACTGGCGAAACCATATCGAAACAAAACGCCTTTGCATATCTTTTACCCAATCTGTCTACTTTCATCTTCTCTCCAGCCATCCTGCTGCAATACTCGTTTAACTTCTAAAAAGCCCTCACCGGCCCATTCCATGATCCAGTTTCCCGGAATTCCGTTTCTCACCTTTAACAGCTCTACCTGCCAGCGCGGAAAACCAAGTCCCGGCATACCTTCTTCCAGTTCACTCGGCAAAGGACTGATCTGCCACCTGGCTGTTGCGATAGTACTGGCCGTCCTTCGCGGATCCTTACGTAAAATGAAACCCGTAACCCCGCTTTCTTCCACCGCAAGCTGTAACCTTCTGGATTCAACCAGACTAATCCCATCCACTTCAGCCACCACAGCGGCCAAACCCTCACAGCGCAAAGCTTCCTCCATAATCCAAAGCGCATCCTTTTCTGTCGCAACATCCATAAAAATGATTCGTTCCGGTTCCACATTAAAACTGCGCAGCGATGCAGGAAATAAACGCCGGGCGGTACTGATCCATACACAAGCTGCTCCATCCTGCATCAAAACAGAAAGCAGCCCCGCAATAAAACCATCACTTGCAGCAGCATCCTCAGGGAAAATAGTGATAAACTCATGTATAGCCCGTTTAGGAAATACCCCGGCAGGAAAAGCATCCTCAATACCACCAAGACCAATCCGCTCGCCGCATGCCGCAGAAGCAGGCTTAAAGCCCTGCCAGATCAGGATATCCTGCTGCAGTTTGTGTACCAATTCGCTTTTAGTTTCCATGTTAATTGCTAGAATTATTAGCTATTTTATGTAGCTTTTATAATTGCACAACAAACATAATACTAAAAATGTTAGTAAAAAATGAAATGTTGAAAAGAAGTGGTTTTTGGTGGATAAACAATCTGGTGCGAATGCCAAATCCGTCGTGTACCTACCGCAAAGTAAAAAGGCCCAGGTAAAAACCATCAATCCCGAAGTGATCACAAAACCAGATCATATCGGTAATGAATAAAATGTATCGTTCAGTCACAAATAGTGTATCGTTCAGCCCAAAAAATGAGCTGATTATTGTTTAACGCAATCAATGCAGGTTATCTTCGTCGAAAAAAAACGTAAATACCTATGATTAGCATTACCGGGAAAGGCATCACAATAGAAATCCCCGGAAACAGTTTCGGGGTGGATGATATTGAGATCATCCAGGATGAGCTCATTGAAGTGCTTGAGATAGCCACCAGCGCAAAAGGGAAGACGCTGAATTATTATTGGCTGTTTCAATTGTTAAAAGCAATCCTGCCCTGCAGGGAACAATTGGAGGTACTGTATCCCGATAAATAAAGGGGATAAATGTTTCTGCTGATGCTATTTCAGATGGTTTTCAATTTCACCAACGATCTGGTTAACCAGGGGTGAGTGCAGTTCGATCCCTTTGTTTTCAGATTCAAGATCGGGTTCAAACAAAGCAATTTTACCAGTAATCTCCCTATAATCAAGTAGCTGCCATTCTTCCCCCGGAGGCCTGAGTGCGCCGATCACCCGTCCATCATGAATAATCTCGAATACACCATTTTCCTCCTGTATCCTGATCGTTTTACGCTCACCACCCTGATCGATATCCATTTCAAATGGCTGGATGCTTTTGTCTTGTTCTTTCATTTTCATCTGTTGTATAGGGTTTACTATTTAATCTCTCAATTTGGATTGGCAGATCTGCAAGTTATCTCGACAAGTAAAAATAAAACATCGCCTTAACGGTTTTGCCCATAGCTTTTTTACCTGTCACCCAGTCCGAAATACTTTCCCGGTCAATACCGGTTTCAAAGGCAATCTGTTTGATCCGAAGTCCTTTTTCCTGCATTTTTTGATCAATCCAGGGAACATCAACAACATCGGCCGGAGAGGGTAGAACAGCATTTGCCGAAATTTGCAGCTCAAATCCAGAAAGCCTTTTTTTGAACAATTCTTCTGTTCTTTTAAGCAGCACCTGCTGGGTAGCATATTTTCCCGAAGCGGTTTCACCCTGGCTTGTTTCTATCTCTACCACATTCCCATTAACCGAAATGATTTTAAAATCCATGTTTGACTGCTGCGAATGCCGTTCGGCCGCTTTGTTAAGCGCGTTCAGCTCATCCGATTTTAAAAGGGAAACCAGGCAATCTATATTCTGTATACTCATTGTTATTGATTTGGTTTTAAAAAGAAAAGGCCGCTCAAAGCGGCCGTTCCATTAAAGCTGGGGCAGATGCCCGGCCTTGATATCATTTGTTGCCGTTGTTGCCTTGTCTATCCACTGCGGTGCTTTTTCCTTTAACTCATCTAGTTTAGAATAACCCAGGGCATCTTTCTTAGTCAGGTATTTAATCCCTTCAAAAATCGCGATGCCGATAAGTGCATTTTTAATAAATCCCATAATCTTATCTCTTTCCATTTTTTAACATATGCTAAGCCCATTTAGTTTTCCTATGCATACCGAAATTTCCATAGTCTTGACTTTTGCCTTATTAATCTTTGATAAGTAGCTATTAAGCAAAGTGTTAGATGGAGTTTTATGAATAGAGCGTGATTGTTTAGCGTAAAGAGTGATAATATCTTCCCGTCAAAATTGAAAATAAGACATTTCTGGATTTTACACCGTAACCAGTAGCTAAGGTATTTTATTGTGCGGTGTGCCCTTCTGGCGAGTTCTATTGATAATGTAATGCTTATACGGTCTGCGCCAAATTGATAGTCTAGATCAGTTAAACGAATAATTTGATTTTTTTTCTTTGCTGAACATTTAATCATTGGGCAAATTTAGGTTTGACGCCCGGCACGCAGAAAGAAATTCCGGCATAAACCCTCCTGTGGCATTTCCGCACTTTGCCATTTATTCCGTTGCTTCTTTTGCTTTGGCGGCCAGCAAACCTGTGACTGCACCATAATTAAATTAAAATATTATGGAAAATGTAAATTATCAGGTTGCAGAAATTGAAATCAGTTATCGCCCAAAGTTTAAACCCGCAGATAGACCTCAGATTGATAGCTCCAATAAAGCTTTTAGGGCCCTTATCAATAATTGGAACGAGGATAAGATAGACCTCATCGAAGAATTTAAGATCATTCTGCTCAACAGAAGGAATAGGGTTTTAGGTATTGTCAACATCTCCCAGGGTGGTATATCCGGAACGATAGCAGATCCGAAGATTATCTTTGCTGTCGCATTAAAGGCCTGTGCCAGTGGGATTATTCTTTCTCATAACCATCCCTCGGGAGAAACAGCTCCGAGTGAAGCAGATATCAAACTGACTAAAAAGCTCTCAGAAGTTGGTGCATTGCTCGATATCAACGTTTTCGATCACATCATCTTGTGCTCGGATGGGTATTTTAGCTTTTTGGACGAGGGCATCTTATAAAAAAAATAAGCTCCTGTGATCTTTTCACAGGAGCTTATTTTTTGCTCATTCCACTTTAAGAAGACATTCGGGTTTTTCATTTTCTAACATTGAACCGTATAGTTTCTGTGCTCCTTTGCCGCTCCGGTTTTCAATTCTTTTTTTGATTGAAATAAAGAGCATAAAGTACCTGTAGGCATTTTGAGTAGCAAATTTCTGAACAATCCGTTTGCCGGAAAGACCAAGCCCTAAAGGGTTTGCCGAAAAAAAATCTTCCTCCTGCGGAGCGTATTTTTTGTTCGCAAAGTCTTGCCTTGCAAGCCGCATTGTAATCAGGTGAGGTGGCTTAACAAAAAGCCAGAAGGCTCCTGCCGACTGACTTTGAACAATAAATAGTTAAGCCATGTACCCATTAAAAGGAAGAAGCCCACCCGTCCAACCCTTGCGCAAAGCGCAGCGTGTCGGAAACATTGCCCCAATTGGGCAGATGATCAAACAGTTTTTTATCAATAACTTAAAATCAAAAATCATGAAAAATCAAAGTATCAATACAGCAAATGGAAAAGCAGACTTTTTAGATATCAAAGGTGCTAAAAACCCAATCTATCAGCCAATGGCAGGAAAGGCAATAAATGCTGAAAATAAAACAGCGATAAAGGATGAACCTCAAAAACAGGAAACCCCATTGGCTCTAAAAACCGAAATCATAAAGGAAAATACAGAAACACCTAAATCACTTGGCGCGGTTGTTCAGCCTGAAGGGCCAAAAGCGGAAAAATCCGAAGCTCCGAAAGTGGAAAGCAAAACCGAAAAACCTGCACTGAATTTGGAAGGTACCCTGAAACTCGTGGAAGAACTACACCGCCGAATGGTGCAACGAGGAAGATTGGTCTATACCATTGATAATCTTGACAGGTTCGAAGTCGAGCAAAAAGAAGAGGCAGAGGATACAACCTCCAATTATTACCAGGGTTGTGAATTGGAAATCACAGACGATAAAAGAAATAAGTTTTCTACAAAAAACCCTGTAATTATTAAGGCCGTAGCGTTGTTCGTACGTGATTTATGTACCAGTCGTCTAGCTGAAATCGAGGCAGAAATTACTATTCCTGCTTAGAGCCCATCTTTTACCCTGCCCCTTTGGGGCAGGGTTTGCACTAAGTCTAATGATGATGCAAGACACATTTTTTGAACTTCCCGACCAGTTATACTGGAAAGGATATGCCAAAGCCTGCAGGATGAAGATGCAAAGGCTTTATATATATACAGTTTTTAAACCACTATAAAAATTAATACCCATGAAAACAGAAGAAATATTTTTTATTGTCCGTATCGAGGTAAAGACCGAACACGTATATATCAACGAAACGCTGCAGGAAATGGAGAAATCCTCACGGATCTTTATGACTAATACCCCCAAAGTAAAGGTCATCCATTCTGAAATCTTAACTACCCAAATGCGAAACCTAAAAAATAGAAACCATGGCGCATAACTTATATTACAATGAAAAGAGTAAAGAGCACAGTTTCTTTACCGTCAGAGAAAAAGCTTGGCATGGATTGGGTAAGGTTGTTGAAGATTACCCCTCGAGTGCCGAGGCCATCAAACATGGAGGCTTGAACTATACCGTAGAAAAAAGGCCGTTATTTACCCTTGATAATACAAATTTTGATCTGCTGAATGCCCTAGCTGATGGAATTGAACCCCAGTTATCAGTACCCGATTATTTTGCAACCATCAGAACAGATACCCAAGAAATATTGGGTGTGGTCGGCAAGGATTATCACATCGTACAGAATACCGATTCATTTTCATTTTTCGACAGCATCGTAGGCAACGATACAGATATACGCTATGAAACTGCGGGTGCTTTAGGGAAAGGAGAGCGTATTTTTATTACTGCAAAACTCCCCGGTTATATTAGGGTAGGGAGGGACGACCTGATCGAGCAGTATGTTTTTCTCACGACCTCACATGATGGATATGGTAGTATCACAGCAGCTTTTACGCCAATCAGAGTGGTTTGCCAAAATACCTTAAATGCAGCCATCCGATCTAAACAGAATAGTATAAAAATCCGGCACACCGGAAGTGCTGTAGAAAGATTAAAACAGGCGCACCATTTAATGGGCATTAGCAGCAGTTTGGCCAATGAGATGGAAGCACTTTTTAATCATTGGTCAAAGGTCAGGATTACTGATAAAGAGCTTAAAAAATTGATAGGAGTTGCAATGGCTCCCAGCAAAGAAGTGCTTAGCAGTTTGCAGGAGGAAAAATTCCACCACCTGTCCAGCCACTATTTGAATATTGTAGAAAATGTTTTTGATTATGCACTTGCCGCCCCTTCGCAACAGCAAATTACCACAAAAGGAACGTTGTTTGGCGCTTATAATGCCGTAACAGGCTATTTCCAGAATGTGAGAAATTTTGGGAATGAGGAGAATAAACTCAAAAGCATCATGTGGGGTACTGGCCTCCAGCGTGCGCAGATCACATTTAACTTGTGTCAGCAATTTGCCCATAGTGGCATTGTTCAGCTGAATTGATGAAGTGGCCGAAAGGCCATTTCATTTTTTAAAATCTTCGGGCGCGCTCCGCGCATCACGCCCCGCAAGGTCAATGAAATCCTTTCTCTAATTGAAGGGATTTGACCTGAAATAATAATAATTTCAACCTCAGTCATGGTGCAAAAATGGTCATCTAGTTTTAGGGATTGGCAATTTTAAAAAAAGACAAAACAAAACAGGTATATATTGGATTTTAAGATAAATATTAAATTATGAATACTGCTAACAATCTGTCTAAAGACATCCAAAAATTCATCGATAAGTTTGAACCGAATAAATTCAAGGTAATGCGGTCGGGTATAGAGATAAGGGGAATGAATAATATCCATGATGCCATTGAAACTGCTAACGAAGTTATTGAAAAGCTGAAGTTGAACCTTCAGGTCGCGCATAATGCAGAAATGGTTAGCTATGGCGCATTTGAGGTAAACATGGTTTAATAAACCTTATCAGCCGTTGAATTTTACGAGGTTAAACGTCTATCAATCCGCTTTAAGTGAGTTTTACCCTTTTAAGCCCAACGCTCTCCTTCGCCTCGTCCGACTTACAACAAACCGGGGAGGAATCTTTGGTTATCATTACATTTAACGCTGAAGATTCAGATGCTGCTTCTTGGGGAATATCGGATCCATGGCTTTAGTTTGAGTGTTTGATATCGATGAGGTAGTCCCGTGCAGGGACCAGAGTGGGTACCTCTTCGGCATTTGCAGTAAGCACCAAGCCTTTCGGTGTAAAAGGGTCTGATAATGCCGGATGAGGATTAGAAATACTGGAGACTTGAGAAAATTGGAAAGGATTTGGGAGGGTATTCAAATTGCTTTATCTCTTTTTTGTTAAAAATCTCTAAGTAATTCTTTTCCTGAAACCCTTCTGAGCCATATAGATCATCTCATATCCGCTTTTTTGTGAAAAAATGGAATCCATATTTGAAATTCTACGAACTACTTTTTTTTTAAATCTGTCCATCAGCAGCTCCGGCGTTTCCCAGGTAATTGCCCTGAAATCAAATTCACGTACAGTTTGTCCCAAAGGGACTGTACACTTTGCTGAAATTTACACAATAGCCAAGGCCACGTTGAAAAGTTGCCATTACTCCATTCAATAAACAGCATCTTGCATTTGATTTGCACTAAATGGCGGGTTGGAAGCTCATAAAGTGGGATATTTTAAGATTAATCCTTTAGGAAGATTCCCATATTAACTTAATTATCCCACTTCAAAATCCTAAAGTTGCGTTAAGACCGACATAAATGACTATGAATGATGTTACATTTATTAACGAGACAAATTTATAACGGTTTTGTATATAAATTTATTCTTTTAAGGTCAAATAGTTTTACTTATTAGTTCTTATTCACATCTCGACCCACATGTTTTGTTTTATTCCAGGTGGGAAGAGATTTTTTGCTATTTTACTGGGACAGCCTTTCAAAGCACAGATAATTATCAGCAAAAAATCTACATCCCCCTTCTATCGGTTTTCTATAGTAATCACTTTTGGATTGGTATAAAAAGACTGTATCATAAGATTGGTATTGGCATTGGTGAGAAAATCATACCAGGTCATAAAGAATGCCCAGGTGACATCTTGCGCAAACGCCTGATCTATATTGGGTATAGAGCCATTTTCACTCATGCCGAGTATTTTTGTTCCGCCAGTGATGGTATATATCTTTTCAAATTCATCCTTAACAATCGGATAAGTAAATGGATCACCATAGAAATCGATGCTCGCAATATCACATTTATCGTTTCCAACATACCAGTCCGCATCGTTCCCGTTCCAAACCCAAATGAGATTGTTTAGCTGGTGATAAGAGCTTAATCGCTCATACATCATGTTCCAAAGCGCTTTAAAAGGCCCCGCACCCTTCGCACTCCACCAAAACCACGTACCTCCAAGTTCATGCAGTGGCCGCCACAGCACGGGTACGCCTGCATCACGTAATTTTTTTAATTGTACTGCGACTGCATCAATGTCCCTTAAAGTTGCAATGTATTCCGGAGTCCCAGGGATTACTGCTTTAGAAACATCGAAATTGGTATCACTGGTATAAAATGTATTGGTGCCCGCTGAGCCGCCAAGCGGAGAGTGCCAATGCCATTGAAACTGGATAATCGGTTTCTTTGCATTGCTATTATACCAGGCAATTGCATCTTCGGCAATCTTGGAGCTTTGATTCGGCCCAAATGTATGGCATCCACATGTATTGTCCCACGAATAGGCGTAACGGGGACTATACTCCTGCATATCATAACCGCGTAATAAGGGGGTTTTGCCTGTAAGACTCTTGATATAGTTGAATGCTGTGCCATCTGTCTGCCCGGAAATTGTTCTGGTACGGAACTGTTGCCTCATATATGCAAAGAGCTGTTGAGTTGCAGGTGAAGATGCTGTATTGCTCAGGGATGTTTTAAGGTTATATGTTCTTGGGCCTACACTAACCAGGTGAAGGTAATCGATATTGATGTATCCCCAGCTTGAATGAATCTGTATTGTATTATTTCCCGCCTCGAAATTTATTCTGGATGCTAGTTTAATGTCTTGATATACTGTGCTTTGATTCATTGTGAAACTCCCTGGTGAACCGTTGATAGCAAAATTATTTGTTTTTTCGCCCGCTGGGGAAGATGCACGGATATAAACATCATAACTACCTTTTGCCGTAAGGGAAAAGGGTATGCTCAGGTTTCCGCCTTGCAGATCAACATAGTTTCCGCCTGAGCTTTCGGAATTTGCGATAATTTTGGCACCATTGCTGACTGTTCCAAGCTCGGCCTCCTTGGTGATGCCTACAATGGAGTTGTCGGATAAGGTTTCGGTATGGTCAGGATTTGTCTCTGCATCCAGTGCTTCCCGTTTACATCCCTGCCACAAGCTGGCCATGGCAATCAGTGCAATGATGTTTTTTTTAATACTTGGTTTCATATATTTGGTTATTAGGTAAATGTTCGTACTGAGACGGCGCAAAATATCCTCCAAATTGCATAATAGGGATGTTTTGAAACACCGGATACTGCCTGTAATCTAGGCGTATTCAAATCACGGCATTTGGATATGAAATGAATAATACTTTTTTGTGCATTGATAATACTTTTTAGACAAACACTAGCGTCTGCCCCATGGATCAAAAATCATTAATGCTGATTATCAATTGTTTGTTGTTTTTTTGTTCGGTTGGTCCGGAGTGTTTAAAAACATTTCATTTCCTGCGACTACAATAACGACTTTTTAGCGGCACTTTGAATAAGTATCCGCAGTATCACCGTAATCTATTTCAGTAAAAGCTAAAAAAACATTGCCGCCATCAACAAAGAATACAATTCTGCTACTGAGGAAAAACGCAAATCAAAGGAATTTAACGATGATATTGAAAAACGTTGCACTGGAAAAAGAGCGAAAACATTAGGCTTCACAGCGGTCAATGTTGTTTTTATTTGCTCTAAAAAGGGGTAAATTTTTAAAAAGACAAGTATATACTTAAGGAAATGTAACTTGTAGATTTCCAAAAAAAGAAAAATTCAAACGATGTAACACATAGCACAAATGAACTTGAAAACATTGGGGCATACGCCGCAAATTTTAGTTCCGTTAACATCAACCAATTAGACAGTAAATTGGCAAGTTCGAAAAACCGATACTTTTTTATCCACATATCATACAAACTAGATTTTTAAGTAAAAAAAATATTATTAATTAGCTATAACGCTTATGATTGCATATAATTAGCTGATATTATTTTATCAAGTCATTTATTTCTAACCAATATTATTGTTCCAAATGATCAGGCAAATTACACCTCTTACTCAAATTGCTTGCTTTAAGCATCTTTCAAGGAGAAAAAGGGATCCGGTCAAGACTTTCCTCAGCTTATTAATAAAATGTGTTTAAAGTCAAAGATTTTACATTTTCCCAGATTCAATAACTTCAGGAAATTCAGTCCCGGTACTGAAAAACAACTCATTATGATTCAGGAAAATTGAGGGAAAGCTTTCAATAAAATTAATATTATCCTATTTTCATATCTGTAGTTGGACTGTTCTTCCCTGCCAGAATACAAAATCCATACACAGTAAGCTGCTAGATAAGTGTTTATAACACTAAGATTAAATTTGATTAGTATCATGCGTTCGAACATTTTCATTCGTATTGTTTTCTTTATTGTGGCACTGACCTCAACGTTGCTCGATGGATGGACACAGCAAAAAGCCAATGTGAAACTCCAATTCACGCGCCTAAATACATTAAACGGGCTCTCGCAGAGTACTATCAATGCGATAGTTAAAGACCGTACGGGTTTCATGTGGTTCGGAACGAGCGATGGACTCAACCGTTACGACGGATACAGCTTCAAGGTTTATAGGAACGTGCCTGCAAATTCGGGCTCACTACCTTACAACCTCATCAGCGCACTATTTGTAGATAGTAAAGGAAGGTTATGGGTGGGTACACTGGGTGGAGGACTTGCCAGGTATGATGAGCGGACTGATTCATTCCAGTCCTACCAGATTGGACTGATCCAAAGGATTTCTGAAGATAGCATGGGAAGGATTCTGGTGGGTACTTTTGATGGGCTTTTCATGCTCAGCACTTCTGGAAAGATGGTACGTGCCGAGACTCTGGACAAAAGGTACCGGGTGTTGCGGGGAAAAAAAGTCACCGCCATTTTACAGGATAAAAAACAGAATCTATGGGTCGGAACAACGACTGGCCTTTATCTGTTTAGTTTGAACTCCGAAAAAGTAAGTGTCTTCTTTGCTTCAGAAAAAGCGGGGGAATGCCATGAATGTGAGATCGGTGATATTCTCCTCGATCAAAAAGGAACGATCTGGGTTGGCACCAAAGGGGCTCTTTATCGATATGACATAAAAAACGGCAGCTTTTCTGCCGCTCAATTCCTGATTGACAACAAGCTGAAAAATGTTCAGGGAATTATTAATGCGCTGTCCTGTGATATGGACAACACCATCTGGGTAGCTACTGAAAACGGGCTTGGACGTTATGATTCTGATGCCCGCCAATATTCAGTGATGACCAATGATGCGTTCAATGCACAGTCTCTCAGCCGAAATTCAGTCAACAGTTTGTATGCTGATCCGCGAATGCTCTGGGTAGGGACTGCCTTGGGTGGACTAAACATTTACGAACGTGATAACTCACTCATCAGCCATTATAAAATTTACAATCCCAGCAACCAGAAGGCAAATACAAATGTGGTCACCTCCTTTGCCAGGCAGTCAGCCAATAAGTTTTTCATCGGCACAGATGGCGGTGGATTGTTCAGTTGGAATGAAGATACAAATATTTTCGAGGAAGTTGACTTGAGTAGAGTCACAGGAAAAAACCTGGGGCAGTCAATTTTATGTCTCCAGAGAAGCCGCAATGGCGAAAAGTTATGGGTCGGTACTTATAACGACGGGCTTTTCGAGCTAAATCTGAAAACAAACGCAATTACCAGATTCCATACAGGTAACAATATTTTAATAAATGATGCAGTTTATTCAGTTTTGGAAGATCAAAAATCAAATCTCTGGATAGGAACAAACGGTGGAGGTGTGACGGTAATCAGTCCGCAGGGAAAAGTTATTTTACAACTTAACCGAAAAGGGCCGGGAACGCTTAAGAATGATTTCATCCGGGCTTTGATACAGGATGAAAGGGGCAGGATTTGGATAGGTACCTATGCCGGTGTCAATATATTTGATCCCAGACAGCACAAGTTCGCTAGTTTAGATCCTCAGGCACAGGAACTCGGAAGACATCTGGTCTACTCGTTTTTTTACGATGCCTATGATAAGATGTGGGTTGGTACCCAAGGTGCCGGCTTATTTATTTACGATACCCGTCACAGAAAACTCACTCGGCTAACGGAAAAACAAGGACTCAGCAACGACAATGTTAGCAGCATCATTAGTCAGGGCAGATTTGTCTGGATTAGTACCTCAAGGGGATTGAATATGCTGATTGAAAAAAATCCTTTAGCTGACCAACTTCAACACGGACAAAAGCTTCAGGAAAGTGAGTTCACCAACGGGGCAGGATTTAGCTGCGCAAACGGGGATTTATTATTTGGAAGCGTAGATGGTTTCGATCTGGTACATTACTACCGCTCGAAAAAAAAAACCTCGGTTCCCCCATTAATAATTACTGATTTTCAGATCGCCGGAATCTCGCGCTCATCCAGTCCAAAACAAATAGCACAAGTCAGCATTGTGGACGGAGAGGTCCAACTGGAAAATTTTCATTCCGCTTTCACGATTGAGTTTGCCTCACTAAACTACCTGTCCAATGGAAAAAATACTTATGCTTGCAAGCTCGAGGGCCTCGAGCAGGACTGGCAATATCTTGGTGAGGACCATAAGGTGACCTATCATAATTTAAGCCCGGGAAAATATGTATTTCAGGTTAGGGCGGTAAATAAAGACAGGGTAGTAAATGACCATGTCACCAGCTTGAGAATAACTGTTCTGCCGCCATGGTGGAGAACGCCGCTAGCATATATACTGTATTCGGTTGCAGCATTTTTTATTCTTTATTTTTTATATAGAGAATTAAAAGCACGTGGCCGGCTGAAACGCGATCTCATAATGGAAAAGATGAATGCAGAAAAAACGCGCGAACTTAATCTGCTTAAAATGAACTTTTTCACAAATGTTTCTCACGAACTTCGGACGCCATTATCGCTGATTATAGATCCATTGCGCAAAATATCAGAAAACGAGCCAACCCATCAGCAGGCCAAATCTCTGTCCGAAACTGCATTTCGCCACGCTTCGCGTCTGTTAACGCTGGTCAACCAACTGCTGGATTTCAGGAAAATGCAGGAAGCGGGTCATCTGGAAAAAGTGCCGACTGAGATCCAGGCATTCATTCACGAGATCATTATCGGATTCAAAGACCGCGCAAATATGCGGAATCTGGACCTCAGCGAACATTTTTTTCTGGACTTTCCGCTCGCAAACATTGATGTTGACAAATTCCAAAAGGTCATTACCAATCTTGTCGCCAACGCGTTCAATTTTACTCCGGATGGCGGAAAGATCAGTTTGATTACCCGTACATTTATAGACAACAATCAAATCAGGCAGCTTAGCATCAGCATCTCGGATACCGGGCCAGGTATTCCGGAAATCTATAAAAACAAAATTTTTGAGATGTTTTTTCAGGTTAACCAGGCGAAAAGATTTGATATTGCCTCAAGTGGTATCGGACTTGCTCTGGTCAAAGAACTTATTGAACTGCATGGGGGTGAGATTCATGAGGAAGGAGTGCCGGGTGAAGGTGCCAAATTTGTCGTAGAAATGCCAGCCGGCGAAGCGGCAATAACCGAGATGAAACCAGCAGCGGTTCAGGTCAACGATGACTACCTCCAGGGCGCTCCAGTAGCAATAACGGAAGATGAATTGGCCGACGAAGAGCAGTACAGTATTCTTATAGTAGATGACAATGAGGACCTGAGAAGCTATATTAAGTCAAACCTGTCGGAGCATTACCGTATTGAGGTTGCCGCGAGCGGTCATGAAGGGTACCAAAAAGCCCTGGAATCTATTCCCGATTTAATTCTAAGTGACATAATGATGCGTGATGGCGATGGGCTGGAACTCTGTGAAAAAATCAAGAATAATGAAAAGACATCCCACATTCCTGTTATCCTTCTAACCGCCAGGGATACTGATGAAAGCAAAATGGAAGGATATCAGAGCGGTGCCGATGCCTATATCTCAAAGCCGTTCAATTCAGATCTGCTATTGATCAGAATCCGTAAGATGCTGGAATCGCGGCAGAAACTGAGACATTTGCATCATACTGTCCACGCTCAAGATCTCCCTCCCGACCAGCGTCTATCTGAACTCGACGAGGAATTTTTACGAAAAGCAGAACAGGTTATCCTAAATAACCTCACCGAAAACGGCTTCGACGTTCCCGAGTTCGCAAGCATGCTGGATATGAGCAGAATGCAGTTGTCCAGAAAACTCAAGGCCATCAAAGATCAGACTCCCCATGAGTTTATTATTAGAATCCGGTTGGCAACCGCGATTGATCTCATGTTGCACAAAGATTTTAACATTTCTCAAGCTGCTTACCAGGTGGGTTTCGCCGAGCCGGCGAATTTCAGCCGGTCATTCACCAAAGTCTACGGACAGAGCCCGAAATCCTACATGTGTGATAAGCACGGAAAAGGGGCCTTTTGATATTATCCATGGAAAAACAATCAATTGGATCCTATTAAGAAGACCTCTTTGGCAAGGATAAAGCTTTATCCTACTGATGGCTTCTGTACCTTGTTTCTATTATATTGGCAGGATTAGTCAAAACCTAACTAAATGGGGTTCCAATCGCTATAGCTGTAATTATCACTGTAAATGGGAATTTCTTATTGCCCGTCCTTTAAAAGCTGGGCCACTGTGTTCGTGCTTAAGCGTGCGTTGTTACTGCTTAACGGCTATAAAACACCACCCTGGTATTCAACAACCGGGACAGCTGATGTAACACCACAACCAAAATTCCGCAGCCTGGCTTTTCAAAGCTGTCCTGTTTCTTTTCCCGTATGCAAACAAACATTTAAATAATCAAACAGAGCATCGTGTTAACATTTAAAGATTAAAAACTTTCCCTCCCGCCATTTGATGGTGGTTGAATTTGACTTTTTTCGACGCTTTAAATTGGAAGGATTTTTTAATCAAAATTAGAAAGATAAAATAGGGTATTACGCCATTAGCGGCAATACAACCTGGGTTTCGGTTGAAATACTCAAAACAATGATAAGTTTTAGACAAAAAATGATAAGTCCCTTGCTTTTGCAAACGCCTAGATTGCAGTCCAAATAGTACTAACCAAATACAAAACGACATTATGAATTCAAAAAAACTTAAAACATCAATCGTCTGTTCCTTTTTTTTACCTCAGCTGTGACCGGGTTGACTACCCTTCACACAATCTGATCGCACATGATCTCCTGGAAACCGGGCCGGCCAGCCCGCGGCGATTATCACCATCCAATAACTTAACCAAATTTATGAACCAAAATTTAACCAGCATGTCTAATTTATGAACTGTAGATTAAAACCAACGAACATGATGTCGCTCTTTGCGGCAATCATAACAACGCTTCTGATAAGTCTTAGTGGTTTCGCCCAGTCCCTGCGCGTTACCGGTAAAGTCACCGGCAGTGATGACAAGTCTCCTCTGCCAGGCGTCGGAATTAAAATAAAAGGCACAATTCTCACCGCTTTGACCAACAACCAGGGTGAATATGCAATTACGGCAAACACCGGTAGCGTAATTGTATTTACCAGCGTAGGCTATGAACCCCGGGAAGTTACTGTTTCCGGAAGCACAATAATAAATGTCACCTTAAAAGCAACAAACAGTAAACTGGAAGATGTGGTTGTAGTGGGTTACGGTACTCAAAAACGTAAGGATCTAACCGGATCGATTTCCTCCATTTCTTCAAAAGAACTCGCTACTGCCCAAGCTACCACCTTTGATCAGGCCCTACAGGGCCGCGTAGCCGGGGTTGTCGTGCAAAGCGCATCCGGACAGCCAGGGGGCGGGGTCAGTGTCATTGTGCGGGGATTGGGCACCCTGCTTGCAAATAAAGACCCATTATATGTGATTGATGGTGTAATTATACCACCTAATGCCAGTTCTTCCACAGGAGGGGTTTATCTGGGAAACAACCAGACCAACAACAACCCGCTAAACACAATCAATCCCGCTGATATCGAGTCGATCGACATATTGAAAGACGCATCAGCGATTGCGATTTATGGCTCTCAGGGGAGCGCCGGCGTAGTTGTCATTACGACAAAAAGGGGTAAGATCGGTGCGCCAAAAATTGCTTTTGATACCTACTATGGGGTACAGAGCGTAGTAAAACGAATTCCGATGCTGGATTTGCAACAGTATGCAGCTTTTATCAATACCAGAACATTGACCCAAGGTGGAACAATACGTCCTGATTTTGCCAACCCCCAGTTTTTGGGAAGCGGCTCTGACTGGCAAAAAGAAATGTTCAAATCAGCCTCTACCTATACAGGGAATTTATCGGTAAGCGGGGGAGACCTGGCTACCAAATATCTTATATCCGGAAATTATTTTAATCAGGATGGTTTGGTTGTCGGTTCTGATTTTAAACGCTACTCATTTAAATTAAATTTAGACAACCAGACAACCAAGTGGTTAAAAATTGGCAACAGTTTAACCATAGCAAGTATCAAAGAAAATGTGAACAGCTCACAGTATAATGTTGTGGGATCCGCCCTTGGTCTGAGTCCGGAGATCGCTGTCAGAAGCGATGACGGCAGCATCACTTTCCCTCCTGGATTTGTGGGAACCTTTAATCCCAATCCGATCGCGGCAGCAGCATTGAATACCAATGATCTGGGCCGGACGCAGATATTCGGAAACATATTCGCAGAACTTAAATTTACCAAAGACCTGGTCTTCCGCTCCGAGTATTCACAGAATTTTGATTTTGGTAATGTAACCCAGTTCAATCCTTCGTTAACGATTAACACCTCTAAAACACAAAGCAGGGCTTTCGTTCAGGCGTCAAACAACAAAAGCAACACATTAAGAAATTTTCTGACCTTTAACCGCACTTTTGCCAATGAATTAAATTTAAATGTTCTGGCGGGCCACGAGGCGAGCACCGGAACATATACGTATTTAACCGGAACCAGAACCGGCTTTGTCGCAAACGATCCAATTGGACTGAGCCTGGGGGACGCTTTAACTGCGACCAACTCCGGTGGTTCAAATAATTATGCCAACGAAGCCTATTTCACCCGGCTGAGCCTAAACTATAAAGGCAAATACCTGATGACCGCCAACTTACGTGATGATGGCAACTCTAACTTTGCCCCCGGAAACCGCTGGGTAATTACTTACGGGTTTAATGCGGCATGGGATGCTGCAAAGGAAGAATTCCTGAAAGATAACGGAGTTGTAGACCAGTTGAAAATCAGGGCAGGTTACGGACTGACCAATAATGCAAACGTTCCGGGCTACTCTTACGGCGCGTCGGTATCGCTGCAGACCGTAGGCCTGGGGCAGGGCGCCAGAGTGAACAATGTGGCCAATCCTGATGTACAATGGGAAACAACCAAGGGATATAATCTGGCAGTTGATCTGGGATTTCTAAAAAACCGGATTCAACTTACGGCGGATGCCTATTATCGTAAAACCGACAACCTGTTGCTTGTTGCCCCCCTTCCCTTATATGCTGGTATCACAGGTACAGGGCAGCTGAATGCTCCAACGGTCAACATCGGGTCAATCGCAAATCAAGGCCTGGAATTATCACTGAACACCAGAAACATAGAAGGTAAGGACTTTACATGGAATTCAACCTTCACCGCTACAATAGGGAAAACAAAAATAACCGCTTTGAACGATGCCAACTCCTTCCTTACCGGCATCATTGACAATGGCCAGATTTCTGTGACACGGACAGCGGTAAATGGTGGAATAGGTACATTTTATGGATATATCTCCGATGGTGTGTACAAAGACGCAGCCGATCTTGCCAGTTCAGCTAAACCAAGGGGCCAAACTGTCGACGCCAGAAATGGGGTATGGATTGGAGACGCAAAGTTAAAAGACCTGAACGGAGACGGTTTTATTGACCAGGCAGATCAAACTTATATTGGTTCGCCGATACCAAAAATGCAATTCGGTTTCAACAACACTTTTACCTACAAGAATTTCGACCTGACAGTATTCTTTAACGGTAACCTGGGCAATAAAATCCTGAACTATGAACGTCTTAAGCACACAGACCCAAATGGCGGCGGAAACTATTTCACCAGTATGCTTGATTATGCCCAACTGGCCCTGAGAGATCCTGCCGGATCAAACACAGACCCGAACAACGTTTACGTTGTGAACGGTAACACGAACATACCTGCTATAAGAATTTCCGGAAATCCACAAACCAATACTGCGGTTTCTTCCAGATTTGTCGAAGACGGCTCATACATCCGCTTGAAAAACCTTAATATCGGCTACAAAATTCCTCAGACGCTGCTCTCAAAGTTTAAAATAAACTCTCTGCGGGCGTTTATCAGCGCGACGAACCTTTTCACCATTACAAAATACACGGGCTTCGATCCGGAAATAGGAAGTGCATTGCCAAGCAGTAACGGTACCAACTCCCTTACCACAGGCATCGATTGGGGACACTATCCCAATCCACGCATTTTCACCTTTGGATTCAATGTAGTTTTATAATCAAAGTAGAAGAACATGAAATTAAAATACAAAAGATTTACATTAGCATTTGTCTGTGCTGTTGTGCTGTTGGCGGGCTGCAAGAAGGACTTTTTGAACAAAGGGATTCCGCAGGACCAGCTGACCACAAGTACGTTTTACACTACCGAGGCTGAGCTTCAAATGGCAACCTCGTATCTATACGGTCAGCCCTGGTTTGATTACAATTGGCCCTTTTCCTACCAGTTGACGGAAGTCCAATCGTCAAACGTTGTTTCCTTCTCATGGAACGGTGGTGCGAGATCATTTTTAAACTTTGCAGTGCCTTCAAATAGTTCTGATACCAAATATGGTTGGTCATCCCTGTACAACGTAATTGCACATTCCAATACGACCATCATCAATGTAAATGAAAGGACACCGGAATCACTGGGAGCAGCCAAGAATACCGCCCTGGGCGAATCTCACTTTATGCGGGCGATGGCTTATTTCCAATTGGTCCAGATTTTTGGCCCTGTTCCGATTATAGAAAACAACAATAAAGTTGCGGAAGACCCAAACCTCAAACCGATTATCGTAAAGGATGTTTACCGGTTTATCATTAATGACCTTAACAAGGCCGTTAGGTATTTACCTTTGACCAATGCCAAAGGGCACGTGAACAGATGGGCAGCAAAAGGATTACTCTCGAAAGTATACCTGACCTATTCGGGAATTTCCGGTACCAGGGATCAGTCAAGCCTGGACAGTGCAAAAACTTATGCGCTGGATGTTGCCGCAAACAGCGGGCTGGTTCTCGCAAGTAACTTCGGAGATCTGTTTCTGAGCAAAAACAACAACGCTTTACCTGAACTGATGTTTGGTCTTCAATGGTCCGTTAGTGCAGCCAGTGCTTATGGAAATAATGACCAGCGCCAGACTCAACTTGAAGGGAGCTCGGATATTGATGATGTTGGTGGAGGTGGATGGGGCGGATTCAGGATAAGTGCTGATTTGGCCAAGCTTTATTCTTCAACAGATTTACGGCGTAAACAGACCTTTATGAGGGCCGGTGATACCTATCCGGAGCTCATCACTGCGAAGAATCCAAATGGCTATGCGATGTCGGATACCGCAACCCTTTACATCAAAAAATATATCATTGGTGGACCTTTGGCAAACGGAGGTGCAAATATCAGGCCCCAGTTTAATAATATTCCTACCTACTTGCTCAGACTTGCTGATATTTACCTGGTGCTTGCCGAGGCTACACTCGGTTCCGCTTCCAGTACCTCTGATGCAAATGCCCTATTGTACTTCAACAAGGTCAGGAACAGAGCTGATCCTTCGCTGCCTGCATTGACTTCATTGGATTTTAAAACAATATTCACCGAGAGAAGGCTTGAACTGGCCGGTGAAAATCAGTTTTGGTTTGATATCAAAAGATGGCATGACTGGAATCCCGCAGCAGCAGAAAACTTCGTAACGGCCCAACACCGCAATATGGCATCGTTCGATCCGAACAAGGGCATTTACTACGAAACCGCTATCCCGAACATGGGCGAATTGACCATCGTCACAGGGATCAAGCCTCAAAGTTGGACATTGGGATATCCGGCTGCAGATTTAACGAGTAATCCTAATCTGTCGCAGCCACCCGTTCCCTACTATTAAGCAAGAGAAGAATGGTTTTTATTACATTAATCAAAAAAAAAATGAAAAATTTATCAATAAAAACAATAGGTATACTGGGTTTGTTCTTCATCTCGGCCTTGGGATTGTACTCCTGTAAAAAAAGTGGGTCATCGGGTGAGGCTCCGACTATTACGGGCTTTAGGCTCAACCTGACTACTCCGCTAGATACCGTTATCTCCGTTAATGGACCGATTAAAGCCCTAAGGCCAGGTGACTGGATCGTGATACAGGGAAATAATCTGAATAATATGAAATCCGTTATGTTCAACGGATATCCCGCTACGATCAATACTGCCTATAGTTCGAACACGAACTTTGTGGTTCAGGTTCCAACGACCATTCCTTTTGCGAACATTCCGGCAGAATCTTTCAATAAGGTTACCGTTATTACCGAGGCAGGCTCAACCACTATAGAATTCCCTATTGCGGCTCCATTGCCGCTCATCACGGCTGTGTCCAATGAATTGCCGAATTCTGGAGACAAAATCAGTTTGTACGGAACGGGATTGTTTGCGATAACCAAACTTACGCTCCCGGGAAACATTGATGTACCAGTTGCGAACATCGTTAGCGATCCCGCAGGAACTTCCTCTACTTTTCAGCTGCCCGCAGGGTTTGCCACGCAAACCGGAGCGATCGTTGTTACTACCAAATATGGTACCTCTACCTCGACTGTACTCCTGAACGACCGGTCGCGGATTCTTTGTGATTTCGACAACATCAATACCTTAAATACGGGTAGCACGACCGCTGTCGTCTCCAATGATCTGGCCACCTTTCCAGGTGCACAGGGAAAGTTCATACGCATGACCGTTCCCTCCCTGCCTGCATTTGATTGGAACGACGGCAATCCTGGCAGGAGAATAATTTTGAATGACGTACAATGGGTGCCAGCCGCCAGCGTCAATGATCCTACAGCAAACTGGGCATTGAAGTTTGAGATCTATGTGAAAAATCCATGGATTGGGGGCTGTCTGTTTATACATGATTGGGATTGGAACCGTACATGCAGATTTGAGCCGTTCCTGGCTCAGGCAAACGGAAGTTATGTAACCGGAGGATGGACAACCATTACCCTGCCACTGTCTAACTTCAAAACCAAGCCATCAAGTGGCCCGACCGCAGGAATCGATGGGACAGGTACCTCTGCTGCCACAGTTGCGGAACTCATCGGAAGCACGGGTGTTAAGCAGCTTGGCTTCTTTTTGGACAATGCCCAGGTTCCTTCAACCAATTTTGATACCGCGATAGATAATATCCGGATTGTGAAAATCAAATAACCTTATGCTGATGCCCATTGCCCGGTAGCTATTACCGGGCAATTTTTTAAGATAAATAAAATGTTTTTGCAACCAAAGAACCAATCATGTATGCCATATTTACGAGTTGGAACTTAAAACGGCTATTATTTTAGCCCTGTCCTGTTCCACATCCAAGATGCTTAACTTCGATTTTAAGGTCTTTAAGCGAAATTCAATAGAACTATAAACTTATAAAAATTAACAGGAAAAAAGGCAGATCCAAGCCCGATCGGTTCTTGTGTAACCGTAGGCGCAAATAAAACAGGAAGCCCCTGCCAATACTAAATCATCAATAATGAAACAAAAAAAACAATTAAACCTTTTGGTCAAAAGAGGCCTTCGTACGGCTTTTTGTCTTGCGGGCTTATTTATAGTGAACGCCAAGGCGCAGACCATAACACTAAATGGGAATGCCGGGGGCAAAAAATTTGAAGGTGTAGGTGCAGTCAGTGGCGGCGGAGCCACTTCTGTCCTGCTAAAAGATTATCCAGAAAAACAACGTAATGAGGTGCTGGACCTGCTGTTCAAACCGAATTTCGGTGCATCGATGAACACGCTGATGGTTGAAGTCCCTGGAGACGGAAATTCGACCCAAGGGTCTGAACTAAGCCATATGCACACCAAGGATGATCTAAACTTCAACCGGGGGTACGAATGGTGGCTGATGAGTGAAGCGAAAAAAAGAAATAAAGAAATAACACTCGATGCAAATGCTTGGGGAGCGCCCTCCTGGATTGGTAACGGCGAGTTTTGGTCACAGGATATGTGCGATTATTATGTGAAATGGATACAGGGGCTGAAATCAACCCATGGACTAACCCTTGATGCTATTGGCTGCCGTAATGAAAAAGGTGTGAGTATAGACTTTGTTAAGAAATTCAGAAAAACGCTTGATGCCGGAGGATGGCAGAATGTAAGGATTCATGCATTTGACAACTGGGGTGAGAATAAGTTTGACTGGGTAAAAAATCTTGAAACCGACCCGGAACTGCGCAATGCGGTAGCCATTATCGGCAGCCACACCATGTCGGAAATACCAACACCTCCGGATGTTATAAAATTAAGCGAAAGGCTAAACAAACCCATCTGGAATACCGAAGAGCATACCTATAAGGAAGGATTTGATTGTGAGATAAGTCTGGTAAAATCGATTAATGAAAACTTTGTGGTCAGCGGAGCCACCAAAATTGTCAGCTGGTACCTGGTCGGTTCAGTGTATCCCACCGAACCATACGCTGAAACACCCGCTGCGATGATCGCTAATTCCCCCTGGAGTGGCTTTTACAGAACCCGGGAGGTATTGTGGGGATATGCACATTACGGACAGTTTGCCAAAGTTGGATGGACCTATCTCAACGGTGGCTCCGGAAAGCTAAAAGACAATGGCAGCTACGTCACACTAAAATCACCTGGAAATGATTACAGCATTATCATTGAGACCAAAGACGCAAAAGCTCCTCAGCAATTCCGTTTTTCTGTGAGCGGGGGACTCTCTGCAAAAGATTTGTGCATGTGGCAAAGCAATGCTCAAGCACAATTTGTTCGCCAGGCTGACATTAAAACAGTGAATGGCGAGGTGACCTTAACATTGGAACCCGGCCACATTTATTCCCTTTCAACAACCAGAGGTCAGCAAAAGGGCTCATTTGATAATATCCCGGCGCAGCAACCATTTCCATTCCCTTATTACGAAACTTTTGAGGGATATGCTACACCAAAAAACTGGGGTTATCTTCCACATTATACAGCGGATATTTACGGCGCTTTTGAATTGGCAGACCGTCCGGACAACAAAGGGAAATGTCTGCGGCAGGTTGCTCCCTCACGGCCGATTTCCTGGGCGCCCGGCTGGCAGCCTTACACGATTTTTGGTGATGGAAACTGGAAGGACTACGAAATTGGCGCAGATGTGTATATGAACAAGGGCGATTCGGCAGCGGTGATGGGCCGCATTATGGATGTCGGCTCCGGCTATGGAACCATTCCAAAAGGATATTTTCTGCAACTCGGCAGCGATGGGCAGTGCCGCCTGGTGGTCAGTCGTGGCAAAAAAGAAAAGAATAAACTGGTGGGCGACGCCGAGCAGCAGGCGCTCATCAAAGCCGGAAAAGACTACAGTGAAGGCGGAGAAAAGATCCTCGGCACTGCAAAAGTTGAGCATATTCTACCAGGCAGCTGGCACAATTTGAAACTTCGTTTTCAGGGGGCTAAAATAACTGCAATTGTAGACGGGAAAGACGTATTAAACGTGACAGACAACCTGTATCCGAGGGGAATGGCGGGACTGTTGGCGCCAGGGGGAGAAAACCTGCTGAGTACGCCATACTTTGATAATATTTTGGTCAATGCGCCCGGAGCAAAACTTCCAGCTCCCATCGCTTTTTCAAAGAATATAAAACCAATTTATTAAGAATAAAAAAATGAATAGACAGGAGAAAGCCGGAATCCGCACATTCAATCATAGCCGGGACAGGTTATGCCTGCACTGGAAACTTGGCGTTGCAGGTTTACAGCGGTCATGCGCTTCTAATTAGATAATATACACTAGGAAATAAAGAATGAAAACAATAATATCACTATTTGCTTTATTGATCTGTGCCCTGTCGGGATTCGGGCAGGGTAACAATTATGTGCAGGACTACACCAAGTTTCAGGGTCTTGCACTTACCCCTCCAATGGGATGGAACAGCTGGAATAAATTTGCCTGTAATGTGGATGAAAAGCTGATCCGCGAAATTGCTGATGCTATGGCGAGCAATGGAATGAAAGATGCTGGTTATCAGTTTATCAACATTGATGACTGCTGGCATGGCGAACGGGACAGTCTGGGGTTTATCCATCCAGACAAAATCAGGTTTCCTTCCGGAATGAAGGCCCTTGCGGATTATATTCATGCTAAGGGTCTCAAGATCGGAATTTATTCAGATGCGGGCTCTCAGACCTGCGGAGGGCGTCCTGGTAGCAGGGGTTACGAATTTCAGGATGCATTGACGTATGCGAAATGGGGCATTGATTACCTGAAATATGACTGGTGCAATACAGAAGGGTTAAAAGCAGAAGGGGCTTACAAAACCATAACCGCCGCATTGAAAAGGGCAGGCAGGCCTATCGTACTCAGCATCTGCGAATGGGGCAGTGACACACCATGGCAATGGGCCCAGAATGTTGGTCATCTCTGGAGGACAACGGGTGATATTTACAACTGTTTTGACTGTATCAATGACCACGGCAGCTGGAAGTCATGGGGGGTGATGCAGATTCTTGACAAACAGGAAGGGTTGCGCAAATATGCCGGGCCCGGACATTGGAACGATCCGGATATGCTCGAGGTCGGAAATGGTAAACTTACCCCTGTGGAAGACCGGGCACATTTTTCGATGTGGGCGATGATCGCAGCACCTTTAATAGCCGGAAACGACATCAGAAAAATGGATAAAAACACAATCGAAGTTTTGACCAACAAGGAAGTTATCGCAGTTAATCAGGATTCGCTTGGTATCCAGGCGCTCAAATATGGTGTGAAAGACAGTGTGGAATGTTATCTTAAACCCTTGAAAGATGGATCATGGGCAGTATGTTATCTGAATCGGTCTACAAAGGCCAAGAATTTTAATGTGGATTGGAATGAATTTAAAGTCAATGACGAAGTATCGAATCGCAAATTTAACCCGGCTGAAATCAAATACAAAATTCAGGACCTCTGGACCAAAAAAGAGATTGGCAGAACTCAGAAAAATCTGAAAGGAAGCTTGGCTGCTCATGAAGTCCTGTTGCTCAAGCTTTCCAAATGATAGTTTAGCCTACTACGCGTTCAAGTCACTCCAACTATTTACCATTTATTGAACGCTATGGCAACTAGCGTTGACATTTAATTACAAAGATTTATCATTAGGCATTGGTTTAGATGGCTTGTGTCTATCCGCAAAATATTTATAAGTTTTAATCAGCTATCATTATCTTTTGTTTGATGTTTCCTTTGCTTGTCGTTGAGTAAAAAAATGTAAAACGACCACCCCTCATAGCAACGAGTTTACGGTATCATTACCCTTATCACCATACTCAGATCAGAGTCTATCTGGTCAGATGAATTACTTTATCCAGATAATTATACTGGTCAACCCGTTCATTCTGCCAGATCTTTTTGTGGTCGGCTAACAGCCTGCAAGGGCACGGATCTCTGAGGGTTTTGTATGTGAGAGAACTTCCAGACAGATTTGACAGAGCGGCAAAGACCATTGTTGATAGTATTAAAGATATATAGAAGGTGGAAAAAATAGGGGCGAAATATCTGAGGTAAAAAAAGATTTATGATTAAACTCTGATCCAATCTTTTACTTAAGAAGTATTTGATTTTTTTTCATAAAACAGGTAAAAGATTTTTACCTGTTCCTGAGGTTTCCGTCCTGATCCATAAAAAAATGGTTGGGTTATGTTGAAATTATCTGTTTATTATCTCACCTTAAACATGGAGAAAGCATCTACTGTGCGTTTAAGCAAGAGTCAGACTTTGTGAATTTTGAGATTGCTGATACTATTTTAGCTTATTCTTGTGCATATCTGTCCATCAGGTGTGTATATCAATAATCCATTGTAAATTGAGTTAACGCTCTCATTCAGGATTGAGGTTTTCTTTTTTTATTAAAAAATGAGAGCAGCAGGAACGGAACTGTTATCAAAATTAGTTGAAGGCCTATAAATCGGGTAGCTGCTGTCATCGCTAAGCCGGGCATAATAGTAAATAATGGATAGCTCAATATTGGCTGCTTAAAACCTCAAGGTAATTGCGGTAGATGCAGGGTTGAAACGATTAAAGGAGCCAATTCCTTAGAAATACTCCTCCATCAGGAACAAAAAAGGCCTGGATTTATGAGCAGCTAACATTATCTCACCGGATACGGATTTTACGGGTTAAGGATCTAATATCCAAAGAAGATTTTTTAATAATAATTAACCAATTATAAACTTAACAAATGAAAATTGAGACTTTAATACGCTTTCCCCTGCGGACGAATGAATTATTCCCTATCGACCTGTTTAGAAAAAAACTGATTTGGCTTGGCATATCTGCCTATGGTTTATTACATGGACTTAGGTGCGGCATGAAAATCAAGAAGGTACACCATTTATCTTTAGGCCTGTTGATTCTTTTTTCTTCATGTACGAAAAAGAATGAGGCTGCCCCGATGTCACCTCCAAAGTTGTTAAGCAGTAATCCTGCCAGCCAGAAAGGAGATGTTCCACAGGGATTGAAACAGATTACACTGGAGTTTGATCAGAAAGTGACTATTGTTCCATTCTCAAAGGTTACACTGAATGAGGGTCTGGTTACAGATATACAAATGGGTTCGGGAGGAGAATTGAATGTAATTTTGCCCCAATTGCAACCTGCAAAGACCTACACACTTACTATCCCCCCCAATTCTATTAAAGGAGCTAACGGTGTGCTTTTGCCAACGGAAATAAAATTGACATTCAGCACAACCAGTTTGAATGCAGAAACGCTTCCGGTTATGCCCACTGGAGGGCCGGATAATGGTACATACGATAAGCCCGGCCGAAATCCGGCGGGTTTGGTCAGTACAGTAAGCTTTTATTCTTCCGTTGCAGGAAAAAATGTTGATATGCTGGTTTACACTCCGCCGGGATATAACAAAAGTCAGAAGTACGGTGTAATTTTCTGTTATCAGGGAATCACTGACAAGGCAGCCAATGTGTTTAATGGCTCTTGGGTGAGTGCTGGTACCATCAGTGACAATCTGCTTGGAGAGGGAAAAATATCCAAAGGAAATATCATAGTGGCCGTAGACGATCAGTTTAATGGCAACATTTCAAATGTGCAGGATATGACAATAACTGATGCAATCCCTTACATCGATTCTCATTATTCCACCTATGCAGATGCCGATCACCGTGGTCTTTTTGGTTATTCCTGGGGAGGTGGATACACCTTTAATGTTGGATGTAAGAATCTGGAATACTTCCATTATATCAGCCCTTCTTCAGCCGCTCCAAACAAAGATGCAGATAATGCTTTATTCCCAAATGATGGAGCTCGTGCGAAGCAGGTACTGAAATGCCTGTTTATTTCCTGGGCACAATATGATTATCAAAGTATTATTGATGCGAACCAGGCCACAGTCAACTATTGTAAGAACGAAGGCATTCCTTATTATTCATGGGTTGCTCAGGGACAGGGTCATAGTGGTGGTACATGGAGACCCGCTATGTGGAACTTCCTACAACTTGCAGACCGGGCCGGAATTTCAAAATGATGAAAACTTTAAGGGGTTTATGATAACAGGTCTTGTTCTGAAATTGCCTAAAAAACTCGGTTGCCTTTTAGACATAGATGATAATTACTGCATCTGGAACAAATATGGCTCTAACTTTGGGTTGCGGGCCGGGATATTTGTCAACCAGGACCCCGCCCATTACAATTCGTAAGATGATATAAGTATAAAACATAATGTTAAGAAAATGAATGTTCAAAGCAAAAAGAAGGGTTCGTTAATAATTAGCGTGTACACATTATTGCAGCTGTTCTGCCCATAAAAGCTTTTGAATTACCGCAAATGATAAATTATCAACGATAGCATCACTAATTAAACAAGAACCAATAAGAAAAAATATTTGAGCTTTTTAGAACATAGAAGTAGGGGCGGTCTAGGTAAATTTGTGGCGTAATAATTGACTTAGCTAGAACACTAATTGAGTTCTGGTTTTTTATACTCCGATCTATAAGTGCCCGAGCGGTGTAGAAATTTAGTACATCAATTTTTTTAGGGTAGCATAATTAGGATCATATAGTTTATTATAATATGAAGAAAATAATAAAAGTTCCAACTTCACTAATTGGTTGCGATGCTCCACAGAACGCCCTGATGTTGGATGGATGTTCTGTAATAGAGCAGTGTATTCACAGTACGGAAGTCCGGGGTACAATGTACCTCGAACAGCATTTATTGCTCATTGTACTGGAAGGGTCCGTTGTGCTCAATTATGGAAAACAGGAATATAAGCTTTGTAAGAACGATATGATTTTACTGAAGAAAGCAACTTCAGTAAAATATCATAAATTCGGGAATACCGAGAACGATAATATCTATGACAGTTTGATGTTCAGCATTAAAGATGATCTCCTGAAATCATTTTTGTCAACCTCAGAAATTAAAGTATCTAAGCCTGAAGGAGAGATAAAAACAGGTGTTTATCCAATGAACGAATGTCTGGTTGCATTTGCTCAATCCTTAAAGCCATATTTTTTTGACCATTCTGTGGTGCATCCCGGACAGCTCCGTCTGAAGATAATGGAATTACTCTATGATGTTGCAGAATGTAACCGGAATATGTTTTTACAGATCCTCCAGTTGCACGAGCCGGTTAGGACAGATATCCGTAACGTGGTGGAGCAGCATTATGCTTCTCCGGTTTCGGTTTCAGAACTGGCATACCTCTCTGGAAGAAGTGTCTCTAGCTTCAAGAGGGATTTTCAGAATATATACAATATAGCACCTGCAACCTGGGTAAGGGAAAAAAGACTGGAAAAGGCAAAAGAAATGCTGGAAACAACGATGATGTCCATTTCGGAAATATGTTACTCGCTTGGATTTGAAAATGTGTCCCATTTTTCAAGAATATTCAAAGAATTTCACGGTCAGGCACCAAGTATTTCCCGTTAGTAAACAGTCTAAACATAAATCTATGAAAGTATTAGTGATTGGAGCACATGGTCGGGTGGGTTCACTTTTGGTCAATAAATTGGCAGCTCAACACCAGGTCCTGGCTGGTTCAAGAAATCCCGGGTCAATAAACGGTTCGGATAATATTGAGCAGGTGTATATTGATTTATTGAGCGATGTGGATACTATTGCTCAGACGATGAGCGGGGTTGATGCCGTTTATTTTGTTTCCGGCTCACGGGGGAAAAATCTTTTACAGATAGACTTACATGGTGCAATAAAAACGATGCAGGCTGCGGAAAAAGCTGGTGTTAGGCGTTACATTATGCTTAGTTCTGTTTTTGCGCTGCAGCCCGGGCACTGGGATGAATCTTTCCTTGGTAGCTTAACAGATTATAATATTGCCAAACACTATGCTGATCTTTATCTTACTACCCAAACGAACTTGGACTATACCATTTTGCAGCCCGGTGCGCTTAAAGAAGAACCCGGAACTGGAAAAATAGAGACGAATGTGATCAGCCCTGGATCAAATTCTATTTCTAATGTGGTAGACACCCTTCGGGCAATATTACAAAATGACTCAACAATTGGCAAGGTTATTTTGATGAATGACGGAGATACTCCAATTGGTAAAGCCATAGATCAAACCGGATAGCACCCCAGCATTTAAATATTTTGTAGTCCACAGCCTCCATATGATTTGTCATGTGAGCTGGTTAAAAGTTGCCCCCCCTTCATCATATCTTCAAAAGATAATCCACAGTATTCAGACTGAACCCTCTATATAAAAAGGACCAATTAGTCAAAATATTTGGGCTAATTAGAAAATACACCACGCTTTCACCACCGTATCTTTGTTATAGAAAAAGAGCTTAATAAGCTGACAATAAAATAGGTGTTAAATTATTTTCAATCGAAATAACAAATCTAAGATAAAACCATTATGCAAAAGAATCACCATCCAGAATGCATTTCCCGGAACCCCACCAATATGAAAATTGATGGATCAGGGAAAAAAATTAAAGACGCTAAGAAAACGCCGTTTACCAAAATATCAACAGTATTAATATTATCAGCCCTGACTTTTGGGAGTTTATTAATTTCATGCCAGAATAGTAATAACCAAAATAATAAAAAAGAAGTTATGCAAAACAATCAAGAACAAAAAGACGCTATCCTCAAACCAATAGAGTTATATGTTGAAGCAGGAAGAAAAGGCGACGGAAATATTGCAAAACCGGCATTTGCCTCTACTGCGACGATGTCATGGTCAGAAAATGGAGAATTGAAAAGCGTTCCAATTCAAGCACTTTTTGATGGGTTCTCTGCTGCCAAGCCAATGGATGCGAGCTATAAACTGACCACTCTGGATGTAGAAGGAGATGCAGCGATAGTAAGGATCGAATCACAATTCGGACCTGACAAGTATGCAGATATGTTTACATTGGTAAAAGATGGCAGCAATTGGAAAATTATCAGTAAAATTTATCAGGTAATAAAATAGAAATCATGTCAGTAAATCAAAATATCAATACGGTTCAGGATTATGAAGATGTGTTGGCAACAATGGAAGGATATGTCAAGGGCCTGAAAACAGGAAATGTGGAAGATCTGAAAAAAACATTTCATCAGGATGCCATTATGTATGGCCATTTAGGTGATGATTTATCACAGGGCAGCATAGATAACCTCTATACATACGTTGAGAAATTTGGCGCAGCAACAAATATCAAAACCAACCTGACGGTTTTACACAAAACGCCTACTACAGCAATTGTCCGCATTGAAATGGAACACGATGCTGCGGATGAAGATTTCACCGACTATCATTCATTGATCAAAATCAAGGGAGAATGGAAAGTTGTTGCAAAACTATTTCATCTGTACTCCAAATAATCAAAAGTCTTTACGTTAAAGTTCTTGCCGGAAGCATAATCTTGCTTCCAGTGGGACTTTGCGTTCCAAAAAAAAATAGAAATGTCAAAATTATTCAGCCCCCTGACTGTAAAATCAGTTACGTTCAGAAATAGAATCTTTACTTCTCCTATGTGCATGTATATGGCTTCTGATGGCTTTGCTAGTGACTGGCACCTGGTACATTATGGTTCACGAGCTATGGGAGGAGCAGGTGCAGTAATGCTGGAGGCTACAGCCGTGAGGGCTGACGGGCGCATCGGCGTTGGAGATCTTGGAATCTGGAAAGATGATCATATCGAAATGCTCACTAAGGTCGCATCTTTTATAAAAAATTCCGGCAGCATTCCGGCGATCCAATTGGCACACGCCGGTAGAAAGGGAAGTACCTGGGCTTCAGGAGGTGAAAGCCGTCCGTTGATGGCCGATGAAGAAAATGGCTGGGAACTGATTGCACCTTCCGGTATTGCATTTTCACCATCCATGCAAATACCCCGGGAGATGGGTCTTAAGGATATTGAAGAAGTGCAACAGGCTTTTGCAGAGGCCGCAGTGAGGGCTTTAAAATCGGGTTTTGAAATGATTGAAATTCACAGCGCTCATGGTTACCTGATCAATGAATTCTTATCGCCGATTCCAAATAAGAGAACCGACCACTATGGTGGAAGTATTGAAAACAGGGCAAGGTTTTTATTCGAAATTATTGATAAGGTAAAAGAAGTATGGCCTTCGCAACTTCCTATTGCCGTCCGCATTTCTGCTACAGACTGGATGGAGGAAGGATGGAGTATTGATGATTCTGTATGGTTGAGCAGGAAATTAGCTGAAAAGAGAATTGATATTATAGATGTTTCCAGTGGCGGTACTGTTCCCGATGCTAAAATTACAGTCGGTTCAGGCTATCAGTTGCCATTTGCCAGCACTATCAAACGTAAGATTAAAGATCATTTACTGATTGGGACCGTAGGTATGATCACAAATCCACATCAGGCCGAAACTATTCTGGTGAATGGAGATGCCGATCTAATTTTTATAGGCCGTGAACTTTTAAGGAATCCTTATTTTCCTTTAGAGGCAGCAAAACAGCTCCGTTCACAAATCCCTGTTCCCAAACCCTATGAACTAGCATTTTAAATTTAAAAACAAATTTAATGAGTATTTATTTAACCGTTGTGGTGAAGGCCATGCCTGAACATCGACAAGAGGTGAAAGACCTTTTATACACACTACCCGGATTGTCAAAAAAAGAAAATGCCTGCGTTGAATATGATGTTCACCATAGCATTGATGATGAAAATACCTTTATCCTCAATGAAAAGTGGGAAAGCCTGGAGGGGTTAAGCCTCCATAATGAACAGCCTTATTCAAAAGAATTTTTCGCATTGTTTGACAAACTCCAGGAGAATCCCATCGTTTATCGATCTAATTAATCCGCCTGCAAAGTTTTAATCATTGTTAAATATTAAGAAAATATGAAAAAATTAAATGAATCTGTGACCATTATCACGGGGGCGTCCTCCGGAATTGGTGCTGCAACAGCATTAAAACTGGCTAAAGAAGGAAACAGAATTATTTTGGTATCCAGAGCTGATGATAAAATAGAAAAAGTTAAGCAGCAGATTGAGCACGAAGGTGGACAAGCAGAGGTGTTTGTTGCAGATGTGACAGACATCGAGCAAATGAAAGCTATGGTGGAATTTGCTATAGTGAAATTTGGAAGGATAGACAACCTGGTAAACAATGCCGGTCTGATGCTTTTTTCGCAATGGAAAGATATTGCCGTTGATGAATGGAATGCAATGATCGACACCAATATCAAAGGATATTTAAATTGTATTGCAACGGTTCTTCCTAAATTATTGGATCAGAAATCAGGTCATATTCTCAATATGGGATCTGTGGCCGGAATCAATATTGATGTAGGCGCTGGTATCTATCACGGAACAAAATTTTTCGTACGGGCAATCACGGAAAGCCTGAGAAAAGAAGTTTCTGTTCACCAAGGCATCAAGATCAGCCTGATCAGCCCGGGAGTTATCAATACGGGATGGGCAGATAAAGTTACCAACAAAGAAGGAGCAGAAATTGCAGCCGAGCTGAATAAGCAAGCCATTGAACCTGATGATATTGCGAATGCGGTACTGTTTGCATTTAACCAACCGGATAATGTAAACGTAAATGATATAGTGATCAGTCCGACCAAACAAGACTGGTAGTGATTAAAACAAAATAAATTTTTAGTAATGAATAAATACAATAATCTTTTTGCACCCTTATTGTTTCGTAAGGGCATTAGTTTGAAGAACAGAATCGTGATGTCACCGATGACTACCTGGGCATCGAATGAAGACTTTACCGTATCCGACGAAGAAGTCGAGTATTATCACAAAAGAGTAAATGGTGTAGGATTGGTGATCACCGGATGTACACACGTTACCGCAAATGGCATCGGTTTTACACACGAATTTGCTGGATACGATGATACATTTCTTCCAAGCCTTAAGAAACTGGCAAATGCAGCAAAAAGTGGTGGTGCGCCGGCAATTCTGCAGATGTTCCATGCAGGGAACAAAGCAATTCCCGGCCTCATCCCAAATGGCGAAGTAGTAAGTTCAAGCACTGTTCCAAGTGGGCCTATCGTGCTTTTTGAAAAAGAAAATATTCCAAGAGAATTGAGTGAAAATGAAATTCTGGAAATTATCAAAGCATTTGGTGAGACCACCAAAAGAGCAATTGAAGCTGGTTTTAATGGCGTCGAAATTCATGGAGCCCACGGATTTTTGCTTCAAAATTTTATTTCTCCATTCTTTAATAAAAGAAATGATCAGTGGGGAGGTGCTCTTGAAAACCGTTTGAGGCTCAGTCTAGAAATCGTAAGGGCGGTGAAAAAAGTAGTCTCAGAAAACACCAGTTCTCCTTTTCTTATCGGTTACAGGATCTCACCCGAAGAAATGCCGCAAAAGACTTACGGACTTCCGGAAACTTTCATGCTAATGGATAAGCTGATTAGTGAAGAGATCGATTATCTGCATTTCTCTTTATTCGATGCTGTTAATCAAAAACCAATTGATCCGGCACATTCAGAGGAGCCAATATCGGCTGTACTCAACAATTATGTTAACAACAGGGTCCCTGTTCTTGTAGCCGGCGGCATTACAACACCCCAGATGGCCAGTGAAGTTTTGGATTATGGCGTGTCGATGGTCGCAATAGGTAGAACTTTGATAATCAATCCTGATTGGGTAGAATTAACACTGAATGGCGAAGAGGAAAAAATTACTTCAGTTCTTCAACTTGATACAGTAGAAGACAAAAAAATTCCATCAAAATTAATGGCCATATTTGAAGCATTAAAAGGCTGGGTACCGATGGAAGATAAAGAGGGTGAGTTAGCCAATGAGAAAGTTGCCTAGATAGCGGTCACAATTTTAGGACTGGCATATTAATTTGATCACCAATGAAAATAGCATATATAACTTATAACGGAGCACTTAAATATTCATCAGCGAACGGCTTTAATGAAAATGAAGATCTGCTGCCATTTTTGCAAAACAGAGGTTTGGATATATCCGCCGAGATATGGGACGACCCCCTGGTTGAATGGCAGAAATACGATGTGGCCCTATTGAAAACTCCCTGGGACTACCATCAGAAATTCGGACAATTTAAGCTTTGGCTGGAAAAGATTGAGTCCTTAAATATTAAGCTGCTGAATGATTATCAGACTGTTAGATGGAATATGGACAAACATTACCTGTCGGAAATTGCGACATCTGGCTTTGATATCATACCATCCATATTTCTTGAGCAGGGCTGGAATGAAGAGCTGACCTCACTGTTTGAAAAATTGGGATCTGATAAAATAATTATAAAACCTTGTGTTAGCGGTGGCTCAAGGAATACAGTTGTTCTAAATAAGAATGTGTCAATTGAAGATAAAGACCTCGTTTCAGCACTTGTCTCGCAAGGTGATTTTATCGCTCAGCCACTAATGTCCCAGATTCAGGAGGGAGAATGGTCTTTTATCTTTTTTAATGGCAAGTATAGTCATACTATTATTAAGAAGCCTAAAAATGGCGATTTCAGGGTACAGCAGATTTTTGGCGGCACTATAGAGATTACAGTATCGGAACAACGAGATATTGACCATGCTGCATTGTATATTTCGAAGTTTGCAAAGGATACGCTTTATGCAAGGGTTGATGGCTTAATGGTGGATGGCAACTTTGTGCTTATGGAGCTTGAGCTGGTTGAGCCTTTCTTATACCTTTCTTATCATCCTGATGCCCTGGAAAAGTATTTCCAGGCCCTTGTTACACATTTAGAGAATTTCGATAATGGTACACCTTTGCAACAGGCACTGTAATTATCGAAGATAGCTGAGGAGCTTACTGAAGCTATGCCCGAAAGTAAATATTGATAAGGATTTAGATTCGTGCACTAGGCCTTCCCTTGTATTCTTCGAAACTGATTATTTCTCTGTATAAAACACAGTTCTGAGAATAAATGCATGTCTCAAGGGAACCTTTTGAAAGCATCTGCCATGGACAACTTTTGAAACACAAGGCTTCTTTTTTATGGAATTGACAAGTTCGTAGATGGTCCTTAATTTTTAGTGCAAAGCGAAGGTTAACGGAGGTTTCTGAAAGGATATTTATTTAGAACAATTTTTACATCCTGTATCACTGTTGTTAAAATGCTCATGCATTGGCTTCAATTAGACGATTATGTAACAATATTTTCTCGCTGAGGCAAATTATTGAGTGAAATTTAACTTTTTTTGTTGCGGGCATAATCATCAGACATTATCCAATTTTCAATTATTAGTAAGTGTATTGAAAAACCGGTTATCTAAAATTTTCAGTTCCCTCAACAATCATGAAGATACTATAGCGGCGCCTGAATAATAATCCGGACTATCGTCGTAATTCATACCATTAAAAGCTAAAAAAATATTACACCTTATGATCGAAGATGAGTTATTTTTGTTTCGTTCCAGTGCATCATGATCGATTGAATGCTCACCAGTCCCTGCAATGGAGGGGAAGTTCAAGTAAAAAAACAGATATACATTATCACCAATAATAACAACTGAATATGATATGCATTAGCGATAAAGAGCAGAAGGGAAACGCTCCTTAAGATCATCCTATAGATTTGCCTTCTTGGATCAAATTGTTGAATGATCGCCCTTAAAACGGATGCTGATCTCATTATTTACCATGGAACATTAAATGAAAAACATGGGGATTTTTGCCGTAGCACTGATCATCGGTGCCAACTGTTTCATTGAAAGCAGATCAGATAAGTCAATTGGTGCGGCGGCTTCCATATATATTAAAAGTAAAAGTTAGTGGTCGATAAACCCATAGTTTTATAGATAAATAATTCATCCTAATTTAACAAATCATGAAAAGAAAATACTTTTGGTCAGCATGTTGTTCAATGCTCATCTGTTCCGCCGTTCTGGCGCAGGTGCCAAGTCCTGCAGATCAAAAAAAAGCAGACAGCATCAGGTGGGCGGAGGACGAGTTCCGTTTGCGTAATGACTGGGCCAACTTAAAACGCTTTGAAGCAGAGAATAACAGGCTGCCCGCGCCGAAGAATGGCGAAGACCGTGTTGTTTTGATGGGTAACTCCATTACCCAGGGTTGGAGCGACCGGGATCCTGACTTTTTTAAAAGTAAACCTTATGTCAACAGAGGTATAGGTGGCCAGACCACTCCGCAGATGCTACTGCGTTTCAGGCCCGATGTGATCAATCTTAAACCAAAAGTTGTGGTTATATTGGCTGGTACCAATGACATTGCAGGTAATACCGGGCAAACTTCAGAAGCAACAATTCTCGGTAATATTCAGTCCATGGCATTGCTTGCCCAACATTATGGTATTAAGGTAGTGCTTTCCTCAATTTTGCCTGTTTATGATTACCCATGGAAAAAAGGACTAAATCCCGTTCCCAAAATTCAATCTATCAACACACAACTGAAAGCATTTGCAAGAAGCAATAAAATGGTATATGTTGATTATTTTACGCCAATGGCCGACGAAAAAAACGGCCTTAGAGCAGAACTGACCTATGATGGGGTACATCCGAACTTAGCAGGATATAAAATTATGGAGCCTCTTCTAGAAGCTGCAGTTCAGAAAGCGCTAAAAAAATAATAAGGCATAACATCTGGAGATTTTTTTTGCCGGTCACATCAAGATATACGAAAAGCTCTAATAACCGATGTGTCTCGTCGTTACATAGCGTGTCAATGCGTCTTCTACGTTTTAGTTTATACTTACGACTTTGAATCTGTTCTTGGATTAAAAGTGAAAAATTAACCCGAGACATGATTCTGGTGTCAGTGCAGAAATTTTTGTCAAGGCGCATTAGTTGCGATTGAGAAGATTAGACTTTTAGAGGCCTTGAAAGAGGACTTGATTAAGTAATAAATTTAAAACTGTAGAATTTTGATACACATTTTAGCTAAGGTAATATAAATGAATAAATACACATTAATGGTTTTGGGTGGTGCCGTGAGCTTCGGTGTACTCACATCTTTTGTAAAGCTAGCTTACAATCATGGCTTTAATGCAGCTGAGATTTCTTTTATCCAAGCATTTCTTGGAGCAGTTGTTTTATGGGTAATCGTGTGCCTTTCAAATAAAAATCATGTCAAAAGAATTGAACTTCCTAAGTTACTTTTTACAGGAGCTGCAATTGGTATTTCTACTTTTTTATATTATTTATCCGTTAAATATATTCCTGCCTCCGTCGCTATTGTAATATTAATGCAGTTTACTTGGTTGAGTTTGCTTATTGAATGGTGTGTTTTCAAGAAACGACCTGATAAATTAGAAATTATCATAACCATTTTTATTCTACTGGGAACCGTGTTTGCGAGCGGATTAGCCAGTCAGCAGGAAGTGAATCTATCAATTTTAGGAATTATATACGTCTCAGCAGCTTCTTTAATCTATGCCATTTATATCGTCGCTAACAGCAGGTTTGGGAAACAGTTTAACTGGAAAAACAAGAGTGCATGGATCATGACAGGCTCTGCAGTTTCTATATTTTTAGTTAACTCCGTAACTTTATTTTCTGATAGCCATTTTGGAATGGAACTGTTAGGATGGGGACTGTTTCTAGCATTTTTTGGTACAATCCTACCTCCTGTTGTATTTGCAATTGGAATGCCAAAAATTGGGGCATCGACGAGTGGACTGTTGATGACTATTGAACTGCCAGTAGCTATCCTGGCTGCTCATTTAGTTTTAGGCGAGATTATTTCCAGCAGGCAATTATTAGGCATTATAGTCATGCTTTCTGCGATCATATGGATGAATGTTTTGAAACAGAATAAATTGAATAACGACCTACAGAATACTTCATCAACCTAAATAAATCGTCTAGATATCACAATTCCCCGGTTATTTATAGGCAGTAATCGGATGGACATTATCCGGGCCGGCGGGAACTGAGGAGCTTCCCGTAGAATGGATAGAGTTGCTCGGCAAGGATCAGGTGATCTTCTACGCTGGGATGCCCACTGCAACCGTGCGGCTCCATTTCCTGAAAGAAAAATGTACTTACTTTATATGCCCTGGGGTACATGGAATCTATACGTTGCTTTATTCGCAAAAGGGATGCTTCAAGTAACTTCCGTTGTGCTCCTTTGACCATGGGGCTGCTTAAAAGAGCAATTTTAGCCGAGGGATACCTGGATTTGATGGATTTTATAAAATCTACGTATCTGTTTACGAAGGTATCTGCAACAAATGGCTTTCTTGGCGCCTTCCCGTCTCCCGTACTGAGGTCATTGGTTCCCAAAGCAATACTTACAATTGTTGGTGAATATTTTTTGAAATCCCATTTAAGTTCTGTGTCTTTCTTAAAGTCTATCTTTTCATAAACTTCGGGCATGGATGGCCCCTCGCTGTTCCAGGTCCTATATATCCCTATCCCGCTGACACTGCTCATGATGTAGTTGACAGCCAGTTTTCTGGAAACCCGTGGGCCATAAGCCATATAGGCATTGTGCTGATCATGATATTCTCCGGTTCCGCAGGGATACTCGGATGGGTCAGAAGCTGCACCACAGGTAATACTGTTGCCTATAAATTCGATTAGAGGAGCCTTGCCGGCACTTATTGCCGAAATTTTTTCTGCTATAATCTTATCGATGATGATGGGGCCGGTATGCGCTTCAGTGGCTTTATATATCCAAATCGAATGTTCCCCTGTTCCATCAGCTTCGATCATGATCGGAGCTTTTGAATTCCCGTTTATACGGATACGTTTTTGATATTTTCCATCAATTTCATACTGAATGTAGTTATGTTCCCATTCCTCTTTCAAAGACGCATAGATGGTACAGCTTTTGCCCCTGAACTTATAGCCGAAATGTACGGCAGAACTGATCATTTCCAGCTTATTGCTACTATTGATGAGTGATCTTCCTAATGGTTTAAGCTGAGATGCCAGAAGGGTGTCAATATTGGCGTGCCCTTGTTTAACCAGAAATATAGATGCAGTTAATAAGATAAGCATTTTAACTTTCATACTGTTTTTTAGTTTCTGCAATTATATACAAATGTAAAAGCCGTAGCTGCATTTCGATAAAAAACTATCACCAAATGGAGGAAAAGTATGGGTATTATAGCTTGAAAAGATATTCTTATTGCACAATCTCGCGCGGTCTTCATTTTGTTGAACACCCAATTTATTTAAACGCTGGAAAAGTGTGTTGGATTTTATCTATTTTTCAAAGAGTTAATCATCCTGTTCTCAAAATTAGATTGCAATCATACATAACCCAATCCTAACGGCTTTCATCCAGAGTCAAAAATAAAATCGATAGCATGTTTGTTAACATTCTTTTTCTGTCATGGATCCCCAGATAGTTAATTATTTTACCGGACCTGGTAAAAAAAGTACAACATTAAGTCTAGTGTGTTATTAGATAAAAATGTTGATAATGATTGTTTTAATCGGGATTAAGTATCCCAACAGTACATTTAAGATTATCTTAAGTTAAAATAATATTATAAATCTACTCCGCAATGATGTTAAATTTGAATTAGTAAACAAATAACTAAATATAAACATTATGAGTAAAACCTTACGAGCAGCTATGCTGTTTGTCGTATTTCTGGCACCGCTGTTTCCGGCGCTCGCCCAGAGTATAACAAATAGACAAATTACAGGAACTGTTTCAGATGAAAAAGGTGTTACCCTGCCAGGAGCAGGGGTATCTATCAAAAATTCTCAAACTGCTGTTTCCACGAATTCTGACGGAAAATATGTGATCACCGTGCCGGCAGGTTCAGCAACTACACTGGTCTTTTCTTTTATTGGCCTGGCAAAGCAGGAGATTATTGTAGGAAATAGAAATGTGATCAATGTTGTGTTGAAACCCGCATCAACAGATCTGTCCGATGTGGTTGTGATAGGATATGGTAACCAGAAAAGGGGAGATGTGAACGGCGCGATTTCGTCTGTCAAAGCCGCGGATATTGAAAATGTACCCCAGGTGAGTATCGATCAGATGCTCCAGGGCAAGGCTTCGGGACTTACCATTACACAAAATTCAGGTGCGCCAGGAAGTTCAACCTCTGTACGGGTACGCGGGGTAACCTCCTTGAGCCTGTCCAATGAGCCTTTGTATGTAGTTGATGGTGTTCCCATATCAGGAGATGCAACCAATCAATCTACCAGTGGCAGAACGGTCGGTCTATCGGCCAATAATGGCGAATCTGCTGTAAGTCCACTTTCTGCTATCAACCCAAGCGATATCGAATCGATCGATGTTTTAAAAGATGCATCTGCAACTGCAATCTACGGTAGCCGGGCATCCAATGGTGTAATTATTATCACCACAAAACGTGGGAAAAATGGCTCTGCGAGGGTTACCTATGATGGATATGGCGCCATTTCACAGCAAGGCAAATTCCTTGATGTAATGAACCTTCAGCAATATGCCGTCCTACAGAACGCATTGGCAGATGTTACCGGTGTACAGAGAAGAGCAGAATTTGCCGATCCTTCCCTGTTAGGTAAAGGGACCGATTGGCAAAATGAGATCTTCAGAAATGCGGTAATGCAAAATCACCAGTTGGGTATTTCCGGAGGAAAAGATGGTGTGGATTATTATTTTTCCGGAGGATATCTAAAGCAGGACGGTACAATTTTAGGAAGTAATTATAAAAGATATACTTTTCGCTCGAACATCAATAGTCAGGTTAAACCATGGTTAAAAGTCGGCATGTCTCTATCGGGAAGCCGTTCAAATGAAAATCAGGGTCTGTCAAATAATACAGGTGTTGTTTATAACGCTTTGTTAAGTGCTCCGGATCAGGCTGTCAGAAATCCTGATGGTTCTTTTGCAGGTCCTATCCCGAATTCAAACCAACAGGGCGGGCAGATTAATCCTGTTGCCCAATCTTTGGATATTACCAATGTTTTAAGCAGGAGCAATCTTAACGGAGCGCTTTATGGAGACATTAAATTTTCCAAAGACCTAACACTTAGATCTGAAGTGAATGGTGATTTTAATTATTCTGCAGCAAGGGTATTCGTCCCAACTTATCAATATGGTATTTATGGAAATGCAACCGCCAGATTGCAGGAATATAATTCGAACACTACTTATTGGGGATGGAAAGAGTATCTGACTTATGCACATACCTTCAATAAGAAGCATAACTTAACGGCATTGTTGGGCTACGAGGTCAACCAATCTTCCTGGGGCGGAACTGATGCCTCAATCCAGAAGTTTTTGAGCAATGATCTCCAAACGCTGGGCTTGGGTGACCTTAAGACTGCCATTATTGGGGAATATAAAGATAGCCAGGCGCTTGAGTCTTTTTTTGCAAGGGGTATCTATACTTATAATAATAAATACAGCATTACCGCGACCGTCCGTTCAGATAAGTCCTCTAAATTTGTTCAGGGCAAGCAAACAGGTTATTTTCCTGCCTTTGCGGTTTCCTGGCGCCTGTCTGATGAACCATTCATGGCTGGTATAAAAGATATTGCAGACAACATTAAATTTAGGGTGGGTTATGGTGAAGTAGGTAATCAGAACCTTCCCAACTATCAGTATGGATCAGCCCTGACTCCTGTGGTTACCGGTTTAGGCACCGGCTTTGCTATAGATAAAGTTGCTAACCCGAACCTTACCTGGGAAAGCGCTGTGCAGACAAATGTTGGTGTCGATTTTAGCCTGATCAAAGGAAGAATTGATGCCACATTCGATTACTTTAACAAAACATCCAAAGACTTTCTTTTTCAAAAGCCACTTCCAGCATACCTTGTCGGCCAACCAGCTGCTTATTCAGGTACAGGTGTAATCAGCCCACCATATATCAATGGAGGTAAAGTGAGTAATAAAGGTTTTGATTTTACTTTAAACAGTAAAAACTTAACGGGTAAATTCAAATGGAATACAACAGTAATATTCTCAAAATATAAAAATGAGGTTTTATCATTAGCAGATGGTGTGCCGTTTATCGATGGTAAAATTAACGTAAGTTTCCTTCAGATGACCGTTACCAGGACTAAGGTTGGCGGATCGATAGGTGAATTTTATGGTTACAAAGTAAAGGATATTTTTCGCACAGATGGACAGTTAAGGGCTGCTCCGGTTCAGTTCGGCCGACCTATTGCCAATAATAGTGCTGGCACCTGGCTTGGGGATATTCAGTTCGAAGACCTGAACGGTGATGGTAAAATTGATGAGTCAGATCAGACTTCATTGGGAAACCCCAATCCTAAATTCACATATGGGATTACAAATAATTTCTCTTATAAATCTTTTGACCTTTCGATCTTTTTAAATGGTTCTTATGGTGCGAAAATCTTAAATGCATTAAACTATCAGTTATCTGGATTGTCCGGCCTTTATCAAAATCAGTTGGCCTCTGCAATAGATTTCTGGAGCCCGACCAATACAGGTTCAAATATTCCATCACCCAGAGGTGGAGACAACCCGAACCTGAAAAATTCAGACCGTTTTATAGAATCTGGTTCTTTCCTGCGTGTTCAAAATGTAAACCTGGCCTACAGCCTGCCATTAGAGTTAATCCGTAAGGCCAAGCTGAACAGGTTAAAGGTATTTGCAAGCGTACAGAACCTATACGTATTTACAAAATATAAAGGCTTGGATCCAGAGGTTGGTAACCAGAACTATAATGTGTTTCTGACCAATGTAGATAGTGGCAGATACCCTATTCCACGCACATTTACTTTTGGAATCAACGCAGAATTTTAATTATAAGAAAGAAATATGAAAACATATATAAAATATCAGCTTACAATAGCCGTACTAATTATGGGCACGGTAACCGGTTGTAAAAAGGAATTTTTCGACCGTCCGCCTCAAAGCTCCATTACACTGGATAATTTTTATAAAACAGCAGAGCAGGTGAGTTCAAGTACCAATGTACTTTACAGCGCAGCCTGGTTTGGCTGGGTAACCAAAGGAGGATGGGCCATCACAGAAATGGCTGGTGGAAACGGCCGTTCATATTCTTCAGATGTGGCAAATTTTGGAAATTTCTCCGTAACTGATGGGAATACAGAACTTGCAAATGCTTACAACTCGTTATGGATTGTGGTTGCGCAATCTAATGCAATCATTAATAACCTGCCCGAAAAGGTTCCTGCATCTGTAGACAGAAAGGTGGTTAACCAGGCTTTGGGAGAAGCGCATCTGTTTAGAGCGCTGGCTTATTTTCACCTGGTTAGGTTACTCGGAAATGTACCAATCATAGAAAATACATTGGATTATGTAGAGAATTTTCAGGTTAATACCAATCCGGTACCGGATGTGTATAAATTTATCCTGAATGATCTTAAGTTTGCCGAAGCCAATCTTATTCCACAGATCCGAAGTGGCAATTCGATTGCGCAAGGCCGCGTTTCCAGTGGCTCGGCATCCGCACTGCTTGCCAAGGTTTACCTTTACATGCAAGACTACACTAATGCACGTCTTGAGGCAGAAAAGGTGATCAACAGTGGAGAGTTCAAACTTTATGGTATTGATGTTCCTGGAAAAGAATTTAAAGACCTGTTCCTTACAGCTAATAATAATAACGAAGAATCTGTAATCGCACTGCAATGGGCTGGTGCCGGAGGTTATGGTAAAGGAAATCCTTTACAGGCTTCCTGGGCTGCTAATACTTCAATTACCGGGACAGGGGACGGATATGGCGTTTTAGGGGTTACTTTTGATGCACTTTATAGTTTTCAGCAGGATGACAAGCGCTTTAAACCAACCATTATGGTTACAGGATCTGTTTATCCAGAAATTAACCAGGCAGCCGGGGGGTATACGCAGGCAGCCAATCAAGGTCAGGGAACAAGTGCTTTTGTAAAAAAATATGTGGTAGGTACGCCAGCAGATAATGGAGGTATTGGTTCAGCCCAGTCTTCCGCAAACAATACTTATATGATGCGCTATGCTGAGGTGTACCTGATTTTGGCTGAAGCCATAATGGGAACTTCAAAAAACAGCACAGATGTGCAAGCGCTGGCAGCTATCAATAAAATAAGAAACCGAGCAGGCCTGGGTAATTTAACACAGATCAGGCGGGGTTATTTTACCGCCAATAATGCACCCGGAAAAGCGGCTAACGCACCTGCCCAATATTACCGCGATGACATTTTGGAAGAACGCAGGCGCGAGTTAATGTTCGAATTTGACTATTGGTTTGATCTGGCCCGTTTAGACGGCTATAACGTTTCAAGCCATCCAAACGCGATTACAATTATCAATCAACAGGACCGTGGAGCTGGAGATACCAGCGTACCTTCCAATAGCTATGGAAATGGGTATTATTCAATGACAAACAGCAAATTCCTGTTTCCATACCCGGCAACCGAGGTTGCATCAAACCCTAAATTATTACAGCCACCGGTACCTTATGTTTTTAAATAAAATAAACATGAAAAAGATAAATAAACAAACAAAATTTACTGTGTTCTTCGTGTTCGTAGCCATGGTATTAGGTTTTGCTTCCTGCAAGAAAACCGACGAGGGTGCCGGCGGTGCACCAAAAATTACAAGAGTAAGGCTGATCAGCAAAACCGATACCCTTAAAAATGTTGTGCACAGGGTCAATTTGGATTCCAATTCCATCTATGACGAAACCAGGCAGGTGAAATTTGATTCTACGATTGTTGCCGGAAGATTGAATAACCAATATGCCATAATCGGAGAGAATCTATTGACAACCCTCTCGGTTTCTTTTAATGGGCTACAGGTTAACTATAATCCAGCATTATTGACAGATAACAGCATTATTATTTCTATACCTGCAGAAACACCGTATGGGGCTGGTCAGAGTAATAAACTGATTGTAACAACCAAGTTTGGTTCCGCAAGTTTTGATTTCCCTATTCTGCAGCCCCCGCCGACAATTACAACCTTCAGTCCGGTTGCTGCAGGTGCAGGAGAAACTGTGACCATAACCGGAACGATATTCGAAGGGGTCACAAAAGTCACTTTTGATTCCATACCGGCCCAGATTGTCGGAACACCGACCAAGACCCAGATTCAGGTAAAAGTACCTGCAGGGGTTGTTCAGTCACGTATTTTGGTCACAACCCCGGGAGGCACCACCCGTTCTGCCGGCTCATTTGGATTCAAAGCGCTGCTTTATGATGATTTGTTCGCAACCGGATGGGGCTCTTATTTAGGGTATAATAGTACGATAAACCTGGCGAGCACTGTCCGTGTGAAGCGAGGTACCTCTGCCATCGCAACAACCTTTACCGATGCCTATGGTGCATTACAGATTGGTTACAACGGATCAACGATCGATGTTACAAAATCCGGTCTGACCGCTATAAAGTTCTCCGTCTACGGCGGAACAGGAATAGTAGCCGGAAGCAGGGTTCAACTGGTTATCAATGGTAATTACGGCAATGCGGTTGCCATAACATTGGTACCGGGTGTTTACACCGATTTTACCATTCAGTTAAAAGATTTGGGCAATCCCTCTGTCATTACCGAATTTGTGCTGCAAAGCTTAGGCAATGCAGTGCCGAGTACAATCTATGTCGATGACATAGGATTCATTTAGTGAGTTAACAAATTTACTGCCCTGATCTTAAGCAGATCAGGGCTTTTTAATGGAAATGGTAAAAAAAACATACATACTGATCGCATCTGTCTTTTTAATCACTGTGGCAAGCGCACAGCAGCCTTTCGTTAAGCAAAAAGGGCATCAGTTTCTGATTGACGAAAAACCATACTATTATATCGGTACCAATTATTGGTACGGTGGACTGCTGGCTTTACAAAAAGATCCCGCACGCGGTAAACAGAGACTGATCAGGGAGCTGGATTTTTTGAAATCAAAAGGTATAAATAATCTCCGTGTTTTGGTCGGCTCCGAGGGTGAAGGGAAAATTAACGGGGTGGATCGGGTCAAGCCTGCCTTACAGACTCAGCATAACGTTTTTGATGCCGGGCTTTTGAAAGGACTGGATTTTTTATTAATGGAAATGGGCAAGCGGAAGATGTATGCCATTTTATATCTGAGCAATAATTGGGAATGGAGTGGTGGCTTTATGCAATATTTAAACTGGAACGGGCAAATTGATAATGACACATTAAAACGAAAATTGACCTGGGACGAACAGCGTGATTATACCAGTAAGTTCTACTCATGTGATGCCTGTAAGACCGATTATCGCAGACAGGTGTGTTTTATCCTTCAACGTAAAAATGCCTATACGGGCAAAAAATATATCAATGAACCCGCCATCATGGCCTGGGAACTGGCTAATGAGCCCCGGCCGATGCGGGCTGAAGCTATCGGAGCTTATAAAGCCTGGATCACCAATACTGCAGCTTATATCAAATCCATTGATAAAAATCATTTGATTACAATTGGCACAGAAGGTTTTATGGGCACAGAAGAGAACCTGGATTTATTTAAAGAAATCCATGCAGATGTAAGCATCGATTATTTAACCCTCCACATCTGGCCAAAAAACTGGGGCTGGTTTCAGGGTGCGCCAACAAAGGAGAACTTGCAAGCAGTTATCCAGAAAACCTCGGACTACATTAATGCACATGAAGTGGTTGCAGGTCAATTAAACAAGCCTTTGGTAATTGAAGAATTCGGTCTGCCCAGAGATGGTCATGCATTTGACCCTTCATCTACCACAGCACTGCGTGATGAATATTTTGGAAATATTTTCTCGATATGGGCAAAAAGCCGGGCTAAGGGCGGAGCAGTTACAGGCTGTAATTTTTGGTCTTTCGCAGGTCTGTCCAGGCCCATAAACGGGCAGTTGTTCTGGAAAGAGGGCGATGATTTTTCCGGAGACCCTCCTCAGGAAGAACAGGGATTGAATTCTGTTTTTGATTCTGATTTCTCGACCTGGAAAATTATAGGGAAGTACTTAAAAAAGTAATCTTCTGCACCTAATGAGGAAACAAACATTCAGTTTATAAACTTAAAATGAAAAAATATTTTTTATTCGTTGCAATTATCGCATCAGCGATAGACTTAAAAGCGCAAAAAGTAGAATTGAACCAAAAAAAGGCCGAGGCTATCTTAGCAAAAATGACGCTGGAGGAGAAGGTAGGGCAGATGACACAAATTACCCTCGGGGTGGTGGGTACGCAATCAGATGGAGAACTCAATACTGAAGCATTAAAAAATGCTGTAATAACACATAAAGTCGGTTCAATCTTAAATGTAACCAATCATGCTTTGACTGTAGATCAGTGGCATCATCTGCTCACCAAAATTGCAGATGAAGCTAAAAATACAAGATTACAGATTCCAATATTATATGGTTTAGATGGAATCCATGGTCAGACCTATACATTGGAATCAACACTTTTTCCCCAAAATATTGGAATGGCGGCCACAAGGAATTTAGATCTTGCCAGAGCCGTAACCAAAGTAGCCGCAAAAGAATTAAGGGCAAGCGGTGTAAGGTGGAATTTCGCAACGGTTTTGGATTGTGGCAGACAGCCCCTATGGTCGCGTTTTCCGGAAACCTACGGGGAAGATGTTTATATCGGCAAAACAATGGGCGCTGCGGTAATTCAGGCTTACGAAGAAGACGGATTAAACAGCACTGCGGCAGTGGCAAGTTGCATGAAACACTTTTTAGGTTATTCAGCCTCAAGAAACGGTAAAGACAGAACACCGATTTATCTGCCGGAAATAGAAATGAGGGAGTATTATCTGCCTCAATTCAGAGATGCAATAAAAGCCGGTGCATCATCGGTAATGATAAATTCAAGTATTATAAACGGGATGCCGGTTCATGCAAGTAAATATTTGCTTACTGATATCCTTAGAAAAGAACTTGGGTTTAATGGAGTTGCCGTAAGTGACTGGGAAGATATAAAACGTGTTTATGCATGGCATCATGTGGCAAGTACACCAAGGCAGGCAGTTGCGATGTGCGTAAATGCCGGGGTAGATATGAGCATGGTGCCAAGTGATTTCACATTTTACGATCTGTTGATCGAAGCCGTTCAAAAAAAGGAAGTCCCGATGGTTCGTATCGATGAAGCTGTTAAAAGAATTTTGATGCTCAAAATGAATCTGGGCCTGTTTGATCATCCATATCCTGAAGAAAATGCCAAGGCGAATTTTGGAAAACCGGAATATCAGACCCTTGCTTTGGACGCTGCGCATGAAGCCATGACTTTATTGAAAAATCAAGATGATGTTCTGCCCTTATCTAAACGCAAAAAATATTTGGTTGCTGGTCCGGGCGCTCAAAGTATCAGCGCCTTAAATGGTTGCTGGAGTTATACCTGGCAGGGAAAAGAGGAGCAGTGGTATCCAAAGGACAGTAAAACCATTTTGCAGACCATAAAAGAGAAAGTCGGCGAAAAAAACGTTTTGACCACAACAGTCAAAGGTTTTGAAAGTACCGAAAATTTTGATGCCGGTGCGCTGACCAGATCCGCTAAAAGTGCCGATGCTATAATTTTATGTCTTGGCGAAAATGCTTACGCGGAGAGCCCCGGGAATATAACTGACTTAGCCTTGGATGAAAATCAGCAGGTTCTAGCCAAGGCTGCAATAGCAACAGGAAAACCGATAATACTTGTTTTAACAGAAGGTAGACCAAGGTTCATTACCAATATGGAGCCTAAAATCAGTGGAATCTTAATGGCTTATTGGAGCGGTAGAAAGACTGCGGAAGCGGTTGCTGATGTGCTTTTTGGTGATTATAACCCGAATGGTAAACTTCCCTTTAGCTATCCAAGAAGCAGTGGAGAGATTGTTTTATATGACAGAAAACCGGCAGAAGACATCAGAGAGGTTTTTAATGATGATGTGCATACCGGCTATAATCCTTTATTCGCCTTTGGTACGGGTTTAAGTTATACCAGCTTTAGCTATACCGATCTGAAATTGAGCACTAAAAACTTAAGCGGCGATAATAGTTTGCAGGTATCTGTTTTAGTGAGCAATACTGGTAAAATGGATGGAAAACATGCTATAGAGTTATATACAAGAGATATGTATGCCAGTATCAGTCCCGATATGAAAAGATTAAGGGCTTTCCAGAAAATAAACCTTAAAGTTGGTGAAAGTAAAATAGTGCACTTCTCAATAAATAAAAACGATTTGGCTTTTGTAAATACAGCATTAAAAACAGTTACTGAAGCCGGTGCTTTTAAAGTGATGATCGGTAATTTAAGTGATGAATTTCAATACAAAAAACTATGAAAAAGTATATCTGTTCTTCGTTAATCATTTTTCTTTTCAGTATCTGTCAAGCTTCCGCACAAAAGAATTTAATCAGCAATGGTGGCTTTGAAGATGGCTTAAATAGCTGGGGAACAGGCAATGCCAAAGTTTCAACAGTAATCAGAAAATCTGCAGAAGCCAGTCTGGCATTGGTTGCTTATGTAAAGGGAAAATGGGAGGGAATTGATCAAAAAGTAAAATTGCCCAAAAACTCCAAAGCTATTTTGGTGTCCGGTTTTTATAAAATGGATGAAGTAGAGCAGGGCGCAAATGCCTGGAATACAGCTGTAATCATTTTAGAGTTTACAGATGGGGATAAAAAGATCGGGGAAGGAATACCATTGGTCGAAAAAACAGGAACCGAAGGATGGTCTGCTTTTAAGAAAAACTTAAGAGTTCCTGATCTGGCAACAGGTTTTAGGATAATGGTTGCACTGAGTGAGGCCTCGGGAACTTTTTTCGTTGATGATCTGAGCGCAAAGGTGATTTCAACTGAAGATTTTGAAAAAGAAACCCCGGTTTCAAAAACAAATTGATTATGGATATAAAAAAAATATTGTCAGCAATTGCGGTGTGTTCCGTTGTGCTGTTTTCATGTAAGAAAAATGCAGAGATCATTGAGCCTGAAGTTCCGGCAGCAACATCTATCGTACCCATTGGTTATGTGCCTAGTGTTGCGACAGCTAAAACCTGGTTGGTAGATAAAAATGCGACAGATGAAACAGCATCCCTGTTTTATAACCTGAAGCAAAGCGCAAAAACCAATGTGCTTTTTGGGCATCAGGATGATACCAAAAGGGGTGTGACAAATGCAACAACACAATGGGCAAATGAACAGCAGTTTTCTGGTGTTTCCACAACGCAGAGCGATGTTAGAGCGCTTACCGGTTCATATCCTGCGGTCTATGGATATGATTTTCTCCACATGACGAATTTTTCTTCCGGCAGTTGGTTCGATTATGAAAAATCTATTGCCCGTACCCTGACTATCGAGGCGTATAACCGTGGTGGAATAAATACCTACAGCTGGCACTACGCCAACCCGGTTTCAAAAGGTAGCTTTTACTGGGCCGACTCTCCTGTTACCGCAGTCGATCAGGTTTTGCCCGGTGGAACAGCCAACGAAACCTTTAAAGCTTCTTTGAAAATCGTAGCTGATTATGCTAAAACACTTATCGGTGCGGATGGTAAATTAATTCCAATCATCTTTCGTCCTTTCCATGAAATGGAGGGCAGCTGGTTCTGGTGGGGAAGTGGCCACTGTACACCTGCCCAGTATATTGCCATGTACCAATACACAGTTAAATATCTCCGGGATGATCTGGGGGTAAGAAATTTTCTTTTTGCCTGGTCGCCGGACCGGAATTTTAATTCCCAGGCACAGTATCTTAATTACTACCCGGGAGATGATTATGTCGATTTAGTCGGTACAGATAATTATGAAGATATGAAAGCTAACGTTTCTCCAGCTATAGCTGCTTCCAAATTTAAAATTGTTTCTGATTATGCAAAAGCACATAATAAATTGGCTGCGTTAACAGAAACTGGTCTCCAGAATTTAACCAGAAGCGATTGGTTTACCCAGCAGTTGCTCAAATCTTTAAAGAATCAAAACCTCGAATTTGCTTATGCTTTAGTTTGGGCCAATACCAAAGATGCCTTTTGGACACCTTATGCAGGCCATCCTGCTGCAACCGATTTTATGAATTTTAAAAACGACGGCTTTGTGCTTTTTGGAGATAAAATGCCTTCAGTATATAAAATTAAATAGTTTTTATGAAAAAAGTTTTTTTATTATTGATGGCCGCCTGTCTGTTTGGAACCGGCTTTGCCCAAAAAATCAATTGGGCTAACCGCAACGGCGCATTAAAAGTAGTCGGAGGAAAGATTTTAAATGCCAATAATGTCGAGCCTCGGCTCCGTGGCGTAAGTTTGTCCTGGAGTGTTTGGGGAGGAAGGAAATACTACAATACAAATGTTGTAAACTGGCTTCAATCTGATTTTAATATCAACCTTTTGCGGGCTTCTATGGCGGTTCAGCCGGATAGCGGTTATCTGCAAAATCCTGTTGAGCAAACAGAAATGATTACCAGAACCATTGATGCCGCTGTGGATAGAGGTTTGTATGTCCTTATCGATTGGCATGATCATCATGCAAATGAACATGTGGAGCAATCAAAACTGTTCTTCGCCAAAATGGCCAGAAAATATGCCGGTAAACCAAATATTATTTATGAAATATTTAATGAACCCGAGAAAATAGAATGGCAGACCGTTAAAGATTATGCTGTAGAAGTGATTAAGGAAATCAGGAAGTATGATTCTGAAAATATAATTATCGTGGGGAGTCCGCACTGGGACCAGGATATTGATATCGTCGCAAAAGATCCGATTAAAGGGTTCAGCAACATTGCCTACTCTTTTCATTTTTATGCCTCAGATCCAAACCATCAGGAACTTTTGATGAAACGGGCCGATCAAGCAATTGCTGAGGGCCTGCCTATTTTAGTAACCGAATGGGGGGTAGGTGAGGCCAGCGGAGATGGAAAATTCGATGTCGAAAAAACTGAAAAGTGGTTTGCATGGCTGGAGAAAAATAAACTGAGCTGGGCAAATTGGAACGTTACCGATAAAAAGGAAACAACTGCACTGTTAAAACCCGGAGCATCCCCGTCAGGAAAATGGAAGCTAAATATGCTTACGCCGGCAGGCCTTTATATCAGAACCCAGATCAAAAAATTAAATAAATAAAACTTAGTTTATGAAGCTCAGATTTCTGTTGCTAATTACAGTTTTTACGTGTTCATTAGCGTTCGGTCAAGGAAATAATTACGTTCAGAATTATAATAAATTCGACGGCCTGGTATTAACACCACCCATGGGCTGGAACAGCTGGAACAGGTTTGCCTGTAATGTAGATGAAAAATTAATTAAAGAAACCGCCGATGCCATGATCAGTTCCGGGATGAAAAAAGCAGGCTATACCTACATCAATATTGATGATTGCTGGCATGGAGAACGCGATAGTTTGGGCTTTATCCATCCAGATGCGAAAAGGTTTCCATCCGGAATGAAAGCCCTGGCCGATTACATTCATTCAAAAGGATTAAAATTAGGCCTTTATTCTGATGCGGGTTCCCAGACCTGTGGTGGCAGGCCGGGAAGCAGGGGTTATGAATTTCAAGATGCACTGACTTATGCAGGTTGGGGAATCGATTATTTAAAATACGACTGGTGCAACACCGATGGGCTAAAAGCCGAGGGTGCTTACAAAACCATCACCGCCGCTCTGCACAAGGCCGGCAGACCAATGGTTTTAAGTATCTGCGAATGGGGAACAGATAAACCCTGGGTATGGGGCCCCGCAGTTGGGCATCTGTGGCGAACCAGTGGAGATATATTTAACTGTTTTGATTGTGTTGAAGACCATGGCACATGGAAATCATGGGGCGTAATGCAGATTTTGGATAAACAGGATGGCCTGCGTCAATATGCTGGTCCCGGTCATTGGAATGATCCCGATATGCTGGAGATAGGGAACGGAAAACTTACTCCGGGAGAGGACAGGGCACATTTTTCCATGTGGGCAATGTTAGCTGCACCATTGATTTCCGGAAATGATCTCAGGAACATGAACCAGGAAACCCTCGATGTATTAACAAACAGAAATATCATTGCAATCAACCAAGATGTTTTGGGTATTCAGGGTTTCAGGTATTCAAAAATAAATGGATTTGAAATCTGGTTTAAACCTTTAAACAATGGAAATTGGGCGGTATCATTTTTAAACCGCTCTTCAGAAGCTAAAAAAATAGACTTTAACTGGCAGGCGGAAAAAGTTAAAGATGAGGTTTTTCAGAAAGAACTGAACGCAAATTCTATTCTGTACAACATTAAAAATGCCTGGACGGGAAAAGCTTCGGGAACAACGAGAAAAAGTTTGAAAACAGAAGTTCCGTCACATGATATTTTGACTTTGATTTTGGAAAAGTAAGTTTATCCTGATCTGGTTTCCAGATAGCTGGGAATCCACCGACCGGGAAAAATAGATTCTCATTTTTTCCGGTCGTTTTAACTTTTATTTTGAAAAGCAGCTTACACCATGGCTGCTTTCCGTTCGCTACAACCAAACGCTAATTTTTACAGCTAACAACTGGTCTCTCCAGATGTTTTAAATTTATCCTTTTCCGGTTCTTGGCTGATCATTGATCATCAAAAAACTAAATAAATACCCTCGTGCCGGAAAAATTTTCTCTAAATTCTTTAGGCGTACAATGCTTCTTTTTCTTAAACAAACGGTTAAAGTTGGAAATGTTATTAAAACCGCACTTATAGGAAATTTCAGAAACGGAATGTGTGGTCTCGATTAGCATCCTTGTAGCATGGCCCAAACGGATTTCATTCAAGCTGTCTATAAATGTGTTTCCTGTACGTTTTTTAATAAACCTACTAAAGGAAACTTCTGTCATGCTCACCAGTTTTGATAGATCTTTTAAGGTAATCGGCTTGTTGAAATTTGCATTCATAAATTCAAAAGCCTTGTCAATCCTTCTACTGTTGTAATTTAAAACCTGGTCATTGTTAAATGTAGCGTCTGATAGGACCCGCAGGCTTTTCGATGAGGAGAGGTCATGGAGAATACTCATTAATTCTAAAACAGAATCAAATCCCTGCAGCTGGTTAATATCCAATATGCGCTTATAAACCTTTTCAATTGTTTCTCTGGGAAATAGGATTCCCCTAACGGAGCGCTCGAACATTTTGCGGATGAAACTCAGTTGATTTCTGCGCAACATTTTATCATCAAAAAGATCTTTGTGCCATTGTATGGTCACTTCTGTAATTTCTTCACTCTTGCAGTTATGGGTTGTCCAGACGTGGGATAAATTAGGTCCTACAAGCACAAGTTCCATATCGGTAATTTCTTCAATATTATCGCCGACAATTCGTTTTGCACCCGGAGCATTTAAAATCAGATTGAGTTCAAACTCTTCGTGGAAATGAAGCGGGAAATCGAAGTCCTGTTTTACCCTCGAAAAAATGGTGAAACAGTCATTTTGTGTAAGCGGTGTGATCTCTTTAATGATGTTATTCATAACTTAATGGTTCGAAAAAAAATATCTTTAAGATAAAAGAACATTAATGCAATGTAACGAAAATATATTTGTTTAATAATGTTATAAGGGGCTGATAGACTTTAAATTATGGTTATTGTATAGTATTTGGTTAAAATAGTATTATCTTAAATTCAATTGATGGTCTATTTTAGGATATTATTAAATGAGCCGGAACACTGACCAATGCCTTCTGAAATGATAAAAATAAAACTTCTGTTTTTTACGCTTTTTTACCTGTTGTTCATTCCTGTTTTTGGTCAGTTAATTGATACTCGGGCATCCATAAAAACCAAGAACCTGTATAGAAATCTGATCAGGTTATCCGGTAAAAAAGTTTTGTTTGGACATCAGGATGATCTGGCTTACGGAGTAGGCTGGAAATATCAAAACGGAAGGAGTGATATCAAGGAATTATCCGGAGAATATCCTGCTGTTTTTGGTTGGGATGTTTCTGGTTTAGAAACCGGCCACACGCAAAATATTGATGGCGTTCCGTTCGAGAAAATGAAGCAATACATTAAAAAGGCTTACGATTTAGGTACGGTAAATACATTGAGCTGGCACATGGATAATCCGTTAAACGGGAAAAATTCCTGGGATACCAGTTCGACAGCAGTTAAATCTATCCTTCCCAAGGGTTCAGCGCACTCGCTGTATAAAAGCTGGCTGGATAAGTTTTCTGTATTTGTCAGATCATTGAAAGGCACTGATGGCAAAGCGATACCGATATTGTTCAGGCCCTTTCATGAAAACGGTGGAGGTTGGTTCTGGTGGGGTGCAAAATCTTGCACAGCTCAGGAATACAAAGATTTATGGCGGTTTACTGTCGAATATTTAAGAGATAAAAAACAGTTGCACAATTTGATTTATGTTTTTAATCCCTGTGATTTTAAAACTGAAGATCAATATCTGGAGCGCTACCCGGGCGATGGCTTTGTTGATATTTTGAGTTTTGATTCTTACCAGTATGGCGGAGCCGGAAAAGGGGAATCATTTGCTCAGGATATCGCTCAAAGCTTATCCATTCAGAATAAAATTGCCAAAAGGCACAGAAAATTGAGCGCGATTGCAGAAACTGGATTTGTAGAAATTCCTGATGCCAACTGGTGGACAAATGTTTTTGCAAAGGCAATCCAGGAAAATAAACCTTCGTATGTTCTGTTCTGGCGCAATGCCGGCTATCGAGAAAAAGAAAAGGATAACCATTATTATGTACCGTATCCCGGACAGGTGTCGGCTCCGGACTTTCTGGAATTTATCAGGAACAATAAAATCCTCCTTCAAAAGGGCTTAAAAAAGTCTGATATTTATAATTAATAAAGCATGAAAAAACCGGTATCCCTATTATTTTTTATATTTTTTGCCATGCTTTCTGTCATCTACGGACAAAAATCTGTTGTGGAGAATAATCTAGTTGATGCCAAAGCCACTGCTGAAACAAAAGCATTATTTTATAATCTGAAAAATCTTTCTGGAAAGGGAGTGCTTTTCGGCCAGCAAGACGCTTTGATGTATGGTGTTGGCTGGAAGGGTGAATATAACATGAGCGATGTTAAGCTTATAACCGGTTCTCATCCTGCAATGTTAGGATGGGATCTGGAATCCATTGCGAAGGACGGGACGGAAGAAAATCAAATTCAAAATGCCGAAAAACTTAAAGGCTATTGTTTGCAGGCTTTTAAAATGGGAGGGGTAAACACACTAAGCTGGCATGTTCAGAATTTTGTAACCGGGAAGAATTTTTATGATACCACCAAATGTGTTTCCCTAATTCTGCCCGGGGGTAAAAAACACAGGGATTTCATCAGGTCTTTAGATAAAGTTGCTTCACTGATTAAATCTTTAAAAACCGATAAAGGAGTTGCCGTTCCGGTTATTTTCCGTCCATTTCATGAAAATACAGGTAACTGGTTTTGGTGGGGGAAACCCTTTTGTACGGCTCAGGAGTATAAAACGTTATGGCAGTTTACCGTCCAGTACCTTCGGGATAAAAAGCAGCTGCACAATATTATCTACGCTTATTCTCCAGATAGAATTTCTGGGAATTTTGAAAATTATATGGAGCGTTACCCAGGCGATGGCTTTGTAGATGTACTTGGTTTTGATAACTATTACGACTTTAAAGACCTGAATGATGAGCAGTCAATCGACCTGGCGGTAAAATCGATCGGACAGATCTGCAGCTATGCAATCTCTAAAAATAAAGTTGCGGCACTTACAGAAACCGGTCAGGAGAAACTTGTTCAGCCCAGGTGGTTTACAACTGTTTTCAACAAAATCATGAACGATGCCGAAGCCTCAAAAATTTCATACCTTATGGTCTGGAGAAATGCTCATACCGGTCATTTTTATGCGCCATACCCCGGTCAGCAAAGTGAAAACGATTTCAAAGATTTCTATAATAACCCCAAAACAATTTTTCTCAAGGATCTGGGTAATATCTATAGTCTGAAACAACCAGGATTATTTCATAACTAAGTAATTTACAGTACAATAAACCAAATATGAAGTTACAATTAATAGACGTTTTAATCATCATCCTATACCTTGGCACAATGATTTTCATTGGCTTTTGGTACCGGAAAAAGGCCAAGCAGAACAAGGAAAGTTATATGATGGGCGGCAAATCCCTGCCATGGTATAAACTGGGCTTAAGTGATGCCTCAGACATGTTTGACATTAGCGGAACCATGTGGATGGTTGCCTTATGCTTTGTTTACGGCTTGAAAAGCATCTGGATTCCCTGGCTCTGGCCTGTATTCAATCAGGTTTTTATGATGATGTTCCTGAGTAAATGGTTGCGTAGAAGTAATGCCAATACTGGGGCAGAATGGTTGCAGACCAGGTTTGGTACAGTTGGAAAAGGGGTAAAAGGCTCTCACGTAGTAGTGATTGCATTTGCATTGATCAGCTGTTTTGGGTTTTTGGCCTACGGTTTCATCGGCCTTGGCAAATTCATGGAAATATTCATCCCCTGGGATTATGTAAAAGCTTATGTACCCTTTGATGTTCCCGCCAGCTACGTTCCTCATTTCTATGGAATAGTATTTACATTATTTGCCATGTTTTATTCCATTTTAGGGGGTATGCACAGTATTGTGCTTGGCGATATGATCAAATATGGCTTTATGACGATCGGTTGTGTGGCAATCGCAGTTATTGCGATGAACCACCTTCAAGGGCATACTTTAAATGTTCCAAAAGGCTGGGATGACCCATTCTTCAGCTGGAAGCTGGATCTGGACTGGACTAAAATTGCTGCAGATGCGAATAAGAAAATTGCGGACGACGGCTTTAGTTTATTCGGGATCTTTTTTGGAATGATGCTGCTGAAGGGTGTTTTTGCATCACTGGCTGGCCCTGCTCCAAATTACGATATGCAAAAGGTACTCAGTACCAGAAGCCCTAAAGATGCCAGTAAAATGACCGGCTTTGTAAGCATCATCTTGTTGCCGATCCGTTATTCTATGGTGATCGGCTTAACCGTTTTGGCGCTATTGTATTACAATCAGGTATATTTAAAAGGACCGGATGGAGTTACCGATTTCGAAAGAATCCTACCCGCTACCATTAATAATTTTCTTCCTGTTGGAATCCTGGGAATTGTACTCACGGGTTTGCTAGGTGCATTTATGGGGACATTTAGCGGTACGCTGAACGCGGCCCAGGCTTATATTGTAAACGATATTTATTTAAAATACATTAACCCTTCGGCAAGCACTAAAAAGGTCATCAACATGAATTATATTGTTGGTGTGGTGGTTGTTGCAATAGGGGTAATCCTTGGTTTTTTCGCCAATAACGTAAATGATATCCTGCAATGGATTGTTGGTGGCCTATATGGAGGTTATGTAGCTGCAAACTGTCTTAAATGGTATTGGTGGCGTTTCAATGCAAACGGATTTTTCTGGGGAATGGCTGTTGGTATTGCAGCTGCATTGGTAATGCCATACCTCACTCATGGATTGCCTCTGTATTGGTGGCCACTGTTATTTGTACTTTCGTTGATCGGTTGTATTGTAGGTACTTATGCCGCGCCTCCAACTGAAGAGGTTACATTGAAATCATTTTATAGTACCGTAAGACCATGGGGTTTTTGGAAACCAATCCATGCCCTGGTCCTTAAAGAAGATCCAACTTTCCAGGCGAACAAAAGATTTAAGTTGGACATGTTCAATGTTGTGCTCGGAATTATCGCCCAGCTTTGCCTGACCATCTTGCCAATGTATTTCATACTCAGCATGCACACACCACTTTTTATTACGGTTGCTGTTTTAGCGGTCATAGTATTTATCCTGAAAAGAACATGGTGGAATAAATTAGAAGATTAGAAAAGATAATAAATTGTTTTATGATAGATTTTGAAAAAAGAAGACAGCAATTAGAAGAAGCTCACCGTAATTTGGTTGCCCTTGACAATAAAAAAGCAGGATTAGGAAATGGGGTTTTCGACAGATATGAAAACCCGATTTTAACCGCTGCACATGCGCCATTAAACTGGAAATATGATTTAAATCCTCAAACCAATCCATATCTGTTGGAGCGGATTGGTATCAATGCCGCCTTTAACGCTGGTGCGATAAAGTTTCAAGGCAAATATATCTTAATTGTAAGGGTAGAGGGAACGGACCGTAAGTCTTTTTTTGCTGTGGCGGAAAGCGACAACGGAATAGATAATTTTAATTTTTGGGAGGAGCCTGTAACACTGCCGGAAACAGACGAACCAGATACCAATGTATATGATATGCGTATTGTAGCCCACCAGGACGGCTGGATGTATGGATTGTTCTGCACCGAACGTAAAGATCCAACTGCGCCTGCACACGATCAATCAATGGCGGTTGCCCAGTGTGGAATTGTCCGTACAAAAGACTTAAAAACCTGGGAACGCTTGGCTGATTTAAAAACACCATCGCCTCAGCAGCGGAATGTAGTTCTCCATCCAGAGTTCGTTGATGGAAAATATGCTTTTTATACCCGTCCACAGGATGGTTTTATTGAAAGTGGAACCGGTGGAGGAATTGGGTTCGGGCTAAGTGAGTCCATAGAAAATGCAGTGGTTGATAGGGAGTCAATCGTTGATAATAAAAACTACCATACGGTTTACGAGGCAAAAAACGGAATGGGACCAGAGCCGATCAAAACCGCTCATGGCTGGCTTTTTCTGGCCCATGGGGTGAGAAATACCGCTGCAGGTTTACGCTATGTGTTATACATGTTTATGACCGATCTGAATGATCTGACCAAAGTGATCTATAAACCTGCAGGTTATTTTCTGGCTCCGGAAGGGGACGAGCGTACCGGAGATGTATCAAACGTAGTTTTTAGCAATGGGTGGATTATGGATGAAGACGGGAAAGTGTTCATTTATTACGCCTCGTCAGATACCAGGATGCACGTTGCAACCAGTACACTTGATATACTGCTGGATTATGTAATGAATACACCTGCAGATGAACTCCGTTCTGCCGCAACGGTGAACAGAATTTTAACAAATATCAGAAACAATAAGGTAGGGTCGGCAGTCTCTGAATAATCATGGAATTAGATCTGATAAAATATAAAGAAGAATTAAGCTCGGAATTGGAAAATATTCTGCGTTATTGGAAGGATTTTACTGTTGATGAAGTTAACGGTGGTTTTGTTGGACGGATCGATAACGATAATAACATTGATTATTCTGCACCCAAGGGTTGTGTATTAAACGCAAGGATTCTTTGGTCTTTCTCCGCTGCCTATAATTTAAATAGAAATCCTGGTGATCTGGCAACTGCTGACCGGGCTTTCCGATATATCACAGGTCAGTTCATTGATGATGAATTCGGTGGTGTTTTCTGGTTGATCGATGCAAAAGGAAATCCGATCGACACTAAAAAACAGGTTTATGCCATTGCTTTTACTATTTATGCATTTAGTGAATATTTTATAGCAAGCGAAACCTCCTCCGCTAAAGAAAAGGCGATTGAGTTATACAATGACCTGATCAAACATAGTTATGATACTGATAGAGGTGGGTATTTCGAGGCCTTTGGCCGGGAATGGAATCCCCTGGATGATCTGAGGCTGAGCGAGAAGGACGCGAACGAAAAGAAGACGATGAATACTCATCTACATATTCTGGAGGCTTTTACAGCGCTTTACCGGATCTGGCCGAATGAACACTTAAAGCGTAAAATTATTGAACTTGTTCAATACTTTACAACGCGGATAATCAATAACGAAACTTGGAGCCTGATTTTGTTTTTTGATGAGAACTGGGAAGCCAAATCAGATATTGTTTCTTATGGACACGATATAGAAGCCGCCTGGTTATTGCTGGAGGCCGCAGAAGCTGTTCATGATGAAGGCCTAATTGATCTTCTAAAATCAACTTCAGTTAAAATGGCTGAAGCTGCCAGGAACGGCCTCGACGCCGATGGAAGTCTTTGGTACGAATATGAACCCTCTACAAATCATATTATCAGGGAAAAACACTGGTGGGTACAGGCAGAGGCCATGGTAGGTTTTTTTAATGCATGGCAGGTATCAACTGATGAGCGCTTTCTTGAGATCAGTCTGAAAAACTGGGAGTTCGTGAAGCGTAAAATCATCAATAATCCAAAAGGAGAATGGTTTTGGGGAATAGGTGAACAGAATGAAGTAATGCCGGGCGAGGATAAAGTTGGTGTCTGGAAATGCCCCTATCATAATAGCAGGGCCTGTATAGAGATCATCAGGAGGATCGGTCAGTCAGTTCTTCCAAAAGCTTCATCCCGATAGCACAACATTTTTTGGGTATTATGCCCCATGAAGATATCAACCAGGTTTCCCGGAGCAAATGCCCTGTTATTGTTTCTGTGATTTTTGCTTCCGTGGAAATATAAGATTATAGCGAACCCTCGTAAGGGTTCACTATAATCAATGTTTTATTTATTGTTCAGCTTTTTACGTAACTGTTCATAATATCCAAAACGGCCTGGTCTGGAATATAATTGTTCATTTTACATATTATGCTTACTGGACTATTTGTTTTTTCTTAGTGCATTTAATAAAGATTCTTTCCGCTTTATATTGATTAATAGGGATTCACTTAAAGTAAAATTATTGTCAGATTCCTTTTTTATTCAATATACTGATGGAACATTGTTTAACAAATAATTTGTTCTCTAACTCAAAGCAAATAATGCGACTGTTGGGGTGGTTAAATAAATAATTATCAACATAATGTCGAAACCTCTATAGGTAAAACCCTTATAACTGAATTCCATGATTGATAATTTCAGTTATAATGTAATGGCTAAAAATATGTTTTTGGCTTTGGGCCGTATTCTTCAACCCTTTGTTTCACAAAAAGGAGCATCCCAGAAATGAATCGTTACCATTCAGGGGCATCAGAGCAAATAATTTTGAGAATTTGAGCAAATCTTGTTTTTTTTAATTTATTTTGATCAACTAAACTAATCTGGTGAAAGAGAAGCTGGAAGACCTTATCCTTTGGAAAAAGTTATTAACTGGTGAAAGCGATGCCCTAAAACAAATTTATGACAGGCACTCCGCTTCACTTTACCAGTATGGCATGCGCATGCTCCACGATGAGGAGTCAGTCAAAGATTGTCTTCAGGATGTTTTTATCAAAATCTGGATGAATCATTCTACCTTAAGTCCGACGAATAACATCCGTTTCTATCTTATTGCTGCATTAAGGAATAGTATTATCAATTTTCAACTGTTAGAGACCAGGTACAAAAAGGTAGACATTCAGGAACACGAGGTATTTGATCTGAACTTCACAGTAGAGGCTGCATTCATTAAAAGTGAAGAAATGCATGAAAAAGCGCAAGAGCTTAGTTTGGCCATGAACCAGCTCAGTACAAGGCAAAAGGAGATTGTTTATCTGAGATATTTTGAGGAGATGGACTATGATCAAATTGCACATATCATGGATTTTAGTAAAAACAGTGCTTATAAACTCAGTGCCCGTGCACTGGAATCCCTACGGGTGATTATGGGGTTGGAAAAAAGCGTTTTGATTGGAATACTTTTGGCCTCGAAGCATTATTTTTAGTTTTTTCTCCTTCCAAACAAAAAAAAATAAAAAAAAAGCATTTTTGATGGGATGATTTTCCAGATTTTACTGTTTGTATATTTAAATGGCCCGCAAAGCCAGGAATTAGCAATATGCAAAAACAGGGATTTAACAAATATTCTGCTACGGATTTTCTTGAGGATGAAGACTTTATCCGCTATGTAAAATATGGTTTTCCTAATGATACTAAGTTTTGGGATGCATACCTCAATGGAAATCCCGACAATGCCAATGAATTTTTGAGTGCAGAGCTGCAACTCAGGATAATACAGAGTGATAGGCCATTCATCCCTTCTACTGGATTTAACGAAAGACTCTGGTTGGATATCAATCTTGCAATTAGTCAACAAACCCTTGCGAGAAATAAATCCAGAGTCCGAAAGTTATGGATATCAGGTTTGGCTGCTTGCATGGTAGCTGCACTAACCATTTCCTGGTTCTTTCTTTCAACCATCAGCATTCATTCCGCTTATGGAGAAAATAAAAAAATCAATTTACCCGATGGTTCTGAAGTGCAGCTGAACGCTAATTCCACATTAATTTATCGTAGGGCGTTTGCCTATCTTAATCGCAGAGAAGTACGGTTTGAGGGAGAAGGTTATTTTAAGGTGAAACATCTTAATAGAGATCGCGACCATATTAAAAAAGGGGAAATATTCACTGTGGTAACAGATAAAATAACAGTTACAGTACTTGGGACAGAGTTTAACCTGAAAGATCGTCACAATAGGGCAAGTGTATCCCTGATTCGAGGTAAAGTAGGGGTGATGAGCAGGAATAATAGAGCTTACATGATGAATCCTGGTGAAACCTTCCATTTTAATCCGGCAGGCGAAAAGACTTCGGAAACGGGCACCGTCAATCAACCTATAGCCTGGCTCAGCGGAAAGATCGTGGTTAATCAAACCACGGTTGATGATATCTTGCTTGAGTTTGAAGACTTATACGGATACCAGGTGATTCTCGAAAATCCTAATCTTGGTAAAACAAGAATCGACGGTGTCATCTCAATAAAAAATGAACAAAGCTTGCTCTTTACACTTAGAAATCTCTTAAATGTCGATATAATAAAAAAAGGAAAAATAATTTATTTTAAAAACAGGTCATAACTGCCTGCCGTTTTGCAACTAACCAACCAATCAACCAACCAAACCAAATCATGAAGAAGAACTATAGCCATATCTTTGGCTGCCTATGCCTTTTTTTTATTCTCGCAGTTTCCATGCCCGTTTTTGCGCAGCAAAATCCTGGGCGGGTTACCCTTGAAGAAGCATTAAATTTTATATCAAAGAAATACAATGCAAAATTTGCTTATAAACATGATGCTATTAAAGGAAAAACCATCACCGTTGACAAATTAACAGCTAAAAGTTTAGAACAGTCCCTTAAACAGGTGCTTTATCAAAATGATCTTTTGTTTTTGTATGTAAGTGAAGGTAATTATACAATTGTTAGCAGCAATCAGCGCGCGCTTTCGTCTGCTGATCCATCTGCTGCATCACCATCTGCTGCATCAGCATCAGCTGAAAAATCCGACGAAATTTTTATCAGCGGAAAGGTGTATGATGAAAATAATAGCCCCCTTCCCGGAGCCACAGTGAAGTCAACGACATCCAATAAAACCGCCACTACCAATGATGAAGGTTTTTTTTCAGGTTTTTTCCCTCAGAGCACCAGTCAGGTCAATATTTCTTTTCTGGGCTACAAGTCACAAATCGTCTCAGTTAAATCCGGAGGAAAAGCGCTGAATGTGACGATGATTGTAGCTAATGCCAGTCAGCTGGAAGACGTGAACGTTGTGTCAAATGGTTATCAGACTTTGCCTAAAGAGCGGTCTACAGGTGCATATGGCATTGTAACGGCGAAAGACCTGGAAAAAGTACCGGTTGCAAATGTGATGCAGCGCCTGGAATCCTTAATCCCCGGAGTAAAGGTAACCCTGTCTTCTGGTGACAATAGTTTTGTTTATGGCAACACCCAGGTAGCCATCAATGGCGGAACAAGAACCATAGGCAAGTCTGATTATAATGTGGCTATACGTGGTGCAAGTACATTTCAGGGAGAAGCCTTTCCGCTGGTTGTTGTTGATGGAGGAATAACAGAAATGGATCTGTCTACATTAAATCCAAACGATATTGAAAACATTACCTTTTTGAAAGATGCTGCAGCAGCTTCCATATGGGGTACCAGAGCAGCTAACGGCGTAATCGTTATCACAACCAAAAAGGGTAAAATGAACCAGAGCCCTTCTATAGGATTCTCAGCCACCGGCTCAATATCCAATTCCCCCGATCTTAATTATTTTCGAATGATGAATTCTGCACAGGCCATTAATTTTGAAAGTGAACTGGTTAATAAGGGGCTTATCATTGCTCCAAGCAGTACAACGGCTTTAGGTGCTCCGGTAAGTGAGGTGACAGATCTTTTGTTTAAGTTCAAAAACGGCGCGATATCACAGAGTGCCTATGATACCGCTATTGGTGTGTATTCTGCAAGGGATAGTAAAGCCCAGATTCAGCAATACCTGCTTCGCCCGGCAAGTAACCAACAATATAATTTTTCCGTAAGTGGTGGAGGTAATTCAACCAGTTATTTTTATTCTGCATCTTATAGTAAGGAAAACCCCTACACGATAGGAAATGATGGAGACCGATTGACCGTTACCCTTAATAATACTTTCAAGCTGTTCAAAAAAGCCACCTTATCGACAAACATTAAGGGATCTTTTCTGAATTATAAAAATAACGGTACAAATTTCAATACCCTTTACAGTCCTGCCGCAACCACGTTTATGCCTTATAACCAAATCGTGGATGATAATGGTAACCGGGTATCAGGTTCACGAAGATATTATTCGGGTTGGGTTAATACACTCTATCCTAAAGGCTACCTCAACTGGGGTTATAACTTACTGGATGAATTGGAAAACACAGATGCGACACAAAAAGACAACAACTATTCAGTCAATCTGAATCTGAATATACCAATTGTAAAGGGTTTTTCTGCTACAGCATTTTACAACATGGAGCGATCTTTCAGTCAGACCAGAAGATTCTACAATGATAATACCTATTACTACCGTGATTTGGTTAATACTTTCACAGCTAATCCAGTATCAGGAAGTGCCAAAAATGCCATTGGACTTGTTCCGGGTTCGGGAATATTAAGCCAGGTAAATAGCAATGGGAATAATTATGCACTTAGAGGGCAGCTGAATTATGATGGTCATTTAGGGGCTGATCATCAATTAACAGCCTTAGCGGGTACAGAAATCAGGCAAACTACATTAGGGCAAGGTACAAACACCTATTATGGTTATAACTTAAGTACCGGATTATCCCGTAATGTTGACTTTTTTACGCCTTATCCCACTATACAGGGATTCAATCAAAACCTTGGCGGACCTCCATCACAATTAGACAAAACCAGGCGTTACCTTTCTTATTATAGTAATGCTTCTTATACCTACAAAGAGAAATATACCCTTACTGGTAGTGTAAGGTATGATGACTATAATAATTTTGGTGTAGACCGTAAGTTCAGGGCTACCCCACTATGGTCAATGGGTGGGAAATGGGATCTTTCTAAAGAATCAATTTTTCATAATCAAGCATGGTTGAATAATCTGAGTTTAAGGGCTACCTATGGTGTAAACGGAAATATCTCTACAACCATTTATCCCTTTACCTGGATCAGTTTAGGCTCAGGAGATATAGCTACTGGTCTTCCAAATGCAACCATCAATACCCCTGCAAACCCTTCTCTCAGATGGGAAAAAACCTATCTGACTAATCTGGGTTTAGACTTTTCAATATTAAATAAGCGAATCAGTGGCAGTGTAGATGTTTATAAAAAATCAGGACGTGATCTTTATTATACCTTCCCGTTAAGTGGAACCTATGGAGTGAACCAGCTGACTATAAATTCAGCGCAGCTAAATGGCAAAGGGGTTGATCTTTCACTTAGCGGAATAGAATACACTACGAAAGACTGGGATATAACCTCAACGTTAAACTATGCCTATAACACCAATAAAGTGGATGATGAAAGAATTATCCCGAGTTCTACTTTCTTTTCTAATCCGTCATTTGGACCTGCGCTAAATGGCTATCCGAGTGATAAACTTTTTGTCTATAAAAATGCTGGTCTCGATGCCAATGGGTTAACGCAGGTATACGATGAAAACAATAAAATTGTTACAGCGGGCCAGAGTTTGACGAATATCAATGCTTTTAGTTATGCCGGTAGAATTAACCCCCCTCATTTTGGAAGTTTCAATCAAAGCATACGGTTTAAAGACTTTACTTTAATGGCCATCGCCACCTATCAGTTTGGTAGTGTTTTTTTAAGACCAACCATAAGTGCTTATCCAAGTTCACGGTTGGGTACTAAATATGATCTGAGTGAAGATGTTGATAAACGCTGGAGAAAGCCTGGTGACGAGGCTTTCACAAATGTTCCGGGAGCAGCAGGGGTTTTTTCTTCGGTGAGTGTAACCAGGTATCAGCAGTCTGATATCAATGTGTTAAAAGGAGATTATATCCGCTTAAGAGAACTCTCATTGAGTTATAGAATTCCGGTAAATAAAATTACCAATATGGTGAAAGCTGCTAATTTCAATTTTGCTGTGCGCAATCTTGGATTGCTGTGGCGGGCAAATAAGCTTGGTTTCGATCCGGATTTCACTGGAAACCTGAGCGCATCAACGCTTACGCTACCAGCTACAGTATCTTATAATTTCACTTTAAACGTTAACTTCTAATCAGAATTGAAATGAAATCGAAATATTATAGTTTTCTTCCTTTAATTGCGCTCTCAGTTTTCTGTAGTTGCAAAAAATACGTGGATATTAAAACACAAGGTAACCTGGTGCCCAATCAAACGGCCAATTACCGATATCTGCTTAACAATACTGCTAATTTCGAAACCAGTCCTAACCTGCCTGACTTTGCTTCTGATGACCTGAATATTACCGATGCTTCACAGGTGAGTGGATTAACCAGCTTGTCTTATCAGTATTATGTGAATGCCTATACATGGCAATCAGTGATATATCCGGTAGGTAACCCCAGTTATGAACAGGACAGAAACTGGAACCTGCTTTATCAGACCATTTTATATTGTAATACCATAATCAATGAACTTCCGGCGGCCGAAGGAACTGACGCAGATAAGAAAGAGATGACTGCGGAAGCACTGGTGCACCGTGCTGATGCTTACTTAAGCTTAGTAAATGTTTATGCCAAGCCTTATAATGCCTCAACTGCTTCAACAGACCTCGGATTGCCATTATTAACCACACAGACTGTTACCCAGAAATTAAACAGGGCATCGGTAAAGGTAATATATGATCAGATTATTGCTGATCTGACTTTGGCAATACCAGATTTACCAGTTACCCAGTCTTACAATACGTTGCCAAGTAAAGCTTCTGCATATGGTGAGTTGGCCCGCTGTTACCTGTATATGAACGATTATAACAATGCCGCCAAATTTGCCGACCAGGCACTAAGATTGCGCAATACACTGAACGACCTTGGGGCAATAACTACCGTTAATACAACAACTTATCCTAGACGGATTATAGATCCTGAGATACTTCTTTCCAAAACCACTCTCGATGGAAACTTTTCCTTTGCCCCCACCGCTTTCAGACTCGGTGATGATGTATTGAACCTGCTGGGAACAAAGGATCAGCGATACACGCTCTTTACCGTTCCGGCTACCACTATATCATCTACTTATACAGGCAGATATTTTTACCGTGACAGGGCAATAGGTGAGACCAGAAACGTAGGGCCATCTGTTCCCGAGATGATGTTGATCAAAGCTGAGGCTTTCGCCAGGGCTGGAGATGTGACCAATGCCATGATTTGGGTAAACAACCTCAGGATAAAGCGATTCAAAGCGGTTGATTATATTGCTTTAACGGCCATTGATGCCCAGGATGCTCTAGCCAAGGTGATCGATGAAAGACACCGTGAGTTTTTTTTCCGGATGCTTCGTTGGTGGGATATGCGCCGTTTAAAAAGCGAACCGCAATTTCAGCGGAGCTACACCCGTAGCTTCGGTACCAATACTTTTACACTTTCTCCTTCCAGCGATCGTTATGTATTTCCTATAGCGCAATATCTGACTAATTTAAATCCTGAGCTGGAGAAGAATCCTTAATATCTAATACACACAATAATTTAATGCCTGGAATAATTAGCCGGCTTTAAACCAACTTTTATGATGAGAACACAGAGATATATAATATTGTTGCTGCTTATTTCTATGAGCTTCCATGTATTTGCACAGTCGGGACCAAATTTCAAAACGATACCAGAAATCGTACACAACGGCGATACCATGGATATTATTTATGATGCTCAAAATACTCCTCTGGAAAATCATAAAAAGGTTTCTGCAGTCATGTACATGTACAGGAATTATAAATGGTCAGCCGCAGATATCCTCCTGAAGCGTGTTGACAATAAATGGCAAAATCAGATTGCTGTTCCCAACGATTGCGGATTGATCGCATTTAAATTTTTTGCCGATACCACAATAGACAACAATCATGACCAGGGCTATTTTGTAATGATGCGTGATAAAGTCCACACGGAAAAAATGGCCAAAGGTGCTTATGCGGGCTGGGGTTTAGCCAGATCACCAGGATATGGAATGGATATTAAAGGGTATATAAAGTTTAAGGGGATTACCGATTCTGCCACTTATCACTGGCTCAATCAGGAAATCTCTTATAACCAGGAATCCAAATCGATTTTGGCCTATCCTTATGCAATTGCCCTTCAAAAAACGTTCAAGGATACATCTGGCCCGAGGTTACAGCGGGTAGTGGATTACCTGAAACGGCCTGATGCTACCGAAAATGATTTGCTCAGTGCCAGAAAGCTTCTTAAACAGATCATGCCGGATAAACGGTTACAGGATTCTATCGATCAGGTGTTAATGAACAGGTTTCCCAAAGGTAGCCTGGCCAGACTTTCTGCATTTAAACAGCTACCACAACCAAATACTTCCGATATCAAGGCGGCCCTGGAAGCGTCAGAAAAATTTATTAATGACTTTCCTGAAAAGGATGCCAATCGAAATTTTGACCTTGAGAACCGGCTCAATTATGAGGTGATTAAACAGAACATAATTGTTTTAAGTGCCTATTTTCAAAAAAACTACACAGAACTGGACAAGTATTTAGGCGGACTGGCCTTTCCGACTATCATGAATGTTTATTATAAAATTGTTGATATTCCCTTAAAGCGAAAAGAGGTGGATTTCAAAATACTATTGTCCGTATCCGAAAAAATAATAAAACACGCTGAATATCTGCGCTTAAACCAGCCTGACGATTACAGCTACCTCTCGCCCAAAGAGTGGCAATCTTTTGTGGATTTAACCATAGCCATGCAGTTTGCTACCGATCATATCATTTTATTGAACGATGCCAAACGGTATGATCAGGCACTTATTTTTGCTGACAAAACTCAGCCATATTTCGGTTATAAAAATGCCACATTCAATAATCAGTTGGCCGGCACTCTTCTTAAACTGAATGCCACCGCACGGTTAAAAACCGTCTTGGAAAAGAGTATTTTCGAGAATCAGGCCAGTCCGGAAATGCTCACAATGCTCAGATCCATCTATCTTAAGGAGAAAGGCAATGATCAGGGTTTTGATATTTATCTCTCGGGTCTTAAAAATACTTTGGAAAAAGATAAAATGCTGAAGCAGGTAGAGAAACAAAAGATTAATATTCCCATGGAAGATTTCAATATGCTTGATCAGACAGGTAAATCAGTATCACTGAAAGATCTTCGGGGTAAGACGGTTGTTTTTGATTTTTGGGCTACCTGGTGCATACCCTGCAAGGCCTCTTTTCCCGGAATGAAAATGGCCGTAGAGCAATATGCAAAAGATCCTGATGTGATATTTTATTTTATAGATACAGAGGAGCATGGAGATGATTATAAGCAGGAAATTGCAAAGTACCTTAAAGACAATAACTATCCATTCCAAGTGCTGTTTGATAACAAAGTCCCTGGTGAGAAGGCTACAGGCGAACTATTCAACAGGGTATGTAAAACCTTCAAAATTTCAGGCATACCGCAAAAAATCGTGGTAGATAAAAATGGTGTTGCAAAGTATATTTCTATAGGTTTTAATGGTAGTGCCACAGCGCTCGCCGATGAAATTTCACACATGGTAGAATCAACTAAGAATACCAAATAATGAGAATAATATTATTGTCTATTTTGCTTGCGATATCTGGTCTGTCTGATGCCATGCCTGTTCAGGATATGTGTCATGCAGATAGCGTTTATTTTAATAGCAAAGACGGTAAAGTTACCTTTGGCGCGACTTTCAGTAAGCCGGTTAACGTCAGGTCATTCCCCACCGTTATCCTGGTGTCGGGAACAGGTAAACAAGACCGTGATGGCACCATGGCCGGCCATAAAATATTTCTTGAGATTGCCAGTTATCTTAATCAGAACGGTATTGCAGTACTAAGAACAGATGATCGGGGAGTAGGAAAGACAACAGGTGTTTATGAAACGGCTACCACCCAGGACTTTGCAGATGATGCGTTGGCTGCACTGCAATATCTGCAATCCAGATCGGATGTTGATCAGGCTAAAATCGGGATGTTGGGGCATAGTGAAGGGGGAGCGGTAGTTGCTATTGCTGCATCTAAGAGTAAAGGTGTCAAATTTGTAATTAGTATTGCCGGATTGGCTATGAGCGGTTTTGACGCCCTCGTTAAGCAAAATGAAGATCTGGTTTTACATTCTGCCATGCCAGATTATGATAAGAAACGCTCGAATGAAATTAATAACCTGATGTTTAAAACGGCATACCAATATGCGCAGTCTGATAGCCTGGAAGCAAAACTAAATGAAACATATCTGGCATGGAAGGCGAAAGATGATGTATATTTTAAAAGTCTAAACATCAAATTTGACCACTTTCGGTTTCCGGTATATAGCTATGTAAAAAACGCAACCGGACCATGGTATCGGTATTTTATAAAGTACAATGCAAAGTCTGTTGTATCAAAGATAAAAGTCCCCATCCTTGCTCTGAACGGAAGTAAAGATATCATGGTTGCACCATCCGAAAATCTTGCTAACTGGAAAAACTTTGCCAAAGCAGGGGGGAACAAATACGTAATGATTATGGAGATGCCAGGATTAAATCATCTTTTTCTGAATTGTATTACCTGCGACAATGCTGAAAGTAAAACGATTAAGACAGGGTTTTCCACTGATGCCTTACTAACCATTAAAAATTGGATTATAAAGACAGTTCAAAAGTAATTTTAGAGTTTTAGTTAATGATGACCAGTTTGCCGGGAAGGATTTCCCGGCTGCTGTATAAAAATGTTACTTGTTTAGTATTCAAATTTATAGATACTTGACAAGCTAATTTATTCACCGCCTATTTATCAATTTTAATTATTTGTATGTGTCTTTAAATAGGTTGTAATAATTGGATTATTCTTGCCGAGATACGAGCAATTGGCTGCGATTTCCAATTTGTGCTTAATAAATAACAATGAGACATTTAAATATTGAAAGTACTCTCATTAATCTGTAGCCTTATCGTGAGGATTTTTTTGATTTTACAACCAAATTACATCAAGTGAATTGCTTTTTTACTTGCCAAATCGACTAGCGTCAGTTTTTTTAATCAGAAGTTCTTATTTATATAGGTTCAACCTTTTCCTTAATTTCTTTGAAAAAAAGAGTAACTTGCAGTATACCAAATATCCATGTATGCAGCTGTTATTGGCCTACGCAGATCCAGCGAAATATTTGCAGGAACTGAAAATGAAATACGGTTTTGCCGTATGCGACACCTGGTCTTCGAAGAGTGTTCTTCTTCCCGAACATATGGGCAATGGTTTTGTCCAGGTTTTTGTAAAAAATGACATACATTTTTTTCGTGGTATCTGGGGTTTTAACGAGCCTACGCTATTTTATTCTCCCGATCCGGTTGGGCAGCATGGGTTGATCGATTTTCGCATAAGTAATGAAGACCAGCTGTTGCATTCTGCCGCTCTGGAAGGGGTAAAAAAGTTTGAATGGGAAATTACCCATGTGAACGGAATCAGGTTCTTCATTCCTAAAAAATACTTTATGGGAAGCACTTTAGATCTGAGATCAAGGTTTCAAATCTGTATACATCACCCGCAGATCAAACAGCTTATCAAACAACTTTTCGAAATTGCTGCTCAGGATTTTTCCAACACCATGCTTCTGGACGCGAAGATGACCGAGTTTGCGTACTACCTTATAAGACATTTAAGCCAAAAGGAAGTTTCCCCTGCTTTTGAAATCGGTATAGATCAAAGGCGTCTGGAAAATATAAAGGAGGCCCACGTTAGGATAATGTCTAATATGAACACTGAAGTAAGTGTTTCACAGCTGAGTCGATGGGTTGGACTTAACGAGTGTGATTTGAAAAGGGATTTTAAGAAAGTATATGGTTTGCCCATCCGTCAATATATCATCAAACAAAAAATTCAGCTTGCCAATGCCCTGCTCACCGAAAATAATCTTGAACTTTCCGATGTGGCAAGGAGTTTAGGTTATACTAACGTTAAGCATTTTGAGATGCTTTTTAAGCGTTATTACGGTAAAATATAGAAATTCCCGTTTCGACTGAATTAATTCCCGTTTCGATTTTTATAATGCATGCATAATAATTAGTTTCATCTCAGCAAGCAAAACTTGCCGCTAACCAAATTTTTTATGCTGAATTTATCTGTGCTTTTAGAGGATAGTGCCTCAAGATTCGGGACCCGTCTGGCTTTCAGCTCCGGCAGCACTGATTTTACTTTTCACCAGGTAAATGTTATGGCCAACCAGCTAGCTAACGCACTTAAAAAATTAGGCATCCGCGAAGGTGAAAAGGTAGCCATGACTTGCCCAAACTGCATCTGGTTTCCCGTTATCTATTATGCAGTGCTAAAAACAGGCGCTGTAATGGTTCCACTCAATATCCTCCTTAAATCTGATGAAATAAAATACCACCTTCAAGACTCCCAGGCAGCGTTTTATTTTTGTTTTGAAGGAACTCCTGAAATGCCAGCTGGGAAATTAGGGAGGAATGCTTTTGATCAGGTGCCTGGCTGCAGGGATTTTGTTTCGATCGGTGCTGAAAAGCCTATTGGGGAAAGAAGTTATACGTTGGCTGAACTGCTGGCTGGAGAAGATGAAGACTTTAATAGCTGCGTTACCGATGCAGAAGATACAGCAGTGATTATTTATACATCCGGAACTACAGGAAGGCCAAAAGGCGCAGAACTTACCCATATCAATCTTTATTGCAATGCCGTTGTTTCGGCTGAACTGTTTTCCCTTTCTCAAACAGATGTCCAATTGATTGTTCTTCCGTTATTCCATGTATTCGGCATGACGGTGTTGATGAACGCGGGCCTTTACAGGGCAGCTCATGGTATCCTTTTGCCACGGTTTGATGCGAAAGATGTTATCGAAAATATCAATAGACACAAAGTAAGCATTTTTGCAGGCGTGCCCACAATGTATTGGGTAATGGCCAGCTATATCCATCCCGAAATTACCGACCAACAGGTGAGCAGTGTTTTGCGGATCTGCATTTCTGGCGGAGCTTCTCTGCCACTGGCTGTACTGGAGGGTTTTGAGCAAAGGTTCGGCGTTCAGGTGCAGGAAGGATATGGAATGAGCGAAGGCTCTCCGGTAGTCACCTTCAATGATCCAAAGATCGGGCGCAAACCCGGGTCTATCGGCACCCCGGTTTGGGGTGTCTCCGTAAAAATAATTGATCCAGCCGGTTATGAGGTTGCAAACGGTGAAAAAGGAGAGCTGATCTACAAAGGGCATAATGTGATGAAAGGCTATTTCCGCAGGCCAGATGAAACCCGGGAAGTACTGCGCAACGGCTGGCTGCACTCTGGTGATATTGCCATAAAAGATAATGATGGCTTTTATTTCATCGTTGACAGACTAAAAGATATGATCATCAGGGGTGGGATGAATATTTATCCAAGAGAAGTAGAAGAGGTGATGATGAAGCATCCGGCAGTATCGCTTGCTGCTGTTGTGGGCGTGCAGGATGATAAACTTGGTGAGGAAGTAAAAGCATTCATTGTATTAAAAGAAAACCAGCAGGTCGCTGAAAGGGAGATTATCGACTGGTGCAGGACGATGCTGGCCTCTTATAAGTGCCCCCGCTATGTGGAATTCAGAGCGGCATTGCCTTTAACCGCTACCGGAAAACTGTTTAAAAAAGAGCTGAAAAATAATTTGTAATGATGAAAAAGACCATTTTGATAAAAGTGCTTATTTTCTTGCTGCTGGGATCGATGGATGCCATGGCGCAGCAAGATACCGTAAAGCTCAAGGATGTAAAATATGGAAGTTTTGACCGTAACCTCATGGATGTTTACCTTCCACCAGGCCGGGCACCTAAAACACCTTTTGTAATCCTGATCCATGGCGGTGCATGGGTGCAGGCCGGCAAGGAGTATGTCAGGGATTTTCAGCAGTACCTGCTCAGCCAGGGTATTGCTTCGGTTAATATTAACCATAGGTACGCTAATGATTCTACTGTTCATTATAGACAGATAATGGAGGATGTAAACAGCGCGGTAAAATATTGTGCAGATCATGCTGGTGAATGGAATACACGTGCGGATGGTTTTAGTACTGCAGGGTTTAGCTCAGGAGCGCATCTGGCACTTTTGTATGGGTATACCACACAACGAAAAATAAATGCCATAGTAGATTTCAGTGGGCCCAATAACTTTACCGATACCGCTACACTGAATTATTGTGTAAAGACAGGGCTGATAGGATTGGTAGAAAGAATTACTGGCGACCGCTTCACAGGTGTCAGCCATGTACCGGCAAGTTTTTCGTTGGCAAGTCCTTATACCCATGTTAAAAACATCCCTACTTTCATTGCGCATGGGACCATCGACCCGGTGGTAAAAGTTATCCAGTCGCAGCAGCTGGCCCAAAAACTTCAGCGTATGCATGTTCCTGTGAAATTTATTGAAGTGGAAGGCCTGGCGCATGATCTGGATAAAAAACCGCAGGAAAAAATAAAACTATACCAGGCAGCAGCTGCATGGATCAAAAAATACGGACAAAAAAGATAAAATATGAACAGACTAAGCACACTGTCCCTGGTCATGCTAATGGCATGTACGGCCGTTTTCGCACAGCAGACAAAAAAACAGAAAAACACAGTTAGGCCCCTTACTGCAGCAGAGGTGAGTACCCGCTTATCGCCGGAAATCAAATTACTCGCCTTCGGGCCGGTTTCAAAACTTGATAGTGCCTTTATTGCCAATGCAAGAAAAGCGGATAAGGCACGCCCAACGCCTAAGCTTAAAAACGCAGACAGTCTAGAAATTTCCGACCTGAATATACCAGGGCTGGAAAAAGGCGATCCGCTGGTGTCCATACGGATTTACCAGCCAAAGTACGTCACCGGGAATGTTCCATTGCTGGTTTGGTTTCACGGCGGCGGTTTTATTGCAGGAAATCTTACCAGTGATCATCAGGCCTGCGCTACAATGAGTATCCGCTCGCAGGTAGTGGTAATATCGGTCGATTACAGGCTTGCCCCCGAACATGTATTTCCGGCCGGGGTGAACGATGGTTATTCCGCCCTGCTCTGGGGAATTTCTAAAGCAAAAACTTATGGGATAGACACCGCTAAAGTTGGTGTGGGCGGCGGAAGTGCCGGAGCAGCAATTGCAGGAAGCATCGTACTTAAAGCCAGGGCAGAAAAAGGCCCGAAAATAAAGGCCCAACTGCTGGTTTTTCCTCCCGCAGATATGGATACAACCCATGTATCGGTAGTGGAGTTATGGAATATTCCCGGCGTTAAGGGAGCCGACATGACCCGCTACCTAAAATATTATCTTGGCGAGAAACAGTATAAAAATGTTCCTGAGCATGCACTGCCCGGGCTGACCCAAAATTTAAAGGGCCTGCCGCCAACCTATATTTTAACCTGCGGCGTCGACCCGTTGAGAGACGGCGCACTCTTATATGCGCAAAGACTTATCAATGCTGGGATATTTACAGAGTTGCACAATTACGCCGGGTATCCTCATGGCTTTGTTCCAGAGCGGGCAAATACAGAACTCTACTTCATGGCAAAAAAACTACTGAACCAATAATATAAACTGTCGGTTATGAAAAGAAAATTATACCAAAATTTAAATTACGGAAAGCTTTTTATGCTTTTGGCCATGTTGCTGTTTGCGGGTATATGCAACGCTCAAACCAACACTTTCTCAGGTAAAGTTACCGATGAGCAGGGAAATGCTGTTCCCGGCGCAAGTATTAAACTTAAAATAACCGGACGAAGCACAACTACCGACCAGAACGGTGAATTTGTTTTTACCAATCTGAGCGCCCAAAAGGAAACCGCAACCGTTTCTTTTTTAGGTTTTATCACCCGGGAAATAGCATTGTTTGCCAACGCTAAAACGGTGATCAGGATGACAACAGCGGTGAATACCATGGATGAAGTGGTGGTTACCGGAATGTTCGATAAGCGAAAACGTATTGATGCTTCGGTTGCAATTACCACCTTAAACAGTGCGCAGATTGAACGCACTGTACCGGCAAGTGCTGCCGACCTTTTAAAAAATGCACCAGGTGTATTTGTAAATTCATCAAATGGTGAGATCAGGAACAGCGTTGCCTCACGTGGCATCACCGCAGGTTCGCAAGATGGTAGCTTTGGCTATGAATATGTTTCGATGCAGGAAGATGGAATCCCGGTAACCAATATTACCTATTTCAGTTATGGGCCCGATTTCTTCCTCAGGCCAGATGCCACCCTGGCCCGTTTGGAAGCCGTACGGGGCGGAACGGCCTCTGTTACAGCTGCTAACGCGCCGGGCGGGATCTTTAATTACGTTTCTAAAACCGGAGGCAGTACCTTTGAGGGCGAACTCAGAACCAAATATGGCTTTCAGGGAAGTGATGGCGGTAATCCGCTCGCACGCGTTGATCTGGACCTGGGCGGGCCGATCAAAAATAACTGGTTTTACAATATCGGTGGTTTTTACCGCTATGATCAAACTGGCCGCTATCCGGGCTACCCCATTAATAAGGGTGGACAGATCAAGGCAAATCTTTTAAAGAAATATAAAACCGGTTCCCTAAAAATAATCGGTAAATACCTTCATGATAAAAATGGATATGCCCAGTTACTGCCTACCAACAGTTTCTCAGATCCAAAACCAAGTGAAGGATTCGATATATTTTCAACGATCCTGATGCCCAAATTTCATTTTACCTCGCCACGGTATATCGGAGGGGGCGATATCTCGTTGAATCCGGCTAATGTGGTAGAAAGCAAATATAAATCGATAGGAGCCGTGTGGGAACAGCAGTTGGGTAAAGGCTGGTCGCTCAGCAATGCGTTCCGCTATTCCCGGAATGATATCAATTACAGTACCACAAACGGCTCGATTATGAGTGGTACCGATTTTAGCAGTTATTTTCTGCTTTCAGGAATGACCGGACTTGGATTTGGGAACTATTCGTTCAAGGATGCCAAAACCGGAACTGAACTGATGAGCATCAATGCAGCACCCGGACAGGGCGGATTGCCGGCTTATACGATCGTTAAGGATGTATTGCCAGGACAGGGGGTAAGCCCGCATTCCCTTTATTTTTCTGTATTGGGCAGTTATGAGAACCAGGTGAATGAGGTGATCAACCAGTTTGCCGTTAATAAAAAGTTTAAAAATATGAGCTTTAACGCAGGGATGTACTATGGAAGATCGCAAGCCCACCGTTTCTCAGGGATCAATGGAGTTGCTTTGGGTACCATCGAAAACCGGCCGAAACTTGTAAACCTTAGCTTTACGGGCAGCACCCTGGGTGGTACCACGGGGCTTCATCAGGTAACCAATGCTGAAGGGATTGCACAGGCTAACGGTGATACAGGCGGCTTTCTTGACTTTAACGTAACGCAGGCACAATATGCTTTTTTCTTCAGCCAAACCTGGAGCCTGACCGATAAACTGACCTTTGATTGGGGAGGAAGGTACGAAACAGCCAAAGTAGAGGCGCATAACCAGCGCACTTACTTTAAAACCGGACTACAGGGCGGAACAGATAATGATCCGAAAACATTCTTCAATAACAATACGCTCGATCGTATCAGCTCGGTAGAATTTGAAAAAAGACTAAATACTTTCTCTTTTTCAGGCGCGCTCAATTATAAGTTTAATGATAACACAGCCGTTTACACCCGTTACTCACGAGGTAAAAAATCGCCGGATATGGATGTATATTTTGCAGCCAACAGGCCCGAAACAGTGGCTTTGTTAAATCCTGAAGTTCGTACCACCGAACAGGTAGAACTTGGCCTGAAAGCCCGGAGGAAAGATCTTGATTTATTTATTACACCTTTTTACAGCATGCTGAGCGGAGTGCCGAACGGTTCGATTTTTACCAACGCAGACGCAACACTTTATACCACGCCCTCCCTGTATAGCAAATACCGCACGTTTGGGATAGAGATAGAAGGCGATTATAACCTAACCAAAACCTTAAGCCTGAGGGCTGTTGCAACCTTTCAGCGTTCCAAAATTGTGGAGGCAGAATATTGGGTAGCCAATGGTCCTGGAATGGCAGACGATACTAAAATATCTTATTCAGGTAATGAAACAGATAACAATGCGCGGATCATATCACGCATTACACCTACTTACCACAATGATAAACTCTATCTTTTTCTCACCTGGTCTTATCTTGGCAAACGACAGGCCAATGCTCCTAACGTGTTTTACCTGCCTTCTTTCTCCAACTTTGATCTCGGCGCAGGATACAACCTCACGCGTAAAATAACTTTGAGCGCAAACATTAATAACCTGTTCAATAATTATCAGGTAATGAGCTGGGCCCGGCCCGGAAATCTGTTAACGCAGTTAAGCGGGGCAGGAAGCTTTAACAAGGCACAGTTTGATGCTGCGGTGGCCAATAATACACCTTATTTTACTATTTCCAATCCACCAAGGGCCTATTACTTAACTGCTTCGTATAAGTTTTAATTAGTTAGCTATATTTGATATTAACAATACCGGTTTTATGAAACATATATTCCTGTTCCTCTCCATTACCATTATATGTTTGTCGCTGCACGGGCAGCAAACGGTCCATTCCGGTGCCTTTCATCCTGAACGTTTAGCCCGTATAGACCGGGTGGTTCAAAGTTACATCGACAGCAATTGGATTGCGGGGGCAGTATGCCTGGTCATGAAAGATGGGAAGCCGGCTTATTTTAAAGCATTTGGTATGGACGATAAAGAAAAAGGCAGGCCGATGCATAAAGATGCCATATTCCGGATTGCATCCCAAACCAAAGCCATTACCAGCACAGCAGTGATGATGTTATGGGAAGAGGGAAAGTTCCTGCTTGATGATCCGGTCTCTAAATATATTCCTTCGTTTGCCAGGCCCAAAGTGCTCGTTAAGTTTAACGAAAAAGACAGTAGTTATACCACCATGCCCGCTAAACGCGAAATTACCATCAGAGACCTGCTCACGCATACTTCCGGATTAGGCTATGCACAGATCGGTTCGGCCAAAATGCAGGCCATTTATGCCAAAGCAGGCATACAGGCCGGATTTTCTGACCATAAGCAGCTTTTGGCTGATGCTGTGAATAAACTGGGCACTTTGCCCCTTGAATATAATCCCGGCGAACGTTTTAACTATAGTTTAAGTATTGATGTTTTGGGAAGGCTGGTGGAGGTCGCATCCGGCATGTCCTTAGACAGGTTCTTTGCCGAAAGAATCTTTACACCGCTTGGGATGAACGATACCTATTTTCATCTGCCTGAAACCAAAAGGAGTAGACTAGTAACTGCATACACTGAAGATGCGAAGACCCGTAAGCCTGTTAAATGGGTTGATGGTACATTTCCGGGTAGTTCGATAAATTACCCGGTAAATAACAATGGTTATTTTGCGGGCGGGGCTGGATTGGTATCTACCATAACTGATTATGCTGCTTTCCTGCAACTGTTTATCAATAAAGGGAATTATCAAGGTAAGCAATTGCTGGCAAGGCATACTGTTGATGTAATGACCCGGAACCAGATCGGGGATATTTCATTGGGCGATGATAAATTCGGGCTAGGTTTTCAGGTTACTACCGAGAAAGGAAGTTTAAAGCTCGGATTGTCACCGGGTTCAATTTCCTGGGGAGGCTTTTTTGCTACCACTTATTGGGCAGATCCAGAAGAGAAATTGTCAGGTTTGTTGTTCATCCAGCAATGGCCATTTACACATAGTGAGTTATCAGATAAATATAAGGTACTGATCTACGGAGCACTCAAATAGCTTTTTGGTTATATCAGAATATTTTACAAGGAAATGAACAGAAGAAATTTAATCAAAAACACCTTTATTGCTAGCTTAGCTTCAGCATTGCCATTTGGCTTTACAGAACCTTCAAATAAAAAATCTCTTTCAGGAACTGAAGCTCCAGGAGGCTTTAAAAAAAATAAATTTGGCGATCTCGATCTCATAATCCTTACGGATGGTCATATTTTACAGCAACCGATACAGCCATTTATGTGTCCAGAAGCGCCGCAAACAGAATTAGAATCTTTATTAAAGGACAATTTTCGACCGCTCCAATCTGTGGATTTGGCAATGAATGTAATGTTGGTAAAAAAAGATAATAAATATATTCTACTGGATGCTGGAATGGGCGCTTTTGCAACCAATGAAGCAAATGGCTGGCTACTTAACAGTCTTTCTAAAGCTGGTGTACAAGCAAAGGAAATAACCGAAATAATGATCTCTCACGCCCATCCCGATCATATTGGCGGATTGATCGATGCTAAGCAGAACCTGGTTTTCCCTAATGCTACCGTTTATATTTCTAAAATTGAATATAATTTTTGGAAAACCGCAATGCCAGGGGATTTTAAAGAAAGTCCTTTGTATGAACAGCAGGAATTTTTAAAACAAATCATTGGCGGCATACAAAATGTGCTAAAAATTATTCAGCCGAAAGTGGAATTCTATCCTGAAACTGGTAAGTTAATGGACACCTTCTCTTTTACGCCCATTCCCGGACATACACCGGGAATGGTAATGATCCAAGTCGAATCTAAAGGCGAAAAATTAGCCTACATTGCAGATTTGATCCATCACGATATTTTGCTCTTTGAACATCCGGAATGGGGTTTTTCAGGCGATACCAACCTGGAAGAAGCAACTGCGACCCGCATCAAAACCTTGCAAAATCTCGCCACTTCCAAGACCAGTATTTTCGCTTATCATTTGCCTTGGCCAGGTTTGGGGTATGCAGGGAAAAGCAACCAAACTTTCAAATGGATTCCGCAGGTTTTTGCGACTATTTAAAGAAAAAATACGGTTAAAGCTTATTTAAAACCTACTAACAACAACTTAATCAGTCCAAGAAATTGGGCTGTCAAATTGGTCGAAGATTTACCAAAATATTTACATCTAAAGGGGTTTTCGTTAAAAAGGTGATTAAATATTTCATCGGAATCAAATCCTGCGCAAGCTTTCTACCATGGATATTGTTGAAGTCAAAACCCCGTATCAATATTACCTCAATCCTGACCTCACCCAGATCGACTGGGGGAATGTCCTTTTAATATTCCAGAAAATAAACCTCAAGTACAGAATTGCTGATGAGCTCAAGGCAGCGTTCAAAATGAGTATGGCTACTTTGTTTGTTTACCATGAAGGTAATATCATCGCTTTTGGAAGGGCAGTAGGAGATGGTCGCTATTATGTTATACTTGCAGATATTGTTTTAGATCCTGATTATCAGGGTGAGGGCCCTGGGAAATATTGATCAATATGCTAAACATTCAATTGGAAACTATCACGTCGTAAAGGTCACAGCAACCCCTGGCGCAGATATTTTTATAAGAAAATTGGGTGGAAAAAACAAAATACCTCTTGTATCTAACCATAGAGCCCGAAACAGTTTAGGCAGCATTGTCAGAAAGAGGAGTATCTGAAAGTGTTTTCTAATTTTCATCAAAATTTTTCTTTCACTTTTGGTAATCAATGCGGGCTGAGTTCGCATTCTGACCGTGAAAAAATGCCGGTTGCGTGCAAGCGGCAGAACAGTTTAATTGGGAAATTTAAATTATCTTTCTATCGGTATAGCTTTAATTTTTTCTTAAGCTCTATCCTGGCCTGGTGGATATGGGTTTTGACTGTCCCCAGGGGAATCTGTAGTTCTTCGGCGATTTCGTGGTATTTATAACCTTCAACATATCTTACGAATGGCATTCGGTAAGCTTCAGGCAGGCCATTTAAAGCATTCTGGATATCCTGCATCGCAAATTTGTGTTCCGCCCCATTTTTAGCAGCACTCCCGGTAAGATGTGCGCTGGTGATTTCTTCCTCTGTGGTAATGATCGAATTTTTTTTTGCATTCTTACGGTAATCATTTATGAAAGTGTTCCGCATGATCACGAATAACCATCCTTTAAAGTTCGATCCCTCCTGAAATCCTTCCTTAAACCTTAGGGCCTTGATCAGGGTATCCTGAACCAGATCGTTTGCATCCTCTGCATCTCTTGTGAAATTTAGGGCATGGGCATGGAGTTGGCCAGCATTTGCTGCTACCATACTACTGAATGTTGCTGTTTTCATAGATAAATGTACTTAGGTAAATAAATAACCACCTGAGTTTTTAGGTTGTTTGTATCTTTTCTAATACAATCTGTCTGCTAAGGAATTGGTTTCTGGAGCGCAGACTGAAAATTAACGTTTGGTCAGTTTCTTTAAGGATATCAGCGTGCTACCAGATTTCCATTCCAAGATGCAAAGGTGAATGGTGAAAATGGCATTATCTTATGCCTTGCAACTCGAAAAAATAAGGCTTTACATATTATCACTGTAGGTATATAAATGCTATGTTGTTTGAAATAAAGAAGAGGATCTAAATCAATGGGTGCATCATGAATGATGTACATTGATTATCTACAAAAAACAATATAACATTTTTGGAGATAATTGACTTACGGATTAAGTTTAAGGTTGAGCAGTGGTCTAATGGTATTCAAACATAAGCTTGTTGTTTTCGGCATAGAGATAGGTGGTGCCCCTGCCAAGATAATTGTGGATCGGATACCTGCTGTCCATGGTTTTTAAGGATGAGATCAGATTTTTGGTGACCAATTGTAGGCGATGTTTATAAGAGGACCTTTTGGCCTCCAGGGCAGTAATTTCTACCTCGTTGATGCATGCGTCAAGATCGTGTCCGATGTTGTGGATTTTATTTAAAAGGTCCAAATATTGATTGAACTGTTCCTGTATCGTATAGATGCTCATAATAGCGATTAACGCAAAACGGGAGAAAATAGTTTCCGGAAAGGATAAAATCTGGTACTATTGTCGGTTCATCCTTACTTGGAATCCTCAGTTGCTGGCCACTCAATTTTAGGAGTTTCCGCAATTATTTTCCGGTTTCAAGATGAGGCGCATCGACTGGTTTTGATTCTGGCGAACCCTTTTGGCGAAGAAAGATAGTTAGCACAACAATTGATGCCACTGAAAGAAATTCACTTTGCCAGTTCTGGAAGGTTTCAAACCAAAAATTTGCTTCCCCAAGGTATTCTATAACGCTTTCCCTTATCTTTCCTTTCAGCACCTGTTCGGTATTAAAATCCTGCCAACTGCCATAAAGATGCAGTCCCCAGCTGACCAGAAATAACAGGGCGAATGCAATAGATAGAGAATTAGAATAGAGCTTTAAAATCCAGCCGCCTTTTTTTACAGGCCATGGTGCATTAGTGCCAGGCGACGGCTCGCGGTCGACATCTTCTTTTTCACCTATTTTTTTTGATTCTGCGGACCCAACCTGTCTTAGACTGATGGTTAACATCACGTAGAGTGCCATTTGAAGAAATTCACTTTCAAAATTTTCAAAGGTTGCGGAAATAAAGTGACCACTTGTAAGGTAAGTGCCAAGGGACAGGTTTTGTGCCCTTAGATCTGAGAGTTCACCGTTATGCTCCTTCCACCCTGTAAGTGCCTGCGCGCATAGGGTTATGATGAAAATGTAATAAAAAAAACAGATAATCCGTTACGGTATAGCCAGGTCTTTTTGCGATTTTCTCTTTTTCTCATATGATGTATAGTCTATTTAATTGATTTGAGGTAGTCTTCCAAAAGTTCTGAACAGCGGTCCACAGTGCGGGAAACAATCTCCCAACGGGAACCTGTAAAGCTCAGCTGCTGCGAAAATATTTGCTCCCAGCCCCTTATTGCATAGATAAACATTGTGCCCACAGGTTTTTCTTCTGTTTCGCTGCCTCCGGGACAGGTCAGTCCGGTTATGCCAATATGGATGTCTGCAGGAATAACATCGGCAATGCCAAAACTGATTGCCCTGGTCACCTCCATTGATTCGGGGGTAAATTGCGCTATGAGTTTGGGATCAACGCCTAGTAATCCTTCTTTTACGCATGCGTCATAACAAGCAATACCGCCTTTCAGGAATTTTCCAGCATCTTCGATCATTGAAAATTCTGAAGTGAGCCGGCCTGCGGTAGCGCTTTCAGCAAATGCGATAGTAAGTTTTTTAGTGATGAGCAGCTTGCCCACCCGGTTCATGGTTTCGCTTGTCATAATGTATTTGGTTATCTTAATTGAGCTATCCCTTCTGCTCGTGACAACATCTTTTCAAACAAGGTTGTTTTGTGAAAGTTGTAAAACTATTGGTTGTAGACTTTCACCTTAGGCGAATTGCTACGTATTCAGATGATCAGGTTTATTCCCAAACCATTTTATTGGTTCCCATGTTATGGATTAAAATGATACCTCAGGCAAATGCGCAAACAAAAAAAATATGGAAGAAAACAGCAAACAGAAAGAATTCAGTCCGGCAGATCAAAATAGATTTAAAGAAGGCCTTGTCGAAACCAGATGGACGCAGACCGGTGAGCCGTACTTTGTGGTACGGGATGGTCTTGACCTGAATGAATATGCACTTTTGGCCAAGGGACAGCTGGAACATGATCGGGAAATCGCCCATGATTTTACCAGTAAGGTAATCAATGAATCGGCCGACTCCGAGGTCCCCTTTGAATACAAGTCAGGTTGGTTTTTGGAAGGACTTGCAGAAGGTGAAGTCGAATAATGCCTTTATCAACCGGTTTCGGGTGACTCGAATTACTTTAGGGAAAATAAAATGTTTCTTGTTATATTAGCACATGTGGGGGTGAGAGCCCACAATCAATATGTATATTGAGAGCGTTAATTTAGATTGTAGGCACAAAATGTGCCTACTTTTTTTCAGGGTGGAAACTAAAAACGGTTAGGTTGTTGAAAAGATAAAGCCTAATTATCGCGTTAATTAAAATTTAAGGATTCATTGGCTGTCAGGGCCGAAATTAAATTTAAGGATGTTTACCGGTGGTTGACCTGTCTTGCAATTTTTCTTAGTAGCACCTGGATATCGAAGGGCTTGGTTACGTATTCTTCAGCAGTACATCCACTGGTCATCTGCGGCAGATCTGCATGTGCACTCATCATCAGGATAGGGATATCTTTCGTTGCCTCATCTGATTTTAAAAGTTTACAGACTTCCAATCCATTTCCATCGGGAAGCATCACGTCCAGGATAAACAGGTCTGGGCTGGAATCCTTTTTTGATAAGAAGTCATGTACTTTGCTGTACCATTCAACCTGGTATCCTTCTTCTAAAAGCAGTATCTCCATGATGTCGATGATTCCGGGGTCATCCTCCAGGATGCAAATGTGTTTGCCCATAATAAAAATAGAATTCTTTTGTTCTTTTCTGCTTGATAACTCAATGCTGGATATTACCCTTTTTCCCCCTGCGGATCCTGAGCATCGCCTTCCTCATATCTGTCTTCTACATGCTCATCCTCGTGCACAATCAGCGAATGGGGTGCGGCGGATGATGGGTTGCTTCCGGTCCCGGATGTCTTGGGTATGGAGAGTATTTCATTATTGTTTTCTGTAGAAGGCTGGGGAACTTGCGTATTTCCCAATGCAGTCTGGGCCATTTTCTCCTGGTCTGTTAACTCTTGCGACTGGTTTTCGTTTTTGCTTTCTATGTTTGCCATAACTTTTTGTTTTGTCTAAGTCAACAAAATGAACAATTTAAAAGTTTGAGATATTTGAATTATTGCTTAACATGAAATGGCAGCATGATAGTACCTTCACAAATATGGAACAGGGGTTGGTTTGGTCAAAATAAGCATTCCGGTATCATGTCGGTTTCATCAGCCATTTTGCCTGTAGAATTAAATTTGTTACGGCAAGTGTAATATTTTGATATCCTATTTGTATAGCCAAAAACAAAGGGCATAGGCGAACTAAATGAGTTCCTCACCCATCATAACCTGGATCGAAAGGAACTGCCTGACCAGGTAGGGGCAATATCGGATGCCTATATCCTTTATCCATTTGGAAAAAGGGAGGTGCTGTAAGAGAATGAATTTACACGTATCCGCTTTGATGAATTTACCCGTTTGTTTAAGGTTGACCTTGGAAAATTTAAACAAAAGGTGTTGGTAACAGCCTGTTTTTGTCTGTGACAGATTGTGCGAAAAAATTGTCCATATCGAGAACAATAAAAAATCTGATTCAGTACTTTCCTGAATGCAGATGGCAATTTCTTTGATACCACGCATTTCCCCAATTCTACTCCAAGTTATCCTTTCCGTGCGCGTGGCTGTTACCTTTCCGGCATGGTTGTCGAAGATTTTGGTTTTCCAAGTATTGAGGTAAAGCAGTCGGCCAGGCGCCCATCTTTTCCGATCCGGTAATGGCTTAGTAAAAACAAATCCCCAAGCATGTTGGTTATTCTCCCAAAATAGGAATCAAACATGGAAAAGCTGGCGGAGATACTTAAGGAGGCAGGTATTTGCCCTCCGGATCGCAAATATGATCGAGGTGGCCTGAAAAGAACCCAATATCGCGGCATCCATAGTCATGAAGTTTATGGAGATCAAAAAAATGATAAAAAAGATCGGTGGCAGATTTTGAAATCACTAGGCAAAAAGTTAAGGTCAATTATATCGATCAGTATGGAACATTATTCAAATGCATTTAAGGAAAATCTTGTGGCTACCTCTAACACGGTGGTGCTGGATTACCTTTTCGGGGTAGGGGAAGATATGGCAGCATACCAGCTTGTACGCTTTTCTCAGGAAGGACCGTGGTGTGTCCTGTCAAGCGGTTATCTGCTTGGCAATTTGAGCAAACATAACGGAATCTGGATAGCTAAAGATGCCGGCCATCTTGACGGGGAACGGGTTTTATCCATCGGAAGGTTTATAGACAGCCAGCATTTTAACTTTCTTCCCGATAAGATCAAGCTGCATTGGGAGCAATCAGTAGAGGAGGTGATCATGCATAATGATAGTAGCTACATGGTGATATGCAAGGAGGGAATTAAATTTGAACACTTTAAGGGCATGTTCTGCGCATATATTCCTGAACTGGTGAGAGAAGAATGGACAGTTATATTTAATGTCTACAATGCTGGATTTTCTGAAGATTTTAAGGTTGAGGTGATCTGATAATTTGACTAAGGCAGTGTTTTTTTCTAAAACTATCTATAAAAGGATATGTTGTTACCGGTATGGAAATCAATGAGATAAAAAGCTGTTTCAATAAAATAGGGAAATGGAGCGGCAGTCATCGCAGAGGATTACTGATAGGCGGCATTTTAGGGTTTTCCCTTACGGCTGCTTACTTGCTATCCCGAAAAAAACGCGCCAACGCATCACCAATTCCCGATGAACCTAATTTGACCATGGAAAGATATGTATTTGAAATCCCCACCGATAAGGGACCTGTCCAGGCGGTGGTTGAAAGCGGCGGTGAGTGTTATAGCGTAAATCTCGATGGACGTTATGTAGGCAGTATGTGGCGCGATGAGCAGCGTGGCATGCAGTGGAATACACTGGATGAGGAACTGACCCCATACCTTTGGGATGTTTCGAGCCAGATTTCGGAAGCTTTTTCCAGAAAAGGCTTTCCCTCAATTCTAAAAGGGGCGTATCCCCAGATCCTGTTAACGGATTGGAAAAGCAGCGAAACCCTGAAAGTTGTGATTTCAGATGAAACAGACCTGGAGGTCTTTTCTACTTTTCTTAAGGATGAAATCATAAACCTGGTGGATTTTGAGGAACACCTGGACCTGATGGTAAAGAAAAGCGGGAACGCATATTTTATTATTGTAGGCATTAATTAAACTTATGGATTTTCTTAAAAATCCGTATAGTTAAGATGATGAAAATTGAAGGGGCCCGTTAATATTGGTCTTTCCAGTCCGGCAAATTGTTACCCGACATCTGATAGCTGTGACGCAGATTTACTGGCTTTAATTCCGGGATGGAAGGCCACCACTTAACCTAACCATGGCTAATGGTTTCCGGCCCGTTCTGGACTTCAGTTCACCAGGGAGGTCAGGTGGAGGCAAAGTTTGTTGGGGTGGAATAGTTTATTCTTTGGTTCAGTTTGGTGGGAATTTCAGGGACAATGGTTGCTCTCTACGTTTTTAAAATGACGCATCATTCCGCTCAAACTGGTTCTTCCTACCACTGTTAGTGGTGGAATTAATTCAGATCTAATTTTCCCTTACCAAAACACTTTGAAAAAATATCATAAGGAAAGCTTGAGATCATCCTTTTTATTAAGTCGATTCGCCTGTCACAAAATTGGGAAGAAACCACTATCCGGATAAACCAGAATGGATTGATTCCTTGTCGCCATAATAAAATCATAACGCTTTGGTTATTATCAAGCTTATCGATGGCTGTATGTTTTATATAAATGACAATTTACAGTATGCGCTGGTCACCAATCATGAATATCAGATAGCGACCAGAATATTGTGCTTCTAAAGGTACCCTTGAAATCTCTTTTGCAAAAACTACTTGACATATCCGATTAATTTATTTTGTAGATTCGCAGGTCATCTTCGGTAAATGTCCGCAAACCTTCCATATAATGATCAGCAACTTGTCCTGCTTTTAAAGCAGGATAGTAAGGTCGCGTTTGGTGAAATTTATGGTAGGTATCAGACATTGCTGTTTTTATTTGCGGTCAAAAAGCTTCAGGATGAAGAAAGTGCGAAGGATATTGTTCAGGAAGTCTTTATCTCCTTGTGGAACAGCAGGGCAACAATCATTGACACCGCGCCCCTGGCACCTTACCTTTACCGTTCAGTATTAAATAAGGTGCTTAATATTTTTCGCAGTAAAGGGGTAACCGAAGAATACATTGCGTCCTTGCAATATACCCTTAATGATTTTTCAGAAGATTCTGCAGATTATCTGATCCGTGAAAAGGATATAAGTGCAATGATCGAAGTTGAAATCTCAAATTTACCGGATCGAATGCGGGAAGTTTTTGAATTGCGGCGTAAAATGTATTTAAGTAATAAGGAAATAGCCCTAAAGCTTAACCTGTCCGAACATACCGTTGCAACCCAAATTAAAAATGCGTTAAAAATCCTTAGAAAAAAACTTGGTTCAGCAATTTTCACAGTTTATTTCATCAATCTTTAATTTTTTTTTCTCATCTATACCCGATTAGCCAAAGTAAGGTGTAATGTAAGGTATAGAACAGATGAAGAATGCAAAAAAGCGAAGCTGAGCAACTATTTAAGAAGTTTAAAAATGGGTCATGTGACGAAAGGGAATTAAACGCCATTCGCTATTGGCTCTACTATTTTCGATCGGAACCGGTTGCGAAATATTCCCCAGAGCACCTGGAGCAGATTTCAGATGAGATATGGGCTAAGCTGGAGCCCAACTTACATGAACGTAAACCCCATGTTATTTCGCTCAAAGCTAAAATTGCTGCTGCCGCGGCAATCGTACTATTGGCATTGGGCGGAATCTATTTTGTGCAGAACAAGGCACCTCTTTCCGGTCAAGTAGAAAGCGTATACACAAATGATATTGACCCTGGAAATGATAAGGCTTATCTGATCCTCGCTGATGGAAAAAAAATTAGTCTTGATCAGTTACAGCCAGAGGAGATTTCGCAGCCAGGCGTTGAAATATCAAGGTCCGCTGATGGTGTGGTGATTTACAAAACTTCTGCAGATCAGGCGGCAACCGATGAAAAAAATACACTTGAAACGCCTAATGGCGGAAGATTTTCGATCATCCTTCCTGACGGGACAAAAGCCTGGCTCAATGCAGCATCGACCTTAACCTATCCGCTCTCTTTTAAAAATAAGAAAGAACGCATAGTGACATTATCCGGAGAGGGGTACTTCGAGGTGGCCCACGATAAATTGCATCCCTTTCTGGTTCGCTCCCAGAGGCAGACAGTTCAGGTATTGGGAACGCATTTCAATATACAGGCCTATTCCAATGAAAAGCACATCCGGACAACGCTATTATCAGGTTCAATACGTGTATCGGGCAGTATGCACTCACCCAAAATACTTAAGCCGGGAGAACAGGCAGATTTTGATAACAACGCAATTACGGTTTCTCAGGTCGATACCGAGCAGGCAAATGCATGGATCAACGATGACTTTGTGTTTAATGGTGAAGATCTTCATACGGTGATGAGACAGGTCGCAAGGTGGTATGATGTGGAGGTTGTATATGATGGGGAACAGGATAATACCGCATTCTACAGTACCATTTCGAGAAAGAAAAAGCTTTCTGAGATATTGAAAGCGCTGACAATGAACCAGGGTGTGCACTTTAAACTGGAAGGAAGGAGGTTAACTGTTATGCCTTAATCCACAAATTCCTGGACTGGTAAAAAGCGGGAGCGTCGGAAGCGCCCCCGGTTAAAGCCGGTAAAGAAGAGTAATTGTTCTAACACTATTATCAACTAAAACCAACCAAACAAATGTATAAAAAATACCATGCAAATGGATATGACCTGACTAATCATGTCTGTATATCATCTTCCCTCTATGGGAAGGTCCGACAGGGTGCAGGGATAACACTGAAATATTTTCAGCCCGCGCTATATTGTTTACTTTCCGTTTTTCTGCTGTTTCCAACACGGTCTTTTGCGCAAAACGAGCGCATAAGCCTGTCGAAGAAGAATGCACCTCTGAGCGAGGTACTAAGGGATATCCGCAAGCAGTCAGGATTTGATTTTGTGCTTAACCGTGAGCAGATAGGCCAGTCAAAAAGGGTGACCATCCAGGTTAAGGATGCCGGTTTAAAAGCAGTTCTGGATGAATGTTTTCGCGGGCAGCCTTTCGACTATACCATAGAAAACAGGATTATCGTTGTGGTTAACCGGGTCAGGATAGAAAACAAAGCTTTTTTGATCAACCTTAAAATCCGGGTACAGGATCAAAAAGGTGGGGTGTTGCCCAGCGCCAGCATAACCTCAAAAGAGGCAGGCCTGATGGGTTTTACCGATACCAACGGTGAGTTCGTGTTTTCGAGGATTCCTCGGGATGCAAGTGTTGTAGTTTCCTATGTCGGTTACAGATCGGATACTTTGACGGTTAAATCAGCTTCTGAAATTTTAGTCATGCTGAATCAGCAAATCAATACGATAGATGAGGTTTCTGTTGTTTCTACCGGTTACCAAACCCTTTCCCGTGAACGCGCAACGGGATCTTTCGGGAAACCGGATATGCAGATTTATCAGAACAGGGTGGCTACGCAAGACCTGGTTTCCAGGCTGGATGGACTGGTTGCCGGGGTAATGGTAATTGCCGGGCCGAAAGGACTTACCGGCAACAGGCAGTTTGGTGGTGGCAACACTCAACAAAGTATCATTAGGGGTAAGTCGACCGTTCAGGCAAACGGAGACCCGCTGTATGTTGTAAATGGTGTCCCCGTAACCGACCTTTCAGTGATCAACCCTGATGATGTGCAGGATATTTCTGTATTAAAAGATGCCTCTGCGGCTTCCATCTGGGGGGTAAAAGCTTCCAACGGGGTAATTGTCATCACGACAAAAAAGGGTACTGCGGGAAAGCCGTTGAAGATTAGTTATTCGGGAAATATCTCTCTATTCGGTAAGCCCGATCTGGATTATGTTCCAATGATGAACATTGCGCAATACATACAAACTGAGAGGGAACTGTTCAATCCAGCTGCTTTTCCATATGGATCCATTGGCACCACAGTGATCGCTCCACACGAACAAATCCTCTACAACCAGAACAGGGGTCTTATCAGCGCAGTTCAGGCGCAGCACAGTTTGGACAGTCTGAGCAATATCGATAACCGGCACCAGATCAGAGATTTGTTATTTAGAAATGCATTCACCACCAACCATACGCTTTCTGCCTCAGGTGGATCATCAGCCTACAATTTCTATGCCTCTGGTTCTTACACCAATACCACCAGTAGCCATCCCGGAGACCAGAATGGCGTATATCGTTTAAATATCAACCAGACTTTTATGCCAGTCAGCAGGCTTCGGATCAGTCTGAACACGGCATTGAACAATACCATAACCGGTAGCGACAGAAGCATTGTCATCGGTAGCAATTTTATTCCCTATCAGCTCTTTCAGGATAATGCAGGCAATAACCTGCAAATGAATTATGTTCAGGGACTTTCGCCGGAGGTAAGGCGAGATTACCAAACCAGAAGCCGGATTAATCTGGATTATTCACCTTTGGATGAGGTCGCTATGGGATTTATAAAGGGAAATACATTGTCGGTTAACCTCACCGGAAATGTGAATTTAAAAATATGGAGGGGATTGAGCTTCGACGGTACCTATAGTTATCAGAAAGCCCCCTCGACGAGCCAGCTTTACAATGATAGCAAAACCTACGACCTGCGAAGAGAGCTGCTAGGTTTTACTGTTGCGCGCACTGCGAATGATATTCCCGTATACTATTTGCCTACTTCAGGAGGAAGTTATAAAACTGTGAATATCGATCAGCGAAATTATACACTGCGAAACCAGCTGATTTACACAATGGGACTAAGGGATGGACGGGACAGGATCAATGTTCAGATTGGTCACGAAGCGCTTGAGCAGCTTACAACCAACAGGACGACCATCGCAAGGGGGTATGATCTTGATTTGCTGACTTCTGCAAGCCTTAACTATTTGGCCCTGAGCCAGGGCATCTTTGGAGCGGTGTCGTCCTTTAGAAGTACTTTTAACGAAAAACCATTTGAGACTTTTGAACAACTCAACCGGAATGAATCATTTTTCGGACTGTTCAATTACACCCTGAATGAAAAGTACATGCTTGATGCCAGCGTAAGGAGGGATTATAGCAATCTGTTTGGTTCGGAAAAGGGAAAGCAACGTAAACCGACTTTCAGCATTGGTACTAAATGGCTGATGAGTAAGGAGAGCTTTTTGGAGAAGAGTGCATGGATCAATAGTCTGGCCCTTCGCGCTACGTATGGTGTCACAGGTAATTCACCATTTATTGGTGCAGGTTCGTCAAGGGATGTGATCCAGATCGGCCGGAACAATGTAACGGGTGACTACTACACCTTGGCAGGCCTGGCCAATAATCAGCTAACCTTTGAAAAAACTGAGACGGTTAATATTGGGGTTGATTTTAGTGTTTTGCAGAACTCCATCAGCGGAAGTATTGAACTGTATAACAAGAGGACCACTGATATGCTTGGGCAGGTAGATCTCAATCCAGTCAACGGAGCGTCTATTATTCGTGGTAACCTTGGAAACATGAACAACCGCGGATTGGAAGTGACATTGAATTCGAGAAACATACAGCTTAAGGATTTTAGCTGGGCTTCAGTGTTAACCTTTAGTTTGAACAGAAATCGCCTGCTGAATTATTCAACACCCCAGCCCACTCAGCTGACAACCAATGGCAGAATAAATAGTAACTATGTTGTTGGTTACGGTATACAGCCCTTGTTTGCCTACCAGTTTGCAGGACTGGATGCCCTCGGCGATCCGCAAATCCGTCTGGCCAATGGAACCGTTACCAAGGATCCTGATGTTGCTACAGCCGAAGATCTGATATATATGGGGACCACTATTCCAAAATTTAACGGTGGGCTGAGTAATACCTTCAGATATAAAAATCTTTCGCTCACAGCAAACATGATCTATAATGTCGGCAACGTGATGAGACGGGATGTTAACCGTTATTTTTATGGACGTATTGAATACGGCACTGGTAGTTTTGGTGGTAACCTGAGCCCGGAGTTTCTGGACAGATGGAAAAAACCGGGTGACGAGCTCCTGACCAATATTCCTTCATATGTGGCCAGTGCAGGAGTGAATGTAAGCAGGAGAAATATTGATTATTACACTTATGCTGATATCAATGTGGTGAGCGCCTCCTATATTAAACTCAGGGACATTACGCTGAATTACATCGTCGGGCCAAAATTGTTGGACCGCCTGCATGTCGAGTCTTTATCGTTTTTCGCACAGACCGGGAACTTTATGATCTGGAAAGCGAATGATTTCGGTATAGATCCTGAATATCAATCTTTCAATCAGGGGGGACGAAATATGCCTGCCTTTAAGCACAGCTTCAGTTTCGGTGCAAACCTTACCTTTTAATCCTTAGATGATGAAAATATACCAATATTTATCTTTCCTTCTGATACTGGTTTTTGTATCAGGATGTAAAAAATCATTCCTTGAAGTAGTACCCAAGGGACTGTTAGTTGCCCGTTCAACGGACGATTATGATAAGATCCTGAACGCTCCGGATCTTTATCTCTACTCTTATGCCGGTGGCTGGCAATCGATGGTGCTCATGGGTGACGATGTAGCTGCAGAAGGCAGTTACTTCTCATCAGCTTCACCGATGAGCCAGAATGCATTCAATTATAAGGCAGATTTATTCAGGGCGCAGGATAATACCTTCGATTTTAAAGTTTACACAAGTAACCTGTATACGGTAAATAAGGTGATCAACGAGATCGATGAATCTACGGGAGGCAGCGCCGCACAGAAGATTGCATTGAAAGCCGAAGCGCTGGCTAACCGGGCATGGATATATTTCCAGCTCATAAACATTTATGCCAAGCCTTATAACACTGCATCGGCATCGCAGGATCCGGGTTTTCCTATCATCCGCGATGCGGACATCAATTTGAGCGGGCATGTTAGAAATAGCGTGGCTGAAGTTTATGCTTTTATTATTCAGGATTTCAATGACGCAATCAGTTCCCTGCCCCTGAACAATAGATTCGCCCAGCGTTTTTCAAAGCCTGCCGCAGAAGGTATGCTGGCTAAGGTATATCTCTATATGGGTAGAAATACCGAGGCCCTGGCCATGTTTAATATTGCTTTGACGGATGCTGCGGCCCAAACCAGGCCGGCTAAGCTCTATGATTACAACGTTGAATTCGCTCCGGGGGGTAAGTTTGACCCGATTGGCTACAATGGCCCGAATAATTCTCCCGGGATAAACTATGACGATGTGACAGAATCAGTGCTGGCAAAAACATTTTACAATGGGCCCTATAGCGGAAACGAGTTTGGGAATGAATTTCTTGTGCTATCTCCCAAGGCACAGGCCATTTTTGGGCAAGGTGATTTGAGGCTGAATTTTTATGGTGCATTTTTCCCGAATTCAACACCTAACCCTTCGGGCAGGTTATCAAAATATTCGGTTAACTACTCTAAGTTTGGATTGCAGTTAGCTGAATTATATCTACTAAGGGCCGAAGCGAATGCGAGGTTAAACAACCTTTCAGCCGCCGTTGATGACCTGGAAGTGCTACGCAGAAACCGTATGCCTGTAAATGTCGCCAGTGTTCCTGCTCAGGCTGCTTCCACTAAAGAGTCACTGATCAGGTTTATCTTTCAGGAGCGTACCAGGGAATTCGCGATGGAAGGATACCGTTGGTTTGATATGCGGCGCTGCTCCATTGATCCGGTTTTCTCAGGCGAAACCTTCCCGCACATCATTTATAATGATGAGACCTCAACAAATATTACCAGTTTTAATCTGCCTCAGGACAGGCTTACGCTTCGGCTTCCTCCAATCGTAATGAATGCCAATCCAGGCTTTATCAATAACCCTTAAATAATTATCATGAATATTTTAAAAATCAATGTACAGTCATTAGTTACCTTAAGTTTGCTGTTTTTCTCAGTAAATGCTTTTTCACAAAACAAATTCATCATCAAAGGACAGCTTTCTCAGGAGATTAATGGTAAAAAGATTTTGCTCTCTTACAAAAATAACGGTGTGATCACCGAAGATTCCACTAAAGCTGAAATGGGTAAATTTATTTTCAAGGGTTTGATCGGAGACCCGGCCTACGCCCGGATCAGTGTAGATCCACCTGCCATGACTACCATGCAAAATGTGAAGAGTCTTGACGTTCGTGACTTTTTTATCGATGCCGGAGAAATCCTGATCACGGGATCTGGGGGGGTAAAAACAGCCGCCATCAAAGGCGGAAAAACCCAGGCCGATTACCAGAAAAGGTTTGAACTGTACAGGCCGGTGCAGGCCCGTGTGGATTCACTGAATACGTTGATTGCAGGTTATAAGGAGAATGGTAACAATAAAGCAATCGATGCTGCAAGATTGGAAATGAATGCTGAGTTTTCGAAAACAGCAAAGATTGACAGTAATTTCATCAGGGAAAATCCTGGGAGCTTTCTCTCGCTTGATATCTGGAGATCAAAGCATCGGGGCACACTTCGTTCGAGCTTTGAGCCTGAGTTTATGAGGTTCAGTCCGATAGTTAGAAATACCTTTGCCGGAAGAGAGATCCAGGCTAAGTTTGATCTGGCAAAAAAACTGGCTCCCGGACAGCCTGCACCTGAGTTTAAGCTTAAAGATACAGCGGGCAAAGAAGTTTCGCTTTCCTCACTTCGGGGAAAAAATGTATTTGTATGCTTTTATATGCCTGATTTCATGAACTATGATGCTTTTACTTTCAACCTTGGACGCATTAACAGAGCCTTAAAGGATAAAAACACGGTGATGGTGACTGTTTATTACAGCTATTCAGACAGGCCGGCTTCATATTGGATGGAAACGATAAAAAAATCTAACTTCAACTGGATGAACCTGAACGATATTGGTGGGGTTAACGAGGCCGGAAGTTTGAGCTCAACAGCTAAAGCTTATGGCTTGACTTTCTATACCTTGCCTAATGCACTCCTTATTGGTGAAGACGGTAATATCCTGGCGAGCCAGCTTAAGTTAAACGATACAGGTCTTGGTCAGGAACTGGCACAATTAATCAAATAAAGATGAGAAAATTAGCAGTATTGATTTTAGTGATTACCGTTATGACGATCGGTAGCCTTAGCGCACAAAGAATAGCAAGGGAATATCTGGATGTGGGTGATACCATCAATGTTTATCCCAAGGTCGAATGGATTAAAGGAAATCCAACGGGCAAATTCGACCCAAATAAAGTTTATATTATTGATCTATGGGCCACATGGTGCAAACCGTGTATTGCTGCGATGCCCCATTTTAATGCGATGGCATCGAAGTATAAAAACCAAGGAGTAGTGTTTATAGCACAGGATGTGATGGAAGATGACAGGCAAAAAGTAGTAGATTTCTTAAAAGCGAACGACAAAATGATGGAGTTTGATGTTGCTTTCGGCGGCGGAAAGGGGAGTGATTTTGAGCGGGAATGGATCAAACCGGCAGGGGTGAGCGCAATACCCCAGACCTTTATCATAAAAGGAAACAAACTCCTTTGGCAGACATCTCCAGAAATGATTAACGAAAGGGTAATTGAAATGCTAATTAAGGGTGATTTCAGTATTGAAAAAGCCAAAAAAACAATACCACATTAAAAATACCACCTGATTTTAGCTTTGCTACTGGCAGCTGTTCTGGTTGCCGGTAGCATTCTTTGATTTGATTGGTAAAACCAAACCATAATAAACTTTTAAAGCTATAGTCTCCCTGTTCCTTTCGTAGATTTCATTAAAGGCGATTCTATACCCAATTGCGGGGAGAGGGCAGGCAGCGAACTTTATTTAGGCGTGAATCAATCAAGGATTTATTCTGTATCCTTTTTGTGAAATTTGCGCTTATTTTTTTGCTCTATTAAGATTTCCCCTACACAGGCCCTACCTTATTGGGACGTCAAAGGCAGAGTAAATCTAAATGTGCTTCCCTTACCTGATTTGCTCTCCACCCAAATCCTGCCGCCATGGCGTTGCACGATTTCTTTACAAATAAATAATCCGAGTCCAAGACCAGGCGCATTGCTTTCTTCCACCCGATAGAACCGTGAAAATATGTTTTCCAATTTATCTTTATGAATTCCCAGCCCCTTGTCCCGGATACTTACAATTACCTGTTTGTGGTCTGTTTCCAGAAAAATTTCCACAAGATTTGATGATGGGGAATATCTGACAGCATTAGTTAACAAATTTATAAGAACTTGTTCGATTCTTTGCGCATCAACCTCTACATCACAAGCCTCAATATCAGCTTTGAATTTAAATTCATGGTTTGGATTGGCATGCATCATTAATTCAATGCTGTCATTAATAATGCCTTTAATGTCAGTTGCCTTGACTGCTAAGGGAAGCTTTCCGGCTTGGATCTTGGTGATGTCTAATAAATCATCGATCAATGTGGTTAGCTTTTTTACTTGTTGTGCAGCCTTGTTGATAATATGCCTTGATTTTTGTCCTTCACTTGTTTTTTCAAGTATATTTAAATACCCGTTCAAACTGGTTAGTGGCGTTTTCAGTTCATGGCTTGCCAACCCTATAAATTCATTTTGTCTGTCACTAAGGGTTTTTACCTGTTCATAAAGAAGTGCTTTTTCCTGCTGTAAGGATATTTGCTCACTGATATTCCGCGCAATTTTTGAAGCCCCTATGATTTTGCCATCTTCAGCAATAACTGGTGAAACTGTTACAGAAATAGGTATCAGTGTGCCAGATTTAGTTAGTCTTTCTGTTTCAAAATGCTTAACTTTTCTACCCGCCTTGATCTGCGAAATGATAAATGTTTCTTCCTCAAGCCTATCTGTCGGGATGATTAATGAGATATGTTTCCCGATCGCTTCCTTTTCATGGTAACCGAACATTTTCTCGGCGGCAGGGTTCCAACTCATAATCATGCCATCAAGCGTTTTACTAACAATCGCATCTTCGGAATTGGCCACAATTGCAGCCAGGATGGCATTTCTATCGTTTATCGAAGTTTCTATCATAGGGCTGATCATCCAAAGTTAACAAATATTCGAAAAAGTTGTAGGAGTCATTATAACTTACCTCACCGATTTGTAAATGGCCTTGTAATCGAAAGACAAATAAAAATGGCGCTAAAAGCGGCTATGACTAAAAGATCTCTAATAATCTTATTTGTTGATCAGGTTAAGGGGCATGAAAAATTAGCCGTGGGTAGTAAACAATAACATATTAATCGGATATCTTGATATAGGTAATGATAAATGTGAAAGGCCTGAAGGAAGTAAGAAGCATATAATCTGATATTTTCAATAATATGCAAAAGAATGCAGGAGGTGCAAAATATATCGTTTCAGTCAGGTTTATCGGGGCCTCTCCTGAAGGGGTAAGAGGGTATAAAGATCTTGATGGTACGGTTGTGGAAGTGGAGGTTACCAGTTACTGGTTGAGAAATTGTACCTGGGTATTGTAGGTCAAAATTTGGGAGGATGCAGAGTATGCCTTCAAAACAAAAAAGATGACTGTTCTGAGGGCGATTTATAGCCTCTAGTCGGTATGCTACTGCCTGAAAAACAAATAGATGGTCAATATGGGTGGATAAGGAAATACAATTGGTATACAGGTACATTTACTTCTCTCCTGAAAAAGGTAGGTGGGTCCACGGAGTTAAAAAATGAATACGATGATGAGTTTCATCATGCTATGTCATCCAGCGTAACGCTGAGCGGTGGAAATCCATATATTTAATGTCTGATAAAAGATAGCTGTTGAGTTCAACTTATTATGTTAGCCTATTGGCTGTTCGCTGCGCGCTGACCTGGAATGCATCCAAAAACCTAAAAGTGCGGAAGATAGTAACAGCAAATGCAGGTGATCATCGAGGGCACAGTTGATAGCGGAGTAATTACCGAACGTTCCAGGGTAAGTAGTCCCAAATATGGGATCCCTGATGACGCAAGGGGTGCCTGTGGATCCTGTAGGCAGACAAAAATTGGATACATTACAACATGGAATATCGTAATTAAAATCCTGGCTGAACAGTATCTGGAATTGGTATAGTTCGCCGTTACTGTTGCGTCTGCACCCTGTTTGAGCAGAACACGTGATCCATAACAGATTGAGCATCACAAGAAGGGAAATACTTTTGTACATGCTCATTAAACAGGTGAATGTGCAATTTAGTATTATTCATTTTATTCAAGTGTTTGTTTTTCAATTATTTACATGGATATGCTCTATGCTGGTTGAAAAAAAATCTAAAGTTTATTCCGGTAAATAGACCCCCAATTGGTTACAAGGCTAAAACCGGTTGATTTATTGCATGAGAGTGGCCCAATCTACAGACTGTTTCTTGCAAGGGTGTCTTAGAAGAATTTTTAATTAACTTGGCTGAACTTTGCATCTAAAATATCAAGATCTCAACTCCTCAGGTTAAATTTGTACCGTTCAGATACATTGGGCCGGAAGTTTACATTGGTAAGGTAACTAGTCATCGCGTTATCGTTACCCGTCAGAATTAGGGCTAATCTTTTTTACAATCAAGGTGTTAATGAATACGACGAACGCTGAAACTTGCCGGAAGGTCAGGCACCATTTAAGCGGGTTGACTGGTGAATTTTAGAAGGTATATGCCTGGTATGGGTTTCACCGCAATAACTCCCAGATGAGAATAAACTGGTATCAAAATTGCAGCTTAGCCATAAGAAACATAACAGTCTGATTTACATGTCCATTCTTCGTGGTGGTATCATATTAGTTGGAAAGTTTGGTATTTTTTATAGCTTTATAGATAAATTGTTAATGAATGGCTAAATCAAAAAAACAGCCGGAGAGCCTATCATTTGGTGCAATCTCTAAGACCCTTACCGGAATTTCCGGACTGGATGAAATTACCCTTGGAGGACTGCCGGCAGGTCGTCCAACATTGATCTGCGGAGAGGCAGGTTCCGGAAAAACGCTTTTTTCTATTGAATTTATTGTCAAAGGTGCCCTTGATTACGGGGAACCAGGTGTCTTTATGGCCTTTGAGGAAAAAGCTGATGAGCTCAAGACTAATGTTGCTTCTCTGGGCTTTGATCTTGACCAATTGGAACGTGATAAAAAAATCCGTATCGATTATGTACATATCGATAAGTCCGAAATCGAAGAAACAGGGGAGTATGATCTGGAAGGATTGTTTATACGCCTTGGTTATGCCATTGATAGTATAGGTGCTAAACGCGTGGTACTCGATACCATTGAGAATCTTTTCTCTGGTTTGACAAATGAGGGGATCCTGCGTGCTGAAATCCGTCGGTTGTTCCATTTTTTAAAATCTAAAGGCGTGACTGCAATAATCACCGGCGAGCGGGGTGAGAAAAGCCTTACCCGTCAGGGGCTTGAAGAATATGTTTCTGATTGTGTGATTGTGCTGGACCACCGGATTATCAATCAGATTTCGACCCGAAGACTCAGGATCGTGAAATACAGGGGTTCTGTTCACGGGACAAATGAATATCCTTTCTTGATCGATGATGAAGGCATTTCAGTTTTGCCTGTAACTTCGCTTGAACTCAATAAAGAAGTTTCATCTGAAAGTGTTTCTTCAGGAGTTAGCGCGCTTGATAAAATGCTTGGAAATTCAGGCTTTTACAGAGGGAGCAGCATTCTGGTCTCCGGCACAGCAGGTACAGGGAAAACCAGTATAGCCGCAAGTTTCGCTAATGCTACCTGTCTCCGAGGGGAAAAATGTTTATTTTTCGCTTTTGAGGAATCTCCAAAACAGATTATCCGAAATATGGGTTCTATAGGCATGAATCTTCAGCAGCATGTTGATAAGGGCAATCTTGCGTTTTATGCTTCAAGACCAACATTATATGGACTTGAAATGCACCTGGTGGCCATTCACAAGGCAATACGTAAATTTAAACCAGATGTTGTTGTGCTCGATCCGATTACCAACCTGATTACCATAGGCTCGGTGAGCGAAGTTAAAACCATGTTGGTTCGTTTAATTGACTTTCTCCAGGTGCAGCAAATTACGGTAATGTTCACTGCCCTCACCCTAAATACGATTATCAGCGAACAGACAGATGAGGGAGTATCTTCGTTGGTAGATGCCTGGATTTTAATCCGTGATATTGAAAACAACGGCGAGCGTAACCGTGGGATGTACATTATGAAATCCAGAGGAATGAAGCATTCCAACCAGATCCGTGAGTTTGTAATGACTGACAAGGGACTGGATCTGATTGATGTTTTCCTCACCGAAGACGGGGTGCTGACCGGTTCTGCAAGGGAGGCAAGATTGTTGCTCGAACAAACCGGCGAAATCATACATGAACAGGCGGTAAGCAGAAAGGATAGGGAACTGGTACGAAAGCGGAAAGTCCTGGAATCTAAAATCGACAGTTTAAGGTCTGAATATGAGTCTGCAGAAGAAGAGCTCAATAAGGTATATGTAGAGGAGGCGCTCAAAAAGCAACTTATGGGAGAAACCATTTCAAAAATCACTGACCTTCGTCGCGTGGATATTGGCTCAAAAGGAAAGCAGAAAACAAAAAATACAAAAAAGTAGTGGGTAAATTATATGAATTGCGCCTATACGTAGCGGGCAAGACAGCAAAGTCGGTGGTAGCATTGGATAATCTTAAAAAGATCTGCGAAGAACATCTTAAAGGTCAGTACAGCATCGAAATAATTGATTTGCTGCAGACGCCCCAGCTTGCTGAGGGCGATCAGATACTGGCAATACCTACACTGGTTAAGAAAGTGCCAGAACCGGTGAGAAAAATCATTGGAGATCTCTCCAACGTGGAGAAGGTATTGGTCGGGCTGGACATTCGTCCAAGAGTAACCTGTTAATGATGGAAGAAAACGAATATTTGAATTCAGGCAGGGATATTGGCGATGAGCAATATATTTTACGGCTTTTTATAGCTGGCTCATCTCCCGTGTCTGCCCGTGCCATTTCAAATCTTCGTGAAATTTGTGAGGAATTTATTAAAAACAATTATACCCTTGAAATCATAGATGCCCACCAGCAACCCGAATTGGTTAAGGCGGAAAACGTGACCGCTCTTCCCATGTTGATCAAAAACGGGCCTGGCCCAAAAAGGCGCCTGATCGGTGATTTTTCTGATCGGGAGAAGGTACTGGTTGGATTTGGCATTAAACATTAGTAATGGATAAATCTGACGATCATATCAAACTCGAAGCGGCCTACCGTGAACTCCAGGTGCAATTAGAGGAAGCCAATGACATCATTCAGGCCATCAGGAGCGGTGAGGTAGATGCGCTTGTAGTCAATGGAAAGGACGGACACCAGCTTTTTACTTTGAAGAGTGCCGACCAGTCTTACAGGATTTTCATTGAACAGATGATTGAAAGTGCGATCACCATTGATCAGGCCGGGAGAATTTTGTACTGCAACTCCCAGTTTGCCGCATTGTGCCAGAGACCTTTGGAAACCATCATTGGAAAGGAATTTGCCAGCTTTGTATCTGATGAACAGCAAAATTTTGCAAGGGAGATTATCGAGATGGGATGGGAGGTGGACACGAAAGCAGAACTTTTTTTGCTTGATAAAGATGCCGATAAAATCGCTGTCCAACTATCTATCAAACAGCTGAAACTTGACGAAGGTGTCGCATTGAGCGTAATCATCACTGATCTGACCAATCTCAAGAAGGCTCAACACCTTTTACAGTCCAAAAACCAGGAGCTCGAAGCGGCCCGGAAGTTTGCTGATAAACTGAATGATAACCTGGAACGCATAGTCGCTGACAGGACGCAGGAATTGGAGCAAAAAAATATTGAACTTACAAACGTCTTAAACGATTTGAAAGAGAGTGAGGATAACTTGCACTCTGCTTTCAACGCAGGGGAATTGGGAAGCTATAGCCTAGACTTAAGAACAGGAAAGGCGGAGATGTCGCCGAAATTCAGGGAACTTTATGGACTGCCTTCTCAGGGAGAAATCAACTGGAAGATGGTTCTCTCCGCGATCGACCCCCTTTATCTAGATGAGCTAAATGAAGTACTAGAACGGTGCATAAAAACCGGATCCCCAGTCGACAGTACTTATCCAATCACACATTTATCAAGCGGGGAGCGAAGATGGATGCGCATGGTAGGCAAATGTAAAATCGATGCTGAAGGAAATTTTAAAGGTGTCTATGCGGTACTCATGGATGTTACTGCCCAAAAACAGGACGAGCAACGCAAGAACGACTTCATTGCGATGGTCAGTCATGAACTTAAAACCCCATTAACATCAATAAAAGGCTATATTCAGGTACTGCAGCTCAAAGCCAAACAGGAACATTTTGATTTCGCCGGCAAAGCACTTGATGGTGCTGACCGGCAGATCGGCAAAATGACCAAGATGATCAATGGCTTTCTTAATATGGCAAGGCTAGAGTCTGGTAAAATCTCTATGGACTTTAGCATATTGGATCTTAATGAATTGGTCGAGACGGTTTTGGAGGACCATAAAAGCATGTCTCTGGAACACCGTATAAACTTTGTATCCGGGGATCAGCTTATCGTCAGGGCAGATGAGGACAAACTTAGCCAGGTGGTCAACAACCTTATCAGTAATGCTGTCAAATATTCTCCAAACCAGACTGAGATTTATATCGAATGCTATAACGACGGGAAAAATGTTGTTTTTAAAATTACTGACCAGGGAATGGGCATCAGCCAGGTCGATCTACCTAGGCTCTTTGATAGGTTTTACAGGGTAGAGAACCTGAAAACCTCAACGGTTTCGGGTTTCGGAATCGGTCTATATCTTTCTGCCGAGATCATTGAAAGGCACAATGGCAAAATATGGGTAGAGAGTGAGGTCGGCAAAGGTTCCAAATTTTATTTTTCCTTGCCTTCTCAGGCTCAGATGTAATAATCCTAGGCTACACTGAACCGTTTCTCATTAATGTACTGTTATCCGGGAAGTAAACATAAATCAGTTTTATTATCGAGACAGATATAAGTCAACTTTATCATTTGGGATATTTAGAGCCAGATTTTGGAAGCTTTTTCCAAAAAAGGTTTTCCCTCGATTTTAAAAGGGTCAAATCCCGACATCCTCTTAACGGAGTGGACGGGACAGGACCAATCTCATATCTTTAAAATAAGCATCTTAAATTATACCAAAGCGAACTGCTCACCAAATGCTCGCCGTTTTTTTTGCAACTATCTGACTGTGATGTGCATACCGAAATATAATTAATATTTTTATGGTATCGTTGTCAGATCTGATATCTTTTTAATTGATTTCTCGATATAAGCACTTATAACTTTCATAATGTTTCTGCAGTTCAGATATGAAGGCATGATAGACTAAAAGTAAAAAAGAACCAACTTCAGCGAAACATTCACCCAAAATCTTATAATTACTTTTTTCGCAAAACCTATTATTCTTATCCAGCTTTTGTTAGATATAGGGTTTTTGTCTTGATGTATGTGCTTTCCCCTTTAATTGGGTATTTTAGGGAAAGTGGCCAGTCATCTGTTCCATCGGGATGATATATCTGGTTTTTTTATAGTCAAAACATTGTTGGATAAAGACTTGTTTTAAAACTGTAACTAAAATTTTATTTATGTCATGGTACAATGGGGACTACCCGCCATCATATCAAAACCAGCCCTTAAAAACTGCGGGAAAAAAGCAGTGGAAATCGCCAATGCACTCTTAAAGGTAGGGTTAGAAGAAGGTACCGCAATAGCAACTGGAATTAAGCTGGCCCGGGAATGTTTTGAAACTGAAAGAAGCGGGAGCGCTAACGACCAGCAGGATGCAGACTAATCTCTCTGCCGGTGCCGCTCTCAGAGAAACTATGTTTAAAATCTTATTTTATGACAAATATTATCCATAAAAGCGGTTTTGGGGTTAATGATAAACCTCTAAATACGCCTTTGACTTTTAATAGCACCGCGGGCAGGCTACTGGACCTGAATGAAATCGAAAGTGATAGCCTTGAACCACAGGAATTTGGGCAGAGTTGGGGAACCGTAGATGTGGATAGCGCATCTGAGCTTGAATATTGGTCCCGTCAGTTTCAGATCAGTGGGGATGAGCTGAGGTCGGCAATATTATTCCGCGGAGATTCCATTGCAGAAATCAAAAAATATTTATCCGAATAAATATGGCAGAATTACCCGATTTAACTGTCTTTGCAAAGATCCTTGAACGCAGGTTTAAAGGACAGGTACTGGAAACCCTCGAAGTAAGCGTTGCAAAAAAACTTAATACAACTGGCGCAGAACTGAAAAAGGCGCACGAAGGAAGGGAACTCATAAAAGTTGAACGGTCTGGCAAGACCCTTCAGCTTTTCTTTTCGGGCGCTCAGGTGCTTGGGCTTCACCTGATGCTGAGGGGTGAGCTGGTGCTGATTGATCAGGATGCCCCCCCCAGGTTTCAGATCCTGGCGTTCCATTTTGAAGGTGGTGATGCTTTTGCGCTTATTGATCTTCAAAAGCAGGCCACACCGACACTGAATCCCAAGCCTGTAGATGTGCCTGACGCATTGGAAATGGAGGAGGGGCATTTTCTGGCGATTCTTTCAAAAAAAAGAACTGTAATCAAAACGCTGTTGATGGACCAGCATCTTTTGCGGGGCATCGGCAATTCTTACGGGGATGAAATACTATACCATGCGGGGATTTCGCCATTTTCCATCGCAAAAGCGATTCCTGAAAAATCAGCTAAAAAACTATTTGCCAGTATTGGTAAAGTCCTGAACAAAGCAATCGAACAGCTTGCAGATGAGAATGGCGATGAGTTAAAGGGCGAACTGCGGGATTTTATGAAAGTGCACAGCAGCTCGTTAGGGAAAACTGCTAAGGGAGAAAACATCTTATCGGAAAAAATAGGTGGGCGCAAGAGTTATTACACCAAGGGGCAGAAGCTTTTTGTTTGAAGGTTTCAGCCCTGCCATTAATTGTTGCATCCTCCCTTGGTAACATCTATCTGGATGAAAGCCAATCTCTCGCTTCCTTGGCGTCAGTAAAGAATGATATTTCGGCTTTTTTCTGGTCGTTCTCTACACTCTTTACCGCCGATAACTGGCTGAAGGCACTTGGTGAGAATATCCAGGCAAAATATCGGAGCCCTGCAAGTTCCATCTGTGGCAGCCAAGTCTCCGCCGCCCAGTCAGAAGCTTCTGACCAGGTGCCCAGTACTTTTCTGTTGTCATTGAATACTTTGGTGCATAAGTTCCTGCCAAGATACTCAATCATTAGTTTTCCACCGTGTTTCACCGAATGCATATCCTGATGGCCCACCCAGTCCACCAACATCGTATCACTGCCCTTTGAACATGAAATGGTAATAAATTTATCGCGGTAATAACTTTCGGTACGCTCCTGAGGGGCAACGGACTCGAAGGGCTGCAAGGGTAGTTTGAAAAAAAAGGTAGAGCCCTTTCCCGGCATGCTCTCTATCCAGAAACTTCCTCCATGTCTCTTGATGATATCTGCGGAAATGAAAAGTCCCATGCCAAGGCCATCAAACCTGGTAGCGGAATTATCCGCACGGTAGTACCGGTCAAAAAGCCTGTTCAGATGTTCCCTTTCGATGCCGATCCCAAAATCTCTTACCGACACGATAATATTCTCCTGTTGGGTTTCAACTGAAACAATGATGCGGTCTTCTCCTGGTGAGTATTTGATGGCATTTGAAATGAAATTCTGTAGCACCTGCTCGATGCGGAACTGGTCACCATAAAAACTGATCTCCGATTTTTCTTCAAGTATGATCCGGTGCTGTGAACTGAGCTGCTGCATTCCGGCAATTGTCTCCTTGACCATTTTCGTAAAATCAAAGGTATCTTTTGCCAGCGTCATTTTACCGGCATTGATCTTACTTACGTCCATCAGGTCAGCTATGAGCTTTTCGAGCCTGTGGAGCTGCCCCGATGAGCGCTCAAGGAAGGAGATAGCGTTCGGTTCTTTCACCATGCGCATTAAAAGCTGATTGTATCCCTTTATTGTGGTGAGCGGTGTTTTTAGTTCATGGCTGGCGACGGAAATGAATTCATCTTTGATGGATTCGTTTTTTTTCTGACCGTCGATATTGCTATTGATGCCCATCCAGAAATCACCGTTTTCCCCACTTTTTATCTTTACAGCCCTGGCAAGGTGCCACCGGTAATTTCCGTCGGCAAAAAGGAGCCTGAATTCTGTTGTATATTCCTCTCCCGTGGCGATCGAATTCTGCCAGCGTTCAAGACAGATACCCAGGTCGTCAGGATGGACAAACGCGGTCCAGCTGCGTTCCAGAATTGCTTCCCTGGTTAAACCAAAATCCCGGCAGATGACCTGGTTTACTTCCGTGATTTTTCCTGCACCATCAGCAGCCCATGCCTGCTGGGGGATTGAATCAATGGAAATGGTCAGCCCGGAGCCAGAGGTTCCCTGGGCATGTCCATCATTTGGCATATCTGTTCTCGTCTGATTGGTATCTGCGTTTCCCATCTAACAAAGCTACAAATTACCCGCGGTTTAATAATTACAATATTCTATTCTAAATGGTTAACAATTGCTGTCTATACAGGCGGCAGCCAAGGGAATCCATCTTTAGCCCCACAATGCGGATCAGGGATTTGATGGCACCGATAAGCGCTCTTCCTTGCCGGAGAGTGTCCTGAGAATAATGGTGATATCCTGGCCAAGTTTGGTGCTGTCGTTAATAAAAGTGAAGATCAATTTTGATGCTTTTTATCAGGTCACCCCGTCTGATGCCTGGCCGGTAATCCACCTTGTTCTATTTTTTTTAATAAACTTAAGGGGGATTTTATTGTTAAGCATTAATATGGAAAACCTTAACCGCTCTGTCAGTATTTTATTGTTTTTAACTTTTGGAATCGCGGGGATTTATTTTGCATCACCGTTCCTGATCCCTGTAGTACTGGCGGCGGTTCTTTCTATGGTGTTCATCAGGCTGTGCAACTTTCTTGAAAGAAAAGGAGTGGCCAGGGCTTATGCAAGTCTTTTGTGTATTTTGCTGTTCATGGTTTCAGTGGGTTTGATCATTGGACTGTTATCTATCCAGCTGGGCAGTTTAGCGGCAAACCTGGATGGGATGGAAAAGCGACTGCTAGCAATGTTTGAGTCCCTGAAACAATGGGTCAATGAAACCGTTGGCATAAAAAAGGATACCCAGCAAAAGGTAATCGAGGAGGGGACCAAGGGCAGTTCAAGCGGACTGGTATTTTCTTTTGCCTCTGGTGTGATGGGCATCCTGGTCAATACAATTTTAGTGCTGGTCTATATGTTCCTGTTTCTTTCGATGAGGGGACACATCAAAAAATTCATATTAAAGCTTGTGCCTAAAAAAGAGAATGCAGATACCACCGAGGTGATACACCAAACCGGGCAGGTGGCGCAGAAATACCTGAGCGGTCTGGCAGCAATGATTGTGATGTTATGGATAATGTATGGGATTGGTTTTAGTATTGTGGGGATTGAGAGTGCGCTTTTTTTTGCTGTATTGTGCGGGTTATTGGAAATCATTCCCTTCGTGGGAAACCTGACCGGCACGAGTCTGACCGTGCTTGCGGTAGTGGCCCAGGGAGGTGACGGTAGGATGGTTATAGGGGTGTTGGTCACATATTTTCTTGTCCAGTTTATCCAGACCTATATTCTCGAGCCGGTGGTGGTTGGGGAGCAGGTGAATATCAATCCTTTGTTTACAATCATGGCCATCATTTTAGGCGAACTTCTTTGGGGGGTAGCGGGCATGGTACTGGCTGTTCCCCTCATCGGCATGTTGAAAATCGTATGCGATAGTTATCCCAGCCTTCAGCCGTATGGATACCTGCTTGGTCCTGAAAATCCCCGGAAACCTAAGACTTCTGTTCTGGATTATATCAAAAAGCTCTTTAGTCCAAAATAGCTTTACTATTTTGTGTTGAATTCCTGATGTGATTATCGCTTTCTCTTAGTCTTTTAGCTATTGAAGCTGATCTTTATTCTGTTGCTGGGCGAAGATCTTCGTAATTCCAGGCGTTTGGAACCAGTATTATGTTATGATATTAAGGTCAATTAAAACGTATCAGGTAATTGAAAATGATTATTATCCGCTTACTGATTAATGCAGGGTGAAACATTTTTCGGGGAAACTTATGTGCTCCTTTTTTATCAAATGTGAATTTTTGTTAAATATCATCATTCTGAAAACCATAAACACTGAGTTTGCGTTAATGTTTTTTTGGATTTACATGATAAGAAAAGGTAATATTAAAAGCATTGATATAACTACAGGTATGGGTGTGATCGAAGATGAGAATCTTCAGGATATCGAATTTACCATCGAGGGCCATTTCGATGAGCCGGAACTGGGGGAAGAAGTAAACTTTAACATCGTTTTAACAACAGAAGGCTTGAGAGCAGTTGAAATTACGCAGGCCTTGCAAAACATATAATTGGAAATTTATAAGAAATACACAGATTGCAGCTAACCGACATCTGATTCAGTTTGTTAAAAAAAGATCCTTTCTGGGGCCTGTAGCGGCCCAGAAAATGCTCATTGCTCCTTACCGGTATAATTGGAATTGTTGCGAAACTTTTTTGCTTCATCGGATTCCCGCTTATATTCCTTGAGCAAATACAGGATATCATCCGCCGTCCTGTCCAAATGTGATATCGGGATTTTTGCTGAAGTACCATCCTTTAACAACAGGGTGACATAATTTTTGTAAATCCTCCCGGCATTATCAGCTCCGACTTCCTCAATGCTGAATGCAAAATCCTCTATGTCTTGCCAGTTGTAGAAATCACGGTCCTTGACAATCAGCTCGTTTTCAGTAAAAGTCAGGTGTGGTTTTTTTTGTATAAGCTCGCGAAGCGCATAAATAAAAAGCCATGCAGGGAATATCCCAACTACACCAATAATACCTACAGCTACGAGCGTAAAATGGTCATTAAAAATATAGACGAAAAAGAGCAGCGATAAGATTGATAGTCCCAGTAAGAGGTATAGGTTTAAAACTGCTTTTCTAATGATTATTGGTTCCATTGAAATGTTTTGAGTTTGATGCCTTCCTTTGCATTATAAAAACTGGCGATCGAGAAGCCTTATGTATGCTATTTGATTAATTTTATTTCACTGATTAACGGTGACAAACTTATTACCTTGTCAAACTCCGTGAATCTGCCCCACCTTACAGCTAGTGTTTATTGTAATCATACTACAACAGGCTCTTCTGCGAAAATGACTCATGACCCACAGAAACTTCCAAGTTATGCCCTACCTTTCGCCAGCATATGTATGCTGGCAATCATATTTTGTCTCATAATTTTAAATTAATGCCGATGTAGTTAAAGGTAATAAAAATTTTATTAGACCCGAGAATCGGAGTAAGGGAAATGTGCTAGTCTTGGCTCTGATTTCATATCTTATGAGAACGCTGTTTATGAAATATTTGTTGTGGTTATTAATTTTGCTGCTGGGCCTTTCTGTTTTTGCAAGACAGAACCAAAAGGGAAATTTTGCTTTTTTATCTTTAAGCTGAATGAGGTTCTCGGTATAGGTTCGAATTTAAGCGGCGCGATGAGCACAGTAGCTTTCTCTCGTATTACTCAGCCACTTTCAGTTCTAATAGCGATGTTATTTTCTTATTAATTCTCCGCTCTTCTATGTAGATGAATGGTTTGCATAGTATTAAGGGAGATTATTAATGTCTATTGGGAGACCAGCTGATTTCTTATCTTTGGCGGTACAAAACACTTTTTATGAAATATCTGTTGTCTTTATTGCTCTCGCTGCTGAACATTTGTGTTTTTTCTCAAGGCAGGGGATCTTATTATGTTACAAACAGTGATGATACTGTGACGGCTGACATAAGGATTTACACGAATATCCGTGGCAAGACAGATTTGTCGATGCTTTCCAAGTCCATTATTGTTGAGGGCGTGTCCGAAACTAAAAAATTAAAGCCTGCGGATATCAAAGCTTTTGTGATCACAGACTTTGATTCTGTTTATAAGTTTGTGTCCTTGCCTGGCGAGAAATCACGGTTTTTTCACGAGGTAGTTAGTGGAAAGCTATCGTTTTATAAACTTTATACACCCGGGAATACTTTGCCTGTGATGGTTAAGGATGGTAAGTTAGTTTACCTAAATGTCATTAATCCTAAGAAACGTATTACAGAACTGATAGCCGATTGTCCGGCATTGCTAAAGGAATGGGATGAAGGAGAAAAATATACCATCAGGGATAGAGAAGAGATAGCACAGGCCTATAATGCCTGTTGGGAATAAATTCTTGTCGTACTCCCATCACTCTTATTCTCTTTTCAAAGTCAGACTCCATACGATACTTCTTTGCCCAAGCTTCCAGATCTGCACCGGAAAAAGCTATTTCAGTTCTTCCAGTTTAAGATTACAATGATATTCTCTTACCGGTTAATCTTAGGTAATAAAATCGAAAAGACAATTAATGTGTTGGCAAAATTATTCCACCCAATAGTGTAACGAATTCTGGCATTATTTCTCACATTTCTAAGAATTGGATTCTTTTGTTTTAGCCCCAAGGATGCCCTTTCTATCTCTAGCAGGTTGTGCGTGGAGAGTTTGGACTTAAAAGGGTTGCATATTATACTTTCCGATTATGATGTGATGAAACAAAGTTCCTACAGACCAGGGCTAAACTTATCATGTTGCCCACTGGAAACTTTTGTATCCCTAGGCGGGCGGAGTTAACGGGAGTCACTGGGTTGATACCAGACCTGATTTAATCAAAGGAGGTTCTTAGATTACTATTTTCTGATGGGTTTATTAGCCCCATGGTCTCATTAAAGTGTTCGTTGGGAACCTCTTATTTAGTAACACTGCAATATATCTCGAAATTGACTGAACCTACTGGCGTTACAAATTTTGGTATGCATTATGCGGTAGTATTTTCAAATCAGATGCTATGTCAGACACTCTTGCAAAGGATACTGTAATTCAGGGACTCATCTCTTATTTTGAACAATATGTAAGCATTTCTGAGGAGATGAAAGTCCATATCGTCCGGGAATGTTACGTTAAGATATTTGCCAAAAACAAATTTCTTTCTAGTCCGTTAGAGGTCCTTCCCCCGGTATATTTTCTTTTCAGTGGTGCAGTACGTAATTTTATCCGTGACTGCGGGGAGGAAGTTACAACCTCCCTTATCCTGGAAAACAACATTGTTGGTCTAACCCTGTTTCCTGGCCGTATCGGAAGCGAGGGAAAACAGTATATACAGGCCATCGAAGAACAGTAGTGGCTGTAATTCCCTATAAACTTTTCAAAATACTTACCATTCTTTTTCCTGAGATGGAACTTCTGGTCCGCAAACTTTTATGAAAACAATACCTGGAGGCAGAAGAGAGGAATTTCATTGTCAGATTACCTACCTCAATAAAAAGAATAGCCCGTCTGGAAGAGGTTTTCCCTCATCTTTGTTCCCGGGTCGCACTGAAATATCTCGCCTCATTTCTCGCCATGAGGGTTGAGACACTCAGCAGATTGAAATCTAAACGCAGGTATCGTGCGGAGAAGGAATGATCTGGTACGATGTTTCTTTAAGAATCCAGGTAATTACTGAGTTTAAACGGTGCTTCGTATAAGTTCTGAACTGTAGATCACGAAAGTGGTGAACATTTACATAAGGAAAAGGGTATAATGGATATGTGTTGTGGAAGCCTAAATTCTCAATCAGCTAGAGGTATTAGCAATTTTATGAAAATGTTATGATCAGTATATAACTGAAATGTTCAACTGGCCGTGCCTTGATGGCCCTGCAGTCGAGTGTTTTGCTAATCCTTTTTTAAAGGGAGGGAAAGGCCTCTGTATTTTTATGATCAAGGTTCGCAAATACCAAAGGGTACTTTTATATAATCAATCTCATGGGTTTCACTACAGAAATAGAAACCGAATCCTTCATGAAGCAGTTAAAATAACGCTTCAGTTCAGGGATAACGCTCCGATTGTCATTAATCGGGATTGCTGAGCAGGCCTTCTGCTATTCATTTTATTCATTGCCGATCTTCTGGGATCCGGTCTCATAATGGTTCCGTTGATATAACATTTGGATTATATTCTCACGGAGCCATGATGAAACGATACCTGACAACAATCTTTTTAAGTGTATTCTTTACCTCTTTATATAGCCAGGTGCCGCCTGCAGGGACGGGCTGCTACTTTAATGGGAGACTTTATTATCAGAATGTACAGCCAACCCCAACGTTCGGTTTCAATTACCGGTTCCATTATGATCCTGGGTTCTATTATGAACTGACCTGTACAGATAACCAGTATGCCAGCCTGGGAAATGTCCTTACAGTCGGCATTTTCAATGCGCCTGTAAACTGTGGCACCAGCAGCAATTATAATGCGAATACAGGTGTGATGTATTATTTCAATGTTATAAACTGTGATTTTGATCACCTTTCCTTGCTTTTACTGATACCTATGTCCGTAGTCGGCCTGGTCGTTCTGAGGAAAAGAGACCCTAATCAATAGTCTCGTGTGCAAAAAAAAACGGATTTGAGAGATCATTTCTTGATTTCGCCTTGAAGAGTCAACATCATTCATAATTTTAATCTGATGCCAGGCTTTAAACGTTCTGGGCATAAATCAGCACCTGATAGTGAGGACCAACTAAAATTGATGTAGTGTAATACATTAATGCAATACTCTAAGCTTCATTAATGGAACATTAACTATGGCTATTGTGCCATGGCAGTCACCGGAGATATTGTGTGGATGCGGTGTGCTTCCCGGGCTGCCATCATAGTGGCATATTTATCAATTCTCCTTTTATTTTGCTGTTGTAGCAAGGTGGGGTATAGGTTCATCACGATATTTACCAGCAGGATGACCGAGGCAAATAAATAGGATCCTCCCGTTAGTTTTATCAAAACAAAAACATTCACAAAGAAGAAAGCTATCAAATGGCTGATCTCGGCGATGGTCATTTCTTTGTACAGATCAGGTAATTCTGATGATCTGATCTTTTTTTTAACCGATAGTTTCGGGTTGAAATATTTGAAAAAGGAGTGTATGATGATCCATTTGAACAGTTCAATCCCAATGTACCTGTTAAGATTTTCATTTGGGATAAAGTTAAACTTCGTCAAGTTCTTTTTGTAGAATGCGGTCTTGATCAGCACAGCATTTATCACCATACCTACAATCCATGAAATAACGGAAATAGCAAAGCTGAAAGTCAGGTACTTGATCATTTTTCAAACGTTTGAGCGAAATTAAGATTGTAAAAATAGAGGATTTATCTGCATTATTAAAATAATAGGTCAATAATAAGAAGTTTCTTTAACTACTATTGAATGAATTTGGGCTATGAAATCTTTTTATTGGGTTTTTTGTAGTCCGGGCGCCTTGAATTAGGTATTTCTGGCGGCGTTTATCCAGTCTTTGATGATTGCAATGAGTTCAGCTTTTCCATCCTCGATGGCCTGTTGGCTTTTAAAGGTGATGATCGCCCGATCATTTTCTTTCCATGTGAGGATTTTGCTGTCAGAGCCAATGAGTTTTTTTTCGGGTTGTGCCTGCTTTTTAGCTCCACGGTGAAAAATGAGCTGGACCTGGTCTTTAAGAGGTTGTATCCTCATGGTTATCCTATCCGCGCCATCAATGTGATAGTTCGGTGCGTTCCATTTGATATTTTCTCTCAGATCCCTTTCTGAGGACAAGATATAACTTCTCAACAGTTCAATTTCCTGTTTGAACGGGTGCCTTAGCTTATCAAGGAATTTGGTTACATCGCTGTTGAGGTGGACGGTGCATTTTTACATTGGTTTATTTGTTAATAATCATCTCCGGATGTTTTCGCTCTGGTTAGAATAAAGCAAAAGAGCATCTTTTAGGCCGGTTTGTCCACGTATGATTTCATTGAAAATCTTTTAATATTTTGGGTAGAAATTATCGAAAAAGCTAAACTTTCCATAACTCCAGCGCTCTACCGTAATAACATTTTAAGAAAGGAGTGTAATTTGTCCTTTCCTAAAATAAACTCCTCTTTTGCTATGCGCTTTTGATCAGACGGAGGATCACCGCAATAACAGCAATTACCAAAAGTGCATGGATAATTCCTCCTGTATAATATCCCCCGAAAAAACTGATTGCCCAGATAATGACCAGGACAACTGCGACGATGTAAAGTAAATTTCCCATGGTTTTTGTTTTAGTTTATCAATTTATTTTATTGTTCAACATGAAAAATAGTTGATTGTTTTTCTGATGTAGATTTTATTCCATCATGAAGAGCTTCAAATTTATCAACGGATGGTAGACTTATTAAGAATCCGGATCTGTAACAAAGCTTTCTCAATGTGTCAAGAAAAATTGAATTTTGGTAAGGTAACTTTAATTATTATCAGAAAATCATTCAATACTTTATTTAATAAGTATTTGCATGCTTTTAAACAAAGTTGTTGTTGATATAGAATGGCTAAATTATTTATTTAAATATTTGACAGCCAAATTTTTACATCAAGTTATTTTATCCTGTTTAAAATAAATGACGTGATGGCCAGATAAACAGTTAAATATAGTGGGCTCAGGCGTGTAATTTTAAAGGTGCCAAATTTTATTTTGCCATAGATTTTAAAGGTTAATGCAGTTGACTATTCAGCATAATCAAAAAGTATTTAGTGATTGTTTTTTTCAATTGTCAGGCCTTCTCATCTTTCAGATAGCGTGCTAAAAATGGGGCTGTCTAGTTTCCTTATACTTCAACAGCCTATCCACATTGCCTGAATAAAGGATTATTCCGCCACCTTTTCCCGCACCCGGTCCGATATAGATAATCCAGTTATTCTCGGCGATCTCCTGCATATCGTTTTCAATACCAATCACCGTATTACTCGCATCTGCAAGCTTGTTGAGCTGAAGTAATAGCTTTTCCACATCTGAGGGATGCAGGCCTGTGTAGGTTCATTCAGGATATATAGAAGGCTCCTTTCTGGCTTTTTTGCAGTTGCCAGCTTGATGCGCTGGGCCTTATCACCTGAAGCGCTCGGTCACAGATTGCCAAAGTCTTAAGTAGCCCGTTCCGACATCCCGGACAATATCCAGCACCCTGTGAATTACCGGACCTTCGTCAAAAAAATTACGGGCCTGTGCGACCGTCATTTCCTGCACTTGCGCGATGCTGTGCTCTTTGTAAGTAATTTCTAGCCTCTGGGGAGTATTTGCTTCAATTGCAGATTGGACATGCGATGTAGGTGAAGAGATAGATAATAATAAACTTAAATGAGCATGCACAACAAAACTGGCCGGATTTTCCGCCCTGTTTTGTTGTGCACTTGCAATTAGCTTTAGTATCCGTACTAACCGTTTTTCTTAATGTATTCGGCTATCTTTTCTCTGGACGAACTACCTGAAGCCTTTGCTAGTTCCTTATACTTTGCTGAAGTGACCCCTGCCTGTTTCGCAGCGTAAGCTACTTCGCTGGCATCATTCAGATCTACTTTGGAATCTTCCCTGCCATCCTGTTTACTTTTGTTATCGCTCATAGTATCAAGTGTTTTCTCCTTTAACAATCACTCGTGCCTGATTGTTTAGCCGGGGGGAAAAACCGTATTGCGAAAATTTATCTGCTTTTTAAAATATACAATTACCTATTTAAGGCCTCAAGTTGACAATATGTTTGATTTAACGCGTTACTGTTGAAGAGGAAATGCGGCTTTACAGTTGGAGGTGGCAAAGGATATCAACTTGGATGGCGGCTTAAACTATGGAATTCAGCATGATGTTATGAAAAGTCATTTTGTGGGTTATCCTTTAGGTTATAAAAGGCTCCAAATTTTGGAGCCTTAGTATTCTATATTTCGGTTGTTTTATTTATTCCAGCTAATACCGCTTTATCGAAAATGGTTTAGCGGGATCTAATAACTACCCTGATTCTGCATATGCCCTGAAAGCAAGAATATCTTCTTAATGGAGTTTTCAAATATAGGGCTAAATAGCCCGGTAATCCCCCTGCCCAGGCTTCCCACAGGCAAGAAAAAGTTTATTTCGATAGTAAATTCCAGGGGCGCCGCCATTTATTTATGAGCATGCTTGCTTTTCCAGCTGATGCGTACGGTCTCATTTCCCGTTATAAAAGCCTCGAGATCCTGTTTTCTGTCTTTTGCTGGTGTTAATTTAACCAATGGAGATTGGCAAAAGAATTTTATGTTCCGCATCTCACCCTCACTTTCTGAAGGGGTAATGCGCAGTCGGTAGGCTAATCGGGCATCCCCCTGAAGGTGAAAGATAACTGAATCAGGGCTTTTCCTAATCCCGGAGATCGGACAGTCTGAAAATATTAAAAAAGGGTTATCGCTGAACCTGATAAAGTGCCGGGGCAAGATCCCAAAGGCATTGCCCGCGCCATAAACTTCCTGTCCGACAGTACCGCTCTTTTCGACTCCATCATGTAAGTCTTCCAGTGCAATCCAAAGATTGGGGTCTACCTCACCGGTTTTTACCTCATCAGATAACATATCCGAGGGCAGCATAGGGGGATAGTAGTATGGTGCGCGCTCAATAAGGTAACGGATAAATTCGCTACATAAGAGTCTAACGCCTGGGAGGATATCAACGCCTTCTGCATGATTGAGGTAATCGTGCAGCGCGCAAAACACCTCCTGCTCTTCATAAGCCGCGGTATAAGGGGCATCGGTCAGGGGGAATAGTGCAAAAAATGTCGGTAGATTCTTTCCATAGCCATAATTACAGTCCCATAGCTGGACATTTTCAAAAATTGATGCCAGGCACCTGTAACTTAGAGAAAGATAAATTTTATTGCCGGTAAGCTTAAATAACCGTAGCAGGGCTCCTGCAGCAAAAGCAGTATTATTGGCCTGGTACATAATCTTGTAACCAACGTCCTCCATTTTTTTTGCGGCGGTCTCCGCTTCCTGCAGGTATTTTTTCTCTCCGGTAAGCTCATAAGCCTGCAGCATCACATGGGCATATAACCCGGCCACGTCCTGTTCGCCGCCCGCGCCAGGCTTGGTTTCTGCCTTGGTTACTTCAAGTGTATCCATTTTATAGAACACGGGCCATTGATACTTAAACTTGTGTGCAACTTTTATAGCAAATCCAAGTGAATCCAGAAATAATTTCTTCGCTGTTTTATCTCCATCGAGTGCTAACCTTGACAGGTTTAAAAGCGGATGATGCAGGTACCATGAATCCATCACCATGGGCATTTTTTGTTCCTCATCGCCCTGAAGTTTGTTCTCCGCATCGGGGTGCCACCTAACCAGTGTCTTAAGCTTTTGACTGTAAAATGCTGTTAGACCCTTTTTAATGGTATCCATTACTTCCAGGGTTTTCCCGCTCCACTTGGAGTAATCCACTAGTGGAAGCAGTACAGCTAACTGTACCATGATTTCCGGCGGGGTCTGGTAATCACTAACATACGCATTCAGATAACTGTTTCCGCCAACCATTGACCATCATCCCGGGTTTTCGATCAGATCTTTCAGGCCTTTTTCCAGGATTTCGGGCCAGTGAAGGTAGTGCGTATCTGGCCTGGGAATATTAAGGTATACTTCTGACAATAGATTAAGATAATCTTCCGCCTGATCCTGGTTTTCTATATTTCCTGTTTTAAAAGCAACTGTAGCATCTGAAATAATAACCTCTTTGCCAGCTTTTAAAGGTTTTTCCTCCGTTTTAGAAAGTGCCAGACCTAATTCGGGAATCGTTCCACCGACAACGCCGGATAATGAGGTGCCGGTCTGCTCTGCGTAGTCAGAAAGGGCCGTTAAGTTCTGAAAATAAAGGATGCGCAGGTCTCTTTCCGGTAACGAAAAGTATAACAGGCCTGACCTTGTTCCCACTTGGGCCGCGTGGACTTCTCCCATTGTTTTGGCAGGTACTTTTATACCTGTGGTAAGGATGTCCCTGGGCCAGAATGGGATAAGAATATCCGAGGCAGGTGTGACTGTGCAACTATATTTTAATAGGGTAGAATTTTCCTGTGAAAAGGAAATCTTTACCTCAAAAATTCCTATGGCTGTTTTGAGCTTTAATGTATAATCAGTGTTATTCTTTCTGATTTTTTGGATTTCTGATATGCCGCCAGGAGAATAGCAGGCCCTAAAATAGACAGGTGGATTTTTTTTATGCGTGATCGAGATCCATATCGAATCCGTGGTTTGAAAAATGTTGAACCGGAGTTCCCGGTAATTCTCAGCGTGGAGCAGGGAACTGTTTTTAAACTGGGTCATCGCAGTCAGGGCCCATGGTGATAATCCTTTCATAACTGTCAATTTTACCTTTAAACTATTCCTGTCCACAACACTATTTTTTTTAACATTGTTTTGGTCCTCGTAAAATGCAGGTATTTTCATAGCTGGAAAGACCGACATTTTTGCTTTTAAGCATCCAGGTAAGAAACTTTTCCCATAAACTGTCAATATCAAAAGGCCGGCTTAAGTAGGCGTCCGCCTGGCATTTTTTTCTGACATCCCTCAAAATGGCATGTGCGGACATCATCATTACAGGCAGATGACCAGTGCGGTCATCTCGTTTGATTTTGCAGCAAATAGCGATGCCATTTCCATCAGCGAGCATAGTATCTGCAATGACCCATATCCGGCCTGCGCTGGATGATTTCTTTCCTAAAACTTCCAGCGTCTTCACACTGATGAACATTCATAGTGTTCCTCATTCACATATAGCTTATCATTTCCCTGATACCCTCATTATCTTCAATAACTAATATATTTTTGGGCATGATCGCTGTCTATTATATTTAAAACTCAGGTTTATAAAAAAAAAGTTTGGAAAAATTTAGTTGTGTTGAGGTAGCATTTAACATCTTACCCTTGCAGATCGCCGGCATATTGAATTTAAAATAATTTAATTTATAAACGAAAAGAGCTCTTAGTTTAATTTTTTTTGTGTTTTCCCTTACATAAAACTTAAATCAACAATTTATGTTATCAGTAAAATGGATGAGAAATGACAGAAGATAAGAAACAGAAGCTGTTGGGTATGATTAAGCAAAGGCTTGAAACCGTAACAGCGAGGGAGTACCATGAGATAGCAGAGATTCCTACTGATAGAGTGGATACCTTTATGGTAAAATATAGTTTCCTTCAGGATGGTAAAGAAGGTGTTTTTAACATCGTCGGTCAGGCTGAGCCTATGGATAGTGCAAATGAGATTAACATTTTAACCCTGAAGAATGAATTTGATGCCGGATCGGTCCATTATAATTCATTATCAGCTAAAGATCAGGTAGATCAGGATTTGGCTGAGGTTACCAGATTCATTAATCAATGACTTATGATCGATGCTCATGGGCATTGGGGAGGTTTACTGGGTTAATACTATAGGTTACTGATGAACAAAGTGTCGTTAAGCTTCGAGGTGAATACCAGCAAATACGATATTGCTTGTAAATCATTTAATGAGACTAGAATATGCTTACCCAAAACTTTGCTTATCATCAGTTGTTGTTTTTTTCAATATAAAATGGAAAAAAAAGATAGATCATTGGAATTACAGGCGAGGTTCAATGAATGTGATCAGAGGTTCAAGGCGATTTTTTCGCTGACATCTGCTGCAACGAAAATAATTGACCATAATTTAACCATTATTCAGGTCAACGATGCACTGGTCGATTTATTGGGATACCCAAAACATGAAATATGCGGCACCAAAATCATGGAATATGCCTGTGAAGAGTATAAGGTCGCTTGGAAAGATTTACAGCAGGCAATGTGGCTCCACGGTAAACCTTTTTTTAAGATAGATGTCTGTTTGAAAAAGAAGGATGGATCTCTGGTGTGGGTACATATTACTACAATTCTATTTACAGAATCCGGTGAGAAATACGCATATACCGTGCTGGACGATTTCACGTACCTTAAAGACTTTGAGGAAAGCCAAAAAAGATTGAATATGTCTTTAGGGTATTCAAAAATGGCTGTATGGGAACTTAATCTGGATACCGGTAGGCTGATCCACTTTGGAGGGCTTTCCCATATACTTGGTCTCGATGAGGAACAGAATGATCTTTCGAAATCTGATCTGATTTCTGGTTTTATAAGCGGTGATTGCGAGGAAATCGCAGAGATTATTGACAAAATTCAAGTCGTTGGACATTTGAACTTTTCCGGCAGAATTTCATCATCTAGCGGAGAAATCAAGTGGGTTTATCTCCAGGGCAAAGTCGAGAATGGGCCTTCAGGAATAAAAATGTTACTGGGGACTGCGCAAGATATTACCAAAGAAAAATTGGCGGATCGGTATAAAGATGATTTTATCAGTATTGCAAGCCATGAACTCAAGACACCGATTACTGTGCTGAGCGGTACTCTTCAGCTGATGAACCGTTCAGGCGGAGGAGATAACAAGCGGTTATCAAAACTCATCGATCAGGCTAATCAGAGCATGAGCAAAGTTAATGCCCTGATAGGTGATCTGCTCAATGCCAGTAAAATGAACGAAGGCCAGTTGCATCTTCACATGAGCCATTTTAATATTTCCCAGGCCGTGGATGAATGCTGTTCACACATTGATCGTGGGGGCAAACATAGATTAATTGTTGAAGGTGATGCTAAACTCAACATTCATGCTGATTCTGACCGTATACAACAGGTTATCGTAAACTTTGTAAATAACGCGATAAAATATGCACCTGATGGAAAGGACATTCGTATCCGCGCCACAGATCAAGGAAATAAATTACGTATCTCCGTCATAGATTCAGGACCAGGCATAGATGGGGACAAATCGCAGCATTTATTCGACAGGTATTATCGTGTGGATTCAGAAGGGAGCCAATATTCAGGACTTGGATTAGGACTTTACATTTCCTCAGAAATAATTAAGAAGCATAAAGGTGAAATTGGAGTTAACAGCAAGCCCGGAGAAGGAAGCGAGTTCTGGTTTACTTTGCCCAAGAAACAACCGTAAAGGGCCTTGTCCAAATCACTTCATTAAACATCGACAGGAATCTCTTAGAGATAAATTAATTTTCATAATGCCGACCCATTAGGGCCTCCTTTCTGATGCCTGATGTTTATAGATTATTTTATCCTCGGCAGGTCAGTTGCCTTTACCCATTTGTGGTGTTTGCAGTTGGAACACTCAGTTTTCTGTGCTCTATCTAAGGCCTCCACTTTTCCGCAAAAGCTGCATGCGTATTGACCATAATGTGCTATAATACTTGATGCACATGCAAATTCTTTCGGCAGAATGGGCAGACCTGGCTTAACTTCATCGTCGGAAAAGAAGAAAAGACTGACGCATCCCGAAGTTTCCAGTATGGCTGTTTTTACCTGCCCAAGGTGGGACACGCCCTGCTGGCGAAGCTCGGCAAAGAATTCGTCCTGGGCTAAGGTTTCCTTTCGGAATCCTTTTACACAAAACATACCCTGTTCAATAATATATGTCGGCTTTCCTTCTACAAGATCATCGAAACCTTTGCTTTTTGCCATCAGGTAAGTTGTTAGCCTGTAAGCGCCCACAATTATCGCGAAAATTGCTAAGGGTACCATCAGGCCAATTTCTTTATAGAACATTGGATCTCCGGCAGCGGAACCCAGACTGATGATAACTACCATTTCAAATACCGATAACTGCCTGACACCCCGTTTGCCCAACAGTCTCAGGCCTATTAGGATAATAAAATACATTAGTATGGTACGGATGGCTATTTCAATAAGAAATCCCCATTTTTCTTCACCTAACATCATTTTGGTCCAGTCTAAATCCTGCATGCTTTATATATTTTTTGTTAATTTTTATGGTAGTGTGGAAAAGCGTAACGCAAATAAAATTTATAATTCCCAGTTGTCAATAAGTTCAATCTTAACATATACAGGGGTTTGTTTCACTGTTAACCAATCCTTATGGATAATGTTTGACCCTGGCGCATTTTGCTTAAAATAATCAAATCGAATTATTGTAAAAATTGATTCTTGAACGATAATTTACGAGTTAAATCTAATCTAAACTTTCTTTTAGAGAAAAGGTTATATAGATATGCAGATCACATCCCAGCCCCCCCGAAAAGGTAAAGAACTATACCACTATCAGGAAAACGATATTTATGTACTTTTTGAAAAACTTGAAGCAGGAAACAGCAGCCTGCTTTATCAATTACCCACAGGCGGCTGAAAACTGTTGTCTTTTCACAGATTGCTGACCGTTATATAAACAAATATGGACGCAAGGTATAGTACGTGCCTCGCAAATGTAACTAAAAACTATACCAAATGGCTCGGGGAAGATTACAGGCTCAGGCTTAAAACACTGATTGAAAAAGTGATGTCAAGACGTGCGGGTAATGCGCTTGGCAGTTTAATTTCTAGTTGGTAAAAGTAGATAGTTGAAGATTAACATATGGTAACAGTAGAAAGGAATTCAGGATTTGATTGTTAATTATACCGAGGAAGGTTGGGAGATCATCACGCAAAGGAGCCATGGACTTCTTGCAGGACAAATATGTGCGCAGTGGAAAATATCAGAGCGACCAGGGAGATGGGTAGAAACCCTTATCGCGACGGCCGAGCATGATGATGTATTCAATGAATTTGACATCAGTCCTTTGCTGACCTCAACAGGGGGGGCATCGATTTTGCAATGACAAAGTTCGACCCCAAAGCATGTAACAGAATGATCGATATGGCTTTGACCAAAAGCCGCTTTATCGCTTTGCTGTTTGCCAGACATATCGCTTTCACCCACGGGGAAGAGCCCTTGGCGAAAAAATATCTTGCTGAATTGAAGAAACTTGAGAAGCAATGGCTTAAAGATGCCCAACTATCAGCCTCAGAGATAAATGATGCATATAGTTTGCTTGAGTTCTGTGATGCCTTTTCCTTGCTGATCTGTCAGAATGTGATTCCCCCGGAAAAACGCAGGATAGAAATAGGACAGGGTCCACATGGCCGATCTTATGAGTTTTTTCAAGATGAAGATGGGCGTTTGATCGTTTCTCCGTGGCCTTTTGAAGTTGGAAGTTTTGAGGTAGCTTATGAGCGCCTGCTTCTCTCATCCATGACTTATAAAACTGACGATGATTTTAGAGATGCACTCCGAAAGGCTAAGGTAAGGAGCAATTGTATTATTTTTTCAAAAAATTAAATTACTCATGTCATGAGAGTATTGTAGAAGTAACTTTTGATAGAAATTAGATTTCCATTTTCATCTCGGCTTTTTTAGTCAGTTTACTTTTTTTTTGCTATCTTATCGTGTTTTATAAATGCTACATGAATAATCCTAAGGTGCTGATACAGGAAACCGATAAATCTGTTTTGGAGATGCTTTCTATGGCGCTGGAAGATGAAGGTTTTTCTGTGTTGGGCAAGCTAGGTTTTGATCCTGATTTTATGGACGCAATAAACGAGTTCCGCCCTCATGTGATTATACTTGATTATAGACTCACTGGAATGGATTCGGTAAGGGTCTGCCAGGAAATTAAAGAAAGATATCCTCAACTCCCCGTACTTGCACTTAGCTGCAATTCAAATATTCACCTTGAATATGATGATAAAGGATTTGATGATTATATCAGAAAACCGTTTGACCTTGCTGTGCTATATAAAATATTACGTAAGCACATTGCTGTAGCTCAGAATGCTCGTTAGAAACCGTTTTATTTCTATAAGCTTCTCGGCTTATGATACCGGACTCCGGTTATTGTTGCATTATTGGTGTAAAATACTCTTGTTCATTCTGTGGTGGATCCCAAGATAGATAATGCCCGGACCAAAGATGATAACGACAACAATCCTTCAGGCCCTGACCTGACACTCTTTGATTAACTTTAGAAAAGGTGCTTTTATTTTTTTATGCGGTTTCTTCTAGCAGCTATTGTTTCTGCTTTTCCGGCTACCTTTACTTTCGTGCTGCTTTTAGCCTTCCTTTGTTCCAACAGACCTAATCGCTTCTTCCATTTTTGAAGTACTTCATTTTCATAATATGGCAGGTTTTTTGCATTTAGCAATCCAAGGATTTGGGCAAGTGGACGGGAATCTTCAGCTATTTCCTGATGGGTACAGATCCACTCTTGCTGTGCCTCCTCGATGTGGTTTTCATGTGAGGAAACGGCATTTTTCAAAAGTTCAATTTCTGCATCCCTGTCTTTTGTTTTCCTATAAAGAATTAGCAGTCTGGAAACTACATCAATATGGATGGGATTTCGCTTTATTATAGTTCGATAAATTTTTATTGCTTCAGCAAATGCCCCTTCCAACTCATACTTTCTTGCGCTTTGATACCTTTCTCCCTCCTGGATCCTGGCTGTTTTGGTCATTTTTTTCACAGACTGAATTGTTTAAGCGGTTCGGTTGATCAGTTTGGACAGTTCCGGCCAAATGTTTTCTGCTGCAATGTGATATCCTGCAGCGAGTGGGTGAACTCCGTCATGCATGTTTAGCCCAGGTTTGCCGACTACTCCTTTTAAAAAGGATGGCACAAGTGGAATTTTGTTTTCTGCCGCCAGATCTTTATAGATGTTTTGGTAAGCCAAGCTTTGCGTGCCCCGCACTCCATGGGCCCACTCGGGAAGTGCCAATCCCAAGAGCAGAATGGATGCCTGCGGATAATAGGTCATTACCTTAGATATTATGGCCTGTAGGTTGTGGGATACCTCAAGTGGGCTTATTCCCCGTAAAAAGTCGTTGGCTCCAAGTTCAATAACAAAAATGTCAATATTTCCATTTAAATGCTCATCGAGCTTGTCAAGGGCGGAAGCGGTTGTGTCCCCACTGATTCCTGCATTGATAACCTCGTAGTCTATGTTGGCAGATCTAAGCTTTCCGGCAATCAAGGCTGGTATAGACTCTCTTGATGGATTAGTCAATCCATATCCTGCAATAAGGCTATTGCCAAAAAAAACAATTCTTTTCATATACCTTAAAGTTTTTTTCTGATCAAGAGTGCGGAAATAAGTACAATTGCGCCAAGTGCAATGTATTTTCTATGGGCTTTGGGCCGACCGGGAATTCCCCATCCACCGTATACAGAATTCCCATAATCTACCGGATTGAATAAATTTCCATTGGTCGGTTCTATCGATTCTGCCTGTTTTAGATAGGTATTGATGATGCTGCCCGAAATACTAGCTGTTAGGTCAGGAAAAATTGCCCTCGAAAGCCGCAACAGTAATGAAAAGCTACCTACCATTTTCTCTTTTTTGGGATTTATAGAAAGTTTAAGGATTTCCTGTGCCAAACGGTTGGGGTCATATACTATAGGACCTGGTTTAAGCACTTTTCCGGTATAATTTGCGGCATGTTGCATCCCGGGTGTATCCAAAAAACCTGGAAACGCATCGCAGACGAATATTTTTGGATATTTTGCAAGTTCTGATTTTAGGGCTGATGAAAATCCCCTCAGGCCGAATTTGGCAGCAGAATAGCTTGCTCCAAATGGAACCGGAAGAAATCCTCCAATTGAAATGTTATTGATCAGTATGCCGTTTCCCTGAGCTTTAAAATAAGGTAGGGTCGCGTGCGCACCGTGCATGTATCCCAGTAGATTTGTCCCTATTACCTGCTCGCTCACCTCCATTGGCGTTATGTCGAATTCGCCAATGGCTAGCACCCCAGCGTTATTTACCCAGACATCTATAGCCCCATAGGTTTCTGCAGCAGCAGCCGCTAAATTGATAACTGAATGGTAATTGGCTACATCGGTTTCAACGCATTTCACGCTAACTCCATATAGAGAACATTCCTCTGCCAGTTCTTCCAGGGCGTAAAGATTTCTGGATCCAATTGTTAGATTGTCACCATTCCTGGCGAATGCGAGTGCAATTGCCCTTCCTGCACCACTTGAAGCTCCGGTAACTACTACATTTCTTTTTTTATTTTCAACTTTATTGATCTGTCCCATTATTTATTAACCGGATAACAAATGCGAATGTTTTTGATCAGTTCTTATTTTTTTGACCTTAAGTATGATCTGATTTTCACTTGCAGTTCCTATCTTCGTTGTTTTATTTATTACATGGGCGAGCGTATTCAGGAAATTTACGGGAATATTGATATCTATCTGTTGGATCAACTGCTAAAGGATACCTATTCGGATTGTAAGGCCATCCTTGATGCAGGATGTGGTACGGGAAGGAACATTACCTACTTCTTAAGTCAAGGGCTTGATGTCTATGGTGTCGATAAAGATCCTAATGCAATTTCCCAGATTCAGGATTTAGCTGCTCGTCTTTCAAAAAAGAGGATCAGGGATAATTTTTCGACATCACCCATAGAGGAACTACCCTTTGAGGATGAAAAATTCGATCTGGTGATCAGTAGTGCGGTTTTGCATTTTGCAGATAATCTTGAGCATTTTGAAGTGATGCTGAAATCCATGTGGAGGGTTATTAAACCAGGGGGATTTTTTTTTTGCCGGCTGGCATCAGATATAGGTATCGAGTCGTTGGTAAGGTTTATCGGAAATGGCAGATACATACTTCCCGACGACTCAGAACGCTTTTTGGTTAATCAGGAGATGCTGCTTAGATTGACTAGAAAACTTGCCGGCATACTTCACGAACCGATCAAAACTACCAATGTCCAAAATATGCGTAGCATGACAACCTGGTGCGTGAGGAAAAACTTTTAATAATTTCATCATTTGAAAAAGTCCCCAATTATAATACCTTTTAATGCTAACAATTGGGAGCTCCAAGTTTTTTGTTTAAACGAGCGCTTCTAATTTCCGCTTTTTGCTTGCAATTTTTCTGGAGAGCCTTTTTTTGCGGATCCTTGTTTTTTTATTGTGGATCTTGGTATTTGCCTTAAAGTGTTTACCCTGTCTTCGGTAATTCCACCGTATTTGTCAACTTCCGGAACCGTAGTTTTTAAATCTGCGATTGCGCGTAATTGAGCTACAAAAGTGCTATCAAGTATAATAAATAATCTTTAGAACGGACATTGATTTCGGGATTTCCCCTGTTCGGCCAATCATAAGTTGATCTGCATGACCAACTGGTATACTTTGTTAAATTGATTTAACTGGAATTTTTGTCCATCAAAGATAACATGTAAGGGGCTATATCGGCCTGTCGCTATCTGGCAGAACGGATATCTGGACAAGATTAAATAAGAAGTAAAATATTGTGCGCAGCTTAATCTGTTTGTAGGAACGGTTTCTTTTTTGCTTGTTGCAAAGGCAGGTGTTATGGCTCCACCACAATTTGTTAAGGCTTTTCTCTAAAAACTACTGTAACATTCGTGTCGGTATGCGGTCTATTAAGTGCTTTATAAGAAAACAGAAAGCCCTATATTAAAAACTGATTTAGACTTATAGTTTAATAGCTACTTTTTTCAAAATAAACTTCACTAACCTATAAAAATGAGCAGCAATACAATTCTCCATAAACTACCTGTTGCGGTTTTCTGCGTACTGATTAACCTGTGTTTCCTTAATGCGCAGGCGCAGCACTTACCGGCTAAAACCATCTACGAAGTTTCTGTAAAAGACCCTGATAGCCATACTTATCATGTTGATTTAAGTTATACTGATGTTAAGACAGACCATCCTGAGCTTAAAATGTGTGCGTGGACACCGGGCTTTTATGAAATCATCGATTTTGCCGGTTCAGTTAAGAATTTCATGGTCAAAACTGCTGCCGGAAATCCGGTAAGTTGGGAGAAAACAGACGAAAATACGTGGAAAATCAAAGCAGGTAAAAAAGGGCTTGCACTGAAAATAAGTTATGAAGTTGTTGCTGATAATCCATTTATCGCTTACGCAAATCTTGATAAAGACTACGGATATATATTGCCCGGAGCACTTTTTATGTATACCGATGCGGCGTTAAAGCAGTCTGTTCAGGTTAAAATTAATCCTCACAAAACCTGGAAAAACGAAGTGATAACAGGCTTAACGGCCCTGGCCAAAAAGCCCAATACCTTTATTGCCCATAATTTTGATGAATTGTACGATAGCCCCCTGTTGATGGGAAAACTGGAACAAATTTCATCCTTTAAATTAGGTAATAAACCCATATCCTATTTTAGCTTTGGTTTGGGGGCCTTCGACCGGAAACAGTTTAGCGAAGACCTTTATAAAATCGTGGAGAATGGAAGCAATGTAATCGGCAAAATTCCATTTGAGCATTATAGCTTTATGGCGGTGGGTATGAATGGGTATGGATTTGGTGGCATAGAACATTTAAATTCATCATCCCTATTGGTGAGTAATAAAGATCTCCTGGCAGATTCGAGCTTTAAATTGCGTTATTATCATTTCCTGGCGCACGAATACTTCCACACCTATAACGTTAAACGCATCCGCCCCATTGCGCTTGGCCCATTTGATTACACTAAAGAGAATTATACCAACATGTTATGGGTATCGGAAGGTTTTACCGATTATTATGCAAACCTGATACTTAACCGAGCCGGTTTAATGTCTGCAGAACATGTTTTATCAAACCTTCAGGAGCAGATCGGGAACTATGAAAATACACCGGGCCATTTATATCAATCGGCTACCCAGGCTAGCCACGGCATCTGGGCGCAGCGTGGTATGCCCACCGAAAGGACCCCGGAGGAAGTTGCAAAAACCATTTCGGTTTATGATAAGGGAAGTGCTTTGGGCATGTTGATCGACCTTAAAATCCGGCATGAAACCATGAATACCAAAACGCTTGATGAGGTGATGAAAAATTTATACACAAAGTTTTACGAAAAGCAGAACCGTGGTTTTACCGATAAAGAATTCCGTGACGAATGCGAGGCGGTAGCCGGAACGGATTTATCAGAGTTATTTGGATATGCCTCAACGGTAAAACCTGTTAATTATGTTAAATATATGGCTTATGCAGGGATGGATATCGATACGGCATTAAAGGCCTTACCTGTTTTATCTTTTGGTGCGGAAACAAGATGGAGTGTAAAGGATAGTACCTTGGCAATTACCGGGATAACCTGGAACAGACCAGCCTACCTTGCCGGTTTGAAAAAAGGTGATAAAATACGGAGCATTGATGGTAAGCGATTTGATAAACAGCTTTACAAAACCATTTTGGATACAAAAAAAGCAGGTGAAAGCTTACAGCTAACGGTTTTAAGGGGAACCGAAAGCTTATTGGTAACAGTTAAACTGGAGACCGTTTACGAGAAAAGTTTTAAGATTACGCGTATGCCGCATCCATCTGTTTTACAAGATCAGATTTATCATGCCTGGTTAAAGTGATGATTTTACTATCCGATGCATAAAGCTTAGCAGATAATTCTTTCCCGGTTTAATAGAAACCTATATAAATACTGCTCCTTTACAGTATTTCCGCTACCATGTACGGCTATCACCATCCCACCATTAGCCCGGCATTCGCTATAGCCACTTTTTTCTGGTAGATTTTTTGCCAACTCATAAACATCTGGCAGATCAAAAAAGCGGCCGGTATTTCATTCACGGTTAAAATACTTCAACTAGGAGGCAAATTATAGCTATTGACGCTTTGATAAACGCATCAAAAAAATATTATTCATTTTTGTTTCATGGTATTGAAAATTAGGGTATTAAGATTTTTGGGTGCTTTAATCTAAGGCAATCATAATGCTGTCGTTTTGCTTCGGATCTCAATAGTTAGAAATGAAAAATACTGTTAATTAAAACAGGTTAGTAATACGGTTATGTTAAAAATGAATGCAAAATGTAGCCTTCGGCTAATCACTTTAATGTTGTTCAGCCTTGTGCTTATTTCTGCAAAGGCACAAAATAATATCCGCTTGATGCAACAGCCAGCTATAAAAGCCATTAAGAAGGTACTGTAGCGCTTAAAAAACGTTGTAATCCCTCACAGCAAAGCAACAGTAGTCCACCCTGAATTGCTGATATGCTCCCAGAAGCGATTATTTTACGCAGAAATTAAAAGATTATTTCCAAAAGCAACTCGTGAAAAAAGCTGATCGAAAGATCAGAACGGCCAGTTTGCTCCGGAACAGGTAGTCATTTTTAGAGCGGAATGGGGTGACAGCTTAAACGCGGAATGGCTGGTCATTTTTGCCCAAATGCCCAATCCTATCCCTATTTAGAAGATAAGTATAGCTTTTGGAACAATATTGGATACCACGATCCGAGTGATGAACCAATATTCTTTCCATACAACTATTTGAAAATTTTTGCTAAAAAGTAAATGAATACTTGATTAGAAAAGTTCTTGGTCGCAATGGCATTTGGTAAGTTGATAATTGGTTCGCGGACGAATTAATCTGCTGGTATTCTCGTTGATTAATCAAATTCACGCATTGAAATTCGAAGAAGCTTTTCCAGTTGGTGGGCGCATATTTTAGGTTGAAATCTAAAAATTGATTGCGGATAGGTTGTTGCAAAAACTGACGGTAAGAAACGAAATTATAGGTTAAGGCATAAGAAAGCTCTGAATTCAAATTGTGTAGCCATTCGCCCTTTATTTTTTCGTTTGCCGATTCATTTTCAATCGGGCCACTTAAACTTTCTTGTTTATTTAACGATCTGCTTAAGTCTCCGGCCACCGATAGTGTAATTTTCGAAAATAGCTTTTTTCTTAAGCTTAATCCCGTGTTCAGCTGGTAAGTTTTAAAGGGCGTAATTTCGCCGTTATAGAAATTGTTTCCTTTCTGCATGCTTAAGCTTCCATGCGCAGCAATATTTATTTCGAGTGGAAAAATGTATTTGGAAATGTTGCCATTTAATGAATATTGATCTATCGTGTTCCTGAAATCGATAGCCACTGATTTTGTCAGTCCGCTATCCAAAGTATAAGAATTGATAAAGTTTTGACTGGTTCTGTCGAAGCCAAACATTAGGTTGTAAAAAAGCATTTTTAAGGGTATTCGGTAAGAATACCTCAAATTAATGTTAGTCATATCTGTTTTCGGTAAAGGCGTGTCGTTAAAATTAAATTGCCTGTAGTTGACCAAGATGGTGCCGCTGTAAATATCATTAACTTGTCCAAATTGCGTTTGTTGGGCAAATCTGGCATTCAGTTCACTATGCTTTCCCAGGGTTTTTCTAAATTCTAGAATCGGATTCAACACAAAATAGGTATTCGTTTTAGCGGTGCTTTTCTGTGCGTCGGAATAACTGATGTTGTTAAAAGTTGGACTTGCCTCCAGATTGAACGATCCATTTTTCAAAGGATAAAGTGCCGAAATTCGGCCATATAAACCTAAATTATCAAACCCGATATCGTTTTTGAATTGGTTCCCAACTGATCTGATATTATTGGTGCTATCGGTTTTATATAGATGGCTGTTTAACCGACTGTGTTCGTAAGAAGCGCCGGCTGCTGCGGATAAAACAAAGCGATTAAACCTGGTTTTAAAAGTGGTAGATTGATTGATGAAGATGTTTTTAGTGCTGGCTTGCTGGTTTAGCGCTAAGAAGTCAGCGCCACCATTTACAATATTTTGCTGAATTCCTGGCGCAATTTTCAGGTATTCATCTACTTTATGATATTGTACCAAACCATTGTATTGCAAAATGTTATTCACTCCTAAAGCCTTTACCAAATTAGTTTCATTACTAAAGGATACCTGATTTGTAGGTTGGCTCTGCCCGAAAGCTTGCTCATTTTGTATTGTGTTGCCATTCCTTTTCCATTTTGGAATCTCGAATTTTGTAATTGATTTCAAATAAATGGATTTGCTGTTTTTTTCGAGCTGCGCTTCGGCGTGCCACTGATTTAATTTGTAAACGTTGTCTTGAAATTCATTAAACCGGATGGTATCGGTATTGCCTAAAAAATAACTTACTGTGTTATTGTATTTAAATTTTCGTTTCAACTGGAGTGTGGATAAATTTAAGCGCAATCCCCAATCGGCTTTCATTTTTATCAAAACATTTAGGCTGCCAGCATAATCATTATTTAATAAATAATACTTTTCTTTCATGTTTGGCAGGGTTTCACTTTCCATTGATAGGAAGGTTTTGGGTAGTTTTAATGCTACTTCATTATTAAAAGACTGACCTAAAACCGCTTGTTCGGCTTCGAGATTTTCGCCAATGTTATTGGTTTTAAAAGTGTTGATAGCTTTAACTTTCTTATCGAAGATTAGGTTATTTAGCTCGGCCACATAAGCCTTATTGCCTGCTCCCATATAAGCCGAATTCACCATCATCGTCTTGGCGCTATCGGTAAGTTTAATGTTCAGCGAAACATTATTACTGCTTACAAACCCATTCAGTGCCTTTACAGGTTGGTCGCGTTCTATCACCTGTACCTGCTCTACAGCGTTTACAGGAACATTGTTGGTGGCCATTTTGTAGCGACCATCTAATAAATTATCCCCATCTATATAAACATTGTTAATGCGCTTGCCGTTGTAACTTATAGCGCCATTTTCATCGATTTTAATGCCTGGTAAGCGGTTGATCACATCGCCAATCACCCGATCGTTAGATTCTTGAAAACCTTTAACCCTATATTTCAAGGTATCGCTCGATAGGCTGATTTTAGTGTTTGATTTGATGGAAACCTCCGCAAGCTTATAACTTTTTTGCCTAAGCACTACGTTTACCAGCTCGTTGTTCTTTTGTTCAATGGCCTGGTAAAACTGCAGGAAACCCATTGCAGTTACTTTTATAGAGTAGCTTTCATTACTGCTTTTGAAATCACATTTAAACAAACCCTTATCATTTGTTGTACCAAAGATAATGCCCGCCCCAGTTTGGTTTACAATAGCTATTGAAGCCGAAGCAACCGGATTGCCGATACTATCTTTTACCGAACCACTTATGGATACGGTATTTTGTGCGGATAAAAATGCCGCACAAAATAATAATGGTAAACATAAAAGGAAGCCTTTCTTTAACAAATCTTTGAGCTTAATCGGTTAATTCCAAGGGATAGTTAATAGTAAATTTTTTCTTTGGGCCAGCGTTGCTATTCCCTCCGTTTGAAGTCACCTTATCAACTACAATTCCGCTATCATTGCCGAACATGTTAAAACCATCAGCCTGTGCTTTCTTCATTTGCTCATACTCTTTTCTTGTTGTTGAAATTGCATCTGATGGAATATTGATTGACTTAACATTTTGCAGATTCCCTTGAGTGACCAATTTTGTACAGGTGAATTTTATGAAATGACGGTCATCATAAGCTTCTAAGATTAATCCGGGCAAACCCTGTAGTTTCCACGGGCCAAAGCTTGCCGGAATATCTGTTGTAAACCAGGCTGTATATTTTCTTCCTTTGCAAATACCAGTGGCCTTTTGGCAAGTGTAACCCAACAAATCTTTGGTTTCCTTATCAATCTTCCAATCGGTTTTATCATCAGTTTCGGTAATTAAATAACGTTGTTGGGGGGTATTTTTTACAATTGCAATCTTGCCATTTTCGATGTAAATATCATCTTCGGTAACGGGCAAATACGTCCCCATATCAACTACATCACTGTTTTTGGCTTCTGCTGCGGCTAAAATAGCCTGAACGGTAGAATCTTGCTTCACTCTGGTTTGACTAATGTAAACACTTTCGCGGGTATTAAAAGAAAGGATAAAATCTTCACTATATAACCTACCCGTTTGGGTACTATCTTTAATGTGGTAAAAATTATAGTAAGCAATCGCGGTAGGTTGATCTGTTCGCTCGTTACTTTTATATTTAAAGGAATATAAAGCAACTAATAGTAATGCTGGTAATATAAACTTGAAGTATTTTTTCATTTTGTTTTTAATTAAAGAAACCATCCTCTTACTTTATTTAATTTTTTATAAATTATGGTTGGTTATGGTAGCAGCCGTCAGAACTAGCATTAATCCCTTGCCAAAAAAAGTTGTTGCCAACCAAGAACATGCTCAGGTTATCAGTACCATCGGGAGCAAATACGTGAATTTGCCATTTAACACCACAAGGATCTGTGTAAAGGAAAACTTTCTCTCTGCGAAATATGGCACTGGTTTCATTTACAAGATGCACCTTCACTATCCTTGTAGGTAATACACTTGTTTCAACGGTGTTGTTGATGGTAGCTAACATTTTAGCTGGTTTAGCATCACTAGCGAATGATGCAGTTCCTAACACGGCAAAGACCAGTAAGATTAATATTTTTTTCATGATTTTTTATTTTTATTTTATAGATTAAACACTACTTTGTTGGCCGGTAGCTTTACAAAGGATTACATTCTGTAGCAACCCCAGTAGTCAGCCATTACATTTCCACGAAAATGAATGTTCGCGGTTTGCCATAATGAGTAGTTAGATGCGCTGCTCGGTCCGGAAACGTATACAACGTATGATTTGCCACAGGCATCAGTAAAGGTGAAACTCATTTGCCTGCGAAAGAAACCCAGTTTTTCTGTGCTTAGTTGTCCAGTTTCAATGCTATTACTTCTTTTAAATGTTGTTGCAGCTTCAATTTTAGTTTCAGTAGTTGCATTTTCTTTTGAAGTTAAATTATTGGCTGAAGCACTAAAGCCAATCGCGGTGCAAATCAATGCAAAGAATAGTTTTTTCATAACTTTTTTGTTTTAAGTAAATGGTGAATAGTTTTTAGAAATCAGAGGATGGTTTCTTATTTCCGATTTGAATTTGTAGAGAAATGTGTTTCAAAAAAAATGCTAACCTACAACTGCTGATGCGCAACTGATATTCGATTGGTTTTTTCATATTTCTGCTTATCAACTTGAATAAGTTTCTGAAAAATCAAATAAGTATTGAAATTACACGGATATGGAATGAAAAACTACGAATGTTCAACTGATTCTTTTAAGGAAGTCTGTATTTATATATTTAGAGAATATTTACAGTTTTAATAAGCCAATCTCCGCATTTAATGAATATCACTGCAAGAACTGCATTAGCCATTTGCTCTATCTTGAGTTTCCTGTTTATTTCCTCTTGCAAAAATCAGGAAAATAAAAGCAACGGCCAGCAAAAGGCCAATCAAATTGTTATTGGTAAAAAAGATTATTTATCGTTCATCATCGCTTTTGACACCATCCCGGCGGCTAAGATTAAAAAAATGATTTATAAAGAAGATAGTCTGTTAAGTAATTCGGCAAATAAAGAGGCTAATCCATATTATCACTATTTCAAAGCCAGAAAATATGGGCTGGAAAAAAAACGCGACAGTGCGATAAATGAATATCAAAAAATAAAATCTAACAAGCCGAATGATGAATTAGCGCTTTTGAAAACCTATGGAATTCTTGTTCAGATTATGGGTAATGGATCAATGGTTGAGTCTGCCTTAACGGGCAAAATATTTACTGCTATAAAATTGGCAGAGGGTGCGAATAGTAGATTGACCTATCATTTTTACGATTTGCTGGCACAAGCTTATTTCCAAAATCAGAATGAGGAAAAATCATTGGAATATGCATCCATTTACTTTGATAACCATCCGTTCAAATCTCATCCGGCAGTTAAACAGCGCTATTTTGATATTTCTTTTCTATTGGCTTCCCGGTTGAAAAACTTCAGGAAAATGGAGTTTTACAATAACCAGGCTCGGATATTGGCCAAGCAGATTGGAGATAGTTTAGCCCTATCTCGCACTTACGATAACCAGGCACAGATTTATAGTCAGCAAGGCCTATCTTCAAAAGCTGTGGCTTCTAGTAAACTATATTTTAACTACCTGAAGAGAACTGGCAACCTCAACGATATTGCTTTCAACAATCTGGCTACTAGTTTTATCAGGAACAATCAACCCGATTCTGCCATTAAATATTATAAAGAAGGAATTGCATTCGAAAAAAATGATTTATCTGGGAAGCAAAAAAAAGTTTATTACGATGGGCTAATTGATGCGTATAAACTAAAAGGCGAATATGCCAAAGCACTGGAAGCTGCAGAGGCTTCGCATAAAATTGAATTGAAAAATAATGAAGCCATCGAATCGGTTAAGGTTGCAGAAATGCATGAGCAGTACGAAACAGAAAAAAAAGATCAGAATATCGTAGAATTAAAAAGTAGGAATAAACTGAATGAAACGATTATAAAGCAACAACGTTCATCGATGTTTCTACTTGTACTCATTTTTATAGGTGTGATTTCCTTCTTTTTCATCATCTATCGCCAGCAGCGCTTGAAATCGAAGAACAATTTGTTAAGATCAGATAATCAACGACTTAATGTGGAGCAAAAAATGCTTCAAGCCCAGTTAAATCCTCACTTTATTTTCAATGCAATTGCTAATTTGCAAAGCATTGTAGCTTCCGGACATATTGATGAATCGGTACGCTATCTTAAATCGTTTTCGGGGTTGCTACGCGGTATTTTAGAACAAAACAGGAAAGATTTTATCGAAATAGCTGAAGAGGTAACTTCATTGAATAATTACATCCAACTGCAGCAAATGCGCTATGCAGGTGTGTTCGATTATCAGATTGATGTAGATCAGCAACTCAATGTACATGAAACACTAATTCCGCCCATGCTGATTCAGCCCTTCGTTGAAAATGCAATTGAGCACGGTTTCCGAAATATTGCCTACAAAGGTTTACTCCTGATTTCTTTTGTATTAAAGGGTGATTTGTTGTTGATTGAAGTAGATGATAACGGTAGTGGGCTGGTACAAAAGCCAACAGATAAGCCAAAAAAACAATCTTTGGCTCAAACTATATTAAAAGAGCGGTTTGAATTACTGTTTAAATCAAATCACCAGCATGCAGAATTTGAGTTGAGAGACAAAAAAGCACTTGGCTGCAGAGGAGTTAGCGTCGAAATTACAATACCAGTTATTAACGATTAAAAAAGATTAGTATGAAACTTTATATCTTGGAAGATGAAATCCGCATTTTGCAACATATTTTGCAAATTGTTAAAAAAATAGATTATTTGGAAGTTGTTGGCTTTGCTGCTGAAATAACAGTGGCCGGAAAGGAAATTCCTACACTAAAGCCAGATATTATTTTGGCTGATATCCGCTTAAAGGATGGCGACAGTTTTAATCTTTTTCATACCATTGGAATAAACGATTTTCAGGTAGTTTTTCTCACCGCCTACGATCAATATGCGATACAGGCCCTAAATTTGGGCGCTTTTGGTTATTTGCTTAAACCCATCGATGAGGTATCGCTAACCACCACTTTAAATAAATGTTACCACCACCGGGAGCATGAAAGTTTCGGCCAACAACAACTCGCCATTGCGAAAGACCATTATTTGGCGCAAGGTGTAGGGGTAAGCAAGCGCATCGCGTTAAAGAGTGTAGAATATATTGAAGTGGTAGCAATAGAGAACATCATGTTTTGCAAAAGCGATAAAGGTTATACCAGCTTTTTTTTGAATGACGGGCGTGAAATTGTGGTATCAAAAGGCCTGAAGGAATATGAAGGATTACTTACGCCCTTCGGCTTCTTAAGGTGTCATCAATCCTATTTGGTTAATTTTAAATTCGTAAAGAAATATTATCGGGAAGGTTATTTGCAAATGGAAAATAAGGAAAACATCCTGGTTTCCAGCAGGAAGAAAGAGGAGGTTTTACGGTATCTGGAAAATATTGCTTAATTATAAGATGGAAAAAGAAGACTGGATTTTGCACTTAGTGATTAGAATATCGGCAATTCCAATTGTAATTATTATACTTTAAGATATTTGCAGCTTTCAAGTTGTTGATGACCTGCTGTGTTCCCCACATTTAAGTTGTTCCAAAATTCAGTATATTTAGATTCACATTTTTTAATCTATCTTAAGGAAAAATGAAAATAATCTGCTTTATTATCGCCCGATTAACAAATTTAGCTTGACTGGAGATGCTATTTTTTCCACAATGATTGAGTGAGATGGATAGATGAGTGAAAGGGTGGATCGGTTGAGGGAAGGCCGGGACAAAAAACGGCGGTAAAGTGTAAAGTTTTTTGTCACAGCATCAAACGGAAAGATGTTGAAAGAACAATTGCCTACATCAAGACCCCATTTCAATGGATGGATAGCCTGTTTCATTTCGTAAAGAGTAATGATCCAGCCATTAATCGAAAATGCAATACTACACAGATTAATCGAATCCCAGCAACCCGATGCGCATTTTAGCTGTAGCCCTAAATTTTGAAGCATGGCATATTTGTATAACAGTTGTGATAATGGGGTTGGATATCAGAAAAATACAAAACCACTGCTTACCAAAGGGATAAAAGAGAAATCTATCGGACTCCAATCTATTTTTGAGCGGGTAGAAATGATCAACAGGCAACAGAATGATTTTATTGCAAGTTTTCAGATCCGCCCGGGCGATAACGGGTGGGGTACTTTTGCTACGATCTGTTTACCAGTGGTTAAGGCAGAATAGCAGAAATCGGATTTCATTTAAGTAGATGAAATCACTGGGTAAATGCCAAATCAGAAGGTCCATTATACTGCTGCTTCTATTCTGCCAGAGATTATCCCTGTGTAAACACATTTCAGATTAGCCACTATCTCCGTTTAACCTGTCTTCTTATTTTTTTAAATAATCAGAAAGCCATCTCGATCTCTTACTGCAGGCTTGCACGAATAATAGAGATAATGACTGATTTGTAAAATAATGTAGTTTAAATTATACATTATTCGTGGAACTTAACTTTTAGAATCTATCGGGTTTATACTGGGGAAAAAACACTTTTTTCATTTTTTATGGCTTAAGAATTGACAAATGTCAACAATACAGCCATTTATATAGTCCATGAAAATCTGGTTGATTCTATGGCACAAAAATTGGAATTAGGTACAATTTAGTCACCTATCTTTACTAACCTATGTTTAATAATACCGAATTCGAAAATTTCAAAAAAATTATTTTAAAGCGCCTGAAGCCAGCCCTTAAGCCTTTAAATATAGAGAACGACTTTCTTGAAATCTCAACAAGCTATATGGGCAAGGCTTACGAAGTACGCATTATGGGCGGACGAGATGTCCAAGGAAATTATTTTTGGGAGGTGGTCAGGGTGGTAAACAGAAGTATTATCCCATCAAGCCTTGAATTTAATTTTCCCAAAGCAGATACAGGCTAAGTTATTTAATCAATTGTGAAATATACTAAAACGTTTAATTTAAAGCTCAGTACGCTTGTATTCTGCAACTGATAAACCCTGACCTGCATGTGTAATGCCATTAAGCGATAGGGAAAGTGGATCGATCATATCCGGATTTCAGGCTTATGTGGGCTTAAATTGCACGAAATAATGACCTAAATGACTATAAAGGGCTATATAATGGTGACCATTGCTGAGCTACTTTTGTAGTCTTCATAAATCACGGGATCGATTTTTTTAACACCGCCTTTCGGATGAAAGGTGGTGTTTTACACTGACATTTCCGGAATTAAATCAGGCAGATAGCAGTTTAAATCTGCTTGTAAGCGTTAAAATCAGCATCGCAAAATGTGGCCTTCTATTAAGACATTGCTTAGAGGTGAACGTTGTATTTCATTGGTATGTTGATTCTTACCCTTGTTCCCCTGTAATTTTCGATAATCAGTCCTGCTTTTAAACGTTCCGTTCTTATCCGTATATTTTCCATGCCCACACCGGTAGATCTTTGGGCAGCCGGGTCGAAGCCTGTACCATTATCTTTTATGGAAAATATGAGCTGATCTTTTTCAACCTCGATAAGGAGCTTAACCTGGGTTGCCTGAGCATGTTTAAGCACATTATGGGCGATCTCTTTGGCGATCAGGTAACAATCGCGTCTGCTTTGGCTTTGCAGTTCAATAGATGGAATAAATGCGGGAAGTTCGGAAGTGAATGCAGTATCAGTATGTTCGAACAGCTTTCTGATCTGGTCTTCCATAAAATAGATCAGGCTTTCCAGGTGGTCGCTATCTGTATTTGAACTCCAGATGATTTCCCTGATTTTCAATGTAATCTCGCCGATCATCTCTTCCATAATTTTAAGTTCTCTAACTGCGGGTTTCGAACGGGCTGAGTGTTCTGCATATAATTTTATCGCAGTAAGGCCTGATCCGATTTCATCATGTATTTCGCCACTGATCCTATCTCTTTCTGCTTTGATTAATGCAGCCTGGTTTTTATACTTCCTTTTAAATTTTACGGCAGTTCTATAATATTTTAAAAAAAAGACTGATAGTAATAAGATTAAAAACAATAAAAAAAATGAAAATAAATCGAGAGGTTTTTGATAAAAATTTAACTGCATATTTCTTGCTCAAAAAAAGTTAATGACGGTTGATGGTGCATATTTGGTGTTTTATGTATTATTAATAATACTCATTTAATTGATTTTTGTATATCATTGTATTGGTGTATCTCTTATAAAATGTATGACTGATAAACCAATAACGTCATGTTGGTACAGGGTAACTGCGTGATATCAAAGGGCATAACTAAAACTTTTCTTTTTTATAGGTTTGTCACGTTCGGTTAATGCCCGATAAAAAGTTGTCTCCCTTCAAAATAATCCCCAATCCATCAGTGGTATTAACATGCCGTGTGCCGGATTGATATAAATCGTTGAAAAATCTGAATGGGATAGACGCATGTAACAATATTACCTAAAAAAAACGCATTATTATGATTTCAGTGTCAATTGTTGAAGACCACAACCTTTACCGGAACAGTTTAGCCAGTTCTATCCTCGAAAATAAATCCTTTGAGCTCAAGGGGGTTTATGCCACTGCTGAAGAAGCCCTAGAGAAATTGCCAGTTGAATGTCCCGATATAGCTATAGTAGATATTAAGTTGTCTAATATGTCGGGGATAGATCTTGTTATGCAGAGTAGAGAAGGTTTAAACAAAACGCTATTTTTGATGTGTACCGGTTTTCAGAATGATGAGAAAATTTTTAGTGCTTTACAGGCTGGCGCATCAGGTTATATCATTAAAGGTTCTACCTCCGCAGAGATCCATGAGGCGTTGATAGAACTCTATAACGGAGGATCGCCCATGAGCCCCTACATCGCGCGTAAAGTCATCAGTCTTATCCAGGGGAGTAAACCTGCCAGGAAAAAAATTGATTTAGGCCTTAGTGAGCGCGAGCTGGAAGTGCTGTCGCTGTTAAGTAAGGGTTTATTGTACAAGGAGATTTCTGAAATGCTTTTTATAAGCCCCAACACGGTAAAAAATCATTGTAAGAACATTTATAAAAGGCTGCATGTGCAAAACAAAATTGAAGCCCTTAATAAGTTTAAAGATTACAGTTATAATTAAATAAGATAACGAACCATTGCGCTGTTCCGGGCCAGCCTGATCTGGAAAAGCATTACCGGTTTTTTTGGATCGGTTTGATCGACTCCCTGGTCTACTTAAACGACATTTCTTAACTGAATAAGAATAGTTGAAAACCTTTAAGGAATATACCTGTTGTTCCCTAGTTGTCAATCCCTCAATAACCGTCAGCTTATCCCGCTTGATCTGATGTTTTTATTGTACCATTTTACTGGTTGGCAATCATAAAGTTTAAGTATCCCGATATGATCAAATTAGCCTATAGTACGCCCATTGCAAGATTAGATAAAATTAAGATTGGCGATGAGGTCATGGATGAATATCAATCCACTGGAAAGGTGATCCAGATTACAAAAAATATTAAAGATAAGTCTACTGAATTTATTTTTTTGCTGGATAGCAAACAGACCATTTTCATTATGTGTGCATCTGCATAATCACCCGTTTTACCATTTTGTGTTTCGAGCGTATTAATTTTTAGGTACTTATGTTGGTTTACAGGCAATCAGAATATAAAATTGCTATCTTGTAGGCCAATCCCCACCTGATGAAGAAATGCCATTTTAGGAAATTATCTTTTGCTGCTGCTTTTGTTACTGTTACCTTATTTTCAAACTGCAATAAGGCAGTAATTACCTCCCCTGAAAATACTGTTGACAATTCTTTATTGAGCGATGAACCTTTTAAGGCTTACCTGGGTGTAAATGCCTTTGAGTGGAATTTTACTTCGGATGCAAACCATGGACAGATCGAAGAATCGAGGTTCCAGACCATCAAATCCTTTACCGGTATCAGGCACTACCTCGACTGGCAGAGAATTGAAAATAAAGAAGGATCATTTACTTACAGCCCCTCTCATTGGGGTGACTGGGATTACGATCAGATCTACCAGCGAATGAAAGATGCCGGAAAATATGTTCTTTTAGATCTAAAAGGTTGTCCGGACTGGCTTTTGGCCTCTTATCCGATTGGTAAAAGAGATGCAGAGAATGTTCCTGCTCCTTATGGGCTGGATAGAGCGGTACCGGCTTCTTACATTAAGCAGGCACGTGCGGCTTTTCAACTGGCAGCTCGTTATGGTTCAAACAAGGATGTTGATAAGGGGCTGCTGCTTGCCGACCCCACCGTACGCTGGAGAGATGACCCGCAGAATATGCCAAAGGCAGGTTTAGGGCTTATTACCTATATGGAATGCGATAATGAACGTGATAAGTGGTGGAAAGGTCCGCTTGCCCAGCAGTCGGCAGAAGAATATGCAGCCAATCTTTCTGCTTTTTACGATGGCCACAAAGGTACGCTTGGCAAGGGGATAGGCGTAAAGACTGCCGACCCCAATATGATTGTGGTGATGGGAGGCCTTGCCGATCCAAATCCGGAATTTGTTCGCAAGATGGTTCAATGGTGTAAAACGAACCGGGGGATGAAGGCAAACGGGCAGATCGATCTCTGTTTTGATGTGATCAACTATCATCAGTATTCCAACGATGGTTTTCAAAACTATGGCAATCCTACAGCAGGCATGGCACCAGAGCTTTCTGACTTGGGTAAAGTTGCCACCCTTTTTAAGGAATTTGCAAAATCGGTAAACGGTGGCATCCCTGTTTGGGTAACCGAAACCGGTTTTGATGTTGGAGAGCATACCTCGCAAAGGGCTTTAAAAATCGGTGATAAAAGTGCATTGGTTACCCAGGCAGACTGGAACCTTCGCACAGCATTGTTATATGCAAGAACGGGACTTACGAAATGTATATTTTATATGCTCGAAAATGTGGATGTTAACAGCTGGACACAATATACTTCATCGGGTTTTATCAATCCTGATTATTCAAAAAGACCATCTGCTGATTATATACTCCAAACCAACAGGCTTATGGGTGATTATCATTTTTCTTCAACGCTTAACAAGGACCCCCTCGTTGATGTATACCTTCTGGATGGTAAAAAGACCTATGTGCTAACCATACCAGACCAGGTGGGCAGAACAAAATCATACGATCTGGATCTCGGGCAAAGTAAAGAAGCCATAATTTATACCCTTGCCATTGGCAAAGATGAAATGGACCACAAAACCGTATCCACCAAAAACGGCTTATTACAGATCCAGGTAACCGAAACACCAGTTTTTGTACAGCCAAAATAGGTAAGATGGAAGATGTAGCATGGAAAATGGATAATGGAAATAAAACCATTATCCATTTTTCGTTTAAACGGGAGATGCAGCATTTGCCTATGCATGATTAAAACTCATTCTTACCTATTTTAATCCGATCATTTTTTTATTGGTACTTAAGGGCTATTGAGTGCGGAAGGCTTAACCGATAGCTTTGTAGAAGCTAAGGCTTAAGATCTACACGCGATATCGTGTGTCCGTTTTTTTGCATGCGCCTTAATATTTATGAATATAAATACGAATAATAATGATATCTGAGGGGCAGAATCAATCACTTGATGTCTTTCAGGACTGGAAGAACAATAAAGGAAACTTCAAGTCCAGGATGATCATGCTCTTCTACCGAATCTCCTCCTTAATTTACCGGTATAAAATTTTACGGTTTATTTTTTTCTGGTACTTGATGCTCTACAAGTTTGCTGTTGGCTGGCTCATGAATATTGGTATCAACTCAAGTGCGGTTATTGGCAGGGGATTTAAGATTCAGTATGGCTTCGGAACGGTGATCGGTAGTCACACCGTAATCGGCGAAAACTGTAACATCAGGCAACTTACCAACATCAGCTCCAAGATGAAAGAGAATGGAAGCTACAGCAGGGCACCCAGAATTGGTAATAATGTAGATATAGGCATTAACGTAGTAATACTCGGTGATGTGAATATTGGCAATAATGTAACCATAGGAGCAGGCTCGGTGATTACCAAAGATGTGGAGGATAATTGTGTGATGGTGGGTAATACGGCTACTGTATTGAAGAAAAAATATATTATCTCAGTCGAAAAATCATAGTACAAAACTATTCAGTTTCCCTCAGTGGCCTTTTAAAACATTATCCGGTTAAAAACAGGCCTTACCGTATTTCATTCCCATATTTTGCCGGAATTAGCCCTATTGGGCTATTGCTCAAGGGTGGGGGATATAAGACCTTTACAGCGATCTATGAAACCTATAACTCCCGGCAATTAGGTGAAAAATATTAGCGTCAACAACTTAATAAATCAATGAAAAATCTCATTTTAAAGGACAGCATGAAGCGTTATACCAAGAAGCATATTCTTCTGGTGGATGGCGGATTAAACCTCGGTAAGTTAATGAACTTCATCCTGGCTCCCGAATACAGGCTGACCATCAAAACCAGCGGAATAGATGCCCTGAGCTGGCTGGAGGAAGGCAATGATCCAGATCTGATCATTACCAGCTTAAGAATGCCTTATTTTGATGGGAGCGCTTTCATCCAAAACCTTAAGTGCAGCGGTTTTTACCGTAATACGCCTATCATGGTTCTTTCGGGACAAGAAAACCTTGAAGAAAAAGTAAAAAGTATGTCATTCAGGATTGATAGTTACATGGAAAAACCTTTCAATCCAACAGTTTTGAAAAGCCAGATTAGCCTTTTGATTGCATAATGAACGCTCAGGACAAAGATAGTGCTATGGCCAATGTGAGGTCAGTGTATTTTGGTAAGTTATTGAGGGATGTGATGTTTGAAAGCCTGGGAGGCTATACCAAAGAACTTATTTTTATTGATGACTTTCAGTCTTATATTCAGCAGCAGACTTTTTTAAGTCTTCCTGACCTGGTAATGATTGAGGTGGATGAGAACCCTGAATGGTTTAACCAGGTTTCTTTTATCAGAAACCATCCTATACTCAATCATCTCATCGTTGTACTTATTGGTACCACTGAAAATGCAGATTGGAGAAAGAAAGCACTTCAGGTTAGGGCAAACGATTATTATCTGTATCCCTTTCCGCCATCAGATTTTATTTCAAGGATTGCTTTTCTGGTTAAGTTTAAAGCAGTGAAACCCAATGTACTCGAGATTTCTGCAAAGATGCAGGAACGTTATACTATACCCGTAAGTAAGCGGGTATTCGACATTATCGCCTCGGGGCTGGCTTTGCTCATCCTGTCGCCGCTGTTTATCATTATTGCTATCATGATCAGGCTGGAATCGAAAGGCGACATCATTTATAAAAGCAAACGCGTGGGGGCAGGCTACAAGATTTTTGATTTCTATAAATTCAGGTCTATGCGTAGCGGAGCCGATAAAATGGTAGCCGAACTCTCATCGCTGAACCAATATGCCAATGAAGGGAATAAAAACGGAAAATCGGCTTTTGTAAAGTTTACGAACGATCCGAGGATTACCAGGCTTGGTAAAATACTGCGCAAAACCAGTATTGACGAGCTTCCACAATTGATCAACGTTTTTATCGGCGACATGTCGCTGGTAGGCAACCGGCCACTTCCTTTGTATGAGGCCGAGCAGCTCACCACCAACAAATGGTCTTCGCGTTTTAACGGGCCTGCCGGTTTAACCGGGCTATGGCAAATCAGCAGAAGAGGGAAAAAGGAAATGTCGGAAAGTGAGCGTAAAGAACTTGATAATTATTATGCCAACCATTATTCCATTTTCCTCGATTTCAAAATTATTTTAAAAACCATTCCGGCACTGATCCAGAAAGAAGAAGTTTAAACAGATCAGGCACAAATTATATAAAAATCATGATGAAAAACATTTCACTTATAGCCCTTTTATTATTCGCACTGGGCGGTACAAAACTATCAGCGCAAGAGTCAATCCTTGGTCAGGTAAATAAAGCAGATATTGAGCAGTATATCGCATTGGCAAAGCAGAATTATGTAAAGCGAAAAATCCAGGGAGTCTCTACAGAGTCGATGAAAAATGATGTGTCAATGGCGAAAGTATCTTATCTGGATATTTTCAATGCATCCTATTTCTACCGTCCGCAGGGTAATACGGTAATCGATCCGGTAAATCCCTACAACATCAATGGTTTCCAGTTCGGTGTCAACATCAATCTTGGGGCCCTGCTTCAAAAGCCCTTTATCTTAAAAAAGGCAAAAGCAAACTATAAGGTGGCGCAGCTGGAAGCATTAGACTTTGATACGCAGCTGGTGGTTGAGGTTAAAAAAAGATATTATAACTATCTGCAGGAAAAAGCGCGTTTAAAAGTGCTTACCCAAAGTGCATCCGACAGTAAAGGTGTGGCAGAAAGTTTAAGAAGAAAATTTGAGCGCAGCGAGACTTCCCTTGAAGTATTCAACCAATCGAGGGTTACGCAATCGAGTGCCGAAACACTAAAAGTAGAAGCCGAAGGGAATTTCCTTAAAGCAAAAGATTTATTGGAAGAAATTATAGGGCAGGAAATCCCTGCAGGAAAATAGATATGGTAATGGATTTGAAATTGTTTTTGCTCCGTGTCTCCAGGCTCAAATGGCTGATCATATTATCGACTGTATTGGCCATTTTGATCTCTTTTTTACTGGTGAAAAATCTTCCCAAAAAATACGAATCTGTGGCACAGATTTCGACTGGTTTGCTTGATCCCTCTAAAAAGGTGATCAGCAATGAAACCGTCGATTTTTTTGCTGTGAACCAGCAGTTCGCCAATCTGGTCGAAAAATTTACCATGAAAAGAATGGTTAATCTGCTTACCTATAAGCTTATCATCCATGATCTTGGTGATCAAAAAAACGCATTTAAACACCTTCCCGAATCTTTATCCTCAAAAAGCAGCACGGAGCTAAAAAAAATATCATCGCTTTTTGAACGAAAACTTGCAGCTAACGCGCTATTGACCCTTGATGATGACAAGGGTGCCGTAAAACTATTTAGTATTGCGGAGGATATGGGCTATGGTGAGGAAAAGATGCGGGATGGTTTGGAAGTATCACACGCTGCAAACAGTGATCTGCTCCTGGTAAGCTTTACTTCGGAGAATCCCGCATTATCTGCCTTCACGGTGAATACACTATCAACTGAGTTTATCAGCAGCTACAGCAATGATGTCTCTTTAAATCAAAACTCGTCGGCGAAAATCCTCGACTCTATGCTGCTGAGCAAGAAAAATACGATGGATGCCAAAAATAAACTGCTGTCTGATTTTAAGCGTACCAAAGGCGTGTTGAACCTGGATGAACAATCGGCAACGGTTTATAATCAGATTTCGCAATATGAGGCCCAGCGTGCTGAGGCCATGCGGGTTATCCAGTCGAATGCAGGCGGAGTGGCTACCATCGAAAGCAAACTCCAGGGCAGCGACCGGTACGTTAATGGAAGCAGCAAGGCCAACAACCGTGAGATTGTGGAACTCAAAAGGCAGTTGCAGGTGGCCAATAACCTCTATATTGATGGCGGATTTAAACCTGCCATGCAGAAAAAAATTGATTCACTGAACAGGCTGGTCAATATTAAAAGTGCAGCCAATGTAGATGAGAATGTGATTGATACACGGGTTTCGAAGCAGGATCTTGTTCAGCAAAAGGTAGGTTTGGAAGTTTCTTTGCAACAGGCCAGGAGTAGCATCAGAACGCTTGATGGTCAGCTCCGCATTTTAAGGGAACGTTACAAAAGCATGGTGCCCTTTGATGCGGATATACAGAATTACCAACGTGATGCGGAACTTGCAACAAAAGACTATATGCTGGCACTCGACCGGTTTAACACCGCAAAAACAGATCAGAAATTAGGCCTGAACCTGGAAATAGAGCAGGTGGGTTTACCCGGAAATCCAAAACCCACCAAAAAAGCATTATACATTGCCGGAGCAGGTACAGGTACTTTTGCCCTTTGTTTAGGATTTGTATTTCTATTGGTGGTGGTCGATTCATCTATCCGTAACCAGCAGAGTTTGGAGGCCGTTACCGAAAGTGCGGTTATCGGCAATGTAAATGAGATCGCAGGTACGGAACGTATAGCCAGGAATATTTGGGGCGATAAATCAGCTGGGGGAAAATACCTGGTATTCAGGGAACAGATCAGGTCGTTAAGGTTCGAAATTGCTTCGCAGATGGAAAAAAGCGAAAGTAAAATCCTGGGCATTACGAGTTTGGCCGGTGGAGCAGGAAAAACTTTTTTAAGCCATAGTCTTGCCTATGCTTTCGCCTTAACTGGTAAAAAAGTGTTGCTGATTGCTGATGAGCAGATTCAGGCTAGTTCTAGTGAAAAGGGCCTGATTGCAAATCAGAGTTTCCAGAATTTTCTGATCAAAAAGGAATTCCATACCGAAGATCTGATTACGGTGATGAATAAAAGTGTTGAACGCAATTCATTGCTAGAAATTCAGAATGTAAGCAATTTAAGAGATGGTTTCGAAGTGCTCAAAAAAGAATTCGATTACGTTATTATTGATGTGAACAGTTTAAGGGAAGTTAACATTTCGAAAGAATGGTTATTGTTTACAGAACAGAATATTGCGCTTTTCGAATATGGGGCTAAGGTTAATGAGGCCGACCGTCCGTTGATGCGTTACATCCGGGAACAACCTGGTTTTATGGGTTGGGTTTTCAACAAGGTAAATGATGTTAAATAATACACCCTTGCACAAAAACGGTTTACGATACTAATGAAGCGGTTCTTATATTTTTTTCTTATTGCGTACTGCTTTTTTTTGTTTTTGGTATCCCGTGAAATTGGTGGTCTGCCTTACGGTCTGATTATCGATATTTCTTTTGTGCTGATCCTGATCACGGCGCTTGCCACCACGCCAAAAGAGGATTGGAACGGGCTTAATGTAAGTTTATTTTATGCACTGTTATTGTGGTTACTGGTTAGTCTCTTTGAGGGTTTTAATCCGGGTGCGAGCAGTTTGGGCTGGATCAATGAAATCCGCAGTACAGCCATATATCCTTTTGTAGCGGTACTTCTGGGACTGGTGATTTTCAGGACGCGCAGAGACCTTGATCTGTTTCTTATTCTCGTCATGGTATGCTCAACACTTGCATCATTAAATGGTATTAAACAGCTTTACCTCGGGCCAAGCGACAATGAACGTAAATTTTTACTGGAGAATGCCAGCACCCATCTTTTATGGGGACACCTCCGCGTTTTTTCATTTTACAGTGATGCAGGACAGTTTGGTGCATCTCAGGCCCACATTGGCTTAATGGCGATTATTCTTTCGCTTGCACCAATTAAAACCTGGAAGAGGATACTGCTTCTTTTGTGTGGTGCAATCAATATATACGGTATGCTTATTTCGGGCACACGCGGTGCACTGTTCGCTATTGTTATTGGTGGTTTTGTGGCTATTGCACTGGGCAAAAATTACAAAGCACTCCTTTGCGGAGGTTTTTTGGTTATTGCACTGCTCGGCGTATTGAAATTTACCACAATCGGAGATAGTAATTATCAGATTTATCGCTTACGGACAGCCATGAACCCGGAAGATCCTTCACTGAATCTCAGACTTTCCAATCAGCGGAACCTTGCACTTTATATGCACGATTATCCATTCGGCAACGGGCCTGGGGTTACCGGCTATTATGGTAAACTCTATAATGGTGACAAGTATCTTTCGAGGGTGGAGCCTGATAGCTATTTTGTGAAAATCTGGATGATGTACGGCGTAGTGGGGCTCACCATCTGGTTTAGTTTGATGATGTACATCCTTGGAAGTTGCTGTGGTATTGTATGGCAGATAGAAGACAAAGTATTAAAAGTGAAAATGATTGCCCTTACTGCTGGTTGTGCTGGTATTTTATTCTGTAGTTATGGCAATGAGGTAATGAACCTGATTCCAAGCTCAATTGTAGTTTATCTTTCCTGGGTATTTATCTACAAGTCGCCATTGTTAATCCCCGGTGAAGAAATTTTAACTTAACTATATGCCTTTCGAATATTTTATCATTCCCGGAATTATCTGCTTTTTAATAGGCTTTTCGAAGGCCAAACGTATTTATTTATCCAAAAAACTGTAAAGAAAGAATATGATTGTAAATATTTTATGGCTGTTGTTTCAGGTTCTGATCGGTTACAACCTCGTTTTTCCGATATTTCTTTATGCAGGGTATCTATTGTCAGGCAGGCGGACCTTTGTTAAAACAAGGGCGGATGAATATGATTATGCCGTAATTGTAACTGCTTATGAACAGACTGATCTTTTGCCTGCCGTAGTAGGCTCGCTGCTGAAAATGGAATATTCCAATTACCTCATTTACCTAGTATGCGATAATTGTGATATTTCTAAGCTTCATTTTACAGATGAACGTGTGGTGCTGCTTCGTCCTGAAAAGGTACTGGCCAGTAATACCCGTTCGCATCTTTATGCCATTTCCAACTTTAAACGTCCTCATGAACTGTTGACGATCATTGATAGTGATAACCTGGTAGACCGCCGCTATTTAAAAGAACTTAATGTTTATTTCGACAATGGTTTTGATGCCGTTCAGGGCCAGCGCAGATCAAAGTCTTTAGAAACGACCATTGCATCGCTTGATGCCGCAAGGGATCTTTATTATCATTTTTTTGACGGGAAAGTAATGTTTGCTTTAGGCTCTTCTGCTACACTAGCCGGATCGGGCATGGCTTTTAAAACAGCTCTTTATGTTGAATCTTTTATCAATCACGACCTTCAGGGAGCTGGTTTCGATAAAGTGTTACAGGCGAAAATAGTATCTCGGAATCTCCGGATTGCCTATGCACCAGCTGCGATAGTTTATGATGAAAAAACAGCCAACCGCACACAGCTGGAAAATCAGCGGTCACGCTGGATCAATACCTGGTTTAAATATTTTAGCCTTGGCTTTTCTATTATCGCCAGGGGCATTACCAAATTCAGCTGGAACCAGTTCCTGTTCGGTATAATTCTCTTGCGCCCACCACTTTTCCTTTTTATACTGCTATCTATACTCTGTTTTATAATCAACCTCATTTTTGGGGGGATTGGCCTATGGTTGTGGATCTTCGCTTTTTTGGCTTTTGGTATGAGCTTTTTTGTAGCATTAAGACATGGAAGGGCTAATAGAAATATCTATTTGGCACTGGTGGGTATCCCTTCATTTATATACGTCCAAGTTCGCTCGCTCATGCGCATCAGGCATGCCAATAAACGTTCGGTTGCCACCAGACACCTCATCAAATAACCTAATCAGAAACGGATTTGAAAAACCAGAACATCATCATTGTGGGGCAGCAGCCCTGGGATACGGAGATCGGTAGTAACTGCAAAAATATTGCACTCGAATTTTCTAAACAGAACCGGGTGCTCTATATTAACCCGCCGCTTGACCGGATTAGTAAAATCAGGCATGCACATGACAAAAAAGTGCAAAAACGCATCTCGGTTATTCGCGGCAGGCAAAGTGGTTTGGAAGAAATCAGTCCCGGGCTTTTTACGCTTTATCCGGATTGCCTGATCGAATCGGTGAACTGGCTGCCAAGGGGATTTATTTTTAAGACCATTAACAAGTTGAACAACAAACGCTTTTACCGTTCTGTACAATCTGTGATCGAAAATCTGGGTTTTAAAGATGCAATATTGTTCAATGATGGTGATATGTTCAGGAGTTTTTATCTCACCGAACTGCTGGAGCCGGCAGCTTCCATTTATTATTCGCGCGATAATATGATTGCCACTGCTTACTACCGCAAACATGGGCTGGCCTTAGAACCACTTTTAATAGCGAAACATGATCTTTGTGTCGCAAATTCAGAATATCTGGCTGCTTATTGCCGGAAATACAATCCCAACTCAGCCTATGTGGGGCAAGGATGTGATTTTAGCCTTTTCGACGATTTCCTACGACAACCGGCACCGGTTTTGCCGCCAAAATTTTCAGGTACGGTAATCGGTTATGTTGGAGTACTGACCTCAGCAAGGCTGGATATAAGCCTCATTGCAGGAATAGCCAAACAAAAACCTGAATGGAATATCGTATTGGTAGGCCCTGAAGATGCGGATTTTATGTTCAGCGAACTCCATAAGCTTGCCAATGTTCATTTTATGGGCGCCAGACCTACCGACGAACTGCCCATGCACATTAATGGATTTGATATATGCTTCAACCCTCAGTTAGTGAACGACCTTACCATAGGGAACTATCCCCGGAAAATTGACGAATACCTGGTGATGGGCAAACCCACCATTGCCACTGCTACTCCTTCAATGGAGGCGTTTAAGGAACATGTTTGCCTGGCAGAGGGTGTGGAGGGATATATTGCAGGAATTGAAATTCTGCTTAGTAGTAATACGGCAGAGAAAGCAGGCCGCAGAGTTGCTTTTGCGCGCTCACATAGCTGGGAAAAATCCGTTCAGGAGATTTACGATGCCCTGTCCCTGGTGATTAAAAAAAAACGTTCAGCATCCTGATCAAGCAAAAGCCAGGCTTTTAATGCATCATGTATGGGCATCAAAGCTTACGCAATGGTGGCTGCGTAACAATATCAAAATTATACTTCAGCTGTCTGTAGGTATCCCTGATCAGTTTAATGAATATCCCTTTGCCTTCGCGCCAGCTCGCTCTTGTCATGGTGCTGGGTTCCTGAGCTGAGTTTTTTTGAATAAGCAGCCTGCTAAAATCGTTATAAAACAAACCCTGCGCCTTGTTCTGCAAAAAGGAGATACACATTCTGTATTCGGTCAGATCTCCTTTTAAACCTTCGGGATACCTGCCAAACTTTTCGAAAAAAGTTGATCTTCTCAGGTGCGGATGGTCCGAATAAAGATATATTTTGGTATAATCTGTTCCAAAGGTGGGATGGTACATCTGCGAAAAATGTGCATCATAAGGTTTTAGGTACGCGTATGGTGCATAGGCGTAGAACCTGATGATATCCAGTTCTTCTTTCGCTTTCAGGTGGTTCAGTCCCTGCAAAAACTGATGGGGAAATTCATTTGAAGGTTCAAAATCCTCCTGAATATACAGGGTATAAGGGTTGGTAACTGCATCCTGGCCTTTGTTGATATTGTGGCCCAATCCCCGGTTTACCGGAGTGGTAATGAGTTTAAAGCCAAAAGTTTCTTGTAGCGACCTGAGATTAGCAAGGTGTTCATCCTTGCTTCCATCGTCGGAAACCACAATTTCGCCAAAGCTGCATTTTAGCGCTTTTAGTTTATGCAGCAGATTGCTTAATGATGTGCTTCTGTTGTAGTGTGTAATGAGCAGGGAAACCTGGAAAAAAGTGTACATGTTGGTAAAATAAATCTTTAAATTTTTTTAGTATCGTGCGGCTTGTGCGGGGTTAAGAGGGATAGCAGTTTTTTAGATTCTATAGAAATCCTTGATAATAAAGCCTGTCCAAAGCTACCATCGCGCTGCAAGGTGCGTGGTGCGGTCCAGGCCCGGGAACGGTTCCGTTTAAGCTGTCGCACTTTTCCAAACTGCATCAGATCGAAACACAACCGGCCGTCTTCTCCTCTCACATTAACCAACACATAACCAACTTTCATCCCATATTCGCGGATATAACCCATGCTTATGCCAAAGGCATTGAGGTATGGTCGTTTCACATGCCTTAAGGCAGCAATTGCATCCTTCATTTTTTCGAGCATGGCCAGTTTCCATCTGGGGAAACCCGGTTCGGGAATAAAAGAATAACGGCCATAAACACAAACAGTGTCCGGGCTGCTCAAAACAGCTAACATATCATCCAGCCAGTGCTCCGGGTAAATACAGTCTGCATCAGCGAGCAAAATATATTTTCCCCTGGCATTTTCCATTCCCATCTGCCTGGCTGGTCCACAACCCTGAATTTTCTGGAAATAACTTTTAATATGCAATTTATCCAGCGTTTGCTGCGTTGCGTCGGTAGAGTTATTGTTTACCACGATAATTTCGAGTGGAACTTTGGTAGCAAGGTCAGCTAAGCTGGCGATATTTCGGATAATATTAACTTCTTCATTCCAGGCGGCAATGACAATGCTCACCAGTGGCGTTCCGGTTTGCAATACATCAAGTTTTTGATTGATTTCCGTAAAAACGCTTTCGGGTACATCAGCTGTTTTAGTAAAGGAAAGATCATATTTTTTGATCCAGTTGGGTGTATTGAAAATATTGTACATCGTGTGCCTTGTTATCGTGTTTATTTGAGCTAAATGTTAATCAGCGTAAATTTTTTGCCTGCTTAAGTCCCATGGTTACAAATCTGGCCAGTTCGCGGTAACCGCTGAGGTAACTGTTTACAAGGGAGAACTTTTTAAAGTCTTTATTGATATAGTAGTAGGAAATCCCTATTGCGGTAATGGTCGGGAAAAATGTTCCGATCACAATGCCATAAACATTTCCCAGCAGGTACACGCCAAGGAAATCGGCCGAAAGGTTGACCACCAGCATCACGATTACTTTCATGAAATTGATCTGTGGCCTGTGAATGGCATCAAGTGCAACGCTCATAAAGCGATCTGCAGGGTAGAGCAATGCAAATGTGGTAAAAATCCTGAAGATGTTAATCGCAGTATCGCCCGCTGGCGTATCGTTATACTGCCCGCCACCAATAATACTCATGGCCAGGCCTGCGGCAATGTAGGCCACCACGAGTACAGGGAACAAACAGATGGTGATTGTTCCGATGTATTTTTTCATAATTTCGATGACTTCTTTTTTGTTGCCGCTGTTGTAGGCTTTTGAAAGCGAAGGCATAGCCGTAGCCACAAAACTGCGCAGCGGTATTTCAACCACTTCCATTAGTCGTTTACCGAGGTTGTAAATGGCGAGTGATGATGGGCCAAGCATGAAGTTGATCACAAACGTATCGGTTACGCCAAAAAGACTGCTGCTGATGGATGTTCCAACAGTATATTTTCCAAAATCGAAAATCTCTCTGATGCAGTCTTTTTGTTTCCTGAAAAAGTAACTGATGCCAGACCAGCCCATAAACAGTGTTAGAAGACTGGTCAATAGGGTAGCGGCAATGTTCGCCATCATCAGGTTCTGCAGCGAATTTAGGTGTAAGATATTAAGCGTAACCAAAAGAGTGATCAGCAAAAGTACCTGCGACATCCTGATGTATAAAAGTGTATCAAACCTGAGCCCACCTTGTGCAATACACATAGCTACTACCATGGGTAGGGAGCAGAGCAGGTTTATGGCGTAGTATTTAATAAAAAAGGCCAGACTCTCATCGGTACTGAAATGGCTGAAAAAGAGTAGGGGAATATTAATTGCCAATAAAAACAGGGTAATGAGCGCTGCGATATACCAGGTAGAACCAATTACTTCCTGGCCTTTCTGTTCACTTGCGCCTGCATAAAACTTTACAAATGCCGTGGTCAGAAAGCCCTGTCTGAATGTATCAAGAAAGGAAAGCAGCGCCTGAAAAAAAAACCAGATGCCAATTTCTTTAATGGATAACGACCGGTAAAGAATGGCTGTAAAAAGGAAGGTGAGCAGCGACATTCCGCCTGTACCCATTAAAGACAGGAAGTGTATATTTTTTAATTTAGAAATGAATTTCATTCAATAAAACAGTATTTATCTTGCTTATCAGGTAGTTCAGGGTATATTGGAATTATATTTTAACCTGATCAAAACTACTCATCCAAAGGGGCTATGTAAATAGCCCTTAACTACTAATGCAAGCGTCGGTTTAAGGTGTTAATTTTGGATAGTTTCCGGTAAACAATTGGTTGATGCCTAGCGGCGCACCCCCGGGATTATTTAATATGAATACACGAATAAAAATATCAATGCCGGCCATCGGGTTCCGGTTCTTTTAATATGGGGATAAGAAAATACATCCTTCAGGACTGGAATGCCAATCTGGCCAATCCTACAAAGGGCAAATATATCGTGGTGCTTTTTAGGATTGCACAGCTCATCGTTAAACGTAAGCTGACCAAAATTCTCTTTTTTTGGTACCTGTTGTTTTACAGGGTGTTTATCGAATGGTTTATGTGTGTGGAACTGAACTGGAAAACTTCAGTAGGGAGCGGCTTCCAGCTGTGGCATGGAAGTGGCGTGGTGATCCACCCCGATACGGTGATAGGTGAGAACTGCTCGGTACGCCAGTGTACAACGATTGGGATAAAACAGGATTTTAGCGCATCAGGGATCATCAAAGCACCAGTAATTGGAGATGCTGTAGACATCGGCTGTAATACCGTGATTATCGGCGATATTGTTATCGGGAAAGGGGTAACCATTGGCGCAGGCTCGGTGGTAGTAAAATCCATTCCGGCCGGTGCAATAGCTGCGGGGAACCCGGCAAGGATTCTCCGCAGTATTTAATTATCTGAAAGCCAGAACGAGCTTTTTTTCTATTTTGTTATAGATCTTTTTTAACTTACTTACCGCATCACTTCGGGTGCCGAAGTTTGCCCATTTAGTTTGGTTCAGGTAATGGAAAAACTGGGTTTTAAATTGTTCCTGACCGGAATAACCCTTATATATTGGTTTCATGCCGGTAAAATGGATCAGGTATGGGGTAGGCGTGTGGTTTTTTGCAAACCAGTTCCATAAAGGGTCAAGCTCAAACCAGTCTTCATTGAAAACAACATTAAGTGTATACTGCTCTGCAAAATTAAGGTGTTCGGCATTTTCGGCTGCACAGGCAAAAGCCCGGGCGGTAATGTTGCGTTCACGCCAGCGCTGTGGTTTAAGCAGCATCATGCCCGCATTAAGGTATTTGCTGTTCGGATTAAGGCCAAGTTCCCTATAATTATTGATGCCCCCCCAGGGAGAACTCACTACTCCCGAAAGATCTGGAACTGCACCCAAATCGTATTCGCCTATATCGGTATGCCACAACTTTGAAATATCATTCAACACAATCATATCTACATCCAGGTAAATGGCCTTTGTAGCTTCCTGTGGAATAAAATATGGGATGCACAGGCGCATATAAACATTGGCGGGAAAGGAAGACTTATCTCTCGGCAGCTTAAACTGCTTTGGCAAAGCTTCTTCTATGGGGATCCAATGCAGGGTAAGTTTAGTTGTAGAAAGGCTGGAGATTACTTTAAGCCTGTTTTTCTCGCTGATATGATCAGAGACGATATACAGGTTTATTTCTTCTCCTGAATGGTGATTTTCTTCTAAGGATCTTAACATCGCGGCCATCAATACGACAAACTGGTTGTCGCAAATGGTTATAATGGTTATACCTTCGGGTTGATTTATCATGGGTTATGAATGTTCTTGTTTGGTTATGGCAAAAGACTGGTGAGGGGTTTGAACCTTGGAAATTAACTTTCTTCCTATACTGTTATAATAATAACCGAGCTCGGCCATTTTCTCCAGTTCAAAAAGATTTCTGCCATCAAAAATTACTTTTTCCTTCAGCAGGTCTTCCATTTTCTCAAAATCAGGGTTCCTGAACAGCGACCACTCAGTTGCAATTAGCAGGGCATCTGCACCTTCGAGCACAGCGTATTGATTTTCAGCATAAGAGATCCGGTCGTTAAATATAGCCCTGACATTTTCCTGTCCCTCCGGATCGAAAACACTGACGCTCGCCCCTTTTTTAAGGAGGGTTTCGATCAGATAAAGTGCCGGAGCCTCCCTAATGTCGTCTGTTTCAGGTTTGAAAGAAAGTCCCCAGAAGGCGAAATGTTTTTCCGAAATATCATTTTTGTAAAAGTTCAGGAGTTTATCTGCCAGGATTACTTTTTGTTTTTCATTGATTGTAATCACCGACTTCAGGATCTCGAAGTTGTATGCATGTTCATCGGCTGATTTTACTAATGCCTGCACGTCTTTTGGAAAACACGATCCGCCGTAACCAATACCGGGGAACAAAAAGCGTTTGCCTATCCGTTCATCAGTACCAATGCCCCTGCGTATCGCATCTACATCGGCGCCAACCAGTTCACATAGGTTGGCAATCTCATTCATAAAGGTAATTTTGGTGGCCAAAAAGGAGTTTGCAGCATATTTGGTCAGTTCTGCGGAGCGTTCGTCCATAAAAATAACCGGATTTCCCTGACGTACATAGGGTGCATAAAGCGCTGACATGATTTTTTTTGCCCGCTCGCTGGTGGTTCCAATTACCACACGGTCGGGTTTCATAAAATCTTCTACGGCAACACCCTCCCTTAAAAATTCGGGATTGGAAATCACATCAACATCAACGGTGGTAATACTTTCAAAAACCGCCTTAACCTTATCTGCTGTTCCTACCGGAACGGTCGATTTGTTTACAATAACCTTATAACTGGTGATGAGCAGCGCAATATCTTTTGCCGCACCAAGGATATAGGATAGATCAGCAGCCCCATCCGCGCCTGGAGGAGTAGGTAGCGCCATAAATATAATTTCGGCATGATGTACTGCAGCTGAGAGATCGGTGGTAAACTGAATGCGTTTCTGAAGGATATTGCGGTGGAAAAGCAGTTCGAGCCCAGGCTCATAGATGGGCAGTTCACCCTGTTGCATCTTTGCTATCTTTTGGGTGTTGATGTCTACACAGATCACATCATTTCCTGTTTCTGCCAGGCAGGTTCCTGTCACCAATCCTACGTAACCGGTGCCTATAACTGCAATTTTCATGTTTCTTTATGGTTAAAAGCGTTTAAATTTTTAATTGAAATGGCTGTTTCCAGCAGTGACGAAAATAGGCTTCAATTGGATTTTAAGAAATAGCCCTTTACTACCAAAAGATGCTGTTCGACCAGCATTCGTTAGGCCATTTTCCGTTTGGAGCGTTCCCATGCCGCACTCTGGTTTTGATTGATGTACCTCAAGATGCCCGCTGCTACCGCATAGTTCATCATGCAGAAATAATAGGGGATAAAAAGGGTTTTGATCCTGATGTTTTTTCGTTCCATTAAAAGCCCGAGCAGGGCTAAGGTGTAAAAGATACCTTGTGCCGTCAGGAGAAGCGTATAAAATTGATGACCATGCTGGAATACAATCCAGATATTTGCCAATAAAGCCAGCACGAGTAAGAAAGGGGTGATGGTCCACCTCAATACCCGGTGTGAAAGGTACTGAAAGGTTAATATGGGATAGCGAAAGGGGTTGGCGGCAATTTTTAGCCTGAGGATCGACTGAATTCCACCAGCAGCAATCCTGATCTTTCTTTTCAGTTCTTCAGCGGTATTTTCTGATGCAGTTTCGCTGGCATAAGCGGCGGGTTCATAAGCAATCAGGTAACCTTTTTCGGCAATCCTCATCGCAATCATGTGGTCATCAATGATCGTGTCCGATTCGATGGGTTCATATAAGGAAGCTCTAATGCTAAAGAGTTCTCCTGCAGCACCAACATTAGAGTACAGTTCATAATCCCATTTTTTAAGTCTCGATTCGTATTTCCAGTAAAAACCTTCTCCTGCCGAACTGGCATCAGCATGCTGATTCACCAAAATCCGCTTTTCACCAGCAACAGCACCCACTTTTGTATCCTGATAGTGTTTTACCAGCTCCAGCAGGGCCTCCCGGTTTAAAAAGGTATTGGCATCAGAAAATACAATAACCTGTCCCTTTACCTGCGGCATTGCCCTTTTAATTGCCGCCATTTTGCCGCCACGGTCGCTGTTATGCATCAGCACGATCTCCTGGTAAGGGTGAATGAGCTCTGGCGTGCGGTCTGTAGATCCGTCTGTCACGAATATAATCTGTAACCGTTCTTTGGGATAATCTAACTGAAGTGTATTTTTTATTTTATCTATTATCGTTACCTCTTCATTCCAGGCAGCTACCAGTAAGGTAACCGTTGGTAAAGGTGCCCCGGAAATAAAACTTTTAGGTCTGGAAAACGACCGTTTAATTTTAATGAGTATGAAAAGCAACAGGCCATAACCTACAAAGGTATAGGTCACGATAAAAAGGCAGGTCCAGAAAAAAATGATCATTATATCAGGTATGGATTAAGCCGGAAACAATTAAGTAGGACAAAATGCTACCTGTTTCCGATCGGAACGAAGTTAGGTTTAGTAAAATTGCGCCTCAATAGTCCTTTAATACCATTATATAAAATGTTATTTGAAGCAAACTATCTCTTACAATGTTAATTTGGCACGGCTTCCGATATGGTTTTTCGAATGGGATAAGTTCCATAGCAATGCCTTGATCACGTAAGGACCAAGATCGGATCTTCCTTTTACGAGGTAGCCAATCAATTGTTTTGGAACTGCCAACAGGAGGTAATAGGTGCTAAATAGCATTACATTGATCCAATTGGTATTCCGCCGCATAAACAACAATCGGTTGCGTGCAATGAAGTAGGTTTTAGTCGGGCTTTCCTTTCCTACACTCATCGATTCTTTATGGAGAATATGTGTTTTTCCGCTAAACCAGATTTTTTTGCCTGCACGTTTAAACATTTCGCACCAATCCAACTCTTCATAATAAAGAAAATATTGTTCTGGCATCATACCAATATGATCGATATCGGATTTTCTGCACATCATAGCGGCACCATGACAGAAAGAGGTTTGATGACTGGTATTTGCATATTGATCTTTATTTAGATCTCCCAACCCAATGGTTCTATTTCTTCCAGTGATCAGGTTTATTGGCGTATAACCAGCGTATTGAATTATATCCGGATCATCGTGATAAAGTATTAAAGGGGAGAGGATCCCAATTTCTGGGTGGGCAGCCATTTCTGCGATAAGCTGTTTTATAAAACCTGGGATAAGTTCCGTATCATTATTGATCATCAGAATATATTCTCCGGTAGCATGGTTTAGGCCCAGATTATTTCCGCCTGCAAATCCGAGGTTTACATCCGAGCGGATATATTTCAATTCAGGATAATGCGTTTTAAACCGGGTTTCATGATCCTCCTCACTCGCATTATCGATCAGGATCACCTCTATTTCATCTGTTGAGCAGTGCTTTTTGATAGAACTCAATAGGTCTAGAGTAACCCTGGGCTGATTATAGTTAACGGTAATGATTGAGGTTAATGCCATTTCGACAAACCTAGCTAATGCTTACTCATCGGACTATAGCCTTTTTGGGTGATTTTTTTGGCTAATCAATTAGGGGATAGTTAAAGATAGACCAGTGCCACACCATAATATCGTGGTAAATCAATTCATAAAAATAGATTATCTGTCCTGATGAGCGGCACAGTGCTGGTATGGTTTATAAATGGCGAAAAAAGGCTATATGGTAGCTTCAATGTACATGGTAGTTTTGTGATGTTACACTAAAGGCTTAATTATTAACCAAATCGTTATAAATTATACATGAATAAATGAGAAACCAAATTAGATTCGTAATGATATTCCTGCTGGTTGCATTTGCAAATTCGCTTTATGCGCAGCAGATATTGCTTATCGGCTCCGATTCACGGGATGAAAATAAGAGAGGCAATGCAGATCTGATCATGGTTATCACCGTAAAGAACAAAGAAGTAAAATTAACTTCTATTCTGCGTGATACCTATGTTTACATTAAAGGCTATGGCAATCAGAAACTCAATGCCGCTTATCGCCTGGGTGGGAGGAAATTATTGATTTCTACCATCAATGCAAATTTCAAAACCAGGCTGGCGTCGTCCATCGTCACCGATTTTAACAATACCGCGCGGGTAATCGACTCTTTCGGAGGAATAACATTGACTATAGATAAAGGTATACATCATTACGTGAATAGTTATATTGGCGAACAATCGTACCTTAAAGGGGTGCCGCTTTTACCCCTTAGCCGAACGGGAACAATTAAAATGACCGGTGATCAGGCCCTAGCCTATGCCCGTGTAAGGGTTGCCGGAACGTGTTACGATGACCATGCCAGGGTTGAAAGGCAAAAAAATGTGACTAAAGCGGTAATTAGTTATGCCGTGAAAAACAAATCGGTCGCCTTAAAAAATATATCAGATTTATGGTCTATGATTGATACGGATATTGATCTGAAAGATTACATCAAAACCTTTAGTTCTTTTTTAAATAAACAAAGGCTACCCAGGTCACAGGTGTTTCCAAAAGGAAATCTGTATACAAATGAGCGGATTAACGGTATTGGCCTTGTATTGAAAATCAGGGATTTCAAGCGGGCATCTTTTTACCTGAATGATATGATAAAATAAAGGATAATGTAAAATACATTGTGTAATCTCGCCGTCTTCTTTGGGCATCTGCCGGAGGTTCAGGACGGATTATTTTGGAAATTGCTGAACCTAAAGAGCAGTTGTTGGTACTTGTTTCTAAAAGAAATTTCAATGGACTTAGTCAAAAGAAACATTATGATTGCCAGGGGGAATGGTACATGTCCTATGATGTTTGCTCATGGATTTGGATGTGGCCAGAATATATGGCGTTTTATTACCCCTTTATTCGAGCAGGCCTATAAAATTATTCTGTTAGACTACATTGTTGCAGGCAAATTTGACCTGAACTCGTACGACCCTGGAAAATCTGCTTATAATTAAACTGTTTAATTTGGACTGGTTTTGTAAGTTTGATTTCATGATGGGTTCTGTCGAGAAATGCTGGTTTTGCTAACAAAAGCAATCGTAATTACTTGAATTATGATTTTTTTCAACTGACAAAAAGATTATTTATTTAATGAATTCGGTTCTGGCGTTGCCCTCGGCATCTGTTAACTGGATACCTAGTATTTTAGCGGCTGTGGGGCTCCATCTTCAAGATTAATGGATTCCAGAACAATTTCGGGTTTCAGGACACCTTTATTCAACAGTCCGATAATTTTAGCGACATCTTCCCGTATCTCGGTTCGGAATTTTCGGTTCCCTTGCCAGTCCAAATGTTGTAAAAAACAGCTTTCTTCACGTTTGGCCAATAGTTGAGCCACAACAGGTTTGCGATTAGCGCCAAAAATAGCATCACCACAAAACTGCTCATATTTAGCGCATAGGAAATTGCATAGCTCACCAATATCCCCCCGGGCTTAAGCGTGGCGAAGAAAGATGCATTTGATATTTCCATTTCCCATGTGCCAATAAATTGCTTTAACGCTTGTAATGCCGGATTGATATTATTTTTCATTGGATGATAAGTTGATAATGATATTTATAGATATTCTTTTTTATTGATTTTTTTGTTCAAAGATTCGCTCAACTAAAATGACCTTTATACAAAGATCGAAACTAATATAGTGTCTAGGGAAGTGTATGATCGACTATATTAGAGGATGAGTGCGTCAAAAATTATTTTCTGTAGGTTTTGCCATCCGTTAAGACGTTTGGAAATCTGACTACAATAAATACCAATTAAGCTACTTTTTATAGAACGACAATCAGGAGTTTTGTACCTGAAGTTTATTTAGTCTTAGAGATAAAAAAAGGATATGCAAAAAAGAAAATTAGGAAATAGCGGATTGGAGGTTTCCGCATTAGGCTTTGGCTGTATGGGTTTAAACTTTCTTGATGGCAAAGGTCTTAATAACAAAGAGTCCATCAAGTTACTTTGCAATGCAGTTGAAAGAGGTATTACATTTTTTGATACTGCGGAAGCTTACGGACCTTATACCAATGAAGAAATCGTTGGTGAGGCATTACAGCCTTACAGAAAAGATGTAGTGATCGCTACAAAATTTGGTTGTAAAGATGCCAGGCCGGCAGTAGGTCTTGACAGCAGACCTGAAACGATCAGAGCAGTAACCGAAGCATCTTTGAAAAGATTAAAAACAGATTACATTGATCTGCTTTATCAGCATAGAGTTGACCCTAATGTTCCGATAGAAGATGTTGCGGGAACAGTAAAAGACCTGATAAAGGAGGGCAAGGTAAAATATTTCGGTCTATCGGAAGCAAGTGCCAAAACGATCCGAAGAGCACATTCAGTTCAACCTGTATCAGCATTACAAAGCGAATATTCTCTGTTCTGGCGAGAACCGGAAGACGAAATCATACCTACATTAGAAGAATTAGGAATTGGTTTTGTTCCCTTCAGTCCTTTAGGCAAAGGCTTCCTCACAGGAATCATCAACAAAAAACTGGAAGATATCGACCGCAGAAATATTATTCCCCGCTTCGCTGAAGAAAATATAAAGGCTAATATGGTTTTGGTTGACGCACTTTCTGAGATTGCCCAACAAAAAAATGTGACGACCGGACAATTGGCATTGGCCTGGCTTTTAGCTCAGAGGCCCTGGATAGCGCCAATCCCTGGCACTACGAAATTGCATCGTTTAGAGGAAAACATTGGCAGTACAGATGTTGTGTTGACAGCTGATGAACTTGCAAGAATTGACACCACAGTAAATGGGATTACACTTGTAGGCGACCGATATCCTGAATTTTTAGAAAAACAGATAGATAAATAAACACTAACAGCAATGCAAAATATTAAAGGAAAAGTAGTCGCTATTACGGGCGCAAGCAGCGGAATGGGTAAAGCCATTGCAATAGAGTTAGCAAAAAATGGTGCTATGGTTGTCTTGGGTGCAAGGCGTACAGAACAGTTACTACAAATCGTTGACGAAATTAAAAACACAGGTGGTGAAGCCACCAGTGCTCAAATTGATGTAAAGCATAAAGCTGATCTGGTCAGGTTGGTCAATACCGCAGTTGAGCAGTACGGAAAATTGGATGTCATTGTAAACAATGCAGGTGTCAGCCAATTAGCGCGGATTGACGAGTTGGATATTGACGGTTGGGAAGAAATGATCGATATTAACCTCAAAGGCGTTCTATATGGGATGGCGGCCGCGATTCCTATTTTCAAACAACAACAGGCGGGACATATTGTCAATATCATCTCAACTTCAGGCATAAAAATTGTCCCGATGCAGGGCGTTTATGCAGGAACTAAAAATGCCATCCGCACTATTGCAGAAGCATTCCGTCAGGAGTCAGATGGAAATATACGCATTACAGGTATCTCGCCGGGATTTGTGAAAACAGATTTTGCGAATAATATCAAAAACCAGGAAATGAAAACAGCTGTTCAACAGGGAATGGAACAGATAGCTATAGATCCCATAGCCATTGCCAATGCTGTAATTTATGCAATAAGTCAACCTGTGGATGTTGAAATTGGAGATATTGTTATTCGCCCGTCAAAACAAAATTGATTAAATTCGTAAACGAAAAATGCAACAACAATCCAACATCAACCATATTAAAAGTATATCTCAACTTGCTCGGGTATTGAGGCTTCCTGCGCCGCCCCACCCATTGATTACACTAGTTGATTATAATCATGTTCCGATTGAAACATTTCCAAAAGGACAAAAAATAAGCCTTGATTTTTACAAAATTTCCTTTAAACCAACATTCACAGGACACATAAAATACGGACAGGGTTACTACGATTTTGAAGAAGGTGGATTAGCGTTTTTGAAGCCAAAACAAATCGTTTTTTCGCCCAAAGAAACAGAAAGCTACGAAGGAATTGCTTTGTATTTTCATCCGGATTTTATCCGGACTTATCCATTGGGAAAAACAATAAATCAATATGGCTTTTTTTCTTATGATGTTTCAGAAGCCTTGTTTTTATCAGCAAAGGAAAAAGAAATTATAGCCAATTTATTTGCTACAATAGCGAATGAATTAAGCAACAATATTGACCATTTCAGTCAGGATGTTTTGGTGTCGCAGCTAGAATTATTATTAAATTACAGTAATCGTTTTTACAACAGGCAATTTATTACAAGAAAAGCAATTAATCACGATATCATAACATCTTTGGACAAACTTTTAGACCACTATTTCGAAGAAGAGAATAGTTTGAAAAACGGCTTACCATCCGTAAAATATATCAGTACAGAATTAAAGCTATCGCAGCGCTATCTGAGTGACATGTTGAGTTCATTGACAGGGTTAAACACGCAACAGTATATTCAGAACGTGATCATAGAAAAAGCCAAAGAAAAATTATCAACTACAAATCTTTCCGTTTCGGAAATTGCTTATGAACTGGGCTTTGAGCATTCACAATCGTTTAGCAAACTTTTCAAAACCAAGACAAATGTTTCGCCTTTGGAATTCAGACATTCGTTTAATTAAAGACGGCCGAAAGCGGATGAACAAAGGCCATTTTCTCCCAACATCGGCTCAATAATGCGGCTGCGGGATTGCTTTAATCAAACATTTATTGAAGATTCAACATTAGATATTTTATCCTTCAATTTTCGTCCGATCGTAAGGGGCTGGACAACCTTTGATACCGAAGGGCCGCAGAGCATAAGATTTTCTTCGGATACCGCGTGGTCGATAAAGCCATTAACCTAATCCAATGGCGTTTGCATAATCGTCCTGACCTTGACCATTCTTTCCTTAGGGTTGAAATACTGTTGAGCTGGTCGATGATTTTGCGGCGCGGCACCCATAGTTTGAGCCCTGTGAGGTTTTCAGCCAGGTACCGTGCTATCCGCGCAGCCTCCAGTTTATCGTTTTTTTTCTTGATGAGACTTAAGGAGTTTTTGATGCGTAGGTGGGTATTTCATTGAAAATGAGCGCATGTTCCGCATTTAAATTGCCAAGCTGTTTCGCTCTAAATTGACGGAAAGTTTTGGGGCAAACTGGTCGTTTTGATCTTTCGATCAACATCTTTTCGGAATCTACTTCGAGGTACTTCTGTTCAATCCAACTTAGAATGGGATTTAGCTGGGATGTCATCCATTGATGAACGTGCCGCTCTATTTCTCGCTTTTAGATGGCTGTAAGGTCAAATTATGGAGATACGATGTAACATAGCCTCGTGAATAGTTAGAACAGATTCAAAATAATCTGGAGCAATGAGGTTTGATAAAGAAATAATGAATTTTGAAACCGCTCTTATATTTGTTCAGAGGGAAAGGAACACAATATAAATTTTCCGGCATTCAAATCAGCGACCAGTTTCGTCCGAAATGGCTAGCCTACTTTTGTTGAAATACACATACTATTAGAACTTGACGAATAGATGAAATAATTTCACACTATCTTCTGTAAATAATTGGTAAACTTAATTACGCTGCCTAAAGTATTGAACGTTGGCTTGTACTCAATGTAGCCTGCATGGACTAATTCCAAAAGACATTTATGGTATGTTGCGATAGACTTGATCCCAGAACATTGCATGAGTTTTCTTCTACAAATGCGAAATTCAGCATTAGGATCATCTTTACTGTAATGGAAGATTGCAATAAAAAGTGAAATATGGGTAGGGAAAAGCTGATGATCAGTAATTGCTGTTTTTAAAAAATTTTCTATTGGAAATGCTAGTTTCATATCGCTTTTATAAATTTTTGAAATTGGTTTCTAATAAGTTGACGATGTCTTTTCTTTTATAGTACACCGTTTTGCCTACCATGCTGTAGCTTAGGGTTCTGTTTATTCTGAGGTTTTGCAAGGTCCCCTGTGAAATATTTAAAAGATCTCTGACTTGAGCACTTCTGAGCCATTCTGAGCTGGTATCTGATTGAGGGCTACCTTTAAGCATCTCCTTTATTTCTGTTAATAGATCCTCCTTGAATATTTCCAAATCTTCTATTGTGATTAAATCTAGTTTCATCGTCTTTAATTTAAGTTACGAATATTTAATTGATGCAATTTCGTATATCAAATTGATGCATTATAGGTAGATCTAACGGAATACCTATTGATTTTATTTACAAGATGATTGGATAGCGGAATCATCTATGACCCCTAGCAGATTTGTGTGGTGGAGAATGCTATGATTTTAATTGAACTATTATTTACCGACAAGGGGTATTTTATTTTCTTACCAGATAAATAATTTGATATTTATAATTAACTTTATATCAAGATTTGCAGTCAAAAGAAAAGCGAGGTGAGTTTTTGAAATAAATTTTTCAAAAATTTGTTTAAGATATTGAATTATAGGTGATTAATAAAGGGAGTTCGACTCCCTTCGGCTCCACAAAAAAAAACCTGCAAATGAATAATTTGCAGGTTTTTTATTTATAAGTCAGATCATCCCTCTCACATTTTCCCTCTCACATCTTCCATCATTTATTCCGTTCTTCCAGGGTATTGCTGTAAGGCCACTTCCAAACAATCCATCGCTGCATTCAAATCGTCGGTATTTAAAACGTAAGCCATACGAACTTCATTTTTGCCCGAACCGGCAGTAGAGTAGAAGCCTGTTGCAGGCGCCATCATCACCGTTTGGCTATCGTGGCTAAATTCTTCTAAAATCCACTGACAGAATTTATCAGCATCATCAATCGGGAATTTTGCAACTACATAAAATGCACCACCCGGATTCGGGCAGAAAACACCATCAATCTTGTTCAATCTTCCAACTAAAGTATCACGGCGTAAAGTATATTCCGTATTTACCTTTTCAAAATAACTATCTGGCGTATCCACAGCAGCAGCACCGGCAATCTGTTCTACCATACCCGGACTTAACCTCGCCTGTGCAAATTTTAATCCCGAAGCAATAACTTCCTTGTTTTTGGTGATTAAACAGCCTAAACGGGCACCACAGGCGCTATAACGTTTAGAAACCGTGTCCATAATTACCACATTTTCATCAAGGCCATCTAAGTGCATCGGCGAAATAAATTCCCTGCCATCATAGCAGAATTCGCGGTAAGCTTCATCTGAGAATAAAAACAGGTCGTATTTTACACATAGGGTTTTTAAGGCTTCTAATTCTTCTCTCGAATATAAATAACCGGTAGGATTGTTCGGGTTGCAGATGATAATTGCCTTGGTTTTTTCGGTAATCAGTTTTTCAAATTCTGCAATCGGAGGCAGTGCAAAACCATTTTCGATATAAGAAAGGATCGGTTTTACCACCACGTTGCTCATACAGGCAAAGCCATTGTAATTTGCATAAAAAGGCTCAGGAATGATGATTTCATCACCTTCATTCACACAGGTCTGCATGGCAATGGTAATCGCCTCAGAACCACCAACCGTTACCAATATGTTTTCTGGTGTAATGTTGTAACCCAGTTTATTATAGTATTCAGTCAGTTTTAAACGATAAGCAAGTGTTCCTTCTGATGGCGTATAGGCCCAAACATTAAAATCAATGTTTTTAATGGCGTTCAACATTCCTTCAGGTGTTTCTATATCAGGCTGACCAATATTTAAATGGTACACTTTTTTACCATCTTTTTTAGCTTGATCTGCGAATGGGGTTAATTTTCTGATTGGCGATGCAGGCATCTGCACACCTTTTTGTGAAATTTTTGGCATGGTACAAAAATAAAAAAGTCCCGATGAAAATCGGGACTTTTTAAATATTATCGGTTAAAAAATTACTTTGAAGCGGCAGCTACAGTTTCTCCTTTAATATAAAGCACCTTAATTGGCGTTTTAGCGTTTGAAGTGATGGTAACTGCTTTAGAGAAAGTAGATGGACCAGCAGCAGCGTTAAAAGTTACTGAAATTACACCAGTTTCACCTTTTTTCAATGGAGTAGAAGTGTATTTTGGAACAGTACATCCACAGCTTGCCTCAGCTTTAGTAATAATTAAAGGCTCTTCGCCAACATTGGTGTATTTAAAATCGTAAGTTACTGGTTTGTTTAAAACAATTTTACCGAAATCATGTGTTTCAGTTTCGAATTTAAACTCAGCAGGTTTAGCCTGTGCATTTGCAGCAATACCAAAACCTAAAACAAAAGCGAATAATACTAAGATCTTTTTCATGTTATTTGGGTGTGATTTATTTTTTTAATTTCTAAAACAAATTTAATGTTTTCCTAGTAAAACAAAAACTATTCCAAATATTATTTTCTTATCCCATATATAATTTTACAATCGAGGTTAAAGGCAAACTTTTAATTTTGTATATATTTGCCGCAACCAATCTTTGATTAATATGCCGAATGAAAAATTGATGACCAACGCTATTAATGCTTCCGAGCTGAGTTTTAACGATTTCAAATCAATTGTTAAAAGCGACTATAAAACAGCCTTTGAAAGTAGGCAGGCCAGTGTTTTAGGCCGTAGGGAGGTATTAACGGGGAAGGCTAAATTTGGCATTTTTGGAGATGGAAAAGAGGTACCGCAGATTGCCATGGCTAAAGCTTTTAAAAACGGCGATTGGCGCTCTGGTTATTACCGAGATCAAACTTTTGCCTTTGCAACAGGCATTTCTACCATAAAAGAATTTTTTGCGCAATTGTACGCAAACCCCACCAATGGGGCCGATCCTTTTTCGGGCGGCAGGCAGATGAACTGTCATTTTGCGACAAAATCGGTCAATGAAGACGGCAGCTGGAATGATTTAACACAGATTAAAAACTGTTCATCAGATATTTCTCCAACAGGAGGCCAGATGGCCCGTTTGGTTGGCCTGGCCTATGCTTCTAAACTATTCAGGGAAAACAGAGAACTTGATTATTTAAAGCATTTTTCGGTTAATGGGAACGAAGTGGCATTTGGTACCATTGGCAATGCTTCAACCTCAGAAGGGGTATTTTTTGAAGCGATTAATGCAGCGGGTGTGCTGCAGATTCCAATGGCCATTTCGATATGGGATGATGCCTACGGAATCTCCGTTCCGGCAAAATACCAAACCACCAAAGAAGATATTTCTGAAGTTTTAAAAGGTTTTCAGCGTGAGCCTGAAAAACCTGGATACGAAATATATAAAGTAAAAGGCTGGGATTATCCCGCTTTATGTGAAGTGTACGAAAAAGCCATTAATACCTGTAGGGACGAACATGTTCCGGTATTGATTCACGTTACCGAACTTACTCAACCTCAGGGGCATTCAACTTCGGGTTCTCATGAAAGGTATAAATCTAAAGATCGCCTGGCCTGGGAAACAGAACATGATTGTATCGTGAAAATGCGTGCCTGGATGCTCGATTCGGCCGTTGCCACAGAAGAAGAAATTGCCGAAATTGAAAAAGAAGCAAAAGTTTTTGTGCGTAATGCCCAAAAAGAAGCCTGGAATGAGTTTTTGGACAGCATTAAACCTGAACAAAAGCAGGCTGTAGACCTGATTAATGGGGTAGCTAAACATCAGCCTGAACTGGCTAAGATTTCAGCTAACCTGGCTTCCATTGCGGATGCACAGCGCAGGGAAGTTTTTGTAGCGGTTCGTAAAGCCATACGCATGTCGGCCAATAACAGTTCTGCAGAACGTGATGAACTCTTAGCCTGGTACAAAGAACAGGAAGGACATAATTACGAGCGTTACAATTCTAAACTTCATACAGATGGTAAGGAAAGTCCTGCAAAAATTGCCGTTGTGGATGCAGAATTCGACGAGCTTTCTAAAATGGTTGATGGCAGGGAGGTACTTAATGCCTGCTTTAACGAAAATTTTGCCCGCGACCAGCGTTTGGTTGCTTTTGGTGAAGATTTAGGCAATATTGGTGATGTAAATCAAGGTTTTGCCGGTTTACAAGCCAAATATGGAGAATTGAGGATTACCGATACCGGAATCAGGGAAATGACCATTATGGGGCAAGGCATTGGCTTAGCCATGCGCGGTTTAAAACCAATTGCTGAAATTCAATACCTTGATTACCTTATTTTTGCCTTGAATGTATTAAGTGACGACCTTGCTTCATTGGCTTACCGTACCAAAGGCATCCAAAAAGCACCGGTTATAGTACGAACACGTGGCCATCGTTTAGAGGGGATCTGGCATTCAGGATCTCCGATTAGCATGCTTTTAGGCTCTTTAAGAGGAATGCACCTGTGTGTACCAAGAAATATGACCCAAGCCGCAGGGATGTATAATACGCTGTTTAGGGCTGATGAACCTGCAGTGGTAATAGAATGCCTGAACGGTTACCGTTTAAAAGAGAAATTGCCCACAAATGTTGGTGATTTTACCGTTCCTTTAGGAAAGGCTGAGGTTTTAGAAGAAGGAACTGATATTACGGTAGTTTCTTACGGTTCTTCACTAAGAATTGTTCAGGAAGCTGCAGAAGAACTCGCACTTTTAGGCATTTCGGTCGAAATAATTGATCCACAAACCCTTTTGCCTTTCGATATTAACCATGTTTGTGTAAATTCTCTTTCAAAAACCAATAAATTATTGGTGGTAGATGAAGATGTGCCGGGAGGTGCTTCAGCTTATATTCTGCAAAAAGTACTGGAAGAGCAAAAAGGTTATTTCCACCTGGATGGACAGCCCAAAACATTGTCGGCCAAAGCCCACCGTCCACCATTTGGTTCGGATGGCGATTATTTCAGTAAACCATCTGTTGATGATGTAATTGAAGCAATTTACCAGATGATGCACGATGCAAACCCTTCAAAATATCCTGCATTTTTTTAAAGGGAAAAAACTTTCAATTAATAGAAACTACGATTTTAATCTTCTTGAATATTTTTTTGTCGCTTTATGCCTCAATGAAGTAAATAATTTTGTTTTTGGTAAAAATTCGGTTACCGGGTAATGGAATTTTTATATACTTTTATAAACCAAACAATTTTTTTATTTCAGCATGTTTTATATCATCCCAATTGTGAAACACTGTAATTTTCAAGGTTTTTCGTACGTATTTTCTAATAAAATTGATGACTGATTTTTATCGGAACGTAACTCGAAATATTGTTAATAAACAAGTGAATGTGTATGCCTTATTTTTTAAGGTGGTTGCCGCGTGCTTTGTGCTTTTGTTTTTTTGCACAACTGTGTCCGCTCAGATAAATACTACTCAAAAAAAACTCGATAGTCTTTTAACCGTCAATCAAAAGAACCAAAAAACAGACTCCACTAAAATCAAAATATTGACAGAAGTTTACCGTCAGTATATGAAAATGAGGAATGTTGAAAAAGCAGAAGAATACCTCGATAAAACCATTCAGCTTGCACACGAGAGAAATCTGAAGAAATTTTCTGCGATAGCCTATTACCGCAGGGGAATGATGTACCATGGCCGGTCTGATTATCAAAAAGCAGAAGAAAATTATTTGGTAGCGGTAACCGAATTTTCTTCAATTGGTAACCTTGATATGGAAGCCGGTACTTACCTCAATCTGGGGGCTTTGTATGGCAGCATTCCCGATTATGCAAAATCGTTAGAAGTTAATCAAAAAGCCATTGCCATATTTGAAAAAATGGGGAATGAAACCGATATGGCCAGTTGTTATACAAATATTTCAACCATTTACCAACGTTTAGGCAACCAAAGCCAAGCTTTAGTGTATATGAAGATGGCACTGAAAGTGTTTGCTAAAGAAAGTGGAAATGCGAGAGGTGTGGCCGTTGTTTATGAGTTAATAGGTACTAATTATTTTGAAGCCTCCGATCATGAACTGATGGAAATGAACGTGCTCCCTAATCAAAAGGTTAAATTAGCGCTCGAATATTATAATAAATCGCTGAAGATAGCCGAAACTATTGACGATAAAGGAATTATAGCAACTGTAACGCGGGATTTGGCCGATCTTTACAGTTCCGTTGGCCAAAAAGATGCCGCGCTTAAGTCTTATCAGAAATCGATTGAATTAAGTAAAACTGGTGATGATAAAGAAGCTTATGCTTCTACGCTGTATGCCTTAGGCAATTTTTATCAAAAAGAAAATGATTTTGAAAATGCCATCTCTTTATTGGGAAATAGTTTAAAAATTGCCGAAGAAAACAGGTTTTTGGATATAGAAAGAGATGCTAACCTGGGTTTAAGTACAGTTTATGAAAAAACCAAAAATTATAATAAATCATTAGCTTATTATCGGCAGTACATTGCAGTAAGGGATAAAATCTTTGATCAGGATAAGGAAAAGGAAATCACCAGGAGGCAGATGCAGGTAGATTTTAATGTAAAAGAGCGTGATTATTTGTTAAAACAGAAGCTTACCGAAGGAGAATTAAAAAGGCAACAGCAAGAACTTATTTTAAAAAGGCAGCAACTGGCTTTAAGCGATAAGGAAAAAGCACTGGACCTGTTGACTTTCCAAAAAGCAAAGGCCGATCTTGATATTCAGCGTTTAGCCCAGGAGGGTAAATTTGCTAAGGCTAAATATCAGGCGCAGCTTACAGCCAGTGTAAAAGACAAGCAGATCAGCAAACAAGATCAGCAGATTAAATTTGATAAGCGCATTAAGTTGTTTTTAAGTGTTGCTACCATTTTGATTTTGATTATAGCGGTGGTAATCTTTTTAAACCAGAGAAAAACCACTAGGTTGAATAAAATTATCAATACTCAAAAGCGGGAATTAGAACATTTAAGTAAGGTTAAGGATCGTATTTTTAGTGTGGTAAGCCATGATATGCGTACGCCTGTAAATTCTCTGATCTCGTTTATGCAGCTGCTTGAAGGGGGGAATATTGAGCAGGAGAAATTAAACCGCTACGCGGCATCACTAAAAAATAACCTTACTTATACTTCAACCATGATGGAAAATCTGCTGAATTGGGCGGCCAGCCAGATGCAGGGATTTAATCCATACCTCGAATCGCTAGATATTCAGTACCTGACAGTTGAGGTGATCCATTCCTTGCAGGATGCAGCTGATCAAAAGCAGATCAGGATTCATAATTTAATTCCCGATCAAAGTTTTTGTAAGGTTGACGAGAATATGTTTAGCCTGGTGATCCGTAATTTAGTGAGCAATGCGATTAAATTTACACCAGCCGGCGGATCAATAGCGATTAGTTCGCTTAATATCGGTCAACAACAGGAAATTAAGATTTCGGATACAGGTGTCGGGTTAAACCCGGTTCAATTAAACCACTTCAACAAAGCGGGATATCTCGGTGCCGGTGTAAGTACTTTGGGTACCAATAAAGAAAAGGGTACAGGGTTAGGCTTACTGCTTTGCCGCACTTTTGTTGGTTTAATGGATGGAAATATCAATGCAAGCGCCAATCCTGAAGGGGGAAGCTGCTTTACCATTACATTAAAGAAATAAACTATTTTAAAAACCGGGAAAGGATTTTTTTATCAATTGCTTTCTCTAACAGTTCCTGCCGGTTAGATGCACTTATTGGAACGATAAAATGATGTTCTAAATGAACTTCATGATTGGTTAGCGTAGCAATATGGTTGATATTGATGATATACTGTTTGTGTACCCTGGAAAATATTTTGGAAGGCAGTTGTTTCTCCAGGTTTTTAAGGCTAACCAGTACAATGTGTTTATCGGTGCTGGTAAAGAGTTTAGAGAAATCACCCATACTTTCAATATAGATCACATCATCATATTTTAATTTTGTGATACCTTTGGTTTCCCTGAAAAAGAAATGATCATCTCCATCACTATTAGTGGATTTATCTACATGTTGAAGTGTTTTTCCAACCAATTTTTTCAGCTCCAGGTATTCTATAGCCTTATTGGTGGCTTTTAAAATCCTTTCGAAAGTTGCCGGTTTAACAATAAAATCGAGCGCATCAAGGTTAAAACTTTCTGCCGCATATTCTGTAAAAGAGGTAACGAATATAAACAGCGGCTGTTGTTTAAGGCTTTTTAACAGATCCATTCCGGAAAGCTCAGGCATATCGATATCAGAAAAGACAATATCAACAGGTGTTGTGCTTAAAATCTGCGAAGCTTCAATACCACTACTGCAAACTGCCAGAATATTTAATGATGGGATTTTTTTAAGGTGCATTTCAATTGCATCTCTTTCAATTTCGTTATCATCAACAATTATACAGGTGTAGGTCATTTAGGGATATGGGATTATGTTGTCAACAACAGAGATCTAAAATTAATGTTTTGTAAATTACGCTAAAATGAGAATTAAAACACAATTAGGTCAACACTTTTTTGTTAAATGTGGTCTTAACGTTTATTTCTGATGTTTCTTTTCGCCTGTATATAATTTTTCGCCAGCTTTAACAGCCAATTGCAGGTCATTTTCTTCTGGCGGAACCGGACAACGGTAACCATCGCTATAGGCGCAGTAAGGATTATAGGCCTTGTTAAAATCGATTTCTATGTGGTTATTATTGATTTCTTTTGCATCCAGATCAATATATCGACCACCTCCATAAGTTTCCTTATTGTTGGTTTCATCCGTAAAAGGCAAAAATAGATGATCTTTATACACGGGGTTGGTAGATAAAGAAATACTACGGTAAAGCGTCATTTGGATCGCTTTTCCATTTAAACTGAAATTTATATGGGCATAGCGGTAATAATCGCTGCTGCTGCCATTAAAAGTTGGCATTTTAAAGACCTTTTCATTCTTTAGCAATTCTACTTCTGCCGATACTTTATAGGCGCTATCAGCCTCATAAAAATGAAGATTTTGCAGGTCGCTTTTCTTTAATGGCGAACGATTGTCTTTTATAAAATCTTCTTTATAAATCTCACGGTGTTTGGCAATCTGATCAGCATAACTTTGAGCAAAAGTATTCATGCTGATCAGCAAAAGTAAAATGGTAATAAGTTTCATGTTTAAATTACGCTTGCTTTATTCCTTAAAAACTGATCAGCTAAAACCAGTGCGGCCATGGCTTCAACAATTACCACTGCTCTTGGTACCACACATGGATCGTGCCTGCCTTTTCCTTTAATTTCTGACGCCTCACCAGCAGCATTAATGGTTTGCTGGTTGTGCATAATGGTAGCCACAGGCTTAAAAGCTACTTTGAAGGTAATGTCCATTCCGTTAGAAATACCGCCTAAAATACCGCCGGCATAATTGGTAGTGGTTTTAAATACTTTCGAATCTGCAGCTTTTGGCTGAGGAATGTCGTTATGCTGCGAACCGCGTAATTCGCTTCCGGCAAAACCAGAGCCATATTCGAAACCATGTACGGCATTAATGCTCAACATGGCTTTACCTAAATCAGCATGTAATTTATCGAAAACAGGCTCACCTAAACCTGCCGGACAACCTTTTATTACGCAGCCGATTTTACCACCAACAGTATCTCCGTCTTTTCTTACTGAATCAATAAATTCGATCATTTCGTGTGCTGTTGCAGGATCGGCACAGCGAACAATGTTTTCTTCCCTGATGTTTAGCAGAGCCGATAAATCATTGCTTTCTAAATTTGGTGCTTCAATAGTGCCTACTGAAGTTACATGGGCAAAAATTTCGATGCCTTGCTGCTTTAAAAACAATTTTGCAACGGCACCTGCAGCTACACGGGCCGCTGTTTCGCGGGCGGAAGAACGTCCGCCACCGCGGTGATCGCGAATGCCGTATTTTGCATCGTACACATAATCTGCATGGCTGGGGCGATAAACATCAACATTATGACCGTAATCTTTCGAACGTTGATCCTCATTCGGGATTAAAAGCGCAATAGGCGTACCTGTACTTTTTCCTTCAAAAACACCCGATAAAATCTGAACGGTATCGCTTTCTTTTCTTTGCGTGGTAATTTTGGATTGACCCGGTTTACGTTTGTCCAGTTCCGATTGGATAAAATCCATATCGATATCCAATTGCGCCGGACAGCCATCAATAATTACCCCAATGGCTACGCCATGAGATTCGCCAAATGTTGTAATGCGAAATAGTTGTCCGAATGAGTTGCCTGCCATATTATTTAGATGTTAGATTTGAGATATTAGACTTGAGATGTATAGCTCAAGCCCTATTCAAACCTCGTTAGCTTGTTATTTATTTGTCTTTATTAATCTTGTGTCTAAAATCTCATGTCTGAAATCTCAAATCTAGTGTCTCAAATCTCGTGTCTCATATCTCACTTGTCAAATCTCACTTCTCTCTCACCTCAAATCCAGCTTGCTTCAAATCTTCCCAGTAATAAGGATAAGATTTTTCTACTACCTGCATTTCTTCAATTTCAACTTCGTTGATCAATAGTGCGAGTGGAGCAAAAGCCATAGCCATACGGTGGTCCTCGTAGGTTGCGAAGGTAACTTTATCCGGAAAATGAAGGTTGTCTGTATTTAACGTATAAACCAGGTTATTTTCTGTAAAAGTAACACCTATTTTAGCCAATTCGTTCTGAAGGGCTGCAATACGGTCTGTTTCTTTGATTTTTAAAGTCTCTAAACCTGTAAAAGCCATATTTTTGCCTAAAGCAGCCGCTATAACCACAATAGTTTGTGCTAAATCCGGACAAGTTTTCAAGTCTAAGATTTCTTTGGTATCTAAAGTAACCCCTAAATTGCTAATGGCTATACCTTTATCGGTTTTACTGGTGGAGATACCAAAAATCTTCATGATATTTTTGATCTGGCTGTCACCCTGCAGGCTTTTTTCCTTTAATGCAGGTAAAGCAATTTCTGCTTCATCAGCCAAAGCCGCAATGCTGTACCAGTACGATGCTGCGCTCCAATCAGGTTCAACCACCAAAGTTCCAGGTTTAAAAACCTGAGGTTTGATCGCAATTGAATTCCCGTGCCAGGTATGTTCAATGCCAACTTCTGCAAGCATATCTAAAGTCATGTCTACATAAGGTTTAGAAGTAAGCTCACCCTCGATCTCTAACATTAAACCTTGTGGCAGGATAGGGGCAATCATCAGCAAAGCAGAAATATATTGACTGCTGATATCACCTTTAATCTTTACCTGGGCAGTTTTTTGATCCAATGGACCAACAATATTTAAAGGTGGAAAACCTTCTGATTCTGCATAAGAAATATCAGCACCGATTGTTTTTAAAGCTTCGGCCAAAATCCCGATCGGACGTTGTTTCATCCGCTCCGTTCCGGTTAAAAGGAAATTCCCGTTTTTAGCAGAAAGATAAGCCGATAAAAAACGCATAGCAGTACCTGCAGGCCCTACATCTACGGTTTTCGATTCTTCAATTTCTACTTCTAATTCTTCTTCAAGATTATTAAGGATCCCATTTAATGTTACTGTATCAGCAGCGTTAGAAAGGTTTTCGACTTTAACCAGTTTTTTGCTTAAAGCACTAATAATTAAGGCCCTGTTGCATTCGCTTTTTGAACCTGTTAATTGGATTTCCGTATTAATATTCTTGGTTCCTTTAAAAGAAACTAAGGCATTTTTCGACATTTTATTCTGTTTTATTCTTAAATGTAAGTGTCAGATGTTTCCATCTGACACTTACATCAATAATGTTATATGTAGAGGATTTCTTTTTAAAGCTAGGTTTTACCCTACACCTTAAACCTTCCAGCCTTCTGCCTTTCTTACGCTTTAACTTCAGTATGTTGTTCTGCAGCAATACCTTTTTCAGATTTGCCAGCGTTCATAATTTCAGTTTGTTTACGGATTGATTCACCGTGCATCAATTCTAAGAATTTCTCGGTAAAGTTTAGGTCTAATTTTAAAGCTTTTGCAAAAGCATGACCTTTTTTAATGATAGCATCCCAACGGTTAACCTGTAAAATAGTTACCTGGTTATCGCGTTTAAATTCACCGATTTTTTCAACAATAGCCATACGCTCACCTAATTTTTGCAATAAGATATCATCAATTTTATCGATTGATTTACGTAAATCAGCTAATTTATCTGCGAAAGCTTCGTTCGGTGCTTCTGGCTCACGTACGGTTAAACGGTCAACCAATTCTGCCAAAGCAGCTGGAGTAACCTGTTGTTTAGCATCTGTCCAGGCAACTGAAGGATCTACATGAGATTCGATCATTAATCCTTGCATATCTAAATCCAATGCTTTTTGAGAAATGTAAGGGATTAACTCACGGTTACCACAAATGTGACTTGGATCGTTAATGATTGGCAATTCCGGGCAAAGTGTTTTTAACTGGATGGCCAGTTCCCACATTGGTTCGTTACGGAAAGAGCTTTTCTCGAAAGAAGAGAAACCGCGGTGAATGGCACCGATTTTAGTGATACCAGCACCATTGATACGCTCAATTGCACCGATCCATAATTGTAAATCAGGATTTACGGGGTTTTTGATTAATACCGGAACGTCATGTCCTTTTAAAGCATCAGCAATTTCCTGAACGGTGAAAGGATTTACGGTAGAGCGTGCACCAATCCAAAGGATATCTACACCAGCTGCTAAAGCCTCTTCAACGTGTTTTGCATTTGCAACTTCTACAGCTGTTGGTAAACCTGTTTCTGCTTTAGCACGTTTTAACCACTCTAAACCAATGCTTCCAATACCTTCGAATTCTCCCGGACGGGTACGTGGTTTCCAGATACCAGCTCTCAAAACCGATACTTTACCGGTAGCAGCCAATAAATGTGCTGTAGTTAACAATTGCTCTTCAGTTTCTGCGCTACATGGACCAGAAATAATTAATGGTTCGTTGTTTACGTTTAACCAGGTGTTTAAAGGTTGGATGTTTAAATTAAGTTTCATGATGATGGGTTTGTTTAAAGTCCTTAGTCCGCAGTCGGAAGTCCGGAGTTATATTTTAATTATTTTATTATTACAAGTTTGAATGCTCTGCTATTTATCTTCGGACTCCTGACTTCGGAATTCCGATTTTTTTATACTTTATCGTTCTTTTGATATTCTCCTAATATGTTAAAGTTCGATGTGTATTTTAGTGCCTTTCTGATCGCTTTATCGTACTTTTCGGTACTTGGCCATTCCAGGTCGACGTAAAAGTAATACTCATTTCTTTTACCTAGCACAGGCATAGATTGTATTTTTGTTAAGCTTACTTCCTGTTCGGCGAAGATATTCAACACTGTAGCCAATGAACCTGCTTTGTGACCAACCTGGAAACAGATTGAAGCTTTATTTATTTTCTTTCCTTCGTCGGTTTTATCCTTTTTAAGGATCAGGAAACGGGTATAATTTTTCTTGTTCGATTCTACACGGCGTTCTAAAATGTTTAAGCCATAAAGTTCTGCTGCTAAACTGTTTGCAATGGCCATAGTATCGGTTAATTTTTCTTCCTGGATACGTTTTGCACAGGCCGCTGTATCATTGCTTTCTACAATTTTAATGTGTGGATAATCGTAAAAGAAATCGATGCATTGACGGATGGCAATAGGGTGTGAGGTAACCACTTTAATGTCGTCAAATTTTACCCCTGGCAATGCCATTAAGTGTAACTGAATTGGCAGGTAAACTTCGCCTACTACCGAAAAACCATAATCGCGGATTAGTGTGTAATTTGGTAATAAACTACCTGCAATAGAGTTTTCGATGGCCATTACCACGAAGTCTGCCTCGTTTTTTTCCAGTTTGTCGCAGGTTTCCTTAAAAGAGTTACACTCTACAGTTTCGATGCTCTTACCAAAGAATTTGTAGGCGGCTTCTTCGTGGAAAGATGCTTTAATACCCTGAATTGCTACACGTTTTGTCGTTTCCATTTTTGCGTTAAAACAAAAAAGTCCCGGCTGTTTGCCGGGACTTTTTTATACATTTTAATATTGTTATATATCTTTTTGCATATTAGCCCCGGCTCTCACTAAAATAGTAAAAGTAACCAAAGTAATATGTGCTAAAATTTTTCATTTCTTTTTTTGTTGAGCCAAATGTAGTAACAAAATTTAATTTGTCAATAGGAAATTGAAAATATTTTCAATAAAATTTAATTTTGTTAAAAACGGACTGGTTTGTTGATTGGTCTTTTTGTGCTTTAAAATAGTGCGAAAACGGATTTTAATATGGTTAAAGGCTAGAAGTATAGAAGAAGGGTGATCAGCTTCACGAGATCGTGCTTCCTACTTAATTGGTAATCTTAATGCAAAAATATTAAGATTCCCGCCTGCGCGGGAATGACGACTGTACTAATGGAATGTTATTAAATAGGAAAGTAACGAAGTATATGTAGACGATGGAACACCTGTTCGTTACAGTCATTGATTCTTCTCTGCGCTCAGAATGACAGATTTTCGAATGCGAAAACATCATCCGTGTACATCTGTGGCTAAAACTGAAAACAGTTAAGATAGTAACAAAAAAGGTCTGTGGATGCACAGACCTTTAGTGAATAAATTATTTTTTTTATCCTGTAGAACTTAACTCTCCCCGATCGTTAAGTCCTTTTACTTTTTCGTGTTGCAGATCTTCGTATTTTCTCTTTTCCTCTTCACGCAATTCCTGCTGCATAATCTTTGCAATTTTAGTACTTCCATCATGGCTCCATCCCGGAGGATTGAAAATGTATTTTACCTTATCCATAAAAGTTGGTGCTTTTTTTACATCTGCACTTAAAGCAATAAATTCATGGAAAATAATATTTACGGGTCCGGTATCTTTCGGTTGTGTGGTTAAGCCGTATTTCACTACATCTTCAGGCAATTCTTCCTGAAAGGTTCCAAACCACCTGTCCCATAGGATTAAAACCATACCCATGTTTTTATCTAAATACCGTACGTTACTGGCGTGGTGCACCCGGTGGTGCGATGGTGTAACAAAGATATATTCGTACCACTTAGGGAACTTAATATTATACTGTGTGTGAACCAAATTGCCATAAATCTGGGTAACCAGGTAGGCAAAAAGGATATCAACTGCGGTAAAACCCATAAATGCCAGAGGCAGGTAAAAGAATACGCGATACATGGGTTCGAAAACGGTAGAACGGAATCCTGTTGTGAGGTTAAAATGTTCTGATGAGTGGTGCGTAACGTGCATCGCCCAGAAAAAGCGGACGTAATGGCCAACGGTATGTAAAAACCAGTACAAAAAATCCTGTGCCAAAATTAACACTAACCAATATACCCAAACGTTAGGAATCTGGAACAAACGGAACTGGTAGCAATAAGCTAATAAGAAAAATGTACCTGTTTTGGTGGCCAGGTTGATTACAACTGCCGCCGTCATCAGGTAAATATTCGTCCAGGTATCGCGTTTGGTATATAATTTTCTGTCGTGCTGATAACTGAAATACATTTCAACCAGGGTTAAAACGATTACGAAACCAAAAAGCCCGATTACAGAAATATCACTTCCGGTAAAATTCATTTTATAAACTGTTATAATAATCTAAACTGCTTAAAATATCGGCTGTGCTTACACGGCAGTTAAACGTGCATTTGCCAGTTTTTTCTAAAAGTGAGAAGAGGATATTGCCGTCTTCATTCTTTTTATCACTCTGCATCAATTCAAAAAGGGTATCAAAACTTTCTTTTTTGATGTGGTATTTAGGATATAATGACAAAATATAGCCACTGATATCGTTCAGTTCTTCTTTCGTTAACGTACTGTTTTTGATCGATAATGCCGCCTCACAAATAAAACCGATGGCAATGGCTTCGCCGTGCGTTAATGGGTTTTCATCGTTTGCCAGAGAGTAGCCCTCAACAGCATGGCCAATGGTATGACCAAAGTTTAAAATCTTCCGCAGGTTTTTTTCATGCGGATCGATGGTTACCACTTCGTTTTTTATTTCTACCGAACGGTAAATATCTTCAGCAGCAGGAATAAGGTAATTGCTGGCTTTTAACTTTTCGTAATATGGTTTGTCATAAATCAAACCGTGTTTAATCATTTCGGCAAAACCTGATAAAAGTTCACGCTCTGGCAATGTTTTTAGGAATGCGGTTTCGATAAAGACCATCTGTGGCAGGGTAAAGGTACCCACCATATTTTTAACATTATCGATATCAATTCCGGTTTTACCACCTACCGAGGCATCAACCTGCGATAATAGGGTAGTAGGTACATTGATAAAATCGATCCCTCTTTTGTAGGTAGAAGCAATAAATCCGCCCATATCGGTAATTACGCCACCGCCCAGATTGATCATCAAACTTTTGCGGTCGGCTTCAAAATCCAGAAGGGTTTTCCAGATGCCGATACAAAAATCAATATTTTTATTTTCTTCGCCTGCTGAAGTTTCGATCAGGTCAAATTCAGAGAAATCGTCTAAAAGCGATTGAAAAAGAGGTAAACAGATTTCGCTGGTATGTTCATCAGCAAGTACAAAAACTTTACTGTACTTGTTGCTCTCTAAAAGTGTTTTTAAGGCGTCTAAATTGCTTTCGAAATAAAGCGAATGGCCTGCGCTCGTTAAGGTTTCCATTAAATTACTTCGATTTTATCTTGTTCAAAAGTGATGATATCGCCAACTCTGACTTTGTAGCGTTTGCGAAACTCTACTTCGCCGTTGCATTTTACCAAACCATCCATTACGGCAGCCTGCGCATCGCCACCAGTGCCAACCAAACCTGTCGCTTTTAGCAGCTGGATTAGTGGAATAAATTCGCCTTCTAATTTGAATTGTATCATTTTATGCAAAAATACGATTATTTAGAGGTTTTTAGTTTTAACAACCAATGCTTTTTATAATTTTGCACCAATCTGACTTATATATAGATAAAAAATGGATTTAGTCCCCAATAAACAACCAAATTTTGACAATACGGAAATTGCGTTCCGTCAAAAAACGAATCAGGAACTGAAAAAAGCATTTTGGCTTTTTAAAATGATCGGCAGTAATTTCCTCACTAAAGTTGGTCCGGCCATTACAAACTTTTTCTTAAATATTGGGCTGCCTATCCAGGGCGCAATTAAAGCCACCATTTTTCAACAGTTTTGTGGCGGCGAAACCATTGCCGAGTGTAATAAAGCCATCGAGCAGCTGGATAAAGGCGGCGTGGGCACCATTTTAGATTATTCGGTTGAAGGAGAAGAAGAAGAGCAGGTTTTTGATGAAACTTGTGCTGAAATTATCCGTACGATTGTTCGTGCAGATGGCGATGCTAAAATTCCGATCACTGTTTTTAAAATAACAGGTATTGGCCGTTTTGCATTATTGCAGAAACTGGATGCCAAAGAAACTTTAACCGCTACCGAACAGGCAGAATACGGAAAGGTAAAACTGCGCTGCGAAATGATCTGTAAAACGGCTTTTGATAAAGGCGTGCCGATTATGATCGATGCAGAAGAAACCTGGATTCAGAATACCATTGATGAACTGGCTTTAGATATGATGCGTAAATTTAACCGCGAGCGAATTATTGTGTACAATACTTACCAAATGTACCGTCATGATAAACTGGCTGATATGAAGGCCGACCATTTAATTGCCAAAGCTGATGGCTTTATTTTGGGGGTTAAAATGGTTCGTGGTGCATATATGGAAAAAGAACGTAAACGTGCTGCAGAAATGGGTTATCCTTCGCCGATTCAGCCTGATAAAGAAGCTTCTGACCGTGATTATAACGAATCATTACGCTACTGTGTAGATCATATTGAAGAAATTGCCATTGTTGCCGGAACACATAATGAAGATAGCAGCCGTTTACTGACCTATCTTTTGGAAGAAAAAAATATCAGGCATAACCACCCGCACGTGTACTTTGCACAACTATTGGGCATGAGCGATAATTTAAGCTTTAACCTGGCTGATTCTGATTACAATGTGGCCAAATACGTGCCTTACGGGCCGATTAAAGCGGTAATGCCTTATTTATTCAGAAGAGCACAAGAAAATACTTCAGTTGCCGGACAAACAGGTCGTGAATTAGGTTTGATTGAAAGAGAATTGAAAAGAAGAAAACTGTAGATCGATTTTCAGTTAACAATTGGCTAATTTTCAATTAGCAGAGTCGTCATTTCGAGAAGTGTAATTGTCATCCTGAGCGTAGTCGAAGGATCTCCACTACACTTCAGTAGAGATGACGATTTTCTTTTAGTTACGACGACAATTATTTCTTACAATAGATACATTATTTTTTTGAAAATGGGCGTGCAGTAGTTCTTATGGGTGTGCAGCCTCGCTTTGCGCTTTATCTTTTTGGCTGCCCTTCCACTTCGCTCCGGGTGATAGCCAAAAAGGATGCCGCTCCAATCGAGTTTAATTTGAAAGGTATTTTTTTAAACTACTAAAAACTATTTCTTTACAACAAAACCTTGTTTTCCTGTTAGTAAATCGTAAAACAGGATAAAATCACTTGCCAGGCTGTAACCCGGATACTGAAATGTAGCCGGCCTGTTTTTCTCAAAGAAAAAATGACCCACCCATGCAAAACCATAGCCTAATATGGGCATGGCCAGAAAGAAGTGCCAGTTATGAAAAAGAAAACCGGTAAAAAAAGCCAATACCACTAAACCAGTTCCGATAAAATGCAGAATTCGGGAGGTAGTATTGATGTGTTCTGAAAGGTAAAAAGGGTAGAATTCTTTTAACGATTTAAACTTTTTCTCTGTCATACCCTAATTTACAAAATTCCGTTTGCTTTTAAAAACGATCCTAATTGAGCAGGTTTTTCTGTCATTAATAAGGTATTTAACCCTAATTTTTTAGCACCTTCAATATGCTGTGGACTATCATCGATAAACAAGGTTTCTGCCGGATTTAAGTTGTTTTCCTTTAGCACCTGCTCAAAAATATTGGTATTGGGCTTACGCAATTTCATGTGCTGTGAGAAATAAGCTTTCTCAAAATAGGCATCATAATTATTGATTTCGAAAGTAGTTTTCAAATAATTGATAATCCAATCGTAATGGATTTCGTTATTGTTGCTCAATAAAAAGGTGCGGTACTTTTCTTTTACCTGAAGCAGTAAATCATGGTTTTCCTGAATGGTACCGATTAAAAGACTGTTCCATGCATCATCAATCTGTTGATCAGTTAATTCAGGTTTATTGGCTGCTTTCCTGATCCCTGCCCTAAATTCAGCCGGAGAAATGGCGCCTGTTTCAAAATCATCAAATAATTGGTTGTGTGCTTTATGAGCGAAGAAATTTTCTATATCGGTAATACCCAGTTTTTGAAAAGATGCCTGGGCTATTCTGAAATCGATATCAAATATGACGTTTCCGTAGTCGAAAATAATGTTTTTAATGTTTTGCATGGAAATCCTTAAAGTTTGCTGCAAAGATATTATTGCAGGATTAATGAAGAGTATTAAATCATCAATTTTTACAATAAAAAACCCGAAACCTATTGTTATAAGTTTCGGGCTATGTTTTTTCGATTTAACTATTTAGGCTCTACCGTTATCGATTGAATAATCGGTCGGTTCTTTTTATCGCCGGTTTTTAATTCTTTGAAAATAAAATAGATCGAATGGAGTTTTCCGTCGGAAAGCATATTAATTGGAACACTTTTTCTGAAAGTAGATTTTCCGATCATAATACCATTACTACTATCCAATCTGATTTCTATTTCCCCGTCAGCACCCGGATCAAGATTTAAGAATGAAAATTCGAAACCAGAAATACCGTTCAAATCAACATCTTTTATTGCTATCCAGCCATTATTCTTGCTTAAGATCAGTTTTTCGCCTCCAAACACATCTTTTCGTTCAAAGCCTCCAAAATTTTTAATGTCATCAGCTTCAATCACATTGCTTTTTAAATTCACCAGGTTGGTGGTTGTTAATGGCTTCAAACCAGCACCACCTGCATCAGTATACGTTGCTTTTAACGTTAAAACCGATTTCTTTTTATCTTTTGCTGCAGGTGGAACAATTTTGCCAGCTGTAGGTAATGATGCTTTAACGGCCTCTTTATTGCCCAAAGTCATAATCCATTCGGTAATTTTCTTCACTTCAGCTTCTTTCATTGCTGTGTGTGCCGGCATGGGTACTTCTCCCCAAACCCCTTGGCTACCACCAATTACTTTCGAAGCCAGGTAATCAACCGCTTTGGGATCGTTTTTATATTTGGCCGCAACTTTATCAAATGCAGGGCCTATAGAAACAGCAGATTCTTTGTGACAGGTACTGCAATCCGATTTTAACATCAAAGCTTTACCAATAATGGTTTGCGCAGCTTGCTGGTGGCCCAGTTGTGCCCCGGCCATATCAGTTCCTTCGGTATAGGTATTTGAGATGTAGATGCGACTATTGTTTACTTTCGAACCTTTGTCGCTAACCAGAACCTTGTAATCAACTGGCTTGTTTGGGAAATAAAAACTCTTATTTCCGGCTAAATCAATTGTTACGTTCGGATGTTCATTTCCTGCAAAAACAGGTGTTACAGCACTTTTTGCAGCAGCTTTACTTTTATCCATCACGGTAACGCTTACCGGATATTCGCCTGCTTTTGTATAGGTATATTTTAAGGTTGGCGAAGTGGTGGTTTTGGTTATGCCTTTTCCTAAATTCCAAATATAAGTTAAGGCATCTCCATCAGGATCTTTAGCGATCACATTAGCCGTCATTTTGTAAGGAAGCAATCCGCTTGTTTTTACAATATCCAGTTTTTCTACTTTTGGCGGACGGTTTCCTTTTAAATAATCGATCCTTGAGATGGCAGCATCAGGATTTTTACTGAACCAGCCTTTGCCATACTCTAAAATGTACAATTTTCCATCTGGACCTAACTCCATATCGATTGGTGCAGCCAGCGAAACTTTTGATAAAAAAGGTTCCATGCTCTGGTAATCGCCTTTATCGTTCATGGTTACCGCTTTTACCCAACCGCGTACCCATTCATAAATAATCAATTTTCCGTTATAGTAAGCAGGGTAGGGCGAGTTTGCACTGGCGTAATACACAGGGCCAGCCATTGCCGTACGTCCTCCGGCACCTACCTGAGGAAATTCTAACGACTCGCCATAAGGATACCAGATAAAGGCTGGTTGTGCCGGAGGAAGCTGCTCCAAACCGGTATTATTAGGCGAATTGTTAATAGGTGCCTTAGGATCAAAAGCATTGCCATTTGCGCCGTTGGTAAAGTCGTAAGCTTTATAAGGGTAGTTATTGCCAATAAATAGCGGCCAACCAAAATTACCCGCCTTTTTAGCCTGGTTTACTTCGTCATAACCTCTCGGGCCCCTTAACTCATTGTCATTAGTAGCATCCGGACCAACTTCACCCCAGTATAAAAAATTAGTTTTTTGATCTACTGAAATGCGGTAAGGATTTCTATCACCCATTACATAAATCTCTGGTCTGGCCTTTGGATCATTTTTTGGAAAAAGGTTACCATCCGGAATGCTGTAAGTTCCGTCTTCGTTTACTTTGATCCTTAAAATTTTTCCACGTAAATCGTTGGTGTTTCCAGCCGATCTTCTGGCATCATATTGTTCAAAGCCTTTTCTGTTATCAAGCGGGGCGTAACCTTTGTTCACATATTGTTGTTTTGGTGCATCAAAAGGAGTGGAGTTGTCGCCAGTTGAAACATAAAGCAGATTATCTGATCCAAAAGCTATTGAACCGCCGGTATGGCAGCAGATTTCGCGTTGGGAATAAAATTCTAAAATGATTTTTTCTGATTCTTTTACAATCTGATCGTTAACCAGCTTAAATCTAGATAAACGGTTTACTGATTTATCAAAGGGACTGTAAAAAAGATAAATGTATTTGTTTACCGCAAATTTTGGATCGGCCGCCATACCCAGTAAACCTTCTTCGGCATTCACATCTGGATTGCTGGTTTTGAAGTAAACATCTAGTTTGCCTGCTTCCTTAATTTTTTTAGTCTGGTTTTTATAAATTAATACTTCACCGCGGCGTTGCGCCACTAAAATGTCGAGGTTTGGAAGAACGGCCATTTCTGTTGGTTCGGTAAATTCTCCCTGCGCAAGGGTAACTTTAACGAAGCGGTCCTGATCGGGTGTGTCAATTTTATTTTTGTTAAGAAAATTGAAAGCCTTGCCCTGGTAAGTTTTTTTGTTGAATGTAGTCGCCGAAATTAATATAAACGCAATGGCAGATAACACTAAGGTAAATGTTGTTTTCATCTATTTGGTTGAGGTATTTTTAATAAATATAACGCATTGTTTTAAAAATTGAATCATTGTATCAAAATTTATGCGAATCAGTGAATTAGAGAATTATTGAATTAGAGAATGATAGAATTAGAGAATTATTGAATTAGAGAATGATAGAATTAGAGAATGTTGGATTTACTGAAGTCATAAAAAATTCACTCACTCACTCACTCACTCAATCAATCAATCTCTCATTCATTCACTCAATCATTCATTCACTTTGCCCTTAACATATAATCAGCCAGGCTCTCGATGTCCTTTTTGCTGATGGCACCATTCCAGGCGGGCATTCCTTTATCTATTATTCCATTGCTGATGTTGTTGATAATCGATTGTTTATCTGCACCATGTTTGAATTTACCACCAACAAGGCTATAAACCGTCGCACTGCCCTGTAATTTATCGCCGTGGCAGGATGAGCAGAGCTGTTTAAACATCATAGCAGGGCCAGCAGTTGTAGTCGTTTTGTTATTTGAAGTGATGGTTTGGGCTACCTGATTGTTTTTTGTAGTTGAAGGACGCAATCTGAGGATCATATCATACGGTCTTTCGCCTTTACTTTCGGGCATATCGAAATTTGATGTTGAAATATATAGGTATCCGTCAGGACCGACCACTATTGATCTGATCCTGCCATATTGCTTCTTTAACAACACCTCCTGTTTAATCACTTTTCCTTTATCCATTTCGATCCTCAATATCGATTCGCCGCGTAAACAGGCAATAAGAAGATTATTTTTCAATTGAGGAAAAGCATTTCCTTTATAAAATATAGCCTCCGACGGGCCAATTGAAGGCGTATACTCTAAAAATGGAGTCTTCATTACCGCTTTACTTTCCTGATGATGGATTACCGGCCAGCCATAATTGGCTCCTTTTTCAATAATATTAACCTCATCGCCACCTGTAGGACCATGTTCTGTATCATAAAATTTGTTTGTACCAGTTTCAAAAGCGAAACCTTGCGGGTTACGGTGTCCATACGACCAGATTTCTTTGCGGGCGGTATCATTTTTAACAAAAGGATTATCCGATGGGACACTTCCATCATCATTTATCCTTAAAATTTTACCATTATACGTTTTTAAATCCTGGGCAAGTATGGGCTGATCGGCATCGCCGGTGGAAATATATAATTTTTGGTCGGGTCCAAAAATCAACCGGCAACCAGTATGGTTCCTCGCAGCAGGAATCTGTTCAATTAATGTTTTAGGGTGGATAAGCGTGTCATTTTTAAATTCGTACCGCAATACACGGAGCCATAAATGGTTGTTCTCTGCATAATTGTGGGCCAGGTATATAAAATGGTTTTTGTTAAAAGCAGGGTGAATCGCCATGCCCAATAAACCCGTTTTGGTTTCGGCTTTGATATCATTTACCGATAATACTGGCTTTTCATTAAGTTTGCCATTGCGGTAAAGGCGTACCTGCCCGGGGCGTTCGGTAAACAACATGGTACGGTCTGGCAAAAACATAATCTGCCAGGGTACAGTGAGGTTACTTGCCAATGTATCTATTTCAAAAAATACATTTTCGTCTGCTCTATTAATATTAATTGTAAAGCTACTCGCAAAAACAAAGGCAATTACAAAAACCACACAAACAAGGTATTTTATTTTTATCATAGACAGAAGATTAAATAAATCGTTTTACTAAATAAATATAGTATAAAATACTTGTTTAATTTTTTAATGTCAGGTTGTTATTTGAGTTAGTATTTATTTAATTACCAGTATAGTCCCGTCGTTTTTAAGCTTATAGTAATATTGTTTTTCTTGTCTGCGCGTTAAGATTTCGATCTGGGCAACTTCTCCCTGTTTTCCGGTATCATCTTTAATCGTATCACCTTTTCTGATGCTTTCCAATTCCTCTTTAGTGCTGTTTTTGGTTAGTTGTTTCATGTTTTGGTAGTTTAGTGTCTTTTGTTTAACATCAGCTGATGTCAGATGTTTTGAAATTGGTTAGATTTTAATGATTAGCTATAACGGTGTATTACGATCTCAATTTAGATAAAATTCGGTATTCTTACAACCTGTGGTTGTATTTTGTAATAATTTTGTGTCAGTCTATTGTCATTACAAATTTAATCTGTAGCTTACAGTATGGGCGATAAATTAAATATGATTCTGGGAATAATTTTCCTTTTAGGTGGTTTTAGTGTTTTCTTTGTAATTTTTAGCGGTAAAAAGAGTTAAATCAATATTCAAAATAAATTCAAGGGGCTGTTTTCTCTTTGAATTGTTTAATTTTGAATATGCAGCAAAATCCGGTATCCGGCAAAAAAGCGAATTCATTTTCTGGTATCCACATCGATCCTATTCAGTTTAGGGTTGCTGGGATGAATGATGATAAATGTAAGCTAACAGCTTATAACAGGAGGGATTTTTATAAAATTTCGCTTATTACAAAAGGCTGTAGCACTTTGTTATATGCCAACCGAGATATCGAAATCAGCAGACCTGCATTGGTTTTTACCAATCCGCTAATTCCGTATTCCTGGGATGCGAAGGAAGAGGACATGGTGTATGATGGCCATTTCTGTGTTTTCAGCGAAGATTTTCTGCATACAGGTGCGCGCATGGAAAGCCTGCAGGATTCTACTTTGTTTAAAGCAGATGGAAATCCGGTTTACCTGCTGGATGAGGAACAGTTAAAATACCTTAAAAGTATTTTTGAACGCATGCAGACCGAAATGGATGGCGATTATGTTTATAAATATGAGTTGATCCGCAATTATGTGAATGTAATTATCCATGAAGCCGTAAAAATGCAGCCTGCAGTGGCCTATTTTAATCCAACTAATGCTGCTTCCAGAATCACCAACTTGTTTTTAACCCTTTTAGAAAAACAGTTTCCTGTCGATTCCCCGCAAGATCCACTTAAACTAAAAAAAGCCGGCGATTATGCCGAACGACTTTCGGTGCATGTAAACCATTTAAATGCTGCCATTCAGGAAGTAACAGGCAAATCAACCACAACCATTATAAATGAGGCCATTATTGCCGAAGCCAAATCTCTTTTGTTGCATACCGATTGGAGCGTAGCCGAGATTGCTTTCAGCCTTGGTTTTGAGTACGCTTCGTACTTTAATAATTTCTTTAAAAAACATACGGGCTATACCCCGATGAAAATCAGGAACAATTCTTTACCTGTTTAGCTTTCTTTCTTTTTTCTTTAAGTTGATTTGTTTAATAAACACTTTGATTTGTATAATCGCCTGAGGTTTTCGGACTATACCTTTGCTTTATAAACTTACAGAATTAAGATATGAGCATGAAAAGAATAAACTTAGGTAGTGAAGGACTACAGGTGTCCGTACAGGGATTGGGTTGCATGGGTATGACAACTATAGCTGGCGGAGATATTTACGGCAAAGCCAACGAAGAAGAATCGATTGCCACCATTCACCGTGCATTGGAACTTGGAATTGATTTTTTAGATACTGCCGATTTATACGGACCGCTGTTAAACGAGCGTTTAGTGGCAAAAGCGATAAAAGGTAACCGTGAAAAATATACCATTGCTACAAAATTTGGCTATGAAGTTGATGATAATGAGCAATTAACCTGGGGATTTAATGGTACACCAGCTTATGTGCAAAAAGCGATAGACCGTTCTTTAAAAAATCTTGGTACAGATTACATTGATTTATATTACCTGCACCGTGTTGACCCTAATACCCCAATAGAAGAAACGGTGGGTGCAATGGCCGAACTGGTTAAATCAGGCAAGGTAAAATATATTGGTTTATCAGAGGTTTCAGTAGAAACGATTAAACGGGCGCATAAAGTCCATCCCATCACCGCGGTACAGAGCGAATATTCGCTTTTTGAGCGTGAGGCAGAAACCAGTGGTGTATTGGATACTTTAAAAGAACTAGGGATTGGTTTTGTTGCTTATTCTCCGTTGGGAAGAGGTTTTATTTCAGGCGAAATTAAAAGTCCGGATGATTTTGCTGCTGATGATTTCCGCAGAAGTATTCCCCGTTTTCAGGGCGATAACTTTTATAAAAATATTACCCTATTAAAGGAGATTGAGCTTATTGCTGCAGAAAAAGGTGTAACGCCTTCACAATTGGCTCTGGCATGGGTACTTGCTCAAGGAGTGCTGGCCATTCCGGGTACAAAAAGGATTAAGTACATTGAAGAAAATGCAGCTGCTACCAATATTACATTGAGTACAGCTGAAAAAGAAAAACTAGAATCCATTGTTCCTGTAGGCGCTACTGCTGGCGGAAGGTATGATGATACCCAAATGCAGTTTGTAAATGCTTAAAAGCATCAGCTGAATATTTTGAAAGCCAAAGGTTTAATCTTTGGCTTTTTTATTTTGGATAGGTTTTAAAGCTAAAATATGAACAATCTCAGGCTTCATCTACTCATTTAATGCTAAAATCTATTTAATCACTAAACATTTTTGGTTATTCGTATGTTTGATAGTTAAAAAAATCTAAATAAATGCAGGGCACAATAAAATTTTATAATGAATCTAAAGGTTTTGGGTTTGTTGTAACAGAAAACGGCGATGAAATTTTTGTACATGTTACAGGTTTGATCGATAAAGTAAAACAGAATGACCGGGTTGAGTTTGAGGTTGCGCAAGGTAAAAAAGGACCAAACGCTGTTAATGTGAAATTGATTAAATAAAAATATGAGGCTGGGTACCGTAAAATTTTATAATAGTGAAGAAGGCTTTGGTGGTATTACGCCTTCAAATGGCGGGATGGAAGTAAATGTTTTTGCACATGGGGTAGTTGGTGAAATTAAACCTAACAATATTGTTCAATTTGATATTGAATTTACAAAATCAGGAGTAGAGGCAATTCAGGTAAGGGTTTTATCTGCCTGACCGAATAATCTAGTCCGGTTTTTAATTAGCTCAGATTATCATTGTAAATGATGAAAAAGGTTCATCATTAGCTTAAGTATTTCAATTTGGAATAAAAAACATTCATATTTATCCATTAAATAAGGTCTTCTGATTTTTTAGAGGGCTTTTTTATGATATTTGTACGCTGAAAAAAGCTTAGGTTGCTACAAAATATAAAGGATGATGTAACCTAATTGAACTATTTCAGTCTTACTGATGTTTATCCTTTAGGTTTATTATGATACAATTAGAGCCAATTAGCGGGGTTTTTAATAGAGAACGTGCGTTGCAGGCAACATATCCCATGCGGATGTTGATTGTAAAGGAAGGTATTGGTTTTTTGTGTATGAACTCCGGAGACCATGAGCTTTTGGAAAAAAGAATATTTTTTATACCGGAAGAAGGTTTGGTAAGGCTCGAGGGGCAGATTAAATCTGGCTACTGGTTAAATTTTAGCAGCGTGTTGTATGCCGAGTTTTTATTACAGCATTTGGATCCCCTGGCAAAAAACCTGTTTCTCAATTTATCTTACAGGGATTTAACCCCTCAAGAATCGGTAAAAACTTATAGTTTGCTTGATCAGCTTAAAGAAGAAATCGGGGCAAAAAAAGATTTACGGTTTTTAGCACAATATTTATCGCTGTTTCTTGGTTATACTGCTGGTTTGGATGGTTATCTGGCTGCATTAACATTAGATGAACTGCAACAGGTTTTACGTTTCAGGGCAATTTTAGATCAATATTATCGGGAAGAAAGGGCAATTCAGTTTTATGCTGAGGGCATGGGAATGAGCGTAGGTAAATTAAATAAATTTTTAGACCGCGTGCTGGGTAAAAGTTTAACCGTATTGATCAAAGACAGGATTATGAGAGAGGCAGAGGAATTATTGTTAAACAGCGATTATTCTGTTGATCAGATTTCAAGGATATTGGGTTTTGAACAGACTAATAAATTTTTAACCAGTTTTAGAAGACATAAGGGAATATCTGTACTTCAGTTTAGCAAGCTGGTTTAGAGTAAAAAGAAAATTGGTGCGTCTGGCAAAGAAATGGTCATCAATCTGATTTCACCTCTTCCAGAAAACAGGCTTTCCGGACCTCACAACATTAATTGCTTTAGCGCCTAACGCGCAAGGCTTTGCTCACTGCATCTATTATCAGCCGCACCAATTTTTCAACTGCTAAATTATAAAAATCTTCGTATAAAGAAGAAATTAATCTTGATTATGTTACAAAAGTGTATATTGGTAATTACAACAACCTGTAAGTGTAATGAAATAGCCTAGCCTTCAAATAAATAACCGCTATAGGCCAACCCTTTTGCCACACTTTTAAAATTATCTCCTGAGTTTAACGGAATATGTGGGAATTTATTTTTAAACAGGTTTTGTACTGCCGAAACCATTGATGTTCCACCGGTTAGGAACAAACAGTCGATATCCTGTGGATTGATTTTGTACGTTTCCATGAACTGGTCGAGGTAGGCATCAATTCTATTGATATCTTTTTCAATGATGGAGTTATATTGTTCCAGTAAGATGTTTTCATCAATTTCGATCTCCATATTGTGATAGGCAAATGTAGAAACCGGTTGATCGGAAAGTTCAATTTTTGTTTTTTCAATCGACCTAAACAAGGAGTAACCCAGGTTATTTTCGATCAAAGTGATCAGGTTTTTGAATTTTGGGTCGTTTTTTGAATAATAATAGTATTCCTCAATCTCTTTCTGGATTTTTAGTCCATTAAAGAAATTCATTTTATCCCAGGTGCAGATATTGGCAAAAAGCGATTTAGGTACATTTAAAACTTTTCCGGGGGTAGCTTCATACATGGTGTTTTTACCAAAATATGGCGTTCCTTTATCCCACATAAAAGCAGAATCCAGGCTATCGCCACCAATATAAATACCACCAGAGGCAATCATATCATTTTTCCGGTCTTTGCTGCCAACTTTATCGGGATCGAGGATAAGGTAGGTGAAATCGGTTGTTCCACCGCCCAAATCGGCAACCAGGACACGTTCTTTCTTTTTGATGGTTTTCTCATAGGCAAAAGCTGCTCCGATAGGCTCAAACTGAAAACGCACTTCGCTAAAACCCGCATTCTCTGCCGCTTTTTTTAACCTGGTTTGTGCCAGGGTATCTTTCATGGTATTGTCATCATCAAAGAAAACAGGGCGGCCAATAATGGCTTTTTGGCAATCTTCGCCGGTAATTTGATCTGCTTTTTCCTTTAAATCCTTAAGGATCAGCGTAACCAGATCGGAAGCTGTATACCTTTTATTGTGGATCCGGGTTTCGGTAAAAGTGGTTCTCGAGAGGATTTGTTTGATGGATTTAATAAAACGGCCCTTCATGCCATCACTTAAATAGGCATCAATTGCTTTTTCGCCAACAATATGATTTTCGCCATCGATAATGCTTTTTACTTCTGTGAAATAGATTAAAGAAGGGATCGAAATCGTATCTATAATTTCTTTCTTTTCTTCATCATAGATGGATAACGCCGAATTGGTTGTTCCAAAATCGATTCCGTATAAAAACTTACTCATGGCTTGATGTATTGTGAAATGTAGCGATTGAAATGGGGCTGCGAAAGTATTAAAAAAAGGTGTACTGAACTAAATTTTTTTAAAATAACTCGCTTGTTCCCAAATGGGCGTTTACAATCCGCGTTATCTGCTGACCAAGTTCTTTGGCATTACCAACCCCTACACTTTTAAGCGCTGCCAGTTGATCGGTTGTCCGTGGCATTCTTTCTGCGATAGAAAGTAGAGCCAGATCGGAAAGTACCGCATAATCTTGCGTACCCCTTTGCAAGGCAATGGTTTTGCGCCATTCGATAAGATTTTTATATACCTGTGGATTGGAAATTTCTTTTGGTTTAATGCTCGATTTAACGGGCTTTTTCTCTGGCTGTTTATTGCTTGCCGAATGTAAAGTATGGATATAATCTTTAATCGAAAAGGGATTCCAGGAGATTTTAAATAATGCCAGTTTGATCTGAAGTGCATCTTTAACTTCGTTTAATACCGTAAGGAGTTTGTCGGAATGGGTATCATTATAAAAATTGATCGCCACAATCCTTGCCATTAAGGCAATGAGCTGTTCCAGTTTTGGAAAGAAATAATCAGATGCTTTCTGCAAACGATCCATAAAGGCCGTTTCATCAGCCGGATTTTCGGTTGTGCTTATTTTTGAAAATTCCTTTGTTATAAAATTTCTGGCTACTTTGAAAATTTCATGCTGAAGAATCTGGTTTCCTTGCTCGTAGATGGATAAAAAAGCATTTTTTTCATCTTTATCGATCAGTTTAGATCGTCCCAGTTTTTCCCAGTCTTTTGCCACAAGCGAAAAATCCAATAACTCGTGGATCAGGCCCCAGGCATACTGCCGACTATAACGTTCCAGCAGGGCAGCGGTAGGTTTATCCTGGTGGCTGGTTTTGGTAAAACTGATGACTTTGGCATCGGTGATGATATTTTCGGAAGCTACAGGAGATTTTAGGATTAATCCTTCTAAACTTCTGCAACGGCTTAAAGCCACGTATGCTTGCCCGTGGGTAAATGCGGTACTTACATCAACAATGGCATGATCAAATGTTAAGCCCTGACTTTTATGGACGGTAATGGCCCAGGCAAGTTTAAAAGGGTATTGTGAAAAGGAACCTGTGCTGGTTTCGTTTATTTTATTTTCTTCATCACTCAGGCTGTATTTAACATTTTGCCAGATTTCTTTTTCTACTTCGATCTCTTTACCATCATTAGAAAAGCTGACTTTTATCGAATCCTGATTGATTGCCGTTATTTTTGCCGCTTTTCCATTGTAATATTGTCTTTTCCCTGAAGAATCATTTTTGATGAAAATAACCTGAGCCCCCAGCTTTAACTGTAATTTTTCGTCGGTAGGGTAGGCATCTTTGGGGAAATCGCCATTTATTTCTGCATTGAAATCAAAAATCTCACCTTCCAGTTTTTCTAAACAACCTTGGTTAATTTCGTTAACCAATTGGTTATGAGTGGTTAATGTGATGTAATCATCTTTCCATTCCTGATCTAATGACGGATCATAACGCTCATTCAGTTTCTCCAGTAAACCAGCATCGAGTGTGTTTTCGCGCATGCCGTTCAGGATATTAAGAAATGTAGGGTCCGACTGGCGGTATACTTTATCCAGGGTGAATGTAACCATTGGCGTACTGCGGAAAATTAAACTGTCAAAAAAGTATGGACTGGAATAATAAGCGCCTAAAATGTGCCATGCATCGTGAAAAATAGGGGAGAGCTGATAAAGATCACCGATCATTAAAACCTGCACACCACCAAACGGCCGGTTGGAGCCTTTAACCCGCTTTAGGGTGCGGTCGATAAAATCGATAATATCAACCCTAACCATACTGATCTCATCAATAATTAAGAGATCAAGACAGCGCAATAACCGTGTTTTTTCGTCTGAATATTTAAAATTGTTATCTGCATTTTCATCCACCACCGGAACCAATGGACCAAAAGGAATCTGGAAAAACGAATGGAGTGTTACGCCACCTGCATTTATGGCTGCAACAGCGGTAGGTGCAACAACGGCGAAATTCTTTTTGGTGGTATCCCTAATCTTGCGGAGGAGGGTGGTTTTACCCGTTCCTGCTTTACCCGTTAAAAAAACGGGCTGATTGGTGGTTGCTAAAAAATCGAGAAGAAGTTGGTTGTCCGGATCGGGCGTATTCATATTAATTACAAAATTAACCTATTCAAAACTCATTTAAGGATAGATCAATGGCCCTTTTATCCACATTTTGAGTGTTGCGAAATACCTTGTGGAAAATAAAATTAAGATTAAGCGGTTGAAAATGAGTTTGTATAACGTATTTTAATGAAAAAATCCCAAAAACATTTTCGAAAATTCAATTCAAATTTGTAACATTGCACTCGCAAAAAAGGAATATCCTTTTTTCCGGGCCTATAGCTCAGCTGGTTAGAGTAGAAGACTCATAATCTTTTGGTCCCTGGTTCGAGCCCAGGTGGGCCCACTGCTTTAAACCCCTTTAAGTAACACTTAGAGGGGTTTTTTGTTGCTCAAAAATATAAAAGGCTATGTAAATGCTGTTTTGACCATTGCTCAGTTCCGAGCGGGGAGATTCTTTTTAAGCGCTAATTTCAAGCTTATATCCTTTGCCGCGTATCACAACAATTTTGATTTTGGGATCAAATTCCAGTTTTTTTCTAAGTTTTGATATGAACATATCCAGACTACGTCCCACAATCACACCTTCATCTTCCCATATCTCTTTTTGCAACCTGCTTCTTTCTATGGTCTCATTGGGAGACAGCGCGAAAATGAGCAATAAACGAGATTCCGTTCCGGTTAGGTCTGTTGTTTTTTCATTGATGATCAGCTTCCTGTTCTTAGCATCAAACAACGCCGAACCCAAAGAGAGCATATTTTTATCCTGATCTTTAGTTAAAGTTTTTCGCGGCTTAACCGATTTCAAAAATATAAATCCAACAAATGCTAAAAATGGCAGGCTGCCTAAAAGGTATCCACTCTTTGCTGTATTTATGCCCGTCGGTTTAAATTTAATGTTGACCATGTAACGTGCTTTGGGTTGTTTTCTTCCTATACAAGCTGCAATATCATCTTTCTTGTTTTTGGATATAGCATATCCATAGGCTACGCTGGAGTTGGCAGAATTAATAACGTTAACAATATAATCATCTGCGAGCGGGTCTTTCGCCAACAAACGCCGTATAGTATTCACCAGGGAGGCAGATTGAAAAGTAAGCTCATTCTCAAACCTGATTTGGTATTCATTTTCTGCGATCTTTTTTACCGGTAGTACCCTCGAAGTACTATCGCCCGACTGTAAGAGTAGCTCATGTCCGATCCTGCGGAGCAAAACTTCCCTTCTGGCAGTAGCAAAGTCGTCCCCACCGTCTATACTGAAAGCCAGGCAGACTACAGAGATAAACGAGAGTAATAGCAATCCGAGCAGGTATTTGCGTGTTCCGGAGAAGAGATTTAGGCTAAGATGCATAGTGTCAATTTTTTATTTACAAAGTTTACATTTTTATTTACAATCCAAATCGCTCGAGCCGAAAAATATCAAGGTAATTTCGCTTAATCAATTAGATAAGATATGAAAAATAAAAGAAATGTTTTGTACAGCCTGATGATCATGCTGGCAGGAGTAAGCTATTTTCCCGTACAGGCTCAACAAAAAAATGGCGCTCAGAGTAGCAATGAAACTAAAAACGTACCCAGTTCTCATGGACCAAACAGCATCGTTCGTGCAATTAAACAAGATCGAAAGGGCAACATTTGGTTGACTTCAGGAGAGGGTGTTTTTAAATATGATGGAAAATCTTTTACTAATATTACAAGTAAAGTAAGTTCGGCCCGTTTTTTTGCTGTTTTAGAAGATAGAAAAGGAAATTTTTGGTTCGCCACCATTGGTTCCGGGGTTTATTACTACAATGGGAAGTCATTTCATAATTTTACGACCAAAGACGGGCTTGCCAGTGACCGGGTTGGGAATATTTATGAAGATAAAACCGGCAATATTTGGTTTGGTACTGAAAACGGAGCAAGCCGTTACGATGGAAAATCTTTTCGGAATTTTAAAATGAACGATGCTGCGCCCGCCACACAGGCTGATTCTGTCCATGTTTCAGCTTACCAACACCCGCTTCCAAAAGACAGTTGGATGCATAATGATGTTAACGCTATCATTGAAGATAAAACAGGGAAACTTTGGTTTGGTACAAGGGGCTATATCTCCGTTTATGATGGAAAGACATTTACCACAATTACCAATAAAGACGGAAAAGCTTTTGCAAATGTTCGTTCTATAATGGAAGATAAAAAAGGCAATATCTGGATTGGTGGAAGTGACGGCCTTTGGCGATATAACGGCAATACGTTTACCAATTTCACGCAGAAGTTTGTTGGCTATGTCTACGAAGATAAAAAAGGCAATATTTGGACTAGTTCGGAAAGTGGTAATGGCCAGGGTTGGGCACTATCGCGGTATGATGGAAAGTCTTTATCTGATAAAAAAATAATTGTAACTGAAATTACAAATAAACCAATGATCTTCGGGATTTTAGAAGGCAATGATGGAAATATTTGGTTTGGTGCTAATGGCTTGTATCGTTATGATGGAAAAACCATTACCAACTTTAAGAGTGAAGAGGGTAGGAAATAGTGAGTATATAGCAGTTTGAAGTAGTTAAATGAATTCTATTGCAGCTTTAGTTCTGGTATAAATTTAAGCCTTAAATATAGCGTTAATGGTAACGATTCGATTACTTACATTATGATTTGGTCTTGAAGAAGTTAGTATACAAAGCCTAAATTAAATCGTTTTATAATGTATTTCATCTAGGACTTAACTTGCTTCATGATTTTGTCCCAATGATTGACATGTCAACCTAAAGACATAGTTTTGTCATAAAACTTTAAAATTAGTTATAGTAAATATTAGGGGACAGTATATTTGCTCCGTAATAATAATTAATCATCTAATCTTAAAAACTATGAAAAAACGCTTACAAAGTTTGCTCATACTGTTGTTTTTTACCCTTTCGGTAATGGCGCAGGACAGAACAATCACAGGTACAGTTACTTCACAGGATGACAAATCGCCCATCCCTGGAGTCAACGTAAAAGTAAAAGGAACCCAGATCGGGGTAAGTACCGATGCTAACGGAAAATTTTCTATCAGCGTTCCTTCATCTTCGTCAACTTTAGAATTTTCTTTTATTGGTTACACTACGCAGAGTAGGGCTGTTACGGGTGCTGGTCCGCTTAACATTGTACTGGTGCCCGACGCTAAGTCGTTGAGTGATGTGGTGGTTACCGGTTATACCGTGCAGAACAAAAAAGATGCAACGAGCGCAATATCTAAAGTATCTGCCGATCAGTTTAAAGATACACCTGTTGCCGATCCTAATGAGCTTTTAAAAGGCCGTGTTACCGGTGTAGTGGTAACATCAGGTTCAGGTCAGCCGGGAGCAGTACAGTCTGTACGCATCAGGGGTATCAACTCTATTTCATCAGGTAATAACCCATTATATGTTATTGATGGTGTTGTTGTGGCCAGGGGCGATTTTAATACCGATACCAACAATGATTTACAGGCGAGCAATCAGGTTACTCCGACAGATATCCTTTCCAATCTAAACCCCAATGATATTGAGAGTTTTGACGTTTTAAAGGATGCATCTGCCATCGCATTATATGGTGCGCGCGGAGCCAATGGTGTAATTGTAATCACCACCAAAAAAGGAAAAATTGGCGCACCTGAATTTAATGTAAGAGCACAGTATGGAAAAACCAAAGCCAATTTTGGCAATTTTAAGCTAATGGATGCCAGTCAGTTTTTAGCTTATGAAAAAACAGGTTTGAATAATGCAGGAGTTGAAGATGCTGATATACCTGATTATCTAACTGCTGCGGGTGGAAATTCCAACTTTAACTGGATGGATGCGGCCTTCAGGACAGGTACATCTTCAAATTTTGATATCTCGGCCCGTGGTGGAAATGAAGGTACAAAATACTATTTCTCAAGCGGTATAGGAAAATTAGACGGTACGTTAATAGGTTCCGGGATCAAAAAATATTCGCTTTTGTCGAACATCGAACAGAAAATAAACAGCCGCTTTACGATGGGTTTAAATTTAAACCTTTCTTATTCTGATGGATTGACTTCTGCGGACGGAAGCCGTTATGGAAGCCCTATTTTAGGGTACATTGCTACAGCACCGATTCAATCTCCTTATAAACCTGATGGTAAATTGTATACCGGTAGGGAATCAGGCTGGTATGGATTAACAGGAGATAACTTTTTATACAATACCCAATATAATTTTAACAGCAATAAAAACTTCAGGACGCTAGGCCGCTTGTATGGTGATTTAAAGATTTTTGATTGGTTAAAATTATCAGAAAACCTATCGGTAGACTGGATCAATGCCAAACAAAAGTTATATCAGGATGCGCGTACCTCTGATGGTTTTGGTCAGAATGGGTCATTGTTTGCTTCCGACATCGATAACAAGTTATATACTACTCAAACTTCTTTATCTGGAAGCTATGCTCCAAATTCTGATCACTCTTTAACTTACCTTGCTATGCTGGAGTATTCTTTTAAAGAAAATGCGGGAGTTAGTGCAAATGGAAAGTCAATTATTGCAAATGATCGTTTCCGGTCGCTCAACGCGGCAATATTACCAGTAAGTGTGGGAGGTAGTTCTTCAACACAGGCCATTTTATCTTACATTGGTAATGCAACCTACTCTTATCAATCGAAATATAATCTGAATGTGAGTTTACGCCGTGATGAGGCTTCAAATTTTAAAAACAATAAAGCTGAAACTTTTTATGCTGTAGGTGGTGCGTGGAGAATCATTAACGAGGATTTTATGAAGGATCAGAAGGTTTTGTCGAATGCAAAACTACGTGCGAGTTATGGTACATCAGGTAATTTAAGTGGTCTGCTTGATTTCGTTTCCTATACTTTATGGACGCCTGTAAATTACAATGATAACCCAGGTTTAGCGCCTTTTCAATTGGGTAATGATGATTTGCGCTGGGAGAAAACAAAGAGTTTTGATTTAGGTTTAGAGCTTGGTTTTTTAAACAACCGCATTTCACTTGAAGCTGATTACTACAGCAAAAAAACAAATCAACAGTTATTCTCTCTGCCGATATCTTCAACCAGCGGTTTTACTACCATGCCGGTAAATATTGGCCAAGTGCAGAACAGGGGTTTCGAACTTGCGCTTAACACGGTAAATATTGAAGGAGCAATAAACTGGAAAACCAATTTTAACGTTTCTTTTAGTAAAAACAAGGTAAATGAAACCAAGGATGGTCAGGATCTTGTTACAGGTCTGAATATTACCAGGGTTGGTTTTCCTGTTGGCTCGTGGTACATGAGGGAATGGGCTGGTGTTGATCCGGCCAATGGCGATCCGCTATGGTTTAAAGCTGATGGAAGTACAACCAACAACTACAATCTTGCAGAAAGAAGGGTTATTGGTCAGGCTTTACCTAAATATACTTTCGGTTTAACTAACATTGTCAGCTATAAAGACCTGGAACTTTCATTTTTGTTTTATGGTGCTACAGGAAACATGATTTATAACCAGACCCGTAGCTTTGTAGAGAATACAGCCTACATTAACAGTGGTTTTAACCATTCTGTAGAGGCTGGTGAAGATTTCTGGCAGAAACCTGGTGATAACGTTTCACGACCAAAGCCAATTGCAGGTGGAAATAAAAATGAGTCGTCTGCTTCTTCAAGATTTTTAGAAAAGGGAGATTATTTACGTTTAAAAAATGTTAGGCTTTCATATTCATTGCCATCAAGTATTTTGGGAAAAACAGGTATTAAGAAAATAACATTTTTCGGACAGGGAGAAAACCTGATAACCTGGACAGGTTATACTGGAGTAGATCCTGAGACAGATGCGACAGGAAACGAGTTTTTTAAATATCCGGTAGGAAAAATCTACACTTTTGGTTTGAACGCAACATTTTAAGGCACTTTAACTAAGAATATCATGAAAAAAATATATATCATAGCACTTTTCCTATTTATCGGAAGTGCCTTCATGAGCTCTTGCAAGAAAGAGCTTAACCAACAACCAGACGGCGCATTACTTGATGAAACGGCTATTACTGATTTTCAGACTTTACAAGCTGCAACCATTGGCTGTTATAACACTATTGTGGATTTAAACTGGTATGGAAGAAATTATCCTACCATGCTCGAATTAAGAGGCTCGAATATGTTTATTGCCTCAGCTAATTCAAACCGTTTAACTGCTCCGTATCAATATAATTTTACAGTTGCCAATGCAGATGTTGCAAGTACCTGGAATACGCTTTACAAGGCAATTGCAAGGGCAAATAATGTGATCAACAAATCTGGTATTGTAACTGATGGTACACCGGAAGAAAAAGCACAGCTTATTGCAGAAGCAAAATTTGTAAGGGCATTGGCTTATTTCGATTTAACACGTATTTTTGGCCAGCCATACACTGTAAATAGTGGTACATCTTTAAGTGTGCCTATTGTATTAGCTCCTGGTATAACCCAGCCAAAACGCAATACCGTTGCAGAAGTGTATGCTCAGGTTATTAAAGACCTTACAGAAGCAAAACCAAATTTACCAGCTGATATTGTCAATAAATTCAGGGCCTCAAGATTTGCTGCCTCAGCTTTACTTGCACGGGTTTACCTGTACAAAGGTGATGCAGCAAGTAATGCATTGGCCATTGCAGAGGCTACAACTGTAATTAACGCAGGTTACACCATGACTACCGCATCGAGCTATGCAGGTACCATATTCTGGGCCAACCCGGGGCAGAATGAAGAAATTTTTACAGCAAAAATTTCTCAGTTCCAGGATTTGGGTTCTGACAACTATGGTCAGTTATATGTAAGCGAACTCGGTGGCTATGGAGATATCCGTGTAAATCCAGCTTTTAGGGATAGTTATGCCAATAATGATGTTCGTAAAACACAGGTGATTAAAAAAGATGCAACTACTGATGATTACATTACCACTAAATTTTACAGACAGGATAATATTCCGGGATTGTATAGCCCGAAGATTTTACGTTTATCAGAAATGTATTTTATCCGGGCAGAAGCCAATGTGAAGCTAAATACTGCCACAGGTGCAGCCCCAGCTGACGATCTTTCTTCAGTACGTACCATGAGGGGATTACCTGCTTATATCGGCACACCAACTCTTCCGAATGTTTTAACCGAGAAAAACTTTGAATTTGCTTTTGAAGGTCACCAATGGCAGGATAATTTTAGAAACGGTATTGTTACTGTACGCCCACAAATTACAGGAGCGTTAAATAATAACAGTAGTTCAAATATTGCAATTACCGATAACAAACAACTTTATCCTATTCCACAAAGGGAAGCGGATGCCAATCCAAATATTAAACCGAATAATCCCGGATATTAATATAAAGGGCTTCCTGATATAACACAGGTTGCCAAATTGTTAGTTAGCTAAAAGGAGTAGAAAGCATTGTCTTTCTGCTCCTTTTTGTTTTTAAAAGGATATTGTCAATACTGATAAACTATATTATAATAATCTGGCCTCCAATGATTAATTTAGTTTAAAAAATATAAATCATGAGAGCAATTAATCCCTGGATCAACTTTAATGGTAATGCCGAAGAAGCGTTTAATTTTTACAGATCTGTTTTTGGTGGCGAGTTTACCAAAATTATCCGTTTTAAAGATTTATCAGGCCCCGATTTTCAGGTTGCAGAAGATGAGGCCAATAAAATTATGTATATCGGCCTGCCGCTTGGCAAAAACAATGTGTTAATAGCGAATGATGTTCCTGGGTTTTTAGGGCCGGTTAGCGAAAATGAAAACCGGTCTAAAATATATGTAAACGCCGAAAGTAAGGAAGAAGCAGAGAAAATATTTAACGGATTATCAGCAGGCGGAGAAGTAGAGGGGCCGATTGGCGAAAGCCCATGGGGTACTTATGCCGGAATGTTTAGAGATAAATATGGCATTGAATGGATTATAGAGTTTGATCCTGATTATAACCGTTAAGCTGGCTTGTTCTTTTTTACTCAGGCATGTTTCGGGTATAAGAAAGGTAAGACCAAAAAATAGGCTGTCCATTTTAAGACAGCCTATTTTCGTAAATCAAACATCTTTTTTTAAGATATTTAATTCATTATTTCTCTCGTCCCTGCCTTATAATACAATTCTGCCAGTGTTTTCTGGTAACTAGCTACCATACTTTCCTGCTTAATTTTCATATCTATCAGTTTAGTTTCCCTGCTATTGATTAAAAAAAGCGTGCTTTCGCCAAGACTAAATTTTTGGTTCTCTCCATTGACAAGGATCTGCTGGTTTTCGATGCTTTTTACCTGAACGGCGTGCTGTGCAGCATAAGCGGAGAGATCGTTATAAGAAGCAATAACATTGTTCCTGATTTCTCTTCCAAACTGTTTAATGTCGTAATCAAGCTCTAACTGTTTGATTTTTACCTCCCGTAGTTTGCCACGTTCTGACCGAAGAAAAAGTGGAAAAGCGAATTCTATACCGAACTTATAATTGCTCCAGTTAAAATCGTAATATCCGGGTACATTGCTGTTAAAACCGGTACGGTTGGAAATCAGGTTACCAATTAAATTGAGCTTAGGTTTTAATAGTTCCTGACGGTAACTTTTCTCAATAGCCAATTGTTCACCTTTACTTCTCAGTTTTAAAAGTTCGGGATGTTGATTGGCCGCCTGACCTAAAAGCGTATCCAATAGCATGGGATTAGGTCGGCCAATGGCTAAAGTCGTATTCTGTGGAATAGCTTCAACCGGGAGCTCCAATGGGTTGCCTTCGTTATTCCAAAGGTGATTAGAGAGGATCAGCCTGGCATTTTGAAGCTCAATAGCCGTTTTTTCCTTTTGTATCATCCGTTCCTGTACTGTAATGTAGGCCTCAACAGAATCAATAACAGGTTTGTCGCCAATTAGCGTTTGTGCACTCAGCGCTTTAAACCTGCGTTGTGCCAGGTCCAGTCCCTCGTTTACCAGGCCAAATTGTTTGTGGGCATAATACCAGTTCCAATAGTCCTTCACTATCCCATACCAAACGCCATTGATCTGTTTCAGCTGATCAGCCTCTGCATATTCAACCATTATTTTTGATTGGCGTAGGGTACTTCTCCTTGCATCAATAATCAGTCCCTGTCCTAATGGAATACTTAAACCGATGGCAGATAAACCTTGCTGGCCAGTTCTGTTTTCGGGATTGATGTAGTTGCCCACATTGCGGTCGTAGCCCAGTTTAAGATCTGCTCCGGCAAGCCACAGCGGAATTTTCAGTTCACTGTTCCATTTGTTATAATATTCGGTATCACCAAATAATTTTCTGCTGAAACCTGCCTTTAATGCCGGATCAAAATAACCTAATGACTGCAGTACCTTTGCCCTTGCAGATTCACTCAATAGCGCAGCCTGTTTGATCACCGGATGATACCTGAAAACCATCTGCTGCAGGTCTTCAAGGCTGAAAACTTTACCACTGTCTTCCTTTTTTCTTACAACAGGAACTTGTGCGAAGCTCACCTTGACCGATAGCAGTATTAAGACGGGTACAATTAATATTTTTTTAAAGGACATTTTCATTTTACAACCTCCATCGCTACTTTTTGTCTTTTGTATTTGTTGAAGGTTCCTTATCCAAACTTGGCGGAAAACCGTTCAATTGTCGCCATATCTCATACCAAAGGGGTACCGATCGAAGGATAATCCGTCCGTAAACGCCTGAGCCCTGTCTTAATTGAGGTGGCCAGGGTTCATCTTTGGTTGGGACTGGATTGGTTTGGCTAACTAAAAGACGGTATTTCCCTCCAGTGCTGCTCGTGCGGTCGATGGAAAATACTTTGCCTGCAAAAGTACCCACAGCTACCGATGGCCAGCCTGAAAACTGTACCGATGGCCAACCTTCAAATTGCAAACGAACATCGCTGGTGTCTAATATCGAAGGAACATCCATCGCACTTACATAGAGTTCTGCAGCAACCATTGGCGATCTTGGCTGTAGAGTAGCTACCGATTCACCTTCCTTGATATTCTCGCCGATACCCGCTTTTAAGGTTTTAACGATAAAGCCGCTTTGAGGAGCCCTTACCACATAGAGGCCACGCCTGATGCTGAGGTTTGAAATATCGTTGCGTAATTTTGCAATATCTCCCTGTGCACTTGCTTTGCCGGATATGGCCGAACTCATGTCTGATTGTGCTTTCGACATCGATTCCTGGTATTTTGCCCTGATATTATCGAGCTCAATGGAAGCATTTAATAAGTTCTGTGCAGAGTTATTCAATTTATTTCGCTGACTGATCACTTTGGCGTTATCTTCCTGTAGTTTAAGTCGGCGCGTTTCAATATCAGTTAGGGAGAAAAGCCCGTTTTTGTAACCCGTTTCGTACCTTTCTAAACGCACTTTTGTGGTTTCATAAAATTTTTGGATTGCCAATAGTTCCGCACTATCGATGCTTACATAGTTTCTGGCCTGCAATACTTTATTCTCTGCCGCTTTCATTTGAAAATGCAAGCCATCGGTAAGTGCTTTCATTTGCGCTTTGGTTGCATCAATTTTCTGCCCTGCAGCGGTTTCACTGCCACGTTTGGCATCAAGTTGCTCGTTTAGCCGTGTAGGGAGTTCGGGATCAAAATAAGATTGACTGGTTTCCGAAATCAAAAGTATGGTATCGCCTTTTTTTACTTCCTGCCCTTCACGAACAGCCCAATGCTCAATGCGGCCACCAATCTGGTTCTGCACGGTTTGAGGTCGATCTTCGGGCCTAAGTGCAGTTACGGTGCCACGCCCGGGTATGGTTTGTCGGTAGGGAAGGAATAATAATAAAACGAAAAATGCCATGATGAAAAGCAGGATTCTACCGAGTCTTTTCGGGCCTTTTGCATTTATAATTTTACTGTTGGCATGTACCGAAAGTGATTCCCAGTTTTGGAGTTGAGCCAGGTTATTGCCTGTGTTAGCCATGGTTAATTTCTCCTTCCTCCAACTCCAGGTCGGTTACTACAGCAAGCTTTTCGCTGCCTGTAATCATGTCAAACACAGTGTTTAGGTTGGTCATCAGTTTTTCAATGGCATAGCTAATCTGTACAATAATTACCTCGGCCGCTACAAACTGTCCAAAAGTCATTTGCCTTTCTACAACGAAATAAGATCCTAAAAGTAACAATGCGCCCATCAATATGGTACGCATGGCCACTGCACTGATGAAAAATTTTTTTAATACACCGAAGTGGTCATTGCGGGCCTGGATATAATTTGCTGTGATTTTATCCGTCCGTTCAATAATCTCTTTTCTCTTGGTATTGCTCTGTCTGTAGGTATCCAGATCTGAAGAGATTTCTTCAAGGTAAGCAACAACTTCATATTTATAGCCCGATTCTTCAATACTTGTTTCTACGCCACGGCGGTAATATAAAACAAGAATCAAGGCGATTACAATCAGCACAAATGTGCCAAAGGCCATAAAAACGGGGTGATAAAAAGAAAGCAGTATTACGCTAAAAAATATCAATACGGCTGCGGCAACGATATCAACCAGTAGTTTAGTCAAGCCCTTTTGTATGGTGAGGATATCAAAAAAACGATTGACAAGCTCGGTGGGATTTTCTCCTTCAAGTGCTTTCTTTTTAATTCGTGGCAAACGGAAGGCAAACTCGAGAGCCGCTTTGGTGAAAATCTTTTGCTCAAGAAATTCGACCAATGTTAATTGACCGATGAGCAGTAAACCGCCCACAACAATACCAACCAAAATGACTGCAATAAGGATATAGGTGGAACTGTACATCGCTCCGTTGGAGAGCAGGTTGAAAACGGCACTTGTTCCAAGTGGGAGCGAAAGGCCGATTAAACCAATTAAAATGGCATAAACATAAATGTAGTTGATGGTTTTGCGTTCGAGGTGAAGCATAAGCACCAATCTTTGCCATGGCGAACGGGCGCCGGCAGCGTGATTATTTTTCATTAATAATTAATTCAGCGATATAAATTATGGCCCCAGTGATCTGGAATAATTTAACTGGTGGATAAATGTGGTGTAATTGTTAGCCTGTAATATCTCCATTAACACAGCATAAAGTATGTTTAAAGGCATTTTTGATTTTGAATCAGTATTTAAGAAAGTGCGTCAGGAGGCGGAGTGGGGACGTTCTTCGCAGGGAAATTACAAAGGCCAAAGCACCAGGTATATTTATTTGCAGGAGATTGGCCTGCCAAAAAGGAATGTAAACATGCTGCAGGCGATGAATCGCAGATCAACAGTTTTTTCTTTAGTTTATCAAAAGACTCCTCTTCTTTTCCTTTATTTTCTTCGCTGCTTTTTTCTATAGCATAGTTATGATCAGAAGATAAGAATGTAGCCAGAGAGAATGCGAAAAATTTCGTTGCAAGCAGACCCAGTACCAACAGGCCAAAAATGCTTCTCCATAATTTTTTTCTCAGGTAACTCATCATCTGTAATACAAATATATGGCGGAAAAACAATGATTATCCTATTAAAAAAGCAGATTGTGCCATTTTTTTAAAAGCCTGACATAAATTTTATACTAGTATTAAAACGGGATTAGAAAATGGGCTGATATATATTAACTAGGGATAATATGGCGAAAAAAATCATCACTCAAGATCTTTTTAGCAGATGCCAATTTTACTTTTGTATTATGATACGATATTTATTGATTATTACAGTTTTGTGGAAACTATTAGTCCTAACTTTTAAAATAAGGTTCTGTCTAAAAGACGTAGAATTTCTTTGCTTTAAAGTAATAAAAAAAATAGAATTATCAGGTATTAATTAAGGAGATTTCTAATGTAGTAATTTAAGAATATCAAAGAAAAAGCATAGTTCGTCAAAAAGATTTGGTATTTTTTTTAATGTAAACTACTTTGCAATTAAACCTCAAACCGGAAACAACTATTTATTTTTTTATGCTAAAAATTACACCACAACGTGCAGTTTCAATTTTACTTGTGATCACAGTCGTCCTGTCTTTATTATTAATCACTAGCTATTTTATAAACAACAAAAAAATAGCTTATGTCGATTCGATGAAAATATATAATGGGTATGTAGGGATTAAACAGGCAAAGGCCGAATTTGAAAAAGAAGTAGAATTTTACAAAAGTAGAAATGAATAAAAAACTCCTTCAAAAAATCGAAGAACTCAACCTTTACATCATTCAGCAGGATAAAAGAATCACCGAAGAGAAAAAAAAGTACACTTTCACTTTAGGATATAGAACTACTTAAGATACAGATGAAAAAACTAATGGAAAAAGCTGATCACTAAGGGATTGTTTAGGTATGAAAAATAAGGATTATATTCCAACTAACATTTATGATATTGCGGCGGTTGAACGCTTAAAACATTTACCATTTGAGTCAGTTAAGCAAGATATTCCGGCATTATTGGAATGGTTGCAAGATACGCATTGGGATGTGGCTGAAGGCATTGCTAAATATTTGGTGCCTCATGTTAATGAAATCACAAAAGAATTATTATTTATCCTGAACTCTAACGATGGCATGTGGAAGTATTTTGTTATCTATAATTTAATTGCACGTTCGCAGCATAAACTTGATCCCGTATTAATAGAAACCCTGAGAAGAATTGCTGAATATCCATCAGGTATTGATACGGAGGATGCAGTTGATGAAGCAGCAAAGGATATTCTCATGAATGAATCTTTATGTGGTTAGAGATGAGCTGTGATTAACGTTCCGGAAAAATTAAATAATATGACCAACTATAGAATTTTATTTTACTTCCTCTTCTTTATATTGACTTCGTGCACTCAGCATACTAATTTGTATAAAAGCGTATGTGATCAAGATAAGGTATATAGAAAGATAGACATGAGTGACCTTTTGACATATATAAATGACTATAATGGGGAATATGTTGAGCTTGAGGGGAAGTATAAATCAGGTTTTGAAGAATCTGCATTGTATGATAAAAGCAATTTTGATGATAATGATACCAAACGCGCTTTATGGGTTAATTTTGATGATTTCATTATTAGATGTCCGCTTATTTCATCCAGAACAAAATTAGATCTCTTCAGTAGGGAGAAAAGTTATCGAAATATGATCAATAAAACTGTCATATTACATGGAAGAATAGATATTAACCAAAAAGGACACTTATCCATGTATAGAGCTTCTCTTAAGGATATTACATTAGTGGTTATTAAAAGATAAGTATTATAAAACACAGGTGTTTTGTATTGCAGGATTTTGTTAATCAGTGTTATTATAAGGTTGCGTGATTGATTCATTAGCAAATAGAGTTAAACGCTCAATTGGTTCAAATCAATTTTACTGGTCTTGGCATTATGCTAAGGTAAGCTTTGTGAAATTTCGATCAGTTATTCCAAATAAAGAATTAATGAAATAAGTTTTTGTTGAAATAATCATAATAAAAAGAGACTGATCACAACGCGATGCAGTCCCTTTCTATTATTTCTTAGAAGAACTATTTAGATCGCTAAGTAATATTATACACCCTCACATAATCTACGTTCATACTGGTTGGCAAAGCACCATCATTAATGGTTTGTCCGGGAAGGTTTCCGCCTACAGCCATATTAAAAATGATAAAAAACGGTTTATGAAATTCGTCGGTTCCGTTGACGTTATTGGTGGTGTTACCCGTTGCATATAAATTACCATCAACATACCACCTGATACCGCTGGAAGTCCATTCTACTGCATAAACATGGTAATCGCCTGGAGTAGTGGTGGTATTATTGCTATAGTACACATAGCCATTATAGTCCCAGTGGATGGTGCCTAAAATAGAATTACTGTTGTTTACATGTTCCATAATATCGATTTCGCCACATTTTGGCCATCCTACGCTTCCTATATTGCTGCCCAGCATCCAGAATGCAGGCCAGGTGCCTTGTACCATGGGCAGTTTCATCCGGGCTTCAATACGACCATACTTAATAGAGAATTTTCCGTTGGTATTGATCCTGCCTGAGGTATAAGGCTGACCGCCTACCGATTCTTTTCGGGCGGTAATAATCAGGTTGCCATTGTTAACGCTTACGTTGCTGGTTTGATAAAATTGTTTTTCGTTATTTACACCCAGGTTTCCGTTTTCATAATTCCACTTGGCGGCATTTAAGCTGTTGCCATCAAATTCATCCTGCCAAACCAGCGTCAGGGCTCTTGGTGTAACTTTTTCTTCAATAGGGATAGCGGTATCGTTTTTCTCGCTTTTTTTGCAGGCCGAAACCAGCACTGTTAATAGCAGCATAGTGCCTACCATTTTTTTTAAATGATTAGATTGCTTTCTCATAATTTGGTAAATAATTGGTTAGGGATTTAATAATTGGTTAAAATTAATCTGATTGGGATGATAAAGGGGAACAGCTAAAATCTTTAAAAAATATCCTAATTTTTCGTATTGTTTGTATTTATTTAATTTCATTGATGTATTACCAATAAGCTTAAAATAATGCGTTTTTACACTTTAGATGAAATAATTAGGATAATTAATAATTATAGGTTTATTTGTGTGTTAGTATTAATACTACAATGTATGTAATTAAATTTACAAATCAAAAAATAGGATGTCTTCTTGATTAAGTAAATAGTACCATTAATAAGTTGATTGACACAATTAGATGTGTTTGTTTGTTTTTACTTTTGATAAACGATATTTTTTATGGAAAACAGCACCAACAGTCGATTTTCAGATTTGAAGTTAAGCCAACAGAAGCCTGCGGTATCACAGTGGAGTGGCTTTATTCACTCTAAATGTCCAAGATGCAGAATGGGTTCGGTTTTTACCGGGGCGGTATATGGATTTAAAATTCAGAAAATGAATGAAGTATGTAGTGTTTGTGCCTTAAAATTTGAGCGTGAGCCGGGCTACTTTTATGTTTCCATGTTTGTGAGTTATGCCATGAACGTTGCCGAAATTATTTCGATAAGTGTTGGGGCTTATATTTTGGGACTTGATATTGTATATGAAAATTTATGGTATTTCGTTTTGACCATATTTGCTGGAATAGCAATACTATCGCCTTTTAATTACCGCTATTCAAGAATGGTATTACTTTATTGGCTTTCTCCCGGCTTACATTACGATCCATCACGTATTGTAGAAAATAATACGAAAATAAGCTAGTAAGTTTGAGCAGGTTTCTGAAATGAGTAAATTCGCAATAAATTTGCGATGAAAAAACTCATACCCATTTTAGATTCTTGCACCCTAACGGATAATAAGCGGGCTGATATTTTGGTCGACCGGTTGCAGAACTATTTGGATAAACACCGTAATCTCGTTTTTCCGCACCGGCATAAGTTCTATCATTTTGTGCTTTTTACTTCGGGTACAGGCAGCCATTCCATCGATTTTAATACCTACAGTGTAACGCCCTGGCAAATTTATTTTATGTCGCCTGGCCAGGTGCATACCTGGCAATTCGATGCAGGGATTGATGGTTATATCGTGAATTTCGAAAGGGATTTTTTTCAGTCTTTTTTACTGAAACCTGATTACCTGGACAGTTTTTCCTTTTTTACAGGAACCGATCATTCAAACGTAAAAGAGCTCCCAGCTGAAATTAGAAATGCTGCTGAGGTAATCTGCAGGCAATTGTATGCTCAGGTTAACGATTCTCTACATAAAAACATTGATTTTCAGAAAGTGCTGCTGTTATCACTGCTGATGCTTGTAGAACAACACACGCCGGCTTTACAGTTGCAACAGTTTCAAACGCATAATATGGTGGTGCTGCGCAATTTTCAGAACCTGGTTGAAGAGCATTATCTATTGAAAAGATTGCCTAAAGATTATGCCGAAATGCTCCACCTTACACCAAATCATTTAAATGCCATCTGTAAAGAACTGATCGGTACACAGGCAGGAGAGGTAATCAGGGAACGCGTTTTACTCGAAGCTAAACGCCTTTTGGTGAGTGGTGAGGTCAATATTTCGCAGATTGCCAACGAACTCAATTTTAATGATAATTCTTACTTTACAAAATTCTTTAAAAAGTATACAGGTTTAACACCAGAACAATTTAAAAAAGAGCATTCAGCGTAGTATTTTTTACTGATAATTTTATCGGGCAAAACTCTTCACTCATTGCCTCATCCCAACTCAATTGGAGGTCTTAATGCCTGGCAGTGCACTTTAAGATTCCCACCTGCCTGGGAAAGACGAATTTATATTAGATTTCTTCACTCGTTACGTCATCCTCAACTTGATTGGGGATCTTAATGCCTTGGTAATTGGTTCGCTAAGCAATTCGAAATTCAGGCATGCCCAGGAATCACTAACTTCTCATCAGTTAACCTAAACCGCAATATTATTCGACATTTTATACTCAGAAGGGGTAACTCCTGTCTGTTTTTTAAAATATTTGCCAAAGAACGAAGAATTGCTAAAACAAAGTTCTATCGCCACTTCCGAGATATTCATTACATGGCTGGTTAACAGTAATTTGGCCTCCCTGATTACCATTTCATCAATAATTTCGCCAGCCGTTCTGTCTGTAACCTGTTTAACCACCTGCGATAAATGTCTCGGTGTAATGCGCAGGCAATTGGCATAATAGATTACCCTTTTTTCCTTTTTAAAATTTTCTGATACCAGTGCTAAAAACCGGTTTGTTAGTTCCGTGCGGCTGTTATGAACAAACGGAGTAGGATTTTTCTGTTTGTTTTTTAGCAGAAAAATATCATACAGCAACTCTAAAAAACTGTTGTGTACAATGTTTTTAATCTGTGGCGTATCTTTCGAAACATTAAGTTTCTTATGGAGCGCCAGCATATCGTAATAGATAAAGTTATATTCCTCTTTTGATAATGAAAATTTATGTGACTGAATATCTTTCGACATCCGGTATGTTTCGCCGCTGTTAAAAAATATGCCTTTATTTTTAAGGTAGCTTTTATTAAAATGGATACTGATAAACGAAACGCTGCTGTTATCTGTAATCTCATAAACAGAATGTGGCAAAACCAGTAAAATATCCCTGTGGTTGAGCACATAATCTTCAAAATTGATCTTGATATTAAGTTTGCCTTTAGTAATCAGTATGAGGGCATAACTCGAAACGCGGAAAGGCTCCGAACTGCAATAATGTGGATCATTGCTGTTATGGATTTTCGCCATCAGGCCATCATTTAAAGAAAGCGCTTCCTCATGATTTTTTTCTGAAAAAGTTTTATTAAGTAACGGTTGCTGCATAAAATCGTTCAGTGTTTTTTAATAATTTCTTAACAGATACCATCATCTTTTACACACCTGTTCCAGCCATCTTTTTTCGGATGGATTTCGCCCTTTATCTGTCGGATTTTGTACCCGCAAATGTAATGTTCAAGATCATTTTTGCAAGCATATTTTTTTAAAATGACTAATTTCTGATTGATTTTTATGTTTTTGATTAATAAAATATTAGTTTGTATTTTGTTAAAAAACAGCTATTTATGTGATTTATAGTGTGTTTTAGGCTGTTTTTAACTTTTTTACTATTTTATAATAAAAGTCAGAATGTCAATTGGTCAATTCATCTGAATGTCACAATTTGCCGATCCAACTTTTTGACCAATATATCCCACATTTGAACCTTTTTTTCGCTTCATTTCCGCGTTAAAATTGTGTTATCAAATCGTTTGGTTAATGCGGCTTTAATCTATGGAGTCGATTCTGATTTCAATAGCAATATCGAAGCGCGGTCCAGACTTTCAGAACAGGGTTTTAAAAACTGAAGAACAATAACGTTCAGTATGCGTAAAAAATTACAAGATAGAATTGCCTCTTTTAAGGATGCAGCTATGATAAAAGAAAAGGGATTGTATCCTTATTTCAGGTCGATAGAATCTGCCCAGGATACCGAGGTGGTGATCGATGGAAAAAAGGTACTGATGTTTGGATCGAACTCTTATTTAGGGTTGACCAATCATCCCAAAATAAAGGAAGCGGCCAAAGCCGCCATCGAAAAATATGGTACAGGTTGTGCTGGCTCGAGGTTTTTAAATGGATCTTTGGATATTCATTTAGAATTGGAAAACCGCCTGGCCGAATATGTTGGAAAAGAGGCTGCAGTGCTTTTTAGCACTGGTTTTCAGGTAAATTTAGGCGTCATTTCATGCCTGCTTGATCGTAACGATTATTTGTTATTAGACGAGTACGATCATGCTTCTATTATTGATGGTAGCCGCCTGGCTTTTGCACGTACTATTAAGTATGCGCATAACGATATGCAGGATCTCCGTCGCAAATTGAGCCGTTTACCTGAAGATGCCGCTAAACTGATTGTTTCTGATGGCATTTTCAGCATGGAAGGCGATCTGGTTAACCTACCCGAAATGGTCGAAATTGCCAATGAATTTGGTGCAAACATCATGATGGATGATGCACATAGTCTTGGCGTAATCGGTTTTAACGGTTCAGGCACCGCTTCACATTTCAACCTAAACGAAGAGGTTGACCTCATAATGGGCACTTTTAGTAAATCGCTGGCCTCATTGGGTGGTTTTATTGCAGGCAGCACTGAAACAATCGAATTCATTAAACACCGTGCACGCTCACTAATGTTTAGTGCCAGTATGCCGCCATCGGCTGTGGCGAGCGTAATAGCTGCGTTGGATATTATCGAATCGGAGCCAGAGCGCATCGATAAACTCTGGGATAATACCACTTATGCTAAAAAACTTTTGATAGAAGCTGGTTTTGATATCGGGCATAGCAATAGTCCGATTATTCCCGTGTACATCCGTGATAATACCAAAACCTTTATGATCACCAATATCCTTCAGCAGAACGGGGTTTTTGTCAACCCGGTGGTTTCTCCCGCAGTGCCATCAGATTCATCTTTAATCCGGTTTTCTTTGATGGCCACGCACAGCTTCGAACAGATTGAAACGGCTATTGAGCAATTAAGTGCAGCTTTTAAGTCCGTTAACGTAGAATTAGTTGGAAGCCAATCATGAGAGAACTGATCAAGGTTTCTGATAAAAAAGCATTGGCAGCATTTGTAGATTTCCCGCATGAGCTGTATGCCGGCGACGTAAACTATGTGCCAGAACTATTTATTGCACAGCGCGATCTGCTTACTCCAGGTAAACATCCTTTTTACGAACACTCTGAAATTCAGCTTTTTTTGCTTTATGATGGAGGCAAGGTGATAGGACGTATTGCAGCAATCAACAATACCAATCACAATAAGGTGTACGAATCGAAGGATGGTTTCTTTGGCTTTTTCGACTGTATTAATGATGCAGCGGCAGCTAAACAACTTTTTGAGGCGGCACAGGAATGGTTAAAGGAAAGGGGATTGACCAAAGTTTTAGGCCCGGTTAATTTTTCTACCAATGAAGTGTGTGGGTTATTGATCGAAGGTTTTGACGGTCCGCCGGTGGCCATGATGCCTTACAATGCACAATATTATCTGCCGCTTTTAGAGCAAATGGGCTTTCAGAAAAATGTTGATTTGAGGGCTTATCGTTATACCGCTGGTACCTATAGCGACCGATCGGTGAAACTGATGGGCAGGATAGAGGAGCGTTTGCAACGGAATGATATCATTCTCCGTAAAATCAACATGAAGAAATTCAAGGAAGAGTGTAATGCCGTAAGAGAGGTGTATAACAAAGCATGGGATAAAAACCTGGGTTTTGTACCGATGACGGATAAAGAATTCGATTATACGGCGAACGACTTAAAAATGATTCTCGATCCCGAATTTTGCATCCTTGCCGAGCAACATGGTAAAATTGTGGGTTTTGCACTGGCCATTCCTGATATTAACCAGATTCTGATCAAAATTAAACGAGGCAGATTATTTCCTACAGGCTTGATTAAACTTTTGGCCAATAAAAAGAAAATCGACGGCATCCGTATTTTATTGCTTGGTGTGGTTGATGGTTACCGCAAAATGGGTATCGAAGCCTGTTTATATGGCAGGATCATCAAACATTTCGAAGCCAAAAAAATGAAATATGCCGAGGCAAGCTGGACTTTGGATCATAACGACCTGATCAATAAACCTATTGAAGATATCGGCGGAAAACTGTACCGCAAATACAGGATTTTAGAAAAAGCGATATGAAAAAGCGGGTGTTGATTACAGGGGCAACGGGATTTGTGGGTTATCACCTGATTAAAGCTGCTTTGGCCAATGGTATGGAAGTGTATGCCAATGTACGTCAGTCAGCGAATATAGATCACCTGAAAGATCTTGAGATCAATTATGTCGACCTGGATTTTGAATCGATCTACTTGTTAAAAGAAAATATCGAAGAGAAAAAGTACGATTATATCGTGCATGCAGCTGCGGTAACCAAGGCAAAAAGTTTAGGCGATTACAATAGGATCAACGCAACATATACGAGAAACTTAGCAGTAGCAGCCTCTAAATCAACACACAACATTCAAAAATTCATATTCATCAGCAGTCTGGCGGCATTGGGCCCGTTAAAGCAGAAAAATGAAAGATTAACGGAAAAGAGTGTATCAAATCCGGTAACCCAATATGGCATCAGCAAAGCATTAGCAGAAACCTATCTGGCACAGGTTCCTAATCTGCCCTTAATCATATTCAGGCCCACTGCGGTTTATGGTCCACGTGAGAAAGATATTTTCATATTGATCAAAACCCTCAAAGCTGGGCTGGAGCTTTACATCGGCAAGCAGGAGCAGGAATTGAGCTTTATCTATGCTACCGACCTGGCCGATGTAATCATAAAAGCACTTGCATCTGACGTAGTTGGTAAAGCTTACAATATATCCGACGGGGCAGTGTATAGCCGCTCTTCGCTTGCAAATTATGTAAGTAAGGCTCTGGGCAAAAAAACAGTAATGGTAAATGTGCCGGTACCAATAATTAAAGGGCTGGCCTGGGGAATGGAGCGCCTATATGGCGTATTTAATAAAATACCTGCTTTAAATATAGATAAAATAAAAGAACTCACCGCCTTAAACTGGGGCTGTGACATCAAAAATATTCAGAACGATTTTGGTTTTGTTCCTCAGTTCGGTTTAGAACAGGGCGTAAATGAAACCATTAGCTGGTACCGAAAAAACAATTGGTTATAAGATTTTAAATAAAAATTAGCATGAAACAACAAGTAAAAGCAGCTGAAGGTAAGCTGGGAATATTAATGCCAGGATTAGGCGCTGTAGCTACAACCATGATTGCCGGAGTTGCTGCCATTAAAAAAGGCATATCAAAACCAATCGGTTCATTAACGCAGATGGGTACTATCCGTTTAGGTAAAAGAACAGAAAAAAAAGAGCCAAAAATTAAGGACTTTGTGCCTTTAGCCAATCTGGAAGATTTAGTTTTCGGTGGCTGGGATGTGTACGAAGATAATGTGTACGAAGCAGCGTTAAACGCCCGTGTATTGGATGCCAACCTTCTGCGCGATGTACGTGAAGAGTTACAGGCCATTAAACCGATGCGTGCCGCTTTCGATAGAAACTACGTAAAAAATCTTGATGGTAAATATGTAAAAGACATCGATAACCGTTACGAACTGGCTTTAGCCGTAATGGAAGATATTAAAAATTTCAAAGCTGCAAACAACTGCGACCGTATTGTATTGGTTTGGTGTGGTTCTACCGAAATTTATTTCGAAGCATCAGAAGTTCACGAATCGCTTGCTGCATTTGAGCAGGGTTTAAAAGACAACGATCTTCGCATTGCGCCAAGTATGATTTATGCTTATGCTGCCTTAAAATTGGGTATTCCGTTCGCTAACGGAGCACCAAACTTAACCGTAGATATTCCTGCATTAATCGAGTTAGCTAAAGAAACCGATACACCAATTGCAGGTAAAGATTTCAAAACTGGTCAAACTTTAATGAAAACCATTTTAGCACCAGGTTTAGCCGCACGTTCATTAGGAGTAAACGGTTGGTTTTCTGATAATATTTTAGGTAACCGCGATGGTTTAGTATTGGATGACCCGGATAACTTTAAAACAAAAGAGGTATCTAAACTGGGTGTGCTGGAAGATATCTTTAAACCAGAAGTTAACCCGGATTTATATGGTGATATGTACCATAAAATCAGGATCAATTACTATCCGCCTCACGGTGATAACAAAGAAAGCTGGGATAACATCGATATTTTCGGTTGGTTGGGCTATAAAATGCAGATCAAAATCAATTTCCTTTGCCGCGATTCCATTTTAGCTGCACCAATTGTGTTGGATCTTGCTTTGTTTATCGATTTGGCTAAACGTTCAAATATGTCGGGTATTCAGGAGTGGTTATCATTCTACTTAAAATCGCCACAAACAATCCCTGGTGTACCAGCAGAGAACGACATCTTTAAACAGTTAATGAAACTTCAAAATACCTTACGTTACATCATGGGCGAAGAGTTGATCACCCATTTAGGTCAGGATTACGAAGAAGAACTGATAGAAACCGTATAGTGTTTATCCACAAATTTCTTTCAACGGCCCTGGGCATTGGTTACATCGGTAAAGGTGCCGGTACTTACGCTGCAATAGCAACGTGTATCTGCTGGCACCTTTTCCAGGGGCCTTACAGTAATCCATATTTATGGCCGGTACTGTCTACCATTTTCATCGTCATGATCGGGATCATGAGTGCCGACCGGGTAGAAGAGATTTGGGGAAAAGACCATAACAGGGTAGTGATTGATGAAGTGGCGGGAATGTGCATTACCCTGTTATTTGTGCCTTTAAAATGGCAATATACCCTTATTGGGCTTGTTCTTTTTAGGTTTTTTGATATTCTGAAACCCTTTTATATCCGAAAACTGGAAGAACTTCCAGGCGGTTGGGGCGTAATGGCTGATGACGTACTCGCAGGAATTTATGCGAATATTCTTCTTCAGCTGGTAGTGGTTTTTGATTTTTTTTAGATACATGCTTACCTTCCTAAAAGCACAGGCATCATCCTTAATGGCTTCGGCAACCGATTTTGGTATCACCATCATTGCTGTGAACTTTTTTGGATTATGGTACCTGGCAGCAAGCATTATCGGGACCATTTCGGGAGGAGTTGTTAATTTTTTTGTCAACCGTAAATGGGTCTTCCAAAGCGAGTCGAAGGAGGTAAAGTGGCAGGTATTCAGGTATATTTTAGTGTGGGCGGGCAACCTGGCCATCGTTACTGCCGGTGTGTATGTTTTTACCCATTTTTTTAATCTCAATTACGTACTCGCTAAGGTAGTGAGCTCGGTTTTAACCGGCATCAGCTACAATTATATCATGCAAAGGCAGTTTATTTTTACAAGTTAAATGAAACCTATCTATTCGTTTTTTTTATTTCCGTTACTCGTTTTCATGGTGCAGGTAAACGCTTTTGCCCAAAGAACTGTGGTTTCCGGAACCGTGCGCGATGCCGTAACCAAAGAAACACTGCCCAATGTCTCCGTTTTTTTTAAGGATACTCAAATTGGTACACAGACCGACGTAAACGGGAAATATACAATCGTTTCGCCTAACCCGCAGAGCGAAATCAGTTTCAATTACGTGGGTTACCGAACCGTTTTCAAAAATATTATGCCTTCTGCTACGCAAGAATTTGACGTGGCTTTAGTGCCTGATGCAAGGGCCTTGGATGAGGTGATTATTGTGGGTGGCAAAAAAGTACGCTACCGCAATAAAGATAATCCTGCGGTCGAACTCATTCGTCAGGTAATTGCCCATAAAGATGAAAATCGCATCAAGAGTTATAATACCACATCTTTCAGGCAATATGAGAAGATGCTGTTCAGCCTGAGCAACGTTTCGGATAAATTTAAGAATAAAAGAATGTTCAGAAATTATCAGTTTCTGTTTCAGGAACAGGATTCGACTTTAATCGGTGGAAAAAACCTGTTGCCGGTATACATTCAGGAAAAACTGGCTGATAATTACCTCAGTAAAAACCCCGAAAAGAATAAAATAATTGTAATTGGCGAAAAACAGGTTCAATTTGATAGCCGTTACATCGATAATAAAGGATTGAAGACTTATTTCGACCGCATGTACCAGGATATTGATATCTATAAAAACAACATCTCGGTCATCAGTAACGAGTTTTTGAGTCCTATTGCCGATGGTGCACCTTCTTTTTATAAGTTTTTCATTACCGATACTATTAAAACACAGAAACCTGAAATTATAGAACTGTCTTTTACGCCTCGCAATACCGGTGATATGCTCTTCGAGGGGAAAATTTATGTTACCAACGATAGTCACTACGCCGTTACCGGTGCTTCATTTGGTGTAAATAAAAACATCAACCTTAATTTTGTACGTGCACTTAAAATCGATCTTGATTTTAAAGCCAACGATAAAGGTAAATATAGCTTAAGCAAAAGTAATTTACTGGCCGATTTCGGTATCGGTAAAACTAAAGGCATAGGCTTTACCGGTGAACGTACGGTTACTTTTAAAAATTACCAGTTCGATATGGCTTTACCCGATACTATTTTTCAGGGAAAAAGTACCGTGGTACTGGCTGATGCTGGGAAAAGAAACGACCAGTTCTGGGATAAAAACAGGCTCGATACCATCTCCAAAAACCAGCTGAAAATTTACGGTAATATTGATACGCTGCAAAATCTGCCTTCCTTTAAACGCACGATGAAAATCGTAACCCTTTTATTTGCAGGTTATCAGAATCTGGGCCCTTATGAAATCGGCCCGGTAAATACTTTTTACAGTTTTAACAATGTGGAAGGTTTAAGGCTGCGGGTGGGAGGAAGAACCACGCCAGAGCTGAGCAAACGCTATTATTTCGAAAATTACGTGGCTTATGGCATTAAAGATGAGAAATGGAAGTTTTTCCTTTCCGGTACCTATTCGCTGAACAATAAATCAATTTACGAATTCCCTCAGAATTATATCCGGGCCAGTTTTCAGCGCGATACCAAAATCCCCGGACAAGAACTCCAGTTTGTGCAGGAAGATAACTTTTTACTATCCTTTAAAAGAGGCGTAAACGATATGTTGCTCTACAACGATTTTTACCGTGTGGATTATGTAAAAGAGTTCGAAAACCATTTTTCTTACAACCTGGGCTTTAAAAAATGGAGCCAGACTCCCGCCGGCGGATTGAGCTACGTAAATGAAAATAATCACTTGGTAAACCGCTTAACTACCAGCGAAGTTTCGCTTCAGTTAAGGTACGCCCCGAATGAGAAATTTTACCAGGGAAAAATATATCGTGTGCCTATTGCCGATCGTTATCCGGTATTTAATTTACGCTATACCGCCGGTTTAAAAGGTGTTTTGGGTGGTGAATATAATTACCATAACTTATTGGGAAGCATTGATAAGCGTTTTTATCTATCACAGTTGGGATATAGCGACGTAACCTTAGAAGGTAGTTATATTGCCGGAAAAGTGCCTTTCCCATTATTGGATATACACCGGGCCAACCAAACCTATGCCTATCAGCTCAACTCATATAACCTGATGAATTTCCTTGAGTTTGTGAGCGATCATTATGTGAGCATCAATATCGACCATAATTTTAACGGCTTCTTTTTTAACAAAGTGCCTTTGCTCAAACGTTTGAAATTAAGGGAAGTGGTATCATTTAAAGCATTATATGGCGGTTTGAGAAATGAGAATAATCCAAATTTCCAATCTGGTTTATATCAATTACCGGTTTATGAAAATGGTGCTCAAAGAACTTATGCATTGGGCAACGAGCCCTATATGGAAGGCAGTGTTGGGGTAGGTAATATCTTCAAGCTGTTAAGGGTCGATCTGGTAAGACGTTTTAATTACCTCAACAATCCTGAGGTTTCGGAATGGGGAATAAGGGCAAGGGTAAAATTTGATTTTTAAAAAATATGTAATGGAAACAAAATTAAGGGACAGCCTCCAGCAGGGCATATATAAAGTAATTAACCCTTTTGTAAAGGGATTGATTAAAATAGGCTTAACGCCCAATATGGTAACCACTATTGGCCTCATTCTAAATATTGGCGTGGCCGTCATTTTTGTACTGGGAGCCGAAAAATCAAACCGTGGCGATATGTCATACATTGGTTGGGGTGGTGCACTGGTGCTTTTTGCAGGTTTATTCGATATGCTCGATGGTCAGGTGGCCCGTTTGGGGAACATGAGTTCGAAATTTGGGGCATTATACGATTCGGTACTTGATCGCTACAGCGAAATGATTATGTTTTTGGGCATCTGCTATTACCTGGTTGCACATCATTACTTTTTAAGTTCCTTGTTTGCCTTTATCGCCTTGATTGGTTCGATGATGGTGAGTTATACCCGGGCAAGGGCCGAAGGTTTAGGAGTAGAATGTAAAGGTGGTTTAATGCAGCGGCCAGAACGTGTGGTTACCATTGGTGTTTTTGCCATTGCCTGTGGTATTGCCGGGCACTTTATCGGTGGCAATTATAAAGTTTATGTGCCGGGCATATCTTTCCATATTTTTGAAACGATGTCGATATTTACCTTGCCAATTACCATTATGGCTTTATTGACCAACATTACAGCGGTTAAACGTTTGCAGGAAGCTAAAAAAGGTTTGGAAGCCCAAGAATTTAACGAAAGAAAAGGAAATAATAAGGCCGCTTTAATTGCCGGACTGGTTTTAATGACAAGTTTAAGTGGCATGCTATCTTTTAATGCAAATGCACAGGGAAGCGACCCTTCGCCGATTACTTTTCCAACGCCTAAAGACATCAGTAACCAACTGTTTTATTTACAGCGCGATCCAAATACCAATACCATTATCTGCCAGTTAAATATAGACAAACGTGGGGTAGTGAATAAAGATCAACCGGTAAATGTGTTTTGGATGCGTTACGGCGATAATGGCGAGAAGAAAGATTTAAGCTATATCCAACGGAAGTTTGCTTATGGCATTATAAGCAAAGATTTGGGCAATGGTAATTTCGAACTTCGCTTTACCTCGCATAAAAAATTGCCGATGTATTTGAATAAATCAGGCGCAGACAAGAAATACCATGTTTTTGCAACAATTAACAATAAAAAAATGCAATTGGAGCGAATATTCCTGCGGATTGAAGGAGGTACCTTCTGGTTTCCAAATGTTAAATATGTAGAAATAAAAGGTGTTGATGCAGCAGAGCCTTCAAAGGTACTGATTGAAAGGATTAAGGTTTAATGGAGGGCGTTGAGCGTTTTGCGGGTGGCGTTCCCACCTAATTCGTCATTACGAGCGGAGGGTACCCAGTTTGTCATTCTGAGTGCAACGAAGAATCTTTAATAATCGAGCATTGGGTTCCTTGTTTCATTGGTTTGTCAGTCTAAGCGTAATCGAAGACCTTCACTGCGTTCAGAATGACAGCGTGTAGTAAGGGTGAGATAACTCAATAGATTTTGATAAGTGGAGAGGGATAATCCGTGTTTTCCGTGCATCCGTGGCAAATATTATTAAAAATAAAAGTGGCAACCGCTTAAAAATAATTTACCAAATGAAAAAGAATTTTGTTTCAAATTCTACAGCATCCATCAGGATGTTCAAAAACGACTTTTTAGAAAGTTTATCTAAAGTGCGGTTTTACGTGCCATTAATTGTTTATGTACCTGTTATTGGTTTTCTGTTTTGGAAAGCATTAACAGAAATACAAATGCCGGTTTTAAACTTTGCAGGCTGGTTTCTACTCGGCCTGGCCATCTGGACCATTACTGAATATATCCTGCACCGCTATGTTTTTCATTTCGAACCAGATGTAGAGTGGGGAAAGAAAATCCACTTTATTTTTCATGGTGTACATCACGATTACCCCAATGATGCCAAGAGGTTGGTGATGCCACCTTCAGCCAGTATCCCTATGGCCTTAGGCTTTTATTTCCTCTTCGATTGGATATTGCCTGCAACCACGGTTTATCCGTTTTTCTCCGGATTTATGATCGGTTACCTCTTTTACGACATGGTGCATTATGCGCTTCATCATGCCAATTTTAAAAGCGGTTTCTGGAAAAAGTTAAAACATCACCACATGCTTCACCATTATTCAGATTCGACAAAAGGATATGGGGTAAGCTGGACTTTCTGGGATCACATTTTCAGATCGAATTTTGATAAAAAATAATATGCAGCAAGAAGTTTTGCTTAAAAATAGTTTTTATAACCTTCGTAATGTGTACTTCACCACTGCCATTTCGATCGGCTACCTTTTGCTGTCGGCATTGTTAGTGGGTTTCAAAACCGATCAGCTTGTGCTGATTTTTATTTTTAACAGCCTGTTTTATATCTCGGCCGGAACAAGGCGTTTTATTCTGGGTTTTTCGATTTTCATTGTGTATTGGATCTTGTTCGATTACATGAAGGCTTTTCCAAACTACCTCTTCAACACGGTTCATATCAAAGATTTATATGAACTGGAGAAAAGCATCTTCGGCATCAATTATAATGGAATAAAACTTACCCCAAACGAATATTGGAAACTGAATAGCATCACATTTTTAGATATATTGACCGGCCTTTTCTACTTGATGTGGGTGCCTGTTCCATTGGCTTTTGCTACGTATCTGTTCTTTAAAAACAAAGAACAATTTGTTCGCTTTTCACTCACTTTTGTTTGGGTAAACCTGTTGGGTTTTGTGGTTTATTATGCTTTCCCGGCAGCACCGCCCTGGTATGTGCAACAACATGGATTTGAATTTTTAGCCAAAACTCCTGGCAATACTGCGGGGTTGGCCCGGTTCGATCATTATTTTAACATCACACTTTTTCAGGGGATATACAGCAAAGGTTCCAATGTGTTTGCAGCCATGCCATCACTTCATTCTTCCTATCCGGTAATCGTTGCCTATTATGGTTTGAAAAACAGATTAGGGAAGATCAATTTTTTCTTCTTGATCGTAATGATCGGAATCTGGTTTTCAGCCATTTATACCAGTCACCATTATACCCTTGATGTTTTGGCAGGGATAAGCTGCGCGACGATTGGTATCATCAGCTTCAATTACCTGGTTAAGAATACCAGATTGAAAGACTTTATCGGGTATTTTGTTAAAAGGATATAACAATGAGGTAAGATGGGAAATGTAAGATGGACGATGGGGTGGTGCGAAATTTAAACAAACAGTACAAAAACGAAGGCTTCTTAATGCGCTTAATTCCTTAATGGTAAATTTCCAATAATCAGAAGATGAGTTTCAGGAAAATTATAAAATATTCTTTGCGCCTTTGTGTCTTGGTGGTTAATGATAGAAAATGTGAAGTGGCTAATAGTGCCTTATAATCAAAACTTTCATACTTATGGTTGCTAAGGGGACGATTAAAGTTTATTGTCATTCTGAGTGCAACGAAGAATCTTTTGCAATAATGTAGGTTAATATGTTTATCGGTTGCAGATTCTTAACTGCATTCAGAATGATAGTAATTTAATCTTAAATTCTACGAACCCACTTTAAGATAAACATTTGGTTGATTCCTGGTTTCTTCGTTATCACGAACGGCAATAATATGATGGGCCTTCGCAAAATAATAAAATTCTACACTTGCTATAAGGATCAGGGCGTAGCCAAAAAGTTCTAAAGATTCTTCCGAAACATTTTTCACATCACGTGTATATTGTGTTTCCATTACTGCCATCCAGAAAACTTTTCTTCCGTATAAACGGGCAAAAATATAGGTTGTAAATATACCAGATAGAAGGATGCCGAAGGAGAATTTAGAAACAAAATCGTTCATGTTGGAGAGGAAAATATCTTTCTTCTTATAAATTAGAAATGCGGCTACTATCAATAAGCTAAATGCAGCTGTTTGCCAGGCTCCGTCGTAAATGTGTTCATCTAAAAGCGCATCCTGTTCTCTGATCAGCGAAGCAAAAGTAAAGGCAAATAGTCCAAATGCCAGCGGAAACATCGATTTGTATTTAAATGAAACACGCAGGTAAATTAACGAACAGGCCAACAGGATGATACTTTGAACCGCTTCTACCATAGAATCTTCAGTGAATTTGCTTTGTCCCATTTCATGATTAACGTTCCATTTTAAGAATTCGGCAGCGAGGTAAATGATTACTCCATATACAATAAATCTGATAATCGCTGTTTTGAAGCCTTTTGCGCTTGGTTTTATAGTTTTCTTTAACATATTTAATACAATTTATGCTTTGCTGGAACGCAAGCAGACTACGCTGTTTACACTCATCTGAACAGTGTAAAAGCGAAAGCAAAAATCGTTTTCCAAGTATTGTCTTGAAAGGTCTAAAACTCCTATAAATTAGTCAAAATGTATGAATGGGGCATGTTTACAATGTAATGGCAATTATGATGGAAGATGGAAAATGTAAATCGATGATTAATAAACAATGACCAATAATCAATTTGCAATGACTGATAGGGATCGCCTCTACAAATCTTAATGATCTTAACTTCTTAATGGTAAAGCGTCTGAAAGTCGGGAGACCGAAGTCCGCAGACAAATCGCATATCAACAGCTAATTTTTCTTAATGATCTTAACTCCTTAATGGTAAAAGAGTCTGAAAGTCGGGAGACCGAAGTCCGAAGACAAATCGCATATCAACAGCCAATTTATCTTAATGTTCTTAACTTCTTAATGGTAAAGACTGCGAAAGTTAGATGATCGACATATATTATGAAATTAAAGCACAACACTTTGCCCTCTTTGTGATTTTGTGCTTAATCTTTAAAGGATTTACTCAAAATGCTTTTCAAATTGTTGTTTAAAACCCTTATATCGCGATCTCCCAATTGGTAATACCTCTCCGTTTTTGAGCTGTAAATTATAGCGGCTGCCCGATGAAACCAGGATCCGATCGGCCTGTACAATATTAATGATATAAGATTTATGGATACGTTCAAAACCCGATGGCAGGATTTTTTCAAGTGTATCCAGTCCTTTATCATGTAACTCCTTTGAACCATCTAAAAGGTGGATTTCACTATATATCCCTGCGCCTTGAATATAGCCCATCTGATCAAGATCAATCAGTTTTATACTTCCGGTTTTTCTCACCGATAAATAGCGAATCGAATTGTTGCTTTCTTTTTTTAGAGTAACTGCCCGGTTGAGGGCAAGAAAAAGCCGTTCACGGTCAAAAGGTTTTGGTACAAAATCCAATACACCAAGCTCAAATGCCCGGAGTGCATTTTCGGTATTAGCCGATACCACAATGGTTTGAAAAGATCTCGATGTCATGGTGCTCAGTACCTCAAAACCATCGCGTCCGTTAAGGTTTAAGTCTAACAATAAAATGTTTATCTTTTCCTTTTCTAAAAATTCTATTCCCTTTTTTAACGAATCAATAATGCTGATCGTAGCATTTCCTTCGAAAAAATCGTTGGTCATGCGTTCAATTCTTCGCGCAATCCGCGCCTCATCTTCAATAATCAGTATCCTCATATTGTTGTGTCTGATAGGGTAATTTTACTGATCCAGCCCTGGTTTGATGCCGAAGAACTAAAGGTCCACCTGCCCGGATAACTTTCTTCCAGTCTTGCCCTGATGTATTTAAAACCTCCGCCACCAATCCGCTCATCTGAAAGTTCCCTGTTTTCGCCAATTGTTTCAAAAACATATTCCTTGAGGTGAAGATCTTCACTATATGTTAGCCTGAATTTCATTGTGCCATCTTGATACGGCGCATTGTGGGTAATTCCGTTTTCCAGCAAAGTGTGAATGATCGCCGGCGGTATCAGTTCATCATCCTTTATCCCAAAATCTTCCCATTGATAGGCAATTTCTTTTCTAAAACCCATTACTTTCAGGTGCATCTGGCAGAGTGAAATTTCCTGCCGGATAGGGATCAGGCTTTCCTCAGCAATTTTGTTCATGATGTCGAACTCAGTGGCAAGTGCCTGGATAAATTCGGCTCCTTGTTTGGGCGAATCTTCCACCCAATCCATCAGTGAAGTAAGCGTGTTTTTGATAAAATGTGGTTGTATGTTCTTTTTGATCAGCTCCAGCTGCAGACGTGAGGAAAGCAATAGCGACGATTCGTGCGCCAGTTCAATCTCCCGCATTTTGATGGTGTGGAGATAAAGCATCGCAAACACAATAAAAGTATAAAAGATAAAAATGCCAAAATCGTAAACCAGGTAGCTGTTCATCACTGTGCTGGCAAGCATGCCCGCCAGGACCAAAAAACTTCCCTTTTCTTTTCTGTAAATGGCTTCTAAAACGATAATCATTGTGGTAATCCACATGGCGAAACTGTAGTATCTAGCCGAGATATCATAATGTCCATAATGATAAATATAGATCGAAACTAAGGTTACAAGCAGTGCCGAAAGCAATAATAATTTCCTTTTCAGGCTGAATTGGATACTAAAATATAGCGGAACCAATATTGATATCGAAAAGGTCAACCATCCGATAATTTCCAGACGGATAAAGAACTGCGGATAGGGGATTTCGATGTAATATTTAATGTACTCCATAATCAACAGCGAAAAGAAAAGGAGACAGATTATCGAAAATATCATTACCGGATAAGATCTTTTATGACTATTGAAATATAGAAAAGCATAATAAAAGAAGGCGATAAAAAATGCCCCGGCCATAATGAACATCACTGAAGATATGACCAAAGGCCTTTTGATCAGGTTGATATAGGTATTCAGTTTGAGGCCTATGCCACGTTGTAATTTAGGGTAACTGAATTGGGTAGTACGTAAAGCTACTGTATGCATTCCTATATTTGAAAGCGAATCGGGGAGGAGGAAATATTGACATTCTGTTCCTGGAATCTCTGGTTTATTTATCGAGCCCGGTTTTCCGTTATTGCCGATTTTTACGCCATCCCAATAAATTTCATAAGCACCAAATGCATCCACCTGAAGTCCTAAACGACCACCAACGCTGGAAATCAGTTTTACATTGGCCCTTACCCAGAAGATGTTTTTGCCTGTAAAACCACGGTCAACCGACCATCTTTTTTGATCTAAGTTTTTGACCGACCATTTAATACTGTCTCCCGTTTTAAAAACAGGATCAAATTCATCATAAAATACCTGCCGCTTGCACGAAGTACATAATATAGCAAAGAAGAGCAGAAAGTAGGCGGGTTTCATAAATCAAAAGTAGGATAAAGATAGTCCCTGCCAGTGCATTTCAAAAGGATATAGAGCCGTTCACATGTTTTTTTATCAATTTGGTATTTCCTCATGCTAATCTTGCAGCATGAAACACATCATTACGCTTTTACTCTTAAGTTTTTATACTACAGTTTTTTGCTTTGCACAGGCGCCAAAGCACACCGTAAATGGGCAGATCAAAGAACGTTCAACTAAAACTGAAATACCCTTTGTAACCCTGGTTATTCTTGATGGGCAAGGTAAAAACCTTGTTTCGGGAATGGCCGATGAGAAGGGAAAATTCTCACTCACCTTTTCAGATGCAAATGAAGTAACTATCCAGTTTAGTTTTATGGGTTATGCAAAATTAATCAAGACATTGATTTTGGCGGAGGGAAAAACAACAACCGATTTGGGAACCATACTGATGGAACCCGATCCAACCTTGTTAAAAGAAGTTTCCGTTACCTCAGAGAAGTCGGCAATCAATTTAAAACTCGATAAAAAAGTGTTCGAAGTAGGGAAAGATATCCTTTCGCAATCGGGATCTGTATCAGAATTGCTTTCTGGCGTACCTTCGGTTAGTGTAGATCCGGGTGGTGCCATAAGTTTACGCGGAAACAGCAGTGTATTGGTGCTGATTAATGGCCGTCGTTCAGGATTAACCGTAGGTGGCGCGCTGGAACAGGTAGCCGCCGACCAAGTTGAGCGGGTAGAAGTGATTACCAATCCATCATCTCGGTACGATGCCTCTGGCTCTGCAGGGATCATCAATATCGTATTAAAGAAAAATAAAAAAAGCGGCTTTAATGGACAGATCAGGCTTGTTGGCGGTACACCCAACGAAACAAGGGTTTCGCCCAGTTTGAATTTTAAATCCAATAAAATCAATCTTTTTTCTACCATTGGAGTACGTTTCTCTGATTACGTAGGCCTTTACACTACCGATCAATCGGTAAGACAAAACGGAACTTCGGTATTGCTTAACCAAAGGCAGGACGAAAACCGACATGATGATGGGAGAATGGCCTATTTTGGGGTAGATTATCAACCCGATAGCCTGAATACCCTTACATTGGCTTATTTGTTAAATGCAACCAAAGATCATGATAAAACAAGGTTAGGTTATGATTATTCGATAATGGGCGCCGGATTAGATAGCGCACTTCATAGAAACGGAGAATCGTGGGAGCGGAGAAACTATAATCAGTTAGAGTTTAATTATACCCGGCTTTTTAAGAAACCGGGAAAAAAACTCACGGTAGATATGCAATATGATTTTTGGAACAGTGATAAAGATTGGAACCTCTCTACCCAAAAAACGGTACCTGCATTACAGGAACTGCCACAAATCCGCACCAGCTCAATTGGCGCTAACCGGGATTTTGCTGCTCAAAGCGATATGACCTTTCCATTAGATAGTAATGCAGTGCTCGAATATGGTGTTAAAGGTGAAAACAGAAGCGTGAGCAGCGATTTTCTTGCTCAGAGTGAAACTGCAAATGGATGGACAACCATTGACGGCATTGACAATGGGGGCATATATAATGAATTAATCGGAAGTGGTTATATACAATTGAGGAATAAAACGGGCCATTTTTCCTATCAGCTTGGTTTGAGGGGGGAATATACAAGGGTTAAAATAGCCGATAGAAACAATGCTTACAATAACCTTAAAAATTATTTTAAACTTTTTCCTACCGTGCATCTTAGTTATGAGGCCGTAAAAGGAACCACTTTACAATTGAGTTATAGCAGAAGAATCAATCGCCCGGCACTTAACGATCTTTATCCCTTTAACGAACTCACCGATTTTAATTCGCGTTATGTGGGTAATCCTGAACTTAATCCTTCTTATGCAGACGTTTTCGAATTGGGATTGCTTACTCATCTGGGTACTTTAACCGTAAATCCATCAGTATATTACCAATACCAAACAGGCTTAATTATCGATTACAGTTACCGCGAAAACGGACTCTTTATCTCTACTCCGGTTAATATCGATCTGGAACAGCGATCGGGTATAGAACTTTCCCTGCTTTACAATCCGTATAAATGGTTACAGATAAACATGGAAATGAATGCCTATAGGTTTCGTCAGGATGGATTTTACAGCAGTCAGGATTTTGCATTTTCTGGCCACACCATTACGGGTAGGTTTGGTACACAGGTAAAACTGCCCGGTAAATCAAGTGTGCAGCTGCGTTATAATTTTTCCGGACCAAGAGATGCGGCTCAAAGTAAAAGGAAGGCGATCCATGGCATAGATCTGGGGCTGGCACAAAATTTCTGGAAAGACCGTGCAAGCCTGCTTTTCGATGTAAGCAACCTGTTCGAACTTCGAAAATTCTCCACTACAACAACCGGGCAGGATTTTACCGTATCTCAGATAAGTATTCCTAATGGGGCGAGATATCGGTTAACTTTTGTGTACCGCTTAAACTTAACAGGAGACCAGGGTATAAGACAGGCAAAAAGTGGTAACAGAAATTAATACTGCGCTAAGCTTAATTAAACAGGCATTTTGTTTGCATTAAGTAATATACAATTCAACGGTTATCTTTAAAAAGATAAACACATTAGGGACAAAAAGGCCGCGGATGCGGCCTTTTTACAATATTAGAGCGGAAAAAAAAAGTTTTTACACTGAGATACTTATAATTGGATAGTGTGGACTTTTAATATAAATGGGGAAATTTTTCCCCATTTACCCCATTAACCGACAGAGAAAGTGATTGCGTTTTAAAATCGAAAATATTTTTTTTGCTAAATGCAGCTTTAAAAATCATCATGAGGTGTTATGCCAGCGTTAATCTAATAAAAAGAGGGTACTGGGTATATCCCTGTACTTTTCCCCTCTTTTTGCAATAACTGGTACTACCTCAACAAAGAGATAGCGTAGAAATAAAGAGTCATCCCTTACTCATTTGATCTCAACAGTTAACGCCTGATGATCAACGCTCTTAATGATCTGGTGTAAACTTACAGCAAGGCCGGATATGATAAAATGAACAATAGTTCAATAGGCAGTTTTACTCCATGAACAGTTGAAATAATTCGATAAAGGATTTAACGCTTTTCTACTTAATGTGATAGCAGCATTGCCAACCCTGTTTTAAACGGATAAAAAGAAATGTAAACGAAGTTTTGATTTAGCACTTTATCCTTCTAAGGAAATGCTGTATTTTAAATCTTTGAAATTAAATTCTTTACAACATCATGAAAGGTCCTGAAATCAACGGGTTTAACCAATAATTCGTCGCCGTTTTTTAAATCGCTGATGGTGTAAACGCTGTGAGAACTGATGAACACGATAAATTTTACATTGTTTCTGAGCATTCGCGCAATGTCGAATCCCGAAACATCCATTTCAATATCTAAAAAAAGAAAATCTACCTGTGGACAGCTTTTGAAAGCGGCCATTGCATCTACCGGACTTGTAAAATTTCCTTTTAATTCGAGATTTTCGATATTGGAAATATAGCGTTCTATAATCTTAATGAAAATAGCCTCATCATCTAAAATTACACAGCTATATGGTACGGTTGAGGTATTCATCATCCTATTTTTTGTGGTGCAGGATCAAGCTTCATCAGCTTAAATGAGCTGATTTTCTTTATGTTAATTTAAGAAATAATCACGAGAATATGAATAATTCCAATAACAATTTAAGTTTTTTAAAGAGAAGGTTTAAATAAAGCAAAAAAGGTAAAGCAGGCAAAACAAACAGGTAGTAAAAATTTAAGTCACTAATCCAAATACTTTTCACAGATTAAATCAGGATTCGTCATAGACTTTTTGGCGAGGTTAGCTTTCCTACATTGGTGGCCATGCTATAAAAATTACTTAATCGTCTGAGCCTAAAAAAAAACTCCAATAGGTTTAGCCATTGGAGTTTTTAGGTATCCTTAAAAAAGGAATGATATTATTTGTTCAATTGAACCAGTGTTTGCGTGTTTTGGTTTTCTAAAGCCCTGTCAACATTTGGTAAACGCATTTTTGCGATGTTGTTCTCCACATTTAGAGATGGGTTTTCTGCTTTTGCAAGTGCTGCAATGTCTCTTGTTGTACTTGAAAACATTTTCAGCGATAACAAGAATAAACGGTTGTCATATTCAGTTGTTGCACGTTCACTGTAGTTAAACTGAACGTTATCCAATAAAACCAGTTTCGCAGTAATTTGGTCCAGTACCTCTTCTGATAGATCTAGCCCTCTAATACCAATAACACGGTTATTTTTTACAAAATAATCCAAGCCGTTAAAAGTAATGATGGTTAAATTATTTCTGTTAATGATGTATTCCGGTTGTGAAAGATTGCCATTCCTGCGGTTCCTGTTTTGCTCACTTAATCTTTCAATCATTTTATTTCCATTTATCCTGTCAACGTTTTCAAATAGAGCTATTTGTCTATTTTGATTTTGTTGAGCCATCAGCTGTATTGACGATGAAGAAATTAAGGCGGTTAAAAGGACAACGAAAGAAGTTGATCTGGCAATTTTCATGGCGCAAAGGTAAGCTATAAAAATTTATTTCCGAACTTTTTGTATGTTTAATATTACAGTTTTAGATCACTAATGAAATTTTTTTGATGACAAAAATCAACATATTGGTTTAATCTTGTATTTTAAGTTAGTAATAATTGCCTAAAGTGTGTTTTGTAACTTGATAGATCGCGGTAGTTGTCATCATTTTAACAACTGTTAAATATTTAGCTTTTAACCTAATCTTAACACCAGCTTTATATATCAACTTTACTTTTGTGGTGTAAAATATTTGGTTAGTATTATACAGGTTTAGTTAGTTGATAGAAAAGGCCGCAATGGATGTTGTGGCCTTTTTGATTTTATAGCATCGTCAAACAAAATAGCCGGTTTCACGTTTTTTCTACACACCAAAAACAAATACCATCTTACATGAAAAAGATCTCTTTATTATTGCTCTCGGCAATATTCTTATCGTTGGGCTGTAATGCCCAAAATCCCATTTCTTTAAATCCTGCACCTATAAAAGTTGAAAAAAAAGCAGATTATGCCACTGTGCAGCCCTACTACCAGATTGATTTTAGTGCTGCTTTATGTATGTTCGAAGTGAGGGTTAACGATGTATTGGTATTTACACTTGATTTACCCGGGCAGGCTTCTTCAACGATCCCGATCAATTCGGCTATTTTACAAAGTGGAAAGCAGCAGATTAGCATCAAAATGCTTCCGATGTCCGGTCAGAAAATATTAAACCCTAACGCCACTTTTCAATACAGCATCAAAGTTTATGATGCAGCTAAAAACCTCGATTTTAAAGAACAGCTTCCAGGCGAATATGCTGTTGAAAAGGTAAATCCTGCCAAAAAACAGGCTTCACTTAGCCAAACAGCTTCTTTTAACGCCGAAGTGCCATATAATATCAGTGCTTATCAAAATGGTACAGATCTTAAATCGGTTTCCGGATTAAATGATAAATTACGCCAGGCTTATCAAAAATTGTCTGAACTGATTGCAAAAGGAGATTTAGAACAGCTCAAAAAACTAATTGCGAATAGGGAACAGGTAGCTGCGGTAACCATGTACCTGAGCAAAGAAGAAACCGATGGAAGGATGAAGAGCATGTTGGGCGATTTAAAATCTGGCTTTATGATGCTGCCCATTCCTCCAAATGCACAGGTAAAAATATTTGGTAATGGTAAGATAGCCAGTATGGTTACGCCACAAGGCGGTTCAGTGATCAAACTCAGAAATGAAAAGGCGCAGGAAGAAATGGAACTCGAATTTACTTTTTACATTCCCCAGGGAAAAACAGAACTGGAGATTATTTAAAAGAGCTAAAGCAACAGAAAAATCATAGCTCAAAAAATATTTCCTGATTTATTTGTTAATAAATGAATAATCATTTAGTTTTGTTGAAGTTTATATTTGATCATGCGGACAAGGGATATCAATAAAGAGCAGTTAGTGAAGCAAAAAGCGATCGAAACCATTGTAAAATATGGTTTGGAAGGTTTTACCATCAATAAACTGGCAAAAGCTTGCGGCATATCGGTGGGTACGCCTTATGTGTATTATAAGGATAAAGACGATCTGATAGTGAAAATTGTAATGGAAGAAGGGGCGAGGATGGAAGAGGCTATGCTGCTCGATTTTAATCCGGAAGCTTCGCTGGAGGATGGTTTGCGCATCCAATGGCGGAATCGCTTTAAATACATGATTGAAAATCCATTGCTTGGTCAGTTTTTTGATCAGATAAACAGTTCTACTTATCAGGATCAGTTTTTGAAAATGTTTAATGGTGAAGAGGGGAACTTAATGAGCCTGTTTAAAAAAGACCTTACCACTTTTATCCAGAATGTGGTAAAAAGAGGCGAAATGGACGAAATGCCTTTTGAAGTATATTGGTCCGTAGCTTATTCGCCGTTGTATTCCTTACTCCGTTTTCACCACAGGGGAAAGAGCATCGGTGGTAAACCTTTTCAGATAACTGAGGAGATATTGTGGGCAGCGTTCAACCGCGTTGTAAAGGCTTTAAAAAACTAAAGCCTTTTTTTTGAAGTTTATTATTAAATAATTATTCATTTATTAATGGAAAATTTTGATCACATATTATTGTTTAAAACAAATCTCGAAGCTGCCAATAAGGAGCTTTTAAGGGATGTTTTTGCCAAAGAGGGGATAACAGAATGGAATATCGATCTTGATGATGAAGACCGTGTACTGCGCATTATATCTACCGCTTTAAAACACAATTACATCATACAATTAATTAAGGGTTGCGGCTTCGAATGCTGTACACTCACTTAAAAAGAAAAAATAAATGAAAAATAAACAGGATATTATTCCATTCACACCTTATCAAAAAATTGTGGTGTTTATACTGGCCATGACTCAGTTTACCGTGATACTTGATTTTATGATCATGTCGCCATTGGGAGATATGTTAATGAAATCGCTCGATCTTAAACCAGCTGCATTCGGTGTGGCCGTATCGGCTTATGCATTTAGTGCGGGGATTTCGGGTTTGCTTACTGCAGGTTTTGCAGATAAATTCGACCGTAAAAAGCTTTTGATCTTTTTTTATTCGGGCTTTATTATTGGTACTGTTTTATGCGGATTGGCCACCACTTATCCCATGCTTTTGGCAGCAAGGATTATTACAGGGCTTTTTGGGGGAGTAATCGGTTCTATCTCACTCGCCATTATAGCTGATCTGTTTGCCCTTGAGCAGCGCGGGAGGGTAATGGGTTTTGTGCAAATGGGTTTTGGTGCCAGCCAGGTGTTGGGCATTCCCATCGGTATTTATGTGGCAAATGCCTGGGGCTGGGAATCGCCGTTTTTATTAACAGCCGGAATCGGACTTATTATTGCGATTGTGATTTTGCTTCAATTAAAACCGGTTAATCAGCATCTTTTGATTCAACGCGATCAATCGGCATTGAAACATTTATGGCATACCGTTGCTAAACGTGATTATCGTATTGGCTTTGCCGCGACAGCAGTTTTATCGGTAGGCGGTTTTATGATGATGCCTTTTGGAAGTGCATTTGCTGTGAATAACCTGGGCCTAACCAATGCACAGCTACCTATATTATTTATGACTTCTGGCATCTGTTCTTTGGTGATTATGCCACTTATAGGCAGATTAAGTGATGAAGTAAGCAAATTCAAACTTTTTACCATTGCAACAATATGGCTGATGTTTGTATGTGTGATATACACCAATTTATCAACCACGCCATTTTACCTCGTGCTCGTATTTAATGTGTTGATGATGATGGGAATGCTGAGTAGGATGGTTCCTTCGAGTGCGCTAACAAGTGCGGTGCCCGATATGGCCGATCGCGGCGCTTTTATGAGCATTAATGCCTCATTACAGCAAATTGCAGGCGGTATTGCCGCTACAGCTGCCGGGATGATTGTGGTGCAACAAACCAAATTTAGTCCCCTGGAACATTATAACATGGTGGGTTATGTAGTAGTGGCCATCTCTGCACTCAGTATATTTTTATTGTTCAGGGTAAGCCAGATTATCGCCAGGAAAAATATGAGTAAAACTGTGTCGCCGGAAATTGCTGAAGAAACGGTTTTAATGGAGGGAATTTAATGCTACAGGACAAAATTGCACCTTGTTTGCAATAAATCGCCTAAAAAAACGTCTTTATTTGGCTGTAACAGCTGATTGTAAATAAAATGATTAGTTTTGCGGCCTGCTTATTGTTGAGCAGAGCGTATAAAAAATGAATTATGGATGGTCTATCATCCTAATAAGAAAAAAACATTATGGACAAATTTAAAGAAGTACAGAATCTGATCGCTTCAGTTGAGGCAGATGTAACCAAGTTTTATGATGGTGGAAATGCTGCTGCAGGTACACGTGTACGTAAAGCAATGCAAGATCTTAAAGTTTTAGCTCAGGATATCAGAGCTGAAGTAACAGAGAAAAAAAATAGCGCGAAATAATTAAATTATTGCGTTTTGGGAAAAACGAAAGCCTTCAGCCTTACAGCTGGAGGCTTTTTGTTTTTGTATGGTTTTTGAACCGGCTATTGTATCAAAGTAGTTAACTGGTTCTACATCAGCATAAATTCCATTATCTTGTAAACGCCAGATTTAAAGGCCTAAAAAGGCAATTAAATTTCAGGATGGTTTAATGCTAATCCCAAATATATCATGATCAAAAGATTATTCCCTTTGCTTTTATTATTGGTTTCATACCATGTTTTTTCGCAGGAAACCACCAGAACTTACCTTTCGGGAACAGATAAAGACCATACTAAACAATGGGATTTTTATTGTACAGCTGGCCGTAAAAGCGGCGTATGGACCAAAATACAAGTACCTTCCAACTGGGAATTACAAGGCTTTGGAAGTTACAATTACGGGCATGATAAAGACAAAGCCAAAGAGCAGGGTATTTACCGCCATGAGTTTGCAACAGGTAAAATAACCGGGAAAAAGGTATTTATCGTGTTTGAAGGTGCTATGACGGACACCAAGGTAACCATTAATGGGAAATTAGCCGGAGAGGTGCATCAGGGAGGATTTTACCGTTTCAAATATGATATTACAAAACTTTTAAAACCTGGAGGAAAGAATTTGTTAGAAGTTACAGTAGATAAGATGTCTGCTAATGCTTCCATCAATAATGCAGAAAGGAAAAGTGATTTTTGGGTTTTCGGTGGTATTTTCAGGCCTGTTTATCTCGAAACCGTTCCAAATAAATTTATAGAAAGGGTTGCGGTTGATGCAAAGGCAGATGGTTCATTTCAGGTTGATGTATATGGCCAAAATCTAAACGCAAACGATATAATTGAAGCTCAGGTAAAGAAATTGAATGGCGAAAATGTGGGTAAGCCGTTTTCGGTAAAAGCAAAGCCAGGTGATAGTACCCAGAGATTAAAATCCAGTCTTTCGCATCCTTTGCTGTGGAGTTCGGAATTTCCGAATTTATATCAGGTAGCGGTTCGGATTAAAACTCAGCAAAAGCTCGTTCATCAGGTGAAACAAAAATTTGGTTTTCGTACGCTGGAAATACGCAACGGGGATGGTTTTTATGTTAATGGCGTTAAAATACTTTTAAAAGGGGTTAACCGCCACAGTTTCTGGCCCGAAACCGGACGGACATTAAGTCCTGCAGTACATTTGATGGATGTAAGGCTGATGAAGGAAATGAATATGAATGCTGTACGAATGTCGCATTACCCACCCGATGCCGAATTTTTGGATGTTTGCGATTCGTTAGGGCTCTATGTAATTAATGAATTAACGGGCTGGCAGGCTAAATATGATAATACTGTCGGGCACCGATTGGTTAAGGAACTGGTGATCAGGGATGTGAACCACCCATCCATTATATTTTGGGCCAATGGCAATGAAGGCGGTTTTAATACCGATCTCGATAACGATTATGCTTTATACGATCCGCAAAAACGTACTGTAATTCACCCCTGGGAGAAATTTAACGGAACCGATACCAAACACTATCCCGATTACAATTACATGGTTAAAGCGGCTACATCGGGAAAGGAAGTTTTCTTCCCGACTGAATTTATGCATGCCCTTTACGATGGTGGTGCAGGTGCAGCTTTGGATGATTTCTGGAACCAGATGCTGATTCATCCACACGGTGCAGGTGGCTTTATATGGGCATTAGTGGATGAAAATGTGATCAGAACGGATAAGAATGGCATTTACGATGGTGACGGAAACCACGCACCAGATGGTATTGTTGGCCCTCACCGCGAAAAAGAAGGCAGCTTTTATACTATAAAAGAAATATGGTCGCCGGTTTTTGTCGATCTTCCAAAAATTGATGAAAAATTTAATGGTAAAATCCCCATAGCCAACAGGTTCGCTTTCACCAGTCTTGATAAATGCACTTTTAAATGGAAACTGGTTAATTTTCCTACCGCCAAAGATGCCTCAACAAAGGCAATTATCACTGCAACCGGATCTGCTGCATCAAACCTTAAACCGGGCACAAAAGGCACACTCAATTTGCCCTTGCCTCAATCATGGTCACAGAGTGATGCTTTATATTTAACCGCTTATGGTCCCGATCAGAAAGAAATATTTACCTGGAGCTGGCCGATAAAAACTGCTCAACTGATCACCGCTAAACAAGAAAATACGACTTCTGGTGCTGTTGCAAAAGCTGAAGAAACAGGTTCATCACTTTTAGTAAAACAGGATGGCAATACCTATTATTTTGATAAAACAACCGGTTATCTGGAAAAAGTAGCTAAACCCAACGCGAATATTTCCTTATCAAATGGCCCTTTGTTAGCTGGTGTAAATACAGCATTGAAAAAATTCAGCTTTAAAGCCGAGGGACAAAAATACATTGTAGAGTCTGATTATCAGGGTGCGGGCAACCTGCATGCAAAATGGACATTTGAACCCGGAAAACTGGTAAAACTCGAATATGAATTCAGCCAGCAGGGAGATGCTGATTATATGGGCATTACTTTTAATTATCCGGAAGAAAAAATTACAGGGATTAAATACCTTGGCCGTGGTCCGTATCGTGTTTGGAAAAACAGGTTAAAAGGCCCGCAATTTGGCGTGTGGCAAAAAGCTTATAACAATTCGATTACAGGTGAAACTTGGGGATACCCAGAGTTTAAAGGTTATCATGCCGAAGTAAACTGGGTAGTGGTAGAAAATAAGGAAGCGCCGTTTACCGTTTATATTCCCGATCAGGATACCTACCTGCAAATGTACCGCCCCGCACGTGAAGCTGCTGCGCTAAGCAATAACAATGTAGAACCCGCTTTCCCCGATGGAAGTATAGGTTTCTTAAAAGGCATAAGTGCCATAGGCACCAAATTCCAGTCGGCTTTAGTGATGGGGCCTCAAAGTCAGAAGAATAAAACGGAAGGTAAAACCTTCAACGGGACTTTACTTTTCGATTTTGTTCATTAATAACACCAAATGAAAAATATTCAATCCTTTCTTGTAAAAACCTATGGCAATACAAAAAAAATCGTGCTTTTTCCTGCGAAAATCTTCTATGCCGATAGCAGGGTGTGGATAGCGATGAACAAATTGCAGTTGCGATATTTGTTTTATAGGTCTTTCCAGGAACAAGGTGCCCGTCAATATCATTAAGTTAAGGTTTTTAACCACAGATGTACACAGATAAGCACGGATTTTTACATCTGTGAGCATCCTTTTTATCTGTGGTTAAATTATTTACACCTGTGCCGATGGCTTAACTTCATGACATTGAGGTGCCGGTAATCGGATAGCGAAAAATGCTCTCCGCCAAACGCTTTTCGCGTATTATTCACTACATTTGCTCACAATGAAATACTTTGTGCTTTTATTTTCCGTTTATCTCATCCTTCTGGGCGTTACGCCTTGCCAGGATAGGGACGATATGGGTACAAGTGCTCAGTTCGAAACTGTTGTTCACCGCGATGCAGCCAAAGGCGAGCATGCCGGTGGCGAAATGTGTCCCCCGTTCTGCAGCTGTGCCTGCTGTTCAGTGGCACAACATTTCCCTCTTGAAAAAACAACTACAGTGGTCGTTCCTGTTTTTCAGCAATCTTACCCGGGCTTTTACTGCTCTGATTTAAAAAAACAGCCTGTTGATGTTTGGCAACCGCCTAAACTCGTATAATCAATATTTCCTATATGGCCCAAGGCCATAAATTTTAGCCTGCACCACGCAAGGGTTTTAGTCCCAAGCGTAGGTCATCTTGCTATTCATTAATTTTTGATTATACCCATAATGCTGAACAAAATAATACAGTTCTCCATCAGGCAGAAATTGCTGGTGGGGATTATGATGCTGGCGTTGATTGCCTGGGGGATATATTCCTTAAAGCAGCTGCCAATTGATGCACTTCCCGATATTACCAATAACCAGGTACAGATTATTACCAATTCGCCCAGCAACGGGGCCGAGGATATCGAAAGGTTTGTAACCTATCCGGTAGAACAAACCATGGCCACCATACCCGGCATCGAAGAAATCCGTTCTTTTAGCCGCTTCGGACTTTCGGTAGTTACCGTTGTTTTTAAAGAAAACGTAGAAATTTACTGGGCGAGGCAACAGGTAAGCGAACGCTTGTCCGAAGTAGAAAGGAATATCCCAAAAGGAATAGGAACGCCAGAGGTTGCACCTTTAACCACTGGTTTGGGGGAGATTTACCAATATGTAATCCACCCCAAAAAAGGATACGAAAAAAAATATGATGCTACCGAACTCCGCACCATTCAGGATTGGATTGTACGCAGGCAGCTTTTAGGGGTAGAGGGTATTGCCGATGTTAGCAGTTTTGGGGGATACCTCAAACAATACGAAATTGCGCTCAATCCCGATAAACTCCGGAGTATGGATATTTCCATCAGCGATATATTTACCGCACTCGAAAAGAACAACCAGAATACGGGGGGTGCTTACATCGATAAGAAACCAAACGCTTATTTTATCAGGAGCGAAGGTTTGATCAACAGCATCGAAGATATCGAAAACATTGTGGTGCGCACCAATGCGAACAGCATCCCGGTGTTGATCCGCAATGTGGCCGAAGTACGAATTGGTGCGGCTACCCGCTATGGCGCCATGACGAGGAACGATCAGGGTGAAGTGGTTGGTGCTGTGGTAATGATGTTAAAAGGTGCCAATTCATCAAAGGTAATTGCCAATGTGAAAGCCAGGATGGAGCAGATCTCCAAAAACCTGCCCGAAGGTGTTGTGGTAGAACCCTTTCTCGATCGCACCAAACTCGTAAACAGCGCCATTGGTACAGTAACCAAAAACCTTGCAGAAGGTGCGTTGATTGTGATCTTTGTTTTGGTGTTGCTGTTGGGTAATTTCCGCGCAGGCTTGATTGTAGCTTCAATAATTCCACTGGCGATGTTGTTTGCCGTATGTTTAATGAACCTTTTTGGCGTAAGCGGAAACCTGATGAGCCTTGGGGCAATAGATTTTGGATTGATTGTAGATGGTGCAGTGATTATCGTAGAAGCATCGCTCCATCACCTTGGCCTCCGCAAAAACAGAAACCGGCTAACTCAACAGGAAATGGATGCAGAGATTTTCGAATCGGCCTCAAAAATTCGAAACAGTGCGGCTTTCGGTGAGATCATTATCCTAATCGTTTATCTGCCTATTCTTGCTTTGGTGGGTATTGAAGGCAAAATGTTCAGGCCAATGGCACAAACCGTTGCTTTTGCCATTCTTGGTGCCTTTATTCTATCACTCACTTATGTACCCATGATGAGTGCGCTGTTCCTCAACAAAACCATTAGTACGAAAAGGAACATTTCCGATAGGATTATGGCTTTCTTCCAGCGGGTTTACACGCCATTGCTCAATTTTGCCATCAGGGCAAGGGTATTGGTGGTAGGTATTGCACTGGCACTATTTGCCATCTGTTTAATCATTTTCAATTACCTGGGCGCCGAATTTATCCCCACTTTAGAAGAAGGAGACTTTGCCGTAGAAACGCGGGTACTCACCGGAAGCAGTTTATCGCAGACTATCGAGGCCTCAACCCGTGCTGCAAAAGTGCTAAAAGCCAATTTCCCGGAGGTAAAGGAAGTAATCGGGAAGATCGGTTCGAGTGAAATTCCTACTGACCCGATGCCGGTTGAAGCCTGCGACCTCATGATCATCCTGAAAGATAAAAGCGATTGGACAAGCGCTTCAACAAGAGAAGAACTTGCACAGAAAATGCAGCAAAAGCTCGAACAATATATTCCCGGGGTAACCTTTGGTTTTCAACAGCCTATCCAGATGCGTTTTAATGAGCTGATGACGGGGGCACGGCAGGATGTAGTAATCAAAGTTTACGGAGAAGATTTTGCCAAACTGAGCAGTTATGCTTCAAAAATTGGTGCAATCGCAGGTAAAATAGAAGGTGCTCAGGATGTTTATGTAGAGCAGGCCTCAGGACTTCCGCAGGTGATCATTAAGTTTCACAGGGATAAAATCGCGCAATTTGGGCTTAATATAGAAGATGTGAATACCGCTATCCGCTCTGGTTTTGCAGGTGAAGTGGCTGGATTGGTATTTGAAGGCGAGAAACGTTTCGATATGGTGATACGTTTGGAAAAAGAAAACAGACAGTCGCTGGAGGATGTGAAAAATCTTTTCGTTACCGCTCCCAATGGCAATCAGATCCCTTTAGAACAGCTGGCCGATATCGATTATAAAGAAGGCCCTAACCAGATACAGCGTGATGATGCCAAAAGGCGAATTACCGTTGGTTTTAACGTAAGAGGAAGGGATGTAGAGAGCATTGTGAAGGAAATCCAGCAGAAAGTAGATAGTGAAGTAAAATTTGCGCCGGGTTATTATCCAACTTTTGGCGGTACTTTCGAAAACCTGCAGGCCGCAAATAAAAGGCTCGCTATTGCTGTTCCTTTGGCTTTATTGCTGATTTTATTATTGCTTTACCTTACATTTTCATCTATAAAACATGCCTTATTAATCTTTACCGCCATTCCCTTATCGGCCATTGGTGGTGTATTGGCATTATGGGCGAGGGGGATGCCTTTTAGCATCTCGGCAGGCATCGGTTTTATTGCCCTGTTTGGTGTAGCCGTACTCAACGGGATCGTACTCATTAGTGAATTTAACAGGTTAAAAAAAGAAGGAATGACAGATATAATAGAAATTATCAAGACCGGAACTTCGATAAGGCTTCGTCCGGTTATTATGACTGCGCTAGTGGCCTCATTAGGTTTTTTACCGATGGCGATTTCAGGCGGAAGCGGTGCAGAAGTGCAACGTCCATTGGCAACCGTGGTAATCGGTGGTTTACTTTTTGCCACCTTACTTACTTTATTGGTACTGCCGATCCTTTACATCTGGATAGAAAAAATGGGGAAGAAAAAAGTCAAAATTGCTCCGGTGGCTGGTTTGTTTATCTTAATTACATCTTTATTTGCGGTTCCATCTTCACAGGCGCAAACTACAGGTTTAAGCTTAAATCAGGCGGTATCATCAGCACTGCAAAATAACAAAGTGGTTAGTAATGCTAGTTTGAACGTGGATTTACAGGAACAGTTAAAGAAAACAGCTTTCGAAATGCCCAAAACCGATATCTCAATGATGTACGGGCAATACAATAGCCTGATCAAGAACGACAAGAACTTCACGCTCTCGCAAACCATTCCTTTTCCTACGCTTTTTTCAGCAAATTCGGCACTGGGAGATGAGCGAATCAAGGCGAGCCAGTTTCAGGTGGCGTCGACTAAAAATGAGTTGGTGTACCAGGTGAAAACCGTTTATACCAATCTCCAATACCTTTATTCTAAAGATAAACTGTTGTTACAGCAGGATAGCATTTATAAAGGTTTTGTTAAATCAGCCTCGCTGAAATATAAAACCGGAGAAGGTAATCTTTTAGAGAAAGTAGCGGCAGAAACCCAGTTGAAAGAAGTACAAAGTCAGTTGGAACAGAACAGGGCTGATATCGAAATTTACAACAGTCAGCTTGCCACACTTTTGGGAAGTACGATAAATATTAGCGAAAAAGACCTTAAAGAAAAAAGTATCATTCCGGTGTCAGATAGTGCTTCCGTAAAAGATAATCCGTTATTGGCTTATTTCAGGCAGCAGATTGTTATCGCCGATAAACAGCGCAAAGTCGAACTGGCAAAAGCGCTTCCGGATATTACTTTGGGCTATTTTAACCAATCGCTTACCGGTTTTCAGAATGTAAATGGCAGTGAAGTATATTTTGGTCAGGATAAACGTTTTCAGGGTTTTCAGGTAGGACTGGCTTTTCCATTGTTCTATAAATCTTATTCGGCAAAGGCTAAAGCGGCAGCCATCAGTAAAGATATTGCCACCAGTGATCTTGATCTGCAGGAGCGCAGGTTAACCGGACAATATCAGCAGGTACTCCGCGAATACATTAAAAACAAAGATCGCTACGGATATTTTCAAAGTTCGGCATTGCCAAATGCCGCATTGATTTTAAAGAACAGCCGCATTGCTTACCAGAACGGGGAAATCGGTTATTCCGAATATTTGCTCAATTTAAAGCAGGTAAACACCATTTATGAAAGTAACCTGATGGCTTTATTACAGCTTAACCAGACCATTAACCACATCGAATTCCTCACCGGTAATTCCAATTCATTATAATTAAGAAGAACATGAAATCCATATATCAATATTTAAGTCTGTTAACTTTAGTGCTGTACCTCAGTGCCTGTGGAAGTCCTAAAGAAGAAAAAGCACCAGAAAAAGAAACAGTTCACGAGGAAAGCGATATTGTTACTTTAACGCCAGAACAACATAAACTGGCCGAAATTACCCTGGGTGAAATTGAGTTAAAAGAGCTGAGCGGTACCACCAAGGTAAACGGAATGCTCGATCTGCCCCCACAAAGTTTGGTTTCCATTTCTACTCCTTTAGAAGGAATTGTGAAAAGTACCTCCATGTTGCAGGGAATGCGGGTGAAAAAAGGTGAATTGGTCGCCGTAATGCAAAACCCCGAATTTATCCAGATGCAACAGGATTACCTGGATTACAAAAGCCAGTTACAGTTTTTAAAACAGGAGTTGGATCGTCAGGAAGAGTTAGCAAAAGAAAATGTAAACTCCAAAAAAGCACTTCAAAAAGCCCGGAGCGAATACCAGAGTGTAAGTGCGCGTTTATTGGGGCAAAGGTCTAAACTTTCGCTGATCAACATTGATTTTGCTGCTTTAGAAAAAGGAAAGATATTAAAAACCTTTAACCTTTATGCGCCAATGGCAGGTTACGTTACTCAGGTAAATACGAACATTGGTGCTTTTGCCAGCACAACTGATGAATTGTTTAAAATTGCCGATACTGAACATTTACATGCGGAGCTTACCGTTTTTGAAAAGGATGTGCCCAAGCTTAAAATCGGGCAAAAAGTACGTTTTACCCTGGCCAACGAAGAAAAAGAACGTATGGCAACCGTGCATTTAATCGGTCGTGAGATTAGCAAAGAACGCACTGTACAAATCCACTGTCATTTAGATAAAGAAGATACCCAATTGCTCCCGGGCATGTACCTTAAAGCCTATGTAGAAAGCGGTGCCAACAAGGTTGAAGCTTTGCCCGATGCTGCTATAGTTGAATTTGAAGGCAAGAAGTATGTATTTATCGAACAATCTGCCTCTAAAATGGCTTATCGTTACCGCATGATGGAAGTAAAAACAAATGTTGCCGAAAATGGCTACACGCAGGTATCATTTGAAGAAACAGTAACCAAACCCAAAGTGGTGGTAAAAGGCGCTTATGATATTTTGAGTAAAGTGAAAAATGCAGAAGAAGAGTAGGGACATTAGTTATTGGTTCATTAGTAATTGGTAAATCGGTCATTGGTTTTGCCTACTGTAAACTGGTTATAGCTCAATGCAATACCTCATCCTGATCCGATAGCTATAGGATTTCTTTCAGGATCTATTTTTATAATAAGATACAACTCCAGCCATCATCTCTACTGAAGCGCAGTGGAACGGAGAGATCTATATGAAGCCTAACATAATAGATTTCTCCACTACATTACACTACGGTCGAAATGACGGCTTTTTGAGTCGGTTCGTCATTGCGAGGAGGTACGACGAAGCAATCTTTCCTGTCTGCGATTCTTGCAAGAAAGATTGCTTCGTGGGCTGAAAAAGCCTTCTCGCAATGACGACTTTTGGCAGATTTAGCTTCGCTGATCACTTTGTGGTTCTCGACTTCGTTGCACTCCACTCGAAATGACGACTTTTTTGATTTAAGACTATAGACTACCGACAAAGGACTTCGGACTCATGACTATGGACTTCCTAATCCCAACTATTTCCATCATCAAAAAATTAACGTAATTTTATAATCATAAAAAAATTAAAACAATTTTACTGTAAAAAGATTTTAAGAAAATGCATTTTCCCCAAAATAACTTATTATTACCACCATATTTACGTTCATGAACTATAAACAATTGCAGGAAGATGTAGAAAAGCACGTTAGCGATTACTTCCATACCCATAACGATCCGCGGTTGGTTTATCATAATTTTGAGCATACCCAGGAGGTTGTAAACGCGGCACAACAAATTGCCAATCACTATCAGCTTAACGAACAGGATTTTTTCACGGTAACCGTTGCCGCCTATTTTCACGATACCGGCTATTTTGAAGATGCCTTAAACCATGAGGCAAAAGGTGCAGAACTGGCCGATGATTTTTTAACCAAACACAAGGTAAATCAGGAAGTACGCAATAGTGTAAAGAGCGCCATACTGGCGACAAAAATTCCACAGCAACCTAAAAATGAAATTGATAAGATCATCTGCGATGCAGATCTTTTTCATTTAGGATTGGCTGATTTCCGTGCCAAAGGAAAACTGATGCACAAGGAAAACGAACTGATTTATAAAAAAGACATCAGTAAACTCGAATGGCGCAAAAAAGATATCCAGTTTATGGAATCGCACCATTACCATACCGATTATGCCAATCTCTTACTGAGCGATCAGAAACAGAAAAATATCGAAAAACTGAAAAGTAAATTAACATCACAGGAAGAGATCAGCACCGAACTTGAAGAGCCTAAAAACTTTGCACCGGTAATTATCAAAGACAAAGATAAAGATAAAGACAAAAAGAAAAAAGATAAAGACGACAGGCCTGATAAAGGGATCGAAACCATGTTCAGGATTACTTCTGCCAATAACCAGCGTTTGAGCGATATGGCCGATAATAAGGCGCACATATTGATTACCGTAAATTCTATCATGCTATCGTTAATTGTGAGTTTGCTGTTAAGGCGTTTAGAAGATCACGGAAACCTGATCATCCCGACTTTTATTCTCCTGATGGTAAGTTTAACCTGTGTGGTGGTTTCCATTTTATCAACACGTCCATCCATTCCAAAAGGCGAATTTACCCAGGAAGATATGGACAAGAAAAAAGTAAACCTGTTGTTTTTTGGTAACTTTTATAAAATGAGCCTGCCAAGTTATACAGAAGGCATGATTAAGGTGATGAACGATAAAGACTTTTTATACGGAACCCTCATTACCGATGTATACTCGCAGGGAGTAGTACTGGGCCGCAAATATAAATTGATCCGCCTGGCTTATAATATTTTTATGTTCGGCTTAATTGCAGCCGTATTGGCATTTGTAATTGCTTACGCAGCTTACGGTAAACTTTAATGGAAACAACAACCGAAACCTCTTTTTTCAATAGAGATTTAAGCTGGTTAAAATTTAACGAACGTATTTTAATGGAAGCTGAGCGTAATACCGTTCCGCTTTTAGAAAGGATCAAGTTTTTATCGATATTTTCTTCCAACCTCGATGAGTTTTATCGGGTAAGGATGCCTGTGCTGCTTGCCCTGGAAAAACTGAGCAATAAAGAAGATAACGACATCCAGATCGACGATAATCTATTGAATACCGCCAATCAGTTTATTTCCGATCAGCAACAACGTTATGGGAAAGTACTCAAATCGGATATTATTCCACAGCTTAAGGAAAATAAGATCAATTTAATCTACGGTCAGCCCTTTCCTAAAGAGATTCAGAAAAGCGTAACCAGGTATTTTTTGAGTCAGGTAATGGCCTTTTTGCAGCCTGTTCATATTAATCAGGATACTAATTTTTTCCCTTCCAATAACGAACTTTATTTTCTGGTTACCTTAAAAAAGAATAACGAAACCGAAGCTATTATTTTAAATATTCCTTCCAATCAGTTACCACGTTTTTATAAGGTAGAAACAGGAGATGAAACTTTTATCGTCTTTCTGGATGATATCGTTCGTTTTCATTTGGACAGGGTTTTCCCGGAAGGAGAAATTACCGGATGTTACAGTTTCAAGATTACAAGGGACGCCGAAATCGACCTGAAAGACGAATATTCAGGCAGTTTATCCGAACAGCTGGAGAAACAATTGCTCAAACGTGATTCAGGTCTCGCTACCCGTTTTCTTCATCAGCCAGGCATACCAGCTAATGTTTTCGAACTGCTTAAAAAGCTGTTCAACCTTAAAAAAGCCAATAGGATAGAGGGCGGACAGTACCACAACCTGAAAGATTTTATGGGTTTTCCGGTGAATTTACCAAAGCTATCCAACCAGAATTGGCCAAAACTCTGTAATACCGATCTGATTGACGGATCTTTAACCGAAGCCATTTATAAAAACGACATCATGGTCCATACGCCTTACCAAAGTTACGACAGTGTATTGCGTTTTTTTAACGAAGCAGCTATTGATGAAGAGGTACGGGAAATATATGTTACGCTTTACCGAGTGGCCAGCGATTCGAAAATTGTTAATGCTTTGATCAGCGCTGCAAAAAATGGTAAAAAAGTAACCGTTCTTGTAGAGCTTAAAGCCCGTTTTGATGAAGCCAACAACATCAAGTGGGCAAAAAAAATGAAAGAGGTGGGCGTTGATATCATTTATAGCGTAACCGCTTTAAAAGTACATGCCAAAGTAGCCCTGGTGAAACGTCAAACAGGCGACAGGATGCGTTATTCGGGTTTGTTTGCCACCGGAAACTTTAACGAAAGCACCGCTGCTTTTTACACCGATCATATTTTAATGACGGCAAATAAAGAAATGCTGCGTGAGGTAGAGTTGCTTTTCATTTTCCTTGCCAAAAGGGTTAAACCAACATCGGCAGATCTGATTAATTTCAAGCATTTATTGGTGGCTCAGTTTAACCTGCAAAGGGTTTTTCTGGAGCTGATCGATCGGGAGATTGAACATGCCAAACAAGGAAAACCTTCGGGCATTACCATTAAAATGAACAACCTGGAAGAAAAGGTTTTGATCAATAAACTTTATGAAGCTTCGCAGGCAGGGGTAAAGATTGATATGATTGTGAGGAGCATTTGTCGCCTGGTTCCGGGGGTAAAAGGAATGAGCGAAAACATTAAAGTTACCCGCATAGTTGATCGTTATTTAGAGCATGGACGTGTTTTTATCTTTCACAACCTGGGCAAAAACGACATGTATCTCGGTTCGGCCGACTGGATGAACCGGAACATTTACCGCAGGATCGAAGTTTGTTTTCCCATTTATAATGAGCAGATTAAACAGGAAATGATCAACATTATCGAAATCCAGAAACATGATAATGTGCAGGCCGTTTGCATTGATGAACACATGGATAATATTCCGGTTAAAACTGGCGAGGTTCTTGTTTCCTCTCAGCATGATATTTATGAATTATTGAAAAATAAATAAGCGTGATATCACGCCCGTGCTGTGGTCTGGTCACCACAGGCCACATGATTTTACTTTTATTGATGGTCTGTGATGACACAGGCCATGGACATTAAAATTTTACCCTTATGAAATACAATAAAACTTTTTTGGCCTCAGGTCTTCTAATAGCTTCTGCTTTTTTTAGCGTATCCTGTGTTAACGGTAACCGCAATGACAAACAAAGTGATTCAACCACCACAACATCGTCAACTAGCGAAGCAGCAAAATCAGATTTTCCTTACGATCTGGCCAATCCGGTAAAATACAACATGCCACATAACCTTTTCGAAATTTCCGGTATTGTATTTCATAACGGAGATCCAAAAGAAGTATTTGCCATTCAGGATGAAGATGGCGACCTTTTTCATTTAGGCCTTGGCGATAAAGAATCAAAATTCACCAAATTTGGTGGTAAAGGTGATTACGAAGATGTAACCATCATCAAAAATTATTTCATTGTGTTAAAAAGCAATGGCGAACTGCATACTTTCCCAATTTCCGAATTAGGCAAATCAGAAGCCAGTAACGTAAACAAAACCAAAGATCTTGTACCCAAAGCGGAGTACGAGGGATTGGCAGCCGATGAGAAAAACAACATGATTTATGTGTTAACTAAAGACAGCAAACCCGATTCTAAAGCAAAGGCATCGAGCATTTATGGTTTTAAAGTTGGCAATGATGCTTCATTAACAGCAGCCGGAGAATTCAGCCTTTCGCATAAAGCGATCGAAAAAGCATCAGGAAGCTCAAAATCAAGGTTCCGTCCATCAGCATTGGCTAAAAATCCAAAAACCAACGAGTGGTACATTCTTTCATCAGTAAATAAACTGTTGGTGATTACCGATGCTGATTTTAAAGTTAAATCTACACAAGCATTAGATCCGAGCTTATTTAACCAACCAGAAGGCATAGCCTTCGACCGTGATAACAATCTTTATATTTCTAACGAAGGCGGAACCCTGGCCGCGGGTAATATTTTACTGTTTAAATTGAAAAAGTAAAGAATAATGTTTTTTGCCCTGTTAGGGCCTAAGCAATAAAAGTAAAATAATGTGGCAATGCCGCAAAAGGTCGTCATTTCGAGCGAAGTGCAACGCAGTCGAGAAATCTAATATAGATCTCTCCATTTCGCTACGCTTCAGTCGAGATGACGACTTTTCTACCGAACAAATTAAATTATAAAATAACTATCTTTATACAAATGTTACACTATGATTAAAAGATTTACCCTTTTTACCATCTTATTTTTAATCAACTACATTGCCTTTGCACAGGATGATGTAAAATACCGTGTAATTCTTTTTGGCGACGCAGGCGAAATGAACCCTGCCCAGATGCAGGATTTAAAAAATGCTGCAAAACAGATCTTACCTAAAAAAACAACCGTAGTTTACCTGGGTGATAACATTTACCCAACAGGAATGGGGCTGCCAGGTAGTTTGGAAGAAGAAGAGACCAAAAAAATATTACGCTCGCAGTTCGAGCCGATGCGTAAAATGGGAGCAGCAGTTTATTTTGTACCCGGCAACCACGACTGGGATAAATCCGGGCCAAAAGGGCTTGCTAAAATTAAAGCACAGGGCGATTACCTTGCTGCCCAAAATGACCCTTTGTTAAAATTGATTCCCGGAAATGGATGTCCAGATCCCGTAGCAATAAAACTTACAGACAAACTAACCATTATTGCTTATGATAGCGAATGGTGGCTTTTTCCATATAATAAATCCAATCCAGATGGCGATTGCGACTGCCGCACAAAAGACGAAGTAGTCGTAAAAATGGAGCAATTGCTCGAAGAAAACAAAGATAAAGTGATCCTTTTGGCTTCGCACCATCCGTTTCAGAGTTACGGTCCGCATGGGGGCTATTTTAATTTAAGAAACCACCTTTTTCCATTAACCTCATTAAATAAAAACCTTTACATTCCTTTACCGGTTCTAGGTTCCGTTTATCCTTTGCTGCGCTCCACTTTGTTAAGTCCCGAAGATTTAAACCATCCCGCCTATAAGGATATGATTAAATCGGTAACCGGTGTGTTTGGCGATTATCCAAACGTAACCTATGTTGCCGGGCATGAGCACGGACTTCAGTTAATCAAAGGAAAACAATTGCAGATCATCAGTGGATCTGGTTCAAAAGTATCGCCGAATAAAGAAGGTAAAACCTCGCTTTTCCACGAAATGCAGCAAGGTTACGTAGTAGCCGATCAGTTAAAAAATAATGATATGCGCTACGAATATTACATCTATTCGGATACCAGCGTTAAACGAGTTTACAGTTATATTAAAAAATTTGAGGCCATCCCTAAAAAGGTGCGCAACAGGGATAAACCGATTACTGCCGATAGCATTTTCGTTCGTATTAAACCTGAATACGATAGCGTAGGCCGTTTTCACCGTTACGTTTTCGGCGAAAATTACCGTAAAGAATACGCTGAAAAAACAAAAGTTCCTGTGCTGCGGATTTCTCAGATGATGGGTGGTTTAAAAGCAACCCAACGTGGTGGCGGTAACCAATCGCGATCGTTGCGTTTAGAAGATAAAGACGGCAAAGAATATGTATTGCGCAGCGTAGAAAAATACCCCGAAGTACTTTTGCCCGCTGCCTTACGCGAAACTTTTGCCAAAGATGTAATTAAAGATAACATGTCGGCACAACATCCGTTTTCGGCTTTGGTAGTACCCGATCTGGCCAAAGCAGCTGGTATTGCGCACAGTAATCCAATTATCGGCTGGGTTTCTCCGGATGATAATTTAGGCGAATTTGAGCCTGCTTTTGCCAATACGCTTTGTTTATTTGAAGAGCGTGAACCTACCGGAGATTCAGACAATTCTCCAAAAATGGATAGAAAGCTAACTGACGATAACGACAATAAGCTGGATGGACCATCATGGGTGAGGGCAAGGGCATTTGACGTACTATTAGGCGATTGGGACAGACACGAAGACCAATGGCGCTGGAAAGCAACCAAAACCAAAGACGGTCAGATTTATACCCCAGTTCCGAGAGACCGCGATCAGGTATTTTTCAGATCTGATGGTTTTTTACAGCGTTATACACAATCTTCTTCTTTATTACCGATGATGCAGGGCTACGAACGTGGCATCCAGAATATCAATTGGTTTTTGTGGGAAGGAAGGGAAATTAGCAGCCGTTGGACAGCCGACATTGATGAAAAAGAATTTGATCAGATTGTAAAAGATTTTTGCGCAAACTATAACGATGCTGTTTTCGAAAAAGCATTGAAAAAACTGCCTGAGCCTAGTTATTCATTACACCATGATGCATTTTTGGCCCAGTTACGCAACAGAATCGCTACTTTGCCTAAACTAATGAATCAATATTATCACTTCTTTAACCGCATTGTGGATTTCGAGGTGACCAATAAAAATGAGCTGATTCAGATCACCGATGCAGATGAAAATGGTTTACGGGTGAAAATCAATAAAATTTCAAAGGAAGGGAATATTAAAGACGAACTCTTCGACAGGAAATTTGATCCCAAAGTAACTAAAGAAATCAGGGTGTATATGCACAACGGTAACGATAGCCTGATCCTGAACAATAAAAACTCAAACATTAAAATCCGGATTATTGGTGGTAAAGGCAATAAAGTGTACGATTTTGCCAATAGCAATAGTTTGGTAAGGTTATATGGCAGAAAAGATAAAGCCACCTACAATGGAGAAGATGCGGATAAGATCAGAAAAATAATCTCTAACGACACCTCGAATTTCAGTTACATTCCTAAAGATATGTACCGCCGTAACTCGTGGTTAATCAACGCAGGTTACAATCAGGATGATGGAATATTGTTGGGTTTAATTTACAAACAAACCAATCCTGGATTCAGGAAACAACCTTATGGCAATTCGCAAACCGTTTCTTTTCTCCATTCTTTCTCTACAAGAGCTTTTAGGTTCAATTATAAAGGCGAATGGTTAAAAGCATTGGGTAAAGGTGATATTGTGGTAAAAGCCGATGCTTTTGCACCAAATAATACACAGAATTTCTTTGGTTTGGGCAACGAAACGCACTTTGATGAACATGGTGACGATATTAGGTATTATCGCGCACGATACAACCTCTATCAGGTTGATGCTGCTATCAGGTGGCGCCGCCCTAAATCCAGTTTTAGTGTTGGCCCATCATGGCAATATTATAAATATAATAAAGAAGACAACGACGGGCGTTTTATCGAGAATCCATCACTTTTGCATTCTTCCGATTCATTGACTGTCCGCAACGAAAAAATGTTTGCAGGTGCATTTATTAATTTTACCAATAATACCCGCGATAACGACCTGCTGCCAACCCTGGGCAGTTATGTAGATTTTAAACTCCTGGGTTATAAAGGCGTTAACCAATATTCTAATTCTTACGGACAGTTTACTGCGAGTATTGCCCTGTACAAAAACTTAGATGGCAGAAAAAACTTCATTTTGGCAGATCGTTTTGGTGGTGGAGTAACCGTGGGTAAACCAGCCTTTTACCAGGCGCTTTATCTGGGCGGACAAGGCAATTTGCTCGGTTATCGCCAGTTTAGGTTTGCAGGTGAACATACTTTTTATAACAATCTGGAGCTTAGGGCCAAACTTGGCGACCTGGTAAGTTATGTTTTACCCGGACAAATTGGCTTATTGGGTTTTTATGATGTAGGTAGGGTATGGAAACGTGACGAACCATCAACAATATGGCACCACGGCGTAGGAGGGGGTGTTTATTTTGCGCCGGCATCACTCACAGTTGTGCGATTTGTGATGGGACACTCCTCTGATGGCTGGTATCCTTACGTATCCCTTAACTTTAGGTACTAAATTTGTGTAACATATTTATAGATGTAATATCCAACTATTACGTTCAGCAGACGAACATTGCTTTAACGAGTGTGTATCTTTGCAAAGAATTAGTAATTAAATAGATAACTATAATTTTTACACTATAGCAAAACTTATACAATGAATACCAATGTAATACAGATACACAAAAACGAATGTATACATTGCCAGGTAGAATCATCTCTGTCTTTCCGCCCCCTTGTGGAGTATTTAAAAGGCAGGTTGAAAACAGAAAAATCGGTAAAATCAGAATTTTACAGGTTTTTACTTCAAAAAATTGAAAAAGACGATGTGCTGCTTGGCAACATCAGTGCAGAAGAATTATCCAAATACAAAGATACCTTAGAATTAATTTTTACCATTCTAACCCCTTTAATGGATAACGAAGATGATTTGTTTTGGGCTTTAAGTACCCCGATTCCTGATCAGATTTTCTTCAGTACCAATGCATTCTATAAATTTTTTAAGGATCACGATCCTAAAAATAAAGTAACGAAAGATAACGAGCCAGTTGAGAAAAAACAGCTAAAATTTATCTACAATGTTATTTTAGGTCGGTTTTATAATTTTACCCCGGTACTGAAAAACGAGATTATTTATGCCCATATCAATCCCGAAACTAAGCTTACGCAATACTATAATATCCAAACGGATACCAAATTTGTAGATATCCTGCATAAAGGCGATCTGCCTGAGCTTAATTTCGAAGAACTAGGCATGCATTTTCAGAGCGAAACCGAACTGGAATACCTAGTGGAGCATTTGCCATTGAATAATTTTCATTTCGAAGGGTTCAGCATTATCTCCATAACAGATGTTACGCTGCAACATGCCATTGATGGTATTCGCGATGCGCTGGTTAATCATAATTATCAAACGGAGGCCTACAAACACGTTATACATGCCTTAAAAACGCTAAGTGGCAACGGAAAGGTTGAATTTGGTTTAATGCCCTTTTTAACTGTGAACAACAAACTGGTTTTCGATAACCAGGAGTTTTCGCAAAGCATGCTGATTAACTCGGCAAAATCATCCAATCTCGAAGAGGAAGTTTTTTATTCGCTGGTAGAAAAATATAAGGAAAATCCACGTGCAATCTTTGTAAGTGCGATTAATGACGATCAAATCAGCAAAGATCCATTTTTAAGGGTTTTAAAAGAAGCTGGTGTTTGTTCTTATTCTGTGCTGCCAATCTATTACAACAACCAATTAGCTGGTGTTTTAGAGGTGTATTCGGAGGAAGAAGTACTGGTTGATGATAAATTATTGTCGAGATTGCGTCCGGCCATGCCTTTAATCGGTCAGCTTTTCCAATACAGTATCGAAGAGTTTGATGCCAAAATGGATGAGGTGCTGATGGATAAGTTTACCGCTTTGCAACCTTCTGTACAGTGGAAATTTAACGAGGCCGTTTGGCATTTCCTTCAAAATAGTGGCAATCAGAAGTTAAAGGAAATTGAAACCATCACCTTTAAACACATGTATCCCTTATTTGGTGCAATTGATATCCGTAACTCCACCATAGAGCGTAACAAAGCTTTAAAGGATGATATGGAAGTCCAGTTAAATAGTTTAATTGATACTTTAAAGGCCATCCGTAAGCATGTTTCATTAGAACTGACAGATAAACTTTTGTTTAACTGTAAAGATTGGATTAAACGCATCGGTGATTTTGCTTCTTCAAATGAAGAAAATAAACTAAGTGAGTTTTTAGAGATAGAGGTTTATCCGTTTTTATCGATTATAAAAGGGAACTACCCTGCAACTGCAGAATTTGTAGACAGGTATTTCGAAGTAATTGTGCCTCAAACAGGTGCTGCCTTTGCCAACCGCAGACAACTGGAAGTGTCGATGCAATTGATCAATACTGAAGTAAGTCAATACCTCGAAAAATCGCAGGCAAATTTGCAGGCTTCATATCCTTGTTATTTTGCTAAATTCAGGACAGACGGGGTAGAATACGACATTTACATTGGTCAGGAAATTGCACCTGATAAACCTTTTGATCTGTTGTATTTAAAAAATATCCGTTTATGGCAGTTAACTTCCATGGTGGATATTGCACGTTTATCAAAAGGATTAATCAGTGATATGCCACGTTCATTGGAAACTACACAGTTGATTTTCATCCACTCTAATGCGATCGATATCAGTTTCAGAAACGATGAACGCCGTTTTGATGTAGAAGGTGCTTACAATATCCGTTACGAAGTAGTAAAAAAACGCATCGATAAAGTATTGATTAAAGGTACTACCGAACGTTTAACGCAGCCACATAAAATTGCGATGGTTTATTTCAATCCTGAAGAAGCCAAAGAATATACCGAGTACATCAAGTACATGCAGGTTCAGGGTCATTTAAACGACGATTTGGAAGAATTAGAATTAGATGAACTGCAAGGTGTTTCTGGCTTAAAAGCTTTAAGGGTAGGTGTAAAATATTTAGAGAATAAAACAACTGCCAAAGCTGATGCTGCAAAAAAGCTTAAGCCTAAAGAGTTAAAATCTATCGAGAAAGAAATAGCTAAAGTGTTACAGCGATAAGCTATTTAATATAATTGTAAATCCTCTGGTAAATGCCAGGGGATTTTTTGTTTTTAACCACTAACGAAATAGAGAAAAATTCGTCATTTCGAGGAGGAACGACGAAGTAATCTTAGTGCACACGCTGGTAGCGATCTTTGTAGGATTGCTTTCCCGAAAACCGGAAGGTTACCGACTGAAAAAGCCTTTTCACAATAACGGACTTATTATTTAAGGCCAGGACAATAATTTTATTCATTCCATCGCCCATCTTACATTTTCCATAACAAAAAAAAGCTTCCTGGTCAAAATCAGAAAGCCCTTTTTGTTGTATTTTTTTGTGCTTAGTTAATTGCTGCAATTTCTTTTTCTATGGCAACCGTTTCTATCGAGCTGATATTGGTTTTCAAAGCTGCAAATCTATCAATGGTTAATTTTTGAGAGTTACCCATTACCAAAGTATGGTTATCGGTTGATCCGCTTAATTTCAAATCTGCTTCATCAGCAATTACAGTATATAAACCTTCAGTACTTGTATTGATTTCAGCATGGGCATTTCCTTTTAAAAAGATCTGTAAGTATTTTGTTCTTAATTTTCCTTCAGTTTTAACAACAGCATTTTCTGAAGCTTCTATTCTGTAGATATCGTTTACATAAACAGTTAATTTAGTTTTATCAGTGCTGGTCGATGTAATCTTTAAATTATCACCATCCTGCATAATTTTTGCTGTTCCGGTATTGTCGTCAGTATAAGAAACACCAGCTGCATTTCGCTGAACAATGGTAAGCTCTACATTTCCTTTTACAGAAATTCTTTTAAAAGCCGATATTTTAGAAATCGTTACAGGCTCTTTTTCAGTTGCCGATACACTTGTTGCAAATACAGCAGAAGATAAAACGATTGCTGTTAAGGATGTTGCGATTAGGGTTTTGATTGAGGTTTTCATAATATTTTTATTTAAAAATTAAATGTTAATTAATTGTTATTTAAATGTTTAAGTCTTTTTTGTTATGCTTTGTAGATAAGACGCCAACAACCGGAAAACGTTGCAACACATTTAAGCCTTTTATACAATCAACAGGTAATACTCGACGAACAGGCTTTAATTCAAGACGAAAACGTGCAACATTTACATCTGAATTGTAAAATATTTTAAGAACGACTTTTCAGTTATTCTTTTTATTTATCTTTAAACAGATTTTAGTCTGCTTATTTTATGAAGAAAAAGGTTGTACTTGTTCAGGATAATAAAGATATCTTAGATATTATGGACCAGGTATTGGAAGAAGAAGGTTATGATGTTACCGCATCGTTAACAACCGAACCTATAGAAAAAATAGATGAAATAGCACCTGATGTTGTAATTGTGGATGATCACATCAAAGGCAAAAAGAAAGGATCGGAAGTGATTAAAGAACTTAAATCTGACCCTGAAACGGAAGATGTATCGGCCGTATTAACCTCCACATCAAATAACTTACCTCAACAGGCCGAAGATTGCAAAGCCGACGATTATATCGAAAAACCATTTGATATCGATCACATGGTTGAAGTAGTGAAGAAAAATACTTAATAAAGCATCGTCATTTCGATCCGATAGTTATCGGATGGAGTGCAATGGAATGGAGAAATCTATAAGAGCATTTTTATTAAATTTAACTTACAGATTTCTCAGCTACGCTCTAAATAACGACTCATTACTCAACATGAGGTTTAAAAGTATCCGTTTTAACCGTTGCCTTTAATTCATGCAAAATGGTATACAAACCAAAATTGGTCCGGTTAACGTAAATAAAATGTTTTACCCCGCGTGCCTGTTTAAATTCAGGCATTTTCGAAATCTTTTCGCCATATAAATATAACTGCTCAAAAAAATCAGGCTTGCTAAAATCAAATGTGGTGCTGGTATAAGGCTTGGCAAACAAACTGATCATTTCGCGGTACGATTTATAATAAAATTCAACCTGTTCCGGAGTATCGTCCGAATGTATCATATCCAGTTTCCTAAACGCATCAATGGTTTTGTTCTTATCATTGATCACATCGGTGGAGATCAGAGAAAAAAACGGATAATAAAAATCATCCGGCATTTCTTTAATACAGCCAAAATCGATTACGCCAAGATTTTCGTCGGGCGTGATCATAAAATTGCCAGGGTGTGGATCGGCATGTACAGCTCTTAATTCGTGCTGTTGGAAATTGTAGAAATCCCACAAAGCCTGCCCGATTTTATTCCTGAGTTCCTGGGAGGGGTTGGTTTGTAAAAACTCTTTTAAATGCAGGCCATCAATCCAATCCATGGTAATAATCCTTTTTCCTGATAATTCAGGATAATATTTCGGGAATACCACATGATCGAGGTTTTTACAAGCTTCAGAAAACTCGATCGAACGTCTTACCTCCAGTTCATAATCAGTTTCTTCCAGTAAGCGTTCTTCAACCTCTTTAATATAAATGCTCAGTTCCCTTTCCGACATGCCCAATAAACGGAAGGCAAAAGGTTTCACCAATTTTAAATCAGATGAAATGCTATCACCCACACCTGGGTATTGAATTTTAACTGCAAGTTTTTTACCATTAAGCGTAGCTTGATGCACCTGGCCGATTGAAGCCGCATTGCTCGATGTTAAATTAAAGCTGTCGTAAATATTTTCTGGTGTTTTACCGAAATTCTTGGTAAAAGTGCGTACAATCAACGGACCCGAAAGGGGTGGGGCATTATACTGCGACTGGGTAAATTTATCTACATAAGATTTTGGCAGGATATTTTTATCCATACTCAGCATTTGTGCAATTTTTAAGGCACTGCCTTTTAATTCACTTAACGATTTATAAATATCAGTGGCATTATCCTCGTTAAGCTGCTCGCGGTCCATTTCGGGGTTAAACAGTTTTTTAGAATAATGTTTAATATAATTGCCCCCGATCTGGATACCGGTTTTAACAAATTTTGCTGAACGTTCTACCTTGGTAGTCGGAATACTTTTTTGTGTTTTCATCTAATCTTTAAAACCTCATCTTATCTGCAAACTTCCCATTTCTTGATAAAAACTTGCCGTATTCTAATAAATTATCGATTGGTGAGTGCTGAAAAAGATCAAAAGTAACGTTAATGCCTTTTTCTATCGCTTCGTCGCTTTTTTCAAAACCTTCGCTGTCATCATTGATCCAGAAATTAACAATAAAGGCAAACTGGACCCACAACGCATCTTTATATCTTTTAGTTAAAAAACGGCGTTCAGCAAGCTCACCGCTGTCTAAACCTTCATCTATAATCTCCTGTGCAAAGTTTTCGAAAATCGGTTTTACCCCGGCGAGTACATCGGGTGTAGAAAATTTTCCACGGTGATTTTTTAAACTATAAATCACAAAACTTCTTTCGTTTTTCAGGTTTTCCAGATAGCTGTAAAAGAAAGAAAGCATTTTCTCTCTGGCTGTGTACTGTAGCCAAACTTCCTGTTCTTTGATTTTACTGATCGTTTCGAAAGTAAGTTCGAACCAGATTGTTTTCTCTATGCTTTCGAAAGAAGAAAAAAACTGATAAAAATCCGCCACGGTAATTTTAAGCTTTTTTACAAAAACATAAACCGATTTTGGTTTTTCATTGTTGGTTAAAACATAATCTAAATATGCTTTTCTGATTTGTTGAGCGGTTGCCATATAGCTGTTTTTTACAAGTATAACGTTTAATTTATTTGCTTGTTTTCAACGCGGCTTTTTTGTCGATCATAAAAATGTAATAATAGCTTTCAAAATATTTGAAAGTTGGTTTTTGACTAATTTACTTAGTTTTAAGCTGATTGAATTGTGGATAATTATTTTAAATAAAACTAAAATAATTAGTATTTTTGTATTGAATTGTTCCCCTAATTAAAGCAAGATAATATGATCCAGTTAAATGATTTTTTATATGGCAAAATGGAATTGCCAGAGGTATTTTCTGATCTGTTAGAAACTGATGCTTTAAAAAGGTTGGCGGGCGTACATCAAAGTGGTGCGATATTTTTGGTTAACCCTGATATTTCCCATTCAAGGTTGGAGCACGCCATTGGGGTAACCATGTTGATCAGGATGCTTGGTGGTTCAGAACTGGAGCAGATTGCCGGTTTACTACATGATATTTCGCATACCGCTTTTTCTCATGTGGGCGATTATGTTTTTGGCAACACGGATGAAGATTACCATGAAAAGGTTTTTGCAGAGATTTTATGTAAATCTGAAATTCCAGATGTTTTATTGAAATATGGGTACAATATCAATCAGATCCTTTATGGAAGTTTTGCAATTTTGGAGCAGCCTTTACCAGCGCTCTGTGCCGATCGTTTAGATTATACCCTGCGTGATGGCATTCATGGTGGTGTGATTTCGCGTCAGCGGGCACGCGAGTTTTTGACCGCTGTGGTTTTAAAAGACGGAAAAATTGCAGTAAATAATGAAGCGGAAGTAGCCTGGATCAACGAAGCATTCGAAAAGTTAAATAATGAAGTTTTTAAATTACCGCTTCACCTTTATGCCAATGGCAAAATAGCAGAACTGATCAAGAAATTTTTGGATAAGGGTTTATTGGTTGAAAGTGATCTGTTTAAAACCGATACCATGTTGTTGAACAAAATCAGGACAACCTACGAGGGGTATGAAGCCATTAAGTCGATTAAACAGTTAAAAGGTTTTGCAGAGTTTATGCGCCATGGCGCCGTACCGAAAATTAAAACCAGGAAACTGGATGCGCTTTTGGTGTAGGCGGTGAGTGATTGGCGCCAGCGGTTAGCATTGAAAGTATATCTGTTCAAAGCGATATGTCATCCAAGAGATTATTTGTTTATAAAAATTAATATGGATATCAGAGGATTTTAGAGAATTGACAGGCTGCGAAAAATCGTCAACAATTAACCATAACCAGTTTACAATTGGCAGTTTGCAGTTACTAATGAACTAGTGACCAATGAACTAATAAACCAATGAACTTTTCTACCTATATTGTACAAAATTTAATATTATGTCTGCAATAGAAATTATTTTGATTGGTGTGGTAGTCCTGTTAATTTTTGGGGGTAAAAAACTACCTGAGTTAATGAGGGGAATAGGGAAGAGCGTTAAGGAATTTAAAGACGCCAAAAACGAACCACCGGTTAAATAAATAAGGTTTGTAAAACATTTGTTTACTGGCGATGTTTTTACTCAAATAACCCCAATATGGAAAATCAAAAACAAGACCAGGCAAAATTAAAATCTGATTTCACAACAGAAAATGCAAAACATCCTGAAAAAGGATTAAATGACTGGAACGATCGTTTAGATGAAAACCTGGAGCCTGAAGATCAAAACAACAGCATCGCCGACGAAAAAGCAAAAGATTTTTCTGAAAAATACGGAAGCGGTGATCAATCTGACGAAAGCAATAACTGAATATTTATTATATAATGGTTTGATTATTATGGGCTAATTGCTTTTATTCAATAATAATAATGTTGAGCTCTTCAAAATTTTTACACCAGTCCCGGGAGTTTATTACACGAAACAAGATTTTCTCGCTTAAAAAATGTTAATTTTTTTCCATGTGATTTGATTAATGGTATATTGCATATCTATATCAAACAAACATGTATAACGTTTTCAAAATAAGCTGATAAGTAATGAACAGGCGTTGGTTATTGGTTTTATTTTTTTTGCTATTTGCATCATCTTTATCTTATGCCCAAAATACTTCTAACAAGGGAAAGGATTTTTATGTTACATATACAGGCCATGTTGATGGCAAGAAAACAAGATTAACTTTATTTTTATCTGCTGATAGGGCCACAAAATATCAGGTTACTGTGGGTAATAATGTGGTTTCGTCAGGTACTGTTCCTGCCAATACCTGTTTACCTGTTATTATCGATCCAAATGTTGCTGCCAGCGACGCCTACATTGGGTCTAATGATGTGATTGAAAGTAATAAAGCCATTCACGTAACCACTAGCGATAATCCAATTTCATTATATAGTGTAATTGCCTATCAGGCCCGCACAGGTGGTACTATGGTGCTTCCAACCAATACTTTAGGCAAAGAGTATTATACTTATAGTTATCAAAGCGCTAATACCAATGGTAATTATGCCGAATTTACCATCGTTGCTGTAGATGATGATACCGAAATAGAAATCACGCCTACAAGTGGCAATGCGGCTCATCAGGCAAATCAAACCTTCACAAAAACATTAAATAAGGGAGAGATTTATCAATATCAGGCTACCAATGATTTATCTGGCAGCCATATTAAATCTACTAAGGGATGTAAACCGATTGCGGTTTATTCTGGTAATACTTGGGCATCATTTTGTGAGCAGGGAAGCAGTAGAAATCCAAGTGGTGGCGATAACCTTTATCAGCAGTTATTTCCGGTTACGGCCTGGGGAAAAAACTTTGTAACTGCACCTTTTTACAATACAACACATGGCAACACGGATGTTTTTCGGGTAATCGTTTCTGAAGATAATACGGTTTTAACCGTAAACGGAAGTACAACGGATGCCAACGGAACCTCGTTAAGGAATCCTTATCAAAAAGGCGCAATTGTTACTTTTTTTTCTACTTCAGCTAATGTGATTTCCGGTAGTAAACCCATTTCTGTGGCACAATACCAAACTTCTCAAACCTGTAATTTAAGCAATCGGACAACACCAAACGCAAACGATCCCTATGTTGGTGATCCAGAAATAACTGTACTTAACCCAGTTGAGCAGACCTTAAGTAATATTACTGTTTATTCGAGATTGGATAATGTGATTACGAATATCAATAAGTTTTTCATTAATGTGATCATTAAAACTGCTGATATTCCTTCATTCCGTTTAGATGGAAATCCAGTTTCAAATTTTGTTGCGATAAATGGCGAGTATAGTTATGCTATTGTTGATGTGAGCTTAAGTCAGCAGGCACAGCACCGCTTATCTGCTGCAGGAGGTTTTTCGGCTATTGCTTATGGTTATGGCTCGGTTGAGTCGTATGCTTACCTGGCCGGTGCAAATATTCAGAATTTTACTTTTCAGCCTGTAAACGAAGCTACTGGAAAAAATGTAACCAGCGGATGTTTGGGCGAAATCATCAAGTTAAAAATTAACCTGCCTTATCAACCCACCCAATTGGTTTGGGATGTACATAATGGTGATGGCGTAATTACCGAAACAGCACCTACGTCGCAGGGTACATTCACCAATAATGAGGTTACGTATTATACTTATTTTTACCCTAAAGAAATCAAATACGATACACCTGGAGATTACCAGTTTAAAGTAATATCAACCAAACCCACTGCCGATGATTGTGGTAATATCGAAGAGCTTGTAGCCGATTTTACGGTTGATAATCAACCTTCGTCTATTGCCGATGTTCCTGAAACCGGCTGTCAGGCCAGTGGCGTTCAGTTTACAGATAAAAGTAAATCCAATTCCGATTCGAGAAGCATTACACAATGGTTATGGGATTTTGGTGATGGAGAAACTTCAACAGAACAAAATCCGGTTCATATTTTTAAAAAAGCGGGGCAATTTAAAGTAATTTTAACGGCTACAACCGATTCTAAATGTACAGATGTATCTGAAGAATATCCTATTTTGATCAATCCTCAGCCGGTATCTGATTTTGAGGTAAGTAGCTTGTGCACAGATAAACCGATCAAAATAACTGAAAAATCGACAATAGAGAATCCAGCGAAAATTGTAAAATGGACCTGGAATTTTGGCGATGGTTCTGCAGATGATACCAATCAAATTCCAGTGCATCAGTATAGTGCTCCTGGTTCTTATATCATTACCTTAACCACCGTGAGTGATAAAGGCTGTGTAAGTGAGGTAAATTCAAAAACGGTAAGCGTAATCAATCCCCAGCAAGCTGATTTTATCCTTCCTGATTTTTGCCTGGATGATGGAGTGGCCAAATTTAAAAATACCTCAAAAAATGCAGATGGAAGCATTACTGATTTAACCGCTCAGTGGACTTTTACCTTTAATAATAATACTGTAGCAACCTCAACTGATTTTGATGGTTCCTTTTCACCTATTGTTACCGGTGATTATAATGTAGTTTTAGTTGTAAAAAATAGAGATGGCTGTGAAATGTCAAAAACGCTTACATTTACCGTAAATGGGGCGGTTAAAACTGCCGATTTTGATATTGTAAAAAATAACGTTTGTGTGAGTGATAAAATCATCATAAAAAATACTTCAACTACTTTTGCAGGCAAGATTACCAAAATTGAGATTTATAGGGATTACCCAAATGAAAGCAGTATTTATAAAACTATTCCTTATCCGGATGATAGTGATATAGAGATCCAGTACAATACTTTTGGAGGCACTGCAGATCGAAGCTTTAATGTCAGGCTTGTAGCTTATTCAGGAGAAAGTTGTTTTAAACCCATAGATAAATCAGTTACGTTAAAACCAGAGCCGCAATTGGAGTTTGATACTATGCCTGCTGTTTGTGAAGCCGATGGAACAGTGCTCATTACACAGGCGAGGCAGAAAACCGAAGAAGAAGTGACCGGAGGTAGCGGCGAATATGCCGGGGATGGCATGAAGCCCGATGGAACCTTTAACCCTAAAATTGCTGGGGTTGGATCACATACCATCACTTATACCTTTAAAGGCGCTAACGATTGTTCTTCTTCAATCAGCAAAAACATCGAAGTGTATGCATCTCCTGTGGCCGATGCAGGTAATTTGATCTATATCCTGGCTGGCGGACAGATCGAAATTCCGGCAACTGCTGAAGGAACCAATTTAAAATACGAATGGTCGCCGGCAACTGGTTTAAATAAAACCAATGTGTTAAATCCAATCGCCTCGCCCGAAAAGGATACAGAATATACTTTAACGGCAACTACTCAGCCCGATGGTTGTGCAGCTACTGCTAAAGTTTTGGTAAAAGTGTTGCAGATGTTAAATCCACCCAATACCTTTACACCAAATGGCGACAACGTAAACGATACCTGGATTATCAAATATTTAGAATCATATCCTAAGGCCACTGTTGATATTTTCAATAGAAATGGCCTTAAAGTATTCTCAAGTAAAGGGTATAAAGTTCCCTTTGATGGAACTTACCAGAACGAACCGCTTCCGGTTGGCGTTTATTATTACATTATTAATCCGCAGAACGGACGAAAAACTATAACAGGACCTCTCACAATAATCAGATAGAATTGAAAAAGATCATAGCTTTATTTACGCTTTTTATAACTTTTAATAGTTTTGCGCAGCAAAAACCACAGTACACCCAATATATTTTTAACCAGTACCTCTTAAATCCTGCACTTTCGGGTATTGAAAATTACCTCGATTTTAAAGCGGGTTACCGTAAGCAATGGTCGGGTATTACCGATGCACCTCAAACGTCTTTTGTATCAGCACACTGGGCATTGGGTGATAACCAGTTATGGAGTAATGCATTGACTTCTTTTCCTGAGCAAACGGGTAATCCGATGGATAGGAACTATATGCAGAACTACATGTCGTCACCATCTCACCATGGGATGGGAGTAACGGCTGTATTGGATAAAACCGGACCTATAAAGCGGTTGGATGCTAATGTAACCTATGCTTATCATTTACAATTGAGCAATAATTTTAATTTATCGGCGGGTGTTGCTGCAGGGATATCGAGTATTTCATTGGATGTTAACGCACTTACTTTTGATACCCCGATTGATCCGATTATGAACAGGGCGCTGATTAATCAGGTAAAACCCGATTTAAGCATAGGTTTATGGTTGTATGGTGCAAGGGTATTTGCAGGTTTATCGGTACAACAGATTTTGCCGCAAAAATTAAGCTTTACGGGTGATAATACCTATAATTTAGGTAAAGAAGCACCACACTATTTTGCTACGGGAGGTTATAAATTCTTTGTAGATGATGAGATTTCAGCTATCCCTTCGATAATGGTAAAATATGTATCGCCGGCACCTGTCTCTTTTGATTTAAACATGAAACTGGCTTTTAAGGATAAAGTCTGGTTGGGAGGAAGTTATCGTAAAGATGACTCTTTTGCCGCAATGGCGGGTTTTAATATTGGTAAAATGGTTAACCTCACTTATTCTTATGATTTTACCACTTCTCAATTAAATCAGGTCAGCAACGGTAGTCACGAAATTGTGCTGGGTATATTGCTCAATAACGTTTACAAAGTGCCATCGTATATTAAAATGTGGTAATTAAGTTAACAGTTGGCAATTTTCAGTTGAAAATTCTATCATTATAACGGATAGTTTATGCCCGCGGTAAGTTATCCTTTTAGTATTAACCAACTGTAAACTTCTAACTAAATTATAGTTCTTTTCTTAACCTTGCAACCGGAATATTCATTTGCTCGCGATATTTTGCAACAGTTCTTCTGGCAATGTTATAACCTCTTTCTTTTAAAATTTCGGTTAATTTTTCGTCAGCTAACGGTTTGCGCTTATCTTCATTGCCAATGCAATCTTCCAATATTTTTTTAACCTCTTTATTCGAAACTTCTTCACCGTTTTCGGTCTGAATAGCTTCCGAGAAGAAAGATTTAAGCAGGAAAGTACCAAATTCGGTTTGTACATATTTAGAGTTTGCCACCCTCGATACGGTTGAAATATCCATATCGATTTTATCAGCAATATCTTTTAAGATCATCGGGCGCATTTTACGCTCATCAGCCGTTAAAAAATATTCGTACTGGTAGTGCATAATGGCGTTCATCGTTTTCAACAAAGTCTGTTGTCTTTGTTTAATTGCATCAATAAACCAACGTGCCGAATCCAGTTTCTGTTTTACAAACTGAACGGCTTCTTTCAGCTTTTTATCTTTTGATGAAGCTTTATCATAATGCTCGAACATTTCCTGGTAAGAGCGGCTAACCTTAAGTTCCGGGGCATTTTTCGAGTTTAAGGTTAAAATCAGTATGCCATCGTTATTGCTGATGTGAAAATCAGGTATAATCTGCATCTGTTTGGTAGTCACCTGGTTGGCATCGCCTGGTTTCGGGTTTAAACGCAGAATTTCGTTCACCACCTCTTTCAGTTCTTCGCTATCTAAACCTAAGCTTTTTTCTAATTTATCGTAATGTTTGCGTGTAAACTCATCCAGGTAATTTTCTACCACATTCATTGCTTTAATGATAATGGGATTGCCCGGATCTTTCCTTTTCAACTGGATAAGCAAACATTCTTTTAAATCTCTGGCTCCAATGCCCGGAGGATCAAAACTTTGGATCAGTTTTAACATTTCCAGTACGTCTTCTTCTTCTACCATTACATTCTGTGAGAAAGCAAGGTCATCGATCATTGAACCCAGCGGACGGCGTAAATAACCATCATCGTCTAAACTGCCGATAATCTGTTTACCGATAATGAAATCCTGATCAGATAGAGGAATGAGGTCTAGTTGCTCCTGTAAACTTTCGAAAAATGTACTTTCAATGGCGATTGGGGTTTCTTTTTTCTCCTCATCATCATCTCCATTGTTGTAATTGGTGCTATAATCGTTGGTAGAATCATCCTGCAGATAATCATCCACATTAAATTCATCCATACTGGTATCTTCTGATGATTGTTCGTAATCCTCAGGACCATCATTTAAATCGTCGTACTCGCTTTTAGGCTCGTCCTGAGTCATTAAACTAGGATCTTCAAGCGCCGGGTTTTCTTCCAGTTCTTCTTTTACACGCGTATCTAAAGCAACGGTTGGCACCTGTAACAGCTTGATAAACTGAATTTGCTGTGGTGATAACTTTTGTAATAATTTTTGTTGTAGATGTTGCTTTAGCATATTAAATATAAAAGAATAGGGCAAAAATAAACAATAGATTTCAGATATTCTTCGCAATTGCTCTAAATGCTATCGATATGTCCGGTTTTTTAAAATTATCTGCTAAACATTTGGATTGAATTTAATGTTTGCTATTTTAGTAAATAAATAAACTAAAATTAAAAAATATGGGATTTGTAAAAGAATTTAGAGATTTTGCAGTTAAGGGAAATGTGCTCGATTTAGCTATCGGTGTAATTATTGGTGCAGCTTTCGGTAAGATTGTGAGCTCATTGGTTGAAGACATTATTACTCCTGCAGTTTTAGGCCCTGCATTAAAGGCAGCTGGTTTAGAAGACCTCAGTAAACTTACCATTGCGGGTACTGCTATTAAGTATGGTAATTTCCTTTCGCAGGTGATTTCTTTTATCATTGTTGCACTGGTTCTTTTCCTGATTATTAAAGCAGCCAATAATTTGAAAAAGAAAGAAGAAGCCGCTCCGGTTGTAGCGCCTGTACCTACAAAAGAAGAAGTGCTTTTAACAGAAATAAGAGATTTACTAAAAGCCAAAGCATAATAAAAAAGCTCCGCAGACTGATCCCACCTGCGGAGCTTTTTTAATAACTCCTTTTTAACGATGGATCAGTAATAATGATGTAATCGCCCAGGTTTTTGAATTTGTCCCAATCAGGACTGGCGAAACTTGCGTCAGAAAAGGATGAGATGTTCAGGATTTTCAATTTTGGATTGGCTTGCGCCAGTTTGGCCAAAGTGCCCAGTTTTTCATCACTATGAAAACGGCCGTTAAGTTGTAAAACCTTTATTCCTTTATTTGCTTTTGTAAATTTATTGATCGACCAGGCCATGGTAGCATCCCATAGATTTTGTGTTTGGTAAATCTGCATCGGTCCCATGTTATGGCCACCTAAAGTTTCTATAAATTTTTCATAATACCTTCCTTTAGCCGTATCAATAGGTAGCGGTGGCAAAAAGTTGAATGATGTTTTTGGGAATTTTTCCAATACTTTTAATCCGCCCATGGTAACCGCATTGCTGTATCGGGTTGCAGCATTGGCCGCAATCACTTTTAAGTGGTGCTCTTTGGCGTATTCTACCAAAGGTTTATAATCTTTATAATTTCCCCAGGCTCTTCCTTCTTTGATAAAGTTCTTTTCCGAAATCAGTCCGGCTAAATATTCATCCAATTCCGGCTGTACATCAGTATTGAACATTTCTAATGACAAGGCCGTTTTTTGAGGATAGGCTGTGCCCAATTTCTTAAATATTTCAGCCTCCAGGTAATGCCCGATGGAATCGTTGTGGTCTTCACCAAAAAAGAGCACATCGTTAGCTTGCATATCCGCAACAATATCATCAATGGTTACGGTTTTTTGCTTTTTTACATCGTATATTTTGTAATGGCTGCTAATTTCCTGTGCATATACTGCTGAAGAAATGCTTAAAGCCAATATTAATAAGAATAATTTCATGCCCTCAAAATAGTAAAATAATTTTCACCGATAAAATTAGGGCATTTACCGCCTTTTGACCAGTTCTTGCGCCTGGTGTATATAATGCGTAAGCACTTATCAATACTTTTGGATTATTAAATATCACACACATGAATAATCTTAATCATAACGATAATAACAACACTAAAAATCCCGGGCGGGCTTTAAGTGGTTTCATCATAGCGATCATTGGGATCGCACTTTTGTTAAATAACATGCATTTAGATATCCCGGAATGGGTATTGAGCTGGTCAAATTTTTTAATCTTAATTGGTGTATTTATTGGCGTTCGCCGTAACTTTAAAGGAATAGCCTGGTTAATCCTCATTTTGATCGGCGCTTACAATACTTTAGATAATATGAATCTTGATTTTGATCCATCTAAGTATGCTTTAGGCTTCGGTTTGGTGATTGTTGGTGCATTTATGATTTTCAGACCAAAAGATTCACAATTATTTGGCAGAAAGCGTAAAGATAAAAATAAAGCCAATTTTGATTTTAGTGAAAGTACTAATGATAAAACGGCAAATAATAACGATATTATTGATGTGACGGCCATTTTTGGGGGAAGTACGCAGACCGTTTATTCTAAAAACTTCCAGGGAGGTGATATTATGGCAATTTTTGGTGGGGCAGATATTGTGATGACACAGGCCGATTTTCATGAAACAGTATCGCTGGATGTTACTGCCGTTTTTGGAGGGATTAAATTAATTGTTCCACAAAATTGGGCCATAAAATCAAACGTCACCGCATTATTCGGTAGCGTAGAAGATAAAAGATCTCATTTAATGCCCTTATCAGAAATGACAAAAACATTGATTTTGGATGGTACAGCGTTATTTGGGGGGATCGAGATCAAAAGTTTCTAAACATATAAAAAACATCGCCTATGAAATGGTTTGCAGTAAATTGTATCTATCAGGTAATTTGTGGTGAAGGAAAGCACACGCCTCAGTTTAATGAGCAAACGCGTTTAATACAGGCAGAAGATATTGCAAGGGCCTTAGATAAGGCAAAATTGAATGCCGTACACTTTAACCCGCCCTTTAATAACTGTAAAGGCGATAAAGTTGTATGGAAGTTTATAGGTGTAGGAGGAATATCGGCAGTTGAAGAACCAGCTGATGGTGTTGAAGTAAGTTCGAGGATTGTTGAACCGAAATCGGTAGACAAATACCTCGAAAAGCTTAAACATCGAAATAAATCATTAACTAATCAAAAACTGCTTTGACAACTAGACCTTTATCCGTTCCAAAGATACAAAAAACATCGCTTGCACTGGCAATCGTATGGACAGTATTGTGTGGCGTTGGATTACATTATGTGGTAAATTTCTCCTGGTGGATATCCGTAGCCGATAGCCTGATCAATAATTTTTTATTGGCATTGGCTTGTATCGGGATCAGCAATATGCTGGGTTATTATCAGCCAAAAAATGAACGTATCCTCTATGTCCTAATTATTACCCTCGCCCTTACATTTGTAATTATTTATGCCGCAAAATATAGCATGCTTTATATTTTTGCCGATTACAAAGAGTACAAAGATTTTTATAATTTTTCATTTGCTTTCCGCGGATTGATTTCTTTTATGTGTTTGGCCTGGTGTGCGTTGGCCAATATTTTATGGTATAGGTTAGAAGAACAGTCAGAAACGCACGAAAGGCTTTCTGCAGCCAAAAGTCTCGCAAAAGAAGCCGAATTGAACAAATTAAGGCACCAGTTACAACCACACTTTCTTTTTAACAGCTTAAATTCGGTATTTGCCCTCACCATGGTTAACCCGAAAGAAGCAGGGGTGATGATTATGAAACTGGCTTCTTTCCTCCGCGGAACTTTAAAACGTGATGATGAATTATGGGTTTCAGTAGAAGAAGAAATGGAGTACATCCAGTTGTACCTCGATATCGAAAAAGTAAGGTTTAGTCATAGGTTAAATATTGAAGTGAATGTTGCCGAAGATACTTTGAATCTATGTTTGCCAGGAACCTTATTGCAGCCCATTGTAGAAAATGCCATTAAATTCGGACTTTACAATACTTCTGCCGGAATTACGATTAAGGTAGATGTTACTGTAGAACATAACATTTTACAACTAAGGGTGCAGAACCCGTTTGATCCTGAAATGAAGGCTGCTGGAGGAACCGGATTTGGTTTAAGTGCTATTAAACGTAGGTTATATCTGTTATTTGCAAATACCCATTTATTACAAACCGATATTGAGGCAAATAATTTATATATTACCACCCTAAAAATTCCACAAAAAAATGATCAGAACAATACTAATTGACGATGAGCCTTTAGCAAGAGATATTGTAAAATATTACCTTTCAGATCATGCCGAAATAGAGATTGTAGCCGAATGTGGTGATGGGTTTGAAGGATTAAAAGCAATTACCCTACATAAACCCGATTTGATTTTTCTGGATATCCAGATGCCCAAAATAAGCGGTTTCGAAATGCTCGAACTCGTGGAAGATAAACCTGCCGTAATTTTTACAACAGCTTTTGACGAGTTCGCCATTAAAGCATTCGAGGTGAATGCGGTCGATTATCTGCTAAAACCGATTGATAAATCACGTTTTGATGCAGCCATTAAAAAGCTGCCGAACAAATTAAACCAGACAGAAAATACCGAAGCGGTTTTAGATGCAGCAGCCTTAAGCCCGGCCCAAAACAATAGGGTAGTGGTTAAAAAGGATGGTGTAATCAAAATTATCCCTGTTGCCGATATCAATTATTTGGAAGCAGATGATGATTATGTAAAATTGAGTACGGTTGATGGTTCGTTCTACAAAAATAAAACCATGGCCTATTTTGAGCAGACGCTTGATGCAGGTCAGTTTATCCGTATACACCGTTCGTACATCATTAACCTGGCACAGGTAACTAAAATAGAGTTAAAAGAGAAAGATAGCTATGTGGTGCTGTTAAAATCGGATATCTGGTTGCCGGTTAGTAAAACTGGCTATGTAAAACTGAAAGCGGCGTTGGGATTGTAAAAAAGAAGAACTGCTTATTTCGTTCCATTGGAACCAATCATAGGTAGAAAAAATGCAATAGGCATATTTTCGTTCCGTAGGAACGTTTCGTTAAAAACAATCATTTATAAACGAACCATTGACCTTATTTTTCAAAAGATTTTTTACATTTGCATTAAATAGAAAAAATAATAATTAATCACTCTTGCATTTGTAGAGAAATCGCTTTATATTTGCACCTCTTAATTTTACAATAGATAATATACAGTCATGAAAAGAACATACCAACCTTCGCAAAGAAAGAGAAGAAACAAACACGGCTTCCGCGAAAGAATGGCAAC